>QFCS01000963.1_pt1 | contig 1007142 bp, 916 predicted proteins | sample 3576561 | NCBI WGS metagenome assembly QFCS01 | reverse complement strand
CTATCCCGACGACATGAAGCTGCGCGACAAGGTGAAGACGATCGCGACGGAAATCTATCGCGCCGCCGACATCGCCTGCGATGCGAGCGTCGAGACGCAGTTCAAGGATTTCGAGGCGGCAGGCTTCGGCCACTTCCCGGTCTGCATGGCGAAGACGCAGTATTCGTTCTCGACCGACCCGGCGAAGCGCGGCGCCCCCACGGGGCACATCGTGCCGATCCGCGAGCTCCGGCTGTCGGCGGGCGCCGAGTTCATCGTCGTCGTCACCGGCGAGATCATGACCATGCCGGGCCTGCCGAAGGTGCCGTCGGCGGACTCGATCCGCCTCGACGACAAGGGCCAGATCCAGGGACTGTTCTAACAGCAGGCGCCGGCGGCTCCCTCCCCGCAGGAGAGTCGCCGGCGCCAACCAGAAATGACGCGCCGGACGCGCTCGGAATGCCTCGATCGAACTTCCGCCAACGCGCTGCAGGGTTCTTCTGAGAGCGCTGCAACACTTCAGCGAGCAACACAATGACAGCCAAAATTATCGACGGTAAATCCGTGGCAGCTGGTGTTCGTCAAGAGTGCCGGCAACGGGTCGATGTTCTCAAAAAGCAGTTCGGCGTGTCGCCGGGCCTTGCGGTCATCATGGTCGGAGAAGACCCGGCGTCGGCCGTGTACGTGCGAAAGAAGATCCAGGCCTGCGCGGACGTCGGCATCGATTCGCGCAAGTTCCTGTTTCCAGCCGACGTCGAGCAGTCGACTGTCATTGAAAAAATTGCGGAGCTCAGCGCCAGTCCGTCAATTCACGGCATCCTGGTGCAGCTGCCGCTGCCGAAACATTTTGACGTCAAGGCTGTTCTCGGTGCCATCGATCAGGAGAAGGACGTCGACGGCTTCCATCTCTACAACGTCGGCGGCTTGGTCATCGGCGATACGGTGTTTCCGCCCTGCACGCCTTACGGCGTCATGCTGCTGCTCGACAGCGCGGGCGTCGAGGTTTCCGGTCGCAACGCGGTCGTTGTCGGCGCCAGCAACATTGTCGGCAAGCCGATGGCGCTCATGCTGATGCAGCGCGAGGCGACGGTCTCGGTCTGTCACGCGAAGACCCGCGATCTCGCTCAATTCACCATTCTCGCCGACATCCTGATCGTGGCAGCGGGGTATCCCAATCTGATCACGGCGCCGATGGTCAAGTCGGGTGCCGTCGTCATCGATGTCGGCATCAATCGCTTGGCGAACGGCCGGCTCGTGGGTGACTGCGATTTTGAAGGCGTGAGCCGGCGCGCGTCGATGATCACGCCCGTTCCGGGCGGCGTCGGCCCCATGACGGTGACGATGCTGCTCGTCAACACGATCAGCTCGGCGGAGCGTTCGTTAAATGTCATCGGCTCGCCTGCCCGTAGCCTCCGCGCCGCTGCACCCAGCGTGTGAGGAGAGCGCGCTGGAATTGAAGAGCATGCCATACGAATATGCGCTTGCACGTTATTGTCATCGAGCCTGAGCTTGCCACCCGCCGCTGAACTCACTTAACATTCCTGTTGGGAACGTCCGTTTCCGCGGGCGATTTCGTGAGCGGTTAATACGGCGGTGCAGCAATGTCTTCGAAGAACATTCGGCACGACGACTTTTTCCGGAATCTCGACTGGAACCTCTTCAAGGTCTTCTGCATCATCGCCGAAACGGGCGGCGTGACATCGGCCGCGGAGCTTTTGCGCCGCAAACAACCCTCGATAAGCCTTGCTCTGCAACGGCTTGAAGGTCATCTCAACGTACGTCTGTGCGAAAGGGGCCCAAGCGGTTTCGAGCTGACGGATGAGGGCCGCGCGCTCGCCGACACGTGCATGAAGCTGAAGGCGCTGGTGCGCGGCATTCCTGACGCCATGGCCGATACGATCAACATGGTCAGCGGCCCTGTCCGCATCAAAATGATCAGCAATGTCGTCAGCGACGTTCTTGACGACGTGATTATGTCGTTTCACCGGAAATGTCCGAACGTCGAGTTGATCGTCGATGTGGCGAGCTGGTCGGATGTCATCAATGCGCTGCTTCGGAAGGAAATCGACATCGGCGTCGCGCCATCGCGAAGCAAGCGGGCTGACCTCATCTATCATCCGCTGTTTCGCGAGACGCATCGTCCCTATTGCGGGCGCGGTCATCGCCTCTATGGTCAAAAACTTCTTGATCCTAAAGCTCTGGCGCACGAGTCCTTCATCCTGACAGGCGCCGACGAACCCGATCAGCTCTCGGATTTCCGGCTGAAATACGGAATTGGGCAAAAGGTTTCTGGGATTTCCCAACATCTGGAGGAGGCGCGCCGACTGGCGATCCTAGGAGTCGGCGTGTGCTTCCTCCCCGATGGCTATGCGGCTCCTGACGTGTCCTCGGGGCGGCTGTGGCCGCTGCTTGGCAAGCGCAACGCGCCGGCGATGGAGATTTTCATCATCTCGAATCCAGACCGGCCCTGGCACATGGCACACATCTTCTTCATCGAAGAGTTGAAGCTGGTCGTCTGCGAAGCAAAGCGAGTTCGCTCGCTCGTCGGCGCTGACGAGGCGACAGACTAACTAAATCCCGCAATCGCTGAAGCTGAACAGGGCGCGTGCTCGAGTGCGCAGCCATCGTGTGACAGCGTTCGCGCTGCAGCATAGGCGCCGTCAATGCTTTCCATTTTTATTTTGGGCGTTTTCTTGGAGATGCCCGCACCGCTACCTTCTTCACAGCAACTCAGACTGAACAAAACGCCTGATTTTTCAGTCTTTGTCGGGAGGGTAGAGCCTTGGAAAGTGCGATGTCCAAATCGCGCGACGCTTCAGTTTCCTCGCTTGAAAATCTGCCAAGCGAAAACGTGGAAGCCGCGCCACTTTATATTCCACCGAAAGAAAGATTCCTTGAGTTTAGAAGACAGCCGAGTGCGCAGCGAGCTGCGGTGCTGGCTTTCATCGGCGCGTTGGCCTTCTTCGTATTGTGGGAGGCCGGCCACTATCTAACGCCAGCGTCGGCCCGAAAGTTTTTTCCGTCAATCGGCGAGGTGGGTTCGGCCCTTTACATGCTGTTCGCCGAGCGCAACTTCATCCATGACGTCTCGATCAGCTGCTGGCGGATTTTCGTCAGCTTCCTGGCGGCGTCTGCGATCGGTGTGCCGATCGGCATTCTGATGGGCTGCTTCGGAAACATTCGCGCGCTCTTCAATCCGACCTTGACAGCTTGGCGGTATCTGCCAGCCGCGTCCTTCATTCCTCTGCTGCTCGTCTGGTTCGGGCCGACAGATCAGGCGAAGATTGCGCTCCTCTTCATCGGTGTCATTTTCTTCCTGATCTCGCTGGTTCTGGATAACACCACCGCAATCCAGAAGGAGTTCGTGGAAGCCGGTTTGACGATGGGCGCATCACGCCGCGTCATTCTCAGTGGGATCGTCGTTCCGGCGGCTCTTCCGGCCATCTTCGACTCCATGCGCAACATGATCGCGGTGAGCTGGACCTATCTGGTCATCGCCGAAATCGTCGGTGCGCAGGATGGCATCGGAGCCGTGATGATGCGCGCCGGTCGCTTTCTCAACGTCGACGTGATCATGGCCGGCATCGTCACGATCGGTGCGTTGGGTCTTCTGACGGACGTGATTTTCCGGGGCGCCGCCCGCGTGCTGTTCCCGTGGAACGTCGAGCGGAGGTCGTAAAATGAATATCGTCGCAAAGGATTTTACGCCGGTGACAAACGTTCCTCCGCTGAAGGCGTCCCGCATCACCAAGGAGTATCTGGGCGGTTCCTTCAAGGCACTCGACGACGTTTCGTTCGATCTGCATCACAACCAAATCACAGCCTTCGTCGGTCCGTCAGGCTGTGGGAAGACGACGATGCTCCGCATCATCGCCGGTCTCGAATATCCGACACGCGGGCGGCTCGAAGTGTTCGGCAAGAACGTGCAGGGGCCCGGCCCCGATCGCGGCATGATCTTTCAAGCGTATACGTCGTTTCCGTGGCTCACCGCCATGCAGAACGTCGAATACGGAATGAAGATCCTGAAAGTCCCGGCTGCGGAACGGCGCGAACGCACGATGAATTTTCTGAAGCTCGTGCATCTCGAGAAATTCGCCGACACCTATCCGCGCAGTCTGTCCGGCGGCATGAAGCAGCGCGTCGCCCTGGCTCGAACGCTAGCGCAAAATCCGGCGATCATCCTGATGGACGAACCGTTCGGGGCGTTGGACGCACAGGTTCGCTGGGAAATGCAGGAACTCATGATCGAGTTGATCGAGCGTGAGAAGAAGACGGTCGTCGCGATCACGCACGATATCGAGGAAGCGATTTATCTCGCCGATCGCATCATCTTCTTCAGCCGCCAGCCCGGCCGCATCAAGGCCGATATTCCGCTCACGTTCAAAGGCGGACGGCGCATCAAGCAAAAAGAAGAGCTTCTCGAAATGCCGGGATATGCGGAGCTCGAGCGGCAGCTGTTCGCGATGATGCGCGAGGAAATCAAATAGCCAATTTGCTTTGACGAAAAAATCCAGGGTTCGAAGATCGTTCAGGGAGACGACAAAAAATGAAAACGAAGTCGTTCACGAACACGTTGCTCGCTCTCGGCTTGGCGGCCGCGGCTGCGCCTCTCGGTGCACCATTGGCCAGCGCTGCCGAAAAGGTCAGTGTCGCGATCATTTCATTCTCGCCCTATGCGCCCTGGTACATCGTCAAGGCGAAGGGCCTCGCGAAGGATATCGATCTCGACGTCAAGATCATCGAAGGCATCACGGAAAAGAACGCGGCGATCACGTCGGGTCAGGTCCAATGCATGAACAACACCATGGACAGCATGGTGCTGGCGCGTGCAGGCGACCTTCCCGTCAAGGTCGTCGCGTTTTCAGATATGTCCTACGGGCTCGACAAGATGGTGGTGACGAAGGACATCAATTCTGTCGAGGACTTCAAGGGTAAGAAGTTCGGCGCCGACTACGGCTTCCTCAACCATATGTGGATGCTGCTCACGATGAAGCGGGCAGGCATCGACATGAAGGAGCTGCAACACGCCGTCATGCTTCCGCAGGAGAGCGCGGCGGCATTCGCGAGCGGGGGCATCGACATCGACGTCAACTACGATCCCTTCGCTTCCCAGTCCCTGAAGCGGGATGGCGCCAAGGTATTCAAATCGAGCCTCACGGACCGCACATGGGAACGCGGGCTCATTTCTGATGCCATAGCCTGCAACGAATCCTGGCTCGCCGCGAAGCCGGCGGTCGCCAAAGAGTTGCTTCGCGCGTGGTTCGAAGCGGTCAACTGGTGGAAGGAAAATCCAGAGGAAGGTGACGCGATCGTCGCCACCGGTCTCTCGTGGCCTGTCGCCGACGTGAAGCTCAATCAGTACGGCGCGATCATGCTCAACATCAGTCAGAACATGGGCGCGCTCGGTTTGGAGGGCGGGAAGCCTCTCTGTCAAAGTCTGCCTGAAGGCGCTCCGCATGCTCCTGACGGCAAGGGCTGGGGTGCGCTGTTCGGTGGGGACGATTGCATTGCCGGCTACGCGAAGCCGACGTGGGATTTGTTCAGCGAGACCTATCTAGCGGCGGGCGTGTCGCAGAAGAAGGTCAGCTCGGCTGAAGCGTTCGATCCGTCGATCATTTCCTCGCTCGCTAAAGACGGATTCCCGGCCAAGTACTCGTCGAACAAATGGATCGGCCGGCTCGGTCCGCAGTAACGGCCAACGATCTCATCAACTCAGCGATCGTCTCAGATATCTCACAGTAAAGGTCACTTCGAAATGGCTCGCAGCCCTAAAGATCACGATCACCACCATCCCCACACGCACCGTCATGGCCATTCACATGGCGTGAAGCGTGAGGAAACGCACGGCGCGAAGAGCATGGAGACGTTGTCTCGCATCTCGCAGAAGAAGCAGGACGAGGAAGTTTCGCGATCGCTCGAGTATGGGCTCGAGGCCGCAGATTCCGTCATCGATCGCAACATCTCACTGTTCAGCCGTGGGCATCAGCCGGCGTTTGCGGGCATCAACACGTTCATGAAGGCACCCTACTGCGAAGACATCCGCAAGATCGGCAACTATGAAGCGGCGTTCGTCGGCGCACCCTTCGACTCGGCGACGACCTACAGACCCGGCACGCGTTTCGGGCCGCAAGCCGTGCGCCGGATCTCCGCGCTTTACGACGGTTATTGGTTCGACGGCGGCGTCGATATCTACGAAGAACTCGATCTTTGCGACGCCGGGGACATCTTCGTCATTCCCGGCAATATCGAGAAGACGTTCGATCAGGTGACGAAGGCCGTTTCGCACATCTACACATCGGGCGTCTTCCCGATCATCTGCGGCGGCGATCACAGCTTGGGCTTCCCCAACGTCAGGGGCATTGCTCCGCACATCGACGGCAACGTCGGCATCATTCACATCGACCGGCACATCGATATCCAGGAAAAGGATATGGATGAGCGCATGCATACGACACCTTGGTTCTGGACGACGAACGAAGGGACGCACGCCTCGCATCGCGACCATAGTCACATGCACGATGTCGGCTTGCCCAACTGCCATCCGAAGAATCTCGTGCAGATCGGCATCGGCGGCTGGTATGGCAACCGTCCAGGCACGGCGGTTGCCAAGCAGCGCGGCACGAGCGTGCTGACGATGCACGACGTGCAGCACCACGGTCCGAAGAAGGCTGCGGAAATAGCACTCGAGATGGCGTGGGAAGGCTGCAAGGCTGTCTACCTGTCGTTCGATATCGACTCGATCGATCCGGGCTTCGCTCCGGGAACCGGTTCGCCGGAGCCGGGTGGGCTGCTGCCACGCGAAGCGTTCGAGATGATCCATACGATCGCGGCGGAAGGCCTGTGCGGCATGGAAGTCGTCGAAGTGTCGCCGCCGTACGACGTCAACGACAACACCGCGCAGCTCGCCTGCCGGGTCGTGCTCGATGTGCTTGGAACCCTGGTGGCGAACAACAAGCTCGGCCATCGCGGCAAAGTCATGAAGTAGGAGGCATACGATGAAATTTTTACACGCGCAGCACGTTCTCAAAGCCTTTGCCGCAGGCTCTATTCTGACATTGGCGGCAACCGCTCCAGCCTCGGCGCATGTCGGGTTAGGTGCCGTCCATACGTTCAGTCAGGGCTTTCTGCATCCGATGAGCGGCATTGACCACATCATCGCGATGGTGGCCGTCGGGTTCTTCGCGATGAATGTGGGTGGTTCGGCACGGTGGCTCGTACCGGCGGCATTCGTCGTCGCGATGATGTTCGGTGGCCTGCTCGGCTACTATGGATGGCCGCTGCCGATGGTCGAGCAAGGTATCGGCCTCTCCGTCGTTGCCATGAGCGTGGCAATCGCCATCGGCATCCGGCCGCCGACAATCATCGCGATGGCTGCGGTCGGGTTGTTCGCGGTCTTCCATGGTCACGCGCACGGCAACGAGGGCGCCGGCCTCGGCTTGGCCTTCCTTCCCTATGCTGCAGGCTTCGTTGTCGCGACCGTGCTTCTGCACGTGTCGGGAATGGTCTCGAGCCTCTGCATCGATCAGCTGAAACCATCGGCGGCGCTCACGCTCAAACGCGTGTCCGGCGTGATCGGCAGTCTCGTGGGCTTGTCACTGCTTCTCGGAACAATGGGCTAACGCTTTTGTGTGCGGGTATGTGAGGGTGAGGCAAGTCTCTTTGGGGGCTTGCCTCATTTGACGTTTACGTCCTCGTCACCTGCTGCAGCGGATGGTTCTCAACGTCTTGCACGATGACAACAATCGGGACCGCTCCATACGGTGCGCTAGCTAGAACATCGCGGCTCTTCCGGCGACTGTGCCGCAATCGAGCGAGCGCAGAACTTTTTTAGACATTACACAAACTATTATACTTGTTTGCGAGGAACCATCGCCGAGCGCCATTCGCACATCTCATCATCTCCGAACGGGTGGACGTTGCAATTGACCCGAGAGATGGCATGCTAGATATTCCCCGGCGATGCATTGGCCTGATGATACGACGCAGGTCTGATGGGAATGACCGTCGCTTCCAATATTTTTTGGCGGGTTCCACGCGTCACGCAATAAAAGCGGATGATGAAATTTGGTTGTCCTCGGTGAGCGTGACCGACATTAGAAAAACAGCTCTGCGATCAGAAACAACTGCAATCGGTACTTCGTCCGAAGCAAGACTCCAGAACTTCGATATCGATCTATGAAGACGACGCATCGGCCAACCTGCAGCCGGCTTACTCGTAGCTTCTAACAATCGCGATAGAAACAGGAGTTCAACATGTCGAGATGTATCGCGTACGGCTTTGCGGCACTCCTAACCGCCGCTCCATCATTCGCCATCGCGCAAACAGCCCAGCCGATGCAAGGGCAGCAGATGCAAGGCCAGCCAATGCAAGAGATGCAGGGCATGCAACCGATGCAAGGGACGCAATGGACGCACCCGATTCTAGGGATGCAAAGAGGGCAAGGCAGGGATGACGTGACCACCAATCGGATCGATGTTGTGAAGGCTGCCTTGCAGCTAAGGCCCGATCAAATGCAGTACTGGCCCGCAGTCGAGGACGCGATCCGTGCGCGAGCGGAAGGACGCCGCGAAAGAATTGAGAACACGATGTCTCGCATGGAAGAAGGTCAATTTGACCGGAATTTCGTGCAGGTCTTGCAAAATCGAGCTGATAATCTCATGGCTCGTGGCGCCGAGCTCAAAAAGCTCGCTGACGCATGGCAGCCTCTTTATTCGACCCTGGACGACGCTCAGAAGCGGCGGATGCGCGTGCTCGGCGTCCTCATCCTCCATAGGATGAGGGAAGGCATGGAAGCCCGGCGCGAGCAGATGGAAGATGAAGGTGGCGGAGCCATGATGGGCGCCGGTGCAGGCGAGATGGGCCGCGAATAGGATCGCCGCAGCAGACGGAAGGCCGGAGGTAGAGAGACTTCCGGCTTTTCGGGCCCGTCCTTACGCGTCGGCGTCGTCTACCGCGAGTGGTTGGTGGTCAAGCAGGAACGTAGGTCAATCTCATAGCGTCCTCGCCAATTGCATCGCTGGCCACAAGGCGGAGCGGAGGCCGGGGGCCAGCAAAGAATGGCTTGCCGCGACCCAGCACAAAGGGGCGGAAGTAAAGGCGATACTCATCGATAAGGCCGAGGTCCGTCACGCTTCCCGCCAGCTCGGGTCCGGCTACCGCGATTTCCCCGACATGCTCAGCCTTCAGCGCGCGCATCGCCGCCTCGAGGTCGCCGCCGACTAGGGCGGCGTTGGGGCCGACGGACTTCAATGAACCAGACACGACCCACTTCGGTTGGTTTCGCCATGCGGCCGCGAATTCATGTCGGTCCGCGTCCCACTCAGGATGGTCTTCATCCCAATATCGCATCACCTCGTACATGCGGCGACCATAGACGCTGCCGGTCAGGTTGCGCACATGTTCTATCCAGTGACGAAAGAGCACGAGGTCAGGCGGCCGCATTTCCTGGTGATCGACGTAGCCGTCCAACGACAGGTTCATTCCGAACACGAACTTCGCCATGCAGTAAGATCTCCACCTTGATGAAGCATAGCTTAAGGCGCCCGATCCGGGCACGGCTCTATCTCCGTGACGATTGTCCAGAACTTTCGCCCAGAGCGCGACGTGAGCGATGGTAGACTGCGGAGGGACCGGTTGGCGGGCCTAGCGGGACTAAGTTCGAACTCGCATCGAAGCCCGAAGGGCCAGGGGGCAAGGCGACCCGGCGCGAGCGCCCATGAGTGCGTGAGCTAACGGTGGCGGAGGGGGTGGGATTCGAACCCACGGTGGACTTGCGCCCACGCCGGTTTTCAAGACCGGTGCCTTAAACCACTCGGCCACCCCTCCAAGCCTACGATATCAACGACGCGGGATTGGCATGCCGAGCCAATCAATGATCGCCGGAGCCGCAATGGACCGTCGTTTCGGCCGAGTGTGACCGTTTACTTGCTTACCGGATCACGGACAAGGCTTTGTGCGCGGTCAGCGGCGTCTTGCTGCGGGTGTGCTCGCGGGTCAGTTCAGGGTTCTATATGGGCGCCCAGGGGGCTTAACCTGATCCTAAGCCGCATTTGTCATTATTCCGGCAAGCTTCGGCCTACCTTGCGTGCTTGATACGCCGCGAGGGTGCGCTTGGGCGGGCGTAGCGTATCGAGTGAGTTCGCGTAATGGAGAGGCGTGTATCCGGCGCGCTGGCCGCGTGCCGGCTGGCAGTTGCTGCGATTGTAGCTGCCCTTACAACTGCCTGTTCTTCAAATAACCCGTCTCCGGGGTCGCTGACCGGCGTCTCGCGTTCGGTCTTCTCGGAAGACGATTACGGCGTGAAAAGCAGCCCGCGGGTTGCCTCCGAATCCATTCCCAAAGGCGGCGGACACTTCAAGCTCGGTTCGCCCTACAAGGTGGCGGGGCGTTGGTACGTTCCGCGCGAAGATCCCAATTATCAGGAATATGGCGTGGCGTCGTGGTACGGCGCCGATTTCCACGGCCGCAAAACTGCGAATGGCGAAGTCTTCGACGCGAAGGCCCTTACCGCAGCGCATCCGACGCTGCCGTTGCCGTGCTATGCCTACGTCACCAATCTCGCGAACGGGAGAACGGTGCTGGTCCGCGTCAACGACCGCGGGCCTTATGTGAATGACCGGCTTATCGATATGTCCTACGCGGCCGCGAAGCAGCTCGGGTATGTCGACCAGGGGCGGGCGCGGGTGCGGGTTCGCTTCGCCGGGTTGGCGCCGCTCAATGGCGACGATAGCCGCGAAAAGCAATTTCTGGCGTCCCAAGAGCGGGGGCAGCGTCCGGATCAGTGGGCGCCGGTTGCGCCTGCACGACAGTACGCTGCGGCCGAGTCGAGGTCTTCCGGGTTGCCGGCCGACTCGTCGGACCGTTGGTCGGCGACGGCCTATCGCGCGGCGCTCGCCGGCAAGCCCGTTCGGCCTCCGCCCTCGGCGGCGACGACATATCGTCCGGTCGTGGAGACGGCAAGCTACACTGAACCGCAAACGGGGCAGGGCCGGATGGCGCTTTCCGCCCCACAACCCTTTGTGCCGCGGCGGTTTGCGGCAGCCTCAGGCGATGACGGCGGCATCGATGCCGGCCGGGCTTATGGCGCGGATCGGGCCTACGTTCAGGTCGGTATTTTCCGCGATCGATCGAACGCCGAAAGATTGCGGCGGGAGCTTGGGTCGCTCGGACCCGTCGAAGTGGCGCCGCTACAAGTCGGAAGCGGGTCGCAAGCCTATCGCGTGCGCGTCGGGCCGTTTTCACAAGCCGACGCGTCGCGCGCACAAAACCGAATTGCGACATATGGCGTCGCCGGGACGGCAATCGTTAGCGATTGAGGCCAAGCTGCCGTCAGCCCGGCGTTGACCATGTCACGATCGGGCCGGATACTCCTATCTTAATGAGGGAGGGCGCCGCCGATTAGAGCGGTGCCGGGCGAGCATGGTCCGATCGATGTCGAAAACTTGCAGCATATGGCTCGCCGTCGTGGCAATCGTGGTGTCGCTCCTGGCGCCTTTGAGTTCCGCCAAGGCAGCCGAATCGGCCTTTGCGACGAAAGCGCCGCGCGCAGTCCTCATGGATGCGGACACCGGCGCAATCCTGTTTCAGCAGAATGCCGACGAGTTGGCGCCGCCCGCCAGCATGAGCAAGCTGATGACGCTTGCCGTGCTTTTCCGCGCGATCAAGGAAGGCCGCATCAACAAGACCGACGAATTCGTCATGAGCGTCAATGCGTGGCGGAACGGCGGGGCCCCGTCAGGCACATCCGCGATGATGGTGCCGGTGAACACCAAGGCGACGGTCGATGAACTCATTCAGGGCATCGCGGTGCAGTCCGGCAACGACGCAGCGATGTGCGTCGCGGAAGGAATGGCGGGGACGGAAGCAGCCTTTGCCCGCATGATGACTGACGAGGCGCGCCACATCGGTCTCGTCAAATCGACATTCGCCAACGCGACGGGCCTTGAGGCGCCGAACCATCTGATGACCGCGCGTGAGCTCGCCATGCTGGCGCGCTATCTCATCACCGAATATCCGGATTTCTACCCTGTCTTCGGACAGAAGGAATTTCTGTATCGCAAGCACAAGTTCATCAACCGCAATCCGCTTTTGTTTTTGAACATAGGCGCCGACGGACTGAAGACCGGCCACACCGCGATCGCGCGCTACGGTCTCGTCGGGTCGGCGGTCCAGGATGGCAAGCGCCTGATCGTCGTCGTCAGCGGTCTCGAAAAAGCCGACCAACGCAAGGACGAGGCCGCGAAGCTTCTCGAATGGGGTTTCCGCTCGTTCAGCGCAGTCAAGGTCTTCGACGACGGCGAGATTGTAGGCAAGGCGCGGGTGTGGGGCGGAAAGACCTGGTACGTCCCGCTCGCGCCAAAAGGCGATGTCATGTTTACGATGCCGAAATATCCGGCGGCGCAAAAACTCTCGGCGGAAATCGTCTATAAGGCGCCCTTGAAGCCGCCGGTGAAGAAGGGCGACCAGGTCGCGATACTTAAAATTACAAGTACCAGCAGTGCGTCGACCGAAGTGCCGCTCTATGCGACGGAAGACGTGGTCAACGGCGGCATCGTGCGTCAGGGCGTCGATTCGCTTGTTCTGATGGCCTTGCGCCGCTTGGCGCTCTAGATTACCCGCGGGAATAGAGGCGAGCCAATGAAACGCGGAAAGTTCATCACATTCGAAGGCGGGGAAGCGGCTGGCAAGTCGACCCAGGCGAAACGCCTCGCAGAGCGGCTGGAACGAGCCGGTATCTCGGTCGTCGTCACGCGCGAACCGGGCGGCACGCCGGTCGGCGAGGACGTGCGCGAACTCATCATGAGGGATCGCCCAACCGATCCCGTCACGGAGCTGCTGCTTTTCGCTGCGGCGAGAGCCGAGCATGTGACGTCCGTCATTCGCCCGGCGCTCGACGATGGGACGTGGGTCATCTCCGACCGCTTCATGGACTCGACGCGTGTCTATCAGGGCAAACTCTATGGCCTGGAGCCTGAGTTCATCGCTCAGCTCGAACGCTACACGGTCGCGCCGGATTATCCGGATCTCACATTGATCCTCGATCTGCCGGCAAGTGCCGGTGTCGAACGGGCGCAGCTTCGCGGCACGCTTTCCCGTTATGACGCCGAACGCATCGAGACGCACGAGACCTTGCGCGAGGGCTTTCTCGAGATCGCCGACGCGGAGCCGTTACGCTGCGTGCTGATCGATGCCAGCCTGTCGGTCTCGAGTGTTGAGACGGCGGTTTGGCAGGCCGTATCGGCGCACCTGCTCGCCGAGGCCAATTGATGGCGCGGGCTCCGCTCGCCGCCGATGTTGAGGTCCTTCCCGAGGCCGACCGGCTCGACGACTTTCCGCATCCGAGAGAAACGCGGGCCCTTTACGGTCAGGAGGGGGCGCAATCGATTTTCGCTGAAGCGCTGGCCGGGGGGCGCATGCATCATGCGTGGCTGCTTTCGGGACCGTCCGGTGTCGGCAAGGCGACGCTTGCCTATCAGGTCGCGAAGGCTGCCCTTGCGGAGCCGGAAGAGCGCGATCTGTTCGGGCAGGGCCTTGCGATCGAACCCGACTCGCGAACGGACCGGCAAGTGCGGGCGCTATCGCATCCGTCGTTGATGATCATCAGACGTCCGTTCGATCAGAAGACGAAGCGGTTTCCGCAGAGCATTCCGATCGACGAAGTCCGCAAGGTCAAAAACTTTCTCGCGCACAGCGCCACGGGGCAGGGGCGGCGCGTGGTCATCGTCGATACGGCCGACGAACTCAATCAGAACGCGGCGAACGCTCTCTTGAAGTCGCTTGAGGAGCCGCCGGCGCGGACGATTTTCTTGATGACGACGTCAGCGCCGGGCCGGCTGCTTGCGACAATCCGGTCGCGCTGCCGGACGATCCAGATGGGACCGCTTGCCGAAAGCGATTTGAAGCGCGCGGCGGCGCAGGCGCTCACGGCCGCCGGGAAGGCCGTTCCGGAGCAGCACGAGTGGGAAACGCTTGCGCCTCTCGCTGAGGGCAGCGTCGGCCGTGCGCTTGTTCTGCTCGGCGGCGGCGGCCTCAGTCTTCAATCCAGGATCGACCAGGTGCTTTCGGGTCTGCCGCGGCTTGACCTGAAGACGGTTCATGCCATTTCTGACGAACTGCAACCGGCGGCACAGGACCGCAAGTTTCAGCTCTTCATGGATCTTCTGCAAACGTCGCTGGCGCGGCTTATCTCCGCTGCCGCCACCGGAAAGGGCCTGGAACGGGACGTTCAACTCGCAAACCGGCTTATCGGCGAGGGCCGCCTTGCCACTTTTGCCGAGCTATGGGAAACACTGGCCCGCGAAAAGGCTGATGTCGTTTCCCTCAACCTTGATCGCAAATCGCTCATCCTCGGAACTTTCGCGCGCCTCGAGGCGGCGAGCCGCGGTTGAGGCGGGTGCGGTCGCATCCTGCGATTGCGATAACGAAAGATACCGAGAGTGGCGGAAAAATTTTACATCACGACGCCGATTTTCTACCCCAACGGCAAGCCGCATATCGGCCACGCCTATACGGTGATCGCGAGCGACACGCTGGCGCGATTTGCTCGTCTCGACGGGAAGGACGTGTTCTTTCTTTCAGGCACCGACGAGCACGGTCTCAAGATGCAGCAGACGGCCGAGAAAGAGGGTATCCCGACCAAGGAACTGGCGGACCGGAACTCGGCAATCTTCCGCTCGATGATCGAAACGCTGGGCGGTTCGAATGACGATTTCATCCGCACGACCGAACCGCGCCACTACGCGGCTTGCCAAGCCATTTGGGAACGGATGGCCGCGAACGGCGATATCTATCTCGCCCGCTACGGCGGTTGGTATTCGGTGCGTCAGGAAGCCTATTTCGACGAGAAGGAGACGACCGTCGGCGAGGATGGCGTGCGCCGCGAGCCGCTCGGGTCGCCCGTCGAATGGAACGAGGAAGAGAGCTATTTCTTCCGCCTGTCGGCTTACCAGGACAAGCTGCTCTCGCTTTATGACAACGATCCGGACTTCGTTGGCCCGGTGGAACGGCGCAACGAGGTTGCGAGCTTCGTCAAATCCGGCCTCAAGGATCTTTCGATTTCGCGTTCGACGCTCAAGTGGGGCGTGCCCGTTCCGGGCGACGACAAACACGTGATGTACGTGTGGGTCGATGCGTTGACGAACTACATCACCGCTGCCGGATATCCGGATACGAACGCGGCGAGGTGGAGGTATTGGCCCGCCGACGTTCACATCATCGGCAAGGACATCGTGCGGTTTCACGCCGTCTATTGGCCAGCGTTCCTGATGTCCGCCGGTATCGAACTTCCGAAACGGATTTTCGCGCACGGATTTCTGTTCAACCGCGGCGAGAAGATGTCGAAATCGGTCGGCAACGTCGTCGATCCGTTCGATCTCGTGAAGGCGTATGGCCGCGATGCCGTGCGATACTTCTTCCTGCGCGAAGTGATGTTCGGTCAGGACGGAAACTATTCGTCGGACGTCATCGTCAATCGCATCAACGCGGATCTCGCTAACAATCTCGGGAATCTGGCGCAGCGTTCGCTGTCGATGATTTACAAGAACTGCGAGGGCGCGATACCGGCCCCCGGTCCGCTCAGCGAAGCGGATCAGGCCATCCTGTCGGCGACGGACGGTCTCTATGTGGTTGCGCGCGCCGAGATGGAGCGGCAAGCGGTCAGCAAGTATCTCGATGCCGTATGGAACGTGATCGCCGACGCCAATCGCTATTTCGCGGCGGAAGAGCCGTGGGCGAAGAAGAAGACGGATCCGGCGCGGATGGCCACGATCCTTTACGTCACCGCGGAGATCGTTCGCCAGTTCGGCATTCTCATTCAGCCGGTGATGCCGGAAAGCGCTGCGAAGCTGCTCGACCTTCTTGGCATTGCGCCGGAGAACCGCACTTTTGCGAACCTCGGCGAAAAGGGCCGTTTGCAGCCGGGTGGCAAAATCCCCGAGCCGCAGGGCGTTTTCCCGCGCTACGTGGAGCCCGAATAAGCGACGACAACGCGCCGCACGCGAGATACACGCCACTGAAGAGTAAAAGGTCTGATGCTCGTCGATCACCATTGCCATCTCGATTTCCCCGAGTTCGCTCCGGAACTCGATCAGGTCGTGGCGCGTGCGCAGCAAGCCGGCGTCGGGACGCTCGTCACGATCTCGACGCGTATTCGCAAGTTCGACAACGTGAAAGCCGTCGCCGAGCGGTTCGACGATGTCTTTTGCTCGGTCGGAACGCATCCCCACAACGCGCACGAGGAACTCGATATTCCTGTCGAGCGGATCGTCGAGCTCTCTAAGCATCCGAAAGTCGTAGCGATCGGGGAAGCCGGGCTCGATTATCATTATCAGCACTCGACGCCCGAAGCGCAGGCGGAAGGTTTTCGCCGGCACATTGCGGCCGCGCGCGAAACCGAGCTGCCGCTTGAAATTCACACGCGCGAAGCCGATGCCGACACGATCGCCATTCTTCAGGACGAGCACGCGAAGGGCGCGTTCCCGGCGGTGCTGCATTGCTTTACGAGCGGACGAGAGCTTGCGATGCGTGCGCTCGATCTCGGGCTTTACGTGTCGTTCAGCGGCGTGATCACGTTCAAGAATTCAGAAGCCTTACGCGAGATTGCACGCGATGTGCCGCTCGACCGGCTGCTCGTCGAAACGGATGCGCCGTTTCTGGCGCCTATTCCATTTCGCGGGAAGCGCAATGAGCCGGCCTATGTTGTCCGCACCGCCGCGGCGCTTGCCGACGTGAAAGGTGTCCCCGCCGACGATCTCGCGCGGGCGACGACGGAGAACTTCTTCAGGCTCTACAGCAAAGCGAAGCGGCCGGCGGCTGGCGTCCACGGGTCCGCCGCGGCATGAGTTTTCGCTGTACGATACTTGGTTCCGGCTCATCGGGCGGCGTGCCGCGCATCGGGATGAATTGGGGTTCGTGCGATCCTAATAACCCGAAAAACCGACGGCTCAGATGTTCCGCTCTCGTCGAGCGCACCGGCTCCGGGGGCCGAACGTCCGTGCTCATCGATACGTCGCCGGATTTCCGCGAACAGCTTCTGGCGACGCGCCTGATGGCGCTCGACGGCGTGCTCTACACGCACGATCACGCGGATCACACGCACGGCATCGACGACCTGCGCATGGTGTCGTTCGCGATGAAGCGGCGGGTGGACGTCTATTTCACCAAGGAAACGGGCGACAGCCTGAAGGCGCGTTTCGGCTACTGTTTCGAAACGCCGAAGGGCTCCGAGTATATGCCGATGCTCAACGCTCACGAGATCGACGGAGTTTCTCCGGTCGTCGTCGAGGGTGGCGGCGGTCCGATCGTCGCGCAGCCGATACCGCAGTGGCATGGGTCCATTCAATCGCTCGGCTTCCGCGTTTCGAACCTTGCCTATTCGCCGGACGTCAACGACATCCCGGAAAAGTCGATCCCGTTACTCGAAGGGCTGGACGTGTGGATCGTTGATGCCTTGCGTCCTACGCCTCATGAATCGCACTTCAGCGTCAAACAGGCGCTCGCGTGGTCGGCGCGGCTGAAACCGAAGCGCACGATCCTGACGCATATGACGAGTGAACTCGACTATGACACGCTCGCCCGGCAGCTGCCCGAGGGTGTCGAGCCCGCCTACGACGGGATGATGATTACGTTCACCTGATATCGCGATGTGTTCGTCGCGTGTGGGCGGCATCACTTCCAGAGGCCGTAGTCTTCCCATTTGTTTTCGGGGATTTCGCCGCCGAGCTTGTAGTCGAACGACGTCGCCTTCATCTGATCGCCGCTCACCGCGCAGGTGAAATCCAGAAAGTACCAATGGTTTTTCGCGCGCACCGCCGCGCTCTTGGCGACGACCACATTATTTTTGAAAACCGCAGGCTTCTGAAGGGTGGTCGTGACGCGATCGACGCCCTTGAGATGGCTTCCCTTCCGTACCGCATCGATGCCGCGCAGATTACAGACCTGATGGGCGCGTTCTTCGGGTTCGAGTTCTTTCAATACCCGGTCCATCGATGCATCGGCCAAAGCCGTTTCCGTGCTGCCCGCCAAGACGAGCAGCATTACGAGCGTTCTCGTTGCAAGCATTCCGTTCGCTTCCCCCAGTGTCCCTGCACGGCTTTCGCCGGTTCCAACACGGCCCCCCGACCGCCGCTCTCAAAGCGCGCGAGGTTGTGTCCGTAATGAGGCGAAAGTCTGCAGGCCACCAATGCGGTGCGGGAATGATAGGCGCGATGTTTGCGAGAGCCGCGGCTTATGTCGCAAAAGCGTCATTGCCGGCGTTGGGATGAGGCGCGATGGCGCTCACGCGTCCGGCGATAGTCCGATGGCTGAGGTTTTCGCATCCTGTTCAGCCCGCCATTCGCGGAAATTCACGATCTCGCCGTTGCGTTCGCAGCTCGGGGAGGCGAGTTCGACGAACAGAGGTGCGAGCGCTTCAGGGGAGGGAAGCGTTTCGGGAGCTTCGCCGGGGAAAGCTTTCGCGCGCATGCCGGTGCGCGTTGCGCCGGGATTGATCAGGTTTGCCCTGACGGACGTATTCGCGAGCTCTGCAGCCCAAGATTTCACGAGCGCCTCGAGGCCTGCCTTGGAGGCGGCATAGGGGCCCCAGTAGGCGTACTTGCCGCTCGCCGCGCCCGACGTCACGAAAATGGCCCGGCCGGCGTCGGAGCGCTTCAGCAGAGGATCGAGCGTGCGGATCAACCGCCAATTGGCAACGAGGTTGATATCGATCGTCGAGACGAAACCATCGTCCGTCGTGTGGCCGAGCGGCGAAAGGGGACCGAGGATGCCGGCGTTCGCCACCAGGATGTCGAGACGCTGCCAGCGCTGAAAGATCGTCGGGCCCACCTGATCGACGCGGTCGCCTTTTTTCAGATCCAGTTGAAGGAGGGTGGCAGCGCCGCCGATGGCCTGGATTTCGTCATCGAGGGATTCGAGCGCTCCGACCGAGCGTGCCGCGATGATGACATGCGCGCCGGCTTTGGCGAGGCCCAGCGCGACCGCGCGACCGATCCCCCGCGACGCGCCCGTCACAAGTGCTATTCGACCGGAAAGCGGGCTGTCGGTCATGGTTCACTTACGAAAGCTAGGGGTGGGCCGCTCAGCCGACTTCGGCCAAGAGAGAAAGCTGACGCGGCACCGCCTCACCACCGTAATCGGTCAGGTTCGTCGGGTAATCGCCGGTGAAGCAATGGTCGGTGAACTGCGGCGCGCGATCGTCGCGGCTATCGAGGCCAATGGCGCGGTAGATGCCGTCCACCGACAGGAACGCCAGGCTATCGGCCTCCATGAAATCCCGCATTTCGTCGAGCGACATGTTTGCTGCGAGCAGGTCTTTTTTGCTCGGCGTGTCGATGCCGTAGAAATCAGGGTGAGTGATGGGCGGCGATGAAATGCGCATATGGACTTCGGCAGCGCCTGCGTCGCGGATGAGCTGCACGATCTTTTTCGAGGTCGTGCCGCGGACGACGCTATCATCGATGAGGACCACGCGGTTGCCGCGGATGACGCCCGAGTTGGCCGAATGCTTCAGCTTGACGCCGAGCTGGCGAATGCGCTGCTCGGGCTCGATGAAGGTGCGGCCGATGTAATGGTTGCGAATGATGCCGAGCTCGAAGGGGATGCCGCTCTGCTGGCTGTAGCCGATCGCGGCGGGAACGCCGGAGTCGGGAATGGGAACGATGACGTCGGCGCCCGTATTGGCTTCACGGGCCAGCTCGACGCCCATCCGCTTGCGGATGTCATAAACGGTCTGGCCGCCGACGATTGAATCGGGGCGGGCGAAATAGATGTATTCGAAGATGCATGGCCGCGCCGGGCGGATCGGGAACGGGCGGTGGCTTTCGAGCCCGCCGTCGGTGATGACGACGACTTCGCCGTTATCGACTTCGCGGACGAATTCGGCGCCGACCATATCGAGCGCGCAGGTTTCGGAAGCAAGAACGTAGGACTGGCCGAGACGGCCGATGACGAGGGGCCGGATGCCGATCGGGTCGCGAACGCCGATCATCATATCGTTCGTCAGGCAGACGAGGGCGTAGGAGCCTTCAATCTGGCGGATGGCGTCGATCAGGCGTTCGACGATGCGGCGCTTCTTCGAGCGCGAAAGAAGATGGAGGATGACTTCGGTGTCGGAGGTCGACTGGCAGATTGCGCCGGAGGAGATGAGCTCGCGCCTGAGCGTCAGAGCGTTCGTGAGGTTGCCGTTGTGGGCGACGGCGAAGCCGCCGGTATCGATATCTGCGAAGAGTGGCTGAACGTTTCGGATGAGGGCTTCGCCGGTCGTCGAGTAGCGATCATGGCCGATGGCCATACGGCCTTTCAGGCGGGCGAGAACATCTGGCTTGGAGAAGTTATCACCGACGAGGCCCATGCGGCGCTCGGAGTGAAAGTTGCGGCCGTCGTAGGAGCAGATGCCTGCTGCTTCCTGACCGCGGTGCTGGAGTGCGTGGAGGCCCAGCGCGGTTATGGCTGCGGCATCGGGATGGTCAAAGATGCCGAAGACCCCACACTCCTCACGAAGGCGATCATCGCCATAGCGAGTAAAGGTCAGACCGTCGATTGTGGTCACGCCGCCTTGCTGTGCCATAGGCACCCTCCCGCGATTGAGCCGCCCGCTCTGCTCGATACATCGGTTAACTACTGAACGCTTCGATACGTCCGGCGCCTTCGTCACGCGAGCGTCATATAGTACCGCTTGCCGCCAATGACCAGCGCGACTGAACGACCCTTTTGATCGTTAAATCCTTGTTGTCCAGGCTGTTCGTTAGGCGAGGGTGGTGGCGGCGCCGTCGATGGCTGCGGGATGACCTGAAGCAGGACATTGCGGATCGCTTCGCCCGTTCCCTTTACGTAATCGCGGAAATATGCGTCACGAACAAGGGGATGCTGCTTTTCTTTGTCTGGCGAGATGAAGGCTTCATACGCCATGTAGGGAATGACGAAGAGCAGGAACCCGCGCAGCACGCCGAAAATGAAGCCCAAGATCCGGTCGATCATCCCGATCTGACTGTCGAGGATCGCATCAGATATGCGCGCCGTGATGAGGTGCACGATGATTAAAACGATCAGCGCGACGACGACGGCAACGGCGATTGTCGCAATCTGAGGCGGCAGGCTTGTCTGCGCCGCAATATCGGCCGTCATTTCCTTCTTGGTCGCGAAGATCCAGTAGCCGACGCCGGCTGCGGCGATCCACGACACGATCGAAAGAAGCTCGCGTGCGAAGCCCCGGTACATGGCAAGCAGACCGGATATGAAGGCAACGCAGATCAGTGCCAGGTCCAAGTAGGTGAATGGACCGATCATGGCCAAAATCCCTCGTTGATCGACAGCTCCCCGCGCTCCAGACTCGCGCGGAAATTCAGTCGCATGGCGCCGTTGCCTCCGCAAGCGACTTGAGATGGGAGAGGCGAGATAGCGACAACTTCATCCCTTGTACATCGACCTCGCCACTTTCGGGTAAAAAGGCACGTCCAAAGCCCAGTTTTGAGGCTTCTTTCAATCTTGATGTCATCATGGAGGCCGCACGGACGGCTCCAGATAATGAAACTTCGCCGAAATAAACGGCGTCCCGGGGAAGCGTTACTCCGGAAATTGATGACAGGAGGGCAGCGGCTGCCGCCAAATCCGCAGCCGGTTCCGTGATTTTTAGGCCGCCTGCCACATTTAGATAAACGTCGTGGCTGCTGAACGACACGCCGCAGCGGGCGTCCAACACCGCCAGCAGCATGGCGAGCCGGTTGCTGTCCCAGCCGACGACGGCGCGGCGGGGCGTTCCGAGCCCTGACGGTGCGACAAGAGCTTGAATTTCGACGAGGAGGGGGCGGGTACCTTCGACACCCGCAAAGATCGAGGCGCCAGGGCTGCGGCTTTCGCGGTCCCCGAGAAAAAGCTCCGACGGGTTGGCGACCTCCTGCAAGCCGCCGCTGACCATCTCGAAAACGCCGATCTCGTCGCTCGGTCCGAAACGATTTTTGACGGCGCGCAGGATGCGATAGGTCAGGCCGCGATCACCTTCGAAATACAACACGGTGTCGACCATGTGCTCGATGACCTTCGGGCCGGCAATCTGGCCGTCCTTAGTGACGTGGCCGACGAGCAGCAGGGCGGAGCCTGCCATCTTGGCATAGCGGATGAGGGAGAGCGCGGCGGCGCGGACCTGGCTGACGGTGCCGGGTGCCGCATCGAGCGTATCCGCCCAGAGCGTCTGGATCGAATCGATGATGATGAGATCGGGCGGACGCTCGTCGCCGAGCGTCGCGAGAATATTCGACAGGTTCGTTTCGGACGCGAGACCGACCGGGGCGTTGTCAAGGCCGAGTCGTGCTGCGCGCAGACGAACCTGCGCGACGGCTTCTTCGCCCGAGAAATAGACTGCGCGGCCGCCACCGCGCGCCACATGCGCGGCGACCTGGAGCAACAGCGTTGATTTACCGATACCGGGCTCGCCACCGATCAGAATTGCGGAGCCCGGGACGATGCCGCCGCCGGTCACGCGATCGAGTTCTGCGATACCGCTAGAGAAGCGCGGCGCTTCCTCGGCTTCGCCTTTCAGCGGCTCGAGCTTGACGATGCGTCCCTTGGTTTGCCGTGTGACGCCGGAACCCGGCGGCGGTCCGGCATCGGTTTCTTCGACGAGCGCGTTCCATTCACCGCACGCGGTGCACTTTCCCGCCCAGCGCGACGACGTCGCTCCGCAGGACTGACAGACGTAGAGCGAGCGAGAGGCTTTTGCCATGGCTTAAGGATTGTCGTCGAGGTAGAGGCGCGTGAAGCGATGTCCCAATCGCGTCAGGATTTCGTATCCGATCGTGCCTGCCGCGAAACCTGCGTCTTCGATCGTCAATCCGTCGCCGATGAGCTTCGCAAACTCGCCGGGTCTTGCTGCGCCTTCGGGAAGGTCTGTGACGTCGACGGTGATGAGGTCCATCGAGACGCGTCCAACGATCGGCGCGAGATGACCGCTGATGAGGACCTGGCCGCCGGGCTTGCCGTCGGGCGCGCTGGCACTCCGCGGAACGCCGTCGGCGTAACCGGCAGCGATTGTGGCGATACGGCTCGGCCGATGGGCGCGCCATGTCGCCGAGTAGCCGACGGTCTCGCCGCGAACGACGTCGGCCACGGCGAGAATTCGTGCGGCGACCGTCACTGCAGGCTTAACCGGGGTCGGCGTGCTTTGGGAGGCCTGGCCGCCGTAGAGCGCATAGCCGGGTCTTACGAGATCGAAGTGATAGGCCGGTCCGAGCATCAGGCCATCGGACGCGGCGAGGCTCCGAGGGATTGAGGGGAAAAGTGCTGAAAGCGTTTCAAAGGCGAGAAGCTGATCGCGATTTTTCGGGTCGCGCGGATTATCGGCGGACGCCAAGTGGCTCATGACGAGTTCGAGCGTGACGCCCTTCATCATCGATGGCTCTTCGGCGAGACGGCGGACGTCGCGTACCGGCAGGCCCAGACGATTGAGGCCCGTATCGATGTGGAGCGCGGCCGGCAAGTCTCCGCCGCGGGCGTGGCTGAGCGCCGACCAGGCGACGACGTCGTCGAGCGTCGACAAGACAGGCTTGACCGAAAGGCGGTCGAAAGCGGCGGCGGAATTTCCGACGAGCCCATCCAACGCGTAGATGTCGGCTTGCGGCGCGATCTTGCGCGCGACTTCGGCTTCCTCAGGTGTCGCGATGAAGAAGGTATTGCAGCCCGCTCGCGCGAGGGCGGCGATGACACGCTCAGCGCCGAGGCCGTAGGCATCCGCCTTCACGACGGCTGCGCAACGTGCGGGCGCGACCGTGGCGGCGAGCGCGCGCCAGTTGGCCGTGATCTGTGCGAGATCAACCGTGATCGTGCCGGTCGCGCTGGCAAGGCTTTCCGGCATGCGCGTGTTGACCGTCATCTCGTCGTTTCCACCCGATCTCTTACCGCTCGGGCACCATATAGTCCCGAGCCAAATTGCCAAAGCGCGTGTACTGGCCTTCGAATGCCAGCTCGACGGTGCCGACCGGACCGTGGCGCTGCTTGCCGATAATGACCTCGGCCTTGCCAGATACGAGGCTCATCTTGGTCATCCAATCGGCAAATTCAGGCGTTCCTTCGGCAGGCTTCAGGCGCTCGACGTAATATTCTTCGCGGAAGACGAACATCACGACGTCGGCGTCCTGCTCGATCGATCCCGATTCGCGAAGGTCGGAAAGCTGCGGGCGTTTGTCTTCGCGCTGCTCGACCTGACGAGAAAGCTGCGAGAGCGCGATGATCGGTACGGCCAGTTCTTTCGCCAGCGCCTTGAGGCCCGTCGTGATTTCGGTGATTTCCTGCACGCGGTTGGCGCTGCTGCTCAGTTTCGACCCAGCGAGCAGCTGCAGGTAGTCGACGACGAGAAGATCGAGGCCGTTTTGGCGCTTCAATTTTCGCGCACGTGCCGAAAGTTGCGCGATGGTGATGCCGCCGGTCTGATCGATGTACAGCGGAATGCGGGACATCTCCGAGGCGACCTCGGAGAGCTTGCGGAATTCGTTCTCGTCGATCATGCCGCGGCGAATCTTTTCCGAGCTGATTTCCGCCTGCTCGGCAAGGATACGTGTCGCGAGCTGCTCGGACGACATTTCGAGCGAGAAGAAGCCGACGATGCCGCCATCGACCGTCTTCATCGAGCCGTCCGCCTGGCGTTCGCCCCGATAGGCCTTGGCGACGTTGTAAGCGATGTTCGTTACGAGCGCCGTCTTACCCATCGACGGACGGCCCGCGAGGATGATGAGGTCCGACCGCTGCAAGCCGCCGAGCTTGTTGTCGAGATCGGAAAGCCCCGTCGACGCGCCCGATAGATGTCCGGCACGCTGGAAGGCACTGTTCGCCATCTCGACGGCGGTGATGAGCGCGGATTTGAAGGTCTCGAATCCCTTGCCGTACTTGTTCTGCTCGGCGAGTGAGTAGAGGCGGCCTTCGGCTTCTTCGATCTGTGCCCGGGGCGGGTGGTCGACGGCGCTGTCGTAGGCCGTGTTGACCAGATCTTCGCCGATGATGATCAGCGACCGGCGCGTCGAGAGATCATAGATCGTGCGGCCGTACTCGGCGGCGTTGATGACCGTGGTGGCGTTGGCTGCGAGACGGCCGAGATATTGCGGCACCGTCAGGTTCGAATCGATCGGCTCGGCATTCTCGAAGAATGTTTTGACCGTGACCGGCGTTGCCGTCTTGCCGGCATGAATGAGGGTCGCCAGCGTTTCGAAGATTCGCCCGTGCAGCGGATCGAAGAAATGTGCGGGTGAGAGAAAGCCGGAAACGCGATCGAGCGCCTCGTTGTTGACGAGGATCGCACCGAGAAGCGCCTGTTCGGCTTCGAGATTGTGAGGCGGCTGACGGAAGGTCAGCGCTTGATCGGCCGAGACGGCTTGTTTCAGCTTCTCGGTCGCGAGGTATGCGGGATTTGCCATGCGCGGACGCTAGCAGATTCCGCGGCGGGTTCGCGGCTCCGGGGCATACAACCCGTAAAGCATCCCCGATATCAACACGTGGTTCGAGAAGTGCTTGGCCGTGGGAATCACGCCACGGCCAAGCACCAGCGATTCTGAGAGCCTGGGTTCAGGCCGATTCGTCGTCCGAAGCCGGACGGCCACCTTCGAAGACGGCGTCGGGGTTGAAGGTCTCGAGCTCGAGCGCTTCTTCCTTGACGACGGCGACGTTTTCACCGCGCGCCTGCTTGTCGGCTTCGTCCTGCGAACGAGCGATGTTCAGGTCGATGCTGGCGACGACTTCCGGGTGAAGCTGAACCTTGGCCGACGTCACGCCGAGCGCCTTGATCGGCTTTTCCAGGATGATCTGGTTGCGGTCGACGGTGAAGCCGCCTTCGGTGATCACGGTTGCGATGTCCCGGGTGGAGACCGAACCGTACAGCTGGCCGGTATCGCCGGCGGCGCGGATGAGGACGAACGACTTGCCGGTGAGCTTCGCCGAAACAGCTTCGGCTTCCGACTTGTGGGCGAGGTTGTCGGCTTCGAGCTGAGCGCGGCGGCCTTCGAAGACCTTCTTGTTGTCTTCGGTCGCGCGCAGCGCCTTTTTCTGCGGCAGCAGGAAATTGCGGGCGTAGCCGTCCTTGACGTTGACGATATCGCCGATCTGGCCGAGGCGGCCGATACGCTGGAGAAGAATGACTTGCATCGTTGGTAGCTCCTATTGAGATCAGATGATGAGGTTGAATTATTGGGTGGGCGTTTCAGGTGGGCGTTTCTGGCGGCCGCCCCGCCGCTCGATAGTGAAAGACGGTTTCGGCCAAGCCGGTGATGGCGAGCAGAAGTCCGATGTAGGGAACGAAAAGAACGCCGGTGTAGAGAGCGGTCAGAATGAACGCGCGCCAGGGCGAGCCGCGCGTCAGCGCATGAACGACTGCGAGACCGACGAGGGCGAAGGCGAGCGTGAACGGTGCGGCGACGGCGGCAGCCAAAAGGCCCGGCATATCGCCCACGAACGACAGCGCGATAGCGATCAGGAGCGCGAACACGGCGGTTCCCGGCAGGGAGAATGCCGCGAGATCCGGCCATGGACGTTGAAGGCGTCCGGAAGCCAGCGTGATCCGTCCGGAAAGCCAAAGATTGAGCAGGATCGTTCCCATCGAGAGCAGACCCAGCGCCCACGGCAGCGACGAAACCGTCGAGCGTGTGATGGAATCGATCTCGGCCGGGCCGATCTCCGGGGCGCCGGGAACGCGCGAGAGCTCGGTTTTGACGAAACTCTCGACGACGGTGCGGAGCAGCTTCGTCAGCGTTTCCATGTCGCCGCCCATCAGCATTAAGGCGAGCATCGCAAAGATGGCGGAGAAGATCGCGGCAGTGACGGCGATGCGCCCGACAGGATACCATTCGCGTTCACCGTCGAAATCGCGGCTCAGAAGTGCGAGGCGCGTGCAGACGACGGCGGGAAGGGCGGTGCTGATGGCGTAGACTTCGCCCGCAAGCGGATTGGCGATCAGCAACACGGCGGCGGTCGCAGTGATTGCAGCGATTGCCGCGGCGACGGGGCCGAGGCCAAGGCCCGTCAAGTAGAGCGGCAGGGGCGTCAGCAGAAAGAGAATGATGCGGAGCAGGAACGCTCCCGTCGTCGCCGAAGCGAAGACGACTGCCGAGATCAACCCGGCGGCAATGGCAAGTGTGAAAACTTTCGACTGCATTCGTTTGCTGTCCCGCGATCTCGGCGGTTAGAGGCGGATCCGGTTGCCCGTCCCGACCCAACGTATGGAAGAGAGGGCGGAGCGAACCGGGGCTCGCTCCGCCGTCGAGATATTACTTGATTACGTAAGGCAGAAGACCGAGGAAGCGGGCACGCTTGATGGCACGAGCCAGCTCGCGCTGCTTCTTGGCCGAGACGGCCGTGATGCGGCTCGGCACGATCTTGCCGCGCTCGGAGATGTAACGGCCGAGCGTGCGGACATCCTTGTAGTCGATCTTCGGTGCGCCGGCGCCCGAGAACGGGCAGGTCTTGCGGCGACGCTGGAACGGACGGCGGGCTCCGCCGCCTGACGAGGCGATTTCAGCCATGGGTTAGCCCTCCGACTCAGTTGAATCACGGCGAGGTGCGCGGGGCGCATCGCCATCACGGGGCGGACGCGGACCGCGGTCGCCAGGTGCACCACCTTCACGAGGCGGGCGCGAACGGAACGTGGAGCCGCCTTCGCGACCACCACCACCGAAGCCACGATCACCGCGCGGGGGGCCGCCACGGCCGCCGCCCGGACCGCCGAAGCCACGATCGCGATCACCGCGCTCGTCGCGATCCTGCTTGCGCATCTGGACGCTCGGCTCGGTCTCGAGTTCTTCAACGCGGACGGTCATGAAGCGGATGACGTCGGAGTTGATGCCCATGCGCCGTTCCATTTCGGTGACGGCAGCAGGAGGCGCATCGACGTTGAAGAACGCGTAGTGCGCCTTGCGGTTCTTCTTGATCTTGAAGGCGAGGTTCTTGAGACCCCAGTATTCTTGCTTGGTGACTTTGCCCTGGCCTTCTTCGATGACGCCCTGAAATTCCTTCATGAGCGCTTCGACTTGGGCCTGGGTAACGTCCTGGCGTGCCAGGAAGGTATGCTCGTAGAGCGGCATACGTTGGCCTTTCGGTTCGAGTTCAACGTCTTGCGACGTCCTGTCTTCCCGCCGGCGCAAAGCCCCAAAAGGCCGAGAAAGGCCAATCTGGTACCAAATAGGAGAAGACACTGGGGGACGGCGCGCGAAGCGCCCCTCGGGCTTAAACGGCGGTCAGCCGGTACAACCTAAGCCCCCGTTCAGCCTCCTGCCGACACGGGAAAGCGGGCTTATACAGGAATTTCGGGAGAGGGCAAGCGGGGCGCGCTGCCGGTCAAATCGTGAATTTCTGCTCAATAGCCGCGTAAGTGCCACCCGTCCACCACAGGAATCATGGCCTAGATGCGGTGCCGGGGGACCGTCCCGGCGCGTGAAGGGAGACGAGAAGACCATGAAGTTTGCAGCTTATACGGAAGAAACGATCTGGGCGGTCGAGGATGACGAAGCGACCGCCAGAAGCGAAGGCGAGGCGACGATGCAGGAGAACGGCGTCTCGGATGTCGCAGCGCTCAAGGTGGCGCCCATCGACGACAACCTCGTGGAAGCCCTCGCCAAGGCTGAGACCTCGGGCGAGGATGTGCTTTTCGACCTGATCGACGGAGAGCTTTGCGAGGTCGAAACCGTCGAAGGCTGATCGAGACGGACTTCGCAATTCGCCTTCACATGGGGCGCCGCGTTCTCGCGGCGCTTTTTTTGTGCGCTTAACGGACGTCTTGCCTCGCAGCCGGCACCTCCCATCTTCTCAGCCAAGAACAACTCAGGAGTTTCATCCGTGACGGACGAGCCTCATTCAGCGGCGGCCCAGACATCGCCCATCGATGGCGGGGTCAGAATTGGCCACGTTCATCTCAAGGTCGCAGATCTTCAGCGTGCGCTCGATTTCTATACCGGCGTGCTCGGTTTCCAGCTCATGCAGCGTTACGGAAGCCAAGCGGCCTTCATTTCCGCCGGCGGATATCATCATCACATCGGCCTCAATACGTGGGAGAGCAAAGGGGGATCGCCGCCGCCTCCCGGTACGACCGGGCTTTATCATGTCGCCATTCTTTATCCGACGAGAGCGGCGCTGGCGGATGCTTTGCGGCGGTTGATCGCGGCGGGCGTACGTCTGACAGGTGCAAGCGATCACGGTGTCAGCCAGGCGCTCTATCTCGACGATCCCGACGGTAATGGCGTCGAACTCTATTGGGACCGTCCCGAGGCCGAATGGCCACGTGATGCCACGGGGAATATCGCGATGTTCACCCGGGCCCTGGATCTGGACGACCTTCTGCGCGAACCCGTCCCGGCGGCGTAGGGCTAAGGGCCAACAGGAAAGACGATTGCGTGTGCGCCGCGCCCCCTGAAAGCATGGGAGGCGTCGCGGTTTCCGGCGGGCTATTCCCTTGGAAGGCTGTCCCTGGTCAGTTCCCTGCGTCTCTTGACACCGGCAGGGCAGGGGTGGACTAAGGCCGCCAAATCTCGCCGCGGGGGGTGGCTTCCCGGCATTCCAGCACAAGGTATTTCTTACAACGATGGCACGCGCATTCGTTTTTCCGGGTCAGGGCAGCCAGGACGTGGGGATGGGCAAAGCGCTTGCCGACGCGTTTCCGTCCGCGCGAGCCGTTTTCGACGAGGTCGATGAGGCGCTGGGCGAAAAGCTCTCGGCGCTCATCTGGGAGGGTCCCAAAGAGACACTCACGCTGACCGAAAACGCTCAGCCGGCGCTCATGGCCGTTTCCGTGGCCGTCATGCGCGTGCTCGAGGAAAAGGGCCTTTCTCTTGCGGGCAATGTAGACTTTGTCGCTGGTCACTCGCTCGGCGAATGGTCGGCTCTGACTGCCGCCGGAGCGCTGTCGATCGCCGATGCCGCGCGGCTGTTGAGACTCCGCGGCCAGGCGATGCAGAAAGCCGTGCCCGTCGGGGTTGGTGCGATGGCGGCGCTTCTGGGCGTCGGTATCGACGTTGCCGAAAAGGTTGCCGCCGAGGCGGCGCAGGGCGACGTCTGCCAGGTTGCGAACGACAACGAGCCGACGCAGGTCGTGCTCTCGGGACACAAGACGGCGATCGACCGGGTGGGGGAAATCGGCAAGGCGTTCGGCGTCCGCCGCGCGGTGCCGCTGCCCGTCTCAGCGCCCTTTCATTGTAAGCTGATGCAACCCGCGGCCGACGCGATCGCCGAAGCGCTGGCGACGGTCACGGTTCGCGCGCCGTCGGTGCCGGTGGTTGCTAACGTTCTGGCGCAGCCTATTTCCGATCCGGATGAGATCAAAAAGCGTCTCGTCGAGCAGGTTACGGGCACCGTCCGCTGGCGCGAATGCGTTGCGACGATGGCCGCCGCCGGCGTTACGGATTTCTACGAAATCGGCGCGGGGAAGGTCCTCGCCGGGCTCGTCAAACGCACGGCGCCCAGTGCCAACGCGACGAGCGTCGGCACGCCCGCAGACATCGATGCGGCGATTGCCGCTCTCACCAAGTAAGGAGATTTGAATGTTCGATTTGACCGGCAAGACTGCGCTCGTGACGGGCGCCACCGGCGGGCTTGGCGCGGAGATCGCGCGGACGCTGCACAAGGCTGGCGCTTCGGTTGCCATTTCGGGGCGCAAGGTCGAAGCGCTCGATGCCTTGGCCAAGGAACTCGGCGAGCGCGTTCATGTCGTTCCCTGTGACCTCGCCGATCGCGCAAGCGTTGCAAAGCTGGTCGATGAAGCGGTCAAGGCGCTGGGCGGACGGCTGGATATCCTCGTCAACAATGCCGGTCTCACCAAGGACAATCTCTTCATGGTGATGAAGGATGATCAGTGGGACGACGTCATCGCCGTCAATCTGACCTCGACGTTCATGCTTTGCCGTGCCGCTTCGCGCCACATGATGCGCTCGAAGACGGGCTATGGCCGTATCATCAATATCGCCTCCGTTTCGGGCGTATTCGGCAATCCGGGCCAGGGCAATTATGCAGCCTCCAAAGCCGGTATGATCGGCATGACCAAATCGCTCGCTCGCGAAGTCGCATCCCGCGGAATTACCGCCAACTGCATCGCGCCTGGCTTTATCAAAACGGCGATGACGGATGTTCTGACGGAAAAGCAGAAGGGCGAGATCGCTCAAATCATTCCGGCCCAGCGCTTTGGCGAGCCATTGGATGTGGCGGCGGGCTGCCTCTATCTCGCCTCGAACGAAGGCGGCTACATCACCGGGCAAACGCTGCACATCAACGGCGGCATGGCGATGGTTTGAGACCGGCTTCCGAGTTGGTAAACGTCGAGAATGCCTGATTTATTGGCTGCTCGGGCATCTGGATTTCAGATGCTGAACGGTGCGTCACCGCGTGCTTTGCATTGCTCCTGAAGTGTGTTAACGACACCACGGTTTTGAGGCGTCAAAATCACGTCATCGGGACGGCGCGTAGCTGGGGACAACTCAGTGCCGCGCAAGTTGGGGACGGTGCCTAGCGACGAGACTCGCGCTACGGCGACTAAGGAAAAAAGACTTCTGAACGGGGCGAACCCCTATCCGAACAGGCTAGACTTCTCGTAAGTTGAATTCCTGTCATGCGGCTTTTAGCGGGTTCTGCAGGGCGAATAGGCGAGCAATAAAGGGCCGCCAAAAATTAGAAAGACACGAGGATTGACGATGAGCGATGTCGCAGAGCGCGTGAAGAAAATTGTCGTAGAACATCTTGGGGTCGAGGCCGACAAGGTCACCGACAATGCAAGCTTCATCGACGACCTGGGTGCAGACAGCTTGGATACTGTTGAGCTCGTGATGGCATTCGAAGAGGAATTCGGCTGCGAAATTCCGGACGATGCCGCTGAGCACATCCTGACCGTCGGCGATGCCGTCAAATTCCTTGAGAAGAACGCGAGCGCGGCTTAAGAGCCCGCCCTTCCGTTTCGTCCGGAGCGCAATTGCGCCTTATGGACAGGCTTAATAGGGGGCTGGGCAACCGGCCCCCTTCACGTGCCCAACGTGGATCGCAATCAGAGCAACGGAAAACAAGACAAAATCGATGCGCCGTGTCGTCATTACAGGAATGGGTCTCGTCACTCCCGTCGGATGCGGTGTCGAGGCTGCGTGGTCCAATCTTCTGGCTGGACAGAGCGGTGCGCGGCGTATCGAGGAATTCGAAGTTTCCGATATCACGTGCCAGATTGCGAACTTCATTCCGCGTGGGCCGACCTCCGAGGGCAAGTTCAATCCTGACGATTGGATGGAGCCGAAAGAGCAGCGCAAGGTCGATGATTTCATCATCTATGCCGTTGCTGCCGCCGATCAGGCGATCGCGGATTCCGGCTTGAAGTTCGATACCTCCGACGCGCAGGAACGCGCTGGGGTGCTTATCGGCTCGGGCATCGGCGGGCTCTCGGGAATTGCGGATACGTCGATCCTTCTCAAGGAGAAGGGACCGCGCCGTGTCTCGCCGTTCTTCATTCCGGGCCGGCTCATCAATCTCGCGGGCGGCTACGTTTCCATCAAGCATCATTTGCGCGGGCCGAACAACGCGGTCGTGACCGCTTGCGCGACCGGCACGCATGCGATCGGCGATGCGGCACGAATCATCGCGCTCGACGATGCCGACGTGATGGTGGCGGGCGGAACGGAAAGCCCGATCTGCCGGATCGCGATGGCAGGCTTTGCAGCTTGCCGTGCGCTCTCGACGGACTTCAACGATGCCCCGACGCGGGCGTCGCGTCCTTACGACAAGGACCGCGATGGTTTCGTCATGGGCGAGGGCGCCGGCGTCGTCATTCTCGAAAGCTACGAGCACGCCAAGGCGCGTGGCGCGAAAATCTATGCCGAGGTCATCGGTTACGGCATGTCGGCCGACGCCTATCACATCACGGCGCCTGCCGAGGACGGTGACGGCGGTTATCGATGCATGAAGGCCGCTCTTGCACGCGCAGGCATTGGCCCGAGCGAGATCGACTACGTCAATGCTCACGGCACCTCGACGCCGATGGGCGACGAAATCGAGCTGAAGGCTGTTGAACGCCTGTTCGGAAACAGCGCCGGGAAGCTTGCGATGTCGTCGACGAAATCGGCTATCGGGCATCTGCTCGGCGCGGCCGGTGCCGTCGAAGCGATATTCTCCGCTCTTGCCATTCGCGACAACGTCGCCCCGCCGACGCTCAATCTCGACAATCCGTCGGTCGAGACGGCCATCGATCTTGTGCCTCACAAGGCACAAAAGCGTGATATCAATACCGCGCTTTCGAACTCGTTCGGCTTCGGCGGGACGAATGCATCGCTCGTTCTTCGCCGCGTAGCGTGAAAGCTGCGGCGAATACGGGTTTTTGCCACATTTTACGTTGAGCGTCCCGCGCGGGTGGGGGATCGAGCAGCGCAATTCGAGGCAGAGAGCCTCGTATGCGGCGCTCTTTCAATGACGGTGCTCGCGGTATCATGAGTCAAAACAGGAAGCGTCCGGACGGCGTCCGAACGGCCCGGACTGCTGGGGCTCGAAGCCCTGCCGAACGGTTGGAGCCGGGTCGCGCGCCGGGCCGTCCCCGTGGCTTGCAGGCCCGCGAGCCGTCGCGGGCGCTGGGGGGCATCGTCCGTGCCATCAGCGGCGTTCTCACGGTGTCGCTCGTCGTCATGGTGCTCGTCGGCGGAACGGCGTTCGCCATCTTCAACAATTTCGAAAGTCCCGGCCCGCTCGATGCGGCCCGCACGATCGTCATTCCAAAAGGCGAAGGGCGCATCGCGATCGCGGAACGGCTAGAACGCGAAGGCATCATCACCAATCGGTGGACCTTCGTCGGCGGCTATCTGCTGCAAGGTTTTCTCGGCTCCAGAAAGACGAGCGAACTTCGCGCGGGCGAATACGAGATCAAGGAACACGCTTCCATGCGTGACGTGATCGATACCCTCTCCGAGGGCAAGTCGATCCTTTACAAAGCAACCCTTCCCGAGGGGCTGACGAGCGAGCAGATCGTCGAGCGTTTGAAAGCCGAGCCGAACCTCAGCGGTGAGATCACGACCATTCCACCCGAAGGTACGCTCCTTCCCGATACGTACTATTTCTCGAAGGGCGCGCCGCGGAACGAGGTCCTGGACCGGATGCGCGACGGCATGGAGAAGGCTATGGCGGAAATCTGGGAGGGACGCGATCCTGACCTTCCGATCCGGTCCGTCGAGGAGCTCGTGACGTTCGCGTCGATCGTCGAGAAGGAAACGGGCCGCCAGGATGAGCGCGACCGGGTCGCGGCGGTTTTCTATAACCGGCTGCGGAAGGGCATGAGGCTGCAATCGGATCCGACGATCATCTACGGCATCGTCGGCGGACATGGCGTCCTTGGCCGCGGCATTACCAAGGCCGATATCGATACGAAGTCGCCGTACAACACCTATCAGATCAACGGTCTACCGCCGGGGCCGATCTGCAACCCAGGCAAATCCGCGCTTCAGGCGGCTCTGCACCCGGCCAAGACGTCCGATCTTTACTTTGTCGCCGACGGTACCGGCGGCCATACGTTCTCGGAAACCCTGAAAGAGCACAATTCGGCCGTTCAGAAGTGGCGTGCCGTTGAGAAGCAGACGAAAGCCGGCAAGCCGGGCGCGGCCGACACCGATCCCGACAACGGGACGGCACCAATTCCGCAAAGTGTCGATGGCGGCCCGAAGACCGGTCCCGTCACAACGAAGACCCAGAAATCTACGAAGGCGGCGGCGTCAGCCGACAGCTCCGCCGCGGCGGACAGCAATGGGGCCAACGTTCCGTTGCCGGTCCGGAAGCCGAAAAAGCCAATAGATCCGGCTCGACCATAAGTCCTGTTGGCGGGCGCGGCGCTTCCCGTTAAGTTGCGCGCCGCATAGCTCACCCGTCGATGAGACCTTCCCCGATGACAATTTCCAGCATGACGGGATTTGCCCGTGTCGATGGCTCGAATGATGGCCTCGCCTGGACATGGGAAGCGCGCAGCGTCAACGGCCGCGGGCTCGATGTCCGCTTGCGCCTGCCGCCGGGCTACGAGGCGCTCGAAGTCGCGGCGCGTGACGCCGTTTCAAAGCGGTTCGCGCGCGGCAACATCGCGCTGTCGCTGGCGCTCGAACGGCAGCAAGGGAACGGGTCCGTCCGATTGAACGAGCTCGTGCTTGCTGATGTCTTGAAGGCTGCGGAACGGATTTCGGCGTTATCTGGGGCCGCGAAGCCGGATGCGGCGCAGCTTCTCATGATCAAGGGCGTTCTCGAGACTTCGGATCAAACCGTCGAGGACAGCGAAGCCCGCACGGCACGTGAAAGTGCGGTTCTGCGCAGTCTCGAAGCGACGCTCGACAAACTTGGCGAAGCGCGGCGGGCAGAGGGCACGCGTCTGGCCGAGATCGTGCGCGATCAGCTCGCGCAGATCGAGCGCTTAGCGGGCGAGGTGCGGGCGTCGCCTTCGCGATCTCCCGAAGCTATCGCCAGCCGGCTCAAGGATGCCATAGCGCGTCTCTTCGAGGCGACGGCGGCCCTCGATCAGGACCGCCTCCATCAGGAGGCCATGCTGCTGGCGACACGCGCCGACGTCGAGGAAGAACTGCAGAGGCTTGCCGCGCACGTTGCGGGCGCGCGTGACATTATCGGCGAGCCAGGCGCCGTCGGACGAAAACTCGATTTTCTGGCGCAGGAATTCAATCGCGAAGCCAATACGCTTTGCTCCAAGGCCAATGCGGTCGATATCACGCGGCTCGGCCTGCAATTGAAGACGGTCATCGACCAGCTTCGCGAACAAGTGCAAAATGTCGAATAGAATGACCAAAAACGCTGCCGACACTTCGAACCACGGTTCAAACAACGAGAGCATCGCCGCGCCGCACATCGCGCGCCGGGGATTGCTTTATATCGTCTCGTCGCCGTCCGGCGCGGGTAAGACGACGCTGGCGCGGCGCGTTCTTGCCGCCGACAGCAACATCGAAATGTCGGTTTCCGTCACCACGCGGCCGCCGCGTCCCGGTGAAAAGGATGGGGTCGACTATCACTTCGTCGATCACGCCGCATTCGAGGGCATGAAGCAGCGCGGTGAACTTCTCGAATGGGCGCGCGTCTTCGACAACTATTACGGCACGCCGCGCGCTCCGGTCGAAGAGGCTATTCGCGACGGGAAGGACGTTCTCTTCGATATCGACTGGCAGGGTGCGCAGCAGCTGTCCGAGAAGATGCCCAACGATGTCGTCAGGGTGTTCGTTCTGCCGCCATCGGGCGACGTGCTCGAGAACCGGCTGAAATCGCGCGCACAGGATCCGGCCGACGTCGTTGCGAAACGCATGGCGGCGGCAGCGTCCGAGATCAGCCATTGGCCGGAATATGATTACGTGCTCGTCAACTCACACATCGAGCAGAGCACGGCTGCGGCGCTTGCCATTCTTCTCGCAGAGCGGCTGAAGCGCGGCCGCCAGCTCGGGCTATCGGACTTCGTTCGCAAATTGCAGTCCGCGCTTTAGGCTTTCGCGGGCGCCTCTCCGCCTGCGTCGAGAATTGCGGCGAGGCGGGCGAAATCCGAAACGGAGAGTTCCTCGGCGCGCCGTTCCGGCGAGAGCCCAGCGCGTTGCAGAAGAAGCTCCGGAAACGGCGTCAACTGTTTGAGGCTCGAGCGTAGCATCTTGCGGCGCTGGCCAAAGGCTGCCGCCGAGACGCGGGCAAGCGTCTTGACCTCGCAGCGCGGCTCCGGATTTGCGCGCGGGCGAAACTCGACAATGGCCGATGCAACTTTCGGCGGCGGCGTGAAGGCTTCCGGCGGCAGGTTCATGACGATCTTCGCCTCCGTCCGCCATTGAGCGAGGACGGAAAGCCGGCCGTAGGCTTTGGACTTCGGAGCCGCAACGATGCGTTCGGCAACCTCGCGCTGGAACATCAAGACCATGCGGTCGTACCATGGGGGCCAAGGTTCGGTTTCGAGCCAATTCACGAGCAGCAGCGAGGCGATGCCATAGGGAAGGTTCGCCGCGACCGTGACCTTGCCCGCGCCCGCCAGCAACGTCCGCCAATCGGCATCGAGGGCATCGTCGGCGTGGACCTCCAGCTGGCCCGGAAACCGCTCCGCGATTTCAGCGAGCGCTGGGAGGCAGCGATCGTCGCGTTCGATAGCAACGACGCGCTTGGCGCCTTCGATCAGAAGCGCGCGCGTCAGGCCGCCGGGTCCGGGGCCGACTTCAACGACGGTCTGATCGCTCAAATCGCCGGCAAGGCGCGCGATCTTCCGCGTCAGATTGAGGTCGAGCAGAAAGTTCTGTCCGAGCGATTTCTTGGCGCTCAGGCCGTAGCGTTCGATGATGTCGCGAAGGGGCGGTAATCCGTCCGGGGCGGTGGAGGCCTTCATGTTGTGCCCGCGTGACGCCGGCGCGCACTCATCTCGCCTGCGAGTTTCAGGGCGGCCTTGAGACTCGCGGCTGATGCAACTCCTTTGCCGGCGATGCCGAAGGCCGTGCCGTGATCAGGTGATGTGCGAACGAACGGCAGGCCGATCGTTGCGTTGACGCCTTCGTCGAAGGCCAGCGTCTTGATCGGGATCAATCCTTGATCGTGATACATGGCGAGTGCTGCATCATAGGTCTTGCGTGCCGCTTCGTGAAACATCGTGTCGGCGGCGTGCGGACCGGTCACGTCAAGCCCCTCGACCTGTAACGCCTCGATTGCGGGGCGTATGATCGCGGAATCTTCCGAGCCGAGCGCGCCATCTTCGCCGGCGTGCGGGTTCAGTCCAGCGACGGCAATGCGCGGGTGTTCGATGCCGAAATCATGCCGCAGCGACGCCGCCATGATACGCACGGTCTTGATGATCTTATCGGTCGTCAGCAACGCGGGCACGTCCTTCAACGAGACGTGGATCGTCAGCGGCACGACGCGGAGCTGCGACGAGGCGAGCAGCATCACCGGGTCGGCGGGTTCGCCGGGCCAGAACTCCGCTGCCAAGGCTCCCAGATATTCGGTATGTCCCGGAAATTCGAAGCCCGCGCCATAGAGCACTGATTTCGCGATCGGGTTGGTCACGACGGCCGACGCGCGGCCAGCGGCGACGTCCACAACGGCGGTACGGATAGCGTTGATCGTGGCGGGCCCATTGCTGACGGATGGGTTGCCCGGCTGCGCGGGCTCGGCGAGGGAAATGGGGAAGACCGGAAGCGCATCCTCGAAGACCTCCGCGCCGGCCGATAGATCCGCCACGGGTATGATGCGTGTCTCATCAAAGTCGGATGCGCGCGCAGTCGCGCGCATCAGGGCGACATCCGCATAGAGAACGAACGCGGGCAATCGATCGGTGATGCGGTCTCGCCAAGCCTGAAGGGCAAGCTCGGGGCCGATCCCCGCAGCGTCGCCCATCGTCAGTGCCAGGGGCGCGCGCGGCTCCTTACCGGGAACCGACATTTATCCGGTACTCGATGTGGGCGTCTTCGCGCAGGTCTTTCAAATAGCGCTTGGCCATCAGCTCGAACTCTTTCTGCTTGAGTTCGCCTTCAGCCTGGTTGCGCTTCTCGTCGACGGCTTTCACGACATTGCGGCCGCAAACGACCCAGAGCTCGATTGCCCCGTCGTTCACAGTGGGGGGAAGCATTTCGCCGTCGCTCGCGTTGACGAGCAGCGTCCGGGTCGGCTCGGAGATCGTCGAAGGCCGGCGCTTGCCGAGATCTTCGAAGGTCGCGCCGGGAACGCCGGTGGCCGCCGCGGCCGTCGTCTGGCAGCCCGCGAACTTCGACTTGATCTTATCGGCCTCCTGGATGCGCGCAGCGACGCCATTTTCCTCGATCTTGACGGGCATCGAGATCCGAACGCGCTGCACCTGCAATTCGACATCGTCGTTGCCGGCGACGGAGGTCGCCGCGACGAGCTTATCGACGTCCTTGTTGGTGACGTTGATCAAGGGGCCGAACCGGCGGCGCACGACCTCATTCCACGAGAGCGTTGCCTTGATGCGCGTCTTGATTGGCTCAAGGCTGCCGCCGATCTGCGTCCTGAATTGCTCGGTCGTCATTTTGTTGCGTTCGGCGATCCCGCTGACGATGCGGTCAACCTCGGCATCTTCGATCGTGACGCTCTGCTTTTTGGCTTCCTGCATCTTGAGCCGATCATCGATCAGCTCTTCGAGCGCCTGCTTCTTCATGGCGGGAAGCGCCGAGTTCCTGGCGCCTTCAAACGCCTGCTTCTGCAGGCTCATGCCGAATTCTTTTTTGCGGCGCTCGAAAATCGCGATGATCTCCTCGCGCGATTTTCCTTCGTTTGCCTTCACCGTTTCCTGCAGGATTGCCTTGAGGCGTTCCGACGTTTTCGGATTTTTGACGATGGCCTCGAAGTTGGCTTTCGCCTGCTGCTGAATGTTGGTGCCACTCAGCATCATTGCCCGCTGTTCGATCTCGAAGCCGGTGATCGGCTCGTCGTTGACAAGCGCTGCAATGGCGCGCTGGTCGCTGGAAGGCACGGTTGCATCGTGGCCTGCGTGCTCGGCGGCTGCGGCCTTCGCCGACTGCTTCTTTTTCTGGTTTTTGCCTTTGCCCTGCGTATCGGCGGACGGGTCGGCGGCGGAATCACCAACGGCAGGCTTTGGCAGGGCCGAGGTGCCGTCGCCCGTCACTGCGACCGTGCCTCCTTGTGCGGCTGCGGCGAACGACATCGCGATGCTTGCGAGGCCGGCGAGCGCGTATCGCGCTGCGAAGCTTGAGAATTGAGCGGCACTGGTCCGTGGCAAGGGCATGCTTCAACGACATCCATAAGTCCGAATCGGCTTGGGCGTCAGGATACCCCGCCCGCGGCCGGTGACTGGGGGCTTATCCACATCAAGAGTGGCCAAAATCCGATCCCCCGTGGTTCGAGGGGGCGGGTACCGCCAGCCGGATCAGTTCGTACGCTGGTCGCCGCCCATATTGAAGTCCAGATTTCCGGTCGTCGCCGCAAAATCTCCGAGATGCTTGAATTCGAACCGCAACATAATCGTCTGGTCGGGTTCGATCGAAAGATCGGAGTAGTTCGACTGGATATACGAGGCGGTCAGGACGAAGCACTCGTCGGCGTATTTGATATTAACGCTATCATACCGGAAGTCGCCGGTTTCGATGTCATAGCGTGTCGAGCCGCCGACGCTCCAACGGTTGGTCAGCTGCAACGTGACCGCGCCTAGGACTTCCTGCAGCGGCGTCGAAACGGCAATCACGTCAGGATTTTCCGGGTCCGTAAACAGGGCGTCGGCGTCATACGAATAGCCCACCTGAGCCGACAGCGGGCCGTATTTAGCGACCGCGGCAAGATCCTCGCGTTTCAAAGCGAGGTTGGATTCGTTAAAGCGGCTCTGCGAAATGATCCTGAAATCGGAAATCGGTGCGAAATAGGCGCCGAGGACGTAATCGGATTTCTGCGTCTCAAGGCCGTTAATCGGATTAAAAACGAAGTTGCCCTCGCCAGTGCGGCCCGGCAGCAAATAGGCGTTGTCTCCCGTCAGCTGATAGCTCTGGCCGGCTAGGAAGCGCGCGTAACCACCGTCGTTGGACTGGAAGGTGTACTGCAGACCAGCGTTGACCCGCGTACCCGTTTCAATGCGGTCTAAGCCTGAGAACTTCGACGTCGCAAACAGGTTGGTGTCGTCGAAAACGAGGCTCTGGGCGTCTTCGTTGGGGAGCCGGCGTTGCGGCAGGCTTTCCTGGTGCGCAACGATCTGGCCGATCGGTTCTATGATGTGCGTTCCCTCGGGCCTGTTCGCAACCCAGGGATAGGAGACGAGCAAACCGCCGTCGACGATGCCGCGCGTAACGGTCTCGTTCCCAATTATTCGCGTCGTATTGGGGTTCACCTCTGGCCCGTTAGGTCCGGACTGTAATGTTACGCTCGTGGGATCAACGATGTTGTCATATTGGTAAACATCACCGCGAATGTCGGCGAATGGCGTATAGCTGATGCCGATGGTGTCGGTGAAACGGCGACGCCAATTGAGCGCGGTGACGATACGGTTGATGTTCTGATCTTGCTGGCGACCGGAAAAGGGATCAACGACGGTCCCGTCCGTACGCGTGAAGCTCAAGACATTCGTGTTCCACTTGAGCTCGCCACCGACGACGGGATCGGCGAACACGTAATTGTAGTTGATGATGGGGTGGGTGTAGCTTTCCGTTTCCGGCGTGTCGTTGGTCAACAACCCGCCGAACTGATAGAGCGTCGCGTTGAAGTAGTTCCGGTCGGACTGGCCGGTCAGGTAGACCTGATTGACGCGATCGGTGACCAGAACGCTGTCGAGCTTATAGAAGCGGCGGAACTGATCGTCGCTTTCGACGATCGCATCCCAGCCGAATTTCCACCAGCTCGACAGTGAGAATAGGCCGTGGGTCTCGACGCTGCCGCGGAAGCCGTCAAGCTTCGCGTTCCCGGTGGCATTCGCGCCGCCGGGAAGGTTATTCGCATCCTGGTCGATGCCCGCAAGCTTGACGGTGTACTCGCCGTTCGCAAGGCGATGCCGCCACTCGGCCTTCATGAACAGGCCCTGCTCGCTCAAGTATTGCGGATCGAGCGTGATGTCGTAGTTGGGCGCGAGATTCCAGAAATACGGGATGCCGGTGATGTAGCCGAGGGTCGATGAGTGGCCGTAGTCGGGCGTCAAAAAGCCGGACTTCCGCTTCACCGAGGGGTCGGGGCTCTGGAAATACGGAAGGTAGAGGATCGGTTGACCGTAAATCTGGAAGTACGCGTCCTGGTAGGTCAGCGTTGCGGCTTCCTGATCGTGGATGATGCGCGCGGCGCTGATGCACCATAGAGGAGGCGTGTTGCCATCGCTTTGGCACGGCGTGAACTTGCCGTTCTCGAACTCGGTGATGTTGCCCTCGCGCCGAGTGGCGCGGTCGGCGGAGATATGGGACTTGTCGGCGGAGACAATCGACAGCGCTGACACGAAGCCGTCGCGGAAGTCGTCGGTCAGCGTGTAGCGATCGGCGTGGACGATGTTGCCTTGCGGCTCTTTCAGCGTGACGTTACCGACGGCCGTCAGCGTTCCGCCGCTCTGATCGTAGACAACCTCGTCGGCGGTCAGGATGTAGTTGTTGTAGAAAATTTCGACGTTGCCGCGTGAAATGACGCGATCGCCGGATTTATCGTAGATCAGCTGGTCGCCCTGCAAACGCATGGGCTGCGCGCGATCGATGTTCGTGTTGACCTTGCCGAAGATCGCGCTCGGCGCATTCGCGGCGCCGAAAGACGACTTGTTCTTTTTCGCATTGGGCAGCGTTGCGCCGTTGGCATCTATGCCCTGCGCGTGCGCAAAGGTCGAAAAGGAGGCAATAAAGCTGACGAGAACGAGGCGCAGAAGCGCACGAGCGGCCCCGCGCGCCGTACGGCGCCGAGAACCCTCGCGAAACGGCCCGCAACCCTCTTGCGGTGTCCGCGCTTCACGCATCACTCAGCCGTCCTCCTGGTGCAACAGCACCGTGGTTGCAATGATCAAAACTAGCGCGACAGGCAACCATGCCGCCGCCCACGCCGGTGCCAGACCTGCGATGCCAATTTGTCTCGCGATTTCCGAGAACAAGAAGAACCCGACCCCACCGATCATCCCTGTCGTAACCATAGTCTGGATGCCACCAGAGCGGAATGACCGCAATGACACAGTTGCCGCCAAAAGGACCATTGCCACACATAGCAACGGCCGGACTAGAAGGGACTCGTACTGGACCTTGAGCCGTTCGGTCGAAAGTTTTGCCTTTTCAGCCGCTTCGATAAGTTCGGGCAGGTCCCAGAAGGAGACCGAGAAAACGGTGCCCAGCGCCTCCTGGACACGGTCCGGGGTGAGGTAGGTGGATACAAGGTAGGACTTGAACTTTTCGGGCTGCTGACCGAGGCGCGAAACCCAGGCATCGGTCAGCAGCCAATAGCCGTCCTTGAGCTCAGCCTGGTTGGCGTCCACGCGTTCGGCGAAATGCCCGTCGCGATCATAAGCGAAAATCATAACGCCGTTCAGCGACAGGCCCCGGTTCGTCGCGGCGGCGGCGCCCAAGACCGATTCGCCGTCGACGCCGTTCTGCGTGATCCAGGACCCGCCACCCTGGGCGCGAAGCAGGTTGGTGTCGTTGCCGAAGGCCTTGGCGAAGACCTGTTCCGATTTGGCCCGGCCGCGGGCCGCGAGCGGGTTGTAGACCGTTACGCCGAAGATGCCGACGAGAAGTCCGACGACGATGCCCGGCGCCAGGAATTGCCAGACCGACATGCCGCCGGCCCGCATGACGGCGAGTTCGCTCTTCCGGTTGAGGTAGATGAGGGCGCTGATCGTGCCGACGAGAACCGCGAAGCCGATGAGAAATTCGACATACGCGCTGAGGCGGAGCAGGGCGATGCCGACGAGCGTCATCACCGGAACGCTGCCGTATTTGCTCGACTGCCGCAGCAACTCGACAAAATCGATCATGAAGATCAGAAGCGCGCAGACGGCGAGCGTGGAGGCGATCGCGACGAAGAACAGTTTCGCGATGTAACGCGTGAGGGTGAACGAGCGGATCATGTGGCGGCCTTCCGGCGCGGCATGACGAGGCGAATCGCAAGATCAGCCATTGCGGACGCCGTATCGCGGATGCGTCCGAAGAGTGCCGATCCCGACCGCTGGCGGTCAGCCCGTTTGATGACAATCAGCGATAGAACGATGGCGATCGTGGGGACCGCGTAGAGTGCGACGAGCATCGAGGCGTCGCGCGTGACTGCGCTATTCAAGGCCAGTCCGGCCATGCGGCACATAGCGGCAAAAAGGAATGTCAGGACAAGGCTTTGCATGCGGCTCGAGCGGGTCGACCTGGCTTGGCCGACAAACGCGACAATGAGGAAGACGAAGGCTATCGGATAGAGCGGTCCCACTAATCTTTCGTGGATTTCGGCACGGAACTGGCCGGGCGAACTCTTGTAGAGCTTGCTGTCGGGGCTCGGTTGCGTGAGTTCGCTCCAATAGCGCTCGCGGGGCTTTCTCTCGCCCGACGCGTCGTCCTGGGGTTCGAACCGGTCGAGGTCGACGACGTATTTGTCGAAGGCCACGATCTGCGGCGGCGCATCGGCATCCGTCCGGCGAATGATGTGGCCCGTCGACATGACGAGATAGGCAGTGCCGTCCTGCTTCACGATCGACCCATGCTCGGCGAGATAGCTCTGCGTCTGTGCCTTGTCCCGGGTGTCGTGCATGACGAGACCGAGCAGCTCGCCGTCGGCCGAGCGGTCGCGGATATGAAACATGAGGTCGGGTTCGGGGCTCGAGAAGCGGCCGGGCTGGATGACCTGGGTCAGGAGATCGCTTCTGACCTGCACGAGATAATCGCTCAACAGCCGCATGCTCCAGGGCTGCGCGATGTGGCCGACGAATGCCAGAAAGCAGCTGACAAGAAAGGCCAAGAGCATGAGGGGCCTCGCAACCGTCCAGACCTTCGAGCCGGCCGCCGAAAGGACGATGAGTTCACTGTCGGTATTCAACCGGTTGAGAGTTTGGAGGGCCGCGATCAAGAACGAAAAAGGGGCGATGATCGCCATCAGGTTGGGGACGGCGAGGGACGTCATTTTGATGAGCATCCAGGTGTCCTGACCCTGGCTCGTAACGACATTGAACTGGCGCAACGCCAGCGCGATCCAGACAATGCCCGTCAACGACGCGAGGATGAGCAGAAACGAGCCCACCGCCTGCCGGAAGACATATCTCGATAAAATTCGCATGCGTCAGCCGCTCTCCCCCCTCCGGCCACACTGGCCGAAGCAAACTCCCCATCACCGGCTCCTGTGAGGACATGTCCGGCTCCCATAGCACAGTGGCGGAATTTCGGCTTCTCGCCGTCCCCCGGCCGTCTGGCGGATGCCAAAAAACGATCTTTGGGCACAAATGGTTAGATCGCGAAAGAGCCTTAGATGGAAGAGCGATTGCAATGGCTCCCTTGCCTCGCCCTCACGAACGACTAAGTTGGGCCGTCTCGCCACCGGTTCTTGCCACTTCCTCCGCCGTCGTGACAGGGTGCGGGAAAGCCAGCGGATCGGCGTCCGCGTCCCGGCATCCTATCCCATCCTTGGCCCGTTCGCGGCCTTGATCCTCTTTAACTTGGAGTCCTTTTGAAAATGTCCGACCGCCTCGAAATCGCTTTTGCGCCGCTCAACGCCGAGCCCGAATCCGTAACTGTTGTATTCGCGGGCGACGGCATGAGCCTTGGATCCAAGGCTCGCGAGTTCGAGACGAAGTCCGCCAGTGCGCTCAGCAAGGCTGCTGCTGCCGCCGATTTCAAAGGCAAATACAAATCGTCGATCGAGATTCTGGCTCCCGCCAAGATCGGTATCGATCGCCTGATCGTCGGCGGTCTCGGCAAGACGGCGACGCTGACCGATCTGCAGCTCGTCGATCTCGGCGGCGCGATCCTTGCCGCCATTCAAAGCCGCAAGACGTCGTCGGCCAGCGTGATCGTCGATGTGGAAGGCGCGGGGAATCTCTCGGCCGATGAAGCCGGCGCACTGATCGCTCAGGGCGCAATGCTCCGCCACTACAACTTCAAAAAATACCTGACGAAGAAGTCGGGAGAGGATTCGGCCGACAAAGACGGTTTGAAAAAGCTCGTCATTCAGGTGCCGCATCCGGACAAGGCCAAGGCTGCGTTCCAGCCGCTGAAGGCGGTCGCCAACGGCGTCAACGTCGCGCGCGATCTCGTCAACGAGCCGGCAAACATCCTCGGTCCGGTCGAACTCGCGGAGAAGACGAAAGCGCTCGAAAAGCTCGGCGTCACCGTCGAAATCCTCGACGTCAAGGACATGGAAAAGCTCGGGATGGGCTCGCTTCTCTGCGTGGGTCAGGGCAGCGCCAGGCCATCCCGCCTTGCCGTCATGGTTTGGAACGGCGCGAAGGGGAACAAGAAGCAGCGGCCCATCTGCTTCGTCGGCAAGGGTGTCGTCTTCGATACCGGCGGCATCTCGATCAAGCCCGCGGCCGGCATGGAGGACATGAAGGGCGACATGGGCGGCGCGGCCGCCGTGATCGGAACGATGCACGCGCTCGCGGAGCGCAAAGCGAACGTCAACGCCGTTGGGTTGATCGGTTGCGTCGAGAACATGCCGTCCGGCAGCGCCGTCCGCCCGGGTGACATCGTGAAGTCGATGTCGGGCCAGACGATCGAAGTGATCAACACGGATGCGGAAGGCCGCCTCGTGCTTGCGGACGTCCTCTGGTACGCGCAAGAGAACTTCAAGCCGAAGGTCGTCATCGATCTCGCGACGCTGACGGGCGCCATCATGGTGGCGCTCGGCAAAGAGTACGCTGGTCTGTTCTCCAACGACGACAAGCTCGCCGATGAGCTGCTTTCGGCGTCGAAGGCCACGGGAGAGAAAATTTGGCGGATGCCGCTCGACAAGGCATTCGACAAGATGATGGATTCCAAGAACGCCGACATGAAGAACGCCGGCGGCCGGTGGGGTGGCGCTGCGAGCGCGGCGGCCTTCCTGCAGCGCTTCGTTCACAAGGATACGCCCTGGAGCCACATCGATCTCGCCGGTACCGCGATGGACGGTAGCCGCAACGACACGAACCAAAGCTGGGGTGCTGGCTGGGGTGTGAGGTTGCTCAACGCCTTCGCGGAGCAGCACGAGAAGTCCGAGAAGAAAGATGCGGCTTAAATAATCGGAAATTTATCGACATCGGATCGGCGTATCTTTCTGATACATATGCCGGTCCGCCTATTTGTTTCCATAATATATATTATGCGAAATCTGGATGCCCGTTAGGCGAGGATGAATTTCGCGGGGTTCTGCTGGATGAAGCTTGGCATCTCGCCGATGCCGACGATCTCCGTCTCATCGTCGAGAACCGTCGCGTACGCGATCGGGCACTCGTAGCTCTCCCAAAGCTTATGTTCCGTGTGCGAGTAAGCGGAAACCTTGCGGCGCCACGTCTGCCAATCGCCCAAGCTCGTGATGTGCCAGCCGCCGTTCGGAATGACGCGAACGGGACTCGTGATGCCGGTGTTGATCCAGTTCCAGAATCTGGTGTGAAGGCGCCCGATCGCCGTCCCGCGCCAACGTCCCGATGCCCAGATCTTGCTCAGCCGAAGACGTTGGCCTCCGGGGAATTTGCCGTACTCAATGAGACGCGGCCCGCGATCCCAAGGCAGGTCCCTCACCCGGCGGTTGGCGCTGCCACGATACATCGGCATCTCGAAGATCGTCAGGTCTCCGGGCCGCCGTTCGGCTAGAGCGCGTTTCAGCGCCTCGGCGCTCAGGATCTCATCGACGTCCGACACGATGATCAAGTCGCTCGGGGTTGCAGTGACCAATCCCCGGGCGATCTGATTGCGCTGATAGTGCTCGCGCGCCCAATTGTCATCGAGGGGCCGCGTGTCCAACCGGTAGGCGTCTCGTGTCGCCGGGAAGTCGATGGCGATGTGAATGATCTTGTCGGCATAGGCTCGGAAGCGATCGGCGTTTTCGGCGTAATGGAGGGGCTTCGGCGCGCCTTGAAAGGTCTGGCGCGCTTCAACGAGCACGAAGTAGTCGACGACCGTGTGGAGCTCGTTGAGGCGCACGTCGAGCAGATCGAGCTCGTCGAAAAAGCTGAAGCAATCGAAGATCATCGCGATCCCCCGTCATGCCGGATGCGGTCTTCCTGTCATTGCGTGATTGCAAATTCCGCGCGGCAACGTCGCGGCGAATGATAGGTCCGATACAGGTGAAGGTTAGCGCTGGGACCGGCTTTTTCCGCATCAAAAGGCGAAACGAGCGGCTTTTATCGATCTATGGCGACGAAAATACACCGCTTGCGTTGCAATTGGTCATCCGGCGGAGCATCGCCGGGGGCAGTTAGCCGGCGCGCGCTCCTAACCGGCTCTTCGGTACCAAAACGGAAACGGCGCCCCCATGATCAGGATCAGGAACGCGAGCACCGAGTTGCGGATGGGGTGTTTCTCGAAGCCATCGCTTTCGATTGTTTTGTAGCCCGGGACGTCGTGGGTATCCGCGATCAACGCACGTGCATTTTCAATATCTTCCTCTTCGACCAGGATCGAAATGCCGCCAAAGAGAACGGCGAAGTGCGGGCATTGCGTTACGATGTCCTTGCTGGCCGTCACAAAGCGAATGCCATGCGCCTCGAGCAGGCTCTCGATGACGAGGATCTCAGGGAGCATCAAGCTCGTGTGTGCGATCACAAGCGGCATTTCTTTGCCTCAAGGTCAGATCAGGGCTCGCGGCGTTCGAGTGTTCTGATGCCCTCGGCGATCAGCACGGCATAAAGCGCCAGGACGAACCCCGACAGCATGTTGACCGAAACGACCGCTCCGATCGCCTGCGCCAGCGCCGGATCGAACACCCAGGACAGCATCCGGACGACGATTTCGTCGAAGCTCTGTTTCAAAAGAAACAGGAACTCGCTCGCCTGCTCCATGGTCGGCTTCGTCGGGAGATCGAAGGCGGCGCGCTTGGCAAGCTCGGTGATGCCCGGCGCCGGCAGGAACGTCAGGCCGGCGGAGAACAACAATCCCAAGGGCGCGGCGAGCCGGAAATAGCCCCAACGCAGCGGACGCGCCTTCAGCCGGTCCATCAGGAAGCGAACGGCCTGTACGCCAAGGAAGAGCGAAAAAGCGAAAATCACGGCGACGAACTTCAGCCGTTCCTCATCCGTGCCGAGGAACGTCAGCAGCCCGACAACGCCCGCAAGGATGGCCTTGGTGACGGCTTCCAGGGCCCCGACCGTCACGATGACGATCATCGAGCGGCCCGGGGCGCGGTCGAAATAAAACGGGAATTCGTATTTGAGACGCGCAATTTCGAGCGCAGCGCCGACGACGAGCGCCAGCAGCCCGGTGCCGGCGGCAAAGATCAATGGCGCCGTGAAGCCGGTCCAGGCGATGGCGAAGATCGCCGCCAGTTCCAGCGCCATCATCAGACCGTTGAAGAGAATGTGCATCGCTACCCCGCTCTGCGTTGAGACTAGCAGAGCGGAGCGGCTCGGCAACGGGCGCAAGAGCCGGGTCGCGGTTCAGACTTCAGCTCGTCGCCTTATCGAGGTTGCAAGTTGCATCGCCAGCACGCTCGAAGTTGGCTTCCAGCGGAAACGACCGGCGAAAGAGCATGAGCTCGGGTCCCGTATCGCCGAGGAGATGGAGCTGGACGGTTTTGCTTTCGGCATCGGCTGAGTACCAGGCTTCAATCGTATAGGGGGCCGCGCCTTTCGCGAGTTCGAGCTTGCCCTTGAAGGCGGCATCGCCCTCTTTGGCATCGGCTGCGAGATGGACGGCGACCGCGCCGCAGGACTTGTCGTCCTTGATGGCGATGCCGCACCAACCTTCTTTGCACGCGACGATATCGTAGGTCAGGCCGCAGCCATCGGCCCCACAGTCTTGCGCGTCCTTGCCCCGGCCGTAGCCGTAATAGCGGCCGACCCATCGTCCGGCGAGAGAAACAGGGACGGCGGATTCACCGGACTTTGCGGCGACGGCTTCGTCCGCCGCCGCAGAGCCGCCAAATCCTGAGGCCATGATGCCCGTCGCAATGACTGATATGGCGACGACAACTCCTGCTGCAGTTTGCGCGACGCGCTCGCGCATTTCGCCTTTGAGTGTGCCGTCGACGCTCATTCTACGCGCTCTCATTCTGCTGATCATCGGCTTCCTCGTTATTCCTGTCGGCGCGGTTGCGATCGGATCAGGAACCGGCCTAATACCACTGCCCTTTGAAATGTTCGAACTCGCCGGACGTGCGCCGATCCTTTTTCCGGCGCACATGCTGTCTTCCGCAATGGCGCTGCTGATCGCTCCGGTCGTCATTGCCGTCAGACATCGCGCTCAGCTTCACAGAGCGCTTGGCCGGCTGTTGGGCGTATTTGTGGTGATTGGGGGGCTGACGTCCTTACCGGTCGCCGTCATGAGCCACTCGCCGGCGCTGGCCCGGGCCGGGTTCTCCGTGCAAGGACTTGTCTGGCTCTATCTCTTCGGGGCGGCTTTTATCGCGATCCGCCAGCGGAATATTGCGCGCCACGCGAAATTGATGCTGGCGATGGTTGCGGTGACGACGGGCGCCGTCTGGTTCAGGGTCATCACGGGCACCGCGATCGCCCTCAGCCTGCCGTTCGAGCCCGTCTATGCGCTGGCCGCGTGGATCGGCTGGATGGTGCCATTGTCGATTGTCCTATTGAGGCCGCGTCTCGTTTCGGCTGTCCTCAACTCGGGCAAGTCCACTTGGGCGAGATAGCCGCAGGACCGGCTCTCGTGGATTTCGGGTCCGTCGTCTACTGTCCGCCCATCGAAAGAGGACGGATATGGCGGATACACTCAAACCCTCGCGCGATATTTCGCGGCTGGTCGAAATCATGGCCGCGCTCAGGACGCCCAAGACTGGCTGCCCTTGGGATCTCGAGCAGACATTCGAAACAATCGCACCGTACACGATCGAGGAAGCCTACGAAGTTGCCGATGCGATCGCGCGGAAGGACCTCGTCGACCTCAAGGACGAGCTTGGCGATCTTCTCCTGCAGGTCGTCTACCACTCGCGGATCGCGGAAGAGCAAGGTGCGTTCGTATTTGGCGACATCGTCGAAGCGGTGACAAAGAAAATGATCCGGCGGCATCCGCATGTTTTCGGCGATGGCACCGCGCGGAACCCAGCAGACGTCAATGCGATCTGGGACAAGATCAAAGCCGAAGAACGCGCCGAGAAGGCTCTTGAGCGTTCGCGGCTACCGGGCGCTGGCTCATCCCCGTCTCACAAGGCAGCGACGCTGGCGGATGTTCCGGTCGGGCTTCCGGCTTTGACGCGGGCCATCAAGTTGCAGGACAAAGCCGCAAAGGTCGGCTTCGATTGGCCCAACATTCAGCCCGTGTTCGAAAAGCTGAAGGAGGAACTTGCAGAGCTGGAGGAAGTCGCCCTTCCGGCCGATCCCCGAGGAAATTCTTCCGTTGCCTCCTTGCTGCCGGACACGAACGAAGACGCAGTCAAAGAAGAGTTCGGAGACATGCTCTTCGTCATGGCGAACATCGCGCGCCATCTGAAGCTCGACCCAGAGGCTGCCTTGCGCGCGGCCAACGACAAGTTCGTCCGGCGTTTCGCGCACATCGAAAAGGCGCTGGGCGAACGCGGGAAATCTCCGTCGCAATCGTCGCTCGAGGAAATGGATGCGCTTTGGGACGAGGCGAAAGCGATTGAGAAAGGTTAGACGCCCTTCGCGTTCCGTATCGCCTCGGAGATGTGCTCGGGCCGAAATCCAAGGCCAAGAAGCCGCGCTGGGATGCGAGACAGAAACGGCAAACCCGTCATGATCCGGACGAACAGCGGCGGCTTTAGGGGACCCGTCGCTCCGAGCGTCTTTGCTATCACCATATTCTGAATGGTGAGTTGCAGGCGCTGCGTCGCGCGGGTCGGAAATTCCCGGCGCGCCTGCACGGCTTCGAGATCTTTGAGCGTCACGCGGCCGGACTTCAGCGGTCCCTGTAACAGATTGGCCGCGGCGACGGCATCCTGGACCGCGAGATTGACGCCGACGCCACCGACTGGGCTCATCGCATGCGCGGCATCACCGATGCAAAGAAGGCCGGGCCGCGCCCAGGCCTTCAGGCGATCGACCACGACGGTCAGCAGTTTGACGTCATCCCAGCTCGCAATATCATTCGCGCGCGCAGCGTCGAACGGAAGGAGTTTTCCCACCGACTTGCGGAACGCGTCGAGACCGGCGGCGCGAATTCTTGCATCTCCGCCTTTCGGAATGACGTAGGCGCACTGCCAATAATCTCCGCGCTGGAGCATGACGAAGATATGCCCGGCATCGAACCGGCCCTGCGTCTCGTCCGTATCGGTCGGCAGTCGTGGCAGGCGAAACCACATCACGTCCATCGGCGCGCCGAAGTTCTCGCTCACGAGGCCCGCAGCACCGCGCAGGATGGATGACCGTCCGTCGGCCGCGACCACGAGATCGGCTTCGATGGTTTTGTCGCCTGCCGGCGTCGTCACCTTCACGCCCGTTACGCGATCGCCTTGAAAGGTGAGGCCGGTCGCTTCCGCGTTCATCTCCAGATTGAAGTTCGGATAGGCCCGGCCCTTCTCCGCCAGGAAATTCAGAAAGTCCCATTGAGGCATCAGGGCGATGAATTTCGTTGTAATGGGAAGATGTGAAAAATTCGCCATTTCGAAGCGCGTGTCGCCGATCTGAGCGTAGATGCTCTTCGTCGCTTGATGCGGCAGCTTCAGAAAATCACCGAGCCAGCCAAGCTCCTCCATCAATCGCAACGTCGACGGATGAATTGTATCGCCACGAAAATCGCGGAAAAAATCGTTGTGCTTTTCGAGAATGGTGACGCGAACGCCTGCGCGTGCCAGAAGCACTCCCAGCATCATCCCGGCCGGGCCGCCGCCGGCTATGCAGCATGTGACGCGTTCATCCACGCGGACGAGCTTAAACCGATATCCCGGCTTTGCGAAGCTGTCCTATAACGCGCGCCTTCTTTTCGCTCGGCACGCGCAGCCGCAATTCGATATTTCCGTCCTTGCGCGCTTCTCTTGCGAGGACGTCACACGTCTCGTGCAGCCAATTGAGAAGCGAACCATTACTGCCCGGAACGATGACATCGAGGATCTCGTCGGATGCTCCAAGACGATCGTCGATCGTGTGAAGCAGCGGCGCCATCCCCTCGCCTGTCGCCGCCGAGACGAGCACGGGAGGGCGCGCGTTGCGATGCACTTCGTGTTGTAGCTCGGTCCGGCGATCCGCAGGCAGAAGATCGATCTTATTCCAGACTTCGAGAATATGACTTTCAACCGGCAACGTATCGATGCCGAGATCCGTCAGCACCTTCTCGACGTCCTCTGCCTGCGCGTCCGTCTCTTCGTGGGCAATGTCACGGACGTGCAGGACGAGATCGGCTTCGACGACCTCTTCGAGCGTCGCGCGGAACGCTGCGACCAGCATCGTCGGGAGATCGGAGATGAAACCGACGGTATCGGACAGGATGATCCGCCGGGCACTCGGAAGTTTCACTTCGCGCATCGTCGGATCGAGCGTGGCGAAAACCTGGTCCATCGCTACGACGCCCGCGCCGGTGATCTTATTGAAAAGCGTTGACTTGCCGGCATTCGTATAACCGACGATCGCGACGATGGGGTAAGGCACCTTGCGACGCCCCTTGCGATGGAGATCGCGAGTTTTCACGACATCGGCCAAATCGCGCTTGATCGCATCGATGCGATCCTGAAGCATGCGCCGATCGAGTTCGATCTGTGCTTCGCCCGGGCCACCGAGGAAGCCGCCGCCGCCACGCTGCCGTTCCAAATGGGTCCAGGCGCGAACCAGGCGGCCTTTTTGGTACGTCAAATGCGCCAGCTCGACCTGCAGCACGCCTTCGCGTGTTCTTGCGCGTGCACCGAAGATTTCGAGGATCAGTCCCGTGCGATCGAGAACTTTGGCGTTCCACGCCTTCTCGAGATTTCGCTGCTGCACAGGCGTGATGTTGTAGTCGACGACGACGAGGCCGATCTCAAGCTCCTCGACGAGGCCCTTGATCTCTTCGACCTTTCCCGATCCGAGCAACGTCGATGGCCGCGGTTCGGAAATCGGCACGATCGTCGAGTCGATGATGTCGAGTTCGATGGCGTTCGCGAGGCCGACGGCTTCAGCCAAACGATTTTCGGGCGTGTGCGTCTGGACGGAGGATTTCGTCGTTGCAGCGGCCTTGGATTTCGGTGGCCGCTTGAACGCCGGGACGACGACGAGCGTTCGCGTCCTCGGCGCTCTCGTCTCCTTCGAGATGCGCCGCTCGCGGCTTCGTCCGCCCTCGTGCTTTTCGCCTTCCCCGTCCTTAGAGCGCGAGGTCAACCTGCGGGGCTTTCATCCTGGTCGTTGAGATTGACGGGGCCGCCCGGCATGATCGTCGAAATCGCGTGCTTGTAGACAAGCTGGGAGTGACCGTCGCGGCGCAGGAGAACGCAGAAATTATCAAACCAGCTGACGATGCCTTGGAGTTTCACGCCATTGATGAGGAAGATCGTCAGTGGCGTTTTATTTTTGCGAACATAATTTAAAAATGTGTCCTGCAAATTTTGTGGTTTTTCAGCCGCCATTTTTGTTGTCCGTTTTTTTTCTCGACGTCTTGTTTACGCGTCTTCTATTAGCCGACTGGCGCCGCCGCGTTTTGACATCGACGGAGCATCGGTGCAACGATCACCACGAAATGCCTCGATGATCGGAACGAGGGCACTTTACATCCATTGTTGCCTCGCACAATGCGGCAACATTCGCACCTTCCTCACGCTGAAAATTCAGCAACCTGATGAAATCTCGACCGGAGTCGGAGGGAAAGCTTTCCCGGCCGGCCGTCTCCTATTGTGGTTTTATCTATCTTTACGACAGGCATTACGATGTTCGTCGCGGACGTTATGAACGCTTCGCGAGCCGCGAGCGCCTCATCCCGGCTAAAGGTCCGCTGTTCAATTTTTATTCCCTCCGTTTTTGCAACGTCCATGACGGTTGCCCGCGTGACGCCGGGAAGGATGTGATGATCGAGCTGGCGGGTGACAAGGGTGCCGTCGGGGGTCACGATCCAGGCGTTGCTTGAGGCGCCTTCGGTGACATAGCCTTCGGTATCCACGAACCATGCTTCGCGCGCGCCGGCGCGGCGGGCTTCGTCTTTTGCCAGGACAGCGGGAAGCAGCATCACCGTCTTGATATCGCAGCGGCCCCACCGGTTGTCGGGCATGGTCTTCACGGCGATGCCCGTTTCGGCGAGTTCAGCCGACCATCCGCGGCGATGAGCACGCGCGAGCACGACGAGCGTTGGCGGGGTGGTGGCGGGCGGCAAGGCAAAGTCCCTCGGCCCAGCGCCGCGCGAGACTTGCATATAGACGATGCCATCGCGCACGCGATTGCGGCGGATCACGACATTCATGACGTGAAGCAGCGCGCCGTCCGACATCGGCGGCGGGATCGCGAGTTCCGTCAACGACCGGGCGAGGCGCGCGAGATGACGAGTTGCATCAACCAGCCCGCCGTCGCGGATTTCGATCACTTCGTAAATCGCATCGGCGAGTTGAAAGCCGCGATCCTCGACATGAATTGCGGCCTGCGCGTACGGCCTGTAGGCGCCGTTGACATAAACAATGCGGGTCAAGCGAGCCGGCTCCTACGACGCTGATCTCAGGTCGCCGCTACGCTGTTCCGATGACACGCCGAGCGCACGAAGCTTACGATGCAATGCCGATCGCTCCATGCCGACGAACTCGGCGGTTCTCGAAATGTTGCCTCCGAACCGGTTGATCTGGGCCAGCAGGTATTCGCGCTCGAAGATTTCGCGCGCTTCGCGCAGCGGCAGCGACATCAGGTGTTCGGCGCCGCCATTGACCGGAAGCGGGACGTTGGAGCCGATTTCGTCGGGAAGCATGTCGGCGGTGATGGCCGCATTCGGTTCGCCGCCGGCGAGGATCAAGAGACGCTCGACGTTGTTCCTGAGTTCGCGAACGTTGCCCGGCCAATCGTGCGCTTGCAGGACGGCGATCGCATCTTCGCCAATGCGACGGGGGGCGAGCCCCGACGTCTGCGCGACCTGGCCAATGAAGTACTGAATGAGCTCGGGAATATCTTCGCGGCGTTCGGCAAGGCTCGGCACCCGCAGCGTCACGACGTTCAGCCGGTGGTACAGATCTTCCCGGAAGCGGCCTTCGCGGATGTCCTGTTCGAGGTCGCGGGAGGTCGACGAAATGATCCTGACGTCGACGGAAACCTTCTGCGAGCCGCCGAGACGCAGGAACTTCTGCTCGACGAGCACGCGCAGGATCTTGCCCTGCGTTTCCATCGGCATGTCGGCGACTTCATCGATGTAAAGCGTTCCAGTGTGCGCCTCCTCGAGCGCGCCGACCTTGCGCGGGCCGCCCGTGCGATCCTCGGTGCCGAACAATTCGTCCTCGACGCGATCGGGAACCATGGCCGCGGCATTGAGCACGACGAAGGGACCGTCGGCGCGCAGCGATTTCTGATGGAGCACGCGGGCTGCGAGTTCCTTGCCGGTTCCCGACGCGCCGCGGAGCATGATGCGGCTGTTGGTCGGGCCGGCCTTTTCGATGTTGTTCTTCAGCTGATTGATCGCGGGCGACTTGCCGATCATTTCTGCCGAGACGACGGAGCGCTCCTTCAGCTCGCGGACTTCGCGCTTCAGCTGGGAGGCTTCGAGCGCGCGCAACGCGACGAGGATGAGCCGATCGGATTTGAACGGCTTCTCGATGTAATCGTAAGCCCCGCGCTTAATGGCGGTGACGGCCGTTTCGATGTTGCCGTGGCCCGAGATGATCACCACCGGCAGATCCGGATAGGTGCGCTTCATCACGGTCAAGACTTCAAGGCCGTCGAGGCGGCTTCCCTGCAGCCAGATGTCGAGGATGACGAGATGGGGCCGTCGATCTTCGATGGCGCGGAGCGCTTCATCGCTGTCGCGCGCAAGCCGGGTGCGATGGCCCTCGTCCTGGAGAATGCCGGCGATCAAATCCCGGATATCCGCCTCGTCATCGACGATCAATATATCAGCTGACATTGCTGCGCTCCTGGGGGGTTAAGCGTTTTCATATCATGCTCCGCCAGCGATCTGCACTGCGGCGCGAATTTCATCTGGAGACATCTCACGGGACGGTCCGGCCTTGATCGGCAATGTCAGCCGGACCAGCGCGCCGCGCGTTCGCGTATTGCTTGGCGGTGCATCCTCGAGGGCCAAGGTGCCGCCATGCTGTTCAACGACTTTCTGCACGATTGCGAGACCGAGGCCTGTGCCCTTGGCTCTTGTCGTAACATAGGGTTCGAGAAGCTTGGCACGGTTTTGTTTGGGAAGGCCGATGCCGTTGTCGATGACCTCGATCGCGACGCGGTCCGGCGACGGCACAAGCCGCACTTCGATCTCGCCCTTGTAGCCCGGCGGACGGCCCTGCGCCTCGCCGAAGGACTCGATCGCCTCCGCGCCGTTCTTGATGAGATTTGTGACGGCTTGCGAGATCAGCCGCAAATCGAAGTGCGCCGTGACCGGGCGATCCGGCAGCACGAGCTTGAAGTCGAGGTCCTTGTGTCCTTCGCGGAAAAGGATAGCGGGTTCCTGAACTGCAAGCCGCAAATCCTGATCGGCCATCACGGGCTGCGGCATGCGCGCGAACGACGCGAACTCGTCGACCATGCTTTTGATCTGGCCCGTCTGGCGTTCGATCGTCTGCGTCAGCGTTTCGAACAGCTCGCGATTGTCGCCGATCTGGGTGCCGAACTTCCGGCGCAACCGCTCGGCCGAGAGTTGTATCGGCGTGAGGGGATTCTTGATTTCGTGGGCGATGCGCCGCGCGACGTCCGCCCAGGCGCTGGTGCGCTGCGCCTGCACGAGTTCGGAAATGTCATCGAACGTGACGACGGAGCCGACGTCGCCCTCGCCTGCCCGCTCATGGGTGATCCTGACGGCAAAGGTTCGTTCTTCGTCGCCGATCTGCTTCTGTATCTCGTACTGCTTGCTCTTCGGACCAGGCTCCTCCCCGGCCGCCAGAACCGGCGCGAACTCGGGAACGACATCCTTCATCGGTTTGCCGACGACCTCCGCGCTCGAGAAGCCGAGCAAGCGTTCGGCTGAGCGGCTGATGAGCGTGATGCGATCGGCGCTGTCGAGACCGATGACGCCGGCGGAGACGCCCGACAGAACGGCTTCGATAAAGTTCCGCCGCTCCGTCAACTGCGCGTTCGTTGCGACGAGGGCGTTCTGCTGCTGCTTCAGATCGCGCGTCATGACGTTGAAGGTTTGCGAAAGGCGCCGGAGGTCGCCTTCGCCGCGGATCTCGGGCAGGGCGAATTCGAGATTGCCTTTCGACACTTGCTGCGCGCCCGCGATCAACCGGCGGATCGGCGCGACGAACCGGCCTGCGAACCACATGCCAACCCAGATGGCGGCGAGCAGCGACGTCATCGAGATCATGAAGTAGATGAGGCCGTGCGCGACTTTGAGGCCGCCCTTGGCCTGTCTCAGCCGCGTATACTCGTAGACGTTCTGCTCGGTGCTCTGAAGGTGACTGATGACCTTCGGGCTGACGCCGCGCGCGACGTAGAGATAGCGCCCGGGCATGCTGTCGATTTTCGCGATTGCGGAAATGCGATAATCGCTCGAGGGTCGCGACAGGGCTACCTGGCCGGATTCCGCCTGTTGGATTGAAGCGGGCGGCGGCACCACATACGGCAGTTTCGGATCATCGAGCGCCAGGACGATCGGTACGCCCTCGGCGTCGATCACGTAGGCCGATGTCAGATCGCGCAGTCCAGCCTGGCCAATGAGAAACTTTTGAAATGCATCCGGATCGACGTTGAGCGTCGGCGCTTCGCCGTTGATGTCGCGGACCATGTTGACGATGTCGGTCCGAATGATCTGGCTGTGCTCGTCGACATAGGCTTTCGCGACGTCGTAGGAGTTCTCGACGATGGCGCGCGTACGCCCTGAAAACCAACCGTCGAGGGAGCGCGAGAAGGTTGTCGTGGCGGCGACGGCGAGAAGCACGGCCGGCAACGCCGCGGTCAGCGTGAAGAGCGCGACGATGCGCGTGTGCAGCCGGGCGCCTGGGACCTTCTGTTTCCACGAGCGCCACAGGCCCAAGGCCTGCCAGACGATCGTTCCGAGCATCGCCACGATGAGGAGCGCGTTCACCGCCAGCGCCGCCCAGACGTATTCGTTGCGCGGCGTGACTGCGGTCAGGCCGGTGAGGATGAGATAGCTTCCGAGAGCGGAGATCAGAGAGAGCAGAACGACGCCCAGGCCGAACCAAAACGCCCGGTCGGAAGGATTGAGCGGTGTGGCTCCTTCCTCGACCAGCGCAGCAGCAGGCACCTTATCGCGCGCGGCGATCGTGTCGGCTTTGCCATTGCTGTTGCTGGCGTTCATCAGTTGTCGACCAATCCAACTACGACTCTGAATTCGTTCTCAATAACCCGCCTGTCCAAATCGGAGGACGGGCATTCCCGATCGAGCTTCTTCGTATCGGGCCTGCTGACAGCGACGACAACGCTACAGCTGCGAATTACCAACAGCCTAACTGTGACATTTTCGCGACGGGTGTGGCGCACATCAAGCGCCAAAAGCACCTTCGGTCAAGGTCTGTGGAAAAACTTCTGGGTTCAGAGGTCGTTCGGCCGGCTTCGGCGATCAGCCCTCAACGGTGCGGAAAACCCGGATGTTGAGGTCGCGGATGCGCGCGCGCAGCGTGTTCCGATTGAGCCCAAGAAGCTCCGCCGCACGAATTTGATTGCCGCGCGTCGCGGCCAGCGCGGCGCTGAGCAAGGGCTTCTCGACGTCCCGGATGACCCGGTCATAAAGGCCGGGCGGCGGCAGATCGTTGCCAAATGTCGAAAAATACCGCTGGAGGTAGCGTTCGACCGCCTCTCCGAGGTCGCCGCCTTCCGCGGCTCCTCCGCCTTGCGGCGTGAGCGCCGAGCCCGCGAGTTCCTGCTCGACGATCTGCGCGGTCAACGTGTCCTGCGTGTAGAGCGCGACGAGGCGGCGGACGACATTTTCCAGCTCGCGGACATTGCCGGGCCAGGGATGCGACTTCAGCCGTTCGATGGCCGCGCTCTCGATCGATTTCTGTCCGAGGCCTTCCCGCGATGCCTGTCTCAGAAAGTGGCGAACGAGATCGCCGATATCTTCGAGGCGCTCGCGCAGCGGTGGCAAACGGATCGGCACGACATTCAGGCGGTAGAAAAGGTCTTCGCGGAAGAGGCCCTGCTGAATCTGCGTTTTCAGATCGCGGTGGGTCGCGGCGATGATGCGGACGTTGGTCTTGATCGGCGTGCGGCCGCCGACGGTCGTGTATTCGCCCTGCTGCAGAACGCGCAACAGCCGCGTCTGTGCCTCCAGCGGCATGTCGCCGATCTCATCGAGGAACAGCGTGCCGCCCTCAGCCTGCTCGAAGCGGCCGGGCGTGCGCGTCTGAGCGCCGGTGAAGGCACCCTTTTCATGACCGAAGAGTTCGCTCTCGATCAGCTCGCGCGGGATCGCCGCCATGTTGATCGCGACGAACGGGCCGTGACGGCGCTTGCCGTAATCGTGCAGCACGCGCGCGACGAGTTCCTTGCCCGTGCCGCTCTCGCCGTTGATCATCACCGTCAGATCGCTCTGCGTCAGCCGGGCAAGGACGCGATAAATGTCCTGCATGGGTAGCGAGCGGCCGATGAGCGGCAATTCATCCGTCTCGCGCTCTGTTGTCACCGTCTGGCGTTTGCGACCCGGCTCCGATAGCGCACGCGAAACGACAGCCACGACTTCGTTGAGATCGAACGGCTTCGGAAGATATTCGAACGCGCCCTTCTCGGCTGCTGTCAGCGCCGTCATCAGCGTGTTCTGCGCGCTCATGACGATGATCGGCAGATCCGGACGCAGCTTCTTCATGCGCGGGATGAGATCGAAGGCGTTTTCGTCCGGCATGACGACATCCGTAATGACGACGTCGCCCTCCCCCTGGCTCACCCAGCGCCAGAGCGTTGCCGCATTGCCCGTCGCCCGGGGCGCGAAACCGGCGCGCGCCAATGCCTGGTTCAAGACGGTACGAATAGCCGTATCGTCGTCGGCGATGAGTATGGTGCCTCTGGCCATCACGTCTCTCTCGTGGTCGGCACGGGAGCTGGCCGCGTGCGTTGCATGGGAAGCAGCACGCGGAAGATCGTGCGCTTGGGCTCACTTTCACATTCGATGATGCCGCCGTGATCGGCGATGATCTTGGCGACGAGGGCAAGGCCGAGGCCGCTGCCGGACGCTTTCGTGGTAACGAACGGATCGAACAGGTGCGGTTTCAGGTGTTCTGGAATGCCGCAGCCGTTGTCCTCGATCTGGATCATCAGAGGGAGGCTGACGCGCGTATCGGAGCCAGGCAGCGACAGGCGGACGCCGGGTCGGAACGCCGTCTGCATGATGATGCGGCCGGAGTCGGTCTTGTCACCGATCGCTTCCGCGGCGTTCTTCAGCAGATTGAGGAAGACCTGCACGAGCTTGTCGCGATTGCCGAGCACGCTCGGTAACGAGGGATCGTAATCTTCGACGTAGCGGACGTTGCGGCCGAAGCCATGCTCGGCAATGCGGCGCACATGATTGAGAACGTCGTGGATGTTGACCGCATCCTTCGTGATCGGGCGTTCGTCCCCGAACACCTCCATACGATCGACGAGATTACGAATCCGATCCGTTTCGGAGCAGATGAGCTGGGTCAGCGCGCGATCTTCGTCCGAAAGAGCAGGCTCGAGCAACTGCGCGGCGCCGCGAATGCCGGACAATGGATTTTTGATCTCGTGGGCCAAAACTCCGGCCATACCGGAGACGGAGCGTGCCGCCGCGCGATGCGTCAACTGCCGCTCGATCATCTGGGCCATCGAGCGCTGCTGCAGCATGACGAACATGTTGCGCGGTTCTTCGGGCAATGGGCCGCCATAGACATCGACGAGCTTTGCGCCCGAGAACCGGGGCGTCGCGACCTCGATCCCGTATTCATTGACGGTCGAGCTCGTGGCCTGAACCTGCTCGATCAATCCGAGCAACGGGCAACCGAATGCAACGATGTCGGAGATCCGGCTCCGTGTCAGCGCCGAAGCGCCCATCGAGAAAAATGCTTCGGCAGCGGCGTTGGCAAAAACAATGGATTGATCGTTGGCGATGACGAGTATCGGGTGCGGCAGCGCACTCAATAAATCCTCGCAATCGACGATCCGCGCGGGCGGCGGAGCCGAAGCGCGTTCAGATTTCCGTACCGATGCCGACTTGCTACTCATGCCGCGCGGGACTCCGTAGAAGCATAGAACGTCTTGAGGCCATCGAGCACGCGCCCGGGATCGAGCATCGTGCAGAGCTTGGCTCGCCAGGACTTGACGACCGCTTCGCTCGCGCCGCTTGACGCCAAATACCACCCGATATGTTTGCGCGCGTTGCGCACGCCGAGTTCGTTGCCGTAGTGGGCAAACATCGCTTCGACGTGCTCGAGCGCGATATCGCGCTGCGCGTGGAGCGCCGGATCGCCGCTATCGCGGCCGGAGGATAAGAAGTTCGCTATCCGCCCAGGCATCCAAGGGGCGCCGTAGGCGCCGCGCCCGACCATGACGCCTCTTGCGCCTGATGTCTCGAGCGCCTGCTTCGCATGTGCAGGGTTCAGAATGTCGCCATTGACCAGGACGGGAAGCGACGTTGCTTCGACCACGGAGCGCACTGCGGACCAATCAGCCGTGCCGGTGAAAAACTGGCATCTCGTGCGGCCGTGGACGGTGATCAGCTTGACGCCTTCCGCCTCCGCGCGCTTCGCCAGCTCCGGGGCATTGCGGGTGCTGTGGTCCCAGCCAAGCCGCATCTTCAGCGTGACCGGCACCTTGACGGCGCCGATGACGGACTTGATGAGCGCCTGGGCGTGGTCGAGGTTGCGCATGAGCGCCGAGCCCGAAAGCTTGCCCGTCACTTCTTTCGCCGGGCAGCCCATATTAATGTCGATGACGTTCGCGCCCTTCGCTTCGGCAATGCGGGCGCCTTCGGCCATCCACCGCTCTTCGCGGCCGGCGAGTTGTATGACGAATGGGGTGAGGTCCCGGCCTTCGACGCGGCGCAACACGTCGAAGCGCGATTTGACCAATTCCTCGCTCGCGACCATTTCGGAAACGACAAGGCTGGCTCCGAGACGGTGTGCAAGCCGGCGGAAGGGCAGATCGCTCACCCCCGACATCGGCGCCAGAACAGCAGGCGGTGCACCGTTTACTATGTCTTCTAACATACGGGTGAAACCAGTCCCCAACTTCTGCCTATTCCATGTGCAGATCGCATTTGTGCTGCGAGTTTGGGCAGACTAGGCGCCGAGCCGCCATTTCGCAAGGGTGAACAATGCCTTTTGGAATTGCCGATTTGACGCGGCTCAGCATCTGGCGGCTATGAAATTGGCATCCGGTGGTCCATCTGGCTCATTTTCATGGGTGGCGGGGTGTTGCGAAAGATCCCGGCAGCAGGCACGGAAGGCCGGGGCATCATGCATCGAACATTTCTAAGGAGACCATATCTTGCGCATTGCCGCTTTGATCGTCGCGGCCGGTCGGGGGACGCGCGCCGCTGCCCAGGGCTCAGGCCCTAAGCAATATGCGGCCATCGGAGGCAGAGCGGTTCTCACCCGTGCCATCGATGCCTTCGCGCGCCATCCCGAGATCGAGGAGATCAAGGTCGTCATCCATCCGGACGATGCCGACCTCTACAAAAATGCCACCGAGGGGTGCGGCTCCGGCAAGCTTTCAGCTGCGGCAACCGGGGGTGCGAGCAGGCAAGCGTCGGTGCTCCGGGGGCTCGAGGCTTTGGCCGCGGCGGCGCCGGACGCCGTCCTGATCCACGATGCGGCGCGGCCGTTCGTTTCATCAAAGACGATCTCGAACGTGATCGCGGCTCTTCGGGAGCGTCCGGCGGCGCTCGCGGCGCTTCCCGTTACGGACACCTTGAAGCGAACGTCCGGCGACGGCCTCGTGACGGAGACGGTTGCGCGTGCGGGGCTATGGCGGGCACAAACGCCGCAAGGATTTCACTTCGCGCCGATCCTCGATGCCCACCGCGCCGCTGCCGCAAAGGGATTGGATACGTTCACGGACGATGCCGCGATCGCGGAATGGGCTGGCCTCAAGGTCGCGGTCGTCGAGGATTCGATCGGGAATATCAAAATCACAACGGCAGAGGATCTCGAATTGGCCGACCGGCAAATGACAACCCTGCAAATGACAGGCGCGCGCGAACCTCGCACCGGCACGGGCTTCGACGTTCATCGTTTTACGGACGGCGATCATGTTTGGCTCGGCGGCGTAAAAATTCCGCACACGCATAAATTGGAAGGTCATTCCGATGCCGACGTCGTGCTGCACGCATTGACGGACGCTCTGCTCGGCGCGATTGGCGATGGCGATATCGGTCAGCACTTCCCTCCTTCCGATCCGAAGTGGAAAGGCGCAGCGTCGCGGCTGTTTCTCGAGGATGCCGCCCGCCGCATTCGCGAAATCGGCGGACATATCGGCAATGTCGATATCACGGTGCTGGCGGAAGCGCCGCGCATCGGCCCGCACCGGCCGGCGATACAGCAATTGATCGGCGATGTCCTTGGCCTTCCGCCGAACCGTGTCGGTATCAAAGCCACCACAATGGAATGCATGGGCTTCGTCGGCCGCCGCGAAGGCATTGCCGCCATGGCAACGGCGACGGTGTTTGTTCCGGCTGAGGGCAAATGAGCGAAGAGCCCGATTTAAGCCTTGGTGACATCGCGACAAATCTCGCGCTGCGATCGGCGGTTCGAAATGCCGCCGTTCTGAATCTCGGATATTTCGGTGTCGAGTTTGCCGTTGCGCTCGCGATCGGATCCGTTGCGCTCTTTGCCGACAGCGTCGATTTCCTGGAAGATGCCGCAATCAATTTGCTGATCCTCGCTGGTCTGGGCTTCAGCGCTCGCGGGCGCGCCAAGCTCGGAATGCTCCTCGCAGCGATTATTCTCGTTCCGGGCCTCGCGACACTCTGGACGGCCTGGGAGAACTTTTCCGATAACCGGGTTCCCGATGCCATGTCGCTCAGCATTACCGGTTTCGGTGCGTTCGCGGTCAATCTCATCTGCGCACGAATGCTCGCACCCTTCCGAACGTCAGGCGGAAGCCTGACCCGGGCTGCGTTCCTATCGGCGCGTAACGATGTGGCGGCGAATGTCGCGATCGTGGTGGCGGGGCTACTGACTGCGGCCACGGCGTCCCGCTGGCCGGATCTCATCGTCGGACTCGGCATTGCGGCATTGAACGCGGGCGCGGCCCTCGAAATCTATAATGCCGCGCGAGATGAACACGTTTCGGCTAAATCGTGACACTCGCGTTGCATGCGCTGTCAATTCGACTTTCGGAGAGAATTGATGCTGCTTTGCAATGGCGTTCGCCGTTGACCATCAAGGCAGAATCGCGGCATCAAATGGTTAAGTGGTTGTATTGCCACGACCCACGAGAGTGCTCATACGGGAGCCGATATGAACATCATGCCCCAAAATCTTGAACGCAAGCCGGTCGATGACGCCATCAGCACAATTGCTGAGGCACAATCGGAGATGTGCTTGGCGACCCGTGTACGTCAGCTCTCGCGTATCGTCACGAGAGTTTATGATGATGCCTTGCGCCCACTCGGCATCACCGCGAGCCAGTACACACTGCTCGCGCAATTGGCTTCTCGTGACGGTATCACGGCCGTCGAGATCGGACACGAACTCGACATTGAGAAGTCCACTCTCTCGCGCAACTTGAAGCGACTGCTTGCACTCGGCCATATCATCATGGATCCTCCCGCCGGACGGCGTGGACGCGGCCTGCACCTTACGCCCAAAGGTCAAGCCGTTCTGAAGGATGCCTATCCGATCTGGCAGGATGCCCAGAAGCGAACTGTCGGGGCCATGGGTTCCGATAGCCGGTCCGTTCTCGATAGCCTGCTTTCACACGCGGAAGTCCTGGCCGCGGCTTGATCAGCCAAGCCGTTTGCAGTTTTTCCTCTCTCTAGATAGCCTTACCGGGGAGTGCTTCGAACGAAGCACTCCCCGCTGTCATTTGGGGAGCAACGGTGAGCCTCGACGTGTTTCCTGCAGACGTACTCGAAGACGCCAGCCGGCTCATTGATGCCCTGAGAGCCCGGCGACGGCTGCTGGCGGCGGCCGAAAGCTGCACGGGCGGGCTCGTTGCGGGCGCTATAACCGCCATTGCCGGATCGTCCGACGTTTTTTTCGGCGGGTTCGTCACTTACGCGGACGAAGCAAAGTCGGGCATGATCGGGGTCGATGCCGAGCTCATCAGGCAGCATGGCGCGGTCAGCGAGGCGGTGGCCCACGCCATGGCAGATGGCGTCATTCGAAAGACCGGCGTCGATCTCGCCGTTTCGATCACCGGCATTGCCGGTCCAGGCGGCGGCAGCCCACACAAGCCAGTAGGCCTAGTTTACATAGGGATTGCTTCCGTCTTCGATGCGCCGCGCGTCGAACGTCATACATTTGGGGAAATCGGGCGGGATGAAGTTCGTCTCGCGAGCCTCCGGGCCGCCCTTAGAATGCTTCGGGAGGCAGCCGCATGAGATGGGGGAAATCTTCGGTTTCAGCGGGCGGCGCCGGCTTCCTGGCGATGCTCGGCGTTATGATTGGCTTAGGCTCGGGTTCGGCCGTGGCGGCTGAAATGTCGGCGCGGGATGTCTCGATCCTCGTCTTTCGCGCCGCGCCGGGCAGCCACCCTTCCCTCAACAAACGGAATTTGGCCCGGCTCGACCTTTCAGGCCTCGACTTCAAAGAGGCTGATCTCAGTCAGTCCAATTTGTTCGGGGCCGATCTCTCCGGGGCAAACCTTTCCAACGCCAACCTGACCGGCGCGAACCTCGACCGCGTCACGCTCGTCGGTGCACGCCTCGACGGCGCGCGACTCGATAATGCGAGCCTGTTGCGCCCGTCCACGTTCTCCACGCTGGCGCCGCTGCCCGTCGAAGCGCCGAGCCTCAAGGCCGCTTCGCTGCGTGGCGCGCGATTTTTCGGAACCTTCGCGAGTTCGGATTTCTCCGGGGCCGATCTGACCGATTCCCATTGTGCGCCGACCAATACGACGGGATTCATCGAGCATATCTGGCGGACCGATTTCACGAGCGCCAAGCTCGACGGGGCGATCCTGACCCGCGCCGACATGGGCCGCGCGCAATTGAGTTTCGCCCACCTCAAGGGCGCGATCATGCGTGACGTCATCCTGCGCGGGGCGGATCTCTCTGGTGCTGATCTCTCAGGCGCCGACCTGACGAACGCGGATCTGACTGGTGCTGACCTCAGCGACGCCGACGTTCGCGGCGCTAATCTCTCCGGCGCCAAGCTTCGCGATGCCAAAGGGCTCGACAGGCTCAGGGGTTTGGAACTTGCAAAAGACCTAGGGAAGAGCGTCCGCTAGAGCGTTTCCGCTTTTCCTGAAATCGCGAAAGACATAGGGAAGAGCGACTTAGGGAAGAGCGTCCGCTAAGTCTCGGCGGTCTTTGGCGACGACGTACCGTAAACTCGTGCCGCGCGCTCTTCGAAAGCGTGCGTAAAGCGCCTGAACGCCTGATCGAACATCGTGCCCATGAGAACGCCGAGCAGTTTCGAGCGAAACTCGTAGTCGATGAAAAAGTCGACCATGCATCCGGACGGATCGTCATGGAATTCCCAGCGGTTCTCGAGGTGCTTGAACGGACCGTCGAGGTAGCTGACGTCGATCTGGCGAGCGGGCCTGTCGATGACGACGCGGGTCGTGAAGCTTTCCGCGATTGTTTTGTAACCGACGCTCATGCGCGCGGTCAGGTCCTCTCCAGCTGCGGTTTGCTGGCGGGAGAGCACGGTCAGCCCGGTGCACAGCGGAAGAAACTCAGGATATTTTTCGATGTCGGCGACGAGCGCGAACATTTGCTCGGCCGAAAAGCGGACGTGCTGTTGGGTGGAGAACGATGGCATGGCGCCGGTCTTATGGCACGGCTGGCAGCGTTGAGAAAAGCGTATGCTTCACGCGGCCGCACCGCACGGGGTGCAGCCGATCGCGCCGCCCGCCTTAAGCGATGAGCCGCGCGAGCAGAACGATGATGATCGCGCCAATCGCCGCCGTGACAATTTCCGAGACGAAGGCGTTTCCGATCCCGAGATTGATGCCCAGCGCCCGAAACAGATAACCGCCGACGAAGGCACCGATGACGCCGGTGATCAGGTACCGGATCAGGCCATCGCCGCCCACGACGAGGGAAGCGAGAAAGCCGGCGATAATTCCGATGATCGCAAAAACGATCAGGTCGCGCGTTTGCGTGTCCATTTTCGCTCCGACACATTTCCGGTCGCGTGAGGCGCGATGCCCGGTTCTTTAGTTCCCCAACTCAAACGTGGCAGCGAGCGCCCAGATACTGGTTCAGCAGGTCATTGTACTTGTCGACGTCGGCGCGCTGGGCGGGCGTCAGCTTGCCGCCGCTGCTGGCGCGTTCGACCTGAGCTGGCACGCCCTTCGAATCCAGGCGATTGAGCTCACCGCGAATCGAACCGCACGACTCACCCGGAGGAAGAGGCCTCGCTCCCGGATCGCCGCCGTTGTTTCCTGCAGCGCCGCCACATCCCTGCAGCGCCCCGGAGAGGGCGATCACGAAAGCAACAGCAAAACAACCCCGCATTATTCGTCCCACTTAGCTTGAATCTACGAAGAGGATTCCGAAACAAAATATCTTCCGACGTTGCAGAGATCACAGCCAGGGAGCCTTCGCAATCCCCCGTGGCCATCCTGTGGCACTGCGGCAATAGAGGTTTCAAAATGGCCGCATCTGGCGCGCCAATGCGGCGCGCGAAGCCTCATTTCGTCGAAACCGGAATTAGTTAGTTCGCGGCTGGGAGCGAAGCCGGCGGTTTGGCGGGCTGCTGGGCCGCAACCTGGTTGGGTATGGCGGCGCCGCACTTCGCCTGGAACTCACCGTAGGCCTTGTTGAGTTCGGCCTGCTTCTGCAGAGCCGTGCGCTTCACTGAAACCTGGGCGCCCTTGCCGTCGGCGGCCTTCTCCAACTTGTCGATCGTGCCGTCGGCCTTCAGCGTGTTGATCTGGCTGGCGAGCGTCGCGCAGGCGGGATCAGTTTTCGCGGCCGTCTTTTCCGGCGTGTTGAGGGACGCGGTCGAAAGATCCAGTCCCGAGTTCGCGCAGCCGCACGTCAAAGCCGCCGCAACGACGGCGAAACCGATTTTGCCAATATGAACTTTTCTCATCGAAGCCCCCAGGGGAGTTGCCACCCACAACTCGACGCGCACCTCGTCACTGCTTAGCGATTGGACGGTACGCGGCGCAAGGCGGCGAGGCTCAGTCATCCCCCGTCAAATTGGGCGGAAGACCAGGGAGAGCGGCCGAAAGTGTGGACATCGAAGATCTGGCGCATATCGGCAACAGAACTTATGGGCCCGGTCTGACGTTGCCCCCGGCTGCGGCCTCTCGCAGAGCAAGCGGCCCTAATGGGTGACGCGTTTCCGAGCTTTGCTGTAGACAGCCAACTCGTTCTTCGGAAATGCTTCGTCGAAGCCTTTGCGAACGGCTGCGATCAATCGCTGTTCGCCGGTCTCCCCGTTCAGGGATGCCGCGCGTGCGACGTGGTGGCCGATCTGTGCGAGCAGTCTGCCCCATTCTTCCAACCGCTCGCCAAAGGCTTCGCCGTTGAGCGTTACGACGAGCGCGCCGTCGGCGACCCAGGCCCTGATAAGCTCGACGGCCTGATCCGCTTCCGGCACTTCTTCGGGAATTTCGAGTTCGAGGAGATCGTCCGCATCTTGCAAATCTGACATGTTCAACGGACTCCCTCGATGCTCCCAACGCATCTTTGGACGTAGCCAGTCTTTTGGCGATGCTCAAGCGGCGATTAACGATTTGAGAGCATGCGCTGACCGCTACGATACCTTAGCGGTAGTCATAAACTACGGTGCTTATTGGGCGATGACGATTTTGTCGTCACTGCGCACGTAGCCAAGCATATCGCGCGCTGTCTCTTCGACGATGTCGGCATTCGGGATTTCGGGCGACAGCAGCGCGACGTCGTGGCGAAGTTTCGTGCGGACGCTCTCGAGGCCCTTGATCTCGAAGTCGACGAGCGCCAAACGCTCCGTCAGTTGCGTGCGGGCTTCGAGGCCATGCCGTCCGTAGCGGATGTGATAGGCAAAGTACGCCGTCAGCGCGACACAGGCGAACGTCACGGCGAGCTGCTCAAGAAGCCGTCGGGCCCCGTGCGGGCTGTTCTTTGAGGAGCTGAGATAGGGCACGCTTCGATCCCCACGAAAAGGGCGAAAACGACGATATACGAAGCGGCGGCTTAAAAGCGGGTAAACCCTAGATCATATCCGGACAAAGGCGTAGCGCTTGCACGCGTGCAAGCCGCCCAAGACCTAGAATCGATGTTTCACCGACCCGTGAATCATCAAGTCCTTCTGCTCGTCCGAATTCGCGTCGGGGTCCGCGGCTCGGTTGGTGTCCTCGGCGGCGCCGTAGAGAAGGTCGAGGCCGAAATCCATCTTCGGCAAGGTGCCGATTTTACCCAGTCCGGGAATGCGAATTTCAGTCCCCTGGCTCGCAGAAGGAGCCGACGTGTCCTGCTCCTGGGCCTTCGGCGCGTCGGGCACGGAAACGCCGCCGGGGATCGCCCCGCGCTGCTCTTCCATTGAGAATACATTGGTGCTCGCTGCAGCAGCCACCGCCGCCAGCATGCCAGCCACCAGTATCAATCGTCTCACGTCTACCCCGCCATGCCTCGAAAGCACGCACATGTTTCAATGTTGCGCGGTAGATAGCAGAACTTCAATGGCGTTAGTCGTCCGTTAACTGGACAACGACCGTTTCTTATCGTCGCTGTTGTACCGCAGCCATGTTGCTGGAACGACACACGGCTTGGCCCGTTCCCAGCCGTCACCCGGCTGCCCCATTTGGCCCGGCAGGGACGCAACAAAAAGGGGCTGCCCGAAGGCAGCCCCAGTACTCTGACGCAAACGGGAGTTAAGCGATCAGAATCTCATCAAGGCGCCAGCGATGACGGAGTCGAAGGCATCGAGGCTCGTAGAGACACCGGCGGTGTTCGCAATGTCGCCATCTGCGTGACGGTACATCACATAGAGGTCCATCGCGGCCGGTTCGATGTTCTGGATCACGCCAGCACCGATGAAGTTAAGGCTTGTGGAGCCCAAGGCGCCGTTACCGAGACCGGCATTCGTGATGTTAACACCGTTCTTGCTACCGCCGTCATCGTGGCGATATTCACCGAACACCGTCGTCTTGCCGAGCGGGATCCACTTCTGCTCGATGCCGCCCTGGATGAAGTACATGCTGCTCGTGTCTTCTACTACACCCGAGCGGTTGTCCTTGTTCTGTGCGTAGCCGCCGTAAACATAGAGACCCGTAGGAACGTGCATGACCGTGCCCGCGGCACCGAACAGTTGGCAATCCGTCGGGGCGGTCTTTGTCGAGCAACCGATGTTCTCGTCGGAAACTTCGCCATAACCAGCCTTGCCGAGGACTTTGAAGTCGCCCCACGTGTTGTTGTAGGTCAGCGACATTCCCCAGTCGTCGTCCTCACCCCACGAAGCCGTGAGCGTAAAGCCGGCAATCGTCGGCGAGTCGTAGCGAACGATATTTCTACGTCCATCCTGGCCGACCGTGCCGTTGTCGATGCCCTGGAGGATATTGCTCCAGGTCAAGCCAATGGACGCGCCGTTATGACGAAGGCCGAAGTTACCCTGATAAACAGCAGCTGCCTGAGCGTCCGAGAAGTTGCGCGTATTGGCGCCATCGGCGTCATCGAGCACGTGATAAAGAGCGGTGCCTTCGAGACCGACGGTAACCTTGCCGTAGTCTTTGCTCTTCAGCCACCAGTTGCTCTTACGGACCGTCAGAGTGTTATCGCCGCTGCTCGAGGGAGAGCTTTGATCCCACTTGTTCGACGGGTGGCCCGTAACGCCGATCTCGAGCGTGTAACCGGCCGAGTAGCCGGGAGCGATCTGGGCTTCGCCCTGGAACCGGAAGCGCGACTGCTCGAGCGAGTTGGTGCCGACGTAAGCGTTGCGCTCGGTGCCGTCGTCCCACATCATCACTTGTTCGTTAACCCAGCCCGAAACCGTGAGCGAAACCTTACGGTTACCCTTGCGAGCCGTCGTCGCTTCGAGCTCAGCAACGCGTTCTTCGAGATCGGCGCAGCAGTTGCCGCCCAGATCAGCCGCCGCAGCGGGTGTAAATCCCATGGCCAACCCGAAGGCTGCCACTAACGCCATACGGCTACTAGACATTTTGAATACCGACTTCATCGGTGCCCCTCTGTTTACAGACCCCAAACTTAACGGCGCGCAATCCCCTTCGCACCGTATGCTCCCGTAAGTATTTCTCCGTGAGCAACTTACTCGTCTGCTAACCACGCCAATTTAACAGATACGTGACAGTCCGGCTGCAAACGCGTTGCTCTGCTGCAACGGCTGCCCTTTGCGCCATTTATGTGTTTCAATGAGCACACTCGCAGGGGCTAAGGCATGGTCGAACAAGACATTTTTGACATCGCTGTCGTGGGCGCAGGGCCGGCCGGACTGATTGCCGGATTGTCGTGTGCGGCCACGGGGTTGCGGACCGCTGTCATCGGGCCAACCTCCAGTTTGGCAGACGGGCGCACCTCGGCTCTCTTCGGCGGATCGATCGATCTCTTGAAGGCCGTCGGCGTGTGGCCGGCATTGATCGATCAATCGGCGGCGATCTCGGGGATTCGCATAGCCGACGCGAGCGGCGGGTGGCTTGCTGCCCCGGAAGTGCTTTTCAGGGCGAGCGAAGTCGGCATTGCCGCCTTCGGCTACAATGTCCCGAATGTTCCCCTGACCCGGGCGCTTGAGGAGAAAAGCCAGGCCTGCCTGGCCCGGATCACCTGCCAAGGCGTGACGCATTACGAGGCCCGTGGTGCGCACGTCGCGCTCTTCGACGAGACGGGCCAGCAAATCCGGGCGCGGCTGGTCGTAGCCGCGGATGGGCGGAAGTCTTCGGCACGGCAGTTCGCCGGCATCGACGTGTCGACATGGTCGTATCCGCAATCTGCGATTGTGACCACGTTCCGGCATCGGCGTCCCCACCACGGGATCTCGACCGAGTTGCATCGGCGCGCTGGGCCGCTGACGGTGGTGCCCGGAAGAGACAGCGTTTCGCATCTCGTCTGGGTCGACACGCCCGAAGAGGCCGAGCGATTGGTCGGACTTGATGATAAGGATTTCGGTTTGGAGCTGAGCTCCAAATTGCAGGGACATTTGGGAGCGCTTTCGGAGTTCTCGCCGCGGCAGTCCTTCCGGCTTACAGGGCAAACAGCACGTTCGCTGGGCAAGAACAGAGTCGTGCTCGCCGGTGAGGCTGCCCATGTCATCCCGCCGATTGGCGCACAGGGCCTCAATCTCAGTTTCCGCGATGCGGCGACCGTCGCGGAAATCGCGGCCGAGGCGAAACGCGATGGTTCCGATATCGGCGCCGACGCTACGCTGGCACGTTATGAAGCCGCGAGACGGACAGACATTTCGACACGCATTTTTGCGGTCGATGTCCTGAACCGGTCTCTTTTCACCAATCTTCCCGGCATTGGCCTCGCGCGTGGGCTTGGACTCTTCGCGCTCGCCACCAGCCCTGCGCTCAGAGTTCAGATGATGCGTGAGGGATTCATGCCATCTGCTTCAACGCCCGCACTGATGGCTCCGAAGCGTCAAAATGGGAAAACGCCCGATCCCGGCTTGACGGGCGCCTCACCGGGCGGGCATGACCTCTGAAATTGATCGGCAAACGAGGGTCGGGCACTGTCCACGGCAGAAATTTCGCGACTGCGCGACTTGCAGTTCAAGCTGGAATATTGGCTCCTCCGTGGCATAGCCGGGGTTATACGCACGATACCGCTCGATGCGGCGACGCACTTTTCTGCCTGGAGCTGGCGCCGATTGGCGCCGAAGATCAATCCGAAACGCCACAACCGCGCGCTCGATAATCTCAGGATTGCCTTTCCCGAGAAATCGGAGAAGGAGCGGGAAGCGATTGCGCTCGCGCATTGGGAGAACCTCGGACGCGTCATGGCCGAGACGATGCGCATCGACCAGATCATTGCCGAGCCGTCGCGTCTCACCATAAAAAACCCTGAAGTCTTCAATCGCTACGCGAGCAAGCTCGGTCCTATCGTCGGCGCATCGCTCCACATGGGAAACTGGGAGCTGGCCATCTGGCCGCTGACGATCGCGGGGGCCAATCCCGCCTGCGTCTACCGTTCAGTCAACAATCCCTATATCGACAAATACATTCGCCATCAGCGGCGCGATCTCTATCCGGGCGGTCTTTTCGGACGCGGAAGAGTCGAAGGCGATCATGGCGAGAGCCAGAAAACGGCCCGGGTCATTATGGATTATGTTCGCAACGGCGGCCGTCTCGGCGTCGTATGCGATCTGTACGATAAGACCGGCCTCCCCGTTCCGTTTTTCGGCCAGGATGCGAGAACCGTCAGCATTCCGGCAATGATCGCGCGCCGCGTCGGGGCGCGGATCTGGATGGCGCGCTGCCGCCGCATCGGCCGGGACAGCCGCTTCGAAATCGAGTTGAAAGAACTTCGCGTGCCGCGCACCGCCAACCAGGGCGACGACGTCAAATGGGCGACAGCCGAGATGACCCGCCAATTCGAAGCCTGGGTGAAAGAATACCCGGAACAATGGATGTGGTCGAACCGCCGTTGGAGTTGAGGCCGAAGTCAGGCTGCGGCTCTTAACCGGAACCGCGGGTGAATGCGTGGCGTTTCATGTGGTTGAACCGCCACGGAGCGCCGGATGAACGACGCCCTTTCGCCATTACGATTGTTTATCGTTTTTCTCGGAATTCTGCTGCCGACTCTGGCTCTCATTCCATTGGGAAGCCTTTGGCTTTGGCAACACGGGTATCTGATCTACTGGGCATTGGCGACGCTCGCCTGCACCCTCTTCGCCTATCTCTTTGAGCGCCGCACTCTCGGTCCGCTGCCCAAGAAACCGGGGAGCAAGGACGAAGTGCCTGCCGGCACGGAGGTTCCCCGCGATGCCTCCGACGGCGACCGCTTGCGCCGCGAATCCAAGAAGGCGGTCGACGTCTTCGCCGAGGCTGCGAACGAGCGGACGATCTCGACGTGGAATGACTTGATGAATACGGGGCTCGAGACAGTCGAGCTGGTCGCCAAAATCTATCATCCCGATCGCAAGGACCCGATGCTGCGCTTTACGGTTCCTGAAGCCTTGACGCTGGTCGAGCAGGTCAGCGGGCGGCTGCGCCCGGTCTTCGAGGGCACAATTCCGCTGGGCAATCGGCTGACGGTTGCGCAGTTCGCCCAGATCTACAGATGGCGCGGCATCTATGACGTGGCCGGGCGGGCCTGGTCGGCCTGGCGTATCGTCCGGATGCTGAACCCCGCGACGGCAGCCACATACGAGTTGCGCGAGCGGCTGTCGAATTCCCTGATCCAATGGGTGAAGGGCACGATCTCCGGTCGGCTCGTTCGCGCCTACATTCAAGAGGTCGGCGCTGCCGCCATCGATCTCTATAGCGGTGAACTCCGCAAGGCCGGCGGCGACAGGAAGGACAAGAAGCCTGTAACCCCGCAGCCGATCACCAAGTCGTGACGCCTTTGTCGAGGCTTACATCGCAAAGGCCATAAAAAAGAGAGGCCGCCGAAGCCTCGCATCGGAAACGCGGATGTTTCCCATGCCAGCTCTCGACGGCCTCGATCAGGTCTCACGAGCGGAACGTTGACTGATCATTTCCCGCTAACGCGCAATTACGACTTCCAAAGAGCGCCGATGACAAAGCCGACGGCAGCTGCCATTGCCAATGTCGCGATTGGCTGATCTTTCACCGATTTATCGATTGCGCCTTTCACGTTGCCGGCCACGTCGCCAACCTGTTGCCGAGCCTGGCCCGCTAACTCCTGCGCACGGTCAGAAGCCTCATCAAAGGTCTGTTTGGCTTTCCCTTTGATGTCGTCGAGTGATGTCGATGTCCCATACTGGGAAGCAGATGCGGCCATAGTCAAAACTCCGTTCGTTGCAGGTTCATGGTGCAAACGCGGAGCGGAAGGCGTTGGTTGCACGCCCTTCCCCGAAAGAAAATACCGGCGGAGCATGTGCCGCCGGTATTCGGGAGAGTGCGATAACGCGGACTGCTGAATAAGCGCAGCCGACCGCGGCTGTTTAAGCTTCAGCGGCTCACCGCAAGTCTGGTGGAACAGCTTCAGCGGCAAGCGCGGTTAACGCTTCGTCGAGGCTGAGCACCGTCTGATCCTGCGAACCCAGGCGGCGCATCGATACCTTCTTCTCCTCGGCTTCGCGTTTCCCGACGACGAGGATGACGGGCACTTTCGCCAGCGAGTGCTCGCGGACCTTGAGGTTGATCTTCTCGTTGCGAAGATCCGTTTCGACCCGCAGCCCCAGCGCCTTCGCTTTCTCGGCAACTTCGCTCGCGTAATCGTTCGCATCCGACACGATCGGCGCGACGACGATCTGCAACGGCGCGAGCCACAGCGGGAAATGGCCTGCGAAGTTCTCGATCAGAATTCCGGTGAAGCGCTCGAGCGAGCCGAAGATGGCGCGGTGAATCATCACCGGCGTCTTCTTCTCGGAGTGATCGTCGATGTAGAACGCGCCGAGACGGCCCGCGAGGTTGAAGTCGACCTGGGTCGTGCCGCACTGCCAGTCGCGGCCGATGGCATCGCGCAGCACATACTCGAGCTTCGGTCCGTAGAATGCGCCCTCGCCTGGCTGAATCTCGGTCTTGATGCGTCCGTTCGAGCGACGCTTCACCTCGTCGAGCACGTCCGACAAAGCCTTTTCGGCCTTGTCCCACAGCTCGTCCGAGCCGACGCGCTTCTCGGGGCGCAGCGACAGCTTGATGACGATGTCGTCGAAGCCGAAGTCTTTGTAGATGCCGAGCAGCAGATCATTGATCTTGAGGCATTCCTCCATGATCTGATTTTCGGTGACGAAGATGTGGGCGTCGTCCTGCGTGAAATGACGCACGCGGAGCATGCCGTGTAATGCGCCCGACGGCTCGTACCGATGCACCTTGCCGAACTCGGCGATGCGGTACGGCAGATCGCGATAGCTCTTCAGGCCATGCTTGTAGATCTGGACGTGGCCGGGGCAGTTCATCGGCTTGCAGCAGAACACGCGCTCGTCCGGAAGGACGGTCGTGAACATGTTCTCGCCGTAGTTTTCCCAGTGGCCGGAAAGCTCCCAGAAATGCTTCTCCATCATGTCGGGAGAGTTCACTTCCTGATAGCCCGCGCGCTGCTGCTGGCGGCGCATGAAGGCAATCAGCGCCTGGAAGAGCGTCCAGCCCTTGGCGTGCCAGAAGACGGAGCCCGGTGCCTCTTCCTGGAAATGGAAGAGATCCATTTCGCGGCCGAGCTTGCGATGGTCGCGCTTCTCGGCTTCCTCCAGCTGATGCAGGTAGGCCTTGAGTTCGTCTTCAGTCGCGAACGCGGTGCCGTAGATGCGCTGGAGCTGCGGCTTCGTTGAATCGCCGCGCCAATACGCGCCCGCAAACTTCATCAGCTTGAAAGCTTTGCCGACCTGGCCGGTCGAAGTCATATGCGGGCCGCGGCAGAGATCGAGCCAATCGCCCTGCTTGTAGATCTTGACGTCCTGATCCTCGGGGATGGCGTCGACCAGCTCGACCTTGAAGTACTCGCCCTTGTCCTTGAAGAATTTCTTCGCCTTGTCGCGCGACCACACTTCCTTCGTGAAGGCGGCGTTCTTGGCGACGATCTCGCCCATCCTCTTTTCGATTTTGGGGATGTCTTCAGGCTCGAACGGCTGCTGCTTCGCGAAGTCGTAATAGAAGCCGTTGTCGATCACCGGGCCAATCGTCACCTGGGTGCCGGGCCAGATCGATTGCACCGCTTCCGCTAAGACGTGCGCGGCATCGTGCCGGATCAGCTCGAGAGCCGCCGGGTCGGTCCGCGATACGAAATTGATCGATGCGTCTTTGGTGATGGGTTCGGCGAGATCGGCTAAAGCGCCGTCGAGCTGCATGGCGACGGTGCGCTTGGCGAGGGACGGCGAGATCGACTTGGCGATTTCGAGGCCGGTGGTTCCCGAAGCGACCTGGCGCTGTTTGCCATCGGGGAACGTAATCGTGACTTCACTCATCGCGGCCTCCTTTGCTCACTCGCCGCACACGAACGCGGCGTAAGACGATTTCGACAGGGCTAATGGGATGTGGCGCGATCCAAGTCAAGCCGGTGCAATTGAAGCACCCGGCTTAACGCCAGCGTCCGTAGCGCCAGGGCTCAAAGGTATGCTTGACGGCACGGATGTCCGGCACCGGATCGACGCCATGCGTGCCGCCCGGCCCGCAGCGGACAAAGCGGGAGAGGGTCAGCCAGAACCCTTTCCACGCGCCGTTCAGCTCGATCGCCTGCAGGGCGTACTCGGAACACGTGGGCCAATGCCGGCACTGTCCGCCGGCTATGCCTTTGAAGGTGTAGCGGTAAACGTAGACAGGTGCCTTCAGCAGCCTTTTGGCGATTACGGACGTCATGGGTCGAACAGAGCGCAGGTCTCAGCATCGTGCAAGAGGCGTGCGCGGCCTTGGAGATTATGGCGCGGGGGTCGCCGGAGCGGCAGTGGGAGGCTCAGGCGTGGCCGGAGCCTGCGGTGCCGGCGTCTGAGCGGTGGCCTTCGCTGCATCCAGATCCTTCTGTAGCGCGCCCAACTGAGTCTTCAGACCATCGGCTTCGCCCCGCAGTGCCGCCGATGCCGCTTCGGCGTCGGCCTTCGCCTTGTTGGCGAGATCAAGATCTGCCTTGATCTTGTTCGTCACGTCACTGGCAGCGGACAGCTGAGCCTTCGCATCCTCAGTCGCCGCGGCGAGTTTGGCTTTCAAATCGTCGTTGTCCTTGGCGAGGGCGGTCACCTTGTTGTCGAGTTCGGACACTTTGGCCATGGCCGTCGATACGTCGGACTTGCCCTCCTCGACCTGCCGCAATGCATCGGTTTCAGCGGCCTTTAGCCGATCGATTTCGTCCTGGGAGGACTTCCTCACTTGCGCGGCATCGTCGACAGCCTTGCGAAGCGACGCAACTTCACCCTGCAGCGCCGAGAGCTCGCCCTCGGCCGACGTCTTGCCGTGCCATCCATAGACTGCGAGGAGTGCCAGGATGCCGATCACGCCCCATTTGATCGCGCTGGCCGATGAGGTCGCACTATCCGCGCGCGCGCCGCTCTCGTTGTCCTGCGCTGACATCTGAAAACTCCGTTTTCCTCAAAAGGTGCGGTTTTGCGGGTATACGCGACGCCGTTTCGCCGAACCTAATCTCTTTCCATGACTCGTGTCTGGCATACCCAACGGACGAACCGACTTCCACTCTCATTTGCCGGTCAAAAGGGCGGGTAGAAGACGGCAAGCGTGAGGCTGTTGTTTGTCGAAGCGTCCTGCCGGTCAGGCTTCGGACATACAGCACGCCGACCCGGTGCTCGTCGATTGGTTGAACGGACAGGCGACGCACTTAGCCGCAAAATAATGCGATAAAGGTTATCGCACGGCCTGCACATCGGCGGCGGCTCGCGCCGCGGCATCTTCCAGGGCCTTTTCAACTGAATCGAACACGAGGAGCGTCGATGCCTGACGCGCTTTGTAGTTTCGAACCGGCTCAAGGACGGCGAGATCCGCCCAGCGCCCGGTGGGGGGCGGTCCCCCCTCCTTCAGCATGGCGCGCATCGTCTGGCCGACACGGCGAAGCTCATCCGGCGTCGAACCCACGATCTCGCGCGCCATGACCGATGCCGCTGCCTGACCTAAAAGGCAGGCCTTGACCGATTGCCCGAAGTCACTGACCCGGCCATCGCGAAGCTTGAGATCGACCGTTATGGTCGACCCGCACAGTTTCGAATGGCCGGTCGCCGTCCCGTCGGGGTCGGCTAACCTGCCGATCCGGGAGATTGCTCCCGCCAGCTCGAGAATGCGCGTGTTGTAGATCTCATCGAGATTGGCCATAGCTCTCTTTGCGTCTTATGGTCATTTTGGCTCACGAGGGCGGGCAGGTCATTGGCCTCTCGTCGAAATATATTAGCCACCGTATATAAGGCCGGCCTGCACCGAATGCGAGATCCGCCGGTGTTTCATACCCGGAGCGATAGTCCCCGAATGAGCCCTTTCAAACGCCCCAATTCGCCCTTCGCGGCCAGAGCGTCATCATGACGAGCACAAGCCAGATCACGTCGCCTCTGGCCAGTGGCGAGACCGAAGAGACGACGCGCTCTTTCCGGCCGGCGTTCGGTCCGGACGGCCTCATCCCGGCTATCGTCACCGATAAGGCCTCGGGTGATGTGCTCATGTTCGCGTACATGAACGAAGAGGCCCTGAGGGAAACGATCGCCAGCGGTCTCGCGCATTTCTGGAGCCGGTCACGGGCCAAGCTCTGGAAAAAGGGCGACGAAAGTGGAAACCTGCTCAAGGTTATCCAACTGCGGACGGACTGCGATCAGGACGTCATTTGGGTCGTGGCCGAGGTCCAAGGTGGTGGCGTCGCCTGCCACACCGGCGAACGATCCTGCTTCTATCGCCGAGTTGTGCAGCCCACCGGCGGCAGCGCTCCGGTGCTGGAGTTCGCCCCACTGCCAGGGTCCGAGAAACCGGTCTGATCTTCCCATCCGCAAACCGGCGCTTTCGCCAGTTGTTCTGCGTCTCCCATTCACACCTTGATTACCTATTGGTAGCGCGACCTTAATGTCGCAGCGCTAGCATAAGGTCGCGGGTGCGGCTCGGCTGATAGCCGCGCTCCGCTGGCAAGGAGTGCCATCATGAATGGTGGGGCGGGCGTGAGAATTGGATTGGCGCTGGGCGGCGGGGCGGCACGCGGATGGGCACACATCGGTGTCCTCAGAGCTTTGCAGCGCGCCGGGATCAAGCCCGATATTATTGCCGGTACTTCGATCGGGGCCGTCGTCGGCGGGTGCTACGCCGCCGACCATCTCGACAACCTGGAGCGCTGGGCGCGGGAACTCACGCCGAAACGCATTTTCGGCTACCTCGATCTGAATTTTGCCGGGACCGGCCTGATCAGCGGCCAACGATTGTGCGAGCGGCTCGAGCAGCATCTTGGCGATCGCAACATCGAAGAGCTCGGAACGCGTTTCACGGCGGTTGCGACGGAAATCGGAACCGGCCACGAGCACTGGCTTTCACGCGGCCGCTTGGTCGACGCGGTCCGCGCCTCCTATGCGCTTCCGGGTGTTTTCAAACCTGTGAAGGTGCATGGCCGTTGGCTTTTCGACGGCGCGCTCGTCAATCCCATTCCGGTTTCGGTGTGCCGTGCTCTCGGGGCCCGGTACGTCATCGCGGTCAATTTGAATTTCGATATCCTCGGCCGGGGAAGCGTTATCTCGACGCCGGAAGCCCTGTTCGCGGAAGGCGAAGAGGCCTTGCACACGCATGAAGACGAACCGCAGGGCAAGCGCGGCGTGCGCGCGCTGCTGCAACGCCAGATTCTCGGGAAAGGCGATGGCGCGCCGGGTATCTCGACAGTGATGGTCGATGCACTCAACATCGTGCAGGATCGCATTGCCCGTTCGCGCCTTGCCGGTGACCCGCCGGACGCGATGATCTCGCCGCGCCTTCAGGATGTCGGCCTGTTCGATTTTCATCGTGCGGACGAAGCCATCGAGCGCGGTATTCAGGCCGTTGAGCGTCAGCTCGACGATATGGTCCGCGAAATTGAAACGTGCGTTCCAGCTCGCGATACACGGCGCGCGCAAAGTCAGACCGACCGCGCGCGCCTGCAAGCGGCTGCACCGCTCGACAGCATTCAACCCGTCGCCAAGTAACCGCGCATTGCGGTCACCTCAAGCTCGACTTCGGCGGTGTGATGTTTCACGACGTCACCGATCGAAACGATGCCGACAAGCGTGCCATCCTCGACAACGGGAATATGGCGGAAGCGCCCTTTCGTCATCGTCTCCATGATTTCGTCGAGCGTGTGCTCGCGCGTGCAGGAGACGACATCGCGAGTCATTCCGTCCCGCGCCAGCATCGTGAGCGCGGACGCGCCATGCTCCGCGATCAAGCGAATGATGTCTCGCTCTGAAATGATGCCGGCAACGTTTTCGCTGTCGCCGAGAATGAGGATGGCGCCGATCTTGCGGCTCGCAAGCCGCAAGGCAATTTCCTGGATTGTGTCGTCCGGGCGCGCGGTCATGACACCACGGCCTTTTGACTTGAGTATTTGTCCAATAATCACTGGTTCAGCCTCCACAAGGGACGTCGTGCCGAACCGAAGGCAGATCGATGTGCTTGCGCGTGACTTACAAGCTTCGCAAGCTTGCCTGGTCTTCTGCCGGCATAACGCTGCGTTTTCTCAGCCTAATCATGCCCGCTCTTACGGCAGGCTGAGGAAAGGCTGAGGCAATTTCGCAGGGAATGCAAGACTTCAATCCAATTCCGGTGAAGGAGGCGGTTCATTTTGCGCTGCACCTTCGAATGCACCGAGAGCGCATAGACCAAACAGGTATCCACCGACGTGCGCTTCCCAAGCGATATCGCCGGCTTCACCGAATTTCCCGAAGCCGATGATCGCCAGCAAATTGATGGCGATAAACGCCACCGATGCGAGCACAATGCGTTTGTCTCGCAAGGCCGCTTTCAACGTCGTCAGCGGTATTGCCGACGGGCGTTCACGAAGCAGATAACCCTCGCCTCTGTCGATCGCGGTGAACAGAAACCGCATGACGGCGCCCATCATCGCGGAGATGGCACCAGAAGCACCGATGACCGGCGCCACCAGTCCGGGATTGATGATAAGAAACAAAAGCGCACCGCTTATTCCGCCGGCAATCGAAAACGCCAAAAAGCGAAAGCTGCCGATGCGCGCGCAGAGGACGGTTCCGAACGCGAGCAACCAAGCCGAGTTAAAAATCAGGTGCGTGAGGTCGGCGTGAACGAGCATGTGCGTTACGAACGATGTGACCGCCGACACATCGCCGCCCGGCAACTCGTTCGCCAGACCTGAATAGCGTGCCGGAATAAATGCGAGAGCCAAAACCCACCAGTTGGCGTCATCCGGCGCCAGGAACGACAGGACGGCGTGGACCGCGATCAAAACCGCAAGCGTCGCGAGCACCGCGCCTGGGACGTTAAAGATAGGTTCTCGGTTCACTGGGGGCGTCCCACTTTGATGCGATGCGGCATCCTCCTGCCGGACGGCCGTTGTTAGCTGTTCGCTCGCGACCCGGCAACACGCCAGGAGCCCTGACCTCGGCCTAATACTCCCGGCTGGCACGAAGGATGCTCCCTAGGGGAGGTCGGGGCCGCCATTCAAACGTCGTGCGCCGAAATGGTACGGAGCGGCTTTTCCGCGTCCGGCCAAGTTGAAATCGTTGCCGGATGTCGTTCGCATGAAAGAAGCCGTAAGCCAGTCGCTGTTTACCTATTGGAACGATCTCAGAGGAAACCGTCCGGCGCCGAGGCGCTTCGAAATCGAGCCCTCGGCCATCGCCCAACAACTACCGGACACTTTCATTCTGGAACGCGTCGATTACGCGACCATGCGGTTCCGGCTCGCCGGGACGCGCATCACGGAAGCATTCGGCATGGAGCTTCGCGGGAAAAATCTGCTCGGTCTCTTCGACGAGGAAACTTCCACCATACTGCAGCGGCAGATGTCGCTGATCACATCGCAGGCTGCTGTCGGCGTCTTCGAGATTTCCGCGAACGATGGGCAAGGTCGCTCGGCATCGTTCGAAGTTACGATTTTGCCGTTGATGCACACGCGCGATGTCGTCGAACGCTATCTCGGCTCAGTTGCGCCGATCAACCGTCCGCAATGGCTCGGCCTGGTGCCGCTCACACATCGCTCACTTGTCCGGCACAAGCTCATCTGGCCCGACGGCGCGGCACGAAGCGAGATCGAAGATCTGGATCGGCAGACGCCATTCTATCCGACCGTGCGCGAGGCAAGAATTGTGAAATCGGCCCGTCGGCAATTCCGCGTCTACGAGGGCGGATTGAGCCGTTCCAACCCCGATCGCTAATCCTCCCGTCCGACATAACCTTACCGGGCATCTTGCGATTATGGTGCGCCGGTTAGAACTTCATTAAGGAGGTCACCGGCATAGTCCTACTGGGCAGCGTTCACGTGTTGACAGCGCGAAAGCCCAGGAAACCCACCCCGTTTTTTCCAAGGGTAGGCTATGGCCGTGCATTCGAGCATCCTCCGAGAAGTGTTGCAGCAGGCCGATGCGCTGAAGGCGGGCGACCTGCGCAAGCATCGCCGGCTGCCACTGCCGCTTTCCGGCCGCTTCATGCGCGCAGACCGCAGTGAATACACCTGCCGGCTGAGAGACATCTCGGTCGGCGGCGCGGCAATCATAACGCCCAACGCGCCCGAAATCGGTGAGCGCGTCGTCGTTTATCTAGAACATCTCGGTGGCCTCGAAGGCACGGTTTCGCGGCATACGCCCGACGGCTTCGCATTCGCTTTTAAAGTCACGGAGCACAAACGCGAAAAGCTCGCGGCGCAAATCATGTGGCTCATCAACAGGGACGACTTCCCGGAGGAGACGGGGCGGCTTCACGAGCGCGTCGGAACTCGCGGACGGCGGACGACGTTGAGGGTCGAGGAAGGCGTCATTATCGACGTTGAATTGCTCGATGTTTCGGCATCTGGCGCTTCTATCGGCACTCCGGCACGACCACCGATCGGAAGCCTCGTGATCGCCGGGAGGACGCGAGCTATCGTTCGGCGTCATCACGGACATGGCATTGGTTTACAATTTCTTTCGCTGCTTTCGCCTGAGGCGTTGCGCGAAAGATTTCCATAATCGTTACGCGTTGGTTGTGTGATGCCTCAAATCGCTCGCCGAGTTGCCAAAATCATAAAGTTCAATTTGGATGTAACTTTGATGCGAATGCCACGGCGGGCATTCATGCTAAAAGCAGCTGTCTCGCGTAATGTATCGTACCGTGTTCGAGGGCGTTTCATGAAGTACGGTAGCGTAGCCATTTCTTTGGCAGTCGGTTTCTTTGCGGCAGCAATGCCGGCGGCAGCTCAGCAGGTAGCGGTCATCAGTCCCGCGACGCGCGCTCCGGAATTCATGCGAGTTTACGGCAGTTCGCAGCCACCCTACGGCTTCGTCGCATTCTGCGATCGCATGCCTCAAGAATGCATCGTTACATCGCCGGACGACGCGCGGTATCAGGCGACACCTCAGAGCTTGAGCGAGCTCGACGAGGTCAATCGCACGGTCAATCACGAAATTGAGCCCGCGACCGACATGGAAGTGTACGGCGTGGTCGAGTATTGGACGCTGCCGAAGACGCGCGGCGACTGCGAAGATTATGCGCTCCTCAAACGGCATCGCCTCATCGCGCGCGGCTGGCCGTCGAGCGTGCTGTTGATGACGGTCGTTCGCGACGAAAAAAATGAAGGGCACGCCGTGCTCACGGCCCGGACGACGCAAGGCGATTTCATTCTCGACAACAAAGTCGACGTCGTTCGCCTCTGGAACCAGACGCCCTATCACTACGTGATGCGGCAGTCGTACATGGATCCGAAGGTCTGGGTCTCGCTCGATCCGAACGACGCCACGACGCCTGCGGCGTTGTCGGGCGTTCAATCGGTTACTCCGGGCATCCTCGAGTCGACGCGAGATCTGCCCTAGGACGCTGACGCTTTTTCAGGGAAACTTGGCAGGCCGGAGCCCCTCCGATCCCCCCGATCAAATCCGGACCTGTTCGCGGGCCGCGCGTTTCCCCAGACGCCGGCCTGCTTTTTTATGCGCATCTTCATGCGCGCAGGAGTCTCGACGTTTCGGATCGAGAGCTAAGACTGAGGCGACAGACCGGTGGCGAATTGCTTCCACTTGTCAACATAGCGCTTCGCGCCACGGCCGAAGCGCTGCACTTCCTCGTCGCTCAGCTGACGGACGACTTTGCCGGGCGATCCCAGAACCATCGAACGGGGCGGGATGACTTTTCCCTCCGGGATTAGCGTGTTGGCGCCGATGACGCATTCCTCGCCGATCTCGGCGCCATTCAGAATGATGCTGCCGATGCCGATGAGGCTGCCGCGGCCGATCGTGCAGCCGTGCAGCATCACCATGTGGCCGATCGTGCAATCGTCGCCGATCGTGAGCGCAAAGCCGGGGTCGGTGTGCAATACGCAGCCGTCCTGCACATTGGATCGCGCGCCGACGCTGATCAATTCATTGTCGCCGCGGAGCACCGCGCCGAACCAGACGCTCGAATCCTCCGCGAGCTTCACCTTGCCCATAACGACAGCATTGGGCGCGACCCAGAAAAGGCCGTTCGGGGGTGTGCTCACCCCCACGCCATTCAAGTTGTAGAGAGTCATCCCGATTGCGCTCTAAACGCCTTCCAGGTCCATATCGAGGATCGCCATCTGGAATTGATAGGACGTCTCGCCCTCTTCAACTTCGCGATAGAGCGTCGCCACGAACTCGCCATTGATGAAGACTTCGGCCATGTCGTCTTTCTTTGGCTGCGCTTTGACCTCGAGATTGGAGGCGCCGAACGTCTTACGAAGGTAAGATTGCAGACGCGCCAGCTCTTCTTTCTTCAATTTCTTTCTCCTAGACGAATTTCAGAGGCCGCCGAAATCATCGACCCAACCCTGATCCATGGACCGGGCGGGCTCGGCGCAACCGGCGCTACCGACGATTTTCGCAGGTACGCCGGCGACGGTTACGTTGGGCGGAACCTCGGCAAGAACCACCGATCCGGCGGCCACGCGCGAGCAACGCCCGATCTTGATGTTGCCAAGGATCTTGGCGCCTGCCCCGATCAGCACGTTATCGCCGATCTTCGGATGGCGGTCACCCGTCTCCTTGCCGCTGCCGCCAAGTGTCACCGCGTGCAGGAACGAGCAGTTGTCACCGACGACAGCCGTTTCACCGACGACGAAGCCTGTCGCGTGATCGAGCATGATGCCTTTGCCGAACCGCGCGGCCGGATGGATGTCCACGGCGAACATGCGCGACGACTGGCTTTGCAGGTAGAGCGCAAAATCATAACGGCGGCTCTGCCAAAGTGCATGCGCGAAACGATACGTAACGAGGGCGTGGAAGCCCTTGAAGTAGAGCAACGGATCGAGGTAGCGGGTGCACGCGGGATCGCGGTCGTAGACCGCCTGAAGATCGGCGCGGAAGATCGCACCGAGGCCCGGCTGCTCCGTCAGCACGCTCTGAAAGGTCTGCGAGATCAGCCCCGCGTCCACGTCGGTATGATTGAGCCGTTGGGCGAGCCGATGGCAGACCGCTTCTTCCAGCATCTGATGGCTGAGCACGGTTGCGAAGATGAAGCTGCCGAGCGCCGGCTCGGTCTTCATGGCGGTTTCCGCTTCGGCGCGAATCTGGGCCCAGATCGGATCGACGATCTGCACCTTCGAAGTGGCTGTTTTTGTGTTCGACACGGCGTGCCTCTAACGCGGGAAGCGGGCAGGGTCCAAATTAGCAACAGCCGATTAACGCCGGTGTAAACCCCGGTCAATCGATCGCGCTCATTAACTTATACACTTTCCATGAACCGCGTGCATCTGCCGCCCTGGCCCCGGTTCGCGGGTCGCTTTATTGCGACTTGCATGGCCGCCCGGATAGAAGGAATTCCGACCAATGGCTCAAGCTGAGAAAGCCGCCAGTCCGTCACTTGTATATCACAAAGACGGTGCCATCGGCTGGCTCATCGCCGATAATCCCGCACGGATGAACGCGCTGACGGCTTCCATGTGGAACGCCATTCCGGGGGCGATCGCCAAGGCCGTTGCCGACCCAGACGTCCGGGTCGTCGTTTTGCGTGGTGCCGGCGACAAGGCGTTTTCGGCCGGCGCCGACATTTCCGAATTCGAGAATTCGAGAACGGGCGATGCCGCCAAGACCTACGACGCGCTGAACGACGCCGCTTTCAATGCCATCATCGGCTGCCCGAAACCGACGATCGCCATGATCCACGGCTTCTGTCTCGGCGGCGGGCTCGGGCTTGCCTTGTGTTGCGATATGCGCATCGCCGACGACGCGAGCCAATTCGCCATTCCGGCGGCAAAGCTTGGCATTGGCTACAATGCCCGCTGGGTAAGGCCGATACTCGCCGCGGTTCCGGCCGCGCGCGCCAAGGAACTCCTGTTCACGGGCCGCCGTTTCCGGTCTGCTGACGCAGAGGCCATGGGTCTTGTCTCGCAGCTCATGCCGAAGGCCGAGCTCGAGGCGACAGTCCGGGCGCTTGCCCTGGAGATTGCCCAGAACGCGCCTTTGTCGGTGGCGGCCGCAAAGCAGGTGATCGACGAGATTTCCCGTCACCCCGAGAATCCGGATATGGCCCGTCTCGATGCAGCGGTTGCCGCATGTTTCGAAAGCGATGACTATGCCGAAGGACGCCGCGCATTCCTCGAAAAGCGCAAACCAGAATTCAAGGGCAAGTGACGTGATCCAGCGGTTCGACCGGTTGCGGATTATCGGCTGCATGGCGTTCTTGTGCTTGGGCGCGAACACCGCCTTCGCGGGCGATGAAAAATTGCTCAATGCCTGTTTTGCGCAAAGCGCATTGGCCGCCGTACCGGGTGAAGAAACAGCCGCCAAGGGCAATCGCTCCTTCGATGCTTCGATCAAGCTGAACGGGTTCACGCCCGCTTCGCCCGTTCCGGATGCACTTCGCGGCGCGGTCCGCCGCGTTACTCTTCCGGCCGGCGAGAAGGCGGTCGCGCTGACGTTCGACCTTTGCGAGCAACGCGGAGAAGTCGCGGGCTACGATGGGCGGATCTTCGATTATCTACGCCAGCAGGGTATCAAGGCGACATTCTTTGCGGGCGGGAAGTGGATGGTTTCCCACGCATCGCGCACGGAACAGCTGTTGGCCGATCCGTTGTTCGAGATCGGCAATCACACGGAAACACATGCGAACCTTCGTCTTCTGCAGCCTGCCGCCGTGACGCAGCAGGTGCTCGCTCCGCAGAAGGCCTATCAAGACGCGCGCGCCCGGCTCGCGGCGCGGCAGTGCGTTTCCTCGTCGGTGGAGGCGATGAGCAGCATTCCCGAACAGCCAAAGCTTTTCCGCTTTCCCTATGGCGCCTGCAACGATGCCTCGATGAAGGCCGTCAACGATGCGGGCATGCTCGCGATCCAATGGGATGTCGCGACGGGTGATCCTGATCCGCGCGTTCCGGCGGCGCGCATAGCCGAAGCCATGGTGAACGAAACAAAGCCCGGCTCGATCATCGTCAATCATGCGAACGGGCGCGGCTGGCACACCGCCGAAGCCCTGTTGATTGCCATTCCGAAACTGAAAGCGAAAGGCTACAAGTTCGTGACGGTCAGCGAGCTGATGACGATGGGCAAGCCTGTGATCACGTCCGAATGCTACGACCGCAAACCCGGCGACACCAATCGCTACGATTTTCTCGGCGCGCTCCAGCATTCGCTAAGCGCGCCAAAGGTCGCTCTTGCGCCGTCGTCCGCGCAGAAGCCTGCGGCCAAGACAAAGCCGGCGAAGAAATCTCCGCAAAAGCCCGTCGCGGCCGACCACTGAGATGGCGGACAAGGATGCCGCGCCGGTTTCCTTTTCCACCAAGGCGGTGGCGTTCGAGCCGATGACGGCTGAGGCGGCGGAGCGCCTCGGCAGCGCCTTCGCACAGATCGATCCCTGGGCGCATTACGCCTACACCGCCGCGACGCTCGCGGCTTTCCTCGCCGATGAGGAACCCGGCACGCAGCGATTCCAGATCGTGGCGGATCAAGTGCTGGCCGGCGCAATCGTAATCCAGAGCAAATGGCTCAGGGGACCGTATCTGCAGTTCTTGGGGGTTCTTCCGGCATTTCATCGCCGGGGTCTGGGGCGCTCTGCGCTCGGCTGGTTCGAGAGTGCAGCGCGGGCTGACGGCGCGCGAAATCTTTGGGTCGCCGCGTCCGAATTCAATGTTGCTGCCCAAGCTTTTTATGAGCGGCACGGCTTCGTTCGCCTCGCGAGCATCGACGGCCTCGTTGCCGACGGGACTGCAGAGATCCTTTTCCGAAAACGGCTGCCGGCCGAATAGCGACCCCACACCTCCGTGTTGCCGAGGCCCGACACGAATTTCAAAGCGCTTCCGCATCCCGGCTTCGGCGGAACCTTGGATCTCGGTGAATGCAAGCCAAATATTTTTGGATCATTATTGTGCAGCGCATCTCTGATTTTTTCCTCCTCGCAGGCAAGCCCACATCGATGCCCAGCCCACGCAAATAATTGCGATTTTACGGGGCTTTTTGCGCAATGTCTGACGATCCACGGTGACGGGACAGAGCCATTAACCGAGGCTTCGAAACGGCGAAGGCTCGAGTCTGAGATCTCCCAGCACCGTCGGATAGGCGTTTGTTTCTGCGACGCAAAATGCTTTTCGCTTGTCACTCACGGGCGCCGTTGCATAGCTTCCAGCCAAGCTTCGAAAAGAGAAGCGACGCGAATTCCAAGGCCCCCAGCCGGGGACGTGGCAAGGCTCTGCAAGACTGACTTAACGCTCTTGCGGTAATATTGTCGTTTGGATTTCGTGGTGTGGTCGTGCTCGGGACCCTTTGAGAGCGACCGTCTGGAGGAAATGCCTGAAACAGTAATCCCACGCGCGATGCTCCAAGGAGCCAATGAGACGGGGGACTATTTCTGGGATGTCTGGCGCGAGCCAAACGACCATGCGGCGCGGTACCGAAGCGGACCGCGCCGATTTTTTTTTGTCGGACTCGTTTCAAGCGGCCGCGGCTGTGTTCCTGCGATCGTAATTCAGGACCGGCGCTAGCCACCGCTCCGTTTCTTCGACGGTCCAGCCCTTGCGCGCCGCGTAGTCCTCGACCTGATCGCGCTCGACCTTGCCAACTCCGAAATAGTGGCTCTCGGGATTAGCGAAATACAGGCCCGACACGGATGAGCCGGGCCACATGGCGTAGCTTTCCGTCAGCGTGATGCCAGCAGCCTTTTCGACATCCATCAGCTTCCAGATCGTCGCCTTCTCCGTGTGATCCGGCTGGGCGGGATAGCCCGGCGCCGGGCGGATGCCCTGATACTTCTCGAGGATCAAATCGTCAGCTGTCAGCTTTTCGCCCTTAGCGTAGCCCCAAAGCTCCTTGCGGACCTTTTCGTGCATGGCCTCGGCAAAGGCTTCCGCAAGGCGATCGCACAATGCCTTCGCGATGATGCGATTGTAATCGTCGGTCTTCTTGATGTGACGTTCGATGGCTTCATCCTCGCCGAGCCCCGCCGTCACCGCGAACATGCCGATGTAATCGGCGATGCCCGTCTCCTTGGGCGCAATGAAATCGGAAAGTGCCGTGTGCGCCCTGTTGCGATTGGGGTCGCGGGCGATTTGCTGGCGGAGCGTGTGCAGCTTCGCGATCTCGCCGGATCGCGTGTCGTCCTTATAGAGGGCGATATCGTCGCCTATGCTATTGGCTGGCCAGAAGCCGACGACAGCCGACGCCGTCACCCACTTCTCGGCAACGATGCGCTTCAGCAGCAGCTGCGCGTCATCGAAGAGCTTCTTCGCTTCGGCGCCGACTTTGTTGTCGGTCAAGATTTGCGGATAACGGCCTGCGAGTTCCCAAGTCTGGAAGAAGGGCGTCCAGTCGATGTAGGGAACGAGCGATGCGAGGCTGTAATTCGAGAAGCTGCGGACACCGAGGTAGCTCGGCTTCACCGGCTTGAACGCCGGCCATTCGATCTTGAACTTGTTGTCGCGCGCTGCCTTCAGCGTGATGCGCTGCTTGCGTGCTTCGTTGGCGAGGTGCGACTCGCGAACCTTGGCGTACTCCGTTTTGATGCCCTCGACGTAGGGCGCATTGTCGGTGTCCGAAAGCAATTTCGAAACGACGCCGACGGCACGGCTCGCATCGAGGACATAAACCGCCTGTCCGCGGTTGTAGTTCGGATTGATCTTGACGGCCGTGTGCACCTTGCTGGTCGTCGCGCCGCCGATCAGCAGCGGCATGGAGAAGCCTTCGCGCTCCATCTCGGATGCAACGAAACACATTTCGTCGAGTGACGGCGTGATCAGGCCGGAGAGGCCGATCATGTCCACCTTTTCCTTCTTTGCCGTCTCGAGAATTTTCGCGGCTGGCACCATCACGCCGAGGTCGATCACCTCGTAGTTGTTGCACTGAAGAACGACGCCGACGATGTTCTTGCCGATGTCGTGGACGTCGCCTTTGACGGTCGCCATCAGGATCTTGCCCGCCGATGGCATTTGATCGAGACCCGAAGCTTTCTTCTCGGCTTCGAGGTAAGGCTGCAGGTAGGCGACAGCTTGCTTCATCACGCGCGCCGATTTCACAACCTGCGGAAGGAACATTTTGCCGGCGCCGAAGAGGTCTCCGACGACGTTCATGCCCGCCATCAGCGGTCCTTCGATGACGTGCAGCGGCTTCTCCGCCTTGGCGCGCGCCTCTTCCGTGTCGGCCTCGATGAAGTCGGTGATGCCATGGACGAGCGCATGCGTCAGCCGCGCTTCGACGGGCGCCTCGCGCCACGAGAGATCTTTCTCCTTGGCCTTCTGGCCACCGCCGCCGCCTTTGAATTTCGGCGCAGCTTCGAGAAGACGATCGGTTGCGTCCGGGCGGCGATTGAGGATGACGTCCTCGCAGAGATCGCGGAGCTCCGCGGGTATGTCATCGTAAAGCGCCAGCTGGCCGGCGTTGACGATGCCCATGTCCATGCCCGCACGAATGGCGTAATACAGGAACACGGAATGCATCGCTTCGCGAACCGGCTCGTTACCGCGGAACGCGAATGAAAGATTGGAGACGCCGCCGGAGATATGGGCGAGCGGCATCCTTTCCTTGATCTGACGGGCGGCCTCGATGAAGGCGATGCCGTAGCCATTGTGCTCTTCAATGCCGGTCGCGACAGCGAAGATGTTGGGATCGAAGATGATGTCTTCTGGTGGAAACCCGACCTTCTCCGTCAGCAGCTTATAGGCGCGCTCGCAGATCGCGACCTTGCGTTCTATCGTGTCGGCCTGGCCTTCTTCGTCGAAGGCCATGACAACGACGGCAGCGCCGTAACGCAAGACCTTGCGGGCATGCTCGAGAAACGGCCCCTCGCCTTCCTTCATGGAAATCGAATTGACGATGGGCTTGCCCTGCACGCACTTCAGGCCCGCTTCGATGACGCTCCATTTCGAGCTGTCGATCATGATCGGCACGCGGCTGATGTCGGGCTCGGATGCGATCAGGTTGAGGAATGTCGACATCGCCCGTTCGGAGTCGAGCAGGCCCTCGTCCATGTTGACGTCGATGATCTGTGCGCCGGCTTCCACCTGCTGACGCGCGACCGCGAGAGCACCCGCATAGTCGTTCTGCTCGATCAGCTTCCGGAACTTCGCGGAGCCGGTAACGTTCGTGCGCTCGCCAATATTGATAAAGGACTGCGCGGCATTGGCTGTGGTCATAACTGTCTCAAAGTTGTTCGCTGCTCTAGTGTTTTTCTGTGTTTCTGAAGCGCGGCTTTACAGGAGGTACAAATCCGGGGATCAGCATGGTCGTTAATGCCAAGCCGTTGCATTTTTCGCATTGCGCCACGCCTCGTTGGAAACACCGCTTATTGAGGACGTCGAGCATTCTTGTAAGAGAACCCCTAGTTCGTAGCTCTTTCCTTACACACTCGTCGCACACCACTATTCCCTGACGCCTACGGAAATAATCGACGATGCGCTCGGACGTGTTCAAGTTAATCACCCATGGACGAACGGTTCGAGGCCGGAGAGGCGCAGACGGGGCAGATGCTCCGGCAGCGGGCGCGGTTTGTAGGATTTCGCGTGGCTCGCGATATGGGCGATGTGATCCGGTGTCGAACCGCAGCAACCGCCGACGATGTTGATCAATCCATCGGCAAGCCACGGCTCGACCTTGCAGGCCATTTCGTCGGGGCTCTCATCGTACTCACCCATCGCGTTCGGCAGGCCCGCATTCGGATAGGCGGAGATGCGGACGTCGGCGACGTGCGAAAGTTCGGCAATGTATGGCCGCATAAGCTCGGCACCCAGCGCGCAGTTGAGCCCGATCGAAAACGGCCGGAGGTGCCGCATCGAGTACCAGAAGGCTTCGGCCGTTTGACCCGATAGAGTTCGGCCCGAGCGGTCGGTGATCGTGCCCGAAATCATGATCGGCAGCTCGAGATCCTTCTCCTCGAACACTTCCAGCGTCGCGAAGCCCGCGGCCTTGGCGTTCAAGGTATCGAAGATCGTTTCGATCAGAATGATGTCGGCGCCGCCGTCGATCAGTCCCCTCACCTGCTCCTTATAGGCGTCGCGCAACTCATCGAAGCTGACGTTGCGATAGCCCGGATTGTTGACGTCCGGCGAGATCGACGCCGTGCGGTTGGTCGGCCCGACGGCACCGGCAACGAAGCGCGGCTTCTCAGGCGTGTTTTTGGTCCACTCATCGGCAGCGCGGCGCGCGAGCTTCGCCGCCTCGACGTTCATCTCGTAGGACAGCTCTTCCATGTGGTAGTCCGCCATGGAAATGCGCTGCGCATTGAACGTATTCGTCTCGATAATGTCGGCGCCCGCACGTAGATATTTGCCGTGGATCTCCTGGATGATCTCCGGCTGCGTCAGAACGAGAAGATCGTTGTTGCCCTTGATGTCCTTCGAATGATCCGCGAAGCGCTCGCCGCGATAATGTTCCTCGCCGAGCTTGTATTGCTGGATCATCGTACCCATCGCGCCGTCGATGATCAGGATGCGTTCGCTTGCGGCCTTTTCAAGCGCGGCCCAACTTGCTTTGCGTCTCATATCACGCCTCGACTTTCAGATTTTCACGCTGCGTCGGCGTTCGCCGGTCTGTCCGAGCGCAAGCCCAGCAGATGGCAGATCGCGTAGACGAGATCAGCGCGGTTCAACGTGTAAAAGTGGAATTTCTTGATGCCCTCGTCGACGAGGTCCATCACCTGCTCGGTCGCAACGGCCGCTCCGACCAGATGCGACGTCGCGCTGTCGTCTTCCAAGCCTTCGAAGCGGCGGGCAAGCCATGAGGGAACGCTGGCGCCGGCACGTTTTGCAAAGCCTGCCACCTGCTTGAAGTTATGAATGGGCACGATGCCTGGAGAAATCGGCACCCAGATGCCGGCCGCTCGCGCACGCTCGAGGAAGCGCAGGTAGTGGGTGTTGTCGAAACCGAACTGCGTGATGATGCGATCGGCGCCCGCATCGACCTTGGCTTTCAGATTATCGAGATCGGCTTCGACCGACGGGCTTTCGGGATGCGTCTCGGGATAGCCCGCGACCGAAATTTCGAAATCGGCGATGCGCTTCAATCCTGCGACGAGATCGGCGGCGTTTTTGTAACCACCGGGAAAGGGCACATACTTCGCGCCCGTGCCTTGCACAGGATCGCCGCGCAACGCAACGATGTGGCGAACACCTTCCTCCCAATACGTCTTGGCGACCGCGTCAACCTCTTCCTTCGTGGCGTCGACGCAGGTGAGATGGGCAGCGGGCTTGAGCGGCGTCTCCTTGATGAGACGCGTGACGGTCGCGTGGGTGCGCTCGCGCGTGGAACCGCCCGCGCCGTACGTTACCGAAACGAATTCGGGACCGAGGGGCGCAAGCCGCGTGATCGACGACCACAGCGTTTCTTCCATCTTCTCCGTTTTCGGCGGAAAGAATTCGAAGCTGACGACGATGTCGCCCGATCCGAGCAGTTTGCTTTTTCGTTCCTGTGCCATCACCTTGCCCCCTCGCGCACTTCCTCGAGCGGTGCGCTTGTATTTGCGACCGCCGACTTGGCTGCGGGGCGTTCCGCCAGCCAGATGGTCACGGTCAGAATTTCTTCGCGATCGCCGTCCTTCGGCTTCAGATCTTCGGTCGACTTCGGTACGAGACCGGCGTCGGTGAGCCAGCCCCTGACCTGATCGTGAGCGAAGCCCAGCCGTTCGTGGGCTTCCCGCGTTCTCAGGAACTCCAAGTCGTGCGGTGCGAAATCGATGATCAGCAGCTTGCCACCGGGCGCGAGGACGCGCGCGGCCTCACGAATGGCGAGCGCCGGATCGGATAAGAAATGCAACACCTGATGCATGACGACGGCGTCGGCCTGCCGGTCTGCCAGCGCGAGCGAATAGATATCGCCGTGACGAACCTGGGCGTTGAGGCAGCCCTTGGCCTTCAGATTGGCATTGGCGTAGTTGAGCATGGACTGGTTGACGTCGAGCCCAAGCCCCCGCGCGAAGCGGTCAGCGAACAGTTCGAGCGTGCGGCCCGTACCTGTTCCGAGATCGACGAAGAGGCCAAACGGCCCGTCGCCAAGTGCCCGGCGCATGGCGGCTTCGACGTCATTTTCGGCGACGTGGAGCGTGCGGATCCGGTCCCAATCGGCGGCGTGCTGTTCGAAAAACGCTTGAGCGGTGGCCTCGCGCTCCCGTTTCAACGCTTCGGCGCGTTCACGGTCACGGCGGACGGAGGATTCGGAGGGGTCGACGTCGGCCACGAGACGGAGCGCCAGGCGGCCGCCCGGCTGGCGATCGGAAATGTGAAAATAGACCCAGCTGCCGTCCCTGAAGCGTTCGATCAAGCCGGCCTCGCACAGAAGCTTCAGGTGGCGGGAGATGCGCGGCTGGCTCTGTCCGAGGATCAGCGTCAAATCCTTGACGTTCAGCTCGCCGGCCGAGAGCAACAGCAAAATGCGCAGCCGCGTCGGCTCGGCCGCGGCCTTGAGCGCGGCGACAAGATCTGCGGTTCGCATTTCCGGCGTTCGATGCATGCGGTCAAGATATAAAGATATGTTTATGTGTCAAGAGGCGACCTTGCTCTGTGCGCAACAGATTTCGGGACGCGGCTTAACGGCCTTTTAGCGATGTTCACCATAATGTCCCTGCCGCTGGTTCTGCGGGGATCAAGTTCAGAATGCGACGGCAGGGTTTTGAAGTGATTGAGGTTTCGGGCGGCCCCTACAGTTTGCCGATCACGCTCAGGCAAACCAATGCGAAGCTCACGAGGATTTCCGGCCTCGTGCTCTTAGGAATTCTCGCGGCGCTGATCGTCCTGCCGCAATTGGCGTTCGCGGCATACGCCGTTGCTTCCCCGGACGTGAGACATGCGATGATCGCGCATCCCGTGGTTGCGATCGAGCTTGCGCTCGCTCTCGTCTTCTGGGTCGGCCTGATTGTCTGGCCGCTGCGCAATATCCTGCTCGCTCTGTTGTCGGACCGGATCGTCGATATCCGCGACGGTGAGGTCAAAGTCGTTGACCGGACGGCTTTTTCGAAGACGCTTTGGCAGATGCCGCTCAAGGCCTACGAGGGCGTGGCGGTGCACGTTCGCTCTTCGCTTTCCGGCGTGCGTCAGGAGGCCGTTCTGGTGCATCCCGATAGAAATCACAGCATTATTTTGATGACCGGCGAGCATATCGGCGCGCGGGAGCTTGAGGAATTAAGGAATTTGCTGAGCCTTCCATGTGCTCCAGGCGAGCGCCGTTGCAGCATGGCCGATCAGGTCTCGCGCCGAGAAAATGCTGTGGCCGCGTAGCCATCCGGCATCGTTTTGACGAGATTGTTGCCTCTCTAACGCGAGGTGAGACTTGTTTCGAAGCAGTCAGGGCGGCAGAGTCATTTTTGGGCCACCTACCGCTTCGGTTTTTTCAGGGGACGACTATGCGAGGGTTAGACATGTGGTGGGCATTTTCCCGGATTCGCTCCGCGGGTTGTCTTATCGTTTTCGTCGCCTGCTTCGCCGCGATTTCCGCGGGCGGAGCACGAGCTGAATCTCCGGCTGTTTATATGCAGCGCGTGCAAAACGAATTGATCGTCGCTCAGAAGTCCGGCGGCGTGGCGCAGTTTGCGAACGTGCTGCGTCAGCATATGGACGTGCCTGGCATTGGTTTGACGGCCCTTGGTCCGCACGCTCGCACGCTGCCGAAGGATGAGCGCCCAGCCTATTACAACGGCATGATCAATTTCATCGCCAAATACGCGGCGAAGGAAGGCCCGAAATACATGGTCAAAAGCGCTGTGGTGACGGGCCAGGGCCCCGGTGACGCCGGCGGCACGAACGTCGACAGCCGGATCACGCTGGTGTCGGGTGAAAGCTACGATATCCGCTGGCTCGTGATGAAGTCAGGAACGGGTTACAAGGTTCGGGATGCTCAGGTGGTCGGTTTCTGGATGACCTCGTTCCTCGACGATCTTTTCCAGAATTACATCACCGAGAACGGCAACAACCCGCGCGCTCTTGTCTTGGCTCTTAGCCGCTAGGAGTGGCCCGTCGGGCACTATCGTCCGACGCTGCTGCGGCTTTCCCGTGTTTGCCATTCAAAGGTCTGAATCGATCTCCACTTGCGAGATGCCGTGAGCTTTGACAAAGCGCCGCACCCGTGGTCCTTGTCGAGCAAGAACGAGCAAATTCGATGCGGGCACCCTATAACAGCTGTCTATAAACGCTATGCGCGTGCTGTTGCGGGTGGGGATTGGAGACGGGCTATGATTTCTTTGAAGTTGCGTTCGGCGTTGGGTATTGCGCTGGCTTTGAGCATCGGCTTCGCGATGCAGACGACACCGGGGTCGGCGCAAGAACAGCAGCAACCTCCCGCTGAAGCCGATCAAGCGGCACCCGCAGATGCCGGGGCCGCTGGTGCCGCCGATACGTTGCCTTCCGCAGAACAACAACATGATGGTGGCGCGGCCGCGACTGAAGCTCCGGCCGAGGGTGCTGAACCGCATGCTGGCGGCGCAGCCGAAGCGCAACCGGCGCAGCCGGAAGCACCAGCTGCAGCCGAGAGCACGGAAGCTCCGGCGGCAGCAACCGCCGCCGTCCCCGCCAGCGACCTCAAGATTGGCGCCGCCGTATACGGCGCCGACGGCGCAAAAATCGGCGAGATCAACGGCGTCAAATCCGATCACTCCGGCAAGGTCGAGGAAATTCTCGTGACGGACGGCGTCGCGGCCGGGATCAACGCGAAGGTCTTTGCGATTTCAGCCGATAAGATCACGAGCGTATCGGATGGCGTGAAGCTGTCGCTCAGCTCGGAAGAAGCCAAGAAGCTGCCGATCATCGACAACAGCAACGGCTAATCAGCCAGCTGAAGGTTGTTTTGGAAGCCGCGCTTTAACCGAAGCGCGGCTTTTTGCTGCCAATTCACCGTGTTCAACGGAATTTGCCGGCCGGTTCTCTCGTAAACGTGGCGCTGCTCGCATATGCAGGTCCTCTGACCTTGTCGACATCAGCCACGTCGGAGAATGGAAACGTCATGCGCAGCATCGGCTTCGCCGCACTTTCGTTTGTCTTATCGGCATTTGCGCTCTTCGCCGGCATCACTGGCGCGTCGGCGGACGAAACTCTCGACACAAGCAAACTCCCGCGCGTCTCGGGCACGAAGGACATCTTCGCAAGCCCGTCGTCGACGATTTTCACAGCGCCGGGCGCTGTCGCCGAGGCGGCCGAGGGTACAGTCGCGGCGCTCACAGCGGCAGGCTGGCAGCCGTATGCGCCGGCGTTCGGCGAGCAGGTCAAAACCCCGACCATGGCGATCGCGACCTTGAAGAAGGGCGCGGTCGGCCTTTCCGTATTCGTCACCGTCGCGCCGGCACAGAACAACGCGACGAGCGTCACCTATACCGGGGTGATCATCGCCAACGACTTGCCCTTTCCCAAGGATGCAACGGACATCAAGTTCGACGGCGATCGCCCGTTTCTTTCGTGCGTGACGGGCGGCAACCTCGCGGCGACGTCGGATTTTCTCCGCACGGAGCTGATCGCGCGCGGCTGGTCGCCGTGGTCGGTAAAGGACAACGCCAAGTCAGCCTATGCCGACCAGAAGTCCGACAACGGACTTTATGCCTACTACGTCCGCGACACTGGGAAGCCTCTGGTCCTCGTGCTGCAGAACGCGGACGGGGGCAAGACATCGGTGAAGCTCGAAACCGTTTCTCCTGACCTTCTGCATCCGGCCGAGAAGAAAGAGGCGGCGAAAGCACCTGAGGCTGCTCCGGCTCCCGCAGCGAAGCAGGAGGACAAGATCGGCGACGCCATGGACGACCTGGCGGCGAGCATCATCAAGCAGGCTCAGCAATCGGTCGCTGACTCGATGCAAGGAGAGAAGCCCGCTACTCCGGACAAGGCCGACAAGGCTGCAGATGAGCCCACCGAGGCTTTGACCGTCCTCGACGGCAACACGGCGCCCATTCCGGTCCCGTCGACGGCGGCTGAGATCGAGTTCGACGGCGCCAGCGGCAACCTCCAATTCAACTCGTCCTCCAGCATCAAGCAACTCGCTGCATTCTACCGAAGCCAGATGAAGACGCTTGGCTGGACCGAGGAGAAGTCCGTGATCAACCAGCCGAACATGGTGGTGGTCGCATTTCACAAGGGCGAGCAGGACGTTTCAATAACGCTGATGAAGATGGGTGGAGCGGTCAACGTCAGTGCCAGCGGCTCGGCGCTTGAGAAGCCGGAGGAGACTGCTGGCGCGTCAGCAAGCAGTGATGCCGCAAGTGCGCCAGCCGACGAACCTGAAAAGGAACTTGAAGCCGAAGATGCGGGTGGCCTTCCCGTGCCGAAAGCGCATTCGCTGAGCGGGAGCGAGCAGTCGATGTTTCGCCACGGCGCCAATGCCAGCGTGCCGGCGAAGCTCACTTCGGTGCTTGCTTTCTATCGCCGGGAACTCGGCAAGCGCGACTGGAAAGAGGATACGTCAAAGTCCGTCGTCAAGGACGACTCTGCGGAGCTTCACTTCGTAGCGGCTGAGGGTCCCGCTGTCCTCAAGCTCGGGCGCGCCAATGGCGAGACGACAATCGCGCTTACCGTGCGCGAAGACGACAAGGCGAAGAAATCCGGGTTGCTGGCGAAGCCGGGACAAACAAAGCTTCTATTCGGCAACTACCTCGAGACCGAAGCCGTCATCACCATCGCCGGCAAGACGATCAAGGTTCCGGCCGGCGCTGGCAGCAAAGGCCCGGATGGACCGACGCTTGACGTTCAGCCCGGCAAATACCCTTACAAGCTCAAAGGCGGCGCGAGCGGCGGCGCACCCGATGACCCGATCGAGGTCGGCGCCGATGAAATCTGGGGCGTGATGATCGGACCCGGCGGGGTACTCTCGCTGCAGATGTATTGAGGCAAGCCGCGAGGGACACGCATTCCAAGTGGATATGCGTGTCCTGTTCACGGGCTGACGCCGAGGTTCGTTAGCGTTCGAAGCGCTTGAACTTGATCCGGTGCGGCTCGACGGCCTGATCACCGAGGCGGCGCTTCTTGTCTTCTTCGTAGTCCGCGAAGTTGCCCTCGAACCATTCGACGTGGCTGTCGCCTTCGAATGCGAGAATGTGCGTCGCGAGACGATCGAGGAAGAAGCGGTCATGCGAGATGACCACGGCGCAGCCGGGGAAATCTTCAAGCGCCGCTTCGAGCGCGCCGAGGGTCTCGGTATCGAGATCGTTGGTCGGTTCGTCGAGGAGCAGCAGGTTGCCGCCTTCCTTCAAGAGCTTCGCGAGGTGCACGCGGTTGCGTTCGCCGCCCGAGAGCATGCCGACCTTCTTCTGCTGGTCGGCGCCCTTGAAGTTGAACCAGCCGCAATAGGCGCGGCTCGGCACTTCCTTCTTGCCGCCGAGCAGCATTTGATCGAGGCCGCCTGAGATCTCTTCCCAAACCGTTTTCTTGTCGTCCAGGTGAGCGCGGGACTGATCGACGTAGGCGATTTTCACGGTGTCGCCGAGGCGGATCGAACCCTTGTCGGGGTTTTCGACGCCGGTCAGCATCTTGAACAGGGTCGTCTTACCGGCGCCGTTCGGGCCGATCACGCCAACAATGCCACCGGGCGGAAGCTTGAACGAGAGATCGTCGATCAGCAGGCGGTCGCCGAATGCTTTCGAGAGGCCTTCCGCTTCGATGACAACGCCGCCGAGACGCGGGCCGGTTGCGATCTGGATGGATGCGCGTCCCGCTTCCTCGCGGCCAGCCTCATCGGCCAACTTCTCATAAGCGGTGATACGTGCCTTCGACTTGGCCTGACGTGCCTTCGGCGATGACCTGATCCATTCGAGTTCGCGGGAGAGGGCCTTCTGCTTGCCTTCCTCCTGCGCCTTCTCGACGGCTTCGCGCTTGGCCTTCTGCTCGAGCCAGCCGGAGTAGTTGCCCTTCCACGGCACGCCCTGCCCGCGATCCAGCTCGAGCGTCCACTCTGTGATGTTATCGAGGAAGTAGCGGTCGTGGGTCACGAGGATGACGCAGCCCGTGTATTCCTTCAGATAGCGCTCAAGCCAGGCGACGCTTTCGGCGTCGAGATGGTTGGTCGGTTCGTCGAGCAGCAGGATGTCGGGTTTGGACAGCAAAAGCTTCGTCAGCGCCACGCGGCGTTTCTCGCCGCCCGAGAGTTTCGTCACGTCGGCGTCGCCCGGAGGTGAGCGCAGCGCATCGAGCGCCTGCTCGACCTGAGCGTCGAGATCCCAAAGGTTCTGCGCGTCGATCTGGTCCTGGAGCGCGGTCATCTCGTCGGCGGTCTCTTCGGAATAGTTCGCCGCGATTTCATTGTAACGGTCGAGAATGGCCTTCTTCTCGGCGACGCCTTCCATGGCATTGCCAAGCACATCCTTATCGGGATCGAGTTCAGGCTCCTGCGGCAGGTATCCGACCTTGATGCCTTCGGCAGCCCAGGCCTCGCCCGTGAAGTCGTCGATGCGCCCGGCCATGATTTTGAGCAGCGTCGATTTACCGGCGCCGTTGAGGCCGACGACGCCGATCTTGGCGCCCGGCAGGAACGAAAGCGAAATGTCCTTCAGCACCTGCTTGCCGCCCGGATAGGCCTTGGAAAGCTTGTGCATGTGATAAACGTACTGATGTGCTGCCATTAGCGGCGCCTCGTTCGGAGTAAAGTTCAGGGATTGGGCGTCTTCCTAGCCGATTGTGGCGGCTTCCTCAATTGCATCATTGCGCCCATGTCGGACGTGCCGCGGCACCGAGGGAATTCGCCGGCGTAATGTCTCACCACGCCGGATTTTTAACGCCCGTGAAGAAGTAAACGCCAAGGCCGATCGTGAATACGAGCCATCCCCAGAGGCAGTGCTCCATATAAACGGGCCAGAACGACCGGGTGCGCTCGTAGCGCCAGGCCAGCAGCAATCCGACGACGAACGTTCCGCCGACCGCGATCCAGTTGCGGAAGAGGACGTGAGCAAAGCCAAACGCCAGCGCGTTGGCGAAGATCAGGGTCCACCGCGACTGAAACAGCGGCCCGTAGCGGTGAAAGAAGAAGACCCTGTACGCGAATTCCTGCGGCAATACTGACGTGAACGGATAGAGCGTCATGATCTTCAGCCAGAGGCCCGGACGCTCGGCGGCGAGTGCGAATAGTCTTTCCGGCATCAACACCGCGACGAGCGAGCCGACCAGCGCGCTCCCGATGACGAACGTGCCGAGGATCGAGAGTGCCGTCGACCAGGAGATGCCGCGGCTCAGTTCCTTTTTCAGGCTGAAGGTGCGGTCGAAATATAGGAATGCAATAAATCCGATGAATACGGGCGGCAGCGCGTAGAACAGCGGAACGCGGTAGTCGAAAACGGCGATCCGCATCAGCAGCGGCAGGCCGACGAAAAGGACGCCGAGTTCCGCCCAGAGCTGAAGCCTTCGCCGTTCTGACGGATGAATGACGTCGAACGATTGGGCGAGCGTTCCGCCGGCGCAAAGATCGGCCGAACCGGAAACGACATCCTTCGACGAGAAGACTTTCGTCATCGACTCTTCGCCTCTCGCCTTCCCTTATTCGGACTTCAGATCTTCGCTTTGACCAGACCCGGCAGTAGTTCGGCGCGCCGGCGCCAGCGCTTCGTTATCTCCGCCGCGATGACTTCCGCCGAGTGCAGCGGCTCATAGGTCCACGACGGCAGCGGTTCGCCGGGTGGAGGCAATGGCCGGGCCGCGCCATAGGATGCGAGCCCGGAGTGGAAACGCGTGGACTTCGCGCCTCCGCCGCTGGGCGAGAAAATAAAAATCGGACGTCCGGTCGCCGCCGCCTCGCAGGCCATGCTGACGCTGTCGGCGGTGATGACGAACATGTCTGCGTGAGCCACAAAGTCTGGATACGGATTTTGTCCTTCTCCATCCCAAAAGAGGGCTCGCTCAGCTGGGAGCGCGCCCTTTATCCGAGTTGCGAGGCGCTCCGGGGTGCGCCGCGACGTGGTGATCATCAGACCTGCGCCGCTCGCCGCCAATCGGCCAAAGGTTTCAACCAGGCGCGTCTCGTCTTCGGACGAATACCGATAATCCCCGTTGGGGCCACCGATCGGGCATGCGATGCGCGGGCGCGGCAGGCCGGCGATGCTGGGCGGCATGCTGGTGGCGAGCGCGCGCAATCGGTCGGCCGAGAAGCGATGCGGCGCCGCCAGCGTTGATATGACATTCGGACCCCGGCGCCGGTCATGGGCGGGAACCCATATGAGGTCGGCGCTACTCGATCCCGTGCGGGGATCCATCAGGATGACGGTATAAGTCGCGAGGCCCGCCCGGCGCTTCAGGGCGCGGATATACGGTATGGTGGTCCGGCCCGTCGCGAACGCGAAGGTGGGCCATGGCGGGCCGATGCGGAGCCTGCCGCCATTGGTGGTGGCTAAAGACGGCAGCGGCCCCCAGGGGGCGATAAACTTGTAGATGCCAGTCAGCTCGACCCTGCGGATCTCAGGCGACAGTCCGAGCGCTTCGACGACCCCCAGCGCCTGCGCCTCGTGCCCGGCCTTGCCGTCGGAGAAAATCCAGGCGGTCTGGCCCTGAAACAGGGTCGTGTATGGGTCGGTGCGAGTCATGTTCGACAAACTTTACGGCTCCTCACCGAGGCGATCCTGAGAATAGCGGCGGTACGATTAAAGAAATAAGCGAAACTTCGTGCGGGGATCTACATTCCTGTTATTACTCCGCCTTCCCTGCAGTGGCACGGCTCCATGGCAATCGAACTCGACGAAACAGATTGGCGGATCCTGCGCGAGCTGCAAGCCGACGGGCGCATCACCAATATCGCTCTCGCCAATCGCATCGGTTTGTCGGCACCGCCTTGTCTCCGGCGCGTGCGGGCGCTCGAGGAAGCCGGGCTGATCACAAGCTATACCGCTCTCGTCGATGAGGTAAGGCTCGGATACACGCTGACGGCGTTCGCCATGGTCCGGCTGCACAATCAGGCGGAATCCGATCTCCGCTCCTTCGAGAACAGAATTCTCAGCTGGCCCCTCGTCCGAGAGGCCTACATGCTGTCCGGCGAAAGCGACTTTATACTGAAGTGTATCGCTCGGGATCTGCAACGGTTTCAAGGCTTCGTGCTCGATGAACTGACTGCGGCGCCGAATGTCGCCAGCGTCAAAACCTATCTGACGATCCGCCGGGCAAAACGCGACCCGGGCGTGCCGATCAGCATGGAAGGCCCGGAAGGAACTTAGTGGACGCGGCATATCGCGGAGGGTTGATGAGGACCTTTCCAAATCTAGCGCTGGGGGCGGGAAAAGCACTCGTTATCTCGGTCGTGAGCGTATTGCCGTCCAGCGCCGCAACCTCGGACGATCTCTACAATAGCTATTTCGCGAATGTGCTCGACGGCGCTCCGTGCTTCGCTCGCACATATAACGAACCCTTTCTCAAGGAGCATCCGGCGCAGCGGGTCCGCAAAATCGAGATCGACCTTTCCAAGCAGAATTCGGACGGAACGCCGAATACCGCCGACCGGTTCGAAATCGGCTTCGGGCTTATGCTGAAGTCGGGCCCCGACTGGTACGGACAGGCCGCGCGATGCAAGACCAACGACGCGGATTTCGAGTGCTTTCTCGAAGGCGACGGCGGCGTCTTCCGGCTGACGCCCGAGAACGGGGGCGGACTTCGCCTCGAGCCTGGGGATAGCGGTATCGCCATCCAAGGCGGTGCCGGCGAAGTCGAACTCAACGACAAATCAAGCGACGATCGCGCCTTCGACCTTGTTCAGTCGAAGGAAGAATGCCGGTCCGCCTCGGCATTCTTCGAGGGCAGCAACAATAGCGATTGAAGGATCGGGAGCGGCTCAGCTCAGCCCCAGTTCACCTTCAGAACTTCGAGCGTGCGCGTGCCCTTCGGCGTGGTGACGTCGACGCTTTCGCCCTTGGACTTTCCGATCAGCGCACGCGCGATGGGAGACGAAATGGAGATTTTGCGCGCGCGCAAATCCGCTTCCGTATCGCCGACGATCGTATAGGTGACCTTGTCGCCGGAATCTTCGTCCTGCAGCGTAACGGTCGCGCCGAACTTGATCGTGTCGCCGGAAAGCTTGGTGATATCAATAACTTCTGCGCGGTTGATCTTGTCTTCGATCTCGGCGACGCGCGCCTCGTTCAACCCCTGCTGCTCCTTGGCGGCATGGTATTCGGCATTTTCCGACAGGTCCCCGTGAGCGCGTGCTTCGGAGATCGCCGCGATGATACGCGGGCGCTCGACAGCCTTCAGGCGGTGCAATTCTTCCTCGAGGTTCTTGTAACCCTCAAGCGTCATCGGCACCCGTTCCATCATGTTCTCCAACGGCTCGATTATTGCGGGGAAGAGGCCCCCAACACACGGTAACAGTAAGGTTGGCATACAGGAAAGCAGCGAAGCCGGGCGCGCCTCCCAGCGCGCTCCGAACACTCCAAGAAAGGCTTAGCGATGGGCGAAAGCCTGCAACGGAGCCACTTCCAGCGTGTCCGATGCCAACGCTTTGATGGCCCGTGTAACCGCTACTGCCCCCGCCAATGTTGTATAGTAGGGGATGTGGTGAAGCAAGGCCGTGCGCCGGATGTCCTTGCTGTCGCTCAGGGCTTTAGCACCCTCGGTTGTATTGAAAACAAGGTGAATATCCCCGTTCTTCATCGCATCGACGATGTGCGGACGGCCTTCTAGAACCTTGTTGATGGCATCGCACTGGATGCCGTTAGCTTCGAGCAGACGCTTCGTTCCGCGGGTGGCAACGATCTTGAAGCCCATGGCGGCAAGCTCCCGTACGGGCGCGACGACGCGCGCCTTATCGCTTTCCTTGACGGAGACGAAAACGGTTCCGCCCGACGGTAGTTTCTGCCCGGCGCCGAGCTGGCTTTTCCCGAACGCCATCGCGAAGTCGTGGTCGATGCCCATGACCTCACCCGTCGAACGCATTTCCGGCCCGAGGATCGGATCGACGCCGAGGAACCGCGCGAACGGAAACACCGCTTCCTTGACCGCGATGTGCTTGTAAGCGGGCTTCGACAGCTTGAAGCTGGCAAGCGGTTTACCGGCCATCACTTGCGCGGCGATCGAGGCAATCGGCAGGCCGATGACCTTCGCGACGAACGGCACGGTTCGTGACGCACGCGGATTGACTTCGAGGATGAAGACCTGCTCGTCCTTGATGGCGAACTGGACGTTCATCAGCCCGACGACGCGTAGCGCGAGCGCGAGTTCGCGCGTCTGCCGCTCGAGTTCGGCGATGATGGCGGGTGACAACGAATGCGGCGGCAACGAGCAGGCGCTGTCGCCGGAGTGAATTCCGGCTTCCTCGATATGCTCCATGATGCCGGCGACGAACGTATCCTTGCCATCGGACAGGCAGTCCACGTCGACCTCGACGGCATCGGTCAAATAGCTGTCGATCAGGAGTGGGCGCTTTTCGGAGACGACGAGTTCCGAGGGCTTGTCGAGCGTCGCCGAAAGGCGGGCGACATAACGGTCGACCTCCGCCCCATCGTGGACAATCTCCATGCCGCGTCCGCCCAGAACGTAGGAAGGGCGAATGACAACCGGATAGCCGATCCGCTCGGCAATTCCGCGTGCCTCGCCCGGGGCCTTGGCGATGCCGCTCTTCGGCTGCGTGAGCCCGAGCTTGTCGATCAGCGCTTTGAAACGATCGCGGTCTTCGGCGAGATCGATGGCGTCGGGTGAGGTGCCGAGGATCGGAACGCCCGCTTCCTCCAACGCGCTCGCGAGCTTGAGTGGCGTCTGGCCGCCGAACTGCACGATCACGCCTTTGAGCGTGCCTTTGTTGTTCTCAACACGGATGACTTCGAGAACGTCTTCGGCGGTCAACGGCTCGAAGAAGAGACGATCGGAGGTGTCGTAGTCGGTCGAGACGGTTTCCGGGTTGCAGTTGATCATGATCGTCTCGAAGCCGGCGGCCGTCAGCGCGAAGCAGGCGTGGCAGCAACAGTAGTCGAATTCGATACCCTGGCCGATGCGGTTCGGGCCGCCGCCGAGGATGACGATCTTGTTCTTGCCGGTCGGGTCGGCTTCGCAGACGGGGTCGCCGCTCAGGCCCGTTTCGTAGGTCGAATACATGTAGGCGGTCGGCGAGGCGAATTCCGCCGCACACGTATCGATGCGCTTGAATACGGGCTCGACGCCCAGTGCCTTGCGCCGGGCGCGCACGTCCGCTTCGGTCGTCTTGCCGAGCTTCGCAAGCCGAGCATCGGAGAAGCCCTGTGCCTTGAGCCCGCGGAGGTGAGCAGCCGATTTCGGCAAGCCGTGCGCGAGGACACGGGCTTCGCTGTCGACGATGGCTTTGATCTCGCGCAGGAACCAAGGATCGATTTTGCAGTACTGATGGATCTCATCGAGCGAAAAGCCTTCGCGGAAGGCTTGCGCCACCTTCAGGATGCGATCGAAGGTCGGCCGGGAGACGGCGGCGCGGACGATGTTCTTGTCGTCGCCCTGGCCGAGCCCCTCGAGCTGCACGTCGTCGAAGCCGGTGAGGCCGGTTTCCATCGAGCGCAGAGCTTTCTGCATGCTCTCCGCGAAGGTCCGGCCTATCGCCATCGCCTCGCCGACGGATTTCATCGAGGTGGTCAGCGTGGTATCAGAGCCGAGAAATTTCTCGAAGGCAAAGCGCGGAATCTTCGTGACGACGTAATCGATCGTCGGCTCGAACGATGCGGGTGTCGCGCCGCCGGTGATTTCGTTCTGAATTTCGTCGAGCGTGTAGCCGACGGCGAGCTTGGCTGCGACCTTGGCGATGGGGAAGCCCGTCGCCTTCGACGCCAGCGCCGACGATCTCGAAACGCGCGGGTTCATCTCGATGACGACGAGACGGCCGTCAGCCGGATTGACGGCGAACTGGACGTTCGAGCCGCCGGTCTCGACGCCGATCTCGCGCAGCACCGCAATCGAGGCGTCGCGCATGATCTGATATTCTTTGTCCGTCAGCGTCAGCGCCGGGGCAACGGTGATGCTGTCGCCGGTGTGCACGCCCATCGGGTCGATGTTCTCGATCGAGCAGATGATGATGCAGTTGTCCGCCTTGTCGCGAACGACCTCCATCTCGAATTCTTTCCAGCCGAGAACGCTCTCCTCGACGAGGACCTGAGACGTCGGCGAGGCATCGAGGCCGCGCTCGATGATCTCGAAGTACTCTTCGCGGTTATAGGCGATACCGCCGCCCGTTCCGCCGAGCGTGAACGAGGGTCTGATGATTGCCGGGAGGCCGACATACTCGAGGGCGGCTGCCGCTTCGTCGCGTGAGTTCACGAGTTCGGAACGCGGCGTCTCGAGGCCGATTTCGCGCATGGCTTCGCGGAACAGCTGGCGATCCTCGGCCTTGTCGATGGCTTCGGCCTTGGCGCCGATGAGCTCGACGCCGTACTTGTTCAAGATGCCCTGCTTGTGGAGCGCGAGCGCGGTGTTCAGGGCCGTCTGTCCGCCCATCGTCGGAAGGATCGCGTCGGGGCGTTCCTTGGCGATGATCTTCGCCACCACATCCGGAGTGATCGGCTCGACGTAAGTCGCGTCCGCGAGATCGGGATCGGTCATGATCGTCGCGGGATTGGAATTGACGAGGATGATCCGGTAGCCCTCGGCCCTCAGCGCCTTGCAGGCCTGGGTGCCGGAATAGTCGAACTCGCACGCTTGGCCGATGACGATCGGGCCTGCGCCGATGATGAGAATTGAGTTGATGTCAGTTCGTTTTGGCATTCGGCGCACGGATTTGGCCGAGGCTCGCAACGTGGCGGTCGGCTCAGGGTTGGATCTGGGGTCGGGCTAAGGGGGCCTTATAGGCAATGCGATGCGCCGGGGAAACCCCGAAAATTTTTCGCGCGGTCGTTCATCGCGGATAAGCGCGTTTATCCCTTTTTTACGTTGTCACATTCTGGCGCATCGGACCGTGGAAGAAAGACGGTCAACAGGCCGAGAAACGGCAGGTAAGAGCAGATCTCATAGACATAATCTATGCCTCTGGCATCGGCGACGATGCCGAGAATGGCCGCTCCGATGCCGCCCATGCCGAAGGCGAAGCCGAAAAAGATGCCGGCGATCATACCGACCCGGCCGGGCACAAGCTCTTGTGCAAAGACAACGATCGCCGGAAAGGCCGACGACAGGATGAGGCCAATCAACACAGACAGCGCGATCGTCCAGTTGAGATCGGCATAGGGCAGCGCCAACGTGAACGGCAGGCAGCCGAGAATCGAAAACCAAATCACCGTCTTGGCCCCGAAGCGGTCGCCGAAGAGACCGCCAAGTATCGTGCCGACCGCGGAAGCTCCGAGAAATGCGAACAGCATCAACTGCGACGTCTGCACGGAAACGCCGAAGCGATGGATGGCATAGAAGGTGTAGTAGCTCGTTATGCTGGCCATGTAGACGTTCTTGGAGAAAACCAGAACGGTCAGAACGGTCAGGGCAACGGCCGTCCGGCGCCGCGAATGAAGAAGCCCGGCGGTGCGCAGCTGACTGGCACTCTTGCGGTGCGCGGTCGCCGCCCATTGGCTGACTTTCCAGAGAATCGCCATTCCGACGAGCGCGATCAAGCCGAACCAGGCAAGGCTCTGCTGGCCGCGGGGCAACACGATGAACGCTGCCAGAAGTGGACCGATCGCAGTGCCAAAATTGCCGCCGAGCTGAAACAGTGATTGCGCAAAGCCGTGACGGCCACCGGATGCCAAGCGCGCAATACGCGACGATTCCGGGTGAAAGATCGCCGAGCCGATGCCGACGAAGGCCGCGCCGACGATCAGGCTCACGTAGCTGTTGGCATAAGCCAGCACCAGGAGGCCGACGAAGGTCGACCCCATTCCGATGGTTGTTGAATACGGTACGGGACGTTTATCGGTGAAGTATCCGATGAACGGCTGCAACAGCGACGCCGTTACTTGGAACGCCATCGTCAAAAGGCCAATTTGCCAGAACGTCAGCGCGTAATCGTGCTTCAGGATCGGATAGACGGCCACCAGCAACGACTGCATGACATCGTTGAGAAGGTGGCAAAAGCTGACGGCGACGAGAACAGCGAACGAAGCGGTGGCCATCGGCGCGCGCAGCGCCGAGCGTGACGATTCCAGTGTGGTCATGAAAATCTCCGGCGCCGCTTTTAACGCCGAAGGACCGTCAGGTCATCGCGCAACCTGTCATACCAGCCATCCCAGCCGGCATGGCCTCTCCGCATTACCCGTCACGAGATCTGAGAAACTATTTGCCGGGTGCCGGTTCGCTGCTTTGCGATTGTGGGGCGGGTGGCGTTGCAACTACGTCCTTCGGAGGATCGATTTTCATGTCGATCGGGAAAGTATAGCTCGTTTTGAAGATAGGCCTATCCTCATGGCCGGGCGCCAATATCGTGTTGCTTGATGGCAGGCCCGTGAGCGCGTCGACGTAGAACATGCGATAGGCTTGGTTCGACGTAGAGGTGGAACCTTTTTCCGGCTCATTATCGAGCCTGTAGGAGAAGACGTCGCGTCCCCCGAACTGGGTTCGGCCTTTGCAGGCGTAGCTGCCAATATCCGTCTGCTGCGTCACGACGGATTCCTGCATCTGATTTTTGACCTGGTCCGTAACTTTCTGCGACAGCGGACGCCAGCCCTTCTCGTCTTGTTTCGACCAGGCTTCGTTTCCGACGAGGATCAATTCCGTGGTCTTATTGGTCAGTTTCTCAGTAACTTTCTGATGCATGCGATCAGGAAGGACGTAATCGACCTGCATCTCCGTCGGGCCGTTCTCCGTCAGCATTTGGGTGTCCATGCGGAACCACGCCGACTTCCGGAGTTTTTGAAGCGCGGCGGAAACCTCATCGCTGCAAGGATTGGCGTTGGGCTTCGCTCCGGGAGCCGCCTCAGGCGTCGGAGCCTGTGCGAAAACGGGGCCGGACAGAGCGGCGGCTGTCACGAGTGCGAGCGCGATGCGGCGCATAGGAATATCCTAACTGAGACCGGGGTGCGGCTGGATTTAACGGAGCTTTTGCACGGGAGCGTTTGTGGGCGCAACGATGTCGATATCGGTCGGGTACGAATACTTGACCTTCAAGACGGGCTTTGCCCCGTCTGCGAGGCTGGCCACGACGTTGAAGGCGGGCAGCCCCGTTACCGGGTCGACATAGATGGTTCGCGCCAACGTCTTCGCATGATCGGCCCCCGGCGGAGTTTTATCCGCGGTGCGGTAGGCGACAAAATCGTGGCCATCCAGTTTCGCCGTTCCGACGCACTCAAAGTTGCTGAGGCCTTTGGGCGGCTCGAACATGGCTTGGTTCGCCTCTGCAACGATCGATTGTGTAAACTGGGGCAGAAGTTCTTCAAAGGCGCCGCTCGTTCCGGCAAACGCCCGATCCCCGACGAGCATCGTCTGCTGCTCGCCGGGCATCGCTGGCGATGTCACGGTCTGAAGCATCCGGTTCGGCGGCATGTAGTCGATCGTCATGCGGGCTTCGCCTTCCGCCGTCGGCTGGCTGAATTCGACGCGGAAGGCCTTGGATGCTCGCTGCTTGGCAAAGGCGGCTAGAACTTCGTTGGTGCAATCAGCTGCGAAAGCAGGTGCCGCCATCGCGAGTGAGAGGATGGCCAAGCAGAGCGCGCGCATTCAATTCCTCCAGATTTTTTCCTTGGTTATACTCAGAAGCGCCCGCGAAGCGATCTTAAAGTTCAGCAAGGTTGATTTCGGAGACGGAGGACGGGAATCCGCTGGCGACCGGCTATTTTTTGCGCATTTTCTCGCAGGGGTCGCCACGCTCGGTGCGGGCGGTGAAGACCACGAAATCGGCAGCCGGCTGGCCGTCAGGACCTCGCGGCACATAGGCCTCAGGGTCGGCGTTGCCGTCCTTGACCTCCACGAACATCAGCGAGACGATCTTCTTCTGACCGTCGCGGTGGCGGATGTACCAAGGCACGCCGCGGTCCGTCCGGGCGTGCCCGGTGCCCGCGATCAGAAAGGCGGAGCCGTCTGTCGTGACCGCATCCAGCACCGCATTTGCGAGATGCGCGTCGCGGTACCGCTGGGCGTACGCCATGCCGCCGAACGCTTCCTTCGGAAGCGCGCCGCAATGCGCGTTCTCGATTTCCTTGACCGAGGCCGCGTCCAGGCTTTCTCCCAAGGGCAGATCGAGGCCGAAGCGCGACCGGCTTTCCGGCGAAAGCGCCGCCTCGCCTCCCTTGGCCGCCTTCATGATTTCTGCGCGTGAGACGTCGCCCGCGTAAATCGGGAGACGCAGCTTGATCGCGGTGGCGAATAGCGGATCGTAGATATCCTTCGGCCAGGAGGATTTCTCCCAATCGACGAGGCGTTTCAGATCGCCGGGCGTCGCGTTGCCGGACATGGTTTTGAAGCTCGCGAGACCCGCTTCCTGATCGGCGCGAAGCTGTTCGAAGACGACCGCTGGGCGCTTCCCGGCCGATAGGCCTCCGAACTCCTCGACGGCTGCGGCTTGCAGAAGGTGATGCTCGGCGTTGTCGTGGGTCTCGCCAAGGATGAGAACGCCGCCAGAGGAGATGGCGGCGGATGCTGCCGCTTTGAGACGCATCCAAGGATCGCCGCCACATGACGCATCCGAAGGCTCAGAGCCGGTCTTCCCGGTCGCGAGGATTTGCCCGCATAGGGGATGCGAACAGGACCTTGCCTGGCGCGCAATCTCTTCAAGAAACGGCCCGCGCTCGAACGTGCAGGCGCGTGCGCTCGTTCCGAACGTGAGCGCCGTCAAAAGAGCGGCGACCAAGCCTCCGGTGACACTTCTCGCTCCCCCCGGCATTTTCACTGCTCAGCGCTCGCGATGCGCCGTCTGGCCCTTCTGTTCACGCATCATGTTGACGAAGCGCGTGAAGAGATAGTGGCTGTCCTGCGGGCCGGGCGAGGCCTCCGGATGGTGCTGCACGGAAAAGACGGGTTTGCCTTTGAGCGCCAAGCCGCAGTTCGAGCCGTCGAACAGCGAGACATGCGTTTCGACGACGCCTGCCGGGAGACTTTCGCGGTCGACGGCGAAGCCGTGGTTCATCGAAACGATCTCGACCTTGTTGGTCGTGAAGTCCTTCACGGGATGGTTGGCGCCGTGGTGGCCCTGATGCATTTTCTTCGTCGTCGCGCCAAGCGCCAGGCCGAGCATCTGGTGGCCAAGGCAGATCCCGAACACCGGCTTGCCGCTGTCGACGAGCTTCTTGATTTCAGGCACCGCGTATTCGCCGGTCGCCGCTGGGTCGCCCGGACCATTGGACAGGAAAACGCCGTCCGGATTGCGGGCGAGCACGTCTTCGGCCTTTGCGGTCGCCGGAACGACCGTGACCTTGCAGCCGGCGGTGGCGAGGCAGCGCAGGATGTTCCGCTTCAGGCCGTAGTCGATGGCCACGACATGGAATTCCGGATTCTCGTTGCGTTTGAAGCCCTCGTTCCAAACCCAGCGCTGCTCATCCCAAGAGTAGCTTTGGCCGCTCGTCACTTCCGGCACGAGATCGAGGCCCAGCAGACCGGGCCAGGCTTTCGCCTCGGCCTTCAACGCGTCGATGTCGAACTTCCCCGACGGATCGTGCGCGATGACGCCGTTCGGCATGCCCTTCTCGCGAATGCGCGCCGTCAACGCGCGCGTATCGACGCCAGTGATCGCGATGATGCCGCGCGTCTTCAGCCACTGATCGAGATCCTCGGCTGCACGGTAATTCGACGGAGCGGTGATATCGGCGCGCAGGATGCAGCCCCTGACGCCCGACCGCGACGCGAGATTCGATGTCTCGGTGTCTTCGGCATTGGCGCCGACGTTGCCGATATGCGGGAAGGTAAACGTGATGATCTGTCCGGCGTAGCTCGGGTCAGTCAAAATTTCCTGGTAGCCGGTGATTGCGGTGTTGAAGCAAACCTCGCCGACGGCGGTGCCTGTCGCACCGAGACCGCGGCCCGCAATGACTGTGCCGTCGTCAAGCACGAGGCGCGCCGTCAGAGGCACTTCTGTCCAGGGTTCAGGTGCGGTCATCTGTCATCCATTGAATGGGGCTTCGAGCAAAGGCTCAAATCGCGCGGGAACCTAGGGTAACGACCTTTCAACGTCAATTATGGTCAGCTCGTAAAACTTGTCGCCGCGGCGCTTGCGGGGGCATAAGCGCACCTCGTAAACCAATCCCTTGGTTCCAAGGAGACACCCATGCGCGCGAAGATCAACGCCGATCTCAAAACGGCAATGAAAGCCGGAGAGAAACAACGCGTTGCGACGCTTAGGCTTATCAATGCCGCGATCCAAACCGCGGAGATTGAAACGAAGAAGGAACTCGACGACGCGGGCGTCCTTGCCGTCATGACGAAGATGGTCAAGCAACGCCGCGATTCAATCGCGCAATACACCAGCGGCGGCCGCCCCGATCTCGCCGCCACTGAGCAGGCCGAGATCGACATCATCGAAGCCTACCTGCCAAAGCAGATGGACGAAGGCGCCGTTACCGCAGCGATTGCCGACGCCATCAAGGAAACCGGCGCGTCAACGGCCAAGGACATGGGTAAGGTGATGGGCGTGCTCAAAGCCAAGTACGCGGGGCAAATGGACTTTCAGAAGGCGAGCGCCGCCGTCAAAGCCGCCCTCGGCTGAACTCCGACTGCGCGACTGTACACGTGAGCCTGTGGAAAGTGGGTATCGTCCGCCATGACAAGGCGTTGAACGGGCGAGCTTCTCAGCGAATCACCTATTCAGTATCACGCCGATGCTCCCCAAATGGGGCCGCGGCGTCGTCTTCGCTACACCGAGGCTTTCCGCGCCTATGCGCTTCAGTCCGAACCTTCTGGATGAAATCCGATCCCGGCTGCTCGTCAGTCAGGTCGTCGGCCGGAAAGTCGCGCTGAAAAAATCGGGCCGTGAATTCCGGGGCCTTTCGCCGTTCAAGTCGGAAAAGTCGCCCTCGTTCTTCGTCAACGATCAGAAGGGGTTCTACCACTGCTTCGCTTCGGGCGAGCATGGCGACATTTTCACCTTCCTGATGAAAACCGAGGGGCTGGAATTTCCGGAGGCCGTGGAACGGCTCGCGGCGGAAGCGGGCGTCGCGATGCCTAAGCCCGCCGAGCGCAACGTCGAGCAGGAAGATCAGCGCGAAAGGCTTTACCGGCTTCTCGAAGCCTCGGCGGCGTTTTTCGAAAGCAATCTGCGCATGGGCCTTGGAGCCGAGGCGCGGGGCTATCTCGAGCGGCGGGGGCTGGCTCAGGAGACGATCCAGGCCTTCCGGCTCGGCTTCGCGCCGAACTCGCGCACCGCGCTCACTGCTCACCTCAAGGGCAAGGGCTTTTCACCGGCCGACATGGCGACCGCCGGGATGCTCATTGCCGGGGACGACATCCCTGAACCCTATGACCGGTTTCGCAACCGGGTGATGTTTCCAATCCTCGATCTCAAGGGCCGCGTCATCGCATTCGGGGGCCGCGCGCTCGACAAGGACGTGCCCGCCAAGTACTTGAATTCGCCCGAAACTCCGCTCTTTCACAAGGGTCACATCCTCTTTAACGCCGCGCGCGCCCGGACCGCTGCCCATGACAAGAACAGGGTGATTGCGGTCGAGGGCTATATGGACGTCGTGGCCCTTTCCGAGGCGGGCTTCAACGAAAGCGTCGCGCCCCTTGGAACGGCGCTGACCGAAGATCAGTTGAAGCTTTTGTGGCGTTTTGCACCAGAACCTACTCTGTGCTTCGATGGCGATGGCGCGGGCCGCAAGGCTGCCGATCGTGCCGTCGAGATCGCTCTCCCCCTGGTTAAGCCAGGCTTCAGCGTTTCATTCGCCTTTCTCCCAGACGGCCTCGATCCGGATGATCTCGTCCGTCAGCGAGGTGCCGGTGCCATGATGGAAGTTCTGGAGAAGACGCGTCCGCTCATCGACGTGCTGTGGGACCGGGAGGTCAAGGCTCAGCCGACCGGGACGCCGGAACAGCGGGCGGCGCTCGAAGCCCGACTGAAGAGCCTGACCGAGTCCATTCAGGATGCGACGGTTCGCAGCCACTACGCCCGTGAGCTACGCGACAGGTTGTATCAGCTCGGCCGAGACAGGAGTTCTGCCCCCAATCGGAAGCCTGGAGGCGCGCCGTTCCAATCGTCCTACGCCCGGCCTATGGCTGCACCAGACTGGCGCGGACGCGAGCGCAGTCGCCTTGCTCCCCCCGGTAAACGCTTTCCCGATAAGTCCCCCTATCCCGGGGCTTTATCTGCCAGCCCGGAACTCGTAAGTCATTTTCAGAGTATATCGCCACGCGAGGCGTTGATCCTGAAAACACTTATTAACCATCCATGGCTGATTGATGAGCATTCGGAAGCAGTTGCCGTCATTGAGTTCGCCTCGCCTGCCATCTCGGCGCTTCGCGATGAGATTTTGGCAGTGCATGCGCGTCAGAATTCCCTTGACAGCGCAACTTTACGAACCCAATTGAGCAAATCGGGGGTTGCAAAGGTGGTGGACCTCGTCGCGCGAACGATTACGCACAAAAGCGACCGTTTTGCCGAGCCAGATGCCTCCGCCGCCGATGTCGAAGCCGCCTGGCACCATATTCTTGCGCTACAACAGCGAGAGGCCGAGCTTGGCCTTGCCCTGAAGAGCGCTGAGGAGGCTTGGTATCGGGATTGCACGGAAGACGCTGAAAATCGCCTTCTCGACATCAAGCGCCAGATCGCCCGCGAGATGGCGATGAACCAAATGGATGAGTTCGATCAACCCGACGACAACAATTCAGACGTCAAGCGCGCCGGCTAGGCGTGTGGTTTGCATTCACGCTTCGGAAAGTTGCAGCAGGCAGCGTTTCGAAGCCTAATTCGTGATCTAGCCGTTCTCGTGCGGGGGCGGCCCAGACGACAAGGAACCAAGGATGGCACGCGCCCAGCAGGCAGTCCAAAAGACGGAAGACAAAGATCAGGCCGCCGATGCCCCAGAACGCGACAGCCCGCTCCTCGATCTGTCCGACCAGGCCGTTAAGCGTCTTCTGAAGACGGCGAAGGCCAAAGGCTACGTTACGCTCGATCAGCTGAACTCGGTTCTGCCGTCGGAAGAGGTGTCTTCCGACCAGATCGAGGACCTTTACGCCATGCTGTCCGACATGGGCATCACGGTCGTAGAGACCGAAGAAGGCGAGGAGAAGGAAGAAGGGGCCGAAGAGCTCGCGGATGACGAAGAAGGCCGTTCGCTCGTCGCCCAGAATAACGCCCTCGTTAAATCGGAAGCCAAATCGGAGCCTGCCGAGCGCACCGACGACCCCGTCCGCATGTACTTGCGGGAAATGGGCTCGGTCGAGCTGTTGTCGCGCGAAGGCGAAATCGCGATCGCGAAGCGCATCGAGGCTGGCCGCGAAGCGATGATCGCGGGCCTCTGCGAAAGCCCCCTCACCTTCCAGGCCATCATCATTTGGCGGGACGAGCTGAACGACGGCAAGATTTTGCTTCGCGACATCATCGACCTGGAAGCCACCTACGAGGGCCCCGAGGCCAAAGAGGTTGCCGCCATGCCGGGCGACGGAGAGCCGGCTGAAGGCGGCCCTGAGTCACCCGCGGAAGGCGAAGACGAGGACGAGTTCGAAAACGCGATGTCGCTCGCCGCGATGGAAGCGGAACTCAAGCCGAAGGTTCTGGAAACCTTCGACAAGATCGCCGCCACCTACAAAAAGCTCCGCAAGCAGCAGGACAAGAAGATCGAGCAGCAGCTCGTCGGCGATCAGGGCTCGCGGCAGCAGCAGAAAGCCTACGAGAAGATCCGCGACGAGATCATCGTCGACGTGAAATCGCTGTCGCTCAACAACAACCGTATCGAAAGCCTCGTCGAGCAGCTCTATGCGATCAACAAGCGGCTGATCGGGCTCGAAGGACGGTTGATGCGTCTCGCGGACAGCTACGGCGTGCCGCGTCAGCACTTCATCGACGAATACTACGGCAACGAGCTCGATCAGACGTGGCTCGATCGTGTCGCCAACAACGGCAAGAAGTGGGGCCAGTTCGTCAAGACTGAACGGTCTCAGGTCGAACAGATCCGCGGCGAGATTCACCAGCTCGCGACCGAGACGGGTCTCGAGATCCCGGAATATCGCCGCATCGTCAAGGCCGTCCAGAAGGGCGAGCGCGAGGCACGGCAGGCAAAGAAAGAGATGGTCGAAGCCAACCTTCGTCTCGTCATCTCGATCGCCAAGAAATATACGAACCGCGGCTTGCAGTTCCTGGATCTCATTCAGGAAGGCAACATCGGCTTGATGAAGGCCGTCGATAAGTTCGAATACCGCCGCGGCTACAAGTTCTCGACCTACGCGACGTGGTGGATCCGGCAGGCGATCACGCGCTCGATCGCGGATCAGGCGCGCACGATCCGTATCCCCGTGCACATGATCGAGACGATCAACAAGATCGTCCGCACGTCGCGGCAGATGCTTCACGAGATCGGACGCGAGCCGACGCCGGAAGAGCTTGCCGAAAAGCTTGCGATGCCGCTCGAGAAGGTTCGCAAGGTTCTGAAGATCGCGAAGGAGCCGATCTCTCTCGAAACGCCGATCGGCGACGAAGAGGATTCGCATCTCGGCGACTTCATCGAGGATCGGAACGCCGTGCTGCCGATCGAAGCGGCGATCCAGTCGAACCTCAGGGATACGACGACGCGCGTGCTGGCTTCGCTGACACCGCGCGAAGAGCGCGTCCTCCGTATGCGCTTCGGGATCGGTATGAACACCGATCACACGCTGGAAGAAGTCGGCCAGCAGTTCTCGGTCACGCGCGAACGTATTCGCCAGATCGAGGCGAAGGCGCTCAGAAAGCTGAAACATCCGAGCCGGTCGCGGAAGCTTCGGAGCTTCCTGGACAACTGATCCGATCAAGGGCCGCGGAAGCGGCCCTTTTTCATGTGATAACGGAATACGATAGTCGTCATTGAGCTATCATAAAAACAGTGGATCACTGTCATCATGACAGTGGCACTGGCAATCATTGACGATGATCGGGTCGAAACGGCTATTGAGGCCGTTATCGATGCTGGACGTTATGCCTCGGCGCGGCACTGGGTGCCTGCCACTTCCGGAAATTTCTCGGTCAGGATCGATGCGTCGCGCGTTGCGATTACGCGGAGCGGTGCCGATAAGGGTGCGCTGACGCCGTCCGATGTCTTGATCCAAGCTCTCGACGCGCCGCTTTTGCCAGGCTCTTCGGCCGAAGCCGCTCTTCACATCCGGCAATACAGGGACGATCCCGATACCGGTGCCATCTTCCATATTCACGGCCCTTACTCGACCGTGATCGGACATGCTCACCTCGCTGACGGCGCTGTCCATCTCAACGGTTGGGAATTGCAGAAGGCGCTTCTCGGCGTGAAGACGCACGAGGCGACCGTCGAGGTTCCGGTCTTTGCCAACGATCAAGATATCGACGCGCTCTCGCACCGGATTGCGGCGCGCCTTGCCGAGCCGGTCCCATCGCAGCAGATACGTGCGCCGGGATATCTACTCGCCGGCCACGGTCTCTACGCTTGGGGAAAGACCTCTCGCGATGCCACACGCCATTTGGAGGCGTTGGAAGCGCTGTTCAACCAGATGATTGTCTTCAGGAGCTATCGACCATGACGCAGCTCATTGTCTATTCCGCAGCCGACGCCACTGATGTTCTTTTGGACACCATCGATTTCGCTCTTATCAAGGAAGAGCTGGCCCATACCGGTGCGAGCATCGAGCGCTGGAAAGCCGAGCAGCCGCTCTCGTCGGATTCGTCTTCGGAAGAAATTCTGACGGCTTACAAGCCGCAGATCGACCGCCTGAAAAATGAACGCGGCTATACCAGTGCCGATGTCATTCATGTGCGCCCGGGCAATGCCAACTGGCCGGCTTTGCGGCAGAAGTTTTTGAGCGAGCACACGCACGACGAGGACGAGGTTCGATTCTTCGTCGAAGGCAGCGGCGCCTTTTATCTTCACGTCGGAGACAAGGTTTATCAGATCGTCGGCACGGCAGACGATCTTCTCTCGGTTCCACGCGGCACCAAGCACTGGTTCGATGGCGGATCGGAAGGAAACTTCACGGTGATCCGTCTTTTCAACGATCCTTCGGGCTGGATCGCGCATTATACCGGCGACGCGATCGCCGAGAGCGTGCCGACCTACCAAGCAGCGTGAAAGTGCCGCCCGACGTGAGCGAGCTACATCTGGCGACGCCTGAGACGCAGGCGCTCGTACACATTAAAGCCGATGCCGTGCTTCTCGATATCGAGGGCACGATCAGCCCTATCAGCTTCGTTCGCGATACGCTTTTTCCCTACGCGCGGGATCGTCTCGAAGAGTTCGTATCCGAAAATTTCGCGAGCCCGATCGTTCAAGATATTCTCGCGCAGGCAAAAGGACTCGCTGGGGGAAGTGATGCCGTGAGTGCCCTGCTCGACTGGCAAGCGCGGGACGTCAAAGCTCCTCCACTCAAGAAGCTGCAGGGAATGATCTGGGAAAGCGGCTATCGCTCCGGCTCGCTCAGAAGCCCGATTTTTTCTGATGCTCTGTCGGCGGTGAAGCAGTGGAAATCGGAAGGTCTGCCTCTCTACATCTACTCATCGGGCTCTGTGCAGGCTCAGAAATTGTTTTTCGAATTCAGCGTCGCAGGCGACTTGCGATTGTTGTTTTCTCAATATTTCGACACGGATGTTGGGCCCAAGACCGAACCTCCATCGTATCTTCGCATCTCCGAGCATATCGGCACGAGACCGGCGAGTATCGTTTACTTCTCCGATAACCCAAAAGAGCTTGAAGCAGCGCGATCCGCGGATCTGCAAACGGTGCACGTCGTTAAGGACGAGACACCGCACAATCCAGATTTCCCCGAAATATCTGACTATTGCCACGTAGCCGTCGGGCGTTAGGCGACACGGCGAGGCGCGCCATTATTCCTTGAGGGTAGATTTTCTTCGCCTCCGGAGAAAGCAGCGCTATTTTCCTGTTCCGGCTTCATGAAGCATCAAGGGCTTGCGCTGGTGCCGCGCTATTCCATGCGCTTTCGCCGCGAAAAACGCGGCCACCTATAAAAAAGGAGGAGCGAAATGACCCAAACTGAGGAGAAGCCCAAAGTCATCCGAGGAGATGATCTCCAGGCCATCACCCCGCATTTGGTATGCGCCGGAGCGGTCGATGCCATCGAATTCTACAAAAAAGCCTTCGGCGCCGTCGAAAAGATGAGGCTGGCCGGCAGGGACGGCAAGCTGATACACGGGGCCATCAAGATCGGCAACGCGTCGGTGATGCTCGTGGACGAAAGCCCGGATTGGGGCTCGTTTTCGCCGACCTCGCTCAACGGCAGTCCGGTGACGATCCATCTTTACGTCGCTGACGTCGATGCATTCATCGATCGGGCCGTCAAAGCCGGCGCAACGCTGCGAATGGCCCCCGCAGATATGTTCTGGGGTGATCGCTACGGCATCATCGAAGACCCGTTCGGGCACAACTGGTCGATTGCAACGCATCAGCGCGACATGACCGCCGACGAAATCGAGCAGGCGATGAAGTCGTTCATGCCGTCGGCCGGCGGTTGCGACAGCTGATCCGAGTGTATCCCGGCATCTACTCGATTTTCATGATTTCGGCTTCGCCGGTGCCCGCGTGAACGACATCGCCGACGCTCTTTTCAATGAGAGCCTGGGCTAAGGGCGAGACATAGGAAATCTTGCCCTTTGCCGGATTCGATTCATCCTCGCCGACGATGCGGTATTTCTGGATGCGCCCATCGTCTCTTTCGAGAGTCACGACGGACCCGAAAGCCACGACGGATGAATCGGCCGGAGACAGCTGAACCTCGGCGGTGGCGAGGCGTTGGTTCCAGTAGCGAAGATCCCGGGAAGCGCGCTGGATCGCATCGCGATCGCTCGCCCGCTGAGCATCAGCAAGCTCCGCCTGCAGCCTTTCGACTTCAGCCTCGATCAGGGTCAGGCCTTCCGGCGTGACCAGATTGCGGTGCTCGGAGATGAGCTTGTCGGGAAGCTCTTCGACCGCATCGGATTCTTTGACGAATGCTCTGCTCATCCGGCTTATATAGGCTCTCTTGGAGACGGGCACCAGGATGCGACAATATCAGGACATATTGCGAATTGAGACGCGCGGCACCGGCCTTAGGGAACTAACCGATGACGTGGCGCGGATCGTCCGGACCGCGGGCATCGAGACGGGCATGGTGCACGTCTTCTGCCGCCATACGTCTGCATCCCTGCTGATCCAGGAAAATGCCGATCCGGACGTGCAGCGCGATCTCGTCGCCTTCTTCAAGCGTCTGGTGCCGGATGGCGATCCGCTCTTCGTGCATCAGTCGGAGGGTCCGGACGATATGCCGGCGCACGTTAAGAGTGCGCTAACCCAAACGAGCTTGGCCGTTCCCATCGCTGGATTTCAAATGATGCTTGGCACCTGGCAGGGCATTTATCTTTTCGAGCACCGGCGGAGGCCTCACACTCGGCAGATCGTCGTCCATGTTCTGGGAGAGTAGAACGCCCCTCCCCTGCGTCGTCCAATCGATCAATCGAGACGATAATTGAAGCTTACCGAGACGCGCTCGGCTTTGGCGTGATTGACGGGCACTTCATGCCGAAGCCAGCTTTCCCAGAGCAGAAGCGTGCCCGCCGCCGGTTGGACCGCGACGAACGTCTTGTTCTTCTCTTTCGCCGTGGGCTTGCGCGGCGGCGCGGCCATGAACATCGGCAGTCTCGGGTCTTCGTACTTGATGGCGCTCGCGTCCTTCGGGACGAAAAGATAGAGCGTGCCGCTGATCACCGAGTGCGGATGAATGTGCGCCGTGTGATGCCCGCCGGGCTTCAGAATGTTGATCCAGAGGCTGTCGAGCGTCAGGCGCTTCCCGTCCAGTTCGAACTCAAGGATTTTAGCGAATGCGTTCGCATGCCGGTCCAGAACGCCGACGAGATCGCCGAATGCGGGGTGCCTGTCGGGCAGATCGTTGAGCGAGGCATAAGATGTATATCCCGGATAATCATTCGCCTTTGCCCAGGCTTGTCCGGCCCGGTCATGGGCCGAGATTTCGCGGGCTGCCTCTTCAAGCTCTTGGATCAGAGCTAGGCCCGAGCCGCGTTGAAGCTCTTCCCGGTAAATCTGGGTCACGAAAAGCTCTTGAACGCGCGCCATTGGCTTCTCCGGATTGCGCAACTGAAGGTGAAATGTCGCGTTTACCCCACCACGGTTGCGCATGGAAGGCTCCGGTCCGACCTGCTAAAGGACCCCCCAGATCCATCGACGACCCTTCCGGAGAGACAACTGATGTCCGATACCACGCCCGAATCGCAAGCCCGCGCCGCAACGGCTGCGCTCGTACGCGACTACTATGCCGCCTTCAACCGGGGCGATACCGACGCCATGCTGGACTACCTGACCGACGACGTGATCCACGACGTCAACCAGGGCGAGCGGCGCCAGGGCAAAGAGAAGTTTCGCGCTTTCAACGCGCGCATGTCGCACAACTACAAGGAAGAGCTGAAGGACATCGTCGTCCTCGTCTCGAAGGACGCGACGCGCGCCGCCGCGGAATTCAACGTGCACGGAATCTACAAGAATACGGAAGAGGGCCTGCCGGACGCCGTCGGCCAGAAATACGTTTTGCCCGCCGGTACGTTCTTCGCGGTCCGCGACGGAAAGATCGCGCGCGTCACGACCTATTACAATCTGACGGATTGGATCGCGCAGGTCGCCGGCTGAGGCATCGATCGCAATGGCGGCAGCTACGGGCGAGAAGAAGAACCTCGAAGTCAGGTCGGTCACCGGGAAGGACATTCTCAAAGTCCTTCCGGATCTCAGCCGCCTGCGCATCGTCGTGTTTCGCGATTGGCCGTATCTCTACGACGGTACGCTCGAGTACGAGGAAAAGTATCTCGAGAAGTTTGCCGCTGCAAAAGGAGCCGTGGTCGTCACCGCATACGATGGCGACCAGATGGTCGGTGCTTCGACTGGGGCGCCGATGATCGAGCATGCGGACGAATTCGGTGAGCCGTTCCGTAAAGCTGGCTACGACATTTCCAAGATCTTTTATTGCGGCGAGAGCGTGCTGTTGAAGAGCCATCGCGGCCACGGCCTCGGACACGCGTTCTTCGACGGCCGCGAAGCGCAAGCGAAGAAGCTCGGCGGGTTCACGCATTCGTCGTTCTGCCGGGTCGTCCGGCCCGACGATCACCCGTTGAAGCCCGCGGATTACGCCCCACTTGATCCATTCTGGAAAAAGCGCGGGTACGCTCCAGTTGATGGCATCGTCGCGACCTACGACTGGAAAGACATCGATCAGCCCGGCGAGACGGCTCATAAGATGCAGTTCTGGATGAAAACCTTCTGATGCGGGCGAAGTCTCTGAAAGTCGCGAGTTCCCAATATCCGATCGGCCAGCCGAAGACGCTCGCCGAGTGGGAAAAGAAGATCGCGCTCTGGGTCAAGCACGGTGCGGCGACCGGCGCTGAGCTTCTGGTCTTTCCGGAATACGCGGCGATCGAGCAGGCCGCCTGCTTTGGACCCGAAGTCTACGAAGATCTGCAGGCGACTCTCACGAAGGTTGCGGAGCTCAAGGAAAGCCGCGTCCAGCTCCATCTGGAACTCGCGAAGAAGCACAACGTGCATATTCTGGTCGGATCGGGGCCGGTCAAAAAGACCGACGGCCGCTTCGTGAATGCGGCTCAGCTCGTGACGCCCAAGGGGTCTGTCGGCGAGCAGGAGAAGCTCGTCATGACGCCGTTCGAGCACAACTGGGGCGTCACCGCAGGTGGTCCGGTGCGCGTGTTCTCGACGTCGCTCGGCACCATCGGCATCGCCATCTGCTACGACAGCGAATTTCCATTGATCGCGCGCGCGATGGCGGAAGCGGGCGCGGAAGTGCTGCTCGTTCCCTCTTGCACGGAACGGACATCCGGCTACCACCGCGTTCGTACAGGTTCGATGGCGCGCGCGCTCGAGAATACGATTGCCGCCGTGCAGAGCCCGACCGTCGGCGATGCCCCCTGGTCGCCCGCTGTCGACTTCAACGCCGGCGCGGCGGGCATCTATGTACCTTCCGAACACGATGTTTCGGATACGGGCGTGCTCGCGCAAGGCACACTCAACGCGGCGGAATGGGTATCGGCCGAGATCGATCTCGCCCGTCTCGCGCGCGTCCGCGAAACCGGCGAGATGCACAACTTCGGTGACTGGTTGAAGCAGCCCGGCGGCGGGACGACGGCGAAGGTCGCCGTCGAAGTCGTCAACCTCGCCTGACGGGCGCTGCTATTTCAGCGCCCAGGTCACCGTCACGCGGGCTTCGAGCGTGCTCGTGCCGGTCTCGATCGGCGCGGCCATCGCGGCCTTTGCCATGCGGGGAGCATACGTCACAGGCCCGCCCGACGTCGTCTCTTCCGCGATCTGGATCACGTTGCCGACTTCGGCGCCGGCGGCAGCGGCCAGCAACTTGGCGCGCCGCAGCGCATTGGCAATCGCTTCCTTGCGCGCCTCGTCCTTGAGCGTGTCTTCCTTCGACACCTCGAACGTCAGCCCCTGAATCTGATTGGCGCCAGCGTTCACGATCTTATCGAGAATTTCGCCCAGCTTGCCGAGCTCGCGAACGTAGACGACAACCTGATTGCTTACCCGATAGCCCCTGAGCACCGGAGGCTGCCCGTCCTTGGAAAAATCCATCACGGGCTCGACGTTGAACGCCGCGGTCTGGATGTCTTTCGGATCGATGCCGCTGGCTTTGAGCTCCGTGATGACTTTGCTCATCGCCTCGCTGTTGGCGGCCAGCGCCTCGCGCGCGGTCTTAGCTTCCGTCGTGACCCCTGACGTGATGCGGGCTCGGTCGGGCTCGGCCTCTGCGGTGCCGGTTGCCGAGACGGTGATCGTGCGTTCCATGGCCTTATCCTCAGCGTGCAAGGCTGTTGCCTGCGTCACGAGGAAACCCGACGCCAGAGCGATATTGAGCAGCGAAACGAAAATTCGAGAACGCGAAGCGCTTAGCATGGGGGTCTCCTCACCTTTTCTCCGCTCGCTATAAGCGGTTCGCGGGCAAAAGAGGGCGAAATACTGTATCTCACCTGAACGCGCGATATTTAGCGTCGATGCGCAATTTTTGGTTGTCTTCCAACGTTCTGACCTGCAGTAAACTCAATTAAATTTCCCTGGCGACAGATTGCCGACAGGGATTCTCGGACCAGCTCTGGCCCTTCGGCGAACATCTGGTATGAGAACCCGCGCGGGGCCCGTAGCTCAATGGTTAGAGCTGACGGCTCATAACCGTCTGGTTCCAGGTTCGAGTCCTGGCGGGCCCACCAGATCCCCCCAATAGCTCACGTTGCTGGCTGGCAGTGTCGGGCTGCGCGAAGGATTGAGAGGGTCGTGCAGCAGACTGGACTTAGGCTCAGCCTGCCTGCTGCGAACGGCCTAAGCACTAAGACTTAGGCCAGATAATGCGGCCTCAAAGCACAACTTTTGCCACCCATTTCGAGCCTGATGCGCCGTGCTCGGACAGATTTCGCATCAGGGGCTAAATTATGAACCTCAGAAAATTCGACTGTCGCCACGCCGCGGTGTGGGCAGCAATGCTCGCGCTTCCGCTGTTGCTCTCCGGACCTCTCGCGGCTCCAGCATCCGCAGGCGTGTTCCTTTCGATCAACGTCGCTCCGCCACCGCTGCCGGTCTACGTTCAACCGATCGCACCGGGCCCGAACTTCATCTGGGCGCCGGGCTACTGGGCCTACGATGACGGCGACTATTATTGGGTTCCAGGAACGTGGGTTCGCGCCCCTCAAGTCGGGCTATTGTGGACGCCGGGTTACTGGGGCTGGCAGGACGGCTTTTATATTTGGCATGCCGGCTACTGGGGGCCCCATATCGGCTTCTACGGCGGCATCAATTATGGCTGCGGCTACACCGGCTCGGGATATTGGGGTGGCCATTGGGACCACGGCGCGTTCTTTTACAACACGTCCGTCACGCACGTGAACACGACGATCATTCACAACACCTACAATACGGTCGTCGTAAATAACAACGTGCAGCGGGTGAGCTTTAATGGTGGCAATGGCGGCATAGGCGCCAAACCTACGCCCACGGAGATGCAAGCCGGCCAGGAGCATCACTTCGCTCCAACATCGCTACAGGTTCAGCACCAGCACGCAGCCAGCACGAACAAGGCGCTCTTCGCCTCGGTGAATCACGGCGCTCCGAGTATAACTGCCATGGCGAAGCCCGGTGTCTTCCCCGGACACGATGCTACCGCTCTAAAGGGCGGGCAGCCTCTTAAGTCCGCCGGTCAGACCAAGCTGACCAGTGTGCATACGGGCCTGCCCAACGGCCAACATCCTCAGGTCAATAACTCGACCAAACTGGCGACCGGACACGGTACTCAACATCCGCAATCTGAACGCCACTTCGATCATTCTGCCGAGCATCGGAATGGGAAGCCTCCGAATATGGCATCCATGCACCCTCAGGGCCATCCGCATGCCGCGCGCCCTCATCCGAACCAGCAGGGGCGAAAGCCGGAACATGGATGAAGAAGCGGTTGAGCGGGTGCAGAGGTTCGCCCGCTCATTTCGTATTAAAAAGTCGATGTCCCATATTGAGGCGCGCGATAGAGCCTGATTTATCCTAAGGCAATCGATATCGCGCTTCTCGCCTATTCCTCAATCGCGCCGTCAACATTTTTACCTGAGTCTCGCGAAAGCGCCCGTAAAGGAATGCTTTTTTGGGGCTCCCACAAATGGCTGAAAAGTCAGGTTCCGCCCAACTTGCCATTGAGGGCGTCGGCCCCAGTGACCGCGAGCGATTGTTCGTTTGGGCGAGGAAGTTCTTCTTCGATTGGCGCGGCAACGCTTCGCGGCCGAAGCTGCTCTTCGCTGTTGCCGCGGCCGATGTCGCGTCGATTGTCGCCGCTTGGCCGTTATCGACTTTGCTGCGGGACGCGCCGTTCGTGCCATCGTGGACGAGCTTCGCGGCAACGACGTTGGTCGCGCTGCTGACTGTTGGCGTGCTGCACCGACAATGGTCGTATTCGATCCCGTCGCTGCGCCGGTTCGTGCCGCAGGTTTTCAAGGTGCTGATATCGCTCGCGGCGGTCGCACTCGGAATTTCGGGTTTTGCATTTCTGTTCGACCAGAAGGCTGTCGCGCCCCGCGAGGTCGCAGCTTGGATGGAAGTGTCGGCAGTGCTTCTGTGCGTTGTTCGGTCCGTTGCGGCATTGACGATCGATCGCCTGACGCGCGCCGGCTTACTCGTCAGGCGCACGGTGATTGTCGGCGGCGGCAAAGATGCCGACGACCTTATCCGAGCGCTCAAGTCCGATCCGACCAACCACATGCAGATCCTTGGCATCTTCGATGATCGGCAGGACGAGCGGGTTTCCGGAAGCTGTGCCGACATCGCCCGGCTTGGACGATTTGAAAACCTCGCCGACTTTTGTCGCGCTGCAGGAGTTGATCTTCTGATCGTCACTGTCCCGGCGCGCGCCGAAGAACGGCTGATGCAGATCCTCCGCAAACTGTTCACGCTCCAAGTCGATATCCGCGTCTCAGCGCTGAACTCCAAACTTCGCTTCGCCACACGCACCTTAAGCTTCATCGGCCGCGTGCCTATGCTTGCGATGATGGACAAGCCTTTAAGCGACTGGGATCGGGTCGTAAAAAACCTCGAGGACCGGGTCCTTGGAACGCTGTTGCTTCTCCTCGCAGCGCCCGTCATGGGGCTAGTGGCTCTGGCGGTGCGACTCGACAGCAAAGGCCCAATCTTCTTCCGTCAGAAGCGATACGGCTTCAACAACGAGCTGATCGAGGTCTTGAAGTTCCGCTCAATGTATGTCGACCAGCAGGATGCGACGGGGAGCAAGGTGGTGACGCGCGGCGACCCTCGGGTGACCCGGGTCGGCCGCTTCATCCGCCGTACGAGCCTTGATGAACTGCCGCAACTCATCAACGTCGTAAAAGGTCAGATGTCGCTCGTCGGCCCCCGTCCCCATGCGACGGGATCCAAGGCCGAGCGGGATCTCTTCGAGGATGTCGTGGAAGGTTATTTTGCCCGCCACCGCGTGAAGCCCGGCGTCACGGGTTGGGCGCAGATCAATGGCTGGCGCGGCGAAACCGATACACGCGAAAAGCTTGTGCGCCGCGTCGAGCATGATCTGTATTATATAGACCACTGGTCGGTTCTGTTCGACCTTTACATCATCGCCTTGACGCCCCTATCGCTGGCGACCGGCAAGAACGCCTACTAGTGCGATTGAGCGAGCACTTGCGCGAGCAGGGCGAATGCTAAGTCTCCAAGTTGCGTTTGGAGATGTCATCGATCGTGCGCACTCCGGCGAGCGCCATCGTCACGTCGAGTTCCTTGGCGATGATGTCTATAGCTTTGCTGACGCCCGCTTGGCCCGCGGCGCAGAGGCCGTAAAGATAGCTGCGACCGATGAAGCAGGATTTCGCTCCGAGCGCGAGTGCGCGGAAGACATCCTGTCCGCTGCGAATGCCGCCGTCGAACATGATCTCAATATCCGATCCAATCGCGTCGGCGATGCGTGGCAGCATCGAAATCGACGACACCGCGCCATCGAGCTGCCGGCCGCCGTGGTTCGAGACGACGATGGCGCTCGCGCCCGTGCGGGCCGCCAGGCGGGCATCGTCAACGTCGAGAATTCCCTTGATGATGAGCTTGCCGGGCCAACGCTCGCGAACCCAGGCGACATCGTCCCACGATAGCGCCTGATCGAATTGGCTGCCGATCCAATCCCTGTAAGACTTGAGCCCCTCCGTCCCTTGAATGCGGCCGTGGACGTTGCCGAAGGTCTTTCTTTTTCCCATCAGGACGTTGGTAATCCAAGCGGGCTTGGACAGTGTGCGGCCTATTGTGGCCAGCTGGATACGCGGGGGCACCGTCAGGCCGCTGTGAATGTCACGATGGCGTTGACCGAGCACCTGGAGATCGACCGTCAAAACCAGCGCGGAGCAATTTGCGGCGCGGGCCCTGGCGATGAGATCCGCCACGAAGGCGCGGTCCTTCATAAAATAGAGCTGGAACCAGAAAGGTTTTGCGACCGCGGACGCAACATCCTCGATCGAGCATATCGAGAGCGTGCTCAGCGCATAGGGAATGCCGGCATTTTCCGCGGCTCGCGCGGCGGCGATTTCTCCATCGCGATAAGCCAATCCGCTCAAGCCGACCGGCGCGAGCGCGAATGGCAGCGCCGCTGGTTTGCCGAGGATGCTTTGCGTGAGGTCACGATTTGCGGCGCCCGCAAGAACGCGCTGACGAATGTTGATACCGGCAAGATCGCGGAGATTGGCGTTGAGCGTCGATTCCGAATACGAGCCCGATTCATAGTAGCCCATGACATCGGCCGGCACGCGGCGGTGCGCCAATCGCCGGAGATCGTCGATGCAAGCAACCGTTTCGAGTTTCGTCACGCGTATCGTCCGGAAAGCTCAAGCGCCGATATGCAGCGACGCGAGCTCAAGCGTCGGCTTCACTGACGGAGATGGCAACGCCGGGGTGAACGGATTTCAGCAAGCGGACATCATCAAGCGCCTGAGCCCAGACATTGCACGGGCCTGCGAGACGGATTTCTCCGCGCGTCTTAGATAGCGGTGTCGGGCCGAAACCTATCGAGATCGCATCGCCATCGGGCCAGAAGACGATGTCGCCCGCCTTGACCACGACGCGGGCGTCAGGCTCAGCCTCAGAGGAGACCGGCGCATCGAAATAGATTTCTTCGCCCCAGGTGCGGGCGGCGGACTGAATCGGCAGCGCAGCCCAAATACGCTCGGCCGTCGGCGTGTCGAGCAGCCGCGCTCGAATAGAAACACCCCCGGCCTGGATTACGATCTTCCGCATACCGTATGATCCCGATCAGCTTCGCGACCGGGAGCATATAACGGTCGCAGACGCGAAGTCTCTCATTGAGGCTGCCTGCCTTCAAGGGCTTCGAGCATCTCCGCCAGAACAAAATGCCTGAACGAGAGCGAAAGTTGCCCGGATTCGTCGGATGAGCGGCGCAATTGCCATGCTGCAATTGCGAAGAGCACCCGGTGCAGGCCTTGAGGCAAGCACCGGGAATCCAAATCAGGGGGCCGGTCCGAATACCAGCGATGTGTTCAAGCCGCCGAACGCGAGCGAGTTCGACATCGCGTATCTGAGCTTCATTTCGCGGCCGACATTCGGAATGTAATCGAGATCACATCCCTCGCCCGGCTCATCAAGGCCGATGGTCGGGGGTGCCCAGCTTTCACGCATCGCCATGATGGTCGCAACGGCTTCGATGCCGCCGCCGGCACCCAATGGATGACCGTGCATCGACTTCGTCGAGGAGATCGCGAGCTTGTAAGCGTGATCTTTGAAGACGTTCTTGATCGCCTTCGTCTCGTTGATGTCGTTGTCCGCTGTCGCGGTCCCGTGGGCGTTGAGATAGTCGATCTGATCGGGCGCAATACCGGCTTCCTCAATCGCCTGCAGCATGGCGACGCTCGGACCTTCAACGGTCGGCTTGACCATGTCCTGGCTGTCGGAGGCCATGCCGAAGCCGCGAAGCTCGGCGAGGATATTGGCGCCGCGCGCCTGTGCGTGCTCGAGGCTCTCGAGAACGAGGATGCCAGCGCCATCGGCCAGAACCGTACCGTTGCGCTTCTTCGCAAACGGGAAGCAGCCTTCCGGCGAGAGAACGTGCAGCGCCTGCCAGGCCTTCATCGTGCCGTAGTTGATCACGGATTCCGAGGCGCCTGCGATGGCGACGTCGGCCATGCCGTCACGGATGTAATCGCGCGCGATGCCGATGGCGTGCGTCGCGGTCGAGCATGCGGAGCAGGTTGCGAACGTCGGCCCCTTGACGCCGAATTCGATGCCGACGTGAGCGGCGGCGGACGAACCGATGATGCGCAGAAGCGTCAGCGGATGGGTCGCGCGCTTATTGTGAATGAAGAGGTCGCGATACGCGGTTTCGAAGGTGGTGAGGCCGCCAGCGCCCGAACCGATGATGCATGCCGAGCGATACGGATCGGTCAGCGGCATCTCGAGGCCCGACATCTTAATCGCCTCATCGGCGGCTGCCGCGGCAAACCAGGAATAGCGGTCGGCGAGCGTGATAATGCGATCGCGCTTGAAGTGCTTCAGGCGCTGCTTCGGATCGAAATCCTTGATCTGCGCAGCGATCAGAATCTTGAGATCGTCCAACGGAAAGCCGGCGAGCGGGGTGACACCGGATTTCCCGGCCTTCAAACTGGCCCAGAACTCAGGGACAGTCGACCCAATCGGAGTAACAACTCCGAGGCCCGTGACGACGACGCGGCGTCCCGGTTTACCATTCGACATCAATCAATCTTTCTTGTCTGATGAACGCACAGAAGCCCCGATGGGGGGCCTCCGGCAATTCATACCCGTTACGTCAGAAGACGCCGCGAGACCGTTAAGCTTTGGCTGCGGAAGCCTGCTTCGCGGCGATCAGCGACTTCACCCGATCCACGACCGAGCCAACAGTCTTGAATGCTTCGACTTCTTCGTTGGCGTTGTATGGGATCTCGATCCCAAAGCCATCTTCGATGTCGAACACGATCATCGCAAGATCAAGAGACTCGATCTTGAGATCTGTTAGCTGGGTGTCGAGCGAGATGTCGTCGCGCGGCTCCTTCATATGCTTCTTGAGGATTTCGATAACCTTCGTCGCGACTTCGTCCATCGGCCTCTCCCACCCTCGCAATGTCTGCGATGGGCCAGTTTTGCTTGGCATCTACCTAAGCCAAGACCATTACATCAGCAAGCGGGGGGGTCACTTATCCTTAAACAACCGGCAAGTCTAGGTGCGGACCGTCGCGCTTCTTCCAGGCCCGTTGGATGGGTCCCAAAAGTTATACTCGACGAGACGGGATTGAAACGATCGAGCGCTAGCTTTCCAAGCCCGAAGTTGACTAATATTGCAGCAAGCTTTCAAGCGTTCGGAAGCTTCGGCGAAGTAAATATTATCCGGACATAACAAGACCCAACATCCCGGAAAGTCATGAAACCCGAAGTATCTCAAACGGCCAAATTATCCCCCCTGTGGGTCGATCATTACCCCAAGGGGATCGATTGGCACATGCCGATTCCCACGCGGCCGGTGCCGGAGCTTCTCGAGCGCGCGGTCAACCGCTTTCCCGGCAATCCGGCGATCAGCTTCCTCGGGCGGACGACGAGCTATGCGATGCTCGGGGCCGAGGTCGATCGCGTAGCCGCAGGGCTACAATCCATTGGAGTAAAGCGTGGCACTAAAGTCGGACTACTACTTCCAAACACTCCGACATTTATCGTTTATTATTTTGCAATACTGAAATCTGGCGGCACGGTCGTAAATTTCAATCCGCTTTATACTCATGAGGAACTGAGCTTTCAGGTCAAGGATAGCGAGACCGAGATCATGGTGACGCATGATCTCACGATGCTCTTTTCGAAGACTGAGGCATTGCTAGAGAGCGGCGCAATCGCGCGTGCGATCGTCGTGCCCTTCGCCAGCGTGCTGCCGCCGCTCAAATCTGTGCTCTTTCGTCTCTTCAAAAGGAAAGATGTCGCGGACGTCGGTTCCTCCCGTGCGGCAACTCAGATCGTAAACGGCAGCACGCTTGCCGCGACATCATCGCCTATGAGCCCGGTCGATATCGATCCCGACGAAGACATCGCGGTGCTGCAATATACCGGCGGCACGACGGGCACGCCCAAGGGAGCCATGCTGACGCACGCCAACCTGACTGCGAACACCGCTCAGATCGCTGCGTGGGGTGTCGACCTCGAGCCGGGCAAGGAGAGCATTCTCGGCGCGCTTCCCCTCTTCCACGTCTTTGCGATGACCGTCGTGATGAACATGGGGATCGAGCTCGCCGCCAAGATCATCTTGATTCCGCGCTTTCAGCTTCTTGAGGCCCTCAAGCTTCTGGATAAGGAGCGGCCGACTGTTTTGCCGGCCGTGCCAACGATTTTCACCGCGATGCTCAACTATCCGGATTTCAAAGCCTATGACGTCTCCTCGCTTCGCTTTTGCCTTTCGGGCGGCGCACCGCTTCCGCTGGAGGTGAAGCTCAAGTTCGAGGCGGTCTCGGGAGCGAAGGTCGTCGAAGGCTACGGACTTTCGGAGACCTCGCCGGTTCTGACCTGCAATCCCGTCCAGGGCGAACCCGTCGCGGGCTCCATCGGACCACCGCTTCCCGGCACCACCATCTCTCTTCGCGACATCGATGACCCGACCAAGGAAGTGGCGCAAGGCGAGCGCGGCGAACTCTGCGCGAAGGGTCCGCAAGTCATGAAGGGCTATTGGAAGAAACCGGCCGAGACCGAGAAGCAATTCGTCGGAGATTTTCTGCGGACCGGCGACGTCGCCATCATGGACAAGAACGGATATTTCTCGATCGTCGACCGGATCAAGGATCTCATCATCTGCTCGGGCTATAACGTCTATCCGCGGCGCATCGAGGAGGCGATCTATACGCATCCGGCCGTCGAAGAGGTGACCGTTATAGGCATTCCGGACGCCTATCGCGGCGAGGCGCCCAAAGCTTTCATCAAGTTGAAAAGCGGGATGTCAGCGACTGAGGCAGATATCCTCAAGCATTTGCAGCCCAAGATTTCCAGGATTGAGATGCCGGCGGCGATCGAGTTTCGCGATAGCCTGCCGAAGACGATGATCGGCAAACTTTCCAAGAAAGAGTTGGTCGCCGAGCAAGCCAAGCGCGGCCAGCCCGCATGACCGTCAAGACTACGGACCCGTTTCAAGCTTCCGCACCGCGTCAGGATGCGCCACTCGAGCCTGCGTACACGATTTCGGCGCTCGCCAAGGAATTCGGCATCACGACTCGGGCTATCCGCTTCTATGAGAGCCGCGGATTGATTTCGCCGGAGCGCGTCGGAACGGCGCGGCGCTATTCGAGGCGCGACAGGGCGCGACTGATCCTCATCCTGCGTGGGCGCAACCTCGGGTTCACGGTCGAAGACGTGAGCGGTTATCTTTCGCTTTACGATTCCGATCCTGCGCAACTGACGCAGACGCGGCACCTACTGGACAAGGTGACGGCGGCCATCGGCGATCTCGAGACGAAGCGCCACGACATCGAGCGTTCGCTCGCCGATCTCAACGAAATCCGGGCGCGCTGCGAGGAGCACCTCAAGAAAAATACTTGAGCGGCTCAGCGGTAGAGATCAGCGCGCGTCGGCGGCAGAACGGGGTTGCGTTTCGCTGATTTCGAGGCGAGCGTCTGAAAGAGGCGCAGCGTCCCGCGCGAAAACGCCAGGCTGACACCCGCGAGATAGGCGACCCAGATGCGGTATTTCTCTTCGCCGACGTAAGCGATGGCCTGCTCGCGGTTGGCGGTCAGCCGCTCGCACCAGAGCTGGCAGGTTCGCGCGTAGTGCAGGCGCCAACCCTCGACGTCATGGACCTCGAACCCTGCCCGCTCCATGGCCGCAATCGAATGTCCGATGTCGTCCAGCTCGCCGCCCGGAAAAATGTATTTCGCGATGGCCTTCTTTTCGGGGCGCATGCGCGATTTCAGCCAGCCGGTTTTCGACTTGGGGGCGCGACGCGAGATGGCGTGATTGAGGAACAGCCCTTCGTCGGCGAGCAGTGAGCGGACCTTGCTCATGTACGCCGGGATGTTCTTTAGCCCGATGTGTTCGTACATGCCGATCGAGGCGATCTTGTCGTAGGTGCCTGTCAGCTTCGAGTAGTCGTTGAGCTCGAACGTCACGCGGTCGTCGATGCCCAGACGCTTCGCTTTAGCGCGGGCGAACGCGAGCTGCTCTTCCGACAGCGTGACGCCGTGCGCGACGACGCCATAGTTCTTGGCGGCATGACAAAGGAGACCGCCCCATCCCGCGCCGATGTCGAGCATCCGCTCGCCCGGCTTCAGCCTGAGCTTCCGGCAGATCATTTCGAGTTTGTCATGCTGCGCCTGTTCGACGCCGTTCGACCAATCGGTGTAGTACGCGCACGAATAGACCATCTCGGGATCGAGGAAGAGCGCGTAGAAATCGTTCGACAGGTCGTAGTGGAACTGGATGTACGCCTTATTGTCTTCCGTCTTGCGGTTCTTGCCGGTGATCTCGCCTTCGAAGCCATGCGCGTCGCGAGCATCCGCGGTTTTCGCGAACAGGAACGGCGACAACTTCAGAGCAAGGCTCGCGAACTCGGCTGGCTTCATCTTCACCGACTTGCGACCGTCCTGCAGACCCAGTCCGAAATCGACGAGCGTGCCGCCCGAAAAGTCGATGCCCTTTTCGACGTACTGACGGATGATTGAATCAAGCGACGGACGCCGCAGGATCGCGCCGATGACGCCCGGATCGCGGATCGATATCTCGAAGTTCGATTTGGGCGCACTGCCGAGCGGCAAGCGCGTGCCATCCCACAGTCGCACCCAACCATCGGCGTTCAGCCGCCCTGCGAGGTCACGGACCAGCGCGCGCGCCGCCTCGAGTTGCTTATCGTCCTTCGCGGCCATACGTATCCCTCGTTCCTCCCGCCGCATGGTCCATAGCGCAACGGGGGCCCCGAGTCTTGTCTTCGGCGCATTAGGCCGCGGCGCGCGCTTCAATCGTGTCCGGGGCTTCCATGATCGCCGTCACGCCCATGCCGCCCGCAGTGCAGACCGAGATCAGGCCGCGCCCGCCCTTCGTCGACAGAAGTTTTGCGAGGTTGGCGACGATGCGAGCTCCGGTTGCCGCAAAGGGATGGCCGAACGCGAGGGACGAGCCTTTGACGTTGAGCTTCGCGCGATCGATGGAGCCGAGCGGCGCATTCTTGCCAAGGTGCGTCTTGCAGTATTCGGGGTCTTCCCACGCCTTGAGCGTGCACAGCACCTGCGCGGCGAAGGCTTCGTGGAGTTCGTAGAAATCGAAGTCCTGCAGTGTCAGTCCGGCGCGGTCGAGCATTTTCGAGACGGCGATTGTCGGCGCCATCAGCAGCCCGTCGCCGCCGACGAAATTGTTGCCGATGTGCTGGCCGTACGTCAGATACGCGAGGACGGGGAGATTGCGCTCCTTCGCCCACTGTTCGGACGCGAGCAGAACGGTTGCGGCGCCGTCGGTGAGCGGCGTCGAATTGCCGGCCGTCAGCGTGCCGCGCTCGGATTTTTCGAATGCGGTCTTCAGGCTCGCGAGCTTTTCGAGCGTGATGTCGGGCCGCAGGTTGTTATCGCGATAGACGCCCGCGCATGGAACGACGAGATCGTCCATATAGCCTTCGTCGTAGGCGGCGGCGCCCTTCTTATGGCTCTCGTAGGCCAGCTGATCCTGATCGGCGCGCGGGATGTGCCACTCCTGCGCCATCAGCTCGCAATGCTGGCCCATCGTAAGGCCGGTGCGCGGCTCGGCGACGCTTGGGGGTTGCGGTGCCAGCTCGGCGGGCGAAAGGCCCTTGAAGACCTTGATCTTGTCGAGCGCGGTCTTGCCTTGCTGAGCGCCGACGAGGCGTTTTGAAAATTTCTTCGAGAACACGATCGGCGCGTCCGACGTCGTGTCGGAGCCGACGGAGATCGCGCTTTCGATTTCACCCGATGCGATTTTCGCAGCCGACATCAGCGCCGATTGCAGCGACGTTCCGCATGCCTGGATGAGCGTGACGCCCGGTGTCGAGGGCGCGAGTTTCGTCGACAGGACGGCTTCGCGCGCGAGGTTGAAATCCTTCGAGTGCGTGACGACCGCGCCGCCGACGACTTCGTCGATGTGCTGGCCCTTCAATCCGAACCGATCGACCAGCCCGTTCAACGAAGCTGCCATCATGTCGAGATTCGAAAGGTCCGCATAAAACGTGTTCGAACGGCAGAACGGGATGCGGACACCGCCAATCACTGCAACGCGCCGGAGTTCTCGTGTCATCTCATTCTCCCAAACTATTCGGCGGCTGCAGCGTGCGGAGACGGCGTAGCACCGCCCTCGGCACTCAAACTCTTTTTGTAGTGCAGTGGGCCGCCGCGGAACGGCGCGAAGCCGGTGCCGAAAATCATGCCTGCATCGACGAGATCGGCGGTTTCGACGACGCCATCATCGAGCGTTTTCTGCGCTTCCGCGATCATCGGATCGACAAGCTCGCGTCCAAGGCGGTCAAGATCGGCTTTCGAGAACTTCTTGTCCGACTTGACGGGCTTGCCATCCTTCCAGACGTAGAAGCCTTCGCCGGTTTTCTTGCCGAGGCGTCCGGACGCCACGAGCCGGTCGAGCCGCGAGCCTTCGCTCGACTGACCGAGAATTTTCGCGACGTGAGCACAGATGTCGAGACCGACGTTGTCTGCGAGCTCGATCGGGCCCATCGGCATGCCGAACGAGCGTGCTGCCTCGTCGATCTTTTCCTTGTCCTCGCCCTCTTCGAGACGCTTCATCGCCGCGAACATGTATGGCGTGAGTACCTTGTTGACGAGGAAGCCCGGAACGTCCTTCGTGATCAGTGGGAACTTATCGATCGCGGTGACGAAGGTCGCGCCTTTCTTCACTTCCTCGTCGCGCGTGCTGGCGCCCCGCACCACCTCGACGAGGGGCATCTGTGCGACGGGCGAAAAGAAGTGCAGGCCGATCAATCGGCCCGGATCCTTCAGAGGCGCGGCGATGTCTTCGAGCTTCAGCGACGACGTGTTCGTTGCGAGCACGGCACCCGCTTTGATCTTGGTTTCGAGGTCTGCAAAAAGCTTCTGTTTGACGTCGAGCCGTTCGACGATCGCCTCGATCACGACGTCGGCGCGGCCAATGCCTTTACCCTCCGGATCGGCGATGAGGCGCGCTTTCGCGGCGTCGCGCGTCGGCTTGGTCTTGAACTTGCGGGCGAAGAGTTTGCCTTGCGCCTTGATGCCCTTCTCGAGTTGCTCGGCGGAAATATCCTGGAGCGTCACTTCCATGCCGGCGGCAACGCAGACGCCCGCAATGTCGGCGCCCATCGTACCGGCGCCGATGACGTGAACGCGGCTCGGCCGCCATTTGAAGCCCTTCGGCGCCTGGCCCTTCAAAAGCTCGGTCAGGCGGAAAACGCGGCGCAAGTTGCGTGAGGTATCGGACACCATCAGCGGCGCGAACGCTTTCGTCTCCTCGCGCTTCATCGTGTCGAGATCGCCGCCGTATTTTTCGAACAGATCGATCAGACGGAAGGGCGCGGGATAGTGATCCTCGCGGACCTTCTTCGCCGTTTCCTGCCGCATTTTTTTGGCGAGCAGTCCGCGCGCGGGCCATTTCGTAAGCAACGACTTGGCAAGACCTGCCGACTTCGAACGGCGATTCTGAAGCACGGCCTTGCGCGCCGCCCAGTGTAATTCTCCGGGGCTGCCCACGAGCTGATCGATGAAGCCCAGCGCCTTCGCGACCGTGGCACGGATCATGCTACCGGTCAGCATGGTCTGCATCGCGGCCATCGGCCCAACCTGCTTGATCGAGCGCGCGGTGCCGTTGAAGCCCGGGAAGATGCCGAGCTTAACTTCGGGGAAGCCGACGCGTGTCGAGTCATCGCGCGTCGCGATCCGGTAATGACAGGCGAGGATCAGCTCGAGGCCGCCGCCGACGCAGACGCCATGAATGGCGGCGACGACAGGCACAGGAAGATTCTCGATACGGTTGAGCAGATCGTTGACCGGCTTCAGAGCGGCGATGACGTCCTGCTCGCTTTGGAATGTCTCGAACTCGCGGATGTCGGCGCCGACGATGTAGCCGCGCTCCTTGCCCGACATGATGACGAGGCCGCGCACGGTCTTCGCTCTGACCTCTGCTTCGACACGCTCGATAATCGCGTTCAACTCTTCGATCGGCCGCCGCCCGAGAGAATTGGCGCTTTCGCCTTCCCGGTCGAAGGTCGCCCAGGCGATGCCCTCGCCGTCGATCTTGAAGCGCCAGTCCTTCAACTGCGGTTCATTCGCCTGCACGGGTACGTCCGTCATTACTCACCTCAACTGTTCGAGACTTCAGCCTGGATCATTCAGCTGCCAGGCTCTCGGCACCACGCACGTTGTGGCCGAGCGTCACATAATTCGGTTTCAACTCCGCCGGATCGAAATGATCGACCGCGATCACGCGCGCGACGAGCTGCTCAACCTCGCGGAGCTGATCGGCCTCCGCTGCGGTGATGACGCCCTTCGCTTGCGCCTCCGCGAACCAGTCGATGCCATGATAGCGCTGGACGATGCCCTCGCGGATCGCTTTTTCCAGCTTCTTTTCAATGGGTTCGGCGGCGATCACCTTTTCCAGCGTCACTTCGAGGATGCCGGTCGGATCGTTGACATCCTTGGAAACGAAAATATGCCGCGTCAGACGATCACGCACCTCGCCCGGTTGCAAAGCGTGGCGAGCGACTTGGTGGCCCAACGCGTCGGATGCGGGTTTGAAACGGCGCCCGAGCGGAAACACGACGACGCGCATCAGCGGCCGCGCCCAACGGACGGGGAAGTTATCGATCACGCCCGAGATCGCTTCCTGGAAGCGGTAAAGCGCGTTCTGCGCCGCGAGTTCGACGATCTGCTCGTCGCCTGCGGGACGGCCATCGTCGTCGTAACGCTTCAGCGTCGCCGAGAGCATGTAGAGTTCCGACAGTGCGTCGGCCATCCGGCCCGTGATCTTCTGCTTCGTCTTCAGGCCGCCGCCGAGTAGCGCGACCGTCAGATCGGCGACGAAGGCGAACGAGCGGCTAGCGCGTCCGAGCTGGCGATACCAGTGCGACATGCGCAACGCGTTCGCTGGCGCCGTGACGAACGCTCCGCCGGTCAAATTGTGGACGAAGCCGCCGGTGGCGTTCGACAGCGAAAATGCGATGTGATTGTTGAACGCGTCTTCGAAGGCATCGAGGCCGCGCTTTCGATCCGCGTCCTGCGCCGCCTGGACCTCCATGTAGAGGTATGGGTGCGAGCGGAGCGCGCCCTGCGCGAATGTGATCAGCGTCCGCGTCAGGATGTTGGCGCCCTCGACCGTGATGCCGACGGGAACCATCTGGTAAGCCGATTGCAGGTAGTTCGCGGGACCATCGCAAATGCCGCGGCCGCCGTGGATGTCCATCGCGTCGTTGACAGCGCGGCGCATTTTTTCGGTCGTCTGGTATTTCATCAGCGCGGAGATGACCGACGGCTTTTCGCCTCGCGAGACCATAGCGGCGGTCATCCCCCGGGCCGCCTCGTTGACGTAAGCGGCTTCAATGATGCGGACGAGCGGTTCCTCGACGCCTTCCATGCGCGAAACAGGCAGTCCGAACTGCTTCCTAATGCGGCCATAGGCGGACGTTACGCGCAGCATCATCTTCGCGCCTGCCGTGGCGGACGATGGAAGCGAGATCGCGCGTCCGGCGGACAGGCATTCCATCAGCATGCGCCAGCCGTTGCCAGCCATTGCTTCGCCGCCGATGACCCAGTCGATCGGGATGAAAACGTCGCTGCCCCAGTTGGGACCGTTCGGGAACGCAGCGCCGGACGGCAGATGGCGGCGTCCTATGTTGACGCCCGGATGGTCGGCCGGGATCAACGCGAGCGTGATGCCGATGTCCTCGCCCTTGCCGAGCAGATTGTCCTTGTCGAAAAGGCGGAACGCCAAACCGACGAGCGTCGCGTTCGGTCCGAGCGTGATGTAGCGCTTGTCCCATGAAAGGCGGATACCGAGGGTATCCTTGCCCTGGTAAGTACCGCGCGCTACGTGGCCGATGTCGCGCATCGTAGCGGCGTCGGAGCCGGAGGTTGGGCCGGTCAGCGAGAAGCATGGTACTTCCTCGCCTTTGGCAAGGCGCGGCAGATAATAGTGCTTCTGCTCGTCGGTGCCGTACTTCTCGATCAGTTCGCCCGGTCCGAGCGAGTTCGGCACCATGACGATCGTCACGACGTCAGGCGAGCGCGACGCGATCTTACCGAGGATCAGCGACTGAGCTTGCGGCGAAAAGCCGAGACCGCCGTGCTCCTTCGAGATCAACATGCCAAGGAAGCCGTGCTTCTTGACGAAGTCCCAGATGTTGTCCGGAATCTCGTGCAGGTTATGGCGGATCTGCCAGTCGCTGATGAGACGGCAGAGCTCTTCGGTCGGGCCATCGAGGAAGGCCTGTTCCTCGGCCGAGAGTTCAATCGGCGGGATGGACTGGAGCTTGTCCCAGTCGGGCGTTCCGGAAAACAGCTCGGCGTCGAAACCGACCGTGCCGGCTTCGAGTGCCTGGGCTTCGGTGTCGGAGACTTTCGGCAGAATTTTGCGGATCCCTGCAAAGACCGGCGCGATGACCAGGCTCCGGCGCACGGAGGGAATGGAAAGGACGGCGAGCGCGACGAACGGCAGCCACGCGATCCAGGTTACGAGACCGAAGCTAGCGCCCGTTGCGAGCAGGGTGAAGAGGCCGACGGCCGCGGCCCAGCCCCACAGCGGCGCACGGACCATGCCGAGCGCCAGGAAGCCGATCGCTGCCACCAGTAGAAGAATGACGGGTGCCATTTCCGTGCCTCCCAAAAGAGCCGTCGTCAGATACCGGCCGGCCCTAAATTTAGCGTTGACGTATACGTCAATCTAGGGATTTCTCCCGTGCAGGTCCAGGACGTGACCCGGTCGAGTTAATCACGTTTCTGCAACGAAACCTAACTTGCAGATGCAAATAGGATTTCCCCGCGCCGATTCCCAAGCCGCCGTCCAGTCAGACAGATGCTGCGCGATAAACCTTAAGGATTGCGGAAATCAGCGCTCCGCCTTCACGGGCAGCTCGCCAAACAGGTCGGCGACAATCGTCCGATACCAGTCGGCGCTCTCCTGGTACGTCTGACGGCGGAGCTCGGCGCTGTCGTCGGGCTTGGAAATGAACGGCTCTTTGACTTCGAGATAGGCCTTTCCATCCTTGGTTGCCGGCACGTAATCGCCCCCGATCTTGGCGCTGTTATCGGGTGCAACCATCGACCAGCACGTATTTCTATATGTTCCGGGGGTACGGGGCTTGCCCTCGAGGCTGGCGATGATGTCCGTCGCGACGACGGCTGCCTGGCTGACCGCCGAATAGGCGGACTTCGGCATATCATTCGCGATCGCGGCGTCGCCGAGGACGTACACGTCCCTCGCCTTCGTCGAGGTGAAATTCTCAGGATTGACCGGACACCAGTCGCCCTCCGTCAATCCGGCGTGGCTTGCGATCGCGCCAGCTTTCTGCGCGGGAATGATATTGGCGAGCGCGGCGCGCTCCGTGCGGCCAGCCTTCGTCGTCACCATGCCGGTTTTCGCATCGACCTTGATGACGTTGAAATCGTCGATCTCGTTCGTCAAATTGATTTCGACAATGCCCTTATAATATTCGTCGAACGCTTCCTCGAAGACGGCCTGCTTCGAGTAGGTTTTCTTTGCGTCGAAGAGGATCAGCCGGGCGTTCGGCTTTTTGGTTTTGAGGAAGTGGGCGATCATGCAGGCCCGTTCGTAGGGCCCGGGCGGACAGCGATACGGGTTCGGTGGCACCGACATGACGACGAGACCGCCATTGGGAAGCGCGAGCAACTTTTCCTTCAAGAGCCATGTCTGCTCGCCGCCTTGCCACGCGTGCGGCATGATCTTGGCTGCTTCCGGGGAATAGCCTTCGATCGTTTCGTATTTGAAATCGATCCCCGGAGCGACGACGAGACGATCATACTTAAGAGGCGACGCTCCACGGGCGAGCGTCACGGTCTTCGCTGTCGTATCGATCCCCGTCGCCGTGTCGGTGACGACATTGATGCCGCGCCTCTTCACGCCTGTGTAGTCGTGCGTAATGGATTTGAAGGACCGGAACCCGCCAAGATAAATGTTCGAGTAAAAGCAGGTCGTATATTTTTCCTTCGGTTCGATCAGCGTCACGTCGAGATTGGCATCCGCCGACTTCAAGCGGTTGGCGACGGCTGCGCCGCCGGGACCACCGCCGATGACGACGATTTTAGCGGGCCCTGCGGCAAGTGCCGGACGCGGCAACTGCGACGCCGCGACAACGCTGGCGCCGGCAGTCAACAGAGCAAATTCGCGGCGCGTGATCTCGGTCATTCCCCGCCTCTTGTTTTGGCCGTCGTAGCGCCCAAACGTCACCCCAAGGCCTTCTCGAACGCTCATTTGCCACGGGCGATCGCCTCGTGTCAGGAAAATAAATGGTAAGGAAGCTGGAGGCGCCGCGAATAGGTATCCTATATATAACACTCAACCTTCCGCTTCGAGGCTTGGCGCGTGCCAGACTCTATCGAAATTTCCATTCCGACTCGCCGGACATTCGTTGCAGCGGGCGCCGCGGCGGCGGCTTTTCTCCCCTATCTTGCTCGCGCAGAGGATGCAGGAGCGACTGCGCTCGCGCCCAGTCAAAAATTCAAGGATGATTTCGCGCGGATTGCCGGTTCGGTCACACCCATCGAAGGCAAGGTCACAGTCGATTTGCCCGAGACGGCCGAGAATGGCAATTTCGTGCCGGTGACCATCACCGTCGAAAGCCCGATGACGGACGCCGATTACGTGCGGGCGATCCATATACTCTCGACCGAAAATCCCCACGCCCACGTCGCCACATTCCATCTATCGCCCGTGAACGCCGTCGCGCGCGTGCAGACGCGGATGCGGCTGGCCAAGACGCAGAACGTTGTCGTTCTGGTGGAGCAATCAAACGGCGAGATGCTGATTTCGACGACGCTCGTCAAAGTCACCATCGGCGGCTGCGGGATCTGAGGAGCGAACGTCATGACCGCGAATCCACGCGTCAAGCTTCCGGACACTGCCAACCCCGGCGAGGTGATCGAGATCAAGACGCTCATCACGCACGTCATGGAAACCGGGAATCGTCACGACAAGAACGGCAAGCCTATCCCGCGCGACATCATCAATGCCTTCGTCGTGAAGTTTGAAGGCCAGCAGGTGTTCCGCGCGACGTTCGGGCCGGGCATTTCTGCGAACCCCTACGTCGCGTTTCACATGCGCGTACCCGGTCCCGGGGTCTTTGAATTTGCGTGGACGGACGATCACGGCGTGACGACGATTGCCACCGCGCCGCTGAAGGTGGCTTGAGCACTTTCGCTGCGCGCAACGAATTCGAACCGTCTATTTCGGATGAGCTGGAATTTGCAGGCTCGCGAGATAAGCCGCGACCGGCTTTAAAGCTGCTTCGTCCACGGACTTCATCAGAACAGTCATGCCGATGTAATTCGTCCGTTCGCCCTTATGGAAGTCGGTCATTGTCTTCAGGAGGTACTCATCCTGCTGACCGGCCAGACGTGGCCTTACCCTGTCGCCTTGATAGTGCATTTGGTGGCAGCCTCTGCAATTGAGCGGGTTCAGAACGGCGTGAGCAGCGGTCTGAATGTCTGCCGCTGGCGTTGGCTGCTGAAGGTTTGGCCAAGGCTGCTTGGAGTAATACGTTGCGAGCTCTTCCATGTCCGTCCGGCTCAACGAATCTGCGACGGGGGACATGAGTTCGTTCTTGCGATGTCCGATCTTGAAATCGTAAAGCTGGCTCAAAAGATAATCGCGATTTTGTCCCCAAATGACGGGCGTTGTCTTTTCTGTCGGCACCCCCTGATCACCGTGACAACCGGCACAGACTTGAGTGAGATCGCTCAATGTCTGGGCCGTCGCACCTTTGCAGATAATGAGTGGAGAGCTTGCCGCCAATATACTCGAAACGGCCAAACGCAGCGAGATTCCGGTCATCGCCAAACTCCGCTAGCAATCCCGCATTCGCGATTAAATAGATCTATTTATTTCTCTCGCCCAGGCACAATGACGAATTAAGCGGACTGGCAGCCATCGCCCCGGAGGCACATCAGATAAGTTTCGTGGAGTGTCTAAAGGAACATAGATAACCCTTGGCGAAACCAACATGCACGGGAATAGTTCCATGACATTTGAATGGTGCGGCCAAACTCAAATGTCATTGGGATAATTCGCCTTTGGCGCGTAGGCCACCGCGCATCGGCAGGCGGCGCGCTCAAGGAGATTTGTCATGCGACTAAGCGCAATAACCTGCGGGATCGGGCTGCTCGTCGCCGCAGTAGGTCCGGCCTTGGCAAACGACAGCGTCGTTGAAGCCACGAAGAACCCGCAAAACTGGGCCATGCAGCAAGGCGACTATAGCAACCATCGCTATTCGAAGCTCGATCAGATCAATACCGACAATGTCGGGACATTAAGAACGCAGTGGAGTTTCTCGACCGGCGTTCTCAGAGGTCACGAGGGTTCGCCACTGGTCATTGGCGACACGATGTACGTGCATACGCCCTTCCCCAATATCGTCTATGCACTGAACCTCGACGATAACGAGAAGATTATGTGGAAGTACACGCCGAAGCAGGATCCCTCCGTCGTTCCGGTCATGTGTTGCGATACCGTGAACCGCGGCGTTCAGTATGCGGATGGAAAGATCTTTCTCTACCAAGCCGATACGTACCTCGTCGCTCTCGACGCCAAAACCGGCAAGGAAATCTGGAAAGTCAAAAACGGTGATCCCAAGGTTGGCGAGACTGGGACGAGCGCTCCCCTTATCGTCAAGGACAAGGTCATTGTCGGTATTTCCGGTGCCGAGTTCGGAATTCACGGGCGTCTGACCGCCTACAATATTTCCGACGGCAAGCTGGCTTGGCGCGCTTTCTCGACCGGGCCTGATAAGGAAATGCTGATAGATCCGGAAAAGACAATGTCGCTCGGCAAACCGGTCGGGGCGGATAGTTCGCTCAAAACATGGAACGGCGACCAGTGGAAAATTGGCGGCGGCTCGACATGGGGCTGGTACGCTTACGATCCGGCCCTGAACCTGATCTATTACGGCACGGCAAATCCGGGAACTTGGAACCCGGTGCAACGCGCCGGCCCTGGCGGCAAGCCGATCGACCAGAAATGGACCATGACGATATTTGCTCGCAACCCCGATACGGGCATGGCGGCATGGGCCTATCAGATGACGCCGTTCGATGAATGGGACTATGACGGCATCAACGAGATGATTCTCGCAGACAACATGGACATCAAGGGCGAAAAGCACAACGTGCTCGTGCATTTCGATCGCAACGGCTTCGGGTATACGCTCGATCGCAAGAGCGGTCTTCCGCTTGTCGCCGACAAGTTCGATCCGGCCGTGAACTGGGCAACCAGCATCGACCTCGATCCGAACAGTGCCGATTATGGCCGGCCAGTGCGCGTCGCAAGCAAATCGACGTTCAAGAATGGCCAGGACTTCAACACCAAGAACGTTTGCCCCGCGGCTCTCGGTTCGAAGGACCAGCAACCGGCATCGTACTCGCCGATGACGGGACTGTTCTACGTTCCGACGAACCACGTTTGCATGGACTACGAGCCCTTCAAGGTTTCGTATACGGCGGGTCAGCCCTTTGTGGGCGCCACGCTCTCGATGTTCCCGGCGCCAGGCAGTAACAACATGGGCAACTTCATCGCCTGGGACGCGTCCAAGGGAAAGATCGTCTGGTCGAAGCCTGAAGAGTTTTCGGTGTGGTCAGGCGCATTGACGACGGCTGGCGGCATCGCCTGCTTCGGCACGCTTGAGGGCAATTTCAAGTGCGTCGATCAGAAAGACGGCAAGGAGCTCTACAAATACAAAACGCCGTCCGGGATCATCGGCAACGTCTTCACCTACGAGCACAAGGGTAAGCAGTACATCGGAGTCTACTCGGGAGTTGGTGGATGGGCCGGAATAGGTCTCGCGGCGGGATTGACCAACCCAACCGACGGGCTTGGCGCCGTTGGCGGGTATGCTTCCCTCAGCAATTACACGGCTCTCGGAGGCTCGCTGACGGTCTGGGGACTGCCCAGCTAAAACGTGCGCTCCGTACTCCAGTCGATGGCGCGGCCCCGAGGTGGACCGCGCCATCGACTTTGTTTGCGGGGAGCTAACCGGCAACCGCGATGGTTCTGCAAAGCGCATTGTAAAGCCTGGCGCTTGCGACAATTGCCGTGGCTCCGACCAGAACCGGAACGATAAGGAACGACAAGTCCGGATGCAGCAGCGCCACGACGATCGGGTTTGCTCCCGCTGGCGGGTGGACGGTATCCGTCATCATCATGGCCGCGATCGCCAAGCCAACTCCGGTGGCGATACCGAGGACGCCGAATCCGAACAACGAGGTCGCCAGAAAACCCATCAATGCCGCTATCAGATGCCCGCAAATGACGTTCCTTGGCCGCGCAAACGGACTTGCCGGAGCGCCAAATACGAGAACGCAGGATGCTCCGAACGGCGGGATAATGAGCGGCAGTGTGGTCGCGTCCCTCACGAGCGCAAGCGCGCCGATGATCAGAAATCCGCCGAAGCCCGCGAGAACGGAAGCTCGCCACGGCCGTCCTTTGAGCCACGACAAGCCTTCGACCGCGCCGACACGCTGATCCATTCGACCCCCTTTAACGAGCTGGATTTCAAAGGAGTGGCGGACGCGCTTTTGGAGGCGTCCGCCAGACCGTTCGTTAGCGTTTGAACTTGGCTGCTTCTTCCGAGCCGCCCGTGGCATTGCCGGCGCTGTAGGAGTGCGCGCCGACGCCAGCGAGCTTGCCACCCTGAACGACCAGATATTCGTTCCGAATTGGCTTGCCTGCGAAGTAGCACTCGAGGATTTCTCGCGTTCCGGCGGCGTAGCGCGCCTGGGCCGAAAGCGATGTGCCCGAGATGTGCGGCGTCATCCCGTGATGTGGCATCGTCCGCCAGGGATGATCCTGCGGCGCCGGCTGCGGGAACCAGACGTCGCCAGCGTAACCGGCGAGTTGTCCGCTTTCGAGCGCACGAACGATTGCATCGCGATCGCACAGTTTTCCACGCGCGGTATTCACGAGATAAGCGCCGCGCTTGAAGTTCTTCAGCGTCTTGTCGTTGATCATGTGCTCGGTTTCAGGATGAAGCGGGCAATTCAACGTTACGACGTCGCAAACTTTCGTCAGGCTTTCGACGGTGTCGTGATGCGTGAGGTTGAGTTCCTTCTCGACAGCATCCGGCAGCTTATGGCGATCCATGTAATGGAGATGGACGTCGTAAGGCTTGAGCAGGCGGAGGACGCGCAGACCGATGCGGCCAGCCGCGACCGTGCCGATATGCATGCCTTCGAGATCGTACGAGCGGGAGACGCAATCGGCGATATTCCAGCCGCCCTTAATCACCCAATTGTACGAAGGAATATAATTCCGCACGAGCGCGAGGATCTGCATCACGACGTGCTCGGCAACGCTGTTGCTGTTGCAGTACGTGACTTCAGCCACGGTAATGCCGCGATCCATGGCGGCTTGCAGGTCCGTGTGATCGGAGCCGATGCCAGCGGTCACGATCATCTTCAGCTTCGGGGCTTTTGCAATGCGCTCGGCCGTCATGTAGGCCGGCCAGAAGGGCTGCGAGATGACGATTTCGGCGTCGTGCAGCTCTTGATCGAGCTTGGAATTCTTGCCGTCTTTGTCGGACGTCACGACGAGCGTGTGTCCCGCCTTCTCGAGGAACTTGCGGAGACCAAGTTCGCCGGAGACGCTTCCCAGCAATTCACCCGGCTTGAAATCGATTGCCGACGGCGTCGGCGTGGTTTGGCCGTCGGGGTATCTGGTGATCTTCGGGATATCGTCCCGAGCGTACGATTTTGGATAGCCTCCTACGGGGTCGTCGTAGAGGACACATACGATTTTAGCCATTGTCTTTCTCCGTCATGGAATTGGCCATGAGGCAGCGCTTCGCTCGAGATGCCTCGAACGAGTGACAAGCTGTCAACAAGGGCTGAAGCACCGCGTTCCCGCTTAGCAGAACGCGATCATCGCTCCTCGCGCTTCCCCGCCTTGGCAATCGGCTTTCTTTGAAAGCTCTATTGTGCCGAGGCTTGCGGAGCCTCAAAGACAAAGGCGATCAGGTCAAACGCATGAGATTGGTTGGATGATCGATCCCGTCGATCAGACCTTGTCGACAGTCTCGATCCCGAAGTGATCAATGTCGAGGCGTCCGGTGCAATGCATCAGCGCGTGCGCGAGCGGAGACAGGGGATCGCGGGCCGATGCGACGAGACCGATCGCCTGGCTATGCACGGGATCGATGAGATTGACCAAAGCCAAATCTTGGCATCCGCGGAAGATAAAAGAAAAAGTGTGCGGAATGATGCTCGACCATTCGCCACTGCAGACGTGCGAGCAGACGGCTAGGAAAGAGTCAGACGTGACGGTCGGCGCTAACTTCAGACCAAGAGACCCCACGAGATTGTTCAAGACCCGGCGGTTTTGCATGTTCTCGTGCAACAAACATAAATTCTCTGCGGTCGCATCGCGCCACGTAATGGCGTCCGTCTGCGCAAGCGGACCGTCGGCATGCGTCACGAAAAGATATCTCTCGCGATAGAGAGTCTTCTTACGGACATTCGCGAGGGGCTCGTTGTCGAGGTAGGTGAGACCGGCATCGATCTCAAATTTGTCGAGCGCATTTTGAATGTCGATGGACGACATCGATCGCACATCGACGGTCACACGCGGATGCTTGGCACAAAATGGTGCGGTAAGTTTGGCCACGGCCGGCATGGCTGCGGGAATGACGCCGAACCGCAATGTTCCGTTCAATCCTTCGCGGATCCCCTCCACATCCTGTTTCAGGTTTTCATAGTCGGAGATGATCTGCGATGCCCAGGCGACGACGCGCTCGCCTTCGGGCGTCAAACCCAAAAATCTGGGCCCGCGAATAACAAGGCGCATGTCGAGTTCGCGTTCCAGCGCCTTGAGACCGGATGACAACGTCGATTGGGTCACGTGACAACGATCGGCTGCACGCGAGAAATGCTTCTCGCGGGCTAACGCGACCAGGTAGCTCATTTGGCGGACAAACATCGGTGAGGATCCCGAATGACATTTTCGCATTCGATATAGTTGAATATCTATATCGCTGCCAGCCTGCTGATGTCCGCGCCGCTGTCTCCGAAGGAGAAACGGCACCCGATTTCCCAAAACACGGCGATGTCTGTAGAGTCGTTCTAATAATAGTCACACATCACAACTTCAAAGGTTCCAAGCGGTCGAAATCACGCCAATTCGCTGTGCCAGCGTCGACACGATAAGCGATCCTATTCTTTTTTTCCGAGCCCGTGCCGGCCCATGTCGGCATTTGCTCTCGCCGTTCGTCCTCGTGGGGTGGTGGACTTCAAATGGAACACGGGCGGGGCAATAATGGGCCTTCCCCGGGCAGGATGACTGGGAGGCGACATGGCAGGCGTACGGGTACTGGTCGGAACGCGGAAAGGTGCATTCGTCCTGACATCGGATGGCACGCGCAAAGCTTGGGACGTCAGTGGTCCCCACTTCGCCGGTTGGGAAATTTATCACGTCAAAGGATCTCGGGCCGATCCAAACCGGATTTATGCGTCGCAGTCGAGTAGCTGGTTCGGGCAGCAGATCCAGCGATCCGACGATGGCGGAAAGACCTGGGAGCCCGTCGACAACAAGTTTGCCTACGATGGTGTTCCCGGCACTCACCAATGGTACGACGGCACGCCACATCCTTGGGAGTTCAAGCGCGTCTGGCATCTCGAGCCATCGGTCACCGATCCCGATACCGTCTTTGCCGGTATTGAGGATGCCGCCTTGTTCCGCTCCAGCGACGGAGGAAAATCCTGGGTCGAACTTTCAGGCCTGCGCGGTCATGGATCGGGCGCGCATTGGATGCCCGGCGCGGGCGGCATGTGCCTGCACACCATTCTGCTCGATCCTGTCGATCCGAAACGTATGTTCATCGCGATTTCCGCTGCTGGCGCATTTAGAACGGATGACGGCGGCGAAACTTGGCAGCCGATCAACAAGGGACTGAGGTCGGAGCACATACCGGACCCGCATGCTGAAGTCGGCCATTGCGTTCACCGCCTCGCGATGCATCCTTCGCGACCTAACGTGCTGTTCATGCAAAAGCATTGGGACGTGATGCGCAGCGACGATGCCGGCAATTCCTGGCACGAGGTCAGCGGCAATCTGCCGACGGATTTCGGGTTCGCGATCGATGTCCATGCGCACGAGCCGGAAACGATTTATGTCGTTCCGATCAAGAGCGACGCCGAGCACTTTCCGATCGAGGGTAAGCTGCAAGTTTGGCGCAGCCGCTCCGGTGGTGAGGAATGGGAGCCGCTGACGAACGGCCTGCCGCAATCGAACTGCTACGTGAATGTGCTTAGGGACGCGATGGCGGTCGATACGCTCGACGCGTGCGGCGTTTATTTCGGCACGACGGGCGGGCAAGTGTATGCTTCCGCCGATGCGGGCGACACCTGGAGCGCCATTGTTCGCGATTTGCCTCCCGTGCTCTCGGTGGAGGTCCAAACGCTCACATGATCCGCGTCGTGCTGCCGTCGCATCTCAGGATGCACGCGAATATCAACGGCGAAATTCTGCTCGAAGTGGATGGGGAAGCGACGCAGCGGTCACTGCTCGATGCGCTCGAGAGCCGATATCCGGTCTTGCGCGGAACCATTCGCGATCATGTCACGCAGCGGCGCCGGCCGTTCTTGAGATTTTTTGCGTGTCAGCGCGATCTCTCGCACGAGCTGATGGACGCGCCGCTGCCGGAGGAAGTGGCGGCTGGATCGAAGCCATTTCTTATCGTCGGAGCGATTGCGGGAGGATAATCGCTCGGAAATGAGGGTGGGATGCCTCCGACGCGATACTTCGGACGAGGCACCCCAAGGGAAGACAATCGTGATTTCAGACGTTACTTGAGCGGTTCGATCGGCGTTGCGTCGGCCTGCAATTTCCAGACGAGCACAGCGCGAACCGACTGCACGGTCGCATCGTCGATGTTGAAGCGGGCTTTTTCCGTGGCGCAGTGCAACACCCACCACTTATACGCCTCGTTCTTGTCAAAGCCGCTGCCGCTTTCGCCGTCGAATTGCGAGTACCGATACTCGAGCTTGAGAGACAGTCTCTTGTCGATCCGGTTGAGCTTGGTTTCGATACCGCCGCCGACTGTCCAGCCATCGACATCGCCTGCTTTCAGCGTCACGCTCGTCGGCAAATGATAGTCGTCGAAATAAGCCGTTACTTCGCCCTTCTGGTTCAGGCGCGAGAAGCCGCCCAAGCCGTAGACCAGAAGATCGGGTCGCACCAGGAAGCCGAGCCTGCCGCCGACGGTCCAAGCTCCGTCGCGGTGAAGATCACCCGAGAGCAAGCTGTGTTTCGTACCTCCCGAGGAGCTTTCGTCGCCATTAGGATAGAAGTCATAATCGGCAAAGGCGCCGATCAAGATGCGGTCGCTTATGAGCCGGTCGTAGCCCACCTGCACCGTGCCGAAAACGTTCCAGGAATCATCGTTCATCGCGCCCGAAAGGTAGTGATCCTTGGGATAAGAGCACCACCAAAAGCAAAAAATGTCCGTTCGCTTTGCAGACGCAATGGCATTTTGATCGATGCTCGCGGCGCCCACGCCGGCGCCTACAGAGAAGCCAGACCAGCCGTCATATGCCGCGACGATCGGAGCGGGCGAATCCTTCAGGCTGCCCCCGCTGCCATCTGCAAATGCTCCGGTCGACTGAAGTAAAACAAACGCGATCAACGCAACGCTTTTACGCATCACAATACTCGCTCCCCGATAAGCTCCCCGTTTTTTCCCGCTGCTGAAACCAACAGCTTATCCACAGCTCGGTGCTAGCCGGGGGAGCCATGCGAGGGCAAGTTGTTCGTACACTGAATATGGCGATTTTGAGTTGTTGCTGCTTTTCGATCACTGTGCGGACGAAAGGTGCAACGCAGCATTTCGAGCGGCGGATTTGAATAAATCCGAGCGACGATAATTGCTTACAGATTGGAGTTCATTCAACTTAGCTTCGATATGCGAAAAGCGCGTCGAGCGAAGGACGCTCGACCGAGCCGGATCAGCATCCGCGCAGCCGCCACATCTTTCCACAGCTGGGGATAAAAGCGTCGGCTGCGTTCAGCTGACCTGAGCTTCGTCTTTCAGGAGCTTGTAGTTGATGCTGTCGAGGAGCGCTTCGAAGCTCGCGTCGATGATGTTTGGCGAGACGCCGACGGTCGTCCAGCGCTCGCCGGTTCGCGGGTCATGACTTTCGACCAGCACGCGCGTTACCGCATCGGTGCCGCCCGCATGCGTCTGCGTCAGGATGCGAACCTTGTAGTCGACAAGCTCAACATTCTCGATGTGCTTCTGATAACGGCCAAGATCGCTGCGCAAGGCCTTATCGAGGGCATTGACGGGGCCGTTGCCTTCTCCGACCGAGACGAGCGGCGCGTCGTCGCCCGCGATCGAGACGGTGACGACGGCGTGCGAAACCGTTCCGTTGCCGTTATGCGATCGCGAGCGCTCCTCATGGCGCTCGACCGTCACGCGGAAATTATCGACGGAGAAATAGCGTGGCACGACGGCGAGCGCCCTGCGGGCCAGCAGTTCGAACGATGCTTCCGCCGCCTCATAGGAATAGCCCTGATCCTCGCGCGCCTTCACCTCATCGAGGAGCGCCTGCACGCGCGCGTCATCCTTATCAGAGGGCAGACCGAGACGCTCGAGTGCCGATGTCAGCGAGGAGCGGCCGCCTTGCTTCGATACGAGGATGCGCCGCTCATTGCCGACGCTTTCGGGCGGAACGTGCTCGTAGGTTTCTGGCGCCTTCATCAGCGCGGATGCGTGAATGCCGGCCTTTGTCGCGAAGGCGCTTTCGCCGACGTAGGGTGCGTGACGGTTCGGCGCTTCGTTCAAAACTTCGTCGAGCACGCGGCTCGCATGCGTGAGCGTTCGAAGCTTATCGGGCGTCACGCCCGTCGTGAATGCCTCGGCGAATTCGCTCTTCAGAAGCAGCGTCGGAATGATCGACGTCAGGTTGGCGTTGCCGCAGCGCTCGCCCAGGCCATTGAGCGTGCCCTGAATCTGCCGGCATCCGGCGCGGACCGCCATCAGCGTGTTGGCGACTGCGTTCTCGGTATCGTTGTGGGTGTGAATGCCGAGGTTCGCGCCGGGAACGTGCTTGGCTACGTCGGCGACGATACGTTCGACTTCGTGCGGCAGTGTTCCGCCGTTGGTGTCGCAAAGGACAACCCAGCGCGCACCGGCGTCATAGGCCACCTTCGCGACGGCAAGCGCGTAGTCGCGGTTCGATTTGTAGCCGTCGAAAAAATGCTCGCAGTCGATCATCGCCTCGCGCTGCGTTTCGACGACGGCGCTGACGGATTGGCGGATGGCTTCGAGATTCTCTTCGTTGGTGATGCCGAGGGCGACGCGCACCTGGTAATCGGAAGACTTGGCGACGAGGCAGATGCTGTCGGCGGCAGACTGGAGAATTGCTTGCAGGTTCGGATCGTTCGAGACCGAGCGTCCGGAGCGCTTCGTCATGCCGAAGGCTGTGAAGCGCGCGGACTTCAGATTGGGACGAGACGAGAAAAGCTCCGTATCGGTCGCGTTGGCGCCGGGAAAGCCGCCCTCGATATAGTCGACGCCGAGATCGTCGAGAACGCGCATCAGCCGGCGCTTGTCCTCGAGCGAAAAATCAACGCCCGTCGTCTGGGCGCCGTCGCGCAGCGTCGTATCGAAAAGGTAGAGGCGTTCTTTGCTCATGATGCTTTCGGTGGCCCGGCTTTCGCCGGATTACCGGCGAGACGCTTTACCATGGTCGTGTTGGAAAGCCATTGATCATCGAGTGGAACGGAGTTGCGCTGAGCTCCGACGTAGCCGCGATGCTCGAAAAACGGTACGGCCGTGTCGCTCGCGTCGACGCTTACGGTCTCCGCTCCGCGCGCGCCCGCGATCTTCTCGAGCGCTTCGACAAGCGCCGTGCCGACCCCCTCGCCCGCAAAGTCAGGATGCACATAAAGCATATCAATGGTTTTGTTGTCCTTAAGGGACCCGAAGCCGAGATATTCGCCGTCGAGCTGGACGACGAGGGTCAGCGCTCCGGCGAGCCGGTCGCGGAAAGCTGCCGCGTCCTCGGCGGTGGCGACCCAGGCAAGTCGCTGATCGTCGTCGTAATCGTCGGCCGTCAGCTCATCGATGCTTTGCGCGAAGAGATCGCGCAGCACCATGGCGTCGGCCGGCAGAAATGGGCGGAGCGGATAGTCGTCGGACATTGTTAATCAAAGCCGTTTTAGCGCCCGGTTTGATGCCGGCGTGCTTAAGGTTCGGGTTGCCTTGGGTGCTGGGCTCCGGCGTATCCCTATGTCGCCATCGATGCAACCCCCCGCAAGGTCGCTGCCCGCGTCATCCTTGGGCTTTCGGCACTTTTTACGCTGTATCCCCGAAGGGCATCGCGCTGCTTGTCGCATCGAGGCTGATGTTAGACGATTTGATCAGCGCCTTGACGCGCTCCCTATCCTCGGGCGTCGCTGGATTGTAGACGATCAGTCCGAGATCCGGACGGCCGTCGACCGCAAACGCCGAATATTCGAACGACACCTCTCCAAGGATCGGATGGCGCAGGCGCTTGACGCCGCCTCCGTGGCTGAGCACGTCGTTGTTACGCCAGAGCCTCTCGAAGTCGGGACTTATTTGAGAGAGTTCGTCGACCAACGCCGTGACTCTCGCGGTAGCTCCAGCACGAGCGATGTCGGCCCGGAAGACGCCGACGACAAACCGTGCAACGCTCTCCCAATCGAACTGCGCGGCGCGCACATGGGGATCACCGAAGATAACGCGTAGGATGTTACGCCTCTCCACCGGAAGCGAACCGTAGTCCGTCAGCACCGTCGCGAACGCGCGGTTCCAGGCGACGACGTCCCAGGTCGCATTCTTGATCATGGCGGGACTGAACTCGAGAGCATCGACAAGACGCTGAAGGCGTGGCGTGACGCTGTCGTCGATCTGGTATCGAACCTCAGGAGGACGGCCGAGGCCGAGAATGTAAAGGTGCTCGCGTTCGGCATCGGTCAGCATCAGCGCGCGGGCGATCCGGTCGAGCACATCGGCTGATGGTGCGCCGCCCCGCCCCTGCTCCAGCCACGTGTACCAGGTCGCGCTGACGTTGGCGCGCTGTGCCACTTCCTCGCGTCTGAGGCCTGGCGTGCGGCGGCGCGTGAGCTGCAAGCCGAAGGAGGCCGGATCGAGTTTGGTCCTGCGATCGCGCAGGTAGGCACCCAACGCGCTCTCTCTCGTTTCTGATACGCTCATCCTGGTAGCAATTATACCCGTATAAGCTCACTACTTTACCAGGATAAAGGCTAGCACGACTTTCCCTCCAACGTAACCAGGAGGCATCTCATGCGTGTTTTCGTAACCGGAGCGACAGGCTTTGTAGGAACTGCGGTCGTTCGGGAATTGCTCGGCGCGGGGCACCAAGTTCTGGGCCTCTCGCGTTCAGATGCAGGCGCTGCAGCGCTCTCGACACTAGGTGCCGAAGTTCATCGCGGCGACCTGGAGGACCTCGACAGTCTGCGCAAAGGCGCGGAGGAAACCCACGGTACCATCCACTGCGCTTTCATCCACGACTTCTCGAAATTTGCAGAGAACGGGCAGATCGACAAGCGCGCCATCGAGGCGATGGGTGATGTGCTGGTGGGCACGAACAAGCCCTTCATCGTCACGTCGGGAACAGGACTCGTTGCACCGAATGTGACGGTCACCGAAGAGATGCGGCGCGAGGCCAGCCCAACAGTTCCGCGCGTGTCTGAACAGACCGGTCTGGCGTATACGTCGCGCGGCGTGCGTGCAATGACGATACGCCTGCCGCAAGTGCACGGCGGCGAGGGTAAAGCTGGCTTGATCACCTATCTGCTCCAACTCGCGCGCCAGAAAGGCGCAGCCGCCTATGTCGGCGAAGGAAACGATCGATGGGCCGCGGCACACAGATTGGATGTCGCTCGCCTATATCGGCTTGCGCTGGAGAAAGGCACTGCCGACGGAATTTATCACGCCGTCGGTGATGAAGGCGTGCCCATGAAGCAGGTCATCGAAGTGATTGGCCGCGCGCTGAATGTGCCGGTGATCTCGATCAAGAAGGAACAAGCGGGTGATTATTACGGCCCGCTCGCGATGTTCGCCGGTCTCGACATGCCGGCATCCAGCGCTTTGACGCAGCAGTGGCTCGGCTGGAAGCCCACACAGATCGGGCTCATCGCCGATATCGGCCAGCCGGGATATTTCGGTTGAGAATTCCAGTTACCCTCGATGCGGCAAGCATTGCGAAGCGCGTCGAGGATGACGGAATTGGACCGCTACCTTGCAACTTCCCACGTCGTTTCGATCTCGCCGGTTTCCTTGTTCTTGGTGTCTTTGAGGGCGATACCCATGCTGGCGAGCTCGTCGCGGATGCGGTCGGACTCTGCGAAGTCTTTGCGTTTCCTCGCTTCCAGGCGCGCGATGATCAACGGTTCGACGGCCGAGGCCAAGGCTTTCGCAGTTTCGGCTAAGCGTTCATTCGCGGCTTTCAACGTGGTGCCGTTGAAGCCCAGGAAGCCCAGCGCCGCGCCGAGACTTTTGAAATCCTTGGCGGACGCGTAGCCATGAAGCTCGGCGATGGCTTTCGGCGTATTGAGGTCGTCTTCGAGGGCGTCAACGAGATCCGGCGGCAAGCTTGAGCGATCGGCGGTGTCGAGGCCTTCATGGGAAAACCAGCCGGTCAAAATTTTCTGGCTTTCCTCGAGCCCGCTCTTCGTCCAATCGATCGGCTGGCGATAATGCGTTCTAAGCATATTCAAGCGAAGCACTTCGCCCGGCCAACCCGCGACGAGCAGCTCGTGGATCGTCACGAAGTTGCCGAGGCTCTTCGACATCTTCTCGCCTTCGACCTGCAGAAAGCCGTTGTGCATCCAGACGTTCGCCATGGCCGCAGTGCCGTGGGCGCAGCGTGATTGGGCGATCTCGTTCTCATGATGCGGGAACGTCAGGTCGATGCCGCCGCCGTGGATGTCGAATACGGGGCCGAGCAAGGCGCCGGCCATCGCCGAGCATTCGATGTGCCACCCTGGACGTCCTGGAACCTGAATGCCGCTTGGTGAAGGCCACGCGGGCTCGCCCGGCTTCGACGGCTTCCAGAGCACGAAGTCCATCGGCCCTTTCTTGTAGGGCGCGACCTCGACGCGGGCGCCCGCTTCCATCTCTTCAAGCGTGCGGTTTGAAAGGCGTCCGTAATCGGGCATCGACTCGACATCGAAGAGCACGTGATTTTCGGCCACGTAGGCATGGCCGCGTTTCACCAGCGCCTCGATCAGCGAAACCATGTCCTCGCGGCCGTCCTGCCGGCGGATGAACTCGGTGGCGCGCGGCTCGAATGTCGGCTGCAACACGCCGAGGGCGGCGATGTCGGTGTGGAACTGTTTCTCGGTCGCCTCGGTGACTTTGCGGATCGCTTCGTTCAAAGGGAGGCCAGGATAATCGCGCGCGGCGCGGGCGTTGATCTTGTCGTCGACGTCCGTGATGTTACGCACGTACGTCACATGGTCAGGTCCGTAGATGTGGCGCAGCAGCCGGAACAGCACGTCGAAGACGATCACGGGTCGCGCGTTGCCGATGTGGGCGTAGTCGTAGACGGTCGGGCCGCACACATACATGCGCACGTTCGAAGGATCGATCGGCACGAACTCGGCCTTATGCCGGGTCAGAGTATTGTAAAGTTTGAGCGCCAAACTGGACCTCTCGCGTCGCCTGTCTTCTGCTATATCGAACGGAAGATATTCTGGAACCTCGAATATGCCATAGCCGCCGTGGGCGCCATCAGGTGCCGCCGCGCCTTTGGCGCTTCTTCACTCCCACGTCAAGCGGGCCTCAAGGTTCTGAAACCCCTTGTAAAATGCTTCACGTCGCAATTGCTCCGCATTGACCCGCTAGCAAATCGCTGCTTAGGCTTCGGAAAGCACTGCTTCGGATGCCTTCATACGGAGCGCGAAAGTCGTCAAGGGGCGTCGGGGAACAGGCGTGAGCCAAGGGAAATCTTTCAATATCGCCTTCCGCCGGTTGCTGCTCGTGCTGGCCATGATGCTCGGCGCCCTGATTTTGGCGACGGAAGTGGCTTCGGCGCAAAGCTGGTGGCCCTTTGGAGGCGGCGGCCACGATGAGGAAGACCGGGGAGGTGGACCGCCAGTCCCGCGGGAGCCGGTCTACCGGCAGCCTGGCCCGGCGCAGGCACCTCCGCCATATCCATCGCAAGCTCCATATCCCAGTCAAGCGCCCTATCCCGGTCAGTCGCAATATCCTGCTGCACCGGCGTCGCCCGGCGCTCCTGGCGCGCCCGGAGTTCCTGGGGCTCCTGCCCAACCGGCGTCGAACTGGTCCGCGAAGAACCCGATCTGCTATCAGCTCGAGCAGCGGCTCGTGCAGGAAGGCCAAAAGAACGGTCAATCGCAGAACGATCTGCCGCGACTGGAAAATGACATCCGGCAGCTCGAACGGGTATCCGACCAGACGGACTCGCAGCTCGATCGCGGCTGCTACGAGTATTTCCTGTTCACCAAATCCCTAAAGAACACGCCGCAGTGCAAAGACCTGGCGCGGCAGTCCGACGCCACGAAACGGCGGCTCGCCGATCTTGACGCGAAGCGGCGGGATATTCTGGGTTCAGCGGGACGCTCCTATCAGGACGACATCATCCGCGAGCTGGCGCGCAACAACTGCGGCGCCAACTACGTCGACATGGCGCGCCGGAGCAGCGGTGGTGGCGGCGGCATGTGGGAAGACGAGGAGTCGAGCGGCGGGAACGTTTGGAACCCGCAGGCGGCCAACGGCGCACAGACCTACCGGACACTTTGCGTTCGTCTTTGCGACGGCTTCTATTTCCCGGTGAGCTTCTCGACGCTGCCGAGCCATTTCTCGCAGGACGCCGACGCTTGCACGTCGAAATGCGCGGCGCCGACCGAGTTGTATTACTATCCGAACCCTGGCGGTACGGTCGAGCAGTCGGTCGCGCTCAGATCGCAAGAGCCGTACACGCGGTTGAAGTTCGCATTTCGCTATCGCAAGGAATATGTGAACGGCTGCTCGTGCAAAGTTGCCGAATACGTGCCACCCCCGGATGCTGCGCAGCCCGACAAGAAGGCCGAGGGAGCTACGCCCGGCTCGCGGGCGCAGGGGCGCCGCGCGGATAGCGGCGGTTCAACCGGAATCACCACGGGTTCGACCGCTCAGCACTCGGCGGCGCCGATGCCGACCGCGGCTCAGCCGGAGAGTTCAGCCGGCGGCTGGCAGACCGAGGCCCAGCCGCAGTAGTTTGCGCCGCGCTTTAGGCGCGTTTGCCTTCGAGGCGGGCGAGGACGCGGTCGCGACCCATCAAGGGCAAAAGCGTCTTGAGCTCAGGACCGGTTTCGCGGCCCGTGAGCGCCAAGCGGAGCGGATGGAACAGCGCGCGGCCCTTAGCGCCGGTCTTGGCTTTCACCGCGTTCGTCCATTCGGACCACGTGTTCTCGCTCCAGGGGGTAGCCGGCAAGACCTCCGCGGCGGCGACGGTCAATTTCGAATCCTCGATGACGGGTTCGATGTCCCCTGCAACGACGTCCCACCAGATCCGCGCGTCAGCGAAGGTTTCGAGATTGCCGCGTACGGCGTTCCAGAAGGCCTCGCGACCTTCGATGCCGGCGGCACGCAGCCGTTCTGCGACACTCGCGTAATCGAGTGTGTGGAGCAGCTTGCCGTTCAGCACCTTCAGTTCGGCAACGTCGAAACGACCTGGCGCTGTCGAAATCTTCGAGAAGTCGAGTTTCGCAGCGAGTTCATCGCGTGAATGCAGCGGCTCTATTGCATCCGATGTGCCGACCAGGGCCGCATGGCAGAGTACTGCCATTGGCTCGAGGCCCTCGTCGCGGAAGCTCTGGATGGAGAGCGCGCCGAGGCGTTTCGACAGAGCCTGTCCGTCGGCGCCAACCAGCAGCGAGTGATGGCCGAATGCCGGTGGCGTTCCGCCCGCCGCTTCGAAAATCGCAAGCTGGACGCCCGTATTCGTGACGTGATCCTCGCCGCGCACGATGTGCGTGATGCCGAAGTCGATGTCATCGACGACGCTGGTGAACGTGTAGAGGAACGTGCCGTCGCCGCGGATCAGCACGGGATCGGACAGGGAGCCGAGATCGACCGTCTGATCGCCGCGGATCAGATCGTTCCAGGTGATTAGGGTCGGCTCCGGTGCGAGACCGCGTCCTGCCGCTGTGTTCGGCAGGCGAAAGCGCCAATGGGGCGTCTGACCGGCCGCGAGCTTCGCGTCGATCTCTTCCTGCGTGAGCTTCAGCGCGGCGCGGTCGTAGATCGGCGGACGATGCATGGCGAGCTGGCGCTTACGCCGGCGGTCGAGTTCCTCTTCCGTCTCGAAGCACGGATAAAGCGCGCCGCTTGCTTTGAGCGCGCTGGCTGCTTCTTCATAGCGCGCGGTCCTGTCCTGCTGGCGTGCCAGATCGTTCCAGGTCAGGCCCAGCCACGTCAGGTCGTCGCGGATCGCGTCGGCGAATTCCTGGGTGGAACGCGCGGTGTCGGTATCATCGAGGCGAAGCAGGAAGCTGCCGCCGTGCTTTCGGGCGAAAAGCCAATTCAGCGCCGCGGTCCGGATATTGCCGATGTGGAGCCGCCCTGTCGGGCTCGGTGCGAAGCGGACGCGGGGTTTCATGTCTAGCCTTTAAGAGATTCAGGTGCCGCACCCTACTTCGTGCCGGATCAAACGCAAGGCATGCCCCGTCGCGGCAGCCGCAGTTTGCTGTCGGGCGAAGTTAGGGGCCTGCGGCGCGCCTAGCTTTTGTTTTCGCTGAGCGCCGAAGCCTTGGGTGCACGAGACGGCTCGGCGTCGCGGGGACTCGTCTCATCCGTGGGCGCCGCGACGTTCTCGCGGAATTTGTTGGTGATCGGATAGCGGCGATCGCGGCCGAAGTTGCGAGCCGAAATCTTGACGCCGGGCGCGGCCTGACGGCGTTTGTATTCGGCGAGGTAGAGCAGCCGTTCGACCTTCTTGACCGTTTCGACGGTGTGGCCGCGGGCGATCACGTCCGTGACCGGCATTTCCCTCTCGACGAGACATTTCAGAATGTCATCGAGCGCTTCATAGGGCGGCAGCGAGTCCTGATCCGTCTGGTTGGCGCGAAGCTCCGCCGTCGGTGCTTTCGTCAGTATGCGCTCGGGAATGACCGTGCCGGACGGACCCAGCGCACCTTCAGGCACATTCGCGTTGCGCCAGCGCGCTAGATCATAGACCTCGGTCTTGTAGAGATCTTTGATCGGGTTGAAACCGCCGTTCATGTCGCCGTAGAGCGTGGCGTAGCCGACGGACATTTCGCTCTTGTTGCCCGTGGTGACGACCATGCCGCCGTACTTGTTCGAGACGGCCATCAGAATCGTGCCGCGGACGCGGCTCTGCATATTCTCTTCGGTGATGTCGGCGTTCGTGCCGGCGAAGAGGTCCTTGAGGCTCCATGTCAGCCCGGCGACCGTCGGCTCGATCGAAACCTTGTCGTAGCGGATGCCGAGCGCCTTCGCGCATGCGGCCGCATCCTGCAGGCTTTCGTCGGACGTGAACTTCGACGGGAGCATGATTGCGTGGACGCGCTCGGGGCCCAATGCATCGACTGCGATGGCCGTGACGAGCGCGGAATCGATACCGCCGGAAAGACCGAGCACAACGCCCGGAAAATTGTTCTTGCCGACGTAGTCCTTCAGCCCGAGCACGCAGGCCTGATAGGCAGACGCCGGGCCCTCGGGGAGTTTTGCAACCTCGCCCTTCTCGCACCGCCAACCGGCGGCGGATTTCGTCCATTCGGTCAAGACAATCGCTTCGCGCCATGCGGGAAGTTGCACAGCGAGCGTATGGTCGGCGTTGAGCACGAACGACGCGCCGTCGAACACCAGTTCGTCCTGGCCGCCAACCTGATTGAGGTAAGCGAGCGGCAGACCGCTTTCGGTTACGCGCGCGACGGCGACGTTCATGCGGTTGTCGGGCTTCGGCCAATCGAACGGCGAGCCGTTTGGCGAAATCAGAATTTCGGCGCCGGTCTCGGTGAGCGTTTCGACGACTTCCGAACCCCAGATATCTTCGCAGATCGGCACGCCGATGCGGACGCCACGCACGTTCAGCGGACCCGGCATCGGCCCGGCGGCGAACACGCGCTTCTCGTCGAAGACGCCATAGTTCGGCAGATCGACTTTCAGCGTCGTTGCTTGAATTCGGCCGCCATCGAGCAGAACGACGGCGTTATAGACCTTGCCCTCCTCATTCCAGACCGCCCCGATGAGCATGGCGGGGCCATCGGCGCAGGCCTTGGCCAGCCATTCGAGCCGCTCGCGCGTCGCCTGCTGGAACGCAGGTTTCAGCACGAGGTCTTCGGGCGGGTAGCCATTGAGGAAAAGCTCGGAGAACACGACGACGTCCGCGCCGAACTCCTTGGCACGGACATGGGCAGCGGCTGCGAGCTCGGCATTGCCGTTCAAATCCCCAACGATGGGATTGAGCTGCACGAGGGCGATCTTCAGTGAGAGAGGTGCGGTCATTCCAGCTATTTAGAGCGCACCGCTATCGAGGTCCAGGACCACCGCGTCCAGGCCCGGACCTATCTCGCTCAATCGTTATCGTCGTCGCAGGGGACCGGGAATTCAACGTCGGGGTCCCAGCAGATTTCGCTGGCATGTACGCGGGAATTGACAGGCACCGTCAGCGTGGATTTCGACACAACCGACATTCCCACGAGGCAAGCCAGGATCAGTGAAAGATGTAATCGCATGGCTGCAACCATCCGGTAAAACCGAAATGGCAGCCCGCAAGTGCAGGCCGCCATTTAGTATACAGCAATCGGTGTCCGGCGGGAAATCCCGTTGCTCAAGCAATCAGCGTTTTCGGCTCCGGCCGGCCTTCGGCATCGCGCTCTTTCTTCAATTGTTCGGCAACGAGGAAAGCCAGCTCCAGCGCCTGGTCGGCGTTGAGGCGGGGATCGCAATGCGTATGGTAGCGGTCCGATAGATCCTGCTCGGAAATTGCGGTCGCGCCGCCCGTGCATTCGGTGACGTTCTGACCGGTCATCTCGACGTGGATGCCGCCCGCGTGGGTCCCCTCGGCGCGATGCACCTCGAAGAACGACAGGCTTTCTTTCAAAATGCGATCGAATGGGCGCGTCTTGTAGCCGTTGACGGCGGAGATCGTGTTGCCGTGCATCGGGTCGCAAGACCAGACGACGGAACGGCCGGCCTTCTTCACCGCGCGGACGAGCTTCGGCAGGTGCGCCTCGACCTTGTCGAAGCCGAACCGGCAGATGAGCGTCAGGCGGCCGGGTTCGTCCTTCGGGTTAAGAAGGTCGATCAGGCGCAACAGGCCATCGGCGTCGAGCGATGGCCCGCACTTCAAGCCGATCGGATTCTTGATGCCGCGGCAGTACTCGATATGGGCGTGATCCGGCTGGCGTGTTCGGTCGCCGATCCAGATCATATGGCCGCTCGTCGCGTACCAATCACCGCTTGTCGAATCCTTGCGCGTCAAAGCCTGCTCGTAGCCGAGAAGCAGCGCTTCGTGGCTGGTGTAGAAGCTCGTCGTGCGCAATTGCGAGGTATTATCCGACGTGATCCCGCAGGCGCGCATGAACTGCAGCGTCTCGGCGATGCGATCGGCGATCTCCTGATAGCGATGGCCCTGCGGGCTATCCTTCACGAATCCCATGTTCCACTGGTGCACGCGCTCGAGGTCGGCATAGCCGCCCGTTGCGAAGGCGCGGATCAGGTTCAGCGTCGCCGCAGATTGGCGATAGGCTTCGAGCTGGCGGACGGGATCGGGAATGCGTGCTTCCGGCGTGAACTCAGGACCGTTGATGATGTCGCCACGGTAGCTTGGCAGCTCCTGGCCGTCCCTTTTCTCGGTCGGCGAAGACCGCGGCTTCGCGAATTGCCCGGCGATGCGGCCAACCTTCGTGACGGGTTCACCGCCGGCGTACGTCAACACGACCGCCATCTGCAGAAAGACGCGGAAGAAATCGCGGATGTTGTCGGCACGATGCTCGGCAAAGCTTTCGGCGCAGTCGCCGCCCTGGAGCAAAAAGCCGGTCCCACCAGCGATACCGGCAAGCTGCTTCTTTAGCTCACGCGCTTCACCGGCAAATACGAGCGGCGGGAACGTCGCAAGCTTTGCTTCGGCATCGGCCAGGGCCTTCGCATCGGGATAATCCGGCACCTGCAGGATCGGCTTGCTGCGCCAGGTGTCCGGTGACCATTTTTCGACTTGGGCGTTCGACGCCATAGTAAGGTAAACTCCTGAAGAGCACATACGGGGCGCTTGCCCGAAGGCGGCGCCTTTTATGGCTCTGTGGCATATTATCTCGGGGCTTATAGGAGATATCGGCAGTCAATGCCAGCGCCTCAACCCCCTGCTTTTACCCGCTCAGAGACCAGCAGACATGCCGCCATCGACGGCGAGTTCCGAGCCCGTGCAATATATGCTGTCGTCGGAGGCAAAAAAGACCGCCGCTCCCGTCATATCCTCGGGCGTGCCGAGGCGGCCCATCGGCGTCTTGTCGATGAGAGCCTTCTTGACTGGCGGCAACTTCAACAGCCGGTCCGTGATGCCCGTTTCCACGTAGCCGGGCGCGATTGAATTCACGCGAACGTTGAACGGGGCGTATTCGACGGCAAGGCCTTTGGTCAGCGCCGTGATCGCGCCCTTGGTCGCCGTATAGGCCGCGAGCGGACGAAGGCCGCGGTTTGCCATGATCGACGAGATATTGATGATCGACGGCGCCTTCGATTTCCGAAGGAGCGGCAGTGCATCGCGCGACAACCTTAGGATGGCATCGAGGTTAACTTCGCGCAGCTTCGCCCAGTCGGCATCGGAAAGCTGGCGGATTTCGCCGCGAACAAGAATCCCGGCGTTGTTGACGAGGACGTCCACGTATCCGTGCGCCTTCTCGACGTTGCGCAGAAGAGCGGTGAGATCCTGGCCTTTCGAGACATCGACGACCATTGCCGTTGCGGCGCCGCCTTTGGCTTTGATCTTCTGAACCGTCTCTTCGGCGGTTTCACCGTTGATGTCGGTGACCCAGACATGCGCGCCTTCGACGGCGAATCTCGCCGCGATGGCTTGACCGATGCCGCCGCCGGAGCCCGTTACGATTGCGATTTTTCCGCTGAGCCGCGTCATGTGTTCCCTCTTGCCGCCAGTCGTGCCGCGAGTCTCGCGAGACGTGGGCGGGAACCCATACGGCGGAGTTTTTCGCCGATCAACCGGCGGCTTCGCCAGGGGCCAGCCATTTCTCGCGAAGCGTGACCAGTTCCTCTGCGGCCGATGGATGCAATGCCATCGTCTGGTCGAAGTCCGACTTGCATGCGCGCATACGGACGGCGATCGCTGCCATCTGGATGATTTCGGCTGCGTCAGGCCCCAGAACGTGGACGCCGACAACGCGCTCGCTGGCGCCCTCCACAATAATCTTCATGAGCATTTTCTCGTTGCGGCCGGCCAAAATCGCCTTCATCGGCCGAAAGCTGCCCTTGTAAATATGGACATCCTCATACTGAGCACGCGCTTCCTGCTCGGTGAAGCCGACGGTGCCGATCTCGGGTGTCGAGAAGACGGCTGTCGGGATGGTCGTATAGTCGACGATCCACGGCTTTTTACCGAATAGAGTATCGGCGAACGCGTGACCTTCGCGGATCGCGACCGGAGTGAGGTTCACGCGGTTGGTGACGTCGCCGACGGCATAGATCGAGGGCACGGTCGATTGCGAAGCGTTGTCGGCGACGATGGCGCCTTCGAGATCGATGTGGACGCCGAGTGCTTCGAGACCGAGATTTCTCGTATTCGGCGAGCGTCCGATCGCGAACATGATCTGATCGGCTTCGAGCGTTTCGCCGCTACTGATCGTGCCGGCGAGACTGGACGCCCTCTTCTCGATCTTCGTGAATTTCTGGCCGGTGATGATGCGAATGCCGCGCGCCGTCATTGCGGCTGCCAGCCCGTCTCGCAGATCCTCGTCGAAGCCGCGGAGGAATTTGTCGCCGCGATAGATCAGCGTCACGTCGGAGCCGAGACCATTGAAGATCGAGGCGAATTCGACGGCGATATAACCGCCGCCTGCGATGACGATGCGGCGAGGAAACTCCTTCAAATCGAACACTTCATTCGACGTGATGACATTCTCGACACCGGGAAGAGCAGGATCGACGTTGGGACGACCGCCGGTCGCCACCAGAATCGTCTTCGCAGTGATTTTTCGTCCGGAATTCGCGAGTTGCACCTCGTTCGGAGAGAGGAGCGTCGCGCGCTCGGGGAAAACCTCAACCTTGTATTTCTCGAGCGTGGCGCGATAGGCCGCTTCGAGGCGGGAAATTTCCTTGTTCTTCGCGGCGACGAGCGACGGCCAGTCGAACGTCTCACCGCTCACGGACCAGCCGAAACCTCTGGCATCGGCAAAATCGTCGGCGAAGCGGCTGGCGTATACGAGCAGCTTTTTCGGAACACAGCCGCGGATGACGCAAGTGCCGCCTACCCGATACTCTTCGGCAATGGCGACCTTGGCGCCGTGGCCGGCCGCGATGCGGGCGGCTCTGACGCCACCGGAGCCAGCGCCGATGACAAAGAGGTCAAAATCGAAATCTGTCATTTGCGCGGTCTGATGTAATTGCTTTGCTGAGGCCTATTTCTGCCCGGGTGACGCTTCTTGCGCCTTCATCTCGTCAGCAATCTTGCTCGAATATCTCATACCGATCTCGGCGCCTTTCTTCATCAACTCCGGCGTTTTGGAGACAAACTTGGCGCCGGGGCCAGAGCGATAAAAATCGGCGACCGCTTTCATTTCCTCAGCCGTGAAGGTCTCGGCATAGAGGTTGGCGAAATCGGTAATCATCTGGTCCTGATATCCGAGGAGCTTCTTCATGCTTTGATCGAACTGCTCGGATAGCTTTTTGCCGGCTTCGGATGAGTTGGCGTTGGCGCCTTGCGCGAAACCGCGCGTCATCGCCTGAACCATGCCCTCCATCTGTTTCGTTACGCCGGTCACTTGGAGAAGATCACGCGCGGCGGCGACACGTGCCGGATCCGGTTGCGATGGCGGCGCATCCTCGGCGAGGGCCATTCCGGAGAAACAAAGAATGCTCAGAGCAATCATCCGCAGGGCGTAACCCATATCAGTCATCCTCTTCGAAATCGATTTCAATACCGGATAGCACTTCAACGCCTTTTGGACCGGCAATGATCCCAACGTCAGCAATTCCTAAGAACAGCCCCGTTTCGACTAAGCCGGGCACGAGTTTCAGGGAGTCTTCCAGGGCTTCGGGATCTTCAATCGCGCCGAACGCACAATCGAGGATATGATTGCCGTTGTCCGTTACAAACGGCTTGCCGTCTGCGCCTTTGCGAAGCCTAACCTCGCCTTCGCATCCTGCATCGGCCGCAAGCTTGATGATGAGCTGCTCGGTCGCGGCCAATCCGAACGGCACGACTTCGAGCGGCAGGGGAAAGCGGCCAAGCGTTTCGACGAGCTTGGAGTTGTCGGCGATGATGACAACGCGATCGGACGCGACGGCGACGATCTTTTCCCTTAGCAGGGCGCCGCCGCCTCCCTTGATGAGCCGCAACTCTTCATCGATTTCATCCGCTCCATCGACGGTCAAGTCGAGGGACGGCGTCTCGTCGAGGGTCGTCAGCGGAATGCCCAGCGCCGCCGCCTGGGCGCGCGTTGCTTCCGAGGTCGGGACGCAGACGACTTTGAGACCGGCTTTGACCTTGGCGCCGAGCAGCTCGACGAATTTCGCAGCGGTCGATCCGGTGCCAAGGCCGAGCTTCATTCCGTCTTCGACGTACGTCAGCGCCTGTTCGGCGGCTTGTCGCTTCCAATCGTCATTGCTCATCACGGCCTCAAGCTTTGCAAAATCAGCGCCCTCCGCGCGGGACCTCTCTAGGCTGCGGATGCGGCTCTTTCAAGCCAGCTACCCTAGCAGGTCCTCGTGACGCCGTGACATCGCCGACTGGGATGAATACGCTACCTTGAAAACGCGAGGAGAATTCATGCAGGGCTGGACCATCGTCTTCGACCTTGACGGTACGCTTGTGGATACCGCACCGGATCTCGCCGAAGCGACGAATCACGTCCTTTCGACGCTCGGACTCGACCGCATCAGCGAACTCGAAATCCGGCCGTTCGTCGGACACGGGGCACTGGCGATGATCGATGGGGCCGTGAAGGCGCACGGGCGGAAGCTTTCTGAGCGGGAATTGCACGATCTCTTCGAGGTTTTCATCGTCTATTATACGGCCCATCTTGCGGACTATAGCGTCCCCTATCCGCACGTCATTGCGGCACTCGAAGGGCTGAAGGCCGAGGGCGCGACACTTGCGGTGTGCACGAACAAAATGGAACTGCAAGCGCGGGCCGTTCTCGAAGCGATGAAGCTCGATCATTATTTTTCTGCGCTCACCGGGCGCGACAGCCTTGGCGCCTACAAACCCGATCCGCTGCACCTGACCGGGACGATCGCGCGGGCCGGCGGCGTCCCGCAGACGAGCATCATGGTCGGCGACAGCGAAACCGACATCAAGACGGCGAAGGCCGCGCAAGTACCCATCGTAGCCGTCAGCTTCGGTTATAGTGTGGATCCGGTCGCCTCGTTCGGTCCGGATGCCATCATCGACGACTATCGCCAGCTGCCGGGCGCGCTCGAGAAGTTTTTCGGAACCGCCGTCAGTACGTGAGAACCCGGCAATCGCTCGACATGATCTCTTCGATGAAGTGTGCGGCGCCGATGACGCCGCTACATTCGGGAATCAGGTCTTCCTTCCGCAAGGAACAGACATCGAGGCCCGGCGAGAAGCAGAAGAACCTCACGCCTGCAGCGTGTCCTTCCTTGATGAAATCGTAGACCGAGCGCTTTTCGTCCGGCTTCAGATGAATGCTTGCAGCGGCTCCGTTTCGCAGCAACTTCGCAGCGGTGCCGGTGCAGACGACTTCGACGTGATAGTTCATCCCGGCGGCGACGAAGGCCTGGAAGAGCGGCGCGCTCAAGGCTTCGCCGCTCAGCGGATCTGTGCTTGCCAGAATGATCACGAGTTTTTGCGGCATCGCTGCCTCTCGTTGCCGATGACGACGCGCACTAACACTACGCCCTCCGCGCGGGCTGCCGCAACATCCGCCGGCTCAATCGTCCGTTCAGACGTCGTGACGGCTGATATAGCGGCGATATACGAGGATCGTTGCCGGGAGGAAAACCAAGTCGGCAATGAGCGACGCCAGCAGTGTCACACCGCATACAAGGCCGAAGAGCCGAAGCGACGGCAGTTGCGAAAAGACGGTGACGCCCAAGCCAAAGGCGAGAACGATCGTCGTCAGGATGATAGCAGGGCCGACGAGCACGCGCGCGCGGCGGATTGCAAGCTCGGGCGCGACACCCGGCTTTTCCTCGAGCCGCAAGCGATTGAGGAAGTGGATGAGTGCGTCGACGCCCAATCCGAACACCACGATCAGTGCCACGACGGATGAGAATTCGAGCCCTCCGCCGAGATACCAGAGCATCGCGCCCGACGTGACGACAGGAAAGAGTCCCGGCAGCAGGCTGATGAAGCCGACGAAGACCGAACGGAAGGCAAGTGCCAACAGCACGGCGGCAACGAGCACGCAAAGCGGGATGCTTTCATCGAGCTGCGATATCATGCGGTAGCTGTTGCGCGCGGCGAGCGCCGGCAGTCCCGTCACCGAGATTTCGTAGTCCGGATAGGCTTGGCGGACCGGATCAAGCGCTTGATCGACCTTATGGACGAGCGGCAGAATCTGGCTGGCGTCGACATCGGGCAAGCGGCCCGTCACAAGGACTGCGTCCTGCTCCTTCGCAATGAAGCGGCGGACGAGATGATCGGGAAGCAGACCGACGTACTTCTTGACGGTCTCGACGTTATCGTCGCCGTTCTCACGCAGCCAACGCCGTAGACTTTCGAGCGACCAGACATTGCCGAGGCCGGCGGCCTTTTCGAGCGCCAGATGCGTCTGCTCGATGACTTTGAGCGTCGCTGGATCGTAGAGGCTGGCGCCGTTTTTCCAGCGGATCATGACGTGGAAGGGATTGGCGCCGGTCAGCTTGCTGTCGATACGGCCGGTCGCTGCGAGCGCCTGCTCGCGGTCCGGAACCTGATCGGCAAGGCGATAGCGCGGCTCGAGTTGCAGATGGAGCGACGCGAAATAAGCGAAAAGCCCGATCCCGATGATCGTGTAGATGACCGAATGCTTGATGACGCGGTCAACGATGGCGCCGACGAATGTGCCCAGCGCGTCCATCATGCCGTCAGCCGGGGTGTGGTCGCGCGCCAAGCTCTTTTCGTTGCGGATCAGCAAAAGCGCCAGGATCGGCAGGACGACAATCACGGCAACGAAGGAGATGCAGACCGCCATGGCGCCAGCTTCGCCGAAGGTGCGGATGAGGCCTGATTCGGAGAACAGAAGCGCCAGAAACGACAGAAGCGTTGCCCCGTGAGCGAGCACGCAAGCCGGGCCGACGACGTTCACCGCAAACCTCACGGCCTGAAGCTTGCTGTCGCCCTCGCGGAGACGGATGCGAATGGCCGACACCATCTGCATGCTGTCGGCGAAGCCCATCACCATGATGAGCGGCGTCATCACGTTGAGGAAGAGGTTGAGCTTGAAATGGAGCCAGCCGAGCAGACCCAGTGACCAGCAGACCGCGATGACGGGCGGCAGCGCGGCGACCAGCATCAGCGACACGCGGCGGAAGAACAACGCGGCGATGGCGGCGCCGAAAAACAGGCCGAGGCCATTGTAGACGAGCTGATCGCGTTCGACGGCGTTGCGAATTTCGAGTTGCATAACCGGCGCGCCGGCGAGCTTCACCGTGAGGCCTGCCGGTTCCAGGTCTTCCTTCGCGGTGCGCTCGATGTCGCCGATGACGGCCTTCGCCGATTTCTCAGCGACGACCTCGCGATTGAGCGAGAGCACGATCAGCGCAAGCTGGCCGTCTTCCGACAGGAACTTGCCCTTGACGATGTCGTTGCTTTTCAGCGCGTCAAGGATCTGATTGAAGGCCGGGCCTTCCGGAAGTTCGTCGGGCACGATGGGCGGCGCATATCCCGTGGCGTCGGGCTTGCCGCGCGCCGAGAGCATCGAGACGATACCATTGACGCCATCGGCCAGCTGGAGATCGGCGGCTGCCCCGGCGAAAGCCTTCAGGCCGTCGTGCGTCAGAAGGGTCTTGCCTTCGACGACGACCAGCACGTCGTATTCGCTCGACGGGAAGCGGCGGTCGATCTCTTCGTAGGTTTTGAACTCGGGCGTATTGGTGCGGAAGAGTTCGGAGAGACTGTCGTCGACCTTAAGGTGGGTCAGCCCCATGACCGCGGCAGCGGTGAGAAGCGCGACAAGAATTGCCGAAACAATCGGCGCTCTGATCCCGATCAGGCCGAGCTTGTTCAGGCCCAACGAGATCAGATGCGGGCGTTGCGGCTCCGTTGGATTCAAACCGTCCTCCCCAACGACTTCGATCTAAGAAGCCGCCCAGGCGCCCCCTGCAATCGTTCGTGTTTGCCGGGAGACATCGCATTTTGCCGGGGTCGGGTGCAAGGACTACATGGCACGCAATCCAAGCTTATATATGCGGGTTTCAAGGAGCGCACCGGGTCGCCGACAACTTTGGCTAGAGATGGGGATGCGCCCCGATGCCATCCACCACAATACGCAGAGTTCGTTTGCGTCACGTTACCCGGTCGCAGTTGAGCGGAACCGTAAACCCGTCCCGCAGAACGTCAAAATCGGACCAAGCGCGGCGATGAGGGCAGCTTGACAGGCCAACCTGGTGCCTCGCATATGGCACCTCCCAACACGGGCGGTTAGCTCAGCGGTAGAGCACACGCTTCACACGCGTGGGGTCATAGGTTCAATCCCTATACCGCCCACCATCATCCTTAACGACGCTTGCAATGGTCCAAAGGCCTCTTGATCAGGGCTGCGGTCGGCTGGCGCATGTGATTCATTTGCGACAGAGCGCCATTTATCCCGATTTTGACGCTTTCCGTGCGAATTCGGCCATGAAGCGCCGTCAATAAGTCATTCGGGGAACTGAGGGAGTACACGATGTCCATCAAGGGAATAAGCGTAGCGCTGTTCGCGCTGTGTGCGATTGTCATGTCGGCGCATGAAAGCCGTGCCGCATCGGCCCGCGAGATCGATGCTAGCGTACACGAGACGCTCGAAAGATTCTTCTACCAGGTTGGGGGCGCACGCGAACTTGCGAACAAGTCTGTTGGAATGCTCGTCTTTCCGTCCGTCGTGAAAGCCGGGTTCGGCGTCGGCGGCGAATACGGAGAAGGCGCGCTTCTCGTGCGCGGGCGCAACGCCGGATATTACAATACGGTATCGGCATCGTTTGGATTTCAGCTCGGGGTCCAGGCGCGGTCCGTCATCATCGCCTTCATGACGCCCGAGGCGCTCGAGCAGTTTCGGCGCACGGCTGGCTGGAAGGTCGGCGTTGACGGCTCTGTCGCCATCATCACGGTCGGCGTCGGCGGCTCGATCGACACCAACAAGATCACGAGTCCTGTCGTCGGATTTATTCTCGATCCCAAGGGCCTGATGTACAATCTGACGCTTGAGGGATCGAAGATCTCGCGGATTTCGAAATAGTCCGTTGCGGCATTGGCTGGGCTGTTCCGTTGTGATCAGCCCGGCGGCCGCGAAGTTTGCTTTCCCGAGCGGCAAGGCCGGTAACGAAGCCTTGGACACATACGTACTCGTCGCTACGTACTCAACGGATTGAGTACCGCATCAGTGCAGCGCCACTGCGGAGCGACGGTTATGTCATTGAACAGCAAATCATTTTGGAAAGCCGATCGATGGTTTTACTGGCTTACCGCGACGGCTGCGGTCCTCGGCATCTTCATGGCTGTCAACGGATCCCGGCTCATCGCGGAGGAAGGCGTATCCATCCCCTCGCCCGCCCTGGATGAGCGAGCGGCGCCGGAAACTAGGTCCGAGACGGCCGTTTTGGCGGGCGGCTGCTTTTGGGGCGTTCAAGGCGTCTTCCAACACGTCAAAGGCGTTCAAAGCGCAACCTCGGGTTATACCGGCGGAAAGCAGCAAGATGCGCACTACAACGTCGTCGGCACGGGTGCTACGGGTCATGCCGAATCCGTGCAAATAAAGTTCGATCCGAAGACGATCAGCTACGGGAAGCTTTTACAGATCTACTTCTCGGTTGCGCACGATCCGACATCGGTCAACCGCCAGGGACCGGACTCGGGCACACAATACCGCTCAACGATTTTCCCGCAGACGGCGGAACAGGCCAAAATCGCGGAAGCGTATATCGCTCAGCTCGACGGGGTTCATGTTTTCCCGGCAGCGATTGCGACAACCGTGGAACCCGGCCGCACGTTCTATCCGGCCGAGGACTACCATCAGAATTTTCTGACGCTCAATCCGGCATATCCCTATATCGCCATCAACGACATGCCGAAGATCGCGAACCTGAGTAAGCACTTTCCGGAAAACTACCGGGCGGATCCGGTGCTGGTCGCGGTTGCAAAATCGACGAATTGACTTGCTGGCCGCGTGCTCAGGCGTTGCGGGCGATGGGTTCGAGATCCTCGGTATATATCGAATACATCGGCTCATCCTGCAGGATGACGTCGGTGTATTCGCCGTAACCGTTGAAGCGCGTCGCCATGGCGCGCGCATAGGCTCCGAGATTGCCGATCTCGATATAGTCGCCTTCCCGAACGGAGGCAGGCAGCATGAAGGGTCCCTTCATGCGATCGATCGAATCACAGGTCGGCCCCCAGAACTCGAACGGTTCGAGCGGCTCATTCGGATCGAGGTCTGGACGGATCAGCCGTACAGGGAAAATAAAGCCCAGATGGGCGCTGTCGAAGAGCGCGCCATAGGAACCATCATTGATATAGAGCTGATTACCGGGCTTTCTGAGATCGACCTTCACGATCAAGCTTTCGGCCTCGGCGACAAGCGCTCTGCCCGGTTCGCAGATCAGACGGCAGTGCTCGGTCACCGGCATCTTCGCCATCGATGATTTGATGACCTCCATGAAGTCGGAGAGGCGCGCGGGGACGCTGTCGGTGTAGCGCGAGGGGAATCCGCCGCCAATGTCGATCGCGTCGACGACGACGCCGGCTTTCACGATGTGCTTCTTCACTTCCTCGAAGGCCATAGCATAGGCGTCCGGCGTCACCGTCTGCGAACCGACGTGGAAGGTGATACCGAGTTCGTCGGCGACTTGGCGCGCCTTGATGAGCAGGCGCTGTGCGCGCTGGCCCGTGATCCCGAATTTATGTTCGAGTGGAACGCGGCTGTTCTTGGCCGGCACCGAGATACGGACGAAGAGTTCAAGGTCTTTCGCGCCGTCGGTTTCCTCGACGATTTTCTGAAGCTCGTCCTCGCTGTCGAGGGCGAAGCATTTGATATCATAGTCGAAATAGGCGCGGCGGATGGCGAAGCGCGATTTGACCGGATGCATGAAGTGAAGGCGCACGCCCGGGATCGTCGCGGCGTCCTCGAGCTCTGCCACGGAGGCCACGTCGAACTGCTTGATACCCGCACCGTAGAGCGCGCCCAGCAGAAAGACCGAGCTGTTCGCCTTGTAGGCGTATGCGACTTCGCCGGGGAAATTGTTGATGAACCAGCGGGCGGCGCGACCGGCTGCATGCGGACGTGCGGCGAAGACCGGCAGATCCGGCTTCATCTCCGTCACCATTTCGAGGGCGGTGGCAAACTTCTCCATCGCGAAAGAACCTCCTAAGGAAGAACTATCCGGTTTCGCTCGCGGCAGCCGAGCTATGTCGGCTCTGGATGATATATTGAAGGGGTGCATTTAGGTATCTCGGCCCCCGCTGTAAAGCCTTTCCGAACCCAAACGCTCATCAAGGTTGCCGGATTCTCTGAGCAAAGCGAGTGCCCGTTGAGAATGACGCACCGAGCGGTACCTTTCGGCACCTGTCCTAAATGACAGTTTGATGAAAACCGCGGCAGCTCCGCTGCTCGAGCCGGTCGACTCTAACCGCGGCCGAGAACGAGAATCGCACGTCCGTCGCGGAGCGATTTCTCGCTGGCCACATCCGGACGCGGCGCCGGGATCCGTTCGCCCCGATCCTGCTGGCGGCGGATGGCGCCCGTTCGCGCGATGCGGGCGCGTTCGGCTTTTTCTGGGCTCGTTCGCATTTCCCAATCGGTGACGAGCGTGTCCTGGAGGAAATTCTCCCAATTGCCGAGAACGGTGAAACGCTGGCGTTCGAAATCGTGCTCGATGCCGACGGGTGGGGCCGCGCGCGTCGAGCAACGGCCGAGAATCGTCTCGCTGCCCTCCGCTTTGTAACGCAACTGGAAGGGCGCATCGGGCGGAGGAATGCTGACGGCCTCGCCTGGGTTGATGAGGTTGTCGGGCTGAAAATCGCTCGGAAAGAGAACCGTGGCGATGCCCGCTGAATCGACGCTGATTACAGTCAGATAGCAGGCGTTGTCCGCCTCGGCTTTGACCGTCACGAGATCGCCCGGCACTGGCCGCGGCTTGTCGATCCACATCGTCAATCCGATCGCGGATTTGACCTCGCGCAGAAACCCTGCCGACGCGGTGGGTTGGCTCGGCGTGTCCGTTCCCTTCAAAAGCGAAAAGAGATGCTCGAGTTCCTGGCGCGACAGGACTCCATGCAAGAGGCGGCGCGACAGCGGCGCGGCGGCGCCTTTCGCGTCTGCCAGCTCCTTCAGGAATTCCGGGCGCTCGAGGCCGGTCTCGCCCAGCGCTATCTCGAAGTCGGCGCCTTCGCGATAGCGTCGCGCCAGCCCTGAGACGATTTCGTCGCCATGCACGCGCATGTCGAGATCGACTCCGGCAGTTTTGGCCGCTGCGCGATACCGATCCCATCCGCCGAGCATCAGCAGCGCGTTCTCGCTATCGGTGCCGAAGAGCGGCAGCACGGCGCGGCGGTCAGGCGTCATGGGGCCTGCGGAAATATCGAGCGGCCCGGCAGCGCGGAAATCATCCTTGGCCTGGACCAAGCCTTCCGTATGACAGGCGAAACAATTGATGCCGGCTTTCGTCGCGGGCTCAACGGCGTTGGCTTCAATACCGGCATAAGGCTTCTCGATGCCGGGCAACGCGCGGTCGATGCGGTTACCTGCGGCATCGAATAGCGCGAACGCATAAAAACCGTTCGGAAGGGCGAAGAGCGCGCGGATCTGATCCGGCCGGAACGGCGACTTCGCCGTCGTTGCCGATTTCGGTCCTTGCGGATGTTCGAAGACATTTTGTTCGCCGCTGCTCGTTGCGAAGTCGTAGGCGAGCCAAAGTCCGGCGTGCTTCCCGGGATGTCTTTCGATCAGACGATTGCCGCGCGTAATGGCGCTTTCGCGAACCGCGAGGCGGCGCACGGATCCGGCCCGAATATTCGCGTCGAGATCAGTTCCATTCATCGTCGCCAGGTCGGCGAGCTTCGCGGGAAGCCCGAGCAGCGCGTAATAGAGCGGCGTGTCTCCAGCTGTTGCGGCAAGCCAATCGCCGTTGACGACAACAACGTTGCTGCCCGCAGTCTTCACGACGTCGGCCGCGATCGCGTGGATAAGCGCGGACGGATAGGCCTTTTCAATCAGCTTCCAGCGCGCGGCATCCCACCCGAAGTCAGAGAGACGAAATGATAAAAGCGTGCCGGCATCGTCGAGTTGCGTCAGCTTCACCGGCTCCGGAGCCCAGGAGAGGCTGTTCATCAGTTTGTCGAGCGCTTTTCGATAGGCTGTCATTTCGCCTGGCGTCGCACACGAGTTGTAGAGATGAACCAGCGAGATGAAGCGTACGTCCTTGCCTTGGTCGCGCTCGAGGTGCTGTGCCTCTCGCATCAATTTGTCGATCTCGGCCGGACGCACGGGCTGCCGCGACGGGCAGCTCTGAACCGCGGGAGGCAGATCCTTCAGCCAGCGGCGGATGGCCTGAATATCATCAGGCTGCGGCTCAGGCTTGGCGTCGGGCCCGGCAAATACGTCGAGCGGTGCGTGACGCGTCTCGAATACATCATAGAGGCGTGACGCATCAGGAAGGCCGGGCTTCACCAGAACCGGATCGCGCGCCAGTTCATCGATCGCCAGTATGTTTGCGATGTCGCCGGAAGCGAGAGGCTGTTCAAGCTTTCCCGTCTGATGACAACGGGCGCAGTAGGTTTCGAGGACCGTATAGGCCTTCGCCGCGCGCGGCTCGTCGGGACGCGATGGAGGCGGCGCGGATGCGTTGCTTCCCGGTTTTGCAGTCGCCTGCGCAATGACACGTGCGCTTGGAAGCGCGAATCCAATCGGAATCGCGGCCAGGCACGCGGAAATGATCAGGTATCTCGACCGCACCGTGTTAGAGCCCCGCCCGTTTCTTTTTCTTATTTGCCGCTCCTAACGCCGAGGCGCGGCACCATCGTGGCGGCGCGTGGGAAGCGGCGCCGTTAACACAGATGAAGAATTCGTTAAATTGCTCGACTGCGAGTTAGGCATTTCGGGAGTTCAAAATCGACCGCTAAGCAAAATTCGGTTACAAGAACCTTACTTCATTCGTACAGCGATGCGGGCACGAACGATGGACCTTAAGGCAGCGAGCGATCGGAATTCGACAGCTGACCGCGTAGCTTTAGCGAGCATGATGGTGTGCTTCCTCGCGACCGGGGCACTTCTCATCGGCACGCTCGCCGCGGCCTCGCTCGATCAGAACCGCCACGCGACGATCTCGAGCACGACCACGTCTCACTAGCACTTGTCTTTTGAACTTCCCAATCTTGATCCTGTTATTTTTTGTATCCTAACGATCCACCTGGGCCCCTCGCCGGAAAGCGCGGGGCCCATTTTTTTGTGCGATTCGGTTTTGCACGATCTCTCGTCAGGGCGCACCGGCGCCCGCCCCTGAGCTTTTGACAAGCACGACATAGCCGTTGGCTTTGAGCTCGGACACGACTTGTTCCAGGTGCTTTCGGTCGCGTGTTTCGATGACGAGATTAAGCTCGGTGCCCTTCGCCGGCACGTCAGTGAAAACGCGCTGATGATAGACTTCGACGACGTTGGCGCCGGCCTTACCGATGATGCCCGAAACTCTTGCCAGCTGGCCGGGACGATCGGGAATATCGATGGCGAGCCGCGACAGACGCCCATCGCGCGCGAGTTCCCGCGTCAATACACTCGCGAGCAGCCGGGTGTCGATGTTGCCTCCGCAAAGCACGAGCCCAATCTTCTTGCCCTTATAATGCCTGTTGGCTCCGCCGATCAGCGCTGCGAGACCGGCGGCTCCCGCGCCTTCGACGACAGTCTTCTCGATCGTAATCAGCAATGAGACGGCGCGTTCGAGGTCTGCTTCCGAGACTAGCAGAATATCATCGACGAGTTCTTCGATGATCTGCTGCGTGAAGCTGCCCGGCGCGGTGACGGCGATGCCTTCGGCGAGCGTATCACCGCCAACAGGAAGAGACGTCTTTTTCACTGCGTTGAGCATCGACGGATAAAGCTGGGCTTCGACGCCGATCACCTTGATCTTCGGATTGATGGCCTTGGCGGCGACCGCCATCCCCGAGATCAAGCCGCCACCGCCGATCGGAACGATCAATACATCGAGGTCAGGCGCCGTCTCGAGCATTTCGATCGCGACCGTTCCCTGCCCGGCGATGATCGCGGGATCGTTATAGGGATGGACGAAGGTCATACCGCGCTCGGTGCCGTAGCCGACGGCGAAGCCGTAAGCTTCCTCGAGGCTTTGCCCTTCGAGGATGACGTTCGCTCCGTGGCTGCGGGTATTCTCGACTTTGATGGTCGGCGTCCACGCGGGCATGACGATCGTCGCAGGAATGCCGAGGCGATGGGCGTGGTAGGCGACGCCTTGCGCGTGATTGCCGGCCGACATCGCGATGACCCCGTTCTGGCGCTGCTCGGGAGGCAGCGTCAGAAGTTTGTTCAGCGCACCGCGCTCCTTGTACGACGCAGTGAACTGCAAGTTTTCGAACTTGAGCCAGATTTCGGCATTCAGCAGCGCGCCAAGCGTGCGGCTCTGCTCAAATCGTGTTGCGACCACCGCGCCGCGGATGGCGTCGGCTGCACGCTTGATGTCGTCATAGGCGACGGCAAGCTGAGGAGGTTTTGTCGTCGCTAATTTGGTCATTATCTTTGGGCAGGTCTGTTGCAGATTTGGAGTTCTTACCACACTGGCTTGAGGTTCGCCCCTTGGCGAAGAGATCTAGCGCGCGCACTTGCCGAAGCCCAGGCGTTTTATTGTCGAGTGTCCGCCGGGGACCAGCTCATTCACTTCGTTGACGATTCCTGGCGCGGAGATATTGCATGGCTCGCCTGCCCGCAAAGATTGCCTTTGTCATTGCAGCTATGCTGTTCGTCGGGCTCGCTGACCAATTGCGAGCGGATCCCAGTGACGCGTACACAGGCCAGAAATTCGAATATGGCCCGTACGGGTCAGGGAGCAATCCCGGCAGCAACCAAGCAGCCCCGCAGAACGAGCCGCCGGCTCCCGCCTACCGCGGCGGCGACGCCGCGCAACCGGCGCCCGCTGGCTCAAACGAGGCCAGGGATTACGGCGATTCGGCACGCGCGCCTTCCGGAGCCGATGCGGATGACGGCGAGGACGAGGCCGACGGTCCACCTTCCGATGCCTATCGTCCGCCACCCAGGAATGGAGAAGAGCCAGGGCCTCACGATGCCGCCGCTGCCCCGCCAGCGGGCGACTTCGGAGGCGGACTGCCTCGTGTCGAAGTCCGTGCCAGCGCGCCCGACAGCAATGTTCCCTATGAAATTCGCGAGCATGACGCGCGGCATGCCGCCATAATGGCGTGGCGCCGCAAAGTCGCGGATCGCTTTGGACCCGAGTTTTCCCATTGGCGAACGGCAGCAGCCAAGCGCGTCGACTGCATGCCGGACCGCCGTGAAGGTCTCGTTTGCATCGCTAGCGCGCTGCCGGTGCGCGGGCTTGCCCGTTCCGAGCGATGGCGCCGGGACGGCCGTGACTAAGGCTTCCAGCGCCGGCATTATCGCTGGAGCAAACAATCGTGGTTGATCCCGGAGCTTCTTTTTGCGATCTGCCGCAGAGGTCGAACTGCGCGGCGCTGACGCTCGCTCACTGGTCGATCGGCGCAGATGGGAAATCACGACATGGCGAAAGTAGCGTGGCTGGGATTGGGTGTGATGGGCTATCCCATGGCGGGCCATTTAAGGGTGCGCGGCGGGCACGATGTGGTCGTTTATAATCGAACTGCTGCTAAAGCGGAAAAGTGGAAAGAGCAGTTTGGCGGGACCGTCGCGGCAACTCCCGCAGAAGCGGCGCGCGACTGCGATGCCGTGTTCGCCTGCGTCGGCAATGACGACGATCTCCGCAGCGTCACGATCGGCAGCGGCGGCGCTTTCGAGACCATGCGGGCGGGCGCGATTTTCATCGACCATACGACGGCATCGGCGAAGATCGCGCGCGAACTCTCAGCGGCCGGGGAAAAGCGAGGCTTCCACTTTCTCGATTGCCCAGTCTCCGGCGGACAGGCGGGCGCCGAGGGCGGCACGCTGACGGTGATGGCTGGCGGCGCAGAAGATGCATTCGCCGCTGCGGAGCCATTGATCAAAAGTTTTGCGCGCAGCGTTCGCAGGATGGGTCCGTCCGGTTCGGGGCAACTCGCAAAGATGGCGAACCAGATTGCCATTGCCGGGCTCGTTCAGGGGTTGGCAGAATCCATCCATTTCGCGGAATGCGCGGGGCTCGACATCGAAGCATTGATGGGAACGATTTCCAAAGGCGCGGCGCAATCGTGGCAGATGGACAACCGCTGGAAGACGATGCACGAGCGAAAGTTCGACTTCGGCTTCGCGGTCGATTGGATGCGCAAGGACCTTGCGATCTGCTTCGAGGAAGCGGCGGCTAACGGCGCCAACCTGACGGTGGCGCAGCTTGTCGACCGGTTCTACAGCGAGGTGCAGGAACTCGGCGGCCGGCGTTGGGACACGTCGAGCCTCATTGCGAGGCTGCAGCCGAAGAAGGACGTCTGATGACCTCAGGCTTCGGCACGCTCACTCTTCGCTGAGCGTTCGGTGATCGCGTACTGCAACGGCAATGCGGTCGTGTACTTGATCTGCTCCATTGCAAAGGCCGACGAGACCTTGGCGATATCGATGCGCGAAATGAGCTTTTTGTAGAAGACATCGTAGGCGGCGATGTCAGGGACCGCGACGCGGAGCAGATAGTCGATGTCTCCCGACATCCGATAGAATTCGACAACCTCCGGAAACTCGGCGACAGCGGCGTGGAATTTCTCGAGCCAAGCCAGCGAGTGTTTGTCGGTCTTGATCGACACGAACACCATGACGCCGGCATTCACCTGCTGAGCATCCAAGATCGCGACGCGGCGCTGGATGACTCCGGATTCTTCGAGCTTCTGGACGCGGCGCCAGCATGGCGTTGTCGATAGCCCGACCTCCTTGCCGATATCGGCTACGGGGCGGGTGCAATCCTGCTGCAGTATGCGCAGGATCTTCACATCCATTTCGTCCAACATTCGTCCGCCCTCAATGTAAGGAACATGTTTTTGTTCAATCTGCGATTTTGAAATTAATATTTTCTAATTATGCGGTGTCAACGATGATGTTAGTATTTTTTTTCGTTTTTGTGACGGTTTTCCTTGATCGGGCGCGCCCCTTCACACATGTATCTGGGTCTGAACAACAATCAGTCGCCGGATCATCAAGATGCCCCCCATCAGGCCCATTTCCGACAGAGTGTACATAAGCGGCTGGCTGGGCAAAGACGACTTCACAGACGTGAAGGCGCTCGGCTTTCAGAAGGTCGTCAATTTCCGTCCGGACAATGAAGCACAAGATCAGATACCAAGCACCGAGGCGGAGACAGCCGCCCGTGAGGCCGGTCTGGATTATTTGCACATTCCCGTAACGCGGAAGAACCTCTTCACCGACGACGTGGTCGCCAGGGCCGCGACGGAATTCGCCTCAGGTGAGCGGACGCTCGCCTATTGTGCCTCCGGTCAGCGCGCGGCCATCGTTTGGGCGGCTGCGACTGCGCGGTCTCATCCGGTTGACGAGGTGCTTTCCTCGGCCAGCGGCTGCGGTTTCGATCTGCGGCTCATCCGCGACGATCTGGAGGCGCAGGCCGTTCGCGCACACCAGTCGCCCGGCTGATCGGGCGGCGCTTCTGCCGGCGTGAACACCGGTCAGGCCTTCGCGCTCGGCCGCGCTGAAACCTCGCCATGCCAGCGCAAGACGTTGCTGAAACCTTCGGGTTGCCCGAGGCGTGCCGGTTTCATGAAATCGACGGCGACGAGAGCGGTGATGTCGGCAATGGAATAGTATTCGCCGGCGATAAACGGGCTTTCCGCTAAGCGCGCATCGATCAGCTTCAATTCGTGCGCGACCTTGTCCTTGTTGGCTTCGCCCCACGCCGCTATTTGCGGAACTTCGAGATGCGCCATTTTCGGGTGTAAATGCCGAAAAACGGCGAACACCGCGTTGAAGAGCCCGATCTCGATGCGCCGGTTCCACATCTCGACCTCGGCCTTGCAGACCGCCCCGCTGCCGAACAAGGCGGGTTCGGGCGAGACCTCTTCGAAATAGCGGCAGATGGCGACGGTCTCGGAGATGACGCGGCCGTCATCGAGAATTAAAACTGGCACGCGGGCCCAGGGATTGAGCTTGGCGAAGTCGCCGGTCTTCAGGTCATCGACCATCATATTCAGCTCTTCGCGCGGAACGTCGATGCCCTTCTCGGCGAGGAAGATGTTGACCCGTCGCGGGCTTGGGGCCGCATGCGTTTCGATGATCCGCAATTCTTACCTCCCTATTTGGTTTTATTCTCAGCGCGCCATTTGCCCGGCCGGTCGAATTCGCCAGCCCACAGGCCACGCCGGGCAGATCGCGCGGCGGCTTCCTCAGCATCATAAGCGCCGTACGCGACCGCCATACCGGCCGCGACCATACCGGCATTGAGATCGCGGCCGCCGACAGTGCAGCGGGCAAGAAGCCGACCGTAGACATCTCTCTGGGTGACGTTGCAGGTGACGGTCTCGCCGCCGATGGCGCGAACCAAGGCAAGGTAAGCGTCTTCGCCGCACGTCCAGACCTCGCCGCCGCGCAAACACGTCTGGCGGCCTTCCGGCGCATCTATCCCCTGAAGCCGGACCTCGTTTCCGTCCACCCACAAGCTGTCGCCGTCAATCGGGCGGCCGAGCCCGGTAACACTGGCCGGAAACGGGTCATACTGGCTTCGAGAAAAGCGCCAATGGTCGCGGCCGGCGAAAATAGCCGTTGCAGCGACAATTAACATCAGTGTGAGCCTTACATAGGGCCCCCAATGTGCTAGATGGCCGTTTATGCGGCGCGCCGACGCCCTCCGCCGCTTGGGCGGGTTGGGTTGCATTTCAGACCCTCAACCAATCCGCGAGATTTTAAGTCTTGCTTTAACAAATTGACGCCAATTTACCGGCGCCGCCCGGGTTTCGCCAACTCGTGCCATTTCATCTAAAGGACGCAACGCGCGGTATGGACGATAACGCCTACAGCGTCGAGCCGGCAGCTGAACAGCCAGCACGCTCGGCCGGACGAGGCCGTTCTCGGGATGAGCTCAAATCATTCCGGGAGAGGCTGACGCACGGCACCGTTCATAAGCCCGAGTTCGAATACGAACTGCTCGTGATGTTCGCGCGCAACGAGACCAGCGCGCCCTTCGCGATGCCGGCGCTTTGTTTCATCTTCTACATCACGTCGATGTTCTGGGCGTCGTTCACCGAGGCGACGACCTGGATCGCCATCGTCTCGATTTCTCGCGTCTACATGCTCGATCAATGCCGGCGGTTGCTTTCCATTCCCCGGACCGAAGTCAACGTCGGCCAGTGGCGGCGCCATTTCACCCGGATCGAACTCGTCAACGGTTTCGCGCTCGCCGCATTCGCGCTCATCGGCATCTCGATCAACAACCCCAACGGCGTTTCGCCCGCGACGTTTTCCTCGCACGTCTTCATATTCGCGACGCTGATGGTCGTGCTCGCGATCCGGATGACGTTCGCCTCGACCCTCCCTCGCCTCTTTCTTGCTGGCACCGTACCGATGACCGTTGCCGTCGCCGGCCGCCTCTTCACGCTTGGAGACCCCTTCTATTTTGCGCTCGCTTCGATGGCGATCGGCATTCACGTATTCTTTGTTTATCTCGCGCGCGGCTTGCACTCGACGGCTCTGGCGATGGTCGAATTTCGCGCCGAGAAGGACAGCCTGATTTCGGAACTCGAAGAGGCCGGCGCCATTTCGGATGAAGCGCGCCGCCGCGCGGAAGCTGCCAATAAGGCGAAATCGCGCTTTCTCGCGACGATGAGCCATGAGCTTCGCACTCCGCTCAACGCGATCATGGGCTTTTCCGAGGTCATGGAGAAAGAGCTGCTCGGACCGATCGGCAACGACATCTATCGCGATTATGCGCGCAGCATTTATCAGAGCGGCGACCACCTGCTCTGCATCATCAATGAAATTCTCGATCTCTCGCGCATCGAAGCGGGCCGATACGATTTGCATGAAGAGACGATGCGTCTGACGGACATCGCCGAAGATTGCCAGCGCCTCGTCAAGATCAAAGCCGATGCGAAAGCTTTGACGATCGTCGAGGATTTTGCTCCGGACTTGCCGCATGTCTGGGCTGATCCGCGGGCACTCCGCCAGATCTGCCTCAACCTGCTCTCCAATGCCTTGAAGTTCACGCCGAAGGGCGGCCGCATCACGCTGATCGTCGGCCACACCCAGGACGGCGGTCAATTCATGACGGTCGCGGATACGGGGCCCGGAATTCCGAAGGACGAGATTCCGCGTGTGCTGCAGGCTTTTGGCCAGGGTTCGCTCGCGCATGAAACCGCCGAGGGCGGCACCGGCCTCGGGCTTCCGATCGTGCAAAATCTCATCCACTTACATGGCGGCACGTTCGACCTGCAGTCAGAGCTGCGGAAGGGAACGGAAGTGACCGTCATGCTTCCGCCCCAGCGCGTTCTGCACGCGATTGCACCGTTGCAGCCGCTCGGCCAGGAACGCCACCGCGATCCCGCGCCGCGTCCGGCGCGGCAACCGCGCATGCGTCCCGCTTCACCATTCGCGCCCGAGACTGTGGCCTACAAGGTCGCAGGCGACGCGCGATAATCCATTGCTATTCGGGGTCCGATGCTCGGCTTTCTGCTAACGATCATTCTGGGGCTTGGCGCGCTGCTCGCCGCAACGGTGTTTGGCGGGCTGAAACTGGACGCCGTTCCCGACTTGCCGGTTGCGGCAACGGTGATCGCTATACTCGTCGCGCTCTACATGGCGACGTTGCTCAATCACCGAGGCGAACGGCGGCTTGCCTTGTGGCCGACCCTTGCTGCGTGCTTCTCCGGCGCGGTTCTTGTCGCGGGCGCTTACAATAAGAGCACGCCGTTCTCGTTGACGGATCTCATTCCCAGCGAAAGGAGCAGCGTAGATGCGGCTCCGTCGCGACGCGATACGCCGGCCTCGGTACGCATCCGCCAGAACGACGACGGCACGTTTCTCGCCAACTCCGAGGTCAATGGACAACCGATGACGGTGCGGATCGACACCGGCTCCGCAACGGTCGTTCTCCGGCAATCAGACGCCGAAAAGGCTGGCATCGACGTGAGCCATCTCACGTTCGATACGCCGCTCAAGACTGCGAACGGAACGAGCTATCTTGCGCCTGTCCGGCTGAAGTCGGTGCGCATCGGACCCTTGGCGATCGACGACGTCGAAGGGCTCGTCGCACGGCCCGGAACTCTTAACGAAAACCTGCTCGGTACGAGTTTCTTAAGACGTTTGGCGTCTTATCAAGTCACCGGCAATTTTGCGACGCTTCGGCAATAGAACGCCGATCACGGTTTGCACTGCTCTCTTGGAAAAGGGCGTCCGGAATGTCATCGGCAACGGTCAGTCTGTTCGGGTCCTTCGCGCTTGCGGCGGTAGGGGCCGCTGGTCTTGCCTATACGTTAACACATCCGGGCGTTCTTGCCGGTTTTGTTGAACGCGCAAAAGCGACATCCGGGATTTCGCAGCAGGCGTCCGAAAGACAAAGCGACGGCGCTCTCCCCGGCACGGAAGAAACTCCGCGTCGGCAATCCGGCGTCGTGACCCTGCCAGCAGGCGACTATGGTCACTTCCAGGCTCAGGCCGACATCAACGGACGCGATATCGATGTGATGGTCGACACCGGGGCATCGCTCGTCGCGCTCACCTACGAAGATGCGCGCCGGGCTGGGATTTCGGTGACGCCCTCCGACTTCACGCATACGGCCCAGACTGCGAACGGCATCGCCAGAGTTGCACCTGTCACAATTCAACGCATCAGCATCGGCGATATTACCGTGCGAAACGTTGCGGGCGTCGTATCGGAGCGCGGCGCTTCCGAGCGAACATTGCTTGGAATGTCCTTCCTGGGACGGCTTTCCCGTGTCGAAATGCGCGGTGGCACCCTCGTGCTGCAAGAGTAACTATCCGCAAATACCCCTCCACTATTCCACTATTCCGCCCATAACATTGCTGATAGAGCGCACCCCGGAACCCCGCCCTGGTATCAGCGCGTTAGGTTCCCCGAATGAATCCTGTTCGAGGAGAGGCATATGTTGCCGAAGCCACGCGCCGACCTAAAGCCGAATACCGCCGACTTTGAGCGCTTGCCGCTCGTCAAGCCGACCGGTTTCCGCGAATACGATGCGCGATGGCTCTACCCGCAAGAAATCAACCTCATGGGCCTCAACGCCGTTGGCCTCGGCATGGCAACGCTCTTCGCCAGGCGCGGCGTTCCGAAGCGTCTCGTGGTCGGGCATGACTACCGGTCATATTCCGCCGCCGTAAAGCAGGCGCTGATGACCGGTCTTCTGGCCGGAGGCTGTGAAGTTCACGACATCGGACTCGCACTTTCGCCGATGGCCTACTTTGCGCAGTTCGAACTCGGCGTCGAAGGCGTCGCGATGGTGACGGCGAGCCACAACGACAACGGCTGGACCGGCATCAAGATGGGATTGTCGCGTCCGCTGACGTTCGGGCCCGACGACATGTCCGAACTGAAGTCGATCGTTCTCAACGGCGAGTACCAGGAAGGGTCGGGCGGCAAATATATTTTCGTTCCGGACCTCGAAGCGCGCTACATCAAGGCGCTGACCAACCGTCCGAAGTTCAAGCGCCGTCTCAAGGTCGTCGCGGCGAGCGGCAACGGCACGGCGGGCGCATTCGCGCCGAAGGTTCTCGAAGCACTCGGCTGCGAAGTCGTGCCTCTCAATGCCGACCTCGACTACACATTCCCGAACCACAATCCCAATCCCGAAGACATGAAGATGCTTCATGCAGTTTCGGCGAAGGTGCTCGAAACCGGCGCGGATGTCGGTCTCGCCTTCGACGGCGACGGCGATCGTTGCGGTGTCGTGGCCAACGACGGGCATGAGATCTTCGCGGACAAGGTCGGCGTGATGCTGGCTCGCGATCTATCTGCGATCTACCCGAACGCCAAATTCGTCGTCGACGTCAAATCAACGGGACTGTTCTCAACCGACCCGGTGCTGCTCGCGAACGGCGCCACGACGAGCTACTGGAAAACGGGGCACAGCTACATCAAGCGCTACAATTTCGAGCACAAAACGCTCGTGGGCTTCGAGAAGTCCGGCCACTTCTTCTTCAACGAGCCGCTCGGCCGCGGCTACGACGACGGTCTTGTGTCGGCCATTGCCGTTTGCGACATGCTCGATCGCAGCCCCGGCAAGACGGTTGCGGATCTTCGCGATGCGCTGCCCAAGACCTATGGCTCGCCGACGATGTCGCCGCATTGCGACGACGAGAAAAAGTACAACGTCGTCGATCGCGTTACCGAGCACTATAAGCGCCAGCAGGAGACGGGTGGCCGCGTCGCCGGCCAGGCGATCCGCGATCTCATCACAGTCAATGGCGTGCGGGTTATGCTCGAAGATGGGACCTGGGGCCTCGTCCGCGCATCGTCGAACAAGCCGGAGCTGGTGGTCGTCGTCGAAAGCCCGACGTCGGAAGCGAATATGAAGGCGATCTTCAAGGACATCGACCAGCAGCTCGCGCGCTTTCCCGAGGTCGGCGAGTACAATCAGAAGATCGCTGTCTAATCTTGACGCCCGGCGGCTTCGCTTCCCGGAGCCAGCCGCCGGCGCATGGCATCAAGTCAGCAATGTCCAAAGGAAGCGCGCGACGACGGTCGTGATGAAGACGGCGAACGCAAGCTCAAGCTTACGTTTCGAAATGCCGTGCGCAACCTTCACGCCCCATGGCGCCGTCAACACTGCCAGCGGGGCGATAACGCATGCGCCGAGGTTGACATAGCCCAGCGATAGCGGCGGCAGGTTTGCTTCGCCCCATCCGGAGATGATGTATCCCGCGATGCCCGGAATGGCGATGACGGTGCCGATGCCGGTCGCGGTTCCGACGGCTCTCAGCAGTGGCGTCCCGTAGAGCGTGAGAAGCGGAACGGTGAATGTCGCGCCGCCGATCCCCATCAGCGTCGAGATGAGACCGATGATCGCTGCGGCGCCCTCGAGCCAAGGTGGCTTAGGCAGCTTATCGGCAATCCGCCAATCGTCCCTGCCGAGATACATTTTCGCCGCGAGCGCCGTGCCGAAGACGACCCATACCCAGCGCAGCGCTTCGCTGCTGGCGTAATACGCGATGACTATACCCGCGATCACTCCCAGGAAGATCCAGGGCCCCATGCGTTTCACGACATCGATATCGACCGTGCCGCGCGCGCGAAACGCCGAGAAAGATCGAAACACCGTGGGCGCGATGACGCCAAGTGTCGTCCCGAGCGTGACGTGCATCCTGACATCCTCGGGCACGCCTGCCACCCCGAACACCTCGTAAAGCACGGGTACGAGTACGCCACCGCCGCCGATCCCGAGCAGACCCGAAAGAAAGCCCGCGAGAAGGCCGGCAGCCGCGAGCAGAGCCAGCAGTGCGATCAGATGTTCAGACGAAATCGCATGCATTCCTACGCCGCGTCCGGTTGGTCGTCGCGGCCGTACCCGTGCTCGGCGAGTGCGATCGCGTCCTCCAACACGCCGATCGTCGCCAATGCGTTCGTCGCACGCTCGCTCAGCAGGCGGCGGAATGCACGGCCGCGCGGCTGACCATGATAGAGGCCCAAGACGTGCCGCGTGATGTTCGACAGCCGGCCGCCGTTACCAACGTGCTCGGCCGCGTAGGGAAGCAGGAGGGACAATGCTTCTCCCCTTCCCGGCGCATTGGCGTATTCTCCGAAGATCCTCTGATCGACGTCAGCAAGGATGTAGGGATTTTGATAGGCGGCGCGGCCAAGCATGACACCGTCGACGTGCTCGAGGTGGCGGCACGCATCGTCAAGCGTCTCGATGCCGCCGTTGATGACGATGGTGAGTTCGGGATGCTTCGCCTTCAGGCGGTAAACACGCTGATAATCGAGCGGTGGGACCTCGCGGTTCTCTTTCGGCGATAATCCCTTCAGCCAAGCCTTGCGCGCGTGCACGATGAACGTGCCGACGCCGGTCGCCGCGACGACTTCGATGAAGCGCTGCAGGTCGGCCTCTGCGTCCTGATCGTCGATGCCGATGCGGCATTTGACGGTGACAGGCATTGATTGGCTGTTGCGCATCGCGGAGACACATGCTGCGACGAGTTCAGGCTCCGCCATCAGGCAGGCGCCGAAACGGCCCTCCTGAACACGGTCCGACGGGCAGCCGATGTTGAGATTGATTTCGTCGTAGCCGAGGCCCGCGCCAATGGCCGCCGCATCGGCGAGCTTTGCCGGGTCCGAGCCGCCGAGCTGCAAAGCGATCGGGTGCTCTATGGCGGAGAAGCCGAGCAAGCGCTGGCGATCGCCGCGGATGACGGCATCGGCGGTGACCATCTCGGTATAGAGCAGCGCACGCTTCGTCAGCCCACGGTGGAAGACGCGGCAATGCCGGTCAGTCCAGTCCATCATGGGTGCGATGGAGAATCTATGGGCTTGGTATTGCAAACCGGATCCTGCTTTCAGCGGGCATCAGACGCTTGCCTGCGGCCACGCGCGCGTAACTCGCACCCCGGAATAGTGCGACTTGGCTAGCCGTGCAATGCGTTATGAACGTCTCAACTATGGCTGCCCGGTTTCTCCGCTTTTGGCGGAGCGCCCGGTAGTCGAATAAAGCGGAAGCGTTCCATTCTGGAAAGCACGCGCGTCGTAGCCGCGCAGCTCCATTGTGAACGTCACCTGCGCGGGACCACCCCGGAGAATATGGTCGAGCGGTCCGAAATCGTTAACCTCTGCCTGATCGAGCACTAAGCGAAAGTTGTAAGGGCCGGGCTCGCGAATGAGTTGATCGGGCTTTTGGGCCGGGCCGTTCGTGTAGAACAGTACCGTTTGCGTCTTGCTTGACTTGCCGGACAGGGGGATCGGCGCGAACGGATCAAATCCGTTCGCGCGGGCTTTATCCATCGTCCACCGGCCGAGATCGGCGGCGTAGAAGCGTTTCGTTTCGCCGGTCTTGGGATTTGTCGCTTCGAGATCCATCGACAGGATCGTGCCGGTGCGGCCCCCATCGTTCAGGAGCGTAACGGGCACCTCAATGACCTCGAAATTGCTGTTGTTGTAAGGCGCGCTGAATTGAATGACAGATGGCACGAAGACTTTGATCTCCGGCGCCTTGAGAGAGCTTTCCCAAAGGCTGTAGCCGGAGAAGACGAGCGCCAGCACCGAAATCATCGCCGAAAGCGTTCCGCGGCTATGTCCGGATGACTCGCTTGCATCGTTTTCCAAGCCGGCACCTGCCAGCTCGTGTTGAGCCTTCGCCATATCCGACACCCCCAATTTCCAATCCCCGCGGCAAGCAACCAGCATGCTCGGCGGACGTCAAGGCACGGCGGGACGATTGCGATCTCTTGTGTCATTCAAACGCGCTCTGCGGCGATGAGCGCGCTTTGTCAATTTTCCTTCATCAGGCTCCGCCTATGGCGATGCCTTCACGGTCGAGCCGACGACAGCTGCCACTACCTTTGCATCTTTAGGGCCCGGCTCGCGATCAGAAGGTTCGTCGGTCGTACCCGGGGCGTTCTCGATTTCGTTCAGCCATTCGGCCGTTCGCGTGAAATCTGGGTCGGCCGTGAACCGTTCGCTCGGCGCAAAACCTTCGGAACGGCTGATGGCCTGCGCGATGAGCTTGCGAAATTCCGGCACATCGAAATACGATGCGTGCACGAGTTCCTTCCACGTGAAGTAGGTGCTGATGGCGGTGTCCGCCGTATGTGAGGGAACAGCAAACCTAATCTGCCCAATGGCGCGGCGAAACTTGGCGATCGAGAGGCTCGCCGCCTCATTGCTGTAGTCGGTGATAACGTCAGCGACCGCCGCCGGAAGCCGGGGCAAAGACTTTTCGAGCCACATGGGACGATCCAGCGCTCCAATAGCGATCTCGCCCGCTGTGTCGTTTCCGTAGGCGGCGCGCTTTACCTCGGAATTCGTGATGTTGTTTAATAATTTGCTCGCGACGGCGCTGATGAATGTCGCCAGCGCTTGAATCACAACCATCAGGAGCAGCGCCAAGACTCCCAAGATCGCCGGCACGATGATCGCGGGAACGAACAGCGACCAGAACCAGCGCTTCCGCCGATCTTGGAAATCGGCGGCTCCGAGGGCCCAGGAAAGTTCGTCGGTCACCACATGAAGCAGCAGGCCGCTGTTGATCGAGAGATCGTGTCCGCCGCCGCACAATGTACCGCTGGTGCAGGGCTGGCCCCCCGCTTCAAAGAAGCGCCTTTTGAAGCGCATGCCCCGCTCGATGGCGTCAAGGTTGGGATATTGCGCCTCCAGCGCCTCGCGCTTCTCACGATACTGCTGCCAGGCCGCCTTGCGGTCTTGAGGCGGCTGTACCGGCGCGCCGCTTTCCGTCGTCACCTCTTCGCCATCACCCTTGCGTGCAACGATGAGCTGACTGCGCAGCGCGATCAATGCCGCTTCGGCTTCGGGCGAAGCGTTCGCATCGTAAATTTCCGTTTTGAGCCATTCCGCTATGCCAATCATCGCGGGAGGCGAAAACAGGATGAAAAAATAGATCACCGGCAGCGCTATGACGGACAGCAAAGTGATCGAGGAGACCGCGAACGACTTGTCGAAAAACTCGAGGCGGGCGTCGGGCAACAACGCGAGGCCCTGAATGGCTTCGTCTTCAGGATGAGACAACGGCAGCCAGCGCGACCCGAAGTTGTTCTTCGCGCGTCTCGTTATTCGAGAATGGTAGCTTAGCAAGCTCCGGCTATCTAGCCAGTGCAACACTATATAGAACGTGAGCGCCGGCAGGCTGGCGAGGACACCTGTCAGGATCCATACGCGCGGAAAGGTATTCCCAAAAAGCGATCGCTCGTTGCCGAGCTGGGTCGCCAACACGTAGACGATGAACATCAACAGCAGCATCATCGACGCGACGAAGATGACCTTGCGCATCAAGCTCAATCTCGTCAGCAGAAAGACCTCTTTTCGCAATTTGAGAAATGGCGTGCCGACGGTGATCCAGCGCTTCAGGTTCGCGAGAGGTCTTTTGCGTGCGGCGCTTTCGAGCAGAGCATCGGAGAGGATCGAGCCGCCGTGGCTATGGCCTACGAGGCAATAGGGCTCACTTTTGGCCTCGAGCTCGCGCATGACCTTGGTGAGCCGCTCGCCTGCGTCGCGCCGCTGGGTCTCGCTATTATCTCCCGCCCAGGGAAAAGGCACAAAGTTGAGCTCACCGTCGCGTGCGTCGATGAGATCGTGCATCTCCTTTTCGAAAACACTCCCCTTTTCCCACCATTGCAACTCGGGCGGGGGGCTACCGTCAGGATTCGCAGCCGTCGGTCCTGCGAACGTGCCGTGCACCGCAATAATCGTTGCCAAAGCCCCCTCCTCCGTCCTTACGCGACGGCCTCAAACCCACTCACCGGGGTCGTGAGCCGCGATTACGAATTCTGCATGACGTCCCTATGCCCGAACGGCGGCGGATGATGCCCAATCCCATCAACGGTGGCATCAGGGCAAAATCTCAGACGTCACGAATGTTTGCCTGTGTGGCCTAGTTGCTTTGCGCAACGACGTTGACGGCCACTTTGCCTCGCTTCGAGGATAGGCACGCGCGTCTCTGTGATCGTTTGACGCGTCTTCGGACTTATCTCCCGCACATCCGACTTTCATACCCACACCAGAAGAGACGGCGCCGATTGAAAGCTGTTTTCTTCACTGAGTATTTGCGTGCTGACCAACTCACGCGCATACGAAAACCAAGGAAAAAATCTGCAATGAGTCAATCGCCGTCCACGAACCCCCAGCGCTCGGTCATCCATCTTCTTCGCCGCGTTGATCAGTGCGCTGCTCAGCTTTATACGACCGAAAGTGCCGACAACGATCTCACGCTCCGGCAGCTTGCGATCCTGACGGCGATCTCTCGTCAGGAGAACCTGAGTCAGACCGATCTCGTCGCGATGACTGGGATCGACCGCTCTACCGTTGCCGGCATCGTTAGCCGTCTGCTTCGCAAAGGACTTCTGGAACGCAAGCGGTCGCCACTCGATGGCCGGGCCTACTGCGTCCGTCTGTCGAAGCGCGGCCAAAAGGCCGTTTCCGGCGCCGACCGTCTTTACTCGCGCGTAGAAAAGAAGCTTCTCGCATCGGTTCCAGCGGCGGAGGCGTCCAAGTTCGTTTCGACCTTAAAGACGATCCTCTCGGCGCACGCTGACGATGAGCAAACCGGAGCGTCTGCGTAACTTCCGCAAGTTTGCTTGCCATATATAGGCCGCCCACATTAATCGTAAAATGTTGGGCGGCCTTTTAGACTTTGCAATTGACGTGTCGCGATTGCCACCTATCTTACGAATTGGTAAGGGGATGAGGGCTATGTTTCGCACGCCAGTTGACTGGGCTAATTCGTCATCAGACGAATTGGCTGAGTATTCCATCCACACATCCGATGTGCATCCGCGCGACCGATTCCAATATTGGTTCGAGTCGACGCGGCGCGTTTTTGGGCCCTACGAAAACCGTCCAAACCAGCGGGCGCGTTTCGAAGGAGACTTGCGCTATCTCACGATGCCTGGGATGTCGCTCATAATCTTCCGATGCAACGGCATGCGAGCATGGCGCACAGAGCGTCAGGCCAATTTGTTCGGCGATCTCGTCCATATCACCGTCCCCCTCTTCGGCTCAGTGAAGCTCAGGCAGGATGGCCGAGAGGCGGAACTGGAGACCGGAGACCTCTGTCTCATCGATGCCGGACGGGCATCTACGCTTATTCAATCGCCGCAAGCCCGTTGTCTTGTCGTCGAATTTCCGCGGCGCGAGTGCGAGGCTCGTCTTGGGCCGCTCAGCCGGTGGACGGCGCGGTGTGTCAGCGGCAAGCAGGGTGGCGGCGCGCTCGCATCGACTTTCGCAAGACAGCTTCCCGACCAGCTTTCCTTCATGAGCGGACCGTCACAGACGGAGATCGCGCGGCAATTCCTCGATCTCATCGCCCTGGCGGTCAAAGAAATCGAAGGCGTTGCTTTTTCTCATTCGTCGGCGCGGCTTGCGTCGCTGCTACGTCTCAAGGCGGTGGTCGATTCCAACCTAACGAACAGCAGCGTGACATGCGAAGAGCTCGCGACGGCAGCGGGCATTTCGGTTCGCTATGCCAACCAGTTGCTCGATGCAGAGCAAATTTCGTTGCAACGGCTGTTGTTCAACCGGCGGATAGAAAAATGCCAGGTGGCACTTGCCGACCCGGCGCAAGCCCATCGCCAGATCAGCGATATCGCGTATTCATGGGGCTTTGGCGACGTCTCGCACTTCGGCCGCCTGTTCAAGGCGATGACCGGCATGACGCCACGTGATTACAAAAAGTTCAACCTCACCGCGTTGACGAAATCTGAATAAATTCCTGCTAGCGATCTGTGATCGCGGAACCATACGCCCGTCATTTTGCTTTTCTTTTGCTTCGAGACCATCTGTGGTCAAATTTCGGGTCTAAATTTTAAGCTTCATGCGCGCGGGCGCATTGTAAGGGTAAGCAGCTTGTAGGTCCGTCTTGAGCGCGCAACAGGAATTGTTAGCCCGTGCCATGGCGCTTCGATCGAGCGTCATAGCCAAGGCGCATCGCCTGGCCGTTCGCTATTCCGTCATTCTCACCCGCGTTGCTTTTCTCGGCCTTTTGCTGCTTCCGCTGCTCGAGCCCAATAGCTTCTATATCATCCGCGCCGGCCGCGGGACGTTGCCGCCGAAGTCGGAGTTGCATGCGCGATCCGATATTGGCACTACGGCGCCTGAAATTGCGCCAGGGGTTACAGCAGAAGCCGACCAACCGCCTTCGGCAGCCGACGTTGAATCGCCTTCGACGACGGTGACCGACGGCAAGGTACCGACTTTGCCGCCAGTCGATATGCCGACGCCGGTGCTGCCTGCGCAGCCGGCCGAGCCAAATGCATTGCCAGCAGAATCCGCGGGACCGGATGGCAAGCCGCTTCCACCTTCCAAACAGGCGACTGTGCCGTGGACGGATACCGAAATTGCAGACGCGAAGGCTGAATGCGGGCGGCTTCTCGCCAATATCACGGCCGTAACCGAAGAGCTTCCGCCCGCGCGCGAGGGAATTTGCGGAGCGCCTGCGCCACGCGAACTCAGGAGCGTCGGCGAGAGCAAGGTGAAATTTGAACCGCCCGCCACGCTCAATTGCCCGATGATCGCCGGGCTCGCCATCTGGATCAACGACAAGCTGCAGCCGGCTGCACAGCAGAGCTTCGGTTCGCCGATCGCACGGGTCATCGGCGCGTCCTATTCCTGCCGGAATCGCTATGGCCTTGCGCGCGCGCCGCTCAGTGAGCATGCGCTGATGGATGCCGTCGACATTGCGGCGTTCGTTCTCGCCGATGGCAAGGTCATCCGAATTTCCAGAGGATGGGGGCCGACCACGGCGCAACTGAAGCGAGCAGCTGCGAAGGCCAGCGAACCTACAACCGTCAATAAAGTCAAAGGCGAAAAATTGCTCGTCTCGGCTTCGAAACTCGGTGCCAACGACATTGCGAAGCACGGTGAAGACAAGCCGAAATCGCCAGAAGCCGAGAAAGAAGCGGCCGCGAAAGTGGCCCTGTCATCGTTTCTTCATCAGGCGCACGATAGCGCCTGCGAGATCTTCGGCACCGTGCTCGGCCCCGACGCCAACGACGCCCACCACGACCATTTTCATCTCGACATGAAAGTGCGCCGGCAACAGCGTTCGTTGTGTGAATAGACCTGAACGCGACGACTGCCTGCTCCGGCGCCTCAAATCTTGAGTGCGATGACGTCCATGGAGCTGCGATGGCGCTCGCCGATGTCGTATTCGGCAAACCTGAAGCCTTCCGCCTCGAGCAGCAGCACGAGCCGCGCTCGCGTAAAGTGATGGTAGTGCTCGAGTTCCGCCCAGTACGGGTTGGTGCCCGTCGCATCGAGCGCGCGCCAGACGATGGTGTCGCGGTTGAGCATTGAGAGGAAAAGCGCGCCGCCGCGCTTCATCCTCTGATTGACGGAGCGAAGCATCGCCGCGGGGAAAGGCGTTCTATCCAGGACGTCGACCAAACTGACGACACTGAAACGTTCCTCGGCGGCGAGCGTCTCGATGTCATGATGCGCCTCGTATCGGAATTTCTTCAGTTTCATGACACGCCCGACGTTGGCATCGACTCCGACGGGTGAAAATCCCCATTCGGCTGCGGTGAAAAGGAGCGATGCATTGCCGAAGCCGATGTCGAGCCAGTCGCCTTGCGGCATGTGCCTGGCCACGCGCGCGACGATTTTCGCGGACACCTTGCGCTGGTTTTCAGCGTCCTTTCCGACCTTCTGCTCCGCCTTCGCGGCCGGATAGATCAGCTCCTGGCCTTCGGGCGTCAGATATCCTTCCGTGAAAACGTGCGCGCACGATCCGCAACGGCACCATTTCAGCATCGTCGGGAGTATCGAGTTGTAGGACGGATGGTTCGTTATCCGTGCCTCCTGTGCGTGTGTAATATCGCGGCTCTCGCAAAGTGGGCAGGCTTCGTGAATTGCCCTTGGCCCTTGGCTCGCCGGCTTTGGCATTTGCGCGGGCGCCGGCATGCGATCGGTTTCAACGATTGCAAAAGCCCGTGGCGCTTCGCCGGATCGCATGATTTCCACCATCTTCTCAAACGAGGCTTCGAGGTTGCGCGTGTAGCGCGTGGAGTCGAATAACGGCGCGGTGTCTCTCATCGCTGCGAGCTTGCGCCGAACCCTAGCGAGCTTCTCCTTGTCGCGCGCGAGTTCGAGCGCGAGAGCGGTATAGGCGTCGAGGTCGGTGGTGACGAGTTCCGGCACGCCCATTGCCGTCAGGAGACTACCCGCGACACGGCCGGAGAACGTTTCGCCAAGGCATGTCAGAACCGGCAATCCGGCCCAAAGGGCATCGCTCGTCGTCGTGTGTGCGTTACACGGAAGCGCATCCAGGAAAAGATCGGCGAGGCGGTGGCGGGCGAGATGTTTCTCGACACGCGTGCGTTCGGCAAAGACGAGCCTAGCCGGATCTATGCCTCGCGCTGCCGCCTCCCGTCTCAAATTGCTGGCGCAGGTCTTGTTCGGTACGAGCAGCCACAGCACGGAGCCCGGCACCTTTCTCAGAAGGTGCATCCAGACGTCGAACATCGTCGGGTTGAGTTTGTAGCTGTTGTTGAACGAACAGAACACGAAGGCATTTTCAGGTAGCCCGCAATCGGCGCGCGTTAGCGGCTCATCCGAGATTTTCCGTTGGCGGTCGTTCGGCTGATACGTATTCGGGAGGTGGACAATTTTTTCGGAATAGTCGGCTTGATGCTCCATCGGCGCGACGATGGCGTCGGCGATGATATAGTCGATGAAGTCGGCTCCCATCGTCCCCGGATAACCGAGGTAGTTCACCTGAACCGGCGCCGGACGATAGCTCAGAATTTCCGGACGTCCGTCCTTCGTATAGCCCTTGAGATCTATCAGGATGTCGATCGCATCCGCGTTGATTGCCGTGGCCACATCGCGGTGGGTCATTGGACCGATTTTCCGGACATGCTCAAATGCCTTCAGCATCCGCTGACGCATGGAGCTGCCATCCTCGGGACTGAAGCAGTATCCAAAGATTTCGAAGCGGGTGCGATCGAGCTTCTCCAAGACTTCGGAGAACAGCATCGCAGTCGCATGCTCGAAATAATCACAGGAGAGGAAACCGAGACGGATCCGCTGCCCTACGCCCAGACGATTCTCGTAGGTTTTGAACCGCATCTGCTGCGGAACAGCCATGGGCTTGATGTAGTTCTCAGCCGCTCTCCGTTGATCGGCGCGTGTCGACCATATCGAAATGAGCTGAAACGGTGCGATATGCATCGACTTCGCACGGAAATTTTCGAGGCAGTAGCGCCCCTCCTCGTCGACACCCGGCCAATCGCATTGAAAATGGAGGAGGTTCAGATACTCGAAGCGATTGACGAACGCGTCGGGTGCGCATTCGAGGCACTTCTGGAAGGCGGCGTCCGCTTCATCGTAGCGGTCCATCGTCTTGAGCGTGATCGCCAGATTGTAGTGCGCGTGGGCAGATGCGGGGTCGAGCCTGATCGCATGCTCGAATGCCTGGATGGCGCCGGCCTGCATGTTCAGCGACCGCAGCACACCGCCAACGCCGATGTAGGCTTCCGCACGGTTCGGCTCAATCGCGAGACCGGCCTGATAGCTCGCAAGAGCCTCCTGGATAAGGCCTCGCCCTTCGAGCGCGAGGGCTAGGTTGAACTGGTAGTCGGCGTTGCCAGGCTTGATTTCAACGGCGCGGCGGCAAAGTTCAATCGCTTCATCAAATCGGCGATCCTGACGCAGATAGACGGCCAACTCGTCCAGCCCCTTGGCGCGGTCATCGTCGTTTTTCGATTTCGTCTCGATGTCGGCCACGAGCGACCCGATGGGACGTAGCGATGCCGCGATCCGGCGCTCGAGAACGCGCGCTTCCTCCAGGCTTGGATCGAGATCGAGGGCCTGGCGACAGCGTGCCGCCGCCGCTTCGGCCTGACCGGTCTTCAACATCAAGGCGCCAAGGCGGGTCAACACGGAGGGCTGATCGGGTTTCAGCTCAAGCGATTTGATATAGGCCACCATGGCCTCAGATTCGTTTTCCACCACGGTCAAGAGGTTGCCCAAGACCGTGTGAACTTCCGAGTTGCGCGGCTGCAGCGCCAGACATTCGCGGCAGGCGGCGATCGCCTCTTGAGAACGTCGCATATCCCCGAGGATGATCGCGAGGTTAAGCCATGCTTCGTGGTAATCCGGCTGAGCCGCTACGCTTTGCCGGATATAGTCGACTGCGTCAGCCGTTTTCTGCCGCTTGTACGCAATCAGGCCCAGATGGTGCAGGCTCGGTGCATGGGCTGGGAGGTGGGCGAGGACGCGGCGGTGGGCGGCTTCCGATTCCTCCAGGCGGCCACTTTTGAGGAGTTCGACCGCCTGCTGATAATCCCGCATGACCTCGGGATTGCCTACGCGCTGAGGTGCGGTTCGGGACGTCGCAAGTGCTACCCGCCGGTCTCTTCGGTTCATGTCGCAGTCCTGATTCGCATCGGCCAATGAAAAACGCCGGAGTCTGTTCTGACTCCGGCGTCATGTGCGAGGCTTGCGCGAACCTAAAGGGCGGCGTCTATTCCGCCGCGTGGAGCGGCGGTTCGTGCGACGGCTCCCCCGATCTGCGGCGGCCGAGCCCGGAGAGCCAGCGGCACACCACGTAGAAGACCGGAGTGAAGATCAGACCGAAGAACGTGACGCCGATCATGCCGGCGAACACGGCCGTTCCGAGGGCCTGGCGGAGCTCGGCACCGGCGCCGACGGCCCAAACCAGCGGGACCACGCCGAGAATAAATGCCAGTGACGTCATAATGATCGGCCGCATTCTGAGCCGCGCGGCTTCGGTCGCGGCCTCGAATCGGGAACGGCCCTGAGCTTCGAGTTGCTCCGCGAATTCGACAATCAGAATGGCGTTCTTCGCCGCGAGACCTATGAGCACGATGAAGCCGACCTGCGTCAGGATGTTGTTGTCCATGCCGCGGATGATGACGCCGCTGATCGACGCAATGAGGCTCATTGGGACGATCAGGATGACGGCCAATGGCAGTGTCAGGCTTTCGAACTGCGCGGCGAGGACGAGGAACACGAACGCGACGCCCAGAGCGAAGGCAAAGATGGCCGTGTTTCCTGCGCGAATCTGCTGGTAGGCGAGATCGGTCCATTCATAGCTGAAGCCGGGCGGCAGCGTTTCGGCTGCCAGCTTTTGCATAATGTCGATGGCCTGCCCCTGCGAATATCCCGGCGCAGCCGAACCATCGAGTTCGGCTGCCGGATAGAGATTGTAGCGGGGAACGCGCGCCGGGCCCGAAATATCGCTCACGGTCGTGAACGATCCGAGCGGAACGGCATCGCCGTTGGAATTGCGCACGCGAATGCTCAACGCATCTTTCGACGTCAGGCGGTAATCAGCGTCGGACTGGGCGGTGACGCGGAAGGTTCGGCCGAGCAGGTTGAAGTCGTTGACGTAGATCGAGCCGAGGTACGTCTGAAGCGCGGCGAACACTTCCGGAATGCGGATGCCGAGCATCTGGGCCTTGACGCGATCAATGTCGAGATACAGCTGAGGCGTCGATGTTTCGAAAAGTGAAAACACCTGTCTCACACCGGTGGTCTGAGCCGCCTTGCCCATCATCGCATTGACGGCCGCCTGCAGCGCTTGCGGGCCCGCACCCGACCGGTCCTCGACCATCATGCGGAAGCCGCCGGAGCTGCCAAGACCGCGAACGGGGGGCGGCGCCACGACAAGCACCAGCGCTTCCTGGATCTCTGAAAATTTCTTGAGCAGATTTCCCTGGATGGCCTTTGCCGACTGGTTCGGATCTTTGGCGCGCTCTTCGAACGGCTTCAGCGTTACGAAAACCGCGCCCGCGTTCGAGGCATTGACGCGCGTTGCACCCGAAAAGCCGACGATGTTGACAGCGTGGGCGACACCCGGAACGGTGAGCGCAAGTTCAACGGCGCGCTTGTTGACGTCATTGGTCCGAGCCAAAGACGCCGCCGGCGGAAGCTGCGTGATGGTGATCAGATAGCCGCCGTCCTGGTCGGGAATGAAGCCGATCGGCGTCTTGCGGAATTCATTCAAACCGAACGCAATGAGACCAGCGTAAAGGATCAGCATAAGCACCGAGAATCGGACCGCGCGGCCGGCCAGCCAGCCATAGCCTTGCGACAACCGGTCGAAGCTCCAGTTGAACAACTTGAAAAAGGCGCGGATCGGCCACGTGAGCGGGCTGTGGCGGTGCTCCGTGGCATGCGGCTTCAGCAGCAAGGCGCAGAGAGCGGGCGACAGCGTCAAGGAAACGATCAGCGAAATCACCGTCGCGCCGGCGATCGTCAGCGCGAACTGCCGGTAGAACTGACCTGAGATGCCAGTGATGAATGCTGATGGAACGAACACCGCGCTCAAAACGAGCGCAATGGCGATGAGCGCCGTACCCACCTCCTCCATGGTCCGGTAGGAGGCCTCTCTGGGACTCAGTCCATTCGCCATGTTGCGTTCGACGTTCTCGACCACGACGATCGCGTCGTCGACGACGATGCCAATCGCCAGCACGAGACCGAAGAGCGACAGGTTGTTCAGCGAGAAGCCGAACATCGACATCAGGAAGAATGTGCCGATGAGCGAAACAGGGATTGCCACAATCGGGATGATCGCGGCGCGCCACGTCTGCAAGAAGAGCAGGACGACGATCACCACCAGCACGACGGCTTCGAGGATCGTGTGAACGACGGCATCGACCGACTGCTGAATGAAGTCGGTCGGGTTGTAGACGATGGTGTACTCGAGCCCCGACGGAAAGCTCTTCGACATTTCCGCCATGGCTTCTTTGATGTTCTTCGCGGTGTCGATGGCGTTCGAACCGGGCAGCTGGAAAATGCCAAGTCCGACAGCCGCCTGCTTATCGAGGTACGAATTGATGCCGTAATCGAGCGCTGCGAGCTCGACTTTCGCCACGTCCTTGACGCGAACGACGGCGTTGCTCGTTTGTTTGACGACAATATTTCCGAATTCATTCGGATCTATCAGGCGCCCTTGCGTTTGCACCGTAACCTGGAACGCCCCCGGTTTTTCAAGTGGCGGCTGGTTGAGCACGCCGGCTGCAACCTGGACGTTCTGTCCCTGTAACGCCGTCACGACGTCACTTGCCGTCAGCGCCAGAGATTGGAGGCGGTCGGGATCAAGCCAGACGCGCATCGAATAATCGCGGCCGCCAAAGACGGTGATCGAGCCGACGCCTTGGACTCGGGTGAGCGCGTCGACGATGTTCACGCTCGCGTAGTTCGAAATGAAAAGCGTGTCGCGCGAATTGTCCGGCGAGAGCAGATGGACGACCATCATGAGATCGGGCGACGCTTTCGCCACCGTGACGCCGATATTGCGCACGTCTGCGGGCAGTCTCGGCTGCGCTATGGCAACACGGTTCTGAACCTGAACCTGCGCAATATCCAGATTGGTGCCGATATCGAAGGTCACAGAAATCGAGAAGCGGCCGTCATTTGTCGAGTTCGACGAAATGAAGAGCATGTGCTCGACGCCGTTGATCTGCTGCTCGAGTGGCGTCGCGACCGTAGCAGCGACGACCTCAGCGCTGGCGCCGGGGTATTGCCCTGTGACGTTCACGACCGGCGGCGCAATCTCCGGATATTGCGCGATCGGCAGGCGCGTAACGGAGACCAGGCCGATAATCACGAACACGACGGAGATGACGGCCGCGAAGATCGGGCGGTCAATGAAGAAGTGTGAAATGCGCATTGGGACGGGCCGTTCTCAGTTGGTCCGGACCGTCTGGTCCTTCGGGTTGGTGGCGTCCGCAGCGGCCTGCTGCGGCGTAACCTTCGCGCCGGGTCTAATGCGCATCAGGCCATTGACGATGACAGTATCGTCGGGAGAAAGGCCGGCCGTAATCACGCGGAGACCGTCGACCAACGGCCCGAGCGTGACGTACTTCGGCTTCGCAACGTTGTCGCCGTCGACGGCATAGACGAATTTCCTGACCTGCTCGGTGCCGACGGCGGCGTCGGGCACAAGCAGAGCTTCAGCTGGTTCGGAGGCGGCAAGCCTGATGCGGCCAAACATGCCAGGTGTGAGGCGTCCATCGGCATTCTTGAAAACGGCGCGGCCGCGGATCGTGCCCGACGACTTGTCGATGGCGTTATCTACGAAGTCGATCTGGCCTTGGTGGACGAAGTCTTTCTCATCGATCAGCTTCAGCTGAGCGGTCATGCTGAGGCCACGCCCCGAGCTGTCGGCAGCCTTCGACGAGGCAGCCTTGAGATAGCGGAGATATGATGCCTCATCCATCGTGAACTCGAAGCGGATCGGATCGACGGAGGCAATCGTCGCGAGCAGCGTCGTGTTTCCGGTGGTGCCGCCGGTGACGAGGTTTCCGACTGACACGCGGCGATCGCCGATGCGGCCCGCGATCGGCGCCGAAAGCTCGGTGAATTCCAAATCAAGGGCGTACTGTCGGGACGCAGCCTGTTGGGCCGTCAGATTGGCTTCAGCGACGCGTTTTGCCTGAAGGCGTTGATCGAGCGACTGCTGCGTGATCGTGGTGCCGCGAACGAGACTTTCGCCACGCTCCAAGTCGGATTGGGCGAAGGCCACGTTCGCCTGAGCCTGGGCGATTGCCGCATTCGCCTGGTCCACGGACGCCTGGAATGGCCGCCGATCGATCGTGAAGAGCGGATCGCCGACCTTGACCATCTGGCCGTCGGTGAAGTGGATCTTGTCGAGGTAGCCGGAGACCCGCGCGCGCACTTCGACGAAGTCGAGCGCAACGAACCGCCCGACGTATTCGTCGTAGTCTGCGATGACCTTCTTGGTCGGCTTTGCCACGGTGACCAGCGGCGGAGGCGGCGGCGCTGCTTGAGCCGCGGTTTTCTCTTCGCTGCACGCAGAAAGACCTGCCGATAAAGCCAGCAAAACCGCAGCGATTGAGGCGGACCGTTGAAACACGCGTGCTGTCTCCGTCATTTATGTTTGCTGTCGACGCACGAAGGAACCGATTGCGTTCCATATCGAGCGCCAGCGTCCAGTTTGCGCCGGGCGTCAATCGCGTTCGGCGCACGTGATTTTTTCGTTCTGACCCCACCTCAAGGGCGCGCGTGCCATATATGCCGCGCGCTGTAAGTACCGAATGACAGGGATGACAGAGTCATGTTACCCGATACCGACCGGTAACATACTGCTACCGATCGGTAACATTCTCGTCAAGAGCGCATAAGCACTGCGCGGGAGAAAGATTTGCGCAGCGCTGGCGGATCAGAGGTGATCTCGGAGGGGCAACAAGCTGCTAAGTCGCCGCGGGAGCGGATTCTGATCGCGGCGCGCGATCTTTTCTACCGGCACGGCGTGCATGCGGTCGGGGTCGAGGCGATCGCAGAGACTGCACTTACAAATAAGATGACACTGTACCGGCATTTCAGATCGAAAGACGATCTGATCGTCGTCTATGTTCAACAGCTCGCAAACGAAGGCGACGAAGTTCTCGATCGCATCCTCTCCGAAAATCTCGATAGTCCGCAAAAGCAAGTCGATGCCTGGGTCGACTACGTCGAATACGTGCTGACGAACAAACTCGAACGCGGCTGCGCGCTGGCGAATGCGGCCGTCGAGCTCGATACCGGCCACCCTGCCCGCGCCGTGATCGAAGCCTACAAGCAGCGAAAGCATGACCGGCTCGTTGGGCTTTTCCAGGCGGCGCGATATAGCGACCCCGACTTGCTTGCGGATGAAGTCTTTCTTCTTTTCGAAGGCGCGCGGATCAGCATCCAATGCGGCGGCAAAGGTCCGGCGTTGCGCGTCGTCGGAATGCTGCGCGGGCTGCTCGCGTCGCGTCCACGGCTTGTCGAAGCCTAACCGCCAGCATGCATCGTTCCCGTGACGAGCATTCAGCTCACTGGAAAAAATGAAACTGCCTAGCTACTAGGCGTTCAGCACAAGCGGCTGGCAGCGCAATCACCAACACTCGAGGAAATTCCTGCTTTTTTCGGCGATCATGCCTTGGCACGCCGCGTGCAGAGCATGGTCCATAACGCCTCTAGGGTTCCGGCTTCACAAGCGACAGGTCCGAGAGAGGCTCTCCCGCCGCGCGTGACGTGTGGCGGAGCCACGGCGGGATAAAAGCCCGGGAGACCTACACCGCGAGATGCTTCGGCGCTCGAACGGACAGGCCTCCCTCCGCGCGCTTCTAGCGCGCTCATTCGAGGTCTTCCGCTTCCGACCCGAAGTTCCTTGCGGCCGACACTGATGGTCAGCACGAGGATAGGGGTTGGCGATGCGCTCTTCCGTCAAGCAAGTTTTAAAAACTGCGATCGGCCTCGCGGCCGTGACAGGGTTCGCCCTGTCGCCTGCACATGCGGCCGAGAAGAAGGACTTTAAGGTCGCTTGGTCGATTTACGTCGGCTGGATGCCTTGGGGCTATGCGGCCGATTCCGGCATCGTGAAAAAGTGGGCCGACAAGTACGGCATCAATATCGAGGTCAAACAGTTCAACGATTACGTCGAATCCATCAACCAGTACACGGCCGGCTCGTTCGACGCGGTCACCGTGACGAACATGGACGCCCTCTCTATTCCCGCGGCCGGCGGCGTCGACACAACAGCTGTGATCGTCGGCGATTTCTCGAACGGGAACGATGCCGTCATCCTGAAGGGCAAGGACAAGCTTGCGGATATCAAGGGCCAGAACGTCAATCTCGTCGAGTTCTCGGTATCGCATTACCTGCTCGCGCGCGGCCTCGAAAGCATCGGCCTGGCGGAGAAGGACCTCAAGGTCGTCAATACGTCGGACGCCGATATGGCGGCCGCTTACAAAACTCCTGACGTCACGTCCGTCGTGACGTGGAAGCCGATCGTCTCGACGATCCTTGAATCACCGGACGCGAAGAAGGTCTTCGACAGCTCGCAGATTCCGGGCGAGATCATCGACCTCATGGTCGTCAATACGGGCGTGCTCAAGGACAATCCAAAGTTCGCCAAAGCGCTCGCCGGCATCTGGTACGAGACGCTCGCGACCCTGAAAGACGGGACCAAGTCCAAAGAAGCGATGGCCAAAGCTTCGGGGACGGATCTCAAAGGCTTCGACGAACAGCTCGCGACGACGAAGCTCTTCGCCGACCCGAAGGATGCCGTGGCCTTCACCACCGGCAAAGATCTGAAGACGACGACGGAACGTGTCTCGAAATTCCTGTTCGAAAAATCGCTTCTCGGCAAGGACGCGAAATCGGACGGCGCGATCGGCGTCGAGTTCCCCGACAAAACAGTCTTCGGTGACAAGTCGAACGTCAAGTTCCGCTACGACGCGACGTTCATGAAAGAGGCGGAAGGCGGCAAGCTTTAAGCGCCGCTTCTCTCAACGCACCGAAGGAAGGCGACCGCATGCGCGCTATCAACTACCGGCCGGACAAGACTTGGCGTCTTGCGCTCGCCTTCCTGCCATTCGCATTGCTCTTACTGACCTACATCATCGCTTCCGATATTCGACTGACTGAAAATCCGAACGACAAGCTTCTGCCGTCGTTTGCCAAAATGGGCGAAGCGATCGACGCTTACGCGTTCAAGCCCGATCCGCGTACCGGCGACCACCTACTTTGGAACGATACGTCGGCGAGCCTGACGCGTCTCGTCATCGGCCTCGCGATCTCGACGGCCTTCGCCCTGGTTCTCGGCATCGTAATCGGATTGCTACCGGTCATGGGCGCTACGCTCGGGCCGGTCGTGTCGGTGTTATCGATGGTGCCGCCACTCGCGTTGCTTCCCATTCTCTTCATCGTCATGGGGCTCGGCGAGGCTTCGAAGATCACGCTGATCGTCGTCGGCACATCCCTTAAGCTCATTCGAGATATCGCACTTCGCGTTGCAGACATTCCGCGCGAGCAGCTCATCAAAGCGCAAACGCTCGGAGCATCGACGTCCCAGATCGCGCTGCGCGTCGTGCTGCCGCAAATCCTGCCGCGGTTGATCGATTCCGTCCGGCTGGAAATTGGCCCGGCGTGGTTGTTCCTGATTGCCGCCGAGGCGATCGCTGCCGATTCCGGACTTGGCTACCGCATCTTCCTCGTTCGCCGGTATCTCTCGATGGATGTGATCCTGCCCTATGTCGTGTGGATCACGCTGTTGGCCTTCCTGATGGATCTCGGCCTCCGGCTTCTCCAGCGCCGAGCGTTTCCCTGGTTTGCCGAAGCGAGAACAGCATGAACGCGATCGTTTTCGACAAGGTCTGGAAGGAATACGGCGATCACATCGTGCTCGAGCAGATCAATCTCGAGATCGTGGAACGCTCGTTCGTGGCGCTCGTCGGCCCATCGGGATGCGGCAAGACGACGTTTCTCAGGATGCTGCTCGGTGAAGAGCGGCCGACGCGCGGAAGCATTCTCGTCGACGGCCTTCCGCTCAAGGCAGAACCCGATGCGGACCGGGGCGTCGTCTTTCAGCGCTATTCCGTCTTTCCGCACCTGACCGTGCTCGGCAATGTCATCATCGGGCGGGAGTTCGAAAAGGCTGGCCCCTTTGGCCGTCTGTTCGGACGCGCGCGCAAGCAAGCCGAGGAAGAAGCGCGCGAGCTGCTGTCGGCCGTCGGACTTGCGGGCCAGGAGGAGAAATATCCGTCAGCGCTTTCGGGCGGCATGCAGCAGCGGCTCGCTCTGGCGCAGGCATTGATGCGGCGGCCAAAGGTGCTGCTGCTGGACGAACCATTCGGCGCACTCGATCCCGGCATCCGGTCGGACATTCATGTCCTCATGCGGCGCATCTGGAATGAATCGTCGTTGACCGTCGTGATGGTCACGCACGACCTGAGCGAAGCTTTCGAACTCGGCACGCGCATCATTGCTTTCGAGCGCCCGCGCAACCGGCCTGAAGAACTCGAGCGCTATGGCGCGCGGCTCTCGGCTGACATCCCCACACCGCCTCCGAGCGCGCCCGCAATTCCGAAGGGCGCGACGGTCACCAAGGACATCGAGATCTGGCCAAAGAAGGTTGCAGGGAGCCCAGGCGTTCTGACGCGACACGGGCACTCTGCTCCACGTTCCTAGTCCATCACGCTTGCCGCGAGGGACGACCCTCGATGGCATCTCACGAACCCGGGACGGCCCGGACTGGCACGCAATCAGCGTTTGGAAAAGAACGCTTCGGCGTGGGGAGTTGAAAATGGGGAACCTGATCTACAGCGATACGCTGCCCGGGGGTAAGCACTGGTCGCTACTCATGCGCCGAAACACCCGGCTGCGGCTGACCGATGTCGAGGGCGGCGCCAACATCGGTATGCTGTTTTACAATCCGCAGAACCTACTTGAACGCTACAACGCGCCCGATACGCTGAAATGTCAGCATACGTTCAAACTCACCGCCGGTCATTGCCTCTATTCCGATATGGGCCGCATCTTTTGCTCGGTCGTGTCGGACACCTTCGGCTGGCACGATACCGTCTCCGGCAATACGACAAAGGCGATCATCGCGCGGAAGTGGGGCGAGAAGAGCTATCAGACGGCCCGCAACGACTGGCAACAGAACGGCCACGACAGCTTTCTCGTCGAGGGCGCCAAATATGGACTGACGCGGCGCGATCTTGCGGCGAACGTCAACTGGTTCAGCAAGATTGCCGTCGCCTCCGACGGCACGATGTCGCTCGACACCACAGCCGCAAAGGCCGGCGCACACGTCGAGTTGCGTTTTGAGATCGATACACTCGTTCTCTTTCACACATGCCCGCATCCTTTGAACTTCGCGAATACCTACCCGAGGAAACCGGCGGGATTCGAAATATTCGAAGGACCACCCGCTGCGCTCGACGACCCTGCCCGCCTCTCGGCGCCTGAGAACGCGCGCGGCTTCGAGAACAATCGCATCTTCCTCGCGGGCTGCTGCGGAGACACACACCAATGATCAAGGAAAGCACGCTTCGCGACGCCGACGCAATTTATCGCCGTGTCGTTCCGGCCGGCAATTATTGGATGCATGTCGTTCAAAAGGACCAGACGCTCCGTCTTCTCGATCTCGAAGGAAATCAGGCTGCGGATACCCTGTTCTTCAATGCCGACGATCCTGGCGAACGATACTCGGCTTCCGACACCATCCGCGAACAGGGCAATATCTACCTGACAGCAGGATCTGTGCTTCTTTCCGACATCTGCCGTCCGATGCTGACGATCACGGCCGATACAGTCGGCCGCCACGACACGCTCGGCGGCGCCTGCGCGACGGAGAGCAATACGGTTCGCTACGCGCTCGAGAAGAAGTCGATGCACGCCTGCCGCGACAGCTACCTGCTCGCGATCGCCGAGAACGAGCATTACGGACTGTCAAAGCGCGACATCGGCCACAACATCAATTTTTTCATGAACGTGCCGGTGACGCCGGACGGCGGCCTGACGTTCGAAGACGGGCTTTCGGCACCTGGAAAGTACGTCGAAATGACCGCGCACATGAATGTCATCGTGCTTATCTCGAACTGTCCGCAGCTCAACAATCCCTGCAACGCCTACAACCCCACGCCGATCGAAGTTCTCATCTGGGGCAAGGGGAGCTGAGACCGATGTTCCGCAAAGTTTTGATCGCGAACCGTGGCGCCATCGCGTGCCGCATCATCCGAACGCTCGATCGCATGGGGATTGCGAGCGTCGCGGTCTACTCCGAAGCCGATCGGCATTCGATGCACGTGATGCAGGCCGGTGAGGCTGTCGCCATCGGTCCCTCGCCCGCTGCCGAAAGCTATCTGAAGTTCGATGCGATCCTTGACGCCGCAAAGAAGACGGGCGCGGATGCCATCCATCCCGGCTACGGCTTCCTGTCGGAAAATCCCGACTTTGCCGAAGCCTGCGAAGCGGCCGGTATCGTGTTCATCGGTCCAAAAGCGAAGCACATGCGTGCCTTCGGGTTGAAGCACAAGGCGCGCGAGCTTGCGCTGCAAGCAAACGTTCCGCTGGCACCGGGCTCGGGCCTCATCCGCGATGTCGAGCACGCGAAGAGCGAAGCGCAGCGCATCGGCTACCCGGTGATGATCAAGAGCACGGCGGGCGGCGGCGGCATCGGGCTGCAGCTCGTCTCGAACGCGGAAGAAATCGCGCCGATGTTTGAGCGTGTCGAGCGTCTCGCGCGAAACAACTTCAAGGACGCGGGCATCTTCATCGAGAAGTACGTCGCGCGCGGCCGCCACATCGAGGTGCAGATTTTCGGCGATGGCCGGGGCAACGTCGTCTCGCTCGGCGAACGTGATTGCTCGGCGCAACGGCGCAACCAGAAAGTCATCGAGGAGACGCCCGCGCCCAATCTTCCCGAGAAGACACGCGCGGCGCTCTGGGAAACGGCGCGGCGTCTTGGGCAATCGGTCAATTACGAAAGCGCCGGCACGGTCGAATATCTCTACGATTCCGAGACGGACGAATTCTATTTCCTCGAGGTCAATACCCGGCTTCAGGTCGAGCATGGCGTCACCGAGGAAGTCACCGGCACCGATCTCGTCGAATGGATGGTGCGGCAGGCGGCAGGAGAGCTGGCGCCTCTGGATCAAGCCGGAATTTCGCCGAAAGGCGCATCGATCCAAGTCCGGCTGTATGCAGAAGACCCGGCGCGCGATTTCCGGCCAAGCTCCGGCCGTCTGACAGAAGTCTCCTGGCCGGCGGGCGCCCGCATAGAGGCATGGGTGCAAAGCGGATCGGAAGTCTCGCCCTACTACGATCCAATGATCGCGAAGATCATCGTCACTGGTGCATCACGCGCTGATGCGTTGGCACGCCTCCAATCGGCACTCGATCAAACGCGCATCGGCGGCCTCGAAACCAATCTCGATTATCTGCGTCAGCTCGCGGGCGCGAATGTTTTCGCGAATGGCGAAATGCTGACGCGGACACTGCAGACATTCGTCTACAAAGCCGACACGATCGAGGTGCTGTCGCCCGGGACGCAGACGACGATCCAGGATTGGCCGGGACGCGTCGGCTATTGGGCCGTCGGCGTGCCGCCGTCCGGGCCGATGGACGCTCTGTCGTTTCGTTTGGCCAACCGCATCGTCGGCAACGACGAAGGTGCCGCCGGCATCGAAACGACGCTCGCGGGACCGTCGCTCAAGTTCAACACCGACGCCGTGATCTGTCTCGCAGGCGCCGAGTTGACGGCGACGCTCGATGGCGCGCCTGCCGCCTACTGGCAAGCCATTCAGGTGAGGGCCGGACAGGTCCTGAAGATCGGCGGCGTCAAAGGACCGGGCGTGCGCGCCTACATCGCCGTTCGCGGCGGCATTGACGTTCCGTCTTATCTCGGTAGCAAATCGACGTTCACGCTCGGCAAGTTCGGCGGTCACGGCGGCCGCGTGCTGATGACGGGCGATGTCCTGCATATCGGCAAGGACGCGACAAGCTTCCCTTCGGCGCGCCTCCCGGAAGAACTCAAGCCGCGCCTTGCCCATAACTGGGACATCGGTGTCCTCTACGGCCCGCATGGTGCGCCCGATTTCTTCGCGCCCGAATATATCGATACGTTCTTCGCCAGCGACTGGGAGGTTCACTACAATTCTAATCCCACCGGCATTCGCTTGATCGGACCGAAGCCGGTCTGGGCGCGTACCGACGGCGGCGAAGCCGGTCTGCATCCGAGCAACATCCACGACAACGCCTATGCCATAGGGACGATTGATTTTACCGGCGACATGCCGGTTATTCTCGGCCCAGACGGTCCCTCGCTCGGCGGCTTCGTATGTCCGGCTACCATCGTGCAGGCTGAGCTTTGGAAGATGGGGCAGCTCCGGCCCGGCGACAAAGTCCGTTTCGCGCGCCTCTCGCCGGCAGAGGCCGCGGCGCGCCTCGCGAAACAGAATGCGGAAATCGCGACGCTGAGACCGATCGCGGCGCCATCGTTTCCGCACGCGAAGTGGGGCGCGGATGATTGCGTCGTCGGTGCCCGCGGGGCATCAGGAGATATGCCCAATGTCGTCTACCGGCGGGCGGGCGACGCTTACATGCTCGTCGAATACGGGCCGATCATCCTCGACTTCACGCTGCGGTTCCGCGCGCACGCGCTGATGGCTGCCCTCGAAAAGCGGCAGCTTCCCGGCATTGTTGATCTTACGCCCGGCATCAGATCGCTGCAGGTGCATTACGACAGCACGACGCTGCCGCTCGAAGACCTGCTGGCTGAGCTGTCGCGGATCGAGGATTCGCTCGGAGACTTGAGCGACATCGAGGTTCCGTCGCGCATCGTGCATCTGCCCCTCTCGTGGAACGACGCGGCCGTGCAGAAGACGATCGACAAATACATGCAGGGCGTCCGGCCCGATGCGCCGTGGTGTCCCTCGAACATCGAGTTCATCCGGCGCATCAACGGACTCGATTCAATCGAGGACGTGCTCAGGATCGTTTTCGACGCAACGTATCTCGTCCTCGGTCTTGGCGATGTCTATCTCGGCGCGCCGGTCGCGACGCCTGTCGACCCGCGGCACCGGCTTGTCACGACGAAATACAATCCAGCGCGCACATGGACTCCGGATAACGTCGTCGGCATCGGCGGCGCCTATATGTGCATCTACGGCATGGAAGGTCCTGGCGGCTATCAGCTGTTCGGGCGGACATGCCAGGTCTGGAACACGTACCGGACGACGGATGCGTTCAAAGAGGGTTCGCCGTGGCTCCTGCGCTTCTTTGATCAAATCCGCTTCTATCCCGTTTCGAGCGAAGCGCTGCTGGCGCTCCGCGACGGTTTTCTCGAAGGTCAGGCGGGCGTCAAAATCGAGGAGACGACGTTTCGTCTTAAGGACTATCAGGCGTTTCTCGGTGAGAATGCCGAGACGATCAGCGCGTTCAAGTCGCGTCAGCAGGCGGCCTTCGAGGCCGAGCGGGCGCGCTGGCAGCAAGTCGACCAAGATGGCGCAGCGGTCTCGTCGGATATCGGCAACGACAACGATGCTGCTTCAGTGCTACCAGCCGGGGCGACTGCCGTCGAAAGCCCGGTGCCCGGAAGCGTCTGGAAAATCCTCGTCGAGCCCGGGGCCAAAGTCGCCGAGGGCGAGACGCTGATTATCGTCGAGTCCATGAAAATGGAGATGGCGGTGACGGCGACGCAAAGCGGTATCGTCCATGAGGTGCGGTGCGCCGAGGGTCGGCCGGTATCGCTCGGTCAGGCGCTCGTGATTTTGAAAGAACATGCGGAGGCGACGGCGTGACCTTATCGCTCGACATCGCTCATCTCACCGCGCTCTACGAGCAAGGGAAAGCCACGCCGGAAGCTATCGTCGAAGAGGTCTTCGCGCGCATCGGCAAGAGGGGCGTTGCGCCCGACTGGATTGCGCTGCGCGACAAGGCGAGCGTTCTTGATCATGTGCGCCATGCGCCTCGCGGCCCGATTTTCGGCATTCCGTTTGCCGTAAAGGACAACATTGATGTCGCCGGGATGCCGACAACATGTGCTTGTCCCGCGTTTGCCTATACGCCGGAGCGCTCGGCAACGGTCGTCGAGCGGCTTGAAGCAGCCGGCGCGATCCTGATCGGCAAAACGAACCTCGACCAGTTCGCAACCGGATTGAACGGCACGCGTTCGCCCTACGGCATTCCGACGAATGTCTTCAAGGCGGAGTATATTTCTGGCGGGTCAAGTTCGGGATCGGCGGTTGCTGTCGCCGCGGGCCTCGTTTCGTTTTCGCTCGGCACCGACACTGCAGGTTCGGGTCGCGTGCCGGCGGCATTCAACAACATCGTCGGATTGAAGCCGACCAAGGGCATGATCTCGACGCGCGGCGTCGTGCCCGCGTGCAAAAGCCAAGACGCCGTCTCGATTTTTGCGCTCACAGTCGCGGACGCGGCCAAGGTTGCAGAGGCCGCCGTCGCGTTCGACAAGGACGATTGCTATGCTCGAGCGGATGCGCCGCAATTCGCAGTCGAAGATTTCGCGCGGGGGCTGAGGGTCGGCATTCCCAATGCGCCGCTGTCGTTCTTCGAAGATGGCGAGTACCAGCGTCTCTATCATCACACGATCGATCGTCTCGCGGGACTCGGGGCCGAGATCACGCCGTTCAACTTCGCACCTTTTCGCGATACCGCCGCGCTGCTCTATGACGGTCCTTGGGTCGCCGAACGCCTGTTCGCTGCCGATGACCTGAGTGAGGACGATCTCAATCCCGTCGTCGGAGACATCATTCGAAGCGGAAAACGCAAATCCGCCCTCTCGGCATTCGAAGGCTTCTATCGTCTGGCAGAGTTTCGCCGCGCCGCGGATGCAGAATGGAAGCGCATGGACGTGATGGTGTTGCCGACCGCAGGCACGACCTACAAGATCGCCGACATGCTGGCCGATCCCATCCGGCTCAATTCCAACCTCGGCGCCTATACGAATTTCGTCAATCTGCTCGACCTTTCGGCGCTCGCCGTTCCGGCCGGCTTTCGTGATGACGGCATCCCGTTCGGTGTGACGTTGATCGGCCGTGCGTTCGCTGACGGACAGCTCGCGGCGGTCGGCGACATGCTTCATCGCGCGCTCGATGGCGCAAAGCTCGGCGCTACGCAAACGGCCTTATCCGGCGCCGCGCCCGTCACGGCACGGCCGGTTAAGAAGCGAACGGTTCAAGTTGCCGTTGTCGGCGCCCATCTCAGGGGTCAGCCTCTCAACGGGCAGCTGACGGAGCGCGCCGCGGTCTATCGCGAAACGTGCCGCACGGCTGCGGGATACCGTCTTTATGCCTTGCCCGGAACAACGCCGCCAAAGCCGGGCCTCGTCTTCGACGGCAGCGGACCCGGCGGCATAGAAGTCGAAATCTGGGAAATGGACGACGCCGCTTTCGGCTCCTTCGTGGCGTTAATCCCGCCGCCGCTCGGCATCGGCACTCTTGTTCTTGACGATGGCCGTCAAGTTAAGGGGTTCCTATGCGAAAGCCATGCGCTTCGCGGCGCCGAAGACATTACCCAGTTCGGGGGCTGGAGGGCTTGGTTGAACCGGACCGCTGTCGCCTGATCTCCCGGAAAGCTTGAAATAATATACTGCAAAAGCCGTGCTTTAGGGAGCCGACCGCAATTGCGATGCGGCACCTTGCGAAAATGATGACCTTGTCACCATGTTAATGTAGTATTTTATTCGGGATTGAAGTTTGAACGCGTGAGATCGCCCTTAAGGCGGCAAGCGGAGGAAGCGATGCAGAGCAAATTTATCCGGGCCAGTGTTGTCGCCGGGGCGGCGGCGATCCTTGGCCTCATGTCGGCGCAGCCGAGTGCACGAGCCGACGATACAGCCGTGATTTGGGATAGCGTTCGGACGGACCTTTTCGGAACCCGCGACGTTGCCGACGGGGCTGGCAAAGTGATGCTCGAGGCTCCGTACCGGGCGGAAGATGCGTCGACCGTTCCGCTGACCGTTCGCTTGCCGGCCGAATTCGCCAAGGACGTGAAATCGCTGACGCTCGTCATCGACAAGAACCCCTCCCCGGTCGTCGCGAGCTTCGCCTACGGCGACGCGGCCGGTACGGGTGAGCGCGTTTTGGCAACGCGCGTCCGCATCGATCAATATTCGAACGTGCGCGCCATCGCCGAGACGAACGACGGCAAGCTGTTCATGACGATGAAGTTCGTCAAAGCCTCGGGCGGCTGCTCGGCGCCGGCCGGCAAGGACGCCGAGGAAGCGGCGAAGACCATGGGCAAGATGAAGGTCATGACCGCCTTCAAGGATCCGCAGGACGCCAAAGCGCAGGAAGCGCAGGTGATGATCCGGCATCCGAATAGCTCGGGTATGCAGATGGATCAGCTGACCGGCCTCTATATCCCGACGCACTTCGTCGACAAGGTGGCGGTGAAGACCGGCGGCAAAACCGTCTTCACGATGACTGGCGGTATCTCGATCAGCGAGAACCCGAATTTCCGCTTCACCTATCAGGGCAATCCGGCCGATGTGATGAGCGTCGAGGCGGAGGATTCGAAAGGCAACGTGTTCAAGGGCAATTCGGCTCCGAACCAATCCTGACGTACGTCAGCGGAACGGCCGCATGGCCGGCAAGCTAACAGACGACGATTTGGCACCAGTTGCGGGCGGCGGGCTTTTGCATCGCCGCCTTTTTCTTCAGGGCGGCCTTGTTCTGGCAACGGCACAGACGGCCACATCGCTCGGGGCAGAAGAAGCGCCGAAGGCTCAGATTGAAGACCCTGCCGACCCTTCCTGGATTCATAGGACCGGGCTTCCTTTCAGCGGCTATGGGACGCCGTCAAAATACGAGAAGTACGTCGTTCGCAACACGGGCGGCAACCGCGCGCCTGCGGGTGATGGCGTTTCCTGGACACCGCTCGAAGATCTCGAGGGTATCGTCACGCCGAGCGGGCTGCACTTCGAGCGCCATCATGATGGCGTACCCGACATTGATCCGGCCGCGCATCGGCTCGTGATCCATGGACTCGTGCGGCAGCCGCTGGAATTCACGGTCGCCAACCTGCTTCGATATCCGATGCGCTCGCGCTTTCTCTTCATCGAATGCGGTGGCAACAGCAATGCCGGGTGGCATGAAGAGCCGATCCAGCGGTCCGTCGGGAGTTTTCACGGGCTCGTTTCATGCTCGGAATGGACGGGCGTGCCGCTTTCGATCCTGCTCGACGAAACCGGCGTCGATCCGAAGGCTTCGTGGGTGATCGCAGAAGGGGCGGATGCCGGGCTTCTGAACGTCAGCCTGCCGCTTGCGAAGCTAATGGACGATGCAATCGTCGCGCTCTACCAAAACGGCGAGCGGGTGCGGCCGGAGAATGGTTATCCGGTCCGGCTCATCGTGCCGGGCTGGGAAGGCATCACGAACGTCAAATGGTTGCGGCGGCTGCACGTCACCGATGCTCCCGCAATGACGCGCAACGAAACGGCGAAATACACCGAGCTTCAGCCATCGGGCAAAGCACGGATGTTTACGTTCGTCATGGATGCGAAATCGCTGATCACTTCGCCGTCGCCAGGGCAAAAGCTGCACGGCGCGAACGTCTATGAAATTCGGGGTCTCGCGTGGAGCGGTCGCGGAAAGATCGCGAAGGTCGAGGTTTCGGCGGATGGCGGCAAATCGTGGGCGGAGGCGCATTTGCAGGAGCCCGTGATGTCGCAGTGTTTCACGCGATTTCGCTCTGCGTGGGCTTGGGACGGAAAGCCTGCGCTCCTCAAAAGCCGCGCGACCGACGAAACCGGATACGTTCAGCCCGAACGCGACCTGCTGGTGAAAGAGCGCGGGCGTGAAGGCTACTTTCATTACAACGCCATCGTCTGCTGGGCCGTCGATGAAGATGGGTCGATCAGCCATGTCTATGCTTAGGCGCGTCGCGGCTGCGATTTTCGTTCCGGTCGTGGCGACGGCGGCCATCGCCGCGGACGGTGACGTCAAGGCTCCCAGGCTCGGCATACCGCTGAGCGCCGACGAAATCGCGAAATGGGATCGCACGATCTTCGCCGATGGGCGTGGACTGCCGCCAGGAAACGGTACCGCCAAAGACGGCCGCGTGATCTACGAGCAGAAATGCGCGAGCTGTCACGGTTTGCACGGCGAAGGCGGGACGGCGGAAGAACTCGTCAGCGAGCCGAAGCCGCCATCGGCCGACAACCCGAGCAAGGCAATCGGATCTTACTGGCCGTTCGCGCCCACGATCTTTGATTTCGTTCGCCGGAGCATGCCGCCTGCAGCCGCCGGATCACTCTCCGCGGATGAGACCTACGCGCTGACAGCCTACCTCCTTGCCGCCAACGGCATCATTGGCGAGGGCGATGAGATGAACGCAAAGACGCTGCCGGCCGTGCGCATGCCGAACCGCGACGGCTTCATCTGGATCGACGTAAAAAAGTAGGCAAGTGAGGCAGGCGCGACGGTTCCTTCCACATAACACTCAGAAATTGATCAATGCTCCGAAGATGCCCTCTTGAAATGCATCGAGCGATGTTCTTCCGCTGGGAATACCGCCGACCCCGGTTCCGTTGATATCGCCATCTGCGTGCTCGTAGACGGCGTAAAGCGACATTTCCGCAGCTTCGATACGCTGAACAACGCCTCCTTGCCACAAATTGACACTCGAGCTGAATGTCTTTCCAGGATTGGAGCCGGCATCGTCATGACGGTACTCGCCAAAAATGTTCGTTTTGCCGAGTGAAAACCATTTCTGCTCGATACCGGGCTGGATGAACCATGTCGTGCTATCTGGTTCTGTGAGCTGACTTTCGGTCACAGGATTCCCAGTGTCTATGTGTTGCTTACCCCAGCCACCGAAAACGAATAGTCCAGTGGGTTTGTGCATGATCGTAGCGGCGGCGCCACCCCAGTCGCACCGGAAGTTCGGCAACGATGCCGTCGTCGTGCTCGATGATATGCAAGGCGTTCCTCCCGCGACGTACGTGCTCGGCGTACCGTTGAACTGGGTGCCGGGATTATTGCTTTGGCCATAACCGGCACGGGCGAGAACACTGAAATCGCCGATATCGTTTTTGTAGATGAGCGCCACGTCCCATAAGCTGGCTTCGCCCCAAGCCGCAGCAAAGGAAAAACCTTCATAAGTCGGTGAGTCGTAGCGAACGACATTGCGACGAGCGCTCTGACCGGGTGTTGAATTGTTGAAGCCGCGCAGAATATCGGTCCATCTGAGCGGAGTCGTACCTATGGGATTTCCATCGGCTCTTAGTTGAAACTGCGACAGGTAGATCGCAGGGGCTTCAGCATCGAGTATGTTGCGCGTTAACGTGAAATCGGCGTCGTCGAGAAGGTGGTAGGTCGCGGTGCCGTTCAGTCCGACAGCAACTTGGCCCCAGTCGTTATTCTTGACGTACCAATAGCTTTTGCGGACCAAAAGCTGGTTATCCTGGTTATTCGGATTGCTGCTCGAAGAACTTGGAGAGTTCTGATTCCATTGACCGGAAGGGTGACCCTGCGTCCCGATCTCGAGCGTGTAACCCGCCGACCAGTCGGACGTTATCTTTGCCTCGCCGACAAACCTGAAGCGCGACTGCTCGACAGAGTTCGTACCGACATAGACATTATGTTGCGTACCGTCATCCCAGGCGAACACGGCTTCGTTGACCCAGCCGGAAATCGTCAGACTGACGTTGCGGTTCCCCTTGCGCGCGGTTGTCGCTTCCAATTCGGCGACACGCTCCTCGAGATCAGCGCAGCAATTTCCACCGAGGTCCGCAGCCGCGGCTGGCGACATCAGGGCCAGCGCGATCACGGTGCCGCCGAGGCCCAATCCAAACGCACGAGATATTCTCATGAGTGGCACCCCCCGGATGACCGATCTGCTCACTGATAATATGCGTGCGATGTGTCGAGCAACGATGAACGAACAGCAATTTCAGGACATCAATTGAGTGTAACGCAGACGCTATTATTCACAGAAACCGAATCGGACGCACGCAGCGTATCTCCGGTGCTTTGCCGTTTTTTGAATTGAGCAAGAGACATTCAAATATCCCCATTTAAATGCAATTGACGTCGCGGTTCTCATTTCGCGGGCATCCAGAGGAAGCATCAATTGGAGCCCCTTTCGGACTTCAAAAATTCGTAAGGCTCCACGTTCGCATATTGCAATTCCAATACCGCTTCCAAATATTATTTCATGCAGCGTGGCGACGTGCCGATGGATGGGGCACGCACCGGGCGCCACCATCATGACTGCTGACGGGCGTTGTGCGCAAAGCCTGCCCGCCACAACTCAGTCACAAGGTCTAAAACAATGAAATCGTCACGCGTATTGATCGTCGCCGCAAGCGCGGTGGCGGCAACCTTTGCCGTCGCCTGCAACGCCTTCGCGGCTGAGCCGGGAACGCCGGCATCGGTTCTGGCCATGAACCAAAAACCCAAGGGAGATTCCGTCTCCATAACCTACGTCTTCGTTCCGAAGGATGGGACTTTGGCTATCTACTCTGGCGATCCGGCAAATCGCTCGCATGCCAAGCTGCTCGGCAAAGCTGCGCTTCCGCATGGGGATCACCGGAACGTCAGCATCAAGCTCAAGGGCGAGGCCAAAACGGGCAAGAAATTGTGGGCCGTGATCGAAGGCACGAGCGGTAAGCCCTTCACAAATGCCGACGGACCGGCAGAGCAGAGCTTCAAGGTGCTCTAACGCCAGAAGGCGGCCCGGCGCCGCCGCCCCGACGCGCCGGGTCGATGCCATGCGGCCAGCCATTGCGAGTCTCGGCCTCGAAGCTAGAGGCAACGAGACCACTAAGCCCCGAGGGAAAGCCCGAGACTGGCTCTGTCACAAATGATTATTTTTACAGTATTTGCTTGGCCTTCGCCCACCCGGAAACAACAAGTTCTAGTAAGTATTGAATTATTGTCCGGTGTGCCCTATTTCGGGCCCCCAGCGCACCTTTAGGCGCTTGCTGGAGCCGGCATCACCGGCATTTCATTTCTGGGAGCGTTCGTTGGACAACGTACTTATCATCGGGGCAGGCGCTGCAGGCTCGGTCGTCGCGAAGAAATGCGCGATGAACCGGGACGTCTTCAAAAAGATCCACCTTGCCTCGCGCCGTCTAGAAAGCTGCAAGAAGGTCCAGGCCGAGTGCAAATCTCCTATCGAGATTTCGCAGCTCGATGCCGACAACGTCGCCGACACAGTCGCGCTGTTGAACAAGGTCAAGCCTGACCTCGTGATCAACATGGCCCTCCCGTACCAGGACCTCGCGATCATGGACGCGTGCCTCGAGGCCGGCGTCAACTATATGGACACCGCGAACTACGAGCCGCGCGACGAGGCGAAGTTCACCTACAAATATCAGTGGCCGTATAACGACAAGTTCAAGGCCAAGGGGCTTATGGCCGTTCTCGGTTGCGGCTTCGATCCGGGCGTCACGAACATCTTCTGCGCCTACGCACAGGAGAACCTCTACGACGAGATCCACACGATCGACATCATCGACTGCAACGCTGGCAGCCACGGCAAAGCCTTCGCGACGAACTTCAATCCGGAGATCAATCTCCGCGAGGTGACGCAGCGCGGCAAATACTGGAAAGACGGCGAATGGATCGAGATCGATCCGTTGTCGATTTCGACGATGGTCGACTATCCGGAAGTCGGCCCGGTCAAATCCTACCTCATCTATCATGAGGAGGAAGAGAGCCTCGTTGAGAACATCAAAGGCCTGAAGCAGATCCGTTTCTGGATGACGTTCTCCGACAACTACATCAAGCATCTCGAAGTGCTGCAGAACGTCGGCATGACCCGCATCGACCCAGTCATGTACAAGGGCAATCCGGTCGTCCCGATGGAGTTCCTGAAGTCCGTTCTTCCGGAGCCGTCCTCGCTTGCCGAGAACTACACCGGCAAGACGTCGATCGGCGTCGTTCTCAAGGGCGAGAAGAAGGGCAAGAAGAAGCGCTACATGATCTGGAACGTGTGCGATCACGCCGAGACCAACAAAGAGGTCGGCGCGCAGGCGGTTTCCTACACGACCGGCGTCCCGGCCGTCGTCGGCGCGATCATGATGTTCAAGGGCATTTGGAAGGGCAAAGGCGTTTTCAACGTCGAGCAGCTGCCGCCGGAGCCGTTCCTCGAGGAGCTCGCCGAACAGGGCCTCCCCTGGCAGGTGAAGGAAATCGAGAAGTCCGACCAGAAGAAGCTTTTCTCGGTCGAAACCTGATGAGCGAAGCCGAAATCCTCTCGATCCGCAACGAGCTGACGGGCCTCGTCGTCTCCGTCGTTTCGGTGAGCTTCGGGATGATTTCGGCCTACATCGCGGGGCTCTGGCTCTTCCTTCGGGAAGCGCCGATCTCGCTTCGCTTGCTTGCCTTCGCCCTGCTGTCGTGCGGTCTCGCTTTCATGGGCGCGTTGACGATCGGCCTCAACGAGCTGCTGATCGGGACGGGCCGTGCGTGGTCGAAACTTGCGAGCCCAGCCAGTGGAATTCCCGGCTTCGGCAACGCGCGGCCGGATTGGCTTCACGGGCTTACCCTCTATGAGGCTTCCGCACTCCTTGGAAGTTTGGCATTCGGGGCCATCTATGTTTCGCTCGCCTATCTGACTTTCGTCTACAGATGGCCGGGCTCGACTGCGGGGCCCGTGCGCGTCTCGCCTTGAACGCTTTCGCTAACTCGACCGGTGAAACGAATTGTCAGAACACTCGAAATTGAAATTGCCCTCATTCGACTGGGCACAGTCGATTGCGACGCCCGCTTACGTTCTCGATGTCGCGGCGCTGAAGCGCAATCTTCAGCGCGCGGCGGAGATCAAGCGCGAGACGGGCGCTAAAATTCTTCTCGCCACGAAGGCGTTCGCGCTTCCGGCTGCCTTTCCTCTGATGCGTGACGTTCTCGACGGCACGACCGCGAGCGGCGAATACGAGGCGCGGCTTGGCCACGACGAGTTCGGCAAGGAGGTGCACGTCTATTCACCTGCCTATGCGACCGGCGAGGTCGAGCGGCTCACGAAGCTCGCGCAGCACATTTATTTCAACTCGCCCGAACAGATTGCGAAGAACCTTCCGGTGATCCGGAAGCATCCGGAGGTCAAAATCGGCATCCGGATCAATCCCGGCTATTCCAACGCGACGCTCGGCGGCGCGCTTTACGATCCTTGCGCGCCCTACTCGCGCTTCGGCGCCACGCCGGAGACGCTCGACCGCGTGCCGTGGGATGAAGTCGATATCCTGCATGCGCATGCTCTCTGCGAGTCGGGCCATGAGGGATCCGTTGGTCTTATCGAGCATGTAGGGCGCGTGTTCGGCGACTATGTCCGTCGCGTCAAAACGGTCAATTTCGGCGGCGGCCATTTCATCAACAAGCCGGGCTACGATATCGGCAAGCTGATCGCCGCCATCAAGGCGTTCAAAAGCACGTTCCAGGTCGATGTCGTTCTGGAGCCGGGCGCCGGTCTTGTCGTCAACACGGGCTATCTCGTCGGCAGCGTCCTCGACATTCACCACAACGACAAGGACATCGCCATACTCGATGCCTCCGCTTCGACGCACATGCCTGACGTTCTGGAAGTGCCCTATACTCCGGAAGTGGTCGGCGCCGCGCCACCCGGCGAAAAGCCCCACGCCTACATTCTCGGCGGCAAAACCTGCATGACCGGGGACATCATCGGAGAATACTCGTTCGACCGGCCGCTGAAGGTTGGCGATCGGGTCATTTTTACCGATATGATGCAATATTCATTCGTCAAGAACAACACGTTCAACGGTGTGCCGCTCCCTGATCTCGCCATTCTCGAGGAGGATGATACGACACGGACACTTCGGTCATTTGGCTACGATGATTTCCGCCACCGGCTGGGGTAGAACGAAGGGGCGGCTCTCGCATACCGGTTAACACGCCGACGTTCGACGGCCGCCGATAAACATTACGGCGAGAGTCATGAAGTCAGAAAATCCCAAGCCAGTCCTACTTACCGACTATCGCCCGCCGGAATTTCTGATCGATACCGTCCACCTCGACATCGCGCTCGCGCCGTCAAAGACGCGCGTGACCTCGAAACTGGCGATACACCGGAATCCGAATTCAGATGCGAGCGGCAAGGTTCCGCTTCGTCTCGATGGCGAGCTTCTGAAACTCGAAAGCATCACACTCGACGGGAAAGAACTCAAGTCATCATCGTACCGTGTCGATGACACCAGCCTGACGATCCTCGCGCCGCCGAAGGAGCCGTTCACGCTCGAAATCGAGACCGTGGTCAACCCTAAGGGCAACACGGCGCTGCAGGGGATCTATCTCTCGCGTGGTGTCTACTGCTCGCAATGCGAGGCGCAAGGCTTCCGGCGCATCACATATTTTCTCGATCGTCCCGACGTGCTCGCCAAATACACAGTCCGTCTCGAGGCGGATGTCGAGACAGCGCCGGTTCTTCTGGCGAACGGCAACCCGGCCGAGCGCGGAACGCTTGCGGGCGGCGAACGTCACTACGCGATCTGGCGCGATCCGCATCCGAAACCCTCGTACCTCTTCGCGATCGTCGGCGGCAATCTTTCCCCGGTCGCCTCCACCTTCACGACGCAGTCGGGACGCGAGGTCGATCTCCGCATTTATGTCGAACGCGGCAAGGAACCCCGCGCGCATTGGGCAATGGAATCCTTGAAGCGCGCCATGCGTTGGGATGAAGAGCGGTTCGGACGCGAATACGATCTCGATGTCTTCAATATCGTCGCCGTCTCGGACTTCAACATGGGGGCCATGGAGAACAAGGGCCTCAACATCTTCAACGATCGCCTGATCCTGGCCTCGCCGGAAACCGCGACCGACGCGAATTATGAATCGATCGAAAGCGTGGTCGCGCATGAATATTTCCACAACTGGACCGGCAACCGCATCACGTGCCGCGACTGGTTCCAACTCTGCCTGAAAGAGGGCCTGACCGTTTACCGGGACCAGGAATTCTCGGCCGACCTGCGCAGCGCCACCGTGCAGCGCATCTCCGACGTGCGGCAGCTCAAAGCGCTGCAGTTTCCGGAAGACCAGGGACCGCTCGCGCATCCGGTACGACCCGAGAGCTATGTCGAAATCAACAACTTCTATACGCCGACTGTCTACGAGAAGGGCGCCGAAATCGTCCGGATGATGCGAACGATCCTCGGACCCCGCAAATTCCGCGAGGGGATGGATCTCTATTTCGAGCGCCACGACGGACAGGCCGTGACCATCGAAGATTTCATCGCCTGCTTCGCGGATGTGAGCGGGGAAGATTTTTCCCAGTTTCATCGCTGGTATTCGCAGGCCGGTACGCCAGAACTCGTTTGCGATCTCTCATACGACCGCCGCAAGAAGTCGGCCGAGCTCACCGTTCATCAGGTGCTGAAGCCGTCGCCAGGCAAGGTGAAGAAGCAGCCCTATTTCATTCCGATCAGCATGGCGCTGCTCGGAGAGAACGGCAAAGAGATGGATCTCGAGGTGTCGGGCGGCATCAAGATCCGGGACGGCGTCATGGCCGTTGCCGAGCGAACGACGAACTTCAAATTCACAGGCGTCACCTCGCGGCCGGTTCCGTCGCTGCTGCGCGGCTTCTCGGCGCCGGTCACGATCACGATGTCTCTCTCGGATCAGGATCTTGCTTTCCTGATGCATCACGACAGCGACCTCTTCAATCGCTGGCAGGCCAGCAATGACTATACGACGCGCAGCATCATCGGCTTGCTCGACTCCAAGCGGCCGAAGTCCGTGGTCGGATCGAAGTCCGCCAAGCTCGCGGATGCGTTGCGCTACGCGTTGCGGGACAGCGAACTCGATGACGCTTATAAGGCCGAGTTGCTGAAGCTGCCCTCGGTTGCGGACATCGCGCGCGAGAAGGCGAGCCGCGTCGATCACGAGGGCATTTACAATGCCCACCGGTTGTTCAGCCGCACCGTCGGCGACAAGCTGGCGGACGATCTCGAAGCGCTCTACGCGGATGCCTCTCGGGAAAAGAAATTTTCGCCCAGCTCCAAAAGCGCCGGCAGGCGTGCATTGCGCAATGCGGCGCTGACGCTGCTGACGACGCGCGAAACCGGCGACGACTTCGAGCGGGTCGAGACGCATTATCGCAAAGCCTCGAATATGACCGACGCCTGCCACGCGCTTTTCCTGATCGCGGGCCTCGACGCGCCCGGCCGCGAGGATATCCTTCAGGATTTCTTCCAGCGCTGGAAGGATGATCACCTCGTCATCGACATGTGGTTCGCTGCACAGGCTCAGTCGCCACGGCCGAGCGTGCTCGACGAGGTCAAGACGCTCTGCCGGCATCCGCTCTTCAAGATCACGACGCCGAATAAAGTGCGCGCGCTCATCGGAACGTTCGCGTTGGGCAATCCCTTGCAGTTCAATCGCGCCGATGGTGCGGGCTATGACTTCCTTGCCGACAAGGTGCTCGAAATCGATCAGTTCAACCCGCAAGTCGCGGCGCGGATGCTCGGCGCATTCCGCAGCTATCGAGCACTTGAGCCCGGTCGCAAAGGCTTGGCAAAAGCGGCGCTGAAGCGCGTCGCCGCCGCTTCGATTTCGCGCGATTGCCACGAGATCGTCTCGCGGATGCTAGAGGACTGATTGAGCATTTCCGCCACACTAGGCAGCTCTTATGCTCAGGCTGCCGTCATCGGAACAAAATTGATTCCTTCGCGATTTTTTCTCCCTCGACAGGTGAGTCGCAAATCGGCGAATGTCGAATCACGCTCGAGGACATGATCGTCCAACGCTTTTTGGGACCGAGCACTTAGACAAATCTCAGCGAAGGAATTCGAGATGGCTCGGACTTGGTCCGTTCCTCAACGGGAGAGCTTTGCCGGCTTCAGCGGCTCGCGGCAACGGTCTGCCAGCGAGGTCGCGAATGGGGCCGGCTTCTCGCGGCGCGGATTGATTTTGCTGTTTGCGGGTCTTCTCACAGGGGCTGGCGCGGTCGTTCCGCAGCTCGACCCGGATCAACTTTCGACTTTGCTGTTCGTTGTGGGTGCCGGCCTTGCCGCGATGGTGGTCGTGCTCCCGGCTCAGAGTTGCAGGCAGCAAGACAAGCGCCCTCTGTGCGATCCGCAAGCCTCTTCGCCGCCGTCTGCCTTCGACGCACGCGGCGGGCAAGTCCGCCTTCCAGAACTTTTCGGTGCCGGAGGAGCTGCTGACTCCGCTCTCGATCGGGCAGCGTGGGCGAAACTCACCGCGCACATGAGCCACGAGCTCAGGACGCCGCTCAACGCGGTGCTGGGCTTCTCGGAGATCATGACGAAAGAGGTCTTCGGCCCGCTTGGTTCGAACTACGGCCCCTACGCCCGGGACATTCATGCGAGCGGCCGTATCCTGCTCAAGAGCGCCGAGGATGCGCTCGCGATCACGGCACTCTTGACGGCTCCCGAATCCCAGGGCCGTCAGACGAGCCGCCTCACGGCTGTTCTCGATGAAGCATGCTCCTTTGCAGCACCCGACCTCGCGGCGCGCTCAATTTCACTCGTCAGGGACATTGATGCCGGCTGCGATATTCTCGGCGATCATCAGGCGATGCGCCAGTTGCTGATCAACCTCATCGGCGAGGCCGTCCGTAACGGCGCGTCGGATTGCGCGCTTCGGATCGAGACAAAATCTCGCCCGGGAGCGATCGACGTTTCGCTCGCAATTCGCACCACTAGCACGGGCGCTACGCGTGAGGATGGTTTCGGCATGATCCTGGCGCGCACGCTCTCGGAACTTGCGGGTGCGGAACTTACGACATCCGCGGCCGACGGGGAATGCCGGTGGACCGTGCGCCTGCTGCCAGCGGCGCAGCACGATCTCTTCCTGGCTGCCTGAGACGACGGCCGATCATCTCGCGCCGTTAATCACTCCGGCTTGGCGCCGTCGTCCTTCGCGGGTTCGGCTTGCGATCTCAGTACGTTTGGACGGCGCTTCTCGCGCCAGGACTGGAGAATTTTCCGTTCCTCGGGGCTGAGGTTTGCAGCCGTTTCCGCCAAGGCGTTGTTGAGTGCCGTCTTATAGGCGTTCTCCGTCTCTCGCAGTTTGGCCAGCGCTGCCACAAACTTCGCTTTGTCGAACGGCTCCTCCGTCAACATCGCATTGGCGTCGATCCATGATTTTCTGACGTTGACCCGCAGGTCCTTCATGGCCGCCCGCGCGCCCGTGATCTCGTTCCTAACCGCGTCCTGACGGTTTTCAGGGAGCTGTCTCACGAAGGCCAACAGACCAGGCTCGTTGACGGACAGGCTTTTCTGGTAATGATGCCAAGCAGCGGCGGCAAACAAACCGACGAACAAGAGATTCAGCGCGAGCGACGCGATGAAGACCGGATAGAGGTATCCTGGGCGAGCAGGCGCAAGTTTTTTCACTTCGACCGTCACAGTAGATCCTCATCCAGCAGAACATCAGCGTCGTCTGACTGCGCAATTCGCGTGCTGCTGGCGTTCGCGTTGCCGCCGAGAAGGACGTCGGCGCTCGAGTTCAGCACATTCAATTGACCTGCAAACACGCCAAGCACCAACGAGGCCGCAAGCGCGGTTGCGGCGAAGCCATGATGGCGCCGCTGCCAGCTCCAAGCTGCCGAGCGCCCGGAGGATTCGCGAGCGACGCTCGAACGGTTCGTCACGACGCGCGGCTGGCGTTCTGCCGTCGCCATGATCCGCTGGCTCAAGCCGTCGAGGCGGCTCTGGTCATACTGCGGCGCCTTATCGAGCAGGCGATCGAAAGCCTCGGCGTCCCGCAGCATTCTCTGCGCTTCGCTATTGCCCGCAAGCAGGCCCGACAAAGCGAGCCGCAAGGGCGCCGGCCATCGCGTACGGTCTGCGCCATATGCGTCGAGCGCGGTCTCCAGTTTGTCGAGCCCTACGGGGCCTAGACTATTCCGTGACATCGTTCTGCCGTCTCCCGCATTCAGAGTTCGCCGTCATTACGCAGCGACTCCCAATCCGATCTCAGTTCCGCCTTCAGCTGCCGCCGCGCCCGGCTGAGGAGCGACTCGACCGCTTCATCGGATACTCCCATCACCTGCCCGATCTCGATCTGACTCAGGCCCTCGAAGTGAAAGAGGGTCAGCGCCAACCGCTGCCGGTCCGGCAATTTCTGCATCGCCATTTCGACCCGGCGCTGCGTATCCTGGCTCTCGAGGCCCGCCAGCTGTCGCGCCGGCTCGGGGACCTCTGGCAATTCATCAACCACCTTCACCCGGCTCTGGCCGCGGACGCGATCGAGGCACAGGTTCGAGACCACACGGCGCAGCCAAGGCCTAATGCCCGCCGGTCCAATTTCCAGCGTTGCGCTCGAGCGCCAAAGCCGCAAGAACGCCTCCTGCGCCGCATCCTCGGCCTCCGCATCATCCCGCAACATACGGCGCGCCACGGCTACAATGCCGCCAAGATGGCGCTCCATCAGCAGGCGGAACGCATCACCGTCGCCGTTACCGACAGCGGCAACAAGCTCAACTTCGTCCGTCCGGGTCTCGGCCGCCAGCCGCGGAGCAGCTTGACCGCCGTCGGTCCTCGTCGCCGCCACGAATCCTCTCGACATGCCTGTTTAGCCTGCCTCGCGCCTCAACGCCGCGGATGTATGCGGCCCTGAGGCCCCGGATCCGTGTCGGTCATCGCAAGAACGTCATAACCTGCCACAATCCGTCGCCGGAGTGCAAAGGCCTATGCAATCAGGCGGTTGAATGCCGCGAGGACCTCGCTAAGCGTCCGCTCCAGCTTGGTTTCCAGGTCCTGAAACGAGGCCGTGGCCCCCGAGCGGACCAGCAAAGCCTTGAGGCCCTCCGGGGCTTCCGCCGGCTCAAACCGGCCTTCGAGCGTTAACCGCAGCACCTGGGTCAAGTCGTGCAGGAGCTCGCCCGCCTCCGAGAGAAGACGATAGTCGGCCTCGCTAATGAGGCCCTCAGCGGCGGCGGCAGCGAGCGCGACAAGGGTCGTCTGACTGAGAATTCCCGGATGGTCCGGGGCGTGGACGAGTTGGATATGCTGCGCAATGAACTCAAGGTCGACGAGCCCACCCCTCACCTGCTTCAGGTCCCAGATATCGGTCGTCGCTTTTTCGGCTTCGATGCGCTCGCGCATGTCGCGAATGTCGGCCGTGATTTTGACGGGATCGCGCTGCGCCGTCAGGACCTTGCGGATCTCAGCTTCGACACGCGTGCCCAACCCGCGGCAGCCTGCGATCACGCGTGCCCGCGTCAGAGCCATGTGCTCCCACGTCCAGGCTTCGTTCGCCTGATAATTCGTGAAGCTCGACAGGCGCGTCGCAACGGGCCCCTGCTGCCCGGAGGGACGAAGACGCATGTCGACATCGTACAGCGCGCCCTCGGCGGTTCGTGCCGAAATGGCGGTGATCAGGCGCTGCGTCAGGCGCGTGTAGTAATGCGACGCGTATAGAGGTTTCGCGCCGTCCGACTGTTCGGCATCGGTATCGAAATCGTAGATCAGGATCAGATCGACATCGGACGCTGCTGTCATCTCGCGGCCGCCGAGCTTGCCCATCGCGACGACGACGGCGGCTCCGCCCGGCACGCGGCCGTGGTCCTCTTCCATCTCACGCGTGACCTCGGCGAAGAGCGCCCCGATCAACCGTTCCGCGATGGTCGCGTAGGCGGCGCCCGCTTCGGTCGCCGATATGCTGCCTGCCAGGATTCTGACGCCGACGAGAAATCCCTGTTCGCTCCCGATCCGTCTCGCCGTGTCGAGAATTTCCTGCATCGGGTCGCCAACGGCCGTGGCGCGCGCGGCCCGAAACGCCTTCATCACAAGATCGTCGATGGCCGCGCCATTGAGGTCGCCGCCGTGAACCTGAGGATCGAGCACGGCGTCCAGCAGCCGGCGGCGGCGCGAAAGAATGCGCGCCAGGCGCGGAGCGGAGCCCATGATGTCGGCAAAGAGGCGGATCAGCCTTGGCTGCGCCTTCAGCAACGAGAAAAGCTGAACTCCTGACGGAAGCTCGGCGATGAAACGATCGAAGCTCGCGATAGCGGCGTCGGGATCGACGGTGTCGGCGAGCGCTTCGATCAGTAGCGGCTGCACTTCCGTCAGGCGTTCGCGGGCGCGCGGTGACCTCACTGCGGGCGAACGGCCATGATGCCAGCCCCGCACGATCGCCAACACTTGCGACGGTTGCGAATAGCCGAGGCGCTTCAGTTCCTCGACCGTGCGCGGATCGTCTTCCGCACCGGCGAAAACGAGGCTCGAACCTGTGGGCGTCAGTTGCGGCGCTTCTTCGAAGAGGCCATCGTAATGCTTTTCCACGGTCTCAAGCGTCGCCAGTAGTGCGCGCGAAAGCTCGGGCGTGCCGGCGTAACCCGAGAAGCGCGCGAACGCATCGAGCGCAATCGGATTTGACGGCACCTCGTGCGCCTGCTCGTCGGCGATCATTTGCACGCGGTGTTCCAGGCGTCGCAAAAAGCGGTAGGCATGGTCGAGGTCGGCGCGCACGTCTGCCTTCACCCAGCCGCGCCGTTCGAGTGCCACCAAGGCGTCGAGCGTCGCGCGGACGCGGAGATCGGGCTGGCGGCCTCCCGCGATCAATTGCTGCGTTTGGGCGAAGAATTCGATCTCGCGAATGCCGCCGCGGCCGAGTTTGAGATTCTGTCCGGCGACGGCAATCGCGCCGATTTCTTTGTGGGCATGGATCTGCCGCTTCATTGCGCGAATGTCGGCGATCGCCGCGAAATCGAGATACTTCCTCCAAATGAAGGGCGCGAGTTCGGCGAGAAATGTTTCGCCCGCCTCGAGGTCGCCCGCCACCGGCCGCGCCTTGATCATGGCGGAGCGTTCCCAGTTCTGGCCGACGGTTTCGTAGTAGCCGTGCGCGGCGGCGGTGGAGAGCGCGATCTGCGTCGCGCCCGCGTCCGGCCGCAGACGGAGATCCGTGCGGAAGACGTAGCCGTCGGCCGTCCGCTCATCGAGCAACAGCACGAGGTCACGCGTGAGACGCACGAAGAACGATTGCAGGTCGCCGTCCCCGACGAGGCGGGATTTGTCGCGGTCGAAGAAGATCGTCAGATCGATGTCGCTCGAATAATTGAGTTCGAAGGCGCCGTGCTTGCCCATGGCGAGCACGAAGTATCCGGACTCGCGCTCGGGCTCTTCGCTATCGAGCGGCTGCCAAAGGCCTCGCGCGGATGCGATGCGAAACAGGAAGCGCACGGCCGTCGCAGTGGCGGCGTCTGCGCATTCCGAAAGCGTCCGTGTCACGGTCATCACCGGCCAGACGCCCGCAAGATCGGCGAGCGCGGTCAGCAGCGCGACTTCCGACTTGTAGATGCGGAGCACGCGTTTCGCCGTGACGAGGTCGGGCGCCGCGCGCATGCCGGCGGTCAGGACTTCGGTCGCCTTGTGGAAGCACGCTTCGGGAGCCTCGCCAAGGATGCGGGCCAAGCGCGCAAGATCCCGGTTGGCGAGCGCGGCGAGATAGGGCGAGCCGTCGAAGGTGCCTTTCAGCAGGCTTTCGACTTTCGGATCGCTCAGGAGGCCCGCGAGCGGTGGGCAGTGGCTTTCGGCTTCTGCCTTTAGCGCAGTGAAGTGTTCAGCGCCGATGCCCGCCGGTGACGATTGCGGCCACTCGGCAATCTGGGCGGCGAGACTTGGGGAAACGATCTGATCCATACCTTCATTGTGCCGCAAGACCGGGCTCGGCGTCACCTTCGTGTTGTGGCGATGCGATCAAGCATTTGTTTGACAGCAAGAGCACGACCCGCAATCCCGGCTGGTTGTCTTCGAGGCGGACTTCGCCATGATGGAGGCGGGCGACCGCCGCGACGAGGCTCAGCCCGAGGCCGGTGCCCGGTTTGGTGCGGCTGGCTTCGAGCCGCACGAAGCGTTTCAGCGCTTTTTCCCGATCGGCGGCGTCGATGCCGGGGCCGTGATCGCCGACGGAGATGGCGGGGCGTCCTTCCAACAGGCAGGCACGGACGGTGATGACGCTGCCGGGCTCGCCGCCGCGCGAGTATTTGATAGCGTTGTCGATGAGGTTCGCAATCGCCTGTCCGATCAATTGCCGGTTGCCCGAGACGAACAGGCCCTGCTCCGTATCGATCGACAGGGCGAAGCCCGCCTCTTCCGCCGCGGGCGCGTAAAGCTCGCTGACGTCAGCGGCGAAGCGACCGAGATCGAACGTCTCCGTACTTTCTTCCAGGGCGCCCGCTTCGAGACGGGCGATAAGGAGGAGCGCGTTGAACGTCTTGATCAGTTCGTCAGCCTTCTCGATCGTTCGCTCGAGGCCTTCGCGATAGGCTTCGCCGCCACGCGGATCGCGGAGCGCGGCCTCGGCTGAATTCCGCAAGCGATTAAGCGGCGTCTTCAAATCGTGGGCGATGTTGTCGGAGACTTCGCGAAGGCCGCTCATCAGGTTTTCGATACGGTCCAACATCTGGTTGAGGCTGCCCGCGAGGCTATCGAGTTCGCCACCTTTGCCCGACGTCGGGATGCGGCGCGAAAGATCACCGTCCATGATCTGCCGGCTGGCCGCGGTTATTTCGTCCATGCGATTGACAATGAGGCGGCTGACCGCGAGACCTCCGAGGAGGCCGACGATCGACAGCACGCCAAATCCGAGAAGAAACGTCGTCCGGACGGAATCCGCAAACGTGCGCTGATCCTCGACGTCGCGGCCGATGATGAGACGCAGACCCGGTCCGAGATCGACGGGAATAGCAACCGCGAGATGCGTTTTCTCTTTGCCATTCGCCGTTTGCTGATAGGTGAAAACGCCGCCGTGTCCTTCGGCTTCGAGCTCGGGCGGAATGCGATTGAGATTGCCGGCGATCTTCGTTCCGTCGGGATCCGCGAGATAATAAAGGCCGGTGCCTTGCGGACGGGAAAGGGCTGTCACCGTCTCGATCAATTTGCCCTGCCCGCCGACTTTCATTTCGGACGTCAGGATGCGGGCTTCGCCATTGAGCGTGGCCAGGACCTGCTCGGTCAGCAGATTGTTGGTCTGCCAGAAGAGAAAGCCGACAACGATGGCGGCGGCGAACAGGAAAAAGGCTACCGCTAACGCGCTCAGTCCAAAAGCTGTCGTCGAGGCCGCTTTCGCGACGCGGTCAAGCAGGGCCGTCACGAATTGTGTATCCTGCGCCCCGGACCGTGTGCAGCAACTGCCTGTCGAAGTTCTTGTCGATCTTGGCGCGAAGACGGGAAACGTGGACGTCGATGACGTTCGTTTGCGGATCGAAGTGATAATCCCAGACATGCTCGAGCAGCATCGTGCGCGTTACGACCTGACCGGCATGCTGCATGAGATATTCGAGAAGCCGATACTCGCGCGGCTGCAGCAGAATGTGCTCGCCACCCCGCGTGACACGGTGCGAGAGACGATCGAGCACGAGATCGCCGACGGTGTAACGGGTTTGCTGCTCTTCCGGCGCGGTTCGCCGGCCGAGTGCTTCGACGCGTGCCAGGAGTTCGGAATAGGCGTAGGGCTTCGTCAGATAGTCGTCGCCGCCGGCGCGCAAGCCCTTGACGCGATCGTCGACTTCGCCCAGCGCGGAGAGAATGAGCACGGGCGTGCGGTTGGCCTCTGCCCGCAGCGATTTGATGAGTGAGAGTCCGTCGAGGCGCGGCAGCATCCTGTCGACAATCAGGACGTCGTAGGCGCCTTCGGTCGCGAGCGCCAGCCCGGCTTCACCATCATGCGCGAGATCAGCCGTATGGCCGTTCTCTTTCAAGGATTTCTGAAGGAAAAGCGCGGTTTCTTTATCGTCTTCTATCACGAGCACGCGCATGGTGTATGTCCGACTTTCGTCTTCTCTCCGCTCACTGTTTAGCTGGCCGTGCGCCGGACGTCGAGGCAGCCCCGCCGTTTGATCGACGGAGCTGCCCGAGTTCTTCATGGCTGGTTAACCTCAGCCTTTCTTGGAGCTGATCTGAACGGCAACGAAGCGCTTCTGATCCGACGACTTGATGTGGAGAAGAACCGCTGTGCGCTTCAGGTCCTGGGCCTTCTTGACCCCTGAGAGGACGTCATCCGGGGATCCGACCGTCTGGCCCGAAACCTCGAGGATCACGTCGCCCGGCTTCAGGCCCTTCTGAGCCGCATCCGAAGAGGGATCAACCTCGGCGATCGCAACACCCTCGCCCGCGTCCTTGCCGGTACGCGCCGGCATCAACGTCAGGCCGAGCTGGCTTAGTTCGACGGACGACGGCTTGGCGCTATCGTCGTCGCTGTTGCCGTTGCTGTCGTCGTCGTTATCGCCTTTCATGGCAGCTTCGGCGTTCTTCGGGAACAGTCCGAGCTTCACCTTGATCGTTTGCTCGGCGTTGTTGCGCCAGACCTTGACGTCGACCGAGGTGTCGGGCGCAAGCTCGGCGATCTTCCGCGCGAGATCGCGACTGTCAGCAATCTTTTCGCCGTTCACCTGGATGATCGCGTCCTGGGCTTTGATACCCGATTTCGCGGCCGGACCATTCGGCGTCACTTCGCTGACGAGGGCGCCGTGCGCATCGGCAAGCCCGACGCTCGCGGCGGTGTCTTCATCGACGTTCTGGATCTTGACGCCGAGCCAGCCGCGATTGACCGTGCCGCCGGCCTTCAGCTGCTGAACGACTTCCTTGACGGTTTTCGCGGGGACGGCGAAGGCGATGCCGACGTTGCCGCCCGACGGCGAGAAGATCGCGGTGTTCACACCGATGACTTCGCCGTTGATGTTGACCGTCGGACCACCCGAGTTGCCGCGGTTCACGGCGGCGTCGATCTGGAGATAATCGTAGGGGCCCGAGCCGATATCGCGTGCCAGCGCCGAAACGATGCCTGCCGTGACGGTGCCGCCGAGGCCGAACGGATTGCCGACAGCCAGCGCCCAGTCACCGACGCGGGATTCTTTTTCCGCGAGCTTCAACGTCGGGAACGTCTTGTTGCTCTCGATCTTGATGACAGCGATGTCGGTGCGCTGGTCGGTGCCGATCAGCTTCGCATCGTACTTCGTGTCGTCGTTGTCGAAGGTGACCTGGATCTTCGTCGCGCCGTCGATGACGTGGTTGTTGGTCACGACGTAGCCATCAGGCGTGATGACGAAGCCCGAACCCTGGCCTTGAACGATCTTCGGCTTTTGCTCCTGGCCGAATTCCTTCGGCAGATTCTTGAAGAAGTCATGCAGCGGATGATCCGGGGGAAGATCCGGAAGCGTGAAGCCCTTCTCGCCCTTGTCGCCTTTCTTGCCGCTCTTGTCGTTCGACGCGAGCTTGGAAGCGCCGCCATCGTTCACGACCGAGACGGAGACGACGGCCGGTTTGACCTTGTCGACGATGTCGGCAAACGTGATGGGCGCATTCCCGAAGGGGGTTTGAATGGTTTGGCCGGCAGTATCGGCGAGAGCTGGAGCGGAAGGCGTGAAGAGCCCAAGACCCATCACCGCTGCGGCCGCCATGGCGAGCGATGCCGGCGCAATTTTTGAAGCTATTTTGTAAGGTGATGTCGTCGACGTACGGCGGGGCAATCGCATCCCAAGGGTCTCCACATGAATGAAGGCTTCGCTAGCCTTAATACGAGGCGTAGCGGACACGGGATTACGGCAGCATGTCAGGGACGTTAACTGTTGGTAATCTAGCGTTCTGAGACGCCGGTTTCGGCTACTGCCGATCGCCCGTAAGGATCGCGTCGAGCTTGGCTTTTTCCTGCTCGGTCAGTGGCGCGCTCGGATTGGATACATCCTTTTTCCGGGCGCGCAGAACCAGTGCGAGGCCACCAATCAAAACCAGGACAGGCGTCAACCAAAGCAGAAGGGTCGAAAGCTCGAAACGCGGTTTCAAGAGAACGAATTCGCCGTAGCGGGCGACGACATAGTCGAGGACCTGCTGGTCTGAATCCTTTGCCTCGAGACGCTCGCGCACGAGCCGGCGGAGATCACCCGCAAGCGGGGCGTCGCTGTCGTCGATCGACTGATTTTGACAGACGAGGCAGCGCAACTCGGCCGAGATCGTCCGGGCCCGCTGTTCGAGCGCGGGATCGGCGAGCATCTCGCCCGGCTGAACGGCAAGTGCGACCGGCGCGATGGCGAAGACCGTCCAGACTGTCAAAAATGCGATTGCCGGGACGCGCCGCAAGATCTTCACTCCGCAGGTACCGCAATGGATGGGCGCGCTTTCGCCGGCGCACCGACGCGCAGGCGCCGGTCGGACAGCGAGATGCCGCCGCCAATGAACATGATCAACGCACCGAGCCAGATGAAGCGCACAAGCGGATTGAAATAGGCTCTGACGGCATAACCGCCGCCCGGCTGCGGATCGCCGATGACGAGATAGAGATCGCCACGCCACGCGGCGTAAATGCCGGACTCCGTCGTCGATTGCGGCGGGGCGTCGTAGAGGCGCTTCGAGGGCGTGAGCCGTGCGACCGTGCTGCCGTCGCGCTTCACCTCGAAGTCTGCGAGGTCTTCGACGTAGTTCGGTCCGCGGGCACGGTCGATGCCGGTGAAGGTTATGTCGTAGCCATTGACGGTCAGCTGCTCACCCGGCTTCATCGCCTGGATATGCTCTTCGCGGTAGGCGCTCGTGGCGACGATGCCGACGACGAGCATGCCGATGCCGAAGTGGGCCAACAGCGTGCCGTAGGCCGACCGCGGGAGGTTCGTCGCGCGCCGGACAATTTCATCGAAGCCTGCCGAACCGACCTTCACTCTGTTCGCCCATTCGATGGCGGCTCCCGCCATCACGTAGACGCCGAGGGCGATGCCGAACGGCGCGAGCCACGGTCCGCGATACTCGACGGCGAATACGGCGACGAGGGCGATCAGAGCCGCACCAAAAGCAAATGCCAAGCGTTGCATCGCTCCGGCAAAGTCACCGCGCTTCCAGGCCAACATCGGTCCGACCGGCAGCGCGATGAGCAGCGGTATCATCAGCGGTCCGAACGTCATGTTGAAGAACGGAGGTCCGACGGAAATTTTCTCGCCCGTCAAGCCTTCGAGCGCCATCGGATAAAGCGTGCCGACGAGGACCGTCGCAGCTGCCGTCACCAGCAGCAGGTTGTTGAGGACGAGGCTGCCTTCACGGCTAATCGGCTGGAACAGTCCGCCGGCCTGCATGTCCTTGGCGCGGAGAGCGAACAGCGCGAGACCGCCGCCGGTGAAGAGGACCAGGATGGCAAGAATGAAAACACCGCGCGCTGGATCGACGGCGAACGAATGGACCGACGTCAGCACACCGGAGCGGACGATGAACGTGCCCATCAGCGATAGCGAGAACGTCAGGATCGCGAGCAGCACGGTCCAGATCTTCAGCGCTTCGCGCTTTTCCATGACGAGCGCCGAATGCAGAAGCGCAGTTCCGGCGAGCCATGGCATGAAGGACGCGTTCTCGACCGGGTCCCAGAACCACCAGCCACCCCAGCCGAGTTCGTAGTAGGCCCACCACGAGCCCATCGCGATGCCGATCGTCAGAAACATCCAGGCCGCGAGCGTCCACGGCCGTACCCAGCGCGCCCAGGCGGCATCGATGCGACCCTCGATTAGCGCGGCGATTGCGAACGAGAACGCAATCGAGAAGCCGACATAGCCCGTGTAGAGGAAGGGCGGATGGAACGCGAGCGCGGGGTCTTGCAGGATCGGGTTCAAGCCGCGCCCATCGGCCGGGGCCGGATCGAGGCGGGCGAAGGGATTGGACGTCAGCAACGAAAAGAGAAGAAACGCCACCGCAATCGACGCCTGCACGGCGAGAACGCGGGCCTTCAGAGTTATCGGCAGATTGTTGCCGAAGACGGCGACGGCCGCACCGAAGAGCGCCAGGATCAACACCCAGAGCAGCATCGAGCCTTCGTGATTGCCCCAGACGCCCGCCAATTTATAGATCATCGGCTTCGTCGAATGGGAGTTTTCGGCGACGTTCAGAACCGAGAAGTCCGAAGTCGCGTAGGCGTGCATCAGCGCGAAGAATGCGATGGCGATCAGGAAGAGCTGAGAGACCGCCGCGGGATCCGCAACGCGCATCATCCGCTCGTCCTTGATGGAGGCGCCGATCGCAGGAACGATGACCTGCACGACGGCGACCAGCAAAGCGAGGATCAGCGCGAAATGTCCGAATTCTACAAACACGGCAAATCCTTCTAAGGCATTGCAGCCTTCAACTGGCCCGGATGAGCGCTGGCGCCGAGTTTGACGCCTTTCTCTTCGAGCGCCTTCGCAACGTCGCGCGGCATATAATTTTCGTCGTGCTTCGCCAGCACGCTGTCGGCTTTGAAGTTGCCGTTGGCGTCGAGCGTGCCTTCAGCGACGACGCCCTGACCTTCCTTGAACAGATCGGGCAGCACGCCGGTGAAGGTGACCGGAATTTCTTTGAGCGTATCGGTTACTTTGAAGGTAATCGTCGTCCCCTGCCCGCGAACGACAGACCCCTGTTCGACCAGACCGCCGAGCCGGATGCGATGGCCGGGCGGAACGCCCTTTTCGACGATGTCGCTCGGGGTATGAAAAAAGACGATGCTGTCCTTCAGCGCGAAGAGGACCAGGACGAGCGCAACGGCGAGCACCGCAACTCCGCCACCGATCAGAACTCCGCGCTTTTGCTTCCGCGTCATTGGTCATCCTGCATTGCGTTAGCTTCCGAGGCCGAGCTGACGCGCTAAGCTATCGACCTTGGCCAAGCCCACCTCATTGCCTTTGAGCTTGGCACGGGCATCGGTCAAAGCTTTGACCGCGTCGTCGCGGCGGCCAAGAACTTCATAGGCGCGTATCAATCTAACCCAGCCTTCGGCGTCGCTTCCATCGGACTTAAGGCGGTCTGCGAGACCTTCCACCATACGCGTGATGAACGCCTGCCGTTCCTCCGGGCTCATGCTCATGATCGCAGCAGCGTCAGGATTGCCGGCCGGCGGCGAAGCAGCGGGAGCGGCGGTTGCCGGACCGGGTGCAGGCGCGGGGCCCGTGTCCTTACCGAGGTTGGCGAGGCGATCTTCGAGGACTTTTCGCCAGGGCGCATGCTCCGGCGCTTCGTCGATGAGTTTGCGATAGTCTGCGGCGGCTTCCTGCAAGCGACCGTCCTGCTCCTTGGCGAGCGCCAGCCATATGCGCGGCTCCGTCGCGTTCGGCTCAATCTGCAGAACCCGCTCAAGAGCCTTGCGCGCATCTTCCGGCACGATGCCGTTCTCGATGTGGATGCGCGCGTTGGCGAAGCCTTGGAGACGCCGCGGTGTTTCGCCGACCAATCGAATGGCGTTCTGATAGGCGGTCGCGGCGCCAGCGTATTGTCCGGTCGCGTAGTACACCGGCGCGATCACATCCCATCCGGTGCCGTCTTCGGGATGCTCTCTCAGGCGTTCTTCGACCTTGGCGATCAGGTCGTTTGGTTTGTTCGAGTCCGTTGCCGCAGCGAGACGATCGCTCAAGGGCTGTCCGGGCAAGCCGGGCATGCCGTAGACCAGATAAAGCCCCAAGCTCGCGAGCGGCAGAGCGATGGAGGTGGCAATCGACACCGTTTTGATAAATCGATTTTGGCCAGCCGCGCGAGATGAAGGTTCGGGTCGAGAGCTGCCCTCCGCTGCGCGCAAAATCCGGCGGCCGATCTCGGCGCGCGCACTTTCGGCCTCGGCAACGCCGAGCGTACCTCGCGCCTCGTCGGCCGCGATCTCTTTGAGCTGATCTTTATAGACGGCGATATCGGCTTCGCCCGCGTTCGGCGGCGGCGTGGATGCGCGCATCAGCGGCCGCGTAATGGCGAGCGTCACGGCTGCCACCAATCCGGCCACTAGAATCCAAAAAACCATTGCGCCGCGATCCTCAAGCTTCGCTGCAGGGAATAGGATCGCACGTCTGCCGAGGCAAGCCGACAAAGGTCCGGCCTGCCCATCTGTCGCGGACCAGATTAACTTCACGAAAGACACGAGTTGACGCTGCAGCGCGTCAACCGACGTTCTGCCAGGTTCCGTCTGCGCTCCGGCAGGCGGTGCCATGCATCTGCTGCGGCCGTCCGTCGATGTAAATCGTGTGCGTGTAGTCCCGGCAATCGGCGACGCCCCGCTTGTACGGCTTGCTCGGAACGATTTCGCCGTAGTGACCGGTGTCGGGATCGCGCCACTGGCGCGGGTTGCCGGATTGTCCGCGCTCGAGCGCGTCGTATTCCGCTTCCTGTGCATAGCGGCGATCGCGCTCGTCGAGGCTCTTGCCGATCTGGCTGCCGACGATGCCGCCAATGACGGCGCCGCCAATGGTGGCAGCGACCTTGCCTCCCTCACCCTTGCCGATCGAATTTCCGAGGACACCGCCGGCGATGCTACCGAGAACAAGGCCGGTGCTCGTGTTGTCCACTCCGCCTTGGCCGTTGCTGCAGCCACAAAGCAAGGCAACTGCCATGAACGGCAGCGAAAAGCGCGCGATGCGCATGATAAACCCCATTCCTCGCCCATCCCAAGACGCGCCGCTGGCCCCCCACCGGCGCACAGTCCCGATTATTCGCTAGACCGATATTGTGCCTTCGACAAGGCGGAAATCCACCACAATTCGGGCAAATCCCCATCCGCTTATGGTGTTGCGGTGCGGCATCGGCCCGATATGTCAGGCGGCCGGAAGCTCTATGACGGCTTTAAGCCCGCCGTGCTCGGAGGCGTCGAGCCGAAGCTTTCCGCGATAGGATGCGGCGAGATCGGAAACGATCGAAAGCCCGAGACCCGACCCCGGTTTGCTCTCGTCGAGCCTAAGCCCACGCTTGCCGATCTTGGCCCTCTGTTCGGGTGAGAGACCCGGCCCGTCGTCTTCGACGGTAATCCTGAGCTTTCTGCGGCTCGTCGTTTCCTGGTTGTTGACGACTGCCGTCAGGTAGACGCGGGACTGCCCCCACTTGCAGGCATTATCGAGCAAGTTGCCGAGCATCTCTTCCAGATCCTGCTTCTCGCCCTGAAACTTGGCGCCGGGCTGAACGGTGTAATCAATCGAGATGCCTTTTTCTCTGTGAATGCGTTCGATCGCCATGACGAGCGCTTCGGCGATCGCCTCGACGGGCGTGACACGGCCTATGGTGTTCGTCCGCGCCGCGATGCGCGCGCGATCGAGATAGTGGGTGATCTGATCGCGCATCAGATGCGCCTGCTCGGCGACCTTGCTGCCGAATGCGGACTTGTCCTCGCGCGCCTCGTTGGTGATCACGGCGAGAGGCGTTTTCAACGCATGTGCGAGATTGCCGACCTGCGTCCGGGCGCGATCGATGATGTCCTGGTTTGACTCGATCAGCGCATTGAGCTCGGTCTGCAACGGCTCAATTTCGGCCGGTAGCTGGCCTTCGAGCCGCTCGACTTGACCCGACCGGATACTCGCCAGCCCGCGCTCGATCCGGCGCAATGGCAAAAGGCCGAAGCGAACCTGAAAGACGGTCACCGCCAAGAGGCCCAGTCCGACGAGAGACAGCGCACTCGTCAGGCGCGCGCGGAATTTGGCGACCGTCTCTTCAAACCAATCCATGGGACCGGCCACCATGATCGAATACTTCGTCTTCTCGGGATCGTGACCGGGGGAGTCGATGAATTCGAGGATGCGTATCGTCGAGCCGGTCGGTCCCGGGACGTTCATCCAGCGCGTGCCGGTATCGTCGGTCGGGAACTTCCGGTCATACGGGGACGGCAGCATGGCGGTCGCCAGCGACGGCGAAACGAGCGTGCGCCCCGGCGCGCCGTCGATCGGTCGGATCTGCCAATACCAGCCCGACTGCGTAACTTCGAAGAGGGGTTCGTAAAGGTTCGGCGGGTTGACGGGCTCATCGCCCATCGTGCTCATGCTGTCGATCGTGATCTGCGTCAGCAGCTTCTTCAACTGAGCGTCGAAGCTCAGCTGCACGTCGTCCCGGTAGAGCGCATAAATGATGTAGCCCGCAAGCGGCAGCGCCAGAAGCGTCCACGCTGCCGATGTTGCAAAGAGGCGCAGCGCAAGTGAGTTAAGCCTCATCCGGTCCTTGGCTCATGCGGTATCCCAGACCGCGGACCGTCTGGATCACGTCGCCGGGAATCTTCTTCCGCAGTCGGCCGATAAATACTTCGATCGTGTTCGAATCGCGATCAAAATCCTGGTCGTAGAGATGTTCGACCAGCTCGGTGCGAGAAACCACGCGGCCGTTGTGGTGCATCAAGTAGGCCAGCAGGCGGAATTCGTGCGAGGTCAGCTTGACCGGCAGGCCCTCGCAGGTGACGCGCGCCGACTTCGTATCGAGACGCACCGGGCCGCATTCAATTTCGGATTTTGCGTGGCCTGACGCCCGGCGGACCTGGGCGCGGACGCGCGCAAGCAGCTCCTCCATGTGAAAGGGCTTCGCCAGGTAGTCGTCGGCACCGGCGTCCATCCCAGCGACCTTGTCACTCCAGCGGTCACGCGCGGTCAGGATGATGACCGGCATCTTGCGGTCGCTTCGCCGCCACTGCTCGAGGACCGATATGCCGTCCATTTTCGGCAAACCGATATCGAGAATAACGATGTCGTAGGGCTCGGTATCGCCGAGAAAATAACCTTCTTCGCCATCGGCTGCCGTATCGACGGCAAACCCGGCGTCCTCCAGGGCCGTCGAAAGCTGGCGGTTCAGGTCCTTGTCATCTTCTACGACGAGAGCTCGCACGGCATCCCCCTCCCCTCTGCACCGCTTGCGGCCGAACGGAAATCCCGTCGAGAGACCTCCACCGCAGCGACGGACCGACTACCGGCCCTTCGCCGTCATAACGGTCGTCCTAAGCTCTCCCGTCGGACTTTTGATAACCAGCCGGTAGAAATATCCGGCTTCCGAACGGCACAGCGTCGTCTTCACCAGCTTGCCGATACCATCTGCAGCCAGCGAACGCGACATCTCCTCGACAGTTAATAGATTTTCCTGACGGACGATTTGACCCGCCATCCCCCAGTCCGTCACGCAGTTGTCGGCGCGCGAGGCCGCGCACGGCAGAAGTACCGCCGCAGCCGCCGCTATCACCGCTCTTCTCAAATCGATCATCCGCGCATTTCCGGGAACCCGACCCTTAAGCATAGCGCGTTGAATGGCCGATGAATATGGGCGGGCCCCGGAATAGACCCGGATTCTTAATTCCTGCGGAGGCTGAGCACCGAAGACGCCTTGAACCGGCCATAGATCGCGAGGGCCGTTCCGAACACGCCGGTTAGCGCCTGAACGGCGGTAAGTGCCTGATCGCCAAAAGTTTGGATAACGTCCGCCGGCAGGCTTACCCCGATCGCCGGCGCCAGGACGGGGAGCACCGTCGCCGCGGCAGTGATCAGTGTGCCCCATAGCGTTTTCGACTGCGCCCACCATTTCGACCCATCGTCCGTCGTCTTCGTAGCTGTCGTGCTCATGCTGGTTTCTCCTTTTGCAATTTGAGCGGGTTCCAGAAGCCCGCGACTCGTGCCTTCGGCCGCCGCCCACGATTTTCCGAGAGCCAATGTCGCGTCGACGCGCTTCAGCCAGCCGCGTCCGAAACGCCAGAAGTGGGGAAGTGCCCGGTAGCGGGTGCGCCGGATTTCGGCGTAGTCGTCGATGAGATCGATCAGGCTGCGGCTGCCGATCGCGGCGAGCGTCTCGGGGCCGATCTCGCCGTCGACGGTCACGTTGACGGCCTGCTGCAGCATCCGGATCGCGGCGCCGACACCGTGGTTCACGGCGGCATCGAAATGCATCAACGCGAGCGGTGCGGTGAATAGCGAGCAATGCGCCGGGTCATAGTATCGCCGGTCATAGATGGCTTCGACGACCGCATCGGGGATCGACTTCAGTTCCGCAATCAGCCGCGGCCGCGACCCAGCATCGATCGTCTGGCCCTTGAAGTTGGCATAGACTTCGAGCGTCACGCCGCGATTGGTTGGCCCACCGGGGTCGTACGGATCATTTGAAAATCCGCCTTCCATTTCGAGAATATGGGCGAGCAACTTCGCGAAGATGCCGTTGCTCTCCGCTGCCTGTTCGCCATGAGCTTCTACGTTCGGCCATCGGAACCCGAGCAGCCGGGCCGCGTCGAACGATGCGACGCTCACTGCATCGTTCTGGTTGCCGCCGAGAAGATAGAGCTTCTCGTCCGACATCCCGATGAGAAAGCCGACATGTCCGGCCGCCGGGTCATCGCCGCGTGCGAGCACGGCGATGGCGCCGAATCGCGGCTCGTCGAGGCTCAATCCCCAATCGAGATAAGATCGAGCGAGAAGCGAGCCGGTGCCTTCGCAGCCCGCACGCTTCAACATGGCGCCAGCAAAAGCGGCGCACCATGGCGTCTCTTCGCTTTCGACCTTTGTGTCGCCGGCTTCGCGGAAGTAGCGAAGGATTTCGGCGGAATTCTCCTTGCCCGGAATTTCGCGCACGCCGAATTCGGCCCACGCAGCCTCGAGCCACGCCGGTTGGTTCATTTTCATGCCCTTGTTTTGTGCGCAGGATCCCGGCCTTCGCCGGGATGACGTAATGAATCAGACGATAGCCGCGCGCGGGGCCCCCCGGCCGAAGACTGTGTTCGTCTGGTAGACCTTGATCGACACGCTGGACGGCGCGGCTCCGAAGTCGGCGATTTGATCCGCACTCGAATAGGTGGCGTTCGGTGAGGACGATACGAGCGTGCGCTTCACCGTCGCGCCATCGAGAATATCGACCTCGTAGCTCTCGCTCTCTTCCCCGAGCGGCACCTCGGGCAATTCCCAGCTATCGCCGCCGTTGCGCGTGCGCCGAACCCAGGAGATTTGAAGATCACCCGAGACACGCACGCCTTTGACGCGAGCCGGTGACAACGGCCGAAGTCCAAGCGGCTGGTAGGCGAACGACTGAGTGACATACGACGCGTCGCCGATATCACGATTGCCCGGGCCATAGCGCCAATTGAGCGAAACCTTCTGCTCGCTCTCGCGTAGCGGCACGGATATCACCGCGCCATCGAGGAGTACGAACTGTGCGCCTGCTGGCAGCGGATCGGCCATCGCCCTTTCGGTTCCGAACTGCCCGCGCAACAGTCCGCTCAGCCGATATGTCTGCGCATCGACGAGTTCAGCGTTTTGGAACTGGATGATCTCGCAATCGCCGTTCGCGTTTCGCAAAGCCGCAAGGTTTGCACCCGCCAGCATCGCAATGACATCCGCAGACGACAGCATACCGTTCGTCAAGCGAACCCGGAACGCACCCTGGTCAATCCGGCCTTCCGGCCCCGTCGCGAGATCATCGAGCGTTACGCCGAGCGTCGCCGGAGCCGCCGCGATTGCCTTCAGCTGATAGGCCGTCTCCTGCGGCGACGCGAAGACGGCGACGCTGCCCGGCCACGGCTTCTGCATTGCGGCGACATAACCGGAACTCGCATCCGCTGCCGGGTTCCACTGCGGTAGATCGAGCAAGGCGACGGCGGGCGCACCCGCCTGAACCGGCGCCGGCTCGGCGGCGGCGCGCGGTACGACATCGATCTGATCATAGACGTCGGGATCGATGCTCAAGGCGCGAATGTCGCGAACGCCGTGCTCGGAAATTCCCGTCACCCGCAGCAACCGGGTTCGACCCGCGATGCTGGCCGCAACCATATCTCCAGGTTCAAGCGCGAGAGCCGAGGGCGGCAACTTGAACGCCGCGGATTCGCGCGTCGCCCAAGTTTCGTAGAGCCAGCTCTCGACCATCGCACCTGCAAGGCCATCATCGAGCACGATCGGGAGATCGGCTTCGGCGACGCGGCTGCTCGCTCCCGTCAGGCGCCGCGCTTCGGCGACGGCTTGCGGATAATCGTCGAGCCCCGAAATGTAGCGGACTTTCGCGCTCGCCGGGAGATCGGTTTCCTGCGCACGCGTCAGCTCGTAGAGCGCGTCGCCTGCGCTTTCCTCAACGAGATCGTCTTGCCCTAACGTCATCGCCGGTGCGGTTCGGCCGCGATGTCGGAACACGATCCGGCCGTCGCTTTCGATGCTATCGAAGAAATACGCAAGCTCGAGCGGCTGGATCGCATCGCGTGCCGCCATCGTCCGGTCGATGACGTAGCCCGGCACCGTGCCCGTCAAACTGGACGCGTCGAAATCGGTGAAGCCCTGGTCGAGCAGAATTGTCGAGACGACGTCGTCGAGCCCGGCGCCGCCGAGACGGCCGTTGATCCAATGCCCATACTGCCAGTTTTCACTATCGCCCCAATAGGTCGCCGCGTCGGGGAAGGCCGGATAAGGCCGCGCATCCCAGCAGTAGACGTGGATGCGATCGAGATCGACCATGCGCGCGCCCGTCACCGCCGAGACCGGGTTGAGGCCATCGGTGTATCCCGGCTTCGTCCAATCGAATGCATCACACAGCGCCTGGCGATGCCGCGCCTGCATCAGGTCGTCGCGAAGCCCGCGCGAATAATAGGGCAGCGCCGATTCCGAGCTCTTCGGATCGACGAAGACGTTCGGCTGGTTTGCGCCCTTGTCAACGGCGGGGCAGCCGATTTCCATGAACCAGAACGGTTTGGACTCCGGCACCCAGGCGGTCGCCGTCGCGTTTTCAACGCCGCCCGGGCGATTGTAATGCGCACTCTTCCACCACGAGAGAACATCCTTGTAGCGGAAGACCCAGGGCTTGCCGGCTCCGTCCGTTATCGGCGTGCGGATCTGCGCGTCGCGATCGGCATCGGAGGCGTAATACCAGTCGAAGCCTTCGCCGCCGCGGACGTTCGACCGTAAATACTCCGGATCATAGATCGAAGTTGCTCCAGCGATGGCGTCGAGATGATCGCGGCCTTCACGCCAATCGGCGAGCGGCCAGTAGATATCGATGCCTATCGCGTCGATGTCCGAGGACGACCACAACGGATCGAGATGAAAACAAACGTCGCCCGAACCGTCAGCCGGCTGATGACCAAAGTATTCCGACCAGTCGGCGGCGTAGAGCACTTTCGTATCCGGACCGAGGATTGCCTTCACGTCGGCCGCCAGCGCGACCAATGCGGTTACGAACGGATAATCGCGCGCGGTCGCGCGCACGCACGTCAGGCCGCGCAGCTCGGTGCCGATCACGAACGCATCGACGCCGCCTGCGGCTTTCGCAAGAAAGGCCTGATGCAGAACCATGCGCCGATACGACCATTCGTCCGGTCCCGTGTAGCGAACGGTGGTTCCCGAGAGCGTGAAATCGGACCGCGCCGTAGCGCCGACGAAGCTTGCGATCTGCGTCGCTGCCGTTGACGTCTTGTCCGGCGTTCCCGATTGGCCGGGCGCCGGATGGCAGGTGATGCGCCCGCGCCAGGGGTACGCTGGCTGGCTCGCGCCGCCGTAGGGATCGGCAAGGCTGTTGCCGGCCGCGACGTCCATCAGGATGAACGGCGTGAGCGTTACGTTCAGTCCGCGCGCCTTCATATCCTGGATGGCGGCGACGACGGTCTGGTCGGAGGGCGTGCCGCCGTAAGCGGCATTGCCGTCGCGCGTGCTGATCAGATGCGCGGTGCTGCGCGTTTCTCCGGCGACGGACCATTTCAAGGGCGCTGTCGATTTGTGCCGCGTCTCGACGCCAGGCTTGATTTTGCACGCGCCGGCGCGGAGATCGGTCCCGAACCAGCTGACGACGAGCGATACCGACTTCGCATTCGGCAACGATGCTTCGAGTTGATCGAGCGAAACCTGCCAGTCGGTCCGGCCCAGCATTTGATGGACGTTCTCCGACTGCGAAACGCCGTCGTCGAAGGTCTGATGCACAGGCTCGGTCGCGTAGACGAACTCGCCCGATCCCGGAATCATCACCACGCCGCGGACGTCCTGATCCGCGTTGCCGACGCTGCGGAAAACTTCGAACGTCAGTTGCGGCACGCGGTTGCCGTAAGCGGCGAGCGGGAAGTGTTCGAACACGACATACGCGACACCGCGATAGGCTGGAGCATTCTCCGCACCTTCGCGCGCCGCGATCAGGCTATCGACGTCTTGCGTCTCGGTGCCCGTGTGCAGGCGGAACGTCGTGCGCGCGCGGTCGAGTTCCTGCTCGTCAGCCCAGATGCGGCCGATGCGTGTCACCATGCCTTCGGCAAGCGCGACCGCGAAGTTCGCATAGTAGCTGTATTGCGTGACGCGCGTCTTGCTTCCCGAGCCGCCTTTGGCGCTGCCCGAAGCTTCCGTCGTCGTCGTAATTTCCTCTTCGAGATCGGTCGCCCAGATGATCTGTCCGCCGACGCGCGCGCGTCCATAAATCTTCGGCAGCGGCGCCCCTTCTGTCGACGAAGTTATGCGCAAATCGGACATTCGCGGACCGTCCACCGTGCGCGTCTGTCCGGATGAAGCGAAAAGCGCGTTATCGATATAGGAGCCTGCAAATGCGCCGATCTGCGATCCAATCGTCGCGCCGGTGAGCGTGACGCCCAGGAGACCGACACCGGCGGGCAGCATGCTGCTGCCGACGGCGGCACCGACAGCCGCGAGAGCAAGCGTTGCCATTTTCAGGAACCTTCCGATACGTCAGGAAATTGAAATGCGCCGGCGATGCGGCGGCGCCACCAATTCGTCAGTGCCACCTCGGCGACCGGCGCGTTTTCGATCGCGTGCACCATCGCCGATGGTCCGGTGACGATCGCAGCATGCTTGGCGATGAAGCCGGCGCGAAGCCGAAAGATCACCACGTCACCCGCACAGATCGCCGCAACGGGCTTCGTCTCGAGATGCCGCCTCGCGGCTTCGAGCATCGCCTCGCTGCCGCTCGCCTCCGCCCAATCGCGGCTGTAGGCGGGTGGCGTTTCGGCATCGTCGCCGTAGAGTTCTCTCCAGACGCCGCGCACGAGGCCGAGGCAATCTGTGCCGACATGGCGAAGGCTCGCCTGATGATGATAGGGCGTGCCGATCCAGCCGCGCGCGGCTTGGACAATTCTTTCCCGCGTCACATGCTGCATCTTCAGCTCGCGCGTCCGATCTTCGTCAGGAATTGATTGCCGGGTATCGCCGGGAAGCCGCGGAAGTTGATCGTGTTGCTGAAGCGCGCCTTGCAGGTTTCGAAACGCTTGTCGCAGCCTGCCGTGACGGTGAATACGTCGCCGATTGCGGGTGGTCCTTCGGCGTCTCGCCAAAGCTCGATCTCGACGGCCGTCCTGAGTTTTGTGTGCGACTTGACCTCAATCTTCAGGCCCACCGACGCGCCGGACGTGAACGCGAAGAGACCGCGCGAGAAAAATCGCGTCTCGAATGTATCGATACCGGAAACCTTGAAACGCCGCGCCGAGATTGCGGCAACGATCGTGCCCTCACCCCGGAATGCGGAGGACGAAAGATCGACGCCGCAGCGTCCGTCACCAAGATCGGCGTCGCAGGTCTGCTGAAGTAGCCGTCCCGTTGGCTGCTGCAAATAGTGCGCGAGGCCGCGCAGCTCGGCAGTGAAGCTTGCACCCGTGCGCCTGACCTCGCCGATGCTTCCCGACCGCATCAATACGCGCTGGCCGGGATCGGCCCAATTGACGCGATAGATCGCGATCCGCGCTTCGTCGTAGCGTCCGGCCGCGAGATCATCGTCGGTCAGAGTTGCGGACGACAGCGCACCGGTGACTTCGAGATTATCGACCGCGAGGCCAAGACTGTCGGTGATGTCGCTCGCGGTGAAGCCTGCTGCGGCCTCGTAGGTCGTGCCGTCGAATGCGACTGCGTTGTCGTGATCGGTGAACCCCAGCACCGTGCCGTCGCGGCGCTCGATGCGCCAGCACCAGCAGAGCGTCGTCGCGCCCGTTGCGAGGTGCGCGGCAAATTCCGGCGAAAGTGTTTTCACAGGCGCACCTCGACGATCGGAATGTTCGGAATGGCGCCCGACGTGAAGCCCGAGAGATTGATCTCGAGCTTGTCGGTGTCGAAGCGCACGGGCACGTCGAATTCGAAACCTGCCGTTACGGACTGTCCGCTCGCCGGGATGTGTCCTGCAAGGAATGTCACGATGCCCGTCACGGCATCGATTGCGAAATGCGTGCCTGCGTTTTGCTCCACGCCGGCGACGGCGAGTTTGACCGTTGCCGCGACGGGCTTCTTGATGTCGCGCGTCCACGGTGCGAAGGCGCTGCCATAAACTTTTCTCAACTGGAACGTGGCCTGCGCGCCGGTTCCCGTCCCGATCACCTCGTCGCGTGCCGCAGGTGTGGCGTTCGGCGCACACGACTTCCAATCCATCGGATCGCGCCAACGAAAGGCGTGAAGGCGGCCGCGGCGTTCTTCGAAGAACGCAATGATCTCGGCGAGATCCGCGAGCGATTTGACACCATAGCCCGCATTGTAAGTTCGACGGCTGTCGGCCCACCGGCTGTTGCGTTCTTCATAGCCTGAGCCGAGCACGACGACGTCGGTGCGCCGCTCGGGGCCGCCTTGCGCGTTGCGCGAGATCGCCGTCGGAAATCTGACGTCGTGAAAGGACATGTGCGTTTCGCTTTCGTGATCCGGACTTCAGACGCCGCGCATTCAGAGATTGCGCCCTACAGGTTTCTTTGGCCGGCAGCGGCGGCGCGCGCGATCATGGCGGCGATCTGGGATTGCGAGCGGCGGAAGCTCTGAACGTCGGGTGTCGAAATATTGATCGTGATCTGCTGTCCGCCGCCGCCCGACATCGCAACGCCGAGGCGGCCGTCGGCACCACGCGTCAGGGGCATGATGGCTTCAGGCCCGCGTTCTCCGGCGAGACCCGTTGCGCCCCCGGCCAGCGGAAACGAAATCGGACTCGCGATCACGCCACCGCTCGCAAACGGCACGGGTGTTCCGCTCTGAATGACGCCGCCCTTCGCGAACGGCATCGCGCCGGAGATGACGCCTTGGAACATCGACGCGAGACCCGATGTCAGCGGCTGCAGCGCCGTCTTAAGCGCGAGCTGTGAGATGTTCAGCGCCAGCGACTTCAAAACGTCGCCGACGTTCTTGCCTTTGATCGCGATATCGCCGAAAGCCGAAACGAGCGTGTTGGCGAACTGCCTTCCTGTCCGCGTCGTGGATTGGAGCTTGCTCTCGAGATCGCTCGTGTCGGCGGTGACCTTGACACTCCAGGTCTCGAGTTGATTGTCATTCATCGTCATCTTATTGAACTCTCATCCGGGAAGCGCTGCATCAGATTATCGAGATCGCCGCGCGTGAGTGCTGTGGCTTCGCCTTTGCCGCCGAACTTTCCGGCGAGCGCCGCCTGGAGCTCTCGCGGCGTCAACGACCAGAATGCGGCGGGCATCATGCCTAGGACGCCAAGGCCAAGCTCCATCACGCGCGCCCAGCGAAAGGGTCGCGCGCTTCGTGGCCGGCCTCCCCCTTCGGCTTTTCGCCGCTCGCCGCATCGTCTCCGCCGAACGTCGCATTGAGAAGCCGGGCGACGATGCCGACGTATTCGGCCGCCCCGCCGCTCGCGCGCATCAGCGCCACCTCATCGTCGGTCACGGCGCACCCCGCACCGCGCAAACCGGCGGCGATGACCTTCACGCAGTCGCGTGCGGAGAGCCGCCCTTTCTCGAAGCGCGCCGCGAGCGCCAACATGTCGTCGTCGCCGAAGGCGCTTTCGAGTTCGGCGAGCGCGCCGAGCGTCAACACGAGCCGATACGCGCGGCCGTCGAGCATCGCCTCGATTTCTCCGCGGTGCTTGTTTGCCATGCGAAATGTCCAATCCATTGTTGCCGGCTGATGCCGCGATTTACGCCGCCGTGAACGTCAGCGCACCCGCGCTTTCGAGCGTAATGTCGAACGTCAATTCCGCATCGTGGCGGCCGCTAAATTCCAGCGACGTGATCTGGAATGCGCCTGCGATTATTCCGAAGTCCGGGACGATCACCTGCCAGTCGCGAATTGTTCCGCTGAACGCATAATCGCGGATCGTCGTATCGGACGGCCCATCCTTGAAAACTCCGGACCCGGTAATTCGCGCCGACTTGATGCCTGCGCCGGTCAGCAGCTCACGCCATTGGCCTGCGCTCTCGGTGTTGGTGATCTCGACCGTCTCTGCGCTGATCGACAATCCGCGCGCGCGAAGTCCGGCGACCGTCACGAAGACGCCGGCGCCTGTCGTATCGACCTTCAGGAGAAGGTCCTTGCCTTTCTGTGCTGTCATGTGTGGATGTCTCTTTGTTGAGCGTAAGAAAGCTTGGGTCCTGGACGCGCGCACCGTCATGCCTAGGCGTGGCCCAGGCGTTCGTCGTTCGATGGAATGAAAAGTGGAACGGCCGCGAAGCGTAACGTCAGTTTGGCTCGGTCACCGCGCGGAACCGGGAGATCCCGTGAAATGTCTCGCCATCGGTATCGCGGCGCGCCTCGGAAAATTCGTGACGCAGGTTGATGAGGCGATGGCCTTCGAGAGGAAGATCCTGATCGTGAAGCGCATCACGCGCGGCCGCGATCACAGCCTGCGTTTCTTTGCGGCCACGCGCGCGCGACCAGACGTGCAGTGTGATGACGTGCTCGCAGCCTTCTTCCGTGCCCGTCGACCAATCGCGTTCGGTGGATTGGCCGAACGTCATGAATGGAAATTCGGCGCGCGCCGGAACGTCGTCATAAATGCGCGGGCCGCCGAGCGCCGACGTCGTGGCGGCGTCGCTCGCCAACTTCGAGAAGATCGCCTGCTGAAGAGCGAAAGCTGCGCTCGACATTATTTGCCTCCTTGCGACGAGGGGCGATTGATACTTCCGGCTTCGTTGATCGAACGTTTCTGCGCTTCGGCCGCCGCGAGGCTCGCCTCGCGTTTCGCGATCGCATCGTGCACGAGCATCGTCGCCCGTTGACGTGCCGCTGCGCCCACGCCACTCATTGTGGAATTCACGATCATAGGTCGCGTTCCTCCGATGGGCATTTGAGCCAGCGGCTGCGATCATCGACATCGATCGCGCCGAGAATGGCGAAGACGCGGTTGCCGCAGCGAATACGCATGTCCGGCGTCACGTCTTTGCGGTAGCGAATCCAGATGTCGTGCGTCGCCGTGCCAGACAGGCGATCGCTCATGAAATTTTCGTTAGCGGTTCGCGGCCAGATCGCGGCCCAGACGTCACCGACGCTCTGCCATTCGATCGTTGCTCCGCCTGCTTCGTCGCTCGTGCGTGCAGGGCTTTCGATCGTCACGCGATGCCGGAGATCTCCGGCGTTGACGGGTGCTCTCATAGCCTGATCGTCCTGAATGGATTGATAAGAGCGGAAACCGCATCGGGAATGCGCGCGTCGTTCGAGCCGATTTCGCCCGGATCGCGATGCTCGTACCAATGCGCGGTCAGCATCAGGATCGCGTGCTTCAGCGGCGCCGGTACACTGTCGCCGGTGCTGCCGAATCCCGCCGTCATATCGATCTCGATGCCGTTCGTGCGAACGTGCGGCGCAGGCGGCACCATGTTGTTCCAGACGAGCCGCGCGGGCCGCGAGGCGAGATCAATGAGATAGCCTTCTGCAGGGACGGCATTCGCAACGCCCGCGGCGTTTTTCACGCGGACTTCATCGACCGATCGTAGCGGAGTCAGCGGTAGTTCGACGTCGCGGCCGGCGGGCCAGCGGTCGAGCGTCATCCTCCATGACTGTGTGATGAGTGCGAGTGACAGCGCCACCTCAATGTGAAGTCTCGACGTCAGCAGCAGGCTCGCGATTAGAACGTCCTCGCTATCGCCGTCGATGCGCATGTGTGCTTTCGCATCGGCAACCGACACCGGCTCGACCGCCGGCGGTATCGTCATCACGAGCGACATGGGCATTCCTTATTTTGCTTGTGCCTTGCGACTCCGCTGCGCGGAGCCGACCGCAAGGCACGGCCTTGGTGGAACAGTTTGGCGCAACATCAAGCGCGCTCGGCGGCCGGCGCGCGGAACGCGTGTCGCCGAGCGCCAAAGAAAAATGCGGGGCCACCGCGTTGACGGCGACCCCGCAGGTTTCCGCACGGGCGGGAGGGGAACCCGCGCGGGAATTGTCAAACGACCGTCATCCTCGAGTGCGTGAGCGCAGCGATGCGCATTCGGGGATCCAGCATAAGAAGCGCCGAAGGCTCATTTTTGCGTCTTCGACGACTCCTGCGCTGGATCCCCGAACGGCGTCGCCGAGGCTCAGCCGTTCGAGGATGACGAAGTGAGTGCATCAGGTGCTGAACTTCAGAAGCTTGATGGCGTCGAAGTCCTGGACGCCGCCGCCGACGCGCTTCGTCGTGTAGAAGAGCACGTAGGGCTTGGCGGTGTAGGGATCGCGCAGCACACGGATGCCCGCGCGGTCGACGATGAGATAGCCACGCGAGAAGTCGCCGAACGCGATGCCGAGCGCATCGGCCGCGATCGCCGGCATGTCCTCGCTTTCCGCGACCGGATAGCCGAGAAGCGACGGCCACTCGCCCGGTCCGTTTGCGGGCTGCCAGAGATAGTTGCCCTGGCCGTCCTTCAGCTTGCGCACGGCGGAGACCGTCGCGCGGCTCATCAGGAACGTGCCGTTGGCGCGATACGGCGCCTTCGTCGCGTAGACGAGGTCGAGCAGCTTGTCGCCGGGATTGCTCGCCGGAAACGCGCCTGCCGCGCCTGTCGCGATGAAGCCGAGCTTGCCCCAGACCCACGATCCGTTCGCAACGGTATCGTAGCCCAAGAGGCCCTTCGGCTTGTTGCTGCCGTCGCCGGTGACGAAAGCGGTGCCTTCCTGCTCAGCGAAAGCGAGACGGACTTCTTCGGCCAGCCACTCGTCGATATTGACGATCGTGTCGTCGAGAAGTGTCTGCGATGCGGCCGGCATCGCGTAAAGTTCCATCGTCGGGAACTGCAGTTCGGCAAGCGTCGGCGCGGTTGTCTGCGAACGCGTGGCCGTTTCGGCGACCCAGCCCGTGTCAGCACCGCCCGTCGCGAACGGAAGCTTATAGACGGAGCCCGAAACTTGCCGGATGCCGGAAATCGCGCGCATCGGCGAGATGGCTTTGAGCGCGCGATTGACGGCCGCTTCCGTTTCAGCCGGGACGAGATAACCGCCGTCGGCGCCGGAGCCAGCGGACAAGGCTTTCTCTTCGATACGAGCGAGGCGCTGCGCATCACCGCGACGCACGTATCCGTCGAACGCGGACTTGTGTGCGATATTCGACGTTGTCGCTGTGCCGCCCGCGAGATGCGGACGCGCCGACTTGAGCGCGAGGTTGTCGGCAACGCGCTTCGTGGAATCGAGGGTTTCCTCAATGCGCGCGAGCTTCTCGGCGACGAGCGTATCGGTCGCGCCGCGGCTCTCGATCTCGGCAAGGCGCTGATCGTTCGTTTCCTTGAAGGCTTCGAATGCTTCGAGGAATTCTTCGAAGGCGCGCGCGGTTTCTCCGCCCGCCCCCTTCGTTTCGAGGGTGGTGGTATCTGTCATGTGTAGGTCCTGTTGTGGTTTGGTTCCTACCGTCATCCTCGGACAAGCGCGGCAATGCCGCGTCGAAGTCCGGGGATCCAGCGCAAGACTCGTCGAAGACGCAATAACGAGCCTTCGGCACTTCTCACGCTGGATCCCCGAACGGCATCGCCGAGGCTCAGCCGTTCGAGGATGACGAATTGATTTCCCTCTCCCCATTTCTGCACTTGAATGGGGAGAGGGTCAGGGTGAGGGGCGGCCGCTTGCTCGCATGTTGCTGCCCCTCACCCCAACCCTCTCCCCGCAAGCGGGGAGAGGGAGCTAAGTTGAAAGCAGCCGCGCCGCCTCGCGAAAGCGAGAGGCGAGCGCGGCATCGCCGGTGAAGGTCCGGCCCGCATCCCGCAAAGCCTTGAGACCGTGGAAGCCCGAGCGGAGCACCGCCCTCGCCTCCATCCGCGTCAGCCCAGCGTCCCGCGTGAGCCAACGTTCGAACTCACGTTCGGTCGGCGCGCTTGCCGCGAACGGCCGCGCCTTCACGCTTTGGACGCGTGCACCAGGCAGCATCGGAAACGTGACGACCGAAATCTCCCAGAGATCGACTTTTTCGAGACGACGCACGCCGGACGCTGCATCGCGCCTGGCCTTCACCGTCTTGAAGCCGATCGAAAGCCCGTCGAGCGCACCGGCGCGCATCAAAGCGAGCACTTCGCGCGCTTTGGAAACCGCCGTCATCAATCGTCCGCGTACGTAAAGACCGCGCGCATCTTCGCGAATCTCGTCCCACACGCCGATCGGCTCGGCCGGATCGTGCTGGAACAGCATCTTGATGCGCGCCGCGCCGCGATTGAGCAAACTCTCGCGGAAGGCACCCGGCGCGATGACGTCATGGCCCAAGTCCTCGCGATTGAAGAGGCTCGCATAACCTTCGAACACGCCATCATCGAGCGACTTCGCCTCGAGCGGCAACGCGCGGCTGCGTTTTGACAGCGAAGCGGGCAGCAGAAAGTGTTCGGTCGCGTGCATGTGCGAGTCCTTATGATTTTACCTTGCGACTCCGCTGCGCGGAGCCGGCCGCAAGGCACGGGCGTATTGAAACAGGTTCGTCATCCCGGCGCAGGCCGGGATCCAGGCAAGGCGCGGCGGATGCGCAGATGCTAGCCGCGCCGGATGAACGGCATCTGCCGTTTTACCTAAGCTTGTCGTGGGCGCCGACTTGCGCCGGCGCGACAGTGAGTGCGCGAGCGCGGTGGCAATCAGTCTTCGTTTTGTTTCTTATCAAAATCGCGCATGAACTCTTTGACCGCGAACCACGTTTCTTCGAGAAGATAGAAGCCTTCCGGCTGGCCCTTGAATTGGTGCGCGCTATCGAACGCCTGTGCTTTGTCCCGCAAAAATTCAGTGGCTGCGCGAACTCTGGCGCGACCAGAAATTTTCGTCAGATAGCGCACGCCCGTCCGACTATCGTAGATTTCGAGTCGCAACCTCTCCGCCTTTCTTTTCATCACCGGCTTTCAGTTCCGAGACACATGGAAGGTGGCGTCGAGGCGTTCCTTTTCCTCACGACTGATTACGTAGATGGGACGCCCGGCATTCGTGGGGGCCGGCTTCTCAACAACGCCACGGCCGGCCAAATAAGCTTTTACCTTCGCGTAAAGAGCCGTGCCCCATATATTAATGGGCGAGATCTCGCCGGTCTCCGCATTCTGGAAATAAAGCACGTGTCTCTTCGTTTCTGGATTGGCCTCCGACTCTGCTGCGTCGTCGCATTCTCGATCATTTAAAAGCGCGCTTGAAACTTCGGATTGCCGCCACCATTCGTAACCGCGCTCTTCGAGTATCTCGATGCATTTGGCTGCTCCCGCGTCTGTTATCAACACCCTCGGTTCGGGAGGCGCTTTGTCTGCTTGGAATCGAAATCGCGAATCCTTCCAAATTCGTTCCGAGAGGTCGTACACATAGTAAGCTGAAAGGTTTTCGATCAACGATCGTCCATCATCTCCCTGACGCCAATCGCGCGGCCAGCGATTGTTCGTCATTTCGATGAAAACCGCGCCTTCGTCGAGCAGCTCGATCAGCGCGTCCTCGAAAAGCTTCGGTTCAGCCGAGTTCCCGCTTGGCGCTATCACCGTGTTCAACAACGAGTTGGCGTTTTCGAAGCCTGGCTCTTCTAGCGTAGCCAGAATCCGCTTCTTCATTTCGTCGGAGTCGATCATGCTAATGACTTTTCATCGTCGTCGGTCAGGAAGCTCGCGGCTTCGAGGCGTTTCCAGAGCGCGTCGCGTTCGGGGGCGAGTGCTTAACGTTTCGGTCGCCACCAGTCGTTGCCAAACTGGTTTACGATCTCAAAACTCCTCTCAGTTCCTGAATCCGTTAGAACCACTTCGGGCTCCGGCGTTTGATAGTAAGGTGGTCCACCGTACCTTGAGTCCAGCCAAATGCCTTCGCTCGCGTCGAAAGCATAATTCAACGATAATTTGCCGATCTCGGCGAGGGCGCCCTCGCGCGTCAGCACTTCGCTACCTTGCGGAAGAGATGTCATCCCAACGTCGATCAGCCCCTCCAAAAAGAGCTCGCGAAGAGACTTCTCAAAAGTTATCGGCTCGTTGGGATTAGCTGTGGGATCGATGACCGTGTTCAACAGAGGATTGGCGCGATCTGCCCGCGACTCCTCGAGCGTGGCCAGAATTCGCTTCTTCATCTCTGCGGTGTCGATCATGCTGATGACTTTTCCCCGTCGTCGGTGGTGAGGAAGCTCGCGGCTTCGAGGCGTTTCCGGAGCGCGTCGCGTTCGGATCAGGCTTGTCGATATCGCGACAGAGCGAGATCAGAGTTTAGTCTGACCTCGTTCCCTCCTGCTCTTTCGAAAATCCAAGTACGCATCATACTGCTGATCATCCAACACCCACGTATCGTGGTCCGGATCAGGCACGGGTCGCTCGATGTTAGGATACTCTCGACCCGTTAATGTATCGAGAAAGTCTCGGTCTTCGAGATATGCTTCCCGGCCGAGACAAGGGAGACCTATTAAAGCACCCGTGTGATAAATATTCATAATGAGCTCAGGGATATCCGCCACCACCAATCCTCCTCGTCACAGCCCTCGTGGCGTCCCGCGCTTTAAGAAGAAAAGGACCCGGTGAGATACGGCTCCTGCTCCAGCCTATTGAGCAGCGACGAAAGAAACGTCCGCACACTTTCGCCTTCCGTGAAATAAACACCCGACGGCGTCGAGGACCAGAATTCAGCCATTTCCTCAGCCGATAGGTTCATCGCAAGCAAAGATTTCAGAAATGGGCGCACAACTGAAGCCTGCCGATGGTCAACTCCAATCAAGGCATATGGGACGAGCTCATCCATCGACTTCACGAGTTCGACAACATCGAAGCCGATCTGCCGAACCATATGCTTGAATTCGACAGGCATCGTAATTGTACGCATCCTTTTTCAGTCCTCATTCAACGGAAACGCCGTGTGTACATACCATCCCCTAGTGTTATTTCTTGTGCGCCTGATGCGCACCTCTACGCTATTCGTCGACCTCATAACAGGCACGGAACGGTCATCCGGGGAAAAGGCCTCATAGCCCGTGGGCGAGCTGAATGGCTTAGCACTGTACAAGTACAGATCTGGCAGCAGATATGTGAATTTCCCACTGGCAAAATTTTCCAGTTTCTCCTGATTTTGTGGTTCTGCAATGACCGAGTTGACCAATTTATTCGCCGCTTCAACTGATGTGAAGGAGCCTGCCCGCTTCTCGCCGTACCCCCCAATTATTGGAACATTCGTCCTATTAGCGAGGATACGCGCTTTGAGATATTCTTCTGGCTTCCCGATATGCCGCGCGTATGTATGACCACCGTACGTATCCTCCTCTAGAACGTTTATCGGGTATCCGGAACGACCCCATCCGCCTGTGCGATCCGCGCGTAACCATCAGTGCTTCCCGCTCCGCCTCCGCCATCCGTCCACTGCCCTCCGCCGGTTTGGCCTGCCGGAACTCGCGGTTGGTCTTCTCTATATTTTGCGCTCGGCGACTCTCCTTCGTCGAGCCGGCCGCCGAGCGCATAACCTGCTGCAGCGCGTTTCTCGTCGGTGGTGAGGAAGCTCGCGGCTTCGAGGCGTTTCCAGAGGGCGTCGCGTTCGGGGGCGAGGGCTTCGATCTGGTCGAGGTCGGGTTTGAGTTCTAGCGCGCTTGGCGGCCGGCTTCGCGGAGCGGAGTCGCCAAGCGCAAACAAAGACTCCCGCCGGCCGCGGGGCACGCTCGATGTGGCGAACGCCGGAGCCAGCCAACTCGAAAGAGCCCGCGCCGTGCGGTTCACCAGCGGCAGCACGGTCTGGCGCCAGAAGGCGCGCTGCGCTTCCTGATAGTTCGAGTACGTATTGTCGCCCGGAATGCCGAGCAGCATCGGCGGCACGCCAATCGCGAGCGCGATCTCGCGCGCGGCGGCGTTCTTCGCTTCGATGAAGTCCATGTCCTTCGGCGTCAGCGACAGGGGCTTCCAGTCGAGGCCGCCTTCCAAGAGCAGCGGACGTCCGGCCGCGCGTGCGCCTTGGAAGTTCGTCTCGAGTTCGCTTTTGAGGCGCGCGAATTGCTCGTCCGTCATTTGGCCGTTGGCGGCGGCGTAGACGAGCGCGCCCGACGGCCGCGCGGAATTATCGAGCAGCGCCTTGTTCCAGCCCGACGCCGTGTTGTGAATGTCGATCGCGGTTGCCGCCGCTTCGATCGGGCTCATGCCGTAGTGATCGTTCGCCGGATGGAAGAGGCGCACGTGCAGGATCGGCCGCACGTTTGCTGCCACTTCATCGATGAAGCGCACGGACCGTCCCGCCACGGTGTACTCATAGCCTTCCGGCCAGCCGTCGAGACCGGGGATGACCTTCATGCGATCGGGGCGCAGGATATGCAGCTCGCGGATTTCGCCATCGAGCGCGACAGCTTCGACATACGCATTGCCCGCGACGAGCAGGAAGCCGTACCAGGCTTCGAGAAAGTCCGTGCCGGTGTGATCGAGGCTCGGCCGCCGGAGCAGCCCGATCAGCGGATGATCCTCGATCTCGTTCGCGCCCTCATAGAGAAGCAGCGGGATCGAGGCGGCGGCCTCCGCGATCATGCGCACGGAGCGATAGACGATGGCGTTCTGCATGAAGCCTTCGCGCGCGAAGGCGGAATAATCGCGCGGCGCCCACACCGGCTCGCCGAGATTTTGGTAGGCGATGAGAGGCCCGGTCGCGGTGCCTTTTATGTTTGGCGCCTCCAGTTCCGCTGCGCGGAGCCGGCCGCTCGGCAGGCTTGATGGGACGCCAGGCGTGCCCCGCAAATCGCGCGCGCGTCTTTGCATCGGCAGCCAGCGCGTCAGCGCTTCCGAGATCAGCGACATGCATTGTCCTTTGAATTATTCGCTGCGTTCCCTCTCCCCATTTCTTCAATGGGGAGAGGGTTAGGGTGAGGGGCGACCTCACGAACGGCGCATGCGGCTGCCCCTCACCCCGACCCTCTCCCCGCGAGCGGGGCGAGGGAGAAGTCGAATCCGTCATTCTCGGCCGGGCGCGGCGGAGCAGCGTCGATGGCCGGGGGGCCAGCCTGAGGCCGCCTATGCCCTCTCCCCATTACTTCAATGGGGAGAGGGTTAGGGTGAGGGGCAGTCTCACGAACGGTGCATGCTGCTGCCCCTCACCCCGACCCTCTCCCCGCGAGCGGGGCGAGGGAGAGGTTCAGAGCATCCTGACCGATGGTTTGGTCCGGTCGCTCAAGAGCAAATCGGTGATGGCCCAGACGAGTGCGTCGGCGCGGTCGGGGCTGCGGCCTTTGACCGTGCCGTCGGAACCGAATGCACACATCTGATCTTCGAGCGCGTCGAAACGCCCGGCGTGCGCGACGCGGCCTTCCGCGTAAAGCGCCGCCACCGGCTCGGCACGAACCCATTTTCCCCGCGTCGCTCTGACTTTGACGACGGGGAAATTCTCGCGAAACTGCTGCAGGACCGAGATCACGAGATCGCCGCCCTGGTTGACTTCGGCCACCATGCGATCGGCCTCGAAATCGTCGTAGGCGCCGAGCGCCGCCCGCGCCCAGAGTTCCGGCGTTCGTCCCTGGATGGTGCGATCGGCCAGGACGTAAGCGCGCTTGTCGACGCCTAGTCCCGCGACCACGATGCCGCAAGCGTCGGACGATGCCGTCGCCGTTACCGGCGGATCGAGCGCGACGACGATGCGTTGCATCTCGGGCGCGTTTTCGACGCGCGCCTCTTCGATCCAGTGTCGCCGCCAAAGTCCATCGCTCGCATCTTCGACGATCTCGCCGAGCAATTCCTGGCGGCCGATCGCGGAGCCCGCATAGCGGCGCGTCATCTCGGCCAGGAACGTCGGCGCGAGGTTCGTTGCGTTGTCGGCTGTTGCAATGTTGACGGTGACGGTCGCTTCGTCCGCGATGATCTGTTTCAGAAGCTTCGTCGCGCGCGGCGTCGTCGTCACGCACACACGCGGCGCTTCGCCAAGACGCAGCGCGAATTGCAACATGTCCCATGCCCGTTCCGCGCCGCGCCACTTCGCGAGTTCGTCGCACCAGGCGGCCGTGAACTGCGGACCGCGCAATGCCTCAGCTTCGTCCGCCGAGAACAATTCCGCGACCGCGCCGTTCGGCCACGTCAGGCGCCGTTTCGAGGGTTCGAAATCAGGCCGGTCGTGTGCGGGATGAATCGCGAGCAAACCTGACTGCCCTTCGATCATCACGTTGCGCACGTCGCCCAGAGTCTTCCCGACCAGCGCTATGCGCGCTGGTTGGTTTTTCGTTTGTCCGCGGCGACTCTCCTTCGTCGAGCCGGCCGCCGCGGACGAAACTTCGTCGCCGCCGCAAGCGAGACTTCTTACCCACTCCGCGCCCGCGCGGGTTTTTCCCGATCCGCGACCGCCGAGCAGCAGCCAGACGCGCCAGCTTTTGATTGGCGCTTCCGACTCTCCTTCGTCGAGCCGGCCGGAAGCGCCGCTTGATGTTGCGCGAGAAGCGCCAATCGAAGAGGGCGCCAGCTGTTCGTCGCGTGCCCACAGCTCCCAATCGTGGGTGATGAACTCGAGTTCGTCCGCGCTCAGCTCATTCAGAACTTCGCTGAGGCGACCGCTTGCGATTGAGGCGCTCAAGACGTTCCGCAATTTCGCGGCGTAGGTCTTCCGCATGGGCTAGCGCCTCCCTGCTCTTGGCGTCACCTCCCGTCGGCTTCCGCTTCGTCATCGCGCGTTGCATCTCAACTGCTTTCTCCAGTGCGTTGACCATCTGCGACAGCGCGCGGGAGGCGCGCTCGCGATCCTGGGACGTCAGCCCCTTCTGCTTCTCGAGCTTCGTCAGCTCGCCATCGATCGTGTTGTAGACACGCTCGACGAGCAGGTCCGGCTTGGCGCGGGTGCGCCACGCGGGCGCGGCCTTTGCTGGTGTGCTCGCTGTGGCTTTGGGTTTCGCTGCGGAAGGGCCAGTCTTCGTGACGGGCTTCGGTTTCGGCTCCGGGCTTCCCGTCCCTGCTTCCGGTTCGATCGGTTTGGACGTCTTCGTTTCGCTGCGGGCACGCGAAGGGGTTCGCCTCGCCTTCGACGCTGCTGCCATGCACACTGCCTTTTGGGAAATTTCGGATCGAAGTGCGAGGCGAGGATATTTCGTCCCGCAGGCCGTCTCAGCGGCCTCTCACACTTTTCGCGTTATACAAAAAACCTACCCGAGAAGCGTCACGCTGTCAACGACAAAAACGACGTAAGACTATGATTTTGAACGATATTATCGCAGCCATCGGCATAAACTTTCCAATTATAGTCGAGTTTCTCTGAGCGAGGATAAGTTAGTCGCTAAAATATTCGTTGCCGCTGCTCGCGATCGCTCCAACCACCGTCATGCCGGCGGAGGCCGGCACCCAGACAAGTATCCGCGAGGGCGATGTCGGCCTGGATGGATCCCGGCCTTCGCCGGGATGACGAAGCGTGGACAATCACGCCAGCCAATCGTCGGCTGCAGCTAATCGGCGGCTTTTGCGGATCGTCGACCGCGTTGCGGGTTCGTTTCGCTGCCTTCCGGTCCGCCGTCAGGAATAATGTATTTCCAATAATTCTCTTCTTTGACGCGACGCTCGCTCATGGCGAAACTTCTGACGGAAATGCCGGCCTGATGCACAGTATCGGACGAGCCGGAGACCAGGGGGTGCCACCACTTCAGGTCCTGCCCCTCGCCGACGAGGCGGTAAGCGCAGGTTTTCGGCAGCCAGGAGAGCTCGCGCGCGCGTGCAATATCGATCTCAAGACAATCCGGCATCTTCTTGAAGCGGTTGGGATAGTCCTTGCACCGGCAGGTCCGGACGTCGAGCATTCCGCACGCCAGGCGCGTCAAGTAGACCTCGGCTGTGTCCTCGTCCTCGAGTTTGACGAGACAGCACCGCCCGCAGCCGTCGCACAGGGCTTCCCACTCGTCGCGACTCATCTCTTCGAGGGTTTTCGTGCGCCAGAACGGTGGATCGTTGCCGTCCAACATCAAGTCTTGCTCTTCCATTGTCGGTTCAGTCGCGATAACCACAATTTCGTCGACTTACGCCGTGTAATCGGCAATTCGGTTTAAGCGGCGCGTCCTACTGGAGGCGTCGCGATTGTTGTTGCAAGAAAGACTCTCGCTGTTGAGGGCTTAAGCCCACGTCTCACGCGTGACAAGAGCGACGTCGTTAGGGTGGCCGTTTCTTGAACGACTGGTTTCACAGGCAGGGCGGCCGCGACCGCTTCATTGACTGGCTCAGGCTCGATTCGCAGATCAATTCCGCGCTCGGGGAAGCGTGGTCGCGCGTCAAAGACTACTGGAACGCGGGCTCGAGCTACTTCGCCCGCTTTCAGCTCGTCGGCTGGCGCCGCCTCCTCAATGAATTCGCCTCCGAAGGCCTGACGATGCTGTTCGGCGGTCTCGTCGTTCTCTATGGCCTCGCGCTGCCCGCATTCGAAGAGTTCGACGAGAGCAAATTCCTGACGGGCAGGTACGCGGTCAAATTCCTCGACGTCAACGGCAACGAGATCGGCAAGCGCGGCATTCTGCACAACGACGCCGTGCCGCTCGAGGAAATTCCAGACGTTTTGATTAAGGCGACACTGTCGACGGAAGACCGGCGCTTCTTCGAACACTACGGCATCGACGTGTTCGGCACGCTGCGCGCGCTCGTCACCAACGTGCAGGCCAATGAAGTCGTGCAAGGCGGCTCGACGCTGACGCAGCAGCTCGCGAAAAACCTGTTCCTGTCGTCGGAGCGCTCGCTGCAGCGAAAGATCAAGGAGCTGTTCCTCGCTTTCCTTCTTGAGAGCCGCTACTCGAAGCGCGAGATCCTGAAGCTCTACTTCGATCGCGCCTACATGGGCGGCGGCACCTTCGGCGTCGAAGCCGCGTCGCAATATTACTTCGGCAAATCGGTTCGCGACATCACCATGCCGGAAGCGGCCGTGCTCGCCGGTCTCTTCAAGGCGCCGTCGAAGTATTCGCCTCTTGTCGATCTGGCGGCGTCGCGCGCGCGTACCAATCAGGTTCTCGATAACATGGTCGAGGCCGGCTACTACACGGCGGGGCAAGTCCACGCGGCGCGCATGAACCCCGCGAAGATCGTCGAGGCACGCACGTCGACGAGCCCCGACTGGTTTCTCGATTGGGCTTATGAAGAGGTCCAGCGTCTCGCCGACGGCAAGAACCAATTCGTGCTGACGGCGCGGACGACGGTCGACCTGACGCTGCAGCGGCAGGCGGAGGAAGCGCTCAACGCGGCGCTTCGCAAGGAAGGCCGCGATCTGCATTTCACATCCGGCGCAATCGTCCTCATGGAAACGGACGGCAAAGTCCGGGCGATCGTCGGCGGGCCGGATTACGGCGAAAGCCAATTCAACCGGGCGACGCACGCCAAACGCCAGCCCGGCTCGTCGTTCAAGGTCTACGTTTATGCAACGGCGATGGAGAACGGCTTCACGCCGGAGACGATGGTGCGCGACGCCTCGCGCTCGTGCGGGAACTGGTCGCCGTCAAACTACGGCGGCGGCGGCGGCTCAGGCTCGCGCCTGCCGCTTTGGATGGCGCTCGCCAAATCGTTGAATACGGTCGCGGCAGAGCTGTCGTTCGTCGTCGGCCGCGAAAAGGTCGTCGAGATGACCAAGCGGCTCGGCGTCGAGGGCGTCAAGAAAACCTGCTCGATGGCGCTCGGCGACGGCGGTATCACGGTGCTCGAGCATACCGGCGGCGTCGCGACCTTCGCGAACGGCGGCAAGCTCGCCAAGCCCTATGGCATTCTCGACATCACGACATCGAAGGGCGATCTACTCTATTCGCGTGAGCGCGACGAGCCGCCGCCACGGCAGGTCGTTTCGCGGCACGTCGCCGAAGAGATGAACGTCATGCTCAATCGCGTCGTGACGGAAGGCACCGGCGGCATGGCCAATCTCGATTTCACCAACGTCGCGGGCAAGACCGGTACTTCGACGGGCCCGAAGGACGCGTGGTTCATGGGCTTCACCGGGAAATACGTAGCGGGCGTCTGGATCGGCAACGACGACAACCGGCCGATGCGTTCGGGCGTCACCGGCGGTCATCAGGCTGCGCCGATCTGGCACGACCTGATGACGGTTGCTCACACCGACATGAATATTCCGACCATTCCGGGCCTCACTCCGCATCCGCGCCAGGTCATGGAGCAGCAGCGTCTCGCGGAAATCCGCGCGCAGCAGGTTGCGGCCGGCATCGAACCGGCCCAGTCCGCGGCCGACGCCGGGAAGACACCCGCTATCATGCCGGCCAAGACGCGCGACGCGCTGAAGGTTCTCGTCGCAGCGCTCCGCAAGGCGAACGGGCAAGCCGAGGTCGCGCCGGCGCCGCCCTCCGGATCGCCACATTCGCCAACGGCGCCTATCGATCCGAAGCAAGCGCCGCAGCCTGCGATCCGTCCCGATACGGCGAAGCCCGAACGGCGTGCGACGCTCTTCGATACGTCTCGCGACGATCTTTCGATTCCCGCCATGCCAGCCGGAGCCCTGCCCGGCGCATCGTCCACAAACCCGAGGGCGCGGCCTTAGCGTCGCGTTGAAACAGGAAGCCACGCACTTGGCATCGGTCGAACTCGAGCCAGCGGTATCACCCTCGCCGCCGTCATCGCGCGGCGGCGTGGCACGCGCGATTTTCGCGAGCCTTTTGCGCACGATCAGTCTCATCTTGACCATCATGCTCGCCGTCACCGTCGGCGTCTGGTCGAGCCGCTTCATGATTGCGCGCGGCTCGCCGCTTTCGACCGATACCTACGGGCCGTGGCAACAGTGGCGCAGCATCGGCCGCGAGAGCGCCGATCCCTATACGAAGGCGCACATCGTCACGACGGGGAAGCTTAGGATTTCAGCGGACAGCGCAGGTATCTTCGAGGCGCGCACGGACTCGCAGGGGGCGCGGCTGCACTCGTCGTGTAACTACGTCGTCGAAGGCGCGAACATGCGCGGCTTGTGGTGGAGCCTCGCCGTGTTTGACGCGAAGGGCAATCTCATTTCGAACGACGCCGACCGCTATGAGTTCACGGCCGATACGATCGCGCCCAATCCCAACGGATCGTTCGTCCTCACACTTGGTCGCGACGCGCGTCCGGGTAACTGGCTGCCGACGAGCGGCGCAGGACGCCTCGTGCTCGTCTTGACCGTGCTCGATCCGGCGACCGGTCTTTCGAGCGAAGAGCGTGCAGAGCGCAACAAGCATCTGCCCGTCATCACGCGGGAGGGATGTTCATGAGGTTGCTGCAGCGCTTCGACTTCCGGCTGCTCGCCATCTTCCTTCTGGTTGCGGGGATCGTGCATCTCACCGCCACGTTCCTGGCGGTCAACGATGTGCGCGGATCGGCATACACGCGGCTGGCGCGGTCGCTGCCGAAAAACAGGATGGTGATCACCGACGCGATCGCCCCGCAGCGCCAGCCGCTGCCGTTCCTCGCGCCCGATGCGCGCTATGCGTTCTGCCTTTTCGATACGACCGATACGACGATGCGCGTTCGTGCGCTGCTTCCGGATCTCGGCTGGACCATCGGCATCTACGCGCCGGACGGACAGAACCTTTATTTCGCCGCCGCTTCAGCCGACCGGGAGACGACGGTCGATCTCTCCATCGTGCCCGCCGACGATCGTTTTCTCGGGTTGCCGCAAGGCATCGCGCTTCCCGGCGCGCCTCAGCCGATCGAAGCTCAGCAGTCGATCGCAGCGGCTAAAGGGGTGGTCGTCGTTCGCGCTCCCGACAAAGGCGATCCCTACCGCGCCGACGAGCTGGCTGTTCTGGCCAAGGCCTCATGCAATCCGGGTGGGGCTTAGAACTTTCAATTGGGTGGCCCCACGACCGTCATCCTCGGCCGAGCGCTGCGGAGCTGCGTCGAAGGCCGGGGATCCAGCGTTAGACTCGTCGAAGACGCACTATCGTGCCTTCGGCACTTCTCACGCGGGATCCCCGAACGCGCATCGCTGCGCTCACGCGTTCGAGGATGACGTTTGGGGGGTGGCAATGTCAGGACTTCGTTTCGCCGTCGATTTCGAGCGTGTCGCGGCCCCGTCGCGGCTTCTTCGGCTTCTTGCCCGGTGTCTCGGCGTGGCGCTCGTAGCGCACGCCCGGAAAAAGTACGATTTCCGCGGATTGGCCCGCTCCGTATGCCGCGAGCACGGACGCAGCCGTCGGTTTCGGCACCGTCTTGAATGCGATGATCGTCGCCATGCGTGGGTCCCCCGAAGCGCGGGCACCTGCCCGCCCCCATGCGGCACTTCTCGCCATAAGGACTTTCGCCACGAGGTATGGGACGTACACTGAATGGTGGCGTGAATGCGCTGCTGCCGCAAGAATCATCGCAATCGATGAAGTAGTGTCCGGGAGTTCTTAACGCGGGGTAAAACCCTACCCTGAGCGTGTGGTTTCGTTGCTAGTTCATCAATTCGTCACCGAGAAAATGACGTCCCTCGCGGTCCTCGATTTCGACGATCCAGAGGTCGCTGTCGAACTCCGCCTCGCGTTTCAAAAGGGCTTCGGCTTCATGTTCGGGCACGAAGACTTGCTTGAAACGGGTGACCCAGCGCCGATCGACATCGGCCTCATCGAAGCCTGCCGGCGCCGGCGAGAAAACAGCGGCGGTTTGGTCGGGCCTTACGATCTTGATGAAGATCGCGCCGGCATCATCGTCACCATGACGGACGACGACGCCCGTTGCACCATTGATTTGGCAGCGGCGAAGATAAGCCTTCACCCAGATTTCGGATTTGAGACGCATGTCTCCCCGTTATCGGCGAGCGGAGCAGAATTTTCTAGTGCTTCGCCGCCTTGGCAATTGCTTCGCGCCGCGCCTTCGGCTCGCCCTGCAGCCGGGTGATCCGGCTGACCAACGGCCCGGAGATGCGTCCGGTGACTTTCAGCTTCTGATCGGTCTCGAACTCGCGGACGGCGCGCGCGAACTCAGGCGTCATCGCTGAACCCGGGACGCCGGTCTGATAACCCAGCGCCGAGAGCTGCTGCTTGACGGTGCGAACGAGACTTTCGCCGTCGGCCGTCATCGTCTTGCCGGGCCGCGCCGCGCTCGGCGACATGGATGATGAGCCAAGGATCAGTTGGCTCAGAAGCTGCTCGCTCGGTTGCCCGGTCAACACCAGGCCGTTGTCGTACTCATACGCGAAGATCGCGGCGCGGGTGACCGTTCCCAAGACGCCGTCGGCCTGGCCCGGTTCGTAATGAAGGTTGCCGAGTTCGCGTTGTATGCCCTTCGTGAGTTCCGCACGGTTCGCATCATCGATCTGGCTCAGTGGCGCGGGCGGCAGCACGCCGTCGCCTTCCGGCGGATTGGCAGCTGCGGGACCGGGCGACGCGGGTCCGAGCGCGATGCCGGGTCCGTCGACCCACGAGGTGCGATCGGTGACAATGCCGCCGGTTTCGATGGCGCTGCCCGGGGCCGTGTTCTGAAAGACGAACATGTTCAAGGCCACGCTCGTCGTCGCCAGCAGCGAAATCACGGCTGCGAGCTTTACATCCCTCTCGGTCATCCTGACGCCCGTTGCTCGTTCCCAGCTCGGAACTATGGCGAGTCAGCTGTTAAGACCTGCTTAACTGTCGAGACATTCCGGTCCAGGAGTTCGGGCGGAAGACCGATCCAATTTATCTAAAACTTGAAGCAAAATCGCTTCGAATTGCGGTGCACAAACTGACGTGACCTTGAGCCGGGCCTGTTATTCCCTTCAGCGAGGGAATGCCTCTTCACCAATCCGATCAACGGCCGGACCACGTCCGGCCAGAGATATGCGAAGGTTCGAGCTATGGGTATGTTGCGAATTGCTACGTTTGCCGCGGTGGCCATTGCGCTGCTTCCGTCCGATCGCGAGCAGCAGCAGCGTCTTTACGAGCGCGCCGGGTCGACGGCTCAATGGGTCGTGACATTCTGCGACCGAAACTCCGCCGCGTGCGCGAAGGGCTCGGAGTTGTGGTCGCAATTCGTTGCCAAGGCCGAGTTCGGGGCCAAGCTCGCCTACGACATGATGCGTGAGCGGGAAGCTTCGGGCCTCGCCACGTCGAGCTTAAACCTCGATCAGGGCAAGGGCCGCGTTGCGCCGGCCCTCCTCGAGCGCGATAGCGGCACTCTGACGCCTCTCGACAAAGAGCCCGACTGGCGCGGCAAGCATTTGAGCAAAAACGGCGTTTGAGACACGTTCCAAGCGACCGGCTGCAACTGATCGCCTCCGGCCTTGCCCTCGACCAGCCCGCACACCTATGTGTAGTGTAGCGCCTGATTTAGCGGGTTGCAGGCTGGACTTTCCCGATGACGCTCGACGACATCCGCGCTGATTTCGCGCTCCTCGATGATTGGGAGGATCGCTATCGCTATGTGATCGAGCTCGGCCGCGCGCTCCCCGCTTTTCCCGAAGCGCTTCGAACGGACGCCAACAAGGTCCGTGGCTGCGCGAGCCAGGTTTGGCTTGCGACCCGCCGCGCCGGGTCCGCCGGCAAAGGCAGCGCCGGCGACACGCTCGAAATGCAGGGTATGAGCGACGCGCACATCGTCCAGGGCCTCATCGCCCTCTTGTTCATCATCTATGAGAGCAAGACGCTCGACGAAATCGTGAAGATCGATGCGGAAGGGATTTTTGCGAGCCTCGGGCTCAAGGATCATCTGACTCCGCAACGCTCGAACGGGCTCGCCTCGATGGTGAAGCGCATCCGCGCGGACGCCGCCGAGATGCTTGCGGCTTAGCCCCTTCGTCATCTTCGACCAAGCGCGGCATCGCCGCGCCGCAGGCCGGGGATCCAGCGTCAGTAACGCCGAAGGCTCGATATCGTGTCTTCGACAACTTTAACGCTGGATTCCCGAATGGCCTCGCGATGCTCGACCATTCGAGAATGACGAAGAATTATTGTACGCCCGGATCGATCTGCGGACGGTAGTCGCTTGTGCCCCAGTGCCTGACCCGCACAGGTCTTTGACCGTTCGCCTGCGCAGCTTCAGGCAGCATTCCATAATGCCGGCCGAGTTGGCGCAGCGCGATCTGCAGAATGATCTTGCCGGAGCGTTGCGGCCAGCCGCTCGCCTTCTCGCTCACTTCCAGGCCCTTCAAATGGCAGCAGACGTCGATCAGAACGCCTGCGAGGTCGGGACCGACGGCCGTGAGGGCGCGTTTGACACGTTCATGCGCGGCTATGACGGAATCGCGAATGTCCGGACCGATATCGGGCGCGCCTTTGGAGCCGCCGCCTCCACTCAAGAGCTGTGACCAGTTGGCGGTGACGCGCGGCGTCATTTGGGCGAACCAGAAATCGGCGCGTAGCTTTTCGCCGGCATCGAACTCGGCTTCGCTGAGCATCGGCCGGCCGTCTTTGTCTTTCCGCCGCGCCAGCCACGCGAGTGGACTTTCCGCGAGATTGCGTTCAGGCGCCTGGCCTTCCGCGTGCGCCCGGCGTCTCGCGGCACGAGATGATCTTACAGTCATTGCTGGTCCCCGGTCTCAATTACTGATGGTTGTTTTTGTCAGGAGATGGCGATGCGTTCGAGCCGACTTCGCGCATCACCAGCGTCGGCAAGGCCCAGCCCAGCACGTCGAGAGCGCGATCAAACGATGGGTCGTCGCGGCGGTATTCAACCTTCAAACATGCGTGCGCGACCGTGGTTCGGTCACGCCCGAACATGGCGCCGACTTCCGTCAACGTCATGCCGCAGCAAACATGCGCGAGATACATCGCCACCTGCCGCGCTTCGGCAACGTCTCTGACGCCGCGCTTGCCGTGCCAAAGACCTTCGGACTCGATGCCGAAGACGTTCGATATGGCGATGTCGATCGCGAGGCGCGCGCGGCAATATTGGAGAACTTTCCGCCTGCCAGAACGAGGAGTTCCATGCTGGCGCATCTTCAATGGGGAGGCCGAGGCTCGCCACACCAGCCGCAAGCCCGGCTTGATCAGCGCGGGGTCGATAGCGGCCTCGGTGGCCGCGTTCTCGGTCAGACCTGATAACTGCATCTGTGACATGACGACGAGAGAATACGGTCGCCCCCAATTGCGGGGATAAGTTTTTTCTCGCGTCGATCATTCACCCTAACGCGATAGGGGCAGCAGAAAGATATCCCCGCATCTCGCGACCGCCGCACAGTCGGCGCTATGCAAAATCGCGTTTCGATACGAGACAATAGAGCGCCCCGGAATGCGTGGCGCTACGGTGCTCGCAATACAGAGGCCAGCGGCGACGGTGATGCCTTGCAGCTCTTGCCACTCTGGCCAAGAGATCTTGCCAACCGGACCGTCGAGGGGAGAAAGAAGCTCGTTGCCGTTATCGAGCGCGAGCTTCGGAAGGAGCGGCGGCGCGGGATCGCGGGTAGTACGGCCTACAATGTGGCGCGTCACGCGAAGCTCGCTCGCTTGCTCAAGGACGAGCGGCGGTCGCTTGCCGCGCTCGAACTTTCGCAATTCGAGCTTCGCTCTCGCGGCGCGAAAAATTCGGATCAGAGGCGAGAGCGGTAGCGTTAAGATCCGTGACTTATTTTTCCCGGCGGGTGCCGAGGCCCATCTTCTTGGCGAGCTGCGACCGCGCGTTGGCGTAGTTCGGCGCAACCATCGGATAATCCGGCGGCAGACCCCACTTCTCGCGGTACTCTTCCGGCGACAAGTTGTAGTGCGTTCGCAGGTGGCGCTTCAGCGATTTGAACTTCTTGCCGTCTTCGAGGCAGACGATGAAATCCGGCATGACCGATTTCTTTACCGCGACTTTCGGCTTCGCCTCTTCCCGCTCCTGCGGCACGGTGCGCCCCGCGGCGCGGCTCAGCGCGGCGTGCGTTTCCGCGATCAAACCAGGTAGTTCGGTCGATGAGATTGAGTTGTTGCTGACGTAGGCCGCGACGATCGTGGCAGTAATCGTCACAAGCTCGGGAGAAGCTGAACTGTCCATCCGCCTGTCTTCCACATCCTCTGGCGGGCGAAAGCCCGCTGCCGAACGCACGTCCATATCTACATCCCGCCCTTGCGCAGTGGTTACCGACAAGGCCTGTCGCAGATCTCGAAATCACGTAGTAGACAAGGAGATCAACTCGACTTCACTTGCGAAAGCTTTGACTACATGATGACTTCCTTGTCAATCTCGGCTGCTATTTAGATTACGACATCGCTAATGCTTGGCAGCCTCTGCTCTTCATCTGGTCATTACTCCGTCATGATGGCGCGTTGACGCCCTGGCGCGGGCAGCCGAGAACAACCACAAATTCTTCCTCCCTCCATGAAAAGGTCCGCATCACAATGACCGGCCAACCGAAGACGTCTGCGATCGCCAATGAGACCGCGGAGCTGCCGCCGCCAGTGGCCGAACGGCGGCCGGCAGTCGCGACCCATCATGGCGTCACGCTCAGCGACGATTATGCGTGGCTTCGCGCTGAGAACTGGCAGGAGGTCATGCGGAAGCCCGACGTGCTGGCGCCGGCGATCCGGAGCCATCTCGAAGCGGAGAACGCCTATACGAAAGCGATGCTCGCCGACACGGACGAGCTGCAGGCAACGCTCTTTGCCGAGATGAAGGCGCGCCTCAAGGAAGACGACCGGCAAGTTCCGCAACCACACGGGCCATACGAATACTTCCCGCGCTTCGTCAAAGGCGGACAATACGCTCAGCTCTGCCGCATTCCGCACGGCGGCTCGGTGGACGAAGCGCAGGTTCTTCTCGACGGCAACAAGGAAGCCGAAGGCAAGGGATACTGGGATCTCGGCGCGACCGCCCACTCCGGCGACCACAAGCTGCTGGCCTACGCCACCGACGACAAGGGTTCAGAGCTTTACACCGTCCGCATCCGCGATCTCGCGACGGGCAACAATCTCGCCGACGAAATTCCCGACACGCATGGTGGCCTTGAGTGGTCGAACGACGGGACGACGCTGTTCTACATCAAGGTCGACGAGCACCAGCGGCCGCTGTTCGTCTACAGCCACGAACTCGGAACCCCGGCTTCGGAAGACAAGCTCGTCTACGCCGAAGCCGATTCCGGTTTCTTCGTCGGACTATCGTCGACGCAATCGCGGAAGTTCATCGTCATCGACATCCACGATCACGAGACGAGCGAAGTCCGTCTCATCGATGCCGCGAATACCGGCGCCGGTCCGAAGCTTGTCGCGCCTCGCCGCGTCGGACATCAATACAGCGTCGAGCATCATGGGCCGCGTCTCGTCATTGCGACGAACTCGGAGGGCGCGGAAGATTTCCGTATCGTGACGGCGCCGGTCGAAAATCCGGGAGAAGAAAACTGGCAAGAGATCGTCGCCCACAAGCCCGGGCGGCTGATCATCGATGTCAGCGTTTTTCAAGACTACCTGGTGCGGCTCGAGCGCGAAGAAAGCTTGCCGCGCATCGTCGTCACGCCGTTGAAGTTCGAGGGCGAGACATTTCTCGATCTCGCCGGAGAGCACACGATCGCCTTCGACGAAGAGGCTTATGCACTCGGCCTCAGCTCGGGCTATGAGTTCGAGACGACGCGCATCCGCTTCACATATTCGTCGATGACGACGCCGGCGGAGACCTACGATTACGATATGGCGACGCGCGAGCGGACCTTGCGCAAGCGCCAGGAAATTCCGAGCGGGCACAATCCGGCGGATTACGTCACGCGGCGTCTCCTTGCTCCGGCGCCGGACGGCGAGCTGGTTCCCGTCACTTTGCTCTACAAGAAGACGACGCCGCTCGACGGCTCGGCGCCGCTCTTTCTTTACGGCTACGGCGCGTATGGCATCGCGATGCCGGCGTCGTTCTCGACCGGGCGGCTGTCGCTCGTCGACCGTGGCTTCATCTTTGCGATCGCGCACATCCGTGGCGGCAAGGATAAGGGCTACCGCTGGTACACCGACGGCAAGATGAAGAAGAAGAAAAACACCTTTACCGATTTCATCGCCGCGGGAGAACATCTGATCTCGGAAGGCTTCACGCAGCGCGGCCGGATCGTCGCCAACGGCGGATCCGCGGGCGGGATGTTGATGGGTGCAATCGCCAACATGGCGCCCGATCTCTTCCTCGCGATCATCGCCGACGTGCCGTTCGTCGACGTACTGAACACAATGCTCGACAAGGATCTGCCGCTGACACCGCCCGAGTGGCCGGAGTGGGGAAACCCGCTCGCGAGCAAGGAGGACTTTGACTACATCCGCAGCTATTCGCCCTATGACAACGTCGCGGCGAAGACCTATCCGCACATCCTGGCGCTCGCTGGCCTTACCGATCCACGCGTGACCTATTGGGAGCCGGCGAAGTGGATCGCGAAGCTCAGGACGCTGAACACGAGCGACAACCTCGTGCTTCTCAAGACCAACATGGGCGCGGGCCACGGCGGCGCGTCAGGCCGCTTCGACGGCCTCAAGGACACGGCCTTCAACTACGCGTTTGCCGTGAAGGTGGCCGGTCTCACTTGCTGATTACGGGTAGACGGGCGATGGCCCGGATGCCCGGTCGTCCCCGCCATCTGATTTCAGTCTCGGGCACGGCCAGCTCGAGCTTGGGCCAGCGTGTCAACAATGCCTCCAGCGCGCACTTGCCTTCGATCCGTGCGAGCTGATGACCGAGGCAGAAATGGATCCCGGATCCAAAGGCGAGATGGCGGTTCGGGCGGCGATCGAGATCGAGCACATCGGGGTGTTCGGACTCCGCCGGATCCATGTTGGCGGCCACGATCATTGTCATGATTTTGTCGCCGGCCGGCAAGCGGACACCGCCGAGTTCAATATCCTTCCGGATATAACGTGGTTTTGAAAACTGTACCGGCGAGACGAAGCGCAAGAACTCTTCAATTGCGAGATTGATTCTGGACCAGTCCTTTTCGAGCCAATCACGCCGCTCGGGATTGCGGAGGAGTTCGAATACCGATCCGCTGATCAGGTGCGTCGTCGTCTCGGTGCCGGCGGCGAGTAACAGAAACACCATCGAGACCATCTCGTCGCTGCTGATCCTGCCGCCCTCCTTTTCGACGCGGACAAGTTCGGCAATCAGACCTTCGCCGCCGTTCTTGCGCGCGACATCGAGCTGCCCTTCGAGATAGCGCTTCATGGAAATCATGGCTGGGATCAACCCGAAAAAGCCCATGACATTGGTGAGCCGCGTGAAACTGTTGGTCCATGCCATGAAGCGCGGCCGATCTGCCTGAGGCAGCCCCAGTACTTCGCAAATAACTGCGAGGGGGACGCGCCGCGAATAACGATCCACGACATCGGCGGGGCTGCCGTCTGCGAAGAGCTCATTCGCCAACGTGTCCGTGATGGCACGAATACGCGGCTCCATGTCGAGGACGGCGCGACGGCGAAAGGCTTCATCAACGATTTCCCTGAGCCGCGTATGGTCCGGCTCGTCCATGGTCAGCATGTTGTTTGAGACAGAGCGGACGACGCGGGGCATCCACCAACGAAGACCTACGACCGCTCCGCCGTTCTTCCTGAGCGTGAACGTCTCGCTATCCTTCAGGACGCGACCGGTAAGCTCATAAGTGGTTGTGATCCAGACTTTGCCCACGATGGGAAAATGGATCTCAACGACCGGCCCCATGGCACGCAGCCGAGCAACGGCCGCGGCTGGATCGCGAAAAAATTCCTGGCTCGTGATGTCGATCTTCATTTTCGAGCTCCGCGCGGCCGCATGATCTTCGGGCGGGTGGTCGAGGTATGCGCTTCGGCTGCCGGAATAATGACATTCAACGGCCATAACGTCGTCCCGGCAGACAAGCAGGCGCATCACGTACGGGCAGAACCTTCTCCAAAAAAAAGGCCCGCACTGGGCGGGCCGTCGAAGTCGGAAATTTTCATAAAAAAAAGGCCCGCCGAAGCGGGCCTTTCGTTTCAGGAAGCAGCGCTAGGCTGCGACCGTGCCGAAGAGAGGCGATTTCGTAGCCTCCTCGAGAACCATGTCGGACTTGAGTGCGATACCGATGTAGCGCACCCGGCCGGCTACCTTTTCCTTTTTCACGCCAAGCTCAGCGAATTCACGTGCAAAGCTCGGAAGTGCTGCGGGTTCCTTGTTCTTAGATTCACACCATGAACAATAATCCTCGTAGAGTTCAGTAGCCGTGACGCTCGATCCGTCGCGGACCTCGATGTTCTCCTTGTAGAAACGTTCCGTGTTGGTTTCGGGAGCAAGACGCCGTACCGGCATCGTGCTGCGGGTTTCAGCAACCTTCGTCTCAACCTGATGCACTTCTGCGGGCTGAGCTTCGATTGCGCGCGCCGGGGCAACGGGTGCTTCGAGAGGAATCTCGATCGACCGGTTGTCGTTGGCGCCTGAACGCGGCTTTTTCGTTTCAACGGTCACCGGTGTGAGCACCGGAACCGCCACCGCTGCCGCAGCGGTGCTTTCCTCCGTCAGCGCCATTCTCGGCGTGACAGGCTTAGGCTGGCGATCATAGAGACGCCATTGGCTGAATGCGACGTACATGCCGAACCCAGAACCGATTTCGAGCAGCAGCGCGACGAACAACGTCAACGCCATCTGAACGTTTTCGATCTTGACGCTCGGGAAGAACGCATTCGCAAGTTCGGTCAGAACCTTGGCTTGCGGATCAGCTTCGGAGAGAGCAGGTGACCCTGCGGTCGCATCGATCTTCGCTCTGAGCTCGGCGATGCGTGCTTCGGCTGTCTTGGCCGAACTTGCAGACGCGAGTTCGGAGTCGAGAGCCGTCAACTGCTGGCAGAATGTCCGTTCGGTTTTCGAATTGACGTTCTTACAGCCGTCAGACCACTGCCAGGCCTTCTGCATCTTCATGCCGTCGATCTGGCTCTGCACCGCGTCATAGGGACGATGCTGAGGGATCCACCCGGCCTGCTCTTCCGCGCGCTTCAGCTCGCCTCTCAGATCCTGATAGGCTTGAGCCTCTTGCGCACGATGCCCGGTCGTATCGAACCGGTTCAGAGCGGCATGGCCAAGCGCGGACGTCATGGAGTAGGCCGTCACGACCACCCAGACGAGCGCTGACGCAGTCGCCTGCGACCAGATCCTGTTTCGAACTGCGGCAAAGAAGAAAAACGGTACCAGTGCTTTCATGCAGTCGGCGGCAGCTGATGCTGCGCCGTAGATTTGGCCATCGAGCTCGGTTCGTCCGAGACTGAAGCCAAAACGCCAGTTCATCGCAGCTGATACGGCGAGCAATACGCCTGCTGCTAGAACCCCCAACACGCCTAAAACGTGTCTCATCGTGTGCCCTCTCCTGTGAAGGCCGGCTCCGTTACGCGAAACCGACACCGGCCATTTCGTCTTGTGGTCGTTGCATCCGAGGGGGGACGCCGACCAGGCTCCGGAACGCACAACGGGCGTGGGTGCCATGATGTCCGTTTCGTTCGGCTGTGAGCTCCGATGTCATCCCCATGACACCGGCAGACGAGCGACGCGGAGACCGCGCAACCATGCAAGCCAAGAGCAACCACTCTCAACACCGCCCCAAAGTATCGCCACGATTTCGCCGCAAGAAATCAGAGGTGGAAAACTTTTTCCCTCAGGGCAAGCGCGAGGGTGGAAAACTACGCGAATTAAACTCCCCTCGCCCTGAGCCGTAACTGAGTCGCCTGCCCGTGTGAATCCGAATTCGTAAGAGAATCAGAATTGTAGTGTCGCGTGATCGGCGCGCCGCGGACGCCCGGCAGGGTGCCCGCCCCCAGTCCGGAGCGGTTGAAAAGCCCCGGTTATCAAGAGGTTTTGCACCGGTCGTCGAAGACTTATGCACGACGCAATTGTGGCGAGACGAACCGGCGAGCATCGTGCCATCGCATTCCTTCCACGAGATTTTCGCGCCGCAGACATGCACCGTCATTGATGATGCGCTTTTGGCGTTTACCAAGTTGCGCCGGGTGATACATTCGCCCTCGCATGCGTCAGCGCCATCGTGTTCGCCGCGACCTGGAGCTGCGATGTACGTATGAGTTGGTTGGAGTTTGCACCATGCCGCGCCTCGGTGGAGTGCTGTTGCTGACGGCCACTGCCATGGTCGCCGCCTATAGCTATCTGTTTCCGGCTTCCGACCACTCCGCAGACCTCAACGAAGTCGTCCGCATCTCCGCCGCGCCCGATCGCGTTTATCGAAGCGACTCGGGCTCACGCGTTTTCTCCGCGGAGTCCCCCGCTTTTCGCGAAGTGATCCCCGAGGAAGCTGTCGGGCCGGCCGTCCCCTCCTCCCAGAAGCCTGGAACCTGGTCGACTGTCGTGCAGTCCGATCGCGCCGTCGCGTCGCCACTCAAGTCGGCCAATCCGGCCGATCCTGAAACGCGTGCCGAACTCGCCAGCGATCTCCAACGCGAACTGAGACGCGTCGGCTGCTACGCGGGCGAGATCACCGGCACTTGGAATGCGGCGACGCGGCGCGCGATGGCGGCGTTTATGGACCGCGCCAACGCCACCCTGCCTTTCGACGATCCCGACTATGTGTTGCTCGCTCTCGTGCAGGGCCATCAGGACATCGCATGCACGGCGGAATGTCCGGCCGGTCAAATTTCCGACGGCGACCGGTGCGTGCCGCGCGCCGTCGTCGCTCAAGCGACGAAAAAATCGAAGCGGCTTGCCGAACGCCGATTGGCTGCTGAACGTCTGACGGCCCAAGATCTGACGGCCCAAGACCGGCCAGCCGTGACGGCGGAGCCCGAGAAGCTGCCGTGGCTCCAGAACGAGAAGGTCGCCGACGTTCCCACTATAACGCGTTCGGATCTGCTGCCGGGCCGCATGTCGGTCGGCGCGCCTCTACCCGAAGCACCGGCGGCGGCGCGCACCGATACTTCTTCGCAATGGAAGCGGATTGCGATTGTGCCGGCGCAGGAAGACGCAAGCACCCCCGCAAATGTCGCGGCGCTTGGTCAGAATGGGGATGCGGACAACCTCACGGGCGATGCGAATGCCGTTCCCGTGCTTCCCGCAAACGCCGATGCTGGACTGAACAAGGTGAGGCCGAAATCGCGGCGCTCCTATTCCGGAGACAGGCCGAGACGAAAATATGCTTCCGACCGCGGTCGTCCCCGCCCTGGCACTCCGCGGTATAACCTGATGCTATCGCTCGGCGGCGTCTATTGACGGCGTCAGACCTGCCGCGTTCCGTCCGCAACCCAGTTCAGATAATCGGAACTTCCCCCGACCACCGGCACCACCAGGACGGCAGGCGTCTCATAGGGATGATTGGCAATGATATGCGCGACGGCGCGGTCGGCTCCGGCGCGCGCGAGCTTGGCGATCAGCACGGCTTCTTCGGCGGTTTCCGTCTCGCCTTTCCAGACATAGATCGACGTCATGGACGGCAGCACGTTGATGCATCCCGCCAATCCCTGCTCGACCAGATCCCGGCCCAGCGCCAGCGCCGTCTGCCGATCGGGGAACGTCGCATAAATCATCACCACATCGGCCACTGGCGGAGCGTTCCGCTCTCCGATATCCCGCGTGGGGGGCTTGTCGTTTGCCGGCACTTGGGCGAGCTTCCCTGCCTTGCTGCGCGACCCGTCAGGAATCGAAGGGCCTAGATGGCGAAAGAAAAGCACAAATTCGAACGCATCGCTTTCGTTGCGAGCGAGGTTCCCGAAGCGATCGAAGCGCAGGCCGCCTTGATCAAGCGTTACGGCGAGACCGCGCCCAACGAAGCCGATGCCATCGTCGCGCTCGGCGGCGATGGCTTCATGTTGCAGACGCTACACCGCTTCATCAACGACAAGATACCGATTTACGGCATGAACCGCGGTTCCGTCGGCTTCCTCATGAACGATTACCGGGAAGACGATCTGATCGAGCGGCTCACCGCCGCCGAGATCAGCCGCATTCATCCGCTTTCGATGATCGCGACGGACTCGGCGGGCAAGGCGCACAAGAGCTTGGCGATCAACGAGATATCGCTCTTTCGCCAGCGTTATCAGGCCGCCAAGTTGCAGATCGCCATCGACGGGAAGGTGCGCCTCGAAGAGCTGATTTGCGATGGGGTTCTGGTTTCGACCCCGGCCGGATCGACCGCCTATAATCTATCGGCGCACGGGCCTATCCTGCCGATCAAGTCGCAGCTTCTGGCGGTGACACCCATCAGCCCTTTTCGGCCAAGGCGCTGGCGTGGCGCCCTCGTTCCCAACAAGGTGCACATCACGATCACCGTTCTGGAGGATGCGAAGCGGCCGGTCAGCGCCGTCGCCGATCACTTCGAAACCCGGCATGTGGTGAAGGTCGATATCGAGCAGGCGCGCGCCATCGAGCTGTTCATGATGTTCGATCGCGAACATGGGCTCGAAGAGCGGGTGCTGGCGGAGCAGTTCCGGTACTAAAACGGACCCTAAAAACCGACTCGCAAAACCGACTGGCCCTCCTGCAGGTGCCCGGGAGCACGCGCGGAGGGCCATGATTTGGTCCTGTGCTGCATTCCGGCTCGGGCCACGCGGCGCTGATACCGCGGCCGCGAATCGGGATCGCAAACACGCATCCCCGAATCTTGGCAGGTCGTGGTTAACGGAGTGTTAAGACGCCGCTTACCCGTTGAACGCCAGCCAATTCAGGCCGGCCAGCGGCTGACCAGCTCGTCGATGTTCGGGCGCTCGCGCTCTTCGGGCTTTTCCATCGGCGTACCGATGTAGATGAACCCTGCGATCTTTTCGTGCTCGGCAAGGCCCAGTGCCTGACGGACCGTCGGGCTATAGGCGATCCACTCGCTCAGCCACGACGTGCCGAAGCCGAGCGCGTTGGCGGTGAGACACATATTGAAGCAGAGCGCGCCGACCGAGAGCACCTGCTCCCATTCCGGTGCGCCGGGGCGTGCCTTCACGGACGAGACGACGGCGACGACGACGGGCGAACGCAGGAATCTGCCGCGCTCGGTATCCAGCCGGATCGACGACGGCTCCTGGCGGTCTTCCTTCTTGCAAGCCTCGGCGAAGATTTCTCCGGCCGCCTTACGGGCGTCACCCTCGAAAACGATGAAGCGCCATGGCGACAACTTCTTGTGATCGGGAACGCGCGCACCCGTCGTCAGGATGTCGTTCAGCTGTTCAGCGTTCGGCCCCGGTTCGGCGAGCCGGTCCGGTTTCACCGAACGTCTTGCCGCAAGAAATTCAAAAATCGCGGTATTCATGTCATGTTCCGTACTATTCGTGCCCGTCTCGCTATACGAGGGCCCCGCCTGTTACAAGCGGCCCGTTAAGTTCAGAATCGGAACAAGAGCCGAAAACGGGCGTGGAGAGCAAATGCGCCGTTCTTTTTTGAAATTTGTGGCGGCCGCTATTGCGGCGGTTTCTCTGACCGCCGGCGGTGGCCCCGCCATCAGCGGCGATGAGCCGACGGCCATGGTCGTGCTCGACGGGTCGGGCTCGATGTGGGCGCGTCTGCCACCCGACAACCGGGCCAAGATCGATATCGTGCGCGAAAAACTCGGCGGTCTCCTGGCTCAGCCGAACTCGACGCGGCTCGGGCTCGTATCGTTCGGGCACCGCCGCCGCGGCGACTGCAACGACGTGGAATTGATCGCGGCGCCCGACAGTCCGCGGCAAGCGGTTCTCGATCCCATCGCCAAGCTTAATCCGCGCGGTCCGGGACCACTTACGGCGGCGCTCAAGGTCGCGATGACCGCGATCGGGCAATCGCGACCCGCGCAAATTCTGTTCATCGGCGATGGCGCCGACAATTGCCAGCAGGATACCTGCGCCGTCGCCAGCAATCTTGCGAAGACCTATCCGGGCGTCGCCGTGCAAGTCATCGGCATCGGCATTCCGGACAAGGAGCGCCCGCGCATGTCATGCATCGCCGAAGCGACCGGCGGACATTACTACGACATCACGGATTCGAACGGCCTCAACGCCGCCATCGGCGAAGCCGCGCAGCTTGCGATTTTATCCCCGGGCGAGACGCTCTCGCAGGGTGCCAATCCCGCTGACGGCAAGCCGACCGCGCCACCGCCGCCGGCAGGCGCTTCGCTCCGAGCATCGGCAGCGCTCGTCGATGCCGGCCCGCTTCTCACAGTCCCGCTCAAGTGGCGCATTTTCAAAGAGGGCGAGAAGACCCCTCTGACCGAAGCCGAGGGACACGACATCACCGCCAAGCTTTCGGCCGGAAGCTATGAGGTCGAAGCGGAACTCGGATCGCTTACGGCGCGCCAGGACATCACGATCGCCGACGGCGACAAGCAGAGCATCATCGTGCCTTTCAACGCTGCGCATCTCCGCGCGCGCGTCAGCACCGGCAAGGGCGGAACCCCGTCACCAAGCGCCGTTTTGACTCTCGCATTGGGCGACAAGCCGGTGACGATCGCCAGCAACGGCCAGATCGACCTCTACCTTGCGCCTGCGACCTATACCTTGACGGCCGCCGACGGCGCGGCGCGCTCGTCGCAAACGCTGCAGCTCGCCGCCGGAGACGACAAGCCGTTCGACATTTCGCTCGGGACGGGCCGGGTCGAACTTTCCGCCGCGGCGGCGGACGGCGCCATCATCCAGGACGTTCTTTTCGCGGTTGCCGCCGACGATCCGGAAAGCCCAGACGGCCGCCGCGAGGTGGCGCGGTCGCGCAGCCCGAACGCGAGCTTCACGCTTCCGGAAGGCACCTATTACGTCAGCGCCCGCTCACGCAGCGGCGACGTTCGCAAACGCATCGCCGTCGGTGCCGGACAGACGGTGACGGAAACGCTGGCGCTCGTCCTCGTGCCGCTCAAGGTCTCGGCGCTCGTCGCGGGGGCGCCTGCAAAAGCCGATCAGAATATTTTCTACCGCGTCGACCGCGTCGATGGCGATCGCACGGGCATCACCCGGGCGATGGGGCCGGACCTCGCGCTCGACCTGTCGCCCGGGCGTTACCGGATCACCGCGTCGCTTGCGGTCTCTCACATTTCGGCGACGAAGGAGTTCGAGGTCGTTGCCGGAAAACCGGCGAACGCCGTCGTCGACATCGCGGCGGGTGAAGTGAACTTCTCGCCGCCGTCCGGAGAGTCGGCGATCGTCGGCGATATCTTCTGGGAAGTCTCAGACGCGACCGGCATGCCGACATGGCGCGCGACAGGGACGCAGGCGACTGCGCTTTTGGCGCCGGGACGCTACACGGTGCGCTGCGAGGCGCGCGGCAAGCATGGGCAGGCTTCTTTCGAAGTTCGCGCCGGTGAAAGCCAAAAGATCGAGATCGGACCAGGATGATCGAAGCGGTACCGAAAAGTTGGCCTACGCGAGCCCGGCGGCTCTTGGGCGTAGCAATCCGCGCTCAGGTTGCGGCGCTCGCCGCCGTGCTCCTATCGATCTTCGCGGCGACGGCTTCGTTTGCGGAAGAGCCGATACCGGATGGCCCGCCGACCGGCCCTTGGGGACCGACAATCGACAAGCGCAAGAACACCACCGTCCTCGAACGCGGCAAGACCAAGGGGCCGGGCGTCAAGCTGGTGGCCCTGCTGACGGGCGACGGCCAGCAGATTGACCAGGGCTTGGTGTGGCGCGTTTTCCAGACGGGAGGACAAGCTGGAAAATCGAAGCTTCTGATGGAGTCGCATGAGGCGAGCCCGTTCCTCAAACTTCTGCCCGGCGATTACATGGTCAATGCTGCGTTCGGGCGGGCCAACCTGACGCGCAAGATCACCGTCAAGGCTGCCGATGGCCCGCCGTTCGAAGCGTTCGTTTTGAACGCCGGGGGACTTCGGCTGTCGGCGCTCATCAATGGAAAGCCCGCGCCGCCCGGCTCGGTGACCTATTCGATTTTCGCCGACGATCGCGATCAGTTCGAAAGCCGATCGGCCGTGATCACAGCGGCGAAGCCCAATCTGATCATTCGGCTCAATTCCGGCATCTACCGGGTCGTTTCGCTGTACGGCGATGCGAACGCCAAAATCGAAACCGACGTCACAGTCGAAGCGGGCAAGCTGACGGAGACGACCGTCACGCATTCTGGCGGCAAGGCGACGTTCAAGCTCGTCACCCGATCCGGCGGCGAAGCGATGCCAGACACGCGCTGGACGATCCAGACGGACGACGGCGAGATGATCAAGGAAAGCGTCGGTGCGCTGCCGACGCACGTACTGGCTCCTGGCAAGTACGAAGTGACCGCCTCCTCAGGCGGACATATCTTCCAGAAGGACTTCGAGATCAAAGACGGCGACCATGTCAGCATCGAGGTGTTGATGACGGCGGCGCGCGACGACCGGGGCATTCAACCTTCGAGCGGCGCGACGACGATCATGCCGACCGGCCAAGGTCCGAACTGATGGCGTAAGTCAGAAATCCGTCAGGACCCAGTCGGTCGGACAGCCGTTTTCGCGCATCCGCTTTTCGACGCGCTCCTGCTGATCGGCATCTCCGGCTTGCTGGTACGCCGCCTTCGCCATTTGCCACTGTTCGCAAGCGGAGGTCAGATCGCCGGCCCGTTGCGCGGCTTCGGCGAGGGCCAGACGCGCTGCTGCGTGTGCGGCGCCGGGGCCGTGCAGCGCGCCGTATCCCGCCGCAGAGCGCAGCGCCGACATCCGAGCTTCGACATTCCCCAGGCGTTCGTGACCGGCCGCCAGATCGTAATAGAGGCGGGACAGCGACGTCTTTTCGCCGCGCGCCAGAGCCAGCTCGATTTTCTTCTCGAGCGTTTCGACGTCCTCGAGCTTCGGCGGCGGCTCGGCAGCCTCCGCGTCCGCTCCGGCCGGTGACAGCGGCGCCGCAATTCCAACCGCTGACCGCGATGCTTGGCTTGATTTTGCGGATGACCGCTTGAGCCGCCGGTGGAGAAGCAAAGCGAAAAGCGTGAGCAGGACCGCGACCGGGATGGCGAAGGCGGCGGCGCTCAGCAGTGTTTCAAATGTTGCTTGATCGCCCATGACTAGCCCTGTCGCTCACGAGCCACGCTGCATTCCATTGCCGTGGATTCGTATCAGCGGAATGGCGCCGCGTACATCAGGCCGCCTTTGGTCCACACATTGTTGAGCCCGCGATCGAGTTTCAACTCGGAATTCTGTCCGAGGGTGCGCTCGAAGATCTCGCCATAATTGCCGCCCTGCTTGACGACCTGATAGGCCCAATCGCGCGACAGGCCAAGCGGCGCGCCGAGGTCTGCGTCGAGACCCAGAAAGCGCCGCACCTCATGGGAGGGGGAGGATTTCGCGGTCTCGATGTTGGAACTCGTTATATTCAACTCTTCCGCTGCAACGAGCGCCATCAGCGTCCAGCGGACGACCGCGAACCAGTTTTCGTCGCCGATGCGGACGGCGGGACCGTAAGGTTCCTTGGTAATTATTTCGGGCAGGATCATCTGGTCCGATCCGTTTCCGAGACGGCTTTTTTCGTAGGCGAGCAGCGAGATGTCGCCGGTCAGGACCGTGCAGCCGCCGTTTGAATAGGTCTTGACCAAATCGTCCCAACGGTCGGTCGTAATGAGCTGATAGCGCATTTTTCGCGAGCCGAAGAAGTCGGCGATCGCGGTCTCGTCGCTCGACCCCGGCAGGACGCAGATCGAGGCGCCCGAAAGCTCGAGAACGCTCGCGATCGAATGGTTGCGCGGAATGATGAAGCCCTGGCCGTCGTAGTAAAGGACCCCGGCGAAGCGCGCGCCGAGCTCGGTATCGCGGGTGAGCGTCCAGGACGTTGCGCCGAGCAAAACGTCGATCTCGCTGTCCTGGAGGGCTTTGAAGCGATCGCCCGGGTTGAGGCTGAGATATTTGACCGCGTCGCGATTTCCGAGCACGGCCGCCGCCAAGGCGGAACAAAACTCGACGTCCAGGCCGCTCCAGGTGCCGCGAGGGTTAACTTCGCTGAAGCCTGGCGCATGGTCGGCGACGCCGCAGATGACCCTGCCCCTCGCGCGAACGGCGTCGAGCGTATTCGTTGGCGTGCACCATGCCGCGGAGGGCATCCCGACGGCTGCGGCGAGCAGTAAACACGCCGCCGCCCAGAACCTCGACACACGTCTCATAAGCGCTTTTCCGGCCAATGCTTCAATGATGTCTCTTCATTTCCCACGAGCAGACGAAAGCAACGGCCTCCGCGCGGCCGCCTAGACCCGCGCGCCCCGCCAGACATCTCGCGCCAGCGCCGAATGGTCAAGACCTTGACCGTGAACGAAACTTGCGCCACCAGGACGCGACCCGGCCCGGAGAAGTTAAAATGGCCCAAAATGACGAGAGTTCCGAGCGCGCCGAGCTGCCGGAAACAGAGGTTGTGCACCTTGGACGCAAGCCGTTCGAGCAGCACGGATTTGTAAACACGCCGGTGTATCGAGGATCGACGGTTCTCTATCCGACGCTCGATGCGATCAAAAAGCGGACACAGGCCTTCACATACGGCCGCCGCGCGACACCGACGACGCAGGCTCTCGAAGATGCCATCGCGCATCTCGAAGGCGGCGCGAAAACGGTGTTGACCTCTTCGGGCCTCGCCGCGATCTCGACCGCAGTCCTGGCGTTTGCCGAGAGCGGCGACCACATCCTCATTCCCGACAATGTCTACCAGCCGAGCCGAACGTTCGCGGATAAGATGCTGAAGAAACTCGGCGTCGAGACGACCTATTACGATCCGCTCGTCGGCGGCGACATCGCCAAGCTCTTCCGGCCCAATACGAAGCTGGTGCTCGTCGAAGCGCCGGGGTCGCAGACATTCGAGATGCCGGACATCCGGGCCATCGCGGCTGCCGCGCACGCCAAGAATATCTGGGTTCTCGCCGACAACACCTGGGCGACGCCGCTTCTCTGCAAGCCGCTGTCGCTCGGAGCCGACGTATCGATCGAGTCCGCGACGAAATATATCGTCGGGCATGCGGACGCCATGATGGGTTCGGTGACAGGCAACGCGCGCGCGGCGAAGTTTCTCGACAACGCCAAGGAGACGCTCGGCACGTGCCCGGGCTCGGAAGAGACATATCTCGCGCTGCGTGGTCTCAGAACGCTTGCGGTTCGTCTGGACCGTCATCAAAGCTCCGGCATCGCGATTGCGGAGTGGCTCGCTGGCCGCCCCGAGGTCGATCGGGTCCTGCATCCGGCCCTTCCGGGCGATGCCGGGCACGCGCTTTGGAAGCGCGATTTCACCGGCGCGAGCGGTCTCTTCGCCGCCGTCCTGAAACCGGTGCCGGAAAAATCGCTAGCGGCGTTTCTCGACGGGCTTAAGCTGTTCGGGATGGGCTATTCGTGGGGCGGGTACGAAAGCCTCGTCATTCCGTTCGACCCGACATCATACCGGACGGCGACGCGCTGGCACGGACCCGGACCGGCGCTCAGGTTTCACATCGGGCTCGAGGCCGTCGACGATCTCATTCACGATCTCGACGAGGGTTTCGCGCGCCTCAAAGCGGCGCGCTAGCTTTTCGGCGGCGACGGCTCAGAAACCCAGCGCGCGGCGGACCATATCGCCGACGGTATTGCCGCCGGAATAGTAGCCGCGCCCGGATCGTGTCAGCCCAAATTCGTCCCTGGACCGGCCTTCCTCCCAGTGCCGCGATGCGTAGCCGCGATAGCGTCTCTCGGAGTTGCCATCCTCATCTCTCCGGCCGCCGACGCGAAGTCTCTTGGCACTGGAGGTATCGAGCGCCTCGGGCGTCACGTGCTCCTGGGTGACGTCGATGTCCTTCCACTTGCCCGCAAGCGCCAGTGTGATGCGCTTCTGATGACCGTAGTAGTCCTCGAAGAACTGAGGTGTGCCGTCATCCGCGACCCAGACGGTGAAGTATCCTACGTGCACGGGAATCGGCTTATTCAGGTCGAACTGATTGTCCATCGGGCCTTTGTTGACGAGATGTCCGACGTTCGGCGTCTGGTTTCCCCGGTCGATGTTGAAGACCAGTTGCGCAAGCTGTTGCGGGTTGCGCACGCGCATGCAGCCGTGACTGAAAAGGCGAACCCGCGCGTTGAAGAGAGAGCGCGACGGCGTATCGTGGAGGTAGACGGAATGTTTGTTCGGAAAGAGCAATTTGACGAGGCCGAGTGCGTTGTCGTCGCCAGCCGGCTGATAGATCGTATACTCGCTGAGCTTCGCCCTTCCCCAGTTCACCCGGCTGCTGTCGATGACGCGGCCGTTGCGCATGACAACATAGCCCTGGCGCTCGACGGAGCGGCCCGTGCGCAGCGCGGTTGCCTTGATGGAATTCGGCAGATTCCATCTCGGGCGTAGAACGATCTTCGTCATGCCTTTCGAAAAGATGGGCGTCTGCGTGCTCGGGTTACCAACGACGACGCGCTCATTGAATACAGGCTTATTGCTCTCGGTCAGCACAATCGAAAACGATGGGATATTGACCAAGACGTGGGTGTCGCCGAGCGAGCGCGGCATCCACCGCCACTCCTCCATATTGGCGATGACAGCTGCGATCCTCTCGGGGGAGGATGCGAGATCTTCGCCGGAAAGCTTCGCTCGTGTCGTGGAGCCGACGATGCCGTCGGCATGAAGCGACTTCGAGGCCTGAAATTTTTTGACGGCGGCGGCGAGCGCATCATCAAACACCTGTTCCGATCCGAGCGCCGAGGCAATGCCGAATCTCTGCTTCAGTGTTGCGACGTCGGGATCTCGCACACCAGGCTCAAGCATCGCGCCACGGCGCGGGATATCAAATCGCTTGGTGTTGTCAGGGGTGTCGCCTCTCATTCGCGCAAGAAGCGCCTTGAGCTTCAGGAATTGATCGTGAGACGGCTGGAAGGCGCGCAATGTTTCATCCGGCTTCGCCGCGCCGGCCATACGCGCGAGCACTGTCGCTGCATCGGTGATGACGGGCGTTCGATCCAAGTAACCCGACAGTTGCTTCGTGGGCTCGGCTATGCGGCCGCCTTCGGCCTGATGTGCGTAGCGCAAGACGGCAGCCGTGATTTCCAGCTCGGCGGCAACCGTCTCGTCCGGATTCCAGCTGCCCAATGGCATCGGCTGCTTCACGGCGCTGAGATCGAAGTCGGACGCCTTGAGGCCCCAGTCCTGGGCATGAGCAAGTTCGCCCATCACGAGCGTTGCGGCACGCGTTGGGCCTTGTTCATCGACCCAGAGCGGACTGCACTGGCGCGCTTGATAGAAGGCAGAGACGGCGGCGCGATCTTGCGCTTCGAACGACGACGCAGTTTTGTCCGCGAGCTTGGCGCATAATGCAGCCGGGGTGCCCGAGAGCGTCGAGGAAAGTGTCTCGAGCGCGTTGCCGGATTGCGCGTCCGGCGTTTCGCTTCGCGTCTCGCCTGGCGGCTGGCCCGACGTCTCCGGAGTCGCAACTGGCGGGTCCTCAGCGCTTGCGAGCGATGGCACGAACGCGGCGCCCGTGAAACTCAGCGCCACGACCGTCATCATATGCAGCATATGTTGCGGGCGACGTGCGATGCGGAGAGACGGTGTCATCGAGACTTCACTCAACTGTCATTTCCAAGACTGCGGTGGAACGCAACCTAATGCAGTCTCGACTCATCGCCAGAGCTCGTTTCAGTAATGGCGTCTCTGGTTAAATCTTGGTGTCAGATTGCATTTGAAATCTCGCGACCGCATCGCGCGGTGCCAAATGCCGCACGATGTTTGTGGCGATCCCGGCAGGGCTCGAACCTGCAACCTTCGGAGTCGAATTCCGACGCTCTATCCATTGAGCCACGGGACCGTCGCGTGACGCCTCACGGCGCATGACGCTGACACGGGTGTGCTGAGAACCGTCTCGTTTCGATCGCAGCGCCGCTTTGACGACACATTGCGAAGAGAGACTCTCTCCTGCGAAGGATCGCACAATCCATATAGCGATCAAATGTAAACTTAACTGGAACCAAATCCGTTCAACTGCCGTTAGCGATCAAGCGGGGATGCGCTATTTTTTCTTTGGGGAGACCGCTTCCAAGCCATGGCTTTGATCGAGCAATTCTGCCACCGCCAAATTCGTTCCCTGCAATCGCACCTTCCGGATATCAATGAATGGCAACATCGCGCCGGGTCTCAGATGTTGCAGTACATCGGTGGATCCGAGACACAACCGCAGCCGACATGTTCCGCAACGACGTTGTTGTTGAAAGCGGTCGCAGCGTCCGGCGCTTCGGCCTACCGCAACTATGAACCCGCACTTCGCGAGTGGAAGAGCAGCGTGTCGCTAGATCCGGCGAATTTGCGCCGGCATGCGCGAGATCTCTATTGCAAAGCAGGGCAAGAAGCGCGTCTGCATCAGGAAATTTTCGCCCGCGTTATCCGAACGAATGGATAGCGATCGTCATCCGGCGAACTGGTAACGCATCGCTTCGCCGGCAAAATTCTCCGCATTCCTAGCGGCTATTGGACGCTGCCGTGACAACCGCCCGCTGCCGATCTGTGCGCGGAACCAAGGCGTTGGGCGCCTGTTTCGGATGGGGAAGTCCACGATCAAAGGAGATTTTGATGAAGGTTCTCAAAGGAGCAGTCGTCATGCTGTGCCTGCTCGCCGCTGGCTCCGCCGGCGCCCTGGCTCAGTCGACCGACGATAACAGCACCCAGCAACTGAACCCCGACACGAAATCGCAACCCGCATCGCCCGACGAGGGCGCCAGCAGCGGTGAAACCGGAACATCGAGTCCCGGCGGAATTCCTGCCGATCCGACCACGAATGAAAACGTGCAGCCCGGTCCTTCCACCGGCACGCCGAACGATCCGGCTACTGCATCAGACCCGGCCGCTCGCGTTCCAACCTCTCCTCCGGGAACGGGCAGCTCGAGCCCGTGACATGATGCGCGATCTTGAAGATTGAACGCGGCGAGGGTTCTCGGGATGAATTCCGAGAACCTTCGCCGTTTCGTTTCCGAAATCAGTATTCGCAGGCGCGATACCGTCTCCACCAATAGGGGCTCCCCGTCTCGATCGCACGTCGGTACAGCCAATCGCAGTCATAGCCGGAATAGCCGTCGTCGTAGTAGCCGCCGTAGTAGTAATACGGATATCCAACGAAGTAGCCGCCACGCCGATGATGATGGTGCCGCCCGCCGCGCCAGTTGCCGTAATTTCCAGAATAGTTCCGGACGCCTCGATCACCGCTGAAGCGCGGGCCGCGCGGTCCTGGGCCGCGATAATTCCCGCCGCCGAAGTTCGGGCCTGGACGGAATGAGTGTCCGGAGAAATTCCCGCCGCCGTAGAAGCGACTGCCTCCACCACCGCCGCCACCAAAACGGGGACCGCCGCCACCCCCGCCGCCGAAACGGGGACCGCCACCACCACCGCCGCCAAAAGAGTGACCGCCGCCTCCGCCGCCTCCAAACTTGCCGCCACCTCCGCCTCCACCGCCGCCATCCCTGGCCTCGGCAACAGCGGTTCCCAACGCAAGGAGCAGGACCGCTCCCAGCGTCGCAACGCGTTTCATTTTCATTTCTACGCTCCTAGGTCTCTCAAGCGGACGCCCTCACGACATCCACGGGCAACTGACAGGTGGGCAAAACTCGCAGTTCCAAATAGCGCTAACGGATGGTTTCCCGCCGGCCGACCCTAGCACACGGTAACGCATGCTCACCGTTCATTCGAGCTATCGTAATCCGACGGATCTTGAATATTGCATGAACGGATCTGCGGTCCCGAAGCGCGGCATGAGGCGCAACCTGCTCAAGCTGCCAACGAACTATTTATTATACCGCCAGCTCAACAGGCGCGAAGGCCGTGCTCACCTGAGTTGAGGGATTTCCAACGGCGCAGAACAGGCGCACACTGAATTTTTCTGAATGGGACCGTTCGACATGTTCGTTGCGCACAATGTTTTTGAGCCGGAAGATCTCGAGTTGGCCGAGAGCGTTTTGAATGAAGTTTGGACGTCTCTTCCAAACGGCGTCCGGAGCGGCCCGCGCGGATCCGAGTGCCGGGACTGGCTCGCCCAGCAAATATTGGCCGCGATCCACAACGACGGCATCGGCCGCGATCATTTGAAAAGCCGCTTGCTGGAGGCCGACATGACGGGGTGGGCATGATGGGGGCACGGGGGAAGCTGGAACCAAACTCTTTCCACGACTGTTTTCGAAGTGGACGCACGCACCATGCGTCAGGCGCCTTTACCTCGGGTGCCCAGGCCGCTCGGGAGCTTCACGCTCCCGGCGGCTTTGTTTTGAGCAGCGACCTTGACGATATGCGCAACCGGCCGGACGGGATGCAATCGAATGGCACAGAAGAAGCTCTCCGAATATCGCGCCAAGCGTGATTTCACGAAGACAGCCGAGCCGAGCGGCGCGGCCGACCTCCGGCCCGCGAAGCATTTACGGTTCGTCATCCAGAAGCACGATGCGACGCGTCTCCATTACGATTTTCGTCTCGAACTCGACGGCGTATTCAAATCGTGGGCCGTGACGAGAGGCCCGTCGATCGATCCCAAGGACAAGCGCCTCGCCGTCGAAGTCGAGGACCATCCCCTCGACTATGGCGATTTCGAAGGGACCATTCCCAAAGGTCAGTATGGCGGCGGAACGGTGATGCTGTGGGACCGCGGGTTCTGGGCGCCGATCGGCGATCAAAGCCCGGAGGAGCAGCTCCACAAGGGGGAACTGAAATTCATGCTGGCGGGCGAGAAACTCAAGGGCAGCTGGGTTCTCGTCAAGATCAAGAACGATCGGACAGGCGGCAAGCGCAACAACTGGCTTCTCATCAAGCATCGCGACGAAGGTGCCCATGCCGGCGACGAAGACGCTATTCTTTCGAAGGATCGTTCGGTGGCTTCCAAACGCACGATGGCGCAGATCGCTGCCGGACAGGGCAACGGTCCGGAGCCTTTGATCACCCGGCGGCGGACGGCTGCCAAGCCTGATGCCGTCTGGCATTCCAACAAAGACGACAACGCCGACGATCCCGAGCCGGCTCTGCAATCGACGAAGCCACTCAAGCGAACGCTCGTCCGCAAGGCGCCGAAAAAGGCAAAACCGGCGGCTGCGCGAACGGACACATCACCCAATGCAGTATTGGGCATCACGATTTCGCATCCCGAGAAGGTGCTCTGGCCCGCTGGCGAAGGTCCCGCCATCACGAAGATCGACCTTGCGCATTATCTCGAAGCCACCGGCGACTGGATGCTCAAGTATGTGACGGGCCGGCCCTGCTCGGTCATTCGCGCGCCGGATGGCATCGGTGGCGAAATGTTTTTCCAGCGCCATGCAATGAAGGGGATGTCGCCTGAGATCGACCTCGTCCGTATCTCCGGCGATCGTGAGCCTTATATCGAGGCGAACTCGGTTGAGGCATTGATCGCGCTCGGCCAAATCGCTTCGCTCGAGTTTCATCCATGGAACTGCGCGGAGTTCGAGCCCGATATCCCGGGGCGCCTCGTCTTCGACCTTGATCCCGCGCCGGATGTCGAATTCGACCGCGTCGTGCGGGCGGCGAACGAGCTTCGCGAGCGGCTCGAGGCACTCGGTCTTGTCGCCTTCTGCAAAACGACCGGCGGCAAGGGACTTCACGTCGTCACGCCCCTCAAGACGACGCGCGCCGACGCCACAAACTGGTCCGACGCAAAATCCTTCTCGGGGGCCGTGTGTCAGCAAATGGCCGCGGATAGCCCGAACGATTATCTCATCAAGATGACGAAGAAGCTCCGGACAGGCCGGATTTTCCTCGACTACCTTCGCAATGACCGCATGGCGACGGCTGTTGCGCCGCTTTCGCCGCGCGCGCGGCCGAATGCAACCGTGTCGATGCCGCTCACCTGGAGCCAGGTCAAGAAGGGACTCGATCCGAAGCGCTTCACGATGCACACCGTCCCTGCCCTGCTCAAGAAGATGACAGCATGGGAGGATTATGACTCCTCGGCTCGCTCGCTGAAGAGCGCGATCAAGAAGCTTGTCGGATCTTGAGCGCGTGACGGCGAAGGCTCATAATTCGCGGAGCGCGTCAAAGCACGCGACAGCACCTCGTCCGTTGAAGATTGCAGGCGCGGTGAAAGCGCCGATGCCGGATTTCGTCGCGCCGTGTCTCGCAACGCTCGTCGCGAAGCCACCCAGCGGCGGGGACTGGGTGCATGAGATCAAGTTCGACGGCTATCGCATTCAAGCCCACATTGCAAAAAAGTCCGTTCGGCTTTTGACACGCAACGGCCTCGACTGGACGGAACGCTTCGGCGAGCTTCCACAGCTTCTGGGCGAACTTCATAACGGCACGGCGATCATCGACGGGGAACTTGTCGCCGACGACGCGGAAGGACATTCGAGCTTTACGGCTCTGGCCGATGCGCTCAAAAGCGGAAGCAGCGAGAAGTTCGTTCTTCACTGCTTCGATCTTCTGTATCTCGATGGCGTGAGCCTCCTCGAAGCCAAGCTCGGCGAGCGCAAGGCGGCGCTCAAGGAGTTGTTCACTGGTTCCGCGAAAGACTCGCAGATCCGCTACAGCGAGCACCTTGCCGCCGACGGTGCGCACATGCTTTCCGAAGCGTGCAGGCTTGGTCTCGAAGGCATCATTTCGAAGCGCATCGACCGGCCCTATCGCTCCGGTCGGCATGACGACTGGCTCAAATCAAAGTGCATTCAGGTCGATGAGTTCGTCATCATCGGATACGTCAAAGGGAAATCGGCGCCGAATGCGATCGGCGCGCTCGTCGTCGGCTATTACGAGAGGAAACGGCTCGTCTATGCCGGGCGCGTCGGCACCGGATATACGAACAAGACGGCGCTCAGCTTGATGCGCACCTTGAAGCCAATGCGGATCGAAGCACCGGCCTTTGCGTCCGCGCTCACCAACCTGCAGCGAAGAGATGTGACGTGGGTTAAACCCACGCTCGTTGCGCAAATCGAATATCGCGCCTGGACATCCGATGGGCTTTTGCGCCACGCGGCCTTCAAGGGATTGCGTGAGGATAAGCCGGCGGTAGAGGTACGCCGTCCTGTCACAAAGACCATCAGCAAATGAAATTCGGGTGGCTCAGAACGGCAGAAACAGTTGCTGCGTGAAATGTGGAATCATCATCATCCACATCCAAAGCGCGAATACAGGGTGCATGGAAACCTCCTGAAATTGCCAAACGCAACCAGGCAACAACGCTTCCTGCGCTCACATTTCGTGAGAGGATACGCGGCGCTCATGCATGTCGATCATATGAGCGGCGACTGAACTTCGCGATGCGATAAGAATAGCACGAGTCTCGCGCTGCCGGGCGCATTATCCGCGCGCTTTCGACTTTCGCTTCGGCGACTTCGCGGGGGCGCGCTTCACGGGCTCACGCTTTTGACGCGATGCCGCCGTCTTGGCTTTTGCCGGCGGAGACTTTGCAGACGATCCCTTGCCGGTGGAGCGGCGCAACGCTTCCATGAAGTCGATCACCGTTCCGCCCGACGGCTGTTCGTCGCCGCCCGCGACCTCCGTCGAGAGGCCGCCGGCCACCTTTTCTTTCACAAGGGTGCGCAGCGCCTCGGCATAATGGTTCTTGAAATCTGCCGGATTGAACTTCCGCGTGCGTTCCTCAATGAGCTGCTTCGCCATGTCGACGAGTTCGGGACGAAGCTTCTCATTGCCAATGCCGTCGAAGACCTCGTCGGCGTCGCGCACTTCACTGGCGTAACGAAGCGTCTCGATCATCAGGCCATCGCCGCTCGGCTTCATTGCGATCAGGTTTTCGCGGCCGCGGATCGTCAGCTGACCGACGCCGTATTTCTTCGTTGCGCGCAGCGCGTCGCGGATGATGCGGTAGCCTTCCTCGGCGACGTCGCCATCGGGAAGGACGTAATACGGACTGGCGAAATATAGCGGATCGATCGAGCAGGCGTCGACGAATTCGGTCAACTCGACGGTGTGGCGCGTCGTGAGTTTCAGTTTGTCCAACTCTCCCGGCTCAAGGAGCACGTAGTTGCCGTCCTCGAGCTCATAGCCTTGGACAATATCCGACTGAGGAACGACCTTCCCGGACTCGCCTGCAACTTTCTGATAGCGAATGCGCTGCTTGGATTTCTTGTCGACCTGATGCAACGCGATCTTATCTTCGGATGCGGTCGCACTGACCAATCGGATGGGAATGGTAACGAGCGCCAGGCGCAGGTGCCCTTTCCAGAAGGACCGCGCAGTTGCCATCGCTAGACTCCTCGGGAACGCAATACTCGGTACAGATTAGCACGAAGGTTAGCACGAAGGACTTTCGGCGCTAAGGGTTCCGGCGGAACGCGTGGCGACCTCTGAAGTTCCGCAACCGCAGCCGGGAGACGCCGTTCGCGGCGTCAATTACCGGAACTCATCACAACCCAGTCGTAGCGATGCTTCAGGTGCCGGCGATGGTCTTCAGCTGCTTCCCTCGTCGCGAAGGTCAAAGCCATGCTGCGCTCGCTCGTTCTGGTATCGTTCTTGTCCAGATAGATTTCTTGAAGCGCAGCATAAACCACATCGGGCTTTCGCTCGACCAGCAGCCATCGCATCGCGCATCTCCGAGCCGGGAAGGTAAGCTTAATCCGGCGTTCATCGTAGAGCACAACGCGCGCGGATTCGACAATGATCCGGCGCCGGTCGCGGGCAGAAAAATTTTAGCGCTGGCTGGTTTGATAGTTGGGATTGACCCAAACGGGCACCTGTTCAGGCGGCAGCGGCGGCCGTCCGCGAATGGCGTCGGCCAGCTTCTCGGCCATCATGATCGTCGGAACATTCAGGTTGCCGCTGACGACGTCGGGCATGATCGAGGCATCGACGACGCGCAAGCCTTCGACTTCGTGAACGCGTCCCTGGCTGTCGACGACTGCCATATCGTCCGTTCCCATTCGACATGAGCAGGACGGATGGTAGGCGCTTTCGGCCTTGGCGCGGATGAATGCGTCTATGTCGGCATCGCTCGTGCTGGCCGGCCCGGGAGCGAGCTCATCGCCGCGATAGCGGTCAAAAGCGGCTTGAGAAAATATCTCGCGGGTCAGCCGGATGCCGGCGCGCATCTCTTTGCGATCCTGCTCGGTCTTCATGTAGTTGAAGAGCACGCGCGGGTATTGACGCGGATCGGCGGACTTGAGCTTGACGTATCCGGTGCTCGTCGGACGCATCGGACCGATGTGCGCCTGAAAGCCGTGTCCCTTGGCGGCAGACGAACCGTCGTAGCTGATGGCCATCGGAAAGAAGTGATATTGCAGGTCGGGGTGAAGGACGCCGGCGTCGCTCCGAATGAAGCCACCCGATTCAAAGTGATTGGTGGCGCCGAGGCCCTTGCCTGTCAGTATCCACTCGATGCCGATCTTCAGTTTCGCGAGCGGGTTGTTGGCGCTGTAGATCGAAACCGGTTCTTTGCATTCGTACTGCACGTAAGCTTCGATGTGGTCTTGCAGGTTTTCGCCGACGCCGGGCAAGTGCTGCACGACTGGTATGCCGAGCTGTTTCAATTCGTCGGCATTGCCGATGCCGGACAGCATCAGGATCTGCGGTGAATTGATGGCGCCGCCGCTGACGATCACTTCGCGGGTTGCGCGCGCCGATTGCAGACGGCCGCCGCGGCTGAATTCGACACCGACGGCACGCTTGCCTTCGAACAGGACACGCGTCACCAGCGACTTCGCCTTGACCACAACGCCGCCGCGGTTCTCCGCCGGGCGAAGATGGGCCTTCGCAGCGCTCCATCGCCGTCCCTTGTAGACGGTCATATCCATCCGGCCGAGGCCTTCTTGCTGCTCGCCGTTCATATCTTGAGTGACGGGATAGCCCGCCTGGCGGCCCGCTTCGATGAAGGTGTCGTAGAGCGGATTGGTGCAGGGTGCGGTTGTTACGTAGAGCGGACCGGAGTTACCACGATAGGCATCACCGCCCTTGAGCCGCGTCTCGGATTTTTTGAAGTACGGGAGACAATGGAAATAGCTCCAGTTCTCGAGACCCTGACGCCTGGCCCACGCGTCATAGTCGAACGCATGACCACGAATGTAGATCATGCCGTTGATCGATGACGAGCCGCCAACGACGCGGCCGCGCGGACAGTACATCCTGCGGTTATCGAGAAACGGCTCCGGCTCCGACTCGTACCACCAGTTGTATTTGGTGCCGGCGAGCGGATAGGCGAACGCGGACGGCATATGAATGAAGATGCTGTGGTCCTGCGGGCCGGCCTCCAGAACCAGCACGTGCATGCCCTCATCTTCCGTCAGGCGGTTGGCGAGCACGCATCCGGCCGATCCAGCGCCGACGATGATATAGTCGTACTCTTCCGCGGTGCTCATCTCTGGACAAATCCCGGTCTTTTCAGCGAAGCCCAATCTTCTTTATTCGTAGGGGCATTGGACGTCGCCGAGTTCAACGTAGACGCTTTTCAGCTGCGTGTAGTGATCGATCGCGGCCTGACCGTTCTCGTGGCCGAAGCCGGATTCCTTGATGCCGCCGAACGGCATCTCGACAGGCGTGATGTTGTAGTTATTGATCCAGCAGATGCCGGCCTCGAGCCTCGCCGCAACACGGTGGGCACGCGCCAGGTCGCGGGTGAAGACGCCCGCCGCCAAGCCGAAGCGCGTGGCGTTGGCCCGGGCGATGACATCGTTCTCATCGCTGAATTTCAGCACCGACATCACCGGCCCGAAGATCTCTTCCCGGACGATGCTCATATCGTCCGTGCATTCGGTGAATACGGCGGGCCTGACGAAGTTGCCGCGATCGAGAGGGGCCGTGTCGACGCGCTCTCCGCCGTAGCAAAGGCGAGCTCCCTCTTTCCGGCCTGCTTCGATGAACCCCAGCACGCGCGCCATGTGCGGTTGCGAGATAAGAGCACCGACCTGCGTTTCCGGCGCCATGGGATCGCCGATGCGCAGTTTCTTCGTGCGCTCGACGACCATCTCGACGAAGCGGTCGTGAATGTCTTCATGCACGAAGACGCGGGTGCAGTTCGTGCAGATTTCGCCTTGCGTATAGAAATTGCCGAGCATGGCCGCCGATACGGCCTGGCGCAGATCGGCGTCCGGAAACACGAGCAGGGCCGACTTGCCGGAGAGCTCCATGGTCGTTCGCTTAAGCGAAGCTGCCGCGGCGGCGAGGATTTTCTTGCCCGTTCCGACCGAGCCAGTCAGCGAGATCTTGGCGACGCGCGGGTCGGTCGTCAGCAGCGATCCCGTTCGGGCGTCGCCATGGAGGACGTTGAAGACGCCGTCGGGGACACCGGCTTCCGTGTAGATTTCGGCGAGCTTCGCCGACGTCACCGGCGCCAGCTCGGATGTTTTGAAGATCATGGCGTTGCCGCAAGCCAGCGCCGGGGCCGACTTCCAACATGCGATCTGAATTGGATAATTCCACGAGCCGATGCCGACGCAAATGCCGATAGGTTCGCGGCGCGTATAAACAAAGGCGTTATTCAGCGCGATCTGCTCGCCGCGCAAAGTGCCGGCGACCCCGGCGAAATACTCGACGCAATCGGCGCCGCTGACGACGTCAACCGTCTCGGCCTCCTGAATGGGCTTTCCGGTGTCGCGGACTTCGAGACGCGCCAGCTCGTCATTTCGCTCCCGCAATATACGGGCTGCCCTGTTGAGGATGCGGCCGCGCTCAGCGCCAGACATTGCTGACCATCGCCGCAAGCCTGTTTCGGCCGTGCGTAACGCCTCGCCGATTTCGGGTTCGAGCGCGATTTCAACGCTGGAAATCAGCTCGCCGGTCGCAGGATTGGTGTTTTGGAAAACCTCGCCGGCCTCAGAAGCGACGAAGCGGCCACCAATATAGTTCTGTAGTGCTTGCACCATGAACACTCAGATTGCCTAGGAAATCAGCGAAGACGAAGCCGTCCCTCGCCCACCCGGATCTTTCGGCGTGCATTCGGCCGCCGCCATCCAAAGCGTCTTTCCCCTATGCCGGTGTCGCCTTTTTCAAGCTATCCCAGATACGACGCAAATGACTTCGGTGGCGACAGTCGAAGAAGACTCAACAGCTTCGTCCGAATGGCCCCGGATTTGCACCTTCTGAACTTGTCAAAATACGACTTGATGATACTATTTCTGGTCTGGCGTGCACGAAAGCCTGACTGCCTTCGCTTCGTTGCCGGGCGCAGCAAGGTCTTGAAGTCGCGATCACGAACGACTCTAGCCTTCCCGTTTTACGTTGGAGCCTTTGCGACGTGAACGACGTTTCGACGAAGCTGAGTACGATCCGCAAGATCGGGTTCCTGACACTGGACGAATACACCATGATCGCGGTTTCGAGCGCGATCGAAGTTCTCCGGATGGCCAACCGGTTAAGCGGCCAGACCCATTACTCTTGGACCATCATCACCACCGATGGCCGGCCCGTGCCCTCGAGCAATGGGATGTCGTACGCCGATGCCGTTACTTATGACGCCGCCGGCGATCTCGACATGGTTCTCGTCTGCGGCGGCACGAACGTCGCGAACTTCGTCAATGACAAGGTAGTCAATCTGCTCCGCCGCATCGCGCGAGACGGCGTGGTGCTGGGCGGGCTCTGTACCGGCACGTTTGCACTGGTGAAATCGGGGCTTCTCGACGGCTATAAATGCACGATTCATTGGGAAAACATGGCCGGTCTTCGTGAATTTCACTCCCGGGTGAAGTTCCAGGAAGAGCTGTTCGTGATCGATCGCGACCGGATGACGTGCACGGGCGGGATCGCGCCGATCGACATGATGCTCGCACTCGTGCGCAGCAGCTTCGGCAAGACCTTGGTTGCCGAGATTTCTAATCAGTTCATTCTCGAGCGCGTGCGCGACGGCTTCGATCGCCAGCATATTCCGCTGGCAGCGCGCCTAGGATTTAACCACGGCGCCCTCGTCGACATCGCGGCGCTGATGGAAGCCAATTTCGAGGAACCGCTGAGCGCGGTCGAACTTGCGAGCCTCGCAGGACTTTCGCTGCGCCAGGTGCAGCGCATGTTCCAGGAAACGCTGCATACGACGCCGACAAAGTATTATTTGCAGCTTCGCCTGCGGCGCGCCCGAGAATTGCTGCTCCAGTCGCAGATGTCGATCACCCAGATTTCCGTTTCCTGCGGTTTCCAGTCGACGTGCCACTTCAGCAAGTCGTATCGCGCCCTTTATGGCCGAACGCCGCGTAGCGAGCGTGCGCCGCAAAAATCCGAGCAAGACTTCAAGACGACGTCTTCGCTGCGACGCGATACGAGCCGCGCGAGACTGCCGTCGATCTGAGTTCGACGCTCTGGGGGAGGCCCGCCTTTTGCGAACCGCCAGCACCGAAACAACTTTGAAAGTGAAAGGAGTACGTGAGTTCGGCGCGTAAACGCAGAATCGCGTCGCAATTGTGAAATCGACGGCGTATGGCCGTGATTAGCTAATGAGGTTACCCGGTCAGGTAACGCCTTCAACGGACTGCCAACACAAGAGGATCATCGCCTCTTGCTCAGATCTCGTCAGGCGGACTGTTGTCAAAAACACCTGGTACTGCCAACAACAGGAGTTGTCATGACACGCATCGCGATGGGGGTCGCCCTTGCCCTGAGTCTGGCCGCCACCTCGGCCCACGCAGAAAGTGCGAGCTGCAAGAAAGTCCGCTTCGCCGATGTCGGTTGGACGGACATCCAAGTCACGACCGCTACCGCTCAGAACCTTCTCGAGGCTCTCGGCTACGAGCCTGAAGTCAAAACGCTGTCGGTTCCGGTCACGTACGCATCATTGAAGAACAAAGACATCGATGTCTTTCTCGGCAACTGGATGCCGAGCATGACGGCCGACATCAAGCCCTATACGGATGACAAGTCCGTCGAGACGATCGGCGTCAATCTGAGCGACGCTGGCTATGGCCTCGTCGTTCCGCAATATGTTGCAGATGCGGGTGTGAAAAGCCTCAAAGACCTCGGTGCGCAAAAGGATAAATTCAGCGGCAAGATCTACGGCATCGAAGCGGGCAACGACGGCAATCGCATCATCAGCGGAATGATTGCCAAGCCGGAAAACAACCTGCAGGGCTTCGAGCTGGTCGAAAGCTCGGAAGCGGGCATGCTGACCCAAGCCGAAAAAGCGATGAAGAAGAATGAGTGGATCGTGTTTCTCGGCTGGACGCCGCATCCGGTCATGGGCGAAATGAAGATTGCTTATCTCGATGGCATGGGCGACAGCGGCTTTGGCGCGGCCACGGTCAGTACCAACGTCCGCGCGGGCTACGAGAAAGAGTGTCCGAACGTCGGCAAGTTCTTGAGCAACCTCAAGTTCAATCTCGGGATGGAAGGCGCGATGATGGGCCCGGTTCTGAAGAGCGGTGCCGATCCAAAAGCGACGGCCCTGTCGTGGCTGAAAGCCAACCCCGATGCCGCGAAGCCTTGGCTTCAAGGTGTCACGACGTTTGACGGTGGCGATGCGGCGGCCGCCGTGAGCGCCGCACTGAAATAATCTCTATCAACACCATCTGGCGCAGAGCTGGACGGCCGCATCCGGCGGCCGTCTTCTGCGGAGACGAGCTTCAGCCCAGGGAATGTGGCAAGGGAACGTGGCGATGGATCCCCTATCGAAGCTGATTACCGCCTGGAAAATTCCCATAGGCCAGTTCGGCAAATCCGTCTTCGATTTCGTGACGGATTATTTTCAGTGGCTGTTCGATGCCGTTTCGGGAGTTCTTGGAACGGTCGTCGACGGGACTTCTGCTCTGCTTTTGCAGGTGCCTCCGATCGTTCTCGCTGTCGTCCTGGCCGGGTTCGCCTACTGGCTCAGACGATCGAAGCCGCTGGCCATCGGCGTGCTGGCCGGGTTCCTTTTCATCCTCAATCAAGGGCTCTGGAAGGAAACAGTTCAAACGCTGGTGCTGGTCGTTGCCGCCACCACTCTCTCGATGGCGATCGGCGTGCCGCTTGGCATATGGGCAGCGCATAATCCCCGCGTCTGGCGGGTGGCGCAGCCGCTGCTCGACCTGATGCAGACGATGCCGACGTTCGTCTATCTCATTCCCATCCTCATTCTGTTCGGTCTCGGCGCGGCGCCGGCGCTGATCGTGACGATCATCTTCGCGATGCCTGCGCCGGTGCGCATGACGTATCTCGGGTTGACCTCGATCCCCAAGCCGATGCTCGAAGCAGGGGAAAGCTTCGGCGCGACGAAGCGGCAGCTGTTGTGGAAGGTGGAACTGCCCGCGGCCCTGCCCTCGATCATGGCTGGCCTCACACAGTGCATCATGCTTTCGCTGTCGATGGTCGTCTTCGCGACGCTCATCGGAGCGCCGAGCCTCGGCAATCCGGTCAACCGTGCGCTCGCCAACCGCAATATTCCACTCGGCATCGAAGCTGGCCTGGCCCTCGTGATCCTCGCCATCATTCTTGACCGCGCCCTCTCGGTGCAAGCTGGAGCGCGAAAATGACGGTCGCAGTCGACTTCCAGAACGTCGATATCATTTTCGGCAAGGACATTGCGAAGACCTTGGCCATGGTCGATGCGGGCGCAACGCGTGCGCAGATTCTCGCCAAGACAGGAGCCGTGCTCGGTGCCGCCGGTGCTAATCTGACCGTGAACGAGGGCGAAATATCGGTTCTCATGGGCCTGTCGGGTTCCGGAAAATCCACGCTCTTACGCGCCGTCAACGGTCTCAACAAGGTGTCGCGCGGCGCCGTCCTCGTGAAGGACGGCGACCGGATGGTGGATATCGCGTCGTGCGATGCCACGACGCTCCGCCACATGCGCCAAAAGCAGGTGGCGATGGTCTTTCAGCAGTTCGCGCTGCTGCCGTGGCGAACGGTCCGGGAAAATGTTGGGCTTGGACTCGAGCTTGCGGGCGTTCCGCATGCCGAACTCAAAGAGCGCGTCGACCGGCAGCTCAAGCTCGTCGGCCTCGACACCTGGGCCGAGAAGTATGTGCACGAGCTTTCGGGCGGCATGCAGCAACGCGTCGGGCTTGCGCGCGCGTTTGCGACGGATGCTCCGATCCTCTTGATGGACGAGCCGTTTTCCGCACTCGATCCGCTGATCCGCACGAAACTGCAGGATGAGCTTTTGCAACTGCAGAAGTCGATCAAGAAGACGATCATCTTTGTTAGTCACGATCTCGAGGAAGCGCTGAAGATCGGCAATCGCATCACCATCATGGAGGGCGGGCGGATCGTGCAATCCGGCGCCCCGGAAGAGATCGTGTTGCAGCCTGCCGACGACTACGTCCGCGATTTCATCGCCAACGTTAATCCGCTCTCCGTGCTGACTGCGTGGAACGTCATGCGCGACATGCGGGACCTCGAACGTACGGCCGATGACTGGATTTGGCTTGACCGGCGAAGGACGACGCGATTCAAACTTGACGCCGGAGGCAAGGTGCAAGCGGCCGAATGCGACGGCCGCCAGGCTGCCTGGGTGACGTGCGGCGAATGCGAAAAGCACGTCGGCGAAGACTCTTCACCCGTCTACTGGGCCCGGCCCGGCACGAGCCTCAAGACGGTCATTCTCGCCATGCACAAGTCGGGCACTGCACCCGTAGCGCTCTTCGACGATGATGACCGGTTCGTCGGCGCCATTGGCATCCGCGACGTGCTGCAAGCCATCTTACGACGCAAGGATTGAGCGCGGCGTAGCGCTCGTCAATCCTCTATTTTTCGATAGTGACGTTTTCGAGCGGCTTCGAGCAGCAAATCAAGATCATGCCGGCGTCGATCTCGCGCTGGCGGATTCCGCCGCCGTGCTTCATCTCGACCTGACCTGAAAGCTTCTTGCTTTTGCAGGTGCCGCAGACGCCTTTGCTGCACGAAAACGGAAGCCGCATTCCGGCTGCCTTTGCCGCATCGAGGATGAACTGATCGGGACGGCATTCGATTGTGCGGCCCGAGCGGGTGAACTCGATCTTGAACGTGCCGGTGGGCGCGGCGACGCCGGGGGCTGTAGCTTCTGCTTCCGGCAACGGCACGCCTTGCCGCTCGAAAGAGAAGCTCTCTTCATGATAGTGCGCCATATCGAAAGCGGCTTCTCGCAGCATCGCCCGGACGTTCGCCATATAAGCTTCGGGTCCACAGCAGAAGATATCGCGCTCCGCAAGATCCGGAACGATCGACTTCAGAAGGGGCAGCGTGAGGTACCCCGTCGGCGCGCTCCAGTCGCGAGCCTCGCCTATTTTTTCGCACACGAACGCGGTTCTGAAATTGCTGGTACCATGCGCCATCATCGTCAGCTCGTGCCGAAAGATGATATCGCGCGGCGAGCGGGCGCTATGCACGAAGACGACATCATGATCGTCGCCCAGCTCGTAAAGCGTGCGCGCCATGGACATCAGCGGCGTCACGCCCGAGCCGCCCGATAGAAACAGATACTTCGGGCCCGGATGCAGCGTGCAGCTGAAGTCGCCGGAAGGCCCGAGCGCTTTTATCTTGGCGCCGGGTCTCATGTTGTCGTGGAGCCAATTCGAAACCTTGCCGCCGGGGTGCCGCTTCACCGTAATCGACAGCGTGTCGGGGCGCGTCGGCGGCGACGATATCGTGTAGCAGCGGTTGATCACCTCGCCGTCGATCGCAAGCTCGAGCGTGATGAACTGTCCCGGCCGGAAGCGGAAGAGGCGCGGCGACTCGGTGCGGAAGAGGAAGCTCTTGACGTCGTGCGTCTCCTGCCGGACGTGCGCGCAAATCAGCGTATCGTCCTCGTCGGCATTCCATTTGCCGGGCGTCACGTCCCAAAGTTCCGGCCCCAGACGGCCCGGCCGATCTGCGTTACTCATGACGGATCAGGCGCTCGCCGCGAATGGGCTGACGGTCGCGGTCTCGTGTCCCGTTTCCGCGCGTAGCCGCTTGAAGTACCAGGACATGAATTTCTCGACCAGCTCCTCGGTGTAGGGCGAATACGGCCCCGGCAGATAGGCGGAGCTCTGAGAACCAATCTGCGTGCGCTCGACGAGCGCGCCGTCCTGCTTGTTCGTCGCGTGCCAGACTTCGCTCAATTCTTTCGGATCGTAATCGCGGCCTTCCACGGCATCCTTGTGAACGAGCCACTTCGTTCTGAGCAGCGTGCGCTCGGGATCGATCGGCAGCACGCTGAACGTCACGATGTGATCGCTCATGAAATGATGCCAGGAATTCGGCTGCGTCCAGAATGAGAGACCGCCGAGATTCCGCTGCGTGAGATCACCCAGCAGCTTCTGGCATGCGACCTTGCTGTTCATCGTCTGCGACTCTCCGGCCTTATCGAGCGGCAGCCGCTGGGTACGATAGGCTGTCACGCGGCTGTCGAGAAACTCGCGTTCGACTGAAGGAAGTCCGCAGGATTCCCATCGCGTGTTCTCGCGAACGATCAGATCCCTGAATGCCTGAACCTCCTCGGCGTTTTCCGGCGACGGCTGATAGCCAAATCCGAATTCGTAGAGTGAGACGGTCAGCTCCGGGTGGTTCGCTTTGCAATGGTAGCACTCACGATTGTTCTCCATCGTGAACTTCCAATTGCCGTTCTCGATGAGGTCTTCCTCGTAGGCAATCTTGCAGTTGCTAATCTGATGGGGAAGAATGTAGGGCTCCATCTCCTGTCGCATCTGTTCGAAATCGACGGGCGGTTCGTCGGCGAGACAGATGAAGATCAGGCCCGCGACATTTCCCACGTGCACCGTCTTCAGGCCGAACTGGCTGCGATCGAAATCATCGCCCATATGCTCGGTATGGATAAGTTTTCCCGTCAGATCGTATGTCCACTGATGGTACGGGCAAACGACGTTGCCGACGCTGCCTTTGTCGCCGTCGCAAAGCCGCGCACCGCGATGACGGCAGACGTTGTGAAACGCGCGGATCGTCATGTCGTCGTCACGCACGACAACGACCGATGCGCGGGCCAGCGGCACCGTGAAATAGTCGCCAGGCTCCGGGATGTCAGGCTCGACGCCGACAAAGATCCAGTGGCGTCCGAAGATGACATCCATATCGAGATCGAAGATTTCCTTGCTCCGGTAGAACGGCGCCTCGAGGCTATAGCCGGGACGGCGGCGCCCGATCATCGCTCGCAGTTCGTTGGAAATTTGCATGTGATTCTCCCTTCGTACGGGCATGCTAGAAATCGACGAGCCGATGTTCTCTCAGATAGTTCAGCATCACTTGTGCTTTATCGACGGTTGTCCCCTCAAAAGCGACAACGCCGCCTTTCGCCTCGGAAACGATGGCAGATTGCATGCGCGCGTGGGCTGATTTTCCGTCTTGTGCCTTGAGCCGCACCGGGCGGCGTGGCACAGTCTCGACCGTCCATTCCGGCAGCAGGGGCGCGGCCATTGTCTGACCTGGAACAACCTCGATACGGCCGGACAGCCGCCGAGCATATGCATATTTGAGGTCAACCGGCGCACGCGGATGAACGCTTATCACGAGCGGCAACGGGCAGGCGATCCGGCGCCTTTGTCCCTTCGGCATGAACTGACGGATTTCGGCATTCCAACCCGCGTCAGCGTTGTTTTCAACGTGCACATCAAGCGCGTTGGCAATCACCGGGCGCCCAAGCGCTTCCGCGAGCGCGTACGGGAGCAGCCCGCTTCCCGCGCCGATTTCCGCATTGCTGCCCGTCAGTATGATATCGACATTTCGCAAATAGTCGGCGAGTGCCGGTGTAGGATCGGTGTCTGGCCCCGAACGCAGTACCTCGATCGTGCCAGCGCCAAGCGCCAGATAGTCCTGCAGCGACGGCTCCTCCGCCGTGCCCGCATGAACAACGCGAAGGGCTTCGCCAGCGAGCCCTCGGCCTAGTTCCATCGCAACGGCGTCCGCGCGACAGAACCGCGGTATGCCGCTTACCGGATGCTGGCCCGCGGAAATCAAGGCGGCGACTGTGAACGCGTTGCTCATCATTCGGTCTCGCCGGCTTCGCCTTGGTTGCGCGCCTGATCGACCCGCGTAATCAGCGCCTGCATAAGTTCCTCGGCGTCGCCGATGACCGTCAGATCCGCTCGCTTGACGATCGGCGCACCGGCGTCGCGATTGATGGCGATGACGTGACGGCAGCTCTTGATGCCTTGCAGATGCTGAACCGCCCCTGAAATGCCGATCGCGAAATAGGTTGTCGCGCTGACCGTCTTTCCTGAGGCGCCGATCTGCTTGTCGCGCGGGAATTTGCCTTCGTCGACGGCCACGCGGCTCGCACCAACGGCCGCACCGAGTGTTCGGGCAAGCGTGTCAATCGTTTCGACATTGCGCACGCCATTCCCTGCCGAGACGATGAAGTCGGCCTCCTCGAGAGCGATATCCGACATCTCCGTTGGCTCGAGCCCTAGGTCCCGGCAAATTCCGGTGACGCTCGAAATTTGCGGGGGCTCCATTTGCTCTCCCGCACCGACAAATGGGAGATCGGTATCGACCGTTCCTGGTGCCAGGAGCACGAAGCGCGGGAGGATCGACTTCGCAAAAACAGCGCCGCCATTCCATCGAACAGCGACGTGTTGTCGACCCAGCTCAGCTACCTGCGTGGCCGCCTTGCTGTCATTGTGTTTCGCGATCAACCGACGGCCGAGGTCGCCGTCACCAAGCATGTTGTCGGGCATGAAGACGTGCACGGGCTGATATTCTTCAAGCAATGCCTGAACGGCGGCTTCCTCGCGCTGCGGCTGAAATCTTGCTGAGCCCAGCTCAGGAATGACGACGATCCTATCGGCGCCCAATGCCGCCATGTCCTCGTGTAGTTCGCCGAGAATGACGGCGACGACGCCGGTTCCCGGCGTCGCGATGATGGCCGCTGCCGCAACGGCTTCGCGGGCGTGATCGTCAAGTCTGCCGCGATTGGAATGGGCGATGGCCATGTGCCAGTTCTTCGCTGGCTCGTGCGTGCGCCGCGGCTTCACTTTCTGATGCGGACGGGCAATTTCGCCGAATTGGAGTCCGGCGCCAGCGATTTCACCGAGTACGATGCGCCGCAATCCTGAAGGCGAAATGTGATACGGTCGACGCGGATCAATGCGCTTCACGCCGCTCATGGTTGTGCCTCCAGAGACGACGCGACCAGTTCCGCGATGTCGAGGACCTCGGCGCGCGCGCCCGCGACGCCTTCGAGCATGGCGGTGCATTGAGGACAGGCGACGGCGATGACATCGGCACCGACTTCGCGCGCGTCCGCCATCCGAATATCGGGAATGCGCTGCTTGCCGGGAATGTCGGTCAGCGGCGCGCCGCCTCCGCCGCCGCAGCACCTGCCGCGGAGTCCGGAACGCTGCATTTCCCTCACCTCGATACCGAGATTGCGCAGCAGGTCGCGTGGCGCTTCCGTCTCGCCGTTGTAGCGGCCGAGATAGCAGGGATCGTGATAGGTCAGCACGCGCGTCTCGGCTGTCTTTCCGAGCTTCAGTTTGCCCTGCGATGCCAGCTCGGCCAGAAGCGCCGTGTGATGAACGACGGTGTAATTGCCGCCGAACGCCGGATATTCGTTGCGCAGGCTGTGCAGCACGTGCGGATCGGACGTGACGATGCGCTTGAAATTGAGCGACGCGAGCGTCGCAATATTCTGCTTTGCCAAGGCCTGAAAGGTCGCCTCGTCACCGAGACGGCGCGCGGTGTCGCCGGTATCGCATTCGCGCGCGCCGAGAATTGCGAAGTCGGCACGCGCGGCCTTCAGGCTTTTGACGAGCGCCCGGAGCGTACGTTGATAGCGCATATCGAACGCGCCTTCGCCGGCGAATAGCAGAAGATCGACGGGTTTCCCCGGTTGCGCCTCAGGCACGTCGAGATCGATGGCCCAATTGTATCGCGACGCATTCGCGTATCCGCCTTGCGTTCCCGTTTCGCGGAGATTGCTCAGCGTTTCGGGCGCGATTCCCGGGATGTCGCCCTGCGTGAGGTTGAGGCTGCGGCGCATGCCGACAATCGCGTCGACGTGCTCGATCAGCATTGGACATTCTTCGACGCACGCGCGGCATGTGGTGCACGACCAGACCGTTTCGGCTTCGATGAGTTTCGGGACAATTGGTTGGTCTGGCGCTCCCTGGTGCGCACCGATCGCGATGCCGGGATAGGGTCGTCCCGCATAGGCGACATCGCTCGAACTCGATAATCCGGCGACGAGATCCTGAATGAGTTTCTTTGGATTCAGGGGTTGGCGTGCGGCGAAAGCCGGACACGATTGCTCGCACTTTCCGCATTCGACGCAAGCGTCGAAGCTCAGCAGCTCGGTCCAGAGAAAATCCGAAGGCTTCGTCACGCCGAAATCGCGGTTCGCCAAAGCCAGTGGCGCCAGCGCGGTCGATCGCACGCTGGAGAAGCGCTCAGGCCTCGGATGAAAAGCCAGATGCAAAAGCCCGGCGACCGCATGCTTCATCGGCGAGCCCGTACCGATGCCAAGCGCCAGCTCCGCCGAACCGGCCAAGAGTAGCAGCAGCGCGAGCACGGCGATGGCGAGTGACAGTGCTTGCGGCGGAACTATTGCGAGAGTTGTGAGGCCAATCGCGAACGCCGCGAGCGAATACGGCAGGCGGTTCCAGGCGCCGCGCGAGAGTCTTGATGGAGGGTCCTGCCGCCGTGCCCAAACGAAGTAGGCGCCGGTCAACATGATGGCAGCAGCGAGCAGAATTCCCCAATCGAGAAAGCGCGCGTAAATCCCGAGGCCATAGTTGAGCGCGACGAGCGCAAGCGCCGCAATCGCCCCTCCTGCCGTTGCGATATGGGTTTTCGCGATGTACGGGTCGCGCGCGACGACATGATGCAAATCGACGAAGTAGCGTTTTGGGATCGCCAGCAGGCCTGACCATTCGACGGGCGCTTCGCGTCCCGCTCGCCACAGCACCGAGCGGCGCGCAAGGCCGATCGCGAGCGTCGCGACCGAGACCCAGAAGAGCACCGTAACGGCTGGCGCGACCCACACGATCAGAAATCCTTACACAGCCGGAGCGAGTCATAGATGGCGGCGTGGATGTTGTGCATCGAAACGCAATCGCCGACGCGGAACAGCAGAAAGCGTCCGTCGCCGGTGGCTTCCTGGAGCGCCGGCTGCGGTTCGGCGGCGTACAATGATTTGAGATCCACCTGCCCGCGATTGAGCGAGCGGTCTTTCAATGCGGTATAGAGTTCGGTGTTCGGCGTGATGCCGTTTTCGATGACGACCTGATCGACGACGCGCTCTTCCAGCTCATCCGTATACTCGTTGCGCAGAACGGCGATCTTCTTGTTGCCTTCTGCGTAGACGCGATCGAGCCAATGGTTCGGCGTCGGGATGATGCCTTGCGAATAGAGGCGCCGATAGAAAATCGGAAACGTGGTGCCGCCGACGTCATCGGAGACTTTGGTGTCGGGCGTAACGATCTCGACGGTGCAGCCGCGGCTGGCGAGAAAATCGGCGGTACCGAATCCCGCGTGGGCGCTGATGCCGTCATAGACGAGCACGTTCTCCGCTGGCGCGACTTTCTCGGAAAGGATGTCCCACGAGCTGATGGAGAGACCGTCCTTCGCGCCCCAGTTCGCGACCTGATCGGAGAAGCTCCGGCCGCCCGTCGCGAGCACGACAATGTCGGGGTGCTCGTTCAATACCATCTCGGGTGTCGCGTCCGTTTCGAGACGCCGGTCGACGCCGAGGCGCTTCGTTTCGAGATCGAACCAGCGGACGATGCCCGCCATCTGCTCGCGTTGCGGCGCCTTCGCTGCGAGATTGATCTGGCCGCCGACCGTTGAGCTCCGCTCGAACAGAATGACGTCGTGTCCGCGCGCACGCGTGACACGCGCCGCTTCGAGACCAGCCGGGCCGCCGCCGACAACGACGACGCGCCGCTTTGCGCCCTTCGTCTGCGTGATGACGTGCGGCATCGTCGCTTCGCGAGACGTGGCTGCGTTCTGGACGCAGAGCGTATCGGAGCCAGAATACATGCGATCGATGCAGTAGTTGGCGCCAACGCACTGGCGGATCTGATCCTCGCGGCCTTCGCGGACCTTCTTCACGATGTGCGGATCGGCGATGTGCGCGCGGGTCATGCCGACCATGTCGACAAATCCGTTCGCGAGGATCCGTTCCGCCTGCGTGATATCGCGGATGCCCTGCGCGTGGAGTATCGGCACGTTGACGACGGACTTGATCCCGGCGGCAAGATGCACAAACGGTTCGGGCGGCAGCGCCATCGGCGGCATGCAATTCGCCAGCGTATTGTGCGTGTCCGCGCCGGAACCAATCACGCTGATGAAATCGATCATGCCGGTTTCGGACATGCGCTGCGCGATTTCCTTCAGCACTTCGTGATCGAGGCCGTCGTCGTGGAACTCGTCGGCGCACATGCGCAGCCCGACGCAGAAGTCGCGGCCGACGGCTTCGCGTACCGCCTTCAGCACTTCGAGACCGAAGCGCATGCGGTTTTCGAGACTGCCGCCCCATTCGTCGGTGCGCATGTTGGTGCGTGGCGACCAGAACTGATCGATCAGCTGCTGATGCGCGGCGGAGATTTCGATGCCGTCGAAGCCTGACGCCTGAACACGTTTGGCGGCGGCTGCGAAGTCCGCGATAATGCGGGCGATATCCTCAATTTCGATCGCCTTAGCGTTGCCGCGATGGACGAATTCGCGAACGCCCGACGGCGATACGAGATGCGGCCACGGATCACCGGCATACGCCGAGCGGCGGCCCATATGCGTCGCCTGGATCATGATCTTCATCCCGTGGCGATGGACGGTTTCCGCCAACCGCGCCATCGGTTCGATGACGCGGTCCGTCGTGAGGTTGACCGGGCGCCAGGCGCCTTGCGGAACGTCAATCGAGACGGGGCTCGAGCCGCCGCAGATCGCCATGCCTAGGCCGCCCTTGGCCTTTTCCTCATAGTAGCGAATGTAGCGATCGCCCGGCATGCCGCCCGCTTCCGCGTATACTTCGGCGTGGGCTGTCGAGTAGATGCGGTTCGGAAGCGTCAGTTGGTTGAGCTTGAGCGGCGTGAAGATGTGCGGATAACGCATCGCCTGATCCTCAGCCTGGAGCCACGTTCACGCTGGCGGCGCTCATCCCGGCATGACCGCCGAGAGGGACATCAGCGATGCCAAGTCCGTATGGGGTGGCGGCACGCACGAGATAGCGCCAAATGTAGTCGGCGAAGCTCCGGCGCACGATCAGGCGATAACCGTTGGCTTGCCGGAATGCGTAGACAGACGATTTTCCGAACGTCGTGCCGACGACGCGGCCCGGCTGCAGGCTTTCGAAATCATAGACGCTGACATGCCGGAGAACGTCGAGGGCGTTCGCACCTCCGAGAAAGATTTTCGTATAACCTCCCGAATTGTCGACGACTTGGCTCCGAACACCCGCCAACGCCTGTCGCAAGTCTGTGAGAAGGGTCGCCCGCCGGCCGGGTGCGGAGACGATCATCCACTCGTCCGGCGACAACCACAAAACCTTCACGTCTTCCGTCGCCGCAAGCGTGCAAGGTTCAACGGGAAGCCGGAGGCCGAGCGCATTCGATGCGGCGCTTACGAATGTCTCGTCTCGGCTGTCGCAGCGAAGGCTGATGTAGCCGAGGTGCGGTATCTCGTTTGCCCAGACACCGCAGCTGTCATCGATCGGCCTCGCCTGACCTGCAAGACCGAGCGAATGAAGCGGCGACCGCATGATCGGCTCAGACATTCTGCCGTTCTCCCTTGGGATCGATGAAAACGGGCGATACGAGTCTGACCTTGTGCGCCTTGCCGCCGGCGTGGGCATAAAGAACGTCGCGTCCGGCTTTGCGGCCCTCTTCGCTCCGCCGGTTGATGCCGTCGCGGACGACGGCGAGTGCGATGGAGCGATCCATCTCGGGGCTGTAGTAGCTCGACGTCACGTGTCCGAGCATCGGAACGGGCGGCGCTGTGTCAGCACGCTCGATGATTTGTGCGCCTTCGGCGAGCACGATTTCCGGATCGTCCGTCAGCAGCCCAACGAGCTGCTTGCGATTGGGACCGGCGGTGTCGCTGCGCGCGAACGAACGCTTGCCGATAAAGCTGAATGGCTTTTTCATGCTCACGGCCCACGCCATATCGAGATCGAGCGGCGTCATCGAGCCGTCCGTGTCCTGTCCGACGATGATGAATCCCTTCTCCGCGCGCAGGACGTGCATAGTCTCCGTGCCGTAGGGCGTAATGCCGAACTCGCGGCCGGCGTCCATCAGCGCTTCCCAGACGTGATGGCCGTAGTTGGCGTCGACGTTGACCTCGAAAGCCAGTTCGCCGGAAAAACTGATGCGGAAGACACGCGCCGGAACGCCCGCTACGGTTCCCTCGCGCCAATCCATGAATTTGAAGGCTGATGGCGACAGATCGATATCGCTGCAGACCTTTGCCAGGACCTCGCGGCTTTTCGGTCCGACGATGGCCGCGGTCGCCCAGTGATCGGTTACCGATGTCATGTAGACGTCAAGATCCGGCCATTCGGTCTGATGCCATTTCTCGAGCCAGGAGAGGACGCGGGCCGCCCCGCCGGTCGTCGTCGTCATGACGAAGTGATCATCCGTGATGCACGCAGTTACACCATCGTCCATCACCATGCCGTTCTCATCCAGCATCAAGCCGTAGCGGCATTTGCCGGGCGCGAGCTTGGCCCAGTCGTTGGCGTAGACGCGACCCAGAAATTCTCTCACGTCCTTGCCGCGAAGGTCGATTTTGCCGAGCGTGGATGCATCCATGATGCCAACGCTTCGCCGGGCGGCGAGACATTCGCGGCGCACGGCCGCGTGCATGTCTTCACCCGGCAGCGGGAAATACCAGGGCCGCAACCACTGCCCGACGGGTTCAAATTCGGCGCCGCGCGCAACGTGGCAGGCGTGCATCGACGAATACCGCCGCGGCTCGAATGTTTCGTCCGCGTGGAGACCCGCGAGCGTGCCGAACGTGACCGGCGAATAGGCCGGACGGTACGTCGTCGTTCCGACTTCAGGGATGCTTACGCCGCGTGCATCGGCAGCGATGGCAAAGCCGTTGACGTTCGACAGCTTGCCCTGATCCGTTCCGAAACCCAACGCCGTGTAGCGCTTGATGTGTTCGATCGAGCGATAGTTCTCGCGCACGGCCAGATGAATGTCGGCCGCCGAAACGTCGTTCTGAAAGTCGACGAAGGCCTTCTTGCCGTGGCCTTCGCGCTTGCCGTCGGGAATGCGGAAGATGCGGCGGGCTGGAACGCTCGCCGGTTCATCGGTGCGAACATCGACTGTGCTCGTAGTGTCGGCGGGCTTGCCGAGTGACGCGAGCAGCTCGCCGATCGTCCGCTGCGTCTGCTCCAACGCCTGCTGCAAGCTGAATTCGCCGGTGACGGCACCGACACAGTAGATGCGGGATTTTGCGCGGCCCGTTGCAGGCACGACGAAGGCCAGTTTCTCGTCATCCCAATGCGGGCGGCCGCCGTCGTGACAATAGAGGTGCACGGTCGGGGACAAGCCGCCGGAGCTTCCGAGCGCATCGCAGTCGATACTCGGACCCGTGCCGGTGACGGCATTTCGATCAGCGTCGAGCTTCACGAGTTGCGCTCCGCTGACCGCGCGCCCTCCCCTCGCGTAGCCGATGCCATAACCGAGTCTCAGATCGACACCGGCGGCGCGCGCACGTTTTTCCCAAGCTGGATTTACGCGGGTACGCGCATCGGCCAAAACAACTTCGCAGCCAGCGCGAACAAGATCGCAGGCGCCTTGATAGACATGATCGTTGCTCGTCTGCAGCAACACGCGCTTACCGACGGCGACGCCGTAGCGATTGAGATAGGTGGTCAGCGCCGACGCGGTCATGATGCCCGGAAGGTCGTTATTGCCGAATACGAGCGGGCGCTCGATCGCGCCGGTTGCGAGCACCACGTTTTCCGCGCGGATGCGATGCAGTCTCTGGCGCGGGCGATGTCCGGCACGATCGCCAAGCGGCAGATGATCCTGAAGCTGCTCGACCGCCAAAACCAGATTCATGTCGTGGAGTGCGAAGGCGCTGGTTCGCGTCAGCACCTCGACGTTCGGCATGCTCTGCAGTTCGCCGACCACGGCTTTGAGCCAGGATTCCGCCGTTTTGCCGCCGATGATGCTGTGCGGCGATGACAGCAGCCAGCCGCCGCATTCCTTCTGCTCGTCAAGGAGCACGACTTTCAAGCCGGCGCGACCTGCAGCGAGCGCCGCGAGCAATCCACTTGCACCGCCGCCGACGACGAGGACTTGCGTGTGGCGATGGCTGTGATCGTAGGTTTCGGGATCGGGTTCCGCCGGCGCGCTGCCGTAGCCCGCGGCCTGCCGGATGATGTGCTCGAACTTCGGCCAGAGCTTCTGGTTTTGAAACGTTTTGTAGTAGAAGCCCGCAGGCATGAAGCGCGCAAATAGTCCGCCGATGCTTTTCAGATCGAACTCAAGCGTCGGGTAGCCGCTTGTCCGATGCGCGATGAGACCATCGTATAGCTCGACTTGCGTCGCCTTGAGATTGGGAATCGTATGCGCGCCGGTTTCGATCTGCGTGAGCGCGTTCGGCTCTTCGGGACCTGAGCCGACGATGCCGCGCGGACGTCCGTACTTGAAGCTGCGCGCAAGCATGCGCACGCCGTTCGCCAGCAACGCCGACGCCAGCGTATCACCGGCGAAACCGCCGTAAGGTTGGCCATCGAACGAGAACGACAGCGGCTTTTCGAAATCAATCCGTGCGCCGGGGCGCCGGACGCGGAAACTGGTCACGTTGCGCCGCCCTCCGCATCATAGGCCTTGCGGCCATCGGATAGCGTCCAAGATCCAGCAATGGCATTCGTTGCGGTGTTGCGCTTCACGACGAAGAACTTGCGGCAGCCCGTGTTGTGCGACCACATCTCCCAATGCCAGCCCTTGGGATTTTTGCGCATGAAAAGATAATCACCCCATGCGTCGTCATCGAGCGTTTCGGGTGCCGACGGTCGCGGAATGAACGCCTCGCCGCCGTAGCCGAATTCTTCCTCTTCCCGGTTTTCCCCGCAATGCGGGCAGAAAAACACAAACATCGCGAGGTCCTGAATTAATGAGCGACGCCAGCGGCGCCGTGCTCATCGATGAGATGTCCCGTTGAGAAGCGTGCGAGATCGAAGGCACGGTTGAGCGGATGCGGGTCGTCCTTCGCGATCGTGTGAGCGAAGACATTTCCGGAACCCGGCGTCGCCTTGAAGCCGCCCGTTCCCCAACCGCAGTTGAAGTAGAGGCCCTTGATCTTGGTCTTGCTGATGATCGGGCATGCGTCGGGCGTCGTATCAACGATGCCGCCCCATTGGCGGTTCATGCGCACGCGCGAGAACATCGGGAAAAGCTCGATGATCGCAGCTGCCGTATGCTCGATGATGTGCGGGCTGCCGCGCTGCGTGTAGCTGGTGTAGTGATCGATGCCCGCACCGATGACGAGTTCGCCTTTGTCGGACTGGCTTGCATAGCCATGCACGGCATTCGACATGATGACCGTATCGAGCACGGGCTTCATGGATTCGGAGACGAACGCCTGCAGTGGATGGCTCTCGATCGGCATGCGAATGCCGGCCATCTTGGCGAGAACGGACGAGTGCCCGGATGCTACGCAGCCGACGCGCTCGCTCTTAATCGGGCCGCGCGTCGTTTCCAATCCGACGATACGGCCGTTCGCGATGTCCATGCCGGTGACTTCGCAGTTCTCGATGATGTCGACACCGTATTTGCTTGCCGAGCGCGCAAATCCCCATGCGACGGCATCATGCCGGGCAATGCCGCCGCGCGGCTGGAAACTTGCGCCGAGAACCGGATATCGCGCCGTCTTTGACGTGTTGAGAATGGGAATGCGCCGTTTCACCTCGGCAGCATCGAGCACGAGCGCATCGATGCCGTTCAGATTGTTGGCGTTCACGCGGCGCTCGATATCGCGCATGTCTTGCAGCGTGTGGCCGAGATTGAAGACGCCGCGCTGGCTGAACATGACGTTGAAATTCAGGTCTTCGGTCAGGCCTTCCCATAACTTCAGCGCGTGCTCGTAAAGAAGGGCGGCTTCGTCCCAAAGATAATTGGAACGGACTATCGTCGTGTTGCGCGCAGTGTTGCCGCCGCCGAGATATCCCTTCTCGATGACCGCGACGTTGCGAACTCCGTGCTCCTTCGCCAGGTAATAGGCGGTCGCAAGGCCGTGCCCGCCGGCACCGACGATCACGACGTCATAGGACGGCTTCGGCTCGGCGCTCCGCCACGCCGGATCCCAGCCTTCGTTGTGCCTGAGGCCCTTCGTGAAAAGCGACCAGGAAGAGTAGTCTTTCCTCATCAAAACTCCCCACTTGCATCCTCCGACACGGCGACGAACGACCATTTGTCGAGATGCATGCGCTAGTTACGCGGACGGCCCACTTTCCGTGCAGCCGCAGAAGACGCAAACTTTGCTAATTGCGACACGATAAGAGCGATGCGTCACCCGGCCAATCGGCGAGACTACGGATGGCTGGCGCATTATCGGTGCTACGCTCCACGCATCCTGGCAATCAGGTCCCTCACCGGATCGATCGAGACGTCAGGCCTTCCGGCAAGCTCCAGCTCGCAGAATTCCTTGGTCACGACTTCATGCTCTGTCAGAAATCGTAATGTCTCGGCGTCCTCGGGCGTGCATCGCTGTTCCAGTGCGGCGTAGCGCGGAATGATCGGATCGAGCTCGCCGCTGAAGCGTTTCATGAAGTCGTCCCACGGCAGGCTGACGTATCTTTGAACGTGGTCGACGCCCTTCTGGCGATAAGCCTCGCTCTCGCGCGCATCGCCTCCGAGCTTGGCGACGAGATCCCGCATTCTGGCCTTCGTGACGACTTCGAGCTCGGTCAGAATACGCCACTTCTTCGCTCGACCCGGGTCTGCCAAAGCGTCCGCGATGCCGCTGTAAAGCGCCTCGCCGTAGACTTCGCCTTGATAGGCGCGCTCGACCTTGCTGATGAAATCGTCTTTGGCATCGACCGTCATGGGCTGTCGCTCCTCCCGCCGAATATCACCTACCGAAATCCGCACGATGATCAAGGAGATCCGAAAAAAATCGGAACGGCTCGCAGCTGGCGTCCGAATGCGGGCTCGCATACGCTGTAACATTCCGGGCCGAAATATGCCTTACGGCCACCTGTACTTGGCGTGCTGACGACTGAACGCCACCCTGTCGGCGCATTGTTCGGCCAACGCGAATGTTTTCTCAAAAGGATGAAACAATGCGCAAACCCGCAACCAAAGCGCGCCCGGTCGTGGCCAAAGGGACGTCCCAGCCCTTGGTGAGGATTGCAAAGAAAGGTGCGGAAGGAAGCGACACTCCCTCGCAGCTGATAGACGCGAAAATCAAGGAACTCAATGACTGGCGCGGCGAGACGCTTGCGCGTCTCCGGGCTCTCATCAGACAGGCAGATCCCGAAGTGACCGAGACATGGAAATGGCGCGGCGTTCCGGTGTGGGAGCACGCGGGAATAATCTGCACCGGCGAGACTTACAAAGCTGTCGTGAAGATGACCTTCGCCAAGGGGGCCTCGCTGGACGACCCTTCCGGCCTGTTCAACTCCAGCCTTGAAGGAAACGTCAGGCGCGCCATCGATATCCATGAGGGCGACACGATCGATGAGAAGGCTTTGAAGGCGCTGATCCACGCGGCCGTGGCATTGAACACGTCCGCCAGCTCACGGAAGAAAACGATCGCAAAATGAGCGGAGCGGATTTGTGCGCGTGTTCCGCCCCGAGAGCACACTCAGAGAGTGACATTAATTGATTTTATGGCGATCCCGGCAGGACTGCGCTGCTGAACCTTCGCCCGCCATCGTCAGAGTTTCGGGACGGATGGCAACCGATCTGATCGCTTTACTTTTTTTAACCGACTCTTGCAATGTTCTCGTCGAGAGCATTGGGGACCAATCGCAAATGACACCTGTCTCGTCGGCTACGCTGGCCTTGCAGATCCTGCAACGAACGGACGCGGCAAAATCAAACACAACGAGCAAAGAGAGCACCGACACCCTCACGGTTGTGGCAAGCGGAACGATTACAAAAGGACCGGCTGCGACAGCGTCCGCTCAAACAGGAGATGCCCTCTTCAGCGTGAATAGTCCCAATCTCAACAAAATGAGGATCGATCTCATCAAGAGAGTTGGTGACGAATTTGGCATCAAGGAAAGCGATTACGACTCTCCCTTCGCCTATGGGGCAGCGATCAAACAGAAAATCGCTGAAATCGAACGTCAACCCAACTCCCAACAAGAGATTGACAGGATCGAGAAGGAACTCGGCTTGGATAAGCTCGGGCTTTCTCTCGATGAAGTTGCAAATGCGATTATGGACCCGAAGGGTGACGATGCGCGGAAGCTGGACGCAGCGCTAGAAAAGCAAATCGACACCAACAATCACTCGAAGCCTCAACAGTCTTTGAACATTAAATCTGACGATATTGGTCTCTACACGCCAGCCTGATTTCCGTGGGGTTACAGATCAGACAAGGCTTCATGCTCTGGCACCTCCGGGAAGAAGCCTAGCCGCTGGCAATAGATCGGAAGGACGACCCGGCATTCCGCGACGAGGCCTAGCTCTCGCTCCATTCTATTGTTGTATATACTGAGACCCGACTGGCAGTTGTCTTTAACCGCCGTGTTGTGTGCGGCCCGCTCGGGGGGGCAAAAATGCGACCGATGTATTTGGCAGCTTTAGTTTTGGCGCTAGGCGCGTCTCCCGCTGCAGCTCAATCGACGGATACCACGACCACGTCACCGTCTTCTGAGAGCCCATCTTCGCAATCAACGACCTCAGGTACGACGACAACCACGTCCACAGCGACGGGTTCGACTGAAGTCGCAACCCCGGCTAATCCCTCGCCCGTAGAGGCAAACCGATTGGATCCATCTGCAGAAACGCCATTGAGGCTTCAACTGGGGGCTTCGCCGTCGACACTTGCCAATCCCGACCAGTTCACAGCAACGGTAATAAACGTTGCTCCTGGCGTTTCTTACAATTCGATTTTGCAATCGTCGTCAATTTCAGGGCAGAGCACCACGACCAACAGTACCGCTTCCGGTACGACGACCTCAACAACATCGACGCTGCCATCAACCGTCAGCAGCTATCCGACACCACTTGGCAAGCACACATCTGCCGGCCCGTCGAGCACCTATCCGCGACCGTTGGACGAGATGCAGGAAGACTCGATATTTTAGGGTGCTCAGCGTCCAAGTAACGGACGCGTTTCCTGTCGAAACGCTGTGCTATTTCCTGGCGCGATAAGCGCGGTCGCATCGGGACCGGATGCAATAGCGATGACAGGCACCCGTTGGAGCGTGGCCCAGGGAGAATTCGTTAGAAGTAGGAGGTTGAAGTGATTGGCGATCCCGGCAGGATTCGAACCTGCGACCCTCTGCTTAGAAGGCAGATGCTCTATCCAACTGAGCTACGGGATCCTGGCCGCAGTCTATACGCGGAAATGGCCGGCGTGTGAAAGGCCCCTCTTCAACGCAGGCATGGGTTCGAGACGATGGGTTCGTGCCTGAATTTGCGGGTTCCGGGCCTGTCAGACGGCCAAATTTTCCGGACCGGCCTTCGCATTGGCCGACCGCCACATGCGGTAGATCTTCAAAAATCGAAAGCCGGCCTGGATCGACGCGTACCTCAGCCCAGTGAGGCCTCCGGTCCAGTGGCGCCTGACGACGTAATATTTGAAAAAGTTCACGGGCAATTCGATGGGCAAGCGAGCCGCCAATACGAGCTTGGAGCTCAAACCGGCATTTTTGACCAGAAGCCACGTCCGCTCGTTGAGCTTGCGCTTCATGTCCGCGAAAGAGCGCATCGAATAGTGGAATACGGGAGCCCGGAAAGCGCCTACCGCATATCCGTCCGTCACGACTGCGTCATGAACGTTCGAATCTCTGAATCTGGTGAACCGCCGATTGTATAGTCGCACGTACCAATTGTCCCGCGCCATGGGCCGCGGTGTTGCTGCACCCGGATAGATCATGTGGATCGGCATGCCATAAGCTACAAACTCGGGGTCGCCGTCCGCGAACGTAGCGATGATTTCACGCGCCAACTCTGGGGTCACGACTTCGTCCGCATCGATGTTGAAGACCCAGTCGTTTCGGCATTGATCCTCGCCGAAGCGCTTTTGGGGGCCGAAGCCAAGCCAAGGCTGCGTAATGACCCGGCACCCTTCGGCGAGCGCCACACTCACCGTATCGTCGCAACTTTCGGAATCAATCACGATAACTTCGCTCACCCAGGGATGAACGGATCGAATGGTGCGGGCGATACGGTCGCCTTCGTTCTTAGAAATGATGAAACAGGAAACTGGAACCTTAGGCATTCGCGCCGACCGTCATAACGCCACAATAGGCTCAAGCCGTTAGCAGGTTTGGAGCCGTAGGCAACATTTCGGGTTCAAGTTTCTTCCGGGCGAATTGCTGCAGATACGGAGAATATGTGGGCGCCTGCAAAAACGGGCCGCCAACGTCGCCGTCAACAGCCCGTCCGGAATTGCGTCAGATCCGCGTCGCTACGCTCGTCGAACGAGGCGCGCGACAAACAGCAGTATTATCGCTCCAATGGCCGCGGCAATGACCTCGCCAACGATGCCGCCACCAAGGCGAACACCGAGGAAGGGAAACAACCAACCAGCGATAAACGCTCCGATGATACCGACGATGATATCTCCGACCAAGCCGAAGCCACCACCACTCATTATTAGCCCGGCCAACCAACCGGCAACGGCGCCGATTATCAGCCAGACAATCAATGCTTGGGGATCCATTCTTTATTTCTCCCTGTCAGCACGCTCACGAATCGTGAAACGCCGATCATCATCCGCGTCAAATCGTCTGCTGGCAAGTTGCTCCTCGTTTTCTCGCGTTTAGCGAACTCCGTTCGTCCTGAATGTTTTGACGAGCGGCGGAAATGCATTGTTTTCGCAAGCGATTTCAAAATGCCGCCGGACTGAACTGCGGGACGTGTGCATGATCGATCCGTCCCGCGGAGCGTCAGTAACTCGTTCGGCAAGCTATCTCGACGCCTGACTTTTCTTCGCGAGCCACGTGCCCAGCTCTGCGAAATCAGCCGCACCGGAGAAGGCGGTCGCCGTTCCGTCGCCGGAGATGAGGCGTGTGTATGGCAGCTCACCCATCCAATCGGGGCTAACAGCGAACCGAAGCTTTTCCTCGAATCCCGAACCCAGAGCATAGCTCGGCGTGGAGCCTAATCCTGCCTTTTGAAGCGACGGGCCGATTTGCTCGGGTCGAGCACCGCGCTGATCCCAGTTGACGAGAATGATCGTGGCATTCGGATGTGCGCGCGCAAACGCACCCCACTCGCTCAGCTCTGCCATGCAGTTGCTACAGGTCAGCCCCCAGAAGTGGATGATCAATGGGCCACCCTTATGGGCGTCGCGGATCTCGTTCAGCGTTGCAGCCTCGAACGGACGCGGTGTCTCTTCGCTTGCAGCCGGTCCCGCTAGCTGCACGACGGCGACGATCGACGCGACGATGATCGAAGCGAGCCTCATGATTGGGGTTCCAATGGGATGAGCCGGTAGCCCTCCTGCAATGTCTGCCAGGACAGATAGGCGCCCGCCGGGCTTGCGATCAGCAGCGGATGGTCGGACGTATCGTGCGTCATCGCCACGGAGCGCGGCGTGCTCCATGTCTTTCCGGAATCGCGTGACGTCATCACGTCGACGGTCGTCATCGCGCCGTCAAAAGATTTGTAGGCGAGATAGACGACGCCGTGCGCCGCGAGAACGTAGGGCCGCGATGTCTGCGCATCGGAATCACCAAGCCGCATCGGTGTCGAGAATGTCTTTCCGCCGTCTTCGGAGTGCGCGTAGTAGAGGCCCTTCAATTTTCGGCCCAGCGCGAACCACGTCGCGTGGTAGACACTATCTGGACCGATCGCGAGGCTCGGGCCCTGGTGCGGACAAGCGTCGATCTTCGCATCGTCGTCGCTGACGCGGTAGAGCGGGCTCGGCGTCCCGTCGTCTGTAAAGGCGATGACGGCATGGTCGCGAATGCCGCCTTCGAAGATATTCCGAAAGATGACGACGGGCCTTCCCGGCCCCGAAAAGGCAACGCCGATACGGCAGCACTCGCAGGTATTATCGCGCGCGATGTTTGCTGCCTGTAGCGATCCGCCCGGCTTGTCGTCCCAAGCGAACGCGAGCGCGGCACCGGCGTAGTGCTCGCCGTTCTTCTTTGCCTTCGCGACGTTGCGCTTGTCTATCCAGGCAACAAACGCGCGCCCATCCTGATCGAGCGCCGCCGTCTCGAAGCGCTGACTGGGAGAGTCCGACGTAATCGGCTGCGGGGCGCCGAACGTCTTTCCGCCGTCGCCGGAGCGCACGATGAATGCGTGGCCATTATATTTCTCGTCGCGCGAGGCATAGGTGACGACGACCTGCCCCGCATTTCCGATGGCGATCTTCGGGCGGGCGTCCGGGCCTTCGTCGAGCTGCAATTCGGTCTTAGGGAGCGTCACAGGATCGGCGAATGTTTTGCCGAGATCGGTCGAACTTGCGACCGACACGCGTCCGCCAGCACTCCACGTCACCCATAATTTTCCATCGGGACCAAAGGCGCCTGTCGCAACGCTGGCGCAGGCGAGCGCGGTCGTATTGCAAGCGGCTGCGGGCGGCGAATGGTGCATCTGCTTCATGTCGTCGTGCGGAAACGCAGAGCCGGTACCGAGGACGCATGACGCAAAAAACAGTGTCGCGGCTTGAAGCTTTTTTCGCATGGCTCAAAACCTCACTTTCATTCCGCCGAAGTAGGTGCGCGGAGCACCGGCGTAGATTGAGTTTGTACCCGTGTCAGCCAAGGTGTTTGCCGTCGAGCCGTTTCTATCGGTGATGTTGTTCGCAGATGCGATGTACGTTTCATCGAAAAGGTTCCGGATCTCGAAGTACGTCATCAGCGACCGTACCGGTCCGCTCGTGAATTCGGCGTTATGGTGAATGTTGACATTGACCAACTCATAGCCGGGCGCCTTCAGAAGATTGGCGTTCTCCATGAAGAAACCGTCGTGCCATTCGTATTCCGCAAATGCACCTAAACCTTTGAAGGGGCCGTGGGTGAAATCGTAGCTCAGCCGTGTCGTGAACTCGTTCGGCGAGACGCCTGGGATTTTGTTTCCGTCGCGACTGGCGAGGTCCGCACCTGAGATTTGCTCGGAATAATCGGTGTAAATTTGATTGTTGCGGATGTAGGACGCCGTCAACCTCAGACCGTCGGCAAGAGCGAAATCTGCCGCCACTTCCACGCCGCGGTGTTCGGACGCCGGGGCGTTGAAGCTGAATGAAGAACCGTTATTGCCTGCGGGCGCTTGCGATACGATCTCGTTTCTGAAGAACTCATAAAAGCCCGTTACGCTCAAGGTCACGCCGGGTGCGGGTGTCCAGTCGCCGCCGACGTCGAAACCGACGTTGGTTTGCGACTTGAGATCCGTGTTGTTGCCGGGCTGCCCATCGGATTTGATGAAAAGGTTCGAGAATTGAGGCGTGCCGTAACCGCTGGCGACGCGGGCGCGCCATTGCCATTCGCGGCTCGGCGTATAGAGAACGCCGAGTTCGGGCGCGACGTTCGTCATCTGACGTTCGGCCGATACGAGCGTTACGGGCGCTACGGGCGCCGGAGCGCCGCTGGTGGTGTACTTGTAGCTCGTTTGCCCACCGTCGAGATTCGTTCGCTCGACGGTGGCGCCCGCTACGACCGCGACATCGTTCGCGACGCGAACTTCCTCGCGCGCCCGCACGCCGAAATTCGTTGTCGATCCGGTGGTCTCGGACTGGAGCAATCCCAGTCTCGCGTTGCCTCCGGGAGCGACGTTGTAGGTTTTGCCGTCAACGGGCAGATAGTTCCAATAGGCGCCGAGATAGGAGAGTGTCGGCAGTCCGGCAAAGACGGACCGGTTGGTCAGGCCCGTGCTGACGTTGTAGGAGAGGTAATCGCCGATCGCGCTCGTCGTGCCGGTCGGCTGGCTGATGTTGCGATCGTCGACCACGACTTGCACTTGTCCCGTCGTCGCCGCATCGAAGGCGTGCTCCCACCTGAAGCCGCCGATGGTGCGGCGGTCGTCGCGGTTTGCGCCCGCCTGTTCCGCCGTTTGTTTCACCGCATCGCCACCGTTTGCAACAAGCACGCCTGTATTGCCCGTCGCCGAGAAGTTGTACGTCGCGCAACCTGCCGCCGCAGTCGCTGCGGTCGCACAGCCCTTCTGAAACGGGTTCTGCTTGAATTGATTGAGCGACAGGCGGAACGGCAGTTCCGCGTCGATGGTGTTGTTGATGAACTTGAAGGTGAACGTGTCCGTCGAAGACGGCTTCCACGTCATGAGTGCGTTGACGGTCTGCGTGTTGAAGGCGCTGTAGCCGAAATAGCCGTCGCCGCGCACATCGCTCGTGAAGACCGACGCCTCCCAGTTCTCGCCGCGCTTCCCGCCGATCGCGTAGTTGTTGAGGTAATTGAAGCTGCCGACGTCGATGCCGTACTCCACTCCGTCGATCGCGCCGCCAGGGAACGTGCGGAAGTTGATGGCACCGCCCGTCGCGTAGTTTCCGAAGAGCGCCGACGATGGTCCGCGCCAGACGTCAACACCGGCATAGGCGTGGGGGTCGATCAAGTCGCTGCGCGATAGTCCGTCGGGCTGGGTGACTGGAAAGCCGTCGTCCAAGATGACGATGTTGCGGATGCCGAAGCCGTTTCGCGCGTTCGATCCGCGAATCGAGATGCCCATGTCGCGCGGGCCGTTGCCCTGCTTCAGGGAGACGCCGGGAACTTCACGCAGGATGTCGGCAGCCGAAAAGACCGGCGCGTCCTCGAAGCGAGTCATATCCACGGCGGCGGCAGTTTGCGCCCCTGCCCCCGAAGCGCCGGGAACCCTTGCGACACCGGCAGACGGCGTGCCGGGATTGCCGATGGCGGGAGCCGAAGCCGGACGCACGTTAGACGGCGGCTTCACGGCGTTCGCCGGTTTCGTTGCGACGGCTGCCGGCTTTGCTTCCGACTTGTTCTTGGCCTTTTGCGCAACGGCTGGCGGGCGCTTGACTGGGGCTTGCTGCACAGTGACGTCGGGCAGCTTGATGTCGTTCGCTGCAGTCGTGTCGTCCGCGCGAACATTCTGATGGGTGGCGACGAGAAGTGCGAAAGCCGACGACGCGATGGCGACGCGTCTTGGTCGTGGCACCGCGAGGGCGCGGCCTGCGATAGATTGCATTGCAAATTTCCTTACTGATCTGAAATGCGGGCTTGCGAGCGCGGCGGCTCGAGGCACGTCGTGGCGCTATCCGGCAGAAACGCCGAAGGCTCAGGTCAGCAGGGCTGGAGGACCGCGCGCGAATTGCGCTCCGGGCTTTGGAGTGGCGCGGAAGATCTCGGTGGTGATCGCATATGTCAGCGCGGCATAGCGCACCGTATGCGAGAGGAGATGCGGTGTTTCGTGATTGACGGCTACGGCGCCGACAGGGGCGTAGGGACAGGTGCTCTTGTCTGCCGCAGGTGCCTTGGCCGGCTGCGGAAGGCCCTTATCGTCCAAGGTGAAGCTCTGGGGGCCGTGACCGGTACAGATGACGACCTGAACGGACCCGCTATGGTCCGGGGTCACCGCCAGCATGAGGCCAACAGGCAGAAGACTGCGCACCGCGAACGCAAAGACGATCAGAAAATTGACGTAGCGATGCATCGTAATCGTCTGCTGCCCGGCGCATTCTGCGGGTTGTACCCATCAGCGCGTTTACTTCCCTTCCCGCTCTAACGCAATGGCTCTCGCCGCCAAAGACCGACGGGACGCGAACGAGGAGCCAAAAAATCACACGTGGTATTACGTACTTAGCGCTGCGCGACCGCCATGGAAGCGCCCGACGGCTATCCATCCGAGCGCGATGAACGCGAGTATCGTCACGGTCTGCGCGATGAGAAACGGGGGCTCGCTCTGCGTGGGGGCCAGCGCGTGGAGACCCGGTATTTTCTGGAAGAGCTGAACGATCAGGACGAAGACATTGAGATAGAGCGCAATGGACGCCGTGACCACGTAGATCCAGCGCCAGGCGCCTTTGATATGCGCGCCATAGAGCGCGTAGATTGCTACCGCCAAGATGACCAGCGATATGATGCCGACGATGTGCGACGGCAGCAGCCCGGAAAATGGAAACCCGAAGCCGGTGACGCTGGTCAGCACGGTCGTCAGCAGAAAGAGAGCCGTCAATCCGGGCAGTGCGGCGTCGGCGATAAATCCGAGAAAGACAATAATGCCGGCCGCGATGCCGATCAGGCTCAGTGCAACGTGGATGAACGTGAAGGTGTCCATTCCAAAGATCATCGAAACCTCCCCTGTCGTTCCCCCGCCCAAGCGGCGGCGTGCTCAGGGTTGGGCCCGGTCCGGACCTCCGTCAACATTTATGATTTCCGACTGCGATGCCTCAAATATCGGCATCGGCCTGCCTAACGGCCCACGGCTTGGGCAACTTTCGAACAGACATCGCCGCGCCGCTTCCGAGTTCCGGAAATTGCTCGAAGACCGTCAGAGGGTTAATTGCCTTTTGGGTCACTGGCACATAACTTGAGTCAACCAACAACAATCAAACTCAACATGCAGAGTGCGCGCCGTGAGCCAGGACGACATGCATGGCTACACGGTGGCCTACGAACGGGAAGAGATTCAGTTTCCCGTTTATGTCGTCTGCTTGATCGGAGCTACTCTCGCGACGATCGGCATTGCGATTGACAATATCTTCCTGATCGCGCTGTCGCTGATGGCATTGGGATTTGCCTACTACAATTATCCTTTGCTCGAGACCGGCAAGCCGCGGGTCGGCTGCGGGCAATATGGGATCTTCGCCGAGGGTCTCGGGATCGTCGCTTGGAGGTCGATCAAGGGGATCGAGCTGAAGGCCATCGATATCCGCGGCTCGACAAGCAACGAGTTGCGCATCACTCTCGAAGATCCGCTGGAGAGGGCATTGCTTGTCGATTGGCGCCGGCGGCCATTCTACAGGTTCCTCATGCGGCTTCCCTGGAGCTTCTCCAAGAGCGTCATCCGCATTCCGCTCGACGTTTTTGACCGGCCAGCCGACGAGATCATGCGGAGCTTCACGCGCATGATGAGCTTCTACAAACGTTGAGCACAGGGGGTTATCCGGGGGCGACCGAGGCGCTATGCTGCACGCGGGTGAAACCGTTCAGCCGGAAGACCGGGAAAGCGCGAAACAGATGTTGCGGGAAGAAGTCGTCCTCGTCGACCATGAGGACAAAGTGATAGGCGTTGCCGAAAAGCTCGAGGCTCATCAGCAGGGTGTTCTTCACCGCGCTTTTTCCGTGATGGTGTGGGACAACAAGGGGCGGCTGCTTCTGCAAAGGCGGCAGGTCGGCAAATATCACTCGGGCGGCCTTTGGACGAATACCTGCTGCGGACACCCCCGGCCCGGCGAGACGTCTCTTGCCGCCGCGGCGCGCCGGCTCAACGAAGAAATGCGCGTCATCTGCGCGTTGACGGAGTTCGGCACCTTCACCTACCGCGCGGAGCTCGACTCGGGATTGACCGAGCACGAGTTCGTACATGTTTTCCGAGGCCGCTATGATGGGGTGATCGCGCCCGATCCCGTCGAGTGCGACGGCTATAGCTGGACGAGCCCGGATGTCATTCGAAAGCAGATTGCGGCGGCACCTCAGTGCTTTAGCGCCTGGTTCAAGAAATACGTCGAAGCCGGGTGGCCGATCGCGCCTCCGGGCTGAGATATCGTCAGTGGTGATATTATCTGCCCGCTGACTTTGCCTCATGAATGATCAAAGTGCCCAGTCCTTGATCTAACCCCATCAAGTCCTTGGTACATTCGTCCCCACGAACCGGGATTTTGTGTCGTTTGGCACATTCCTTGCGATCATTCTCCGTGCCTGATGAGAAAGCAGCAAGCCCGCACAAGCTGTGGTCGGACGGCATTGGAACGATCGGGACCAACATTGGGGGACTCAATGACTTCAAGACTTCGACCCTCGCTTGCAGCCACGGCTCTCAGCGTCGTGTCGCTACTTGCGACATCAGCAATTGCATTGGCCCAAGAGGCCGCCCCTGCCGCAGCACCGGCGGCACCTCCAGCATCGACCTTAAGCGCCGGCGACACCGCATGGATGCTGACGTCGTCCGTGCTGGTGCTCATGATGCTCGTCCCCGGTCTGGGGCTTTTCTATGCTGGCATGGTGCGGAAGAAGAACGCACTCGCCATCCTCATGCAGTGCGTATTCGGCGCAGGCCTTCTCTCGATCATCTGGTGTGTCGTCGGATATTCGATCGCCTTCACCGAAGGCAGCCCGTTCTTCGGCGGCCTTTCGAAGGTGATGCTGGCCGGCATTGCGGTGGACACCCCAGCGCCTGCCGCTGCCGGCATCCCTGAGTTCCTGTTCGTCATGTTCCAGATGACGTTCTTCATCATCACGCCGATCATCGCTCTTGGCGGACCAGCCGATCGCATGAAGTTCTCGGCGTCCATGCTCTTCGTTGCGCTCTGGGCGATCTTCGCCTACGCACCGATCGCGCACATGGTGTGGGGCCCTGGCGGCTATCTCGGCAGCGCGGGCGTTCTCGACTTCGCGGGCGGCACCGTCGTTCACATCAACTCGGCCATCGCAGGTCTCGTTGCAGCCATCGTCATCGGCAAGCGCAAGGGCTACGGCACCGAGCAGATGGCACCTCACAATCTGGTGCTGACCATGGTCGGCGGCTCTCTGCTTTGGTGCGGCTGGTTCGGCTTCAACGTCGGCTCGGCGCTGTCGGCGGGTGCAAGCACAGGCATTCTCATGATCAACACGCACTTGGCCACGGCGGGTGCTGTCGTCTCGTGGTCGCTCGTCGAATGGATCCTCAAGGGCAAGCCGAGCCTGCTCGGGGCCATTTCTGGCGCCATTGCAGGTCTCGTCGCCATCACACCGGCTTGCGGTTTCGTCGGAGTCGACGGCGCTTTGATCATCGGTCTTGCAGCTGGCGTCGTTTGCTACTGGGGCGTCACCGGCCTCAAGCACACGCTCGGCTATGACGATGCGCTCGATGTCTTCGGCGTCCATGGCGTCGGCGGCATCCTCGGCGCCGTGCTGACTGGCGTCTTCGCCATTCAGGCTGTCGGCGGCGCAGGCAAATCCGGCTGGATCGAAGGCAACCTCAATCAGGTCTGGCTCCAGATCGAAGGCATCGTCTTGACCATCGTCTGGTCGGCTGTCGTCAGCCTCGTGGCCCTGCTCCTCATCAAGTTCACGATCGGATTGCGGGTCAACGAAGCCGAAGAAGCCGAAGGTCTCGACCTCGTTCTCCACGGAGAGACCTTCCACAATTAATGGGCCACGATTAATGGGCACGACTGAGGTTGGCAGTGCTCCCTGACTTGCCTCAGACGCGGGCGTCGGAACCCCAAGTTCCGGCGCCCATCTCGGATAGCACGATTACGATCACGCCTATTTGGACTTCAGTGACTTCCTCCAAGGCATCGCTGCTGAACCAAAAGTTGTGACTGCGCGTCGGTCAATGGACCGAAACATACGCGCGATGACAGCATGCCGAGGAACTAGCCAAGCGGCCCTGGCGGTCCCGTGCCGCGACATCAAAAAGCAGCTTTCGTAGGCCGCTTTCGGAAGCTCGCCGCGGTGCTTTCTTTTCGCTCGCGTTCGGTTACTGCCGCGCCGGATACTTTACCTTCTTCATCGCTTCGACTTCGTCGATCAGCGCCTCACCGAGGTCGAGGGCTTGGTTGGCCGTGAGGCCATAGGCCGGTTCGTTCTCGAAGCGCAGCATGACGACTGGCTCGTGGCGGCCGTGACCCACGGCATAATTGTCGGGAATTTTTGTGAGATCACCGAACGTGCCGTGCGACTGGAAATGATCGGCAAGGACCGACGACAGCGTTTCGGCGACGGCGGCGCTGATGGAAATCGTCTGGCGTTCGCCCGACGCGTTGCAAATCGAAATTTCCAACCGCTTGTTGGCACGGTCGAATTCGGAGCGCGTCAGCATCTCCGCAAAAAAAGTCTTGGACATGTCCTCTTTCCCAGAACCAGAACCCTACTGCTTCGTAGCGCATTCTGGCGGGTCGAGGCAAAAAGAAAGGCCCGAAGATCGGGCCTTCCTTTATCGAAGTGCTGATAACTTTTTCAGAGCGAGCCCGTCCAGGTATCGACTTCCTTCTTCGCCTGATCCTTGGCGTAGCCGTAGCGCTCCTGAAGGATGCCTTCGAGCCGCTCGCGGCTGCCATTCACCTTGGCGATCTCGTCATCGGTCAACTGCCCCCACTTCTCTTTTACCTTACCCTGGAACTGCTTCCAGTTGCCTTCAACACGGTCCCAATTCATGGAGATCCTCCTCTGTTGCTTGGCTGTCAACGTGCCTGCTGAAGCTCGGGTTCCCAAATGGCCGCAGATTGCCGCGAGCTTTCGCGCAGCAAATTGAGAGGAAGCGAGACGGAACGAACGCCGATAACGCAGGTAGTGCTGCCGTGTCGTTTCCTCGCAAACGAGGTTTGCTCATGAAAGTTTTAATTTTTACCGCGGCAGTCGCGACGTTGCTTGCCGCTCCGGCAGTGCGGGCGCAAAGCGAAACTGAGTATTATACGTATGAAGAGCAGGCCCAGCCCGCGGATGACGACGTCGACGAAATGGCGAACGCGCCGGATCTTTCCGGAGTCGATGTTAGCAGCGAGGGCGCGAGTTCCGGCGAGAGCGGGCTCGGCGAAGACGATTATGACGTCGCGCCTCCAGGAGCACCCGTGCCTGAGGAATAGGACGAAAAAGCCCCGGTCCCGCTCTCGAGCGGGTACCGAGGCCTTCCATGACCCCACGTCTAGGAGCCATGTGCCGGCGTCTCTGCCGGCAACCAGATCGCTCTTGCAAGTACTCTTCCGCCAAGGCGGTGTTTGTGAAGACAGTACTCTCGAAGAACCTCTGATCCCGCATTTCGAGATACGCGGTATGTCTGCATTACTTCAAAGCCAGCGGATGGTTTCATCAAAGGCGGATGGTTTCCAGTTTCTCTTACTTTACCGTAGACGGACGATTTTCCGGTAATTTTCAAGGTCGTCCGGGAACCAACGTCGATGGTCGCGCGTCATAAAGTCATCCACGGTTGGGCCGCACCGCCATTCAGCGGCAGGCGGCCGAAGCATTAAGAGACTGGGGAGCGGTGTCATGGTGGCTGACGGAGGTCAATCAGGTCCCAAGTCTGTTGGATCCCGCCCCAGCTCATTGCTTCACTGGCTCAGCGATCGCGTCAATTTTCGTCTGTTCGTTCATACGTTTGCCGGAAGGCCGGCGCCAAGCCGCGCAGCATCAAACGATGAAAAAAAGCCGGCTGCGATCAAGGCCAGCGACTATCTCGAGATGTGCCGCGAAAAGGCTCTCGATGCCTACACGATCGAAGAGGCAATCTACTGGCATAACGAAATCATCACCGAGCTTTCGATCGAACTTCATACCGTCCAGACCATGCGCTGGCCTGATACGGTGAAGGCCAGCATGACGATCGCACTTGAGGACCGGCTCAATCAGCATGCGACTGCTGTGACCCGGTTGGCAGGCATTCTCGAAAGAAACGAGCAGCTTATCTGGCAGCCTTGAGTTCGCCGCCGCGAGTTCGCTACCGCGTCTTTTTTGCGGCTGCTGCGGGTGAGCTGGTGTTGCGCTCGCGCTTTTCGGCTTTGGCGAGTCGCTTTTCCAGGGCCTCCTGTTTTCGCTGACGGAAAACAATGCGCCGGCGGCGGTCGTCAGACATCGTTGGCATAATTTGCTCCTTTTATTTCGACAGCCAAGCGCAACGCCGGAAGGCGAAACGTCAATCCGGGATTGCGCGCCGCTTTAGTAGCAGACCCGGACGAATGCGCCATAGTCGTTCTCGCCGCGCGAGCGGCGCAAAATGAAAGCACCCCGGCTGGGGGGAAGCCAGGGTGCTTGGAGCCACGGCTGAAAGGAGCACACCGGGGAGTGCTGCCGTGGGTACGTGGATTACGTTCTGGCCATTGGCGTGTTCCTGCGACAAGAACGCGATTTGGGGGCGCGTTTGACCCAGGAATGCGCGCTAAAGCGATGCGGACTCCGTCACGGTCGCCGCCCGCTGGAAGAGCGGCAATCGCAGCAAGCGGCCGTTTTCCACCTCCGCCATCTTCTTCAAGCAGAGACGCTTCTCGTCGAGGAACGTTGGGCCGAACGCCGGATTATGCGACGCAATCGCCGTTCCGTTATCGATGATGTCCGCCAGCTTGATGAGCTTCGCGTCCCACGGCGCACGCGACAGTCTCCATGCCGCCTGCACGGCGCGCGAGGTGCGGCTACCCTTTTCAGAATCCGTCAGCCAATAGACGAGCTCGGCAATCGACTCGCCAAATCTCTGACTGATCTCTTCAATGCTGGTATCGCTCTTCTCGATTGTGTCGTGGAGAAAGGCGGCAGCGAGAATATCGGAGTTTTTATATCCATATTCGCTGAGCACGGAGGCTACGGCGTCGAGATGCACGATATAAGGGCGGCCATCGTGCTTGCGCACTTGCCCGCGGTGCTTCGCGATCGCGAAGTCTCTCGCATCGTCTATCGTCGTAGATACCGGCATCTGGAACCGTTAGCCTCACGTTTTCGAGGGGTAAGGAATTTCATTTAAATATGCGTCGATCAGTAGACGCACATCCGGCGGAAGCGGTTTCAAGGCAGTGGCAATGTGCGATAGTATGGCGCCGGCATTGTCCGTGTAGCGAACAATAGGGTCAATGGATCACCCGTTCGTTGCACTCGGGCGCTTAACTTGAAGCAGTTTGGCCACGCCTCAGCGGCCGCGCAGACACGTGGCTGGCCAAACGCCCATTGCGAAGCACGGCTATCCGGCAAAAAGCCGCGTATTGACCAGCGCCGGGGACGGAGATTTCAGGTATCGCTCGATCATCGGGAGATGCGGCTCGATGGCGGCCTTGCCGCTGGCGATCATTTCGTCCGCCCGATGAAAATCGAGCACACCGATATCCGCGAGATCCGGCGACACGAGAAGATCCGGCGGATCGCCCATCAGACGCGCTCTCGCGATGCGGTCATGAAAGATGCTGAACGAGTTCAGGATCACGGAGGTAATGCCGGGGGCGCCATCCTGGCGCTGGCCGAAAACCTGCCGGTGCAGCAGTTGAAGCGCACCACTGCCGTTCCATCGCGTGATCGGCGCTTCCTCGACGACGATTTCACCGGGGATTTCCTCATCGTCGTCGCCGATGCAGATCCCGCCGCGGCCGAATTCGCTCGTCAGATTGACGCCGACCACAACGCGCGCTCCGAGGGCGCGGCAGACGGAAACAGGCACGGGATTGACGAGGCAGCCGTCCACGAGCCAACGCCCATTGAGATGTACGGGTCGCACGATTCCGGGGATGGCGGATGACGCGCGGACTGCTTCGGTGACGTAACCTCGCCGCAGCCAGACTTCATGGCCAGTTGTGAGATCGGTCGCAATGGCGGCGAAGCGAACGGGTAATTGTTCGATCGACAATCCACGCAAATGACCGTCAAAACGATCGAACAGGCGCTGTCCAGCAATCAGCCCCGATCCCGACACGCTCAAATCCAAAAAGCTGAAAACGCGGCGGCGTGTGAGTTCGCGTGCAAAGCCCGCGAGATCGTCCAGACGCCCCGACGCGTAATGTCCGCCGACGATTGCCCCGATTGAGGTGCCGACAACGATCTCGGGCTCCAAACCGGCGTCCGCCAAGCCCTGAAGAATCCCAATATGCGCCCAGCCCCGAGCAGCTCCTCCGCCCAAGGCTAGCGCGAATTTCTGTTTTGCCATTTCCCGGTACCTCTCGCCGTGACCCAAACTACGGCGATTTCACAACGCGTGAAAAGGCAATTTTGTTCGATTCCCAACTGGCCTAGTGCTTTCAAACGACCGAGCATAAGGTTGGGCGGCGCCGTGCAGTTGCCAGCGAATTACCAGCGAATTAAGCGGCGGCCTTGCGGTTGCGAAAATCCGAGGCGTACACCTCATCCAGAACCTGATGAAGTTGACGGCGCGCCTCCTTCAAGTGCCGGGCGCAGTCATCAGGATTGGCGATATCGAGCACGGCCGGTGCGGCCTTCAGCTCTTTCTCAAGCTCGTAAACCGCTTTCAGAACCTCGTAGACTTGATTGACGGCCTTCTTGCGCATCGCGGTCGCCTCCGTTTGCTCATGTGCCGTGGTTAACCGGCATTAGCAATCCGGGTTCCAGCGAGGCGCCAGAATAATCAATCGAGGCGGCCGGCGACCTGCAGCTCGTGCAGAACCTGACGCAGGTGGAAGCATTCGTCCTTGATCGTCTTGAGCGCCAGCTTGGCTTCGAACGATTTTCCCTCCGCGCGTGCTGCATCAAGGCGCGAGGCTTCTTCGCGAATGAGATTGAGACCTTTGACGATACGGCCTGCGGCGTTTTCTGTGCCCATGACTCACACCCCGTTTTGTGCGTCTGGACTTTTTTTGCGCCAAATGCGGCAACGAGTTGGCGATACCCTGTCACTTACCATCACGGTCGCAAGGCAGTCTGACGCATCAGCGTATCAGGGCGTCTCTTCGCGGTTCCGATTGCTCGCCGCCGCCACGACAGCCGTGACTTCGGCAGCAGTACGACGTTTGGAAGAGACGTTGCGCGCACGTCGAGGCAGCGGGGAAAAGCAAAGAAGCATGCCGCCGAATATCAGCGTTCCACCCAACACGAAAAACCATCGTCACGAAATTGGTGATGACGTGCCTCCTCGCATCCGCGCAACTCCACCAACCGAGTGCAATTCCGTGGCGTTTCGCTGGCCTTTTCTGGAGGCTAAACCCCGCAGGAACAAGGATCGTACGCACACGTTAGGAGATGAGAAGGAAAGGATATAGCGAGCGGATGCAGGAAAGTGACACGCGACATTGACGATTGGATGTTTCATTTTGAACGGCAGGCGGGACCGCGGCTCAAGGCGTTGTTCGAAGCAAATCTTGAAAGCTTGCCGCCCGCGCTCGCATTGCGCCTGCAGGAACTACGGAATGTGGAAGTTCTGCCAGCTAATCTTCCCAACGACGCTGATGAGGCTCACCGGAAAAGGTGAAACTTCGTGATCCGACGCTAGATCGCGAGATCGGCGTCGCGCTTCGTCCAATAGAGATCGGCGAGACGGTCGAGAATAACGTCGGGAAGCGGATTTTTCGCAAGGTCGGAATGGAGGTAAGCGCCCGCCCGGATGAAAACCGGATTAGCGCGTTGCCTGATTTCGTCTCCGTCCTGCTGACTCTGCTCTCCCAACAGAGCGTTCTGCCAGACGCGGGACATCGAAACAGACCAGATCCAGAGTGCCATCACGGGATGCATTTGACGTCCTCCAAAGAAACCTGGAGTCAAACGCACTGGCCCGTTGCTCGGTTTCGACCGGCAGCAGCGACAGTCATTCGGACTTCCCAGCGGGAAGAGCGTCGCCGTCACGGGTGTAAGCCGGCGGCACGTAGAAGCTCAGCGTTTTCATGCGATCTTGGCCGGTGTTGCGGACTTCATGCTTTTCGCCGTGGGCAATCAGAATGAGCGATCCCGGCCGAAGCGGATGGACGTGGCCGTTAACGATCGCCACTCCGCTGCCGCTCTCAACATAGAGCCACTGGTCGGCGCCCTTGTGAAAGTTGTCTTCCCCACCTTCGCTTTCGCCGGGTTCTATGACCATCGAGGCGGCCTGCGAACGGGCATTGCCGGCGAGGACGTGAAATCCTTTCGCGTATTTGACCGATGCTTGTTCCATCATGCCCATCCGCTAAGCGCGCCGCTCGCGCATGAGACAGGCGCGCCTATCGTTGATTATCGAACGTCGGCCATGGAACGCCGACGCGATAACGTTTGTTCCCGCCGAGGGTCAATTGCCCTCGGCGCAATCACCGATCGGTGCTGCTCAATCAAGCCAGCATCTCAAACGCCGGAGGCATCCTTGACACATTTCTTGGTGAAGCTCGTTTGCGCGGCGCCATGCAGATTTTTTGCCTTCGCATCCAAGTCACATTTCGCCTGCGCGTCTTTCTCGCATTTGGTCATGAAGCTTTTCAGCGCCGCGCCGGCAAGCTTCTTATCCTTTGCGGTTGCACTGCATGTCGCGTCGGCGAAGGCCGCGCCGGACAAACAAACACTCATCAATACTGCAAGAACGAATCTCATTGTTTCCTCCATCGACTTTTCGAATCCATAACGGGCGCATTTCGCACTCGATTGGCCTACTGAATGAATACGTCAAATGTTATTTCGAGCGGCATCAATTCGAAGGCGCAAGCTTACCGAAAAGTAAAGTCGGGAGTGTGCAAAATGGTTTCCGGCGAGATGCTCCGCGAATGCTCCTAGCTATGGGAAAAACATTCGCGGATCGAATGGGCTCGCGATTCGGACGTTCGTGCGACACCGCTCTGCGCGTTCGATCGCACGATCATTTCGGCTGGACGCTCTGATCACCGCCAGGTTCGCCCGGCGGCACGATTACCGGCATCTTGTCTCCGGTGTGCGCGGGCGGCGGTTGATGAATTCCGGGATCGACACCCGGGGGCGGTTTCAGCACACCATCGTTTTCGTCGAGCTTCTTGCTCAGTGGCTCATCTTTGGGCTTGGTCTCTGCGGTCTTATCGTCGGCGCCCGCCGCAGGCGTTGTTTTAGAGGCGTCTCCAGGCGCTTGAGCATTCGACGGCGCCGCGTATGCGCTCAACACTGCTGCCATGCAAAGCGCACAAACCAACGAGGAACCACGGCGCATTTTTGTTCCTTTTTGTGTCAGGCGTTCGGCCTAATACTTAGCCAACGGACCTCGCCCCTCCAAGGTTCCGAGGCGCTCACAGAGTTGGCAGCAGCTTTGAAGTTCTGGTGCGGTGGGAACTGTTCGACGAACAATGGGTAAAATTCTCACCACGGCACGCACTACCCCTAGTGCGACTGCCCCCAATGCCGTGGCTTAAGGGAGCACCCCGGTTTGGCAGGGGATCGGGGTGCCCCCGTCTCCGCTTTTTTTTTGAAACCGAATCTATTCCGGCCGCGAGGTACCGCGGTCCGCGTTGGAGGCTGATTTTTTCATGAGCGAGTTGAGCTGACCGAACAGCAAGGGTCCCTCAACCTGATCGTCCTGATAGCCCTCTTCGCGCAGTCTGCGCTTGATGTCGGCCACTGTCGTGCATCGGCCCGATCGAGCAAGCTCGAATGCTCTTTCCAATTGCGAAACACGAATTTGCACGGCGATGCTCCTCAATCCTCATTCACGTCTTTTCGATTCGAATCCAAGAAGTCCGCGCGACAACTTGGCCCGCCATCATTCGGCCACGTGATATTGCGTTCAGCTTAATCGCTCCTCTCTTCGCCTCATTTACCATCCTCTCTGAGACGCATGCATAGGCCATGCGCAAAATGGTTCAGGGCGGTTTGGAGTTCCGATCTCTCTCTGGAATTTGTTTAAAATGACCCATCACCAGCCACACCGTCACCAGCCTATCGTCAGCAATGCTCGCGTCTTCATTGCGTGCAGCGCGGAATATCGTAACCGGAAAGCACTTGTGGAAGCTTTGGGATCCATCTTCCTCGACACCATCGACGGCCGGCGCGAATATTATTACTTCGAATGTCCCGTCATAAGTGAGATCTTCGACGACGGCGTTTTCGGCCCCTCGTCCTTCCGGCGCTTTGTTCCCGAGGACGCAACGGACTTGGCGACGCTGAAGTCCCTCAAGTTTACGCATATCGTTGTGGGTGGCGACGACACGTTCGTCACGACAATCGTGTCGAAATTGGATGCACCGCACGCCATCGTTGTCCGTCTGCCGTAGGAGACGCGAACTTTAGCTCGCCTGTGCGCGTTATATCTCCAAAGGTGCTTCTCAGGATCGAGGATCAACAATGGGTAAGCGCAAGGCGCAAGTCGTCGAGCCGGAAGCCTTCGATCCGGATGCACGCTCGCCTGTGGCGGCGCCGCTGCCGGGGATGCCGCAAACCGCTCCCTCTTATCCGGGAGACGCGGACGATTCCGATGATGAGCGTGAAGACGAGAACGAAGCGGTCCCCGATGGGACCGACCCTCAGTCGATTGCCGTCGACGCCGAAGTTGAAAATCGTGATACGGCGCGCGAGCGCCTTAGAGAAGAGATCGACGCCGCCGACTATATCGATAACGATGACATCGAGAATGATGACGACGAATAGCTGCCAGGCGGATGGACCGCCTGGCATTCTGTGACGCTAATGAATGGCGCGATATGTCTGTGCATCCCGTTCCGCAATCAGCCCTTTGACGGCGATGATCGCGTTCGACATCCGGCGCTTGACCGGATAACGCGCGGGTGGTTCCGACGTAAAGACGGGTGGAATGCTTCGCTCGGCTATTGCCCGGCAGAAGGCGATGGTTTCGGGGTCCTGCGAATAAGGAAGGATGACTGCGTCGATCTTTTTTGAATCCAGCAGTTTCTCCGCCGAGACGAAGTTTGCGACCACATGGGTCGTCGCACCTGCGGTAATGAACGATTGGCGCAGTTCAAAAGCGGTTTCGCCATTCGGATCGACAATGAGTACGGAAAGATTTTTGAGAGTCGTCATAGTGGGTACCTTGCGGCGCGATGCGGTCGCGCTTTCCGCTTGGAGCTTGAACCGATGCGTTCAAGCAGTCCCAGGATGACAGCAACGCACCGGGGGACGTGCTGACAAAGCGATCATTGCTCCCGGTGGCGATAGCTATGCATTTGCTCCGACCTCAGGCAAGTAGAACCTCCCTCACTGTACGCACATTCGTCGCTGCATCGCACATTGTAAACGCATTCTAAAATTGAATGCAGTTTCCAGTGCGTGGCATTCAACGCCAGCAAGCTCGCGTTTTTATACGTGTTCAGATGCGGCGTTTGCGATCCGGCTTCTCTTTGGGACGATGAACCGTTTTCGCAACGCACTGGCGAGCGTTCCCTCTCAAGGGACTGTCCGAAGCGGCAATATCCAACAGCAGCATTGCGCGTGCCTTTGCATTATTGGTTGCGGCATTTGAACATCGTGCCGGCGCCGTTTCGCGTTTCGGCTTGGGTAGGTGAGCACCCGCCCGGCGGTCTTTATGAGATTCCTATAAGTCCCTTCACCCGGGCAACTCGAATTCCTATGCCGCGAGTGGCACCTATCCGCTGCTCGCCATCCATCCCTGCGCGAGATCAACGGACCGGAGCATCAGATGTACGACATCATCCTTCTCGCAGGCGGACTGGCGCTCTTCGCGCTTTCCGTCGCCTACGCCTTTGCCTGCGATCGGCTGTGAGGGACCTCTCATGACATTCGATTACGCCTTGGCAGGATTAGTGACGGCCGGACTTCTGCTTTATCTGATCTACGCGCTCGTGCGCCCTGAATCTTTCTGAAAGGCATCTCAAATGACCCTCGCCGGTTGGGCGCAGATCGCCTTGTTCTGCGCCGTCGTCGTTGCGCTCGTGAAACCTCTCGGCTGGTACATGAACCGCGTGTTTGCGGGCGAGAGAACGTTTCTTTCCCCAGCGGTGAGACCGATCGAGGTCTCACTTTATAAAATCGCTGGCGTGAACGAACGATCCGAACAGGATTGGTTGACATATGCCGTCTCCATGGTGGTGTTCCATATCGGTGGCTTTCTCATTCTCTATGCTCTGCTGCGGACGCAAGGGTGGTTGCCGTTCAATCCCGCGGGCATGACAGCGGTCGCACCCGATCTGTCGTTCAATACCGCTGTCAGCTTCATAACGAATACGAACTGGCAGAACTACGGCGGAGAATCGACTCTTTCGTATCTCAGCCAGATGCTCGGCCTGACGCATCAGAACTTCCTATCGGCCGCAACGGGCATCGTCATCGCCATTGCGCTCATTCGCGGATTCACTCGCGCATCGACACGCAATATCGGCAACTTCTGGGTCGATATCACCCGTTGCACGCTCTACATTCTATTGCCGATTTGCATCGTCTACACGCTGTTTCTGGTTTGGGACGGCATACCGCAGACGCTCGGCGCTTACGTCGACGCGACGACACTCGAAGGTGCCAAGCAGACGATCGCGGTTGGCCCTGTCGCCTCTCAGGTTGCGATCAAGATGCTCGGCACGAATGGCGGCGGCTTCTTCAATGCTAACGCTGCACATCCTTTCGAAAACCCGACGGCGCTTTGCAACTTCGTGCAAATGGTATCGATTTTTGCTCTTGGCGCAGCGTTGACGAACGTTTTCGGCCGCATGGCCGGAAATCAAAAGCAAGGCTGGGCGATCCTCTGGGTCATGGGCGTGCTCTTCGTCGCCGGCGTCGCGGTCTGCTACTGGGCGGAATCGGCAGGCGTCACCGGTCTCAACGCGCTTGGCCTGACCGGCGGCAACATGGAGGGCAAAGAGGTTCGTTTCGGAATCGCCGCGTCTTCGCTCTTCGCGGTCGTCACGACCGCTGCTTCCTGCGGCGCCGTCAACGCCATGCATGACTCATTCACGGCGCTCGGCGGCATGATCCCGATGATCAACATGCAGCTCGGCGAGATCATTATCGGCGGCGTCGGCGCAGGTCTCTACGGAATGCTGATCTTCATCGTCATTTCAATCTTCGTCGCCGGGTTGATGGTCGGCCGCACACCGGAGTATGTCGGCAAGAAGATCGAAGCGAAGGAAGTGAAGATGGCGATGCTCGCGATCCTCGTCCTTCCGCTCATGTATTTGGGCTTCACTGCCGTGGCCTCTGTCGTTCCGTCTGCAGTCGCTGCCATCGCTAACCCAGGGCCGCATGGCTTCTCGGAAATGCTTTACCTCTACACGTCATCGACAGCGAACAACGGCTCGGCCTTCGGAGGCATCTCCGCCAATACCCCATTCTACAACGTCACGGGTGCCATCGCGATGTTTGTCGGTCGCTTCTTCATGATCATTCCGGCGCTCGCCATCGCCGGGTCATTGGCCGAGAAGAAGATCGTGCCGCCGTCGGCGGGCACCTTTCCAACGACAGGAAGTCTCTTCGTCGGATTGGTCGTCGGCGTCATCGTCATCGTCGGTGGGCTGACGTTCTTCCCTGCCCTCGCTCTCGGTCCGATCGTCGAGCACATCTCGATGACCAGAAACATGCTCTTCTGATTTTCTCGGAGACACGCGAAATGGAAACTACCGTGCGCAAGAAGGGCTCGGCCGCAACGATGCTCGACCCACAGATCGTCTTCCCCGCGATCAGATCGGCGTTCACCAAGCTCGATCCCAGGACGCTGATCAAAAATCCGATCATGTTCGTGCTCGAAATCGTGTCGCTGCTGACGACGATCATCTTCGTCCGCGATCTCGTTCAGGGCGGCGAGCACCTTGGCTTCACATTCCAAATCATCCTGTGGCTGTGGTTCACGGTGCTCTTTGCCAATTTCGCCGAGGCCATTGCCGAGGGACGAGGAAAGGCGCAGGCTGATGCGCTTCGCCAGCAACGCACCGAGACCCAGGCGAAGCTGATGAGCGGCGCAGGCAAGGCCTTCAGGCTCGTTCCGGGCACGTCGCTCGCCGTCGGCGATGTCGTTCTCGTCGAAGCCGGCGATACGATCCCCTCCGACGGTGAAGTTATCGAGGGTATTGCGTCGGTGAATGAATCGGCGATTACGGGCGAGTCGGCTCCGGTCATTCGTGAATCCGGCGGCGATCGCTCCGCGGTGACGGGCGGCACGCAGGTCCTGTCGGACTGGATCGTCGTGCGCATCAGCGCCGCGCAGGGCTCGACATTCCTCGATCGCATGATCAGGCTCGTCGAAGGCGCCGAGCGGCAGAAGACGCCGAACGAGATCGCACTCAACATTTTGCTTGCCGGATTAACGATCGTCTTCGTCTTCGCCACGGCGACAATTCCAAGCTACGCCGCGTACGCCGGAGGCACCATCTCCATCGTCGTGCTCGTCGCGCTGTTCGTGACGCTTATTCCGACGACAATCGGCGCCCTTCTCTCCGCCATCGGCATCGCGGGCATGGACCGTCTCGTCCGCTTCAATGTGCTTGCGATGTCCGGGCGTGCGGTCGAAGCTGCGGGCGATGTCGATACTCTGCTCCTCGACAAGACGGGTACGATCACGCTCGGCAACCGCCAGGCAACGGAATTTCTGCCGCTGACCGGCGTCAGCGAGGCCGAGCTTGCGGACGCGGCTCAGCTTTCGTCACTCGCCGACGAAACGCCGGAAGGCCGTTCCATCGTCGTGCTCGCGAAGGAGAAGTACGGGCTTCGCGGCCGCGATATCGCCGATGTGAAAGCGCGCTTCATACCGTTCACGGCGCAGAGCCGGATGAGCGGCGTCGAGACCGATGAATCGTCCATTCGCAAGGGCGCCGTCGATGCGGTCATCCGCTACGTTAATTCCCTTGTGGCGTCGCCGCTTTCAGCCGGATCGGCAGCACCGGCATTGCGGCCAGCGATGAGCGCCGAGACCGCGCGGGAAATCAAACTTATAACGGACACGATTTCGAAATCTGGCGGTACGCCGCTCGCCGTTGCCAAGGACGGCCGGTTGCTTGGCGCCATCCATCTCAAGGACATCGTCAAGGGCGGCATTCGCGAGCGCTTCGCCGAGCTACGCCGGATGGGCATTCGCACCGTCATGATCACTGGCGATAACCCGATGACAGCCGCCGCCATCGCGGCGGAAGCGGGTGTCGACGATTTTCTCGCGCAGGCAACGCCGGAGGACAAGCTGCGCCTCATCCGCGACGAACAAGCCAAGGGCAAGCTGGTCGCGATGTGCGGCGATGGCACGAACGACGCCCCTGCTCTGGCTCAGGCGGACGTCGGCGTGGCAATGAATACCGGCACAGTTGCTGCCCGCGAGGCCGGCAACATGGTCGATCTCGACAGCAATCCGACGAAGCTCATCGAGATCGTTGAAATCGGCAAACAGCTCCTGATGACGCGCGGTGCGTTGACGACGTTTTCCATCGCGAACGATGTCGCGAAATACTTTGCGATCATCCCGGCAATGTTCCTTGCGTTCTATCCGCAACTGCAAGTTCTCAACATCATGAATCTTGGGAGCCCGCAGAGTGCAATTCTGTCGGCGATCATCTTCAATGCCCTGATCATTATCGCTCTGATCCCGCTCGCGCTGAAAGGCGTCGCCTATCGCCCGATCGGCGCGGGTCCTCTGCTCAGCAGAAATCTCCTGATCTACGGCCTCGGCGGCGTCTTGATCCCGTTCATCGGCATCAAGGCGATCGACATCGCCGTCAATGTGCTGCACCTCGTCTAAGGGAAACTTCGATGATCAAACTCTTTCGCCCGGCGTTCGTGTTGCTGATCGCTCTGACTGTCCTGACGGGCCTCATCTATCCTCTGGCGATGACCGGAATTACCGGCGTGCTCTTTCCAAAACAGGCGCAGGGAAGCCTGATCGTGCGCAATGGGAAAGTCGTCGGGTCTGAACTGATCGGCCAGAATTTCACAAGCGACCGGTATTTCCGCGGACGGCCGTCGGCGACGACGGGGACCGATCCTGCCGATCCCAGCAAAACTGTGCCGCAGCCTTACAATGCGGCGAACTCCATGGGATCGAACCTCGGCCCGACGAACAAGGCGCTGATCGATCGTGTCAAAGGCGACGTCGATAAGCTCAAAGCGGAAAATCCGGGCGTGCCCGTTCCGCTCGACCTTGTGACGACGACCGCCAGCGGGCTCGATCCGGATATTTCGCCAGCGGCTGCGTACTTCCAGGTGCCCCGCGTGGCCAAGGCCCGCAACCTACCGGAGCAAGACGTTAAGAAACTCGTCGATAGCCATATCGAAACGCGCCTTTTTGGTTTAATCGGAGAACCCCATATCAATGTACTGGCGCTGAACCTCGATCTGGACGGCGTCGCCGCGCGTTAAATCTGACGCGGCGGCAGGCGCCCCAGGGAATGGCCTAGATGGCAGACGATACCCACGCGGAGAACAAGCGGCCATCGCCGGACGCTCTTCTCGAGATTTCACGCCGGGAGGCACATCGCTGCGGCCGATTGAAGATCTTTCTCGGCGCTGCCCCCGGCGTCGGGAAGACGTATGAGATGCTGCGCACCGCGCGCGCAAAGATCAGGGAAGGCGTGGACGTCGTTGCCGGCGTCGTCGAGACGCATGGCCGAAAGGAGACGAAGGCGCTTCTACGCAACATCGAAATCATTCCGCCGCGTAAGATCGAATATAAAGGCAAGCTTCTCGATGAGCTCGATCTCGATGCGCTCATTGCGCGCCGTCCGCAAATCGCGCTGGTGGATGAGCTGGCGCACACGAACGTTCCATCGAGCCGGCATCCCAAGCGTTACCTCGATGTCGAGGAACTGTTGGATCAGGGCATCGACGTCTACACGACGGTCAATATCCAACACCTCGAAAGTCTGAATGAAGTCGTCGCGCAGATTACCGGCGTCCGCGTGCGCGAAACTGTGCCCGATTCAATTCTCGCCCGTGCCGACGATGTCGAACTCGTCGATATCACGCCTGAGGATCTGATTCAGCGGCTCAAGGAGGGACGCGTTTATATTCCCGAGCAGGCGCAGCTCGCGCTCGAGAACTTCTTCTCGCCGGTCAATCTGACGGCGTTACGCGAATTGGCGTTGCGGCAGACGGCCGAGCGCGTCGACGAACAACTCGTAACACAACTCCGCGCGAAAGCGATGTCAGGCCCCTGGGCCGCCTGCGAACGCGTGCTCGTCTGCATCAGCGACGATCCCCGCTCGGCGGGGCTCGTGCGTTATGCCAAACGCGCTGCCGATCGCCTGCATGCGCCTTGGACGGCGTTGACAATCGAGACCCGGCGCAGCCTCCGTCTTTCCGACGAGGAGCGAAACCGCATCGCGGAAGCTCTGCGCCTCGCCGAGCAGTTGGGCGCGGAAACGCTCACGATTCCTGGAAGCTCGCGGAAGATAGCCGACGACATCATGGCATATGCGCGCGACCATAACGTCACGCAGATCATCATCGGCAAGTCCGAACGGCCGCGCTGGTTCGAGATCCTCCATGGCTCGGTCGTTCACGATCTCGTCCGGCAATCTGCCGACATCAGCGTTCATGTCATTTCGGGCCAACAGCTGCCCGCCAGCCCCCAATTGGGTCCGGCGGTGAGAGCTGCACCCGTGGCCCGTTCGAACAATCTCATAGCCTATACATTCGCTCTGGCGGCTGTGGCGGTCGCGCTCGGCTTAGCATTGTTTCTCAGGCCATGGATCGGCACCGAGAGCGTCGATCTTATTTTTCTGACAAGCGTTGTCGCCGTCGCGGTCGGCTACGGCCTCTTGCCCTCGCTCTTCGCGAGCGTACTTGGGTCGATGACCTACAATTTCTTATTTCTTCCGCCGCTCTACACGTTCACCATTTCGGATCCCAAGAACGTCGCAGCATTTGTGACGTTCGCAATCGTCGCAATCGTCGTTTCGAACATCGCGGCCCGCATGCGCAGCCAAGCCGTCATTGCCGTCAATCGCGCCAGCACGACGGAATCACTCTACGGCTTCAGCCGCAAGCTCGCCGGAACCGGAACTCTCGATGATGTTCTCTGGGCCACCGCTTTCCAGATCGCTTCGATGCTGAAGGTTCGCGTCGTGCTGCTGCTGCCGGAAAATGGAGGCATTGCCGTGAAAGCCGGGTATCCGCCCGAGGATACGCTCGATGCCTCCGATCTCGCGGCGGCCACGTGGGCATGGATGAACGATCGCCCTGCCGGACGCGGCGCGGACACACTCCCAGGCTCGCAAAGGCTTTTTCTGCCGATGCATACCGATCGCGGCGTCGTCGGCGTGGTCGGGATCGACAGCGACAAGCCGGGTCCGCTGCTCACTCCCGATCAGCGGCGCTTGTTCGACGCGCTGATCAACCAGGGCGCGCTGGCCATCGAACGCGTGCGACTGGTGCAGGACATCGAACAGGCCAAGCGCACTATGGAGACTGACCGTCTTCGTGCCGCGTTGCTGACGTCGCTATCGCATGACCTCAAGACACCGCTTGCGGCCATTCTCGGGGCCGCCAGCACCATGCGCGACGTTTCCGACAAGCTCGACGATGAATCGCGCGGGGAACTACTTTCCACGGTCATCGATGAATCCGAACGCCTCAATCGCTTCATCGCCAATCTGTTGGATATGACCAAGCTCGAGGCGGGCGCCGTAGCGCCAAAGCCGGAGGTGCACGACGTCAGCGAGATCGTGGACGCGACGCTCAAGAGAGCAAAGAAAATTCTCGCGCATCATCGCGTGCAATACAGTTCCGCAGAGGGCAATCCACAAGTCCGGACTGATCCGGTTCTCCTGGAGCAGGTGCTTTTCAATATTCTGGATAATGCCGCAAAATACGCGCCCGAGGGTACTGGCATTCACATCAGAGCCTGGCTCGATTACGACCAGCTGACGTTGCAGATTTCGGATGAAGGGCCCGGAATCCCGCCGGCCGATCTTGAGCGGATCTTCGATAAATTTTATCGTGCGTATAAGGGCGATCGGGTTCGTGCCGGCACCGGCCTCGGACTTCCGATCGCGCGGGGGTTTGTCGAGATCATGGGCGGCACGATCACGGCTGCCAACCGTACCGACGGCCACGGCGCCGTATTCACGATCACCTTGCCTGCGGGCTACGAGAGCGAAACGTTGGATCACGCCGCATGAGTGCGCCTCTCAACGTTCTGGTCATCGACGACGAACCGCCCATTCGGAAGCTCCTCCGCATGGGCCTCGCCACGCAAGGCTATCAGGTCACGGATGCGCCAAACGCCAAGGCCGCGCTGGATCTGATGGACACAAAACCGGATCTCATCATCCTGGACCTCGGACTTCCCGACATGCAAGGGCTCGATTTGCTGCGCGAACTGCGCGCGAAGAACGAAGCCGTTCCAATCGTGGTGCTTTCGAGCCGGGCCGACGAGAGCGCCAAAGTTCACGCCCTCGACCTCGGCGCGGACGACTACGTTACGAAGCCGTTCGGTATCAACGAGCTTCTTGCGCGCATCCGCGCGGCGCTGCGTCACCAGCTGCAAATCCAAGGCGAGCGCCCCATTTTTCGCACTGGGGATTTGTCGGTCGATCTCGTCCGGCGCATCGTCAAAGTCGGGGAGCGCGAGGTGAAACTATCGCCGAAGGAATACGATCTGCTCCGCTTGTTCGTGCAGCACGCGGGAAAAGTGCTGACCCATAACCTATTGCTGCGGGAACTCTGGGGGCCGTCAGCGGATTCACAGTACGTGCGAGTCTACGTCCGGCAATTGAGGCAAAAGATCGAAACTCATCCAGACAGCCCAGAGTACATTCTGACCGAAACAGGCGTTGGATATCGCCTGCGCATTCCCGACGAACTCGAGCAGGCGAAATGACAACCAGCATCTCAAGCTTCCTCGCGCCGAGCGACGTGCTCCTCGATGTCCGCTCGCCGGACAAACTCTTATTGCTGCGTGACCTGGCGCGACACGCTGCGCCATCCACCGGCCTGGGCAGCGATGTCATCGTCACGGAACTCTTGAAGCGCGAGCAGCTCGGATCGACGGGCATGGGTGGCGGCGTGGCCATTCCGCACGCGCGCTATCCTGGGCTGAAAAAACCCTTCGGACTCGTCGCGCGCCTGAAGCCTGCGGTGGATTTTGAAGCGATCGACAATCTGCCGGTCGATCTGGTTTTCGTTCTGCTCGTTCCGGCAGCCGCTGAAGGCGATCATCTCAATATGCTCGCCGCCGTGTCGCGACGCATGCGCAGCCGCGAGGTTACTCAGAAGCTGCGCGTCATTCAGGACCCGGACATTTTTTACCGTCTGATCACGGCCGAGCCAGAGAAGCGGTGACCGCGCAAAACGGCGGTTGATTGAGTTACGACATAATCGCTTCGATCAGCCGTGGACCTTTTCGCGCGAGAGCATTCTCCAATTCGCGCGCAAGGCCCTCGGCGCTGTCGACGGCGACGGACGGCACGCCGAAGCCTTCGCCGATCCTGACCCAATCGAGATAGGGATGATCGAGCCCGGTCATCGAGCGCGCAATGGGACCCAGCGCCTTCACCCCTGCCCGCTCAAATTCCACATTCAAAATGTTGTAGCTGCGGTTGGAACCGATAATGGTGATGACATCCAAATTCTCGCGCGCCTGAGACCAGAATGCTTGGATCGAATAGGCTCCGCAGCCGTCAGATTCGAAATTGATGACCTTGCGGCCGGGGCAAGCGATGGCTGCACCCGTTGCCGCTCCGGGCCCTTGGCCGATCGCGCCGCCGGTCAGCATCAGATGGCTGAAGCGCGGAGCACTTTGCGAGGAGTCGAAGTAGGCCATTCCGACCGTCAGTGCTTCATCCATGACGATGCCGTTTTCGGGCTGAAGCCGCGCAATGACCGCAGCGACGGACTGCGTGTTCAGCTGCCCTTTCGGCATCGCGGGTAATGGCGTGCGCTGTTTCTGCGGAATGTCATTGGGCGCATTGAGCTCCGCGGCCAATGCCTCGAGCGCGCCCAGCACATCCTCCGCGCGGGTCGCGAGCACGACTGTCTGTTCTTCGCTGGTCACATAACTGGGCAATCCCGGATAACCAAAAAAAGCGACGGGGCGGCGCGTACCGGCGAGCACGACGCTTTCGTAGCGACGCGCGAGCGCCAGTGCCTGATCGGGGAAGTAAGGCAGCCTTGTCGCCGTGGGCAAATCGCCGCCGCGTTCCATGCGCGCGAAGAACGTGTCGCAGAGGAGATCAGCGCCGGTCGCGGCCGCGATTCTGCCTGCGAGCTTCAGACCGGCTTCCGACAGGCCTACGCCACCGAGCAGGATCGCGGACTTGCCTCGCCGGAGCGCCTTGGCAGCCCCACTTACATTCGCGGACGAAAAGCTGCTTTTTGGAATTGGGCGCCGTGCGGGAATTTCGTCGCCTGCATCCGCCATCTGACAATCATGCGGCACAATCAGCGTAGCGATACCGCCGCCGCCAATGCCCGTGGCGTGGACCGCATCGGCCAAGTTGACTGCAATGCTTTGAGCATCGGTGCTTCTCTTCGTGGACGCACTGAACGTATGCGCAAGCGCTTCGATGTTTGAAGCCAACAGCGGATCGGCCTCTATGTGCCATGTCGCATGTTCGCCGATGACGTTGAGCAGTGGCGTCCCGGCCCTCCGTGCGTTGTGCAGATTGGTCAGGCCGTTTGCCAATCCCGGTCCGAGATGAAGCAGGCACATCGCCGGCTTCGACAACATTCTGCCGTAGCCATCGGCGGCGCCAGTTGCCACGTTCTCGTGAAGACAAAGGATGCTGCGAATTCCTGGTGCCTCATCGAGCGCGAGCACCAACGGCAGCTCGGTCGTTCCGGGATTGGCAAAGCAGACTTCGATGCCTTCTCTGAGCGCCGCCGCAATAAGTGATTGCGCACCATTCATGCCCTGGTTCCCTCCTGCTTCGCTCGCCCGCCTTTTCGAAGCGCGCGCCGGAATTCGATACGGGAACACCGCTTTAGAGAAGAAATCGGTAGAGGCAAGAGCCAATGCCAGCGGCCCGTGCGCATTCGGCGTATGGCATGTGTGTTGCGAGACGGATCGTTACAATCGCAACTGTGCATTCCGATGTCAGCCGGCGGCGGCAACAGCCTTAGGTGACCCTTTTGAACAAGTGATCGCCGATTGTCTTTTCTCCGGAGCAGCACGCGACAAGATCATCGCCGGAAATTGATCTGCCATCGCCAAACTGGATCGCGACATTCGATTGGCCACCGGCGATCAGCCTGCAAGCTTCCTCTAACGCTGCGGAAAGATCAGGATGTTCACTGCCTATCGGCACCGGCGTTGCGCCGAACGTGACGAAATATGCCATGCAATATTCTCGCTCGAACAAATGTTCGTTGTAGTGAGCGCGGAGCATCAGACCAACGATGATCCGCCTGAAGCGTTCCAATGTTGACCACTGGATCAGCAAGTTCGCTGCCGGTGGAATGATTACGTCGGGCATTATGCCCATACGGCGGCGCTTGAACCGTTTGCGAGCTTCGTATAATTCAACGATCTGGTTGAACGATACGGACAAACCCTCGATCGGATCTTTCACGCACTCGCCGATCCGTGGCGACAGCGCTTGTTCGGAGTGAGAACGCAACAATAACAAAAACGAAAATGATTGGGGGAAATGCCGAATGTCCTTTGTCCCGAAAGATTGCCCTGCTGCGCTTCCGCGTTGGGTCGCGGCGTGGTTCGTCGTCGATGCCATCGTAGCATTGGCGCCGCCCCTATACTGGGCATTCGACGGCGATAGAACACCGTTGCTCGGCGTGCCGGCGGCCGTTCTCTACTTTACCGCCGTCTCGACCTGCATCGCGGCCAGCATCGTTGCGGCCTACCTTACCGAAGTTCGCGTCGAGGAGGCCGGCTGATGCTCATCACATTCGGATGCATTGCGATCTTCTTCGCGCTCATCGTCATCATTTTGCAGCTCAGCGGCATTCGCGACCGCAACTTTACCGAATACGCCGTCGGCGGCCGATCCTTCGGCGCCAACTATCAGGCGATGTCGTTTCTCAACACATGGTATCCGGGCGCCATGTTCACGGCATTCGGCGGCATGGCTGCAAGCGCCGGCGTCATATCGTTTTACGTTTTATCCTATAGCCTGCTCACTGTCGTGCTGATGTATCTGATGGCGCGACCCGTGTGGGTATGGGGCAAGACGTTCGACCTGCGGACACAGCCCGATCTATTGGCTCTTCGCTTCGACTCCCGTCACATCAAGACCATCGCGGCCGGGATCGGCATCATTTCCGGCATCCCGTGGCTGGTGCTCGGGATGCAGGCGCTCGGCACGCTGTTTCAACAGATGTCGCTCGGCGCGCTGTCATTTTCAGAGGCCGTGATTGCCGGCGTCGCGGTGATTGCGCTTCGCCAGATCTGGACCGTGCGCATGGGGATGCGGGGCGTCGTGATCTCGGACATGGCGCAGGGCATCGTCGCCTACATCGGCGGCGGTGCGATACTCATCGGGCTGGTCGTCTGGATGATCGTCTCGCAAGGCATCACCTTCGCCTCGCTCGATGCCGGCAAGTTCGCTATTCCAAGCATCGGTTCGAAGGAAGGTCCACTCTACGTTTTCAGCCTCATCTTGACTGGCACAATCGGCGGCTGGTGCTGGCCGTATATCTTCGTGCGACTATTCACGGCCGACGGTGTCCGCAGTCTCAAGAAATCCGCCGCAGTTGCGGTGCCGTTATCGTTGGCCTTCGGTGTCGCGCTGCTGGTCTTCGGGATGCTCGGCTCGCAAGTCGGTGGCGTCAGCGCAGAGCCCAACAATGTCTGGTTCATCGTCAGCCGGGAAGCGGGCGGTCTCTGGCTGCTTGGCCTCGCCGGTGTCGTCGTGCTCGCGGCCTCAATGGGCCACACCGACGGCAACATTCAGGCGACGGGCGCGCAAATCGCCAACGACCTCGTTGGCAACTACAAAACGCTCGATCAGGCTCAGCTCATCGTCATCGCAAAGTTCGGCATGCTAGGGCTGACGCTCCTCTCCTCCTGGCTCGCTTGCCTTGAATTGCCGGCGCTGTTTCAGCTGGCAGTGCTCGCGTATCAAGGCATCATTCAGCTCGCAGTGCCGCAATTCCTCGGCATCTTCTGGAAGCGTGGCAACAAGTACGGAGCCATTGCCGGGATGACGGCCGGTTTCGCGGTCGCTGTCGTGTTGGAGCTTATCTATCCCGGATATTTGCCATGGGCGTACGGCCTAACGTCAGGCGCGATCGCCCTCGCCGTCAATCTCGCCATTTATGTTGCTGCGGCGTACTTGCTGCCGCAGTCACGCGAGGAAAAGGAGCGCGTCGAGAAGCTGTTTCAATTGGTCGAACGGCGTTCCTCCGCCACCGGCGATGTTGTGCCGAACGCCCCGCCTCAGATCGCGTAACGCATTGGGAGAAACAAGATCAGCGACGCGGACATCTATTCCGGCTGCCATCGAGGGCTTTAGGCGCGTTATGGCCAGTTCCGAGTGAACGATCAACTCCGCCGTGCGATCGGCCCGCGCACGCGGAGTTGTTACAAGAGAAAAGAGCCGCCTGGCCTGCGACTTGCTTACAGGCCAGGCGGCCAAGAAAACTATTCGACGAGAAGCAGGAAAGACTTCCCGGCGTCCGTTGCGAGTTCCTTGTCGTCGAGCGTGCCGTCCCCATCGGGATCGGCGGCCTTGAAGCGCGCTTCGACGAGCGTCTCGTATTCTTTTTGATCGATGGTTCCGTCGCTGTCGGGATCAGCGGCCTTGATAGCGGCTGCTTCGACGCGGCCCGAAAGCTCCTTCGCGTCGAGAGTTCCGTCTTTGTCAGGGTCCAGCTTCGCGAACACCGCCGCAGCCGCAGTCTTCGCTTCCTGCAAATCAACTGTCCCGTCTTTATCGGGATCGAGAGCGTTGAGGCTCACGGAAGCCGCCAGAAGCGGGCTTGTGTAGCTGAGGCTTACGATCCCAGTGACGACGAGGGCGGCTGCACCCAGTAATTTCGATTTCATTCGAATAAACTCCTCTTGGATTGATCGCGCCGGTGCGGCATCAATTCGGCCTGCTAACCGACAGATAAATTCCCGATACGCGTCACTTGTTGCAGCGTATCAGAGAATAATTTCCAAGCTTAAGGTGATATTTTGGAAGAAAAATCGGGAAAAATTCCCATTCTCTTGTTTGGCCCGAGGCGATTCGTCGCCGGATGCGTTCAATATTTAAGAGCTTTCGCTGCTCTTATTGCGCGCCCACCAAGTTGCAGTCACACTCAGACGAGCTTTAGCTCGACGGCGATGCGGACCATTTCCGACGACGTACGCGCGTTGAGCTTCGTGCGCAACATCGCGCAATCGGCCGCGACGGTCTTGTACGAGACGGAAATATCATTGGCGATTTCGGCCATGCTGCGCCCCCGGGCCAGCATCCGAAGAACGACGTGTTCGCGGTCACTCAGCAATGCCGTCGTTCCGCCGGCACGAGATCTGATCAGCGCCATTTCCTGGATAAGATCATCGGATATCCAGGAGCCCCCGCGCGCAACCGCGAGAACGGCATCTCGCAAATCGAACGGGTTGCCATTCTTGCTGACGTAGCTTTTCGCTCCGCATTCAATTGCCTGAATGGCCAGCATCGGGGTGTCGCTCATCGAAAAGACGACGATCCGGGCGTTGGGATCTTTGGCGATAAATTCCCGAGTGAGATCGAGCCCCGAAGCGTCAGGAAGATTGATATCGATGACGATGACGTCGGGCAGCTCATCCTTCATCGCTATGCGCGCTGCGGCCGCCGTCCGCGCTTCGATCATTGTCACTCCGTCATCTTCCGCAAACAAAGCCCGGCAACCGGAGATGACGATAGGATGATCCTCGACCACGAGAAGCTTCACGTTGGCTCGCGCTCTGCTTGACTTCCAAACTTACTTTCGTTCTAGCGAGCAACGATCGATTATCAATGCCCATTTTTCAGGAACTTTTCCCGATTGAATTGCAAACTTTCCCAGTGTCTGTTCGGCCGAATCTCAATCTAGCAATCGTTAGACGCAGGCGCTGTCGCCGCTATCCAAACATGCGGTAGATGATGCCCGGCGGATAGATGAATTCTCTCTTGCCCAACACGATCGCGTACCGGCGGCCGGCGCGAGGACAGACTCCAACGTAATGGTACACACGGCCCCATTCGTCTTCGATCGAGTCATAAAGTGGCCCATCCATAAATTGGCCGATCTTCGCGCCGACCGGATGCATATTCCGCAGGATGAAGAATTCTTGGCGTGCGTTTTCATCAATTCTGAGATCACAGGGCATCGCTCGCCCCGCATTTTGCCGACGCGTTTGAGATGCACATTTTTCTGAAACGGGACACCATACCACCTCCATTGAGATGGGGCCGTCCCCGATGGGTCTTAAGCGCCGGTCGTCCAGCGCGTCCTTATTGAATTTAAGCCAAGGCCGCGGCGACGGCAAATGGTCAATGGCTCATGGCTGCGCACTGAAATTCATCAGCCAGCCCGGGTAGTTGGCGCTTCGGGCCAATAGTCAGGATCGAATGACTAACTCCTTTCCACGCGACGAGGCGCGTGCAGGACGGAATCGTCGCCACGACTGAGGGCTATGCCGAGACGAAGCGACTCGGCGATCCGCTCCGACCGGTCAATGAATAGCGCCGCAGCCTGAGGCGGGCAGAAGTTTCGGGCGGTTTCTCTGAAAATCGCCAGCCACCGCTCGAAGTGCACGTCCGATATCTCCGCGATTGCCGCGTGCACCGGCATTGGGCGGCCTTTGTAACGGCCAGTCATCAAGACGACCGACGACCAGAATTCGCGCAGCTTTGCGAGATGCTCGGTCCAGTCGGCAACGCGTGCCGCGAAGACGGGGCCCAGAAGCTCGTCCTTTCTGACAGCCGCATAAAACTCGTCGACCAGAGTTCCGATCAGTTCTTCATCGATACCTGCGGCCACACCGGGGGCATTGGGTCGGGGCGCAACGTTCATGACGTGACCTTTGACGACTGCTGGAATAAGATGTACCAATTATACATCTTATATGCCTTGCATCAAGGCGGCACGTGCGGGAGTGGGCATGCGACTGACCGTCCTGTCGGATTATTCGCTCCGGGTGCTGATGTACCTCGGCACTCATGACGATCGGCTTTGCACGATTGCGGAAATCGCGCAGTCCTACGGAATTTCCGAAAACCATCTGATGAAGGTGGTGAACCGGCTTGGGCAATGCGGGTTCATCGAGACGATGCGCGGACGGGGCGGCGGTCTGCGTCTCGGCCGAGAGGCGAAGACAATCACGATTGGCGAGGTCTTGCGCGCGACCGAAGACGATTTCCAGCTCGTGGAATGCTTCGGCGAAGACAACATGTGCCGCATCAGCGAACCTTGCCGGCTGAAGCAGGCACTGCGGCGTGCCTTGAAAGCCTACTTCGCAGAGCTCGATAGCTGGACGCTGGCCGACATCGTCGGCAATCGGAAAGCGCTCAGCGCCATTCTCGATCATGCGCCAATCTGATCGCCTAAAAGGGGGAGCCTAACTTGCTGAGGACCAGACTTACAGAAAAGCTCGATCTGCGCCTTCCCGTCATCGGAGCGCCCATGGCGTTTGCCGCGGGAGGGAGGCTTGCGGCCGCGATCACCGACGCGGGCGGCCTTGGCCTTATCGGGGGTGGCTACGGCGATGCCGAATGGCTTTCGCAGGAGTTTGCCGCTGCCGGAAATCGGCGTGTCGGCTGCGGTTTTATTACGTGGGCTCTGCGCCAAAAACCTGAGCTTCTCGATCTCGTTCTCGATCATCATCCGAAGGCAGTTCTTTTGTCCTTCAACGACCCGTCGCCATTCGCAGCTCGCATCAAGGATCGCGGCATAACGCTGATCTGCCAGATTCAAACGCGGCGCGATGCCGAACACGCGCTCGATTGCGGCGCCGACGTCATTGTCGCCCAGGGCTCCGAGGCGGGCGGACACGGTGAAAAGCGGGGCACATTCTCGCTCGTTCCAGAAATTGCGGATTTGATTTCCAAGGCGTCGCCCACGACGCTCCTCTGCGCAGCAGGCGGCGTTGCAGATGGCCGAGGGCTTGCAGCGGCGTTGATGCTCGGAGCCGACGGCGTTCTCATCGGCTCACGCCTTTGGGCTTCGGAAGAAGCCAACGTCAGCTCCCGTATGCATCAGGCGGCGCTTGGCGCGACGGGCGACGACACCATCCGATCGCAGGTCATGGATTTGGCACGGAAGCTCGATTGGCCGGACCGGTACAGCGCCCGTGTCCTCAAGAACCGCTTCATCGAACGGTGGCATGGACACGAAACGGAACTCCGCGCGGTCGCCGATGAAGAGGCCGTAAAGTATCGCGCGGCTTGGGCAGAGGGAGACCCTGAGAATAGCAACACATTCGTCGGTGAAGCTGCCGGTTTGATCCATGAGATTGAACCCGTTGCGCGGATCCTGGATCGTATAGCGCAAGATGCGGAACGCCTGTTGTCGTCCGGCGCCGGCGTTGGTGGCCCCTCCTCCTCGTAACCGTACGCGATTACGCGCCCCTCACAAGTAACGTTTCTTGAGTGTTTCGAGAAAGCTGCCGGGCGGGTAGTGGGCGTTCTTGTCCAGACCCTTCCTCCTCCACATATCGTTGTGCAGGTGGGTCGCGTACGCCCGTAGGAACGTGGGCTTCAGCCGTTCGAGCCAAGCCACCTGGGGCGCACCGGAAACAAAACGCTCGGTGAATGGCCAATCTATCGTGGTGAACTGACAATGCCCGGACACGAACCGGGTCAGGTTGTAGCCGCGGACTGCGGACTGCAAGAGGTTGGGTCCGATCTCTCCCCAGACGAGGTCGTCAGGCACTTTGGCAGCTGCCGTCTCATAGCAGTACTTCATGACCGGCGCACCGGGCGGTGTGCGGATGACACAACTCTGTATGAACTGCTGCCGGCCCGTCAGTTCGAACCAGCGCCCTTTGTAGGCGCCTGAAAAGACGTACTCGCGGTTGAGCGTGAAGGGCTTCAGGCACACGACGTCGAGATCGACCCAGTAATTGCCGCGATCGAGCAGCAGCTTATAGCGGAAGACGTTGGAGAAGCCCGCGTAGCTGCCTTCGCGCTTGTATTTGAAAATGCGATCAGAGCTTAGGATTTCGCGCCCGTCCCTGATCTCAGTACCTGCTGGCGCGCCCGTCACTCCGTCATACGTGTAGAGGTGCACGCGGTGGCCGTTCTTGAGGAACGAGGCGATCGAGAGCCGTTCAATGACCGAGAGTTCGCCGCCGATCCACAATCCTTGAATTATAGGCAGGTCTCGCGCGTTCCCCGTCATCCGCGTGCTCCTCACCATTTTTCCGGCGGCATTATTTCATGATGGGTGCGGACGTCTGCATGACCCAAATGCGCCCGCCCGGCAGAAGCACACAAGCGGAGAACCAAATTTGAAATTCGAACAATGAACGTCAGTATGCGGTGGACGTAGCACGCGCGCCCGGCGCACGCAATTTTTCTTGCCCGTTCCTAACTGTATTCGGAGCCGTGCTGATCATCTGCTTATGCTCGGAGCAGACCGGATGTCATGTGATGTCGCCGCTGGTCCTAGAAGATCGGCGCCTATAACTCGGCATGAGTGGCAAGATCGATGTCGTGAATAGCTAGACGGCAAATGACATGCGATCCGCACGCTCGAAACCCGGACGTTTCCTACCGGGTTTCGAGCTAACTGTCAGTGGACTCAGGACGATCTTAGTACTTCTTCGGGCACCAAGATTCCGTCGAGGATTTGCATGCCTCGGGGAAGGCCTTCGCCATTTTCTCCGCCGCAGCCCATTCCTGCGGATCGATGCTGTTGTTCACGTCCGTGTCGATCGCCGTAAACGTCGGCGCCGGATCGAGCTTCAGCTTGGCCACATTCGCCTCGTACTCCGTGCGGCTGATCGTGCCGCTGCCATCGGTGTCGAGAACCTTGAAATTGTCGGCCCAGCTGCCGGCGACGGCGGCTGTTCCCGAAAGCAGTAGAAACGAAGCGAAAGCGACCCATTTTTTGGTCATTGCGTCTTCTCCCTAATATTTCGTTCTATCGTCATGACGTCGTTGACCGTTACGGCCAACGATTCTGCCGCCGGTTTTTGGCGGCCCCCAACGGGCGCCTTCTGGCCAATCTTAATCAATGGCAAGCCTTCCAAATCCAGGCGGGACATCCTGGCAGGCGCGTCAGGACGACAGAGTTTTTTGCTTTCGGCTTCTGGCGGAATGAGGTGTGCACCTCGCTTTGCGACGCTCATGGGGGCAATGCGGGCAATTCGTTTCAACGCCGCGGAAGTGTGTGAGACGCTGCGGAGCAACGGGCCGCAATCATTAGAGTGCGTCGCTCTGCGAAAGCGAAGGTCGCGAGGGGGCTGCTGGTAAGGAAAGGGGGGCTAAACTGCTGGACGGGATTCCAACCCCTTGCTCCCGAAGCACGTGTGCTGCCTCTAGATTGTGGATCTAGAGGTCTCGACCTCTCCCTTACCAAAGGAGTGCTCTACCGACCGTGTGAACATGAGCCTCGGGAGAGAGAGACTCTAGCCAATAGGACCATCGGGTGGCTGGTTAGCCCTTCTCAGCATTAGCCGCTTGCGCTCCGGCTATTTCACTCTTTCCACGTTTCTTTGCTGAGAAACGCTGCCAGCAGTTCGCGGCGACTTCGGTCATCTCGCCCGGAAACATATTGCTAACTCCCGGACTGCGCTAAGGCTTTTCGAAGTCCGCTTCTTTGTCAGAAATCTCTCAATCACCGCTGTCATTGTCCGCAAGGACAGGCAGCTGAGGGCCGATGGCGCGTGCCGATGCAACGTTTAACGGCGGCAACCGAGTTTTCTGTCCCGCCCCTGACAGGCACCGGGCTTTCGTAGTACGTTGACGGCGTAATTTGGCAAATGGACGGGAACCGCAGTTGAGACGCAAAATTGCTGCCATCCTCGCGGCCGATATCGCAGGTTATAGCCGCCTGGTCGCCGAGGATGAAGAGGAGACGCTGCGCCGCCTTGCCGTTTACCGCGGCGTCTTCGAGGACTTCGTCTCCCGCGCCGGAGGCCGCGTCTTCAATACGGCCGGTGACGGATTTCTTGCCGAGTTTCCCAGCGCTGTGGACGCCGTCCGCTGCGCGATCGACGCTCAGGAAAGTTTGAGAACGCGAAACCTTGCCTATCCGCCGAGCCGGCAGATGGCATTCCGCATGGGGCTGACGATCGGCGACGTGGTCGATCGCGACGGCGACCTTCTCGGCGACGGCGTCAATATCGCAGCCCGCCTCCAGACTCTCGCAGAGCCGGGCCGCATTTGCATATCCAAATCTGTCTACGATGCGGTGGCCAACAAGCTATCGGTGCAGTTCACCGACCTAGGCGCCCAGCAGGTGAAAAACATCCCAAACCCGGTGCACGTCTTCGGCGTCTCGACCGGGGAGGTCGCGCAGCCCAAGCCCGCCACAATCAAGCTTTCGGGCAAACCGAAGGTCGGACCGGTCACGGCGGCCGCCGCAATAGCGGGCGCGTTGCTGGCCGGCGCAGCGATCGCGATGTTGGCAAAGACCGTCATCGAGCCCGCAAAGAAGACGACCGGGGAAGCTGCGACGAAGCCCGCGGCTGTTGCCGCATCTCAGTCCGATGACGCATCGAAGGCGCGTTCCGGCTCGCAGATAGAAGCGACGAAAGCCCCGGTGGCCGAACCCTCTGCGGCGGCCAGCGTTACCCCGGCGACGGCATCTCCGCCGACGACCGACATAGCCGCCAACAATCCAAAGCCCGTGACAGCCAATCAGAGCGACGACGTGGCCTCGATGGGCCGATTGCGGCCGCGCTGGTGGAGCGAGTGCAAGGGTGACGATCGTGCGGCTGCGATACGCGCCTGCCGCCAGCTCATCGATAACGGCGGGGTCGAAGGGACGGATCTGGCGCTCGCATACGAAAAGCTCGCATACGCGCAGCGGCAGGGCGGGCAGATCGACGATGCGATCGCCTCTTTCACGACCTCGATAAGCACCGCGGAATCTGCCAGTGCCTACAACGAGCGCGGTACGGCCTATTTCCTAAAAGGCCAGGTGAACGACGCGATGGCCGATTATGACCGCGCCATCGCTCTCGACGGCACCAATGGCAATGCATTCAACAACCGTGCTTGGGTGAATTACAAGCTTGGCCGCATCAAGGAGGCCAAGGCTGACGCCGACAGGGCGCAAAGTCTCAGCCCCGCCAAGGCCGACGTCTATGATACCCGCGGTCATATCTTCGAAGCTCTGGGCGATCGGGCGGCGGCGATCAAAAGTTTTGAAAAGGCTCTTTCGCTCGACTCGACGCTGCAATCGAGTGAAGCGGCGCTGAAGCGGTTGGGGGCACGATAAAAGAAAGAGCCCGGCAATAAAACCGGGCTCAATATTTCTATTTCAATATCACTGCGGCTTCGAATACACCCTCGTTTGCGCCAGACTTCCTATTCGCCGAGATTGACGATTTGCACCCGACGGTTCTCCGGCGCGTACGGGGCTTTCGGATTCTTCGGCTGTTCCGGCCCATAGCCGACGGCGATCAACTGATCATTCGTAAGATTGAATTCTTTGACCAGCGTCTCACGAACGGACTGCGCCCGCCGCTCGGAAAGCGACTGGTTGTAACTCGGGCTGCCCGTCGCATCGGTATGTCCGGCGAGCAGGAAGCTTGCACCCTTGAGCTGCGCGTTCTGCAGCGCATGGCCGAGAGCGTCGATCGCTGGGCGGGCGCTCGGCGAAATCTCCGCGGAGTTCAGCTCGAAGCGGATTTCCATGTCGTAGTTCGGCATGGTCTTCGCAGCATCGGACAGCTGATTGCGTTCCTCCGCCGAGATCGCAATTCCGCGCGACGATTTCTGTTTCAGCGACTTGATCAGATCAGCTGTGGCGTTGTTGACGACGCCGCGCGTTGGACCTTTCGCCTTCAATGCGTCGACGAGGCTTGCGGCGCTCGGAACGCTGGCGGATTCGCCGAAGGCAAGACCTGTAGTCAAAACGAACGCGGTGCAGATCGCAGCCGCTGCGGTCACAAATGGGCGCGACCCCAATTCAAATCCGATCATGACAATGCATTCTCCCAAAGATCGACGCAAAATCTAACCAGCCCGAAGCCGGTCAGCAATGACAGTTCGCGCAAGCCGCGCCGAATTCGACTGCCAGCCTTAAGCGAGGCCGGCACTGACCCGACTTTACGTCGTGCTCCCCTCGGGCTCCCAGCTGGTCCAAACGCTGCGATGACGGACGGATTTCGAATTGATGGGAACAAGCTCCACAAAATTCGCCATCCGGTTTTTCATTTTCATAGCGAATGCCGGCGCCACTGCCTGTTCCGTGTGGAACTCAACGCCTAATGCCTTTCGTGATGGCGAATTAATTCGCCCCCTCCATATGGAGGGGTGATTTCAATAAATTCCGGGATATCGGAGGAATTTTTCCAATAAACGACATTCAAATGACGGGCGAAAATGCAGCGCCATTGTCAGTGCGCAACACTATTGAACGAACTGTGCCTAAGTGGACGGCAAGGGCTCTGGCGTAATAGCCGAATCATTACAAACAAGGTCTGGAAAATCGGATCTTACTTTTCAGTAAGGGCGTCTGGCCGCGTCTTTTCCAAGAGAACGGCGCCCAGTCGAAATGGCAAGTTTGGGAGAATACGATGCCCGGCACACCACGCTTCTTACCGCTCTCCAATTATTCGCTGCTCCGCAATTCGGCGGTAAATTCGCACTCGATCCGGACTTCGCTGTTTCGCGCCACCGTCGGCGTACTGATGGCAAGCTGCTCAGCTTCGGCCGTCAACGCCGCAAACTGCGGAGCTGCCGCCCTCGGCGGCGGCGCCGCCGGCCCGCCCTCGATCTCCGCAACGGAATCTTCGACGACCCAGGTGCTGGAGGAAATTCGCCGCCGCACGCAGCTCGCGCAGCAGCAGGCCCAGCCGATACTCGCCTCGTACACGACAACCGCGCCAGCTCAAGCAGAGGCTGCGGCGAGCGGTGGCTCCAGCGCCGCCAAGGCCCCATCCCAGCAGGCTGCTTCGGCTCCTCAAAAAAAGGTGACGCTGACGAAAGTTGCCTCGGCTGAGGGCACCAGCGATGCCTACGAATATCAGGACCAATTCAATAGCGATCGACGGATCACATCGTCGTGGGGCCAAGCCTACCTCGATTACGAATTTCACGACAATATCGCGCCGGGCACTCAGGAAAACCGCGCCCGCAACTCAAGAACGGCTGGCGCGTTGTCAGGTACCGATTGGACATGGATCAAGGCGGGTTCCGTTCCGCAAGCCATCCAGTTCGGCATTTTCAGCGGCTATCAGGGGCAGTGGAATACATTCTCCAACACCAACTTCGACGCGCCGCAGACAACGAATGACAGCGGCCTGGATAACTTCAATCGCACCAACAATCATCAGGACATCACGGGCGAATTCTACGGTGCCTATCTCGCAGCGATTTACGGCAGGTCGACGTTCGCCCTCGCCTTCAAGGCCGACGATTTCGATCTCAATCAGAAGAGCCTGTTGACGCAGACGAACGGCACGTGCGGACCCGGCACGGTCCCAACCGCCTTCGAAATCGGCGGTGCGTCGGTCAACAATTACACGATTTCGGGCGAGGCTTCTTATCGTCACCCCGTTTCGCCTTCGAGCTGGCTCGAACCCACAATAGGCCTGCGGTTCACCTGGACCGATTACGGCAATGATCCGACCCACCTCGTCGCGACTGGAGCGTCGGGGACGCTTCCCATTCTACCGCAGGAAGTTTCGGGCAGGCTTGGTCTTGAAGACGGCACGGTATTGCGTCTAACGGCCGGCGTTAGAGCTGGTCACGAAGTGCCGTTGCCCGATGGTGGGCTATGGACCCTCATAGGCGGTGCCTACCTCTATAGCGATGTCGCTATCAGCGGGTTCAAGTACAATCCACCTGTCGTACCGGATGAGGGCACCGTGTCTCCCGGCGTCGCGGGCACGTCGGTCTTTCCGGTCGATGAGGGCAAGGTCCGCGGCCTTGGTCAGATCGTCTCGACCTGGGATTATGCCAACGGCTGGACGTATCTACTGGCCGGTGAAATCCGCGGTGGTGAGGATCTGTTCGGTGTCGGTGGCCGCGCCGGTGCCCGCTACAAGTGGTGAGGTGAGCGGCCGCTGGCCGCCCTCATGAGCCGTCTCCGACGACCGAGAACGGCGCCCAGAAAGCGGGATACGCATCCCACAATTGCGCCGGCGTTGCCGGCGCTTTTGTTATCTGCTGCAGCATCGCCTCGCGCAGCGCCTCCGAACGTCCGAGGGTCGGATCCTTCGCCCTGATACCGAACGTCGATGTTGTCAACGTCGCCGCCGCCTCTGAATCAACGCGCCAGTGCGAGACCAGGATGGCGCGCGCCCCGGCATGAAAGAACGCCTTGGCGAGGCCCGAAAGCGCCCGCGCGCCGGGTTTCGATTCCGCCGCCGTATTGCAGGCCGCCAGCACCACCCAATCGGCATTGAGGTTGAGCTGCGAAACCTCCGAAGCTGTCAGCAGCCCATCGTCGTCTTCGGTCGGGTCGTCGGGCGGCGTCATCACCAGCGCCGGCTCCGACAGACCCGGCACGTCGTCGGCGACCAGACCGTGCGTCGCGAAATAGACCACGTTGAACTTGCTGAGATCGGCATTCTTGACCGCGCTCTTGGTCGCCGCCGCGCCGAGATGCAAATCGGTTTCCGGCGCGCCCAGGTCTTTAGCAACCGTCCGCAATTCTTCCTCTGCGCCCGGCAGATCGGGCAAGCGGCGCAGAATGTCCATCACCTTGTCCACCATTGAAGCCGAGAGCCCGCGCGATTTCGAATTCTTGGCGCGATCGGCCGCGCCCCGCGTTGCGGCTTCCGACTTCACGCCGCCGAGCTGCGGATTGCCGAAGCCGACCATCGGTCTGCGGTTTTCGGCGAATTTCGGTAACGTCCGAAGGGCTTTGAGGCTCGTGACGGAGGGTAGGACGGTGATGGCGTGTTCGCGGATGATCCAGGCCGTATCGCGATACATCGCCAGATCTCCGAGGACAGGCCGCAAGACCTTCGGTTGCTTGGTCACCAGCACCTGAAACGGCAGGCTCGTCAGCGGCCCGGACGGCACGATGATCAGCTTGGCTTTCGACGAAAACGTGCCTTCGAGCGGCGTCAGAAGCTGCGAATAGAGTTGATAGGAAAGTCCGAGGTCGAAAAGGCCGCTGGACGCGGTAATGTTGCGCTTCAAGTCCTCGGTATCGAGCGTCGCCCGGAGCGTCTTGATCGCGTTCTCAAGCCAGATCTTCGAGACGGTGGCCTCGTGCCAGGCGAACCCCTGTTTCGTCAGCGCCCACACATATGTGCGGTCGGCGCCCGAAACGATGGTGATTAACGCTTCGTCGTCCTTGATGAACTTCACCGCATCTTCCGTCGTCACCGAACTCGCGTTGACGAGGTCGAAGTATTCCGGAAATGCCGATTTAACCTCGTTGTTGATCTCGCCGCGCTTCGTCTCGTAGTCGTCGAGCTGCTTGCGAATGTCCGTCTCGCGCTCTTCGGGAGGCTTCGCGAGGTCGTCTGTCAGATGCCGCTCGAGGACCATCTGCGTTGCTTCGATCGTTTGCAGTTCACTGACGAGCTTTTGCAGGCGTTCGTCCTGCGTCGCAAAGCGCGCCGCCATGCCGGCGACGGCTTTCGCGGTTTCGCTCTGCTCCGCGTTCTGCCCGATCGTGAACCCCTCGTCGAAATCGGCTTTGCGATCGGCGGTTTTGATCGTGTCCGCCGCCGCCAGGATCTGCAGATGCTCGGTCAGATGCTCGACCGCCTTTTCGCGGCGCGCGGCGCGGGCGAGGATGATCGCCGTCCCCTTGCGGATCGATTCCAGTGCTTCGTTAGTGCGTCCCTCGTGAAGCTGCGCCCGGCCGAGATAGCGGTAGGACTCCGCGAACTGATCCGCCGTCGGCGCAAAGACTTCCTTGCGTATCTCGAGCGTCTCGAGCAGTAGCTTTTCAGCTTCCTCGGGCTTGCCTTGCTCGATCTGATTGAGCGACAGGCCGACGAGCGTCGAGGCTATGTCGGGATGATGCGGCGGCTGCGACGCGCGCCGCAATGCCAGCGCCTCGCGGAAGCGCTTTTCGGCCTGCTTGTATTTTCCCTGGTTGAAAAGATTGGTCGCCAACTTGCTGAGCGTCCCGGCAATTTCAGGATGGTCGGCCCGTTGCGACGAACGGCGGATTTCGAGAGCCTTTTCCAGCAGCTTCTGAGCTTCCTCGAAAGAGCCGCGGCTCGGGTCGGTTTCGAGGGCACCCGCAAGGTTCTGGAGTGTCCCGGCAATGATCGGGTGATTTGGCGGCAGGCTTCGCGTGCGGATTTCCAAAGCGCGATTGAGCAGCGGCACCACCTCGTCCCACCGCTCCTCGGACTTGTAGAGCTCCGCCAGATTGTTCAGCGAATCGGCGATGGCCGGATCGTTTTTCGCGAGCACGCGCTCGCGAATATCCAAGGAGCGACGATATAGGATTTCCGACTGACGAAAATCGCCGATCTGGCAGTAATAGAACCCAAGATTGTTGAGACTGGTCGCGAGGTCGGGATCGTCGGGCGGCAGGATCTTCGAATAGATCTCGTACGCCTCGCGAAACAGCGCGCCCGAAGCCGCCACCTCTCCCTGCACCTGATGAAGAAATGCCAGCCAGGACACGGCTTCCGCATAGTCCTTCGATTCCCGGTTGGTGCTCTTGGCCGCGTCGGCGAGCTTCTGCGCAATGGCCATCGCCTCGGGGTAACGGGCATCGCGCGCGAGAGCCGAAAGCTCGGCCTTGAGCGCCACCGTGTCATCGGCACGCAGCGGCACACTGGTGACCACCAGCGACAGGCAAATGGCGATGAAACGGATTTGGCGTCGCACAAGATGTTCCTGACCGTGAATAAGAACGTTGGCTGCACAAGAGAGCAGCTGCGTCTATCGATCGTCAACGAGGCGAGGCCGAAAATCTGTAACCTAGGTGACCGGCGGCGTCCGTCCGCTTCGGTAGGGACATGGATTGGGGTTCGGCCACGCTCTCGTCATGGCTATCTTTATCGAGCTTGGCAGCGGCTTCGGGTTGTATACCCCCCCAGCGCAGCCGCAAGGAACGGCCGGAATCGAAGCGATCGCCCTTCCCGCGCCAGGCGTTGATGCCTTCGCTTCTTCTTCGTCCACACGCGTTAGCGAGGGATGATTGCCGGATCATGCCCGGTATTCCGAGCCAGATCTTCTGTTCGACGATGCGGCGGCTGGATACTAGAGATAATCGTGCAAGACGCGTCCGAACGGCAATGTCAGATCGGCGATGAAGTGGCGAGCACCGACAATCTTGCGCACCGGCAAATCAGCCACCGGTGCATTGACGTGAGGCACGAGGTGCAATCGCCCCGGACCCATCCACGAGCCTTTGATCGAAATCTCGGTCAGATTATATGCGACGAGCTGGCAGATTTGCAGCTTGCCGTCCACGCCCGGGATGACCTTTAGATTGACCTGTGTCTTCGATAGGATCGCGGTCGTAGCCGCACCGTTGCCAGCCATTGAAAGATGTTTGTAGCCCATGGTGCCCATGGCAACGAGCTGTCCCGCGTATTCCAGCGTGCCTGTCAGCGTGTCTTTGACCACCTCGAGCTTCGGGTGAGCGTACTTCTTCGGAAAACCCCAGATTTCGCGGCCGGCGACGATAGGCGGATCGTCGTCCAGGTACATCTGGGCGACGAAATTCATGTCTTCGCCATTGTACCGGCACGGAATGACGAGACCGGATTCGGTGTAGCTGCCAAAGCCAGAGGAATCCGGCATTGCGATCCATTCGTAATGCACGATCGGCGTTTCAATCGGTTCCAGCGGTTCGGGCAACTGCTCGCGGATGAGCGCCGGCTCCGTTTCGTACGAAATAATCATGTATTCGCGATTGACGAAGCGATATGGGCCGGCCGGATAGCTCGGGCCTGCGAGCGGCATCGATGGCAGGTTGCGGATGTATTCGGCGCGCATTTCAAAAGTCCCTTGTTCAGCGAATTGCCGTGGCCCTCAGATCGTCAGTGCGCAGTCCACCCGCCGTCAATTGGAATGATCGCGCCGGTGATCGAGGCCGTCTGCTGATCGGCGAGAAATGCCGCAAGAGCGGCCACTTCTTCTACAGTTATGAACCGCTTCGTCGGCTGGGCTGCGAGCAAGACGTCGCGAACGACGGCTTCTTCAGAAATGCCGCGTGCGTGCGCCTGATCGGGAATTTGTTTCTGAACGAGAGGCGTCAATACGTATCCCGGGCAAATGGCGTTGACGGTCACACCGTGTTCGGCTGCCTCAAGCGCGACCGTTTTTGTCAGCCCGGCGATGCCATGCTTGGCGGACACGTAGGCTGATTTGAAAGGTGATGCGATGAGTGCATGCGCTGACGCGACATTGATGATACGGCCAAAACCACGCGCTTTCATGCCAGGGAGCACGAGGCGAATAGCGTGGAATGCGGCGGCGAGATCAATGGCGATGATGGCATTCCATTTCTCGATCGGGAAATCTTCGATTGGCGAGACGAACTGAATACCGGCGTTATTGACCAGAATGTCAATTTCGCCGAGTTCGGCTTTCGCCTGATCGATAGCGCCTGCGATAGCCTCGGCCTTGCTCACGTCAGCGTTGCTGTAGACCACCTTGACGTTATAGGTCGTCGCAATATCGGCCTTCAGATGCTCGACTTCCTCGCGGTCGGCGAAACCGTTGAGCATGACGTTGTGACCGAGCGCGGCGAGGCTACGAGCGATGCCGAGACCGATACCGCTCGTTGATCCGGTAATTAACGCGTTGCGTTTGACGGCCATTTCCACTCCCCGAGGCATTTTCAAAATTGGCGAAGCCGTCGACGGCCTTTGAAGCACGGAGATTTAACCTGTGTGACAGGCGAGCCACTTTCGAATTGCGGAGGCGAACTGATTTGTTTGTCGAACTGTCAACGGACGTTGGTCGAACTCGCGTCACACGGATGCAACATCGCGCATCCTAGACTTTCCCCGATCTGCGGAAGGGCATGCCGATGGACGCGAAAGTTGCCGACAGGGTCAAGGAACATGACTTCTCCCGACAGCCAGGAGAAGAACTCGCATGGCGACCGCGCGGATGCGGCCGTATCGCTCTCATATTTCAGGGCGGCGGCGCTCTGGGTGCCTATCAAGCTGGCGTTTATCAGGCATTGTCGGAAGCGGGCGTCGAACCAGATTGGGTGACCGGCGTCTCGATCGGCGGCATCAACGCTGCGATCATTGCAGGCAACAAGCCAGGTCACCGCACTGAAAAGCTTAAAGAGTTCTGGCGACGCGTCACCGATCGCCGGATTTGGTCGTATACGCCGGACGGCGATATTTTTCGCCAGATGCGCAACATGACCAGCGCGATGGTGACGATGACGCAAGGTCAGCCGGGTTTCTTCCAACCCCATAAATTGAACGCCTGGTTGAGCCCTGCCGGCGCTGCTACGGCGACAAGCTTTTACGATTGCTCACCGTTGAGAGAGACACTTCTCGATCTCGTTGATTTCTCTCTGATCAACCAGCGGCTGAAGCGCTTCTCCGTTGGTGCGGTCAACGTGCTCACCGGAAATTTCATTTACTTTGACAATCGCGACGAAGAAATCGGTCCTGAGCATGTTATGGCGAGCGGCGCGCTGCCGCCCGCATTTCCGATGGTGAAGATTGGCACCGACTATTTTTGGGACGGCGGTATTGTCTCGAACACGCCATTGCAGCACCTTCTGGAGCAGGAAGATCGAGTCAACACGCTGGTTTTTCAAGTCGACTTGTTTTCGTCCCGGGGGGCTCTCCCGCGCGATATGGGCGACGTGCTCGGCCGGCATAAAGATATCATGTATTCCTCCCGCACCCGATATAACACCGACGTCTACCGGCGTTTGCACCGGCGCAAGAGCCAGCTTTACGCCGCTTTATGTCGGATACCCGAGGCGGATCTGACCAATGATGAACGTAAGCTCAAAGAAGAGCTTTCCAATCTCCCGCAGTTCACCATCGTGCAGCTCATCTATCAGCAGAAGTCCTACGAGGGGCACGCCAAGGATCACGAATTCTCAGCGACGTCGATGCACGAGCATTGGCAAAGCGGCTATGAAGACACAAAACGGAGCCTGAAGCAGAGAAGCTGGCTTGAGCTTCCGAGCCCCGAGGAAGGCATCATCGTTCACGACGTGCATCGTCGCGAGGATTGAAGTTATTGCGCTCGTCGCTCGATCCTGGCCGGATAATCATTACGTCACCGTTGAGCAGAGAACTGGATTCTTAGCCGTTCGATCTCCGAACTGCCGTACGTCTATTCCTGCACGTGACGGCCGGCTTTGATTCCCTCTGTCCGGACATGATGTTACTTCTTGCCGTTGCCAGCGAACGAGCGGTTTTCTCCAGGATTTCGCCGTTCGACGCTTGCTCTATCGGATGCGCGGGCAAAGCGTTTTCTTTCGAGCGTCTACGGATTGCATTGAACGCCGGCGCGGAAACTGGCAATCTCGCCATGAGCGACGGGGCGAAGATATCGCTCATTGCACTGCAGAAAATCATATTTCCAAAATCTGGACTTGCTTACTCCGCCCTGTGAACTCGAAGCATTCACCTGCGCGAAAGGCACGAAAAATTCAGAACAATTTTTTGGGGAGGTGATTACATGGCTGATTCTGCTCTGGGCATTTTGCAACGTGAGGGTGAGCAGCGTGGCGCTTCGGGACATGTTCCCGACACCCAAGATTTTGATGAACATGTGCGCTTCTACCAAAGCGCGCTGCGGATTGTGAGAATGTTCCTAGCGTTCATGGCGGCACTCCTGCTGGGAATGTATTTCTTTCTCGTCAGATGAACTTCGATGGCCGAGTTGAACTCGCCCTTTTGGCAGAAGCCTCTCGCACCTGATTTCACTGGTCACTGATCTTCAGCTTAACGGCGTTGCATTCAGATCCATCTCCGATGCGATCGACACATCGGCTGCTGGCGGTAGGCTTCAATTTCACGTGCTCGGCGCCATCGCTGAGTTCGAACGGTCGGTCTTATGGAATCACGCTGCCAACGGATTCGCGTCGGTGAAGAGCCAAGAGCAGCCTTGCCGTGAGAGCTATCCGGGTAAGGTCACGACGAGAGGTCCCCTGCGCGTCGCGACGACGGTGTGCTCGTATTGCACGGTCGGCGCTCTGGGGCTGCTGAAGAGCGTCCACGCATCTCCGGCTTCGCCCCCATCTTCCGCCCACTCGGCACCTAGCGAAAGAAACGGCTCCACGGTGAAGACGAGGCCTTCATTCATGATCCGCCGCTCGGATTGAACCGGCCAGGTTGCGATCTCCGTCGGCTCCTCATGCAACGAATGCCCGACGCCGTGGCTGGCAAGATTTTGAACGAGCGTATAGCGGTTTCGGCGAGCGAATGCGCCGATCGCCTTGCCGATGCCGCTGAGCGGCTTGTTCGCGCCGATCTGCCTGATGCCGGTCCACATAGCTCGTCGCCCATCACGGCAAAGCCGCTCGATCGCTTTGGAGACCGGCGGCACGGCGAAAGATGCGCCCGTGTCGGCAAAAACACCATTCTTTTGTGCGGAAACGTCGATATTGACCAAGTCCCCCGCAGCGATCCGACGGTTCCCCGGAATGCCGTGAGCGATCTCTTCGTTGACACTGATACAAGTCGCACCCGGGAAACCGTAGCAAAGCTCGGGAGCAGGCGTGGCCCCTGCTCTTTCCAGAAGAGCTCGACCGAACTCATCCAGCTCGCGCGTCGTCATTCCTGGCTCGATGGCTTTTCCCATTGCTGCCAGTGTGTCGGCGACAATGCGGCCGATCTCCTTGAGCCGATCGAGCTCGTCATCGCTTGAGATTGTCATTCGCTCTCCCGTCAGTTTGTGTGATTTCATACTCACGGGATGTGCTGTTCGCAAACGCCTCCCCGTCGCAATTGCCGAATGAGCGGACGCTGGACGGTGGCAGTTCCAGAATCTTAGCGCTGGTTGTCCAGCAGCGGATCCGAAACAGCGGCAGGCTTGAGTGAGTTTCGCATGGCAGCTCGAGACTTCAAGCGGTCATCGAAACAGTTCCCCACCCCCGAAGATCGATCCCAGCGAAAGGCAAGTTTGTGGACAGGGTCTATTGCCTGCGGGAGCGAGGTGATTTTCCGCCCACAAGGATCGCCTCAAATGTGAATTGCTGCGTAAGGGTGACGGGCCTCAGGCTGACGTTTGGTGGGATTGGAGGAAACGGCGCCGCCCGGTCGAGTGCGGTTGCGGCGGCATCGTCGAGTATTTTAGAGCCCGAGCTTGCTACAACCTCTCGCGACGTGAGTTTGCCGTCGAGACCGATACTGAAGCGCATGACGACAGTTCCAGAGAGCCGCGATGGCGGGCTCACCTTCGCGCGCTCAACGTGCTTTTTGATCTGGCCGAGGTAACGACCGATCGCTTTCGCATCTGCACCTGTCTTCGCTGGGCCGGAACTCTCTTGAGTGGAGATCGCTGCTTGTTGCGGCTGCTGTTGCTTGACCGGCACGGCATCCGGACGCGGAGGCTTCGGCGGGTCTTGAGTCTCGACCACGCTTGTCTCGACGCTGCTCGCATCCGAAGCGATGACGTTGCGCAACTCGTCCGGCTTTACCTCCTCCAATTGCGGCGGTGGTCGAGGGGGCAAGATTTTGGCCGGTTCGATCGTCTGCATCGCGTCGCCGAGCATGACATGACCTTCGGTCGCGAGGCCTTGCTCGACAAGCTCGATGTCCATCCCTTGCCCGAGGTCGAGCACATCTGCGCTGGATTTCTGCAGCCGAGGTAGCATTAGGCCGCCGATCGAGGCGTGGACCAGCACAGACATCAATATTGCGATGAATCGCAGCCGGCTCATTCTGAGGTGATTTGCTGTAAACTGTGCCCTGGTCGTGCCGATATTCGCACCTTGCGGCGTCTTTTAGGCTCCCACCTTGAGCATGTATCGGGACGGTTGTGCCGTTACATGCCCCTTTGCGATACCCAGATCGGCCTCAAGTCGTTTATGTCCGATTCTGACCCTTAGCGCCCGTAGCCTCATGCCGGCTTTCGGACCAGAGCGTCTGCTTTCAAATGAAATGCGGAAGCAATCGCGACTGCGGAAACGTCTGCTTCTGGTCACGACGGAACTTATTCCCCAATCGAGCTTACTTCCGCTGCGCACATGACCGGCATGAATACGAGCTTGAACTTTGCGAGCGGGCTTTCGGAAACAGGGAGACTCTGTGCCCATAGATCGCGACTAGGCAGCTTTGACGATTGAAACACCGGCGTCGCTCAAAGCGCTGGCGATTTCTTGAGGCGGCTCTCCTTCAGTGACGACGCGGCTCACGGCGTCAAGCGAAGCGACCTTTATTAGGCCGCCGCGGCCAAACTTCGAAGCGTCGGCAAGAACCGTGATCGAACGAGCTTGTGCAATCATCGCTCGGGCGACGTCCGCTTCTCTCACATCGAAATCGAGAATGCCCACCGTCTCGATCGAACCGACGGCCAGCACGGCATGGGTGGCATGAAAATGGCCGATCTGCTCGATCGCAAGCGGGCCGAGGTTTTCCGTCCCGTCGGCACGATATTCACCGCCTATCAGGAACGTCGCGTTAGAAGGGCTGCGCGCCGCGAGTGCTGCGATGGCCGCGGAATTCGTGATGACAGTCAACCCGCTTGCCGAGGCCAACTCTTCCGCGAACAGCAATGTCGTGGTGCCGGTATCGACAAACATGGTGTCGCCCGGCTGGAAAAGCTCGATGGCACGCCGTGCGATCGCGCGCTTGGCTTCCGTATTTTGCAAAAGACGGCCTTGAAACGGGCCTTCTACGTCTGTCTCGGGAGGGCGCGGCTCGATGAGCGTTGCACCGCCGTGAATCTTACGAATGCGACCGCGCTCCGCCAGATCCGTGAGGTCGCGGCGGACCGTTTCCTTTGATGTTCCAAGCAGTTCGGCCAAGACATCGACGGTCACGCGCTCGCGTTCGCGGACCATGTGTTCAATTCGTTCGCGGCGAGCTTCCGGGCGCATACCCACTGTTCGTTCGGTCATTCTATTTGACTGTTCGGTCATTCTAGCAGAGCATATGCCAGATATCGTGCCCGCTTGGGCAAAATTTGTCGATAGATCACGACCGAAGTCAACAATTGGGGGTTGAGCATGGGTCACGACGAAGACACCAGAGTTCTCCATTCCATGGGCTACGCGCAGGAACTGTCGCGGCGCATGGGTGCATTCTCGAATTTTGCGATCTCGTTTTCGATCATCTGCATTCTTGCAGGTGGCATCACGTCTTTTCCGCTGGCCATGGCGACGGGCGGCGGCTTCGAAGCGACCTTCGGTTGGATCGTTGGTGGCTTATTCGCTCTTCTCGTCGCGGCGTGTCTCGGTCAGATCGCGTCAGCCTATCCGACAGCAGGGGCGCTCTACCACTGGTCTTCGATCCTCGGCGGTCGAGGGTGGGGCTGGGCAACGGCTTGGATCAATCTGCTCGGTCTGATCTTCGTCGTCGCGTCCGTTGACGTCGGCGTGTGGCAGCTATTCCGCGACCTCGTGGTGTCGGGCGTGTTCCATGTCGATGTCACGACATGGACGGTACAATCGACAGATCCTCTTCCGGCGGGAATGACTCTTGACCAAGTCAACGCCATTAATAGCCACGCCTACTACGTGCAGGTCGCGGCAGTGACCCTCATCGTTGCCGTGCAAGCGCTCGTCAATCACTTCGGCATCAAGCTCACGACGCTACTGACTGACTTCTCCGGCTATCTGATCCTCGTCGTCGCTGTCGTGCTGACAGCGATGTTTTTCATCTGGGGGGCCGGCAATTTCGAGCATGCATTCACTTTTGCCAACAATACGGGTGATGCGGGCGGCGGCTATGTGCCCGCGGCGCGGACGGCGGTTGTGGCATTTCTCGTTGGTCTTCTCTATCCGCTTTATACGATCACGGGCTTCGATGCTTCAGCGCATACGTCCGAAGAGACCAACGACGCACGCCGCAGCGTGCCGAAGGGTATGCTGCATTCGGTGTTCTGGTCGCTGGTGTTCGGCTTTGTGATGGCGCTCTCGTTCGTCGTTGCGAGCCCAGACCTAGCGGCGACCGCCAAGGACGGAGCCGCCGCATGGTTCAACATGTTCAACAATCTGCCGGCTCCGACATGGCTGAAGGACCTCATCGCAATCTCGATCGTCGTGGCGAACTTTATCTGCGCACTTGCGGGCCTCACGTCGACATCGCGCATGATCTACGCTTTCGCTCGTGACGGCGGACTGCCAGGGTCGGGCCTATGGCGTCGTGTCAGTCCGCAATGGCGCACGCCGGTTCCGGCGATTTGGCTCGGCGCGGTGCTCTCGGTTGCCGCCACGCTCTACTCACCCGCCTTTGCCGCCCTCGCGGCCGGGTGCGCGCTCTTCCTCTACGTCTCCTATGCGATGCCGATTGCTGCTGGTCTATTCGCGGAGGGCAAGACGTGGACGGAGTTCGGACCTTTCCGCCTCGGTGTCTTTTCGAAGCCGATGGGCTTCCTGGTGGTGGTCGGAACTTTTATTCTGGCGTACGCAGGCATCCAGCCGCCATTCGACATTCTGATCAACTATGCAATCGGCTTGATCGTGCTGCTGATCGTCTTGTGGTTCGGACTTGAATCTCGTCGCTTCAAGGGTCCGCCGATCGGCGCCGAAATCGCCCAGCGGCAAGCGGAAATCGCAGCCGCCGAGAAAGCCGTCGGCGAGTCCGCTTAAGTACGAGAATAGCGAAAGCCGTGGGCTTCAAAGCCCGCGGCTTTTTTGTTTCCGTTACGGCGCGTGAGTGTCGGCGCGCTGAATGGCAAAGGACAAATGAAAATGTCTGTCGCGGACGTCGCGATTTTGGGCGCGGGCGTCGTTGGCTGCGCCATGGCGAGACGGTTCACCCTCGAAGGCGCCAAGGTGGTTCTTCTCGAGCGGGGAACGGACCTGCTTTCGGGCGCGAGCAAGGCGAATAGCGCCATCCTGCACACGGGTTTCGATGCGCCGGCAGGCAGCGTCGAATTGAGTTGCATGCAGGCTGGATACTCCGAGTATCTGGCGATCCGCGAACGCTTCAATCTTCCCCTCTTAGAAACAGGCGCGATGGTCGTTGCCTGGTCGGAATCGGAGAGAGCCGCCCTCGAAGGTATTGAAGCTCAGGCGCGGGCGAACGGCGTCAGCGATGTCCGGCGCCTGACGGCAGAGGAAATCCGCAGTCGCGAACCAGAGCTCTCGCCACGCGCACTCGAAGCACTTCTGGTGCCGGGCGAACACGTCATCGATCCCTGGTCGCCATTTCTCGCTTATCTGCTCCAAGCCAAGATGCATGGCGCGGAGATTGCGTTCGCGACAGAAGTTCTATCCGGCGCCTTCGACGGCGAGGTCTGGACACTGCGGACCAGCACGGGCGAGCGGCGGGCGCGAACCGTCATTAACTGCGCCGGCCTCTATGGCGACCGGCTTGACGCGCGCCTTCTCGGCGCGGCGTCGTTTCAGATCAAGCCCCGCAAAGGCCAGTTCATCGTCTTCGACAAAGCGGCGTCAAAGCTGCTGAGGACGATTATCCTGCCGGTGCCTTCCGAACGCACAAAGGGTGTCGTTCTAACCCGTACCGCGTTCGGAAACGTCCTCGTCGGGCCGACAGCGGAGGAGCAGGAAGATCGCGAACGTGCGACCGTCGAAGAAAACGCGCTACGTGCCTTGATCGCGCGTGCTGTGGAAATGATGCCGGCGCTGGCCGATGTCGAAGTTACTGCCGTTTATGCCGGGCTCAGACCCGCGACCGAAGAGAAGGGCTATCGCATCTCTACCCATCCAGACCGCAACTGGATCACAGTTGGAGGAATCCGCTCGACGGGGATGACCGCATCACTCGGCATCGCCCGTCACGTCTACAACCTCTATGAAGAAATGAGCCATCGTCATTCGCCGGTAGCAGAACCGGCAACTCTGCGCGTACCGAATCTGGCAGAGGACCGCCCGCGGGATTGGCAGTCGTCCGGCTACGGCGAGATCGTCTGCCATTGCGAGATGGTGACACGGCGTGAAGTCGAGCAGGCCCTCTCGGGCCCGTTGCCAGCCGGTGATTTTGGCGGCCTCAAACGTCGCACACGATGCGGCATGGGTCGATGTCAGGGCTTTTATTGTAATGCGCGACTTGCCGAACTGACCAAGGATCATTTCGCATCACCACTGGCGATTGGGGACGCAGCGTGATGTCGGCGCCTTTCGACGTCGCCGATACCGACGTGCTCGTCATCGGCGCAGGTCCAGCGGGTCTCGCTGCAGCGACGCGGCTAAAGAGCCTGGACGTCCGAGATGTGATTGTCGTCGATCGCGAGCAGCAGGCCGGCGGTGTCCCTCGGCACTGCGGACACCCCCCGTTTGGCATGCGCGAATTCGGCCGCGTATTGACAGGCCCCGTTTACGCGCGGCGCCTCTCAGAGCGCGCGCTACGTGCCGGTGTCGAACTATTGCTCGGATGCTCCGTCGTTGGGATCGATCATGTCGGAGGGATTGTCGTCACCTGTGCCAGCAGCCGAGGACCGATTCATATCCGTGCCAAGCGCATTATCCTCGCGACTGGCGTCAGGGAAACATCACGGGCGGCGCGGTTGATTTCCGGCGATCGGCCGCTCGGCGTTCTCAATACCGGTGCTCTCCAGTCCTACGCTTATCTGCAGCACATGGTGCCGTTTCGCCGGCCCGTCATCGTCGGCACGGAGTTGGTGGCGCTGTCCAGTTTATTGACGTGCCGCAGGATTGGCGCAGCGCCCGTCGCCATGATTGAAGATCGCGACAGGCCGACGGTACGGCGGATTTCCATGCTGCTACCCCGCCTGCTCGGTGTGCCGGTGCGATACGGAACACACGTCGCAGACATCAAAGGTAAGCAGCGCGTGGAGGCGGTTACGCTGCGTCGCGCCGATGGCACCTCAGAAGATATGGAATGCGACGGCGTGCTCCTCACCGGCCGTTTTATGCCGGAAGCGACACTGGCCCGTTCTGCAGGACTAGAAATCGATCGTGGCACGGGTGGCCCGATGATTGATCAGTTCGGACGCACGAGTGAGCCTCGTATTTTCGCTGCCGGCAATGTTCTGCATCCCGTGGAAACTGCAGGATGGTCGTGGCGCGAGGGTTGGCGGATCGCTGAATTCGTTGCGGCCGATCTCGCGGGGCAGCTGCCGGCGGTAACGCGTACCGTCAAGCTGACGCCGGGTGAGGGTGTTCGCTATGTCGTGCCGCAACGCCTTGTTCCGGAAAGGGGCGGTCTCACATATCTGCAATTGCGCGCGGCGGACGCTGTCTCCGGTGCGCTAACCGCGCGTTGTCGAGGGCAACTCATAGTGACGCAACCGTCGGCGTCCGCGCCGGAGCGGCGAATCCTAGCGCCCATTTCTGCGTTCGATCGGGCCGATGACGAGGTCGTCTTCAGCTTCGACGACAATCGGTCAGCTACATCCCGGAGCGATGCAACATGCGTGTAGTGGCGATCGACCAGGGGACAACTTCGACTCGGGCTCTGGTCGCCGATACGGACGGTAATATCGAGATTGCCTGCGCCGTCACACATCAGCAAAACCACCCACACGCTGGATGGGTCGAGCACGATCCGGAAGAGCTGCTGGCGAACATTCGCCATTGCCTCAAGTCTGCGGGGCAGGTCGATGCGATCGGCCTCGATAATCAGGGTGAGAGTTGCCTCGCCTGGGATGTACGAACGGGTGCCGCGCTCTCCCCCGTCATCGTATGGCAGGACAATCGCACTGCCGATGCCGTCGCGCGACTGAAAGACAGTGGCGCCGAAACTTTGACATTGAAGCGAGCGGGTTTGCCGCTCGATGCATATTTTTCGGCATCCAAGCTCGCCTGGATCATCAACAATATTTCGGCGGCGAAAACAGCGCTCGAAGCCGGTCATCTGCGTCTCGGTACGACAGATGCATTCTTTCTTGATCGTCTCACCGGCCACTTTGCAACGGACGTCACGACGGCCTCTCGGACATCGCTGATGAATCTTGAGACTGGCCAGTGGGACGCCGAACTCTGCGAGCTCTTCGGTGTCCCAATTGCGTGCCTTCCAGAGATCCGACCTACGGTCTTCAACTACGGCAGTATCGACGGCGTCCCAGTGACGGCCGCCGTAGTCGATCAGCAGGCTGCTCTTTTCGGCCATGGCTGCCGGAAACCAGGTGACGCCAAAATCACATTTGGGACCGGCGCCTTCGCTTTGGCCGTGACGGGTGAAGAGATCACGCGCGCGCCTGAAAAAGGTTTGCTTCCAACGGTCGCCTGGTCGATCGGCGGCCGCATGACTTATGCTGTGGACGGTGGCGTCTATGACGCGGGCTCAGCAATCGAATGGGCGCGTCGCATCGGACTCATTTCGGATCTCACCGCAGACCTCGATTGGTTCGACACGCCGGCAGCGATCGAGCGAGGGGTCGTATTCGTTCCCGCACTATCGGGTCTCGCATGCCCTCATTGGGACCGGACCGCCGCATCCCTTTTTCTTGGCATGTCGGCGGCGACGACGAAGGAGGATCTTCGCCAGGCGATGCTCGAGGGAATCGCGCTGAGCGCCGCCGACGTCGTCGGGGCGATGCATGCGCATGTTCCGATCGGCCGCTCGATCGGTATCGACGGAGGCCTCGCCCGCAGCAAATACTTTGCGCAATTCCTGGCGGACATGATCGGGCGCGACGTTCTCGCAACGGACTTCGACGAGCGTACAGCGTTCGGCACGGCGTCGCTCGCGGCGCTAGGGACGGGCATTGTGTTGCCGGAGCCTAAGACTACGTCCATCACTTTCTCCCCGCGTGTCAGTGACAGTACCGCGATACGTCACCGCTTTAGTGAAGCCGTATCGCGCAGTCGGGGCTGGCGGGATTTAAGCTAGCGGTTGACGAGGACATCTATGCGGCCGAAGTGGTTTTCCGCCGATCGAGTGGAAACGCAAGGACGCGCCTGCCCTACCCGACGGCCAATGCGGACACTGTGTTTTTGGCCCTGACACCAATTGGTTTTGAAAACTGATCAGTGACCAGATCAAGTCGACCGTCGACATAGGCTGCGGGTCATGATTCGGATGCATGAGGTTTTACTCCGCATGAGTGAAGCCGAGCATTACGGGCCGCCGGATGGTGGCAAATGCGGCACGCTTTCCGGATCCTTTCGGGATAACCCGGCTTGTAGCAGCCCGATTCTGTTGTCGAGGGTCCCGCGCTCAACTAGTTTCCAGACGGGGATAAACCACTATTCGGAGGGGCAAATGCGTTCTTTGAAACTAGGCTTGGCCGCCACGGCGGTGTTCTGCGCACTTTCGGCGACGGCTCAGGCAGATTGCGTCAAGGTTGGAGCGGTCGGCGAAGCTGTGACCCACGATATCGCCTACCTCTTCTCGACGCACGGCCTTGCAAACGTCATCTATGGGCAGGGCCGCGTGGGCAAGGGCCCAGTCCACACGAAATGCGAAGACGGCTCAAGCATGACGACGTGTCACTCCTCGCAGATGGCTTGCAAGGTGACGACACCCAAAACCTGCTTAGGCGCTTGGTTGTGCGCCCCCTTGTGACCCCGCTGCTTGGTGCAAATGAAGAATAGCGCGACTTCGGAAAAGGGCTTCGATCCGTTTTAGGGACGCTTCGTCCACTGGGTCGGAAGAGGATTGTGGGCCAGCGATGAAGTTCATTGCACCCGGCCCCGCTGATTTCGACCCAGAGCGCGCTTGTTATGAGCCCAATTTGGCTTTTTGTGTAAATTTCATTTCAACACTGGCGTTCGCTTCAACGGGGCAAATTCGAGCGAGTTTCCAGGCTCAGAACTTTCTCGACTCGGGGTATCGGAAAGAGGGGGCCAATTCACGGGCAGCCTATCGCGCTTGTGGCAATAAACACGCGTATGGATGTTGTGACAGTGACGGTAGCTTCGAGCATCCGCTAGACGAACCAGCTTTTCGGAATTTGTACTTTCAGACAGCGTTTCGCTGATTGAAGCTTGGACCGAACTCAAACCACCAGTGCTGAGGACGAGGCAAGCCGCCATAGCTAGTAACGGCACCGCAGTTCTGTTGCGCATGTTCAATACTCCTCAAGTTTAGAAATGTCGTATTGAGTTTGTTGGTCGACGGAGGAATTCTCCGGCGCGGAGAGAAGATGGGGCCATTGCATTTGCGCCTCTGACTCATTGAGCGCCCATGCCGCTAGAGCCCAGACACCACCAACCAAAAACCCAGGCCCAGCGAGGGTTAGGATGATTTCACTAAGGAGACAGATGCTCATCAATGACTATCCGCGTCGATTGCATTTCCACGGGCCGATGCGAGTGGCTGCAGCTGGCCAAAGCTCTCAACGGGCTCAATCCAAAACGCGATGTGAGGAACCGGCGCTCTTTGCGCCACGGCTTCAAGAAGAAGCTCAGCATCAGCGCGCTTGACCACGGCGGCTATGAGATTTCTTTTGACACGGCCGCGTACGCGCTCATTCACCGTGCTAACGGCGAAGCCAAAGCCGTGTCCTTCGGCATTCCATGTGGTGAAACCTGAAACGGGCGGATCGAGCGAAAGCATCAGTTCGATGATGATGTCGACGCTGCTCGGGGGGCAAACGAGCGTGAGTTTACAAAGGGATTTGTCCATGCGAGCTGTCCGGCGAGGTTAGTGGGACGGTCTCCAGCTATTCCGAAGCGACGGAATAGGATCGGCAGTAAGATGAGAGTGAGCGCTGTCGATGTGGTGAGGCCGCCAATGACGACGATGGCGAGCGGCTTCTGGATTTCGGAACCTGGTCCATTCGCAAATAAGAGTGGGACCAGTCCGAATGCGGCAATGCTGGCAGTCATCATCACCGGTCGAAGCCGTCGAAGCGCGCCTTCATATACGGCGTCGGCAATGCTCGCGCCGGCTGCCAGCAGCTCGTTGAAGTGAGTGACGAGGACCAATCCGTTCAACACGGCTATGCCGAGAAGGGCGATGAAGCCGACCGAAGCGGGCACGGACAGGTATTGGCCCGAAATCCAAAGAGCGAGAACGCCGCCGACAAGCGCAAACGGCACGTTGGCGAGGATAAGAAGCGATTGGCGAAGCGAGCGCAGGGCGGCGAAGAGAACGCCAAAGATAAGCCCAAGGGCAATTGGCACGACGATCGCCAGACGGGCCGCGGCGCGGCGCTGATTTTCGAACTGGCCGCCCCAGACAAGGTAATACCCTTGCGGCAAGTGCACCTGAGCCGCGACGGCGCGTTGAGCATCGTCAACGAACCCGACTAGGTCACGGCCGGTGACGTAAGCCTGGACGACGGCGAACCGCGACGCGTTTTCGCGATCGATCTTGACCGGGCCTGCCACACGCTCGATCTTTGCAACATCGCCGACACGAACGAGGCCACCGTCTCCGGTCGCGAGCTGCGTTTCAGCGAAAATCTCCGGAGCATCGCGAACCTGACGCTCCCCTCGTATGATGATGTTGGTTCTGCGGCCCGGCTCTGCGACGAGACCTGCAGAAGTGCCTTCAATGGTCGAGCGAAGCTCATCTTGCAGCTTGGTTGCGGAAAGCCCGGCACCGCCGGCGGAAAGCCGATCTATGTTGATCTGCAGATAGTCAATGGAATCGTTGGCGACCGTCGAAACTTCCGCAGCACCTGCGACCTTGCTCAAAGTCTCCTGAATACTCCCAGCGAGTTCGGATAGTGTTTTCAGGTCCGGACCAAAAATCTTGATAGCCAGGTCGCCGCGCGCACCGGTCAGCATTTCGTTGGTCCGCATTTCGATTGGTTGCGTAAACGCGAACTCGTAGCCGGGCTGATTGGCCATTGCGGTGCGAAGCTGCTCCAATAGCCAAGTCTTGTCGGGGATCCGCCATTCCTTCTTCGGCTTCAAAACCATAAACGTGTCGGTCTCGTTGAGCCCCATAGGGTCTAGTCCCAGCTCGTCCGAGCCCACGCGAGCGACGATGCGGTCTATCTCGGGGACTTTCTCCTTGAGCACGCGCTGGATCTGGAGATCGCCTTCGATGCTGGCATTCAGATTGATTGACGGATGCTTGGTGATCTGCATGATCACTGCGCCTTCATCCATGGTCGGCATGAACGATTTTCCGATAGCGCTGTAAGCGACGCCGATAAGGCCGACGCCAATGGCCGCAAGCAGATAGACAGGCAGCGGGAAGGCGAGGCAGGCGGCCAGCAGCGCACGATAGCTGCGATTGAGAATCCGCATCAGCGGCGGCTCGGAATGCAGTCCTGGCTTGAGCAACAGCGAGGCAAGAACTGGAATAAGGGTCAATGACAGGATCAGCGAACTGCTCAGCGCAAAAGTGATCGTCAGCGCGACCGGTCCGAAGAGCTTGCCCTCAAGCCCCTGCAGAGACAGCAATGGCAAGAAGACGAGACAGATGATCAGAATTCCGGCCGCAACAGGCGCCGCGACTTCGGCTGCGGCTCGATAGATTGTATGCAGCTTCGGTATTCGGTCCGGTTCATTGTTGTGCTGTAAATGCTCAACGGTATTCTCGACTACGACGACAGCGGCATCGACGATAAGCCCAATGGCAATTGCAAGTCCGCCGAGACTCATCAGGTTCGCGGACATGCCAAACAGCTGCATCATTATGAAGGTCATCAGCGCCGCGAATGGCAACGTAACGGCGACGACAAGTGCCGCCCGCAGGTTGCCTAGGAAGGCCACGAGCAGAACCACTACGAGAACCGTCGCTTCGATTAGTGCCTTCTTGACGGCGCCGACTGCGCTCGCGATGAGATCCGACCGGTCATAGAAGACGTTGATCCGCGCCCCTTTCGGCAAACTTGAGCTGAGATCGTCAAGCCGCTGGCGGACGGATTTGACAATGGCACTGGCGTCGGCGCCGCGCAGCGACAAAACCAGACCTTCAACCGCTTCGCCCTTCCCATCCTCGGTAACCGCACCATATCGCGTCAGACTGCCGACCTCGACTTTCGCCACGTCGCCTAAACGCAGCACCCGAGAGCCTTCGAGTTTGAGAACGATTTGCTGAAGATCCTTAGGAGCGTCTATGGCGCCCTGGGCCCGTACGACCAGTGCCTTCTCGCCCTCGCTCAATCTTCCCGCGCCATCATTGCGGTTGTTCGCTTCTATGGCCGCAGCAACATCCGATATGCCGAGGCCTGCAGCCGCCAGCGCTGCGTGATTGGGTATGACCTCGAAGGTCCGCACCAAGCCCCCGAGGGAGTTGACATCGGCGACGCCAGGAATTGTGCGGAGCGCGGGGCGTATTGTCCAATCGAGCAGGCTTCGGCGTTGCTCGAGTGACAGACCGTCACCTTCGATGGTGAACATGAATACATCAGAGAGTGGGGTCGAGACCGGCGCGAGACCGCCTATAACGTCCTTCGGCAGGTCGCCGCGGACTCCCGCCAAGCGTTCCGCCACTTGCTGACGTGCCCAGTAGATGTCGGTCCCTTCAGAGAAGTCGAGGGTAATATCTGCGATCGCGTATTTCGCGGTGGATCGCAGAACCGTCTGCCCTGGAATTCCCAGCAGCTCCATCTCGATCGGCGCGATGACACGCGTTTCAACCTCCTCCGGAGTCATACCGGGTGCCTTGAGAATCATCTTCACTTGAACAGGAGAGATGTTCGGAAACGCGTCGATCGGGATTGACCGGAATGCGTAGGCTCCGGCAGCGGCGATGAGGCCGAATACCAACAGCGTGAAGGCCCTCTGCGTGAGAGAAAACTCAATGAAACGGCCGAGCATGTCTCAGTCCCCAACCGAAAGACGTTCGAGCTGGGGAAGCCCGCTTGCAGCGACTTGGGCCTCGCTGGTGACCGACCCAGAGATCGTTGCGATGCTCGAAGATTTGCCGCGCAGTTGCACCGGTACGACCGTGAACCCGACTGGGCTGCGGACGAAAACGACAGGCTGATCATCTATTCTGACAACGGCCGATGCCGGAACGTTCACCGCGCCTGTGACCGTCGAGCGGAGAATGCTTACCGAAACGATCTGGCCCGGTAAGAGATGGGAATCTGCCGGAATTGCCGCAAACATTACTGCTGATCGCGTCGTGCGGTCGAGAGAGCCTCCCACTGAAACCACCCGGCCCTCCGGGCCGTTCGCGATCTGCACGATGTCGCCGGGTTTTACCAGGGCAATGATGTCCACCGGCACTTGAACTCGCACCCATAGCTCATCGCTTGTGTCAACGGTCACGACCCCGGCCATCGCCTCGACTTTCTCGCCGGGCACGACAAGAGTTTCGGCGACCTTCCCTTCGGCCGGCGCCGGAATAATGTACTGGCCATCCTGTCGAGTGATTATTCCGTTCAAAGCCGTCGCGCGCTTATGCTGCTCAAGGACAGCGCGCACCTTTGCAACCTGCGCCTCGGCTTCATCCGCCAGTGTTGGATTCTGAAAATTCTTGTCTGCAAGGGCGCGTCGTCGCCGCGCGATTGCTTCAGCCGCCTGAAGCTCCGCTTCGGATTGAGCGAGCTGGCTCTGAGCATCAAGCAACTCGCGGCTGGAAACCGTGATCAGCGGCGAGCCTTTGCTGATGCGTTGCCCGGGCAGCACATGCACCGCGGTAACGGTTCCTGCGAAAGGCGCGGCTGCGACGAGACGCGAATTTAACGGAGGAACAACGGTGCCGGACAGGACTGCGACCGTTTCCGTGCTGGCGTGTTGCGCCGGCTCAATCTGGATGTTGAGATGCCGGATCTGCTCTGGGGTAATGCGGACGTCCTTTGCACCTGCGCTTACCGGCGCGATTAGCGTCACGGAGGCGAGAATGTGAGGGACGAATTTTGTTCGACTCATCGATGTGCCTTTTTGCCGACGATACCGACTGGTTTGCCGAAGATGCCGACTGGCGAGGCATGCGGTGCCGACCTGAAAGGAAGCTGAATTGAAGCTGCAGTAAACCTGACAACGATTTTTCAGGTTCGTTTCAGGCTGATCGTGTTAAGGAGCCTGAACCGCAGGAGAAGCCCATTCGCATACTGCTGATCGAAGATGATGATGAAATCGCCGATCGACTTGTGACCGGTCTTGCGCGCGCGGGCTTTACTGTTGAGCGCGCTGACAATGGGGCTGATGGCTACGCGATGGGTACGGAAGATGCGTATGCTGCGGTAATCCTCGACCTCGGCCTTCCCCAGATGCAAGGCCTCGAGGTTCTCAAGCGGTGGCGCGCGAGCGACTGCAAGATGCCTGTCTTGATCCTCACCGCGCGAGGCGCATGGGCGGAAAAGGTCGACGGTCTGAACGCGGGCGCCGACGATTATATCACCAAGCCCTTCCACATTCCCGAGGTTGCAGCACGACTCAAGGCGCTGATCCGCCGCGCCTCAGGAATTGCAAGTCCGCTGATAACCCATCACGGCATCTCGCTTGATACTGCGTCGAGCCGGGTCTTGCTCAATGGCAAGCCCATCGAATTGACGGCAAGCGAACTCAAGATGCTGACCTACTTCATGTACCGCGTTGGCCGTGTCGTGTCACAGGCCGAGCTCATCGATCATCTCTACGCTCTTGAGGACAGTCGGGAGTCGAATACCATCGAGGTCTATGTAAGCCGCTTGCGGCGCAAACTCGGTTCGGACGTCATCACGACCGTGCGCGGTCTTGGGTACCGGATGGACTGAGTGACATGACGAGTTTGAAATATCGGCTGATCTTGGCCGCCACGCTCTGGATTGCCGTTGGAATGATTGCGGCAGGCTTTATTCTGTCGGAGGTTTTCAAGCGCCATGTGATCAACCAGTTCTATTCGGAGATCTATGAGCACCTCAACGAACTCCTTCACGTGACTGAATTTAGGACCGATGGGCCGCCGCAAATCAAGAACCGTCTGAGCGACCCTCGCTACGATATCGCGATGTCCGGCTACTATTGGGAAATTGAGAAATCGGGCAACGTTCTCGCGAGATCGGCTTCTCTCAAGGGTAAGGAGCTTTCGATCCCGGCGGATCTGACGAAAGACATCGGCACTCATACCCGCACCATTGCGGGGCCAACTGGCAATGTTCTTATTGCGGAGCGTTTTGTTTGGGCGTTGCCTCGCGACCCCCCGATACGCTTTGTTGTCGGGACCGATCAACGCCACGTCGATGATGTTGTGTCTCGATTTCACGGCATTCTGTCGTGGGCTCTGACGGTATTTGCACTTTCGATGATTCTTGGCTCGGCACTCCTGATCTTATACGCGCTAAAACCGCTAAATGCCTTGCGAACCTCTCTGGCGAATGTGCGAACCGGTGCTTCCAGGAAACTTGAGGGCACATACCCGTCGGAAGTTCTGCCGTTGGTGGACGATCTGAATGCGCTGCTCGTATCGACCTCTGAGCTGATACAGAGGGCGCGGACGCAAGCCGGAAATTTGGCACACGGATTAAAGACGCCTCTCGCCGTATTGGCGGACGAAGCATACCGGATCGAGGAACAGGGCCTGCCACAATCATCGGCAACTATCCTCGCCCAGTGCCGCAAGATGCAAACGCAGATTGATTATCAAACTGCTCGAGCCCGTGCCGTCGCCGTGCGCTCAGTTCCAGGCACGGTAGCTGATGTTCGCAAGTGCACGGAAGAAGTCGTCAGGGCCCTTCGCCGGTTGTACGGCCAGAGTGGCGTAGAGATCGCAGTCGATGTTTCGGATGGCCTATTGGTTGCTTGCGATCCCGAGGACTTTAACGAAATTCTGGCAAACGTTGTCGACAACGCATGCAAGCATGCCAAATCGCACGTTTGCGTGTGGTGTCACGGGCGGGCTTCCAACAAAACCTTCAATCTGAACGTCGAAGATGATGGAAACGGGCTGCCGCCCGAGGCCTTCGAGGTGGTTTTCGATATCGGCGAACGATGGGATTCCCGTGAGGCCGGCTCTGGCCTTGGACTTGCCATCGTGCGTGATTTGGCGCGGCTCTATGGCGGCGATGTCAATCTGCAAAAGTCAAGCATGGGCGGCCTTTGCGTCGTGCTTACGCTTCCGGCGGCGTCACGTTCGTCCTAACAGGCCAGGATCCCTTTCACGCAAATGCGAGATGAGCGTCAAACTTGGCGCAGCACCATAGGCCCATGCAGCTTTGGTGTCGCGCCAAGGATTTTCTCGCCACAGCATTGCGTTCATTGCCCGGAGAGCAAATTCGTCCACGCCCGGTTGATGAACCTCTGGGTCTTCTCGTCCGCAGTGGTCGAAACGAAAAGCTTCGCCATGATCTCGGGCGACGGATAGATGCCAGGGTCGTTGCGGACCGCTTCGTCGAGGAAGGCCTGCGAGGCCTTGTTGCCGTTGGCGTAGCTCACGTAGTTCGAGTTCTTCGCGGAGATCTCCGGACGCTGCATGAAGTCGATGAAGGCGTGCGCTTCGTCTACGTGCGGGGCATCAGCCGGGATCGCCATGCCGTCGAACCACATGAGCGCACCTTCCTTCGGGATGATGTAGGCGATTTTTGCGCCGCTCTTTGATTCTTCGGCGCGGCTCTTAGCTTGCAGCACGTCGCCGGAGTATCCGACGGCAACACAGATGTCTCCGTTGGCGAGCGACCCAATATACTCTGACGAGTGGAATTTTTGTATGTCCGATCGAATGCCGCCGAGGATGGCGATTGCCTTTTTAATGTCACCCTCATCGCGGCTGTCCGGGTTGAGGCCAGCATAGTTCAGAATGTCCGGCAGGATTTGTGCCGGGCTATCGAGAATTTGAATTCCGCAATCCTTGAGCTTGGCGGCATTCTCGGGCTTGAGCAGGAAATCCCAGCTGTCGAGGGGCACATCGCCGAGGCGTTCCTTGACCTTCGCAACATTGATACCGATGGCGGTCGTTCCCCACATGTAGGGAACCGAATACTGTGAGCCTGGATCATAGACGTCGCGCCGCTTTTCGATTTCGTCCCAGAGATTGCCGAGATTCTTGAGCTTGGACTTGTCGAGCTTGGCGAGAACGCCAGCCTTGATCTCACGCTGCAGGAAGTGAGCGCCGGGCACGACGACGTCGTAGCCGGTCTTGCCGGCAAGGAGCTTGGTCTCCAAAATTTCGTCGGAGTCGTAAGTGTCGTAGATCACCTTGATCCCCGTTTCCTTAGTAAAGGCCTCGAGCGATTTGGGATCCACGTAGTCCGACCAATTGTAGACGTTGACGACACGCTCCTCGGCGGCTCCCGGGGCCGGAATGGCCATGGCGCTGCTGATGACAGCAAGGGCTAAGGCCCCGGCCAGCCGGCTGATGGATTTGGTTTCTGTCCTCATCGCGTCCTCCCAGTGGTAAAGCCCCGCATCACAAATGCAGGGCGTCGCGCAGTCCGTAGATTCCATATGCGGCCCTCAGGCCCAGCCGCAGCACGGCGTTGGATGGCGGAAGCTTTTGTGGCAGGCCCCGGAACAGGACCGGGACGTCGGTCTCACGTGCGGCGCCTGCCACGAGATCAGCTGCGAGCCGTCCAGCCCAGGGCATGGTCGCCGTGCCGGATCCGTGGCAGCCGAATGCGAAGGCAACGCTCGCGTCGTCGGGATCGATACCGACCGCAAGGGTGTGTCGAGCGGTGAGGCAGACGAGGCCGCGCCAGGCGAATGCGATCCGTGCATCCGACAATGCGGGAATTGCATTCGTCAAAGCCTTCAGGGTTTCTGCCGCTTGGCATCTGGCGGCCGTGGCCGTTCCCTGTGTGTCTCCGCGACCGCCGAAGAGAATGCGTCCATCTGGGAGCCTGCGATAATACGAAAGCAGGCCGCGGGAATTGTAGATCGGAGTTTCGGTGAGGAAGCCCCGGGCATCAAGCTCTGCATCGCTGTAGGCCTGCGTGACGATGATGTTCGAGATAGCGGGTACGCTGCGGAATTCGATGCTGCGGTTGAGGCCGCCCGGCATGTAGCCGTTGGTCGCGATCACGACGCGTCCGGCCGTCACGTCCGCGCCGGAAGCCAGCGACAATCGATGGCGACGGCCGTCGCGGCGCCAGCGGACCACCTCGGCTTGGGTGAAGATCTCGGCCCCGCTGGCTTTGGCGACGCGGGACAGCGCACGCACAAGGCGGACTGGATGCATGGCAAATCCGGGCCTCAGGCGCAGAGCGCCATGCGCCTCGGGACCGTCGTGGATCTCGCGGCGGAAACGCTCCGCCCCGATGAAGTCAGCCGCAATGCCGTAGCGCTTCGAGAGTATCTCCGCCTGCTCGGCGAGCTTTGGCGCAACGCTCGGGTGGTGGGCGACGCAAAGATTGCCGTCGCCGACGGCATCGCAGTCGGGAGCGTGCTCGGCGATGAATGCGCGCAAGTCCTCAACGGCCTCGACCTGCGTTGCCCAATAGCGGCGGGCCTCGGCGTCTCCGACGCGGCGCGCGATCTCGCCGGGCGCAAGCTTGACGCCGCCCATAGAAACGAAGCCGCCGTTGGCCCCGGATGCACCCCAGCCGATGCAGGCTCCGGCTTCCAGGACGCACACGCTCATTCCATGCCGGCTTGTCAGGCGATGCGCAGCAGCGAGGCCCGTATAGCCTCCGCCGATAACCGCCACATCGACCGCGCAATCCCGATCGAGGCGGCGTTCTGCGCCGTCGGTTGCGGCCCCGGCGGACGCCATCCAATAGTGCTCCGGCGTCCTGCCGAAGGCATAGATGTCTGCGTCGTAGACACGTCCTGACATTTGGCTGGCCTTGTCTGATCGGTAAGCGATCTAGTCCAATCCTTGCCACGCCTCGGCATCGGCGTAGGGAAACCAGCCTTGCTGCTCTCGGATCTCCGGATCGATGAGGACCATCTTCGTGTGCCGGAACTGGTCGAGCCCTTCGATCCCGAGCTCACGCCCCATGCCCGACAGCTTGCGTCCGCCGAACGGCACCGCATCGTTGTCAAGGAGAGGCACGTTGACCCACACCATGCCGGATTGAATCTCGTTGACCGCCCGCATGCTCTCGGACAGGTCCTTGGTGTAGATGTTGGCACCAAGTCCAAAGCGTGAGCGGTTAGCCAGCTCAATGGCTTCGTCGAGATCCCGAACCTTGACGATGGGCGCCACTGGACCAAAGGACTCGTCATTGACGATATCCATGTCGGGCGTGACGCCGGTCAGCACGGTAGCGTCGGCGAACCAGCCGTGGTTGAGGCCTTTTGGTCGACCTCCGCCGCACGCAACGTTGGCCCCCTGCATGACTGCCTTCGCCAGAATTCCCTCGTAACGATCCCGCTCCCGGGCCGAGACCATGGGGCCCATGTCCACCTTGTCGAGGCCATTGCCGATACGAAGGCGCGTGGCCACGCCGACGAGCTGATCGACGAACTGGTCGTGCATCTTCTCGTGCACGTAGATGCGCTCGGCCGAAGTGCACACCTGCCCCGCATTCAGGAAGCTGGCGAACGCGACACCGCGGGCGGCGATCTCGACCGGCGCTGATGGCATAACGATAAAGGGATCGTTGCCTGAGGCCTCGATCAAGGCAGGCTTGAACGTTCTGGCGCAGGCTTGAGCCACGGACTGGGCCGTCTTCAAGCTGCCGGTGAAGGCAACGCCATCGATGCGATCATGCTCGACCAGGCGCCGGCCCGTGGCGCCGCGGCCGGTCACGCACTGCACGAGGCCGGGCGGCAGTGCGGCGAAGGCTTCCATGAGTAAGAGCGTTGACAGTGTCGTGTAATCAGATGGCTTGATGATCACGGCATTGCCGGCGCCGACAGCTGCCGCAACCTCCCAGAACAACAGTAGATAGGGATAGTTGAAGGGTATGATCGCGGCGACGATGCCAAGCGGCTCTTTGAGCGTCAGATGCAATTGACCCGGCGCCGAAGGGCCGTGCACTCGCCCCCCCTCCTGGCGGCTGATCTCGGCATAGTAGCTCATCGCGCTCGCACACCAACCGATCTCGTCCATCGCCTCTTTGTAGGTCTTGCCCTGCTCGCGCGTCAGCGACTCGGCAAGCGGCGCGCTCAAGGCACGCGTGGCCCGCGTCACCTCATGCATGACATCGGCCCGCTCGGCGCCGGAGAGAGCCCACCATTTTTTCTGTGCTGCGGCCGCAAACCGGATCGCGGCCTCGATCTCGCGCTCAGTGGCTTCGGCGACCTCGCCGATCTCGGCCTCCGTGGCGGGGTTCACGACTGCAAAGGCTTGCCCCTCGCTGACCGCGCACGCGCCATCGATAAACAGCATGCGCGACAACGCTTTATGCTTAGCGACGATGTCCATGGATTTCCTCCCCAAGCGTCGTAGGGGTTCCGCGACGATCGCGGCTCCCGCGCAAAGCCCCGTTAGGTCATTGTTTTCGTGACCTTTGCATCGGGCCAAGCGGGCTGTATATGGTCTTGGAGGAGCACGGAGTGTTTCATTTTTGCGCCAGCGTAAGTCGACCTTTCATCTCATGAAGGCGCTTGCTGTCTACGAAACCGTCGCGCGAAAAGGCGGCTTTCGGGCGGCCGCGTCCGAACTCGGCATCGATCATCTGACGGTCGCGCGCCAAGTACGGTTGCTCGAAAGCGAGCTCGGCGTACGGCTGGTGGCGCTGCACAGTCAGAAACTCAAGATCACGGCACAAGGCGAGGGACTGCTGCGTGAGGCGCGGCCGGCGATCGAAACGCTGACGGCTTTGCTTGCCGCCCGGACCGGAGACGTCGAGCAGGCACCGTTACGTATCGCATGCGAACCCGGGTTTCTTGGTTGCTGGATGATGCCGCGGATCAAATCGCTGAGGGAGCGTCAGCCAGATCTCAACTTCATTCTCCTGCCGGCGAGTTCGACGCTGCGCCAGGTCGATGTGGAGGCGGACCTAACAGTGACCTTCGCCGAGCACGTCGAGCAACGCGACATAGTCATTTGCCGCCCGGCAGCGATTGCCGTTTGCAGTCCCGAACTTCTAGCGCGCCATAAGGGGTTTCCGACTGTCGCCTCGCTGATGGATGCGACATTGATCCATGACGATTCCGAGCACTATTGGTCGTGGTGGCTCAGCTCCCAAGGTGTTGCGCCCAGATCCACGCCAATAGGTTCGTTTCTGCAGGTCATGGATGCTCGCCTTGCCGTAGAAGCGGCCCGTGACGGGATCGGAGTCGCGCTTCTGAACACGCTCATCGCGAAGGACGACATCGACAGTGGGCGTCTGGTTGCAGCACGCCCGGAGGTGACGTTCAACGAGACTTATGTCGTACGCGCAATCAACTCGACCCGCCGGAAGGAAGTGCTTGCCGTGATCGCTTGGATGAAGCGCCTAGTTCGTGCCGAGCTGAGCGCGTTGGAGCCTTTCATCGAAGCCGGTCGTTCGACGTGACACGTCCCGCGTTGTGTCAGTGCGGGCGCATGCTGCTCTGTCTCTCGAACAAGGAGACAGATGTCCGCCTACTCAACGAAGGTTTGCAGGGAGCCCTTTGGCCTGGTCTAAGTTATGGGCCTGGGAAAGGTTCTTCATTCCTGTGGTGACGGCGGATGTGAAGTCGGCACCCCTTAAGTTTGCGCCCGATACATTCGCGCCCTCGAAATTGGACCCGCCAAGTTCGGCATTCTCCAGGTTGGCTCCAGAAAGATCCGTGTTTCTGAGAGACGAGAATTCCATAAGTGCCCGACGCATATTCGCCTTCCTAAATGATGCGCCATCAAGCGTCGTGTTGCGGAACGTGCCACGCATTAGGCCCATCGACTGGTTGCTCTCGTTAGGTGAGAGGTCAGCCCCGTCGAGAATAGCACCTTTCAAGCTGGCCTTCGAAAAGTCGCCCGCGATGTGCGCTGATGCCAGATCTGCCCCGTCGAGGTTTGCTTCCTGAAGCTGAGTCTGAAACATGCTCGCGCCTTTCAGATTGGCGCCTCTCCAGTTGGAATTGAGCGACCAGACAGAATCTAGATTCACGCCTTCCAGATTTGCGTTCGACAGGTTCGTGCGCATGAGATGCGCGGCTTGAAGGTTCACTTGGCGGAGATCTGTGCCGGAGAGATCGAGGCCGTTTAGTGCTTTGCCGGAGAGGTCGAGCTTGGCTCCCGGTTTAAGTTGTGAAATCCTCTTGAGAATGTCCTCCCGGGTCATCTCGGCCTTTGAGTAGCTATCGGAGGAAAAATCAACCTGGCCCGTCATACTCTGCGCGCGAGCATTCATCGGCAGTGCAAACGCCGCGACGAGGGCAAAGATAGCAAATCTCATACTGCCTCCGATATTCATCTCATGCTTAACATGACGCTCGCTATTGGGTGGTCGTTCCATTGGCCTGGGCAACTCCGCGCGAAATTCCGCCGAGATATACGCTTTCACCACGGCAGAGCTTGTGCAACGACATAAACGCCAACCACGCCGACAATCGCCGCAAAGACTTGCGACAGACGTTGCTTTTCTGAGGCGAGTGTTCTTCCAACGATGCGGCCCGCAACACTTCCGAACACGCCGCCGCAGATGAACAGGCCCACAAGACTCCAGTCGACGAGCCCCGAGAGCGCATAATTTCCGGCTGTCGCCAATCCGAACGTCGCCACGGATACCAGGGACGAGCCGATGGCGAAGATCATAGGCATGCCGGTCGCAGCCATCAATCCCGGCACGATCAGAAAGCCGCCGCCTATGCCGAAAAATCCGGACAAAGCTCCAACGCCGACGCCGTAGAGAAGTAGAAAGGGCAGGAGCTTCGGCGCCGAAGCGATATTAAGTTTGACGGCAGCATCGCCATCTGCGGTCTTCTTCCAGAACATCAAGCCGGCAATGACGATCATAAGCACGCCGAAAAGCGCCAGGAGCTTTTGTCCGTCAAAAGCCTTTCCGAGCGATGAGCCCACCATCGCTCCCGCCACGCCCGCACACGAAAATACGATTGCACAGGGCCATTTGACGTGCTGCTCCCTGGCATGTCCGACGAGCGATGCAAGCGCGCTCAAGGCGACGGCAACGGCGCTCGTGCCTATGGCGACGTGCGGTGAGGAAACTCCGACGACGTAGACGAGCAGCGGGACCGCGAGGATGGATCCACCACCGCCAATCAGGCCGAGCACGAAGCCGACGATCGATCCGGCAAGAACGGCGAGAACGTCATGCGCGATCATAAGCCAATAACTTTTGGCTTAGCCAACCACTCGCGCCCTTTCAGCATAGCCTTCCAATAGATCGGAGGAAGCACGCGCTCCTTGAGGAGCCACGCTGCGCGCGACGGCTTGGTGCCGTCAATGAAATAGGATGGGAATGTCGGCGCCACCTTCCCGCCATACGCGAATTCCGCCAGCACGATCTTGCCGCGCTCGACCGTCAACGGACAGGAGCCGTAGCCGTCGTATGCACACTCGGATTTGGCTTCGCCCTTATCATAGAGCACGTTTTCGGCAACGACCGGAGCCTGCTTGCGGGCGGCCGCCGCAGTCTTGGCGTTCGGCGTGTTGGTTGCGTCTCCTAAACCGTAAATATTCGGGTAGCGCTTGTGGCGGAGGGTCGCCTGATCCACATCGATCCATCCCCCAGCGTCGGCGAGCGGACTTGCTCTCACGAAATCTGGTGCCTGTTGCGGCGGAGCGATGTGGATCATTTCGAAGCGGGCTTCGATGGCTTCGCTCGGTCCGCCCGGAGCAGTTCGCCGGAAGTAAGCGGTTTTTCCCGGGCCGTCGATCGCGACAAGGTTGTGGCTGAAATTCAGCGCCACATTATAGCGTTTTACGTATTCCATAAGCGCCGGGACGTAGTCGGGCACTCCGAACAGCACACCGCCAGCATTAAAAAATTCCACATCGATATTGTTCAGCCTGCTGTTCCGCAGCCAGTAATCCGCCGACAGATACATTGCCTTCTGCGGAGCGCCCGCGCATTTGATGGGCATCGGCGGCTGCGTAAATATTGCTCGGCCGGCCTTGAGAGATTGAACCAGCTCCCACGTGTAGGGCGCAAGATCGTAGCGATAGTTCGATGTCACCCCGTTCCGGCCGAGCGTTTCAGTCAGGCCTTCGATGCCGGCCCAGTTGAGCTTAATGCCGGGACAGACGACGAGGTGATTGTAACGGATCGTCCGGCACCCCTCGACCACGACAGAATTATTTTCGGGATCGAACCCCGCCACCGCCGCCTTGATCCAGGTGACTTGGCGCGGAAGAATTGCCGACATTGGTTTCGCTGTCGTTGCGGCGTCGAAAATTCCGCCGCCGACCATCGTCCAACCGGGCTGGTAATAATGCGTCTCTGCTGGATCTATGACCGCGATATCAAGATTGCGCTTACGGCGAAGCAGGCTGGCGGCCACTGCTGCTCCGGCCGCGCCGCCCCCCACGATGACAATGTCGTGCGTTGCGGCTGGTTTGTCGGTAGAAATTTGACCCGAAGCGCGGACACGACTCATAGCTCCGGACATGTCGTAGCCGGCAGCACTGGCTCTACTGAGGATATCTGCGGTCGATCTCTCGCCTGCCTGCGACAGCGCCCAGAGCGTTGCGCTCCTCGTTCCGCTACGGCAGTAGGCGAGCACCGGTTTCGGCAGGCTGGCGAGACTAGCCTTGAACTGAGCGGCGTCAGTGTCGGAAACCTTGCCCGATGCGACCGGTAGGTAACGCGAGGTCAGGCCCGCCGACGACGCGGCGCGCTCGATTTCTGCAAAAGCTGGCTGATCGGCACCTTCGCCATCCGGGCGATTACAAATGATTGACCGAAAGCCCTGAGCGGCAATTGCCGGAACATCGGCGACACCAATCTGGGAAGCGACGGAAAGATCTTGCGTCAGTTGTTTCGGCTGCATCTCGAACTCCGGAAAGCCTAAAGCTCATTGATCGGCACTTTGAGGTGGCGCTTGCCCGCCGCATCGGGCTCTGGAAGATGGCCGCCACGAATGTTGACCTGGATGGACGGGATAATGAGATTGGGCAGGGCGAGCGTCGCATCCCGTGCCGTTCTCATGTTTACGAACTCTGCCTCGGTGACGCCGTCGCGAACATGGATGTTGTTCTCGCGCTCCTCAGCGACTGTCGTCTCCCATTTGATCTCCCGCCCGCCGGGAGCATAGTCGTGGCACATGAAGAGTCTCGTCGCCGGTGGAAGAGAAAGAACGCGCTTGATGGAGCGGTAAAGCACGTGTGCGTCGCCGCCAGGGAAGTCGGCTCGCGCAGTCCCTCCGTCTGGCATGAAGAGGGTGTCACCCACGAAAGCTGTGTCGCCGATGACGTGCGTCATGCACGCGGGCGTGTGACCCGGGGTCAGCATCGCGAATGCCGTCATCGAACCGATTTGATAGGTGTCGCCATCTTTGAACAGGCGGTCGAACTGACTGCCGTCGCGCTGGAACTCGGTGCCTTCGTTGAAGATCTTGCCGAAGACTTTCTGCACGATCTTGATGTTCTCACCGATGCCGAGCTTGCCGCCGAGCTTTTCCTGGATGTAGGGCGCGGCCGAGAGATGATCGGCGTGCGCATGCGTCTCGATCAACCATTCCACCTTTAGACAATGATCTCTGACGAATTTGATGATCTTGTCAGCCGACTGGTAGCTGATGCGGCCCGCCGCATAGTCGATATCCATTACGCTGTCGATGATGGCGCAGGACGTCGAGTTACGATCCTTTACGACGTAGCTCACCGTGTTGGTATGCGCGTCGAAGAATGCGGTGACCTCGGGCTTTATCGTGAGATCGACGTCGTGGGGGATAGGTGACATGTCTCTGTCCTTCGATGTTTATGCCTTGTTGACGAGCTGCGGTCGCATAGCAGGCCGGTTCGGCCTTAGCGCACGGCGAGCTGCAGCCATGCCGATGAGCATGGAGGCCGTGAATACAAGTGCGGACTCGTAACCGAGCGCTGCAGCGGCCAAAGCTGGACCGGGACAGAAACCGGCAAGCCCCCAGCCGATACCGAAGATGGCCGCGCCCGCAACCAATCGAGTGTCAACTTCCGACGCTTGAGGTAACTGGAATTTCGCCGCGAACCAGGGCGCTCGTCTTCGGAACGCTAGCCGATAGCCCACCGCCGTTACGATGACTGCGCCGCCCATTGTGAGCGCCAGGCTTGGGTCCCAGCTTCCGGCCAGATCGAGAAAGCCGATCACTTTGGCCGGATTGATAAGGCCAGATACGACAAGGCCCAACCCAAAGACGAGGCCTGAGAGGAATGTGGCCAGCGCCGTCATCGGGCGATTCCTGCGAGCAGGTGATGCGTTATGAAAACGGTCATCAAGGCCGCCAGCATGAACGTGCCCGTCGCGACTATGGATCGCCAAGAGAGACGCGCCAGCCCGCACAGGCCGTGCCCGCTGGTACATCCGCTGCCAGTAACTGCACCAAAACCGACGAGCAACCCAGCGACGATGAGCACCGGGGTGCTTACACTCTGGTCGATCTCGATGGGGGCCGTGACTGCTTGCGCGAGCCACGGCGCCAGCATTAGGCCGGCAACGAATGCCAGCCGGACGAACCAGTCCGTGTCCTCGAACGGCGGCAGAAGACGGGAAAGGAAGCCGCTCACGCCGGCAATACGACCCGTCGCCAGCATGAGCAAAGTGGCGGCGATGCCAATCAGAAGACCGCCCAGCGTTGCGCCAATAGGGGTGAAGTGAGTCATCGGCTCTCCCTTCCGATCACGGCTTCGTTCGGGAGCAAGAGGAGACGCCCGCAATGCTGTAGGCGGGGCAGAAGCGCGCGAGCCCTGTCAGTAGCGGGATCAGACCAACGAGCCCCCAGAGCGTTTTAGGCCCGACAAAAACCAGGCTCAGAAGGGCGATGCCAACGATGATCCGCGCGTGGCGATCCAATTTGCCGATGTTTGAAGTCATGGCCTCCCTCCAGAAGTCTGCAGGTTGGCATACAGGCGCGCGCTCGAGGGGTCTGTGACCTAGTCACAAACGCGAATTTAAGGTGCGTCGGCGAGCTGACGCAGGGCCTCCGGACGAGCTAGATCGACTGCCCCGCGTGAAGTCGTGATCCATCCCCGCCGCTGAAACTCACTAAGCTGCCGGCTAATGACCTCGCGCGCGGTTCCGAGCTCGGAAGCAAGCTGCTGATGTGTCAGGTCGATATGGCTTTTGTCCCGACCGAGCTCCAAAAGCTTCTGCGCCAACCGCACGTCGATCCGCGAGAACGCGACTTCCTCGATGACGCGAAAGAGATTGGTGATACGCACGCTGAAGGCGGTGAAGACAAATCTTCGGAACGCTGCAGAGCGGGCGATCAGTTCGTCGAAGGTTGCACGAGGTATAGCAACGGCTTCGACATCCGTTTCTGCAATGCCCTCGGCCTGATATTCTTCGTATCCCATGAGGCAAGCGGTGGTCAGCGCGCAGCTCTCCCCGGCGGATACTCGGTAGAGCACGATCTCCCGGCCGTTCTCCGATACCTGCTGAACGCGAACCGTTCCTTCAAGAAGCAATAGGTAGGCATCGGGTGCCTGCCCCGGTCCAAAAATCCGAGTACCCGCTGTTAGGCGCACAACTTTGCTCGTCCCGATAAGGGGCCTCGCGACCTCCGGCTCAAGTTGTTTCAGCCCCGGGAAAGCGCCAATCCAATCCGCAGTTGTCACTCGACCCGTCCCCCCACCCCATCTATTGGGTGCAATTATTTTTGAGTGAGTGCAGTCAAAGCCTGCTGCGAATCCCCAAGCGGGGACATGTCAACTTCAGTGACCGCGCCTAAGCCTCTAGCACCTCCTGAACGATAGCAATGCCAAGTCCATCGCCACGCTCCATCTATCAGTATGTCAGATGCAAATGTCCGCTTTTGTATAAATGCGGACTAGCTGGCGTCTCAGACCCATCTATCGTCATCGAGTGTCAACAGAGACGGACACCCCTTTTCTGAGGGCTTTCTGATTGCGGGACAAGAAACCGCTAAAAGCTCAATAAAATCATAGGCAAAAATGGACGTTGGCGCTCCCTACGGGAGTCGAACCCGTCTTTTCAGATTGAAAATCTGACGTCCTAACCGATAGACGAAGGGAGCGGCCGTCGGCAACAAGAGGCACCCTATAAGCGGCTTTGACCGGCTTTGGCAAGCCGAGTGCGCACCCATTTCCTGCGACAGGATGGGCCATGATCGGCGGCGCTCTTATTTTACTGGCGGCGCGGGTCGGCAGCGTCCTCAATTTGCAGTTCGATACGCTCGCGGCCGCCCCAAGTGTCGCGCCGTAAATGACCCGCGACGTGTAGCGGCATTCCGCCCGCCGACATCAAAAGATCGCCCAACGGCTGCCCTGCCGCGCGAAATGCGACGCCGTCGAGGCGAGAGCCGTCACCGCCTTCCAGAATGACGCGGATGTGGGCTTCGCCGATCAGCTTGGCGAACTTGACGCGATGCGCCGGCAACGCGAAACGCGCTTCCGAGTTGCCCTGCCCGAACGGGCTGACGCGCTCGATCAGATCCATCAGCTCCCGCGTCGCGCCGGAGGCAACGATCGAGGCATCGATGTCGAGATGCGCCGTGTCGCCGACGCCCTGCGCGGCCGCGCCGAGTTGAGCGAGCATGAACGTCTCCAGCGCCGGAAGGCCGTCTCTGCTCACCGTCAGGCCCGCTGCCATGGCGTGGCCGCCGCCCTTCGCCAAGAGGCCCGCGGTGACAGCTCCACGTACTGCGGCTCCGAGATCGACGCCCGGGACGGATCTGAGCGAGCCCGTACCCATTGCGCTTGCCTCCCAGGCGATCACGCATGCGGGCCGGCGGAAGCGCTCGACAAGGCGGCTTGCTACGAGGCCGACCACGCCCTTGTGCCACGTCTCCGACGCGACGATGAGAATGGCCCGCGATGGATCTTCGGCAACCTGGCGATCGGCGATCGCGAGCGCCTCTTCGAGCACCGCCGTCTCGATGTCCTTGCGTTCCTTATTGAGGCGATTGAGCAGCTCGGCGATGCGCTGCGCTTCGACCGGGTCGGAGGTCGAGAGAAGCGTCGCGCCAAGGGCGGCGTTGCCGATGCGGCCGCCCGCGTTGATGCGAGGCCCGAGTATGTAGCCCAGATGATAGGGTGTCGGCGGCACCGTCAGGCCAGCCGCGTCGGCCAGAGCCGTCAGGCCCGCGTTCTCTCGCGCGCGCATCACGGCGAGGCCTTTTTTGACGTAGGCGCGATTGAGGCCGACCAACGGAACGACGTCGGCGACCGTCGCGAGCGCCACGAGATCGAGCAAGGCCAACAGGTCGGGTTCGCGGGTGGACGCATAAAATCCGCGCCGCCGCAGTTCGCGCGCCGTCGCGACGAGCACGAGGAATACGACGCCGGCGGCGCAGAGCATCCCCTGCCCCGAAATGTCGTCCTGGCGGTTCGGATTGACGATGGCCTGGACGTCGGGCAGCCGCTCGTCCGCCTGGTGGTGGTCGATGATGACGACGTCGGCGCCGAGCTTACGCGCAACCGCGAGCGGTTCGTGGCTTGTCGTTCCGCAGTCGACCGTCACGATAAGCTTCGCGCCTTCTTTGACGAGCGTCTCGATGGCAGCAGCGTTCGGGCCATAGCCTTCGAAAATGCGGTCCGGGATGTAGATGCGCGCGGGCGTGTCATGATGCTCGAGAAAGCGATGCATGAGGGCCGAAGAGCACGCACCATCGACATCGTAATCGCCGAAGATCGCGACATTCTGCTTGGCCTCTATCGCGTCGGCGAGGCGTGCTGCCGCCTTCTCCATGTCGCGGAGCGAGCTTGGGTCCGGCATCAAGGCTTTGAGCGTCGGATCGAGAAAGGTTGCGACGTCGTCCAGCGCGACTCCGCGCGCGGCGAGGACGCGGCCCATCAGCTCGGGCAATCCGTGACGCTGGCTGATGGCCGTTCCGAGAGGTCTTAGATGTTGCGGTAGACGCTCGCGCCAGGCGAACCCGCGCGCACTTTTGTCAACGCCGAGAAAAGCACGCTCTGCGCCGCCGTCCAATTCCTTCGTTGCGAGATTCGTGCGCAATCGATCACCCAAGAGTCTTTGTTGGCGCACGGCGGCCCCCTGCCGGGAGCCGGCCGCCGTGCACGTTTGATAAGGCTCAGGTTGTAGGTCGATTCGGTCTATCCGGCGGCGGGGGCTCGCGTTGTATCCACTGCGAAGCGAGCCACTTGCCGTTCCGGACCTTCCCTGCCCTCAGATGAAGCGCGATCCGACGTTGCGGACCGTCGACTTAATGCGGCGGACGGTGCCCGTCTTCGAGCGCATCACCACCGTTTCGGTCTCGGCGAAGTCGCCGCTGATGCGGACGCCCTTCAGAAGGGAGCCATCGGTCACGCCGGTCGCCGAGAAGACGACGTCGGCGGAGGCCATGTCCTCGAGCTTGAACTTCCGATTGATGTCGGTAATGCCCATCTTCTCGGCGCGCTGACGCTCTTCATCCTTCATCGGCATGAGACGGCCCTGGATCTGACCGCCGATGCAGCGCAGGGCTGCGGCCGCTAGGACGCCTTCGGGAGCGCCGCCCGAGCCCATGTAGATGTCGATGCCCGTTTCCTTCGGATCGGTCGTCCAGATCACGCCTGCGATATCGCCGTCCGGAATGAGCGACACGCCGGCACCGGCTTCGCGCACGGCGCGGATCAATTCGGCGTGGCGCGGCCGGTCCAGGATGCACGCCATGATTTCGGAGATCGGCACGCCCTTCGCCTTCGCGAGCGCTGCGAGATTTTCGGCTGGCGACGCATCAAGATCGACGACACCTTCGGGATAGCCGGGTCCAACCGCGATCTTGTTCATGTACATGTCGGGCGCGTGCAGCAATCCGCCCTTCTCGGATATCGCCAACACGGCAAGCGCGTTCGGCATCGATTTGGCGCAGATGGTCGTTCCCTCGAGAGGATCGACCGCGATATCGACTTCGGGACCCTCGCCCGTGCCGACCTTCTCGCCGATGTAGAGCATCGGCGCTTCGTCCATCTCACCTTCGCCGATGACGACGGTGCCTCTGATTTCGACGCGGCCGAGCTCGCGGCGCATCGCATCGACGGCGGCTTTATCGGCTGCCTTCTCGTTGCCGCGGCCTCGCAGGTGCGCCGCCGCGATGGCGGCAGCTTCGGTCACTCGTGCGAGCTCGAGCACCAAAATCCGATCGAGACCCGGCCCGTGCGTGCCGTTCGATTGCTCAGCTCTGCTCATCTTGATGTCCTTCCACGCGGGGGTCTAAGGGAAAATCAAAGCTCTTCAATTCGGATCATCTGCGGGCGTTCGGTGACGTTGCCGTCTTTCTCGATCGTTTCGAGCGCCCTGCGCATTGCTTCTTCCGTCGTCTCATGGGTGATGATGATGACGGGCTGATCTGCTTTCTTCGGAACCCGCGAGCCTACGCGCGGGGCGTGCAACGTCTGCGGGCGATGCTGCACGATGCTTTCGAGCGAGATGTTCTGGTCGCCCATGCTCTTGGCGATGTTCGCCATGGCGCCCGGCTTATCATACAGCGCCAGCCGGACGTAATACGAGCCGTAATGCTGATCGAGCTTGGCGCGCTTGTGAGCTTTCAGCTGCGCAACGGGCGTGACGAACGGCGGTACGACGAGACCACGGGCGATATCGAGGATATCGCCGGCGACGGCGGACGCGGTCGGTTTCGCACCCGCACCTGGCCCGACAAGCAGAATATTCCCCGAGAAATCGCCATCGATCGCAACAGCGTTCGTCACGCCTGAAACTTCAGCGATTGCGAAATCCTTGGCGATCAGAACCGGCGAGACCCGGGCTTCGATGCCGCTGTCGGTCTCGGTTGCAACGCCGAGCAGCTTGATGCGGTAGCCCAGACTATCGGCCGCCTCGATATCCGCCTGCGTGATTGACTGAATGCCTTCGACATGAATTTGCTCGAAGGCGACCCTCGTTCCGAAGGCGAGGCTCGTCAAAAGCGCGAGCTTGTGCGCGGCGTCGAAGCCGCCGATGTCGAACGTCGGATCGGCTTCGGCGTATCCCAGCGCCTGCGCTTCCTTCAAGACATCGGCGAAGGTGCGCTTTTCGGTCTGCATCTGCGTCAGGATGTAGTTGCAGGTGCCGTTCAGGATGCCGTAGACGCGCTTTACGCGATTGGCACCCAGGGCTTCACGAAGCGTCTTGATGACCGGGATGCCGCCCGCGACGGCCGCCTCGAAATTCAAGGCGACGCCGTTTTTCTCCGCAAGGCGCGCAAGCTCGATGCCGTGCTTTGCAAGCAGCGCCTTGTTGGCGGTGACGACGTGCTTCTTGGCGTTGAGGGCCGCTTCGACCGCGTCTTTCGCAACGCCATCCTCGCCGCCGATCAACTCGACGAAAACCGAATTCGAGGGATCGCGGGCTAGGGCGACGGCATCGTGGAACCATTTGACGCCGTCGACGGCGATGCCCCGCTCCTTGGTGTGGTTGCGGGCAGAGATTCCGGTGACGCGAATTTCGCGGCCGATGATGTTGGCGAGGTGAGGTCCGTTGGCTTGAAGCAGTCCCAGCAGGCCACCGCCAACCGTGCCTAGTCCGGCAATACCAAGTGTGAGAGGTTCCATGGGGATGATTATCGGCTAGCGGATTTTCTGGGACTGGAGACTGGGTGGACTGGTTCGGCTGATTCCGAGAAAAGCTTCTTGATCGACCGCGCAGCCTGACGAATTCGCTGCTCGTTTTCTACGAGAGCGATACGAATGAAGCCCTCCCCGTATTCGCCGAAGCCAACGCCCGGAGAAACGGCGACATCGGCTTTCTCGATCAGCATTTTCGAAAATTCGACCGAGCCCATATCGCGATAGCGCTCGGGTACCGGCGCCCAGGCAAACATCGTTGCGGGCGGCGGCGGAACGGGGAAGCCTGCCTTGCCGAAGCTTTCGACGAGCACGTCACGGCGGCTCTTATACATCGCGCGAATTTCGTCGACGCAATCCTGCGGCCCGTTGAGGGCAGCGGCAGCCGCGACCTGGATCGGCGTGAAGGCGCCGTAATCCAGATACGACTTCACGCGCGCGAGCGCGCCGATCAGGCGTTCGTTGCCGACGGCGAAGCCCATGCGCCAGCCAGGCATGTTGTAGGTTTTCGAGAGCGACGTGAATTCGACGGCGATATCCTTCGCGCCTGGAACCTGCAAAACCGAAGGCGGCGGTTCGTCGTCGTAATAGAGTTCGGCGTAGGCGATGTCGGATAGAATGATAACGCCGAGCTTCTTCGCGAGCGCGACCGCTTCCTTATAGAAGTCGAGCCCGACCACCATTGCCGTCGGATTGGATGGGAAGGAGATCACGACCGCCAAGGGCTTCGGGATCGAGTGCTTGACCGCGTGCTCCATGGCGCGGAGGAAATCGTCGCCGTTACTCGCCGGGAGATGACGCAACGAGGCGCCCGCGATGATGAAACCGAAGGCGTGGATCGGATAGGTCGGATTGGGTACCAGCACCACGTCGCCCGGCGCCGCGATCGCCTGCGCGATATTGGCGAAACCTTCCTTCGACCCGAGCGTCGCCACGATCTCGGTTTCGGGATCGAGCTTCACGCCGAACCGCCGCTCGTAGTAAGCGGCCTGCGCCTTGCGCAATCCGGGTATGCCTTTGGATGCCGAGTAGCGATGCGTGCGCGGCTTGTTGATCGTTTCGATAAGCTTATCGACGATATGTTTCGGCGTCGGCATATCGGGGTTGCCCATGCCGAGATCGACGATATCCGCACCGCGCGCACGGGCGGCCGCCTTCAAACGGTTCACTTCCGCAAAGACGTAAGGAGGCAGGCGCTTAATGCGGTGGAACTCTTCGTTCAAAGATCTTTACCCCTCGGCGCCGCAATAAAGCGGCAGTTAGTGTCGGCTTCAGCGAAGGTCCAAAAGTGTTACTTGGAGCCAAGCCTGCAGCCGGGCGCACCTTCGCGACCCTGCCCGGCGATTGCCTCTTTACGCTTGCGCCCCACGTCCCGTCCAGTCCGGAGCGCGCCGCAGCAAAAAATGGCCTCAAGGGCCGCCTTCCGGGCGATTTTTCGCAGCGCGGGAGCGAACGTGCCGCGGCCATGATGATGCCATCTCCGCCTACCTAATCCTGATCCCCGGCATGTCCGATTCGCCCTTGATTCAACCTCTGCCTTGACGGCACAGTCTCTGAGAGTTTCGGCAGGAACGAGCCCACCCCGCGCCGGCGGGACAAGAACAGAAAGCTTCTAAAGTCGCCATGCCGCAAGACAGCCACGAGTCGCCGCCGCTTTTCTCCGCGTACCACATTTCGGACCCGGAAACGTTTGCCTCGAACCTCCTCAAGGCCTTCGAACGCGGCAGCGTGGCGTTTGCCCAGCTTGCCGAGCGTCCGGATGCGAAAATAGGCCCTTACACGCCGGCGAGCGAGTTTTCGGCTGCGACCGAGACGGTTTCGGCGCTCGTGAGAAAATGGCTTTCCGATCCGGTCAAGCTTTCGGAGGCGCAGGCCGAATTCGTCAGCCAATTCGCGGCACTTTGGAACAACGTGTTCCTCCGCATGATGGGCCTCCCCGTTCCGCCGCTCATTCAGCCCGCACCCAACGACAATCGCTTCAAAGATCCGGACTGGGACAACAACCCGTTCTTCGACTTCTGCAAGCAGGCCTATCTTCTCGCCTGCAAGTGGGCGGAGGATCAGCTAGCGTCGACGCCGGACCTGGAGCCGCACGAGCGCCATCGCGCCGAGTTCTATCTGCGGCAACTGACGAGCGCCTATTCGCCGTCGAACTTCCCCGCGACAAATCCTGAAGTGCTGCGGGAGACGATCGCCACCAACGCGGAGAACCTTCTCAAGGGGGCGAACCTGCTGGCGGAAGACCTGAAGCGTTCGGGCGATCTGATGAAGATCAGCCAGACCGACGCGAACGCGTTCGAACTCGGCCGCAACCTGGCGACGACACCTGGCAAGATCGTCTTTCAGAACGAGCTTCTGCAGCTCATTCAATATGCGCCGACGACCGAGCGGGTTCGCTCGCGGCCTTTGATCATGGTGCCGCCTTGGATCAATAAATATTACATTCTCGATCTGACGGCTTCGAAGAGCCTCATCAAGTACGTCGTCGACCAGGGCTTCACGGTGTTCGTCGTGTCGTGGGTCAATCCGGACGAGCGGCTCGCGGAGAAGACGTTCGAGGATTACGTGCTCGAAGGCATTCTTGAAGCGGTGCGCGCCGTGCAAGAGGAGACGGGCGTCGAGCAGATCAACGCGCTTGGCTATTGCGTCGGCGGCACGGCGTTGGCGACCGGCCTCGCCTATCTCGCCCAGCGCGGCGAAGAGCCTTTCAAATGCTGCTCGCTGCTGACAACGCAGGTCGATTTCTCGCTGGCCGGCGATCTTCTGCTTTTCACCGACGACATGCAGCTTGCGGGCTTGGACGCACTCATGAACGAGCGCGGCTTCCTTGACGGCTCGCGCATGGCGAACGTCTTCAACATGATGCGGCCGCGCGACCTCATCTGGCCTTACGTGGTCAACAACTACCTGCTCGGCAAAAAGCCGTTTCCGTTCGACCTCCTGTACTGGAATCAGGATTCGACACGAATGGCGGCGGCCAACCACAAATACTATCTGCGCGAATTCTATAACGAGAACCGGCTCGCGAAAGGCGAAATGACGCTTGGCGGCATCAAGCTCGATCTGAAGCAGGTGAAGCTGCCGATCTTCTCGGTCGCGACGCGCGAGGACCACATTGCGCCGGCGGCTTCCGTGTTCCGCGGGATTCAAATGTTCGGTGGCCCGGTGGAATTCGTCCTTGCCGGGTCGGGCCATATCGCGGGCGTCGTCAATCCGCCGGAGAAGGTCAAATACCAGTACTGGACCGGTGGGAAGGCGATGACCAGCGTCGCCAAGTGGGAAGCTTCCGCCACCGAGCATCCGGGATCGTGGTGGCCGTACTGGATCGATTGGCTGTCGCAACAGTCGGGCGGCTGGGTTCCCGCGCGTGTTCCTGGAGCGAAGCTTGGCGCCATCGAGGATGCGCCCGGTTCCTACGTCAAGGCGCGCTAGCGGCCCATCATATGCGGTTGGAACGTGCCGCCCGGAACCCGGCCGCGCAGACTGCCCGTAGGCCAACCGGTCAGGCCAATTCGAACTCGCCCTCGTAGTCGACGGGCCAGAGCACCGTGAACTCCTCCGCGTCGAGATTGCGAAACGCGACGGCATTGATGTCGAGTTCGTCGGAGGCATCCTCGACGATCGGCTCGATCTTCTCCCAGACTTTCGCGGCGTTCTTGGCCAGCAGAATGAGGTTGATCACGCCGTCGCCGGGCTCGTGGCCATCGACTTCGGCGGCGGTCGAGCTGCCCAGAACTTCGATCAAGCGATCCTCGAGTGCGATGACCCTTTCAAGGGTGTCGTCGTCGTCGCCCTGAAACTGGAGGACAAGCTGATGGTTCATGGTCCCTTTCCTGCCGGCGTCTGAACGGCAGCCAGCGCCTGTTCGAGATCGCCAATAATATCGTCCAAATCCTCGATGCCGATCGATAGTCTGACAACGTCCGGCCCCGCTCCGGCGGCTATTCGCTCGTCATCCTGTAGTTGCCGATGCGTCGTCGATGCCGGATGAATGACAAGGCTACGCGTGTCCCCGATGTTGGCGAGAAGACTGAAGAGGTTCAACCCCGAAACCAGCTTCACGCCCGCTTCATATCCGCCTTTGACGCCGAAGGTGAAGACGGCTCCCGCGCCTTTTGGACAAATCTTTTTCTGGATTTCGTGGCTCGGACTTCCCGCAAGCCCAGCGTAGCTGACCCAGGCAATTTTCGGATGGGCACTGAGCCACTTCGCAACGGCCAGGGCGGAGTCCGACTGGCGTTGCATTCGGAGCGGCAAAGTCTCGATGCCGGTGAGCAGGAGAAAGGCGTTGAATGGCGAGATCGCGGGACCGAGGTCCCGCAGTCCGAGGACGCGCGCGGCGATGGCAAACGCCATCGGGCCGAAAGCTTCAGCCAGCTTCACGCCATTGTAGGAGGGGTTTGGGTCGACCAGCGATTTATAGCGATGGCGGCTTCCCAACCAGTCGTAGGTTCCGCAATCGACGATGGCGCCGCCGATCGAGTTGCCATGACCACCGATGAACTTCGTGAGGCTATGAAGGACGATATCGGCACCGAAATCCTTAGGCTTGCAGAGATAGGGCGTCGCCAGCGTGTTATCGACGATGAACGGGACCCCGGCCTTTTTGGCGATTGCCGCGATGGCTGGAAGATCAACGACAATTCCGCCCGGATTGGCGATGCTCTCGCAGTAGATGGCGCGCGTCCGGGGCGTGACCGCGGCGGCGATGGATGCCGGATCCGTGGCATCGGCCCATGCGACCTGCCAGCCGAACTTCTTGAATGCGTGATTAAACTGATTGACCGAGCCGCCGTAGAGCTGCCGCCCAGCCACGAACTCATCGCCCGGCTCGAGAAGCGTGTGGAAGGTCAAGAGCTGCGCCGCATGCCCGGACGCGACCGCGAGGGCGGCGGAACCGCCTTCAAGCGCTGCGAGACGCGCCTCCAGCACCGATTGCGTTGGGTTCGTTATGCGGGTGTAGATGTTTCCAAACGCCTGCAGGCCAAACAGCGCCGCAGCGTGGTCAACATCGTTAAACACGTAGGATGTGGTCTGGTAGATCGGCGTTGTGCGCGCGCCGGTCGACGGATCAGGTGTCGCCCCCGCATGAACTGCCGCGGTCGCGAATTTCTGGGTTGGCGTTGACGGCATAACCTGGCTCCTGGTCGCGAAGTTGCCGCGAAGGTGGAGCCCAGTCAGGACGAGCCTGTCAACCGGTTAAGCTCGTCAACACCGATTCAAAGTTTTGCGAATTGCCCGGCGATCCCGCAGTGCCACTTCTGGATGACCCAGTTGGGGTGTTCACCGGCCCACTTAGCCATCTCGATCTGGCCGTTCGACATGCATTGCTGAGCGCTGACCCGTTCGCCTTCGAAATTCAGGGTGACATCTCTGCAACGCGACGGCTGATCAACCATGCAGACGGCGAAGACAAGCTCAATCATAGGACCTCCAGGTGTTGGTCGGCCGACCGCTCGTTAAAGCGATCCGGTTAGCCCTGGGCGGTTCCTCGTGTCTGCTTTTTGTTCATTCGCGGGAAGAATGGGCCAAGTATGAAGGAAATTATACATTGCACAAGAACGCGGCTGTCGCAGGTCCTGCCTATTCTGAAGTCATGAGGGATTTGCCGCAGGAATGTGGCCGAAAGACCCCGCATCGGCCCTCAAATCGTATCGCTTGCGCCACACTTCCGCCTTGCCAGGATTGGTATCGCATTCGATAAGCATGCGCGAAGGCAACAATTGATTCGATTTTTGCGGAAACGGCCAACACCGAACTTGTGCAAGGCGGGGTGTCGGAGCGATGTGACTGGGGTGAGTCGCGGGGCGGACTTTGTAAGGCGGCAGATCAGAATATGATTAATCAGGGGGCTGAGGCGGCCCAAAGTGCAGCGTTCGACGGCGTGCACGCAACTCCTGCACCGACCGTCGGTTGGTTCGTCCGGCGCTCGGCGCTCTGGATCGGGATCATCACCATCGCCATCGTGTTCGCTTGCACGCTCTATGCGCTGGCGAGCCAAGTCGGAGCGGACGACATTCGCGTTCCGAGAGCCGCGGAACCGACGCTGAAGGTTTGAGGCGTCCCGAGTTTTATCTACCTGCCAAGCCGGATTTTCCGAGCCCCTGCGCGCGACGCGATCGCGCCGCAGCGCGATCCGCTATCGCCGGATCGTGAAGGTTTCATCCCGTGTTCAGGCCAGACCTGGCATGGTACAAACCTGTCTTGCTCCTTAGAGCGTTTTGCTTGCAAAATTTCAGTGGGTACAAGTCTGTCCGTTGTTCCAACTTTTGAAATAACTGATCTTTTCTGAAGGAATTCGATAAATTTGCCTGCGGTTTACCTTTGATGCTGCGTAGTAAGCTCCGATACCTTGTATTTGGACCATCCTTACTCCAATCATCTTTGGTCGGTTCGAGCCCGAGGGACGCGTCGGAATGACGGAGCAGCAAAAGAAGTTTCCAGAGTTCTATGTCACTGCTCCACAGCCATGCCCGTATTTGCCGGGCCGGCTTGAGCGCAAACTCTTCACGCACCTGACGCACGACAAGCCGCCGGAATTGGTCGACCGGCTGCTCACGACTGGTTTTCGGCGCAGTCAAAACATCGCTTACGTTCCTTACTGCGAAGGCTGCCAAGCCTGCATCTCGGTGCGCGTGCTCGTCGATGAATTCCAACCAGATCGCTCGATGCGCAGGAGCTGGAACAGGAACTCGTCACTCGTTGCTCAGCGTACGGCGCCAACGCCGACGATGGAGCAATTCAGGCTCTTCCGCGCATACATCGATGCGCGCCACAGCGATGGCGGAATGGCGGACATGACGATCCTCGACTATCGGATGATGGTCGAAGACACGGTGATCGAAACCTTCCTCACCGAATACCGGCAGAAGCCTGCCGACGCCACGGATCTCGATTTCGACTCCTGGCCGCTGAAGGCGGTCGCGCTTTGCGACCGGCTCACCGACGGCATTTCCATGGTCTACAGCTTCTACGATCCCGCGGACGCGGACGCGGGGCTCGGCACCTACATGATCCTCGAACACATCGCGTTCGCGCGGCGGATCGGACTACCGCACGTCTATCTGGGCTATTGGATCGATGGCTCGCGGAAAATGGCCTACAAGACGCGCTTCAAACCGCAAGAGCGTCTCGGGCCCGACCGGTGGGAACGCGTTTCCAACGGCGACGAAGACTGAAGCCAGCCGGGCTTATTTGGCGAGTTCGGCATCGAGCTTCTCGAACATGTAAATCCATTTGGCCGACTGCGTGTCGACGAGCATTTTCATGCGCGCGCGCAGCTCGAGCAGCAACGCGCAATCGGGCGCGGCGGCGTTTGAGCCTTCCTGCCCCATCGAGGCGATCGCCGATAACAATTCGTCCGACGTCTTGTCGTAGACGGCTGTTTTATCGTCTTTCACGAAGGGCTTTGCCTGCGCGATGAAGTCGTCATGCGACCAGTGGCGCTTTTCCTTCAGTTCGCGCAGCTTTTCCTGGAAGACGGGGCGGTTCTGATTGTTTAAGTCACGCAGGCTTCCTGCCGCCGCTTCGACGGCGGACTCGAATTCTTCCTTGCTGCAAGTCGCCGGGGTTTCGTCCGCCCGAAGACCGGGACAGCCCCCAACAATCGCAAGACCTATGCCGGCGGCGGCGATGGCCGCGCATCTTCTGAGCCCACCCATGGCCGGCAGTCGTAGCTTTGCTCAAGCATTGCGACAAGCGCCGGCAATCAACATCCCGAACTAAAAGCGCGGACCGAATGAATTGGATCGTGGGAATCCCTTCGGAGCCACACGTCCCGCTTGCGCGCGGTCGCCGACCCACTCCTTCAATTCGCTCCAGGACAAGGTAAATTCGCGGCCTGCGCTGTCGAGCCAGGTCAGGCCGGCCGACTTCTTGAAGACGCGGGCATCGGACAGCGCGCCGTCCTTGAAGCGCTGCAGGATGACGCCCTTACCGCGCGTCATCTCGTTAACCTCGTCGAGCTTGAAGATCAGGAGCTTGCGGTTTTCGCCGATGGTCGCGACCTGGTCGCCTTCAACCGGAACGCAGACGCGCGCCTCCTCGGGCTCGGTGACGTTCAGAATCTGCTTGCCCTTTCGGGTCGAAGCGATGACCTCTTCCTCCGGGACGATGAACCCGTAACCGCCGGTCGATGCGACGAGCAATTTGCGCGCGGGATCGTGGACGAAAACTTCCGCGACGTCGTGATTTTCCTCGAGATCGATCATGAGGCGCAACGGTTCGCCGTGGCCACGGCCGCCGGGAAGCGCGCCAGCCTCAAGGGTGAAAAACCGTCCGTTCGTCGCGAAAAGAACGAGCTTATCCGTCGTGAACGCCTTGATGGCGCGTTTCAACTCGTCGCCTTGCTTGAACTCGAGCTTCGACAGGTCGTCCTGGTGGCCCTTCAGGGCGCGGAGCCAGCCTTTCTCGGACAGGATGACCGTGATGGGTTCCTTCTCGACCAGGGCTGCCGCGAGATCGACTTCCACCTCCGGCGCATCATCGAAGGTCGAACGGCGCCTGCCAAGTGGCGTCTTCTTCGAGTATTTCTCGCGCGTTTCCTTGACCTCTCCCGCGACGCGCTCCCATTGCAGCTCTTCCGATTTCAGAAGCTGCTTCAGCTCGCGGCGTTCTTTCGAGAGCTTGTCGTGCTCGGCGCGGATCTCGACTTCTTCGAGCTTCGACAACGACCGCAAGCGCAGGTTCAGGATCGCTTCGGCCTGAACTTCGCTGAGGCTGAATTTCGAGATCAGCTTCGCCTTCGGATCATCCTCGCGACGGATGATGCGGATCACCTCATCGATATTGAGGTAGGCGATCAGGTAGCCGTCGAGGACTTCGAGGCGATGCTCGATCTTTTTCAATCGATGCGTCGAGCGGCGGACCAGAACTTCAATGCGATGCTCGAGCCATTGCCAAAGCACGTCGCGCAGATCGAGCACGTTCGGGATTTGGCCGGCCGAAAGCACGTTCATGTTGAGGCTGACGCGGACATCCAGTTCCGTCAGCCGGAACAGACTTTCCATCATCAGAACGGGATCGACCGTACGGCTCTTCGGCTCCAGCACGAGACGGATTTCTTCCGCGCTTTCGTCACGCACGTCACCGAGGAGCGGCAGCTTCTTCTCACTCATCAGATCGGCGATTTTTTCGACGAGCTTCGCCTTCTGTACGCCGTAGGGGACCTCGGTCACGACGATCTGATAGCCGCCGCGCGTGGTTTCTTCCTTGCTCCAGCGGGCGCGCACGCGAAAGCCGCCGCGGCCGGTTTTGTAGGCTTCGAGTATCTGCTCCCGCGGCTCGACAATGACGCCACCCGTCGGAAAGTCGGGCCCCGGGATCATCTCGACGAGCTTCTCGATCGTCGCGTTCGGGTGCTTGATCAGATGCAGCAGCGCGTGGCACAGCTCGTCGACGTTGTGGGGCGGAATGCTCGTCGCCATGCCGACGGCGATACCGGTCGAGCCGTTGGCAAGCAGGTTCGGAAACGCCGACGGCAGCACAACCGGCTCTTCGACGCGGCCATCGTAGTTCGGGCGGAAATCGACCGTTTCCTCGTCGATGCCTTCCAGGATGAGCGCGGCGATCTCGGTCATGCGCGCTTCGGTGTAGCGCTCGGCGGCCGGATTATCGCCGTCGATGTTGCCGAAGTTGCCTTGGCCGTCGACGAGCGGATAGCGCACCGCGAAATCCTGCGCGAGACGCGCGAGGGCGTCGTAGATCGCGGCATTACCGTGCGGGTGGTAGTCGCCCATCACCTCGCCGACGATCTTGGCGCACTTGATGTAGCTGCCCTCCGGATTGAGGCGCAGCTCGCGCATCGCATAGAGGATGCGGCGATGGACAGGCTTCAAGCCGTCGCGCACGTCGGGGAGCGCGCGATGCATGATCGTCGACAGAGCATAAGCCAGATAGCGCTCTTCCAGAGCGGTCCGGAGTTCGACGGGCTCGATCGGGCCCTCGCCCGGCAGAATCGGTTTTGTGGTCATGGCGCTTCCCTACAGCGCCGCCGGGGCGCTCTCAAGCCTGGGCGACCTTGCGTCCTACGGCGGGTGTGCTGCGCCGCGCCATTTGGACGCAAAATGGCATGCCGCAGGTGCCCGCCGGCCACTCTTCCACAAAGAGGGGTCGCAGCTGGCCGGGACCGGTGGCATCGAGGGACGCCGGCAGCTAAATCTCCAGCACTATCAAGCTCAGCGGGATGTAATTGGGTAATGGCTGCTCTTGTGCCGGACCTGCCGCAGGTCGAACAGCACATCGTCGAAATCACGAACAAGGCGCGGCAAGACCAGAAGCTCGCGCCATTGAAGGTCAACGCGATACTTGCAAGAGCCGCGCGCGCCTACGCCGAACGGGTGGCGCGTAGCGGAACCTTCTCCCATTCGGCGGACGGACGCACGCCTGCCCAACGCGCGGACAGCGCCGGCTACAAGCATTGCGACATCGCCGAAAATCTCGCCATGGACGAGAACAGCCAGGGCTTCGATACCGGTGCCCTCGCTCTTCAGGCTATCGCGGGCTGGATGAATTCGCCTCCGCATCGCGCCAACATGATGCGTCCGTCCGTGACCGAGATCGGCGTGGGTGTTGCGCGCGCACCCGGTCCGAAGCCAAAGTTCATTTCGGTCGAACTCTTGGGCCGGCCCGCCACAGAAATCTATTCCTTCAAAGTACTGAACTTATCGAACGGCGGCGTCAGCTATTCCTTCGCGGGGAAGACGCGGGAGCTGAAACCGGGCACGTCGGCCGTTCTCACGGCCTGTTCGCCGGGGGAACTCGTGTTGTCGAAGCTTGGCAATTTCCTCTCAAATGCAACGGAAATTGCACGGACTCCCGCTGAAAATAAAAGGGTTTATGCGTTGAGATCGACTGCGATCGGCGGGACCGTGCTGGAGGTCTCCGCGCACGGGACGCTTCCTTAACCGTGTCGTTGCGGAACGTTTCCCCGGGTTCAGGCGTTGCCCCAGACTGGTACGAACCGGAATCGGAGACACCATGGAAGCACGCCAGCTCATAATCTATGTAGGTTTGAGTGTTGTGGCCGTGATTGCCGTCGTGGGCGGCGTCGCTGCTTATCAGCGCTCGCGGTCCGACGTATTGGTCGACGTCCCGGCCGTACGCATTGAGACCAACAAGGCCACCGGCGAGACGAAAGTCGATGCGCCGTTCGCTCACGTCGAAAAGGACGAGCACGGTACGCGCGTCGATGCTCCAGGCGTCAAGGTCGATGTGCCAGCGAATTAGACGTTCATGAATGCCTTACGCAAGTGCCGCCCGTCGCGCGATGGGCGGCACTTCTTTTGGTTCATCCGATCGTTCTGAGAATGCCACCTTCGACACGTAACGCCGCGCCGTTCGTCGCCGAGGCTTCCTTCGACGCAGCATAAACGACCATATTCGCGACCTCCTCGACCGTGGCAAAGCGTTGGAGGAGCGATGTCGGCCGGTGTGTCTGGACGAACGTTGCGGCCATCTCATCGGGCGTCTTGCTGTTCGCTGTGGCCATGGCTTTCAGAAAATCTTCGACGCCCTCGGATCGCGTCGGGCCGGGCAACACGGAATTGACGGTGACGTTCGTTCCGGCCGTCAACTGCGCGAGCCCCTGCGTGAGCGAAAGCTGCGCGGTTTTGGTGAGGCCGTAGTGGATCATCTCGGCGGGAATGTTCACCGCCGATTCCGACGATATGAAAATGATACGCCCCCAATTTCGTTCGAGCATTCCCGGCATGAATGCCCGCGACAGGCGCACACCCGACATCACGTTCGTCTCGAAGAAATGGGTCCAATCGGCGTCGGTAATCTCGAAGAACGGTTTCGGTTCGAAGATGCCGGCGTTGTTGATCAGAATGTCGACGGCCGGAGCCGCCTTGACTAGTGCAGCGCAGCCTTCGGCGGTGGAGACGTCGGCGGCTACCCCGGAGACCGCTGCAGCGTTGACGCTATGATGGACGGCGGCGATGCCCTTATCTACGCTTTCCTGACGCCGGCCGTTGATGACCACCTTGGCCCCTGCCCGCGCCAAGCCCTTTGCGATCGCGAGGCCTATGCCGACCGTCGACCCCGTGATGACGGCCGTCTTGTTTGTGAGATCTACTTTCATCGGACCAATCCAGTTCAAATTGTGCGCGTCAGAGCCCGAAGTCGAACGATTTCAGGTCGCTCGATATATTCCATCGCGGCGCCGCTGTTGATAGCCGTAAGATGCATGTCCGCATTCCGCCACCCCGGCCTGCAATGGGGCGAAACATTAACTTCGTATTCACGCGCTACCAGTGGATTTGAGCCAATTGGCTCCCTACCTAGGTTGGAGTCACAATCCTTTAACGCTCGCTTCTCCGGCGGAGATCGAATGGCAATCGAAATTGAACGAAAATTTGTCGTACGCGACGACGGCTGGCGGCAATTTGAGATCGGCTGCGCGCCCATCGAGCAGGGCTATTTCGCGCGCACGCCGCTGGTGAAAGCCCGCGTTCGCATCTTTGGTGAGAACGGCTACGTGACGCTGAAGAGCGCAAATGCGGCGGGTGCCGTGTCGCGGCAGGAGTTCGAATACAAGATACCGAAGGCGGATGCTACGGAGATGCTACGGCAGTTCAGCATGGAGTCTCCGATCAGGAAGGTTCGCTATGACGTTCCCTTCGAAGGAAACATCTGGACGGTGGACGTTTTCCAAGGGGCGAACGCCGGCTTGGTTCTGGCTGAAGTCGAACTCGAAAGCGCCGATCAATCGATCACGCTGCCTCCGTGGGTCGGCGATGAAGTGACGAGCGATCCGCGCTACGAGAACTCAAGCCTCGCCCGTTCGCCTTTCACAACCTGGAACCATCGGTGATTTCACCCGTGGAGCGCCGCTTGCCGATATGCGCGCGGCGATTGTCCCGTCCACCTGCGGAACGCGCGGGTGAAATGCGCGGGGTCCGAATAGCCGAGGTTCAAAGCGATATCCGTCACGGACGTCCGGCCCTCCTGCAGAAGCCGCTTCGCGTGGCGGCTTAGCAGATCGTCGACAAGATCGACGAAGGTGGTGCCGCTCTCGCCGAGCCGGCGTTGCAACGATCGGGGCGTCGTGCCGAGCTTGGTAGCGACCCAGGCAATACGCGGATAGCCCTCGTGCAGAGCGAGCTCCGTCACCGCAACCGTCGTCGCCAGAACATCGCTTTGGCGGGGAACAGGTGGCTCGCTGCCGGCAGCACACTCGTCCGATGCCGATCCTCCCGAATAGATCGTGTTTCCGAGCAGGGACGCATCGAACTCGATCGCTGGAACCGCGTGGCCATGCGAAACGTTCGCTGAAAAAATATCTTCAAGCGGCGCGCGGGGCGAGCCAAGAGGCAGCGCGGTCATCACCACGTTCGGGCGCCAACCTGGTCCGGCGTAACCGCGCACAACGTCCATCGCGTAGCCAAGCGCGAGAAACTCGTTGTGGTGTCGCCCGTCGGTTTCCGGTTCTATGAACTCGATCGACCAGCGGACACGCGGGCCGTGACGCGAGACGGTGAGAACGGTCGACGTCTGCAACATCACGTTCAGACCGGCGTCGGCGCGAAACATCGCATCGCGAAGCGTTTCGGCCTTACATACCCAGGCACCGAACGCGCTCAGGTCTTCACTCTTCACGGCCTGGCCGAGACGCGCACCGAAGTACGCATCGCCGGTCTCGCGTGCCGCTTTCTCGAGCAGGCGAAACTGCTCACGAAGCGGCACAATCAATTCGCGCTGCTCCAGAATTGCAAACGGCAGATCGACCTTACGAAGCACCCGCGCAATCGAGCCGCCGTGGCATTCCATGAATGCCGCTATGGGGCCAAGCGAGCTTGCCCTGGTAACTCCTGAAAGACGGGGCGCCATCGCTGCTTCCGGGCTCAATTTTCCCTCGAACGTGGCGCAAAATGGCAAGCAGGCGAAGCGGCTTCAAGTCACGTTAGCGTTATGAGCGCGCACGTTTTATGCGCGTGCTACCCAAACCAAGAAACCGGGGAAACCGATGACCACAGCCCTGCACGCGAAGCCCGCCGTGACGGTTCCGTTCGAAGACCATATTGATTGGTACACGCTCGAAGGCTTCCCGCACCTCGCCTATCACATCTGCGCGGTCGACGAGACAAAGCGCATCGTCGATATTCTCTTCAAGTTCGACGCCAATTCACAGATCGCGCTGCACCGGCACAAGGCCGACTACATCACCCTGACCCTTCGCGGAGAACTGCGCATTTACCGGCCGAACGGCGAGTTGAAAGAAATCCGGCCGACTGGGGCCTACGTCTCCGGAACCGCGGACGGCGAGCCGCATCGGGAGGGTGGCGGCAACGAGGACGTCATCGCGTTCTTCAGCAACCGGAACGTCGAAAATCTCGTCTACGAGATTCTCGACGACAATCTAAACACGGTTGCGACGCTCGGCATGGCGGAATTCAAAGCCCTCCACGCCGCCCAGCGCACTTAGTGCCAACCGTTATAGGGATCGTAGTCATCCATCGGAGCGTTCGCGCCGCGTGCATATGATCGCGGCGACGACGCGGCTTTTGCCTTTGCATTCGCTGCGATCTTGCCGCTGAGCGAGCGGACGACGGTGACTTCGGTTCCGACACGCACCAGCGACGCCAGATGCAGCACATTTTCGTTCAGCATGCGGAAGCAGCCGGACGATTCCGCCTTGCCGATCGACTTCGGATCGTTGGTGCCGTGAATGCGGTAGAGCGTATTGCCGAGGTAGATCGCTTTTACGCCGAGCGGATTGCGGATGCCGCCGAGCATCCGTTCAGGCAGCTCAGGCTTCCTCCGCCGCATGTCGGCCGGCGGATACCAATCCGGCCAATCGGCGACGCGCGAAACCTTTTCCTTGCCGGTCCACGTGAAGCCCTGACGCCCGACGCCGATCGAATAGGCGTAAGCCGACGTCGAACTCAGCACGTAATAGAGTTTTCGCGCGCCGGTATCGATGACGATCGATCCGGGTGAATAGGGCCCGCTGAACGCGATCACCGCGGGCGCGACGGGTCTGATGTAGGGCCTGTCGCCCCCGGTGGTTCCCGGCGTCTTGCTGAGGCGTGCTTCGTCGTCGGGCGAAGGCGCCGCATCCCAGGCGCCGTAATCGTCGCGTTCGTCGTAGCGCGAAGCCGGTGCCCTTCGATCGTTAAAATAGTCCCGGCCAGCGGGGCTTGGTTCGCTGTAGCGCTGATCGTCGTAGCGCGGACCGTCGCGATCGTCGTCGCCGGGATCGCCGTTGTAGCGCGGATCGTATCTCCGGGGATCGTCATCGCGATAGCTGGGGCGAACGTCGGCGCGCGGTCCTTCGCGGTTATCGTAACCGCGGTCGTTGAAGTAACGATCGTCCTGGGAATCCGCATCGGAATCGTCGTCGTCAGGCACGACCTGCAAGGGTGGCCGCCGGGGGCCGCCCCAGGGATCCCACTGCTGCGCGAAGACATGACTTGAGGCACCGGCCATCGCCGACGCTGCAATGACCGCAAAGAGAAAAGCTTTCATAGAACCCCGCGCACCCATGGCTCACTTACTCCGGCCCAACACTCACGAAGTCTGTCCGGTTCCGTGGCGAGAGCTTCGCGCGCGAAGTGGTCAATGGCGTGGCAAACAAAAGGCAAAGAGTACGGCCTGTGATTCAAATCACATTACAAACTTGGCGTACTGGCAAAGGTTTGGGTGACTGAGTGCGCACGCTATCGCGCGGATCGAAGCGCGTTCACGGTTGCCTTATTTGGGAGCCGCGATTGGCTGCTCAACGGGACGTTCGAGCCAGCACATCCATCAGCTCGGCCACCTTGCGGCGCTGATCGGCCGCATCGCCGCTCGCGATCGCATGCTCGACGCAATGAGCGACGTGATCACGCAGCACTTCTTCCTCGACGCGCCGAAGCGCTGCCCGAACAGCCGAGATCTGCGTCACGACGTCGATGCAGTAACGCCCCTCCTCCACCATCTTGGCGAGGCCGCGAACCTGACCCTCGATGCGGTTGAGACGTTTCAGACAGGCGGCTTTCGATTGCTTCTCCATACCTTGACGTATACCCTATGGGGGTATATCTGTCAATCGCGACAATGGTCCGGGCGACGACCCCGGTTCAGCTAGGAATTGCATCATGAGCGCCGATACGCCGAGCACGGGATCCCAGCCGAGCACGCCTGCCAAGAGCTGCTGCTCGCACAATCATGCTGCACACGGACATACTGCGCACGAGCCTGCGGGCGACACGTCTGCCAAGGCGAAAGACCCGGTGTGCGGAATGACCGTCGATCCGCACACGGCGAAGCATCGCGCCGAGCATGGCGGAAAGCCTTATTATTTCTGCAGCGCCGGATGCCGGACGAAGTTCCTCGCCGACCCGATCAAATATTTGAAGCCTGAAGCAGCAAAGGCAGAGCCCGTTCCCGCGGGCACCATCTACACGTGTCCGATGCATCCCCAGATCCGGCAGGTCGGCCCGGGCTCCTGCCCGATCTGCGGCATGGCGCTCGAGCCGGAACTCGTGACCGCCGAAGCCGAACCCAACGCCGAACTTCAGGACATGACGCGTCGGCTATGGATTGGCGCGGCGCTTACCCTTCCCGTGTTCATTCTCGAGATGGGCAGCCATCTTTTCAATTTGCACCACATCATCAGTCCGACGGTTTCGAACTGGGTGCAGTTTGCGCTGGCGACGCCCGTCGTGCTCTGGGCGGGATTGCCGTTTTTCGAACGCGGCTGGAAATCGCTCGAAACCCGCAACCTCAACATGTTCACACTGATTGCGCTCGGAACGGGTGTCGCGTGGATCTACAGTGTCGTCGCGGTTCTGTTTCCTCAACTTTTCCCAGCATCACTTCGCGGAATGGACGGTGCCGTTCCGGTCTACTTCGAGGCTGCGGCCGTCATTACGGTGCTGGTGCTCGTCGGGCAGGTCCTGGAACTCAGGGCCCGCGAGCAAACGAGCGGCGCCATTCGTGCCCTTCTCAATCTGGCTCCGAAGACGGCGCGACGCCTCAAGCCCGATGGTTCGGACGAAGAGGTGCAGATCGATGCGATTTCGGTCGGCGAACTCTTGCGCGTGCGCCCCGGCGAGCGGATCGCCGTCGACGGCATCGTCACCGACGGCAAAAGCAACGTCGATGAATCCATGGTGACTGGCGAGCCGCTTGCCGTTTCAAAAAGTGTCGGCGCGAAAGTCATCGGCGGCACGATCAACGGATCGGGCGCGCTCATCGTTCGGGCCGAAAAGGTCGGCCGCGATACGATGCTCGCGCGCATCGTGCAGATGGTCGCCGAAGCCCAGCGGAGCCGTGCGCCCATTCAGCGCCTCGCCGATCAAGTCGCTGGATGGTTCGTGCCTCTCGTCATCGGAATTGCGATCCTTGCCTTCGCGGCCTGGATGATCTTCGGTCCCGAGCCGCGCTTCTCGTACGCGCTCGTTGCTGCCGTTTCGGTGCTGATCATCGCCTGCCCGTGCGCGCTCGGCCTCGCGACACCGATGTCCATCATGGTGGGCGTCGGCCGCGGTGCGCAGTCCGGCGTGCTGATCAAAAATGCCGAGGCACTCGAGCGAATGGAGAAAATCGATACGCTCGTCGTCGACAAGACCGGCACGCTCACCGAAGGCAAACCGACGGTGACCGCCGTCCGCACAGTGCCGCCGATCAGCGATGCCGAACTTCTGAGGCTCGCAGCCAGTCTCGAGCAGGCGAGCGAACATCCGCTCGGCGCAGCGATCGTCCAAGCGGCACGCGAGCGCAATTTGGCGCTGTCGGAGGTTCGCGATTTCGCGTCGCCATCGGGCAAAGGCGTATCGGGCGTCATCGACAATCGCAACGTGGTCATCGGCAATCGCACGATCTTCGACGAGGCGGGGATCGACACATCGGCTCTCGCCGCCGATGCTGAAAAGCTTCGTGGCGACGGCGCGACGGCCATCTACGTTGCCATCGACGGCAAGGCCGCCGGCATCATCGCGATCGCCGATCCGATCAAGGCGACAACGCCGTCAGCGGTTCGGAAGCTCAAGGACAGCGGCGTGCACGTTGTCATGCTTACGGGCGACAACGCGACGACGGCTAAGGCCGTCGCCGCCAAGCTCGGCATCGATGACGTGAAGGCCGACGTCCTGCCTGAAGATAAGGCCAAGTTCGTTTCCGAACTCCGGAGACAAGGTCACGCGGTGGCGATGGCGGGCGACGGTATCAACGACGCGCCGGCACTCGCGGCAGCCGATGTCGGCATTGCGATGGGAACCGGCACCGACGTTGCAATCGAAAGCGCCGGCATCACCCTCGTCAAAGGCGACCTCGAAGGGATCGCGCGGGCACGGCAGCTCTCGCAGGCGACAATGTCGAACATCCGGCAGAACCTCTTCTTCGCGTTCGTCTATAACGCGGGCGGCGTGCCGATTGCGGCAGGTATTCTGTACCCCGTCTTCGGATTGCTCCTCTCTCCGATCATCGCGGCGGCGGCGATGGCCTTATCGTCCGTGAGCGTGATCGGGAACGCGCTGCGGCTTCGCCACACCAACATCGGCTAGTTGCGATGTTTCGTTGCGATTAGTGGTCAAAGGAAGCGTGCGTTCAGTGCATCGCCTCCTTGATCACCTCAAACGACCGCACTTCGTAGGCTGGTTGAAGATTTTTGAGGAAGTCGAGTGGAGCTTCTTCGACTTCGGGCTGCCGCCAATGAAGATCGAACGTCAGGAGCGTACGCTCGGATTGCGTGCTTTGGCTGAACCCCTGAAATTGGGCGTGGATGCCCGTGCCGCGCAAAAGCTCGCTCATGTCTGGAAATGGCGGGCCTTCTGCAGCGGACGCAACGATGAGCTGTGCCCGCTGATCGCGGGGGAGGCGGACATCGACCCAGCGGAGTACCGAGAGCGTTAGAACGATCAAAACCGTTCCGATGCTGCCGAGCACCAGCTGGCCACCGCCAAAGCAGATGCCGATGACGCTCACCGCCCAAATCGTTGCAGCGGTCGTGACGCCCGAAACCAAATTCCCGCGTTTCAGAATGACGCCGCCGCCGATGAAACCCACGCCCGTGAGAATGCCGAGCGGCAGACGCATCACGTCCATAGTCGTAAACATGTCCGGCGTCTTGCCCGTAAGGCCAAGCAAGATGTTGGCTTGGCTCGTTGCGATGCAGGCGGCAAGACCAACAAGGACCGTGGTGCGGAGCCCCGCACTGTGACTGGCACTTTCCCGGTTCAAACCGACCAAGATGCACGCAATCAGCGTAAGCACCAGGCGCCCCGCGATCTCGAACGCGGTGGGATGTAAGTGCATTTCCATTGCGGACGTTCTCCATTCCTAAACCGGGCCGGCGCATTATGTCATGCGGCCGGAGGCTGAACATTTCATCAGCCGCAGCGAAGGGAAACTGTTAACTCCATCGCGAAGGGAAGATCCCGGTTGCCTTGCCGCCGGTCCCGGCCGCATCTTACCATGCCGCGACGACCGGAAGAGTTGGTACGGATCCATGCAGACCTCTTGTCTGGGCTAATGCAATGACGCGCCACCGCCTCCTCTTTTTCGGACTGCTCATCTGGGCTCTCGCGATGATCGTGCCGGACTTCGTGCGCGCGGTTCGCCCACTCGGCTCGTTCGGATTTTATGCCGACAGCAACGGCTTGATCTATGACGTCGCGGGACCGTTCGAGAGCGAGGCTCAGTCGCCCGCCTGGAAGGCTGGTGTGCGCGCCGGGGACCGTCTCGACTTCACGCGCATGCGCTGCATTCCCTATGACGCCTATGTTTGCGCGAGCACGATAGCGGCGGTCGGCGGCAACGAATATGTGCTGCCCGGGCGGCAGACGACCATCGATCTCCTGCCGACGGCCACCGGGGACGCGCGGGACGTGACGCTGATCGCCGAGCCGCGTCCAACGAACTGGTTCGCCCGTCTGGTTTTGATCCTCGATCAGATCGCGGGCATTGCGGTCATACTCGCCGCCGGCTGGCTGGTCTGGACGCGACCGAGCCGTATGACCTGGGGCTTTTTCCTCTACGTGATCTGGTACAATCCCGGGCAGGCCTACGAGTTTTACGCGCAATTGCAGCGCTGGCCGCTGTTGCTTCTGGCGCAAAATGTGCTCGGCAGTATTTCACAAGCTGCGGGCTACGCGGGCCTGCTCGTGTTCGTGATGCGGGCGCCGACCGGGGCGATTCAGCCGCCGTGGGACCGCTTCGAACGGGCGTTGCCTCCGCTCGCCGCCGTCGTTGCCGTCATTCTGGCGGCAGCCTACGGCAACGCATTTGGTTTTCATACCGAACTCTTGATGCGGGCAACGATCCTTTTCGGAATCATCGTGAGCATCGGCGCTGTTGCGATCCTGCTGAAGAGACGGAGTTCGCTCTCGCCCAAGGACAATCAGCGCCTCAGATGGGTGATGTGGGGATGTCTGATCGGGCTGCCCGCATTCGTCATCGCCGATCTCAATGAATACACGACGCTTTTTGCGAATTGGGATGGGTTCGTCCTGCCGGAGGATGTGGTCGGGCTTCTCTATCTCGTGAACGGCATCTTGTGCCTTTTCGTCGTCGAAGCCATACGCCGCCAGCGCGTCGTCAACGTCGCGATACCGCTGAGGCGCGTTACCGTTCTGGCGCTGATGACGAGCTTGCCTGCACTGCTGCTTCATCAGCAAGCGGAACATATGCACGAGTTCGTCGATCTCCCCGGCTGGTCGTGGCTCGTCATCGGCGCCCTCGTTCTCTTCGTCATCAGCAGGCTGCATGAATGGTCGGTCGAGCTTGCGGACAGTTATTTCAATCGCTCGCTCGACAAGACGGAAAAAGAAATCTCCAGCGCCATATTCCGGGCGAAGACGGCGGAAGAGATCGACCGGCTTCTGTCGGATGGCGTCGCCAGAGCCCTGAAGCTTGCATCGGCGGCGACCTTCCGAGGGACGGAGAGCGGATTTCATCGCTTCGAGGCCAGCGTGGGCTGGGATGACAAGGCGGTGCGCGATTTACGTCCCGGCGAGGGGGCGATGAAAAATCTGCTCAAGGGCGAACCGAGCAGCTTCGAAAAGACCTCCGCCGATGAGGCTGGGTTTCCAGCAGGACTCGATTTGCCGATCCTCGCGGTTCCTGCGGCGAACCGTGTTCACACGTATGCCGTGATGCTTTACGGCCCGCACGAGGCAGGCACCGACATCGATTCCAACGAGCGCGAAATGCTGGTCAATCTCGGGCGGCATGCGGCGGATGCGTATGCGCGCGCCGAGACCGAGAAGCTTCGGAAGACGATCGCCGAACTTCGCGCGCAGCCAGATTTAAGCCGTGGGATGGCATAAAAAGCAAAAGCCGCGAATACGCGTGCGTACCCGCGGCCCATGCGACCTAGATCAAAAACGCGAAAAACGCCGCCGAGAGGGCCATCGGCCCTACCCGAAGCGCGATGTCACTTAAGCGTTCTGAATGACGCTGACGGCAATCTTGCCCGAGCGACGATCGGTTTCGGTCTCGAAAGCGACCTTCTGGCCCTGCGAAAGGCCGCGCATGCCGGCGCGCTCGAGAGCCGTTGCGTGGACGAACACGTCGTTCCCGCCCTGGTCCGGCGCAATGAAGCCGTAGCCCTTCTGATCGTTATAGAATTTCACGGTACCCGTGATCATAGAATGTTCCCTTTAAGGCTCTGATGGTTGAGGCTGTCCCATGCGTCAATGCGGACGCATACGCCGGCCTCATAGTTCGATTTTGGAAAGACGTCTGTGCGCTTGGCTGCGCCAGAGGCTGAGTGCCTCGCATATCCGGCCAAAGTTCGATGGGCCGTCGATAGCACGCATAAAGCTGGATGGATACCGCTAGTTTCCGGCCATCGATCAACTTTTCTGCCCGAATCCCCGAAAAGCGCGCCGATGTACGTCTTCCGGAACAAACCATAAAGCCTAATTGTCTATGTCAGAGTTTGGTGCCACGGAGCCGCCGCTCGACCGCTTCCCGGCTTCGGATAAGCCGGAAAATGGCCATTTGGCGCTATCGGCCGAACAACGGCCAGGTTGCGAGGACGCATGAAAGTCGGATTTATCGGCTTGGGGCATATGGGCTCCGGGATCGCGGCCAATCTGCTCAAGGCCGGACACGATGTCACCGTCTATAACCGCACGCGCGCAAAGGCCGAGGCTCTGGCATCCGAAGGGGCCAAAATCGCGGTGACGCCGAGCGACGCCTGCAGGGGCGATGCCGTCTTTACTATGCTGGCGGACGACAAGGCCGTCGAGGCCGTGGTGTACGGGGACGGCGGCCTGCTTCCGACACTGAATAAGGGTGCCGTCCACATTTCGTCGAGCACGATCAGCGTCGCGCTCTCGAAACGGCTGGCCGAAGACCACAGCAAAAAAAGTCAGCTCTACGTCGCCGCCCCTGTATTCGGCCGCCCGGAAGCGGCAGCGGCAAAAAAGCTTTTCGTTGTCGCCGCCGGAAAGAGCGACGCCGTAAAGGCAGTTCTTCCCCTCTTGGACGCCATCGGACAAAAGACGTTCACGATTTCCGAACAGGCGGAAGCGGCAAACATCGTGAAACTCAGCGGCAATTTTCTCATCGCCGCCGTGATTGAATCGCTCGGCGAGGCCATGGCCCTCGTTGGCAAAGCCGGCGTCGATAAACACCAGTATCTCGAGATCCTGACGTCGACGTTGTTCGGCGCGCCCGTCTACAAGACTTACGGCACGCTGATCGCCGACGGAAAATTCGAGCCGGCGGGCTTTGCAGCTCCGCTCGGACTGAAGGACGTAGGACTGGCGCTGGCTGCGGGACAGGACTTACGCGTGCCCCTGCCGCTTGCCAGCCTGCTGCGCGACCGCTTTTTGACGTTGCTCGCAAATGGCGGCGACAATCTCGATTGGTCAGCGGTCGGATCACTTGCTGCGAAGGACGCGGGCGAAGCGTAATTGCGCTTGGTGGAATGTGCGCTAACCTAGAGGTTTTGGCCTGACTGAATTGGGCGTTTCTAGATTCCATGGACTTCGGCACACCGGAACTGTGTCAACGTAATTTTTGAACATCGATTTTTCTGCTGTTGCGATGCTGTCATGAGCAGATCGATAACAATCGCGAGAGCCGGTCTGCCGCCAGGTCCCAAAGGGACGCTGATCGGCGGCAATATCGCTCAGATGGGACCTCGCAGGGTCGACTTCTTTCTCGATCTTGCGCGGACATACGGGCCGGTCGCGAGCTTTCGCGTTGGCCGCTGGCGCGTCTTTCTCGTCAGCGATCCGGAGCTGATCCAGCAGGTTCTGGTTACCGATGCGCGGCACTACATCAAGCATTTCGGCGCGCGCACATTCAAACCGATCCTCGGCAACGGGCTGGTGACGAGCGAGGGCGATTTCTGGCTCAGTCAGCGGCGCATGATGCAGCCGTCGTTCCTGAAGGCGCTGGTGTTGTCCTATGCGCCGATCATGGCCGAGCTCACGACGGCGATGCTTGCGGAGTGGGCACCCGGAAAGGCCGTCGATCTCGAATTCGAATTCAGCGGCCTTACGAGCGCAATCGCTCTCAAAACGCTCTTCGGCCTCGATGATCACGGCGATCGGGCAAAGGTGGATACGAGCCTGATCGAGACATTCGATTCTCTGACGGCACGCGTCGACGCAGCCTTTCGACTGCCGCTCTGGATGCCGACGCCGACGAATTTGAGACTGCGCCGTGCGATCGCGAACGTCAAAGCGCTCGTTGACGGTTTCATCGCGCAGAAGCGGTCTCGTCCGCTCGCCAATGATCTTTTGTCGACGATGATCATGGCTCAGCGAGAAGACGGATCGCGGATGAGCGACCAACAGCTTCGCGATGAAGCCGTGACGCTCTATCTCGCTGGTTATGAAACGACGGCGTTGACGCTCACTTGGAGCTGGTACCTCCTCTCGCAGCATCCGGAAGCCGAGCGAAAGCTTGTTGACGAGTGGCGCCGGGTTCTCGCCGGAAGATCCCCAAATGCAGAGGATCTCGCCGCGCTTCCGTACACGTCGGCCGTCATCAACGAGGCGATGCGGCTTTATCCGCCTGTGTACGCCATCGGCCGGGAAGCCATGACCAACCTCGAACTCGGGGGATACCGCGTCAAGCGCGGATACACGATCCTGATGAGCCAATGGGTCAGCCACCGCGATCCGAAATACTTTCCTGAGCCCGAGCGATTCCTGCCCGAGCGTTGGCTGGATGGATTAGCCGCGCGGCTGCCGAAGTTCGCCTACTATCCCTTCGGCGGCGGCCAGCGGCTATGCATCGGAAGCCACTTCGCGACGATGGAGGCGATGATCGTGCTTGCTACCGTCGGGCAAAAATACAAGTTCACCCTCGCCCCTGATGCGGTCATCGACATCAAGCCGCAGATCACGATGCCGCCGAAGTTCGGCATGCCGGCGTCGCTGGAACTCCGTTGACTGCTTCACGCAGCTTCCGTCAATCGCAGCGCGCCGATAAAGTCGCCGTGTCGTCAGAACATTGAGGATTCAGTATGAGTGCGAAGGTCGTCGCGATCACGGGCGGGGCTCAGGGCATCGGGCGCGCCATCGGCTATGCGTTCGCCAGAGCCGGTTATGCCGTTTCGCTTGCCGATCCGGTGGCGGATGCTGGCGAAGAGGCCGCGGCGCACCTCCGGGAACTCGGAGTGCCTTGTCTTTATGAACGCGCCGACACATCTCTCGAGGTCGATGTGAAGCGCTGGATTGCACGCACGATCCAGGATCTCGGCTGCCCTCACGTGCTCGTCAACAATGCGGGCATCAGCGCCAACCAGCCCTTCCTCGAACTTCCGATAGAGGAGTTCGATCGCGTGCAGGCGGTCAACGTCCGTGGCGCGGTGATGTGCACGCAGGCCGTCGCGCGGGAGATGGTGAAGCAGAAGATCGGCGGCGCGATCATCAATATCGCATCGACGCGCGCCTTCATGTCGGAAGCGAATACGGAGGCCTACACCGCGTCGAAGGGTGCGATCCTGGCGCTGACTCACGGCATGGCCATTAGCCTCGGAGAATATGGTATTCGCGTCAATTCGGTGAGCCCGGGCTGGATCGAGACGAGCGATTGGCAATTCTCGGGCCGGGCAAAAGAGCCGCACCATTCGAAGGCCGACAACGAGCAGCATCCGGCCGGCCGCGTCGGCGTGCCGGACGATATCGCCAAGGCGTGTCTGTTTCTCGCGGAGAACGCCGAGTTCATGACCGGCCAGAACATCACGATCGATGGCGGTATGACCGTGAAGATGATCTATGTGTGAGCTTGGCAAGCTCGCAATAGCACCGCAATTCTAGATTACACAATTTGTCACGCACACGGACGAGGACGATGCACGTGACAAATGCGACGATCGACAGCGTCTCCGATACGGCTTTTTGGGTTGCACATTACCGGAGCGTCGAGACCAAACGGAACGACGCCCTTTTTCGCGATCCGCTTGCAGGCACTCTTGCCGGCGACCGCGGAAAGTCGATTGCCGAGGCCATGCCTCGCGGCTTCATGACCTCCTGGGTCATCGCTATCCGCACGCGCATTATTGATGATTTCATTCGTACGGGCGTCGACGAAGGAGTGGATACGGTTCTCAACCTTGGCGCGGGGCTCGATACGCGGCCCTACCGCATGGATCTTCCAGCGTCACTGACCTGGATCGAAGCCGATTATCCGCACGTCATCGCATACAAGGAAGAGCGGCTTCGGCAAGAAACGCCGCGTTTCAAGCTGACGCGGATCAAATGCGATCTCGCGGACGCAGTGGCGCGGCGTCAGCTCTTCGCCACCACCAATGCGGGCGCGAAGAAATTGCTCGTGCTGACCGAAGGCGTCGTTCCGTATCTTACGGCAGAGGAAGTTGGCGCGCTCGCCGATGATCTGCGCGGTCTTGATCATGCGGCAGGTTGGATTGTCGACTTCTTTACGCCGGAGTTGATCAAGACACGTGAGCGAATGATGGCCGGGCGTTTGAAGAACGCACCGTTCCGGTTTCAGCCGGATGACTGGTTCGGATTTTTCGAGGCACACGGCTGGCGAACGGCTGATATGCGTTACCTCGGCGAGGAAGGGGATCGTCTCGGCAGACCCATTGAGATGCCGATGGCGGTGAAATTGATTGTTGCGCTGCGGACGATGTTCATGTCGAAGAGGCACCGCGAGCGATTTCGAAAAGCCGCGGGCTACGCCATGCTGCGACCCGAATGATCTTTCGGTTCACGTCCAGCTAAAACTCTTCGTAATACAAAGCCCCGACGCTGTTGGACGCCGGGGCTTCAGCGGCTCCATCGGACGAAGAACCGCTTCCTTAGCTCATCGCCAAGGATATCGATGTCTAGACTCCTCTGCGAAGAATGCTCGCGAGCAGGCCGACGACGATAAACACGACGGCGACCATCAACAGGAGGTGTGCGCCGGAAATGGCCGTGCCCGCCACGCCGCCGAAACCAAGAGCGGCTGCGACGATGGCGACAATCAAAAAGACGATCGCGTAGTAAATGAGATTACCACCCATGCGGTCCTCCATATCACTCTGTTCGGGGAAGCAACGCGCGCCGGACTCATTGAGTTCCACCGCGCAGAGAAGAGCCCTTTTCGGCTGTAAAACCGGAACTTTTTGAGCCACTTCTGAAGGCGGTGCAGCAATCCGCTGGAGCGCGCTCAGGACTCGCAGCTGACGGTTCAGCTACCCGGCGGCCTATGGAGGCAAGGCCGTTCAGCGACGCCTCGCGTTTTTTGTTTCATTTGTTCGGCGGCGTTCGCCGGTCCGCCACACGTGACGATAACCTTATCGCATTTCTTGGAGCAAGCTTAGTCGCCCGCTACGCCGTCCAAGAATGTCGCGGATGGCACGAAGAACAACGATCCCGTTATTGCGCGGCTGAAATCCAGGAGCCGGTCATAATTTCCGGGGGGATCGCCGATGAACATGTTTTCGAGCATTCGTTCAATCCGCCGAGGGGAACGGGCATAGCCTATGAAATAAGTGCCGAACTCGCCTCTTCCGACATTGCCAAACGGCATGTTGTCCCGCACGATTTCAAGCTGTTCGCCATCTTCCATGATCGTGGTCAGGACGTTGTGAGCGTAGAGTGGTTTAGCGCTATCTTCCAACTCGATGTCCGAAAGTTTCTTGCGCCCGATGATGCCCTCTTGCTGCTCAACCGGAACCGCGTTCCATTTTGCTAGATCATGTAGATATTTCTGGACGATGACGTAGCTGCCTCCGACGAATGCGGAATCTTCATCGCCGATGATGACGGCATCGGCACAGGCCTGTCCCACTGGGTTTTCCGTGCCATCAACAAAGCCAATCAAGTCGCGGTCATCGAAATATTTAAAGCCGTGCGTTTCATCGACCACGGTGAGCGCCTGGCCAAGACGGCGCATAATCTCCGTCGCCAACTCAAAGCACTGGTCCATCCCGGTTGCGCGAATATGAAACAAGATGTCGCCCGGTGTCGCCACCGCATGATGCTGGCCAAGGATTTCGCGAAAAGTGTGAAGGTCTTTCGGGAGGGGGCCCGCAAACAAGTGGGGCCACACTTTAGCGCCAAAACCCATGACGCAGGAAAGACCACTCTCGAGATCCCGAAATCCCACAGCACGCACGAGCCCCGGCAGATCGCCGCAGAATTTCCGAACCAGGCGCGCGTTTTCCTCGCCCTGGTTAAGCGTCGCAACAATGAATATAGCCGAACGAGAAAGTCTCGCGACAACCGCCTGGCTTTCTACGGAATTCACCCGTTCCTCCCAACAATCGTTTGATTGTCTTGAAGATGTTCGGCTTGCGTCAGCGTGAGCCCCTCAAAGCGGAATGTTGTCGTGCTTCTTCCAGGGATTTTCGAGCGTTTTGTTGCGCAGCATGTTGAGCGCGCGGCAAAGGCGCTTTCTCGTTGCTGATGGCGTAATGACTTCGTCGATGTAGCCGCGCTCGGCTGCAACGAAGGGATTGGCGAAGCGCTTCTTGTATTCGTCGATGCGTGTCTGGATCTTCACGGGATCCGACAGCTCAGAGCGATAGAGAATTTCGGCTGCGCCCTTCGCACCCATAACTGCGATCTCGGCGGTGGGCCAAGCATAGTTCACGTCGCCGCGGATATGCTTCGAGCTCATCACGTCGTACGCGCCGCCGTAGGCCTTGCGGGTGATAACCGTCACCTTCGGCACGGTCGCTTCGGCGTAAGCAAAAAGAAGCTTAGCACCGTGCTTGATCAAGCCGCCGTATTCCTGCGCCGTGCCGGGCAGGAAGCCCGGGACGTCGACGAAGGTCACGATCGGAATGTCGAAGCAATCGCAGAAGCGCACGAACCGCGCGGCTTTGCGCGAAGCGTCGCTGTCGAGCACGCCCGCGAGCACCATCGGCTGGTTCGCCACGATGCCGACCGTCGAGCCTTCCATGCGTGCGAAGCCTGTGACGATGTTCTTTGCGAAGGCTTCCTGAATTTCGAAGAAATCAGCCTCATCAACGACCTTCAGGATCAGTTCCTTGATGTCGTAGGGCTTGTTCGGATTGTCCGGGATGATCGTATCGAGCGAGTGGTCGATGCGGTCCGGGCTGTCGTGGCTCGGAATAACCGGAACGCCCACCTTATTGCTCGAGGGCAGGAAGTCCATCAGCCGGCGCATCTGCAGCAGCGCTTCGAGATCGTTCTCGTAGGCCTTGTCGGCGATCGACGATTTCGTGGTGTGTACCTTGGCGCCGCCAAGCTCTTCCGCCGTGACGTTTTCGTTCGTGACGGTCTTCACCACGTCGGGGCCGGTGACGAACATATAGCTCGTGTCCTTCACCATGAAGATGAAGTCGGTCATCGCCGGCGAGTAGACGTCGCCGCCCGCGCACGGGCCCATGATGACCGAGATCTGCGGTATCACGCCGGATGCCAGCACGTTCCGCTGAAACACTTCGCCGTAGCCGCCGAGGGCGTCGACACCCTCCTGGATGCGGGCGCCGCCGGCGTCGAAGACGCCGATGATCGGGGCGCGGTTCTTCAGCGCCATATCCTGGATCTTCGTGATCTTCTTCGCGTGCGTCTCGGAAAGCGAGCCGCCCATCACCGTGAAGTCCTTGGCGAAAACGTAGACCACGCGACCGTTGATCGTGCCCCAGCCGGTCACGACGCCATCTCCCGGAACCTTGGTCTTCTCCATGCCGAAGTCGGTGCAGCGGTGCTCGACGTACATGTCGAACTCTTCGAACGAGCCTTCGTCCATCAGCAGCTCGATGCGTTCCCGCGCCGTCAGCTTACCCTTCGCGTGCTGGGCGTCGATCCGGGCGCGGCCGCCACCGAGACGGGCGTTGTCGCGGCGCTTCTCAAGCTCGTCGATGATGTCTTTCATGGAATCCCTTGGCTGGCTCGGAAAAATGTGCCGGAACGGCTCTCTAGCATGGCTCCCTCACAGCGCAAACGGTGAGTTGTCGCGACGAGCGAGGGGTGGTGCCGGAGGCGGCCTGGGACGCGGAAATGGCCGGTTTTAAGGGGTGCCGGCAGCCTCTTTGCTGAGGTGCGCCGCGAAATCGGCGGTCTTTACCTCAACGAAACCGGCGCCACGGATCGGCTCAATCACGACCGCATGTCCCTGTCCGGCCGCCCAGGGGAGTGTCGACCCCACGAAGTCGACGATCGGATCGGCGATGACCTTCTTGCCGGCCAGCTTTTTCATGTGGGCTTCGGCGTCGGCACGGGTGGAAAAGACGTGCAGCCGGTCGGCGGACCGGGGTTTTTGAGTGCCTGGCGTCACCAGGGGGCTGTCTTCCCCGCCGACGAAATAGACCTCGCCCTTTGCCCGAGCTGCGGCTGCAAAGGGGGCCACGGCCTCCGTCTGCAGCCGGATCAGGAGATCGCGCGGATCGATCTCGGCCTCGATGGGGTCGGATACCCAATCCGTCCCGGCGAACCCTTTCGCCTTCGCGATGCCGGGGAGAATATCGGTTGCGAAGACTTCGAGCGAGATATCCTGAAGCTCGCTATTGCCTGCCAAGGCCTCGGCCCAGCGCTCAGCTTCGAGCGGGCTCGACCAGAAGAGTTGCACAGTCCTGCCTGCGACTTTCTGCGATGGCACGGAGGCGTTTTCTTCGTCAGCGAGCGTCAGCACGCGCCCTTCCGCGACCGCCCGGCGTACGAACCGGTCGCGTTGCGCAAGCTCTGGGATGCGCGGCGCATGGAGCATAGGGCTCTGACCCTTAACCGAATCACTGCGCAAGTTTTCTCGAACGGCGGCTTAAGAGCAAGCCTCGACGGCTCGTTCGAGGCCGAAACGCCCAAGAATGGCGCCCTCTGGGCACTCCCTTGATTTGGCGGCGGCGAAGCCATAGATTTCGCTTTCAATCATTGGGAGTGGCTTGGACGCAGTCCGTCGGCCGACAGTTTTGTGACCGAATTACTCATCGTCCTGGCCCTTATCCTCGTTAACGGCCTTTTCGCGCTTTCCGAGCTGGCGATTGTTTCCGCCCGCCACCCTCGTCTCAAGGCGATGGCCGCCGCCGGGCGCCCTGGGGCACTCAGCGCCATAGCCCTCTCAGCCGATCCCGGGCGTTTTCTATCGGCTGTTCAGATCGGGATCACGCTTATCGGCATCATCAACGGCGCCTATTCGGGCGAGACGTTCGGTGAATATGCGTCCGCATACCTCCGAAGTCTCGGATTGAGCGAGACCGTGGCGAACTCGCTGGGCTTCGGCGCGGTCATCGCAATCATCACCTATCTCTCGGTCATCGCTGGCGAGCTCGTGCCGAAGACCCTGGCGTTGCGCAACGCCGAGGGCATCGCGTGCGTCGTCGCGCCGATCATGACCGGGTTTGCCAAAGCCGCGGGACCGATCGTCTCGTTGCTCGACACGTCGACGCGTTTCGTGTTCCGTTTGCTCGGGCTGTCGCCTGAGCGCGAAAGCAAGGTCACCGACGAAGAGATCAAAACGCTCATCGCCGAGGCGGAAACGGCGGGTGTTCTCGAGAGCGGCGAAGGCGAACTCATCTCTGGTGTCATGCGCCTCGCGGACCGCGCCGTCGTCGGCCTGATGACGCCGCGCACCGATGTCGACTGGATCGATATCACCGCGACCGAGGATGCCATCAAAGAACGTTTGATTTCCACGCCGCACTCGCGCTTGCCTGCCGGCGAAGGCTCGCCCGACAAAATGATCGGCGTCGTGCAGACGCGCGAAATCTTGACCGGGCTTCTTGCGGGCAAGCCGTTCGACGTCGCCTCCTACGTCCGCAAGGCGCCGATGATTCCCGAGACGAGCGCGGCTCTGGACGTCTTGTCCGTGCTACGCGATGCCGAAGTTCCCATGGCTCTCATCCATGGCGAGTATGGGGACTTCGAAGGGTTGGTCACGCCCGCCGATATTCTCGAGGCCATTGCAGGTGTCTTCAAATCCGACGCAGAGGGCTTGGAGCCCTATGCGGTCGAGCGCGACGACGGCTCCTGGTTGCTGTCCGGTGCGATGCCCGTCGATGAGATGGCGGACAAGATTGGAATTCTGCTTCCGGAAAATCGTTCGTACGAGACCGTCGCGGGCTTCGTGCTCGCCCAACTGCAGCACATTCCAAAGACCGGCGAATACATCGACATCAGCGGCTGGCGGTTCGAGGTGGTCGATCTCGACAGCAGGCGGATCGACAAGGTGCTGGCAACGCGCTCGACGCCGCTACGGCGGCAAGCTTCCTAGGCAGACGTCCTAGGCAGACTGGGCCAGGAGTTCAAGGAAGCGGTTGGCGGAATCGAATTCCGCATGACGGCCGCGCCGCCGGGCGGCGGCTTCGGCGTCCTCGCCCCAAAGTGCGATCTGATAATCCTCGTCGACGTGGGCGGCGTTCCACGCGGCCTTGGGGCTCAGCCATTGCCGGAACAACGCCAGCGCGATCAACGCCGATCCCGTCAGCGTGGTGATGACATGCATTGCCGAAAGCCGGAATGCGTCGCGGGGCAAAGCTTTCGAGAACGCGACGAGCGATGCTTCGGGCTGGGCGACGTGAACGATGCCCGTGATGACCTGAAAACGTGCGTCGAGCGTCTCATTCGCCCAGGCGACGATCGGATCCCAGTGCTCGGATTGCTTTTCCACGAGTTGCTGAGGCGTCTCGGCGCGATAGCAAACGAGATCGCTTCCCGCGTAGGCGGTGATGTCGGCGGCAACCGCATCGAGCGTATCGGCCACGGCGTCGATCGCGGTGTTGGCGAAGCGCGTCAGCGGCATCTTCGCCGGATTGATGACGTCCGTCTGCGCTCGCCACTCCTCGGCAATGGCGTCTGCCAGCGGACGGGCTGGAACCACGAGCGGGCGCTTCTTCGGCGTCTTGATTTGGCGCCCATCGAGAAGGATCTGATACGGCGCAACGTCTCCGACCGTCACGTCCTTATAGAAGCGTTTGGGAAGCGGTTTTGCGAGGCTGTCGGTGATGGGACTGCGAGGACCACCCGACGGACGCGGCGCGCCCGATCCTGGACCAGCGTTGCCATTTCCATTGCCGTTGCCGACGCTCATGCTTCACATCTTTCCATGGCGAGCACGCGATCGATTGCGTCGGGAAGATCCTCGAAACGCTCGATGATCAGATGCGCGCCCGCTTCCTGCAGCGCGGCGACTTCATGATAGCCCCATGAAACGCCGATCGCCGCGACGCCCGCAGCGCGAGCCATCTCAATGTCGTAGGTTGTGTCGCCGACCATGACGGTCAGATCCGGCGTCGTATCGGTTTCGAGCATCGCGCGCAGAAGCATTGAAGGATGCGGCTTCGAGGGATGATCGTCGGCTGTTTGAATTGTCGCGAAGCTCTCGTGCCAGCCTTCACGCTGGAATAGCCGGTCAACGCCGCGGCGCGATTTGCCCGTCGCGATGCCGAGGAGGTGATCGTCGCGCAAGGCAATGTGGGCGATCGTTTCCTTCGCCTTCGGGAACAGGATCTCGGATTCGGAAGGGTCGTGTTTCAATTCGCGGAAGGCGGATTTGTAGCGCTCGGCGAGTTCGGCTCGCGTCGTGCGGTCGTGATCAGGCGCAAGTGCTGTGAACGCTTCAGGCAGCGACAAGCCGACGACCGAGAGCGTCGCGGCCCGCGTCGGGGCAATCAGACCCAGCGATGAAAAGGCGTGATCCATCGACAGAACGATGCCGGCCTGGCTATCGACGATCGTGCCGTCGCAATCGAAAACAACAAGCTTCATGCGGGGTATTTAGCGACGCTCGCGACGGTGTGCAACGTCAGCGCTCTTCTGGAGGTATCTTATTGATTTTGGCCAAAAATTTCGCGTGCGCGGCGACGTCCACCGGCTTGTGCTTAATCACGGTGCTGGCGGGGTCCTTCCCAAGATAATTGTCGTTCCGCCAGTTTACCGATGGACGGACCGGCCGCGGCGCAAATCCGCCTCCGCAATTGGGACATACGTTTTCAAGGACACCATCCACGCACTCCGCACAGAACGTGCATTCGTAGGAGCAGATGCGCGCCTCGGTCGATTCCGGGGGCAAGGCTCGATTACAGTGCTCACAGGTGGGTCTCAGCTCAAGCATCGGACGACCCTTCTATGCGGCGAGCTTGTCGATCTTGGCGAACGTGCTGAGGCACAGCCGGGAACTCAGGTTGGCCACGAGCTGCTCCGGCGCTGAAGCTGGTGTCTGGAGCCCGCGCTACTCGAACTTTTCCTCATCGAAACCCAAAAGCTCCCACGTCCCCCGCATGTGCGCGGGCAATGGCGCGGTGACATCGATCGTCTTGCCGCCCTTGGGATGCGGAATGACGAGGCGGCGTGCGTGAAGATGTAGTTTCTTCTCGATGTTTTCAGCCGGCATGTTGACGTCGCCCTCGTACTTGTTGTCGCCGACGATCGGATGCCCGATGAGATGCATGTGCGCACGCAACTGGTGCTGGCGGCCCGTTACGGGCTTTAGCGATACCCACGCTGCTTTATGAGCGACGCGATCGACGACGGAATAATGCGTCGTCGCGTGCATGGCGACGTCCTGCTCGCCGGGCTTCGCCTTACGCACGCGGTCGCCGTCCGGACCCGAGGCTTTGACCAGCGCGGCTTCGACCTTGCCCTGCGGCGGTTTCGGCACGCCTTTGACGAGCGCCCAATAGGTCTTTGCCGCTGAACGTGTTTGAAATGTCTTGCCGAGTCTCGCGGCGGCGTCGCGGGTTTTCGCGACGAGCAGCACGCCGGTCGTATCGCGGTCGAGGCGATGAACGAGGCGCGGGCGTTCGCCGCCGAAACGATCGGCCATGCCTTCGAGCATTCCATCGATGTGCTTCTTCGTGCCGGTGCCGCCCTGTACGGCGAGGCCGAACGGCTTGTTGAGGACGAGCACATGTTCGTCCTCGAACAGGATCATTTTCTCGATGGCGTCACGGTCGCCCTTGGAGACGCCGGGGGGCGCCTGCAATCCGGGAGCCGATTTCTTCGGCTGACGGACGATCGCCGGAACGCGGATCTCGGATTTGGCGCGCAAGCGATCGTTGGCTTGGGCGCGCTTGGAATCGACGCGAATTTGGCCGGAGCGCAAGAGCTTCTGCAGATACGTGTAGCCGACTTCCGGGAAATGCACGCGGAACCAGCGATCGAGACGCATATCGTCTTCGCTATCGGCGACGCGCAGCGTCTCAACTTTGGGGGATGCGGTGGTCATGCGAGCACCCAGCGCATAACGGCAAGACCGGCAAAGATCGCGAGCAGGCTCAAGATTACAGAAGCCAGCACATAGCTAAAAGCCGCCACCGTGGTGCCGCGCTCGTAGAGCGTGGCAAACTCCAGCGAGAATGCCGAGAACGTCGTGAAGCCGCCGAGGATGCCTGTCGCGAAAAAGGTTCGCAGCTCATTGGAGGCGTTGAAACGCAGCGCGAGAGTTTCGATAAGCACGCCCATGAGGAATGATCCCAGTACGTTGATCGTGAGCGTCGCCCATGGAAATTCGATCAGGCCCGCGTGGGCGAACACCCGATTGATCAAAAATCGAAAGCCGGTGCCGATCGCACCGCCTGCCGAAGCAAGGAGCAATAATCTCATACGGAATCCCAATAATCGATAGGGTTCCGTATAGCTCCGATAGTTGCGAGTAGGAAGAGTGGCATCCTCGACGGGCTAAACTGCGGTCCCGGAGAGGTGTCCGATGGCGGCGGTCAAAGCCATGGCGAGCGCGCCCCAGAACGTGATCCGGACGGCAGCGCGCCAGACGTTTGCCCCGCCAATGCGCGCTCCGACCGCTCCGAGCCCTGCGAGGCACACGAGCGAGGCGACGGTCACAATCAATGTCACCTGACTTCCGGAGGCGGCAATCGCAGCCAGTAGCGGCACGGAGGCGCCGACGGCGAAGGACGCCGCCGAGGCAAGGGCAGCGGTGATGGGGCGGGCGATTGTCATTTCTGAAATACCAAGCTCCTCGCGCGCATGGGTGCCGAGGGCATCGTGCGCCATGAGCTGTTTGGCAACCTGACGGGCCAGCACAGGCTCAACACCTCGCTTGGTGTAGATATCCGCGAGCTCCTGCAGTTCAAATTCCGGCTGCTCGACAAGCTCCTTGCGTTCGCGCGCGAGGTCCGCCCCTTCGGCATCGGCTTGCGAGCTGACGGATACGTATTCGCCGGCCGCCATCGAGAGCGCGCCGGCGACGAGCCCGGCGATGCCCGCAATGACAACCGATTTGGGCGAGGAATCGGCAGCGGCGACGCCCGCTATCAAGCTCGCGGTCGAGAGGATGCCGTCGTTTGCGCCGAGCACGGCGGCGCGGAGCCAATTCAATCGTTCGACGACGTGCTGTTCGGCTGCAACCACGGCTTTCTTCCCCTCTGTTTCCGACTTCATGGCTTTGTCTACGTTCTCGCGTGCGGGCCGCACCAGCCCGGCAGATAGCCGGCGTCGGGACTCTTGGCGAAGTCGAGGGCCTTCTGCAGTGCCGTTTCGAAATCGGTTTTAGCTGTTTTGACGTCGATCCGGCGGCGCAACGCGTCGGCCCAGACAAATTCGCTGAAGGGCGTCGTGTCCTTGGCGTATCCGCCCGCAAACCGCAGCTCGCCCGCCAAGCTGCGATAGGGGTCGTCCACGAGATCGGCGACGCTTTTGGGCAGAGACGTGCGGGGCTGACGCTGGCCGTCGGCATCGAAGGGATGCATCCAGTTGCGATTGTCCATGAACGTCCAAAACTCGTCCTTGTCGAGAGCACGGAGATCGGCGACCGGCGAGACGAGAATCTGCTCTACTTTTTCCTCGTACAGCGCACGCGCAAGATGGTGATGATCGATCACGTAATAGCGGCCTTTCGGACCGCGAACGACGGGGATCATGTGACGGCCGAGGAATTGCCCCGACTTGGTGGGCGCCAGGCCGCGCCAGTCCTGGCGCTTTTGCTCGACCTCTCGCATGCCGACGGTCATCTGAGTTGGCCGGAGATCGGTGATTGTAACCGGGTGTAGCGTCGGCGTCGGCGATTGCGACGCGGCCGTTGATTCTTCTTGAGCCATCTTGACCATCCAGAAAAATGCGAAGACGCAAAGGGAGCACAGAAAGCATAGTATAGGAAATTTGCAGGCGTATTTCGCCAGCCGTTTGCTTGTAGCGGAATTCGACCCTCAACGGGCTTACCAAAACTTAAAAATCGCCCTGAAATCTCCTGGCCGATGGGACGCTTGATCGGACTTTGTGATTATTTATTCCGTTCGGCGCGGAGCTTCGCCCAGTAATCCAGACGTTTCTTGATCTCGCGCTCGAAACCGCGCTCGGGCGGATCGTAGTATCGCGGGCGTTTCCGGAATTCGTCCGGAAAATAGTTCTGGCCCGAGAATGCGTCGGGCTGATCGTGATCGTAGAGGTAGTCGGAGCCGTAGCCCTCCTCCTCCATCAGCTTCGTCGGAGCGTTGAGGATCGTCTTTGGCGGCGACAGTGATCCGTGCTCCTTCGCAGCCCGCATCGCTGCTTTGAAGGCGACGTAGTTGGCGTTCGACTTCGGCGCCGTCGCTACATAGATGACGGCTTCTGCGAGGGCCAGCTCGCCCTCGGGGCTGCCGAGAAAATCGAAGGCGTCCTTCGCCGCATTGCAGACGACGAGCGCTTGCGGATCGGCAAGGCCGATGTCTTCGACGGCCATGCGCACCAATCGCCGTGCGAGAAAGAGGCGGTCCTCGCCGCCATCGAGCATGCGGCAGAAATAATAGAGCGCCGCGTCGGGATCGGAGCCGCGGACAGCTTTATGCAGTGCAGAGATCAGATTGTAGTGGCCTTCGCGCGATTTGTCGTAGAGCGGCGCGCGCCGCTGCACGAGCTTCACCAAAGCTTCGCGATCGAGCGGCTTGGCCTTGACGGGCGCGGCGGCGAAGACGTCCTCGACGAGATTGAGAATGGCCCGGCCGTCGCCGTCGGCCATGCCCTTCAGCGCGCTGCGGGCGTCGTCGGTCAGAGGCAGCGGACGACCAACCTCGGTCTCGGCGCGTGCCAGGATCGTTTCGAGGTTCGCGTCATCGAGGCGGTTCAGCACCAGGACGCTGGCGCGCGAAAGAACGGCGGCGTTGAGCTCGAACGATGGGTTCTCTGTCGTCGCACCAACGAGCGTGATCGTGCCGTCTTCCATGTACGGCAGAAAGCTATCCTGCTGCGACCGGTTGAAACGATGAATCTCGTCGATGAAGAGCAGCGTGCCTTTGCCCTGCTCGCGCATCATCTTGGCGCGATCGAAGGCTTTACGCAGGTCCGCGACGCCGGAAAAAATCGCGGAGAGCTGCTCGAAAGCGAGCTTCGTTTCGTTGGCGAGAAGGCGGGCGATCGTCGTCTTGCCGGAGCCGGGGGGTCCCCAAAAGATGAGGCTTGGGACACGGCCGTTCTTCAGCATGCGCGTCAGCGTGCCGTCGGGTCCGACGATATGGTCCTGGCCGACGACCTCGGCGAGCGTTTTCGGGCGCAGACGGTCAGCAAGCGGACGCGGTGCGCTTTTCTCCAGTCCGGCAGCTTCGAAGAGGTTGGTCATCCCGGGGGTTATATAAGGCTAAGCGGCCGCCGTCCAAATAGGAAGATGGCCGTCATCCTCGGCCGAGCGCGCCAGTGGCGCGTCGATGGCCGGGGATCCAGCATGAGAGTTGCCGGAGGCTCAGAATTACGGTGTCTGCGACGAGCTTTACGCTGGATCCCCGAACACGATCCCGGCCCTTGGCCGGATCACGCGTTCGAGGATGACGATGCGAGGATTAGTTTCGCACCGCGACGTTGACGGTCTTGGCAGGGCCGGAACTGGCGCCGGAGAGATCCGTGACCTGGACGTCGAACCGCGCCTTCTCTGCGTCCGAGCCATCGTGAGCGAAATAGACCGTACCCTTCTCGAGATCGGCTTGCGAAAACGTCGAGACCGGCCGCTTTGGGTCGCTTGCAAGCGCGATGTAGCCGCCGGCCGCGTTCGAGATCTGAAAGTGCAAGTCTTCGGGCTTGTCGTCCGGATCGACCGCATTCAAGTCGGCCGTGGTGATGCGGACCGAACGCCCTTTCAGAACGGTCAGATCAAGATCGCCACTGATCGCCGGGGGGATGTTGCGGACGTGCGCCGATAGTTCGCCGCCCTCCTCCATCGACAGGCGGCCGTATTTTATCTTGCCCGCCGCATGGCCCGTGCTCTTGATCTGGATGAGTTGCTGCACCCGCACGTCGCCCTGAACCTGACCACGGATTTCAGCAGTGCTGGAGTTGACGGTTCCGAAGAGTTGGCCGCCTTCCTGGACGAGGACTTCGGAGGCGGAAACTTTGCCCTCGACGTAACCCCAGATCTCGACCTTGCGGCCGTCCTTGACCTCGCCCTTCAGTACGGCGCCTTCGCCGATGATCAGCACACCACGATTATCGGACATCGGCGAACTCCATGACGCAAACTGACCCAACCTCGGCGGCGAAGCCGCGGGGCGACCCTCGGCCATGAATTTGTCAGCTTATCGACAAGGCGCCCCCGTCGGGCATCACGGTTAACGGCAAAAGGATTGCCGTTCAGCCCGGCACCTGAAGCTGCAGGACGCGCCCGCCACGCCTGACCGAGATCTGCCATAGCCGCTGGCGGTTCGCGAGGGCCTTCTCGGCGTCGTCGACGCCGGCGATCTGGTTTTTGCCGATCGCGGCGATGACATCGCCCGGCTGGAAGCCGAACGTCTGGGCTGTGGACCCGTCTCGCACGGACGTGACGACGACGCCGTCGGTCTGATCCAATCCGTATTCATCGGCGACCGACGGCAGGATGTTTGAAATTCTCGCGCCGTCGAGGGGATGATTGCCCGACAGGTTTTTCGCGTCGTCCTTGCCGGGCTTTGGTGCGCCGACGAGGGGCAGATTGACATCGACCGGCTTATTGCTGCGAAGAACGGTCAACCGCACGGTCTGGCCGATGCCTTTCGTCGTCAAGCGATAGTAGACGGCGCGCGCATCGATCACTTCGACGCCATCGACTTGGGTGATGACGTCGCCCGCCTGCAGGCCCGCAGCCGCGGCCGGTCCCTTGTCGTAAAGGCGAGTCACGACTGCGCCCGACACGCGGTTGAGGCCGAGGCCTTCGGCGATATCGTGCGACATGGCTTCGAGCTTGGCGCCGATCCAGGGCCTTTCGACTTTCCGCCCGCCGGCCGCGCTTTCCGCATAGATGCGGACGAGGTTCGACGGGATCGCGAAGCCGATGCCGACTGAGCCGCCGGACTGCGAGTAGATCATCGTGTTGATGCCGACGAGACGGCCGGTCATATCGACGAGCGCGCCGCCGGAGTTTCCGGGGTTGATCGCGGCATCTGTCTGAATGAAGACTTGGCTATCGGATTGTCCAACCTCGGAGCGCGACAAGGCGGAGACGATACCGCTCGTCACGGTCTGACCAACGCCGAACGGATTGCCGATGGCGAGCACGAGGTCGCCGACTTCAAGGCTGTCGGAATCGTCGAAGCGCAGATAGGGAAAACTCTCCGCGCCGGCGCCGTCGATCTTCAGCACGGCAATGTCGGCCTTTTCATCCTGCGCGATGACCTTCGCATCGAATTCGCGCTTGTCGGAAAGCGCGACGCGTATCGCCGTATCGCCACCGCCCTTGATGACGTGTGTGTTCGTTACGATCAGGCCGTCGGGATTGACGATGACGCCGGAGCCGAGAGAGCTCATCACCCGTTCCGACGGGCGGCCGAGGGCACGGCCAAAGAACTGGCGGAAGAACGGGTCGTTGGCGAAGGGGGAGTCGAATGTCTGAACGCGCGTTCGAACGTAGACGTTGACGACGGCGGGTGCGGCCTTCTTCACGATCGGGGCGAACGAATACTGCGTGGCCTCGCGCGAGGGCGGCGGCAGCTTCTCCTGCGCGAAGGAGACTTCGGTTGGACTGAAGAGCTTCGGCGCAATGCTCAAGCCGGCAACGGCTGCGGCGCAAACCATGACGACGTTCTTCATTTTCATCGATGAGCTCTTCCAGGTGGGAACATAGTGCGTTTCGCTTTAGCGCAATTCCGGACGCAAAACCGCTGCGCGCTTTTGCTGGAATTGCGCTCGTGCCGTTCAAATATCGAACGGGCTCAATCAAGTCGAATCGGATGGAAGAAATATGTTCCGAGAGGCGGCTAGATCAACCCAAGCTCTCGTAATGACCGGATCGCGGCCGTTGCAGCCGTATCAGCGGGCCGCAGCTCGAGGCCGAGATCGGTCTTCGCCCTTAAATTCGTGTAATCTTTCTTCTCGCCGAGTTCCGGGAGAACCGTCCGCATCTTCTTATCGACGAGTGCCATGGCTCTCACGGCGGCATCGGGAAGCTCGAATTTGGGGACCTTCGAGCGAAGATCCGGCAGCTCGCGGGCCAGGATCTGACCGAGATCATAAAGGCTCAGGTGGCCTTCTCCGACCAGATAGCGATTTCCTGCCGCCTGCGGCCTGAGCGCGGCTTCGACGTGCGCGGCGGCGACATCGCGAACGTCCACGACCGGAAAGCTGATTTTCGGGACAGCCGGGTAGGTGCCGCGCGCCATGACGCGATAGAGTTCGTGCGAGGTCGAAAGATCACCATCGAGAGCGGGGCCCTGCACGAAGCTCGGGTTGATGACGGCGAGTTCGGGAGCACCGGGCGTCGACTCGATAAAGTCCCAGGCGATCTTTTCGGCGATCGTCTTCGACTTTATATAGGGCGTCAGATCGTTGCGCGTTTCGTCCGAGAAATCCTCTTCCGAATAGACGTGCCCCTTGGCGACGCCGCTCGGATAGAAGATCGCGACCGTCGATGAGGTCAGGACGACGCGTGCAACGGCCGCAGCTGTTGCGGACCGGAGAACGCGCAAGGTTCCGTCGCGCGCCGGGGCTATCACCTCTTCCGGATCATCCGGCTGAGCGATGGGGAATGGCGACGCGGTGTGGACGACGATCTGACTGCCGGCGACGGCTTCGTTCCAGCCGCCGTCGCTCGAGAGGTCGGCGACGATAAACGAAACTTTGCCGACGTCGCCGCCAAGCGCGGCCACTGCGCGACGGACCTCCTCTGCCTTCTCCATGCTCCGCAGCGTTCCCCTGACGGCAAAGCCGCGACGCAGGAATTCGGCGATCGTATGCTTGGCGATGAGTCCGGATGCGCCCGTGACGACGACGGATGGATGTGATGCCATCTGGTGAACCACCTATCGGTCGCCGGTGCGCCCCGTGCGCTCCGATCGATCGGATAGTCATCGGAACGCTTGCCCATGGCAATCTCCGATTGGCAACGATCAGTGGGCGCCTCAGCAATTTCAAGGCATTGGCGATCGCACTTCCGAGCGTCACACGGCTGTAACAGCCAGGGAATTAGTCTCCGCCCGGCTGAAGAGGGCCTAATCCACGCGTATCGACTGCAGAACACATCCCGCGCCTGCTATCCGATCGCGCCATGGCTCTCAAAGCAAAACCCCGGCGCTTTCCAGCGTCGGGGTTTTTTGATTGGATGGAGCCTCGCGAGACTGACGCTCGCGGCTTATGACGCTCAGTTCGAATCTGCCTGTTCAGCGAGCTGGGCTTCGTGGCGGGCCTTATCTTCGGCGCCCTTCACGCTCTCATCGCGATCGACGAGTTCGATCACGGCGCGGGGAGAATTGTCTCCGTAGCGGAAGCCAGCTTTCAGCACGCGCGTGTAGCCGCCGTTGCGGGTCTTGTAGCGCGGTCCGAGCACGTCAAAGAGCTTCTTGACCATGTCTTCGTCGCGGAGGCGGGCAATCGCCAGACGGCGCGAATTCAAGTCGCCACGCTTTGCGAGCGTGATGTACTTGTCGACAACGCGCTTCAGGTCTTTCGCCTTCGGCAGCGTGGTGATGATCTGCTCGTGCTTGATCAGGGCTGCGGCCATGTTCGAGAACATTGCCTGACGGTGGCCGACGTGGCGGCCGAAGCGGCGGCCAAGCTTCTTGTGTCGCATAGTGTCTTCATCCTTACATTGTTGGCCGGAGGCTTATGCCGCCAGCTTGCATTCACCGTCGGCTTTCGCCATCCGGCCGGCGCGGGAGGTTCTATGGCCTCACCTTCGCCGTCACATTTTCCGGTGCTGTTGAGCTATCCGGATCGTTTCTGCCGGCCCGCGCGAGGCAAGCCGACTGGAATTCTCAGTACTGGTCTTCGAAGCGCTTCGCCAGCTCGTCGATATTATCCGGCGGCCAGTTCGGCACTTCCATGCCGAGGTGAAGACCCATCGTCGCCAGAACTTCCTTGATCTCGTTCAGCGACTTCCGGCCGAAGTTCGGCGTGCGAAGCATTTCGGCTTCGGTCTTCTGGATGAGATCGCCGATGTAGACGATGTTATCGTTCTTGAGGCAGTTCGCAGAGCGGACCGAAAGCTCGAGCTCGTCGACCTTCTTCAGGAGCGCGGCATTGAAGGCGAGCTCCGGATGACGCTGCTCTTCCTGGGCCTTCTTCGGCTCTTCGAAGTTGATGAAGACGGCGAGCTGATCCTGGAGAATACGGGCAGCGAGAGCGACCGCATCCTCGGGACGGATCGAGCCGTCCGTTTCGACGACCATCGTCAGCTTGTCGTAATCGAGGATCTGACCTTCGCGCGTATTCTCGACCTTGTAGGAAACCTTCTTGACCGGCGAATAGAGGCTGTCGACCGGGATCAGACCGATCGGCGCGTCCTCAGGACGGTTGCGGTCGGATGCGACGTAGCCCTTGCCGATGTCGGACGTGAACTCCATGCGGATCGCCGCGCCCTGGTCGAGGTGGCAGATCACGTGATCGGGGTTCAGAACTTCGACTTCGGAGGAAGCTTCGATGTCGCCTGCCGTGACGGGGCCTGCGCCTTCTTTCTTCAACACCATGCGCTTCACGCCTTCCGAATGGATGCGGAGCGCAATTTCCTTGATGTTGAGAATGATGTTCGTCACGTCCTCGCGGACGCCGGGGACGGACGAGAACTCATGCAGCACGCCGTCGATCTGGACGGTCTTGATGGCGGCGCCCTGGAGCGACGACAGCAGCACGCGACGCAGCGCGTTGCCGAGCGTCATGCCGAAGCCGCGTTCGAGGGGTTCTGCTACAACGGTCGCGATGCGCGAGCGGTCGCGGCCGGACTGAATCTCAAGCTTCGAAGGCTTGATCAGGTCTTGCCAGTTCTTCTGGAGAACGTTCACGAGAAACCTCGTCTAGTTTTGCGCGGACGGGGGAGCGGGCCGCGGAATCTCTTGGCGGTAACTTACAAATGGAGCCGCGCCGGGCGGTCCCGGCGCGCGCAAAATCTCGTTTTAGACGCGGCGGCGCTTGCGCGGCCGGCAGCCGTTGTGCGGGATCGGCGTCACGTCGCGGATCGAGGTGATCTGGAAGCCGACGGCCTGGAGAGCGCGAAGCGCCGATTCACGGCCCGAGCCCGGACCGCAAACTTCGACCTCGAGCACCTTCATGCCGTGCTCCTGGGCCTTCTTGCCGGCATCTTCGGCGGCCATCTGAGCGGCGTAAGGCGTCGACTTGCGCGAGCCCTTGAAGCCCTTGGTGCCCGAAGACGACCACGCGATCGTGTTGCCCTGGGCGTCCGTGATGGTGATCATCGTGTTGTTGAACGACGCGTTGACGTGCGCGACGCCCGACGTGATGTTCTTCTTCTCGCGCTTCTTAACTTTGCCGCGTGCTGCCGCTGCTTCCTTGGCCATTACCGTCGATGCTCCATGCCTCGTTCAAGCAGAGGCGTAAATCGTTGCGCGCGCCAGACGGCGTGCATGAACCCTGTGTGGTGACGAACTACTTCGTCGCCTTCTTCTTGCCTGCAATCGGAACGGCCTTGCCCTTGCGGGTGCGGGCGTTCGTGTGCGTGCGCTGACCGCGGACGGGCAGGCCCTTGCGATGACGCAGACCGCGGTAGCAACCGAGGTCCATCAGACGCTTGATGTTGGTCTGAACTTCGCGGCGCAGGTCGCCTTCAACCGTGTAATCGCGGTCGATCGTCTCACGGATCTGAAGAACCTCGGCGTCCGTCAGCTGGTTGACGCGACGTTCGGCCGGGATGTTGCACTTCGCGCAAATCTCTTTCGAGAATTTGGGCCCGATGCCGTGGATATAGCGAAGCGCGATTTCGACGCGCTTGCCCGTTGGAATGTTGACGCCTGCGATGCGGGCCACTTCAGTCTCCTGCCTTTAAACTTTAAATCTCGAGCCGAATAACGATGCGATCTTGTTGATTCTCAAGTGCAAATAGGCACAACGACCGCAGTACCGGGGTTTCGTGCCCTGGTCCGGATCAAGTTGAGCCCTAAAAGAAAGTTGTGTGTTCTACCGCGGGTCATCCCTTCCGTCAATCCGTGCTTCTTTGTGTCACGCATGCTGGAATTGGTCCAGAAGCTCGCCGATTTGGCGGCTGACCTCCGGAATGGGCTTCATGCCGTCCACCGACTTGAGCAGTCGATGGGCGTAATAATAACCAATGAGCGGCGCCGTTTCGCGGTAATAGGCGATCAGGCGCGTTTTCAGGGCTTCGGCGTTGTCATCGGCGCGGACCGTGCCGCCGGCCGCGAGGGTCTCGCGGGCGCGGCATTCGATCCGCTCGATCAGCTTCGTATCGTCGACCTTCAGCTCGACGACGACATCGAGATGACGGCCCTTGGACTTCAGCAGCTCGTCCAGGGCATCGGCCTGGGCCAGGGTGCGCGGAAACCCGTCGAGGATGAACCCCTTGGCGCAGTCGGGCTCCGAAATGCGGTCGGCGATGATGCCAATGACGACCTCGTCGCTGACGAGGCTGCCCGCGTCCATGATTTTCTTCGCCTTGAGACCAACTGGCGTGCCTGCCTTGACGGCGGCGCGCAGCATGTCGCCGGTCGAAAGTTGCGGCAGCCCGAGGCGCTCGGAGATCAGCTGAGACTGGGTACCCTTGCCCGCTCCTGGCGGCCCAAGCAGTATCAGGATCATCGCCGGGCCCCGCGGAGTTTGGCCTTCTTGATCAGCCCCTCATATTGCTGAGCGATGAGGTGGCTCTGGACTTGGGCGACCGTGTCCATCGTGACGCTGACCGCGATGAGCAGCGAGGTGCCGCCGAAATAGAGCGGAATGCCGGCATACGACGTCAGGATCTCGGGAAGGACGCAGACCGCGGCCAGATAAAGGGCGCCGACGACGGTGATGCGGGTCAAGACGTAGTCGATATATTCGGCCGTCTTCTCGCCAGGGCGGATACCGGGAAGGAAGCCGCCGTACTTGCGGAGGTTGTCCGCGGTTTCCTTCGGGTTGATCACGACCGCGGTGTAGAAGAACGCGAAGAACAGGATCAACAGCGCGTAGACGAGCATGTGCAGCGGCTGACCCGAGCCAAGCGCCGCGACGGCTTCGTTGAGCCATTCCGGCCCCTGCCCCGCCGTGAACTGCGCGATCGTGATCGGCAACAGCAAGAGCGAGGATGCGAAGATCGGCGGAATGACGCCTGAAGAGTTGAGTTTCAGCGGCAAATGCGAGGCTTCGCCCTGGAACATCTTGTTCCCGACCTGCCGCTTTGGATACTGGACCAACAGGCGCCTCTGCGCGCGCTCGAAGAACACGATCGCGGCGACGACAGCCAGAGCCAGCACCAGGAAGAATACGAGAATGCCGGGCGAGATCGAGCCGGTACGCGACAACTCAAAGAGTTGTACGAGCGCTCCCGGAAGTCCCGCGACGATACCTGCGAAGATGATCAGCGACGTGCCGTTACCGACGCCGCGCTGCGTGATCTGCTCGCCGAGCCACATCAGGAAAACGGTGCCGCCGACGAGGGTGATCACCGTCGTCATGCGGAAGAACATGCCCGGATCCAGAACCACGGCGCCGGCCGCGTTTCGCGAACCTTCGAGGCCAACGGCGATGCCATAGGCCTGCAGCGCTGCGAGAATGACCGTCAGATACCGCGTATACTGGTTGATCTGCTTGCGGCCTGCCTCGCCTTCCTTCTTCAAGGCTTCGAGCTTCGGCGAAATCGAGCTCATCAACTGCATGATGATCGACGCCGAGATGTACGGCATGATGTTCAGCGAGAAGATCGCGAGACGCTCTAGTGCGCCGCCCGAGAACATGTTGAACATGCCCAGGATGCCGCCGGCCTGCTGCTTGAACGTTTCGGCGAATGCAGCCGGATTGATGCCCGGCAGCGGGATGAACGTGCCGAGCCGGAAAACAATCAGTGCGCCAAGCGTAAACCACAGGCGCCGCTTCAAATCCTCCGCCTTGGCGAAGGCGCTGAAGTTCAGATTCGAAGCAAGCTGCTCGGCAGCGGAAACCATTGGTCTCTTCTCCTAACCGTTGCGCACCTGCCAAATGGCGGTTTCGCAACTTGGGCCCGGATAGCGCCGTCTCCGGCGCCTTCCGGCCTCGAACGCTCAATCAGGCTGGTTCCCCAAGCCAAATCGCGCGTTCGCGTTATTCCTCCGACTTCGCAGCGCCGGGCTTCTTGCCACGGGCGGCCTTCTTGTCGGCCGATTTCTTGCGCTTCTCTTCGTCCGCGGCGAGGATCTTGCGCTCGATCACGGTGACGGTGCCGCCAGCCTTCTCGATCGCTGCCTTTGCCTTCGCGGAGGCATGATTGACGGTGATCGAGATCTTAGCCTTGATCTCGCCGTCGGCGAGGAGGCGAAGACCGTCCTTCGCACGGCGCACGATACCAGCTTCGATGAGGGACGCCAGATCGACCGGCTTCGAGCCGTCGAGACGCTTGTCCTCGATCGCCTGCTGCAGCGAGCCGACGTTGATCTCGTTGAAATGCTCAGGGCGCCACTTGTTGAAGCCGCGCTTCGGGAGACGACGATGCAAGGGCATCTGACCGCCTTCGAAGCCGCCGATCGCGACGCCGGTACGAGCCGTCTGGCCCTTGCCGCCGCGGCCACCCATTTTGCCCAGGCCCGAGCCGATACCGCGACCGATGCGGACGCGCGTCTTCTTGGCGCCGGGGTTGTCCTTAATACCGTTGAGCCGCATAACCGTTATTTCCCTTCTTCGACCTGCACGAGGTGCTGAACTTTTTTCAGCATGCCGCGAACAGCCGGCGTGTCTTCAACCGTCGAGGTGCGACCGATCTTGTTCAGCCCGAGGCCGATCAGCGTGTCGGCCTGCCGCTCGGGGCGCCGGTTGGCACTCCGCACCTGCTTCAGCGTGATCGTCTTCTTCGTCGCCATATCGTAACCTCAGGTCCCTTTGTGAAGCGGCAGATTTGCTGCAGCGCTTCCGTTATTTGCTTCAGACGTCCGCACCGGCCTCGGCAGCGGCCGAGCCGTCGCGACGACGCGACACGATGTCGGAAACCTTCTTGTTGCGGCGAGCTGCGACGCCACGCGGATTTTCCTGCGCCTTGAGCGCATCGAACGTCGCGCGGACGACGTTATAGGGGTTCGTCGAGCCCATCGACTTGGCAACGATGTCGTGCACGCCGACCATCTCGAAAACGGCGCGCATTGCGCCGCCTGCGATGATACCGGTACCGGCCGGAGCCGAGCGCAGGATCACCTTGCCGGCGCCGTGACGGCCGACGCTATCGTGATGCAGCGTGCGCGCGTCGCGAAGCGGCACGCGGAGAAGGTTGCGCTTTGCGCCTTCGGTCGCTTTGCGGATCGCCTCGGGAACCTCACGGGCCTTGCCGTGGCCGAAGCCGACGCGGCCTTTCAAGTCGCCGACGACGACGAGCGCAGCAAAGCCGAAGCGCTTACCGCCCTTGACGACCTTGGCGACGCGATTGATGTGAACGAGCTTATCGGAAAACTCGCTATCGCGCTCCTCGCGATCTCTGCCACGGTCTCTCTGGGGTCCACGTGCCACGTTTCGGTTCCTCTCGGGTATCTCTTAAAACTTCAGTCCGCCCTCACGGGCGGCATCGGCGAGCGCCTTGACGCGCCCATGAAACAGAAAGCCGCCGCGGTCGAAGACGACCTCGGTGACGCCAACCTTGACGGCGCGCTCGGCGACGAGCTTGCCGATGGCAGCGGCTGCTGCCTTGTCGGCGCCCGTCTTCAGCGAGCCCTTGACGTCCTTCTCGAGCGTCGAAGCCGAAGCGAGGGTTACGCCCTTCACGTCGTCGATCACCTGCGCGTAGATATTCTCCGACGAGCGGTGAATGGAAAGCCGCGGGCGGCCGTTCGCGGCGGCCTTGAGGCTTCGACGAACACGCGCCTTGCGGTTCGTAAATTTCTGATTGCTGTTGGCCATCGGTGCCGGTCCTACTTCTTCTTGCCTTCCTTGCGGAGGATGTATTCGCCCTTATAGCGCACGCCCTTGCCCTGGTAGGGCTCCGGCTTACGAGAGGCACGGATGACGGATGCCACCTGGCCGACCGCCTGCTTGTCGATGCCGGAGACCGACACCAGTTCGCTCTTTGCGCCGCCGACCTTGACATCCACGCCTGCCGGGATCTTCAGCACGACGTCGTGGCTGTAGCCGACGGAAAGCGTCAGCGTGTCCTTGCCCTTCATCGATGCCTTGAAGCCGACGCCGTGGATCTCGAGATCCTGGCTGTAGCCTTCGGTCACGCCCTTGATGAGGTTCGCGATCTGAGTCCGCGACATGCCCCACTCGGAGCGAGCAAGCTTCGTGTCTTCGAGAAGGCTGACGTCGATGCCTTCGTCCGTCCGCTGGACCTTCAAGGCGTCAGGAACGGTGAAGGCGAGCTCGCCCTTCGGACCCTTCATCTTGACGGTCTGACCGGCGATCGTCGCCGTCACGTTCGACGGGACCGGAACGGGTTTCTTACCGATGCGCGACATGGCTTCTTCAAACCTTGTTTCGCCGAGGCGTGAGCCCCAGCCTTAGAATACGTTGCAGATGACTTCGCCGCCGACGTTGGCTTCGCGCGCCTTCGAGTCCGACATGACGCCCTTCGGCGTGGACAGGATAGCGACGCCGAGGCCGTTGGCGACGACCGGAATTCCCTTTACCGCCGAATAGACGCGACGGCCGGGCTTCGAGATGCGCTCGATCTCACGGATGGCCGGCTGGCCATTGTAATACTTGAGCTCGATCTCGAACTGCGGCAGCTCGCCCTTCAATTCGACGCGGCTGTAGCCGCGGATATAGCCTTCCTCTGCGAGCACGTCGAGGACGCGGGCGCGGAGGCTAGAAGCAGGGGTGGCGACCTTCGGCCGGCGACGCAACTGAGCGTTCCGGATGCGGGTCAGCATATCGCCCAACGGATCATTCACGGACATTGATGCTTCCTCTTACCAGCTCGCCTTGACCATGCCCGGGATGCGCCCCTGGCTCGCCAGCTCGCGGAGCTGGTTGCGGCACATCTTGAGCTTGCGGTAGTTGCCGCGCGGACGGCCGGTGATCTCGCAACGATTGCGGATGCGAACCTTCGAGCCGTTACGCGGCATTTCGGCAAGCTTCAGGCGAGCGGCGAAACGCTCTTCCGGCGTCTTCGTCTTGTCCTTGGCAAGCAGCTTCAGGCGCTTGCGCTTCGGAGCCTGCTCGGCCGTCATCTTGCGGCGACGGTTATTTTTCTCAATCGAACTGGTCTTAGCCATTTCATCTCCTCCAAAGGCCTTTCGGCGTCTGCCGAGGTCCTCTAGCTACGGAACGGGAAGTTGAAGCCCTTGAGCAATTCACGGGCTTCGTCATCGGTTGTGGCCGACGTGCAAACGATCACATCGAGGCCCAATACGTTGTCGACCTTGTCGTAGTCGATCTCGGGGAACACGAGGTGCTCCTTGAGGCCGGTCGCATAGTTGCCACGGCCGTCGAAGCTCTTCGGGTTCAGGCCGCGGAAGTCCTTCACGCGCGGCAGTGCGATCGTCACGAACCGGTCGAGAAATTCGTACATGCGGTCGCCGCGAAGCGTCACCTTGGCGCCGATCGCCATGCCTTCACGAACCTTGTAGGTCGCGATGGCCTTGCGAGCCCGCGTGATGACCGGCTTCTGGCCGGCGATCAAAGCGAGATCTTGGGCTGCGACGTCGACTTTCTTGCGATCGTTGACGGCTTCGCCGACGCCCATGTTGATCACGATCTTCTCGATACGCGGGATCTGCATCACGTTCGCGTAGCCGAACTTCTCTTTGAGAGCAGAGCGGACGACCTTCTCGTAATGCGACTTGAGGCGCGGCTTGTAATCGGCCGGACGCGGAGCTGCGGGCTCGCGCGGAGCTGCCGAGGCTGCGGCCTTCTTATCGGCGCGCGCCTTCTTGGTTTCGCCGGCACCCTGCGGTGAGCCGCCCTGAGGCTTGGCGCCTTTTGCTGTGTCTTTTGCCATGGCCTAGTTCTTCTCCGGGATCTGCTCGCCCGAGCGCTTTGCGATGCGGACCTTCTTGCCGTCTTCAAGGACCTTGAAGCCGACGCGAGACGGCTTGCCGTCCTTCGGGTCCTCGATCGCGAGGTTCGAGAGGTCGATCGGACCTTCCTTGGAAATGATGCCGCCTTCCTGCGACGCCGACTGGCGCTGATGACGGCGCACCATGTTGACGCCGCGGACGAGCGCGCGGTGTTCCTTCGGGCGAATTTCGATCACTTCGCCCCGCTTGCCCTTGTCGCGGCCGGCGAGAACGACGACCTTGTCGCCCTTCTTGATTTTAAATGCCGACATCAGAGGACCTCCGGCGCGAGCGATACGATCTTCATGTGGTTCTTGGCGCGAAGTTCACGCGTCACGGGTCCGAAAATACGCGTGCCGACCGGTTCGCCGTTGGCGTTGATCAACACGGCGGCGTTGCGATCGAAGCGGATCAGCGAGCCATCGGCGCGGCGAATACCCTTCGCAACGCGGACGATGACGGCCTTCATCACCTGACCCTTCTTGACGCGTCCCTTCGGGATCGCCTCCTTGACGGAGACAACGATGGTGTCACCCACCGTCGCGTACTTGCGCTTCGAGCCGCCCAGCACCTTGATGCACTGAACGCGGCGCGCGCCAGAGTTGTCGGCGACGTCGAGATTGCTCTCCATCTGGATCATCGCGTCGTTCCTTCTTTCACGGCCTCAAGAGTCGTGCTCTCGGTGCCCATCTCTACATTTGCCAATCTGGCTCGCGGGGTCTTGGGATAACTCCCAACTCTCCGACGGCTCGAAAGGCGGCTCCCGGCGTTCGATCGCATCTCGCGAATCGAGGCTTATAACCTCAAGACGCTATAGCAATCCAACGTTTGTTCTTGGAAATCGGCCGGGTCTCTTCAATCGAGACCTGGTCGCCAACCTTGAACGAATTCTGTTCGTCGTGTGCGTGGTACTTCTTCGTACGGCGCACGGTCTTCTTCAGCAGCGGATGGGTGTAGCGACGCTCAACCTGAACGACGATCGTCTTGTCGTTCTTGTCAGATACCACGACACCCTGCAGCACGCGCTTCGGCATAATCTCGTTCTCCCTTACGCGCCTTTTTTGACGCTGCCACCGCGCCGGGCAACGGCTGCGGTCTTGATGCGCGCGATGTCTCGACGGACGAGCCGGATGCGCGCCGTGTTTTCAAGTTGGCCCGAGGCCCGCTGAAAGCGCAGGTTGAACTGCTCTTTCTTGAGCTTCGCCAGCTGGTCGTCGAGCTGATCGAGCGACATGCCCTTTAAATCGTCGGCCATGACTATCCTCACCTCGCCTATTCGATCCGCGTAACGACGCGGCACTTGATGGGAAGCTTGGCGGCTCCGAGAATGAGCGCTTCCTTCGCCACCTGCTGATTGAGACCACCGAGCTCGAAAATGATGCGGCCCGGCTTAACGCGTGCCACCCAAAGCTCGGGCGAACCCTTACCGGAGCCCATGCGGACTTCGGCCGGCTTCTTCGACACCGGCACGTCCGGGAAGATGCGCAGCCACATGCGGCCGGCACGCTTCGTATGACGAGCGATGGCGCGGCGAGCGGCTTCGATCTGGCGCGCCGACAGGCGCTCCGGCTCCATGGCCTTCAGACCCACTTCGCCGTAAGCGAGCGTGGTGCCCGACTTGGCGGCGCCGTGGATGCGGCCCTTAAATTGTTTGCGGAACTTCGTCCGTTTCGGTTGCAGCATGATGAGTTGCCTCTGGAATCCTTACGCTTCTGGCGTCGACGAGCCGGCATCCGAGGCCGCAGGCGCGTTACCGCCGCCGCCACCACCGCCCTGGCCACGTCCACCACCACGTCCGCCACGTCCCGGACGACGATCACGGCGCTCGCCACGGTCATCGTCGCGACGCGGGCGCGGTGCGCCGCTTTCCTGCATTTCCGTGAGCTTGCGGTCAGAGGCCATCGGATCGTGCTCGATGATCTCGCCCTTGAAGACCCAAACCTTGATGCCGATGATACCGTAGGCCGTACGCGCAACGCCGTAGCCGAAGTCGATGTCGGCGCGCAGCGTGTGCAGCGGCACGCGACCTTCGCGGTACCACTCGGTACGGGCGATTTCAGCGCCACCGAGGCGGCCTGCGACGTTGATACGAATGCCGACTGCGCCGAGGCGGAGTGCCGACTGAACGGCACGCTTCATCGCACGGCGGAACGCGACGCGGCGCTCGAGCTGCTGGGCGATGCCTTCGGCGATCAGCGTCGCGTCGATCTCGGGCTTGCGGATCTCGAGGATGTTCAGATGAACTTCCGAGCTCGTCAGCTTTGCGAGGTCAGCGCGGAGGCGCTCGATCTTCTCACCCTTCTTGCCGATCAGAATGCCTGGGCGCGCCGTCATGACGGTTACGCGGCACTTCTTGTGCGGGCGCTCGATGACGACCTTCGAGATGCCGGCCTCGCGCTGCTCCTTCATGATGTGAGCGCGGATCGCACGGTCCTCGTGCAACAGCTTGCCGTATTCGCCGCGAGCAGCGAACCAGCGGCTGTCCCAGGTCCGGTTGATACCGAGACGGAGGCCGACGGGATTGACTTTCTGACCCATATTACTTGGCCTCCTTGGCCGCCGCGGCGGACTTCGCCGCGGGCTTCTTTGCGGCTTTCTTCTTCTCGGTCTTTTCCTCTTCGACCTGACGGACGATGACGGTCAACTGCGAGAAAGGCTTCAGGATCGAAGCGCCGCGGCCGCGGCCGCGAGCGTGGAAGCGCTTCATGACCAGGTTCTTGCCGACAAACGCTTCGGCAACGATCAGATCGTTGACGTCGAGCGAGTGGTTGTTCTCGGCGTTGGCGACAGCGCTCATCACGCACTTGCGGACGTCGCCGGCGATGCGCTTCTCGCTGAACTCGAGCACGGCCAAAGCCTGATCGACCTTCTTGCCACGGATCAAGCCCGCGACGAGGTTGAGCTTCTGCGGTGAAATGCGCAGCGATTTGACAACTGCTTGGGCCTCGGTGTCGGGGAGGCGCCGCTCGTGGCTTGGCTTGCCCATTATTTCTTCACCGCTTTCTTGTCGCCGCCGTGCCCGTGGAAGATACGGGTCGGAGCGAATTCACCGAACTTGTGGCCGATCATGTCTTCCGTCACGCTGACGGGGATATGCTTCTGGCCATTGTGCACGCCGAAGGTCAGTCCGACGAACTGGGGCAGGATCGTGGAGCGACGGCTCCAGATCTTGATTACTTCATTGCGCCCCGATGCGCGTGACTTGTCCGCCTTCTTAAGGAGGTAGCCGTCAACGAACGGACCTTTCCAGACTGAACGTGTCAAAGTCGATCTCCTTCAGTTCGCCGCTACTTCTTCGCCTTTTGGCGCGAGCGTACGATGTATTTCGTGGTCGTCTTGTTCTTGCGAGTCTTGAAGCCCTTGGTCGGCTTGCCCCATGGCGTTGCCCAGTGCTTACCGCCCTTCGTACGACCGCCGTTCGGATGGTCGACCGGGTTCATCATGATCGAGCGAACCGTCGGACGGCGGCCCTGCCAGCGCGTGCGGCCAGCCTTGCCGGTGACGGTGTTCATGTGGTCGGGGTTCGAAACCGCGCCGACAGTCGCCATGCATTCGGCGCTGACTTTGCGCGTCTCGCCCGAGTTCAAGCGCAGCACGGCATAACCGGAGTCGCGCCCTACGAGCTGAACGAACGAACCTGCCGAACGTGCGATCTGACCGCCCTTGCCGGGCTTCATCTCGACGTTGTGCACGATCGTGCCGATCGGCATCGCCGACAGCGGCATGGAGTTGCCAGGCTTCACGTCGACCTTCAGTCCCGAAACGACGCTGTCGCCGACGGCCAGACGCTGCGGTGCCAGGATGTAGGCCTGGGTGCCGTCCTCGTACTTGATCAGAGCGATGAACGCGGTCCGGTTCGGATCGTACTCAAGGCGCTCCACGCTCGCCGGCGCATCGAACTTCCGGCGGCGGAAGTCGATCCGGCGATAGGACTGCTTCGCGCCGCCGCCGATGTGGCGTGACGTGATGCGGCCGTCGCTGTTGCGACCGCCGGTCTTCGTCTTGCCCTCGACGAGCGTCTTGAGCGGAGCGCCCTTCCAGAGCATCGAACGGTCGACCTGGATCAGGTGGCGGCGTCCGGGCGAAGTCGGGTTGTATGTCTTAAGCGCCATGATGCGTTATCCTCAGAGCCCGGTCGTCACGTCGATGGAATGGCCTTCCTCGAGCGTGATGACGGCCCTCTTCGTATCGCTCAACAGCGCTTTGACGCCCTTGAACGTTCTCTGCTTGCCCTTGCGGACGATCGTATTGACGGCCTTCACCTTGACCTTGAACAAGCCTTCGACAGCCGACTTGATCTCGGGCTTCGTCGCGTCGCGCTTGACCTTGAAGATCACCTGGTTTGCCTCGGAGGCGAGCGTCGCCTTCTCGGTGATGACCGGCGCGACGATGACGTCGTATGCGGAACGTTTGCTCGTCATTTGAAGCGCGCCTCCAGCGCTGCGACGGCGGCCCGTGTCAGAACCAGCTTCTTACGACGAAGGATGTCGTAGACGTTGATGCCCTGAACCGGGAGCACGTCGATGTTCGGAATGTTGCGAGCGGCGCGTGCGAACGTCGGCTCGAGCTCGGCACCATCGATGATGAGCGCGTTGACGAGCGAGAGCTTCGCGAACTGAGCCTTCAGCGCAGCCGTCTTGCCTTCGGACGACGTCGCCTTGTCGATGACGACGATCTCGCCGGCCTTGGCCTTCGAGGAGAGCGCGTGACGGAGAGCCAGGGCGCGAACCTTCTTCGGCATATCGATCGCGTGCGAGCGCGGCTTCGGACCGAACGCCTTGCCGCCGCCGCGGAACTGCGGAGCCGACTTGTCGCCGTGACGAGCACCGCCGGTGCCCTTCTGCTTGTACATCTTCTTGCCCGTAACCGCGACTTCCGAGCGGTCCTGAGCGTGATGCGTACCGGCCATGCGCTTCAGGGTCTGATAGCGCACCATGCGGTGAATGAGATCGCTGCGGACCTCAAGCCCGAAGATATCGTCGGCAAGCTCAATGTCGCCGGCTTTGCCGGACTCGAGGCTGGTGACTTCGGCTTTCATCACGCGCCTTCCTTCTTAGCTTCGCCGCGCGCCTTGAATGCGCCGGGCTTCGGAGCATCAGCGTGCGCAGCCTTCTTGACGGCGTCGCGAACAACGACCCAGCCACCCTTGGAACCCGGAACCGCGCCCCGCACCATCACGAGACCACGCTCCTTGTCGATCTTGGCAACGACGAGGTTCTGCGTCGTGACGCGTTCGTCACCGAGGTGACCGGCCATCTTCTTGCCTTTGAACACCTTGCCGGGATCCTGGCGCTGACCCGTCGAACCGTGGGCGCGGTGCGTGACCGAAACGCCGTGGGTTGCGCGCAGACCGCCGAAGTTCCAGCGCTTCATGGCGCCCTGGAAACCCTTACCCTGGGTGGTGCCCGTCACGTCGACGAACTGGCCCGGTACGAAGTGGTCTGCGGTAATTTCCGCGCCAACATCGATAAGGTTCTCAGGACTGACACGAAACTCTGCCATCTTCCGCTTCGGCTCGACTTCAGCCTTCGCGAAAGTGCCGCGCTCGGACTTCGTCAGACGCGAGGGCTTCCTCGTGCCGCCGCCGACCTGGATTGCGGTATAGCCGTTCTTCTCCTCGGTGCGGTGCGCGAGAACCTGGAGGTTCTCGAGACGCAGCACCGTTACGGGAACATGTTCGCCCGCGTCGGTGAAGATCCGGGTCATACCGATCTTCTGTGCTATCACTCCGGAACGCATCTGCATTCCTTCCTATCGTTGGGGCCATTCGCGTTACCGCCAGAGGGCCCGTAAGTTCTGGTTTTAGAGTTTGATTTCGACGTCGACACCGGCTGCGAGATCGAGCTTCATAAGGGCATCGACCGTCTGCGGCGTGGGATCGACAATGTCGAGCAAACGCTTGTGGGTCCGCATCTCGAACTGCTCGCGGCTCTTCTTGTCGATGTGCGGCGAACGGTTCACCGTGAAGCGCTCGATGCGCGTCGGCAGCGGAATGGGACCGCGGACCTCAGCACCAGTGCGCTTCGCCGTATTCACGATCTCGCGGGTCGACGCATCGAGTATTCGATGATCGAAGGCTTTGAGCCGAATGCGGATGTTTTGGCCGTGCATGGCTTTTTGCTTTCACTTCTCGCAGAAAAAGATTGGGGGAAGCGATCCGAGGGACGCTTCCCCTGAAATGCCTGCTACTCGATGATCTTCGTTACCACGCCGGCGCCAACCGTACGGCCGCCTTCGCGAATAGCGAAGCGGACCTTCTCTTCCATGGCGATCGGCTGGACGAGTTCGACGGTGACCGAGACGTTGTCGCCCGGCATAACCATTTCCGTACCTTCGGCGAGCTTAACGGTGCCCGTGACGTCGGTCGTGCGGAAGTAGAACTGCGGACGATAGTTCGTGAAGAACGGCGTGTGACGGCCGCCTTCTTCCTTGTTCAGGATGTAGGCCTCGGCGGTAAACTTCTTGTGCGGCTTAACGGAGCCCGGCTTGCAGAGAACCTGGCCGCGCTCGACCGATTCCTTGTCGATGCCGCGAAGGAGACAGCCGACGTTGTCGCCGGCCTCGCCCGAGTCGAGCAGCTTGCGGAACATTTCGACGCCCGTGACGACCGACTTCTGCGTGTCGCGGAGACCGACGATCTCGACTTCTTCGCCGACCTTGATGACGCCGCGCTCAATACGGCCGGTGACGACGGTACCGCGACCCGAGATCGAGAACACGTCTTCGATCGGCATCAGGAAGGGCTGATCCTTCGGACGCTCCGGGATCGGGATGAAGCTGTCCATCGCTTCGTAAAGCTTGATGATGGCTTCGTCGGCGAGCGGGCCCTTCTCACCGTTGAGGGCCTTGACGGCTGCGCCGCGGATGACCGGGGTGTCGTCGCCCGGGAAGTTGTACTTCGAGAGAAGCTCACGGACTTCCATCTCGACGAGGTCAAGGAGCTCTTCGTCTTCGACGATATCGCACTTGTTCAAGAAGACGACGATCTTCGGCACGCCGACCTGGCGAGCGAGAAGAATGTGCTCACGCGTCTGGGGCATCGGGCCGTCGACAGCGGACACAACGAGGATCGCGCCGTCCATCTGGGCAGCACCGGTGATCATGTTCTTGACGTAGTCGGCGTGGCCTGGGCAGTCGACGTGCGCATAGTGACGATTCGGCGTCGCGTATTCGACGTGCGAGGTCGCGATCGTCAGAATCTTCGTCGGGTCGCGGCGGCCCTGGCTTTCGGAAGCCTTTGCAACTTCGTCATAGGCGATCGAGGTCGCCGTCCAGCCGCGGTCGGCTGAAACCTTCGTCAAGGCTGCGGTCAGCGTTGTCTTGCCGTGGTCGACGTGTCCGATCGTACCGACGTTGCAATGCGGCTTGTTCCGCTCGAATTTTGCCTTCGCCATCGTTGGCTCTCCTTAGTCCTACTATCAGGTCCCGTAATCTTCCGATCCGGGCATTCAGGCTTCGTTTCTTCGAGCTCGATGGCGTTTACTCTCGCCGGCGGGCCCAAGTTCTTATCAGGCGTACTTGGCCTTGACCTCATCCGCCACGTTGCGCGGAACGTCCGCATAGTGCGCGAACTGCATCGTGTACTGAGCGCGACCCGTCGACATCGAGCGCAGTGTGTTGATGTAGCCGAACATGTTTGCGAGCGGCACGTAGGCACGAATGACGACGGCGTTGCCACGCATTTCCTGGTTGCGGATCTGACCGCGCCGGGAGTTGATGTCGCCGATGACGCCACCGACGAATTCCTGCGGCGAGACGACTTCGACGTCCATGATCGGCTCGAGCAGCTTAACGCCGGCCTTCTCGCAGCCTTCCTTCATGGCCGCACGCGTGGCGATTTCGAAGGCGATTGCCGACGAGTCCACTTCGTGGAAGGCGCCGTCATAAAGGTTGACCTTCATGTCGACCATCGGGAAGCCGATGAGCATGCCGCTGTCCCAAACCGAGTTGACGCCCTTTTCGACGCCCGGGATGTATTCCTTCGGGATCGAGCCGCCGACGATCGTCGTCGTGAACTCGTTGCCCTTGCCCGTCTCGTTCGGCTCAAGCTTCAGCTTGACGCGCGCGAACTGACCCGTGCCGCCCGTCTGCTTCTTGTGCGTGTAGTCGATATCGGCCGGACGCGCGAGCGTCTCACGATAAGCAACCTGCGGAGCGCCCGTGTTGGCTTCGACGCCGTAGGTGCGCTTCAGGATGTCGACCTTGATGTCGAGATGAAGCTCGCCCATGCCCTTCAGGATCGTCTCGCCCGATTCCGGATCGACCGAAACGCGGAACGACGGATCTTCGAGCGCGAGCGTATGCAGCGCGATCGCCATCTTTTCCTGATCGGCCTTCGTCTTGGGCTCGACCTTCATTTCGATGACGGGGTTCGGGAACTCCATCTTTTCGAGAATGACCGGCTTCGACGGATCGCAGAGCGTTTCGCCCGTACGGGTGTCCTTCAGACCCTGCAGAGCGACGATGTCACCCGCAAAGGCTTCCTTGATTTCTTCGCGGTCGGCGGCGTGCATGAGGTACATGCGGCCAGCGCGCTCTTTCTTGTCGCGCGTCGTGTTCGCAAGCGCCATGCCCTGCTCGAGCTTGCCCGAGTAGATGCGGCAGAACGTGATCGAGCCGACATGCTCGAAGCTCATGATCTTGAAGGCGATCATCGACAGCGGCTCGCTGTCCGACGGCTTGCGGAGAACCTCAGCGTCCGTCTTCGGATCGATGCCGGTGTAGGCTTCGCGATCGAGCGGCGACGGCAGGAAGTCGACGACGGCGTCGAGCAAAGGCTGCACGCCCTTGTTCTTGAACGCTGAGCCGCACATCATCGGATAGAAGGCGCGCGTGACCGTCGCCTTGCGGATGAGCTTGCGAAGCGTGTCCTCATCCGGCTCCTTGCCTTCGAGGTAAGCTTCCATCGCCGCGTCGTCCATTTCGACGGCGGCTTCGATCATCGAGGCGCGGTATTCGGCAGCCTTGTCGGCGAGATCGGCCGGGATCGGCCCCTCGGTCATCTTGGCTTCTTTGCCGTCACCATCCCAAGTGATCGCGACCATACGGATAAGGTCGACGACGCCGCGGAATTCGGATTCGGCACCGATCGGAATCTGCAGCGGCACAGCGCGGGCACCAAGCTTATCCTTGATGTCGGCAAGGCACATGTAGAAGTCGGCGCCAGTCTTATCCATCTTGTTGGAGAAGATGATGCGCGGAACGTTGTACTTATCGCCCTGACGCCAGACGGTTTCCGTCTGCGGCTCAACGCCCTGGTTGGAGTCGAGAACGCACACGGCGCCGTCGAGCACGCGGAGCGAACGCTCGACTTCGATCGTGAAGTCGACGTGGCCTGGCGTGTCGATGATGTTCAGGCGGCGCTTTTTGCCGTCGCGGCCGGGCCAGAAGCAGGTCGTCGCGGCAGACGTGATCGTGATGCCGCGCTCAGCTTCCTGATCCATAAAGTCCATCGTCGCGGCGCCGTCATGGACTTCGCCGATCTTGTAGGACTTGCCGGTGAAATAGAGGACGCGCTCCGTCGTCGTGGTCTTTCCAGCATCAATGTGAGCCATGATGCCGAAATTGCGGTAGTCCTCGATTGGGTACTGTCGGGCCATCTGTGCCTCGAGATCCTTGTAACTTCGTCCTGCTGCGCTTTGCCTACCAGCGGTAGTGCGAGAAGGCGCGGTTGGCTTCAGCCATCTTATGCGTGTCTTCGCGCTTCTTGACTGCCGTGCCGCGATTGTTTGCGGCGTCGAGCAATTCGCCCGAAAGCTTATCGATCAACGTCGATTCATTGCGCGCACGGGCCGCGGCGATGAGCCAACGAATTGCAAGAGCCTGACGGCGCTCGTTACGAACTTCGACGGGCACCTGATAGGTCGCGCCACCGACACGACGAGAGCGAACTTCCACCGACGGCATGACATTATCCAGCGCCTGACGGAAAAGGTCGATCGGATTTGCCTTGCCACGCTGCTCCATCTTATCGAAAGCACCGTAGACCATACGCTCAGCAACCGACTTCTTACCGTGCTCCATCACCGCGTTCATGAACTTGGTGACGACGATGTCGTTGAACTTCGGATCGGGGATCACTTCCCGCTTTTGCGCCGCGTGACGACGAGACATCCTGACTGACCCTTCGCTTCGAATTCTTTTTAAATCTTACGGGCCAGACGAACCGGCCCAGACGAGACCGCTTCTTACTTCGGCCGCTTTGCACCGTACTTCGAGCGACGCTGACGGCGGGCGGAGACGCCCTGCGTATCGAGCACGCCACGAATGATGTGATAACGCACGCCCGGCAAGTCCTTGACGCGGCCGCCACGGATCAGAACCACGGAGTGTTCCTGAAGGTTGTGGCCTTCGCCCGGAATGTAGCCGATAACCTCGTAGCCGTTGGTCAGCCGGATCTTGGCAACCTTACGCAAAGCGGAGTTCGGCTTCTTCGGCGTCGTCGTATAGACGCGCGTGCAGACGCCACGCTTCTGCGGGCAGGCTTCCATGTGGCGCGATTTCTCGCGGTAGACTGGCTTTACCCGGGGCTTCCGGATCAACTGTTGTATCGTCGGCATTCGCCCAATCCTGACTTCGGGACGCATCTCCGAAGCGGAAATGCGCCAAACAAACCTGCCAGGTGCGCGAAGTCCGCCCCTAGCAAGAAAAAACCAGAGGATCGTGCCGCCCGGAGGGTGACAGATCTTGGCCCGTCGATGTGCTCTGCTTTATTGACGGGAGCGTTTAGGTCGAAAATTGGCGCTAAAAGCGCCGCGTGACCTACCACCAACCCGTGAGAGTGGGCGGAGCTATATACATACCCGACATGTTGGTCAACAGGCCCTGGAATAGGTTGCGAAATTATTTTCGCTCTTTGCCCTGCTGTGGGGCAAAGTTGACCTGCGACCCGTTGTCGGTTCGAAGGCATAGCGCATTTCGACGACGCCGAAATCGCGTCCGGAGAGATTTCCCCGTTAATCAGATGGGGCGTTGCATTGCGAAAGAAAAAAGCAAAACGGCCGCTTCGTGGTGAAGCGGCCGTTTCGGCTAATCTGAATTTCTTGAAGGCGGCGGATCTTACTCCGCGGCCTCCTCTGCCGGGCGCCGGCGGCGGCGACCTGCCGGGCCACCGCCCGCGTCGGGCGAAGGCAGGTTCGTCGTCTTGGCCTTCTCCTTGGCGATCAGATCGTCACGCTGCACCGCAACCTTGCGGAGCTGACGCAGCATGCCGCCCGTACCGGCCGGGATGAGACGGCCGACGATGACGTTCTCCTTGAGACCTTCGAGCGTATCCGACTTGCCGTTGACGGCCGCGTCTGTGAGCACGCGCGTGGTTTCCTGGAACGACGCCGCCGAGATGAACGAACGGGTCTGCAACGACGCCTTGGTGATGCCGAGCAGAACCGGCGTCGCCGTAGCCGCACGCTTGCCTGCCTTCTCGGCCGCAGCGTTGACCTCGTCGAACTCGATACGGTCGAGCTGCTCGCCCTTGATGAGCTCGGTCTCGCCCGCATCCGTGACTTCGACCTTCTGCAGCATCTGACGAACGATCACTTCGATATGCTTATCGTTGATCGTCACGCCTTGCAGACGATAGACGTCCTGGATCTCGTTGATCAGATAGTTCGCGAGTTCCTCGACGCCCTTGATGGCGAGGATGTCGTGCGGCGCCGGATTGCCGTCGTACACGAAGTCACCACGCTCGACGCGATCCCCGGACTGGACCGCTAGGCTCTTGCCACGCGGGATCAGGTATTCGACCGCCTCTTGCGTCTCGTCATCAGGCTTGATCGTGATGCGCTGCTTGTTCTTGTAGTCCTTGCCGAACTCGACCGTGCCGGAGATTTCCGCGAGAATCGCGTGATCCTTCGGACGCCGGGCCTCGAAGAGTTCCGCAACGCGCGGCAGACCGCCGGTGATGTCACCCGACTTCGCCGAAGCCGTCGGGATACGAGCAAGAACGTCGCCCGCCTTCACGTCGGCGCCGCGATCGACCGAGAGGACTGCTTCGACCGAGAGCAGGTAGCGGGCATCGCCGCCACGCGCGACCTTGATCGGCTTGCCTTTCGAGTCCTTGATCACGATGGCGGGCTTCAGCTCGTTGCCCTTCGGCGACGTGCGCCAATCGACGATAACGCGGTTCGACGTGCCCTTCATCTCGTCCGTCTGTTCGCGGACGGATGCACCTTCGATCAAGTCTTCGAAATCGACCGTACCGTTGGCTTCCGACAGGATCGGACGGGTGTAGGGATCCCACTGCGCGATCTTGGTGCCGCGCTTCACGGTATCGCCCTCGTCGACGAACATGCGCGAACCATAGCTGATCTTATGGGTCGCGAGTTCCTTGCCCGACTGGTCGACGATGACCACGGACATGATGCGGGTCATCGCAACATTCTGGCCCTTCGAGTCCTTCGCGATGGCGCGGTTCTTGAGTTTTACCGTGCCGTTGAAGTTACTCTCGATGAACGAGCTATCGACAAGGTTTGCCGTGCCGCCGATGTGGAACGTACGCATCGTCAGCTGCGTGCCGGGCTCACCGATCGACTGTGCAGCGATGACGCCGACAGCTTCACCGATGTTGACCGGCGTACCGCGAGCAAGATCGCGGCCGTAGCACTTGGCGCACACGCCGTTGATCGTCTCGCACGTCAGCACCGAGCGGATGCGAACTTCCTGGATCTCGGCCTTGCCGATGGCTTCGGCCTGCTTCTCTTCGATCAGTTCGCCGTTCGCGACGATGACTTCGCCCGTGACCGGATGCTTGATGTCTTCCTGAGCCGTACGGCCGAGCACGCGCGCCGCAAGCGACACGATCACCTGACCAGCGTCGACGACTGCCTGCACGTTGATGCCGGCATCGGTTCCGCAATCGATCTCGGAAATGATGGCGTCCTGCGCGACGTCGACGAGACGACGCGTGAGGTAGCCCGAGTTCGCCGTCTTCAAGGCGGTGTCGGCCAGACCCTTACGGGCGCCGTGCGTCGAGTTGAAGTACTCGAGAACGGAGAGGCCTTCCTTGAAGTTCGAGATGATCGGCGTCTCGATGATTTCGCCCGAAGGCTTCGTCATCAGGCCGCGCATACCGGCGAGCTGCTTCATCTGCGCCGGCGAACCGCGCGCACCCGAGTGGCTCATCATGTAGACCGAGTTGATCGGACGATCGCGACCGGTCACCGAGTCCTTCTGGACGGCAGAGATACGGTCCATCATCTCCTTGGCGATCAAGTCGGTGCAGCGCGACCAGGCGTCGACGACCTTGTTGTACTTCTCGAGCTGCGTGATCAGACCGTCCTGATACTGCTGCTCGAAATCGCGGACTTCGACGTTGGTCTTCTCGACGATCTTTTCCTTCGTCTCCGGGATCAACATGTCGTCCTTGCCGAACGAGATGCCAGCCTTGAACGCGTGATGGAAGCCGAGCGCCATAATGCGGTCGCAGAAGATCACCGTCTCCTTCTGACCGCAGTTACGGTATACGGCGTCGATCATGCCGGAGATGTTCTTCTTCGTCAGAAGCTGGTTGACGAGGCCGAACTTGACGTTGCCCGACTTCGGCAGATGCTCAGCGAGCAGCAACCGGCCCGGCGTCGTCTCGTGGATCTCGACAGTCTTCTCGCCATCGGGCGAGACTGCCGTGAAGCGGCCCTTCACCTTGGCGTGCAGGCTGACGGACTTCGATTCAAGGGCGTGCAGCACCTCGTTGATCGAGCCAAGCAACATGCCTTCGCCGGGCTCGCCGTCGCGCATCATCGACAGGTAGTAGAGACCCAACACGATGTCCTGCGACGGCACGATGATCGGCTGGCCGTTCGCCGGATGCAAAATGTTGTTCGTCGACATCATCAGGACGCGCGCTTCGAGCTGCGCTTCGAGCGACAGCGGAACGTGCACGGCCATCTGGTCGCCGTCGAAGTCGGCGTTGAAGGCGGCGCAGACCAGCGGGTGAAGCTGGATGGCCTTACCCTCGATCAGTTGCGGTTCGAACGCCTGGATGCCGAGGCGGTGAAGCGTCGGTGCGCGGTTCAGCATCACCGGATGCTCGCGAATGACCTCGTCGAGAACGTCCCAGACCTCTGGCTTCTCCTTTTCGACGAGCTTCTTCGCCTGCTTGACCGTTGCTGCCTGGCCGAGCGTTTGCAGACGCGCGTAGATGAACGGCTTGAAGAGCTCGAGCGCCATCTTCTTCGGCAGGCCGCACTGGTGGAGCTTCAGCTCCGGACCAACGACGATGACCGAACGACCCGAGTAGTCGACGCGCTTGCCGAGCAAGTTCTGACGGAAGCGGCCCTGCTTGCCCTTCAGCATGTCGGCGAGCGACTTCAGCGGACGCTTGTTGGCACCCGTGATTACTCGGCCGCGGCGGCCGTTGTCGAACAGAGCGTCGACGGCTTCCTGCAGCATCCGCTTTTCGTTGCGGATGATGATGTCCGGCGCGCGCAGCTCCATCAACCGCTTCAAACGGTTGTTACGGTTGATGACGCGGCGATAGAGATCGTTCAAGTCGGACGTCGCGAAGCGGCCGCCATCGAGCGGAACGAGCGGGCGCAACTCCGGCGGAATGACCGGAACCTGCGTCAGGATCATCCACTCCGGACGGTTGCCGCTTTCCATGAAGGCTTCAATGACCTTCAGGCGCTTGCCGAGCTTCTTCGGCTTCAGCTCGGTCGTGGCTTCGGCGATTTCCTGACGGAGATCGGCGGCGATCTTCGGCAGATCCATCGCGGAGAGAAGCTCGCGGATCGCCTCTGCGCCGATGCCGGCGGTGAAGGTGTCGGCACCGTACTCATCGATCGCCTGGTTGTACTGCTCTTCGGTCAAGAGCTGGCGTTCGGCGAACGGCGTCGTGCCCGGCTCGATGACGATGTAGTTCTCGAAATAGAGAACGCGCTCGAGATCCTTGAGCGCCATGTCCATCAGCAGGCCGATGCGCGAGGGCAGCGACTTCAGGAACCAGATGTGCGCAACGGGAGCGGCGAGCTCGATGTGGCCCATGCGCTCGCGCCGGACCTTTGCGAGCGTCACCTCGACGCCGCACTTTTCGCAGATCAGGCCCTTGTACTTCATGCGCTTGTACTTGCCGCACAAGCATTCGTAATCCTTGATCGGCCCGAAGATGCGGGCGCAGAACAAACCGTCCCGCTCCGGCTTGAACGTGCGGTAGTTGATCGTTTCCGGCTTTTTGATCTCACCATAGGACCAGGACAGGATGTCCTCGGGGGAAGCGATCGAGATCCGGATCTGGTCGAACACCGGAGCCGGAGCCTGCGATTTAAAGATGTTGGTGATTTCGTTCATCGGCTGTCTCCTCGGGGGCTCGGCGGGGGTGGCCGCGCCCGTGGAATCTTAGTGGTCGAGTCGTAAGGGCCTCCGCTCCGTTTGAGCGAAGGCCGTCTTCGTTGTCCGTTATTCGGCGGCTGGCGGCAGCTGTGCCTGAGGCGCTTCTTCCTCCGGCTCTGCCTCGCCTTCGATCACTGGAGGCGCCTCGCTGTTGACGAGCTCGACGTTGAGGCCGAGAGCGCGCATCTCCTTGACGAGCACGTTGAAGCTTTCCGGAACGCCGGCCTCGAATGCGTCGTCGCCCCTGACGATCGCCTCGTAGACCTTGGTACGGCCCGCGACGTCGTCCGATTTGACGGTGAGCATTTCCTGCAGCGTGTACGCAGCACCGTAAGCTTCCAGAGCCCAGACCTCCATTTCGCCGAAGCGCTGGCCGCCGAACTGCGCCTTACCGCCCAGCGGCTGCTGGGTGACGAGCGAGTAGGGACCGATCGAACGGGCGTGGATCTTGTCGTCGACAAGGTGGTGCAGCTTCAGAACGTACTTGTAGCCAACCGTGACCTTGCGATCGAATGGCTCGCCGGTGCGTCCGTCGAACAGCGTCGACTGGCCCGAGGTATCGAAGCCCGCGAGCTGCAGCATGTCGACGATGTCCTTCTCGCGCGCACCGTCGAACACGGGCGTTGCGATCGGAACACCCGTCTTCAGGTTTTCCGCGATGCCGAGAAGCTCTTCGTCCTTCATCGACGGCTTGATCTCATCCGAGCCGTAAACGCGGGTCATCTGATCGCGCAACGCCTTCGCCTGACCACTCTCGTGGAACTGGTGAATGGCGTCGTCGATCATGCGGCCGAGACCGCGGCAGGCCCAGCCGAGATGCGTTTCGAGGATCTGTCCGACGTTCATGCGGCTCGGCACGCCGAGCGGGTTCAGAACGACGTCGACCGGCGTGCCGTCCTCGAGGAACGGCATGTCTTCCGACGGAACGATCATGGACACGACACCCTTGTTGCCGTGACGGCCGGCCATCTTGTCGCCCGGCTGGATCTTGCGCTTCACGGCGACGAAGACCTTGACCATCTTCATGACGCCTGGCGGCAGCTCGTCGCCACGCTGAAGCTTGTCAACCTTGTCGGCGAAGCGAAGACCCAAGCCCTTCTTGGCATCTTCGTACTGCTTCTGGATCGCTTCGACTTCGGCTTGCGCCTTCTCGTTCGCGAGGCCGATTTCCCACCACTGGCTGCGGGGGATATCGTCGAGGATCGCCGTGTCGATCACGGTGCCCTTGCGCGCGTTCTTCGGACCCTTGGCGACTTCCTTGCCCATCAGCGCGTCTTTGAGGCGCGCATAGACGTTACGGTCGAGGATCTGCAATTCGTCGTCGCGGTCCTTCGCGAGACGCTCGATCTCCTCGCGCTCGATCGCCATCGCACGCTCGTCTTTCTCGACGCCGTGACGATTGAAGACGCGAACTTCGACGATCGTTCCGGAAACGCCCGGCGGCAGACGGAGCGAGGTGTCGCGCACGTCGGACGCCTTCTCGCCGAAGATGGCGCGAAGCAGCTTCTCTTCCGGCGTCATCGGGCTTTCGCCCTTCGGCGTGATCTTGCCGACGAGGATGTCGCCCGGGTGGACTTCGGCGCCGATGTAGACGATGCCGGCTTCGTCGAGGTTCTTCAACGCTTCTTCCGAGACGTTCGGAATATCGCGCGTGATTTCCTCAGGCCCGAGCTTGGTATCTCGCGCCATGACCTCGAATTCCTCGATGTGGATCGAGGTGAACACGTCCTCGGAGACGACGCGCTCGTTCATCAAGATCGAGTCTTCGAAGTTGTAGCCCATCCACGGCATGAACGCGACGAGCACGTTCTTGCCGAGCGCCAGTTCGCCAAGCTCGGTCGAAGGACCGTCAGCGATGATGTCGCCTGCCCTGACGTGGTCGCCGACGTTGATCAGCGGACGCTGGTTGATGCAGGTGTTCTGGTTCGAGCGCTGGAACTTGCGCAGACGATAGATGTCGACGCCCGGTTTCGAAGGATCCTGCTCTTCCGTGGCGCGGATAACGATACGGGTTGCATCGACCTGATCGACGATGCCCGTACGACGTGCCGCGATGGCGGCGCCCGAATCCTGCGCAACGCGCTCTTCCATGCCGGTTCCGACCAGCGGCGCTTCCGCCTTGATCAGAGGCACGGCCTGACGCTGCATGTTCGAGCCCATCAACGCGCGGTTGGCGTCGTCGTTCTCGAGGAACGGAATGAGCGCGGCAGCGACAGAGACGAGCTGCTTCGGCGACACGTCGATGTAGTCGACGCGGTCCGTCGGCACGAGCATGACGTCGCCGTTGTGGCGGACGGTGACGAGATCTTCCGTCATCTTGCCCTTGGCATCGACGGCGGCGTTCGCCTGCGCCACGTGATGGCGCATCTCTTCCATGGCCGAGAGGTAGGCGACCTCGTCCGTCACGCGGCCGTTGACGACCTTGCGATACGGGCTTTCGATGAAGCCATACTTGTTCACGCGCGCGAAGGTCGCGAGCGAGTTGATCAGACCGATGTTCGGGCCTTCCGGCGTCTCAATCGGGCAGATACGGCCGTAGTGCGTCGGATGCACGTCGCGGACTTCGAAGCCCGCGCGCTCACGCGTCAGACCGCCCGGTCCAAGCGCCGAAAGACGGCGCTTGTGGGTGATCTCGGAGAGCGGGTTCGTCTGGTCCATGAACTGCGAGAGCTGCGAGGATCCGAAGAACTCGCGCACCGCAGCCGCTGCCGGCTTGGCGTTGATCAAGTCCTGCGGCATCACCGTGTCGATGTCGACCGATGACATGCGCTCCTTGATGGCGCGCTCCATGCGGAGCAGGCCGACGCGATACTGGTTCTCCATCAGCTCGCCGACGGAACGAACGCGGCGGTTGCCGAGATGGTCGATGTCGTCGATCTCGCCCTTGCCGTCGCGCAGATCGACGAGCGTCTTCACGACCGCGAGGATGTCTTCCCTGCGGAGCACGCGCATCGTGTCGGGTGCGTCGAGTTCGAGACGCATATTCATCTTCACGCGGCCGACGGCCGAGAGATCGAAACGCTCCGCATCGAAGAACAGGCCGTGGAACAATGCGGTCGCAGCTTCAATGGTCGGCGGCTCGCCCGGGCGCATGACCCGGTAGATGTCCATCAGCGCTTCCTGCTGATTGGCGTTCTTGTCGATGTTCAACGTGTTGCGGATGAACGCGCCGGTGTTGACGTAGTCGATGTCGAGGATGTGGAATTCCTTGACCTTCTGCTCCTTGAGCTCGGCCAACAGGTTTTCATCGAGTTCGTCGCCTGCTTCGGCAAAGATCTTACCGGTCTCAAGATCGACAATGTCTTCGGCGATGAAACGGCCGGCGAGATCCTCAGCGGAGATCAGGATTTCCTTGACGCCGTTCTCGGCGATCTCGCGCGAACGCCGCGCGGTGATCTTCTCACCGGCGCGCGCAATGACTTCGCCCGTCTTGGCATCAGCGATATCCGACTGCGGAGTGACGCCGCGGAACTTCTCCGCGATGTACGGCATCTTCCAGCCGCGCTTCGATTCCTTGATCGGAATGTGCTTGTAGAAGTGCGCCAGGATTTCCTCGTCATCGAGGCCCAGCGCATACAGCATCGTCGTCACCGGCAATTTGCGGCGACGGTCGATACGCACATAGACGTTGTCCTTGGCGTCGAACTCGAAATCGAGCCACGAACCGCGATAGGGAATGATGCGAGCCGCGAACAACAGCTTGCCGGACGAGTGGGTCTTGCCGCGATCGTGGTCGAAGAAGACGCCCGGCGAGCGGTGCATCTGCGAGACGATAACGCGCTCGGTGCCGTTGATGATGAAGGTGCCGTTCAAGGTCATCAGGGGCATGTCGCCCATGTAGACGTCCTGTTCCTTGACGTCCTTGATCGACTTCGAGCCCGTCTCTTCGTTCACGTCGAATACGATCAGACGCAGCTTGACCTTGAGCGGCGCTGCGTAGGTCATATCGCGCTGCATGCACTCGTCGGTATCGAATTTCGGCGGTTCGAACTCGTAGCTGACGAACTCCAGCGTCGATTTTCCAGCGAAGTCCGAGATCGGGAAAACGCTCTTGAAAACCGATTGGAGTCCGAAATCGTCCTGCCTGCCGCCTGGTGGCTCTTTGACCATCAAGAAGTCGTCATAGGATGCTTTCTGAACCTCGATGAGGTTCGGCATCCTGGCGACTTCCCCGAGAGAACCAAATTGCTTACGGAGGCGTTTGCGGCTGGTGAGGGTTTGAGCCATATCGGTCCCTTCGTGCTCTCGTTTGCGGGGTAGACCCGCGATCCAAATTCGACGCGCTCAGGGTCCCTGGAGAACCGGGACCTCTTGAAACGGTTCACCGGAAGGTCCGTTTTGAGGTTCGTCAGAACCCCGGACCCTCCGGAAAACCGTTTTGTTTGCGCATTGAAGCTCCACGTCTGGAGCCAGCCGCAATGCGCGGTATGTACGTGACACCCGGCTGACGGGTGGGAAGCATGCATCGGCACCGGCCGGGAAAGTCCCAGCCGGTGCCGACGATCGATTACTTCACCTCGACGACTGCGCCCTGATCCTCAAGCTGCTTCTTGAGCTTCTGGGCTTCGTCCTTCGAGACGCCTTCCTTCACAGTCTTGCCGCCGGCCTCGACGAGGTCTTTGGCTTCCTTCAGGCCGAGGCCCGTGATGGCGCGAACTTCCTTGATGACGTTGATCTTCTTGTCGCCGCCAGACTTCAGGATGACGGTGAACTCCGTCTGCTCTTCTGCCGGTGCAGCAGCGGCGCCGCCAGCAGCAGGTGCAGCAACTGCGACAGCCGCAGCAGCCGACACGCCCCACTTCTCTTCCAGAGCCTTGGCGAGCTCAGCGGCCTCGAGCACGGTGAGGCTCGACAGGTCATCAACAATTTTCTCAATCTTCGACATATATAGGGTCCTTACGGTTTGAACCTAGAGGTTGAATTGCAGCACCCCCTTATGGGTTGTGCTCCATGTGGTTTCCGAGGGCTCACAGAGCCCACAACTTGGCTTCGGCTAGGCAGCCTCTTCCTTTGACGCCTTCGCCTGGATGACGCGTGCGAGCTTGGCACCGGGTTCCTTGACGGTCCGGGCGATTTTCGTCGCCGGAGCATTCAAGAGACCGATGATCTTCGCGCGCAGTTCATCAAGCGACGGCAGATCGGCAAGAGCCTGCACGCCTTTCGCATCAAGGATCGTTTTGCCCATCGCGCCGCCGAGGATCACGAGCTTGTCGTTCCCCTTGGCATATGCGACGGTCGCCTTGGCCGCTGCGATCGGGTCCTTCGAGAAGGCCAGAACGGTCGGCCCCTTCAAAAGATCTGAAAGCTTTTCGGCGTCGGTATCCTTGAGCGCGAGCTGCGCCAGCTTGTTCTTGGCCACCTTCACAGTGCCGCCGGCGTCTTTGACGCGCCTGCGGAACTCTGCGGATTGAGCGGCCACCATGCCGGTGTTGTGGGCGACCACAACCACGCCCGTGCTTTTCAGCTCGGTGTGGAGATGATCTATGAGCTCACGTTTCGCGGCTCTATCCACGTCTCGTCTCCTTGCTGCGAAGCTTCATTCGCGAAGCTCCGCGGGTTGCACCTTTGCCGCCGTCTCCATTGAGGATCGGGCGACGCTTGGTCTGTCCTCGTTCCCGTAGACCGCGTGTGATAAGCGGCACGGTGCTGACCCAGAAGGTTCAAACCGAACCCGAGGCTCTCGCCTCAAATCCGATCCACTTCTGTCTCATGCAGGCTCTCTCAGAAGAGAGACTTAGGCTTTCCGGCGAACCGGACTGCACCCACAATCTCGGACAGTGCCGAACCGGAGCACGAAGCTCCGGTTCAGGGTTTTCCGGGTTGCCCCGGAATTCTTCAAACTCAGACGACTGGTCCCGATGCGACGGTCGCCGTATCAAGCTTCACCCCCGGCCCCATGGTCGAGGACAACGACACCTTCTTCAGGTACGTGCCCTTCGAGCCCGCCGGCTTGGCCTTGATGACCGCATCGACGAACGCCTTGATGTTCTGGACCAGGGCTTCCTCGGTGAAGCTTGCCTTGCCGACGCCGGCGTGAACGATGCCGGCCTTCTCGACGCGGAACTCAACCGAGCCGCCCTTTGCGCCTTTTACGGCGCCCGTGACGTCCATCGTCACCGTACCAACGCGCGGGTTCGGCATCAGGCCGCGCGGGCCCAGCACCTTACCGAGACGGCCGACGAGGCCCATCATGTCGGGGGTCGCGATGCAGCGATCGAAGTTGATCGTGCCCTTCGAGACGATCTCGACGAGGTCCTCGGCACCGACAACGTCGGCACCCGCGGCCTTCGCTTCGTCAGCCTTGGCGCCGCGCGCGAAGACGGCAACGCGAGCCGTGCGGCCCGAGCCGTTCGGCAGGTTGCAGACGCCGCGCACCATCTGGTCGGCGTGCTTCGGATCGACGCCGAGGTTGACTGCAACCTCGATCGTTTCATCGAACTTCGCCTTGGCGCGCTGCTTGATGATCTTCACGGCTTCGTCGACGCCGTAAGCCTTGCCGGGCGGAAGACCCTGCTTGATGGCTTCCATGCGCTTACCGCCGGCTTCGCGCGTTTCCTTGATCTTTTCGGCGCTGATTTGAGCTTTTGCCATCGGACTACTCCACCACCTTGAGACCCATCGAACGCGCACTACCCGCAAGCGTGCGGGCGGCGGCATCGATGTCGTCGGTGTTCATGTCCTTGAGCTTGCCCTTGGCAATCTCTTTCAGCTGCGCGATCGTCACCTGACCGGCAACGATGCGACCCGGCTCTTTCGAACCCTGGCCGCCCTTACCTGTCGGGCGAAGGCCAGCGGCCTTCTTGATCAGATACGTCGCCGGGGGCTGACGCATCTCGAATGTGAAGGAACGGTCGGAGTAGACCGTGATCTTCACGGGAATCGGTGTACCCTGCTCGAGGTCCTTCGTTTTTGCATTGAAGGACTTGCAGAATTCCATGATGTTGACACCACGCTGACCAAGCGCGGGACCGATCGGAGGCGACGGATTGGCCGCTCCTGCCGGTACTTGAAGATTGATGAAGCCGTCTATTTTCTTCGCCATAGTTCCCCTTCAGCGTTAGAGCCCGCACCGGATGGCCGGGCTCAGGGTTAGCGGTCAAACGGACCGGCATCCGTATTGGATGACCTGCCCTCCCGCACATCGCCGCTCCGGAATTCAAACTCCGATGCGGTCTCCAGCACATTGCGCCGGAACTCTCTTGCCTCAGCCACCAAACGGCGGCCTCAGGCGGGTACTTTTTCAACCTGCGTAAATTCGAGCTCGACCGGTGTCGGACGCCCGAAAATCGAAACCGCGACCTTGACGCGCGAACGCTCCTCGTCGACCTCTTCGACGATGCCGGTGAACGAGGCAAACGGGCCGTCGGCCACCTTGACGTTCTCGCCGATCTCGAAGGTGATCGTCGGCTTCGGCCGCTCGACGCCCTCCTTGACCTGATTCAAGATGCGCATCGCCTCGGCTTCGGGGATCGGCATCGGCTTGTTGTCCGCGCCGAGGAAGCCCGTCACCTTGGGCGTGTTCTTGATCATGACGAACGCGGCGTCCGTCATCTTCATTTTGACGAGGACGTAGCCCGGCAAAAACTTGCGCTCGGTCGGAATCTTCCGGCCGCGCTTGATTTCGACGACTTCCTCAGTCGGCACGACGATCTCTTCAAAGAGCTCATCGAGACCGCCCGCCTTGGCGCGCTCGCGGATGGCGTCAGCGACCTTGCGTTCGAAATTCGTGTATGCGTGCACGATGTACCAGCGCGTACCGGCAACCGATGCTTTATCTTCGCGTTCTTGCGCGACAACCATTCTCAAAGGCCCTCTGGCGCGTCACTAAAATCGATTATGCGAGCCGATTTTCAGGTGCCCACCCCTAAGACGAAACGCACGATATGGCTCAACGCCTGATCAACAAGCAAAAAGAAAACAGAGGCGAGCGCGACCATGATGAGCACCATCAAAGTCGTGATCCACACCTCTTTCCAAGTCGGCCAGGTCACCTTCGCGACTTCCTGCCGAACTTCCTTCATAAAGGTTATGGGATTCAACTTCGCCATCAAACTGCTTTCCGTGCGCATAAGCGACAACATGCCGCACCGGCCTCGGCAAGTTTACCGGGTCGGTCGGCAGATCAAACCGTCACGAGGCTGGCAGGGGCGGAGGGTCTCGAACCCCCGACCTTCGGTTTTGGAGACCGACGCTCTACCAATTGAGCTACACCCCTAAACCCGATGCGAGCGAAAACCCGATCGTCGAGCAGCCTCTTTCGGGGCGTGCACCCTTAACTGATGTTTGAGGGCTTGTCAGCCCCGCTGGCGCCTTTTTTCTGGCTGCGCCTGCGATAGATCGCATCGGAGGGGCGCTCGGAAGCCACTCCAATGCCACCGTAGGCCCCTTCTGAGCACCCGCGAGCCCTCGTCCCTCGAAGCTCCGCTAGACGTTAGCGCCGGGCGGGCGCCCAGGGGCCCGGGTCTGCCGAGGCCGAGCCGGAGTCCGCAATAGGCTCGATCACGACGGCTGAGCCGTAGGCCAGGACCTCGGTCACAGCGGCTGCAATCTCGTTGGCGTCATAGCGCATGGCGATGACGGCATTGGCGCCCATGCTTTGCGCGTGCTCAACGAGAAGGTCGAAGGCTTCCTGGCGGGTGTGCTCGGCAAGCCGCGTATAGACCGAGATGTTGCCGCCGAAGAAAATCTGGATCGCGGCGCCGATATTGCCGACGACGCTGCGCGAGCGGACTGTCAGCCCGCGCACCAGCCCCAAGTGGCGAACGATGCGAAATCCTGGAATGTCGTTCGTTGTAACGACCAGCATGGCACTCCCCTTTCGTCCCTGTCCGGCATGGCGCCGGCTTGCCGATTCGCTGCAGGCTAACGCGAGATCCATTTGGTTACGACGGCCGACGGCGAAATCTTTCCGCAAGCGGCCAGGAATTGAGGGGGACGGGCGGACCGGCGTGCGCTCACGCGCTCGCCTGCAGGGACGAGGAGAGGATTTGCCGGCATCGGGTGATCGTGGCGCCGATTTCGCCAACGGGAACCGGCTTGCTGAAGTAAAAGCCCTGAACCTCTTCGCAACCGGCGTTCGTCACCATCGCCAACTGCTCCGCTGTCTCGACGCCTTCGGCGATTGTCGTCATACGCAGGCGTTTCGCGAGCTCGGCGATCGATTGAACGATGGCCGTGCAGTCGCGCCCGTTCGCCCCACCGCAATCGCGCACGAACGATCGGTCGATCTTCAGCTTGTCGAAGGGGAAGCTCCGCAGATAGCTCAGCGAGCCGTAGGCGGTCCCGAAATCGTCAAGCAGGATTTTGACGCCGAGAGACCGCAAGCGGTGCAGAAGGTCGTGCGTCTTCGGATGATCGCGCAGCAAGACGGATTCTGTGATTTCGAGTTCGAGGCGGCCTGGGGCTAGCCCCGATTCCGCGAGGGCCTCGGCGACGGCGCCATAGAGGTCACCTTTCTCGAACTGAACCGAAGAGAGATTGACCGAAACCTTGATCCCGCCAGGCCATGCGGCCGCGTCCTTGCAGGCACGGGCCAGCGCCCATTTGCCGATTTCGACGATCCAGCCGCTCTCTTCAGCGAAGCGAATGAAATCGGCCGGGGGGATCAGGCCGCGCTCCGGATGTCGCCAGCGTATCAGCGCCTCGAAACTGCCGACGCCACGCACGGCGACGTCGACGATCGGCTGATAGTGCAGCTCAAACTGCTTCTTCTTCAGGGCAACCTTCATATCGGCATCGAGCCGCTTCGCCCGGCCGCACGCGTAGTCGCCTTGGGGATCGTAGATTTCGTAGCTGCCACGGCCCGATATCTTGGCGCGATGAAGCGCGAGATCGGCGTTCTTCAGAATTTCGTCGGCATTGGTGCCATGCTCGGGAGCGAGCGCGATACTCAGGCTGCCGGTAACATGCAGCTTGCGGCCGAGAAGTCGTTGCTCGACCGCTATGGCTGACAGCAGCCGCTGTGCCAGACGCTCGACCTCTTCACGTGTGGTCGGACCAAACCTTATCAGCGCGAATTCGTCGCCGGCGAGCCGGGCGAGAACATCGGATTTGCGGAGGATCTTGGACAAGCGTCTTGCGACACTTTTCAGCAAAGCGTCGCCAACCGGCTGGCCGAATGCATCGTTTATGCCTTTGAAGTCGTCGATGTCGATCCAGAGAACCGCGAGAGTTCCGCCGCTTGCAAGGGCGCTTTGAAGCTCGTCGCGGAAATGGACGCGGTTATAAAGCTCGGTCAGCGCGTCATGCCGCGCGAGCCACTCGATCTTTTTTTCCGCCTGGCGCTCAGCGGTAACGTCCTCCTGGATGTCGACCCATCCGCCATCAGGCAGAGGCTGACTCGAGAGGAGGATGATCCGGCCGCTCTTTAGATATCTCGTTTGTTGAAATGGTTTGCCTTCGGACAGGGCCGTCAGATGTTCGTTGATCCAACGTTGCTGGAGGGCGCGATCCCCCTTCGCATCGAGACCTCTTTCTATCGACACATGATGGGCGACGATATCCGCGAATGTGGCCCCGGACTTCGTCAGCTCATCCGGCAGATCAAAAATCTCCCGGTAGAGATTGTTGCAAACGACTAGCCGATGTTCCTTGTCGAAGATCGCCAAGCCGCGCAACATGCCCTTCATCGCGCGCTCGAATAGCCCGCTTTGTTGTTTGATCTGCATTTTTCCGGATCCATGCGCTTTACGCGCAATAGGCATGGAGGAATGGCCGCCGGCCTTCATCTTCGTCATTCGCAAAATCGCGTCGTCAAAAATTAATCAGCCTACAAATGAATTAAAATTTGTGCGCATATTGTCGTTTGGCGAGCCGGGTGCCTACTGGCTACTTAGCCAGTCCTATAGCGGCATAAGTCTTATGCTCAGGCTCGCGGCGTTGCGGCGCTTTGGGACAGCGTTCCGCAATCGGTTCGCTTGAATGAACTTGATTGCGAACTCGATGGCCGTTAACTCACGGAGACCCCTTCTGCTCCGATCAATCCAATCAAAACCGCGTGTCCAATTCACGCCAGCCTATGTGCGAGACCGAATTTGCGAAAATCATCGTCCGGCCAAGACCCCAAAGTCCCTTCGATCTTGGCGCATGCCGGTCCCCTGCTCGCGCGTTATGACGTGATTTTTTGCGACGTATGGGGCGTCGTCCATAACGGTGCAACGGCTTTCGAAGGCGCCTGCCGGGCACTCGAAAAGTTTCGGGCGGGCGGCGGCACGGTCATACTTGTGACCAACGCGCCCGTGCCCAAGCGGCGCGTGGCCGACATGCTCGCCTCAAAGCAGGTTCCGGATAGCGCCTGGGACGATATCGTTTCATCCGGCGATCTCGCGCTCGACCATGTTGCCGCGCGCGGCTTTCAGACGCTGCATTGCATCGGTCCGCAGGACCGCGACAAGGCACTATTCTCGGCCCTTCGCGCGCGCTCCGTTCCGTTGGCCGAGGCTGAGGCAATCATCTGCACCGGGCTCAACGACGACCGGAACGAAACGCCCGACGATTACCGGCCCCTTCTCGAAGCGGCACTCGCGAGGCGTCTGCCGTTCGTGTGCGCAAATCCGGATCTCGTCGTCGATGTCGGCGGAACGCTCCTCTTTTGCGCCGGAGCCATCGCGGATCTTTATGTCCACATGGGCGGCCCGGTTTTCTGGGCGGGGAAGCCTTACCTCAACACCTATGAGACCGCGCATCAAAAAGCCGAGGCGTTGCGCAACGCCAACGTCGAGCGCAGCAAGATCCTCGTCATCGGCGATGCGTTACGAACGGACCTCAAGGGTGCCGAAAACTACGGCTGCGACGCGCTTTTCATCGCCTCCGGAATTCACCGGCACGAGACGGTCGACGGCATAGACCTCTCGACGGCGAAACTGTCCGACTTGTTCGGACCGGGCTCGCCGCCGGCTATCGGCGCCATGCTGGAACTCGCCTGGTAGCGTCTCCCGCGCTTTATTTTGAGGTCGTCAACGGCGGCTGCTCCGGCGGCTCGCTTTTCGGACGCTTCGGCGCCGGGCCATCCGAGAAGCTGTTGAACACAGTATCGGGCGAGGTCGTGTTGTGCTGAGACGGCGCGAGCCTGCCGATCCAAATGTCGGTTGCGCGCGCGTGGTCGAACTTCATGATGTTGTCTTCGCGCCAGCCCTTGGCGCCCTGTTCGCGAACTGCGATGCGCGCCGTGTCGTTGTTGAACTCGGTGATGTACATCGACCGCAGCATTGCGAAGGGCCCGCCGTCGATACCCTTATCGAAGACGACGTCGATCGCTTGCTTGTCGGCGTTTACACTCACCATGCGGACCGCTGCCGAACCGCCCTTCTCGAATTCGAGATTGAACGTGCGGGTTTTCGGCTCGTATGAAACTTCCTTGATTTTGACCAGCGGGCGGCCGTCCTGTTCGATTGGACCGACGATGAAGGACGAGCCATAGGCGGTGGTCCGCATGCTCGATGGGGTCATGGGGCGCGCGCGCCAATAGCCGTCCTGTGGATAGAGTACGAGGACTTCTTCGGCCCCATCGTCGCGCTTCATCCAGAGTTGAAGCAGGTGGAGACCGCTCTCGACGCGATCGCCGACGCGCACCGTCGTCGTCGCCGGACGCCAGAACGTCGGATAGGAGAAGCCGACGAGCCATAGCTTTTCGTCTTCATAGAGCGTCACTTTCTTAGGCGGGTTCGGCGCGGCGTAGCTTGGATCCGATGCCATGTCGCAGGCGGTCCAGTCTGCCTCGACGTTGGCGCGCATACCCGCCGAGAGATAGACCGGGTGCGCGGCTTCAATTCGAAATGCCCGGACGTTCTTGTTGGCCAGCGAGATCGCAACATTGTCCTTCTCGGCACAGAGGACCTGCTCGCTCTGGTTCAAAACGTCGACGGCGAGACCGTCCAGGGACGCGGCATAAGCCGGCACGATCTCAGACCCCAGCAACAACAGTGCGGCGGTCAACAGGCGAACGTAAAATGGCATTCACGACTCCGTTTCAATTCATTCGGTATTGCCGGTTTAGCGCGGCTCGAGCACGGCATAAATGTCGCCAGAGTTCGCATCGTGCGGCAGTTTACTGAGATAGCCGGCCATCTCCGTATCAGAGAGCCAGCGATCGAAGACCAAAGTCTGTCCTTCGCCGAGCGCAACGTTGTAGCCGTAGCTTGCCAGCGACGATAACCGGTCAAAACAGACCATCGCGACATCGCGGGCGATCGTCGTGAACTCGAACGAAAGCGCCTTGAGAGGACGTGAGAGGCCGCGCAGCACCGCGTCCTCGTAGCCTTCGACGTCGATCTTGACGAACGACGGCAGTCCATAGCGCGCGATTAATCCATCGAGTGTGACAACCTCGATCGGAATTTGCCCGTCCCAGGTCTGGCCTTCCCAGCCTTTCGCGCCCTCGGCCTGGCGAACGAAGTCTGACGAGAGCGTGGAAACGGTCGGGTTCGTCGTGTTGACGAAAAGCTCGCGCGTGCCCGCTTCGGCACCGACCGCGCGGTCGACGATCTCGACCAGAGGATCGCGGCCGTGGATGTGGCTCAGGGCGGAAAAGAGCAAAGGCTGCGGCTCGATCGCGATGACGCGCGCGCCAAGGCGCCGGAACGATGACACGCGGTCGCCGACGTGGGCGCCGACATCGAAGACGAGATCGCCCGGTTCGACGAAACGGCTGTAGAGCGCGTCCATCGCACTTCGCGGCGCGTCGGGCCCGAGATAGATCCGCAGCGATCTGAACACGCCCTCAAGTGACGGTGACACCATGAACTCAGATCCCTGCCTGCACGGCCCGGATTTCGACGGGCGGCGCGAAGTCCTCGGGAATTCCAGCTATGCCGTGACCGCGAAAGAAGCGGCCGACAGCCGGGCTCGCCGTAAATACGACGAAAGGGACAGCGAGCACGTACCCTGCCGTCAGAGGCAGGCTCCATAATACGGCGGCAGGCGAAATCAGCGCCATCGCCAAGTAGAGCGACGATCCGAAGAGGAATTGCGGCCAAAGCCATCGCAACGCCTCGGCCCATGTGACGCCCTCTCCGTCACGGCGTTGGCCGTTCCAAACGATAGATTTGCCGAACAACAGGCCGAACATGAAGATGGACGTTCGGATGGTCGTCACGGCGCCGAGGATGAGCGAGAATACGATCTCGATGATCGCACTCGATGCAAATCGCAGCCAGCCGCCGAAACGACGGACTTCACCCGGCGTCAGAATGGCATCGACGATGCCGGCGAGCTTCGGCGCGAGATGCATCGCCAGAAGCAGCGCATAAATGATCTCGACGGCATACCAGGGAAAGTCGGGCAAGTCCTGCGCTCGGAGCATGGCGAGCGGAAAAAGTGCGGCGAGCAGCGTCCACGCTGGAACGCCAAGGAACATCAGGATTGCCCACAGCAGCTGAAAGCGGCTTACCGGCTCAATGTCCTTCATTCCGAGTAATTTCAGATATTGCATGTTGCCCTGACACCAGCGCGCGTCGCGGCGCATGAATTCGAGGGCGTCGGGAGGATTGTCTTCATACGAGCCCGTTTCGACGGGCAGCACGTGAACTTCGTAGCCGGCTTTGCGCATGAGCACGGCCTCGACCTGATCATGCGATAAAATCTGACCGCGCTTCAACAAGCCATCCAGCGCGCAATGCTGGAGGTAGGGCTCGATGCGCAGGAGTGCGTTGTGTCCCCAAAACGGACCGCAGTCCCCCACCCACCAGGCTTGACCCATCGTGTAGGTCCGCATGCCGAGCCGCATGCCGAACTGGAAGATGCGCGCGAACGCCGAAGATGACGGCGTGCCGACGACGAGGCTCTGCAGAATGCCGATCTGCGGATTCTTCTGCATGATCCGCACGAGCGTGACGATAGAGTCTCCCGTCATCAGACTGTCGGCGTCAAGTGGCAGCATGAACTCGTAATCGGAGCCCCAGTGCCTTGCGAACTCGCGGAGGTTCCCCGCCTTGAATCCGGAGTTGTCCTTCCGGCGGCGATAGATGATGCGGTCGCGATCTGGATCGGCATTCCGCCATGCGGCGACTTCCGCCTCCTCGCGCAGGATGACATCCTCGCGGTCGCTGTCGCTCAGGACGAAATAGGAGAAACGGGCGCCCTCGTGCGTGCGATCGAGGCTTGCTTTCACCGTCTTCAGCCGCAAGAGGGCACGTGCCGGGTCCTCGTTGCGCAGGGTCATCAGGACCGCGGTGTTAACCGTCAGCGGCGACTGATCAGCCCCTTCGTCGAGATAGAGTTGTTCGGTTTGGGCGTTTCCCTTCGTCCCATGAAGCTGCCACAGGCCGATGACAGCATTCCAGAAGCCCAGAACCGGCCATGGAGCGCCGAAGGCGAGACAAATGACCATCAAGGCGCCGAGAACCGTCCAGCCGCCAGTCGAGAAAATCGCGCCGGCTGCGACCACGATGAGAAGCCAGGTCACGAGATTGAGGAACAGGACGAGGCGACGCCGCTTCGTCAGGGCGGCTATTGCCTCCTGGCCGCGGGGAGTCGTAAGGCTTGGAGCCTCGACGACGATCGTTCCGCTAAGGTCCGAGACCCTCTCGTGCTCGGCACCGATCGTCATTACGGACCCATCCTTCGCAATGAGTGACCCGCAGAGCAGATTCGACTCCAGTGGCCAACGCATAAGGCGCAGCCAAGGCCAGATCGTGGTTGCTCGGGCCCTCTGGTACGTCAAACCTGGCGTCGCGGAAGTACGACCTGAACGCCTGTCTCCGCCTTCATTAGGCGAGGCACGCATCGCAACGGAATATTCCGCAATCAGTCGCGGCACCGAGCGCATGGTCGCACTCGGCGAGATTCCCAAAAGCGAATGGCCGCGAATGCGTGCGCCGTTGCAAGCCGGAGATTTCTCCTTTCCCGTCAAATACGGCTATTCCGCGACTGGACGCGTCACTGCCGGGTCCGAGAGATATGCTGGCAAGCGGGTCTTTGTGTTGCATCCGCATCAGGACCATTTTCACGCGCCCGAGGGTCTGCTCGCGGTCCTGCCGGACAACGTGCCGTCGCGCCGGGCCGTGCTCGCCGCAAATATGGAGACCGCCCTCAACGCCCATTGGGACGCTGGTACAGCGCCCGGCGATCGTATCCTCGTCGTCGGCGCGGGCATCGTCGGTTTGCTGACCGCGCATCTCGCGAGCCGGATCGCGGGAACCGGAGTTGCCATCACGGACATCAACCCGGCACGGGCAAAATACGCGGCAGCGCTCGGGATCACGTTCACGTCTCCGGCGGATGCCCCGGCGGACAACCGGATTGTCTTTCATGCGAGCGCGACAAGTGCGGGGCTCGAGACCGCAATCAACGCCTGTGCGTTCGAGGGGTGCGTCGTCGAGATGAGCTGGTATGGCACGAACCCCGTGACCGTGAACCTCGGCGGCGCGTTCCATAGCCGCCGCCTCAAGATTATCTCTTCGCAGGTCGGGCACGTGGCTCCGAGCCACCGCAACCAGCTCAAACACAAAGACCGGATGGAACGCGCGATTGCCATGCTGGATGACGAGCGTCTAGATGTGCTCGTGGCCGATGACATCAACTTCGAGGATCTGCCCTCGATGCTTCCGAAAATCTGGTCATCGTCCGACCTGCCGCCCATCGTCCGCTATTAATTGTTACAGGTTTCATACATCCATGTACTCCGTCGAAGTTCGCGACCGCATCATGATTGCCCATTCGCTGCCCGATCCGTTTTTCGGGCCGGCGCAGAACCTGCACGGCGCAACCTACGTCGTCGACGTCGCCTTCTTTCGCGAGAAGCTCACGAAGCAGAATGTTGTCGTCGATATCGGCGCTGCGTTGAAGGTGCTCGGCCAAACGCTCGAGCCCCTCGCCTATCAGAACCTCGACGTTCTTCCGCAATTCAAAGGCGCGCTGACCACCACCGAATTTCTCTGTAAATATGTCTTCGACCGCATTGCGAAGGCGGCGGCCTCCGGAGCGCTCGGCGATGACGGAAAGTCGCTTTCGCGGATCCGCGTGACGCTGTCGGAGACTGACTTGGCGCGCGCCAGCTTCGAGGGACCGATCGGTGGCTGAAGCCGTCTTCGCCATTCCTGGAGATCTGAAGGCTACGACCGGCGGCTATGCCTATGACCGGCGCGTCATCGAGCTGCTGCCGGCGTTCGGCGTTCCGGTGTCCGTACTTCCGTTGCCTGGCTCGTTTCCGAACCCGGATGCCAACGACCTCGACGAGACGCGGCTCATTCTCGAAAAGCGGCATGCGGACTCGGTGCTTCTTGTCGACGGTCTCGCCTTCGGCGCGTTTCCTGAAAGCATCCTCGGCGCCCTTCGCGGGCGCGTCATCGGGCTCGTCCACCATCCGTTGTTTCTCGAAACCGGACTGCCGCACGCGCGCAAGGTGGAATTGAAAGCCAGCGAAGAGTGCGCGCTGGCGCGGGCGAACCACATCATCGTAACGAGCCGCGCCACTAAGCGCATCCTGACCGAGCATATGACAATCCCGGCCAACAAAATAACGATCGCCGAGCCGGGGACGGATCCGGCGCAGCGCGCAACCGGCACGGGCGCGCCGTTGCAGATTCTGGCCGTCGGCGCCGTATCACCGCGCAAGGGTTATGACCTTCTCGTAGAGGGACTCGCGCCGCTCAAGCATCTCGATTGGCGATTGACGATCACGGGCGCGATCGACCGTCATCCACAGGCGGTCGAAGCCCTTCAAGGTGCGATTGCCAAGAATGGCCTCGAAGATCGCGTCACGCTTGCCGGAAAGGTCGTGCCGGCGACGCTCGAACGGTTTTACGACAGCGCGGATCTTTTCGTCTCGGCATCGCTCTTCGAAGGATATGGAATGGTTCTCGCCGAAGCGATGGCTCGCGGCTTGCCGATCGTTCTCGCGGCTGGAGGCGCTGCGGCCGATACGGCTGGAGAATTTGCGGCGCTCCATGTCGAGGCCGGCAGTGTCGGCGAGCTCACGTCGGCGCTGGAGAAGGCGCTGACGGACAAGAAGCTCCGCGACCGGCTCGCGGACGCCGCCTGGGAAGCCGGGCGCACGTTGCCGACGTGGCATGAAACAGCACGGCGCATCGCAGCCGTCATTCTGGGATTGCGGCCGTGAGCGACTTTTCCCCGGAATGGCTCGAACTGCGCGAAGCCGCGGACGTGCGCTCGCGCAATCGAAGCGTCGCGGATGCGCTGGCGGCGCGCTTCGCGCTTCGGGCCGAACTCAGCGTGCTCGATTTCGGCGCGGGTACGGGGGCCAATCTTCGCGCGACATCAGCCCTGCTGCCGGAACGGCAGACGTGGACGCTCGTCGATCACGAGGCCGCTCTCTTGGATGTGGCGAAAGCAAAGCTCATCCGATGGGCCGATCGTCATGAAGAAGACGGCGAGAGGCTCGTGCTCGAGAAGGGCGCGCGGCACATCACCATTCGCTTCAAGGTCGCCGATCTCGCGCGCGACACGCAGGCGCTTCTTGACGATAAGCCCCAGCTCGTCACGGCTTCGGCCTTCTTCGACCTGACGTCGGAAGACTACATCCGGGTGCTGGCGAAAGCCGTCACCGGCATGGGCGCTGCTTTCTATGCGACGCTGAACTACAACGGCCTGCAAAAGTGGACGCCGCATCGGCCTGCCGACAATCAGATGACGGCGGCCTTTCAACGTCACCAGATGCGGGACAAGGGGTTCGGTCCGGCAGCCGGGCCGCTCGCCGGTTCGCATCTGGTCGATCAGTTCCGTATCAACGGACATGTCGTCACCGAGGGCGAGAGTCCGTGGCGGCTTGAACGCAGCGACCGCATGCTGATCGATGAATTGATCCGAGGTCATGCGGTTGCGGTGACCGAGATCGGTGGCGTGGATGAGAAGGCCATCGTGGGCTGGCTCAACGTCACGCGAACCGCGGCTTTCGTCGGACATACGGACGTCTTCGCCGCGCCGTCCTGACATTGCTAGGCTGACATCGCGGCCGGATCGAAGCTATCCGTTCGCCCGCTTCGGGATCATCCGCTCGACGACCCGGTCCTTACGCACGAAATGATGATAGACGGCTGCCGCGATGTGTATCGAGGCGAAGATGACGATCAGCACCGCGCCCGTCTCGTGCCATTCGAAGATCTCCTTCGAAAGGTCTTCGTTCTTTTGGGTAATGGCCGGCAGATGAACTCCGAAGACGTCGAGGTAGTCGCCATATGAAATCGCCGTGTAGCCAATGACTGGAACGGCGATCAGCAACGCATAGAGAAGCCAATGGACGAGATGACTGACGCCGGTCAACGCGGGCGGAACGGTCGGATCGGAACGCGGCGCGCCCTGCGTGAGGCGATAGAGCAAACGCAGCACGACAAAGAGCAAAATCGTCAGCCCAATGACCTTGTGCGAGCTGTACAGTGTTCCCGTCAGCGCGTCCCAGACGCCTTTGACCGGCTCGCCTTTTTCGTTGACGCCCGGCATCTCGTTGCCGCGATAGGCCATGTAAAAGCCGAGCGGCAGCTGGATGAGGACGAGTAACGCGATCCACCAATGCAGGCCGCGTGCGACCGGCGTGTATGTGGGAAGGTCGTATTTCGGATCCTGGGCCATGCGCTAGCCTCGCCGCTGATGCCTCAGATCACAATCGAACAGCACATCGCCGCCGTCAAGAACGTGCACGGAAGTTTCGGGCCGTATCGCCTTGCCGACGCTGCCGATGGGCGGCAATGAAAGACCCGGTATGCCCGATCCCAACAGCAGCGGGGCGACGAGGACGTGCATCCTGTCGACCATTCCGGCGGCGATGAAATGCGAGATCGTGATGCCGCCGCCTTCCAGCAGAATTCTTTTAAGGCCACGCTTGAAGAGCGCCTCGACGACGTCGCCGGGTTCGATGCGTGAAGCAGACGGTTTTATGACAAGGCCTTCGGCGCCCTTTGGCACCGACGCTTCGCTGCCCGTCACGACGAGGCACTTGCTCTCGCCTGTCGCCAAACAGCGTGCCGACCCCGGGAGGCGACCTTTCGGGTCGATGATGACGCGGACCGGCTGCGGGCCGTCAACGCGCCGGACCGTCAGCTGCGGATCGTCCGCGATGATCGTGCCGATGCCGACGACGACAGCATCGACGCAGGACCTTAGCCGATGCAGATGATCGAGCGCGGCCGGACCATTGATGTAATGCGAGTCGCCGCTGACTGTCGCAATCCGGCCGTCGAGGGATTGGCCAAGCTGCGCGACGACGAAAGGCCAGTCAGGCGGCGCAGCGACGATCGGATCGAAAACCGATTGCAAAGACACTTCACTGTCAATTTTGCCGGATGTCATGAGTTCTCTTAATGATATAACGCGCTCGAATGACCGTGTCGCCGAATGAACCTAACTGTGGGCCGCTCCGGGATTTCGCTCTTTGTCCACTGACATTCCCTCCTCCCAACTCTCATAGCACCCGGTCATGAATTCGAAGCCGCTCGGCCTAATTGAAATCTACCGGCGCGCGCTCGCGCTTTTGGCTCCCGAGAAATATCTGGCGATCGGCCTCGCGGCGGCGGGCGTCGTGATAGCGGTCACGCAACTTGCCGAACCCATTCTCTTTGGCAAGGTCGTGGACGCGCTGAGTAAGGGTGAAAGCGCCTACTTCTACATCGGACTTTGGGCGCTGCTCGGGCTGTTCGGGATTTTTGCAGGCGTCATCGTCGGGATCAACGCGGACCGGCTGGCGCATCGCCAGAAGCTCGCGCATCTCGCGCGTATTTTCGAGAAAACGATCGCTCTGCCGCAAAGTTCGCACGCTTCGCGCGGATCCGGCGCGACGATCAGGACGATCCTATCGGGCATGAGCGCGCTGTTCTGGCTTTGGCTCGGCGTGATGCGCGAGCAGCTGGCGGTCGTGTTCGGCATCATCCTGCTGGTGCCGACGGCATTCGCCATGGACCCACGGATGGCGGCCATTCTGTTGACGCTCGCCGCCGCGTACACGCTGATGCATGTCATCGTCGTGAAGCGCACGGCCGTCGGGCAAGCGGCGGTCGAGGAGCACGAGACCGCGCTTTCGAGCCGCGTCGTCGATGTCATCGGAAATGTGACGGTCGTGCAGAGCTATGCGCGGCTCAAGGCCGAGGGCGACGCGCTTCGCGGCCTCGCGAGCGATCTTCTCACGGCGCAATATCCGGTGCTAACGTGGTGGGGCGTGCTGACGGTATTGCAGCGCTCGGCCGCGACGCTCACGATGGTCATCATATTCACGGCAGGCGCCGTTCTCGCCGGGCGCGGCGAGCTGACCGTTGGCGAGATCGTCAGTTTCGTCGCATTCGCTGCACTGCTGATTTCGAAACTCGATGCGCTTTCGGGTTTTGCGGTGCGGATCGACCAGCAGGCGCCGACAATTACCGCGTTGTTTGCGCTGATCGACGAAGCTGGAGCGCCTGCCGACGCGCCCGGAGCCAAACCGCTGCGCACAGTCGATGGCGCCATCACCTTCGACGACGTGACCTTTCGCTACGAAGGCGGCTCACAGGGCATCAGCGACGTGTCGTTCAACGCCAAGGCGGGCGAGACGATTGCATTCGTCGGTCCGACAGGCTCCGGCAAGTCAACGACGATCGGTTTGCTACAGCGCTTCCTGAAGCCGAAATCCGGACGCATCCTGATCGATGGTCAGGATATTTCCGGGGTCACGCTGCAGTCTCTGAGAGGCGCGATTGCCGTCGTCTTCCAGGATGCAGGGCTGTTCAACCGGTCCATCGGCGAGAACATCCGCATCGGCAAGCCGGACGCGACGGATGCCGAGGTCGAGCACGCCAGCCGGCTGGCCGAGGCGCACGACTTCATCATGCGAAAGCCCGGCGGCTATGATTACGTGATCGGAGAACGCGGCTTGTCGTTATCCGGAGGCGAGCGTCAGCGTATCGCGATTGCCCGCGCCATTTTAAAAGACGCGCCGATCCTCATTCTCGACGAAGCAACGAGCGCGCTCGATTCCGAGACGGAAGCCAAGATCAAGCGGGCGCTCGATACTCTGCGTGCAGGCCGGACGACATTCGTCATCGCGCACAGGCTATCGACGGTCGCCGACGCCGAACAGATCTTCGTTCTCGATCAGGGGAGGATCGTGGAGAGCGGGCAGTTCGTCGAACTTGCAGAGCGCGGCGGACTTTTCTCGCGCCTCGTCGCCGAAGGCGGTTTCACCGTTCCGAAAACCACCGAGAGACCGCGCGAGCCAACGGTCTAGAGTTTTGCTTTGTCGCGTTTTCTTAACGCGAACCGGCACCCACTTCGCTTGAAAACGCTCTTAGAGCTTGTGGGCCATACGCGCGCGCTTGGTCTCGAGATAGCGCTCGTTGAACTTGTTCGGCATGGCGACGATGGGCAGCCGCTCGACAACGCGGATGCCATGCGACTTGAGAGCCAATTCCTTCGCCGGGTTGTTCGACAGCAGCTTGATCTCCGGCATTTGGAGGTCGCTCAGAACGCGAGCGGTCAGGCCGTAATCGCGGCTATCGATCGGTGCGCCGACTTCGATGTTGGCTTCTACGGTATCAAATCCCTGATCCTGGAGCGCGTAAGCCTGGATCTTCTTGAAGAGGCCGATGCCACGTCCCTCGTGATAGGGCACGTAGATGATCGCGCCGTAGGGGACCTCGGTGATGATCTTCAACGCGGCCTGGAGTTGCTGGTAGCAGTCGCAACGGAGCGAGTGAAAGATGTCGCCCGTCACGCAGCCGGAATGAACGCGAACGACCGGGATCGGCGATGCGCCATTCATCTTGCTGGCATCGCGATGAACGAGCGCCAAGATCTGCTCTTCATCGGTGGCGCCGCGATACGCGTGGGCTTCGAGCATCAGCTCTTGGCCTTTGAATTCAATCGGCAGAATGGTTTCCACCGACCAATCAGCTGGCAGTTGCACAGACGTCAATATACCCGACTTCATTGTTACCGTGGCTCCGGGAGCTCAAAAAGGCATATGCCTCATTTGCCGTCAGAAGGCAAAGTCTCGTACCTATGCCGGGCTCTGGAATGTTCCTAAGGGAACAGCCAAGCCAGATTGTGTTGCCAATGCGGTTACTTGGGCATGCTCGCCGGAAAGATTTAGAAGGTCAGGATGACGCGGTCAGTTAATGACCGCCTCCCCTTCCGGCATATTGGACATTTTCAGCTTCGCATCAGCCGGGCGAATTCTATTTTCGGGCAACGGTCCATGACGACGGTGAAGCCGGCTGCCCGCGCGGTCGCGGCGGCCTCCTCGTTGATGACGCCGAGCTGCATCCAGATCACGCTGGCGCCGGTGCTTTTCTTCACCGCGATTGCATCATGCACGATCTCAGGCACCGCGGCGGAGGCGCGGAAAAGATCGACGACGTCGACTGGTGCTGGAACGGCAGCCAGATTCTCGTAAACCAATTGGCCGTGAATAGTCTTGCCTGCGATGCCCGGATTCACCGGCTTCACGACATAGCCCTGGTCGATGAGGAAACGCATGACCCCGTTGCTCGGGCGCTCAGGCTTTGCCGACGCGCCGACGACGGCGAATGTTTTGGCCCGCTTCAAGATCATGCGGACGTCATCATCGCTCAGTCCGTCGATGCTCATGGTGCTGGTGCGGGAAGCGTGACGCGTCCCTCCGCATCGAGTGGCATGAAGGGATTGTAAGCGACCTCCCAGAGGTGGCCATCGGGATCGGTGAAGTAGCCGGAATAGCCGCCCCAGAACGCTTTCTGACCGGGCTTCAAGAGCTTGCCGCCAGCCGCGATGGCTTCGTCCAAAACGCGATCGACCTCGGCTTCCGAGTTGACGTTGTGAGCGAGAGATACACCGGAAAATCCAGGCTTACTTGTTGGCACGCTCGCATCGCTGGCCAAGGCATCGCGGCCGAATAGCGAAAGAACTATTCCGCCCAAGTCAAAGAAGGCGACCTCGCCGGCCTGGCTGGCGGCAGACGCGCGAAGGCCCAGCGCTTCGTAGAAATTACGAGATTTTCCGACGTCTTTGACGCCCAGGGTGACGAACGAGATCCGGGGCTCCAATTCAACTGTCCTTCCATTCGGGCTTGCGCTTTTCGATAAAGGCACAGATGCCCTCGCCCGCATCGGCCTCCATCATGTTTTTCACCATCACCTCGCTCGCGTAGGCGTAGGCCTCGTCGAGCGGTAGCTCGGCCTGCCGATAAAAGGCCGTCTTGCCGATCGCGACCGTGGCTTTCGATTTAGAGGCGATCGTGCGGGCCATGTCCAAGGCTACCGTCATGACATCGTCCGCCGGGACGACACGATTCAAGAGACCATAGGCGAGCGCATCGGCTGCGGGGACGGGTTCGCCGAGAAGCAGCATTTCCATTGCGCGCTTGCGCGCGACATTGCGCGAGAGAGCGACCATCGGCGTCGAGCAGAAGAGGCCGATATTCACACCCGGAGTTGCGAAGTCTGCCGTCTCGGCAGCGACGGCCAAGTCGCAGGTCGCCACCAGCTGGCAGCCTGCCGCCGTCGCGCGTCCCTGCACGGCTGCTATCACCGGCTTCGGACAGGCGACGATGGCCCGCATGACCGACGAGCACGCCGTCATCGTCTCCCGGAAGAAAGCTTCACCGCCGTCGGGGTCGGCCCGGCGGGCGGTCAATTCCTTCAGGTCGTGACCGGACGAGAAGACCTGACCGGCCGCGGCAAGAATGATGACGGCGACCGACTTATCCGCGCCGAGCCGTTCGATTTCTCGCTGCAATTCACTCAGCAACGCCCGCGAAAGCGCGTTGCGCGCTTCCGGCCGGTTCAACGTCAGCCGGACGATGCCGGGTTCGACGGTGTGTGTCAGGACCAATTGCGTCCCGACATTCGAACGTTCTTGCATGAGAGAACCTGCCAGTCCGCGGCGCGTTCGCCGCTTCGCTCGGCGCGCCGTTTTATTGCAGCGCCTTCTCGATTTCGGCCCGATGCGCCTTCACGAGGTCGACGTTCTCCTTGTACTGAAGCTTCGGCGTCGTGCTGATCGCTTCATTCAGCTCATCAAGAAGCTGCTTCTTGTCGGCTTCCGGAATGCTGTTGTCCTTCTGGACGTCGTCGCGTTCCTTTTTCAGCGCATCGACGGGGTCGACGAAATTGCCTGTCGTGGCATCGAGCCCGGCCATGACGATCGAGATGTTCGCTGCGACGTCATCGAGCTCTGCGAAGTTCTTGAAGCCGTGCTTCGTCGCGATGCTTTCGAGCTCGGTCTGAAGAGCGGAATCGGGCTTGTCGCCGGCGGCCTGGATTTTCGATGCGATTGCCGCGAGATCGGTCTGCGCGGCGATGAAGCGCGTCACCTGCTCGTCCGTCAACTTGATCTGCTTGACGTCATCCGCTGGGGGAGGAGTAGCAGCGGTCGCACCGGCTGCGCCTTGCTCGGCCGACGCTTTCGGCGCGGCCGCGTCCTGCGCCGCAGCAATCGTGATCGCCGCGCATAGTCCTAGTCCGCCAATGAATACGCGCACCGCCGTCCGGGTCAGAGAGACCGCCATCGTGTTGCTCCACATTGCGCTCGCCTCTTGCGAGCGATTACCGTTCGAACTGATACGCCGACTAAGACAAGAATAAGAAGCGTTCGCCCCAGGCCGCCCCGAATTTCGGACTGCGCGGGTCCGGAGACCTTCCTTTGATCTATCGCATGCTGGATTTATCGCCAATGAACAAGGCGGGCACTGCAGTGAGGGAGATTATTGGTGGTAAAATGATACCGCGCGGTGGTATTATAATACCAATAGCATTAGTCCGCTGAAATAACTTGATATTTTCTGATCATCCAAATTCTTGTTGCAAGATACTGGCGACTTCGCGTATGCACGCGACTTCTCGGAATGCGGCGCGCAGTGGACGATCGAAGCGTGCGCAGTCATCCGCCAAGGAGCTTCAAGATAATGTCTACCTATGTCGCCAAGCCGGCCACGGTGGAGAAGAAGTGGGTTCTCATCGACGCCGAAGGGCTCGTTGTCGGCCGGCTCGCTGCTCTCATCGCGACGCGCCTCAAGGGCAAACACAAGCCGATTTATACGCCGCACGTCGACTGCGGCGACAACATCGTCGTCATCAACGCTGAGAAGGTCGTCTTCACCGGCGCCAAGCGTGAAGACAAGGTCTACTACCGCCACACCGGCTATCCGGGCGGCATCAAGGAGCGGACGCCGCGCCAGATCCTCGACAGCAAGCATCCCGAGCGGATCGTCGAGAAGGCCGTCGAGCGCATGCTCGCACGCGGTCCTTTGCACCGTCAGCTGATGCGCAACCTCCGAGTTTATAAGGGCGGCGCGCATCCCCACGAAGCGCAGAATCCGGAAAAGCTCGATGTCGCGAAGCTCAACCGTAAGAATGTGAGGGTCTGAGATCCATGGCTACCGAAACGAAGACCCTGGCCGATCTTGGCGCCGTGAAGGGCGTCGAGCCGCAGGCCGCGCCTGTCCGGACCCAGAAGCTCGACAAGCTTGGCCGCGCATATGCGACCGGCAAGCGTAAGAACGCCGTCGCCCGTGTCTGGCTGAAGCCCGGCAAGGGCCTCATCACGGTCAACGAAAAGGACTACAAGGCCTATTTCGCCCGTCCCGTTCTGCAGATGCTTTTGCAGCAGCCGCTGAACCTCGCCAACCGCGCAACGCAATACGACATTCGTATTTCGGTCGCTGGCGGTGGACTTTCCGGCCAGGCTGGCGCCGTTCGTCACGGCATCTCGAAGGCGCTCACGTATTATGAGCCGGACCTTCGTGGCGTGCTGAAGAAGCAGGGCTTCCTGACCCGCGACAGCCGCGTCGTCGAACGTAAGAAGTACGGCAAGGTCAAGGCGCGCAAATCCTTCCAGTTCTCGAAGCGCTAATCCGCTTCCGATACCTGAGACAAAAACAGCCCGCCCATTCGGCGGGCTGTTTCATTTCTGTGGCCGGAGGGTTGCAGGCGCGGCACGCGAATGCCACATACGGCTCGGTGCGCCAGCGCGGCTCCGCCGTAGCTATGAGGGATTCGGGATAGAATGGACTGGCTATTGAACGGCTTACACGAGATGTTTTCGACACTCGTGACCGACATTGGTTATCTCGTGTCCCCCCACTGGTGGCGCACCCATGCGGTGGCGCTTTTCAACATCCTGATGATCGACCTGACGCTCGCAGGCGACAATGCGATCGTCGTCGGCATGGCGGCTTCGCGTGTTGAAAAATCGATGCGCGCGAAGGTGATCTTCTGGGGCATTCTCGGAGCGGTTCTCCTCAGGATCATCTTCTCGAGCGTTGCGCAGCAGATGCTGCAGGTCATCGGGTTGACGCTTGCCGGTGGCATTCTGCTGCTCTTCGTCTGCTGGAAGATGTACAAGCAGATCGTCGAGGCAGACACGCACTCGATCCATGAGGTGGAAAAAAACCTCGCCTCAAACGTCCCTCACCCCAACGAGACGTCATTCTGGGCCGCGCTCTGGACGATCATTCTCGCCGACCTGTCGATGTCCCTCGACAACGTGCTGGCGGTCGCGGGCGCGGCGGGCGAATCCACCCTGGTGCTGGTCATCGGCCTCGGCGTTGCCATTATTCTGATGGCCGTCGCTTCCACTTTCATCGCGAAGCTTCTTGCCAAGTATCCGTGGATCGCGTGGTTCGGCCTCCTTATTATTCTCTACGTGGCGGCCGATATGATCTATCGCGACAGCCATCGTATTGTCTGCCAGACCTACGGGGTCGGCTGTTCAGAAACGATATGGCAGGGCATCAAGCACCGGCTTGGCCTATTTTTCGGCGGTTAGTGTTATGACCATGACGACGACGAAAACCAAACTTGCTTCCGTGTTCATCGACGGCGAAGCAGGCACGACGGGCCTCGAAATCCGCGAGCGGCTCGCGGGCGTCGGTCAGATCGGCGTGAAGAGCATCGACCCAGCGAAGCGCAAGGACCGTGCCGCGCGCGCCGAAATGCTGCGCAATGTCGATCTCGTCGTGCTTTGCCTGCCGGACGACGCGGCGCGGGAAACGGTTGCGCTCGCCGACGAACTCGGCGCCGACGCCCCGAAGATCGTCGATGCCTCAACCGCGCATCGCGTCGCCGACGGCTGGGTCTACGGCTTTGCCGAGATGGCCCCGGACCACGCTGGGAAAATCAGGGCGGCAAAACGTGTCGCCAACCCCGGCTGCTATCCGACGGGCGGCATCGCGCTCATCCGGCCGCTCGTTGACGCCGGCATCATCCCGGCGGATCACCCGGTCACCGTCAACGCCGTTTCCGGCTATTCCGGTGGCGGCCGCAGCATGATCGAAGCCTACGAGGCCGGGACCGCCCCGGCGTTCGAGCTTTACGGGCTTGGCCTCGAGCACAAGCACGTGCCGGAGCTGCAGACGTATTCCGGCCTGACGCGCCGGCCGATCTTCGTGCCGAGCGTCGGCAACTTCCGGCAAGGAATGCTCGTCTCGGTGCCGTTGCATCTCGACGTGCTGCCCGGAAAGCCGTGCCTGCGCGATATCGAATTGGCGCTCGCCGAGCGTTATCGGGGAAGCGAGTTCGTCAGCGTCGCCCCGGAGCCGTCGGCAAGCCTTTCGCGGCTCGAAGCCGAAGCGCTGAACGGCACGGACAAGCTCGAACTCTTCGTCTTCGGTAAGGCGGCGTTGAATCAGGCTGTTCTGGTCGCGCGGCTCGACAACCTCGGCAAGGGCGCGGCAGGTGCGGCCGTTCAGAACATCAAGCTGATGCTCGGCCTCGACTAGAGAAGTCGCGAGGCACGATCCCAGCGCGCCGCGTCGCATGGAGATGGATGACGGCGATGGCGAACACGAGTGCCCCACCTGCCTGATGGGCAAGACCCAAATCCAACGGGACGTGGCTGAGAAGCGTTGCGATGCCGAGCAGAACCTGCAGAATGACCGCGCCGCCGACCCAAAGCGCGGTCAGGCTGATGCGGTCGTCGACCGGCGTCCGGTACGTCAGCCCGACCTGCACCAGAACAAGCGCAGTCACGAGATAAGCCATCATACGATGGTTGAACTGAGCGGCGGCGTGGCCTTCGAAGAAGCTCAGGTACGGCGGATTGATCCAGTAATCGCTCGGGAACCACTGGCCGTCCATCGTCGGCCACGTATTGTAGATTAGCCCGGCTCTGAGGCCCGCGACGAACGCGCCGAAGACCACCTGCAGAATTATCGCCGCGACGATGATCGTCGCCATGCGCTTTATGAGCGGCGTCGCGACTTCGCCGGTGACGCGTGGTTCCGCCGGCCACTCGTCGAGCGCGAGCCAGACCAGCAGGCCGAGGATCAGGAAGGCGGTCGTCAGGTGCAGCGCAAGGCGGTACTGACTGACTTCGATGCGGTCGCTTAGTCCCGACTTCACCATGTACCAGCCGATGGCACCCTGCAGAGCGCCGAGCGCGAGGATGCCGAGGAACTTCATTCCGGTTCCACGGTCGAGACGGCCGGTCCACCAGAAGAATACGAGCGGCAATGCGAACACGATGCCGATGAGGCGTCCGAGCAGCCGATGGCTCCACTCCCACCAATAGATGAACTTGAAGTCCTCCAGCGACATGCCGTGATTGAGGGCGGTGTACTGAGGTATTTGCTTGTACTTTTGGAAGGCGGTCATCCAGTCGGCTTCGTGGAGCGGCGGAAAAGCGCCAAGCAGCGGCTGCCATTCGGTGATGGAGAGGCCGCTTTCCGTCAGCCGCGTCGCGCCTCCGACAACGACCATCGCAAAGACAAGCGACGCGACGAACCATAGCCAAAGCGAAACGGCCCGGTTACCTGTATCGCCTGCGAGCCTGGTGGCGGTTTCTCGTACTTCGGAAAGTTGCGTCATCGTCATCGGTCGGACATATCCTCAAGCCGTCCCAGAGCGCGTGTGATACTCCTTCACCGCAGCGGGACAATGCGCCCATGCGGCGCGGCGGTACAAAACCTGAAATTCGGGGGCGATTTCGAGAGAGATGACGCAACGCAAAAGGAAGCTTGTAGGCACGGTCGCGCTGCTTTTGATGATCGCCGTCTATGCGGTTCTGGCGGTCGCGGTGGCGATCGTCCTGCAAGTGCGTAACGTCAGCACGGTCGCGGAACTCGTTTACTACGTCGTTGCGGGTTTGCTCTGGGTGCTACCCGCCGGCTGGCTCATCGCCTGGATGCAGCGTCCCGACGCGTGACCTTCCTTCCCCGCCCCCACTCGATACTGATCGGACGTACTATGCCTGCCGGGCCATCTGCAGGTCCTGCTGCGAAACGCGAGCAAGGCGTTGCATCAGATCAGCCGGAGCACGTTCCTGCCGCTCGTAGCGAATGACATCGATTTCGGCGACCTCGAAGCCGAGGAACATGTTGCCGCTATCCTCGCTTGCCGGCGATCCCCGATATGGAGATCCAATGGCTATTCCCGCGTCGAAGCGCCCTTCGATGACTTCGAAAAGCCTTCTCGCCTCATCGCGACGACCGACGACAACGATGTGATCGTAGGCTTCGTCGAGTGCATCGAGCACGAGATTCAAATGATCGGCATCGATCTCGCTTTCGTCACCGCTGACGGCTTCCCCGCTGGCGACGGCGTGCGCGTTCGTTCCGGGAAGACGCTGGATGATCTCATCGAAGCCGGCGCTGCCTGAGAGCAAATCGTTGAAGCCGGCGCTCGTGCCGAGTCCGGCGTCGCGCGCGAAGCCGTTGCCACTCGGACTCCAATCAACAAGGATCGGCTGCGTGCTTCCCTTCGCAAGCGCCTTAACGAGTTCGATCGCCTCCGCATAGGGAATGATCTCGTCCGTCTCACCCGTTATCAGAGTCCGGTAGCCACCGCCGGGCGTGCGCCGTTTTCTGATGCGCTCCGCCACGGCTTCCATGTCGCTGTCAGTGAAAGTCGCGGGTAAGGCCATGTCTTCGGGCGCCTCGATTTCCGGCGCGACGGTGGGCGACGCCGAACTCGGGGCAGGCATCGAAATTGAGGGCGGCTCGGAGACGGCCGGCTCATTCATTTCATCGACCATCTCACTGATGAGCGGCTCGTCATCCAATGCGACCAGCAATGGCTCTGATTGGCGCCTGTCGGAGGCGTCTTTCTTGCGGTACCCTTGCGGCGGCACGGTTCGGAAGAGCGCCCCCACGAGGATCCAGGCCGTTCCGAACATCAGCGATGCGAACGTCACCAAAGACGAGAGCTGAAGCTTCTTCGGGAAGACCGGAACACTTTCGGCCTGCGCCTTGGAAATGATCTGCGCCTCCACGGGCTCGGCGCGCGCGTCGCGCTTCTTGCGATTGGCCTCGAGTTGCCCCTGAAGCTTTTCAAGCTCGGTCCGCTTCGCTTTCGCGTTGGCTTCGAGCTGCTGGAGCTGAGCCTCATCCGGCGCATTCGTCGCGATGCGTGCTTTCACGTCGGCGAGGCTTTGCGCGATGCTGATCTCGCGGCCTTGCGCGACCTTCGCTTCCTTTTCGAGGCTCGCGACAATCTTGCCGATTTCGGCATCGATCTGCAGCTTGAGGCCCGCCAGGTCCGCCTTGAGCTGGCGCATGCGCGGATGGCCCGGGAGGAGCGTCGCGGAAAGCTCCGAGATCTGCCGTTCGATGCGCACCCGCTGCTGTACGAGGTTCTGAATGAGTGGCGATTTCTGCACATCGGCCAAGGCGTCGGCGGTGCCTGCCTTCATCATCTCGCGTGCGGATGCGGCGCGGGCTTCCGCTTCGCCACGGGCCGCCTTGGCTCGCGTCAGCTCTGCGGTCAGATCCGATATCTGCTGTTCGTTGAGACCGGTGTTCTGCGCGCTGCTGCGGAACGCGTCGATCTTGCTGTGATAGCGTTCGATCTCCGTCTCGGCGTTTGCGACTTCCGCCGAGAGCTTGTCGATCTTGGCTTTCAAAACCGTTTGCAAATCGTCGATCTCGGTCACGCCTTGTCCGGCGAGAGAGGCGCGGTAGTTCTCGGTGATCGCGTTGGCGATTTTGGCGGCAAGCTCCGGATCAAGCGACGTCATGCGAACGCCGATGAAGCGGCTCTCTTTCGGCGAGTTGACTTCGAGGCGGCTGCGAAACGCCGACATGACGCGATCGCGTTCGCTTTCGGCGCTTCGCGGTCCGCCGATGCCGATCATGCGAAGTGCGGAGTCTAGCTGATCCACCGGCCCCAGCGCGCTATTGAATTCGCGCCGTTCGTTGAGCTTCAGGTCGCTCGCAATCTGCTGCAAGAGATCGGGCGACTGGAGCGCCCGCACATGCATGTTGATGGCTTCCTTGTCCATCGGCGTCATGACGAGATCGGAACCCGAGGGCGCGCTGCGCGGGTCGGAAAATTTGCTCGACGTGCCCTTCGCTACGATCGCCAGCTCAGCTTCGCTCTGGTAGCGCGGCGCCATCATCGTCAGCACACCGAACGTTGCACAGCCCGCCGCGAGGCTCAGGAGCACGAGCGAACGGCTCTTGCGCTTTGAAGCTCCGATGACGGTCGGCATCTCAAGTTTGTCGGGCGAAGCAACGGCTCGCGGCGGCATATCATTGCTCGGTCAGGGGTTTCAGTGCCCGTTCAATAAGGGGCCGTCGAGGTTAGCAACTGCTTAAGCGCGCCGGAAAAATACAATCTCTTAGGTTTTATTAACCCTCAGCGACCTAATGTTCCGCACGTTCATTTGTTGCCGGAATGCTGCCGATGTCGGTCCGCCTGCTCTCGATTCTTGCCGCCATTGCGTCGGTGCTCGCAGGCGCCTGCTCGCCGGACCGTGACCTTGCCCAACTCGACACGCGGATCGCCGGCGAGACAGCGACCTTCAATGACAGCGCTTCCGTGAAGGATGGATACCCGGTTCCGGTTCTGCCCGCTTCGGCAGAGACCGTCGCGTGGGGGACGCCGGCTGTCTACACTGGAGTTGCAGATAATGCCGGCGGGCCATACCTGCTCGATACCGGCGATCGTCTTCGCGTTTTCGTTTACGGCCAGCCCAATCTCTCGCGTCTCTACATCGTCAATCAGGAAGGCAAGATTTCCGTGCCTCTGATCGGCAATGTCACCGCGCGCGGGAAGACGACGAACGAGCTTCAAAACATCATACGCTCGCGGCTCGGCACCGAGTACGTCAAAGACCCGCAAGTGACCGTCGATATTCAGCAGAACCGGCCTTTCTTCATTCTCGGAGAAGTGAAGAATGCGGGCCAGTATCCCTACGTTTCCGGAATGACCGTTGAAACGGCCGTCGCGATCGCCGGTGGTTACACCGAGCGGGCGAGCGAGCGCAGCTTCCGGGTGAAGCGGCGGGCCAACGGCTTTATGCAAGAGCTCGAGGTTCCGGGCGACTACCCCGTGAAGCCGAGCGACACCGTCTACGTATACGAGAGATTTTTCTGAGCGAAAGAAATTCGGCGCAGCTTCGGCGTTCCGAAGTTTATGGGTCAGCGTAGTTAATCGCGGGGGCGCTCGGGCGACGCGTTTGGATCGGCTGCGGACGTCAAAAGATGCGGACCGTTGACGATGGAAAGGCGGATATTGGCACGCCGCGCCCGCGCCAGGTGATGATCGATCAGCTCCCGAAGGCGCACCCGGTTCAAATTCGAGACATATGATTTAAAATTTGACATAAAACGATACGGTTCCGGCGCCGGATGCAATCTTTCCTCCTGGGATGCAGATTCTCTGCCAGCTGCGAGGGACCGGGAATTTTTCCCTTATACTTGTGGAACTTGACGGCCCCGTCGGCGTGCCTCAAAGCTACATTGTTACACAAATACGCCACGTACCTACGATGCCACTCAGACGCCGCATTCTCGCGCTTATCGCGCTCGTCCTGGCGCTTTGCCTTATCGCCGGAGGCGCGCTCTCCTATTGGAATGGTCTCAGAAAGGTCGACCTCGAAATGTCGTCGGCGATCGACGTGGCTTCGAGCGCCATCAGCGATGCGCTTTCGACAATCGGCTCCAGCGGAGACGCGAGAGGGCAAGTCCTTCGGCTTCTCTCGTCGTTTGACGGTGACCGCCATATCAAGGTGAGCCTCGTCTCCCCAGACGGCAAATCCGTCGATGCGTCTCGTCTCCTGCAGCCGGTGGATCCACCGCCGCATTGGCTCTATTGGCTACTGTCCGGTCCGCCCCGCGAGCGCACGTTCGACCTTCCCGCGGATCTCCGGCAAATGGGCACGATCACAATCGCTGCGGACTCGCACAACGAGGTGAGCGAGGTCTGGGAGGATCTCAAACTCAAGTTCGCGATCGTCGGAAGCTTCTGCGCCATCGTGTTTGGGCTCATCTATGCGTCCCTCGGCCGGGCTTTGAGACCTCTCGAGCAGCTCTCCACGGCGCTCGATCGCGTGGGCAAGGGCGATTACACGGCGCACGTCTCAGAAGACGGCCCCGATGATCTGAAGCGCATCTATCGCGCCTTCAATCGCATGGCCGAGCAATTGCAGGATTCCGAGCAGCGGAACGAGCGGCTCAACGAACAGCTTTCGACCGTGCAGGAGGAAGAGCGTTCCGAGATCGCGCGCGATCTTCATGACGAAATCGGACCGTTTCTCTTCGCGACGGATGTCGACGCGCAGGCGATCCCTTCTCTCGTATCGCGACAGGCTTCGGATGAAGTCGTCGATCGCAGCAAGGCGATCCGGCAATCCGTGCAGCATATGCAGGTGCATCTGCGGGGCGTGCTGAGCCGGCTGCGACCCGCGCATCTTATCGATCAGGGATTGGCGATCGCAGTCGAGCAGCTCGTCGCCTTCTGGAAGGCGCGACGGCCGCAAATCGATTTTCAGATGGACATCGAAGACGAACGTTTCCCGACGGTCATCGAAGAAGTGGCATTCCGCATCCTGCAGGAAGGGACAAGCAATGCCGTTCGCCATGGGCAGCCAAGCACAATCGGACTCAGTGCGCGGCGGACGAACGGGGTGCTGCGTATCGCCGTTTCCGATGACGGCTCTGGAATTACCGCAAAGACCACGCGAGGTTTCGGTCTCGCCGGAATGCGCGAGCGGGTTGCATCACTCGATGGTCGGCTCAGCATTAGCGATCAGGAAAAAGGCCAAGGCGTCATGTTGATCGTCGAAATTCCACTTCCCGCCGCGAGCGCGGACGGCAACAAGCACAAACCAATAACCACGAGTGCAGCATGAAAATTCTTATCGTCGACGATCACGGCGTCGTTCGTGAAGGCTTGCGCAAGCTCTTCGTTGCGCATTTCGAAGCGACCGTACTTGAAACGGCCGGCATCGATGATGCGCTGGCGGTCTATGCGGCTGAGCGGCCCGATATCGTCGTGCTCGACCTCAACCTCGAAGGCGCGGGCGGGCTCGAGGTCCTGAGGCGCATTACGTCCCTCGACAGCGCGGCGCGCGTCGTCGTTTTCAGCATGCACCATGAACCGCTCTACGCGGTTCGCGCGCTTCGGGGCGGAGCCCGCGGTTACGTCAGCAAGAGCGCGCCAGTCGAGGAATTGATCAGCGCGATCCGCAAAGTTCGCGCAGGCGAGCAGTACATCGACCGTGATCTCGCGTCGAAAATTGCGGTCAGCCAGATTTCGTCCGACGATCCGTTGCAGTCGCTGTCCATACGCGAAGTCGAAATCCTTCGCATGCTCGGACAGGGCAAGAGCATGACGGCGATTTCGGACAGCTTAGGGATTGCCTACAAGACAGTCGCCAACATCTGCACGCAGATGAAGGTCAAGCTCGGCGTCGATCGCACCGCTGATCTCATCCGGCTCGCAATCGAGACGCTCAAGACGTGATGAAAAAAGGCGCCGGAGCAAGTGGCGCCTTTGTTCTCTTTCGCGATCTCTGACGGCGGTCAGTCGCCTTACTTGGCGCCAGCGGTGGCCTTGATGTTGTCGAGCCCAGCTTTGAAGATGCCGGTGATCACGTCCTTGGCTTCCTTGTCGCTTTTGCCATCTGCAGCATCGAAAACCGCCGACCAGGCAAAGTTGATTTCGTCCTGGTCGTCATCATCGGGCGTCAGTGCGAACTGGGCCTGATAATTTTTGACGGGCAGCGGGCTCTCGACAATTTCGTAGCGATAGAAGTTCGGCTTTTCGTCGACGAGCTTTTCCTTGATCTTGCCGCCGTCCTTGAGAGTCAAAGTACGGAACTTTGCGTCACCCTCGGTGCTCTCCTCGCAGCTTGCAACGGCCGGATGCCAATCCTTGATCGAGCACCAGCCACCAAACTGGGTCCAAAGCCTCGTCTGCTCGTCCTTCATCTTCGCCGGGTTGACTTTGATCTCTGCTTTCTTGCCGACAGCGAGGCTTGCCGCTTGAGCGAGCGAAGCCCCGGCGAGCACGCCAGCGACGGCGATCACAAGGCCCTGTGTGAATTTCATTGATGTCACTCCCCTTCTTTTCTGCTCCCCGCTCTTACGAAAAAACGACGACGGGCGGGTTCACAACCGTGTTACTATATTACGAGGGGAGTTTCGCATAGACGGGACCGCTTTCGGCTGAAAGCGGCGTTGAAGGCGGGTTGCCGCCCTTAAGCCGCCGCGGTGCGCGGGTGGGCTTTAGTATCAAAAAAGAGGGCCTGACTGATAATGGCCATGACGGTGTCGCGCTGGAATGGCTTCGAAATCAGAAAAGTCGGCTCCGGGCGTTCTCCAGTCAGGACTTTTTCCGGATAGGCCGTAATGAAGATGATCGGCACCTCGCGCTCGGAGACAATTTCCTTGGCCGCTTCCAGGCCGCTGCTGCCGTCGGCAAGCTTGACGTCGGCGAGGATGAGCCCCGGCATCTGGCGCTTCACGGCGTTGAGCGCCTCGTTCTTCGTCGTTGCGACATCCTGAACGGTGTGACCGAGACTGGTGACAATCGTCTCGAGGTCCATCGCGATCAACAGCTCGTCCTCTATGATAAGGACGTTCGTCGCGACCTGATGCGCGATTTCCTGCCCCGCAATCTCGAGCAGCTTTTCGACCTCGGCCTCGTCGACCTCCAGGATTGCGGCGGTCTCGGCGGACGTGAACCCTTCCACCGCAACGAGCAGAAAAGCCTGACGCGGGAGCGAACTGATAGAATTTATGCGCTTTTGCGCGGTGCCTATGGAATTCGGGGTTTCCTCGGGGGCGCCGCCATCGAGGCGGACCGAATTCCAGACTCGCAGGAATAAATTATAGAGCGCCACTCTCGGCGGCATGTTTGCGGGAAAATCGGACGGGGTCGAAACCAGGCTTTCAAGCAGCGTCGCAACGTAGGCATCGCCCGTCTGCTGAGCCCCCGTCAGCGTGCGCGCAAACCGCCGAAGGTATGGTAAATGCACGCGGATTGTCTGGGCAATCGACATTATTCTGCGCCTCCCGAACCAGTCAGAAGAACATTTTTCAGTTCTCTGGAACCGCCAACTCCACCGCGTGTTTCAGCATGGCGGCCAATATGCACCGAAACACCAACGCATGAGTAATCGGGATGGTTCCCCCACAGGAACAATTTCTCTCGCGCGACGTTCGTCGGACGAGCCCCCATCACAACTTTCCTAGAGGAGTTTGTCCCAATCGGGGCCAATCCAAATCTTCAAGGGCACAAGGCTATCATGCAAAAGCGCCTCGATATGCCGGATGATTGCGCACGGCCGGACGACGAGCTTCCGGATTTGAAGCGCCATCCGGAACATGACGCTACACGGCCCTCGGTTCCGCGGCTGCCAGGCTTCGCTGCTCAACTTATAGGCCAGCGTATGCGTGCCATGTATGAAAACATCGCCCAGGAGCCAATACCCGACGACCTCCTCAATCTCGTTCGCAAGCTCGAGGGCAAGGAGGATTCAGAGTGACGGAAACTCCAAGTTTCGGCGATGCCCTGATTCAGGCGATCCCAAATTTACGGGCATTCGCTCATTCGCTTAGCGGCGATGCGCAGCTTTCGAACGATCTCGTTCAGGAAACGCTTCTCAAGGCCTGGACGCATAAAGATTCGTTCGTGCCCGACTCTAATTTGAAGGCCTGGCTCTTTACCATCCTTCGCAATACGTATTTTACACATTATCGCAAATCGCAGCGCGAAGAGCTGGACGAGGATCATGCTGCCATGAACGCCAGCGTTCCGGCGACACAGCTGACCCATCTCGAATTCGACGACATGCAGAAAGCGCTGATGCGTCTCACCGCCGATCACCGCGAGGCGTTGCTGCTGATTACCGCGGAAGGCTTCTCCTACGAGGACGCAGCAAAGGTCTGCGGGTGTGCCGTCGGAACGATGAAGAGCCGGGTGAACCGGGCCCGGAGCCGGCTGCTCGAAGAGATGACCGGGCGCCCCGCGACGGATGACCAGGAACCCTTCAGCGTGCGCAAATAGCGGAACGGAGCTGGCTCTGCGAATGGATACCGTGACAATCTTCGAAACTGGCTTCGAAACTGGCCCATTCAGGTGGGGAGTGCGAATAATTAAATCCCGCTCATCTTGTATGGCTAATTAATCTTCCATGACGACTTCGCAGCCGAAAAACGGCCGTGAATGCCGGTGTAATCGCAGTGATTAACAGGCAGGGAACCAATTCCCTGTTCAGCGCGTTTGCCGGGGTTAAGCACACGCGAGGGGAGTTTTGTATGTCGGAGCAGCTCGGCGCCGTTGGGTCCGACCGCATTTCTTCGGGCCCGAACAGTATTTTGTTCGAGATGCTCCAGACATTGCAGGCGGTGAAGGCCGGCGATTTCAGCGTGCGCATGCGTGGCGATTGGGACGGGCTGCCAGGAAAAATCGCCGATACTATTAATGACATCATTATTACTAACCAACGCATGGCCGACCAGCTGCAGCGCGTCGGCCAGGTTGTCGGCAAGGAAGGGCTGACCAACCAGCGTGTGACGCTCGGTCTTGCGCACGGCGCCTGGGGCGAGATGGAACAGTCGGTGAACTCGCTCATCGACGATTTGCTGCAGCCCACGACGGAAGTGACGCGCACGATCGAAGCCGTGGCGCAGGGAAACCTCCTTCAGCCGATGCGCCTCGACGTGGATGGCCGCCCGCTCAAGGGCGAGTTCCTGCGTTCGGCGACCATCGTCAACACGATGATCAAACAGCTTTCGGTCTTTACCTCGGAAGTGACGCGCGTCGCACGCGAAGTCGGCACCGAAGGCAAGCTCGGCGGTCAGGCGCAGATTCGTGAGGTCACCGGCGTCTGGAAGGACCTGACGGAAAGCGTCAACTCGATGGCGTCGAACCTCACGGCACAGGTTCGCAACATCGCCGACGTGACGATCGCGGTCGCAAACGGCGACCTGTCGAAGAAGATCACCGTCGACGTTCGCGGTGAGATCCTGCAGCTGAAGGAAGCCATCAATACGATGGTCGAACAGCTTCGCTCGTTCGCGGCCGAAGTGACCCGCGTTGCGCGCGAGGTCGGCACCGAGGGCCGTCTTGGCGGTCAGGCCGTCGTGCCGGGCGTCGGCGGCACGTGGAAGGATTTGACCGACAACGTCAACCTGCTGGCGGCCAATCTCACGACGCAGGTTCGCAACATTGCCGAAGTGACGACCGCTGTGGCGCGCGGCGACCTTTCGCGCAAGATCACCGTCGACGTCAAAGGCGAAATTCTCGAACTTAAAAACACCATCAACACGATGGTGGATCAACTCAATGGCTTCGCCTCGGAAGTGACGCGCGTTGCGCGCGAAGTCGGCACCGAAGGCCGTCTCGGCGGTCAGGCGACCGTGCTCGGCGTCGCGGGCACGTGGAAGGATTTGACCGACAACGTCAACTCGATGGCCGGCAACCTCACCGGTCAGGTCCGCAACATTGCCGAAGTTGCGACAGCCATCGCGCGCGGCGACCTGTCGAAGAAGATCACCGTCAACGTGTCGGGCGAGATCCTGCAGCTCAAAGAAACCATCAACACGATGGTCGATCAGCTCAATGCCTTCGCCTCGGAAGTGACGCGCGTTGCACGCGAAGTCGGCACAGAAGGCAAGCTCGGCGGTCAGGCGCAGGTGTCGGGCGTCGCCGGTACGTGGAAAGACCTCACCGACAGCGTCAACTCGATGGCTTCGAACCTCACGACGCAGGTTCGTAACATCGCCGAGGTTTCGACGGCCATTGCGAGCGGGGACTTGTCGAAGAAGATCGACGTCGATGTGCGCGGAGAAGTTCTGGAACTCAAGGAGACCATCAATACGATGGTCGATCAGCTCAATGCTTTCGCCGGCGAAGTGACGCGCGTCGCGCGCGAGGTCGGCACGGAAGGCAAGCTCGGTGGACAGGCGACCGTGCCGGGCGTCGCCGGAACGTGGAAGGATTTGACCGATAACGTCAACTCGATGGCCGGCAACCTGACGGGTCAGGTCCGTAACATCGCCGAAGTGACGACCGCTGTGGCGCGCGGCGACCTTTCGCGCAAGATCACCGTCGACGTCAAAGGCGAAATTCTCGAGCTGAAAAACACCATCAACACGATGGTCGATCAGCTCAACGCTTTCGCCTCCGAGGTGACGCGCGTCGCGCGCGAGGTCGGCACGGAAGGCAAGCTCGGCGGACAGGCACAGGTGTCGGGCGTCGCCGGTACGTGGAAAGACCTTACCGACAACGTCAACTTCATGGCGGGCAACCTGACGGCGCAGGTTCGCAACATCGCCGAGGTTGCGACGGCGATTGCGAGCGGCGACCTGTCGAAGAAGATCACCGTCGACGTTCGCGGCGAGATTCTGCTGCTCAAAGAGACGTTGAACACGATGGTCGAGCAGCTTCGCTCGTTCGCAGCTGAAGTGACGCGCGTTGCGCGTGAGGTCGGTACCGAAGGCCGTCTCGGCGGTCAGGCCGTCGTGCCGGGCGTCGGCGGCACGTGGAAGGATTTGACCGACAACGTCAACCTGTTGGCCGCCAACCTCACGACGCAGGTTCGCAACATCGCCGAAGTGACGACCGCCGTGGCGCGCGGCGACCTCTCGCGCAAGATCACCGTCGACGTCAAAGGCGAAATTCTCGAACTCAAGAACACCATCAACACGATGGTCGATCAGCTCAACGCCTTCGCCTCGGAAGTGACGCGTGTTGCGCGCGAGGTCGGCACCGAGGGCCGTCTCGGCGGCCAGGCGGCCGTGCCGGGTGTCGCCGGTACGTGGAAGGATTTGACCGATACCGTCAACGTCATGGCGGCAAACCTGACCGAACAGGTTCGCGGTATCGTGAAGGTCGTGACGGCCGTCGCCAATGGCGATCTGAAGCCAAAGCTGACCGTGAAGTCGAAGGGCGAGGTCGCGGCGCTTGCCGAAACGATCAACGACATGACGGACACGCTGGCGCTCTTCGCCGATCAGGTGACGACGGTTGCGCGCGAAGTCGGCGTCGAAGGCCGCCTGGGCGGTCAGGCGAACGTGCCCGGTGCGGCCGGCACGTGGAAAGACCTCACCGGCAACGTCAACCTGCTCGCCGCGAACCTCACCACGCAGGTGCGCGCAATCGCCGAAGTTACGACGGCGGTGACGAAGGGTGACTTGACGCGCTCAATTCAGGTCGAAGCGCGCGGCGAAGTCGCCGAGCTCAAAGACTACATCAACACGATGATCGGCAACCTGCGCCTCACAACGCAGCTCAACACCGAACAGGACTGGCTCAAGACGAACCTCGCGCGTTTCACCAGCATGCTGCAAGGACAGCGGGACGTCGTGACCGTCGGCAAAAAACTTCTGTCGGAACTCGTGCCGCTGATCAATGCGCACCAGGGCGTCATCTATCAGTACGATGCGATGGGAAGCGAGCTCAAGATTCTCGCGAAATACGCCGATGACGTCGACGTTCGCTATCCGGAAAGGCTGGAGCTCGGCACGAGCCTCATCGGGCAATGCGCGATCGAAAAGAAAAGACGCGTTCTGACCGACATTCCGGAACCAGCGGGCAGCATTGACGCCGTCGTCTTTCGGGCCCCTCCCCGCAGCGTCATCGTGCATCCGATCACGTTCGAAGATCAGATCAAGGCTGTCATCTCGCTCAGCTCGCTCCAGAATTTCGAGCCGGCGCAGCTGACGTTCCTCGAACAGCTTTCGGTTAGCATTGGCGTCGTCTTGAACAGTATCGAGGCGACAATGCAAACGGAAAGCCTGCTGATGCAGTCGCAGCAGCTGGCGGCCGAGCTGCAGGATCAGCAAAAGGCGATGCAGAAGACGAACGAGGAGCTGGCGCAGAAGGCGCAGCAGCTCGCGGAACGGAACTTCGAAGTGGAGCGCAAGAATGAGGAAATCGATCAGGCCCGCCGCGCCGTCGAAGAGAAGGCCGCAGAGCTGGCGTTAACGTCACGCTACAAATCGGAATTCCTTGCGAACATGTCCCACGAGCTGCGGACGCCTCTCAACAGCATTCTCATTCTCGGCCAGCAGCTGACCGACAATCCGGACGGCAATCTCTCCGACAGGCAGGTGGAGTTCGCACGCACCATTCACGGCGCCGGTACCGATCTTCTGAATTTGATCAGCGACATCCTCGATCTTTCAAAGATCGAGTCCGGAACGGTGTCCGTCGATGCCGAAGAGATCGCGTTCAATGGTTTGATCGAGGCCGTGGCACGGCCGTTCCGCCACGAGGCCGAGCGGCGGGCGCTTGACTTCCAAGTCACGTTCAATGCCGATCTCGGGAAAACAATCTTCACCGACTCGAAGCGCCTGCAGCAGGTGCTGAAGAACCTGCTCTCGAACGCCTTCAAATTCACGCGCGAAGGGCATGTCCGGCTCACGGTCAAACCCGCAACCGCCAAGTGGAGCAGCGATCATCCCATCCTCTCGACGGCGCAAACCGTGGTGGCGTTCGAGGTGGAAGATTCGGGGATCGGCATTCCGGGCGACAAGCAAAAGCTCATCTTCGAAGCGTTTCAGCAGGCCGACGCCAGCACGAGCAGAAAGTACGGCGGCACAGGTCTCGGTCTCGCAATCAGCCGCGAACTCGCCCACCTTCTCGGCGGCGAGATTCAGCTCAGAAGCGAGCCCGGCGCCGGCAGCGTATTCACACTCTACCTGCCGCTTCGATACGCCTCTCTGGCGAGCGAGGTTCGCACGAAACCCGAAGCTCAACCCTCCGTGCCGACGCCGTTATCTCTCGCCGGCCCATTGCCTGCCCCGGTCGAGGACGATCGCGACAACATTGCGGCCGGCGACCAGGTGCTGCTCATTGTCGAGGACGATATCAACTTTGCGCGAATACTGCTCGACGCCGCGCACGACACCGGCTTCAAGGGCATTATCTGCCAGCGCGGCGTCGAGGCGATGACGCTTGCGACCGATTTCAATCCGACGGCCATTTCGCTCGATATCCATTTGCCGGATGTGCTGGGCTGGTCGGTTCTCAGTCAGCTCAAGCACAATCCGCTGACGCGGCATATTCCCGTGCAAGTGCTGACGCTCGATGATGATCGTCATCATGGACTGGCGCGCGGCGCCTACTCGTTCCTGACCAAGCCGCTGCAGGCAGATCAGCTGAAATCCGCGTTACGCAAAATCGGCACGTTCTCGACATCGACGACCAAGAAGCTTCTCATCGTTGAGGACGACCCGGCAGAACTGCTGAGCGTCTCAGCGCTCCTCGAAGACCACGACCTCTCGATTTTGTCGGCATCGAGCGGGCAATCCGCAATCGACATTCTAAATCGCGAAGACGTCGATTGTGTCGTGCTCGATCTCAAATTACCCGATATGTCGGGCTTCGAGATCCTGGAGCATATGAGCCGCCAGGAGACGATGCGCGATATCCCCGTCATTGTTTTCACGGGACGGGAGCTGTCGAGCGAGGAGAACTTGCAGATCCGGCAATACGCCCGTACCGTCGTCGTCAAGGGCGTTGAATCTCCGGAACGGCTTCTCGACGAGACTGCGTTGTTCCTGCACCGCGTCGTGACCGAACTTCCGGCCGAGAAGCAGGAGCTCTTGTCACGGCTGCACGATACGGACGACTATCTCATTGGACGCAAGGTGCTTCTCGTAGATGACGACGCGCGAAACATCTTTGCGCTGAGCAGTCTGCTCGAGCGTCGCGGAATGGAAGTCCTGACGGCGAATACCGGGCTGGAAGCCATCGAAACTTTGAGCTCGACCGATGTTTCGATCGTCTTGATGGACATCATGATGCCGGAAATGGACGGTTATCAAACCATGCAGAAAATTCGGAGCAGCGAGAAGAACCAGCGGCTGCCGATCATCGCACTGACGGCAAAGGCGATGAAGGGCGACCGCGAGAAATGCCTTGAAGCCGGCGCATCCGATTATCTCGCGAAGCCAGTCGATACCGAGCAGCTGATTTCGGCGCTGCGCATGTGGCTGCACCGGTAACGGAGACGACATGGCAGGCGAATCCGTTTCGATTGATCCTATCAATATTCTTCTGGTCGATGATCAGCCTGGAAAGCTGCTCACGTACGAGGCCATTCTCGATGGGCTCGACGCCACGCTCATCAAGGCGACGACCGCCGAGGAAGCGCTCACCGCGCTCCTCAAGACCGACATCGCCGTCATCCTGATGGACGTCTGCATGCCCGACCTCGACGGTTTCGAGCTTGCGGCGATGATCAGAGATCATCCGCGGCACGAGAAGACCGCGGTCATCTTCATATCGGCGGTCCGGCTTGAAACCGACGACCTCCTGAAGGGGTACCGGACGGGTGCGGTCGATTACGTGTCTGTCCCGGTCGTGCCGGAAATTCTAAAGGCGAAGGTCCAGATCTTCGTCGAGCTTTACAGAAAAAGCCGGCAGCTCGACACGCTCAATGCCGAGCTCGAAGCCCGCGTGCAACAGCGCGCGCAACAGCTCGAAGAATCTCATGCGCGACTGCTGGAGAGCGAAGAACGTCTTCGTCTCGCCAGCGAGGCAGCGAAACTCGCGACATTCGAATTCGATCGGAAGTCGCAAACGCTGCAGTGGTCAGCCAACATCTCCGACGTGCTTCACAGCAACCTTCCGCTGCATCAAACCTTCGAGTCGTTCATTGGCTTCGTGCACGAAGACGATCGCGAAATGGTACGCAGCTACGTTCGCACGGCCAACTATGCCGAAGCGACGGCAGAATTGGAGTTTCGCGTAACGGGGGCGCGCGGAGTTGCATGGATCCTCGCCCGCGCCCGGGCCTTCAACACCAGCGATGCTGAAACGCCGCGCGTACTCGGCACCCTGCTCGATATCACCGACCGGAAGTCGGCCGAAAGCCATCAGCAGCTGCTCATGGCCGAACTCGATCATCGCGTGAAAAACATTCTCGCCAATGTCGCGGCGATCGCGCGGCTTTCCAGTTCGAATGCCGTTTCCGTCGGTTCGTTCGTTTCGGCACTCGATGGGCGCATTCACGCGATGTCGGCAGCGCACGATCTTTTGCGGCAAAGCAGCTGGACCGGCGTCGATCTTCACGAACTCGTTCAGGGGGCGCTTGCGCCTTTCCGTTCGCGCTCCGACAACGACATTGTCGTCGAAGGCGAACGCGTACGCCTGACGTCGAAGTTCGGCCAGTCGATGGCGCTCGTTCTGCATGAACTCGTCACGAACGCCGTCAAACACGGGGCGCTGTCGAAGCCGGGCGGCCGGGTGTCCGTCGAATGGGCGCGGATCGTGACGCCGGACGGCGATAAAATCAGGTTTTCGTGGCAGGAACGCGGGGGACCTCTTTGCACCAAGCCCGAGCGTAACGGATTTGGACTGGCCGTCATTCGCAGTGCCGCATCCGAGTGCGGCGGGGTTGCGGAAATGAATTTCGCGCCGGAAGGTTTTCAATTCAGTTTCCTCGGAGATCTGTCGTCGCGCGCACATATGGTTGGCACACGGCACATTGCAATCGTACCGAAACCGCGCGTGCCTTTGCTCCCCCCCAACCTGGCGGTTCCCGGTCCTTGGCGCATCCTGCTCGTGGAGGACGAGGCACTGATCGCCATGCAGTTGCAGCTCGACCTCGAGGCCGAGGGTCACACGGTGGTCGGTCCATTCGGTCAGCTTTCCGAGGGTCTCAAGGCTGCGACGGATTCAAACTTCGACATTGCGCTCATCGATATCAATCTCGGTGCGGACAACAGTGCGCCGATTGCCGAAATTCTCGACCGGCGCAAGATCCCGTTCGCGTTCACGACGGGCTACAACGATCTGGTGTTCTTGCCACCGCGGCTCAGAGATTATCCGCACCTGACGAAACCTTACAATCCGGCGGATGTGAAAGATCTCGTCACGCTCCTCGGGCATGGTGCCGAGCAGCGCCGCTCGGCAGAAAGCGCGTCCAACCAGGTCGCGTAAAGTTTTCAGGTTTAGCGGGCTTGCGTCAGCGGCGCGGAGGCTGCGGCGAAATCATCGATCGCACTATGGATAACGGCGCGTTTCTTGAGTTCGCCGGTCAAGCGCCATTTCCTTAATGCGCTCTTGAAATGCCCTTTTGTTGGCCCGATCTCCTACGAAGCCATCTCCATCGCGGAGCATACTGTTATAGTAATCGATGCGGACACCTTGGAGCAGACTCATCCCCTGGTGCAAATCACCGAGCTTCAAAGTCTTCTGGAATTCGCTCGGCACGCCGTACATGGGTCCTCGCATTCTGCGCTGCAGGCAACCATCCCGCTTGCTTAAGAGTTGTTCCCGTTTGCAAATCACTCCCTAGGGGGACCCGATGACCCTGACGACCTCCCAACCGTATCGCTCATCGCTCGACGTCGCGGCAATCGGCAACGGACGCGTTGCTGCGCTCATCGATCAAGGCGCGCGGATCGTGTGGTGGTGCTTTCCGCGACTGGATGGTGATCCGATCTTTTGCCGGTTGCTCGCGGGAGACGAGGACAAGGGCTTTTGCGATGTCGTGCTCGAGGGTCAAGTCTCGGCGCAATCCTACTACATACGCAACACCTGCATTCTGGAAACGATCCTGATCGCCGAGAATGGCGCCAGCGTGAAGGTGACGGATTTCTGCCCGCGTTTCTGGCGTTACGACCGGTCCTTCCATCCGGCGCAACTCATCCGGCGAATCGAGCCGCTCAGAGGGTTGCCGCGCATCTCGGTGCGTGTCAGGCCGACGTATAATTATGGGCAGCCTGCCTGCAGCGCATCGCACGGGTCGAACCACATCCGGTATCTCTGCGGCTCCACGGCGGTCCGCGTCACGACCGATCTTGCCGTCTCCTATATCGTGCACGAGACGTCGTTCTCGCTGACGCATCCGGCGACGCTCGTGATCGGCTCGGATGAACCGATAGAAAGTTCGATCGATTCGATGTCGAGAGAATTCCTCGAACGCACGCGCGATTTCTGGGTGACATGGGTCCGAGGTCTTGCCGTCAGCTACGAATGGCAGCCCGAGATCATACGCGCCGCGATTTCCCTCAAGCTCTGCACCTTCGAGGAGACGGGCGCCATCACGGCCGCTTTAACGACGTCGATTCCGGAAGCGCCGAACACGCCAAGGACATGGGATTACCGGTTCTGCTGGCTGCGTGACGCTTACTTCGTTATCCGCGCTCTCAATCGATTGGGCGCAACGCAGTCCATGGAGAACTATCTCGATTACATTACGACCGTCGTCTCCGATACACAGACGCCGCTAAAACCCGTCTACGGGATCGTTCACAACGATACGGCAGCGGAGCGGATTGCACCGCACTTGCAGGGCTATCTCGGCATGGGTCCCGTGCGCGTCGGCAATCTGGCGTCCGACCAGCTGCAGCACGACGCCTATGGCAGCGTGATCCTCGGCGTCGCGCAGATGTTCATCGATCAGCGGCTGCCGCGGATGGGCGACGTCAGTCTGTTCCGCGAACTCGAATTTCTCGGCGAGCATGCGCGCCGTCTCTATCTGGAACCTGACGCCGGCATATGGGAGTATCGCGGACGCTTGCGCATTCATACGCACTCGGCGCTGCTCTGCTGGGTGGCATGCGATCGCCTTGCGCGCATAGCACAGCTTCTCGGCTTGCCGGACCGTGTGGTCCACTGGAAGGAATCCGCGGACAAGATCCGTGCGGAAATTCTCACCCGAGCCTGGAGCGACAAGCGCGGCTCTTTCACCGGAGCATTCGATCACGACGAACTCGACGCCAGCGTGCTGTTATTGGGTGATCTGGGCTTCCTGCCGCCCAGCGATCCGCGGTTCGTCAAGACGACCAATGCCATCGGCCGCGAACTCATGCGCAATGGTTTGATGTTGCGTTATGCGGCCGAAGACGATTTCGGCCTGCCGGAATCGGCATTTCTAGCCTGTCAGTTCTGGTACATCGACGCACTCGCGTCTGTCGGACGAAAGGATGAGGCGCGCGAACTCTTCGACGAGCTTCTGAAGAAACGCAACGCATTCGGGCTTTTGAGCGAGGACCTCAATCCTGCAACGGGCCAGTTGTGGGGTAACCTTCCCCAGACCTACTCGATGGCCGGGATGATCAATTCCGCAATGACGCTCTCGCGGACTTGGGAAGATGCCTGGTGCGGAAGGCCGGCAAAACATGACACCACGCCCAAGGGTCAGGAGCCGGCCGAGCACGATCTCACCGCAGCGGGCCTGATCAGTCCGCGCCGGTCGCTGAACGTCAACTGAGCGAGGGCGCGCGGCCGCGTGTCCGCCGTGTCGTCGCCTGCTTCAACACGGCAACAATGCGGCAACGGACGCCACGCTCGTTGAATTCGCGCTCCACCTGAGCGCTCGGAAAGCCGCTATCGATCAGTGTCGTTCCGAGCCCTCGCCTTTCAGGAGCCTGGACGCGCGGGCCGCCACGTTCGTCCCAGACGAGTTCGAAGGACGATTCATCGTCGTCGATCCTGCTTAGCGTCCATTTCACGCTGACCGCTCCGCGCGCGTTCGACCAAGCGCCGTATTTGATCGCGTTGGTTCCAAGCTCATGAAGCGTCAAAGCGAGCGCGCTCGCAACATCGCCGGGAATGACTGTGTCGGGCCCGCCTATGTCGAACCGGTGCGCGCCAGGAGGCACAAGAGGTTTCAACGTTTCAACGATCAGTTCCTTCAGCGAAGCGCCGACGAAGCTGCGCGTCGCGATCAGGTCCATCGCGCTCCCCATCGCCGCGAGACGGCCGGACAGCGACTGCGCGAAACTGTCCACGTCACGGCTAAACCGCGCCGACTGGCTGACGAGGCCGGCTATGACGGCAAAGGTGTTCTTCAGGCGATGACGAAGTTCAATATTGAGCTGCTCCAGCTGCAGCTCACCAAGCGCGCTATCCTGAAACAATGCTTCGTTGCGCGCGCGCTCGTTCATCAGCCCCTCGACTTTGCGATTGAGGAGATGGACGACTGCAATGATGAGACAAGACAGTATCGTGAAGCTTCCGAGCGATACAATCGTCGTGGGATCGACGCTCCAACCGGGACCAGGAAGAAAGTAGTACCAGCTGAAAAGAAATGAGCCTGCAGTGACGACCAATGCAGGCCCGGTTCCCGCGATGAGCGATGCCAGGAGAACCGCTAGAAAGAAGGTCAAGAAGGGTACGCTATCCTGAAGCCATCGCGTCAGGCCCATCCGCGCCAACGCAGCAATGGCAAAAATCGCCATTGCTACCGGATAGGCTAGGTGTGGCCGGCGCCTGAGGCGCGGAAACACACGTTCGATCAGATTATCGACGAGTTGAACCATTCGCCCCACGAACGGCCCCGCCGCGCTCCATCCAGCATTCCGGCGGCGCTGTAGAGCCGTCGCCGTCCCCCATTTGCGTTCCACAAAAAGCTATCATGAAATGTGGGCTCACGCGAGCGCCCGCCGCGGACTGTGGCAAAGAATGCTTGCCACCAATGGGCTACGCGCCTCGCTATCACTGCGGAACAGGGCAAGAACGCCGCATAGGGTCGCCGAGAGGGAACCTACTGCAATAGCGGGGGTTTACGAAAATGCGTAGTGCCGCTCGGGGGCTGGCTCTTCATTAGCTCGCGTGCCGGATGGAAGGAGGTCTCGTGACCAGACTTGTCATGGTTTCGAACCGTGTCATCGATTTCAATGTGGCCCAGCAGGCAGGCGGCGTCACAGTTGCGATTTACAACACTCTCGCCCGGCAAAATGGCTTTTGGTTCGGGTGGGACGGACAAATCGATAATTCCGATTCACCCAAATTGAAGATCGCGAGAGTCGACGGCCACACCACGGTGACCGAGCCGCTGACGACGGATGACTACGACGAATACTATCTCGGCTATTCGAACTCAGTGCTGTGGCCAGTGTTTCATAACAGGCTCGATCTCGCGCAGTTCGAGGCGGGATATTATTCCCGCTACGTGGCGGTGAACGAGAGATTCGCTCGTCATCTCGCACCGCTCATCGAGCCGGACGACATCATTTGGGTACACGACTATCACCTGCTGCCGATGGCGCTCGAGTTGCGCAAGCTTGGCATCGAGAACCCGATCGGCTATTTCCTGCACATCCCTGTCGGCCCAGCGCAGGCCCTGCTCGCCATTCCGGAATACAAGGAGATCGCCAAGGCTCTCAGCGCCTACGATCTCATCGGCCTGCAAACCCAATCAGACGTGCGGAATTTGATAGACTTCTTTCAGCAAAGCGTATCCGGCAGGCTGCTGCCGTCGGGCCGCATCCGCGTTTTCGAGGCGGAGCTTGACATCGGATGCTTCCCAGTCGGCATCGATCCCGTCGACTTCGCCTTCGGCCCCAACGAAGCGGACGCATTGAAGGCCGCCGAGGCCCCGGAGACGAACCGGATCATCGGCATCGACCGGCTGGACTACACAAAAGGTCTGCCGCAGAAATTCAAATCCTACGGGAGATTCTTGGAAGAATATCCGGAATACCGCCGGCGCATCGTGCTTTCGCAGTTCGCGCCGCCGACGCGCGAAAGCGTCGAAGCGTATGCCGACATCAAGGCCGAACTCGAATCTCTCGCGGGTTCGATCAACGGCCGCTTCGGCGAGCTCGACTGGGTGCCGATCAATTACATTCACCGAACGATTCCGCGCGCGGAGCTTCGCGACGTCTATCGCGCATCGCGGATCGGATGGGTTACGCCGCTGATGGACGGCATGAACCTCGTCGCTAAAGAGTACATCGCCTGTCAGGATCCGGACGATCCGGGGGTTCTCATCCTGTCGAAGTTCGCGGGCTCTGCTGAGCAGCTTACCGATGCGGTGCTCGTCAATCCTTACGACCTCAGCGACCTCGTTCATGGCTTGCGGATCGCGCTTGAAATGTCGCTCGATGAACGGCGCGCGCGTCATGCGCGTCTTTTCGATATCGTTCGGAAAAGTGACTCAAACGACTGGAGCCGCAGCTATTTTTCAGCCCTGATGAAGGCCGGACAGCGGCGCCTCGCGCGCGCGCCGAAGTCGTCTTCGGAAATGGGGAAAGCTCTGGAGCGATTGCAGAGTACGGCCAAGAAAAACAATCCACCTAGCCGCTTCGCGGCCAATGTGGTGACATAATGGGTGTCATCATAGAAAGAATAACCATTCCCAGCGGGGATGATGCCATGTCCAATCCGAACATTCTCTGCGTGGACATCGGAGGCACGCTCGTCAAGGCTGCGACCGTCAACGCCTCGGGCGTGTTGATTTCAGATTTCATCACGACGCAAACGCCGAAGCCGAGCACGCCGGATGCGTTGGTCGACCTGGTCGCCGACGTCGTGAAGACGCTGCCGACATTCGGACGCGTTTCCGTGGGCTTTCCGGGCGTCGTCGGACGCGATCACATCAAGACGGCGCCCAATCTCGGCACCCATCACTGGAATGAATTTGATCTCGAAGCCGCCTTGCAGCGCACGTTCGGCGTTCCGGTCCGCGTGCTGAACGATGCAATCGTCTACGGTTTGGGCATTGCGAAGGGGCCCGGCCGCGAATGCGTTCTGACGTTCGGCACGGGCATGGGTTGCGCCCTATTCTGCAACGGCTCCGCCTTCTTCGGGCTTGAACTCGGGCAGCATTACGCGAACGACGATCTGAACTACGACCAATACATCGGCCATGCCGCCTACTTGGCTCTTGGCGACGACGCGTGGAACGAACGTGCAAAGCACGTGCTCGCCAAAGTTCAGGCTTTGACAAACGTCGATCACCTCTTCATCGGCGGCGGGAATTCGCGGCGCATCAACTTCGCTCTCCCACCGTGGGCGAGCGTCGTTCCTCCGGCAAGCGGCATTGCGGGCGGCGCGCGTCTGTGGCGCTCGGAGATGGACCAGTGGTTCAGGCAGACGAGCGATCTTGTTGGGGCACCCACGGAGTCGAGATGAACGTCCTCACCATTGGCGGCGCAATGGTTGATACGATCGTCACGATTGCGAGCGACAAGATCGAACAGGTCAAGATGCGCAACGCCGAGAGCTCGTTCCTTCTTCTCGAGGAAGGACACAAGACGGAAGCGGAGGAAATTGCATCGAGTTGCGGGGGCGGCGCAGTAAACGCAGCCGTCACGGCCGCCCGCCTCGGTCATCAAACGTCGATCATCGCCAAGATCGGCCGCGACGCGAAGGGGGAAATCATACTCAACCTCTTGCGCGCCGAAGGCATCGACGTGTCGTGGATTGCCGTTGACATGAGCGAGCCGACGGGATCATCGGTCATCATCTCATCGCACGAACGAAATGCGGCCGTTTTCACGTATCGTGGGGCGAACACGAAAGTCGAAGCTGAGGATCTGCCGCCCGAGGCTTTTGCGGGGCGCAATCTCGTTTACGTTGCCAATCTCAGTAATGAATCGGCCAAATATTATCCGCTCGTCGTGGAACGGGCGAAAGCCGCCGGCGCATTGCTCGCGGTGAACCCCGGCATCAGGCAACTGACGGCTCGCTTCGACGACTTTTGGCACAATCTCAAACACATCGATATTCTCTGCGTCAACCGTGCAGAAGCGCAGACATTGATGCCGCACCTCCTGCAGTCTTTCGGAGAGGGCGGCGCGCCTTTGGTCGCCAAAGACGACGTGCCTGTTCCGCCTCTCGCGAAGCGCGGACTGCGCAGTGGGGGATACGAAATGTCCTTGGCGAAGTTTCTCGGCGCGCTGATTGAACTCGGTGTCGGCGTTATCGTGTTAACAGACGGTGCCAATGGCGCGTTCATCGCGCGCGGACGGGAACTTCATTATCGCACGGCGCAGCATGTCGTCGCAGCGGCAACGACGGGCGCCGGTGACGCGTTTTCTGCAACGTTCGCATGCTATCTAACGGATACGAAAGATCCGGCACGCGCGCTTAGCGCGGCGGCGATCAATGCCGCCAGTGTGGTAAAGTTCATCGATACCCAGACCGGCCTTCTCGACAGGCTGGCATTGGAGCAAGAAATCGAACGGGCGAGCGCCGCACCGCTATTCAGCTTCTCCATCTGAGCAGGGGTCAGTGGTTTTGACACAACAATTGAAGAAAAGCACCGCAAGAGACGACATCGCATTGACGACGCATAAACGTGCCGTCGCCGCGCGCGAGACCGTAGAGCAGCTCATCGAGCGCGACGAGCCGGTTGCGCTTTTCCTCGATATCGACGGCACTCTTCTCGATGTCGCGCTGACACCATCGACGGTGCACGTGCCGCCGAACCTTGCAGACGTTCTGGATATGCTCGCGGGACGCTTGCACGGCGCGCTGGCCATCGTCACCGGACGGTCCTTGGAAGAAGCCGATCGGCTGCTGCATCCGGCAAAGTTCGTGGCCGGCGGCGTGCATGGTGGGGAAATGCGATTTTCCGACAACGGAAAAATAGAAACGCTGACGCCGAAATTCAGTACGGTGCTCACGGCCGACATCAAGAAGATTGCCGAGGTTTTGCCGGGCATCGTCTACGAGGACAAGGGCAGCGGAATCGCGCTCCATTACCGGCTCGCGCCGGAGCTTCAGTCATCCTTGATGATGATGATCGAAGCGCTCGTGCCGAAATATCCCAATCAATTCTCGATCTGCGAAGGCCGAAAAGTCGTCGAGGTTTTGCCTGTCGGCTTCTCCAAGGGGCGCGCGCTCAGGACGCTCGCCGCCTTGCCGAAGTTTACTGGCCGCGTTCCCATCATGATCGGAGACGACATCGCCGACGTCGACGCGTTTCGGGCAGCCGAGGCGCTCGGTGGTTACGGCTTGAAAGTCGCCGGCGAGAATTTCTCGGAAGCAGAGTCGGCGTTTCAGGGACCAGCCGACGTGCTCGACTGGCTGCGAAAGGTTTCCGAAACCGGGCCGCAGTAAGAGCGAAGCCTCAGGCGGCTTCGGCTTGTGAAGGAGTTTCGTTCCGGGGACGGCTCGGTTCGTTCAGCACCATCAGAAGCGGGGTCAAACCATCAGAATCCACGAGCTTGAAGATCTCGATGTCGCTCCGCGCCTTTTCGCTCCAGCCCGCAATCTGTAGCGCGCGCTCGGCTTTCGAGAAGAGCCCGTGATTTCGGACCGCCCGCTTATCGAGGTACTGCTTTAAATCTTCGCCCGCGAGTCCCTGCTCTTCCGCCCATTTCCTGCGGATGGCCGTCAGGTCGGTGTCGCTTCCCTGCGATTCCTCTTTCTTCAATTTCTGCAGTTCGTTTTCCTGAAGGAGCCACCATTTTCCGCCCTTCGGCCAGCGAACGAGATCGAGGTCGCTTAGCACGCCTGCCAATTGATTGACGGCCATGCCCTTTGCGGCTTCGTCCTTGTTGTCGGGATCGCAACTATAGAGGTTTGGGATCACGAGGTACGAGGCCTTGTTGTGATGGACAAAGTGGCGGCGAACCCATTCGAGATCGGCGCCCGGCGCGCGATTGATCGCCGTATCGATGGCATCGCGAATCTGGCGGGCGAGCGTACCTGAGGGACGGACCGACGGCGGCTCGCGCGGCGGATTGACGATCGCCAGCGCCAGAAGGCCCATGTCGATGCCAATCGTCGCCAGAAGCGCGATGACATCCCGTCCCGTTATCGGCTCGCCCTCATCGGTATGTCCGGCGGTGACGACCTTGCCGCCCGAAACCAGATAGCGAAACGCGCTCGCTGTGTAGGCGCCGATGTTACTCCAAAGATTTTTGACGGCGTTCGCGACGCCTGCCGGGCCTTCGTTGAAAACGGCTGCGCGCAGTTTCAACTCAGCTGGCTGATCGGCCTGCGCCGCGGCGTCGCGCAACCGCTCGCCAAGCGTCGGATCGTAACACGACGATCCGGATTTACCCGGCGGCTGCGACACTGAATCGGCGAGCGCGCGCATCTCGGAAGCGGTCGATTGGCCGAGCTGGTTGCTGCGCGCCGCTATATTGCGTGCAAGACCGCGAATTTCCGAGGCCTTGTTCTCGAAGTTGCGCTGGCGTTCCTCGATCGTCGCGCCGCCGAGCACATCGGCCGCCTGACGGAGCGACTGAACATCGGCCTGCACCGGCTCCAGCCACGATCTTGTCATGCCATCGCGCAGCGCGCTGACGGCGTCGCGCACACTTCGGCGCGCATTATAGAGCGGGCCTTTTCCCGCGCCCGAGGCGACGCCGCAGCTGCCGCCGCTCGTTTCCTCGCGCGACATCTGGCTGTCGGACCACGCGACGACGCTGTCGAGCTGACCGCGCACCGCGTCGAGCCGTGCCGCAACCGCGGCGCTGGCGTCGCGGGCATCCTCCTGCAGTCCGGCGAGCCCTGTCTTCGTTGCTTCCTCGCCTGAGATCAGGCTCCACCAGAAGCCGTAGCCGAAGCCAATCGACCAGATGGCGAGAAATGCGTAGAGCACGCCGGTAATGAGCCGCTGGCCAAATGGTCGCTTGGCGCCGAACGTCTCGCGCAGCGTCAGCCACAGCAGGAACGTCAGCGCGATGACAACCGCGGCGACGAGCACGTCGTTGGAGATCGAAATGCCTCCGGCCGGCGCGGCGGGCGTCGAGGACACGCCGACGATGAAGTCGCGCATGCCGTGCCAAGTCGCGTAGCCGGAAATGATCAGCAGCATGAACGATGCGATGCCGATCAGCGTGTTGCGGCCGAGGATGTAGTCGATCGTTCTGCTGATCAGGCTCGGCTGGGTCGAATTCGGCTGGGCTGCATCCGGCATACTCAATCCCCACGCTAACTCTCACGTCTTGAGATAGCCGAATTGGCGGGGATGATCCGTGACCCGAGAGCAACACTCAGTGTATTCACAGGGGCAGGCTTGGTCGTGGCAGGCGCGTCGGCGTCACTTCCCTGTCACAACTCGCGGGCCGACGGCCGAAAGTTCGCATAGGTTAGGTGCGCGCGAGATCAGACCGCTTCTGCCATCGAGGCTTTGTTTTCGAGATATTTGGCGAATTGCAGCTTGAACAAACGATTGTAAGCGCCGCCGCTCGCTATCAACTGATCATGCGTTCCGCTTTCGATGACGTGCCCCGCCTCGATCACATGGATGAGGTCGGCATGCAGAATGGTCGACAGGCGATGGGCGATAACGAGCGTCGTCTTCCCCTTGGTCAGGTTGCGCAGCTCGCGCTGAATGGCATCTTCGGTTTCGCTATCCAGCGCCGATGTCGGTTCATCGAGAAGGATAATCGGCGCGCTCTTAAGGTAGGCGCGCGCGAGAGCGATACGCTGCCGCTGACCGCCGGAGACCTGCGTGCCGAGTTCGCCGACCTGGCTCTCGTATCCATGCGGCAAGGACATTATGAATTCGTGAGCGCTTGCCGCTTTCGCCGCCTCAATGCACTTTTCATCGGGTGCGTCGTCGAGGCCGGCCCTGATGTTCTCAATGATCGAGCCTTCGAACAGAAATGAGTCCTGGCCAACGACCGAAATGTTGTGGCGGAGCGATACAAGGGTGACATCGGCGATCCTCTGACCGTCGATCGTGATGACGCCAGAGTCGGGTTCGCGAAGTCTTTGCAGCAAGGCAAAGACGGTTGATTTTCCTCCGCCAGAATGACCGACGAGCGCCGTCACCTTGCCGGCCGGAACAGAGAAGCTCATGCCGTTGATCACCGGCTTGTTCGGAAGATACCGGAACGAAACATCGTCGAGCACGATCTCGCCGCTCGTGACCTGAAGCTCGGGCTTGCCGGGCGGCTCGCTCTCGCGCGCGGGGGTGTCCATCAATTCATACATCATGCGAACGCCGACGGACGCGGTAGCCAACTGAAGCTGAACGCGCGAAATCCGGCGCGCAGGATCAGCGCACATCAGCAGCGCAGTGATAAATGCAAAGAACTGTCCGGGACTTTCGCCGTGATAGAGGTTTCGCCAGCCCGCATAAAAAACGACAGCGGCGACGGCACAGCCGCCGATCGTTTCCATCAGCGGATTCACGCCGGCGCCAATCGCGAGCATCTTGTTCGATATCCGCTGAACGGCTTCGATCGCGTCGAACATACGCTGGCGCATCTTATTTTCGAGCTGGAACGATTTTACGACCTGCGCGCCCTGGCTCACCTCGCGCGTGATCTGAATAATTCCGGCCAAAGAATGAACTTCGCTTCGCGTTGCCTTCTTGATGCGCTCGACCATTTTGCGCGACGACAACGCGGCAACGGGACCGCCGATCAGAGCAATCGCCGACAGGATCGGATCCAGCACAATCATCGTTCCAACGAGGCCGATGATCGTGAAGAGATCCCGCCCGAGGTTCAGCGACACCATATTCAGCATGTCCCTGACGGCGTTGGCGTTATACGACATCCTGGTGACAAGGTCGCTCGACGTGTGTTGCTGGAAGAAAGCCATATCGACTTTCAACATATGATCGAACATGCGCTTTTGGGTCTGCGCGACAAGCCGATTGCCGATGTTGCCGAGAACGACCTCGGAGAAGTAGGCGGCAAACCCCTTGGCGACGAATATCGCAACAATGCCGACCGTGATTCCGACGAGAGCGGCGCGATCCTGATGGACGAAAATCGTATCGATCACATACTTCAGCACGTAGGCGCTGAGCGACGTCATGCCGGCAACCAGCAACATGCAAACGACCACGAGCGCGTATTGCGGCGCATATTCGCGGCCGTTTTCCCTCAGCAGCCGCTTCAGAAGATCAATGGTCGTCGGCATCCGCTTCTCTATATCGCCCGTAATAGGAATCCGCGTGTTTTTCGCCGGCCGGAGGCTACGTTGATTGGCCATGCCGCCAAAGTCAACGGACGCTCATACCGCACCGTTCACAGATGCCCTCGCCCCCGTGCCAATGGCTTTGTCGTAAGGCCCGGACCGCTTGCCGTATAGTGGCAATTCTGCCGCCGAAGACTGCGGCATCGGCTCAGGCTTCAACTTCGAAATTTTCAGGGCCGCCAGGGGGTTCCGGTGCCTCGGGCAACCGCCGGCTAGAACTTCTGTCGCGCCACATGTGAAAAATCTTCAGCAGCCGGTAGTCGGCCTGGATCCATGAGTACCGCAGGCCGTTCAGACCTCCCGTGAAATGTCTTCGGCCGATATAATATTTGAAGAAGTTTACGGGGAATTCGAGGGCCATTCGCGCCACGAGCGCTGCTGGCGACGAGTTGGCGTGCTTGGCAGAAAGCTGCATCCTTTCGCCGAGCTTTCGCTTCAGGTCCTCGTAGCTGCGGAACATATAGTGGTAAGCGGGCGCACGAAGTATGCCGACGGCGTGTCCGTCAGTCACAACAGTGTCGTGAACCTTGGAATTGCGAAACCTTACGACGCGGCGATCGTATAACCGCACGTAGTGGTGGTCGCGCGCCCACGGTCTCGGCCGCTTGGTATTCGGATAAACGAGTTCCAGCGGCATGCTGTAAGCAACGCGCGACGGCATTCCGAGCCCGAAGAGCGCAATAATTTCTCTTCTCAGTGACGGTGTGATGACTTCATCCGCATCAAGGTTCAGCACCCAATCGTTGCGGCACTGGTCTTCCGCGAATCGCTTTTGACCGCCGAAGCCCAGCCATCGCTGTGTGATCACACGGCAGCCTTCGGTTGCGGCAATGCGGACGGTATCGTCGGTGCTTTGGCTATCGACGACGACAACTTCATCGACCCACGGCCGCACGGAACGAATGGTGCGGGCGATGCGATCGGCTTCATTCTTGGCGATGATGAAACAGGAGATCGGCAATTTATCCATAAAAAATGCCTTTCAAAACCAACGTTAACATCACTTCACGCACAATAAATCCCATACGCATTTTGCCGAAATCAGCCGGGCAACCCTTTCGACGCACTCCATTGTCATCGAATACTTCGCGCGTGATTTGTGCTCGGCCTAACGACCGAGAACATTCGGACTAACTCGGAACTTTTGAAGGGTGACCCATGACTGAAGCTTGAAATAAAGCCAGATTATTAAGCGCACATGGACCGCATACACCGGACGTCGCGCAATTGACAGTCTGAGATGATTCTTTGCACACTCCAGTTGCCATGGCGCCACCGGAAGTTGCCATGGTGCCAACGGAGTGCGGGCGGTACGGAGGGCTCAAAAAAAGAGCACTTCACCCATTGCGAACACACTGCCTCAGGGCCGGTAAGGCAGGAGCTTCTCGAGTTGCATCTTCACTGTCGCTCGGTAGCTCTGCTGGGAGTGGCAGCCGGATCCCACTTCATTGCTGTTCGACGCTGCCTGCTCGCCTGAATAAGCAACTGAAGATTTCCTATTTCGCTTCTCCCCAACGAAGCTGCTAGCTCCAGCGGCTCAACACTCGCCGATCAGGCATTGAGCGAGCTTGGCGGACTGAAGCCAACTCTGTCTTCATCCGGCTACGCTTCACGACGCGATGATGACGACTCCCCGTCAGACAACAACTGCCAACTGGTAGGCGACATTTGGAGTCGCGGCGAAATCCATGGGCACGTCAGACTTCTACAGGAACCTCCTGTGGTTGTTCGGTTACCATGTCGAACGCCTGTATCGGAAGTTCGCCGTAAACTCCGAGCGCGAGCTTCTCGGTTTGTTGGCGAAGGTAGGCCCGTAACCTCACGCGGGCCGCCCCATCGCACTCACGAGTGCGTCGATCCTGAAATCATTATACGAAGAATATATAAGCAGTATTTACGGGGCTTTTGGGGTGTGAGTGCATTCGGCATCATTGCCTCTCGGGCGCCGTCAGACGTTAATTCCCTCTGCAGCAAGCGAAGAGGGAACACCGTTGAAACTATCTGTTGTCGGAATATCTGGAAGTCTGTCCGAACCCTCTCGTACGTCGGGACTGGTTTCGGCAATCCTCGGCGCAATAACGCAAGAGACGAACCTCGATACCGTCCAAATCAATCTTTCCTCGTCCATCGCCGGACTGTTTGCAGCGAACAGCCCCGCGAAGCTGAACCCTGAAGCGCGCGCGCTGGTCGAATCCATTGAAGACGCCGATTTGCTCGTCGTCGGATCGCCGGTCTATCGCGCCTCCTACACGGGTGCCCTGAAGCATCTCTTCGATCTCGTGGATCACAAAAGATTTGCAAGCAAGCCCGTGATCTTGGCGGCGACGGGCGGCAGTCCGCTGCACGGCTTGGTCATCGAGCATCAGTTGCGGCCGCTGTTCGGCTTCCTCAACGCGCTGACCTTGCCTACGGCCATCTATGCCGTCGAGAGCGACTTTTCGAATTACGTACTCGCAAACGACGCAGTGCGCGAGCGCATCAATCGCTCGGTCGCCGAGGCCGTCATACAGCTCGCCCGGAACCAACCGCCGAGCCCGTTTGCTGCACCCATCGTTGCGACATCGCAATCATGACCGATCCAGGCGAGCGTGCGACGGTGGCAATCATCGGCGGCGGCTTCTCGGGAGCCGCCGTTGCCTATCACCTCGCCGCACAAAAAAGCGTGTCCAGAATGGTGATCTTTGAACCCCGCCCCCGTCTCGGGGCTGGGCTCGCGTACGGAACGGACGATCCGCAGCACCGCACAAACGTCCCGGCCGCGAAGATGAGTCTGCTCCCCGGGAATGAGGCGCATTTCCTGGACTGGATCAATCGCACGAACGCCCTGAAGGACGATCCGGATGCCTTGGCCGAAGATGGCTTTGTCTACCCGCGGCGGTCCGTCTTCGGACGCTACGTGCACGATCACCTCGCGCCGTCACTCGCGACAGGCATCGTCGAGCACATTCGACGCCCCGTGACATCTGTGGAGCGATCGCAAAGCGGATGGCTCATTCGAACGGGACACGAAAACGTCCGTGCCGATTTCGTCGTTATCGCCACGACACATCCCGAGCCACGCGTCCCGGCTGCACTGGCCGGCGTTCTGCCGAACGACGCCAGGATCATCGGCGACGCGACGGCCGTTGGGGCTCTCGACGCACTGAAACCGGATGCGCGGATCCTCATCGTCGGCACCGGACTGACGATGGCAGACATCGTTGCGTCGCTCGATGGCCGCGGCCATTATGGAAGGATGACTGCAATCTCGCGTCACGGGCTGCGCTCGAAGGGACACGCCAAGTCTCCTGTCACGCCGTACGGAAATTTTACGGATCCGCTGCCGCGAAGCGCCAATGAACTCTTACGGCGCACGCGAAGAACGATCGCCGATGCCGCCGCAGTTGGAATACCCTGGCACGCCGTCATCGACGCGGTCCGGGCCCAAGCGAAGTTCTTCTGGCCTGCCCTCTCACTTAGCGAGCGCAGCCGCATCGTTCGTCATCTTCGGTCCTATTGGGATGTGCACCGGTTTCGGATCGCCCCGCAACCGGAAGCCATCATCCGCCGGCGCGTCGAAGCGGGGGCTCTACAGTTTGTTGCCGGTTCAATCGAGAAGTTGAGTTCGCGCCACGACGGCCTTGAGGTCGTGCTACGATTGTCGCGTTCCGATCGCAGGATTGCGCGCAGCATTGACTCGATTATCTTCGCAACCGGCCCCGATCATGGCCGAGTTCTCGCAAGCCAATCGTTCCTGGCTGAGCTGGAGGTTCAAGGATATCTTCGGCCCGATCCCCTGCATTTGGGTATTGCGTGCGATCGCGACGGCCGTGCTATCGACCGCAATGGACATTCGGATCAACGCCTCTGGATCGCCGGTCCTCTCGCACGCGGAACAATCGGCGAGCTGATGGGTCTTCCTCAAGTTTCGGAATTCGCGGCAACGGTCGCGCAGAAAATTTCCGAAGCGGCAACAGAACACGCGTACTCATGAATCGCCGGAGTCTTCAAGAATGGCCGGCGCACCGCCGTCCTCAGCTGCCGCAAGGGGCTTAGCTTTCCTCCGTTGTTGCGGATCCTCGGTAGATCATTGCGATCGATGAATATTCCAATCGGAAGATCGCACATCTTTTTCCGTGGCGCGTTCTCTCTTGCGCTTTATAGAAGGCGCGAACCGCGCTGCCTCATTGGGAAAACACTTTGCAAGACGGACATCGACCCGAAAAAACTTCGTTTGCTGCCGATCGGCGCACCAGCCCAGCTGGGCTTCGCCAACATGTGCAAAGCTTTCCGTTCCTCGGCGTCTTGAAGTGCACGCACGACACGCTCGTGGCCGGCGACTGGGATGAGATTGTCCTCGACTATACTGTTGGCGCCAGCGGGATTGCCGACGGGGCTCGCCTCAAAGTCGCGTTCAAGTTCTATACGGACTGGGCCCTTTTCCAGACGGACGATCCAACGGGCGCGAACTTCGTATCAGCGGAATATACGGCTGGACCGACCGTCGAAGGGCAAAGCCCCGCAACCGTTCAGGCTTTGAAAATCAGTTTCGATCAGAAGGGGCATGAGCGGCCATTTCAAAAGGCACTCCTGATCGATATCGTCGACGGCTATCTCAATCCGGGCGATCGCATCACCATCCGTCTCGGCGACCGTCGTGGGGACGGCCCGGGCACGCGCGTACAAACCTTCACCGAGCGTCACTTCGTCTTTCGCGCCTTTATCGACCCGCTCGGCACGTCAAAATTCGCAGCCGTCCCTGGCGACGTTGCAATCGATTTCGTGCCCGGCAAGCCGTCGGTACTTTCGATCGCCACACCTCGCATAGCGCGGCCGGACGAAAACGTTCCGGTTTACATCCGAACCTTTGATAAATGGGGAAACTGCTGCGTTGATCTCGGCCAGCCGGTCGAAGTGTTGATCCGCTCGAAGCCAGACAGCGAGCAAGAACGCAGGACGCTCTCGCTGCCCGCAGAGGGCTGGGCTGTCGCCAAATTTGATCTTCCGACGGATGATTCCGACGCCGAACTCGAGATCACCGCGCGCTTGCCCGACCTGCCCAATATTTCCGAGGCTCGAGCAGCCTTGCGCGTGGATCCAACCTTCAAGCATCCGCGTGCGTGGTTTGCCGACCTTCACGTTCATTCTGAAGATACGGTCGGCATAAACAACACCGAATACAATCTCAAATACGGGCGTGACGTCGCCGGGCTGGACGTCCTCGGCTATACGGCCAACGACTTCAATATAAGCGAAAACAACTGGAACAAGGCGGTCGATCTCATTCGAACGCTTCACGCCGACGGTTCGTTCGTCTGCTTCCCCGGCACGGAATGGTGCGGAAACTCATGCGCCGGCGGCGATCATAACGTCATTTTCCTGCACGAGGGAATGCCCGAGTTTCCATTTACGCAAAGCGGGGCTTCCGCACGCTCTTTCGAGTGGAATGACGGAATGAAGAGCGCGACGATCGAGCCGCATGTATGGCCGCTCGAAAAGCTCTGGGACATTTACGGTGGCGACCCTGAAGGCCATCTGCTGATACCGCATGTCGGCGGCCGTCGCGCAAATCTCGACTGGCATAATCCCGAACTCGAACGTCTTATCGAGGTGAGTTCGACTTGGGGCCATTTCGCTTGGTTTTATCAGGATGCGATCTCGCGCGGCTATAAAATCGGCGCCTCGGCGGCGGGTGATGAGCACAGAGGGCGGTGCGGCGGCGGCGCGCCCGGCGCTGCGGTCTTCGGCGTCAAAGGCGGACTGACCGGGATCCTTTCGCCTGCTTTGACACGGGCCGGCATCGCCAAAGCTTTGCGGGCGCGCCACACGTGGGCAACCACCGGCGAGCGCCTTGTTGGGCTGCTTTCAGCCGACGATCATATCCAGGGCGATGAGTTCATTGCCGACGGTCCGCTGCGGCTGAACTATCGCTTATTAGGCAGCGCCGGTTGGGACTATATCGCAGCCCACGACCATAATGGGCCTTTCTGGGAGCGCGACCTTCAACGCGAGGCAGGCTACAGCACGCGCCGCTTTCGCTTTCGCTGGGGCGGAGCCCGCGTCAGAGACCGCTATCGTGCTGCGCGTTGGTCCGGCGTTCTCAAGATTACCAACGCCACCATCCATTCGATCAAGACCTACGGCTTCGAGCATCCCGAAGAAACAGCCTGGCGCCGCGGCGCCACAGAGATCGTGTTCAGTTCGGAAACGTATGGCGATGCAGACATCATCGAGATCGACGCAAGCGGATTGCCAGGCGCCAAGATCTCGATCGAAGGCACCATCGGCGAATATCCAAAAATCAATGCCGCCCGTTCCGCCAGTGCGTTTGCCCATTGTCCGGCTTTCAAATGGGAAGTGACCGGCGCCGAGTTGTTGCAACAAGGAAAATTGCGGCAGGACCTCGGAGGGGCCGACCTGTTCCTGGCGCTCGAGCGTTTAACGGATCAGGACTTGCCGCACGAAATCTCGGGCGAGTTCGAGATCGATGCCGCAAACGGACCCCATGGGTTCCGGCCGGTGTATCTCTTCGGCCGTCAAATCGATGACGAGAAGCTCTGGACATCGCCGCTCTTCATCAGGTTCGCGTAATGCGAACCTGATGAACGCGTGTGCGATCAGGGAACGAGGTCTGCGGGCTCAAGCTTCGATTTGAGGAAGCCATTGTCCGTCGCCGCCGCAAGACGCTCCGCCAAGAGTTTCTTGAAGTTATCATCGACCTCGATCTTGATATCGTCGAGCGTCTTTGCGGTGTAGAGCGGGTTTTCGCCCGCCAGCTTTTTCACCACAGCCGGATCGATGCGTTGCGACTCGGCGAACCAGGCACTCGCCTGATCAGGATTTGTCGCGATAAACAGTACCGCCTCCTTCAGCGCGTCGACGTAATGCTTCACGGCTTCTGGATTGCTTGCGAGATATTCCGACCGCACGATCGATGTGAAGCGGAACGGCCATGTCTGAATGGGCTTGGCACCAAGGCTTTCCTCCAACCGCAACACTTGCGGCTGCCTGATCAGAGCGGCATCGACCAAGCCCTTTTCCAACGCAGCCGGAAGTTCGTTCGGCTGCAAATTGACAAGCTCTACATCGGCTTTCGGATCGAGCCCGCTGCTCTTCAGGCTGACGATGAGATCAAGATGGGATTCTGAATTGAAGGAGACACCGATCTTGCGGCCCTTCAGATCAGCCAAGGTCTTGGCCGTGCCATCCTTCGGCACCAAGAGCGAATGGCTCGACTGCCCAAGCGTCGCGACGAACTTCACCGAGCCCGGAGATTTGGAGGCAAGCGTGAATGGCGGAAGGAAGCTCGTTACGACCGCGTCGATATTGCCGGAGGCCAGGCCCTCCATCATCGGCGGTCCGTACTGAAAGCCGGTGAATTGGGCTGCAAGCTGGTGCTTGGCAGCGATGCCGGCTTTATCGAGAACGACCGGCACCTGACCATTCATGCCGGACGGATAGCCGATGCGGATCTTCGCGTCTTCGGCCAACGAAGGACCTTGAGAAGCGAACAATCCTAGCAAGCCGATCGCAAGCGTTTGGAGAACGCTTAGGCACGCACGTGACATCGTATTAACCCCCATTTTAGCGCTGATAATTCCAAGGCACGATCAGGCGGCGCTCGATCATTCCGAGCGCACCGATCATCGCTGCTCCGAGGAGTCCGATAACGGTCATGCCCACGAGCACGCGCGGCGTCTCAAGATCGAGGCGACTGATCTGAATCATGTAGCCGAGCCCCGATTGAGCGGCGATTAGCTCGGCTGTGACGACCGCCATCCACGCCTGTCCGAGGCCAATTCGAAGGCCCGTCACAATCATCGGCAGGGCCGAAGGCAGCATCACGGTCAGCAGAAGCGCCAGTGTACCGGCTCCGAGCGATCGTGCAGCATTGACATGTTCCTGCTGCAGGGATGTTCCGCCGACGAACGTGTTCAGAAAGATCGGAAAGAAAGCCGCAACAGCCGTGATGAAATAGCTTGGCGGATCGCCCAAGCCCATCCAGAGAATCGCGAGGGGAATCCACGCGATGGGTGGGATGGGGCGCAACAAAGCGACGATGGGCATCACGAGACCGCGAAGAATGCGCGAATACGCGAGCAGAAGTGCAAGAGGAACAGCAAGTCCGGCCGCGAGCAGGAAGCCTGCGAAAACACGAACGATGCTGGCCTTGACGTCTTGTGCGAGCGATCCGTTGGCGATCAACTCGCGATAGCTTTCCAAGACGGCAAGAGGCGTCGGCAGCAAAACGGCGTTGTTGAGATGCGTGGAAGCCAACGTCCAAAGTCCGAGAAAGGCAGCGATGCCGGCAGCACCCAGCAAGAGCGTGGTTCCTGCCGATCCGATTTTTGCAAGCCGTCCCACGCGTCGCGTCATCGGAATGATTTTCTTGCCTCGGCGCGGATGATGTCGGCAATCTCTCTACGGAGCTCGATGAAGGCAGGCTCGTCCATGATGCCGGTGGTCCGCGGGCGAGCAAACGGAACATCGAATTCCCGTGCGATCCGGCCTGGCCGCGTCTGCATGACGACGACGCGATCGGCCAGAAAGATTGCCTCTTCGATATCGTGCGTCACGAAGACAACCGTCGGACGCAGCCGGTCCCAGATCGACAGCAGCTCTTCCTGCATCAGCGCCCGTGTCTGCGCATCGAGGGCGCCGAACGGTTCGTCCATCAGCAGCACCGGCGGCCGTGTTGCGAGGGCTCGCGCTATACCGACCCGCTGCTGCATGCCGCCCGAAAGGCTCGAGGGCCAAGCGCTCGCGACATCGCTGAGGCCGACCGTTTCGAGAAGATCGCGGGCGATACCTAGCGGATTGGGAAGACCGAGGCGACGCGGTCCGAAGGCGACGTTCTCCAGAACGGACCTCCAGGGGAAGAGCGAATGCTTCTGAAAGACTACACCGCATTTGGCCGAAGGGCCCCGCTGCGGTTCGCCGTCGAGGAAGACGTCTCCGCTCGTCGGCACTTGAAATCCCGCAAAGACATTCAGAAGCGTGGATTTCCCGCAGCCACTCGGCCCGAGTAAAGCGATGAACTCTCCAGCGCCGATTGCAAGGGACGCATTTTCGACCGCCGGCCACTGGCGGTTGCCGAAATCGACCGTGGCGTTCTTGAGGTGCAGGCGCGGCGGAATAGCCGGAGCCGTCTCGGCGGCACGGGCATATCCGGCATCCTCAACGAGATGCACCAGCCGCGTAGCTTGCGCCTTCGATGTAATCATTGCTCTTTCAATTTCGCGCGACACTGAGAAGTGCGCGGCATCCCCCTAATGGACAGCTCCTCGCACTACGACCGGTCGCCACCCGCCGGAACAAAGAAATATTGCAATGCTTAGATGCGTGACCGCGGATATCGTCAACCGCTGTTATCTTTGCCCGCTCGCCAGGATTGCGGACTGCGATCGGGTATGAACGGCCGGCTCAATTCCAACACACGCTCCGATGGCGCGTGCCAGCCTTGTGGAGCGTAGCTGTCATCGTGCAGGTAAAGCCGCACGCGAACGAGCCGGGAGCCGGCCGTGAAAGTGAAGTGACGGCTCATCGGCGGACACGTCACGAAGGAATGATATTTCGACAGTTGCGCGCAATTGACGAAGCTCGTCCCCCATTTGCGCTCGACATGGCTGCGGCCGTTCACGACGTCATCCGGAAAAGTGTGCGTATGGCCACCGAGCCAGATATCGACGGAACCCGGATTCGCTTCGAGATACCGCTCGAACTTTTGTGCCTTGGGCTCGTCGTCCACGAAGTAGAGATAAGACGCGCCCTCCGGCACGCCATCGACTCCGTGATAGCGGCCATGCCGGAAGCGGCCATCGGGGTAACGCGAGACACCCTCGAAATCGCCTGACGCGACCGTTGTTTCCCGCAGCATATGATGGTGGCAGCTGATCACGATCTCGTCGCGCGCCGCCTCCACCTTCTGCTTCCACCACGCCCACGTTTCACCGGTCACGGCCCCGGCCGGCGAGCCGCCGCCGAATTCCTGCCGCCCGACCGGGTACGGCAAGTCGTTGCGATCGCTCATCATCAGGAAATTGATGTTGCCGACTTTGAACGAATAGCGTTCCCACGTTCCCTCGATCGGATATGGCCTTTGCTGTGCATCGACGCCCGATGTCTCGCGGCTTTCGCCGACCGGATCGACCCATTTGCGAAACCACCAGTTGTCGGGCTTACCCAAACTCGAGGCTGCCGCCCCAGGCGAAGCATCGTGATTGCCGGCGACAGGGTAGATCTGCTCGCGCCTATGGTGTTTCAAAACGCCGAGCTGGCGGACGACCTCCTTGCCTTGCTCGTCATCGGGAAGATCCCAAAGCCCGGCATTGTCTCCGAGATCGAGCGCGATATCCCAACGAAACGCCGGGCCGCCAAGTTCGCCTCCCTCTTCTGACAGGCGCAGCGCCGTCGCGAGACTCTCCGGATAACCGGCGGGCGGGATGAAGCCCATTCCATTTCGAATAGCGGCCGACACGGCTCTATCCGTCGCGACATGTGCGTCGGAAAACACCCAAAGATGGAAGGTTTCCGCCTCGCCCTCTCCAAGGGTTGGACCGGTCGGCATGATTGTTCACTCCGCGCGCGTGGGATTCCGATTGGCGCGAACAGGTCGCGCCTCAAAGGCTCTTGCGCACGTTGGCTTTTGCGCCATGCGCAGAAGAACCTAATTTCTTGTGATTTTTGAACTGCCGGCAGGGGCAGATGGAAGGCGCAAAATAGGGAGCGCGTACAAAGCGTCTACGAAGAAAAATGTATAATGATATGCGGTCCTATGATTTGTCGGCGCATCGCGAGTTTGGGACCCGGCGGCGCAGTTGGGCGACAACTGTCAAACATCAACGCAAGCATGAAAAAAGCTGGGAGCAATGCTCCCAGCTAAGTTCAAGCACAACCGCGCGTGTGTGCTCGGGGACAACTCGTGGAGAAAAACTAAGAAGAGCCATTGCCTTTGCCGCGTCTCATTACCAGATCCATCTCAGGCAACTCCGGCGGCTTTGATCAATGTCTCGCTCCTGCGTTCGCTTCCGCCCTTTTCAAAGCTGTTCGACAACATGCTTGTAGACCGCATGTTGAAATTTTCGGCCCTCCGCCAGAAGTCCCGTTACCCGGTCCGTCATTTCCCTTTTGTACTTCTCGTTCTTGATCGGAGGGAGGTTGATCTGGACGTTCATGATTGCGCCCTCGAGACCGGCGAGCGCTTGCTGGCCGGCTACGCCAAGGTCGCCAATAGCGTTAGTGTTGGCTTTTCCAACGAGCTTGTTCGCGAAATACACGACATCTCGGCATTCCTTAGCGATACTCAAGGGCGACTGAACCGCTTCTTTGTAGGCCCTCTCAATCTCGGCAGCGCGAATCTGCTTTTCGTCGTCCGTGCCCTTGGGCATCTCGAAAGCTGCCATCACGCCATTGAAAGCTTCGGCATCAAGATCAACGCGCCTCAGCACTTCTATAGTCATGAAAGGAAGATCCTCGGGGACATCATCAGCGACGGCATCGACTCGGGCATCTTCCGCAAGATTGATGTGTCGGTCGTCTGCACCATGATCTCGGCGTTCCTTGACGGGATTCTAGCAAGATCGCTCATCCTCAAGGATTTCGACATGCTTAAAACAGTCGAAGAGTTCAAGCGGACGCTCTGGCTACATCTGGGGTATCGCCCAGTGCCCGTCCGAACGTCGTCTCGTTCCAGCGCTGCAGATCGCAAATTGGCCTGAGACACATGCTTCGCGTTCTTATTGTCCAAAACGACCCCCAAGAGGGGGCGGGCTTGCTCGCCTCCTTAATGGCCAAGCGCGGCCTCTCTCAGTTGATTGTCCAAGGCTTCAACGCTCCGCTCTAATTGATAATTAGGCTGTATCCGGTGTTGCCAAAGGCGTTACCAAGCCCTGTCGCATACAGAAATAGACCAGCTCGATATCGGACTGAACGCCGAGCTTCGACTTGATCGCATAATGATGATTTGCCACCGTCTTAGGGCTGAGGTTGAAGGCGCTGGCGATCTCCTCCGTTGATTTTGCATCGAGGATCATGCGCAGGATCTCGAATTCGCGAGGTGAAAGTGCATCGGCCACCGCCACGTCCTCCATCAACCGGCTCGTCGCGATAATCTGATTGATCTCTGCACACAGCGCCGGTCGTCCCGCATAGATGCTGCGAACAGCGCTGACCAATACTTCCGGCGGACTGCTCTTGGTGACATATCCCCGCGCGCCGGCGCGAAACGCTTGCTGTGCGTATATGGCATTGGCGTGCATCGTGAATATCAGGATGCGCGCATTGGGATCCAGTTGCCGGATCTGTCTGACGAGATCGATGCCGCCCCGTCCCGGCATCGAGATGTCGACGATGACGACGTCGGGCCTTACATCCTTGAATGCTTTGTATCCTGAGGATGCGTCCCCCGCCTCGGCCACCACCGCGAAGCCCTCGTGCTTTTCGATCAGTCGCCGGTAGCCCTCCCGAACCACGGCGTGGTCATCGACAAGCAGGACGCGGACGCCATCCGGCATCACGATGCTTCCTGAAGCGAGGGGATTTCAACCCTGAGGCCGAAGCCGCCGTCCGGCAGCGGGCCCGCTTTGAGATCTCCGCTCAAGGCGAGTACACGCTCGCGCATACCGATCATACCCATCCCCGCGTGCGGAAGCCGCCTATCGCTTGTCTCCTGCCCGCATCCGTCATCGATGACGGACAGCCCAATCTTTTTGCTATCGCCCGTGCCCAAACGGTCGAGCACCACCTCGACATTGCGGGCCTGCGCATGCTTCGCGGCATTGTTCAAGGCCTCCTGAATGATTCGGTAGACGTGAGCGCTGGTCTCCGGCCCGAGTTGCTCGATGACACCTCGGGTCCTCAACGAATAACGCGTGCGGCCTCGCGCGTTTTCGTTGTGTTCGGCGACGAGACTTTTGAGGCTTGCCAATAGGCCGAGGTCATCGATGCCCTGTGGGCGAAGGTAAATGAGTGTTCTGCGCAGCATGGCCATTAGATCGGAGGCCATTTTCTCGAGGTCTCTCGCCTCGCGCACAAGCGCCGTATCTCCGTTCTGCGCACTGTTTCTGACACAGGCGGCGAGAGCGCTCAGCGCGCTGAGCTTTTGCGCGACCTCGTCGTGCAACTCGCGCGCGATATGGCGCCTCTCCTGCTCCTGCGCGTCCACGAGGCGACGGGCAAGCTCCGCGCGCTCCATGTTGGCCCTGCCGAGTTCGCTGGACAGCGTGTTCAATCCTTCGCTGATACAATTCAATTCTCGCAGGCGGAAGGCAGGCAGACGGCATGTGAGTTCGCCGGCCGTCAGGCGGCTGAGACCGACAAGAATTTGCTGCGTCGGCCGAAGGGCCTGATCGATGACGAAGTATGCGACGAGACACAACGTGCCTATGAGTGCCGCCGAGAGCCCAAGGAGGGGCGCGACGGAACCCCAGACCGCGCCTGCTGTTGCGGTCGGATCGAAACTCGCGCGAACGTGCCCCTCACTGATGCCGCGATACGACACGCCTCTTTCCACTGCTGCCGTGCTGTCCATTACTGAGCTATACGCCTCGAAGAACCAGCGTGGCGTGTTGATCGCGGCAGTGTTGACGCCGGCGCAGCTTGAGCGCTTGACGGCCAGAGCGGTATCCAGGAGTTGGACACATTGGCCGGGCTGAAGCGCGTAGCTCGTCACAAGGTCCCAATCGGGAAAGGGCGTTCCCAAGGCAAGCTGAAGCTCGAGCTGGCGACCGACCGAATCCGCGAGTTCGATATTCTGCCGCTTCGCCTCGCGGTTCGTCTGCCATATGGCGAAGGCCGAGCCCACGAAAAGGCAGGCGAGCGCCACGAGCGTCACGCGTCGCACGAGCAGCCATTTCAAATCCATGTCGAAACTCCATCGGCAGATGCCGTCCGATCAGTGCCGACTCTACGCTTTAACGGGAGTGGTGAGAAAGAGGTTGGGGCTATCGTCGTGAAATTTGCCCGGCAGGCGTCGTGTGAACTGCCGTAGCCCGTGTCGTATCCTCGAACTTAATGCTGTCGTACGCGCAAATGAGCCGCGCAGGAGCAAGAACGAGAGGAAAACGCCCGTGCCACACAATCATTTCGATGACAGCAACCTGACGTGGGGTCAGTTCGACTGGCTGAAGCACACCTCGTTCTATGTCTATAATGTTGACCGCCAGAACGGCATCGTCGACGCCATCTTCAAGTTCGACGCGAACTCGAAGGTGAAGATCCATCAGCACAAGGTTCCTTACATAACCCTAGTGCTGCAGGGAGAGCTTCGGTTCTATCGGCCGAACGGCGAGCTGAAGGAAATCCGCCCCACCGGAAGCTATGTGAAGGGCACCGCCAACGGCGAGCCGCACCTTGAAGGTGGCGGCGACCAGGACACCATCGTCTTTTTCAGCATCCGCAATGTTGTCGACGAGCTGTTCGTCTTCCTCGACGAGAACATGAATCCGGCCGAGGTCGTGAGGATCGGCGATGCGGAAGCCATTCTTGAGGCGCAGGGCCGGCCCAAATGGCTGCCGACGGCATGAGTGAATGGTGCCAGATGTTCAAATCAAAAATTCTGGCCGCGATAGTTTTTGCGTTGGGGGTTGGCTCGACGCTTGCCGACGAGGCGCGGTTGCCTTCGCCAATAAAAATCGCAGTCTTTCCATTCGAGCTCGAAGACTTTAGCGCGGCGCCCGATGAAGCGAAATATCTGGTGGAATCGACCGAGGAAGCCAAGCGGCTGCTCCGGCAGTCCGGCCGTTACCTGCCCATAGATACCCGACCGGCCAGCAGTGGACAGGATCTCCGAAACTGCAAGGGCTGCGAAGCTGCGACGGCCGCCAAACTCGGAACTGATCAATCGCTCATGGGCGTCGTGACCAAGGTTAGTATGACAGAATATACCGTCCGTATCGAGGTGAGAGACGCGCGCAGTGGGAAGATGGTTGCCAACCTTTTCACCGATCTTCGCATCGGCGCTGACTATTCGTGGCAACGGGGCGTGCGATGGCTAATCGAAAACCGGATGCTGCAATGAACGGGCGGTGCCAGCCACCGACTTCACTCACATTATCCCTTGCCATCTGGTCATCGCAAAAAAACCGACCGTGAAATTCAGGCCAGTCAAGTTCGTATCGTTCGCACCAGCGGCACCAGCCAAACGATGCTTAAATAAATAGCGGAGGCCGTGAAAACTTCGAGGGGCCGCACCCATGCGGGATGATCATAGAAGCCGCGATCAGCAATGCCGATGACGCCGGCAGTGAGATAGGCGAGCGAGATCGCTGGAAAGACGGACCAAGATAGAGGATTGGGGCGCAAACTCGCCCAAGGAACCGCCCAGAGAAGATACCATGGATTGATGACGGGTGCGAAAAGCAGAAGAGCAATCAGCCAAGTGTCCGCTGGGGGAATAGTTCCCCGTTCCCGAACCAGCCAACGAAGGACCAGAGCGCCACATAGCCCGCATCCTAACGCGAGGCCGAGTATCCGAGCCGCAGCATCTCCACACACCTCCTTCAGCACGGCAAAGCCGAATGAGTTGAATTCAAACCATTGCGCGAAATATTGTAGCCCTGCCTGCTCGGTCGCGCCGTTCAAAACAAACGGCGCATAGAGAACTACGAGTGCTGCTCCGGCGCCGAGAGAAACCAACGCCCAGCGGCTGTGCACGAAGCTCGGGGCAATGATGATTGCGAATGGTTTGCACGCCAACGCCAGACCGAACGCCAAACCGCTTTCTACTGAGCGTCCCCTACTGAGCAACGCAAAGCTCGCCACCGTTAGAAAAGCGCCCACCACGTCCGCATGTGCGTTGAACGATATCTCGAAGATGACGAGTGGACAGAGCGCGTATCGCAATCCGGCCAGATTCCCGCCCAGCCGTGCAACGAGCGCCCAGAGGCCCAAATCAAAAACGACGAATAACGACTTGAGGGCGGTTAAGCTCGCCGGGGCAATCCACGCCGACGCCGCGAAGACGTATTGAAGGGTCGGCGCGTAAATGGTCGGGATTTCAGGATTGTTGATTTGCTCCAGGATCGCATGCCAAGCAGCGGTAAGGCTTCCGTCATCTACGTACGAGAGGGGAGGCATTCCGTAAGGGGTACCATCAGCCAAGAACCTGAAGCCGTCCCAAAGGTACCGCGCCCAATCATCCTCGTAGACGGGGTGACTCCAAATCCCGGCAACCCGAACCGCGATGGCGCAGCCGGTTGCCCATCTCAGAGTAAATGGCGAGAGTTCTTGACCAGCGAAGAAAAGAGCATACGCAAGCCACGTTAGCCCCAGTGACGCAACGAACGATAACGCGTTGACCGGAGGCGATTGCGCTAGCCCCGCGAGCGTCACAAATGTGGCCAGGATAAGCGATGAGGCCACTTCACCGCGATAGGTGGCGAAGAGCTTCATGCTTCAACAAGATCAACGATCCACATCATTGAGCTTCCAATTGTAAAAGAAGCCATCGATTCTTTCGAAGTGGCTCAGCCGTTTTGAAAGCGGTTCGGAGGCATACGTGCGGAGATGCGTTATGACGCCCCTGTCGTCACCTCCTAAATCTTCCTTGAACCACTTGTAGATCTCCGATACGCGCAGAGCCTTCTCTGATGCATCGACGCCGTGTGAGTCGTTGATGAACTCGCGCGCGGCTGCATCAAGCTGTTTCTCAAGCTTGGCGCCCGTGAATGCTTCCGTCTGAAGATTCGGGCAGCCAATGGAGGCGCAGTTCAGCGCGTAGTGGACGCGCGGATCGTGGAAAACCGGACGCAGGATGCCGTGCTCGATGTCGTCAAGGCTGAGTTCAACCCCACGGAGCTTCGTAACCTTTTTCTTCCATGGGCCGCCAGTGAACGTCGCCACCAATCCGCCGCCGAGCGAGATATCTTTGATGGACGCGACCGGATAATGATCAAGAACGATATCGATGGTCTTGGCATTATAGAGATTGGCGAGAAGGGCGAACTGCTCCGGCCGGTCAAGCGTTGCGGGATCCACGCTCTCCAGCTGAGAGATGTAATGTTTCAAGCGCTGGCGGTCTTCCGGTAGAACAGACTTATAGTCGAAGCTGGTCGTGTTCCCGTGTCGCTTGACGTGTTTGCCGAGAATGCCATCCCAAACGGTGTGATCGACCACAACCTGCGAGCCGTTCGCCGCGCTGGCAAAGAGGTCGGCAGGCCCTTCAGCCCGCGCTTGCTGGCTGGCGATAAGAAACGCGATGCCCAGCAAGCTTCTGCGCAGGAAAGCCGCGAAAAAGGTGCCGGTCCGGCGCACGGTCGGTTTCGTTGTAAACAAGAGCCCCCGCTCCCCTCTGTTTCAGTCTTCGCGATTGTTATGAGGCGAACGCTGCTTCAGATCGGTCGCCCAGTGTCGTGATAGTTATCCGTCGACTCGGCACGACGCCTTTCCGAGGACGCAGAAACGAGAGCAATGGCGATGATTGAGGCTCACCGTCGACCGGGCGTCCTCCAGTGTGCTGCCCAATTCGAAATCCTTCGCATAAGGAATCAAGGTGCACGCCACGACAGTCGGGCTTTCTGCGCCCTTGCGTTTGATGACCATTCTCGATGAAGCACACATCACATCGCGAGGGCTGCGGTTCAGCTTCTTCCAGCATCCCTCGCTGACTTCGGGCGTATTGTCGTTATCCAGCATCTCGGGGAAGAGGATGAGGCGCGTACTGTCGGCGGCATCGATGTCGAGGCCGACTTGGGAGAACAGCTGCTGATAGCCACCGCGCATCTCGTCCTCATCGATACTCCAGAGAAGCCTGCCTGCTACGGATACATCGAAACGGTTCTTCGCAAGCCAGGCCAAGCCCTCCAGGGCGGGCAGCCAAGTTCGAACGCCACGAATTTCCTCATGACCTTCTTGCTCGTAATGGTCGAGTGAAACACGCAACGATAATCGACCAGGAAAGCGGGTTTGCAAATCCTGTAATGGCCCGCGATGCCTCTGCATCGGACGCATTGCGTTGGTCAGCACAAGTACTGAAAAGCCATGGGATAGGCTATCATCGAGCATGCCGATGATGTCAGGGTTCATGAAGGGCTCGCCTCCCGTGAAGCCGATCATGCTCGGCTTTTTTGGGATCTGACGCGCTTCATCGAGAAACCGGCCGACCTCTGCCCGCGTGAGATAAACGAGCTGATCGTTCCTGGGGGAAGAGTCGATGTAGCAGTTCTTGCACGCAATGTTGCAGAGCGTGCCGGTGTTGAACCACACGGTCTCGTAGCCCTGAAAGGGAACCTGTGCCCTAGGTTCTCCTGAGATGGTGACGTGGGGATCGGAGAACTTGCGCGGAGTGACAGTCGGTAAGGTCTCAGTCGATTGAATCACAGCTATCGTCATCACATCTCGCAGTGGGAGGTGACGGATGAATGGAACTCCAGCCCGTCGCTGTGAGCCCTGTCGGCGCTTCATGCGAACGCCGCCCCGCACTCATCGTTTAAAGAACCAGCTTCAGCGGTCCAACGAAGAAAACAAAATATGCTTTGCACTGGCGGTGATATTGCGGAGGCTGATGCCGTAAATCTTCGCTGCCTTATTCCAAATTGAACAATACTCAGCAGATAAGATTATTTCCCGTTTCGCCGCCGAACATTTAGCGAGCGATGGTCGAGTTGTTGTGGTGACGCTCTGACCAAAGTGGGGAAATAGATGCGAATTGGGATTGTAGGGATCGCAGTGTGCGTTCTAGCGGGACTTGTGGCCTCGAATGCCGCGAACGCGTCTGGCAGTTATGGCGGCGCCTCCGGATTCACGCCTCCGAAGATCAAAAAAGAATCAAAACCCACTGAAGCTTCGGAGCCGAAGAAAGATTCGGAGCCAAAGAAAGTGAAGAAGAAGAAGACCGGCGAACTCGGTGCGCCCGGGGCATATAGCCGGAATTCGTAGAGAACTCTGAATGCCCGTCCGTGGGGGAGGGCGTCGATAAAGTCGAGTGTGGGGGTTGCATAGAAAATGAAGACGATCGTTCAAGCTGCACGCCATTCAAGGCTGTGGCTGGCGCAAGCTGTGGCATGCTCCACAGCTGTTATGGCCATCATCGGGACATCTCAGGCCATGGCGCAGCAGTCTGCGTATGTGCCGAATAAAGGGGAACTCCAAACGTCGTTTGGAACAGTCTATCAAGACTACAATAGCGCTTGGCAAGGTAAGAGTTTCCAGGACTATCCGCGGACCACAACGATCCAGGAATACCTGGTGTCGATCTCCTACGGCATTACCGATGACTTGTCGCTGGATGCCAGCACCGGCTACGGCACACTAACCGGTGGTCTTTCAAAAGACCCGAACAGGGCAAACCCGAACGGTTGCTGGAACCAACCGGCCAATACGCTTGCTGCACGGCAGTGCCAGGATCCTATCCCGCAAGGTAGCCGCGACGGTCGCCTCGATTCAACTGTAGGCCTCCGCTACCGCGCGATCAGAGAGGACGCCGAGCGGTGGAATAGCTTGCCCTCAATTGCGATTTACGGCGCAGCGATCATTAAGGGTGACTACGAGCCGACGCCACAGGCGCTCGGTAACGGTGCAAACGGATTCAAAACCGGTGTGGCCCTCGGTCGGTATTTCAAGCCCATCGAATTCGGGATCAACGCTGGCCTGGAGTACCAGTATCTGAAAGGCCCGCAAGATGTGGTGCCGAACAATCTGAACGGAAGTGTCGGCATTTACAAATTCTTGGGATCCTACTTCGTTTCGGGTGGCTATCAGTTTCAGCACAGCCAGAGCGGCTGGGATACGGGCAAAGGACCGTTTCCCTCCAACCCCGACAACTTGCCAGCAAATCTGGTCGGGCCGCCGGATAGCCGCGACTACAATCGTATGCTGAACGCGGTGGGCCGGAAGGAAAACTGGCAGAGTTGGCAGGTAGGCGCCGGCTATGTCACGGACGGGGGCACGGTCATTTTTGCCTCCTACACTGACGTGTTCGACGGTCGAAACACGGCCGATCGCTCGACGTGGCAACTAAATCTCACAGTTCCAACTCAGCTATTCCACCGAGAATGACAGCGGACAGTATCCGGCTTCGTCGAACCGAAGCGACATTCTCGTCGTGGCCGCATCCGACGATGCCGGGTGCCAACCCAGAAGTTCAAGAATAAGGCTCGCTCCCCGATGACCCGGCAGAAATTGAGTGTCGAGGATATTTTTGTTTTGATCCCCGCACTCAATGAAGCCGGGTCGATCGCCCCCGTGATCGGCCGTCTTCATGCTTTGGGATGCTCCAACATCCGAGTGGTCAACAACGGCTCGACGGATGATACGGCTGCAATCGCGAGTGGTGCAGGCGCTGTCGTCATCGATGAGCCAGTTGCTGGCTATGGAATGGCGTGTTGGCGTGGATTGCAAGATCTCCCGGAGCACGCCCGGTGGGTTCTGTTTTGCGATGCCGATGGCTGCGATGAGCTTGAGGCTCTCCCACGCTTCATCGCGGCCGCGAGAGAGGGTGCGGACCTCGTCCTCGCAGATCGTCTGAGCTTGTCTAATTCAGCGGAGAAACTGACGTTACCACAACGTTTCGGAAATCGCTTGGCTGTGGTTCTTATCCGGCTGGTCTGGGGAGCAAGGTTTAATGACCTTGGTCCGATGCGCCTCGTCAATCGGCTATTGCTTGATGAGATTGACATGAAAGATCGCGGGTTCGGCTGGACTGTCGAAATGCAAATTCGAGTGGCTCAGCTTGGTGCCCGCTTTACGGAGCTACCCGTCACCTATCAATCGCGGCGGCACGGACGTTCCAAAATTTCTGGAACCGTACGAGGCGTGATCATGGCAGGGACGACGATTCTCTCAACGATCGCGTACCACGCGCTTTGGCCGCGCGGTTCCGATCTTAAAATCGCTTCTCTCAGGAGAACTATGTAGTGACTCGGACACCTATCATTATCGGCGCTCTTGCAATCGCCGCTGCTGCGTCGGCGTACGTCTTCGGCTTGGGATCGCCGCATGCGAACGAAATGCTCGACCTGAACGAGATGATCGAAACCGTTCATCGCAAATTTCCCGACGTCAAACACGTAGACACGGGGGCCGTAGAGCAGCTTTTGAAGAGCAACGATGCCGTTCAGGTCATCGACGTCCGCGAACCCGAGGAGTTCAAAGTCAGTCACCTTCCAGGTGCCATCAACGTGCCTCCGGAAACATCGAACGAAGACGTCCTCGCGAAGATCAAGCCGGACCATCCCGTAGTCGTCTATTGCTCGGTGGGATGGCGCTCATCCGAAATGGCAGAGCGACTGCAAGCGGCAGGACGCACCAACGTCGTCAACTATGCCGGATCGATCTTTGCCTGGGCGAATGCAGAACAACCCTTGGAGTCGAGTGGGGGCGCTACCAAGGCAGTTCACCCCTACGACAAACATTGGGGCCGCTATCTAAAACCTGAGCACCGCGCCTTCTAAGCATTGCTGCACATCCCGAAACCTCACCCATCTTCTTCCGGAGACATCAAATGCACATCGACATCGTCAAGGAGTACTACGGAAAAACCCTGAAAACTTCGGGTGACCTGAAGACGAAGGCCTGCTGCACACCGGACTCAATGCCGGAGCGCGTCAAGGAGCTCTTGAAGAACGTCCACGAAGAGGTCATTGCCAAATACTACGGCTGTGGCTTGGTCGTGCCCGAACTTCTCGAAGGCAAACGTGTGCTCGATCTCGGATGCGGGTCGGGTCGAGACGTCTATGCCTTGGCACAGCTCGTCGGCCCCAAGGGCGAGGTCGTTGGCGTCGACATGACACCCGAACAGCTGCTCACGGCGCGCGAGAGTGTCGATTGGCACATGCAAAAGTTCGGGCATGACAAGACCAACGTCCGCTTCCTGCAAGGCTTCATCGAGGCGCTTCCGAGTCTCGGGCTTGAGCCGGAGAGCTTTGACGTCATCGTTTCCAACTGCGTCGTGAATCTCTCCATCGACAAGCCGGCGGTTCTCAAAGGCGTGTTTGATCTCCTGAAGCCCGGCGGCGAATTCTATTTCGCGGATGTCTACGCTGATCGCCGGTTGCCGTCAGAGGTGCGGGATGATCCCGTTGTTTATGGCGAATGCCTTGGTGGCGCTTTGTATTGGGGTGATTTCCAGGCGCTCGCAAAAGGAGCTGGTTTCGGCGATCCTCGTCTCGCGACAAGCCGCAAAATCGAAATCGACGATCCTTACGTCCAGAAGAAGGTCGGCTCCGCGCAATTTTTCTCGGCGACGTATCGTCTTTTCAAAATCGCCGGACTGGAGCCGGTCTGCGAGGATTACGGTCAAGCCGTCGTGTACAACGGCGGAGTGCCCGACGCCGAACATGCCCTAACGCTGGACGGACACCATGTGATTGACAAGGGCCGGATCTTCCCGGTTTGCGGCAACACTTGGAATATTCTGAAGCAAAGCAGGTTCGAGCCCTACTTCTCGTTCCACGGGAATTTCTCGACGCACTATGGCGTGTTTGCTGGGTGCGGCACGACAATTCCGTTTGTGAGCGAAGGCACTTCGGGCGCAAGCGCCGGCGCATGCTGCTGAGCACGATCGAGCACAGGCCCACGGTTGTGATCTCTCACGTCCGGCAGGAGTTCCATCTCCGCCGGACGCGGGAGCCCGCACTCTCGAAGAACCAGACATGAAAAAGCTTTTGCTCATCGGCGCAGGGCACACCAATGCCCAGGTGCTACGCGCCTGGGTCGACGAACCGCAGCCCGACGTCGAGGTTATCGTCGTCGCGCCGTCGACGCGGGCGCCGTATTCCGGAATGGTGCCGGGATGGCTCAGTGGCGTCTACGCGTTCGAGGAAATCTGTGTCGATTTTTTTGCCTTGGCACGCGCTGCCGGCGCCAAGTTCATCGTCGATGAATTGGCTTCCCTCGATCCCGATCGTCGCATTGTCCGCTTGGTCAGCGGCAAAGAGCTCGACTACGATATCCTCTGCCTCAACGTCGGATCGACTCTCAATCCACTGGCTCTTTCCGATACCCTCCTGTTGCCTCTCCGGCCGCTTGGGCGTCTTCGGTCGGCATGGGAAGCCTTGCTGTCCACCATCGAGCGTGACGCAAGAACGACACCATTTGTGGTGACAGCAGTGGGAGGCGGCGCGGCGGGCGTCGAGGCCCTGCTGGCTTGTCTCGCGCGCCTGCGCGCCCAGCAACCGGGACGCGTCATTCGCGGCCAGCTTGTGAGCCGTGGCGCATCCCTTTTGCCAGGCCTCGCACCTGGTGCGATTAGAAGCGCGCAGCGCGTTCTCGAGCGGGCCGGTGTCACGATCCATCTTGAGACTCAAATCAACGACGAGATTGCAAGGTTCAGCGATCTGGTGCTGTGGGCCACCGGTGCTGAGGCGCATGCTTGGCAGCGCGATTGCGGCCTTGCCGTAAGCGAACGGGGTTTCATCCGAGTCGACTCGCATTTGCGTTCCGTCTCTCATCCCCAAGTGTTTGCCGTCGGCGATTGCGCCGAATGGGCGGACCCTCTCCCGAAAGCTGGCGTGTATGCCGTTCGAATGGGACCGGCATTGGTCCAGAACGTGAGGGCTGCGCTCAGCGGTCTAGCCGATGACCTGGGGCACTTTAGGCCCCAAAGGAATTTTCTCGTCCTATTGGCAACTGGCGATGGCAAGGCGATTGCGTCGCGGGGACGGTGGTCGGCGCACGGCCAGCTCCTCGGACGGATGCTTTGGCTTTGGAAGGACCACATCGACCGGAAGTTTCTTGCTCTCTTCCGGGTAGCCGCCACCGGCGACGAAGAGAACCGCCCTGCTGACGTCTTCACGAGGATCGAACCGTCGAGGAGCGCGGATGGCCGAGCTCATTAGGGCCGATTTGTGCATCATCGGCGCCGGTTCGGCCGGGCTATCGATCGCGGCTGGTGCAGCGCAAATGGGCGCCCGGACGGTCCTAATCGAAGCTCACAAGATGGGCGGCGATTGCCTCAACTCGGGTTGCGTTCCCTCGAAGTCGCTGCTCGCCGCAGCGAAAGTTGCGCACGTTGTCCGCAATAGCGCCAAGACCGGAATAGCATTCCAAGAGCCGCGCATCGAATTTGCGCAAACCCAACGATACGTTCATGACGTGATTGAAGCGATAGCCCCCCACGACTCGGTCGATCGTTTCACAGGTCTCGGCTGCCGAGTGATCGAGGCGCCTGCTCGTTTCACCGATCGCAAAACTGTGGCGGCCGGAGATTTCCACATTCGCTCCCGTCGCTTTGTCATCGCGTCGGGAAGCCGCCCTTACGTTCCGCCCATCGATGGGCTCGAGAAAACGCCTTACTTCACCAATGAAACGATTTTCGAAAACACGGTTCTGCCGGAGCACCTCATCATCATCGGTGCGGGCCCAATGGGATCGGAGATGGCGCAGGCGCACCGGAGGCTCGGCGCGCGCGTGACCTTGCTGGACGCAGCTCGCATGCTGCCAAGAGATGATCCGGAAGCGGTCGATGTTCTCCGCCAAAGGCTTTCATCTGAAGGCGTGGAAATTATCGAATCTATCGAAATCGTTCGTGCCGCCTTGTCCGGTTCGAAAATCGACGTCACCGTCAGAGACAACGGCAGCGAACGGACGCTTCGCGGATCTCACTTGCTTCTTGCGGCAGGGCGACGTCCGAACGTCGCGGGCCTCGGTCTGGAAGAGGCGGGGGTAAAATACGACGAGAAGCGCATCGATGTTGATGCGCGGCTTCGTACGACGAACAAGCGGATATTTGCGGCGGGCGACGTCATTGGCGGCCAGCAGCTCACCCACGCCGCCGGTTATCACGCGTCAATCGTTCTCAAGAACGCATTGTTTCGCCTCCCGGCAAAGAAGTCGGCGGGAGATCTCCCTTGGGTGACGTATACGGATCCTGAGCTCGCGCAGGTTGGCCTCACGGAAAGTTCCGCAAAACAGATTCACGGCAATTCCGTTCGTATCCTGCGTGCAGAATTCGCGCAAAACGATCGCGCTCGGGCGGACGGAATATCCGATGGGTTTCTGAAGGCTGTTGTTTCGAAAAGAGGCAGGATTCTCGGCGCGACCATCGTGGGGCCGCACGCGGGAGAACTCGTTCTGCCGTGGGCCCTCGCCATTGCGCAAGGGAATAAAGTCGGCGTGTTGGCTGGACTGACGGTCCCCTACCCGACCCTGAGCGAAATCACCAAGCGCGCGGCTGGCAGCTACTTCACGCCGGCGTTGTTTTCACCACGGATCCGGCGATTGGTCCGATTCCTCGGAGTATTCGGATGACCTTGAAGCGCCTTATACCGCTCGTCGTGCTTGTTGCACTCTTGATCGGCGCCTTTGCGCTCCGGCTCGATCGCTATGTCACGCTCGATACATTGCGCGACAACAGAGCGGCGCTCTCGGAACTGGTCCAGAGCCATTCGGTATTGTCGGGCCTCTTCTACATTCTGGCCTACATCGTCGCGGTAGCTCTGTCGTTTCCCGGCGCAACCATTTTGACCCTCGCTGGCGGTCTGCTCTTTGGTGCAACCGTGGGAGCATCCTTGACCGTGATCGGCGCAACGGCGGGCGCAACGATCCTATTCTTGATTGCCCGGTCCGCGGCCGGCGACGTCTTGCGCCGCCGCGCCGGCCCGTTCCTCGCGCGCTTGTCTGAAGGATTCAGCAGAAACGCATTCAACTATCTGCTTTTCCTTCGCTTGGTTCCGGCGTTTCCTTTTTGGGTCGTCAATCTCGCACCAGCCATTCTAGGCATGCGGCTTTTGCCGTATGGCATTGCCACAGGCATTGGCATCATTCCTGGCACGTTTGTCTACGCGGCTTTTGGGGCAAGTCTCGGGAAGGTGTTTGACGCGGGGCGGGAGGTGCAGCTGAAGGACGTGCTGAGCCCGACGCTGATAGCCGGTCTGGTCGTTCTTGGGTTCTTGTCATTGCTCCCAATCCTGCTGAAATCGAAGGCGAGACAAGAGAATTGACGTTATCGATCGTAATACCGACGTTCGATGCTGGCGCGACCTTGACAGATACTTTGGTGTCGTTGGGGGACGCTTGCGATGTTCTGATCGTCGACGGCGGGTCGCATGATGACACAGTTCTGATCGCCGAGCGCAGCGGAGCTCGTGTGCTTCGCACGCAAAAGGGGCGCGGGTGCCAACTCGCGGCGGGAGCAACGAACGCTCGCGGGGACTGGCTTCTCTTCCTGCACGCGGACACATGCCTTGAACGTAACTGGAAAGCAGCCGTCACGTCCTTTATCGAAGATCCCTTCAACGAGGATAGGGCCGCGGTGTTTCGCTTCAAGCTGGATCATGAGTCCGCAGAAGCACGGCGATTGGAGGCCATGGTCGACTGGCGAGTGCGCCGGCTCGGGCTGCCCTATGGAGATCAGGGTTTGCTGATCCATCGGAATTTCTATCAGAGCATCGGCGGCTTTCGCCCAATTCCGATAATGGAGGACGTCGATCTTGTTCTTCGAATTGGCCGGAGTCGTTTGGAAATTCTACCGATCGCGGCACGAACCTCGGCAAAACGCTGGATGGAACAGGGATGGATGCTGCGAAGCGCACAGAATATCTTCTGCTTGATCCTTTATTTCGTCGGCGTGCCGACGCGGCTCATCTCTCGCGTTTATCACTGAGTAATGTCGTTGGAACGCCATCTTGTTCTGTTCACGCGCTACCCTAGCTTCGGCACGGGAAAGCGCCGTCTCGCTGCAGGCGTCGGGAATGCGACAGCACTACGCTTTCAGCGTGTCAGTCTTTCGCACACCATACGGCGACTGGGCGGCGACCGGAGATGGAGAACGTGGCTCGCGGTCACTCCGGATCGTTCCGGGCCCTGGCCCGGCAAGTCCAATGTCGTGCAGCAGGGCAAGGGCGATTTGGGGCAACGCCTGGCTCGCGTCTCCTGGAGACTGCCACGCGGACCGGTGCTCATTATCGGCAGTGACGTCCCGGGCATCACCAAAGAACTCGTGGCCAAGGCATTTCATCTGCTCGGCGGCCACGACGCCGTTGTTGGTCCGTCCGCAGACGGAGGCTACTGGGCCGTTGGGCTTCGTCGCCGTCCGCGCCTAATAAATCCCTTTCGAGCTGTCAGATGGTCGTCGCCACATGCCCTCGAAGATACCTTGGCGAATCTGCGGGGCCACTCGGTCGGCAGGCTTGCGTCCCTGGACGACATCGATGATGCCGATGCCATGCGACGCTTCCCAAACTGGGCTCTCTTGCATGCGTCGCGTCATGGAGCAGACCGGTGAATGAGATCTTATTTCAACGACCAGCTATTCCAGGAATGTTGCTTTGCTTTCCCGATAAACGCTGTTCGCAAGATCGCAGATGTAAGCTAGGCAGAGGCCAAGTGAAAGTTGGGGGATAGGGCAATGGCACAATATTCGGATCAGAAGCGCGTGGGGGCCGAGTTCCTCGGGAGCGCCTTTTTGCTTGCGACGGTGATTGGATCCGGCGTCATGGGCGCGAAGTTGGCTGGCGGGAATGATGCGCTCGCTTTGCTGGGGAATACGCTCCCGACCGGGGCGATACTTGTGGTGCTAATCACCATGCTCGGACCGATCTCCGGCGCGCACTTCAATCCTGCGGTTACAGGGGTGTTTTGGCTTCGAGGCGAAATCAGCGCGCGCCTCAGCTTACTCTATGTTGTTGCCCAGATAGCTGGAGCCGTCGCCGGTGTATTTGCCGCCCACCTGATGTTCGATCTTCCGGTTCTGCAGTTGTCCGAGAAGGTCCGAAGCGGAACTAGCCAATGGTTCGCGGAGTGGGTGGCGACCTTCGGACTCGTGGTCACGATCCTAGCGACGTTGAAGGCGAAGCCGTCCGCAATACCGGTGTCGGTGGGACTCTACATTACTGCGGCCTACTGGTTTACGGCGTCGACCTCCTTTGCGAACCCCGCAGTGACTTTTGCGCGGGCCTTCTCCGATACTTTTGCGGGGATCAGACTTGCGGACGTGTTGCCGTTCGTCGCTGCACAGCTTCTGGGTGCCGTTACCGCACTTGCTGCGGCTCGCTGGCTTCTCTCGGAGAGAGCAGATAGTGCGCAGCCCGGGTTGGCTGCACCATCGCCTGCGGAATAGTTGCGTACTAAAACCGGCGCCATCAATCGGTAAATCGGTTTTGGTCGTTCTTATGGCTTTACCTAACGACCTCAACTTGCGTCTTTAGCGGCGGAGTTTCCCTCTCCGCGATAGTTCACGTGTAGCTCTCGCTGCATGAGGGCGAAGATCGCCAACTCTCCTGTGGCGCATGCGAAAACCATCTCAATAAGGGATCTTGTCAGAGGGTGTACCTATGGCTGCCGTTCCGGTCCGATCCCACTTCGGCCGTCAGTAGGCTGATCGCGATCAAATCGTTTTTGGCATTGTCTGCATTCTTGCGGTCAGCAAGCGATTTCTTTTGGTTCCCACTCCTTACACGCATCCAATGCGAGTTCTTGAACCGGGCGGACGAGGACAGGATGCAGTTCTCCGGGGAATTTACAAACCCCGAACGGCTGCTCGCCGCCAGCGAAAAGATCAAGTCCCAAAGCATAGGCTCGGAGCTGCAGAATTCGCGCTCGATTGTTAGGCATTATCGGCACAGGGTCCGCGAACTGCGTACATCGTTCGGTGCGCGGGCGATCGGATCACGGTGTGCAGTCGGGCCCTAAATATTTCCCGTCGACGGTCACGCCCATGTGGGAAACACCCTGCTGCGGGGGATCGAAGGTCATCTTCGACATAGCGCGATACCACGTCGAGAAATCTCCCGTGAGAACCGTGCTCGTCTTCTCCGTTCCGGCATCGGCTCTGCATTCGACATCCACATAGAGTTCGTCGGCGAGCCGCTTGACCTTCGATATTCGGCAATTCTTGTCTCCCACGCCGGGAACGATGCCGTCCGCCTGCGTGACGCAAGTCTCGAACGTCTTCATGCCGATGCTTTCCGCGACTGTGGTCAGTTGCCAGCGTCCTGGCTTTCGAACCGGCAGCTCATCGGCGTGCGCCGGCATCACCGTCGCGGCGACCGCCACGATGGATATGCAGACGGCGGCGAGCGGAATGCTGCGAAAGTACCTTGGGGAGATCGCGCTCATCTCAGTTGGATGAAACTTTCGGAGGGTCGATCTTGATATTGTGAACGATCATAAACGTGCCATCGAACAGGCGCTTGCCGGGCTCGGTCACCGGCGTCACGATATTGCGTGCGGGCAAGCCCGTATCTTTATCGACGTAGACGCTTTGCTGGTTGGGAACGGAAACGGCCGTAAGACGTGGTCCTTTTTCCTTTGAGTCGGCCGCGAGAGGCGTTGCAAGAACGCCTTGATAGAGAGTGTAGGTCTTGCCCTCGAATTCCTTGTCTCCCGCACATTTGTATTCGGTCGTGACCTTTGGCGCCTCAGAGACCGTCTCCTTGATCTGATTGGCGACCGTGGTCGAGAACGCCTCCGGAAGCTCGGCCCAGCCCGACCCTTGGTTGGACCAGGCTTGCTTACCAATGACAATCATCTCCATCGCTGCGCCGTCGCCACCGAGCGTCACCTTTTGATGCATACGGTCCGGCAGGACGTAGTCCGCGCTCATCTTGAGCGTTCCGTCGGCATTGGTGATCGTCGTTTCGAGCCGGAAAGACTTGGCCGCGCGTAACTTAGCGAAGGCGGCGTCGACCTGTTCCTTACAATTTTGTTCGGCGAAAGCGGGAGCGGATGTGAGTATCAGTAGAGCGGTCAAAAGCGTGCGCATGACATATCCAGTTTAAATTATTGAGAAGGGCGGCGAAGGAATCGCTCGAAAGCAAATGCCAAGTCATGGCAATTTACTCTACCAATTCTTCCCGATCTTCGACGCAGCGACGGGCCGGTCGCCCAATCGTTGGCCTGCCATCTCGGGAAGGTGGTCAATCGCGATACGCATGAGTTCAGGAAGCGATTTGACGCCAAGTTTCGCTTTGATCTGGGAGCAGGTGTTGGCAATTGTCTTGTAGCTGACGTTCAGCTCCTCGGCGATTGCCGTATACTGCTTGCCTTGAGCGATCAGCTCCAGCGTTTGAAGCTCGCGCAGCGTCATCACACTCAATGGATTGGTCCGGCCTTTCGTCTCCATCACTGCGATTGCCGATGCGATCGCGTGGCTGAGAAACGGCTTGCCCTGGCGAACGGCCTGCAGCGCCTTGACGATGTCGACAGATGATGTGTCCTTCAGAATGTATCCGTTGGCGCCGAGCCGCAGCGACTGGCTGGCGATCATCGGATCTTCGTGCATCGTCAGCACGAGGATGGGAGTGTTCTTGTCATGGACTCGAAGCCGCCTGATGAAGGTCAGGCCAACAAGAATCCCCTTTTTGATCGCGAGATCGATGATGATGACGTCCGGCTTTTCGCTTCGATAGGCGCGGAATCCTTCGATGAGATTGGAAGCGAGCGTAATGTCGACGATGCCCGCGTCTTCCAGAACCCGGCGACAGCCCTGGAGAACGATCGGATGGTCGTCGATAACAAGAATTTTGGTCATACGGATGCCCTGTTGGCTTCACCTACGGCGCGTCTTTTGGGATCGCCAGACAATGCCGGAATTTTTATCGATAGAGTCGTTCCATGAGGTTCATGGCCCTCGACGACGAGGCTTCCTCCGGCGGACAGCACCCGCTCGCGCATGGCCGACAAGCCGAAACCAGCCTGCGTTCCAGGCTTCAGTCCGGTTCCGTCATCGCTGACGCGGAGGCTGATGAGGATGGGAGTATTTTTCCCAGCAGCATTTATCGTGTCCGGCTCCTCCCTGAGTTCGACGACGATACTCGACGCTTGACCGTGGCGAATGGCATTCGTCAGAGCCTCCTGCGTTGCGCGATAGACAATGAGATCAGTTTTGTTGCCATCGGCCGCCGCGAAATCACCCACGGACGAAACAATACGCACGTCCGGATGACGGCGTTCGAAATCACAGATCAAATCCTGGATCAGGGCAGGCAATGGCACCTTGCCGATGGAAACCGGATGCAGGCGTTTGAGCAGTGCCCGGTTCATCACCTTCAATCGATCGGCGATCGATAAGATCTCGTCGGTCCGCTTAGCGATCTGATTTCCGTCTTCCTTGCTCAAACGGCTCGCGAGCCTCGCAACAGACTCCGCATTTGCTGTAATTCCGAAGAGACACGGCCCCGCTTCGTCATGCAGCTCGCGCGCGATCTCGCGTCGTTCTTCCTCCTGTACGGACTGAATTTGGCGATAAAGCTCGCCATTTTCAGCGCGAGCTTGATCGAGCGACGCGGCAAGCGAGTTGAACTTTCGCGCTATGTCTGCGACTTCTCCGACCCTTGGAACGTCGAGCCGCTGAAACCGCTCACCCGCCTCGAGCGCCACCAAGCCGCGAGCGAGTGCGACGAGCGGATCGAGAATCCAGCCGAGAACGAAATAGAATGCCGCTATGAGCAAGGCGATGGCGGCAATCGCGACAACGGCCAAGGCCGAGAGCTCGCGCCATTTCTCTGCGATCTCATCGTCGGGATCGCCTTTGAGAATGAGCGATCTCTCGCCTTTCGGTATGAGGATCAAGCGGGAATGGTCATTGCCGCCCTTTGGCATCATCAGGTCTTCGAACCAGTCAGGTGTCTGATCGAGCGTCTGGCCGTCGTCTTCCAATGTCCGTTCGGGCTTCAGCAGCCTCGGCGCGGCGCCCGGATCCTGAATATAGACGCGCGCATGTCTCAGATGCTGCACTTCGCGCGACACAAGATAATCGAGATCGGCCAGCCTATTTTCAGCTGCGATGCGCTGAACCAGCTCGCGAAGATAGCCTTCCGCAAAGTCGATCGATGCATCGATTTCAATGTTGACCGCTTTGCGTCCGTTGAAGACGGCGACCGCGCCTGCGACGATCGACGCGAGAACGAGCAAGGTCGAAATTGCGAGCAGCACCTGGTTGCGAATCGAGCGGCCGAGCCACATCCGGTCCGACAACCGGCCGACGAAAGCGACGGGCGATAGGATGGGCATGACCTCAGCCTCCCGTACCGTAGCGCTTCGAGAGTTCGTCGAAGGCGCGCTCGCTGCTCAAGCCGGCCTTTCGCATGTTGTAGTATTGCTGTCCTGCTGCGCCGAAACTCTCGATGCGTCCTGGTGCAATGGCCCTAGTGAGCCCGCCAATCAGCACGCTTGCGGTTTCATTGCTGCCTTGGTCTTTCAGCATCTGTTCAAGCTGCACGGCACGATTGGCAATCATCCGCGGGGTGTCCTTGAATCTGGCCGACGCTTCCACGAGTGACCGGCGAAGTTGATCGGCATCGCCTGGCGCGAGCTTCGCGCCTGATTTCATTTCACGCGCGATCAACCAATCTCCCGGGGCGGTCTCGTCCTGCATCGAGAGCCAATCCGTTTGCTCGACTTTCGTAAGACCGGACCGTTTTTCGCTGCTTTGCTGGCGCGGCCGCTCGTCGCCGCAGCTGGAAAGAAGCAATGCGAGGATGATGCTTGAGAGCCTCAGAGCTGCCGGCGCCGCGTTCACGATTTCGTGCTTTCAAAGCTGATTGAGCCTAAGGCGGTGACATATGGCAGAGGCACCCAGCAACATCCAGGTCAACATCTGCAGCGTTCTTTGCCAAATCTTCCCGCCCATATTTGCCGCTCAATCTGAAGACCACTCGTAGTTACATCGTTACGGTCCGGCCCTGTGCTGAATGCGAATGTATCGGACCACCAGCGATCCGGACGCACGGTACGCATCGAAGGGTGGAAAAGGGGTCTCGATCGCCCGTTATCCGCTCGGGCCTCAAGGGGAGCGCGCCGGTACGAACCCTCCCAGGGTTAACCGGCGCTATCCGAAAAGAAAAAGCTGGGTTTGGAAACGCGAGGTTAAATGGGCATGAAAAAAGTCGTTGGCACATCGATGCTGATGTCGGCGTCCTGCATGGCGATCGCAGTCGCGCTGCAGCTGGGCGTTGCATCCAGCGCTCACGCAAATGACAAGCTTATCGAGCTATCGAAGAGCAAAGACAACTGGGTAATGCCAGGCCGGAACTACGACTCGAACAACTACAGCGAAGACAATCAGATCAACACCGATAACGTGAAGCAACTGAAGCACGCGTGGTCGTTCTCGACTGGCCAGCTCCACGGCCATGAGGGCGCACCTCTCGTCGTCGACGGTGTGATGTACGTTCACACCTCCTTCCCCAACAAGACGTTTGCTCTCGACCTCAACGATCCGGGCCATATCCTCTGGCAGCATAGCCCGAAGCAAGATCCTGCAGCTCGCTCGGTCGCATGCTGCGATCTCGTGAACCGCGGTCTCGCCTACTGGCCGGGTGACGGCAAGATCCCGGCTCTGATCATCAAGACGCAGCTCGACGGCCATCTCGTTGCACTCAATGCAAAGACGGGCGAAGAGTACTGGAAGGTTGAAAACGCCGACATCAAAGTCGGCCAGACCGAAACTCAGGCTCCCTACGTCGTGAAGGACATCGCGATCGTCGGTTCGTCGGGTGCTGAGCTCGGTGTTCGCGGCTACACGACAGCCTACAACATCAAGACCGGTGAAATGCTCTGGCGGAAGTACGCCACGGGTCCGGACAACGAAATCGGCATCGGCGACGATTTCAACAGCGCCAACCCGCACTACGGCCAGAAGGGTCTCGGAACGGCAACCTGGGAAGGCGACGCCTGGAAGATCGGCGGCGGCACCAACTGGGGCTGGTATGCTTACGATCCGGCTGTGAATCTCATCTATTACGGGTCGGGCAACCCCGCTCCGTGGAACGAAACAATGCGTCCGGGCGACAACAAGTGGACCATGACGATCATGGCCCGCGATGCCGACACCGGTCAGCTGAAGTTCGGCTACCAGAAGACGCCCCACGACGAATGGGACTTTGCTGGCGTCAACGTCATGATGCTCTCCGAGCAGAAGGACAAGGATGGCAAGGCTCGCAAGCTGCTGACCCATCCGGATCGCAACGGCATCGTCTATACGCTTGATCGTGAAAACGGCGATCTGATCTCGGCTAACAAGCTCGACGATACGGTCAACGTGTTCAAGACGGTGGACCTCAAGACCGGTCTCCCCGTCCGCGATCCGGAATATGGCACGCGTATGGATCACAAGGCGACGGAAGTCTGCCCGTCGGCCATGGGCTACCACAACCAGGGCCACGACTCCTACGATCCGACCAAGCAGCTGTTCTTCATGGGCATCAACCACATCTGCATGGACTGGGAGCCCTTCATGCTTCCGTACCGCGCAGGCCAGTTCTTCGTTGGCGCAACGCTGTGGATGTACCCTGGTCCGAAGGGTGACCGTCAGAACTATCTGGGTCTCGGTCAGATCAAGGCCTACAACGCCATCACTGGCCAATATAAGTGGGAGCACATGGAGCGCTTCTCGGTCTGGGGCGGCACGCTCGCGACCGCAGGCAACCTTGTGTTCTACGGAACGCTCGATGGCTTCATCAAGGCACGTAACTCCGACACTGGCGAACTGCTTTGGAAGCACAAGCTGCCTTCAGGCGTGATCGGCTACCCGATGACGTATGAGCACAAAGGCGTCCAATACATCGCGGTCATGTCGGGTGTGGGCGGTTGGCCGGGCGTCGGTCTGGTGTTCGACCTTCAGGATCCGACGGCTGGTCTCGGTGCAGTCGGCGCCTTCAAGAACCTTCAGAACTACACGCAGATGGGCGGCAGCGTCGAAGTGTTCTCGCTGGATGGCAAGAACCCCTATGACGACGTGAACGTCGGCGAGTACGAAAAGGGCTGATTTAGGCTCGGGTTTGCGGCATCGGAAATCATAGCCGATGCCGCAACCACCTTCTCTCGGTTTTGACATTTGAGACGTCCTGACGGGCCAGACGGCGGTTGACGATTTCCGCCGAACTGCGGCGCAGACACTCTGCAGGAAGAGTTCGCAATCCAGACGATTTCGACAGTTCGATCGTTGTGTTGCGACGACATCCGAAGTTGAAAGGTTACTGTCATCATGAGTCGCTCGCTCCAACGAGATCATCGCGTCGGCCGTATATTCACGAGCCTTCAGCTCACGGCGGCAATCGGCATCACGGCATTTGCAGTTTTATCAGCAGGGCCCTCGCATTCCGAGCAAGCGAGCTCACCCGCTGCTGCCAATGCATCGACGCTTCGTATCTGCGCGGCGGCAAAGGAGCTACCCTACTCGGCCAGCGACAAATCGGGCTTTGAAAACAAGATCGCAGAAGCTCTCGCCACTTCGATGGGACGCACGGTGGAGTTCGTCTGGTCGGAGAAGGCGGCGATCTACGCCGTGCGCGACCAACTCGACAAAAAGCTTTGCGACGTCGTTATTGGCGTGGACACCGGCGATGAACGTGTCCTGACTTCGCGTGCTTATTACCGCGCACCTTATGTCTTTGTTCAGCGCAAGGACTCGCCGCTAAAGATCGTTGACTGGGATAGTCCCGATCTCGCGAAGGCACATCCGATCGGCTTCGTGCAGGGAACTCCGGCCGAGGTCATGATCACCAAGCTCGATCTCTACAATGACAACATCAACTATGTCTCGTCACTGACGAACTTCAAAGACAAGCGAAACACATACACCCGCATTCCGCCTGAGCGTATGGTTGGCGAGGTCGCCGACAAGACCGCAGCTCTTGCCGTTGCATTCGCGCCTGAGGTCGCTCGCTATGTCAAAGCCAATGACGCCCTGAAAATGGTGGTCATTCCGGACAACAACGTACGTTCCGACGGACTACGCGTGCCGCATCACTTCGATCAGTCTTTTGCCGTACGGAAGGACGACAAAGATCTCCTTGCCGCCATCGATGCGGCTTTACCGAAGGCTCAGGCACAGATCGAGACGATCTTGAAAGATGAAGGCGTCCCCTACGTGCCGCCGACGCCACGTACATAATTCGTTTCGGCGGTGGTCGCCGGTGTTCAAGGGAAGTGGAAGAGAAATCACATATGAAATTTGCGGTCATGGCAGCGGGGATTGCTGTCTGTATGTTAGTGGCGAGCGGACAAGCGGCATTCGCACAGCAAGACTTCAGGAACACCGTTACGGGTGATGTGCTCGACGTCGAAGGCATCGCTCCAAAGGAAGGCAGAGACACGCCGGCGGTCAAAAAGTTCCTCGAGTCTGGTGTGGACCCCTACGTCGAAGTTACTGGATGCCTTCCAAAGGGTGAGGAGATTTACCTCGAGTCTTGCTCAGGCTGCCATGGGCACATCGGCGAAGGCAAGGTCGGACCGGGTCTCAACGACGCCTATTGGACGTATCCGAAGAACACAACAGACAAGGGCATTTTCGAGACGATCTTCGGAGGCGCGCAAGGGATGATGGGCCCGCACGGCCAAGATCTCGAACTGGATAACATGCTCAAGCTCATCGCCTGGATCCGGCATATCCAGAAGGATGACGTCAAGGATGCCGATTGGCTGACGCCGGAGCAAAAAAAGACGTTCAAGCCATTCCACATCGAAGAATGGGAAAAGACGGGCCGCGCGGCTGCGCAAAAGGAGCAATGCAAGATTTCCGGAAACTAGCACAACAACCGACGCGGCGATGTCTCGTAGGTTGGCTGGTACGGGAACAACAAGGGTGAGTGAAGCCACCCGATCGTAAATAGAAAGATGGAGGAAAGCCTATGAAGACGATTGCACTCCCATTGATCGCCGGCACTGTCCTTGCTTTTGCGGGCCTTGCTGGAGCTATGGCGCCCGCAGCTCTTGCCTACGACGGCACGCACTGCAAGGCGCAGGGAAATTGCTGGGAACCGAAGCCCGGCTTCCCGGACAAGATTGCGGGCTCGAAGTACGATCCGAAGCACGACCCGAAAGAACTGGCCAAGCAGGGCACCTCGATGAAGGCCGCGGAAGAGCGCAACAAGCTGCGTGCCGATAACTTCAAGAAGACCGGCAAGTGGGTCTACGACGTCTCGAAGATCCAGTAGGCAGAGCCAAAACTAATCCTCGGATCTTGCTACGCTTGCAGGACCGTCACTTCCTCTCCGAGGTAACTGGGGTGCTGCTTCGGCAGCACCCCCTTTTAAATTTTGAAATGACGTTCCGCCGTTCGGCCGGCCGGAGCGCGTCATGTTTGGGAAGCAATAATAATGAACCGCCCAACCCTTGACCGGCCAGCTACAGACGACAGCATCGGACCGCTAGATCTCGATGACTGGCGCAATTGCGCATTGGATTTCGAACGCGAGATCGCAAAGGCCGTCGTCGGTCAACAGCGCGCTATCAGATTGTTGACCATCGCCGTTTTTGCACGCGGCCACGTTCTGCTCGAGGGCGATGTCGGCGTCGGCAAGACGACGCTTCTCAGAGCCGTCGCCCGCGCACTCGGCGGCGCCTATGAGCGCATCGAAGGCACGATCGATCTGATGCCTTCCGACATGATCTACTACACGTTTCTCAATGAAGAAGGGAAGCCACGCGTGGAGCCCGGACCGGTGCTACGCCATGGCAGCGATCTCTCCGTCTTCTTTTTCAACGAGATCAATCGCGCGCGTCCGCAGGTGCATTCACTGCTGCTCAGATTGATGGCCGAACGCAGCATCACCGCTTTCAACCAGGAGCACGTGTTCCCATATCTTCTGGTCTTTGCAGATCGTAACCGCATCGAGCGCGAAGAAACGTTCGAGCTCCCCGCTGCTGCGAGAGACCGCTTTTTGATGGAAGTTGCCATCTCGTCGCCATCGGATGAAAAATCTCGGCGTGATCTCATTTTTGCGACGCGGTTCCATGACGTCGATACGCTGATCGCGTCGCTCAAGGACGGCGTGCTCGACTATCGCCGGCTCAACACGCTCGCCAATGTCATCCAGAACACAATCATCGTGAGCCCCGCTCTCGAGCGCTACGTTCTCGATCTTTGGAAAGCCATCCGCGAGCCGGCATCGGCCGGCATTCAGATCGCCAATGTTGATATCGGCCGCCTGATCGCGGGCGGATCGAGTCCCCGCGGCATGAGCTATCTCATTCGCGCGGCGCGTATCTCCGCTTGGCTTTCCGGTCGCGACATGGTCGTGCCGGAAGACATTCGCGACATTTTCTACGAGTGCATGGCGCATCGCATATTCCTCGCGCCCGTGTACGAGCTGAGACGCGAGGAAATCGTACGATCCTTGATCGCCGATGTCTTTGCCAAGGTTCCGGCGCCATGAACGATGAGGCAAAAGATCTAGCCTATAGCATCCCATGGCGGACGAGCAGCATTCGCGTGGGTTCGCACAAAAGCTTTCTATCGGGAAGCGGCGGTTTGTTTCGCGATATCGTGCCGTTGTCGACCTTTCCCGATCCGCGGCGCATCGCCATTCGAGCGTCGCTGAGCGATCCGTTCGAACGGCTTCTTGTCCGCCGGGCCGAGCAGCCGAGCGCCATCGACATCGCCGTGCTCATCGACGTTTCTGCGTCGATGGCATTCGAGGGCAGGTGCGATAAGATCGCTCTCGCCGCGGATATCGCTCAAGCATTGGCGATCTGTGCGGGGCGCTCTGGAGATACCTTTGCGCTCTATCCGTTCGACAAGGTTCTTCGGCAGGATCTTCTGTTGCGCAAGACTTTGTCGCGGGCTGCGCACGCCGATGCTGTCGAACGCCTTCGTCAGTTCGCGCCCGATCAGGCCGGCGTTGAGGGCCTTGCGGAAGCCGGCGCTGCAATAGCCGGATCGAAGAAAATCGTTTTTCTTATTTCGGATTTCTTGTGGCCGCAGGAGGCGGCACGGACGGCGGCGGAGGCGCTTGCTTTCCACGACATCGTGCCGATCGAGATCAGGGACAGCCTCGAACTCGACGGTCTCCCCGATTGGGGTCTTCTCAATCTCAGAGATCTTGAAACCGGACGGCATCGGCTCGTGGCCATGAGACCGACCCTCAAGTCCCGGTGGCGCGCTCAGAGAAGCGACCAGCGACAGCGCATTTCCCAAGAGTTGCATACGACGTCACGCGAGACTTTCACGGTCAGCGATAAAATCGACTGGATGCGGTTCACATCGTTTCTGCTCTACGGAGCGGCCTGATGCGCAGCTGGCTCGCCATTGCATTCCTCCTTCTGAGCGTCGGAGGAAGTTCAGCTGCCATCGATGCCGTCAACGTCTATGAGCCGCGAAAGTTTGGACACTTTCTCGGCGACACGCTGGAGCGACGGGTCGAAGTCATCACAAGCGGCAGCACCGAGCTTTTCACGGCAGCGCTGCCGCGGCCGGGCGCCCTCACGTATTGGCTGGATCTCGTCTCCATCGATCATAGCGAGCGTGAAGAGGGCGGACGTAGGATTTATGATATTTACTTGAAGTACCAGATTTTCTATTCGGCGCTCGAGGCGAAACAGCTCGACATCCCGTCGTTTCCGCTGCGTTTCAAAAACCCCAACAGTGTTGCGCCCGACGGCACCGCACCCAGCGAGCCATCCGACGCTTCTCAGCCGGGCAATTATACCGCGACGGTTCCGGCGCTTCGGCTCGTGATTTCTCCCCTCCGCGACATCGTCCTCGATGATTTGATGCCGGAGAAGACCGGCGACATCTCCGACGTCATGCGGCCGGATGCCGTTCCGCAAGAGATAAACCTGGTTCCGAGGGAACGGCTGCTCTGGGCTTCTGCGGGCGCACTCGCAGCTTCAGGTCTTTTGTTGCTTTGGCATTACGCAATCTGGCCATTCGCACGCCGCGCCAAGCGTCCGTTCACGCAAGCCGATCGACAAATCCGGAGCCTTCAGTCTGCGGGAGCCGGCGACGCTCCCTATCGCGACTCTCTGCTCATTCTTCATCGCGCATTCGACCAATCCGCCGGGCGCCGGGTCTTCGCGGCGGACGTTCCGGAATTTGTCTCCCAACATCAGCGCTTTTCGAGCCTGCTGCCGAGGCTCAAGTCATTCTTTGAAAGCTCTCAGCTTTACTTCTTCTCGGACGATCGGCGTGCTGCAGAGGACCGCTTTCCAATAAGCGATTTGGCGCGGCTTGCGGCCGACCTCGCACGCGAGGAGAGGTCAGCGGCATGATCTTCACGAATCCGATTGCGCTCTACCTTCTGCCGCTCGCACTCATTCCACTCTTTCTCGGGGTGCAACGTCAGGAGCCCTATCCTTCCCTCGCCGGCTTCGAACCCGACCGGCTTTCTCGTGCGATAAGCTGGGCACTCCGGATTGCGGGTGTTGCCGCGATTGCGGCGCTTATCCTCGGCATGGCGGGGATTGCACTTCGCGAACGGAGCATCGAGCGCTTTGGCCAAGGCGCGCATATTGTTCTGCTGATCGATCGCTCGGCGAGCATGAACGACACCTTTGCCGGAAGACAGCCTAGCGGTGCGGAAGAATCCAAATCGTCGGCCGCCAAGCGGCTGATCAAGGAATTCGTCGTCGAGCGCGAGCATGACCGGTTTGGCGTTGCCGCATTTTCGACGGCTCCGATGCACGTCGTGCCGATCACCGATCATAAGGATATCGTGCTCGGTGCCATCGATGCGATTGATCGTCCAGGGCTCGCCTTCACCGATGTCGGGCGAGGCCTCGCAATGGCGCTCAGCATGATCGAAGAAGATGTGTTGCAAGGTTCGCGGGCGATCGTCCTTGTCTCCGACGGTGTGGCGGTGGTCGGACGAAAAATCCAAGATGTGCTTAGAACCGAATTCGCGCGCAGACCGGTGCATCTCTATTTCGTTTATCTGAGGACTGAGGGCTCCAACAGCATGTTTGCGGAGCCCGCCCCGGGTGTTGAGGACACGCCGCAAGCGCTGCCGGAGCGGCACCTGAACAAATTCTTCCAGAGCTTGCGCATTCCCTATCACGCCTATGAGGCCGAGAGCGCGGCAGCGATCAAGAGTGCCATCACCGACATCGGCAAGCTCGAGCAGACCCCGCTTGTCTACAACGAACGCATCCCGCAATACGATTTGTCCCGCTGGGCCTATGTGCTGGCTGCGCTGGCTCTCGGCCTTCTACTTGCGGCAAAGCTATGCGAACGCACGCTCAAGCTTCCGGGGGCGCCAAGTCATGCGGCTTAATTCGATCCTGACGTTCCTGGCTTCGCAGCGCGGCACAGCATTTTGGATACTGGCCGCTGCGAGCGTGCTGTGGTTTGGATACGCGGCTGACAGTCTGATCAGCGCCAGACGCGCAAACGACAACATCCGCCTGCTTGTCAGCCGTCACGACGTTCCAGTCGACATTAAACGCGCGCATCCGCAAGAACTGCTGGCGCGCATCGATGAGTCCGTGCGCCGCGATCATATCGATGACGCGCAATCGATTCTCAGCATCGCGGGAGATCGACTTCCTCCGTCCGTGCGCGCGTCTGCGCTCTACAATATCGCCAACAACAGGACCCTTCTGGCTTCCGAGGCTGTCCACAGAGGCGACATCGACAGCGCCACCGCAATGATCAATCTCGCGAAATCAGAATACCGGCTTGCATTGAAGCTTGATCCTGAGAACTGGGACGCGCGGCACAATCTCGATGTTGCGATGCGCGTCGTTCGCGATTTTCCTCCGGGCGACAATCCCGATCTTTCGTCGCCCGATGCGCCGAAGAAGCTGTGGACGGATCTTCCTGGCATCCCGAAGGGACTGCCATGAGCTTCATGGGCGTCAACTTCGACCGGCGCCTGCTGTTGCTGCTTGGCGCGCTGGCTGCGACGATCGTGGCGATCATCGGCATTCACGTCATTCGCAATCAGCGCATCGCCGACGTGCTCGCCGTCGTCGATATCACCGGCAGCATGAATACGCGCGACATGGGCAACCCACGCGGATCGCAGAACCGCTTGGAAGCGGCGCGCCAGGCTCTGATCGATATGATGCAGGATCTCCCGTGCCAATCGCGCCTCGGTCTCGGCATCTTTTCCGAACGGATTTCGTACCTGCTGCTCGATCCCGTTGAGATCTGCGGCAACTATGATGCTCTTGAAGGTGCCGTCTCGGGACTTGACTGGCGCATGGCCTGGCAAGGCGACAGCTTCATTGCCAAAGGGCTTTATTCTGCAATCGACATTGCATCGAGCCTGAAATCCGATCTGATCTTCCTGACCGATGGTCATGAGGCGCCGCCACTTCCGTTCACCGGGGTTCCGGAGTTCGACGGCAAGCCCGGCGCGGTGAAAGGCCTGATCGTCGGCGTCGGCGGCAGCGAAAAGACGCCAATCCCGAAGTACGACGACGAGGGCCGCCAGATCGGCGTCTACAATGAAACGGACGTTCCGCAGGACAATCGTATCGGGGCGGCGCCAAATGATGCCGAAAGCCGAGAGGGTTACAATCCGAGGAACGCTCCGTTCGGCGCCTTGCCAGCTACCGGCGACGAACAGCTATCGTCCGTCAAGACTGCGCATCTCCAGGATCTCGCTTCGCGTACGGGTCTCGCCTATGTCGAATTGCAAAATGTCAGTGCGATAGCGCCCAAACTCTTGTCATCTACCGAACCGCGCATCGTACCGGTCAATACAGACATGGCCTATGTGCCCGCTCTATTTGCGCTTTTGTCGATGCTCGCACTTTACGCGCTGCAGCTGTTCGAACGCACACCGATGCGTCGCAGCCAAAGCCGCGCCTCCCCTCTTGTGAATTAGACCCTCAAAGGAGCATCCGTGCATGCCGATCAAGTTTCGTTTTCTTCTAGCGTTTGCGGCCTTATCGGCTTGTGCCGGAACCGCATTGGCCCACGGACCTACGCCTCAAAAGGTCGAAGAGAAGATCGCGATCTCGGCTCCGCCGGACGCCGTGTGGAAACTGATCAAGGACTTCGGAAGCATCGGCGCGTGGCACCCATCGGTCGCGAGCGCTAAAAGCGAAGGCGGTAACGCCAGCGGCGCGACCCGCACGTTTACACTCAAGAGCGGCGGCGGCGAACTCGTCGAAAGCCTCGACGACTATCAAGAGAAAGACATGTCGTACGGCTATCGGCTCGCGACCGAAAATGACGACGCTTTCCCGGCAAGCTTCTATTCCGATACGATCCAAGTTGTACCGGCGTCCGGTGGCAGCGAGGTCGTCTGGGGCTCGCGTTTCTATCGGGCGGACACCACGAACGAGCCGCCTGAAAACAAGAACGACGAAGCCGCGATCAAGGCGACGGAAGATTTCATCAAAGCCGGGCTCGCTGGCATCAAGGCGAAGGCCGAGGGCAAGGGATGAAAGCTCTCGTAGGCCTTGCCGTCGCTCTCGGGCTCAACGCTGTTGCCCTCGCGGGCGCAGCAGTAACGACCGATGCGAAGCAGAAGGTCTACGTTCTCAGCCAGGACGATGGCGTGCTTTCCGTCATCGACACCGGCGCAGATGAGATCGTCGGGAAAATCAAAATTCCGGGCAAGCCTGCATCCTTCGCAATCACCCCCGCTTTCGGCGAAGCGTTCGCGACGCTTCCCGAGAGCGGAGAGATTGCCGTCATCGATCTTCAACAGCAGAGACTTGCCCGGCGTCTCAAGATCGGTGGCCAGCCCTTTGGCATAGCAAGCGCCGGCGGCCGGCTTTTCGTTGGAGATTGGAGTGCAAACTCCGTCTCGATCGTTGATCCTCAATCGGGCGATGTCATCAAAAGAATATCGGCTGGCCGCTCACCGGCTCATCTCGTCGTTACCCGCGACGCATCACGGCTGTACGTCGCCGACCGCGAGGCAGACAGCGTCGCCGTAATCGACACGCGGCGTTTCGAGGTGCTGAAGGAAATTCCCGTCGGGCGCGCGCCTTTCGCACTCGCCTTAAGCCTCGATGAAAAGCAGCTCGTCGTCGCTAACGTCCAAGCGGCGACGCTGTCGATCATCGATACCTCTAAGCTTCAAATCGTGTCGTCGCCGGCGACACGCGCGATGCCATATGGCGTTGCGATAACGCATGACGATGCCGAGATCCTCGTCTCCAACCAACAGGGCGGGAGCATATCGGTCTTCGACGCCCGGACACATGCACCTCGTGCCGAAATCAAGGTCGGACGCTATCCCGAGGGTTTGGTTGCACTGAAGAATGGGAGCAAAGCCTATGTCGCGAACTGGTTTTCAGCGAGCGTTTCAGTGCTGGATCTCAAGACCAATGCTGAAATCAAGCGCATCATCTGTCCCGAAGGTCCACGAATGGTTTTGGCCGGTGCGACGGAGCACTAACCGCCTTCTCGTATGTATTGCGGCCGCGACAGCGCTTGCGACAACAGCCCCCTCTCCGCTTCTCGCCTCTTCAAATGGCGGATCGAACGATATCTGCTCTCCGACCAGCGTTCTCTACGAGATCGATCACAATAATCGACCGCGCCTCGAAACGATTCTCAATGATGCCAGTCGCGTCATGAACGGCGAGGCTGTGCTGTGGCGAGTCGAGAAGCAAGGAAGGCCCGACTCTTATCTTTTCGGAACGCTTCACGTCATCAATGACAGCCTCCAGGAAATCTCGCCAGCGACACGGGCAGCGATCGATCAATCGAAAATCGTCGCCGTCGAGTCCGCGGAAACATCACGGAGTGCTTACTCTGACGCGATGGCGCAAGCGGCGCCGCTCATGGTCTCCATGGACAAGGAACTTCAAAGTATCCTGGCCGAGGATGAGATCACCGTCGTCGAGAAGGCCATCACGAATGCGGGATACGCGCCGCAACTCGCTCTCGCGCTGAAGCCGTGGGTGGCCATAATGTTTCTTGCAGATTCCCCATGCCAGAAAGTGCTTCAGGAACGCGGATCGAAGTCGATGGATGCGCTCGTCGTCGATCGGGCGACCGCAAACGGCCTACCGGTCGTCGGTCTCGAGACGATGCTCGAGCAATACCGATCGCTCGCGATGATTTCGCAGAAAGTGCAGGTCGCGTGGCTGAAGGCTAGCATCGAGCTCTACCCGCGCGTCGACGACGTATCATTGACCATGGCCGAGCTCTATCGCTTCCGGCGTCTCGATGCCGTTTGGCCGCTGACGCAGGAATTGGCACCGGCCGCGGGCTTGGACGACGCGACCTTGTCATCGCTGCGGTTCGAACTTGTCGGCAAGCGCAATTTGCGAATGTTGGAAAGCGCGTTGCCTTTGTTCGACAGCGGCGGCGCGTTCGTCGCTATAGGCGCCATGCATCAAACCGGACCAGATGGACTCGTTGCCCTGCTCCGTCAGAGAGGTTTTACAGTGACGGCAGTCGAATGAGGTTCATCGTGACATTAACGCGAAGCATAGTAGCGACCGCCGTTTGCACGGCTCTGATGGTGAGCGCGGCGTCGATCGTCCCAAGCATGGCAACGTCTGCTTTTGCCGAAAAATTCTGCGGCCCGGACACTGAGAGCGGCGAGGCATCCGGCAAGACCGAGGCCGAAGCAAAAGATGCCGCTACGGCATGGTGGTCGTCGCGCGCAGGTTCGCTCGGCAAAGGCTACGAATTCTGGGACGAGGCGAAGGACAAGAACGTCAGCTGCCATCCCGGCCCGTTCGGGACCGTCAAATGCAAGGCGTCCGCAAAGCCCTGTCTGCGCGAAGGGCAGCTGCCCGACGACGGGCACAGGCAAGAACTTTAAGCGCCAGCTCTAAAGCTCGCTGTATGTTTTCGTCGATTGCATGGAGCCGAAGTAGGTCCCGGTCCAGCGCTCAACTTTTTCGGGCAGAAAAATAAAGCTCTGAACCTTGTAGACCACGCCGCCACTCATGACGGTCTGATCGTTCGCCGCGATCGCATGGGCTGGCAGAAAGAAAGCGCATGACTGCTTGCCGACGGCCTTGTTGACGGTATTGGCGGCGATCTCTTCGCTGTCACCCGCAGCTTCGCGTTGGAGGAAAGCGACTTGATGGCTCTTTGCACCGCAGAAATATCCCGAAACTCGTACGGGATCGTCAGCGCGTGCCGTGGCAAAGGTGGAAGCGATGACCGTGGCGAGAAGGCAAGAGGCGCGCCATATGTTCGTCCAATGCATCGGACATCTCCAAAGGCAGATGGTTCATGCTCGTGTGAACCCAACCTCCAAGCGTCCCTCCAACCCTTTCTTCTCGATTTCCGAAAGCGTGAGGGAAAACTCGGTAGACCTCAACTGCGGCGGAGCCACACATCCCCGTAAAAAGCCGGATGGTCACAAGAGAAAGGGGCCGCCTGATCTGCGACTTGCTTACAGGCCAGGCGGCCAAGGAAACCTATTCGACGAGAAGCAGGAAAGATTTCCCGGCGTCGGTCGTGAGTTCCTTGTCGTCGAGCGTGCCATCCCCATCAGGATCGGCCGCCTTGAACCGTGTTTCGACCAACGAGTTGTATTCCTTCTGATCGATGGTTCCGTCGCTGTCGGGATCGGCGGCCTTGATGGCGGCCGCGTCGACGCGGCCCGAAAGCTCCTTCGCGTCGAGAGTTCCGTCTTTGTCGGGGTCCAGCTTCGCGAACACGGACGCGGCCGCGGTTTTCGCCTCCTTCAGGTCAACCGTCCCGTCTTTATCGGGGTCGAGAGCACTGAGACCCGCGGAAGCCGCCAGAAGCGGGCTTGTGAAGCTAAGGCTGACGAGCCCGGTAACGACGAGGGCGGCTGCACCCAATAATTTCGATTTCATTCGAATAAACTCCTCTTGGATTGATCGCGCCGATGCGGCATGAACGTTCGCCTGCTAACGGAGGGATAAATTCCCGATACGCGGGACTCGTTGCAGGGTATCAGAGGATAATTTCCAAGCTTAAGGTGATATTTTGGAAGAAAAATCGGGAATAATTCCTATTCCCTTTTTCCGAAGGGCGTTCGGCGGCCGGATGCTGTCCATTGCTTCGACCGGTGAACTGGCGAGCTAACGCCTGGCCGTCGCCCTGCGAGGGCAAATTCAAGCAGACATCTCTTCAAAACGAAGCTTCCGCAGGTCTCGTCGGGAGTAAATCCCGTTCTTTCGGTTTTCTTTGGAATTCCATCCCGTGAGGCGAATTGCCGACCCTATGCATGCGAGTTCAGCATAAGGCGCAATATTGACGCCAAATATCTGATCTCGCGCCTCTTTCTGAAAACGCCTGATCAACAGGCGATGGCTCGATCAGGCCAGAAAGAGAACTCTGGGGAGCGTATCGCGGGGGAAGAACTTATGAAGTCATTAAAAATATGTGTCGCGACAGCAACGCTTGCGTGCCTTTCGGTACCCGGCGCCATTGCTCAGGACGCGGGAAGCACAACACCACAGCCGCCGCCCGCTGCCGGCGAAGCACAGTCTGGGCAAAAGCTTCCCGAAGTGCAGGTGATCCAGCAGCAGCAGAAACCTACGGCGAAGCCGAAAAAGGCAGCCCACGTTCCAAAGAAGCAAACTGTCCAACAGGCCGGACCGCCGCCTTCTCCCAACGTAGAGCCAGCAATCGTGGAGCAAGATGCGGTCCCAACGGCGCCGGTCTTCGCTGTGCCCGCTCCTCCATCAGACGTGAAGCTGTCGCCGCTGCCCGGCAGTGAAGTACCGATCGGCAAAGTGCCCTATGGCGTAACGGGCCTCTCATCCGCTGACATCAATCGCGATCATTCCGTCAATATGCAGGACACGCTCAACAATCGCATCCCCGGCGTGGTTGTTGACGACTTGCAGGGCAACGCATTCCAGACGGGAGTTCAGTATCGCGGCTTCGAAGCTTCACCCGTCAACGGTCTGCCGCAAGGCATCGCCGTCTATCAGAATGGCGTACGCATCAACGAAGCGTTCGGCGACACCGTCAACTGGGACTTCATTCCGGCGAACGCGATCGCCGACCTGACTGTTATGAGCAGCAACCCGATCTTCGGCCTCAATGCGATCGGCGGCGCCATCAACCTCACGATGAAAGACGGCTTCAATTTCCACGGAGCCGACGTCGATACGCGCTTTGGATCGTTCGGGCGCAAGCAGGTCAGCACGGAAGCCGGCATGCAGAGCGGCAACTGGGCCGCCTACGGCGCATTCGAAGCCATCAACGACAATGGATTTCGCGATTTCTCCGACGCCGAGGAGCGGCGCGGATATGCGGATCTCGGCGTCAAAGGTGACGGCGCAGAGTTTCACTTGAACGGGACGATCGCGAGCAGCCACGTCGGCGTGACGGCGGCAGTGCCGGAAGAACTGCTCGACTTTGGCGGGCGCACGCGCACGTTCACCTCGCCGCAGATCACTCAGAGTGACATGCAGATGGTCTCCTTGAACGGCATCGTTCAGGCGACGCCCGATACCACGGTCTCCGGCGTCGGTTATTATCGCCACTTCAAGCAGAGCCACATCGACGGCAACATCTCGGAATTTGAACCTTGCACCGTCCCGGGGGGTGCCGGCGTCATCGGCACTTCGCTTTGCACGGAGGACGGGGCTCCTCTCTATGCGCTCGGCGGGGCCGGAGGTCTCACCGGCATAACACTTCCCGACGGCGTGCTTGGGTCGATCGACAAGACAGGACAGAACACCGACGGTTACGGATTCTCCTTGCAGGCTGTGAACAAGGCAAACCTCTTCGGCCACCGCAACCAGTTCATCATCGGCACCAGCTACGATCATGGTCACGTTGCTTACCGGGCGTCGAGCGAGCTCGGGACCTTCCTGCCGAAATACGTGGTTAAAGGAACGGGTCAGACGCTGTCTGGAGATTCAAACCTACCTGAGGAATGCGATGACGGCGATCCGGCGCCCTGCCCTTATACGGACGCCACCAGCGTTACGCCGCGATCGCTGACCACGCTCAACGACTATGTTGGCATCTACGCGCTCGATGCCTTCGACGTCACGGATCGGTTGACGGTTACGGTGGGCGGCCGCTTCAACTATGCGCGCGTCGAGATCATAAATACCGGCGAGCCGTCGCTCGATGCGCTCGACGGCGTAAACACGTATAACCGGTTCAATCCTTCGGCCGGATTCACCTACAAGATCAATCCCAACCTCTCGTTCTACGGCGGCTATTCGGAGGCTAACCGCGCCGCTACGGCGTCCGAAATTGCCTGCTCGGATCCGGATAACCCTTGCATCATCGAAAGCGCACTGGCTTCCGACCCACCTCTTAAGCAGGTCGTGACGCGGACCTGGGAACTCGGTTTCCGCGGCGAGCACAACTACTGGACGGGCGAGAAGTTGAACTGGAGTCTCGGCTGGTTCCGAGCGCTCAACTCCGATGACATCATCCAAATCGCCGACTCACAGCAAGGCCGCGGATATTTCGCCAACGCGGGCGAAACGCAACGCCAGGGCATTGAAGCGAGTGTCGACTACCGATCGCGGCGGCTTTTCGCCTACGCTAGCTACGCCTACGTCGATGCGACCTTCCAATCGACGAACATCATTCCGTCGGAAAACAATCCGCATGAGGAAACGCCCTGCCCTGTGGATGCTAGCCAGATCGATCCAGACGATGAGGTTCCCACTTGCCTCACCATCCGGCCCGGCAACCGCATGCCTGGCGTTCCGCGCCATCGCTTCAAAGCCGGCTTCGACTATAAGCTGACGCCCAAGTGGACCTTCGGCTCGGACCTGATCGCAGCGAGCGACCAGATCTTCTACGGCGATGAAGGCAACCATGACCGGCCGCTGCCAGGCTACGTCAAGGTCAACCTACATACGTCCTACGACATCACCAACCACATCCAGGTCTACGGACTGATCGAAAACCTGTTCGATCAGCAGTACGGCGTCTACGGTACATACTTCAATACTGAGCTGGCTCAAGAAGCTGGACCCGGTGACGGTGGTTCAGGTGGGCCTGATCCGTCTCTCAAAGGCTTGAAATATGATCCGGACAACGCGCGGACGATCACACCAGCCATTCCCTTCGCCGCCTATGGCGGCGTGAAGGTCAGGTTCTGATCGCAGATAGCAGACGCCGGCTTCGGCGGGCGTCTCGATCGCATTCTGTCAATCGAGTACACCCGTCCCTCGATTGCGTAGCGAGCGGTGGCTCAGAAATGAGCCACCGCTCTTTTTTCATGCGAAGACGAGGAGATGAGCTGGCAAAGGCGCCTATTTGGCATCCGGCTTGACTGCGACGCCCCACGGAAGGCGCCCGACGCGAACGGACTTTTCGGCCTTGAGCGTCGCCACATCGATAACCGTCACGTCGTTGGTCATGCCGTTGGCGACATAAAGCTTTGTACCGTCCGGCTTCAAGGCGAGATGCCAAGGCCGCTGCCCGACCAGGATATAGCTTTTGATTTCATGCGTCGCCGCGTCGACGACGGCGACCCTGTTTGACGGCCCGAGGGCAACGAACGCCGTCTTGCCGTCGAACGTAAATCTAATGCCTATAGGCTGCATCAGTTCGGGGCGAATGCCGGGCACGTCGAACGTGAGCTTCTTTTTGATCTGGAACGACTTTGTGTCGATGATGGAGACCGTGCCGCCGACCTCCGCCGACACCCAGACCTCGCTGCCGTCTTTGGTGAATGTCGCTTCCCTCGGCCGGGTATCAACCAGAATATTGGCCAAGACCTGATTGGTCTTCGCATCGATAACGTGCGCCATGCTCGTCTGTTCGGAGGTATTCACGACAAGGCTATCATCCGGCGAGACAGCCATGCCCTCCGGCTCGACCCCGACGGGAATCTCGGTGATCGCTTGTCCGGTAGACCGGTCCATGACGGTGACCAGCCCGTCGTCCTCGTTCGCGACGTAGATACGATCGCCCTTATGATTGATGTCAAGAAGCTCCGGGTCGGGGCCGGACGCCGGATAGGATTTCGTAACCTCCAGCTTGTCGGTGTCGATGACATCGAGGCGGTTGTCGTCGCCGACGCACACGATCAGCTCTTTGTAATCCGGCGTGATGACGATACCGCGCGGCCGCTTGCCTGTCGGAATACTCTTGATGATCTCGAGCGTCTCACTGTCGATGACCGTCACGGTGTTATCGCGTTCGTTTGAGACGAAGATCTTATCGGCGAAGGCGGATGGCGCGGCGCTCAACAGGAGCGTGGCGCACAACGCCCGCGTCGCAGCTCTGTTCATTGTCGTCATCCTCCAATGCGTTGATCAATTCAATCTGGAATCTTGCAAGCTGTTTCCGGCGCATCGACGCCGAGCGTGTCCGTCAGATGCTTTTGGTGCAGGAAACCTTCCTGCGGAGACATCGAGACAAGAGAGCGTGGTCCAGTCAGGATGATGGGTTGACGAAGTTGCCTGTCCCACGAGCGGAACGACATGCCCTGCCCCTTGAAGCCTGCTACCTGAAAGTCTTTCGACAACAAATACGCGCGCAGACTAGAGCTGTCGGCCTTCCCGCTGCGCGTCGCCGCCTCGCCAAAAACACGCGCGGCGAGCCACGCCATGTAATCGCGCTCCGTCATCTGCCTTTTGGCCATAGCAAGAAATCGGTTTTGAAGCTGAACACCGCCGTATTGCTCGTAGGAGCGATGCCATGCGACGGCAACGAGCCCGTGCGTGCCAGCGACGGGCTTCGGAACCGAGGTTCGCCAGAGCAGATACTCTCCAAACGTCTCATCGGTATCGGCGGCGAAAACGATGTCGTGCGGCGGCGGAGACTGCGTCAACATCGGTATTTGCGCTTGGATCTGCTGGTGTCCGGTTTCAGAGCGCCGGTTGCCGGGATCGAATGTGATCGTTCTCTCTTCGGCAATCGTGCTGCCGAATTTCTTCGCCGCGCGTTTCATGGCATTGGCGTAGTCGATGTCCTTCTTGGCAGTACCTCGCAGCAGGAACCAAGTGTTCCACCGCTTCCACGCCATGTATTGCGCCAGGGCGTCTGCGCGCATGGCCCAGCTCGGCGCGACGTGGAAGACATTGTGCCGGCAATTTACGCCTCTGAGATCATCGTCGCTCGTGCGCACGTTGATGATGATGGCGTCACGTGCTTCGGGAAGATCTGCGATGCGGAGAAGATCCTCCGGTTCCAGATCGGCTACAACGAGATGCGTCGACTGCAGCAACGCTTTGGCATCCGCGACGACGTCGCCGTCCTTCGGCGTAATCTTTTCATCTAGATGGTAGGACTGACCGAGAAAACGGCCGGTCGCGAGATTGTCGCTGACGCCAAGCCGTGCACCCTGAACGCCTCGATCAGTTATCACCGGCTCGAGCAGCGAGACAGGCAGCGGCTCCGGATAGTCGCGACCGAGGTATCCGATCTCGACTTGGCTTGGGGTCGCTGGGGGTGAATTTGCGCCGGCCGCAAACGCCAAAAAGAAGGGCAGCAGGCAGATAAAACGTCGAGCTCTCGCTTTCACAGACTGTCACTGAGTTGTCTTGGCTTCGTTGGCCGGCTTCCCGGTCCCCGAGCCAGTAAGAAACTTCAACGCGCCGGCTGCCGCTTCATTGCCCGCGCCGGACGCTATGTCGAGGGCGGTTTTTCCCGCGACGGATTTCATTTTTGGATCAGCCCCCGATCTAAGGAGGAGCCCAATCATCGGCGCGTTGTTCTGCCCGGCAGCGATCATCAGAGCCGTCACGCCATCGGTGGAAGCGGAGTTGACGTCCGCACCACGTTTGATGAGCTCCTCGGCGAGTACGAGGGGCGTAGGTCCGTGAGCAAGCTGATTGAGACGCTGTTGTGGCTGTAGCTGCGTTGCGCAAACCATTAGCGGCGTCAGCTTCTCGGGGCCGCCCGCTGCGTTGACCTTAGCTCCGGCATCGATGAGAGCCTTGGCGGCAAAAAATTTGCCGTCTGAAAGAGCGACTTCAAGCGCCGTGTAGCCTTTCTCCGTGCCCCTTTCGATTTCAGCGCCGCGTTTCGCAAGCAGCTCAACTGACGGCACGTGATTGACGTTGATCGCGTGCCGCAGCGCGGTCATGCCGTCACTGTCCTGCGCGTCGACCTTAGCCCCCGCATCGAGGAGAATCTCCATAAGGTCCGTTCTGCGGATGCTTGCTGCGGAGCCAAGAGGCAAGGCGCCAAGTTGATCCCGCTTGTTGACGTCGGCGCCCTTCTCGATGAGGAACTTCAGGCGCTCGGCGTCCGCGCCGACGATGGCATTCATCAGCTCGACATTGACGTCGACCCCATCTTTGAGCCACGCCTCGAGACGCTGGCGCGTGACGATCTGGTCGGGTGACGCATCAGAACCGCGCCTTCTGGTCTCCTGAACTTTGAGATAGCGATCTTCGTAAGCTGCGCCCTGGGTCTCCTGAATGACACCGTGGGACGGCAGGTTGCCCTCGACGACGCAGTTCGAGCACTGGACAAGCGGCACGCCGTAGTCTTCGAGAATCTTGGCGATCTCGTCTTTCGAGTCCTCCATCGCCATGTCGATCTTGAGCTTTAGAACGACGTCGGTGTTCTGCACACCCCACCCCAGCGAGAACTCGAGCGGTATTGTGTCGACCATCATATTGACCGGCTGGATCGTGAGCGGCGCACCGTTCTTTTTCAACCAGCCGGCAAACGGCCCCCAGACCGCGGCAATATCTATCTTCTTGTCAACGACGCGCTGCACCTGACGCCAGGGCTGCTGCTCTGGTTCCAAATCGGCGTCAACGCTGACGATTTGGAGGTCGACATTTTCCTTGATGCCGTGATCGGCCAGAACATCGCGCATCGCGGAATGCTGGAAGACACCGACCTTTAATTGATGGAGCGCCGGGTCATCCATACTTTTTATATTGATCCCGCTATCGGCTCGATAAGCGAGTACGTACGTGGTGCGGTAGAGTGGCACCGTTGTCAGCAGATTGGGATAATCTGTCGGCATGCCCAACAGAACTTGGCATTCGTTGTTGTCGAATGTCTCGCGCGTCAGACCGCGTTCGATATAGGGGCGCCAGAAGAACGTGATGTCGACCCCAAGCTTACGTCCTATCACGTTGGCAATCTTATTTTCGTAGCCTTCCTCTTTGTTGTTGGAGAGCGGCATGTTGCCGGGATCGGCACAAGCGACGAGGCGCGTCACCTTCAAATTCTTTGCTTCTTCTTTGGCCGCAGATAGCTCGGCGGAAGTCAGCTGATCGAACGGCTTGGATTTGAGATAGCTCAAGTCTCGGCAGAAGCCAGGTGTTGCCGTTGCCGCGAGCACCGCATTGATAAGAAGAAGCTTCAGGCCACGCATTAATTCTTTGACCTTTTATTGCATTGAATTCGGGTTCAGGCAGCGAAGTCCGTTTAACCGCCTGCCGCGCACAAATTGGTATGTGAAACGGAAATGGCGTCCGGCCTCTTCGAGGTCCGGACGCCGGCTGTGCAGTCACATCATCCTTACGGATAGACGCGGAACGTCGAGAGCACACCGCCCTGCGGGATCTTGTCGAGGCCAGCGGCTTTCGCCATGGCCGTCGCGCCGATCGCGCCGAACTTGTCGTCCATGTCGAGACCCGCGGTGACCGGGATACCGATCCAGCCACCGAGTCCCTGGAAGACCGAGATGTACTCCTTGTCGCCGACTTTCCAGGCGATCGGGTTGCCGATGATGCCGGAAGCAAGCTTGCGCTCCCAAAGCACCTTGCCGGTGTTCCGATCGACGGCGCGGAAGTGACCGCTGTTCGAACCGTAGAACATCAGGCCGCCGTCGGTATTGAGGGTACCGGACCAGTTCGGATAGGGGTCAGGAATTTCCCAGTCAGCGGTGCCGCTCACGATATCGAACTTCTTGATCTTGCCGGTGACGCCAGGCTTCTCCGGATACATGTAGACGTTGGCGAAGACGTACACAGTGCCCTGTTGGGTATGCGTGCGATCCTGCGGTTCGTCTTCCATGCACCAGTTGTTCGTCGGGCAGTAGAACTTGTTCGGTTCTTTCGGATCGACCGAGCACGGCTGTTGGTCCTTGCCACCCATCGCCGACGGGCAAGCCTGGACGTTGCGGTGACGCTCGAACGGCGAGTGCTCATAGACCTTGATCGGACGGCCGGTCTTGAGATCAACCTTCTCGGCCCAGTTCACGGTCACGAACTTGTTGGCACGCAGCAGCGTACCGTCGTCGCGATTGAGAACATAGTTGAAGCCGTTACGGTCGAAGTGAACGAGGACGTCCTGCTTCTTGCCATCGACGTCGAGGTTATCGACGAGGATGTTCTCGTTGACGCCGTCATAGTCCCACTGATCGAACGGTGTCATCTGGTAGGCCCAGGCGACCGAGCCATCTTCAACGTGGCGGGCGAAAATGGTCATCGACCACTTATTGTCCCACTTGCCGTTGTTGCACTCGTCATGGGTCTTGGCGCCGCAGCGATAAGACGGGCTCCAGTGGCCGGGGTTGCCGGTTGACCAGTAGACGAGCTTTCTCTTGGGATCGTAGCTGCCCCATGCCCAATACGAGCCGCCGCCGATTTTCCACTCGCCGCCGTTCGTCGCCGGATAGCTCGAAACGCCGATGTCGGAACCGGCCGTGCCGTACTCAGGGTGCGCTTTGTTGGTGTCTTTCGTCAGGCACACGTCCTTGTCCGGACCGTTCGAATGGCACTTCCACACGACCTTGCCGGTCTTGAGGTCGTACGCCGTCAGACGTCCGCGCGCTGCGAATTCGTCGCCGCCGAAACCGGCAATGACGAGGTTCTCAGCAATCAGCGTAGGACCGGTGATCGTTTCACCTTTTTCCGGATACGCATGCTTGACGACCCACACTTCCTTGCCCGTTGATGCGTCGAGAGCGATCACGAAGCCATCGAGCGTGTGATAGATGACCTTGCCATCAGCATAGTTGACGCCGCGATGAACGGTGTCGCAGCAAGCGCGCGGCACTGCGGTTTCGTCGCGATCTGTTTTCTTGACGTAGTTCCAGACCTGGACGGGATTGTCCGGGTCCGTCAAATCAAGCGCCTGCAAGATGTTGCACTGGGCCATGTTCGGGCAGCCCGACGAAAAGTACATCATCGGTTTGCCGTCATGAATGACGACGATCGGCTGGCCTTCATGTCCGCGCAGTGCGCCGGTCGATTGCGACCAAGCGAGCTGAAGCTTGTCGACGTTGCCGGTATTGATGTCGGAAAGATCCGAGTGGCGCGTCAGCTGATTGTCGCGGCCGGGCGCCGGCCACAAATTCGGGTTCTTCGCCTCTTGTTCAATCTGCTCGTTGGCAAAAGTTGGCGCAACTGCAGTGCCGCACAGGAGCGCCACCGCAAGCCCGCCCGCCAACAGGAACGATTTCCTGAAGCTCATGGGTTTTCCTCTCCATCCTTTTCGACACAGACGCTTGCCTCGCCACCGTGCCTTTCGACGCCGGTTCGCTTCGAATTTGCGGCCACACAAGCAATAGCAATCGGCATTGCATCTTTTTGGGCGCCAGGCAGGTACGCGCTCAACACGCGCAACTTTTCCCGACAAAAGAGCGGAGGATGGTGTGAACATCTGGAGGACCGGATCTTCACTCCAACCTGCCGCAAGCGTGGCAGCCAGACACTAGGTGTCAGATCCCCAGCCCACCACGGGATGACTTCCCGATGTTTTTTGGCTGCATTCCCATTGCGATCGGGATTGATCGGTTGAAGTGCGCTTCTAGTTCTTGCGCATTTCAAGCGCCATTCTGATGAGATCGGCGGTTCTCTCGACAGCGAGCTTGTTCTTCATCAGGCTGCACGCATTGGCGACCGTCTTGTAGGCGACGTTAAGGGTCGATGCGATCGCGGAAAGGCTCTTGCCCTCGCCGAGCAACCGCAGAATTTCGATTTCGCGCATGGTCAACCGCTCGAGAAGATCGCCATCGCCGGAAAACTGTTTCATAGCGAGATCCGTCGCAATTTCCCGCTCTACGTAGCGCTTGCCTTCGGCGACGCGCAGCACTGCGGTTACGAGTTCCTCGGCGGACGCACCTTTCGAAATGTAACCCCGAGCGCCTGCCTGCACCGCGCGCGCGGCATAGATTGCTTCGGCATGCATGCTGAGCATCAGGACTTTGGCGTTAGGATTCTCGATAAGAAAGCGCTTCAGGAGTTCGAGGCCGCTCGATCCAGCGAGACTGATGTCAAGCACAACGACATCGGGGCTCTGCTGGCGAAACACGGTCAGCGCTTCATAACTCGTCGCCGCCTCGTAGATGTCCGCACTCGGGATCGCGGAGAGGAGGCGGCGGACGCCCTGGCGGACAAGAACGTGGTCATCGACCAACAAGATCTTCATCATATCCCCGTTCCTGTTCTCAAGGATTCAGATGTGTTCGCTTCAATTGCGAAATAAGGGAATTGGGCTTCGACCATAGTGCCGCTGCCGTCCGGACGATTTCTGATGCTGAATGTGCCGTTGCGCGAGGCAACCCGCTCGCGCATGCCCGTTAGTCCGTGTCCCGAGCGGCTGGATTTCAGACCGCCGCCATCATCGACGACACACACGCGGATTCTGTTGCCTTCGAAAGCAACCGTGGCATCGATCGCCGACGTATTGCCGTGGCGAACAGCATTGCTCATGCTCTCTTGAATGATGCGGTACACGACGGAATCGAGGTCGGCTCCTACGCCGCCATCCGGAATGATCGTATGGACCTTCAAGCCCGGATGCCGGGAGGTCCAGAATTCAACCAACCGCTGGACAGCCGCTTCAAGTCCAAGGTCTTCGACCGTTCCTGTTCTCAGCCGTCCGAGAATTTGGAGGACGCGCTTCTGACTTAGGCCCACCGCCTCGCGAATGGAATCGAGGCGCTCGAGCACGTCGCGGTTTGCGCTGTCACCGAGCGCTTTCTGCACCGCCGCCGCGTCGAGACCGACTGAAAACAGGAGTGGCCCGATCTCGTCATGAAGATCGCGAGCCAGCTCTGCCCGCTCTTCGTCCTGCACAGTCGACAGCTGCTCTTCAAGCAGCGTTTTTGAGGCCTCGGCCTGCTCCAGCTGACCCACCATGTGGTTGAAGCCGCTCGTAACTGCCCGGAGATCGCGAGGGCCGCTTTCGACGAGCCGCAAACTGAAATCTCGCTTCGCCACTCGCGCAATGGCGTTGCGCAATTGATCGAGCGGTTTCAATTCCCGCTCGACGGTCCAGTAGATCAGCGCCGAAACGAGACCCGCAAGAATCCCTGCGAGGAGCAAACTGTTTCCAAGATCTTCCCAAACCTCCTGCACCTCGTTGCGGGGTTCCGCCTCGATCAAAAACGCAGAATAGCCCTGAACATTCGGCGGCGTCGGAACCCGTGCAGATTCGGGCGAACCGCCGAGCAGTTTGTAAAACCAGGACGGAGCTGGGTCTGCGGGCGTTTCAAGGTGCGATTGCACGACCCGGCCTCCGTCCATGTCGAGAAGCGACACCCGCAAATGGCGTCCGTTGTTAAATTGCTCGATGATGCCGCTCAGCTTCTGATACGGGTTCGGAGATCCCTTGAGGCCGTTCACGCCATCCTCCAGCACCTGTTCGCCGACCACGAACGCGGAATGCAGCTCGGTCTCTATCTTCGCCGCGGCGCGCCAGTAGGACATGAACGCGCCGATCAGCAGGCTTAGGGCCAGCACGAGCGCGACGTTCAACAGAAGCCTTTGACGGAGCGACATGGCGCAAACATCAGGGTTTGATGACAAGGCCCCATGGGAGGCGGCCAACGGGTATGGATTTCTCCGCTTTCAAGCTGGCGACATCGATTACGGTGACGTCGTTCGAGAGGCCATTGGCGGTGAACAGTTTCGTATGATCGGAATTGAAGTCCATATGCCAGGGGCGCTGGCCCACGAGGATCAAGCTCAACGTCTTGTATGTGGCCGTGTCGATGACTGCGATGCGATTGGCCCGACCTAGGGCGACGAACGCCCGCTTGCCGTCGGGAGTGAACTGCACGCCCATGGGCTGAATGAGCTCCGGCCGGACGCCCGGAATGTCGAACGTCAGTCTTTGCTTGATCTTGCGTTGCTCAGCATCGATCACCGATACGGTGCCGCCGACTTCCGCCGTAACCCAAACCTCTTTTCCACCGGGCGTATAGCGGGCGACGCGCGGACGCGTATCGACGAGCACGTTGGCGACAACTGTCATCGATTTGATATCGATGAAATGCGCCATGCTGGTCGATTCCGAGGTCGCGACCACGATGGCGTCATCGGGAGACACCGCCATGCCTTCGGGCTCGACGCCGATCTGAATCTCTCCGCGTACGGACCCATCGGCGGCGCTGATAACGGTCACCATGCCGTCGTCTTCATTGGCGATGTAAATGAATTTGCCGGCGTGATCGATATCGAGAAGCTCCGGGTCGGGGCCTGACGTCTCGTGTGTGCTGGTGATTTCGAATGTCGTCGTATCCATCACGTCGAGGCGATTGTCGTCACCTGCACAGATGAAAAGCGTTTTGTAATCCGGCGACAGCACCATCCCGCGGGGGCGCTTTCCGACGGGCACGGTCTTGACCACTTTCAGCGTACCCGTGTCGAGCACCGTAATGGTGTTGTCTTTCTCGTTGCTGATGAATGCGGTGCCGGCGAGTGCCGGGTGGGCAATCCAGAACGAAACAAGCGCCAATTTCCAACCTAATCGCATCATTCAACGCCTATGATCGTTGCTCTTAGTTTCGCTGCCGGCATTTCGATTCCGGCTCGTCATAGCCGAGCGTGTCGGTGAGGTACTTCGGGTGCAGGAAGCCTTCCTGCGGCGATATCGAAACAAGTGCCCGCGGCCCTGCCAGCAGGATCGGCTGGCGCAATTGACGGTCCCACCGGCGAAAATTCATGCCTTGCGATTTGAAGCCAGCGACCTCGAATTTGTCCGACAGCAAATATGACCGGAGCACGGCTAGCTCGGCTGAGTCCGTGCGCGTCACCGCTTCGCCGAAGGTGCGCACGGCGAGCCAGGCGGAATAATCGCGCTCCGTCATGACGCGGCCGGTCTTGCGTTCGAACCGGTTCTGCATCTGCGTGGCGGCACTTTCCTCGTAGGAGCGATGCCATGAGGCGGCGGTGAGGCCGTGCGTGCCCGCAACGGGGCGCGGCTCGTAGGTATTGAACAGAAGGTAGTCGCCGAAGCTTTCCTCGACGTCTGCGACGATGATGACGTCGGCGTCGCCGAGTTCCTGCGTGAGCAGTGGCATCTGCTTCTGAATTTGCTGATGCCCGGTGTCCGTGCGGCGGGAGCCTGCCACATACGCGTAGGTCTTCTCGCCGACAATTTTTCCGCCGAAGCGCGTCGCCGCCCGGCGTACCGCTGACGCATAGTCCTTGTCCTTCGGCCTCTCGCCCGAGATCAGCGCCCACTTCCTCCATTGTTTCCAGATCAGGAACTGAGCGAGCGCGTCCGCGCGCATCGCCCAATCGGGAGGGATGTGAAAAACATTTAGCCGGCAGTCTTCGTTACGTAGCCTGTCGTCGCTCGAGCGGATGCTCAGGATAATGGCGTCTCTCGCCTCGGGTAGATCCGCGACGGCAAGAAGATCGGCCGGTTCGAGATCCGCGACGATCAACGAAACGCCCGACTTCAAGAGTTCAAGCGCTTTCGGCTTGATATCGTCGCCTTCAGGAACAATGGCTTCGGCGAGTGTATAGTTCTGGCCGATCAGGCGGCCAGTCATGTTGTCTTCTGCAAGTCCGACCCGCGCACCCTGTATGCCCTTATCCGTGTAGATCTTATCGATCAGGGAAAGCGGCTCGGCTTCGGCGTAGGTTTTGCCCAGGTAAGCGATTTTGATGCTGAGCGTCGCGTGCGCATCCCCTCCGGGCGGAGCGTCATCGCTCCGCACCGGACCAGAAGCACATATCAAGAATGCCGCCAACACCAACGCAAACCCTTTGGCAACATGCATTGTGCTCGCGAGGACGTACGGGGCGCTTCGCCGTTGCCGCGTCACCAAGTCCTCTTCGAGCCTTTATAAAGCGAGTGCACGAAGGCAATGATCTTCCACAGCTCGTCGTCGTCTTTGATGATTTCGCCGAACGGCGGCATCGGTCCGACTACGGCTTCCTGGCCTTTGCGGCTCAATCCATAAGTCTTCTGCAGCGACTGGCTGCCATGCGAGATCAGCCGGAAGAGGATGTCGTCGTCGCCTCCGTAGACCCAGGTTTCATTTGTGAGCGGAGGACACATGCCGCCACCGCCGCCACCGCCGTGGCAGCCGTTGCAGCTGTATGAGAAGTAGAGCTTCTTGCCTTCTTCGATTTTATCGGCCTGATCCGTGTAGGGATTTTTCATTGTCCCGATGGGATTGGCCTTGTCGACTTCGAGAGGCGGCTTATGCGTCACCTCCGTCGGCTTCCTGGCCTTGAATTCTTCGTATGCCTTGGCTGCCGCTGCTTTGGCTGCAGCCTGCGGATCATCGTCGTCATCGGCCATGACGACGTGAGCGGATGCGAACAATGCAGCTGTGCCCAGTATAAGGGCAGCGATAAATACAGATACCCAATTCCAATTTCTCACGAGCCGATCCTTCCCTGCATATTCTGATTGACCCCAAGTTCCCAACTGATTGGTTCGGTTGACGACCGAAGCCTTCCATTTAACGCGTTCGTCATTGCCGAAATTTCCCGAAATTGATTGTCCGCGCGCGGCTCAATTGCTCCGCTCCTGAGAGAGAAGGCTAAGCAAGCTGACGACCGAGGCGTTGCCATTCTGGCGCGCGAGATCGACGGCGGTCTGGCCTTGCGGCGACTTGAAATTCTGATCGGCACCAGCCTGTGCCAGCAGGCCGACGATCGGCGCATTGTTGTGCGCGGCAGCAAGGAGAAGCGCCGTCAGGCCCGAGCCCGAGACATCGTTGACCTTCGCGCCTTTTGCGATCATCGCGCGGGCCACATCGATTGGACCCGGATCGCCGGGGTTGACCTTTTCTATACGCGATACTCCGGCGCCCAATGTCAGCTCCCGGTCTTCTGTGCCGGAGATCAGCATCAACGGCGTGAGCTTGGCTTCGCCATCCGCCGTCTCGACGTTCGCACCGGAGGCGATCAGGGCGATCGCCGCCTTGTATTTGCTTTCCAGGATTGCCAGCGCAAGCGGTGTCACCCCTGCGGGTGTCCGCGCTTCGAGATCGGCACCGTGCGTTCCCAGCGCTTCGATGGCCGGCCCGGAGTTTCGCAGGACGGCGTGCTGCAACGGCGTGTAGCCGTCCCGGTCCTTTATGTTGACATCGGCTTTGCGGGCAATCAGTTCAGATATGATCTCCGGGCGCTCGTTTCGCGCCGCGATGTGCAACGGCGCGTATCCCTCGGAATCAAGCTTGTTTACATCGGCGCCCTTGTCGAGCAGGAGCGAGATGCGGTCTTTGTCATTGGCAAGAACGGCGTTCGAAAGCTCCTGGTTGATGTTGGCTCCGTCCTTGAGCCAATTTTCGAGGCGTTCACGCGTGACCTTCTGGTCCGGTGCGATCGCGACGGGCGCAGGGCTCGTATCCACAATGGGCTTCGTATAAATGCCGTGAGACGGAAGATCCCCGGCGACGAAGCAACGGCTGCACTGTACGAGCGGCACGCCATAGTCCCGCAGTATCTTTTCGATCTCGGCCTTCTTCGCTTCCAGCGCCAAATCGAATTTATACTTGAGGATCCAATCGATCTTCCGGAGGCCGATCGTCAGATCGAATTCGAGCGGGACATCATCCTCGTCGAGATTGACCGGCTGGATGACGAGCGGCTCGCCCTTCATCGTCTTCAGCCAGCCGGCGAATGGTCCCCAAACCGCCGCGACGTCGAGTTTGCCGTCGATGACATCTTGCACTTGCCGCCAAGGCTGAGCAGCGGGATCGAGATCGGAATTGTGGCTCAAGACGTGCAGGCTGACATTGCTGCGTATGCCGCGCTCGGCCAGCGCCATGCGAATGCCGGACGTCTGAAACGTGCCAATGGAAAGCTTCTGCAGTTGCGGATCGTCGAGGTTCTTGATCTTCAGGCCGCGATCGCTGCGATAGGCGAGGACATACGTTGTCCGATAGATCGGCTCCGTCGTCAGGACGCGTTCGAAGCCGACCGGGAGATCGAGCAGGACATCACAGTCGCCAGATTCAAACGTTTGCCGGGTAATTCCGCGTTCGAGATAGGGGCGCCAGAAATAGGTCACCGATGTGCCCATTTCAGCGGCGACGAGCTCAATGATTTTGTTTTCGAACCCTGCGCGATTGATATCCGAGAGCGGCAAGTTGCCCGGATCGCCGCAGACCTGAAGCGCCGGAATCCGCCGCTCCATCGCGGCCTTTTTCAGCGCGTTGTGATCGGCAGATGTCAGAGGTATCTGAGCTTCGAGATGGGCGAGTGCCGTCTCAAGACGAAGCTTATCTTTGTCCGCCGGAGCGTCTGCAGCAATTGCGGGCTGGCCCGCGCTATGCAGGCCGGACATCAGCAGTGCGGCCGCGAGGGCCTGTAAACGCCGCGGACGTCGCCAACTGCGATCAGAAGTCATTGAGGTGACTCTCATTTTGAAATCGCGCGCTTGCTCGGAGGCGCTCATACTGACGACGGCGCCCGGCGAGGAATTCGCCGAGCGCCATTCGACTTCTCTGCGTAGCGACGGACTATTCCATCACCCGGAACGTGAAGAGCGTTCCGGCCTGGGGAATCTTGTCGAGGTTTGCAGCTTTGGTCATGGCTGTGGCGCCGATCGCACCGAACTTGTCGTTGAGATCGAGGCCTGCGGTGACGGGAACGCCGATCCATCCGCCAATACCCGACAGGATCGAGACATACTGCTTGTCTTTGATCTTGTAGGTGATCGGATTGCCGATGATGCCCGAGGCCAGCTTGCGGTCCCAGAGGACCTTGCCGGACTTGCGATCGACCGCACGGAAATCACCGCCAAGCGAGCCGTAGAACATCAGGCCGCCCGACGTGTTCAGCGTGCCGCCCCAGTTCGGATACTGGTCCGGAATTTCCCAATCGGTCTCGCCGGTCAAGACGTCGAACTTCTTGATCTTGCCGGTGACGCCAGGCTTCTCCGGGAACATGTAGACGTTAGCGAACACATAGACCGTGCCCTGTTGCGTGTGGCTGCGTTCCTGCGGCTCAAGCTCCATGCACCAGTTGTTCGTGGGGCAGTAGAACTTGTTGGGCTCTGCCGGATCGACCGAGCACGGCTGCTGGTCCTTGCCGCCCATCGCCGACGGGCAGGCATTGACGTTGCGGCCACGTTCGAGCGGCGAGTGCTCGCGCACCTTCACCGGACGGCCTGTCTTGAGGTCGATCTTCTCGGCCCAATTCACGGTCACGTACTTATTGGCGCGGAGCAGCGTGCCGTCGGTACGGTCGAGAACGTAGTTGAAGCCGTTGCGATCGAAGTGGACGAGCGTCTTGCGGTCTTTACCGTCGACGTTCATGTCGACGAGAATGTTCTCGTTGACGCCGTCATAGTCCCACTGATCGAACGGGGTCATTTGGTAAGCGAAGACCGCTTCACCCGTATCGACCTTACGCCCGAAGATGGTCATCGACCATTTGTTGTCGAACTCACCCGTGTTGCATTCCTCGTGCGTTTTCTTGGCGCAACGATAAGCGGGGCTCCACAGGCCAGGGTTGCCTGTCGAGTAGTAGACCATCTTCAGTTCCGGGTCGTAGCTGAACCAGCCCCACGCCGAACCGCCACCGATCTTCCAATCGTCGCCGACGTGCGTATGGATACCGAGATCCTTGCCCGCCGTGCCGTAATGGGGATTTGCCTTGTTGGTATCGGCGGTCAGGCAGACGTCCTTGTCGGAGCCTGTCGAGTAGCATTTCCAGACCTGCTTTCCGGTCTTCAGGTCATAGGCGTTGACACGGCCGCGGGCCGCGAACTCGTCACCGCCGAAACCGATGATGACAAGACCGTCGGCGATAAGCGGCGCGTTGGTGATCGTCTCTCCCTTTTCCGGCCACGCATGCTTGACGACCCAGACTTCCTTGCCTGTCTGGGCGTCCAGAGCGATGAGGAAGCCGTCGAGCGTGCCAAACACGACCTTTCCGTCGCCGTAGGCCGGGCCGCGGTTGACCGTATCGCAGCAGGCGCGCGGCACGGCAGTTTCGTCGCGGTCCGTCTGCTTCACATAGTTCCAGATCTGCTTCGGATGGTCGGGATCGGAAAGATCGAGACCCTGCACGATATTGCACTTCGACATCTCAGGGCAGCCGGAGACGAAGAACATCATTGGCTTGCCGCCGACGTCTTCGATCACCACGGGCTGACCTTCGTGGCCACGAAGCGCGCCGGTCGATTGCGACCAGACCATCTGAAGCTTCGAGACGTTGTCGGTGTTGATGTCCTTAAGCGGGCTGTGACGGGTCAAGGCGTTGTCACGGCCCGGCGCAGCCCACTCGTTGGGATTGGCCGCGCGGTGCGCAACTTCATCGTCGGCAACCGCTGGCAGGGCAAACCCGATCAGCGTCGCCAAGATGCCGCCCGCAAGATAACGGAGCGATCTCATTTTCATTGTGCTTCCTCCTAGCCTCTTATTTTCACCGCGCTCCGCCTTCGCCGATCGCGGACGGCTCTTTCCGGCTTCGCGGCAAGCAAAGAAACTTCGTTCCGTGAACCTGCTGGTTGCGGATTGGGAAACAACGAAGTGATTTCGCTAACTGCGTGCGTCGGGTCTTTTTTCAGCTGCCCAGCTTGACGCGAGACAACTCGCTGTACTTCAGCGTTGGGACCCTAATGTTCAAAATTTTCCGCAACCATGGGAGTTGTTCCTAGGGCATACAGGAAGACTTCCTCTTCACACGGATGTGATGTTATCACGACGCCTAGAGATCATTTTCGACCGCGGAAGCCGTCTCTACTCATGCCATCGGGCGAAGGACCGCCTCTAAAAAAAATTGGCGCCGAGCGGGAGGACGGGAGGAAACCGCTCGGCGCCTTTCATCGTGGCATTTGCAATATGCCGACAGGCTTCGACATTCCGCCACGGGCAATTCTCCCGAATTCCATGCCTCAAAATCCCGGGAGCGCAATTTGAGTTCAACTGCTTGTGAGAGTCGCGCTTTAAGGCGCTATGACGAGCGCCGCAAGTTTGTCTGCCAGGACGTCCATATCGTCCACGCCGTCGCTATTCGTCAGCAGAGTAACCGACACCCAATGGTCGATGCGAGGGCGCACGATCAAATTGAAGGCGGTGTACCCCGAGACGGTACCGCTGTGAAAATAACGATCCACGCCATCCTTGTGCGTGATGAACCAACCCGCGCCGTAGTACGTCCAGACGTCGACGCGGGCCGAATCCGAGAGCATGACGTCACGCATGGCCGGGGTTAGCGCACGGCCCTCCATCAAGGCCTTATTCCATTTGAAGATATCGATGACGGACGACGCGACGTCGCCGCTGCCTTTTAGCCAATCGGGTTGAGAGAAGCGCGGCCTGCGGTGGTAATGAGGACTTGCCAGGCGATGGGCAAAGCTTGGAGCGCTTCCGAAGCCCGTGTCCGCGAGGCCGAGGCGCGAGAATACTTCATCCTTCAGGATGCGGTGATAGTCACGCGACACGCCATTGACCTCGACGGCTTCCATGAGCTCGGACAAGAGGAAGTAGCTTGTGTTCGAGTATTCGAACGATCCAGGAAAGCCGCTCGGCCGATAGTCTCTCATCCCATCGAGCAGGCGTGGCGCGGGCACGGCTCCCCAGGGGTCCAGTTCATGGGGCGGGCGGCGCGTGAAGTTCGGGAGGTTTGACGTCATCGACAGGAGGTGGCCGACGGTAATGGGTGGCCCCCCTTCGAGCGTCCAGCCATCCGCGACGTTGAGCAGGTTAGCGACGGGCGTGGCCGTGGTCAGCGGTGAGCCGTCACGACGGAGAACGGCGTCCTTCTCAATGAGCCGCAGAATCGCCGTGGCCGTGAACTGTTTCGTTATCGAGCCGACCATGTAGATCGTCTGCGCGGTTGCCGGACGATGCTCGTCATCCACGTCTCCAAATCCATCGGCGTAGAGCAGCGTCCCGTCCCGGCCTATTGCGACGCTCATCGCCGGGAGCGGAGGCGACTTGCCATCGGTGCCCGCCGCCATGAAGTTTTTGACCAACGCCGTCGCGGATGCCCCAAGAGATGCGGAATTCTCCTCGGCCTCTGCCGAGGCGCGCACGAGCGAGACGGCGACGGCCAGAAGCAATATCCAACGACAAGCTGCCATACGCGTCCTCAGCCCGCGGAGCGTCGTGGTGCATTGCCGGTGCGGTTCCCGGCACAATCAGGAATATTTCCTCAGTAAAACGCAGATTGCAACTGCTGGCGGAGGCGTATTCTAATCTCCGGACGTTGAGCAGACTGTCAGCCGTCGTTTTCTCGCTCGCCATTGACCGTAGAGGAAACCATGCAATCCATTTTGCGCAAATTTTCGGCGGTTCTTGCATCCATCGCGATCGGCCTTACGGCTTTTGCTTTCTTGGCAGTGGCTGACGACGATCCTTGGCCCGAAATTCAAAAAGCGCTCTTTACCGACCGGCCGGTGCAAGACGATCCGGCGAGCGTCCAAATCTTCGCGCCAAACCAGGCGGACGACGCTGCTGTCGTTCCCATTTCGATCAAAATGCCGTCGAAGGTCGCAGCTTCAGCGAAAGCCTTGACGTTGATCATCGATCGAAATCCCGTGCCCGTTGCCGCGACCTTTGCCTTTGGAAATGGCTTCAGAAGCGGAGCGGACGTCGGTGAAAGAACGATCGCAACACGCATTCGCGTCGATGCGTTCAGCCGCGTTCGTGTTGTCCTCGAGACGACGGACGGCGTGCTTCACATGGCATCGAAATTCGTCATCGGCTCGGGAGGGTGTTCGGCGCCCGCTTCAAAGGATCCGGAACAAGCACTCGCACAAATGGGAAAGGCACACCTTACGATTTTGCGCGATGATTCGAACGGCAAGGATTGGCGCGAAGCGCGCGTGATGATCAAGCACCCGAACTTCACCGGCATGCAGATGAACAAGACAACGGGTAATTACACGCCGGCCCGCTACGTCAACGCCATCGAAGTGAAGCAAGGCAAAACGCTGTTGTGGTCGATGGAAGGAGGCATCTCGATTTCGGAAGACCCCAATATCCGCTTCACGTTCGCGACCGAAAGCCCCGAGGATCTCGAGTTCAACGCCACCGATACGGCCGGAGCCAAATTCAGGGCGACGGGCTCGATATCTCCGCCTTCATGAAGGCTCCGCCTTTCGAAATCGTTTCGGCAGTCAGTGGACACGTTAAGGTCTTGCGAAGAGCCTCGACGAGTTCATCCTCCGTCTCAACCGAGAGATAGAGGCCGCCGGTTTCTTCAGCGAGGCAGCGCGCGCCGAAGACCGCTCCGAGCCCAGCGGCATCCCGATGACGATAGCCGATAACATGGATCGTCAAATCGGTTGCATCCGCTTTCAACGCCTCAGCCAGTTCACACGGCTTGCCACCGCAGGTCTCTTCGCCGTCGGTCAACAGAACAACGACCGAGGGATTGTGCCGGTAATCCAAGATATCTGCAGCATCGCGAATGGATTGCGTTAGCGGCGTCCGGCCCATTGGCTGAACCTTGTCGACCTCGGCGACGATCGTCGGTCCGGCATTGAGTTGCGGGCGAACCTTCAATTCGATGCTGTCGCATTGGTTATAGGCCCCCTCACCGTAAATGATCAGACCCATTCGGCGGGAGGGTGGAATTTCCGGAAGAATGCGGTGGAGCGCCCTTTTCACCCGCTCGATATGCGGTTCCTTTGCGGTGAGGTCCGTCGTGCCCATCGATCCGGACGCGTCGAAGACGAACATCAAATCCTTTGTGCATTCGGCTTTCTTGTCAGCCGGCTCGGCGCGCGTGGAAGGCAATCCAAGCGACATAATCAGCAGCGCGCACAACACGCTGAGGCCGCACAGCCAATGCTGGGAAATGACCCTTCCAATCATCGCATTGGACTATTGCGCCGGAAGGCGCGACAGATCCCATATCCGCGCCTTGCCGTCATAGGACGCGGTCACGACCTTGCGACCATCGGGCGAGAATTCGGCATCCTCGACCTCCATCAGGTGACCGGCAAGGGTCGCAAGAGGCGCACCGGTTTTGGCATCCCAGACGCGAGCGGTCTTGTCATGGGAGGCCGTTACGAGATGCGTTCCGTCCGGGCTGAGCGCCAGCCGCATGACGTAGCGGTCGTGCCCCGTGAACGTCGCGATGGCCGCTCCCGTCTCGACATCCCAGAGCTTCGCCGTCTTGTCAGTCGAGGCCGAATAGATCTTCGTTCCGGTGTGATCGAAGATAACTTTAAGAACCCCGCGCTGATGGCCCTCCAGCTTTCGAATAAGAGTGCCGGTATTCGCATCCCAGATGCGCACAAACTTATCGCTCGACGACGTCGCGACTTTCTTTCCGTCAGGACTGAACGCGACGCTCGTTACCATGCCGCCGTGATCGCCCAGCGTAAAGAGCAACGCTCCGGTCTTGCCATCCCAAATTCTAGCAGTCCGGTCGTTCGACGACGTCGCGATGCGCGAGGCGTCAGCGTTGAATTCAATATCGGAGATATTGCCCTCGTGGCCGGTGAGCTTCAAAAGCTCCTTGCCGCTGCCGGCATCCCAGACGCGGGCCGTCGTATCGAGGGAACCTGTTGCGATCTTTGACCCGTCCCGGCTGAAGGTGACGGCTTCCGTCATTGCCGAATGACCAACGAGTTCGCCGAGCTTGGCGCCTGTCTCCCCATTCCAGAGGCGCCCGGAGCCGTCCCGCGCGACGGTGACGATAATCTTTCCGTCGGGGCTGAAAGCGGCGTTGCGCACGCCCTGCTCGTGCCCCATCAGCGTCGCGATCTCGGCGCCGGTTTCGGCGTTCCATAGTCTGGCGGTCTTGTCACTCGACGCTGTCAGAACGCGCGTTCCGTCGGGACTGAACTGAGCCACCCAAAGATCGCTCGTGTGACCGGCCAATACGAGCTGCGGATCGGTTAAGACGACGCCGTCAGCGCGGGAATTTTCCGGCAAGAGCGCGCACATGGCGAGGACGACGAAACTCAGGCCTCTTGCGAATGACATCCGAGTCTCACCCGTCCAAATGGAAGCGACCGGAGATTGCTAACGAATAAACGGTAACGACAATGGGAATACTTCCCGAACTTTATTTCCTCTTCATCCAATCGTTGCGCATCTCCCCGGTACGGCCTTAGAGATCCGCGGCGTGCGGATGAAACACGTTTCGCCAACAACAAGCCGACTTGCCGTTCCGGAGAAACTCGATGCGTTCGACAGCCTTGCTCTTCGCCCCCCTCGCCATTCTCGCGTTTTCCGTATCCTCCGCCTCGAGCGACGACACCCAAGCGACGTTGCCTGAGCGTAAAGCCGGGCTCTGGGAGCTCAAGACCGTGATGGACGAAGGTAACGGCCCACACGACCAGACCATGAAGCTCTGCATCGATGGCCAAATGGAAAAGAACACCGTTTCCGCCAGCGTCCTCGAACACAAGGCGAACTGTTCGTCCTACGACATCAAGTCGGCGGGCGGCGCCACCGAAGTCAGTTCCGATTGCCTCTATAACGGCCGCAAGGTCATGAGCACCACGACCATGTCTGGGGACTTCAAGTCCGCATTCGAGATCAAGATCCAGAGCACGACGACCGAACCCGAGCAAAAAACACAAAGCGTCGTCGTCAAGCGGACAATCACGCAGGTTGGCAAGTATGTCGGCGAGTCGTGCGGTGATTTGAAAGCTGGCGAAGCCGAGGGGGCGGACGGAACGCGCATACTGGTTCAGTAAATATCGAGAGATGGATCGAAAATGCGTCGTCTCACCGGCATCGCTCGTGCTTGCGCGTGCGCGGCACTGCCAGCATTCGTATCAGTTGCCCTGATCCTCGCCAGCCAGCCGTCGCATGCGGGCGATGGCCTGGCCGCGGCGAAATCGATCAACGATTGTCCTGCCGCGCACTGCCCGGAGATGGTCGTCGTCCCAGCTTCACCGCCGGGTTTCGAGATCGGCTCTCCGGATGACGAGCCCGAGCGTTTGCCATCGGAGAAGCTGCATCCGGTTTCGATCGGCTCCTTCGCGATCGGCAAATATGAAGTGAGGACCGCGGAATATATGGCCTGTGTGGATGCGAAAGCCTGCCGGCCGCCGGAATGGCTCGAGCCCGGCGGCGAGCACAACATCTATACGGGCAGCGGTGTTACGTACAAAAGCATGGCGGACTACATCAAGGGCGACAATCAGCCGATCGTCGGCATTAGCTGGGACGATGCGACCTCCTACGCCGACTGGTTGTCCAAGAAGACCGGTCATCACTATCGCCTACCGTCGGAAGCAGAATGGGAATATGCGGCACGCGCAGGCAGCAAGACGGCGTACTGGTGGGGAAATGACGTCAAAAACAACGGCGAGGTGATGGCCTGCTGTCGCGGCTGCGGAAGTGAGCGCGATGGCACCGGGGCCTATCCGGTCGATAGTTTCGAGCCGAACGGCTTCGGCCTCTATAACGTCCACGGCAATGTCTGGGAGTGGGTCGCCGACTACTATTGCGACGACTACGAAACTGGTCCGAAGGACGGTTCCGCACGTCAATCAAAAAGCTGCGGCAAGGACGGTGCAATTGAAGGGTTGCGCATATTCCGGGGCGGATCATGTTTCTATGAGCCACGTCAGATGCGGGCCGCGATGCGCCTCAGAAATTGGCCGTTCTTTCGCAATCAGACGCTCGGCTTTCGAATTGCCAGAGATCTTGCACCCTGAGCGTCAGTCAAAACCCAATCACGCTCAAACAAGCTTTAGCTCGACGGCTATGCGGACCATTTCCGACGACGTACGCGCGTTGAGTTTCGTGCGCAACATCGCGCAATCAGCAGCAATGGTCTTGTATGAGACGGAAATATCGTCGGCGATTTCAGCCATGCTGCGCCCCCGGGCCAGCATCCTGAGTACGACATGCTCGCGGTCGCTGAGCAATGCCGTCGTCCCCGGCGCCCGCGATCGGATAAGCGCCATCTCCTGGATGAGGTCATCGGATATCCAGGAACCCCCACTCGCAACCGCGAGGACGGCATCTCTCAAATCGAACGGGTTGCCATTCTTGCTGACATAACTTTTTGCTCCACATTCGATTGCCTGGATAGCCAGCATCGGGGTGTCGCTCATCGAAAAGACGACGATCCGCGCGTTGGGATCCTTGGAGACAAATTCCCGCGTGAGATCGAGGCCTGAGCCATCGGGAAGATTGATGTCGACAACTGAGACGTCCGGCGCCTCGTCCTTCATCGCGACGCGTGCTGCTGACGCAGTCCGCGCCTCGATCATCGTCACTCCATCATCTTCCGAAAACAGGGCCCGACAACCGGAGATGACAATGGGATGATCCTCGACCACGAGAAGCTTCACGTCGGTTCGCGCTCACCTTGACTTCCGGACTGACTTTGGTTCTAGCGAGCGACGATCGATTATCAATGCCCATTTTTCAGGAACTTTTCCCGATCCAATTGCGAGCATTCCCATGTCCATTCAGCTGCGTCTCAATCTTGCAATCGCACTTCTTTCGGCCTTGGGGCTCTTTTGCATGATCGCTTTCATTCTCATCGATGCGAAACCGCGTATGGGCGACGAGAACGCGAGCACGATGCTTCTGACCGAGACGCTGATCCGATCTTCCCTGTTGCCGCTCAAGGATTCGCCGGACCCAAAGGCCGCGCTGCAGCGCCTTGTGGGCGAACTCAAAAATCTACGCCACGCATCGGTGTCACTGATTTCGCAAGAGGAGGCGGAACGCCCCGCGGATCAGAACGACATCGAACAATCCTGGCTCTTTGGGTACAACGGCCATCCTTTCGTACCGGTCAGGATCCCCGTCGAAGGCCGCGGTCAGATCATCGACACCATATTGATCACGCCGAAACCCAGCGATGAGTTCTCGGAGCTTCTCGAAGCCATTTTCCGGATCTTCGAATGGGGTGTGATCATCTCGACAGTGACGCTCGCTCTGACGTGGCTCATTATCGATCGCTCTCTCAGACCAATCCATGGGCTGCGCAACGCGATGCGTCGCATGGCAGACGGAGAGTTCAATCTTCGCGTTCCCGAAGAGGGACCGCCCGAAATCAAAAGCATCTGCGGGAGCCTGAACGGCTTAGCGGCCGCCTTGCAGAAGGCACGGCAGGAAAATCAGCGGCTGACGAGTAACATGATCCTGATCCAGGATCAGGAGCGCCGCGACATTGCTCGCGAGCTGCATGACGAACTCGGTCCGTACCTGTTCTCTATCCGGACCGACGGAATGCTCCTCGGCCGTGAACTCGAGCAGGCTCAACCGGATTTCAGGCGAACGCAGCGGCTGAACAACCAAATTCTAGGTCACGTCGATCTGCTCCAGCAGACAAACCGCAGGGTGCTGGAGAGATTGACGCCTCCCGGACTTTCGGAACTCGGCTTGAGCGGTGCTCTGCGTGCCATGACAGAGATGTGGCAGAGAAACGAAAATTCCGTCACGCTCGAACTTACGATCGATGGCCCTATCGATACGCTCGACGAAACTACGAAGTTGACGGTCTATCGAATCGTCCAAGAGGGTTTGACGAACGCCTTTCGGCATTCCGGCGCCTCGATCATTACCGTCGACGTATCTCTGCAGCGTGACGACGCCGTCGAAGTGAGCGTACGCGACAACGGTCGCGGACGAGTGGATTCGTCAGCAGAGGGATTTGGTTTGAAAGGGATGCGCGAGCGCGTCAGCGCACTCTCGGGTTCATTCGCATTATCCTCAACCGCTGACGGTGGGACTTTTCTGCACATTCACTTGCCGGCTGCGACTACGGCGCCGACCGAGCGCGAGACGCCGCGGCCAGGAGATCTTCTTCAAGGCGAATGACTTTTCGATCCACTCGCCGAAATGGCAGCTCGGTCACCGCTATACAGCCGACCTCTTCAGCTTTTGGGATCTTGCGCCCGTTGTGAGCGGACGGCTCTCGCCACATAGCGACTTTGCACCCTTAGAGGCGGTTGCTGCTTGGCGGTCCAAACCCGGGCAACTTACTTTGTTCGAGCTTTGCGGTGCGCTGAGGCCACTATAGGGAACAAGACTCTGCTTGCGCCTCGCCGGCCGGTAAGATCGGCATTCCATCTTTATGGATTCAATCGACATTTTTCCGACCAGCTTAGAAAGACCACGTCACCGAAAAGCGGCAAAAAAAGCGGCCCCCCGGGCGGATGCAAGACGATGATTTAGGAAAAAATCCATCAAATCGCACCATGTGGTCACGCTGTCACATCCCCAATTTTGGCTCAAAATGCGGGGAAGTTTTCCCATATCCTCGTTTTATTTCCATTCGATAGTAATTCCCAATCAGAACTAATGAGAAATTGGTCGGGCAAACAATGCATCGACCGAGTCAACATCACTAAATCCGGAACTCGGCAAAAGCCCTGACCGGAACCGCCGAAAAAAAAGAAACAGTTATTGCAGCCGGGCGCTCAGTCCGGATGGGAGGAGGAGTCGTGTCTAATTTCATCCGGAAACAGGGACTAAATCGCGGCCATTTTACTCTCGTGTCGCTGACGGCGGCTCTGGCCATGGGCGCATCGCATCAAGCGATGGCGGCGGGGGCCTGCACCGTGACCGATGCGGCGTCGGGAAGCCTCCTATGCTCGGGCGGCGTGATCTCGACTGCAATTACCGTTTACGACGCCGCTGCGCAATTTCAGCCGACGAATGGCAGCAATAGCTATACGCCAAACAACCCTGCGTTTCCTCCCGCGAGCAATCCCGGCAATCCAGGTTACAATCCCAATCCGCCGACGACGGTCATCAAGATCGATTCCACGGCATCGTTCAACTTTGTGAACCCGACGACCTCTCAGCTCGCCGACAGAGGCATCATCGCGGCAAACTTTTCAAACAACGAAAATCCCGCCGTAAACAACGTAGAAATCGACAACTACGGCTTGGTCGCGCTCTCGACCAATCAATTTGCGACGAGCCGCATGCATGCAATCGTTGCCGACAGTCAGGTCAACGATTTCGTCGTCAACAACTACAATGGCGGCGCCATCTCCGTAACGCAGACCGGCACTCCCGGCGCTCTTACCGTCACAGGTTCGACGACGTATTCAGCTCGCCAGGGCGGCGCCGCCCTGAACATCGTCTCGGCGATTTACAGCGACGACAACACCAATTCGCTGACGATCAACAACGACCATGGCGCAAACATTAGCGCGACCGGATCTTTCGCGGCTGCCGTTTACGGACGTGCCGATACGACGATAAACAATAGCGGCTTTCTCGGCAGCACGTCGTGGAGCTCAAGTGATGTTCTTTCGGCTGGCCATTGGGCAGTCGGCACCTATGCCGGTGCGGAATTCGACGCCCTTCCAGGATCTCCCAATCCGGACTCGCCCTTCTATAACGTCACCAACATTGTCAGTGGCGTAGGCCAGGTAATCGTCACGGACACTGCCGCGACGACCATCACGAACAATGCAAACGGAACCATCAAGGGCGACATTCTCGTCATGGATACCAACCCGCTGGTCACGGCGGCGGGCGGAACATCCGCGCCCAACGGCTTCTTCCTTCCGACCCCCTATGCGGCCAGCGGAACGAACTCCGGTCCCCGTGACAGCAACATCACAAACGCCGGCGAAATCGACGGCAATTTCTATTTGGGTTCTGGCACTCACGTCATTCAGAACCTCCAAGGCGCTACGATTTCGGGCAGCATCAATGTCGATCAGTGGAATAGCATCGGCTCGTTCATGACCGCTGTCGCCGGTAGCGTCAGCGGCACCTACCAGAGCACAGGCACCGGCACGGATTCCCAGGGCAACGCTTGCCCATCAGCCGGAAGCAACACCACGGATCTCAATTGCGCGAGATCTACAAACACTCTCGCTGCTTTCCACGGTGATCGCAGCTTCACGCTCGAGAACGCCGGAACCTTGAATGGCAACGTAACCGTTCGGACCGCGACCACCAATGGAGACGAGGTTACAATCGCGCCGCATATCTTTGGAAACGGCGCAACAAGCGCAGATTCCGTCGTCGATAACCGCAGCGGGTTCATCGGGGGCACTCTCAAGGTCTGGGACGGCACCAACAGCAGCCTGGAAGCGACCACGACAGTCACGCCGCTTCTCGACGCCACTGTGAAAGACGGACAATGGTACACGGTCGCGACAGGCCTTTACGGCACGTCGGCGAATACCGTGCTCGCTAATCTCAACGTCGAGGGAAGCGCCCTTCTGGATTGGTCGGCGCAGACGAACAGCACGAACGAGCTGGTCATTGGGGCAAACGTAAGAGATGCCTTCGATGTCGCGGGGATTTCAAAGCCGGGTGCGTCAACGATCAACGCCCTGATCGATGCAGGGGGAAATGATCCGACGCTGGACCGCCTCGGCGCCGCCGTTGAAACGCTTCCGACGGACGCGGCTGTCGCCAAAGCCGCGAAGCAACTGGCGCCGGAGACGAACTATGCCACGCAGCAAGCGGCGATCACACTCAACAATGCGATAGGCCAGCACATCGACACGCGCCTCGACGCCGTGGGTGGTACAGGCGCATCTCCTCAAACTGCTTTTGCGAAGCCCTATGGATTGGGCGCAAACCAGGCCGCCGATCCCAACCGCTCGAACCTCGGTGGCAGCCTCAAAGACGGCGACGACGATTTTGTAGTACCTCGCAGTGCCGCGCTCTGGGGCCAGGCGTTCGGCGCGGGCATGAACCAAAACACCATCGACAACGTCGACGGCTACAACGCTCGCCTCTATGGCATCATCGCCGGCTACGACAATTGGATCTCGCCTGGTGTCCGCATTGGCATCGCGGGCGGCTACGCGAATACCAGCATCGACGGCCAGGGCGATACTGTCCAAAACCGCACGGGCATCGACAGCTACCTGGTCGAGGCGTACGGCGCGTTGAAGAGAGACGGATGGTACGCGACGGCTCGCACCGGCTTCACCTGGCACAATTACGATACGACGCGTGTCCTGACCGTCCCTTATTCCGACGTAGCAAAGGGAAGCCATAACGGCGACCAATTCAACGCTTCGATCGAAGTCGGTGCACCAATGCAGCACGCAGGAACGATCATCACACCTGTTGCTTCGCTCACATATTCGCATCTGCATCAGGATGCCTACACGGAAGCGAGCGACGGCGGCATGGCTCTCGGTGTCGACGGCCAAGACAACAATTCCCTGGTCTCGGGCTTGGGCTTGAAGGGTCTCGTGCCGATCGCAACCGATACGGTCATCGAAGGCCGTGCCCTATGGCTCCATGAGTTCGGCGACGACGCTCAGTCAGTTACCGCGAGCTTTGCAGCGGGCGGCGGTACGTTCACGGCCGCGGGACCGGGAGTTGGCCGTGACACTGCGGACCTCGGGGTTGGAATGTTGGCTCAGATCGGACCCAACTCGGCGTTCCAGCTCAACTATGACGCCAACGTTCGCCAGGATTATCTCGCTCACGTCGGCTCGGCTCGGCTCGATATCAATTTCTAAAAGCTCCCCGTCCTGCCGGCGCTGATGATGAACTCGTTTGGTTGAAGCACTCGATGTGAGGGCACCAGATGCCAACAATTCAATCCGCGCCGGCAGCGAGCAAGGGAACTGAAAAGGGGGGACAACATGAAATTCGGTAATTTCACATCAACAGCTGCCATCGCACTCTTCGCGACTGGGCTCACTGGGCCAGCAATCGCGCAGCAAGCAACAGGGACCGCTGCATCCTCTGATTCAAAGCTGCCTGAGGTACAGGTCATCCAGGAGCAGAAAAACGCCAAACCCAAACCGGTGAAGCAAGCAAGCAAACCGAAGAAAAAGCCGACCGCTGTCGCGACGGCGCCGGCAACACCACCGCCCGCTGTGGAAACATCGGTCGAAGCTACGCCCGACGGCAAAATCTACGAAGTGGCACCAGGACCGGCTGTAGCAAAGATGTCGCCGATTAGCGGCAGCGAAATCCCGATCGCGAAGGTTCCGGGCGGCGTCAGCACTGTATCCGCTTCCGAGCTTGCGCGGACCGGCACCGAGTACGTCCCCGACGCACTGGCGGCCTACGTTCCCGGCGTGATCCTGAGTGACCTGCAGGGAAACGTGTTTCAAACGAACGTGGACTACCGCGGCTTTAATTCGTCGCCGGTCGATGGCGTGCCGCAAGGTCTCGCGGTCTACCAGAACGGCGTGCGCATCAACGAAGCGTTCGGCGACACTGTCAACTACGACTTTCTGCCGACCGTCGCCATTCAAAGCATGACCATCATGAGCGGCAACCCTGTGTATGGCTTGAATGCCATCGGCGGCGCCCTCTCGATCGATATGAAGAACGGCTTCACGTACCAGGGGCTCGAGACGGATGCCCGCTTCGGCTCCTATGGGCGCGCGCAAGGCTCCATTCAAGATGGAATGAGGTTTGGCAACTGGGCGACGTACATCGCGCTCGAGGACATTCATGACGGCGGTTATCGCGATTTCGGCGAGTCCGATATCAGACGAATGTATGCGGACCTCGGTGTCAGAGGTGATGGATCGGAGTTCCACCTGAACTTCACCGGTGCCGACAATACCGTCGGCGTCGCTGCTGCGTCACCCGTCGAGCTTCTCGATCAAGGATGGAACAAGACCTTTTCGACGCCGCAATCGACGACAAACCAAATGGAGATGGTGTCTTTGAACGGCAAGGTGCGGGCAACCGACACGTTAGATTTGTCCGGCGTTGCCTATTACCGCCACTTCAACCAGCAACACGTGGATGGAAACATTTCCAACGCTTCGCCGTGCCCCATAAACGACGGCTCGGGAAACACCGGGGCCTGTCTGCAGAGTCTCGATGGCACAGATATCCTGCTGCATGATACGGCCGGCAATGTCATCAATCTTCCAAATGGCATTTCTGGCCTCGGCGAAATCGACCGAACGTCCGTCGATTCAAACAGCTTCGGCGTTTCGGTCCAGGCCGTCGAGAAAGCCAAGCTCTTCGATCACCACAATCAGTTTCTGATCGGCGCCAGCGTCGACCATGGCAATGTCTCGTTCCAGTCATCGGCCGAACTCGGCTTCTTCCAGCCACAGTTCGTCGTCCAAGGCGGCGGCGGCTTCGTCGGCCCCGTCGCGACGGTCTGTGGGAACGATGTCGGATCCGATGGCTTTTGTACGCCCACTGCCACGACGACTTTATCGGATATACGACCAGTCAATATCTCGACCTCGAACACCTACTATGGCGCGTTTTTCTCGGACACGTTCGACGCAACTGATCGCCTATCGTTGACGGTCGGCGGCCGCTTCAACGTTGCCGATCTGCAAATTGAAGACAAAACGGGGTTGGCGCCGAATCTCAATAGTTCGCCAACCTACAGCCGTTTCAACCCGATGGCTGGCGGCACCTACAGGCTTTTCGACGGCATCTCGGTTTATGCAAGCTACTCAGAAGCCAATCGTGCTCCTGTCGCTGCCGAATTGGCCTGCGCCGACCCCAATCAGCCTTGCCTTCTCCCAAGCTTTCTGACTTCCGACCCACCGTTGAAGCAGGTTGTGTCGCACACGTGGGAGGCAGGCTTCCGAGGCGAGAAGACGAATATTCTTGCGCATGAGAAGGTGAGCTGGAGCCTCGGCTACTTCCGTACCCTCAATGACGATGACATCACCAACGTGACCTCCGCGATTATCGGCAGAAGCTCCTTTGCCAATGCCGGGCAGACGTTACGGCAGGGTCTTGAGGCGCAGGTCGACTACTGGTCCGGGCGGCTCTTTGCCTATGCGAGCTATAACTTCGTCGACGCAACATTTCAGAGTGATCTGACTCTCCCGTCGCCCAACAGCCCGTCGGCTGACGGCGACGGAAACATATTCGTTCATTCGGGAGACCGTCTCCCGGGCGTCCCGGCGCATAAGTTCAAAGCGGGCTTCGACTATGGATTGACGCCGAAGTGGCGGTTTGGAGCCGACCTCATCGCGGCAACCAATCAAGTCTTCTTTGGCGACGAGTCCAACCAGAATAAGCAGCTCGGCGGGTATGCGAAGGTCAACCTTCACACCTCGTACGATATCACCGATAACATTCAGATCTACGGTCTGATCGATAATCTCTTTGATGCGCACTACGGCGTCTACGGCACGTATTTCGATTGGCAGGGAACCAACGACAGCGGCGCTTCCCTCGGAAGCATCAACTTCACGGATGCCCGCACGATCCTGCCCGCACCGCCGATCACTGCGTACGGTGGCATAAAGGTGAAGTTCAACTAGACACTAGCTCCCGCACTCTGCGACAAGCGGCGGACTCTCAATCCGCCGCTTGATTTTTAGAAGAGCCGTGCCGCAAGAAGTTTCGAATAGCTAAAAATGTGATCAGCTCAAATCAGGTTGAGCTCGGACGCTATCCTCACCAGCTCATTAGAATTTCGCGCATCAAGCTTTTGTCGCAAGCCTTGGCAATCCTTGACGACGGTCCAATACGAAATACACATCGTCTTCGCAATTTGCTTGAAGTTTCGTCCTTTTGCGAGATTTCTAACGACCTGCTGTTCCCGAGAGCTCAAACGAAATTGGGAGAGCCGCGTCGTTTTCAGAAACGCGATCCTTTGAGCGAAAGGCTCCGATAACCAGACCTCACCGGAGGCCACTGTGCGAAGGGCCCGTCTCAAATCAGTGACTTCGTTCGTTTTGCTAATGAAACCTCTTGCTCCTCGCTGCAGAGCGTCGAGCGCCACGGTTGGCGACTCCGTCACCGAAAACACGATAATCCCGATCGTTGGATTTTTTGCCAGTATTGCCCGGCAAAAATCGAGCCCGGATCCATCATGCATTTCATTGTCGAGCAGCACGACATCCGGAAGCTGATGCTCGATAGCCGCTTTGGCCTCCGCGATCGAACGCGCGTCGCGTACCACGATATCGTTATCTTCGCACAACACCAGACGGACGCCAGAACTGATGATGGGATGATCATCAACGATCAACAGATGCATAGTCGCAATTCCAACCGAACAAGTGCCCACGAAGACTCGGTCAAGCATTGCGGTGGTTGTCGGCGAAGAACGCGTCACGCACAGCGACGCGCCGATCACTTCTCTGCATCATCGGCAACGGCATGCCATGAGCACAGCGAAAGCCTGGGAGGCACTCAACGATCGCAAACGACCAAAAACTCTCGAAGTATTAGGCGCGACTTGACGTGTTGCCATTTGGGCTAGATCGATACGGAAATGTAACAATCGCCCGTCTCGACGCCTTTGCGAGTTTAACTCGGAATTACGCAGAAATTCCCGTCCGAATGGCTAATACGATCGGCCGAATACGGACGGTCGAATTGAGACCGGCAATCTCGCTCGAAATGAGCGAATGCAGATACTTTCCTTTTGTGGGAACGCCTGATGTTTCGATCCATCAGTTGGGTTATGGCCGGTTATTTTGCGATGCTCATCGCTGTGTTGACAGCCGGCATCCGGACGGGCGTTTGATCATGGCAGGATCCGCAAGGAATTTTTACTTGCGCCGCTTCTGCCTTCGGCACGCTCCCGGCCCTAAAGCGCCAGCTAGAGGCTGTCGCTTTTTTCGACTTTGAAAGGTGTGGCGACTGGCTGATCTGAGCCCATCTGAATTGAAGTCTATCGTTCTGGTGACAGCCAGCACTGTACGCAATCTGGCTCGGTGGGCCAATTTTAGGCTCATCCCGCTGGGAACGTCGCCCGATCGAAGTGCTATATCATTGAAAAGAATGGTCGGAGCGAGAGGATTTGAACCTCCGACCCCCAGTCCCCCAGACTGGTGCGCTAACCAGGCTGCGCTACGCTCCGATTTGGAAATCTCGATGGCATCGCCCTGAACTTCGCGTCAGGGAGGCCACCCGGTCGATCTGGCCGGTCGATCTTGGCGTTGGGTACCCGGAACGGTCACCCCCGTCAAGGACGATGTACCCGCCGGCGGCGCGTCCTGCTTTTTCGGGCCCAAACAGCGGGTTCCAGCCCCGCGAAGCCCCGGCACACCGATGTCTTAACGACGGTATTCCGGCAATCGCTTCAGGATATCGATGATCGGATTGTCGACCCAGGCATGGGTTACGAGATCCCGGTGGCGGCCGTCGCCTCCCGGAACGACCGCGACGCCTCCCGTCGCCAGCCGGGTGTTTATCTGCGGACTGACGTCGACGTCGTGTGCGGCAAGAATGTCCTCGAACTGGGCGTTCTGATTGCGGGTCGAGCCGAGGTAGGCGCTGACTAAGAACGCCGATGGATCCGCCTCGATCCAATGCGCGAACTTGTCGAGGTCACCGTAAAGCGAGTCCAGAAGAACGACGCCGCGAACGCGCTTCTTCAATCCGCCGCGCTCGATCGCGGACGCGGCCGCGACGTATCCGCCGCTGTAGGCGACGATGATGACCGGCATGCTCGCAAACGTGCGGAGCGATTTGCGATCGCCGTGCAGGCGCGCGAGATGCTGTCCGGCCTCGCCGATGAACCGTCCGAAGACGCCGGGCTGCCAGAATTTACCTGCGCTCGAGTCCGCGGCATCGAAGGCAAGTTGAGGCGCGACGAGAACGACATTCGCATTGGATGCCGAGATCTGATCCGGAACCTTCTGGCGCGCGAGAACGTCGCGTTCAAGCGTTGCGCCGTGGCCGTGAAAGAAAACCATCATCAACGCCGGGCGGCGGATATCGAAGCCCTTCGGAATGTGCAGAAGCACCCGATTGTCGTTGTAGGTCTGATCTTCCCAATAAACGCGGCCTGAGCCGGTGCGGTGACCCTTGCGGCCGTTTTCATCGACATTGAGAAACGGCGCGTTCGAGCCCGGCATGGTCCCGTGATAGGGAAAGGGCGCCGTATCGAAGGGGACGAGAGTCGTTTTTGCGGTCTTGGTCGGGCCGCTTCTCGATTGGACCTGCGTTTTGGAAGGCACGACAGGATGCTTGGCCGTCTTGCTTGCCGCTCCAGACTCCGAAGCATTCAACGTCCATGCGAGGCTTGCGCCAAGAGCTTGCGCAAGAAATCGTCGTCGCCCGCAGTCTATTTTCGGCGGCGCCATGCGCTACGACGCTCCGTCATCGTTCATTAGAGTTGCGTTTACCCTCAAACAGAATAGTCAGCCATGATTCGGCTATAAATCGCTGCGTGGCTCTAAAGTCCAAAGTTGTCCAATTCGTGAGATACGCTGGCGGACACTAAAGTGATGACGTTATGACCCACTGCGGCCATGACGTGAACCGGACCCTCCGTGCAACGCTCTAGATGTATTTTAGCAACGGGCTTTTAACATGTTCCATCGGCAGTTGTTGCCCCGCACCCGAGTCAATAGTGTCCCACGAATCGGTCACGGTTAAGCTCATTCAATGACAACTGCTGCCAGCATGCCCGCCCCGTCCTCGATCGCTCCGCGGATCGACATCCGGACAGTTTCGACGGTAACCGCGACCGCTCTCGCCGTCGCCGACATGATCGGAATCGGCGTCTTCACTAGCCTTGGCTTTCAAGTCGCGAGCATTCCCTCGGTCTTTCCGGTGCTCTTGCTCTGGATCGTCGGTGGTGTTGCGGCGCTCTGCGGCGCCCTTGCCTACGCGGAATTGGCCGCCGCGTTTCCACGCTCAGGCGGCGAATACAATTTTCTCTCGCGCATCTATCATCCGGCCGTCGGATTTCTGGCGGGATGGATATCCGCGACACTCGGCTTCTCGGCGCCGATCGCGCTCGCGGCAATGGCATTCGGCGTCTACTTCAAAGCGATCATTCCGGACATCTCGCCCCTGTTTCTCGGGCTTGCCGTCGTCTGGATCGTGACGGCGGTCCATCTCAGCGGCATCAAGCACTCAAGCACGTTCCAGAACATCTCCACGATCGTCAAAGGCGCCCTCATCCTGGCGCTCATCATCGCGGGGCTTGCCTACGGAACGCCGCAACCGGTTTCGTTCGCACCGTCGGCAGCCGACATGGACTATATCGCGAGCGCACCGTTCGCGGTGAGCCTCGTCTTCGTGATGTATGCCTATTCCGGTTGGAACGCCGCGACTTACATTGCCGGCGAAATTCGCGATCCCTCCGTCAGCCTGCCGCGCTCGATCGTGGCGGCGACCTTGATCGTCATCACCAGCTATGTCGCGCTCAATGCCGTGTTTCTTTACACGACGCCGATCTCGGCTATGGCCGGCCAGCTCGACGTTGCCCTCGTCGCCGGCAAGCACATTTTCGGCGAGTTCGGCGGAAGGATCGTCGGCGGCCTGATCTGTATCGGGCTCATTTCTTCGATCAGCGCCATGACCTGGATCGGGCCCCGCGTCACCATGGCGATGGGGAAAGATCATGCGATGCTCCGTGCGCTTTCGCGTACGACGAGCGACGGCGTTCCCAGAACGGCAATTCTGTTGCAGCTTGGCATCGTCACCCTGCTTCTCATGACGCAGAGCTTCGAGGCTATTCTCGACACGATCCAGTTCAGCCTCACGCTGTGCTCTTTCCTGGCGGTGCTCGGCGTCATCGTGCTGCGCTGGACGTCGCCAGACCTGCCGCGGCCCTACCGGACTTGGGGCTATCCGATCACTCCACTGATCTTCCTCGGTGTGACCGCTTTCATGATGTACTACCTTGTTGTCGAGCGTCCTCTCCAGTCGCTGGCCGGTCTTGCCATCATGCTGACGGGATTGGCGGTTTATGCCTTTGCCCAGCAGCGTTCGCTGAGTGATGTAAGACCTTAATAGGATCAAACATGGCTAGAATGCGGGTCACCGTTGCGATCGCCGTAGTGGCTATTGCATTCTCAATTCTTGGCCCATCGGCGCGAGCCGAGCCGAGCGCCAGCATCAACGATACGGCCCGCTTCATTGCCGGGTTGCAGCCATCGGCGGGATCGCCGCTCATCACGTATACGAACGACGGCTACTGGAAACAGTACGCGCGCGGCTTCGATGAAGCCTGGGGCAACCTCGAGAAGCGCCAGCTGTCGAAGATCCGGACCATGGTCTCGCGCGATTTCAATACGCGGCAGTCCGTGCTGTTCTATCTTTTCAGCGGCCCTGACTTTCTCTACGCGGACGCCTTCTTCCCGTCGGCCGATACCTACGTGATGGCGGGCCTGGAGCCTCCGGGTGCCATTCCGGATTTGCGCAAGTTCTCTCGCGGCGAGATTGCAAGCTCGCTTCGCGACCTCCGCTCGTCGCTGAGCTCGGTGCTGAGCTACAGCTTCTTCCAGACGAAGTTCATGAGGGTCGATTTCAGCCGCGCGAAGCTCAACGGCACGCTGCCGGTGCTGATGACGTTTCTGGCGCGCTCGGGCAAGACGATCTACGACATCTCGCTGTTCGATCTTCAGAGCGACGGCACGCTGCATCCGGTCGATGAGAACATTGCCAACCCGACCGGCAAGGGTGCGAAGATTATTTTCTCCGATCCGGACGTCGGCAAGAAGCGCACGCTCTATTACTTCAGCACGGACCTTTCGGACAGCGGCATCAAGACGAGCGGCTTCCTGACGTTTTGCGATCAGCTCGGGCACGGCGACAGTTTCATCAAGAGCGCGTCGTATCTGATGCACTCGGATAATTTCTCGACCGTTCGCGACTTCCTGCTTTCGCACAGCGTGTCGCTGCTTCAGGACGACTCCGGAATTCCGGTGCGCTTCTTCGCGCAGGGCTGGCAGCTTCATCCGTATGGCCGGTATGTCGGTCCGATCAGTCTTTTCGGCGGGCAATATCAGGCGAAGCTCAAGGACGTTTTTGCAAAGGAGCGCGCGAAGCCGATCGATTTCAGCCTCGGCTATCGCTGGCGGCCCATGGAGTCGAACATCCTGCTTGCCGTCAAAGATCCGTCAGCGACTGCTTTCGAGACGGCGCCTACGACCAGCGACAAGAAGAGCGGCGTCGAGACTTCCGACGCAAAGCCTAAGGTCGAAGCGAAGGCGGACGTTCCATCGCGGCCACGCTACCGGCGCCATAAGCAGCAGACGGTCAGCAATCCGTATCAGATCTTCGGCTACTCGCCCTGACCGCGGGCATTATGTTCTGGCGCCTATGATCGTTGCGAGATGAACCCCGCGAGGTCATCCGCCGGAAACGGAAGCACTTCCAGCTTTTCCGGGAGACGTTTGGCGGCAACTGCCGCGACGTAATCGCTGCCGGCGTCGAGATTTCTGACCTCGAGTCCGTATCCGGTATCTTGCGGTTGGCTTCTGCCTTTGCCGCCGACGACGCCCTGCTCCGTCAGCAGTCGGCCGATGCCGATGCCCAGCGCTTTGGCGGCAGCTTCGAGACGCACCCACGCTGTCATGACGTCGGCATCGTGCATTGCTGACAGCTGCCCATCGGCACCGAAGCGCTCAGCGGCGGCGATGATCCGTTGCCGTCTGTCGCCGGACATCTTGAGGCTGCGCTGCTTTCTTTCGAGGTCGATGCCGACGGGCGTGGTCTTCGAGACGGCAATGAGCGCGGCTCCGCCGGTGTGCGAGACATTGAACCACGGAGATCCGGCGGCGAGCCTCGGGCGGCCGCCTGGTTCGATTTCGAAGTCGGCCTGCCGGGTGCCGGGACCGCCCGCGCGTTCGAGCACGATGCGGGTCGCAATGCGTGCGTTACGCCAGAGCTGGCGCCCTTCACTATCGCCCGACATCGATGCGACGCGGGCGTTATCCGATGTTGAGAGCCGGGGCGTCACCTTCTCTTCGGCATCCAGAAGCGATGCCGATTTGACGAGATCGACGAAGAAGACTTCGAAATCGCCCACGGCAGCGGCCGCGCCTTGTTCCTTATGACCGGCCTGCACGCGACTTCTTCAAATCGTCGGCGCCATCGGCGGCATTGAGCGGCTGACCAAGAAGGATCGCGCGCGCGATCTCGAGTTCGCGGATTGCGGTCAGGATCTGAACGTTCGCCGGCACTGGGGTTTCCTCGCGGCCCTTGCCCGGCTGCTCGGCAGGTGACGTTTTTGCGACGGGCTTGCGCCCGCGTTTCCGGCTTGCGGGTTCAGCCGGCATTGCGGCCTGCGCCGCCGCGGCGCGGTGGGCTGCAGCCTTCACCTGCTCGACGCCGTGCTCGCGGAGAATTTTTTGGACCCCTCGGATCGTGTAGCCCTCGGCATGAAGCAGGGCGCGGATGCCTCGCAGAAGCTCCATATCCTCAGGCCGATAGTAACGGCGGCCGCCGCCCCGTTTCATCGGGCGGATTTGCGGGAACCTTCCTTCCCAAAAGCGCAGCACGTGTTTCGGGATTTGGAGCTCGTCAGCCACTTCTCCGATCGTGCGAAATGCTTCCGCCGACTTGTTCATGGAGTCACCGCCCTCGCGCGTACCAGATCTTCGGCGATTGAACGCTCAGTCCGATCGCGATGCAATCGGAACTCAGCGCTTCGCGTGACCTTTGTTGATACGATCCTTCATGATGTTCGACGGGCGGAACACCAGAACGCGCCGCGGCGTGATGGGAACTTCCTCGCCGGTCTTTGGATTGCGTCCGACCCGCTCGCCTTTCTGGCGGATACCGAACGAACCGAAGGACGAGAGCTTGACCGCGTCGCCTTCCGCAAGGCTTCCGGAGATCTCATCAAGCACGCGTTCGACGAGATCCTGGCTCTCGTTGCGCGGCAACCCAACTTTCTCAACGACGGCTTCCGCAAGATCAGCTCGCGTCAACGTCTTGCCCACCATCTCGTTCTCCCAGCCGAACAGTCTGTTTCAACCGCCAATGGTAGCGGCGGTTGGTCGCGGGGTCAACGGGAGGAGCGATCAAGCACCTGAAAAGGCACGACTTTCTACGTTGCAGCGCACCAATTTCTCTACCAGCGGGCGAGGACGGCGCCCCAGGTGAAGCCGCCGCCCATGGCCTCCATCAGGATCAGGCTGCCTTCCTTGATCCGATGGGCCTCGAATGCATCATTAAGAGCCAATGGGATCGATGCCGCCGAGGTATTGCCGTGCCGGTCGAGCGTCATCACGATCTTTTCTGGCGCGACGCCGAGCTTTTTGGCGATCCCGTCAAGAATGCGCTTGTTGGCCTGATGGGGAATGAACAGGTCGATCTCGTCCGGAGCATAGCCGGATTCGACCAGCGTCTCTTCGATGACGCCCGAGATCTTCTGAACGGCATGGCGGAAGACCTCGCGGCCATTCATGCGGAGGTGGCCGACGGTCTTCGTCGATCCGGGGCCGCCGTCGACATAAAGCAGATCCTCGAAGCGGCCATCCGAGCGGATTTTCGTGGCGAGGATTCCGCGGTCGTCGCGCGACCCGTGCTGCGTCTGCGCTTCGAGCACCACGGCGCCAGCGCCGTCGCCGAACAGAACGCAGGTCGAGCGGTCCGACCAATCGAGAATGCGCGAGAAGGTTTCGGCGCCGATGACGAGGGCGCGCTTCGACTGGCCGAGCCTCAGGAAGTTGTCGGCGACGGTCATCGCGTAGACGAAACCCGAGCAAACGGCCTGGACGTCGAAGGCGGCGCCCTTGGTCACGCCGAGCATCTGTTGGATTCTCACCGCGGTCGCAGGGAAGGTTCGATCGGGGGTCGCGGTCGCGCAGACGATGAGATCGATATCGACCGGATCGATCCCTGCCCGCACCAGGGCTTGCTTGGCGGCCGCTGCGCCGAGATCGGACGTCAGCTCGTTCTCATCGGCGATGTGGCGGCTGACGATGCCGGATCGCTCCCGGATCCAGGCGTCACTCGTATCGACGATTTTCGCGAGGTCGTTGTTGGTCACGACGCGTTTGGGAAGATGCGCGCCGACGCCGCGGATGACGGAGCGGAGGACTGCCAATTTTATGCCTTTCCGAGCGAACCGCCGGCTGCACCTTGCGACTGCGAACTGCCGCCGGCTGCCGAAAGCTTATGATGAAAACTATCGATATCCGCCGTCAGACGCGCGATCAGTCCGGAATCGGCCATCTCGTATGCGAGGTCGACGGCGCTTGCGAATCCGAAGGCGTCGGTGCCGCCGTGGCTCTTCACGGCGATGCCGTTGAGGCCAAGAAATGTACCGCCGTTGACGCGGCGCGGATCCATCTTGTCTTTCAGGACGCGAAATCCACCCTGCGCGAGAAAGGCGCCGATCTTGCTCAGCACGGAACTCGTCATCGCCGCACGGAGGTAGGCGCTGATCTGCTTGGCCGTACCCTCGGCGGTTTTCAACGCGATGTTGCCGGCGAAGCCTTCGACAACCAGAACATCGACTGCGCCGCGGCCGATCTGATCACCTTCGACGAAACCTTTGTATTCGAGCGGCAGGGCATCGACCGACTTCAGCAGCGCGTGTGCGGCCTTGACGTCCTCATTGCCCTTCATTTCCTCGGTGCCGACGTTCAGCAGACCGACGGATGGTTTTTCAATGTGGAACACGGCGCGCGCCATAGCGGCACCCATCAACGAATAGTCGGCCAGCTGGCCCGAAGTCGCGCCGATGTTAGCGCCGACGTCGAGAACAATGCATTCCGATTTGATGGTCGGCCAGATCGCGGCGATGGCCGGGCGTTCGATGCCGGCGATGGGCCTGAGCACGAGCTTCGCGATGGCCATAAGGGCGCCAGTGTTTCCGGCCGAAACCGCTGCGTCCGCTTCGCCCGACTTCACGGCTTCGAGCGGCAGCCACATGCTGGAGCCCTTGCCGCGCCGCAGCGCCTGGCTCGGCTTCTCGTCCATGGCGATGACGTGATCGGTGTGGACGACACGCGCCTTCGCCCGAAGCGCCGCGTGCTGTGCAAGCGCGGCTTCGATACGCGGCTGGTTGCCGTATAAAATAAAACTCAGCGCAGGCTGGCGCTCGAGGGACAATGCCGCCCCGGGGACCACAACCTCCGGACCGTGATCGCCACCCATTGCGTCGAGTGCAATAGTCTTTGGGCTCGCCATTTCTTGTCGATTGCCGTTGAAGTCGTATTGGCACAGAGGAGTAGTGCCAGACCCGGCGTGGGTCTATCTGTCCCCGAAATTCGGCGAGACCATATCCTTTTAGGGCCCGCCCACAAGGCGAAAACGCGTCTCGTGACAGAAGCACTCACATCTTCCGGTTTTCGCTTGACTTTTTCCCCACATACGGGCCGCCGGGTCACCTCTTGGCCGCGCGTCAGATTGGACCGGTCGCGTGATTAGCTGCCGGGCTTGAGCTTGGACAAAGCCGCGAAGGGGCTCGATTTTTCGGCTTCCCCCGCCTTCGGGTCCTGCCAATTGAACTCGGCGTCGGGACGGCGCGGATAGGGATCAAGAGACGCGGACAACGTCTCGTAGACGATGCGTCCAACCGGGATGACACCGTGCTCGAGAAGTTCGACGTCGGCGACACCGAGGATGCTCGCTTCTTCCTCGTCCTCCGGAGCGTCAATCTTGGGGAAAAATTCGACGTCGTATTCGGCATTTACGTTGCCCGCGACGGGCTCCAGCGACACCACGCACGCCTGCTCGACGGCTGCGGCGAGCGTTCCGCGCAGGCGGTATCCATCTCCGGCAATCGCGTTGATGCGATAGTTCGTGGAAAGGCTATCAACCTTCAGAATATCGAGAGCTTGCGCCAGGGCTTGGCATTCGGCGGGCGTGGCCGCGCGCTCGCGCTGCAATCCACCGGCCGGAATTTCAGCCGATTTTTCGATCCAATTCAGTTGGTCAGTCACGTCGTTGATACCTTACGTTTTGCTGTGGCAGAGGCGAGCAGCCGGCTGGCGACGCCATCGTTTACGAATTCGTTGAATGCGTGGTCCGACAGGGCCGTTGAAGCGCTCTGCATATAGTCCGCGAGCGCCGAGGCGTCGTCTTCCCGCTCTTCCGCGCCGCTGTAAACATAGCCGCAAAGGGTCCTAGATAGCTCGGACAAACCTGCCTGGGCCAGGGCGTGGCGGTAGCTCGCGGCACGCTCGTAAAAGGCTGCGGCTGCTCGCTTAACCTTCTTCGGCACCGTTAGATCCCCCACTCCCATCTCGCGCATGCAATCGTCCATATCGATGACGAATGCCTCGATCGTCCGGCGTACCAGAGCTTCGGCGTCGGCTCCTTTACCGCGCAGGCCTTCGAGAGCCAGAAAAAGGTGAAGGGCGACAAGCTCAAACCGGCCCTCCGGTGTGTCCGGGACGCCGAGAGCCGCGTAAAAAAGCGGTTGCCGCGCTGCGGTCACGACACTGCCATAAAGCTCTTCTGCTTTGCGGCTGGTATCGGCTCGCTGCGTCAGCCATCGCAATATCATCGGTTTCCTCGGTTAGCAGCATGAGCAGAGCAAATGTCTGGGGATCATGCCGGGCGGCCACGGGGGCGTACTGTTGCCGGCTTCTGGCGCTCAATCTAAACACACGTCGGCGATAGGGCGAAGAGATTCGCGCCAATGAAAGTTCAAATGAGACAGTACGGCCAAAGACGTCGGCATTTAACTGCGATAATGCGCACAGGCTTGTTCGCATCGGCCGTCGCTGCGTCAACCGTCCTGCTTGGGGCATGTGGCGGGGCGACGATCACCAAGCATGGCCAGCAGTTCCGGGCGACGGATCTTCAGGCCGTACAGCCCGGAATGAGCCAGGATCAGGTGCGCACGGCTCTCGGCACACCGGCGACTACGGCCGTGGTCGGTGACGGCCGGGCCTTTTATTACATCTCGAGCACCGACAGCCAGAAATCGTTTTTCCTTCCGACCGAGACCGACCGGCAAGTGGTGGCGGTCTATTTCAATCAGGGCGGCACTGTCGACAACATCGCGAACTACGGCCTCAAGGACGGAAAGATCTTCGACTTCGTCAGCCGGAAGACGCCGGCTCCTGGCGGCAAGGACGAAGGCATCCTGAAGCAGTTGTTCCGCAACCTCGGCAAGCAACAGCTCTTCGGCAGCGGTTGATCCACAGTCTCGCCTAGCCTCGGCCAATACGCCGTTCGCGACGCATTAACGTCACCGCGGCGGCGCGCTTGAAACGCCGCCGCGAAAGGCACAGATTCAGCGGCAGTGCCGGCGCCTCGTTCCTTGGCTGGCCTTCAACGCAATCGCGCCGGGGTATCGCATGGCCGAAAACATCGAAGTTGGGTTCATGGTTTTTCTGGCGGACGGCAAGGACGGCATTGGCGCCGTCCGCGAAGTCACGCCAACCTCAGTCGTCATTTACGTGGAGAACGCCGGTGAGTTCGTCGTGCCGCGATCGGCGGTCAAGGATGTGCACTCGGAAAAAGTGCTACTGAGGCCAGAGCATCTCGATAAGCGCTTGCTCAAGGCCATCGGGCACGAGCACGACAGCGAAGATCCGAACCTCGTGGGGTGATCCCACCCTGATCGTGCTTCTGTCGATGAGATCAGCCACAACAGAAAAGGCCCCGGAGATCACTCCGGGGCCTTCGACGTTTTGAGCTCAGTTGCCGATTACCAGTGGGCGAGCACTGCGAGCAGCAGCAGCGCCACGATGTTGGTGATCTTGATCGCCGGGTTGACGGCGGGACCGGCCGTATCCTTGTAGGGATCGCCGACGGTATCGCCGGTGACGGACGCCTTGTGGGCCTCCGAACCTTTGACGTGCTTGACGCCGTCCTTGTCGACGAAACCGTCCTCGAAGCTCTTCTTGGCGTTGTCCCAGGCGCCGCCGCCCGACGTCATCGAGATCGCAACGAAGATGCCGGTGACGATCACGCCCAACAGCATCGCTCCGACGGCGGAGAATGCCGCGCCTTTGCCCGCGATGGCGTTTACGACGATGAACAGCACGATCGGCGAGAGAACCGGCAGCAGCGACGGCACGACCATTTCCTTGATGGCCGCCCGGGTCAGCAAGTCGACAGCACGTGCATAGTCAGGCTTCGACGTGCCCTTCATGATGCCAGGGTTAGCCTTGAACTGACGACGCACCTCTTCGACGATCGAGCCCGCTGCCCGGCCGACGGCCGTCATCGCAAGTCCGCCGAACAGGAAGGGAATGAGACCGCCGAGCAGAAGGCCCGCGACGACGTAAGGATTCTCGAGGCCGAAGTTCACCTGCACGTCCTTGAAGAACTGGTACCCCGTCGCGCCGGGAGCGTTGCCCTCGGCGATGAAGTGCTGCAGGTCGTAATTGTACGCGGCGAAGAGCACGAGGGCGCCGAGACCCGCGGAGCCGATCGCGTAGCCTTTTGTGACGGCCTTCGTCGTGTTGCCAACCGCGTCGAGTGCGTCAGTCGAACGGCGCACTTCCTTCGGCAGGCCGGCCATCTCGGCGATGCCGCCGGCGTTGTCCGTCACCGGACCGAAGGCATCGAGCGCAACGATCATGCCAGCGAGGCCGAGCATCGTGGTCGTTGCGATCGCCGTGCCGAAGAGGCCGCCGAGTTTGTAGGTCGCGATGATGGCGGCGACGATGGCGATCGTCGGGAGGGCAGTGGCTTCGAGCGAGACCGCGAGGCCCTGGATGACGTTCGTGCCGTGGCCCGTAACGGACGCCTGGCTGATCGACTTCACCGGCCGGTAGCCGATGCCGGTGTAATATTCGGTGATCCAGACGATGAGGCCGGTCAGCGCCAGGCCGACGAGGCCGCAGAGGAACAGGTTCCAACCGGAGATCGTCTGCCCGGCTGCCGTGCCGACGTCGCCGAAGCCGCCGAGCACGAACTCAGTGGCGACGTAAAGGCCGAGGATCGACAGAACCGCCGATGCGATCACGCCGCGATAGAGCGCGCCCATGATCGAGCCGTTGGTGCCGAGCTTCACGAAATATGTGCCGACGATCGAGGTCACGATGCAGGCCGCGCAGATGGCGAGCGGATAGAGCATCAGGGCACCGAGGTTCGGCTGGCCGGCAAAGAAGATGGCAGCCAAAACCATCGTCGCGACGACGGTCACGGCATAGGTTTCGAAAAGGTCCGCCGCCATGCCCGCGCAGTCGCCGACGTTATCGCCGACGTTGTCGGCGATGGTTGCCGGGTTGCGCGGATCATCCTCAGGGATGCCGGCTTCGACCTTGCCCACGAGATCGCCGCCGACGTCCGCACCTTTCGTGAAGATGCCGCCGCCGAGACGGGCGAAGATCGAGATGAGCGAGGCGCCGAAGCCCAGCGCGACGAGCGCGTCGACGACATCCCGGCTACCAGCCTCCTTGCCGAGGCCCAAGGTCAGAATAGCGTAGTAGACGGCGACACCGAGCAGCGCCAAGCCTGCAACCAAAAGGCCGGTGATCGCACCGGCCTTGAAGGCGATATCGAGACCCTTGGCGAGCGAGACGGTTGCCGCCTGTGCGGTTCGAAGGTTGGCGCGGACCGAGACGTTCATGCCGATGAAGCCGGCTAGCCCTGAGAGAACTGCGCCGATCAAAAATCCGACGGCCTGAAGGGGCCCGAGAAGCAGCCATGCCAAAATGAAGATGACGACGCCGACAATGCCGATCGTGCGATACTGTCTGTTGAGATATGCCTGTGCGCCTTCGCGGACGGCTGCCGCGATTTCCTGCATCCGGGCATTGCCCTGGTCAGCACTCAGCACGGATTGGGCCGTCACGAATGCATAGAGGATCGATAACGCCCCGCAGGCGATGATCCCCCAAAGTATATTGCTCATTGAGTGGTCCCTTTTGGCACGCTTCCTATCGAGGCCCGTTTGATCGGGCCCGCATTCCAGGTGCTTTCAGGCGCTGCCGAAACAGCTATCCCGCCCCCGGCATTTTCCTTCACTCTCTCCTTGTTGCGTCGTCGTCGGCGGAGAGCCGCGGCGGACCATGCCAAAAGTGTCGCAGTGTTGCAACTCGGACGAGCGGCGAATGCCCGCAAAAAAGCGGTCCGTGCGGATATTCCCGCGCAGACCGCTCGAAAGTCATTTTTTCCCGGCTCAGGCCAATTCTAATGACGGTGGTGGCCGCCATGTCCGTGATGGCCCCAGCCGTGGTGACGGCCGCCCCAGCCGCGGTGGCCCCATCCACGATGGTGCCAGCCGCGATGACGCCAGTGACGGTGTCTGTAGCCGCCATAGTACCCGTAATACGGGCCGCCGTAATAGTCGTCGTCATAGTAGTAGCGATGGCGGGGATAGTAGCCGTAGTAGTAAGGCCACCCTAATCCGAAATAGATACCGCGACCCCAGCGGCGATGATGGCGCCATCCGCCGCGATGCCACCCACGATGCCAACGGGCCTTGGTGACGAGGCCCGGAGACTTGTCGACCTGCACTTGCATAGCAGTTAAGCCAGCGGCCGCATTGGCGGATGCTGGGACTGCTCCCGCTAACAGAAGTCCGGCGAGCACGGACAACGACATTACAAGCTTTCGCATTGCTCTCTCCCAGATGGGTCATTCTCCCCCGGACGTCTTCTCCGGACGTAGACCCGGCGCGTTTCGAACGCGGAACGTGCCTGTGCGGTTTCGCGTGCATCACTGTACCTTCTTCGCACCAGTGAGATCGCTAGCACCTGTGCTCTCGATGCACGAGACGGCCGCAACTTGTATGGCGGATACGTATCCGAATGGCTGGCAGCTGCTCGCCGCCATGCTAGTTAGTTCAGTCTGACTTCGACAATCACCGGAGACCGGCGTGACCATTGATGACAGCTTCCGGAGTGCGTCGGGACAAGAACTTATTGGAAAAATTGCCGACGCCTACGGCATCGACGAGCAAAGCGCGCAACGCGCCGTTCAATCACTCGCGGATGAACTGCAGGCGCGCATTCAACGCTCCATGCTCTCACGCGGCGGCGTGGCCGACGTGGTTTCTCTCGTTACGGCTCCGGGCGCTACCCGGACACCGGCCGACAGCGCCAGCTTTGCCTCGTCGGAGCTTGTCGCGAACGGCGATCAGATCCTCAATGTGCTGATCGGCAACAAGCATGTGAGCCGCGGTATCGCTCAGCGAACGGCATCCAGCTCTGGTGTCGATGCTTCGACCGTCCAAAAGCTTCTGCCCGTGGTCGCGACCTTGGTGATCGGCGAACTGCAAAGGCAATCAGGCCCCGCGATTGCGAAGGTTGCGAGCACCATTCCGGGGTTTTCCGGCGCAGGCGGAAGCCCGTTGCCGATGCCGGGCGATACGTTTCCGCCAACTGGACGAGACGTCTACACTCAGCCCGATGACCGGCCGCCGTTTGCAGGAAGCGCGTCCGATAAGCCGTCCGGACCGTCACGACCGATCAATGGCGGCAGTCCGCTTCCGGTTCCGGGCGACGATATTCCGGGTCTTGGCCGGCGCGGCCGCTATCCAGGCCCTGCGTCCGAGGATGACGATAATCCGTACAGCCGGCTTCCCGATATCGTCCGGCGCGGCGGGCAGCAGGTTCCGGGGCCTGATGGCGGCTCGCTCGAAAACGTCATCCGGTCGATCCTCGGCAATCTCCTCGGCTCGAACAGCGGCATCGTCGGCACGATGATCAAGCTGTTCCTTATCCGCTGGATCGTTTCGATCGTGCGGCGCGTGCTCGGGCAAGCGATTGGCGGCCGGCGCTGAGCGCGCGATCCCCGTTCGCAAAACAAGAAAAAAGGCCGGCTCGAAAGCGCGGCCTTCTAGATCCCGAAAATCACGTGTCGTTAGCGGCAGGGTCTGGCGCTAATATCGCAACTCCAGGAACCGCCGGGTCCAGCTTGAGAGCACTTCACGCTCTTGCTCGATGCACGGCCCCAGTGCGCCCAGTCCGAGCCATATTCGAAATCGGTGAAATCGGCCCAAGATTTAATACCGACAGCAAGAGCGGCCTTCTTCGACGACTGTCCAGCGCTCGAGCCATAGTGGTAATGGTCGACGAAGCAGGTGCGACCGCCTTCACGCCGCTGTTCGTGAATAGCAGCGACACCCGTATCGTCAGCGAACGTGGGGGCGGCGCAGGCAAAAAGCGCGGCCACGGCGAGCGCCGGCCTCATCCATCCGTAGCGAATCATTTTTCCCGTCTCCGAAGGCAATCGAGGGCAGATCCCCCATCGCGTATTTCGCAGATTCAGTGATGCTCTCGATAGCTTTTCAAGCGGACGGGAAAGGAATTTCTACGCGAGAGGTAATCGGGGCACAGATTGTTTGCCGAAGCGCAAACTCTTCATTCACGCTCCGACAAATTTGAATCTGGACGTAGAGTTTACTTGACCGCCACGACAGAGATCTCGACCAGCATTCTCGGATCGATGACCTTGGCTTCGACGCAGGCGCGTGCCGGTGCGCCCTTGCCATCGAGCCATGCGCTCCAGGCCTTGTTCATGCCGTCGCGGTGGCGGATGTCGTTGAGCCAGACGGTCGCCTGCAGAACTTTCGTCTTGTCGGTGCCAGCGAGCGCCAACAGGCGGTCGATTTCGGTCAGCACTTCGGCGGTCTGGCCTTCTACGTCCTTGGAAAGATCCGTCGGGATGACGCCTGCGGTAAACACGAAGCCGTTGGCCTCGGTGACCTTCGAATAGACGGGTGAAGTTTCATAGCGGGTGACGGTCACTTGAGGTCTCCATTTCCGGTTTTTATCCGGCCGCCTCATAGCAGGTGACCGGGCCGGCCTAAAGCCTCAAAGAAGCGGTGGGTCTTCGTGCCGCTCACCATCGACGATCAGGCCCTTGAGGGCCGCCGTGCCGTCGGTGGCAACGGCGACGATGGCCTTAATCTCATGCGACCTGACCTTGTCCTCCAAGATGCGGCCCGTGCCCTCGGGGACGAAGTAGGTTTCGATACCGTAGTGCACGATGACGTGCGTTACCGCGGCGTTTCCGTCCTGCCAGACAGACTTGACCCGTCCCTTGATCACGGCCTCTCCGGGCACGACCTTGGATGGGTACTGACTGCCGACATGCGTCACGACCCACTTGCCATCCGGTGCCGAGGCGAGCGTGACGTAAGCCGGCGCCCCGACCGAAAAGCCAGTGAAGTCCGGATCCGTTTCCGTGGTCGATTTCGTGAGCGTGGTGATGTCGTAGCCGAGCGTCACGTAATCACCGCGAAAGATGTCGCGCGGATCGAGTGGCTTTACGGCCAGCGTGATTTCCTGACCCGACTTCAGCAGGCGATTGCGCGCGTAGACCATGTCGAAGAGTGCCGCCGATTGGACGATCGCAACCAGCGCGAGCAGCGGCCAGACCAATTTTTGTGTGCTGATCATGCCGGACGTCCCCCGCCTGCGCTCTGTCTAGCCAAGCGCAATGCCACGTACGCGAGGAATGAAACGATGATCGCCGCAACCAGGAAGAACAGCGATGTTCCGAGAATGGAACCGACCGTGACGCCGTAAAGCGTGAGGATCTCAGCCGAGAAGCCGATGTAACCGATCCAAAGCGCGCCGCGGTTCCCGGTCGACAAGGCGTAGGCGATGGCGGCGAGGATCAGTGCGAGCGCTACCACGGCCAGGGCGATGAGATCTCCAAGCGGCGGGACGACCAGGAATTGCCGTGCGAACAGTCCGGCGAAGGCCACGGCGAGCGCGTATGCAAAGAGCGGGGCCGCGATATGATCGAGCTTTGCATCGAGATCCGGCTGCAGCTTCTCCACTGCGACGGCGGCCGCGGCGGCAAGGGCGCCGAGTACAGCAACGAGGCCATGCTGATGTCCGCCGCTCAACTGATAGCCGAGCGAGATCACGAACATCGCCAATGCGAGTGCGGAGAGGTGAAGGCCAGGACGCCAGCGTTGCCAAATGAAGGCGGCGGTGACCAGCGCCCAACCGATGAGGAATGCCCAGTGGACACCATTCTTCTCAGACGTTTCGAAGAACGACCAGACGCAGACGAGAACCATCGCCAGGGCGAGCGCCGGATTGGATCGCAGCATCACCCCTGCGAAGAGTGTCCCGATCCACCACATCAGAACGCCGTCCGACGGATTGCCGCTGATGTTGTACATCTGGCTGATCAGCATGATGCTGGCGCCGAACATTCCGGCTGAGAACAGGATCGCGGCATCCGCGAGCAGAGGGTGGCCGCGCGCCACAAGCCACCCGGCCGTGCCGTAGCCCGCCCAGATGGTGGCGAGCAGCAAGAGGAGGCGTCCTAGCCGCGGCATGTCCTCCCAGTGCGCGGCAACGAATGAAATCGCGGCGAACCCGAAGAGGACACTGGCGAGTATTCCGAGCGCCGGGGCCAGCCCCACTTCACGCCCGCTGCTCTCGACGTCGGCAAGGATCGCTGCCCGGCCCTCGCCGCTCACCCAGCCATTGGACTGCCAGTGCTCGAGGTCGCGTTTGAGGCGTTTTTTATAGGGGGACCACATTTCGGGGCATCATCGCCGGAATCGCTGCTTCATGCGACTTATGGTGGACCACGTGGGCACGGCGTTGGCTAGACCGCGGCAGCACCGTGATGCCGCCGCTTTCGCCCCGATCTCGCGATTTATCCCTATTTCGGCGGTAACCACATTTGTCACAGCAAACCGCCCGCCGCTGTTCTTGACGCGCCCCAGCTTCTCAAGCACTCTAGTTGCGAATGATTGTCATTTGCAAAAGGTGACCTTATGGATGCCCGAACGGGAACCGTAGCCCCTCCCGCCGAAGCTGCCGGAGCAGCCGACGGAAGCTGGCGAAAACCCGTTGCGGAGCGTTCGCTTGGCGAAGTCTTCCGGACCGTTCGGGTTCAGGACCATTCGAGTTACTGGCGCCGTCTCGCTGCGTTTTTCGGCCCCGGCTACCTCGTCGCGGTCGGCTATATGGACCCCGGCAATTGGGCGACGTCGATCGCCGGCGGATCGAAATTCGGATACGCGCTTCTGTTCGTCGCGCTTCTCTCGAACGTCATGGCGATCATTCTGCAATCGCTCTGCGCGCGTCTCGCCATCGGCTCGGGACGCGATCTGGCGCAGGCCTGTCGCGACGGCTATCCCAAATGGGCTGCCTTCCCACTCTGGCTTCTGGCTGAAATTGCGATCATCGCGACGGACGTCGCGGAAGTTATCGGCACGGCCATCGGCCTCAATCTCCTGTTCGGGGTTCCGCTCGAGATCGGCGTTTTGCTGACGGCTCTCGACGTCTTTGTCGTGCTGCTTTTGCAGCGGCTCGGCTTCCGGTACCTCGAGGCCTTCATCATCGCCATGCTCGGCGTCATCGCCATCTGCTTTTCCGTTCAGATCGCGCTCGCGGATCCGGAATGGGGTGCCGTCATTCGCGGCTTCGCGCCGACGACGGATATCGTGCGCAATCCCGAGATGCTCTATCTGGCGCTCGGAATCATTGGCGCGACCGTGATGCCGCATAATCTCTACCTGCATTCGGCGATCGTGCAGACGCGCGCTTTCGGGACTTCGACGAAAGAGAAGCGAGAAGCTTTGAAATTCGCGACGATCGACTCGACGGTCGCATTGTGCTTTGCGCTGCTGATCAACGCGTCGATCCTGATCCTCGCCGCGGCCACGTTCTATAAATCCGGAAACACGGAAGTGGCGGAACTCGGACAAGCGCAGTCTCTGCTGCATCCGCTGCTTGGATCGGCAATCGCGCCGACGCTTTTCGGCATCGCGCTTCTCTGCTGCGGCATGAACTCGACCGTCACGGCGACGCTCGCCGGCCAGACGGTCATGGAAGGCTTTCTGCACATCAGGCTGCCGGCCTGGCAGCGGCGGCTCATTACGCGCTCCATAGCGCTCCTGCCGGCGGCTGGCGTTACCCTTTTCTATGGCGAGGCGGAAACGGCAAAGCTGTTGATCCTTTCGCAAGTCGTGCTGAGCCTGCAGCTGCCCTTCGCAATCGTGCCGCTTGTGCAGTTCACGGCGAGCCGCAAAAAGCTTGGCGATCTCGTCTCGCCGCGCTGGTTGACGGTTGCGGCGGGCATCATCGCCGTGACGATCATCGCGCTCAACGTGAAGCTGACGTGGGATTATTTCATGGGTTAACGGCGGGCAACTTCGTGTGGGGATCGCCCCGGAAATCCGGGCCGAAAGTGCACCCACGACACAACTCGTTGCAAGCCCATGCCGCCCCGCTTAAATAGCCTCCGATAGGCCGCAGAGGTGCCCGTGCGCATCGCCGATCGGCGCCGGGCCAATTCGCATCAAAATTATCACCGGAACTTCGTTCCCAGGCTGTGGAGCCGCCGTGCATATCGTTAAGACATCCGCCGTACACGTCATTGGCGCCGGGCTCGCGGGCTCGGAGGCGGCACATCAAATCGCGGCGACTGGTACGCCCGTCGTGCTGCACGAGATGCGGCCGGTTCGCTCGACCGAAGCGCACAAGACCGATGGCTTCGCCGAGCTCGTCTGCTCCAACTCATTCCGTTCGGACGATTGGGAGAACAACGCCGTCGGCTTGCTGCATGAGGAACTTCGCCGCGCGGGTTCACTCATCATGGCGGCGGCGGATCAGCACAAGCTGCCGGCAGGCGGCGCACTCGCCGTCGATCGCGATGCGTTCTCCGCGGAAGTGACGGCGCGCATCTCGGCAAATCCGCTGATCACGATCGTGCGCGGCGAGCTCGACGGCTTGCCGCCCGAAGATTGGGCGAACGTCATTATTGCGACGGGACCGCTGACATCGCCATCATTGAGCGCGGCGCTCGCGACGCTCACGGGCGAAGACTCGCTGGCGTTCTTCGATGCGATTGCGCCCGTCATTCATCGCGATTCCATCGACACCTCGATCGCGTGGTTCCAGTCGCGTTACGACAAGGCGGGGCCTGCCGGTACCGGCGCCGACTATCTCAATTGCCCGATGTCGAAAGACGAATACGAGGCGTTCGTCGATGCGCTGCTTGCGGGTGAGAAGACGTCATTCAAGGAATGGGAAGCGTCGACGCCCTATTTCGACGGCTGTTTGCCGGTTGAAGTCATGGCCGAGCGCGGCCGCGAGACGCTTCGATACGGGCCGATGAAGCCGGTCGGGCTCGACGATCCGCGCACGGGGCGCTGGCCGCATGCGGTGGTTCAGCTACGGCAGGACAACGCGCTCGGCACGCTCTGGAACATGGTTGGATTCCAGACGAAGCTGAAGCACGCAGAACAGGTGCGCGTCTTCCGGATGATCCCGGGTTTGCAGAACGCGGAATTCGCGCGGCTCGGCGGCCTGCATCGCAATACGTATCTCAATTCGCCGAAGCTGCTCGATCGTTCTCTGCGGCTCAAGGCGATGCCGCGCCTGCGTTTTGCGGGACAGATCACCGGCGTCGAGGGTTATATCGAGAGCGCTGCGATCGGCTTGCTTGCCGGGCGCTTTGCGGCGGCGGATGCGACGGGAACTGCTTCCACCGCGCCACCCGCGACGACGGCGCTCGGCGCCCTCCTCAATCATATCACCGGCGGACATATCGTCAGCGACGATACTGAGCGCGGCGCTGCGCGCTCATTCCAACCGATGAACATCAACTACGGTTTGCTTCCCGATCTCGACGTCAATCCGACGCACGATCAAATGGGTCAGCGGCTCAAGGGGCCGGAGCGCGGGCGGGAAAAGAAGCGGGTGATGTCGCGGCGCGCGCTTGCCGATCTCGCGGGCTGGCTCGGCGAGATCGCACCGGCAAAACGATCCGCCTGAGGATCTTATTGTGCACCCGTCGTGCCGCCTGAAGCCGGCGCAAACGGTTTCGGCGTGAACGGCTCTTCAGCCGGCGGCGTTGCAGGCGCCGGTTCCGACACCGTCTGCTGTGTGCTGCGATTGAGCGGGCGGAGCTCGATGGGCGTACCCACTGGCGCGGGCGGCGGTGGGGACGATGCCGGAACGACAGCCGTCTCCGTCGGCGGCCGTCCGACGACGGCTTCCGAAGGCGTTTGATCTTCCGGGCCGGACGTCACGCCCACCGTCGGACCGCCGGTGTCCGTGTCATCGGGATCTGCTGGGCCCGCAGCAGGCAGAGCGTTGAGCGGGCCTGACGGTTTCGCTGGCAATGCGCTCGTCGCGCTGTTGCCGGCGGCGGGCTGTTTTGCCAATACCGAATTGATGTCCGGAATTTGCGCGTTGGGTTCGGCGACGGCGGGCGGCGGCACATCGTCAGGCGACGGCACCGTGTAGCCTGCCGGATCGGCATCCGGCCCGGCACCATATTTCGCCAGTACGCCGCGCGCTTTGTCGACGACGGCATCGGCGATTGCGGCTTGACCTTCGGCGGTCGGATGGAAGGCGCCCGAGTACGTCGATGCCAAGATGAGCTGGAACGGCGCGAAAGGCTCGATGCGCAGAACCTTCGTCAGCAGGCCGGCTGCGACGTGGAAATTGCCCGTCATGAACGCGTCGTTCGGAGTCCGGAACCAGCGCTGGCGCGCGGCATAGGGCTGATAATCGGCCGGGTTATAGGGCGTCCATGCGCCGTCGACCTTCCGCGGGAGCCGGAGGTCGTCGACCTCGCTCACGCCTTCGACGCTCAGGCCCGCGCATATTCCGCGGCCGATGAAGGCGCGCCGGTGCGTTTCAACGAATGTCCAGCCGAACTCGAAGGCGCTGTCGCGCATGAGCCGGTGCAGCTTGTCGGCAAACCACGTGCCGAGCTTCAATTTAGTCCGGTCCAATTGGAAGTCGGGCACGACTTCCATGCCGGAGTTGCCGCTGCCGCACATCTGGCTGCCGTCGCCTTCGAGGGCGAGGCCCGGATAGGCGACGAGCAATATGCGGTCGCTCTCCTGCCAGGGCACGTAGAGGATGCTGTGAATGGCGCGATTGAGCGACTTATAGCGCGCGCCCAACGTACTGAGCTCGGCGGACGCCTCTGCCTCGCCGTGGACTTGGCCAAGCCAGCCGCCAAGCTCGCGAAGCAGGGATTCGTTGGAGAGGACAGCATTCGCCAAAAGCCGCGAGAAGCCGATGTCGTTGCCGCCGATGGAGAGCAAGACGAGGTCGATTTTGCGTGCGTCATCCTGCGGGCACTTGCGGAGGATGATGTTCTGCAGCTCGGGAATTGTCCCGTTCATGTGGTAGGCTTCGGGCAGATCGAGCGTCTGCGTCTGGTTGTTTCCGCACTGCGCTTCGGCGAGCGCCGATATCTGAGAAAGGCGCGGCGGGTTCGGCACCCATTCGTTGCCCTTGTAGCGCAGAAACAGTCCGTCAGTGATTTCGGCGCCCGCACACGAGACGCCGACGAACGTCACCGCGCGGTGCGGATCTTCGATGGCGAGTTGCAACGCAGTCCGCAGCTGCTCGGAATAGAGCGAGCGATGGCAGGCTTGATCGAGCCAGCGCGCATTCTCCTTGATGAAGGCTTTATCGCCGAGATCGCGCCAAGGGCCAATGCGCGAAGGATATCCGGTCAATCCGCTATAGAATCCGACGGTGCTGTAGTCGGACGAGCGCTCGCGCGAAAAGCGGACGGCGCGATCGGGATTGCCTTCGCCGGAAGCAAAGCTGTCTCCCATTCCGGCAATCAGAATGTCGCGAACCTTGATCAGCTGCTTCGCAATTTCGCGGCCGCCGATTTCGACGGTGACCATCATGCCGCCGGGGTATGGAACGACGAAGCGCGCTGGCTCGTTGCAGGGCTGAGTGATGGCGTCGCCGCGAGGATTCTTGGCGTCACCGCGTGGTGCCGTCAGCCATCGGCACGAGAGCGTGGATGCATCATCTACGCCCGTGACCTGAACGATGACGGCGTGGTTCGATGGATTTATGTAGTCGTCGTAGGCATCGCATTTGAAGCGATTGTTGTTCCAGCACGTCTTGCTGAACATCGACGCGGCCCAGCCGTCGCGGTCGCCGCTTTGCAGCGCGTGCTCGCCGGACAAAACCGGAGTGGTGCGTTCCGTCGGGCCTAATGCGCGAAAGGTTGCGCGGTGCGCTTCGGTATCATGGGGATCGGTGAAGAAGCGGAACGGGTTTTCAAGCCGCCAAGTGACGACGGGCGAGCCGGCTTCGGCGCGATCCGGCGCAAGGACGCTTCCGGCCGTCCACAAAAGCGAAAAGACCAGCCCTGCTGCGAGTGCCCGCAGCCCACGTCTTGAGATGAACCCCATCTGCCCTCTTCGCTTGGCCGTCAGACGCGACCTGACCAATGCGCGCGTGCAATACGCCACAATCGAGCGATAGGCGCGATTTCCAAGATGTCGCGCGCCGGCTCGTGCCGAGGGTTCTGCAAAGCGCGAAAATAGGGCTCCACGAGGGCAAGCGGCAACAAAGCCGTTGTCGCGGCTTTGGATTTGCCCTCGAGCTGGCGGCGGACTTCGGCGAGCGTTTTGCGTCCTTCGCTCACGAGCCATGCTATTTGCGGACGCCAATCCTGCGGCTCATCGGGTCCGAAAGGATTTGGAGAGCGCGCCATCGGCAGCAGCGCGCGGTGCCGCATTAGAGCATATGGTAACTCGAGGCCGATGCGGGCGAAGCCGGAAGCCCGGGATGCTGCGCCGATCAGGGGCTCATCCAAAGTTACACCGAGGATCGACGCCGCAAATACGAACGGCGCGCCATCGATGATGCGCATCGATTTGGCGAGGGCGGCATCGTCAGCCGGCGGCTCGCCATAAAGAGCGTCCGCATGGGCTGCGAGATAATCCTCGATAGCCCCGAGAGAAAGCGCGCGGCGGCGGATGACCTCCGCGAAGGCATCGAGCACCGGATTGCCGGATTGACCGCTTTCTCCCCGGCTCAGGAAAGCGTCTCGCCACCACGCAACGCGAATTTCACCGAGAGCGGCTTCGCTGACGAGACGCGATATGCGTTCGATCTCGCCGGTAAACGCCGCGAGCGCGATGAGATCTTCGCGCGCCTCCTGGGGTGCGAAGATCGCGGCGTAGAAACGATCAGGTGCGTGGGTGCGCGCGGCGAGGCGCACCGCATCGAAGTCGATCGCTCGCGTATCGGAGTTGCTCACACGTCACTCGCGGATTGGAGGCGCTGCTCTGGATCAGGACGGCCGTTACGGAACTGCGATCAGTGCCGCTGCGATCGTTCGCTTCTCGGCGATGAGGATGTTGTACGTGCGGGCTGCGGCTCCTGTCGACATCGGTTCGAGGCCGACGCCGGCTTTCGCGAACGCGGAATAGACCTCGGACGAAGGCCAAAGCTGCTTCTCGCCCGTGCCGAGCAGAACCGTGATCGGAGGCTCGAGGCGACTGAGAATGAAGTCGATATCTTTCTCGTCGAGCGCTTCGGCGCTCGTCGCGGTCCAGGCATAAATGCCGCTCGGCACGCAGATGATCGAGCCGCGATGGCTCATCTCCGCGAAACGGAAGCCGCCGTTGCCGTAGGCCGTGATCGCCGTTTCATAGGGATAGCGGGCGACCTCAGGCGTCATAACGGCGGCGTCCCTCGTTCGCGCCGCCTATCAGGCCTTGGCGCGGCTCGTCTTGGTCGCGGCGACCGCCTTCGCAGCAGCGTCACTCCAATCGCGCTTGACGCCGAGGTAGCCCAGCAGCGGAGCGGCGATGAAGATCGACGAGTAGGTGCCGATTACGACGCCCAAAAGCATTGCGAGGTTGAAGCTGCGAATGACTTCGCCGCCGAAGATGTAAAGCGAGACCAGCACCGCGATCGCCGTCACACCGGTCAAGATGGTGCGCGACAGCGTCTCGTTGATCGACAAGTTCAGGAGTTGGTTCAGCTCCATTTTCTTGAACTTGCGGAGGTTCTCACGAATTCGGTCCGACACGACGACGGTGTCGTTCACGGAGTATCCGAGAATGGTCAGAAGCGCGGCCACGGTCGAGAGATCGAATTCGAGCCGGAACAGCGAGAAGATACCAGCGGTCAAGAGGACGTCGTGGGACAACGCCACGACGGCGCCGAGAGCGAACTGCCATTCGAAGCGGAACCAGACGTAGGCGACAATCGCCAAGATACCGGCGGCAACGGCGACGAAGCCGGTCATGCGCAATTCGCTCGACACGGCGGGGCCAACCACTTCGACGCGACGCTGGACATAGTCGCCGCTCGTTGCATCGATGACTTTTTGAACCGCGGGCTGCTGGGCGGTTTCACCACCCGGCTGCTCCTCGAGCCGCACGAGCACGTCGTTCGGCGTGCCGAACTCCTGAATCTGGACGTTACCGAGTCCAAGGCCGTTGAGCTTTTCGCGCAGCGCCGAGATGTCGGCATTGCCGCTCTTGGTCTGCAGTTCGATCAGCGATCCGCCCTTGAAGTCGACGCCGTAGTTCAGGCCGAGCGTCGCGCAGAGCCCTATGGATATCGCCATCGCGATGATAGATGCGATGAGCGCCGGCCCCTTGAACTTCATGAAGGGCAAGTTCAGGTCGTGCGGGAAGAAGTCGAAGCCCTTGAAGACCGGTATAAGTTTCATCAACACGGAAGTGGTCTCCTAGACCGGCACGATTTGGATGCGGCCCTTCGGCTGGGCCTTGAGCCAGAACGAGATGAGCAGCCTGACGACCGTCACGGACGCGAAGATCGACGTCAGAATGCCGATGGTCAGCGTCACGGCGAAGCCGCGGATCGGACCCGAGCCCAACCAGAACATGATGAGCGCGCAAGCCAGCGTCGTCAGCTGACTGTCGGCGATCGTCACGAAGGCGCGCTGGAAGCCCGCATCGATGCTGGCAATCGGCGATTTGCCCGTTCGCAATTCCTCGCGGATGCGCTCGTAGATCAACACGTTCGCGTCGACGGCCATGGCGACACCCAAGACCAAGCCCGCGATGCCCGGCAGCGTCAGCGTCGAGCCGATGAGCGTCATCAAGGCGAGCGTCAAGATCAAGTGCACGAGCAAGCCGACGCACGCGAAGATGCCGAACGTCCCGTAGGCAAGGATCGTCAGAAGGATGACCGCGATGCCGCCGATGATACCGGCGCGCTTGCCGTCGGCGATCGAGTCGGCGCCGAGCGACGGACCGACGGTTCGCTCCTCGACAATCGTCAACTTCGCAGGCAGCGAGCCGGAGCGGAGCTGAACGGCGAGGCGGTTCGAGCTTTCCACGTTGAAGCTGCCGGAAATCTGGCCGGAACCTCCGAGGATCGGCTCGCGGATAACGGGTGCCGAGAGCACCTTGTTGTCGAGCACGATCGCAAAGGGCTTGCCGACATTATCCTTCGTGAAATTGCCGAACTTGCGCGCGCCGCTTTGATTGAAGCGGAAGTTGATGACCGCCTCGTTGGTGCGGTTGTCGAAGCCCGGCTGGGCGTCGGCAAGGTCGTCGCCCTGCACGACGGGTTGCTCGCGCAGAAGGTATTCTGCCGGTCCCTCGCTCCTGTCGCCCGGGTAGATCTTGTAGCCTGTAGGAATGCTCGTCTGCTTGGCTTCCTCGGCGCTGAGCGACGGGTGGACTTCATGGAAGGTCAGCTTGGCGGTTTCGCCGATCAGTGCCTTCAGGTCCTTCGTGTCCTTGAGACCGGGGAACTGAATCAGAATTCGGTCAGTGCCCTGCCGCACGATCGTCGATTCCGACGTGCCCAGATTATTGACGCGGCGGTTGATCGTTTCGATCGAGGCCGCGGCGGCGTTGGAGATACGCGCGCGGAGGCCCGGCTCGGTCGGCTTTACGATAATGGTGCCATCGTCATTGCCGGCCGTGACGGAGATATCGTAACCGCCGGTGCCGAGCACGGCGCTGCCGATCGATTGCCTGGCCTTGTCCAATTGCTTGATCGCAGCGTCCCGTTCCTCGGGCTTGGCGAGCTTGACGACAAGCTGCGTGCCCTGGATACCGATGCCGGTGAAGCCGATTTTTGCATCACGGAGAAGCTTGCGCGATTCATCGCGCAGGTTGTTCATCCAATCCTTCTTGATCTCGTCCTGATCCATGGCGAGCAGAAGATGCGCACCGCCCTGAAGGTCGAGACCCAAAGGCAGTTGCTTCTTCGGCATGAAGGACGGCCACGATGCGACCGTTTCCTTCGAGAAGAAGTTCGGCATCGCGAGTGCGAAGCCTGCGAAACAGGTCAGCAGGATCAGAATGATTTTCGTGCGTGTGAATTGCAGCATCGGAACAGGGTCTCAGACGTTAGGAGATGCGCGGATCAGAACTCGCGCATCTAGCGCAGCTACGTTCTCGCACGATGAAGACGCTCAATCACGTTGCGTCTTTGACAGGTTCGCCCTTCGTACGGACTTCCAAAAGGGTGCCCTTGACGATGCGGACCTTCAAATTGTCGGCAAGTTCGACCTCGATTTCGTCGCTCGTGTCGGAAGCCTTCGTAACTTTGCCGACCATGCCCCCGGAGGTGACGACGGTGTCGCCGCGGCGGACGGCGTTCAACCGCTCGCGAAGCTGCTTCGCGCGCTGCGACTGCGGACGGATCAGGAGGAAGTAAAAGATTGCCAGCATCGCCAGCATCGGAATCAGAAGGCCGCCGAGTGGGTCCATCGGGCTGGCTGCGGCGGTCTGCGCGAATGCGGAAGTCGTAAACATTGGAAAGAATGGTCCTCCGGATGCGATTGAAATAAGCACTACCGCCCCGGATCCCAATGGTCCGGAGGGATGAGCCCCCTCAAATTCGGGCGGACTATAGTGGTCCGAAACCCTTTTGCAACCTCGCATAGGCCCGTGAAAGGCCGTTGGCACTGGATCGGGCAACGATTAAACACGCTTTTTCCGGCGGATAGCGCGCCGGGCCTTCAGCCTTCTGGAAATCCTTAATGACAGACGCAGATGCCAATCGCCCGCTCTTGGAACGGATCGCCGACGCTCTCGAGCGTTTGAGCCCTGCCCCGCTCCGGACCGCCAACTTCACCAAAGCCGACGCGTTCGTGTGGCAAGCCGATACGGCGAGCTTCGAGCCGGTTCCAGAGGTCAGCCGTGTGCCGTTGAAGCTTCTCAAGGGCATCGACCGGACTGCGGGAATTCTTCTCGACAACACGCGGCGCTTCGCGGCCGGGCTTCCCGCCAACAACGCGCTGCTTTGGGGCGCACGCGGGATGGGCAAATCGAGCCTCGTCAAAGCGGCGCACGCCGATGCCTTGAGCCTCAGCGGCGGATTGAAGCTCATCGAGATCCACCGCGAGGATATCGGATCCCTGCCGAAGTGCCTCGCCATCCTCAAGGCCGCGCCCTTCCGCTTTATCGTCTTCAGCGACGATCTTTCCTTCGATCACGACGACACGAGCTACAAATCGCTGAAGGCCGTGCTCGACGGCGGTATCGAGGGCCGTCCCAAGAACGTGATTTTCTACGCGACATCCAACCGCCGTCACCTCATGCCGCGCGACATGATCGACAACGAGCGGGCGACGGCCATCAACCCCGGCGAAGCGACCGAAGAGAAAGTGTCGCTCTCGGACCGTTTCGGGCTCTGGCTCGGCTTTCACAACGCGAGCCAGGACGACTATCTCGCGATGGTCCATGCCTACGTCGAGCACTTCGGCATCAAGGTCGACCCGGAGGAACTCCAGCGCGACGCTCTCGAATGGGCGACGACGCGCGGTGCGCGCTCAGGCCGCGTCGCGTGGCAATACGTGCAGGATCTGGCGGGGCGCACCGGGATTTCGACGGATAAGGTTTGAAGAATTTCGTTCCCTCTCCCCGTCCTTACGGGGAGAGGGTTAGGGTGAGGGGCTGCAACAACGCCGGTGTATGTGGCCGCCCCTCACCCCGACCCTCTCCCCCTCAAGTGCAGATAGGGGGAGAGGGAGTTTCTTTCTCGGCCGAGGATGACGAAGCACCAACAAAAAGAGAGCCGGATCGATGGATCCGGCCCCCAGTCTTCCCTCAGTGCCAGCGCGTTGCCCCGCGCTATAGGTTCGCGTCAAAGCTTCTCGAGATACGGCATCGGATCGACCGGTTTCGAGCCTTGGCGCAATTCGAAGTGGACTTGCGGCTGATCAACCGAGCCGGTTTTGCCGGCTTTTGCGATGACCTGTCCGCGCTTGACCTTGTCGCCGCGCTTCACGAGCAGTTCGTCATTGTGCGCGTAGGCGGTGACCCAGCCGTTGTCGTGGCGAAGCAGCACGAGGTTGCCATAGCCTTTGAGCTCGCTGCCCGCGTAGGCGACGACGCCCGACTCTGCGGCATGAACCTCGGTTCCGAGCGGCACCTGGAGATTGATGCCGTCGTTGTGCGTTCCGTCGGGGCGGCCGCCGAAACCTGCAACGATCTTGCCGCTCGTCGGCCACCGCAGCTTGCCGGTGTTGGCCGCAGAGTCAGCAACTGAAGCCGGGACCGAAACAGCAACTTTTTCCTCGGGCGCGGCAGGCTTATCGGCCGGTGCCGGCGGCGCGGGCGGAACGTCAGGAGACGCATCCGTCGCCTTGTTCTCGGACAGCGCTGCGACGCGCTTCTCGCCGTTGATGACGGTCGGCTGCATCGTCGTGGCATCGCCATAGCGCGAGGGCGGGCTCGGCACGATCGGCGGCACCTGGGCCGAAGCCGACGGGGCGGCAGGCGGCGCGGATGTTGAAGGCGTTGACGCGGCGGCAAGCGGAGGTGCTGACGGCGGTGGCGCCGGCGCAGCAGCGGCCACGCGTGCCGGTGCTTCGCGCGGGCTGTCGCCCGGGACCTTCAGAACCATGCCGGGCTTCACGCGATGCGGATCGCTGATGCCGTTCACCTGCTGAAGCTCGGCGAACTTGACCTTGTTCGATCGCGCAATGCCATAGAGGGAGTCCCCGGGGCGCACGGTGTAGGTTGCGTTGTAGCGCGCGGCGACTTCGGGCGCGGCCGGAGAGAGCGGCGCGGGCAAGGGCGTTGCTGCCTCGACGGCCTTCGCCGCGGCGACGCTGCTGCGGTCTGACGAACCACCGGCAGCCGGTAGATAGAGCTTCTGCCCCGGCTTCAGGTTCGGGTTGCTCAAGCCGTTCAGCGACGTCAATTCGGTGAGCGAAACCTGATGACGGCGCGACAGACCGTAGAGCGTATCGCCGGGCTGAACCTCGATCATTTCGCCCTTGGCGAGCGGTGCTGCCTGTGGAGCGGGAGCCGTATCGCGGGCCTGGGTCTCCTCGCGCGGCGTGCGGGCAAATGGCTTTGCCGGGCGATAGGGTTGCGATGTGGCAGGCTGCGAAGTAACGGGCGGCGGCTGCTGCATGTAGGGTGCGCCGTGATCGCCCGTTGCCTCGGGCAAAGCGGCGACCTGAACGGACGAAGCGCCGGCGCCATAGGGTCCGCGCGGCGACGAGCCGCCGAGAGACTGGTTATCGCTTAATGAACTCGTGCGCACTGGCTCCGGCGGAACCGGGACGCTGGCCGTGCTCGGATCATCATTAAAATTGAACGACGTGCTATCGAAGCGCGTAACGTCCGCGCTGCAACCCGCGAGGGTAATGCTTGCAATTATTAGAGAAACGGCGCTCGCGGACTTGAGGCCCAAGCGTCCGCACCGGCCTACGCCAAAACAACTCATCATGGTACGCACCTCTACTCGCACCATCCATTAACCTTTAACCGGTTAACGGGGAGTAAACGTCCCCCGTGCGATTTAAATTTGATGCCCCGAGTTGCACTGCTTGCGGTGAGAGCCGCGTGCCCTGCCCCACAGAAAAGCGGCTCGTTGGAAACGACGGTGATTTTCGACGGTGCGTTGCACACCGCCGGAGTTTTATCGGAATAGCTGAGGATTGCGCTCTATTCGCGGAGGGATTTCGTCTTTCTGACGACTTTCGCGGGGTTGTAGCGGCGGCAAAATCCGATCACTTCAGCCGACTGCTCAACGATTTCAACGCACCGTGATTGGTCAGATCGATGCTCAGCGGGGTGACGGAAATTTTGTTTTGCGCAATGGCCGCAAGATCGGTCCCGGGAACGAGCGTCGATTTCCGCCGTTCGAATCCGAACCAGAAATACGGCGTGCCCCACGGGTCTGAGCGGCTATCGATATCGAGCAGCGCCTGATCGCGAACGCCCTGCGTGGTGACGGCGACGCCTTTGATTTCATCCGGATTGGCATCCGGGAAATTGATGTTGATGAGCGATTTCGGCGCCCATTTCTCTTGCAGCAGCTTCTTGATCAGCGATGGCGCGTGCGCGAGCGGCGTATCCCAAAGCGCGCGCCGCGAGCCTTCTTCAAAGCCCATCATCAACGACAACGCGATCGAGGGGATGCCGAGGATCGCGCCTTCCATCGCCGCCGCGACGGTGCCTGAATAGGTGACGTCCTCGGCGAGGTTCGATCCGTGGTTTACGCCTGACAGGATCAGATCGGGCGGCTGATCCTTCAGAACATGACGCACGGCCATGATCACGCAATCCGTCGGGGTGCCTGCGATAGCGTGGGTGCGATCATCGAGCGAGCGCAAACGAAGCGGTGTATGCAGCGTCATCGAATGCGACGTGCCCGACTGGTTCGTTTCTGGCGCGACCGTCCATACGTCAGGTGAAATGCCGAGCGCGATGGCTTTCAGGATTTCCAATCCGCGCGCATTGATGCCGTCGTCGTTAGTGATCAGAATTCTCATGGGAAGACGTTACGCTTTCTGTATTTGCGCCAAGCCGCCCATATAGGGACGAAGTGCATCGGGAATGACGACGCTGCCGTCGGCTTGCTGATAGTTTTCGAGGACGGCGATCAACGTGCGTCCGACGGCGAGGCCCGAACCGTTCAGCGTGTGAACGTAAACCGGCTTGCCACCGTCCTTCGGACGATAGCGTGCATCCATGCGCCGGGCCTGGAAATCGCCACACACCGAGCACGAGGAAATCTCGCGATACATATTCTGGCCCGGCAGCCAGACTTCGATGTCGTAGGTTTTCTGCGAGGCGAAGCCCATGTCGCCCGTGCACAGAAGCATCGTACGGAACGGCAGACCGAGGCGTTTCAGGACTTCCTCGGCGCACGACGTCATGCGCTCGTGCTCTTCGAGGGCTTTCTCCGGCGTAACAACGGAGACGAGTTCGACTTTCGAGAACTGGTGCTGGCGGATCATGCCGCGCGTGTCGCGTCCGGCGGCACCCGCTTCCGAGCGGAAGCACGGTGTCCACGCTGTCATGCGCATCGGCAGCTGTGCTTCATCGAGGATCTGCTCACGCACGAGGTTCGTCAATGAGACTTCGGCGGTCGGGATGAGCCAGAACCGATTCTCGGGCAACATCGGATTTCCCTCACCCAATGCAGCTCCCAAATCATCTTGCATCCCTTTGACCCGTTGTTCGTACGAAAGGTCATCGTGGTTGCCGTATCGGAATGCGAAGTGCAACTTCATCTCGAGCTGCCGGTAAGACTCCTTAGATGTTTGAAATAAATCCTCTTCGAACTTCGGCAGGTTTCCGGTGCCGTAAGCCGCCTGATCTTTAACGAGCAGCGGCGGGTTGACCTCGGTGTAGCCGAACTCGCTCGTATGCAAATCAAGCATGAAGCTGCCGATGGCGCGCTCCAATCGCGCGATGGCACCTTTGGTCACGACAAAGCGTGCGCCGGAGATTTTCTGCGCCGCCTCGAAGTCCATCAGGCCCAGCGCCTCGCCAATCTCGAAATGCTGCTTCGGCGTGAAATCGAACGTGCCGGGTGTGCCGACTTTGCGGACTTCGACGTTGCCCGTTTCGTCCGTTCCGAATGGCACGTCCTCTCGCGGCGTATTCGGAATGACGGAAAGCGCGTCACGAATTTCGGCGTCGAGCTGGCGCTCGTCCTCCTCGCCCTTGGCGATGGACTGCTTGAGCTCGGCGACTTCCGTCATCAGACGCGAAGCGGTGGCTTCGTCTTTCGCGGCTTTCGCCTTGCCGATTTCCTTGGACGCCGCATTCCTCTGTGATTGCGCCTCCTGCAGCGACGTCAGCAGAGCGCGGCGCTTCTCATCGAGTGCGATAAGGCTCGATGCCTGCGGCTCGAGCCCGCGCCGGCGGAGACCCTCGTCGAAGGTCGCGGCGTTGTCTCTGATCCATTTGATGTCGAACACGGGGAGGCCTCTTCGCGTCGGAGCTATCGGGCCGTCCTATACGATGCGTTTCGCCCGGTCCAGGGTCGCTTTGGACAGCTTTCCGAAAAGGCGCAAATGCTCAGGAAGCGGCTGCCTTCGCCTTTGCCTGCTGTCTCTCGACGAAGCGTACGGCAAGGATTGAGATTTCATAAAGCCCGATCGTCGGCAGCGCCATAATGCACATGCTCAGGGCATCGGGCGGGGTCAGCAGCGCGGCGGCGGCAAAGATTGCGACAATGGCGTAACGGCGTCCCTTCGCCAGAGCATCCGACGTGACGAACCCGACCCGCGAGAGAAGCGTCAGGATGACCGGTAGCTGAAAGACGATGCCGAAGCCGAAGATCAGCGTCATGATCAGCGACAGGTATTCGGACACCTTCGGCAGCAGCTCGATCTCGGGCACGCCCTCGCCCGACATGTGCGTCAGGCCGATCGAGAAGCGGATCAGCACCGGCATCGCGACGAAGTAGACCATCATCGCACCGATCACGAACAGCACGGGCGTGGCGATCAGATACGGTAGGAAGGCGCGGCGCTCGTTTTTGTAGAGGCCGGGCGCGACGAACTTATAGATCTGCGTCGCGGCGACGGGGAACGACAGGAAGGCCGCGCCGAACATGGCGAGCTTCACCTGCGTCATGATCTGTTCGAGGAAGTGCGTCGCGATCAGCTTCACGTGGTCACTGCCGGACGCCCACATGTAGGGCCAGACCAGCACGTTGTAGATGTGGCCGGCAACCGCGAAGCACAGGAAGAACATGACGACGAAGGCGCCGAGCGCCCAGATCAGCCGCTGGCGCAGTTCAATCAGATGATCGAGCAAGGGCGCTTTGCTGGCGTCGATGTCCTCCTGGCCTTCGCGCAGGGGCTCGATGCCCGGGCCTGTCGCCGACGGCGGTAACCGCTCCTGCATCGCGCTAGGACTCCGTCCGCTCGGCGGTGGAAGACGATTTCTCGGGCAGCGCTGGCGCTTCGGAAAACGACTGCGGTGTAGCAGGACGCGGCGGCTCAGTTGGCGTCAACAGCGGGGTATCGACCGGCGCGGGCGGCGGAGGCGACGATGCCGCCGGGGGCGTGCTTGCGTTCGGGTCTATACGCGTGGACGTGCTCGCGTCTTGGATAGACCCTTTTGCCTTCATGACTTCGGAATTGATCGAGTTCTGCATCTGCTCGACTTCCTTGCGCATCGAGTCGAGCTCGGCTTCGCGCATGGCGGCATCGAACTGGCCTTTGAACTCGTTGGCATGCCGACGCACGATGCCGGCATAGCGGCCTATCGTCCGCATGAAGACCGGCAGTTCCTTCGGGCCGACGAAAATCAGCGTCACGATCCCGAGGATCAGAAGCTCGCTCCAGCTGATATCAAACATCGAGCAACCTTGTCGGGACCAGCCGCGAACTTATGAGCGTGAAGGGATCATCCGACCTTCGTGCGGTCCGGATTCACGGCTTCGTTCTCGATCGTACGCGGCGCGGGCTTGACCCCAGGATCCTCATCCTCGGCCATGCCCTTCTTGAAACTCTTGATGCCCTTGGCGACGTCGCCCATCAACTCCGAAATCTTGCCGCGGCCAAAAAGCAGCAGAGCAATGACGAGGAGAAGGAGAATATGTTGCGCGCTTAAACCCATTGAAAGACCTCTCGGCGGCAGCGTGGCACTGGCCAGCAGCTGAACGCATCTTCGTATCTATGACCTTATCGCAGAACCGCCAGGGCGGGGCAAGTTTTGCGGATGTGCTCTGAGATGCAGGGGTCTCCGAAATTCGTAATCGCCAGGACGGTTTAGGCCCGCTTTGCTTGACCGCAGACGGTCGTCGCTGTCCAAATTAATGATAAGTAATAATTGCTCGTGGCGGGGCGACGAAAACGGTCAGTGCTTGCCCTCTTCGTTCGCAGGCTCGTCCTTCGCAGCCTCGCCCTCTTCGTCGACCTCGTCACCCTGGAGGTCCAGGGGGAGCGCCGCCTGCTCTTCTTCCTCCTCGTCGCCATCGTCGGTCAGCGGAAGCTCATCCGGCATCAGCGCCGCGACATCCGTGGGCGACGGCACGGTGAAGCCCGGCGGCAGGTTGGCGTCGAGAAGGCCCGCAGCTTTGAGGTCGGCAAGGCCCGGCAGGTCCTTGATGTTGTCGAGACCAAAATGGACGAGGAAATCTTCCGTCGTTCCATAGGTCAGTGGGCGGCCCGGAGCCCGGCGCCGTCCGCGCGGGCGGATCCAGCCGGTTTCCATCAGCACGTCGAGCGTGCCGGGCGACGTCGATACGCCCCTGATCTCTTCGATCTCGGCGCGGGTGACGGGCTGGTGATAGGCGATGATCGCGAGCGTTTCCTGCGCCGCCTTCGAGAGCTTGCGCTCTTCCTTCTGCTGACGTTCGAGCAGAAACGACAGATCGTCGGCGGTGCGGAACTGCCAGCGGCCCGCGACGCGCGCGAGCACGACGCCACGATCTTTGTATTCGGCTTGCAGCGCGATCAGCAGGGAATGAACGTCATCGCCCGCATCGAGGCAACGGGCCAGGGACTTGGCGTCGAGTGGCGCTGACGAAGCAAAAAGCATCGCTTCGAGGCGGCGCAACTTCTCGCGGTCCGCGCTTTTCGAGAGGTGATCGACGACGGCATCAGGGTCGCTCAGCGCGGGCGCCGGCCCGCTGTCGCGCGCCGCTTCCGCGTCGTCGTTTCGGGCCGTTTCGGTTTTCTCGCGCGTATTGTCCGACACTAGCGTCAGTTTCGGCGGAACCATGGCTTTTTTCTAGCCCCCTATTCTTTCCGGCGCTGCTAGCCGATCTTTTCCCAAACCGCTCCAGCTTCGCGTTTGCGCATGTAGATCGGTGCGAACGGCTCATCCTGCCGAAGCTCGATCAGCCCTTCGCGCGCCATTTCGAGGGTGGCGCCGAACGAACTTGCAAGTGCTGAACGCTCTTCTTCGTTCCTCGGCAGATATTGCTCCAAGAAAAGGTCGAGCTGCGCCCAGTCGCCTTCGGTTGCGCCGACGAGCCTTTCGAGACGCGTCCGCGCCTCCTTGATCGACCAGACGCGCCGCGCCTTGACGACGTGGACCACGCGAATGGTGCGCTTTCTCTGCTCGGCGTAGGCTTTGAGAAGGTCGTAGACCGTCGCGGTGTAAGTCGTGTCGCGCGTAACCTTGATGTGCTCGGGCGCCCCGCGCGCAAAGACATCCTGGTCGAGGCGCCGCCGCGTCAGCAATATCGCGGCCTTGTCGCGCATCGCCTCGAGCCGCATCAGGCGGAAGGATAGCCGCTGCGCCAGCTCTTCGGCAGTCGCCGTGTCGGCGGTGTCCTTTTCCTTCGGCAGGAGCAGGCGCGATTTGAGGTATGCTAGCCAAGCCGCCATCACGAGATAATCGGCGGCGATTTCGAGCTTCAGGCGTTGCGCTTCGGCGATGAATTCCAGATACTGCTCGACGAGAGCGAGGATCGAGACCTTCGTCAGGTCGACCTTCTGGGTGCGGGCAAGAGCCAGCAAGAGGTCGAGCGGGCCTTCGAAACCTTCGATATCGACGACGAAGGCATCGTCTCCGGCCGGCATGTTCTCAAGGCCCGAAGCGTCCCAGCCGGAATCCGCGCTTTCGCCTTGCGTTGCCGTCTCGTCCATCGCGTCTCGATTATGTTCCTGTGGCGGCGCCGCATTCATTTTGTTGAGGCGCGATCGCGACACTACACTGATTCAGACAACCGGAGTCTGCTGGCCCTGGAGGCCGGCGAAGAGTTGTAGAGCCTCCTCCTTATCGTAGGGCTCGATCCGGCCGATGCAAGAGCAAGCGCGCTCAAATCTCTCGGCGGCCCGACCCTGAAGCGGGGGGACGCCTTCCGCGGCAGCCCGCATTTCCTCGATATCGCCGTTGCAGTGGAGCGCGAGGTCGGACCCTGCGGCAATGACGGCTTCGGCGCGGGCGCGCATCGGTCCGCTCAAGGCTTTCATGCTGAGGTCGTCGCTCATCAGAAGGTTATCGAAACCGATCTCGCCACGGATGACCTCCCTCGTCACGATTTCCGAGGTGCTGGCGGGATTGGCCGGATCGATCGCCGAATAGACGACGTGGGCCGTCATCGCTGCGGGAATATTCGCGAGCGCCCTGAACGGCGCAAAGTCCGTTTCCGACAAGACCGAGCGCGGCGTCGCGACGACGGGCAACGACAAATGGCTGTCGGCGGTCGCCCGGCCGTGACCGGGAATATGCTTGATCACCGGAACGACGCCGCCCGCGAGATACCCGTCCGCGACCGACCGGGCCAGCGCGATGACCTCGCCGACGGTCGAGCCATAGGCGCGATCGCTGATGATTTCGTGCGACCCATCGACGGGAAGATCGGCGACCGGCGCGCAATTCATCGTTATTCCGAACGCTCGCAGATCCTCAGCCGTCAGCCGTGCCACGGCGAAGGCGGCGCGTTTCGCCGCTTCCGGATCGCGCGCATAGAACTGGGCGTAGACGGCAGCTGGAGGAAGAGACCGCGCGATCGGCGGTCTCAGGCGCTGAACGCGGCCACCTTCCTGATCTATCAGGACGAGAAAATCGCTCCGGCCGACGGCGTCGCGGACGTCCGCGACAAGCCGCTTCAGTTGCTCGCGATCGGCGACGTTGCGGGCGAACAGGATCATCCCGGCGGGTTGAACGTCGCGATAGAAGCGGCGTTCGTCGTCCGTCAGGGAGACGCCAGAGAGGCCAACAATCAGGCTTGCGACCATCGCAGCTTGGCCCTCCAAGGCCGAATGTCTTGGCTATTAAACGCGACCGGCCGGTGCGGGTGCACCAGCCGGAGACATATCATGGATGTTGACGTGATCAGTAAGAGGTGACCCAGCAATCCTTGTACCCTTGCGCCTTCAGCTGCGAGCAAACATTGCTCGCCTCCTCCCGCGATCCGGGCGGACCGACGACGAGGCGGTCATAGGCGCCCTTCGCCAGCGTGGCGGACGCAACGTCCGGCGTTTTGCCCGCCAGCGCACTGCCGTACTTCTGCTGCATATCGGCGAAGCGCTTCAGGGCGTCGATGCGGCTCGTGTCAGAGCGAGGGATCGACGCCAAGACTGCGACGAACCCGGTCCCTCCGCCCGACGACTGGACGACCGGCGGCGCATCCGCCGTGGCATCGGTTTCGACCGTCGGCTGGGCACGCGCGACCTTCTTGAGCTTCTTGACCGGCACTGCGGGGGTATCGGCCCCGGCCGTGTCATCCACGCTGCCGGTGCTGCCGGTCGTATTGGCCGAGTTGACCGTCACGACCTTGACGGGCTTCACCTTCTTCGCGGGCGCCGCCTCTGCGTTCAAGGGTGTGGGGCGCACGGGCGGACCACTCGTGGCCGGTGCGGGTGCCGCCATGCCTTGATGCTGGCCGAAGTCGACCAGCGACGTACCAGGAACGCCGCTGAAGCCCTGCTGAGGTCCGCGATCCGGCTCAGACGCAGGCGGCGGAGACTGAATGCTGCCGTCGCGACCGACAACGAGGGTCGAAACCTTACGCGCGCCGCCGTTATTATCGTCGGTCGCGGACGCGTTCGCCGCGGTGTCGGAGCTGCCCGACGAAGAGCCGTCAGAATTGTTCGCCTCTTGCGCAGAAGCCTGCGATGTGCCGTCGCCGAGACGGCCCATGATCTTCGTATCGGAATAGGGAAACTGCTTGCCGCCCGCATCGGCTGGCTTCGTCTTCGAGGGGAACTCCGCGCTCTTGATGACAGGCGGGTCGCCCTGCGGATTGCCTCCGCCGGCGAGCTTCTTATAGCCGTAAGCCATGCCGCCGCCGATCACGATGGCGCCGATCAGAGCCGCCACGATCATCAGCGGACGGCGGCTGCGCGGGGCTTCTTCCTCGTCCTCGTATTCGACGTCTTCCTCGCCATAGACGGGCTCAAGCTCGCCGCCTTCGGCCTGACCGAAGCCGAGATGAGCGTCGCCGCGATTCTGCTGGTAGGGGTCGTGCGCGAAATTGTCGTGAGGGCCGGCCCAGTCGGCCGCGCTCAATTCGTTCTCGTGGTACTGCTGCTGGCCGAACGTTTGCGCTGAATGTGCGGGCTGCCGGGCGGGCTGCGGCGCGAAAGCTGGTTGGCCAAAGCCGCCGTTATCGAAGCCATGCGGATCGTGATCCTGGGCCGGCCATTGCGCCGCCTGCTGCTGGTTTCCGTAGGCCTGTGCCGGCTGCTGCGGGGCGAAGCTTGGCCGGGACGGCGGCACGTAAGGCTCGAACTGCGGCGCGTAAGGGTCTGGCTGTCCCGCAGCTGCGTGCTGCTGATAACCGCCATAGTTCCCGCGATTCGGCGCTTGCGACGGCTGAAGCTCGCTCCACTGGCCATAGCCCTGCTGCTGCTCAGGAGCGTGGCCACCGAAACCCGGCTGTGGAAAGGCTGGATATCCTGAAGCGGGCTGCTGGGCCTGCTGGCCGGGCCAGCCGCTGCCGTTGTCGGCGGGCTGCTGCTGCGGACGGCCGGTTTGCGCCTGTGGATTGACCCAGGGCGGCTGAGAATTGTTCGTCTGCGTATTGGGGCGGGCAGCCAGCCTACCGGCGTTCGGCCCGGGAAATGCGTTCTGCGATGACATCGCGGAAACCCCCTTAAAGTGGGGCGCAAAATCGTGGTTGCGCCTAATCGTCGATTCGAGACTTTAGCGCATCGCTTCGGGCGCCTCGACGCCGAGGATATGAAGCCCCGATTTTATCACCGTCTTTGTCGCGAAAATCAGCCCCAACCTTGCCGACGTCGCAACCCCGTCATTTGGCTGAATAAATCGCAAATGTGGCGAATCATTGCCTCGTGTCCATTGGGTGTGGAGAGCGCTGGCGAGATCGTAAAGATAGAAGGCAACCCGATGCGGCTCGTGGGCAGCCGCCGCGCCCTCGACCAACCGCGGGAAACCCGCAAGTCGACGGACCAGATCCAATTCGCCCTGATCGGTCAGGAGCGAAAGGTCGGCCGTCTCCAACGCCTCGACGGACGCGTCCAAGCCGGGAACCTGCTCGACCGCGTTTCGCAGCACGCTCGCGGCCCTAGCATGCGCGTATTGCACGTAGAAGACAGGGTTGTCCTTCGACTGCTCTGTCACTTTCGCGAAGTCGAAGTCCAGCGTCTCCTGATTTTTCCGGTAGAGCATCATGAAGCGGACGGGGTCGCGGCCGACTTCATCGACCACGTCGCGCAAGGTGACGAAAGTGCCCGCTCGTTTCGACATCTTGTAGGGCTCGCCGGCTTTGAAGAGCCTGACGAGTTGTACGACCTTCACGTCGAGATCGGCCGCGCCGTCCGACAGCGCTGCGACGGCGGCCTTCATCCGCGGGATGTAGCCGACGTGATCGGCGCCGAAGACGTTGATCAGGTGGCGGAAGCCGCGTTGCAGCTTGTCGTAGTGGTAGGCGACGTCGCCCGCGAAGTAGGTGTAACTACCGTCGGATTTCTGAAGCGCGCGGTCTTCGTCGTCGCCATAGGCCGTCGATTTGAAAAGCGTCTGGACGCGGTCTTCCCACTCGCAGTCGTCGTGGCCTTTGGGCTTTTCCAGCGTTCCCTCGTAGATCAGGCCCTTCTGCCGGAGAACTTCGATTGCTGCCTTGACCTGATCGCGGCCGTTCGACGTCAGCGAGGCTTCCGAGAAGAACACGTCGTGGCGGATGTTGAGGGCGGCGAGATCGTCCTTGATCATCTCCATCATCTTGGAAATGGCAAAGGAACGGACGATCGGCAGCCAGCGCTCTTCCGGCATGTCGAGGAGCGACGGGCCGTGCTCGGCGGCGAGCGCTTCGCCGACGGGTTTCAGATATTCACCGGGGTAGAGCCCTTCGGGGATGGCGCCGATGTTCTCACCCAGCGCCTCGCGGTAACGGAGGAATGCGGAACGTGCGAGCACGTTCACCTGGCCACCGGCGTCGTTGATGTAGTATTCGCGCGCCACATCGTAACCCGCGAAGACGAGCAGGTTCGCGAGCGCATCTCCGAAGACAGCGCCGCGGCAATGACCGACGTGCATGGGCCCCGTCGGATTCGCCGAAACATATTCGACGTTGAGTTTCTCGCCCTTGCCGGTTCCGCCCGCGCCGTAGCTCGATCCCTCTTTCAAGATCGTGCGGACCAGCGCCTGCCAGACGTCGCTCTTGAAGGTGATGTTCAAGAAGCCGGGACCGGCGACATCGATCTTGGCGATGCCGGGCGCAGCTTCGAGCTTGGCCTTCAGGGCTTCAGCGATATCGCGCGGCTTCATCTTCGCGGGCTTCGCGAGCACCATTGCGGCGTTGACGGCGACATCGCCGTGGCTCGAGTCGCGCGGTGGTTCGGCGTCGAAAGCCGGAATGGCGATGTCCTTGGGCAGAACTCCCTCGGACTGAAGCTCCGTCAGCGCAGTTTGGACGCGGGCTACGACATCAGCGAAAACGTTCATAAAGATTAGCGACCTTCGGTCTTGCGGGCGGGCGGCCCGTTGGGCGTTGAAACTCGAGCTTCGCGCCTATCCCAGTTCCGGGGTGGCGTCAAACAAGCGACGATGTTCCGCGAGGGCGTAACGATCAGTCTGCCCCGCCAGAAAGTCGCAAGCGACGCGGGCCCGATGCCGGTCATCGAGTCCCCGCAGCGCTTCGCGCCACCCGGCAGGCAGTGTCGCGGCATCGGAATTGTATTTGCGGAATAGGTCGCGGACGACGTTTTCCGCCTTCTCCATGACATCGAGCACGCGCCGGTGGTGGTAAACGGCCGCGAACAGGAAGTTTTTCAGGTGCGCGAGATCGAGGGTCATCCCATCCGAGAAGGCGATCACGGCCTGGCCGGCGCCGCGAATGTCATCAGGCGATCGCGGAGCCGATGCCGCAAGCCGGCGACGGCTTTCGGCGACCACGTCGCTAACCATCGCCGTGATCATGCGGCGGGTCACTTCGTAAATGGCGCGACTGTTTTCCGCTCCTCTCGCGACCGCCCTCACCTCGTTCGCGATCGGACCCGCCAACGGGACGCCATCGAGCTTATCGAACGTGATCAGCCCAGCGCGGAGTCCATCATCGACATCATGCGAGAGGTAGGCGATGTCGTCAGCGAGGCTCGCGACTTGCGCCTCGGCGGACGGCCATTCCTCGAGCTTCAATGGGCACCACGCTTCGATGTGGCGCGCAACCTTGGCGACGGGGGAGTCCGCGCGGACGGGGCCGTTGTGCTTCGCAAGCCCTTCGAGCGTTTCCCAGGTCAGGTTCAGTCCATCGAACGCCAGGTACTTGCGCTCGAGGGTCGTCACGACGCGAAGCGATTGGGCATTGTGGTCGAAGCCGCCGTAGGGGCGCATCTCGGTATCGATCGCCCGCTCGCCCGCATGCCCGAACGGCGAGTGTCCGAGATCGTGCGCGAGGGCGATGGTCTCCGCCAGATCTTCGTCGAGACGAAGCTGGCGCGCGATGGTGCGGGCGATTTGCGCCACTTCCAACGAATGCGTCAGCCGCGTTCGAAAGTGATCGCCCTCGTGCGGCAGGAAGACCTGCGTCTTGTAGGTAAGGCGGCGGAAGGCGGTCGAATGGAGAATCCGGTCGCGGTCGCGCTGAAAAGCGCTGCGGCTCCCGCATTGCGATTCGGCGTGATAGCGGCCGCGGGAGGCAATGGCGCTCGCGGCATAGGGGGCCGGCAAGCGTTCCCCGGGCTTCAGATCCTGCCCGTAATCCGGGGTTTCGGCGGCCGGTTTGAGACTCGCTACCATCGTTCGATGCGCTTAGGATTTGACTTCGTCTGGCGCTTTCCTATCTGTTGCGTACCGCCACCGCTAGTAGGCTATGGGCGGTTAACCGCTAGCAAGCGATCGATGCCCGATGACCATTACCGTCACAGAACGCGCCGCGACGCGAATTGCCGAGATCACTACGACCGAGACGGAAGCGCCCATTTTGCGGGTTTCGGTCGAGGGCGGCGGTTGTTCCGGTTTCCAATATAAGTTCGATCTCGTCGGGAAACACGCTGATGACGACCTTGTCATCGAGCGGAACGGCGCGGTCGTGGTGATCGATCCGGTTTCGGCGCAGTACATGGAAGGCGCACAGATCGATTTCGTCGACGACCTGATCGGCGCCGCCTTCAAGATCACGAACCCCGTGGCGACGGCTTCGTGCGGCTGCGGCACCAGTTTCTCCATCTGAGCGATCCGGATTTGCTTTGTGGCCGGTGGGATGGCACATCTGACCGGCGGTTTGCCGCGCCGTCCCGGCGCGAACCGCTGTTCAATTCGCATCGAAACGCTCCCTCGCCATGATCATCGCGACCTGGAATATCAACGGCGTCAAAGCGCGGCTCGAATCTGCGCTCGGGTATCTGCGCCAGCATTCGCCCGACGTCGTTTGCCTGCAGGAGATCAAATCCGTCGACGAGGGCTTTCCGACGTCGGCATTTCAGGATCTCGGCTACAACGTCGCGACCAATGGCCAGAAAGGCTTCAACGGCGTCGCCATACTTTCGAAATCTCCGCTTGAGGATGTGACGCGGGGATTGCCCGGTGACGACGCCGATCAACATGCGCGGTGGATCGAAGGGTCCGTGGCGCTCGGCGATCGCATGGTTCGCGTCGTCTCGCTTTATCTGCCGAACGGCAATCCGATCGGGACCGAGAAGTTCGCCTACAAGCTCGCCTGGATGAAGCGGCTGCAGGCGCGGGCGACAGCGCTGCTCGCAGATGAAATGCCCCTGATCCTTGCGGGCGACTTCAACGTCATTCCCGAAAACGAGGATGCGAAACGTTCGCAGGCTTGGGTCAACGACGCGCTGTTTCAGCCGGAGAGCCGCGCCGCCTGGCGGACGCTCGTCAACCTGGGCTTCACCGATGCGACGCGTGCCTGCCATCCGGGGCCCGGCGTCTACACGTTCTGGGATTATCAAGCCGGCGCATTTCAGAAGGACGACGGCATCCGCATCGATCACATGCTGCTGTCGAGCCAGGCCGCCGATCTTTTGCGTTCGTCAGGCATCGATCGCGATACGCGGGCGCAGGAGAAGCCCTCCGACCACGTACCGGTGTGGATCAAGCTTGCGGCGTGACGCGTTCGAAAGCGCGGCGATCCGTTCGGCAGCTTCGCTCGTGAAGGCGGCCGCCGAACGTGGAAGAATTTCAGCGGGCCGTGGCGCCGCCAGGAGTCAGCCCAAGCATCGGCGACGATGACGACAAGGCGGGTGCGGACTGCGCCGCCGCCGGACGCAGCGTCGTCGCTCCCGCGGGAATGACAGAGGTCCGCTGCGGCGAAACCGATGGCACGGACGTCATGACTTGCGGTGCAGGTATCGGCATCGCGACGCCCATCGGACGCACCAGCTCGCCATTGGCGCAGGTTCTCACCGGTTCGGGCGACAAATCGTCGAGGCCGTCCTTGCCGTCGCGCACTGCGGGTCTGCGGCCGTAGAGATTATGCCATTCGGCGACGCGTCCCGTCGCCTGCTGACGAACGCCCTCACCCGCATTGCAGAAGATGTTCTGATAGATATCCTCGATCCACACGCGCTCGCTCGGCGGCGCGTTGGCGACGGCGACGTCGATGAGGTTGAGTGCTGCCGTCGGATTCTTTTCGACGAACTTTCCGCGCCACATCAGATCGGCAAGAAAAGCCTGCGCGCCGGGATGACCAGCTTGCGACAGCCGCGACAGCCAATGGCGGCCGTTCGCAATCTTGCTCGACGGGTCTTCGAAACCGGCGACCGTGATATCCGGCCCCTCGCCTCGCAGAAACACCTTGGCGAGTTCGAACTGCGCGTCTTCATCGTTGAACGTGAGGGCCGCACGCTGCAACGCGCGGTTTGCCTGCTCGACGTCCGGCTTCACGCCCGCGCCCGCAACGCCATTTCGCAAATACATCGAAACGGCCGTCAACGATTTGGCGGCAATAGGAGCGAGCGAATCGTCGTCGGGATCAACGTCCTGCAATTCGTCTGCAAGCGACTTGTACAAGCTGAAAGCTTTACCGTGATCGGTATACGCGCCTTCGTTATCGCCGTAGATGCGCGCCATGTAGAAACGCGCGATCTGCGGCTTCGAGGGCTCGAGCGCCTCGAAAGCGGGCAACGCCAGCTCGTAGTAGCCGCCGTTGAACGCTGAGATTCCTTGCTTCATTGCATCGTCCGGCGAGCGGAAGACAACGTCTTCCGCCATCGCCGACCCGAGCATCAGAAGAGACGCAATGCTTCCCGCAAGTGCAAGCCTAAATGTCCGCATAGCAGTGAACTTCCGCCTTTCCTCCCGCATGGGTTACGGCGCCGTACCTCGCCGGTCCCACTTGGTCCGCAAATTTTCGCAGCGCGCCCGATTGATACATGTTGGGCGGTGCCTTCCAATTCTTGCGCCGTTTCGCCAGCTCTTCCTCACTGACCTCGAGGTCGAGCGTGCCCTTCTCGGTATCGATGACGATGACGTCGCCGTTCTCGACGAGCGCAATCGGACCACCGACGGCTGCCTCCGGACCGACGTGGCCGATGCAGAGACCGCGCGTGCCGCCGGAGAAGCGTCCATCCGTTATGAGGGCAACCTTATCGCCGGCGCCCTGGCCATAGAGTGCCGCCGTTGTCGACAGCATCTCGCGCATGCCCGGGCCGCCCTTCGGCCCTTCGTAACGGATGATGATCACGTCGCCATCCTTGTACTTCCGATCCTCGACCGCCTGGAACGCATCTTCCTCGCAGTCGAAGCACAAGGCCGTACCGCGGAACTTCAGCGTTTTGAGACCTGCGACTTTCACAATCGCGCCGTCGGGTGCGAGCGAGCCCTTGAGGCCCACGACGCCGCCCGTCGGCGTGATGGGATTGGAAACCGGAAATACGACTTTCTGATCGCGGTTGAATTGGACGCTCTCGAGATTTTGAGCGAGTGTCTTGCCGGTCACGGTCAGGCAATCGCCGTGCAAAACCCCGCCTTCGAGCAGAGCTTTCAGGATCTGCGGAACGCCGCCGATGTCGTAGACGTCCTTGGCGACGTACTTTCCGCCCGGTTTCAAGTCGGCGATGTAAGGCGTGCGCTTGAAGATCTCGGCCACGTCGAACAGGTCGAAATCGATGCCGACTTCGTTCGCCATGGCGGGAAGATGCAGCGCACCATTGGTCGAGCCGCCGGTCGCGGCGACAACGATGGCCGCGTTCTCAAAGGCTTTGCGTGTGCAGATATCACGCGGGCGAAGGCCGTCGGCGATGAGGCGCATCACGGCCTTGCCGCTTTCGTGAGCGAGCTGGTCGCGGCTTTCATAGGGCGCGGGCGCGCCGGCCGAGCCCGGAAGCGCCAAGCCTATCGCTTCCGACACGCAGGCCATGGTGTTCGCCGTAAACTGACCACCGCACGAGCCGGCCGACGGACACGCGACGCACTCAAGCTCATGCAGGTCGGCGTCCGACATCTTGCCTGCGGAATGCATGCCGACGCCTTCGAAAACGTCGACGACGGTGACGTCGCGACTCTTGAAGCGGCCCGGCAGGATCGATCCGCCGTAGATGAAGACGCTCGGCACGTTGAGGCGGAGCATTGCCATCATCATACCGGGGAGGCTCTTGTCGCAGCCCGCGACGCCGACGAGCGCATCATAGGAGTGGCCGCGCATCGTCAGCTCGATCGAATCGGCGATGACCTCGCGCGAGACGAGGCTCGACTTCATGCCCTGATGGCCCATCGCGATGCCGTCGGTGACGGTAATGGTGCAGAACTCGCGCGGTGTGCCGCCGGCCTCGGTGACGCCCGTTTTTACAGACTGGGCCTGGCGCATCAGCGAAATATTGCAGGGGGCGGCTTCGTTCCAGCACGACGCGACGCCGACGAACGGACGGTGGATGTCCTCTTCCTTCAGCCCCATCGCATAGTAGTAAGACCTGTGCGGGGCCCGCGACGGACCTTCCGTTACGTGGCGGCTCGGCAACTTCGATTTATCGAACGTCTTGGCGTCCATTTATTCCTCTTTGGGCATCCTCGCCCTATCCACACATCCGACTTTGGATGCGGCAGGGATGCCAGTCGTGGGGGCTCGGCGAAAGTGCTCTGCCTGATAAAAAATGACGCTGCATTAACAGCGGTGCCGTCAGCAGGTGCGCGGTCATTGTGGCTCGAAAGTGGCGTGGCGTTTTCGAAGAGTTGCTAAACCGCCACATCAGCCATGCAAGAAGCCAAATATCGTTAACGGCCCCGGGCGCTGCTGTAAAATCCGGTTCGGGTCTGACGTGTCGGCAAAGCCCGATGACCTGCCATTTGGGCTGAGATTTCGACGCCACAAGGGCCCGAGTTTGTCGTGCGCGAGACATTTCTTTACGGCCTGGCGCGATTAGTGTTGATCGATCGGCCCCAACCTTCGCGGAAGTGGTTCCATGTCATCAGGCGCCGAGCCTCAACCGAATGCCACGAGTTATTGCCGCTTCATTGCCCGCCGGGGTTCGCCACCGCTGGACGGCGCGGCGTCGCTTGGCGTGACGGGCGTCGAGGTCGATCTTGGCGCCGGCCAAGGGCGCCATATCTGGACTTACGGTGCGCTCCGCTCCGAAGAACCGATACGGCGGAACGCGATCGACGTTCTGCTGACATCGAAGGACGAGCCTGGCGCGTCGCTCTTCGTGCAGGGTGCGCGCTTCGCGGCGGACCTCAGGGAACGGGCGCCGCAGCTTTCCGCGCGTGCGGCCTGGCTTCGCGAAAAACGAATGTGGTTCGTTCTCCTCGCGATACTCGCAGCGCTGTTTTTCTTGGGCTACCTGTCCGGCTTCAGCCCGGCGAAATCGATCGCCAGGGCGTTGCCCGACAGCTGGCGTGAGCGGCTCGGCAAGACGACGCGCGAATCGATGACCGAAGGCCACAAGGAATGCATCGACCCGGCGGGGCTCACCGCCCTGAAGCGGTTGACGGACCGGCTCTCGAAAGGCGCGCCGGCGAACGTCCCGTTCAGCGTCCATGTCTATGACTGGTCCTTGATGAATGCTTTTGCCGTGCCGGGCGGGCAGATCGTCCTGACCAAGGGCCTGCTCGACAAATCAGAAAGTCCGGACGAGACCGCCGGCGTTCTCGCGCATGAAATGGGCCATGGGATCGAAATGCATCCCGAGTCCGCGATCATTCGGGGCATCGGCCTCGGCGCGACGCTCGAAGTCATGCTCGGCGGTACGACGGGTGGCGGTCTCGCTAACGTCGGGCTCATACTGGCGCAGCTCGGCTATTCGCGCGACGCCGAACGGGAGGCCGACAAGCATGCCTTGGAGCTGCTCAGGGCCGCCGATATCTCTCCAAAAGGTCTCGGCAATTTCTTCACGCGCGTGATTAAGATGGAGGCCGACGAGGGTGACAAGGGGCCGGGCGCTTTCAGCTGGTTCCGCACGCATCCGCCGGCCGCCGAACGTGCGCGGCTGGTCGGCGCGCAACACGATTATCCCGCGAGCCCCGCGCTCGATGCCGGCGACTGGCAGAGCCTGAAATCCATATGCAATAAAACGCGCACTGCGGACGAGGGGTCGTAGCGACAGCCTTGAAGGCGCTGTCGGTGGGCAACCGCTTCCTAGCCCGAAGTTCGTCAGAATCGGCCCGTAAAGAGAGAGTGTCGGCGCCCATGCGCGCTAACCTCGGGACCTTGCATGAAGCCGGTTTTCTTCGTCGTCGGATTTGCTGCTCTCGCTGCATCGATTTACATCGGGTCGCCCTTCGCGACGGCTTGGAGCATTCGCGAGGCCGTTCGCAACGGCAATGCCGACTATCTTTCGACCGCCATCGAGTGGCCGACGGTTCGCGAGACGCTGAAGCCTTCGATTGCGCGTGTCGCGCTCAACCTTCCCGATCCCGAGAGCGATCCGGCCGCCAGCACTGGGCTCTGGACGCGCTTCAAAGCCTATTTGGGACAGAGCGCCGTCGACGGTCTCGTCGACAAGTACGTGACGCCCGAGGGACTTCCGCAGCTCTTCACGCTCAGGGCCAAGTATCGCGATCTGGTCGCGAGCGAGGACGAGGCGAAGACATTGCCGATCATGGATCGCATATCGCGCGCGTGGGCTCGCGTGAAGCGGGCGGAATTCACGAGCGCGACGAGCTTCGAGATCGACATGGAAGACAAGTACGATCCGACGCGGGTTTATCTTGGCAAGCTCGAACTGCGTCCTGCCGGATGGAAGCTGACCGAGCTCCGCATCAAATTCCTGACGACGGCGAAGAATGCGGTGCAGCGCTTTATGAGCGCGGAACAGGGCGCGCTGTAAGACGCCCCGTTCCGACCGCGTCATCAGCTGTTCGCGCGCGGTACGTCGGCTGCCGCGATCATGGGTTTCCGAAAAGCCTGGGCACAGCCGACCCCCGCAAGTGTCAGAGCTGCGCCGATGACGTGGAAAAGCTTCACCGGCTCTCCCAACATCACGATCGCCGCCGCGGCGGTCAGAACTGGCAGCAAGTTCATGAACACGGCGCAGCGGTTCGGCCCGAGCTGCTGCACGCCGCGGATCCAAAGAAATGGCAACACGACCGACGCGAGGCCGCCTGCATACGCAATCAGCGGCAGCGTTTCCGCGTTGAGCTGACGGAGCGGCGCGGGGGTTGCAAGGAATGCGGGAAACATCGCCGTCAACGCGCAGAGCGCCTGCATGTACGTCGATTGCCAGCCGGTGATCGGCAGGTCCCAGCGTTTCAGCAACACGCCGTAGAGCGCATAAACGAACGCCGCGATCAGCATCAGCGCGTCGCCGGTGTGGACGCCATTTCTCGGCAAAGCGGAGATGTCTCCCCCGCTTACGAGATACAGAAGCCCTCCGAAGGAAAGAGCGCCGCCAAAGACCACGCCATACGTCGGCGGCTCGCCAAGCAGCGCAGCGCTAAGCGCCACGGTCAACAGCGGGGTCAGGGCTGTAAACACAGCCATGTTCGTCGCAGTCGTCGTCTCGGCGGCGAGGTAGGAGAGGCTCTGGAACAGGCACATCGCCAGAAAGCCGAGGATGGCGAACTCGCCAATATGAGGCCAGATCGCCGTTCGATTTCGCCATGCCGTTCGTCCGACGAACGCACTCATGAGGATGACCGCGAACAGTAAGCGATAGAACGTGATCGCCTGCGGTCCGATGGTGTGCGCCGACAAGCGCGAGACGATGACGTTCCCCGCCCACAGAACGATGGCGAGGAACGGATAGAGGAAAGCGAGTCTTTGGCTGAGCATGAGGTCCGAAGTCCTACGGAATGGGCCTCGGGTCGTAGAGCTTTCGGACGGGTCAGTCTCACGCTAGAGTAACCAATCTTATCGAGATTGGGACATGCTTGAAGACCTTCTTTCGCGCCACTTGAAGTTCCACGCGACCGCTCGCCCGATGGCGGCGATGGAAGTCGACTATCCGAGCGGTTCTTCGACGGGACGGCACAGCCATCCGCGCGCGCAGCTTCTCTTCGCGGTCTCGGGCGTCATGATCGTGTGCTCGGCGGCGGGCTCCTGGGTTGTCCCGTCCAACCGTGCGGTCTGGCTGGTGGCGGGGCTCGAACACGAAGTGGAGATGCGCGGAGACGTGAAGATCCGCACCGTTTTCGTGGATCAGGATGCGTCCCCTCACCTGCCCCGGGGCAACTGCGTGATTGCGGTAAGCCCGCTGTTGCGCGAACTGATCGTTGCGGCGGTCAAGGTTCCTGTCGATTACGAAAGTGGCTCGCGCGACGCGTGCCTCATGCAGCTTCTCCTCTATCAGCTGCGCGAACTCGATGTGCTGCCGTTGCATCTTCCGATGCCTGACGACACGCGATTGCGGACGATTTGCGAAGCTCTGCTTCTATCTCCTGACGACGTCAGTACAGCTGGGGAATGGGCGGATCGCTTCGGTGTGACGTCCAAAACCATCCATCGACTGTTCTTGAAGGAAACGGGGCTGACGTTCGGGCAGTGGCGTCAGCAGGCACGTTTGCTTTCAGCGCTCGAACGTCTCGCGCGTGGCGATAAAATCATCGACGTTGCCGTGGAAAACGGCTACGCGAGCCAGAGTGCGTTCACCGCGATGTTTAGAAAGCACTTCGGTACGACGCCCAGCGCTTTCTACAAGTAGCCCGCCAATCGGAAGCGCTTCTCTCAGACGCTTTCCATACGGCGAAGGGCGGCCGAGAAACGTTTGATTTCGGCTTCCAATTCGGCCTTCCGCTCCTTGGCTTCCTCGATCGCTTCCTCTTTGGCGCGCTCGATGAACTGCGGGTTGGAGAGTTTGGCGTCCATCTTCTTCAGGTCGCCTTCGGCGCCTTCGATGGCCTTGGCGAGACGGCGCTTCTCGGCCGCCATGTCGATGATACCGGCGAGCGGCAACGCCGCCGTCGTCTCTCCGGCGACGACCAGTGCTGCGCCCTTCGGGGCCGTATCCTCGAAGTCGATCTCGTCGATGCGCGCGAGACGCCGCAATGTCTCGTCGTTGCGGCGGACGCGTTCGCGGATCTCGTCGTCAGCGCCGACGATGACGAGCGGGATCTTGGCGCCGGCGGGCACGCTCATTTCCGTTCGCACCGAGCGGATTTCGGAGACGAGGTTCACCAGCCAATTCACTTCTTCGACAGCGTCCGTTTCGACGAGCCCATCGAGATTGGGCCACTGGCTGAGGGCGAGAATGGTGTCTCGCTTGACGCCGTATTCGACCATGTGCGTCCAAAGCTCTTCGGTGATGAAGGGCATGAACGGATGCAGCATCTTCAGGATCTGATCGAGCGTCCAGGCTGTCACGGCGCGCGTTTCGGCTTTGGCCGCCTCCTCGTCGCCCGCGAGCACCGGCTTGATCAATTCCAGATACCAGTCGCAGAACTGACCCCAGACGAAGTCATAGATCGCGGCGGCGGCTTCGTTGAACTTATAGGCTTCGAGCGCGCTGGTGACTGCCTTGGACGTCAGCTCGGCTTCGCCGACGATCCATTTGTTGAACGTCAGCGATGCCGACTTCGGATTGAAATCGCGCTGGCGGACGCATTCGTTCATTTCGGCGAAGCGCGAGGCGTTCCAGAGCTTCGTTGCGAAGTTGCGATAGCCTTCGACGCGTGATTTCGCGAGCTTGATGTCGCGGCCCTGCGCCGCCATGGCTGCGAGCGTGAAGCGCAACGCATCGGCGCCGAACTCGTCGATCAGGACGAGCGGATCCATGACGTTGCCCTTGGACTTCGACATCTTCTGCCCCTTCTCGTCGCGGACGAGGGCATGCATGTAGACGTCCTTGAAGGGCACCTCCTTCATGAAGTGGAGGCCCATCATCATCATGCGGGCGACCCAGAAGAAGATGATGTCAAAGCCGGTGACAAGTACGCTCGTCGGATAATAGCGCTCGAGCTCCGGCGTTTCGTCGGGCCAGCCGAGCGTCGAGAACGGCCAGAGCGCGGACGAGAACCAAGTGTCGAGGACGTCTTCGTCACGGGTCAGCGGAACGTCCTGGCCGTAGTGCGCATTGGCCAAAGCCTTGGCTTCGTCTTCATCGGCGGCGACGAAGCATTTGCCGTCCGGCCCGTACCACGCCGGAATCTGATGCCCCCACCAGAGCTGGCGCGAGATGCACCACGGCTGGATGTTCCGCATCCACTCGTAGTAGGTCTTCTCCCAGTTCTTCGGAATGAAGACCGTCTTGCCGTTCTCGACAGCGGCTATCGCGGGCTTCGCAAGCTCTTCGGCGTTGACGTACCACTGGTCCGTCAGCCACGGCTCGATGACGACGCCCGAGCGATCGCCATGCGGCACAGTATGGCCCGTCGGCTCGATCTTTTCGAGCAAGCCCAGCGCATCGATGTCGGAGACAACCTTCTTGCGCGCGTCGAAGCGATCGAGACCGCGATATGCGTCCGGCACATCGCCATCGATTTTGCCGCAGGCATCGAGAACATTGATCTGCGGAAGATTGTGCCGTTTGCCGACCTCGAAGTCGTTGAAATCATGCGCGGGCGTGATCTTCACCGCGCCGGTGCCCTTCTCGGGATCGGAATATTCATCCGCGACGATCGGGATCTCCCGGCCGACGAGCGGCAGCTCCACCTTGGCGCCGGCCCTGATCAGCGCCGTGTAGCGCTCATCCTCGGGATGCACTGCCACACCGGTATCGCCGAGCATCGTCTCGGGCCGCGTCGTCGCGACGACGATGTAGTCCTTGTCGTATCCCGGCACCTTCGCAGCGAGCGGATAGCGGAAGTGGTACATGTGCCCGCTCGGGTCTTTCGCAAGCACCTTCGCAAGCGCCGCCGCATCAAACGGCTCGCCGCTCTCCTTCGACCAAGAAAACTTTCCGCGTGCCTCGACTTGAACAACCTCGATATCCGAAATCGCCGTCTGGAATTTCGGGTCCCAGTTGACGAGGCGCTTGTCCTTGTAGATCAGCCCCTCGTTGTAGAGGTGAACGAAGACCTTCACGACGGCCTTCGACAGGCCTTCGTCCATCGTGAAGCGTTCCCGCGTCCAGTCGCAAGAGGCGCCGAGACGTTTCAACTGCGTGACGATGGTGCCGCCCGACTCTTCCTTCCACGTCCAAACGCGCTTGAGAAATTCCTCGCGGCCGAGTTCGCGGCGCGACGGCTGCTTGTCAGCGGCGAGCTTACGCTCGACGACCATCTGGGTCGCGATGCCTGCGTGATCCGTTCCCGGCTGCCAGAGTACGTCGCGGCCGCGCATACGCTCGAAGCGGACGAGAATGTCCTGCAGCGTATTGTTCAGAGCGTGCCCCATGTGGAGCGAGCCCGTGACGTTGGGCGGCGGGATGACGATCGAATAGGCGGCATTCTTGCCGCCCGATGCACTCCGTCCGGCTTTGAAGGCGTTGGCCTTCTCCCATTCGGAATTGATACGCGGCTCGATTTCGGCCGGTCGAAAAGTCTTTTCAAGCATTGGAGGGAGCGTCGCTATCAGCTATCGGGCCGAGGTTTTGGACCCCGGTGGTAAGGCCGACCTTCGCCGGCTGTCAACCGTCGCTCCCCAATGGCCGGATCTTGTCCGGTTGTAGTTGGTCCTCGCGTCAACGACGCGAAGACCCGTTCGGCGGGGTGTTCCCGGCCTCGTTCATGAGCGCCCGCTCGACGATTTTGGGCATATTCTCGGTTAGCCACTGTCTCAGGATGGGCCGCAAAAGCTGGGCAGCCACGTCGTCTACGCCGTCGGACGGCTCGACAGCGGATGCGCGAACTTCGGGCAGCCGGGGCGGTTGCGGAAGCTCGGCGGCGGGCTTCGGCGCGGGTTCAACCCGGGGTTCTTCGACCGGCCGCGACATCGCGCTCATGCGATTCAGGCGGGTGTCGAAAAACGTCGGCATGTTGCGCTTCATTGCGTCGTTTTCGGCGGAGATCTTCTCGACCGCAGCCTCGTCATTTTCCTTGGCAGGATGGAGGGTGACCGGCGGCGGCTCGATCATGCGGCCGTGGGCCGGCTCGAACGGAATTACCGTGCGGGAGCGATCGCGCTCTTGTTGTCCACTTGATGCCAATGCTTCACTCAGCCTCCCAAGTAAATTCGGCCGCTCGGAGGTATTCGGTGCCGCTGTCTTGAAAATCGCCGGCAGCTCGAACTCCGCGGCTTCATCTGCAATCGCGCTTCGCCCGCGCAGAGTCGTGATGCGGACTTCGCGCTTCTCACTTTCGAACATAGGAGATCGATCGGCGATGCTGGTCCGGATCGATGCCAGAATGTCTTCGACGTCGTGCTTCGCACCATTCATCATTGTCATGACGCTTCCTCTTCTGCGTACGAACTTCAAATTCGCAGAACCGCGTCGGCAGCCCCGTTGATGCCCCTCCGGTTCGTCGCTTCTGGACAGATGAGATTTTTCGAAATGCGCCCCATCAACCCAGTGACGTAGCGGGCGTCCCGATCATTTACGCAGTGATCGAAGCGTCCCCCCGCTCAAGAAAAACCTACGGCGAGGTCGAGGCAACCGTGTGGCGAAAGCCACTCGCAAGAAAAAATTTGTTGTAGCAACAGGAGGTGTGGATAAGCACCGGCACATCTCCATTTTCATGGAGATGGATTTCCGGCGCTGATCAATGGACTATTCGCGGGGGCTCTTCTGGCCTGGGAGCAGCCGTTCAGTCATTTCGCGGCGAAGCGCGCGCTCAAGAATTTTTGGCATATTTTCGGCAAGCCATGTTTTGAGCAACGGCCGCAACAGATCCGCGACCGCGTCCTCCATCGGACGATCGCCACTCAGCTCGGTCGAGAGCGGGGGGAAATTCCCGGTGTGGAGAGCGGAGTCGTTCGCCTCGCTACGAAGTGCCGGTGCAGCTGAAGGCGCGGGTTCCGGTGCACGAACGGGTTCACGAACGGATTCCGGCACGCGCGGCGGCTCAGGTGCAAGCTCGGCAGTCGGAAGCGGTTTTTCCTGGTGACTGAGGCCGAAGACCGGACGGAACGCGTTCGAGAGCGGTTCAAGCTGGCGCGACGGTCCGAGAGTTGCGGATACGCTCGGTACGGCAAAGGTCTGACGCGGCTTCGGCGGCGGCGGCACCGAGGCCGGAGGCTCCGCATGGCCGAAGATCGGGTCTTTGGCGGTTTCGATAAGATGACCGGCGTGCGAGCCATTGGCCGCGCCGTTCGCGGGCGCTTCTTTGTCGCTCGTATAGGGCGACCACGCGGGGGTGCGTGGCTGTTCGAATTGCGTCGCCGGTGACTGCGGCACTGGCGCCGTTTCGATCGGCTTCGCGGATTCCAACTTCGGCTCGGGCTTCGTCTCGATTTTCGGTTCGAGCTTCGGTTCAGGCTTCGGCACGATTTTCGGTTCGGACTTCGGCTCGGTCTTCGCCTCGATTTTCGGTTCGGGCTTCGGTTCAGACTTGGGCTCGGCCTTGGTTTCGAATTTCGGCTCCGGAAGGACCCCGAGCTTGGCTTCAGTCGCGGGCTCGGACGCCGTCTTCGCGAAGGGAGACGGGCCGAGATCGAAGGCAAATGGATCAGCGGCGTCGGCCGGCTCGCTACGATCTGCCGGCGCCTTCGTCGGCTTTTCGGGCGACGATTTTTCCTTGGCGACGATTGGGGCTGCGGCCGGTGTGTCGCGACCCTCGCGCAGGGCGTTCAGATCGTCACTCAACAGCTCGGTCAGCTGAGCCTCGATCCGCGCCACGTCGGATTCGATAACGGGATGCACTTCGACCGGCTCGGCATCGAGGACAACGGCCTTGTCTACGGGTTCTGCCTTTTTGGCGACGGTCTCGATCGAAATCGTCTCGATCGTTATCGTTTCAATCGACACGCTGTCTCGCGTCGCAGAGCCGTTGTGCGGCTTCGCTACGGACTCGACCTCATAGAAGTCATTTTTCTCGATGGGCGTGAATGAAGGTTGCTCGGCCTTGATTGCCGCAGCGCCGGTATCACGCCTCGCATCGGTGGAGCGTGCTGGACTTGACGGCGTATGGACCGGCTTGATCTCCGGCTCGGGATCCGCCGGCTGCGACGACTTCAGGAATGCCTCGCGCGACATAAATCCACGCTGCGGCATGGGCGACGGCGACGGTGCGGCCGCTGGTCTGGCCGCCGGAGAAAACGGGGCCCCCGTTCGCGCAGACATCGGGGATGGCGGCGAAGAAGACGGCGATCTCAGACCCGATGAATCCTCCGCGATGATCTTGCGGATCGAGGCGAGGATTTCTTCCATGCTCGGCTCGGCCGTGGATTCAAGTCTCGACATACCCTACCTTTTTCGCAATTAGGCCGTCTTCGCTGACAGCATAGCGAACTCACCGTACCCAACCAGCTCTTGCCCACTCTTGGACACACCAGGGTTCTTCCGAGATCCAGCATGGTGTCAGGTTGCGGGAAATCCGCAACGATCTCACGAGCAGTTATCCCCGGAGAGCGGCGCTCTCAAGGCGGCGGCACACATTGAAATCTAAATCTTTCGGGCAAAAAATCCAGCCCTGGCAAAGTATAAGTCCGGCGCCGATTACTTAATCGGCGCCACGTCCACATGCTCCTGGCGACCGTCGCCGTGGGTGATGTCAAGCCCAAACCACTTGTTGCGGACTTCGAGGTAATGAACTTCCGGATTGTAAACCGCCGTAGCGGCGCCGACTTCAGAGACGCTTAGGCGGCCGATGGCGGAAACGACGGTGTAGGACGCGACGAGAATGTTCCGCTTCGTTGTCTCCAGGTTCACCTGCGACTGAAGCAATTCCTGCTGCGCGTTCAACACGTCAAGAACGGTGCGCTGGCCCACCCGTTCCTCTTCCCTGACCCCGTTGAGAGCCGTGGTGTTGGCAACGATCGAAGCCTTGTCCGAGTCCTGCTGGGCCTTGAAGCCTTGCAATTGCGACCAAGCTTGCACAACCTGCGACTGCGATGCCGCGCGCGACACTTCGATCTGCTGAAGCGCCGCAATATGATTGTGCTTGGCCTGCCGCACGCGGGCATAGACTTCGCCGCCTGCCGGATAGATCGGGACGTTCACTCGGCCCACGATGGACGCCGAGCTCGCCTCGTCGATACCCTGCGAGGGGTCGAACTGATCCGTATAATTTGCTTCAAGTTGAGCCTGAGGGAGCAACTCGCCACGGATCTGGTCAACCGTGAAGCGCTGCGCCTGCTCGAGATACAGAGACTGCACAACCTGCGGATTTTCCTTCGTGCCGATCGCGATCGCCTCGTCGAGCGAGCGCGGGACGAGCTTGGTGTTCGGATTTGCCTCCACAAGTCCCGCCGGCGGATGGCCGACGACCTGCTCGAAAATGGCGCGGCTCGACTTCAGATTGGCTTTCGCCTGATCGAGGTCCGACTGACCGAGCGCGCGGCGTGCTTCGGACTGAGCAACGTCGGTTCTAGTCACTTCGCCGACGCTGAAACGATCCCGCTGCGCCTTCAACTCGGCATCGAGGAACTTCAGGTTGTTCTCGTTGAGCTTCACGATCGCCTGATCACGGGTCACGTCACCGAACGCAGTCACGGCGTCGAGCAGAACCTGCTGCTCGGTCTGCCTCAGCGTCTCGCGCCCGGCGCGGTCGTTGGCTTCGGCTGCATTGACGGCGTTGGTGACACGAAAGCCCGTGAAGAGGGGCTGCACCATGTCGATGGCATATCCCCGCGGCGATTGGTTGTTGCTGGTCGTTGCGCCGGCCACAGGAGACACCGTGGTATTGTGCTGACGGCCGACGTTAGCCGAGAAGTTGATGTCGGGCCGGTAGCCAGCATTCGCTCGCGAAATATCCTCGTCGCGCGCTCTCTGCGTCGCGCGTGCGGAATCGAGCGTCGGGCTGTACTGATAGGTAGCCGTCAGTGAGTCGAGCAACGTCTCCGCGTGCACTGTCGCGGTCATGGCGATGCCGATCGTGAAAGCCAACAAGGCTTTCGAAGCGTAACGCCCGACCGAGGTCGCGTCGTTGCGTGTTACTTTGACTTTGCTTTTAGCCAATTGCATTCACCTGATACCACTCACAGCCCCTACTGAAGAGAGTGGTCCCCCAATCATTCCGTCTAGCCGATTCGAACTGCGTCGACTAAGCGGTTTCAGCCCCATGAAGTCCGACGGATAACTTATGGCGCTATTCACGCCACGCCAGTGGTCTCCGCTAATTTCCTCGAAAGAGTTGCTTTTTTCGCGCTTCCCCCGAGGCTTCCCCTTAACTCTTTACCTAATAAATCCCGTCGATATACGCCCAAACACCCCTATCTGTGACTTGTTTGCAGCACGACGCGAAGAACTAGAAGACGAACGCTGGACGAGCCTCTGCAAAACCGGAAACCAGAGGCGCGGCGGCCTGAAAGGCGTCGCGCCTCGCGAACAGTCCCGCCCGCTTATGCAGGACGACGGCCCTGCCGATCTTGTCATTTAGCGAGACCGAGACCAACCGGCCGTTTTCGCGTATCTGATCCTCGATAGCGCGGGGCACCTTCTCGATGCCGCCTTCGATCAACACGACGTCGTAGGGCGCGGCAGCCGCCCAACCCGATGCGGCTGCACCGGTGACAGCTGTGACATTGCCGATTGCGAGCGAAGCGTAAGCTTCCTTAGCGGACTTTGCAGACTCATTGTCCGCAAAGAGCGCCACGACCTTATTCACCATTTGCGCCACAAGGGCTCCGGCGTAGCCCGTCTCGCTTATCACCAGCACATTGTCGCCGGCATCGAACTCTGCAAGCTGGATGAGTTTCGCCAGCACGCGCGGCGGCAAGGTTTCCCGACCTGGCGCAATCGTCAGCAGCTCGTCGCTATAAGCGAGGCTCGCAAGCCGGTCAGGAAGAAATTTCTCGCGCGGAAGCGCCGTCATGGCCGCCGTGATGCGCCGGTCGGTCACGTCGCTCGGACGGATCTGGCTTTCGACCATATTCCTGCGCTGCAATGCGACGTCCGCCATCGCTCGTCTCCCCGCCCGCGAGATTCTTCATCGAGAATATCTCTATAAGAATATCTCTATAGACGACGCGACACCCAAGCGCGACGGGAACGCCGTCGCATGTGGAAAATTCGTTCGCGGCCGTAACGGCTTGTAAGGAGAGACTGGTCTATGTTAGATGCCCGTTCGGTCGGCGGGTGTCCCGTCTTGGTTCAGCGGAAGCATTTCCGAAACTTTCGGTTTCCGCTTCAAGCCGGATAGAGACAGCCGCACGAACGCAGAGAGGCCACGTGGCGGAGTGGTTACGTAGCGGACTGCAAATCCGCGTACCCCGGTTCAATTCCGGGCGTGGCCTCCATAAATTTTCATAGAAAATTCGGTTCGGTTCGACGTCGGAGACCCGCTCTTTCCGGCAGTGGGGGACTTGTGGAAGCAGTGTTCAAAACCGCCGGTTTTGACACTGCCCCGCGATACGTCGTTCAGACGGGCTCAGAATGCGATGCCGATTCCCAACGGCGCGGCCCCCTATTCTTCCTTCAGTCACGCCGTGCGGTCCTCCGCGCCGTTCGCAGAACGCTTCCCGCCAAAACCAACACCATGGAGAGAAGCAGGAATGCGCCTGCCCACCATGCCGGAACTGCAAGTCCGAGTGTCAGAAAGGCGGTCGCCGCCACAACGGCAAGAATGGCGATGGCCATGAACTCGTCGTCGAGAAAAAGACCGATCAGGCCATTGAGGATTTCACGCATCGCCGTCATTGAGGACTCCTTGCGCCTGTCCGCCGGAGCAACGCCGAGAGCGCGAGGGCGGTGATCGAGAACACGACGACGAATTCGAGGATCACGAGGTCTTCTCCCGGCCAAGCGATCCCCAGTCCTTCGCCAGTCCAGAATACGCCGAATGCCGATAGCATGATGCCGACCGCGAATTTCAGCGCATTTTCGGGAACGCGCGACAGCGGCCTGTGAAGGGCAAGTCCAATCAACAGAACGAGGCCGCATGCCGCGAGTGCGCCGATGCTCGCGGGCCAGATCATGTCTCGCACAGAGCCGACCGCGATAACGATGAACACGACCTCGAGACCTTCGAGCAAGACCGCCTTGAACGACGTCAGGCCCGCAATCCAATCGAGGCGCGACTTGTGGCGTTCGGCTTCATCGCGAATGTTCGCCGTTTCCTTGGTGAAGGCGAGTGTCTCGTCGTGGAGCGCGATAATGCCGGCGGCGCGCAAGATAGCTTTCCTCAGCCATCGCATGCCGAAGAGCAAAAGCAGCACGCCGATGACGAATTGCAGTGCGTGAATGGGAAAGAGGCTGAGAAGCGGTCCAAGGGCGACAACAATCAGCGCCAGCGCCGCCATGCCGATCACGGAGCCGAGGATTGCAGGCCGCCATCCCCGGAACGTGCTGGCGGCAAGGACGATCGTGAAGGCTTCGACCGCCTCGACCAAGGAGGCCAGAAACGCCGTAGCGATCGCTGGCCATACAATCGAGAAACTGCTCATTCCAACGCATTCCAATATCTCGGGTCGCGGACCGTCGCGGCACGCGCACATCTTTCACGGAGTGCCGGCGACGCTATCATGAATCCGGCTGACGCGGATGGGCCCACGCAATTGCCGGCACGACAGTTTTCGGCCCTTGCGCGTCCCGCCAAAGAACGCTACCAACCACCCCGTCGGGAGGACACTGAACCCACGCGCCACGCCGATCTCGCGCCGGGTCTTCGCCTTCCACATGTGTGCTTCCACTTGTCGCCGCCATGTGACGTTGGAAGCGCCAAACAAAATGACCCAAAGGTCTCGCCAGCGCGGATACGTTCTGCTATGCGGGGCGCTTTCCGGCATTCCGCGGTAGCTCAGTGGTAGAGCGTCCGACTGTTAATCGGATGGTCGTAGGTTCGAATCCTACCCGCGGAGCCACAGATCCAGAAAAATCATTAATTTCAATGTGTTGCGAAATTGATTTCGTGAACTTCAAATAGGATTCGTACCTTCCCGGCAAATCTCGCCCATCGCAACTGCGAAAATTCAATAGATTTCAATTTGTTGCCTGTCGGTTTTAATTTCCCTTGAGCTGCGGGTGCCATGCTCTCGAACAGAAGCACCCCTTGAGCTAAAATCCGCAGAACTGGCCTACGTTCGAACCAGCCACGTCGCGATACCGAACAAGAAGTCAAACCGCTTTCGAGACCGCGGTTCGTTGTAACGAGAAGACCGCCATACCTGCGCCGAACTCGAGCGGCCGCTTCGCCGAGAAAGCGGACTTTGCCTTCGCGTGCCTCCTGAACCGTGACGTGAGTCATGGGGTGAATTTCCACGCCAAGTGGTCTGGTGGTTACGGCAAAAGTGGATGGAAAAAACACGCCATTCCCAGGCTATCAAACCGGTCCATCAAGATTATGGACGGATACCCTATCATGGATACAGCGAGCCACGCTCCCGCTTCAGACCGCACCCGATTGCGCCGCTACCATTGGCTCGCGCAGTACGATCGTGACGCCATAAATGCGATCATCGATGCCGGGATTATCTGTCAGGTCGCTTATGTCTTCGATGGGGCACCTTATGTGACTCCGACGAGTCACTGGCGCATCGACGACCACATATATTGGCATGGTTCGTCGGCGAGCCGTATGCTCAAAGCCCAAGAGAAACGAATCCCGGTGTGCTTCAGCGTCACTCACTTGGACGGGATCGTCTTCGCCCGCGCGGCCATGAACCACAATGTTCTCTATCGCTCGGTGATGGCGTTTGGCGAGGCGTCGCTCACGAGTGAAGAGGAAAAACGGCATGTGCTCTCCGTTTTCACAGACCGACTGGCTCCAGGGCTTTGGGATTACGCGAGACCGCCAAGCGAGCAGGAATGGAAAGCGACGAAGGTCATCAAGCTCAGACTGGATGAAGTGGCTGCCAAAGTGAATGACGCGCTTCCAGGCGATGAGGATATCGATCTTGCGACCGACCGTTGGGCCGGGATGGTGTCGCTGGAACTTGCTCAGAAGCCTCCTGTTGCCGATCCGCGCCTTACGGCCGGCATACCGATGCCAGAGTTCGTAAAGAAATTCCGTTACGCAGGCCAGCCCGGTAATAGGTCGGTGTGGGTAGAGAACTTAGCTGAGGATGAGAAGTAAGCCTTGAACGCGCCGCATCAAGAGACCGTACTCAGTGTCCACCATTGGACCGACCGACTTTTCAGCTTCACCACCACTCGCGACGCAGGCTTTCGTTTTAGCAACGGGCAATTCACAATGCTCGGGCTCTTGATCAACGAGCGGCCTCTGCTACGTGCCTACAGCATCGCTAGCGCCAATCATGCGGAGCACCTTGAGTTTCTAAGCATCAAAGTCGATGGCGGTCCGCTCACATCGCGACTTAAATCCATTGTCCCCGGCGAGCGGATTGTCCTGGGACGCAAACCGACCGGAACCCTCCTACTCGATTACGTTTTGCCGGGAAAGCGTCTCTATCTTTTGGCGACGGGAACGGGGCTCGCGCCGTTTATGTCGATTATTCGAGATCCATTCACTTACGAACACTTCGAAAAGGTCATTTTAGTCCACGGCGTCCGCCACATCGCCGAACTTGCGTACCGCGATTACATCACCCGAGAGCTTCCGAATGACGAGTATCTTGGCGAGTACGTAAGGGGACAGCTTGCTTATTATCCGACGGTGACGCGCGAAGCCTTCTATCATGAGGGACGCATTACTGCGGCGCTCGAAACCGGTGCCCTGCAAAAGGCGCTACAGCTGCCTCAGCTTGATCCGTCCACCGATAGGGTGATGATCTGCGGCAGTGCCCCGATGCTTGAGGACCTCTCGACAGTTTTGGAAGAGCGAGGGTTCTTCGAGGGTAACACAAGCACTCCTGGTACTTACGTGGTCGAGAAGGCGTTCGCGCAGAGATAGTCCTTGCGGAACTGTGCAAGGCTTTCCGGCACATTGATTTAAGACGCGGCGCTACCGTGTCCGGAAACTCTTCATGATACGCGCCAGTCTCTGGACAGCAATCTCGCATTCAGACGGCGTGATGGCCGCATAACCCAAGACGAAGCCAGGTGTGCTTCCCTTTCCGAGGAACAGGCCTCCGAGGGACGGCAAGAGTAGGCCGTGCTGCTCTGCTTTTGCCCGGACTTCAGCCTCCGAATATCGATCGTGCAGATACCAAGCCGCCTGGAATCCGCCTGCCGGAATACGAAGTGTTCCATACGGTGAAAGATGACGATCGATAGATTCAACGAAGGCATCGCGGCGCGCTTTGAAAATCTGGCGCATATGCCGGATGTGTGCTGTGAACTCGCCTGTTTCCATGAACTCGGCGAGCACGGCCTGATTGAGAATAGCTGAATGCCCGTCAATAAGCGTGCGCATGGTAACAAACGCCGGCACGAGGTGGCTGGGCACGGCGAGATAGGCGAGGCGAACGCCAGGAAAAAGCGTCTTGGTGAAAGTGCCGACATAGAGGACGTTGCCGGAGGAATCCAATCCTTGGATGCAGGAAATTGGCTGCGCGTCGTACCGGTACTCGCTGTCGTAGTCGTCCTCAATAATGAAACTTCGATTAGCCTTGGCCCAGTCGATGAGCGCCATGCGCCGCTCGAGGCTCAAGGTCGCGGTTGTGGGATATTGGTGCGAAGGCGTCACATAGACCCCGCGTGGCGCTGGCGACTTTCGCACGAGCGTTTCAACCATCATGCCGTTGTGATCGACCTCTATGGGCAGTGGGTGCGCGCCCGAAACTGCGAGTGCCGACCGAATTCCTGGATAGCAGGGATCTTCGACCGCGAAGGTGTCTCCGACGTCCAGCATCATCGTAGCGATCAGGAGCAGCGCCTCCTGGGAACTCGTAAGCACGATGATATTATCTGCTTCACATTTTACGCCGCGCTGCGCGCCGATGTAGCGGCTAATCTGTTCTCGTAAGGGGCGGAAGCCTTGCGGATCGCAGTATGCGAGTGCCTTGGTCTCCAGCCGCCGCGAGATGCGCGACGCAGTTTTGTTCCAGAGCGAAAGCGGAAACGAGCGAACATCGGGAAACGCAGCCGCAAAGGCTTGCGCCACAGGATCTTGGACACCGCCGGATCGCGTTATTTTTTTTCCGCGATCGGAAAGATGCAGGCTGCGCGTTCTTCCGCTCGAAGGCGATTGGAATTGCGCCAATTGTGCGCCGGATTCCGAGACGAAAGACCCGCTCCCGCGCTCGCGGATGAGATAGCCTTCCGATTCAAGATGCTGATAGGCGAGTTCGACGGTCTCGCGCGACACGCCCAGTTCGCCGGCTAAAGCTCGCGTTGACGGAAGGCGATCGAAGGCCTTGAGGTTGCCATTGCCGAGCTGGCGGCGGATGGCGTTTTGAATGCGCCTGCCGATCGGAAGATCGTAGGCCGCCTGCGCTTCCAGCAAGGCAATGAGCGTACCCGCGAACTTGCTTCGCATCTCTAAGTGGCCTGCGTACTCAGGTTTAAGTGGTGATTTCGAACAGTCCACTTACCTTTTACAGCCGGAGCGTGGCGAAGGAAACGGAATTCGGTGGGTTGAAGCACGAACGCTGCAGATGTCGGCGACGTGTAGGAGCCAATCGCCCTACTTCGCGTCATGAAAGATGATGCCGACGGTGTGCCTCATGCCGGAGCGAACACGGCTGACCCCGTGACGAAGATTGACGCGATAGTATCCGTTCGTTCCTCTCACCGGCCGGTTATGTACGGCAAAGGCTATCGCGTCGCCTTGGCTCAAAGGCACGACCTCGGCCCGACTTTGCATGCGTGGCCGCTGCTCGGTCAAAACGAATTCGCCACCTGTAAAATCCTTGCCAGGCTGCGAAAGCAGGATTGCGACCTGAATCGGAAACGCGAGACTGCCGTATAAGTCTTGATGAAGACAGTTGAAGTCACCCGAGACATATTGCAGGAGGAGCGGCGTCGGGCGGGTTTGACCGGCATCATGGCACCGCGCGAGGAATGAGGCGTGGTCTTCGGGATAACGTTCATCAATGCCCATTCGCTCATTCCAGGCATTGGCGACAAGCGCAAGCCGCGGATAGAGCGCGGTCCGAAGATCGCCAATGAGATCGGGAAGCGGGTATCTGAAGTAGCGATACTCACCCTTGCCGAACCCATGCCGTGCCATATGAATATGGCTTCGGAAATACTTCTCATCCGCGTAGAGCGCCGCAATCGCGAGACATTCTTCGCGCGGCAGTAGTTTTGGCAAAATCGCGCAGCCGTAGCTATCGAGTTCGCTCGTCAGCAGCGGCCAGTCGTATGCGTTGATGCGAGCTTCCGCGGATGTTTCCGCAGAAGCCGTAGAAAGGGCCTTCTGGCGGGGCTTCATGCCGACGCCTCCCTCTCGAGCAACTGGCGCTTACGCTCCACGCCCCAACGGTATCCCGCGAGACCGCCGTCGCTGCGCACAACACGGTGGCACGGAACCGCGAGTGCGATCGGATTGGATGCGCAAGCCGCGGCTACCGCACGTGTGGAGTTTGGAGATCCAAGTTTGCGGGCCAGCTCGGAATACGACGTGGTCGTTCCAATCGTAATTCCGCAAAGGGCTTTCCAGACTCGGCGTTGAAACGGCGTGCCGCGCAAGTCGAGTTGCAACTCGAGTTCTTTGGCCGGCTTGTCTGCGAAGCGAATGACTTTCGCCAGATCCTGGCGAACGATGCTTTCGCTGACCACCAGTTTCGCCTCAGGGAAGCGGACTGCCAGGTCCTTCTTAAGTTTTCTCGCGTCGGATCCGATCAATATGGCGCAGACGCCTGCGCCACTTCGCGCGACCAACACTCGGCCCAACGCGCATTCGCCAATCGCGTATGAGATCGTTTCAAGCTGCGGCGAAAGCTGTTTCCTGGTGCGAGGCGGCACAACCCCGAATTCCGGTGCAATGAAGTTCATTGGGACGTCTCCTTCTTTATCGCATACCCGGAAAAGTAGTTGATCAGCCCTCTCCTCAAACTCCGTTCCTTGCCTTCAAATCCAGAATGAAAATTCGCGCGAAATCGTGGCTGCTGACAGCGGCGACGCGGGTCATGCCCCTCATAAAATGTGCTATAGTCAGGAATGCGTATTTACTCCGAAAAAGGCGCGCGCAAAGGAGAGAGCCGTGCCAACAGAAAACATCGATCGTCGAAACTTTGTAGCTGGGATGGCCGTCGCCGGGGTTGCGACTAGACCATCGAGCCTTGGAGCTGCGACCGCCGGCCCGACATTATTATTGACCGATCCGATATACGCCCTTCATGATCCCGGCCCATTCAATGTCGAACGCCCTTCGCGCATGCGGGCCATCGATGTGGCCTTGTCGGCTCCGAAATTTTCGTCGCTGAAGCGGGCCGTGCCAAAATCGAGAGATGACGTCGAGGAGGCTATTCTTCGCGTTCACTCGCGATCGTATCTCGCAACGCTGAAGGCTCTGGCATTGGATGCGGCGCACTTGCCACATGCGATCGATGGAGACACCATCCTCTCGGCCCATTCGTGGGATGCTGCCACGCGCGCCGTCTCGGCGGGGCTCGACGCCGTCGATGCCGTCTTTACTGACACCGTAGCAAGAAACGTCTTCTGCCAAGTACGTCCTCCCGGCCATCATGCCGAAGCTTCGCGTGCGATGGGGTTTTGCTTTTTCTCGAATGTCGCGATCGCAGCTCGTTACGCTGCGCATAAATATCACGCAGAACGCGTCGCCGTCGTTGATTTCGATGTCCATCACGGCAACGGGACGCAGAAGGCATTCTGGCTTGATCGCAACGCATTCTATGGATCAACCCACCAGATGCCGCTCTTCCCGGGCACCGGCGCGGTATCGGAGACCGGCGTCGGCAATATTTACAATGCGCCACTGAGCGCGGGCGATGGGAGCGCGGCATTCCGAGCCGCGATGAGTGCACGCATATTGGCGCAACTCGAGCTTTTTCAGCCCGACATCATTCTTCTATCGGCAGGGTTCGATGCGCATGAAGGCGATCCTATCGCTCAGCTACGGTTGAATGAAGACGATTTCGCCTGGATCACGGAACGGGTCATGGAGATCGCCGCGCGCCACTGCCGTGGCCGTATCGTTTCCATGCTGGAAGGGGGCTATTGGCTCGAAGCGCTGGCCCGATCGACCGCAGCGCACGTCTCCACCTTGATGAATGCCTGAAGTGCATGTGTCCGAAAAAGAACGGGTTTCACGAGCGAGGATCGGTGGTGCAGTCGCCAACGCGGTGTCCAGACTGGATTTCCGTCATCGTCATGTTCTTCCCTGAGCCAGCCGCTAATAAGATTGCGATTGTTACGCGCATTTTTTTTCATCCTGTTCAAAATTGTTATCCAGCTCCGTTTGAACATCGGGCCGAGCATGGTCATCTCAGACGAACGACGCAGGTATCGGCGAGACGGAAGGTCTCGCCGGTGTGAAATCGGAGATGGATATCGCCGTTCTCGCACGCGTCCCAATCCGCAAGGCCGCAGGCGGCGAACCATTCGAAATACTTGATCACTAACGCCTTCGTCGAATCCGAGCGGGGGCGGGGCAGCGGTCTTCGTGAGGTCATCTCCGTTGCGCAGAGCCTTTCCCGTTTCTTCTTGTTCATCGAAATCCCGTCCAGCCCGCTATCTTCGACGAGCCTCCCCTGATTAGCTTCTCTCCATCACTCGATATCTGGGCATTCGCACTCCGATTATTGCTGTCGAATCGGATCAACGGCTAAAGAGCGCCACGAACCGTCAGATTGATGCGCATGCGGCCGAGCTTCTCGTGATATCCCTCCTTGAGCGGAAGAACGCCGTGGTAGCAAAGGCGCGACGGACCGCCCCAAACGCCGACGTCGCCGTGCCGAAGCTCATATCTTCTCGTTGGGTCGTTGCGTTTCAAGCCGCCGAATTCAAATGTTGCGGGAAGTCCGAGCGAGACAGAGACAATCGGGTTCCGGAAATCGCGTTCGTTCTTATCCTGGTGAAGCGATAAGCGTGCGCCTGGCTCATACCGATTGATCAGACAAGCGTCTGGGCGGAACTCGGGATAGCCTGCCCCGGTGGCCGCAGCCACGGCCAAGTCAAAAAAGCTGGCTGGCATCGGAGGCCAGGGCTTTCCTGTGATGGGATCGATGCGGTCGTAGCGATAGCCTGTTCGATCAGTAACCCAGCCGGCCGAACCGCAATTCGTCATTGCGACGGACATCGTAAATCCGCCGGGGGTCACCATGTGCCGAAAAGAAGATACAGCGAGGATATCACTCAGTGAACTGAGCAGCTCCGCCTCGAACGGCAGTGCGATGCCACGCAATAAAGCTGCGCCGTCCCCAATGACCTCCTTGGAAGGCGACGTGGGTCCGATGATTTCAAATAGATCATTCATGACTAAGTGCGTCCAAAATATTGATCGAAGGATGAAGCATCGGCCGATAGCCGGCCATCAGAGCCTGAAGTATCGATGGCGGAGTGAGCAGCCCGTCCGCGTAAAGAAGGCGTTCCGCCGGCTCGTAGCCTTCCTCCGTCCAGCGGAAGGCTCGCGCAGATCGAAGAGTGAATGCCGCGCCTTTCGACACGACCATCGCTCCGTCGGGTAGCGCGTCGATCGGCGCGGGGATCTCGTGAATGCGCTTTCGCCCATGGTCGAGCCGTTCGCGATGCAATACCGCATCGATCTCTTTGGCGGAGACGCGAGGCGCGCCTTTCGACGCGGCCCAGGCAGTCCGGAATTGTTCGGCGGCATTTCGCCGGCACAGAAAACAGGGACGATGACCCGCCGCGAGGGCAACCGCCTCGTCGAGGAAAAACAACTCAGTCCAGCTGCGGCCGCCCATCACCGCCCGGCGGCGCTCTTTATACTCACAGCTACAAACGAGCCACGCCGCACTGCTCCAACGCCGTTTCAGCAAGGTCCTTGTCGCCGGATCGTGGATGATGCCGCGATTGCCGGTGAAAGTGCCACGTTGATGAATAGACACGATGTCACCGAACGGCGTCACTCGGTTCTGCAACGGCGCTCGGCACAAGGTGTTTTTCTTCTGATGCCCCGACGAGGCATCAGAATCTTTGTGTTGTCGCTCTTTCGTCCAGAACGAATTCACGCAGGTACTTCCACTTTTGCGCGGTCGACATCCGGCGTCCGATATTGCTCTTCCGGTATCTCCGCGAGTTTCGAAACGACGAGCTCCGGCCCGAGTCCGTAGTAACGGCAGAAGCTCATGATGACCGGTCTCCACAGATCAGGATCGATCCGGTTCTTTCGTCCCTTCATGAGAATCTCCAGCGCGACGTGGACGCGCTTAATCCGCACTTCCAACGCGACGATGCCTTCAAGCGTGCACTCGGCGCTCCGTTCGTGCTGGCTGTAATCGTAAACATCGGACATCATTGGATTGACGCGCACGAGTTCCGCCTCCAGTTGAATGGGGCACTCCAGAACACGAGGCGCGGAAACAATCTCGGAGGCGACGGGCGTAAGGCCCGCAATTCCGAATTTGTCTGCGTGATGCCTATAACCGCGTAGCGTCTTTCCAGGGGGGACCGGGTTGGATCCCGTCACCATTGATATACGGTTGATGGCGTCCACCTGATCCACCGAAGGCAAATTCAGCACGCACTCGCCCGTGCGGATGATGTTGCTGGGAGTCTTCGATACTGCCTCAAAACCAAGCATGCCTCGCCAGCCTAGCCAGAAGGCCGAGGACATGGGCGCGAGATTGGCTGATCCGTCCTCGTTTATTGAACTGACGAGAACGACCGGCGTGCCCAGATACAGAATCGCCGGCTCTACGCTCATGTGGGTCGACATTTTAAATCCTCGAAATTGAGTTGCAAATCCGTCGTGCCGGACCAGCAGAACGAAAATCGCCGCGCCGGATCACGCGTAGGCATTAGACGGCCCCTTTGCGTCACAAACTCCGGATCTTGTCCTCAAATCGCAGCGTGCTATGGACGCTTATTTCAAGCTCTTCCCGCGCTCACGTGGCACGCGCCAAAGGTACCAAGCAGCGACCGTACGATGGGGCGCCCATGCCCTTCCAACTTCGCGCAGTTCCTTTGGACTTGGAGCCTGCGGGAGCGATTTGAGCAGGCGATATCCTTCGCGAATTCCAAAATCATCGACGGGCAGGACGTCCCCGCGCTCGAGCGAATACATAAGCAGCATCTCGACGGTCCAACGCCCAATGCCTTTGATCGAAGCGATGCGGGTGATGAGTTCCTCGTCATCCATCTTAATGGCTGCCTTCCGGTTCGGAACGAGACCGGAAAGCGAAGCGTCAGCTATCGCTCGTATGGTCGCGACCTTCGCTTTCGAGAAACCGCACCCGCGCAACGTTTCGAATTCGGCTGCCAATATTTCTTGGGGCGATGGGAAATGACTCGCGAGAGAGATCCCTCTCAATCGTCCGATGATCGCGTCACCGGCCTTTGCCGTGAGCTGCTGATAGGCGATAGCGCGGATCAGCGCCTCGTACGGTTCTCGCGCCGCCTTGGGATCATGGCGGCAGGGGCCCACACTGACGATTAGCGCATCCCAATCACCGTCGATCGTTCTTAGAAATTCAACCGACGGCCCATACCGTTCGAACATGCTCATCAGACGTCGATCGGCGGCAGCGGTTTAAGGCAAGAACCTATCATTTCTTGAGGGACGCCTCCCGGTCAATCAGCGTGCGTTTCCTCTCGACGCCCCACGCGTATCCTGAAAGCGCTCCGTCGTTGCGGACCACGCGGTGGCAGGGAACGGCGACGGCGAGATTGTTCGCCGCACAAGCGCTGGCGACCGCGCGCATGGCCTTCGGCAATCCGATACGCTTTGCAACATCGGCGTAGGAGACCGTCTTCCCAACCGGGATCTCCTGCAGCGCTCGCCAAACGCGCTGCTGGAATGCTGTGCCCCGGATGTCGAGGGGAAGGTCCAGACCGACGCCGGGAGTCTCGACGAAACCTACCACCTTTGAGACCAGAGCTTCGTAATCGCGATCGGCGCCGATGACCCGCGCCTTCGGGAATCGATCCTGCAAATCGCGCACAAGCTCCTCCGGATCGTCCCCAAGGAGTATTGCGGCGACGCCCTTCTTGCTTGAGGCCACAAGAATGGCCCCGAGAGACGTTTCCGCGACCGCAAATTTGATTTCTTCATTGATGCCACCCGCGCGGTAGCGCGTGGGAGTCATGCCGAGAATGTCAGCAGACTTCTCATAGAAGCGGCCACTGGAGTTGAATCCGGCATCGTAGATCGTCTCGGTGACGGAACTGCCGGTTGCCAATCCCTTCCGAACTTTTTTCGCGCGATTAGCCGTGGCGTAGTCCTTGGGCGTGAGACCTGTTGTGGTCTTGAAGAGGCGATGGAAATAGCTTGGACTCAACGCTACTGCGTCGGCCAATTCCTCCAACGAAGGTTCCTCTTCGCTATCCTCAATGATCCGGCACGCTTTCGCGATAAGAGCCGCGTTCTCCGCTTCGATCGAAAGCCCATCGGGATTGCATCGCTTGCAGGGACGGAAGCCTGTCGCCTTGGCGGCTTTCAAGCTGTCGTGGAGCTGAACGTTCTTCGGATTGGCGGTTCGTGATGGACACGAGGGGCGGCAATAAACGCCAGTTGTTGCGACCGAATACCAGAATTTGCCGTCAGCGGTCTTGTCACGGGCTACAACGCGCGCCCATCTGGGATCCCTCGTTACCGGGGATATTTTTGCTTTTTCTTTCTTAGCCGTCATTGTCTTCATCTTATATCATATCGAACTTGCGGAAATTTATCGAACTGGGGCATCTAAAACACTCCGGTCCTTATCTTCGAAACGGCTTCGTCGTGCTTTCTCAACCCGCGATGTGGCCTCGCCTCACCGCCTTTTGGATGCCAACGCTCGTCCAGGCGTAATAGGCGACGACGAATACGAAAATCGCGATTGTAAGAACCGGAAATCCAAGCCAGCCCTCGCCATTTCCAGAAGCGACAGCTTCTTGACTATCCATGGCCCCTCTATCCTCTTTCGTGTTGGCGAAGTGTTCAAAATCTACGGCGGCAAAATGCTTGGAGCACTCCGTTTCTTGCTCTGAAACCGAGAGAACGGAACCGGACGCGAGAAGCCCAAGAATCAAACGGGACTGGCAATGGAGCTGCCAGTCCCGTCCGTCCTTCTCCTGGGGCCGGATCAGGCCGCAACCTTCAGCAATCCAAGCTGGGTGAGGGCGGCCACACCGTCATCGAGACCGATTTCCTCGACGATCTTGCCGTTCACTACCTTGAGCACTGTCGTGCCAGTAAAATGCATCTTGCGTCCTGTAGCGGCAGGAAGCCCGCCCACGAGGAAATCATCGAAGGCCGGACCGGTATGTGTGCCGCCACCTTCCCATTGACCAACGACGTAATCGCCTTCCGCGATTAGGTCAGCAGTGCCCCAAAAATTAAGATCGGGAAAAGATGATCGGAAAGCGGTCATGAACGCCTTGATATCATCGCGTCCCCGCCGCGGTTCGTGAAGCGAATACTTGAGCAACATGTCAGGCGCGGCGATGTCGTTGATCACCGAGAGGTTGACGTCCTTGCCCCAGAATTCAGTGAACCATCGGCCGACAACCTTCTTGTTGTCTTCTTGCTTGCTCATTGCTTGCGTCCTCATGCTTTAATGCGGAGGTCATCAAAACTCTTCGATGACCCCGGCAAGAATGGGCATGACGTTTTCGCGCCGAACTCCGATTCTTACCCTCGAATCGTGCTTTCCACCCATTCAGGATGACCTCAATTCACCTGCTCGCTCGACAAGGTGCGCACGCGAAGGTCCCGGCTCGAATGGGTCTGCGAAATACTGAGTTTCATTCGCCACCTTTCCGTCGCGGAATTCCATGATGCTCACCGTGTAAGATGGTCTGCCGTCATAGGTGAGTATGAATTCAGTGACCCAGAGATCGCCGCTGCCGATAATTCGCTGAACCGTAAATCGCTTCTTGTTCGGCTGGAGGCATCGGCTCTCTCGAATATTGCGCCGGCCGCGGATTCGCTCGCCCGATTGGGGATAATCAAGTACCGCATCCTCGCTGTAGATTTCATGTTCGACTTTGAAGTCGTTCGTATCGGAAGCAACCCAGTGGCGCTCCAGCGCCGCGCGCACGGTTCGATCATCCATTTCGACCTCCACTCTTCGCTTCGCGGCCATGGTAGGCATTATCCCACGCGTTCTTCCGAACGTTTCTCGCAGAGGCTCAGGTTGTAGGCGGTGTTGACGAGCGAGACGTGGCTGAACGCTTGCGGGAAATTTCCCATTTGGCGTCGCGTATGCGGATCATATTCCTCTGCGAGAAGGCCGACATCGTTTTGGAGCGCAAGCAACCGTTCGAACATTTGGTGCGCCTCCACGGTCCGGCCCTGCAGGATCAGATTGTCGACGAACCAGAAACTGCAGGCGAGAAACGCGCCTTCGCCGGGCGGCAATCCATCAACCGTTTTGCCGGTGTCATAGCGGAAGACGAGGCCATCGACGAGGAGACGCTGCTCGATCGCGCGAACCGTGCCCACAATCCGCGGATCGGAGGGTGGCAGAAAGCCGACGAGCGGAAGCAGCAAAAGGCTGGCATCCAGGACCTTCGATCCGTAGGCCTGCACGAAACTTCCCAATTCGCTGTCGAAACCATAGCGACAAACGTCGTCGTGGATCGCATCGCGAACCTTGTGCCACCGCTCAAGCGGACGTGCCACGCCAAGCCGCTCGACCCACTTCACCGCCCGGTCAAATGCAACCCAGGCCATCACCTTGGAATGCGTGAAGCATTGGCGAGGCCCGCGCACCTCCCAGATGCCCTCGTCCGGTTCGCGCCAGATTTTTTCCAAATGACCGAGAAAAGCCGATCCTATTGCTGACCAGCGATGGACAGGCGCCATGCCATGTTCGTAGGCCTGGAACATCGCATCAGCGATTTCACCAAAGACATCGAGCTGAAGCTGCGTTGCGGCGGCATTGCCAATTCGGACGGGGCGCGCACCCTCAAATCCCGACAGCCACTCCACCTCCCATTCGGCCAGCCGTCGCTCGCCTCCAAGGCCGTACATGATCTGCAGTTGATCGGGCCGCCCCGCAACCGCGCGCAACAGCCAATCGCGCCAGTCTCGCGCCTCTTCATAGTAACCGGCGCGTCCCAGCGCGCGCAGCGTGAAGGCGGCATCTCTGAGCCAGCAATAGCGATAGTCCCAGTTGCGCACGCCGCCGGCCTCTTCAGGCAGCGAGGTCGTGGCCGCTGCTACGATGCCGCCCGTCGGCGCGTAGGTGAGCCCCTTCAGCACCGTCAACGATCGCCTGACGACTTCGCTCCAACAGCCCTCGGAGGTGCAGCGGTTCGACCACGCGTGCCAGAACGCTTTGGTTTCCCGCAATGCGCGCTCAGGATCTACGCCTTGTGGAGGCTCCAGGTGCGAGGGACCGTAGCTCAAGACGAACGGCACAACCTCGCCGGTGGCGACCGTGAACTCGCCAACGGTCGTGAAGTTTCGCCCCCGCAACGGGACCGGCGTCCGGAGCATTGCCATCTCGGGTCCGGCGATCGCGCGCAGACCTTTGCCGTCGAGACGCTCTACCCAAGGCACGATCGAGCCGTAATCGAAGCGCAGGATGAATTCCGTGTGCAGATCGACTTTGCCGCGCACACCACGAACCAGGCGGACGAAATCGGCACTGCCGTCGCCGGGCGGCATGAAGTCAACGAGTTCGACAATGCCTGTCGCGGTCTCGAAGACCGTCACGAGAATGAGTGAGGTGTCGATGTAGTGGCGCGTGGTCCGAAGCGGCGCGTCCTTGGGGGCTATGAGCCAGCGTCCATTGCCCGGATCGCCGAGCAGGGCCGCAAAGCAGGCGCTCGAGTCGAACCGGGGCCAGCACAGCCAATCGATCGAGCCGTCGCGCCCGACGAGCGCGGCCGTCTCGCAATCGCCGACGAGCGCATAGTCCTCAATCCTCCGATCAGGCCTGGCCACACCGCTCACCCATGACGCTTCCGGACACTTCGATGCTCATTCGTTCAACGGCGCTTCGTTTTCCCTTCAGCACCTCGAAGGCGGTCTCCTTGCCCTCGCGCCAGAAGCGAATATCAAAACGCGAACGCCCTAACCGCAGATCCTTCAATGTCACGTCGGGCAGCCAGTCAGGCAAAGCGGGGTCGACGTACAATTTTCCACGCGGCGCATCCTGCTGCAGTCCGAGCATTGCCTGCAGCAGCATGAATGGCGTCCCCGCCGCCCACGCTTGAGGCACATTGGCGCCGAGATATTGTACGGGGAAACTCGTGCCATCGCGCTGCAAGCCGGCATAGAGCTCAGGCAGCCGGTTCAAAAGAAAATGCCCAGCCGCGCCGCTGATATCCCTTGCCACCATCGCCGCCTCGGCAGCGAAACCGTAGCGGCGCATTCCCAATGCAATCAGCGAATTATCGTGCGGCCATACCGCTCCGGTCTGATAATCATAGGGATTGAACGAGATATGATCCGCCGAAAGCGTGCGGATGCCCCAGCCGCTCCACATATCTTTCCGCATTAAGCGCTTTACGACGGCTCCGGCGCGTTCCGGCGCGACAATCCCGGACCACAGGCACTGGCCGATGTTGGACGCCACCGTCATGACCTTTTTCTTGCCACCGTCCAAGGCGTAGGCGTAGAAGCCGGCGCTCTCGTCCCAGAACGCATCGTTAAACTTTTCGTAGAGCTCCGCCGCCTTCTTGCGCAGCGCGTTGGCGCGCCGCTTGTTGCCGAGTTCGTCGTAGATCTCGGCCGTGCGCAGCCACGCGTCATAAACGTAGCCCTGCAATTCGCAGAGCGCCTTCGGCCCTGCCACGAGCGTGCCATCGGGATACATCACGGCATCCCCGGAATCCTTCCATCCCATGTTTTCGTAACCGGCCTTCGAACGCGTCTGATATTCCTGGAAACCGTCGCCGTCGCGGTCGCCGTACTTGTCTATCCACGACAGGCAGGCTTCGACGTTGGGCAATTGCCGCTCAATCAGCGCGCGGTTTCCGGTCGCTCGCCACGTCGCGTGTAGCGCCACCAAGTACAGGGGCGTCGCGTCGGCGGTGCCGTAATAGGGCGTGTGCGGGATCAGCTTGAAATGCGCGAGCTCGCCATAGCGCAACTCGTGGAGAATCTTGCCCGGCTCGGCATCGCGGTAATCGTCGCGTTCCGTCGCCTGATATCGCCCCAATACTTCCAGCGCTCCGGCGGCGAATTCCGGATAAACGATCAACGTCTGCAACGAACCGATCAACGTATCGCGGCCAAACAAGGCGACGAACCAAGGCAAGCCAGCGGCCGGAACGAACACCATGCGATCGGTACCCTTCAGGGGGAGCCGAAGAGCCGCCATGTCGATGACGCCTTGATTATAGCAGCGATAGAACTCCTCGTTGCTGGTGGTGATTTTCAGAACCGATCGCTGCCAGTCGTTCACCTTTTTGGCGTGCGACGTCGTTTCACTGGAATCTGTGCATGCGCCCGGGGCACGGATGTGGCTATCGCCATCGATAAGCTCGTAGCTCAAACAACTATGCCAGCTTTCGCCTGCCGTCAGCGCGATATCGAAGCTCAGCCGTCCATTCGCATTCGCTGCCGGGGTGTTGTTCCCCTTGGCCGCTCGAACAAGCAATTCACGGCAGAAATCCTTATTGCGATAGGCAATCCGAAGCACCTGGCGCTTCGGCGTCCATGAGGTGGTGATGTGGCCGCGCCGCACGATTGCATCGCCCTTGACCTCGAAGATGTCGGCAAAATCCGATCGGATCGCGATTTCCAAATTGAAGCGCACGGGCCGCAATCCGTTGTTGGTGATATCGATGTCCTCGTGCATCCCTCCCTCGACATGGCGGCCGATCTTCAGCCCGAGCGTGCGCGCCGGAATCGGGCCGTCCTCGCTCACGAACGCTTGGTTTGTGAGGACGATGTGGGCGGCGTGAGAGGAGACGGCGCCACCATTCAAGAGGTCCCAGGGCTCGCCGTTCGTATAGATCGCCCAAGCGCTGATGACCCTGGTGTCGCGAAAATACATTCCATGATTGCCGGGCGAGCTCACTTGTCCATCAGGAGCGGTGACTAAGACTGTCTGTCCCTGATGGATCGCGATTTGGGCTGGCCCGACCTGAACCTTAAACGCCATTCGTGAGGCCCTTTCAGGTATGAATATATGCAGCACCGCCAATCGCTGCACGAACGCGCTCAGATGGATTTTTGAAAAGTTGCATGCGGGCTCATCAATGATGTACCTGCGGTTTAAATCGAAAAAATCGAAAATACGGCATCTCCGGTTTCGGCCTCACGTGGAACCATTTCAGGGCGGCTCTGTTTGCATCTGGGGAGGTTAACCGGCCTCGGAAGCGTGGAGTTTCCCTAAAGCCGACGCGCCTTTTCTGCTGCCGGCCACCGGACTGATCTTTGGGAATGCCGCGGGATCGCTTCTCAGCGATGCGGAGAAGTCGGTAGGCTGAGTCGCAGGGCTGCGCGTTTGCCAGAACACGGAATGCCGACATGAGCCGTGGCGCCACTAAAACAGGGAGCTATCCGCCGGGCAATCAACCCATCGACGAACTATGCATCAATACGATCCGTACGCTGTCCATGGACGCGGTGCAGCAGGCCCTGTCCGGCCATCCCGGCACGCCGATGGCGTTAGCTCCGGTCATCTACATGTTGTGGCAGCGCTTTCTCCGCTATGATCCCGACGATCCGGCGTGGCCGAATAGAGACCGCTTCGTGCTGTCCAACGGACACGCTTCGATGCTGCTCTATTCGATGTTGCATCTTGCCGGCGTAAGGAACGATCGGACCACCCGCGATCTCGCCGTCACTCTCGAAGACATCAAGCGCTTCCGCCAACTGGACAGTCGTTGTCCGGGCCACCCTGAATATCGTCACACTGCTGGCGTCGAGGCAACGACTGGCCCCCTCGGCCAAGGCTGCGGGATGAGCGTCGGCATGGCGATCGGCGAGCGGTGGCTGGCCCGGCACTTCAACAAGCCGGACCTCGAGATATTCAACTACGACATTTATGCTTTCTGCGGTGACGGCGACATGATGGAAGGCGTCGCGAGCGAGGCCGCTTCGCTCGCGGGCCACTTGATGCTCGGCAACCTCTGCTGGATTTACGACAGCAACCGCATCACGATCGAAGGTCACACGGATCTTGCGTTCAGCGACGATGTTGCCGCGCGTTTCCTCGCTTACGGCTGGAACGTGCTGTGCGTCGGCGATGCCAATGACTGCGAGCGGATCGCAGAGGCGATCGAGACCTTCCGGAATACGCACGACGTACCGACACTGATCATCGTCGATAGCCATATCGGCTACGGCGCGCCGCATAAGCACGACACCAGCGCTGCGCACGGCGAGCCGCTTGGGGCCGAAGAAGTCCGCCTGGCGAAGCGCAGCTATGGCTGGCCGGAAGATTCCAATTTTTTCATTCCCGAGGGTGTGCGTGAGCATTTCACGGCTAACATCGGCCGTCGCGGGCGGGAACTCCGAACGGCGTGGTCAGAGCTCATCAAGACGTATCGGTCCAAATATCCTGACGCCAGCAACGACATCGAACGATTGCAGACGGGTCAACTTCAGGGCGGATGGGACGCCGATCTGCCGAGCTTTGCGGCCGATCCGAAAGGGCTCGCGACGCGCGATTCCTCCGCCAAGGTGCTGAATACCATCGCAGCGCACGTTCCCTCGCTTATCGGTGGCTCTGCTGATCTTGCGCCATCGACTAAGACGCGTTTGACGTTCGAGGCGGCAGGAGATTTCGAGGCCGGCAAATATGGCGGCCGCAATTTGCATTTCGGAATTCGCGAACATGCCATGGGCGCGATCCTGAATGGGCTCGCATTATCCAAGCTCCGCGCCTACGGCTCGACTTTCCTGACCTTTTCCGACTACGCGAAGCCCGCGATCCGCATCGGCGCGCTGATGGACGTTCCTGTCATCTATATCTTCACGCACGACTCGATTGGCCTCGGCGAGGACGGGCCGACGCATCAGCCGATCGAGCAGCTCGCGGCGTTGCGCAGCATACCCGGCCTCGTTACGCTCCGGCCCGCCGATGCCAATGAGGTCGCCGAAGCTTGGCGCGTCATCGTCGGATCGCTGCATGGGCCGGTCTGCCTGGCATTGACCCGGCAGCCTGTTCCGACATTCGATCGCAAGCGTTACGCGTCCGCGGCGGGCGTTGCGCGCGGCGCCTACATCATGGCCGATGCCGACCGCGGCAAACCTCAGGTAATCCTGATCGGCACCGGCAGTGAAGTTCAGCTTTGCGTGGAAGCTTACGAAACGCTGAAGCAGGAAGGCGTTGCCGCGCGCGTCGTCAGCATGCCGTCGTGGGAATTGTTCGAACAACAGGATCAGGCGTATCGCGACAGCGTGCTGCCGCCCGCTGTCAAAGCGCGCGTTTCAGTCGAGGCGGGCTCGGTCATCGGCTGGGATCGCTATGTGGGGCCGACCGGTGCCAGGATCGGCATGCATAGCTTCGGCGCGTCGGCGCCAATCAAGGATGTGATGAAGGCGTTCGGCTTTACGTCGAAGAACGTACTGGCCGTGGCGAAGCAACAGCTCGGTTTGGCCAAGGAGAAAGCGGCATGAACGCGCTGAAGCAGCTCGAATTGTACGGCCAGTCGCTGTGGCTCGACTATATGAAGCGCAGCCTTATCGAAAGCGGCGAGCTTGGCGTGCTCATCGAGCGCGATGGGTTGAAGGGCGTCACATCGAACCCATCGATTTTCGAGAAGGCCATCGGCGAGACCGATGAGTACGCGGACGCGCTGAAGGCGTTTCAGGCTCGGGCCGACCATAGTATCTCCGACATCTACGAGCATTTGGCTATCGCCGATATCCGCGCAGCAGCGGACGTGCTGCGTCCAGTCTATGACAAAACAGATAATCGCGACGGCTATGTCAGCCTCGAATGCTCGCCCTACCTCGCCAACGATACCGAGGCCACGGTGACGGAAGCGATGCGGCTATGGGTGGCCGTCGATCGTCCCAACTTGATGGTGAAGGTACCGGCGACGCCTGCCGGCATACCTGCCATACGGCAGCTGATCGGTCGCGGACTGAACATCAATATCACGTTGCTTTTTGCCGTCAGCGTCTACGAGCAGGTCGCCGAAGCCTATATCTCGGGCCTTGAAGATCTGAAAAAGGCGGGAGGCGACGTTTCCAAGATTGGCAGTGTCGCGAGCTTCTTCGTCAGCCGCATCGATACTGCCGTCGATAAGCGGCTCGACAAGCTCGATGACCGAGCTGCAGAAAATCTGCGCGGCAAGACAGCGATCGCGAACGCGAAACTCGCCTACGTTCGATACAAGGCGCTGTTCTCGGGTTCGCGCTGGAACGATCTTGCTGCTTCGAGCGCGAAGACGCAGCGTCTCCTCTGGGCTTCGACCAGCACGAAAAATCCGGCCTACAAAGACACGATGTATGTCGACAGTCTCATCGGCCGGGAAACGGTCGACACTGTTCCGCCCGCAACGATGGACGCTTATCGCGCTCACGGCAATCCAACACCCGATGCTATCGAACAGGATGTGGCAGGCGCACGCGCGGTGCTCGCCGCACTCGCCGAGCACGGCATCTCGTTGCCAGCAGTCACAGATGAGCTCGTGAATGACGGCGTCCAGCAGTTCGCGGACGCATTCGACAAGCTCTTTGCAGCCATCGCGCACCGGCGCCGCGCACCGATCGAAGTCCAGTGCAACGGTCTGCAATTCGCTCCCGGCTCCCGGGAGATGAGGGCGGCCTATGAAAGTGCACTCGAGACATGGCGGAAGGAAGGTCTCATCCGGCGGCTGTGGGCCGGCGACAAATCGCTTTGGACGGGAGCGGATGAAAACAAGTGGACCGGCTGGCTGCACATCGTCGAGCAAGAACTCGGCGACGTCGACCAATTGCGCCGCTTCGCGGAGGACGTGAAAGAACGCCACTTCACCGATGTGGTTTTGCTCGGCATGGGCGGCTCGAGCCTCGGTCCCGAAGTGTTGAGCGAGACGTTCGGGCAACAATCCGGCTGGCCCCGCTTCCACATGCTGGACAGCACCGATCCCGCGCAAATCAAGGCCACCGAATACGCCATCGACATCGGCAAGACGCTGTTCATCGTCTCATCCAAATCCGGCAGCACGCTGGAGCCAAATCTCTTCATGGACTACTTCCTCGATCGCGTTGCCGCTGTTGTGGGCAAGGAAAAGGCAGGCGAGCATTTCGTCGCCGTCACGGATCCGGGTTCATCGCTTGAGGCGCGCGCCAAGCAACTCGGCTTCGCTCATATCTTTCATGGCGTGCCCTCGATTGGCGGCCGCTACTCGGTGCTATCAAACTTCGGATTGGTGCCGGCAGCCGCCATGGGTCTCGACGTCAAGCGGCTTCTCGAAACGACGCTGCCGATGGAGCGCGCTTGCGGCGCCGATGTGCCGCCTTCCGAAAATCCCGGTGTGAAGCTCGGCATCGCCTTGGGTGTCGCTGCAAAGCAATTCGGCCGCAACAAGGTGACGATCATCGCCTCGCCGGAAATCGCCGATCTCGGTGCGTGGTTGGAGCAGCTTCTGGCTGAGAGCACAGGGAAGGACGGGCGCGGGCTCATTCCGCTGGCGGACGAGCCGCCGACCATACCGGAGCATTATGGTGACGACCGTTTCTTTGCCTATCTCGAATTGGACGGGCGCGCAGCGTCGTCACAGCAGCAGGCCGTAGATGCGCTCGAGAAAGCCGGGCATCCGATTGCTAAAATCCACGTCAAGGATCTCTGGCACATCGGCCAAGAGTTCTTCCGATGGGAAATCGCAACCGCAGTGGCTGGCGAGATCATCGGGATCAATCCGTTCGATCAGCCGGATGTCGAAGCGAGCAAGGTCAAGACGAGCGCGCTGACCGATGCATACGAAAAATCGCACAGGCTGCCCGACGAAGAGCCGATCTTTCGAGAGAACGGAATCGCGCTCTACGCCGATCCGCGCAATGCCGCCGAGCTTGGCCGGCACAACACTCTGGCCGGATACCTGAGGAGCCATTTCGGACGCGTGGAGGCCGGCGACTACGTGGCTTTGCTTCCCTACATCTGGCGCGACGAGACGCATATCCGAGCCATGACGGCGATGCGTTCGCGCATCCGCGACCGTACCCACGCCGCGACCTGCCTCGGCTTCGGTCCCCGCTTCCAGCATTCCACCGGGCAAGCCTACAAGGGCGGTCCGAATTCCGGAGTTTTTCTCCAGCTTACCGCCGACGACCCCATCGATATCGACGTGCCCGGCCATTCGTACAGCTTCGGCGTTGTGAAGGCGGCGCAGGCGCGAGGTGATCTCGATGTGCTGGTCGAACGGGGCCGGCGTGCGCTGCGCGTTCACGTCAAGGACGTCGATGCAGGGCTTGCGGAATTTGCGCGCGCCATCGACGAGGCGCTCGGTAGCGAACTTTGAGGATGACCGAAATGCAGATCGGAATAATCGGTTTGGGTCGCATGGGTGGCAACATCTCTCGCCGGCTCATGAAGGCTGGACACCGCTGCGTCGTGTTCGATGCCGACGCCAGGCCGCGCGATACGCTGGCCAAGGAAGGTGCGACGGCCGTCGGGTCTCTGGAGGACATGACGAAGGCGCTCGCGGAGAAGCCGCGCGCAGTCTGGCTGATGTTGCCTGCCGGCCGAATAACCGAACAGACCGTGTCGCAACTCGGCGACCTTTTGGCGCCTGATGACATCATCATCGATGGCGGCAATTCCTTCTACAAGGACGACATCAGGCGCGCGAAGGCGCTGGCCAAAAAGCGTATCCGCTACATCGATTGCGGCACGTCCGGCGGCGTCTGGGGTCTCGAGCGCGGCTATTGCATGATGATCGGCGGCCCACAGGAAGCTGTCGCTCACCTCGATCCAATCTTTGCGGCGCTCGCTCCTGGATTAGGCAACATCCCGCGCACTCCGGGCCGAGAAAAGGCCGATCCCCGCGCCGAGCATGGGTATATTCACACGGGCCCGAATGGCAGCGGGCACTTCGTGAAGATGGTGCACAACGGCATCGAATACGGATTGATGCAGGCCTACGCCGAGGGCTTCGATATTCTTCGCAACAAAGATTCTAACGACCTGCCGGACGACGAGCGCTTCGTCTTCAACATGCCGGACATCGCAGAGGTCTGGCGGCGCGGCAGCGTCATTACATCCTGGTTGCTCGATCTCAGCGCTGCGGCGCTGGCGAAGGACCCGCAGCTCAAAAATTTCTCAGGGTTCGTTCAAGATTCCGGCGAGGGCCGCTGGACCGTCGAAGCCGCGATCGAAGAAGCCGTTCCCGCCGAAGTTCTCTCGACAGCCCTTTACGCGCGTTTCCGGTCGCGGGGGCAGCACACGTTCGGAGAGAAGATGCTTTCGGCGATGCGCCTCGGCTTCGGCGGCCACATCGAAGGCAGCGAGCCGATTGATCCCGAACCGAAGACAATGAAATCGCGGGGGCGCGCCGCATCGTAAAACGTAACGGATTAGCTCGATGTCGTTAAAGGCTCCAATCCGAAGACACCAACCCGCGCAGCTCATTCAATGTCCGCCGGCGCGGCTGCCCGAGCCCGCCGATCCGTGCGCCATGGTGATCTTCGGCGCCTATGGCGACCTGACGAAACGGCTGGTCGTTCCCGCGCTCTATAATCTCTCGCGCACCAGGGTGCTGCCGGAGAAATTCGCGCTCATCGGCGTAGCGCGGACGCCAGGAACTTCCGAGAGCTGGCGCGACCACCTTTACGATACGCTGAAGAGCTATGTCGGCAATCCGGTGACCGAATTCGATGTCGATTATATCGACGAAGCGGCGTGGAAGCGGCTTGCGGACAAGCTGACGTATGTCCAGGGCGATCTGACCAAGCCCGACGTGTATCAGACACTTTGCGGTGCACTTGCAGATGTGGAAAAGGTGCATGGCACCGAAGGCAACGCCATTTTCTATCTCGCGGTTGCCGATCGCCTCTTCGGCAAGGTGATCGATTATCTCGGCGATGCCAAGCTCACGCAGCAGACCGAGGACAAAAATGGAAAGACGAAGTTTTGGCGCCGCGTGGTCATCGAGAAGCCGTTCGGCCATAGCCTCGACTCGGCCCGCAAATTGAATGCGCAGATCCTGCGCACGCTGAACGAAGACCAGATTTTCCGCATCGACCACTTTCTGGGAAAGGACACCGTCCAGAGCATCATGGCGTTTCGCTTCGCCAACGGGCTGTTCGAACCGATCTGGAATCGCGACCGTATCGATCACATCCAGATCACTGCGGCAGAGACGGTTGGCGTCGAGCAGCGCGGGTCGTTCTACGAGGTCACCGGGGCGCTGCGCGACATGGTCCCCAATCACGTTTTCTCTTTGCTTTCGATGGTCGCCATGGAGCCTCCAACAGGCTTCGATGCCCAGGCAATCCGCACAAAGAAGGCCGACGTCCTTGCGGCAATGGCACCAGTGTCTGCGACATGCGCCGTGCGCGGCCAATACGGAGCCGGCAAGGTGAAGGGCAAAAAGGTCGTGGCCTACCGGCAGGAACCCAATGTGGCGACAGACTCGAACGTCGAAACCTATATCGCCATGAAGCTCGAGATCGATAACTGGCGTTGGGCCGGCGTCCCGTTTTATGTGCGCACGGGAAAGCACATGTCGCGACGTCAAACGGAAATCGCGATCTGCTTCAAGCAAGCGCCTTACACGGCGTTTCAATATACGCCCGTCGAATGCTTGCGACCCAACTGGCTGGTGCTGCGCATCGCGCCGGACGAAGGCATTTCCCTGCAATTCGAGGTCAAACGGCCCGGACCTGTTGTCAACCTCGCTGCCGTCAAGATGGACTTTCACTACAGCGACTGGTTCGCGAAGGAACCGAATGTCGGCTACGAGACGCTGCTCTATGACGTGATGATCGGCGATCCGACGCTCTTCATGCGTGCCGACATGGTTGAGCACGGCTGGCGCATCGTGCAGCCGGTCCTTGACGCCTGGGCTGCGGAGAAGGCCGAATTTCCGAACTACGAGTCCGGCAGCGACGGTCCCGCGGCCGCCGACGACTTGTTGCACAACGACGGTGGCCGAGTATGGCGGCCGATCAGTCCCACCGGATGCAACAAGTCATGAGCGGTCACCGGACCATCCAGCTTCTTCTGGCCGACGTCGACGGCACACTCGTTACTCAAGACAAAGTGCTGACGGACGCGGCGAAGGCAGCCGTCAGCGAACTGCACGATGCCGGCATCGGATTTGCGATCACGAGCGGCAGGCCGCCACGCGGCATGTCGATGCTGATCGCTCCGTTGGCACTCAGAACTCCCATCGCCGGCTTCAACGGCGGCGTCTTCGTCAATCCGGACCTGTCAGTGATCGAAAGCCACCTGCTCGATCCCAAGACGGCGAAACAGGCCGTTGCCATTCTTCTCGATCAGGGACTCGACGCGTGGGTCTATACGGAGGACGAGTGGCTGATCCGCGATCCAAATGCGCCGCATGTGGCGCGCGAAACGTGGACAGTGAAGTTCGAACCGACGGTCGTCGCATCGTTCACCGACGTGCACTTTGCTCACACAGTGAAAGTCGTCGGCGTGTCGAACGATCTCGGCCGCGTCGCGGAATGCGAAAAAGTGGCCCAGCGCACTCTGGGAGGAACGGGCAGCGCCGCGCGGTCCCAACCTTATTATCTCGACATAACGCATCCGAAGGCCAACAAGGGAACCGTGGTGGTGACGCTCTCCAAGTTCCTCGCCGTCGCGCCCGGCGAAATTGCCACGATTGGAGACATGCCCAACGACGTTCTCATGTTTGCCAAGAGCGGCTTTTCCATCGCGATGGGCAACTCCAGCGACGAGGTGAAGGCCCAGGCGAGTGCCGTCACCGACAGCAACGAGAACGATGGCTTCGCCAAAGCAATTCAAAAATTTGTTCTGGCGCCGGCCAACGCAAGGAGTTCCTGACCGGGACATCCCAGTCTCGGGACCGGACAAAAGGAGACGTCTTTGACCAATCCGTTCGTGGCGAACCTGGAAATCCTTGCCGATGCGGACGCGTTGGCGGTGAGGGCTGCGAACTGGTTGCTTGAATTGGCCACTGCGAAACATGGCGATTTTGCTGTCGCTCTGTCCGGCGGCTCGACGCCGCGGCGACTCTATCAATGTCTCGCGGGTCCGCCTTATCGCGATGCATTTCCGTGGTCGCGAACGCATTGGTTCTGGGGGGACGAGCGATTTGTGCCTCCGGACGATGCGCTCAGCAATTACCGCATGGTACGGGAAGCTTTGTTCTCGCGGGTGCCTATCCCTGGTGCCAACATCCATCCGATACCGACCGGCAGCAGCAGCCCCGAGGCGGCCGCCTATGATTATGAGCGCCTACTCAAATCTTTTTACGGCGCGGAACGCCTAGATCCGGCACGGCCTCTCTTCGACGTGACGCTTCTGGGTCTGGGCGCGGACGGGCATTTGGCGTCACTGTTTCCTGGTACAGCCGCGCTCGCCGAGCGGATACATTGGGTTGCCGCCGTCATCGGTGCCAAGTCCGAGGCGCGGATTACCCTCACCTATCCAGCCCTCGAGAGCAGCCGGAACGTAGCCTTTCTGGTCGAGGGCAAAGACAAGCGTGCGATCTTGAACCGGCTTTGCGGTGGTGACCGAACTCTCCCCGCGGCGCATCTCAAGCCGGTCGGCGCGCTGCGGATCTTCGCGGACGAAGCGGCCATCGAGCCTGTGGTTTCGAGATGAACGAGGCAAGGCCAAATCAGACAACAAGCCGAACCGGCTTATGCACGTTGGCAATCGACGTCGGCGGCACCGGAATCAAGGCATCGGTACTAGACGATGCAGGACGAATGCTCGTGAAGCGGGTACGGGTCGATACGCCCGATCCTTGCCATCCCGGAATCCTGCTGAATGCGCTTGCCGAACTGACCGCCGGACTTCCTCCCAGCGAACGAATTTCCATCGGCTTTCCGGGTGTCATCCGCCGCGGCCGCGTTGTTACTGCGCCGCACTTCGACATCGAAAAGTGGCGCGACTATCCACTGGAAGCGGTTCTAACACAGCGCTTCCGAAAGCCCGCTCGCCTCCTCAACGATGCAGAAGTGCAAGGACTTGGGATCGTAACGGGGAGCGGGCTTGAAGTCGTGCTCACACTCGGCACAGGCGTCGGAAGCGCGGTGTTCGCCAATGGCGCGCTCGCGCCTCACCTCGAACTCGCGCATCATCCGATTCACAAGGACGAGACCTATAACGGCTACATTGGCGCCGAAGCCCGCCGCAGGCGCGGACACAAAAAGTGGAATCGCCGCGTGCTGAATACGATCAAGATCGTCTATTCTCTGCTGCACTACGACACGCTGTATCTCGGCGGAGGAAATGCCGCCGACGTCGGCACCGATGATTTGCCGGACAATGTCCGCATTGCTTCCAACGATGCCGGCATCACGGGCGGGATCCGTCTCTGGGACGAGAAAGTCTGGCAAGCCGTCCGTAATAACTGACGGAAGGCCGGACGCCATGCTTCGTTTGGCGTTCATCTCTCTTCCCATTCCTTTTCTTCCCGGTCCCTGACGCGAGGTGGCGCGAACGAGCCACAGTGCCGTAACAAGCGTCTCCGGATCGTTCTATTTGCCCGGGATTGGGGTTGTACGGGCATTTCCCAAGTGCTGTATCCAGAAGCGCTCTGTCCTCGGAACGGCGCTAGGCGTTGCCGGGGCTATCATCGATCGGGAGGGGAGCTATGAAAAAATTGCTTTCGCTCATCGCGTTAAGCTGCGCGATGGCCATTCTATTCGGCGCCAATGCTCCGCGGGCGCGGGCCGCGGTGCTTACGAGCAACGTTTTGGCGTTGAAGGCCGAGCAGTCCGGGACCGTTCAGCAAGCGCGCTATCGCTGCTGGTGGCGTCACGGTTACCGCCACTGCGGCTTCCGGCGCCACAGCTGGCGTCACGGCTACTGGCGTCACCGCCACGGCTACTGGCGTCACCGGCATCACCGCTATTACGGCTACAACTCGCGCGAACGGGGCTGGCGATATCGGGCCTGGCGCGAGGAGCACGACGTGCCGACCGACGGTCAGTCCGACTATCAGAAGTGGCGTGATCGCTACTACGCAGAGCACGGCTACTATCCGTATCGCCGTCACTACTATTACAATTCGTACTCGACCTACACTCAGCCGACCTATCGCCGCCGCAACGCGCCTGGAGATGGGTACTGCATTGGCCTGTGCTGGTGGTAACGATACGACGAGACGAATAGGAACGACGAGCGCCGGGCCATGTCCCGGCGCTTTCTTTTTGCGCGATCGGCGGGCTTTCGAGCTCTTTCCGCCAGTGGCGAAATGCGGAGATTGTGCGACCGGATGCGGTCACGAATGTCACGCCTAGAGTGCAAAATGCGCCGTAAAATCGGCATTTGGTGCACGGAATCCGGGTGTGTCGCTCAGGCTCTTGACGTCAGCGCGTGAGCACCTTCCAATGCTGCGACGCAAGGTTACAGTCGCGTGGGGAACTTTCAATGAATTTCGTGAGGGGAGATTTTCTGTCCCAATCGATGGGCAGATCGGCCCGGCTTGTAAACACCCAAACGATTCTGATCGCCGTACTGATGACGCTGACCGCCCTTTCGTGCTGGCCGGCAAAAGCGGACGATCGGCAGTTCGGCTCTTTCGGGCCTGAAGGGCCGCGCATGCGCGAGCAGCTGTGGATTTTGCCGAGCGGCGAAGAAGGACGCGTGCTGCGCGCAACGGTTTTCCGTCCCGAAGCCGATCCCTCGGAACCCAACAAGAAATATCCGCTCGTCGTCATCAATCACGGAACGGACGAAGCAACGCGCCTCGCCGTCTCCATGCCTGTCTATTACTGGCTGTCGCGCTGGTTCGTTCAGCGCGGTTACGCCGTCGTGCTACCGCAGCGTCGCGGCCATGGCGCGACCGGCGGCCCGCTCTCGGAAGCGGTCGGCACATGCGACCACCCAAATCATTTCCTGTCAGGCAATATCGCCGCCGACGATATCGCGGCGACGGTCAATTACATGAGCCAACAATCGTTCGTCGCTCCGAAGGAAACGATCGTCGCCGGCGTCTCGACCGGCGGATGGGCATCGCTGGCGCTTGCGGCGCGCAATCTTCCGCAGGTGCAGGCCATCGTGAATTTTGCGGGCGGGCGCGGCGGTCACGCTTACGGCCGCTCCAATGCCATTTGCGGCAGGCAGGATCTCGTTTCGGCGGCTCAGGCCTACGGCGGCAAGGCGCACGTGCCGACAATCTGGTTTTACTCCGAGAACGACAGCTATTTCGGACCAGCCCTCGCGGAGGATCTGGCGCAAGCCTGGAATCGTGCGGGGGGTAATGCGGAAGAGCACATTCTTCCGCCCTATGGCAGCGACGGCCATACCATAGCCGATGATCGCCAAGGCTGGGATATCTGGGGTCCGAGCCTTGATGCCTTCCTGACGAAAGTCCGCGGCGATTCGGTCGAGGTCGCCACAAAAGGCGCGCAGCCGACGCCGCCGCTCGAAACGTCCGCAATCGCCACCACTGGGGCGACTCGCTAACAGCGGCTCAGACGTTGCCCGAGTTTCGCTGCAGAGCGGCACTCGGACTTCTTTGTGCGACACCATCGACAAGACCTAGCGCCAGCCTTAGCGTCAGCGTAAGTTCGTGAGTGCGGAGGCCGACGCGATGGCGCGCGGCCCCAGCAAGTTGCCAAGAAGTTGAGCCAGTGCCTCGAAAGTTTTCAAGTCCGGTAAAGCCAGACCATGGCCGTTAGACCCAGAAGCACTGTTGCATCGGCTCTGGCGGTTGCAATGAGAGACTTCGGGATCGGGTCTCAAACGGTTTTGAAGATCGGGTTCCTCGCTCCACTCGAGGGGCCGCTCAAAGCCTGGGCGGTTCCGGGCATCAACGGCAGCCTCATTTGGGTCGAGCGCATCAACGCCGCCGGCGGCCTGAAAGTCGGCAACCGAAAATACATGCTCGAACTGATCCCGTTCGACACCGGGTATAACCCGGAACGGTCACTGCAGGGTGCACGGAAGCTGATCCTCGAGGACGGTGTGAAGATCATCCTCATGATCGGCGGCGATGACCTCATGGGCGATATCAGGCGGCTCATCAATAAGCACCGCATGCTCGTCACTACGCTATTGCCGAGCGACCTTTCGCCGGACGTGCCGACAATCGTTGCACCGAGCGAAGTCCATCCAATCTACAATGTGACGGGCGTCGATTGGCTGAGGCGGACGCAGCCCGAGCTCAAGACGGCGGCGTTGTGCGCGCAGCGCGACCTGCACGGCCTGCCGTCAATCGCGACCTATAAAGCGGCCTTCGAAGCGGCTGGCATCGAGCTTGTCGCCGAGCGCTTATTCGAGCCGGAAACCACTGATTTCGGGCCGATCGTCGAAGAGATGATGGCAAAGAAACCAGACATTCTCTGTTGGGATACGGCCTATGAACCGTTTGTCCATGCGCTTACGATCGAAGCCTTCAAGCGCGGATTCCGCGGCCGCCTTCTGTCCTGCACATGTGACAACTATCCGGAGCTCATCCGGCGCACGAGCGTCGAATTCATGGAAGGGTTCGTCTTTCAGTTTCCGGACTTCGACGACCCTCGCCTCAACGACGGCCATGTGAACTTTGAAGAGCCCGGCAAATTCTACGAGGAATTCTGCCGTCGCTTTCCGGGAACGTGGAGCGCGGTGTCGTGGGAATATGCTTCGACACTGGAATTGTGGAAATCAGCCGTACAGCGAGCGCGCACGTTCGAGCCGTTCTCCGTTCTCGCTGCGATGAAGGTAGGCGGCATCGGTCAGCACGCGTTCGGCGAAGCCATCTGGTGGGGCAAGGATCTATTCGGGATCGACAATGCGCTCGTCGGAGACTGGCCCGTCGTTGCGATCATCGACGGCAAGGCGCGGATTCAGGAGTTCGGCTCAGTCGCGGACTGGTGGTCGAAGCACCGATCGATCCTGGTCAAGCACATGCGGGCATTGAACCTGATGTGGGACCAGCGCGAGCACCTTGCGGCTTCTGCCGAGATGCTCGACCGGATGACGGCTCACGATTCGTAAATCATGTCTTCGTGGGCGTTGGCGACGTAGATCTTGATGATCTCGACGGCGGTTTCGACGTTTCGCCGTTCGATGGCGTCGTAGAGCGATCTGAACATGAGCTGGATGCTCTTGATCTTCGCTGGCGTCAGCGCCTGCTGGCGGGCCGCGGCCCACTGCGGATGGCGGCGCACCTCGTGCAGAATGGCGTACATCGTCGTGATCAACGAGTTGTGCGTGCCACGGGCGATGGTCATCATGAATTCTTGTTCGTATACCGCAAACGTGCCGGCTTCCGTGACGATCGCTTCTAGGCGAATGAGCTGGCTCTGAAGATCGGCGATATCGCGTGACGACATGTAGATCGTGGCGAGGCGTGTCATCTCGGGCGCCAATATGGAACTCGCGATATTCATCGCAAACGGTGACGCCGTCTCGGCGAGTTGATCGACATCAAGAAACGACGATGTCCGTCCGTTGCTGCCCTCGTGAGGCGAGCGTTTTCTTTGATATGAAACGAAGGTTCCGCTCCCCGGACGGCGCGCGACGATGCCGTATGTCGCCAAGAAGTCGAGAGCCTGGCGTATCGTTGCTCGGCTATCGCCGAAGGCATCGGCCAAATCCCGTTCAGCCGGAATTCGAGTGCCGAACTGATATTCTCCCGAAGCAAAACGGGCAAAAAGAGTCGTCGCGATCTCCTTCACGCGCGGCGTGACGAGCGGATGCCGCGTCAAGTCGTCGATCCAAGGCGGTGCTTCGAGTTCGTGGCTTTCAGACATGTTTCAACTCAGGCTCATGTGAGGTTCGGACACTGGGAAGGGGTTACGGTGGCTTTCCGCTGATGCTCCATCGCGAGAAATGCCGGAAGTCCAAGCAAGGCGGTGAGCGCGACGGCGCCTTCCAAAATTGTGCGATCTGACGAGAGACCGTTGGCGAGCGTGGAAGGACTGTGAGCGAATTCGGCACTCTTTCGGACGTAAGAGAAGAAGGTCGCGGCGTCGTTCAGCGATGCACCGGTCATCGTGAGCAGGCAGACCTCGGCTGAGGCCGGACCCAGGATTTCACTCAGGATCGTTGCCATCTCGCTCGTCCGATGGGCGACCAATCCAGACGTCAGATTGGCCGGATCGGCAAAGAGATGATTGAAGCGCGTGATCGCGCGCGCGACTTCGGCGAGGTGGCGATATCGCTGCCGGCGCGCTTCCATCAGCGCATGCGGAACCTTTGCTGCGAGGCGGAAGTGAAACGAACTCGTGCCCGTCAACGGCACGTCGAGCGTCGCGACGCTCTCGATCACTCGCCGCCAATGCTCCTCGGCTTCGCGAAATGCAACGTCCGCTTCGCTGCTGTTCCCGAGGATGAGATGCGCGACGCCGGCGTTCGAACGGCTTGCGGCGATGACCGGCGCGGGAGACGTCGCGCCCTCGAGCATTGCATCCGCCTGAAGCCACGAGCGCGCGGCGGCAATGATCTCTGCACGCCCCAATGCCGCGAAAGCACTGACGGTTTGTTGCGTCCACTTTTCGATTTGGTCCACAGGCACGCGCATCTTTTCAATTTCGGAAGAGATTTACCGATCCCACTAATAACAAAGAGAATTCGCTTTTCCCCGACAGAATGCAACCGAATTCGACCAATATTACCCAAAGTAGGTTCGCAACTGCGATATAATGTCTAAGCGCCCTAAATACCGATGAAATCTGGTTTTTGTGCCTGCGAAACGGTCAAAAGCGTTTCCTTTTGGTGATTTTTTTGGCTTGCAGGTAATTCGACGTTCCATAACATGGCCCTGTCGGATCAATTGCGGTAATTTCTGGTTTAAATTGGTTTACGTCGCAAAATCATCGACTTGCGTCTCGCTAACGCCGCTACCGACGGGGGACGTGTGCTTTTGGGCCATGCGATTGCGACGCTCGCTGGACCAACTCGGGGATCAATCACTGAACGAATTAATCAATAAACAGGCTTCGTCGGAGCGATCATGGCCACAGAAACTGGAACGCTAACTGCGGGCGGCGAGCTTAATGCTCCGTCCGGTCAACTCGTACGAGCCATCGACTGGAGGGGAGCATTTTGGGTCGCCAGTGGCGTCCCTGCTCTCGTCTTGTTTTCGATCGGCGGAATCGCGGGCGTTGCGGGAAAGGTTGCCTTTCTCGTCTGGTTCGCATCGATGATCATGGGGTTCATCCAGTCGTTCACTTACGCGGAAATTGCCGGTCTCTTTCCCAATAAATCGGGCGGCGCGTCGGTCTACGGCGCGGCGGCGTGGGTCAGGTATTCAAAACTGATCGCGCCGTTGTCCGTCTGGTGTAACTGGTTCGCGTGGTCGCCCGTGCTCTCGCTCGGATGCTCCATTGCGGCCGCGTATATTCTGAATTCTCTCGCAGCGATCCCTCCGGCGGACGCGCCGCAGGTCGCCGCCTGGGTCAGTGCCCACGCCACCTCGATCCCACTCGATTCTCCACGCATCGCCGAGTGGCTCGGGGCGAACCACGGCAAAACGGCAGCGGACGCCGTTGCGGCTCTCCTTTCGGCGGATGCTGTCGCTGCACTGACGCCGTCGATTCGCAACTGGTCTCTCTTCCACGGGACGCTCGGACCGGTGTCGTTCTCGTTCAACGCCGCGTTCTTCATCGGCGCGGTGCTGATGCTGATCACGTTCGCCATCCAGCACCGGGGCATTCTCGGTACCGCAAGCGTGCAGAAATATATCGGCCTCGCGGTGATCATACCGATGCTCATCGTCGGCGTTGTGCCTATCATCACGGGTCAGATCAATTGGTCCAACTTCACGCCTCTCGAACCGCTGAAGGCCGCTTATGCGCCGGAAATGGGCCATTGGGACATCGCCGGCTGGACGCTCGTTCTCGGCGCCATGTTCATAGCCGCGTGGTCTACGTATGGCTTTGAAACGGCGGTTTGCTACACGAGCGAGTTCCGCGATCCGGGCCGGGATACCTTCAAGGCGATCTTCTACTCGGGTCTGCTTTGCCTCGTGCTCTTCACGCTCGTGCCCTTCACTTTCCAAGGGGTTTTGGGTCTCGAAGGCATGCTCGAGCCGTCGATCGTCGATGGCTCCGGTGTCGCTGCGGCCATGGCCAACATGGTCGGCCACGGCGGACTACTCACGAGCCTGCTCGTCATGCTGATGATCCTGGCGCTCATGCTCTGCCTGATGACCGCGATGGCAGGTTCGTCACGCACGCTTTATCAGGGTTCGCGCGACGGCTGGCTGCCGCGCTACCTCAGCCACGTCAACGAACATGGTGCACCGACGCGCGCCATGTGGACCGATCTCGTGATCAACCTTGCGGTCCTCGCGATCGCCTGTGCGGACGCCACGAGCTTCTTCTTCATCCTCGCGGTTTCCAACTGCGGGTACATCATCTTCAACTTCCTGAACCTCAATTCGGGTTGGATCCACCGTGTGGACAACGCAGACGTTCATCGTCCGTGGCGCGCACCGACGTTCGTGCTCGCTCTCGGTGCGTTGTTCGCCTTCGTCAACGCCGTCTTCATGGGTGCCGGTGCGAAGGTTTGGAACCCCGTCGCGCTCTGGGCTGGGCTCTTCACCGCGTCTCTGATCATCCCGGTCTTCTGCTACCGGCACTACGTGCAGGATAAGGGCGTCTTCCCCGCCCATATGCTGGAGGATCTGGGGCTCAGCCAGGCCGACCTTAAAAAGCGGAAAGCCGGGGCGCTTCCCTATCTCGTCCTCGCGGCCGGCCTGGTCGTCGTCCTCGCCTCGAACTGGTTCTTCCAGCTACCTGCCTAAAGAAAATGTGGGCCGGGGCGGTTTCCTCCGCCGCTCCGGTCTGCTCTGATCACTTTCCGCAGGCCCCACGTGGCTTTGACGGGAACAGGGAGCTCTTGATGACACTAAGCACGATCAAAAGCCGGCCAATCTATCCGGGTCTCACTCCGGATCTCAATGCGCGCAGCAACATCATCGTCTCGGACAAAGCCGGGGCGGACGCGGTCGCCGAACTGCTTTCGCGCGCCGACGAAAACTTCGCGAAACGCACGACCGTCATTCTCGCCGACACTCTTGCGGACAAAGACCGGCAAGCGATCGCTCGCGAGCTTGCGCCAGGGACCATCGAATTCCACGCAGCACTCGCGGACGGCATCGCGCGTCTGCGACAGCTGCTCGACGGTGCGCCCATGGGTTTGCGCCTTTATGCGGCAGGCTCCGAACCTCTCATCGGCTTCGTCGTACAGGCAGGCGGCGATTTCTCGATCGATCATCTGTCGATCCGAACCGAGCATCGCGGCACGCTGATGCGCCGCGTGCAATGCGTCCACTGCAAGACCTTCATCGAGAACGTCACGACGAACCCGGTGAAATGCACTCATTGCGGGATCACCTTGCTGGTGAGGGATCATTATTCGCGCCGCCTCGCGGCATTCCAGGGCGTGTGCATCGACGCGGAAATTCCAGGCGACATTCCTCCGACGGAGGCCTTGTATCTATGAGCGGAAATATTCTCCGGCGCGTTCGCGTCGCCGAAGTCGAGCCGGTGGCAAACCGCATCAAGCGCTTTCGGTTCGTCGATATCGACAATGCTCCGCTCTCGGAATTTTCGGGCGGCTCGCACATATCGGTCGTCATGCACTCGGGCGACCGGCTGATGCGCAATCCCTACTCTCTCATGGGTTCGCCCACGGATACATCGAGCTATCAGATCAGCGTCTTGAACGTCGACCCATCACGCGGCGGCTCGAGGTTCATGCACGAGAACGTCAAGGTCGGTTCGGAACTCGAGATTGGGCAGCCGCTCAATCTCTTTCCTCCGGCCAAGCTTGCAAAGAAACATGTGTTCGTCGCAGGCGGCATCGGCATCACGCCCTTCATGGCGATGATGAACGAGCTTGACGGGCTCCATGCGGATTTCGAGCTTCACTACGGCGTTCGTTCGCTCGAAGACGGCGCCTACTGCAAATATCTGCAGTCGCGTTACGGTTCGCGCGTCAACGTCTATCGCCAGGATCAGGGCCAGCTGATCCCGCTCGAGACCGTTTTGAGCGGTCAACGTCTCGGCACGCATATGTACGTCTGCGGGCCAAAGCCGATGATCGATTGGGCTTTGCAAACTGCTCGGCTACTCGGCTGGCCAGACGAGAACGTGCACTCAGAACAGTTCAGTGCTCCGCCTCCGGGCAAGCCGTTCGTCGTCAAGCTCGCCCGTTCCGGCCGCGAAATCGTCGTGAGCGGCCACCAGAGCATTCTCGAAGCGCTGGAAGAGAATGGCGTCGACGCGCCGTTTCTCTGCCGTGGCGGCGCATGCGGTCAATGCCAGACCGAGGTTCTCTCCTGCGACGGCTTTATCGAGCACAACGATCATTACCTGACCGAGCCAGAGAAGGTCAGCGGCAAGAAGATCATGATCTGCATGTCTCGCATTCCAACCGGATCAATCACGCTCGATCTCTGATGCGCAATTTCAAAAATTCTTCCCGGGAGACCCTGGTATGGGACTGACATTTAAAGACGAGACTTTTCGAGACGATTTCACGTACACGAACAGTCCTCAAAACATTCGACGCTTTCCGTTTCCATTCATCGAGGATCAATACCGGTACTCGGTCAACATCGAACCGCATACGCCGGGCGCGAAGGGATCTCCCTTCGAATTCTACTTCGATGTTGACGAGCACTACGTTTCCGAAATGCGCGATCGCGCCCTAGTTCTCGAAGCCGATCCGCTTCGGTGTCAGGCGCTGCCGCACATGATGACGGCGCAGTGGGACATGCTCGAGCTCGTCATGACGTCGCTCGCGCACGATTACCCCGAGCATTTCACGCTGCACCGCGACGGCTCCGCGTGGCATTGGATCAACCGGCCGCTCGGCATCGACCAGAAGTTCACGTTCCTCGATGCAAGCACGCTGCCCTTCGAGCCGATGGAATACATCGGACGTCAGGTGCAAGGCGATTTCTCGATCCAAGACCAGCGCGATAACCAGCTCTGGATGGATGCCGGCATCATCACCTCACAGGCCGACTGGTCGCTCGACTTCGACGTCGGCATGAACTTCTTCGAATGGCACGGTCCCGTGCCTCTTGCGCACGAAGCCGGCGTGTTCGAGCGCGCGCTCAAATTCCTTCTCAATCTGCAGATCGGCAAGCCGGTTCGCCGCTTGAATTGGACGATGACGATCAATCCGCGTCTCGATACGAGCCCGGAAAATTTTCACAAGTGGGGCCAAGACCGCATGACGGTCACGCCGGAGAACATCGGCAAGAAGCTGCATCTGCGCGTCGAGATGCAGGGGCTCTTCAGACTGCCGCGGTCGAACGCGATCCTGTTCTCTATTCGCGGCTATCTGATGAGCCTCGAGCAGATCGTGACGGTGCCGAAATGGGGCCGCCGCCTGCCGCGCGTTCTACGCTCGCTACCGCCTGAGCTCATCGAATACAAAAGCCTTAGCCGCTTCCGCGAAATGGCAATCACTTACCTTTCGAAATACGACGACGGCGCCCCGACCTCGCCTGGCGGAGGTCCGGACTAAGCAATCCTTTCGACGACAGACTCCACGCAGAACCCATTAAAAAACAAGCAAGAGGTAGTTCTCATGTCCCTAGCCGATTTGCCACGCCAGTCCATTCTCAATGATCGCCACCGGGCGAACGGCGGGGATCTCGACTCCGTGTCGTGGAACAACATGCCGCTTCCGCAAACGTATGCGACCGATCCCTATGTGGAAGTCGAAGCCGTTCGTTGCCGGGCAGGCCTTTTCGACGTTTCTTCGTTGCAACTCTTGAACGTGTCGGGTCCTGACGCGACGAAGCTGCTCAATTACGTGCTGACGTCCGATATCTCCAAAGCCAAGCCCGGCGACTCGCATATTTCCAATATCGTCAATGAAAACGGCGGCCTGATCGACGACGTCCTCATCTACGTGGACAGCCCGACCGAGTACCGCCTCTCGCACGGCGCAGGAAAGGTAGAAGAAGCTATCCGCGCACTCGCGCCGAAGTACGACGTCAAGGTCGAGCGGGATGACGATGTGCACGTTCTCGCTTTGCAAGGCCCGCTATCGCTTGAAATCCTCGCGCCACACACGCCGATGGATCTTGCTGGGCTTGGCTACTTCAAGCACGGAACGTCAACGCTATTTGGTACGCCGGTGCGTCTGGCTCGCGGCGGCTATTCGGCCGAGCTTGGATATGAAGTTTTCTGCGCGGCCAAGGATGCTCACAAGATGTGGGATTCCATCCTGGCAGCGGGCAAAGACAAAGGCCTCATTCCGGTGTCGTGGGCATGCCTCGACATCGTGCGCGTCGAAGGCGGCTTGCTGTTCTTCCCCTGCGAGATGACAAATGAAGATACGACACCTTGGGAAGTGAAGGCCGATTGGACCGTCGATCTCTCGAAGCCGGATTTCATCGGCAAGAAGGCGCTCGTCGAGAAGAAGGGCAAGGAGCGCACCCTCGTGGCCGGCCTCGAAGTCGACCATACGAAAGCGATCGCTCCGGGCTCCAAGATCACGGCCAATGGCAAGCAGGTCGGGGTCGTCACCAGCACGACGTACAGCAAGCATCTGATGAAATCGCTGGCGATGGCGCAAATCGAGCCCGCTTACACAAAGCTCGGCACGGAACTCGTCGTTCATGACGGCGGCGACTGGCCGGCGACTGTGGTGCGGATGCCGTTCTACGACCCTCTCCGCCTCCGCACGCATCCGCGCGACAAAGCCTAATCCACGTACCTACGCAAACAGACAATCCTAGCGAATAGATTTTTCGGAAGGACACAATATGGCAGAGCGAATAGCAATTATCGGCGCCGGTCCCAGCGGCATGGCGGTTTTGCGCGCGTTCGAAAGCGCACGGCGGAAGGGAGCGGATATCCCCGAGATGGTCTGCTACGAGCGGCAGAAGGATTGCGGGGGTATCTGGAACTACACGTGGCGCACGGGCACAGACGAGTTCGGCGAGCCGGTTCACGCGAGCATGTATCGCTATCTTTGGTCCAACGGACCGAAGGAATGTCTCGAGTTCGCCGACTACTCATTCGAAGAACACTTCGGGCGTCCGATACCATCGTTTCCGCCGCGGGCCGTGCTGCACGACTACATCAAGGGCCGCATCGAACGCAGCGGCATCATGCACTACATCAAGCTCAGCACCGCGGTTCGTAACGTTACCTTCAACGAAGAGACGCAAAAATTCACCGTCACGGTGAAGGATCTTGTCGCCGATACGCTCACGTCATCGGAATTCGATTACGTCTTCTGCGGCAGCGGTCATTTCTCGACGCCGAACATTCCGGAATTCCCCGGCTTGACGATGTTCCTTGGCCGCACGCTGCACTCGCACGACTTCCGCTCGGCGGACGAGTTTGCGGGCAAAGACGTCCTGTGCGTCGGCTCGAGCTACTCGTCGGAAGACATCGGTATTCAGTGCTATAAGTATGGCGCCAAGTCCGTCACGTTCTCGTGGCGCACGAAACCGATGGGCTTCAAATGGCCCGCCCGCATGGATGAAGTGCCCTTGCTTGAGCGCGTCGAAGGCAAGACGGCCTATTTCAAGGATGGCTCGAAGAAGGACGTCGACGCGATCATTCTGTGTACGGGATATCTGCATCACCATCCCTTCATGGAAGACTCGCTGCGCCTCAAGTCGCGCAACCGGCTCTATCCGCCGAACCTCTACAAGGGCATTTTCTGGATCGACAATCCGAAGCTGATGTACATCGGCATGCAGGATCAGTTCTATACGTTCAACATGTTCGACGCGCAGGCATGGTATGCGCGCGACGTCGTGCTCGGGCGCATCAAGTTGCCGTCGAAGTCGGATATGTTCGCCGACATTCAGAAGTGGACCGAGATGGAAGAAGCCCTCCCGGACGCCACCGCTGCGATCGACTTCCAGACAGAGTATGTCCGCGATCTCATCACGCCGACGGACTATCCACGCCTCGACGTCGACACCGTCGCGAAGATGTTCAAAGAGTGGGAACATCACAAGATGGAAGATATCCTGACCTATCGCGACCGCTCGCACAAATCGGTGCTAACGGGAACAGTGGCGCCGGTGCATCACACACCCTGGATGAAAGCCGCCGACGACTCGATGGAAGCGTTTCTCAACCAGCCGGCGAAAATGGTCGCCGCCGAGTAATTTGGCGGAGCCATCAGAAGCTCAACAATGGACCGGCCGCGCGCGGCCGGTCCATCCCCCATTGCAATAAGAGGGCAAGATGAGCAGCGATGCAGTTCTCACGTCCCCCGCCCGGCCGAAACTCTTCGTTCCAGGACAATCGTCGCTGGAGCCGGGTGTCGAACGGTACGTATTGAAAGGCGGCGGCACGGCTGTCTTCGAACTCGACAAGGGAGACCGTGTCGAACTCAGTCCGCTTGAAGGCGGACAAGGCGTGGAGATCGCGGCGTTCGCGCCGGGCGGCAAGAGCGATCTTGAGGCGCTCGGTCTTAAAGGACGCGGCAAGCCGGCAGGCATTCAGCGCGCGCTCGAGTCCGATAGTGAAGACGCACAACGCGTTCGCTTCGGATTATTCCGGCGCGGGCTCGATATCGGACGCGTCAAGGCTGCGAGCGTGCTCGGGCCGGATTGCGTTCCGGGCGACGTCGTCGCGCTGCAGGTGGAACGGCCGGTCCTCGCTGTTTTCGGTGCGCCTGCCGCGCCAATGATCGTCTGGGAGCAGACGCCCGCGACCGATATCCTGGTTTTCATTCAGCGCGCCAATCCGAGACTGCTCAACGAAGCGAAGCTACCTGATCCGATCGCCGAGCCGCGTCTCGATATTCGCATCAACATCGCGAGCGCCGAGAGCTTCGAGGTTTACGAAGGCGAATACATTCAGATCATCGACGTGCAAGGCCGGCAGTGCTCTGACTTCCTCGCCTTCAACCGCAAGGAACTCGACAAGGGCAACGTGCTCGGCCTCGATTCCACCACGACGCGGTCAATGACAGGCATGGCCTATCCGAAGCCGGGTTTGTTCTCGAAATTCTTCGATCGCGACCGCAATCCACTGGTCGAGGTGGTTCAGGACACCGTTGGCCGTCACGACACGTTCAACCTCGCGTGCACGACGCGCTATTATGAAGACATGGGCTACTTTGGGCATCCGAACTGCTCGGATAATTTCAACGATGCGCTCAAGGACTACCCTATCGGCAGCTACCGGGGCTGGCCCGCGATCAACTTCTTCTTCAACACCAACGTCGACTGCCACAACAATATCTGGTCCGACGAACCTTGGTCGCGCCCCGGCGACTACGTGATGATGCGTGCTTTGACGGACCTCGTCTGCGGCACCTCTGCCTGCCCAGCCGACATCGATGCGTCGAACGGCTGGAACCTCACTGAAATACACGTTCGGGTCTACCCGAAGGACACCCCGTTCAAGCGCTCGATCGGATACAGAATGGCACCGGATGCACCAATGCAGCTGACAAGAGAATCGGGATTTCACCCGCGCACGTCAGCACTCACCCGCAACTTCGGCGACTATCGCGGTTTCTGGGTTCCTCACTGCTACGCGAACGCAGGCGCGATCGAAGAATATTGGGCGTGCCGCGAGGGCGCCGTCATCATGGACCTGTCACCGCTCAGGAAAATGGAAGTGCTCGGGCCGGATTCCGAGCAGTTCCTGCAAGGCCTCATCACGCGCGACGTCCGCAAGCTGTCGGTCGGGCAAATCTATTATACGCCTATGTGCTACGAGCACGGCGGAATGGTGGACGATGGAACGCTCTTCCGGTTGGCCGAGAACAATTTCCGCTGGATCGGCGGCGACGATGCGAGCCTCATCTGGCTGAAAGAGCAACTCGCCAAGACCAACTACAAGGTGAACCTCAAGACCGCGACAGCCGAAATCAACAACGTCGCCGTTCAAGGTCCGAAGTCGCGGGAAATTCTGCAGTCCATCATCGAGACGCCGCCTGGCCGGCCGACGATGCAGGAACTCGGCATATTCCGTTTCACAGTCGGGCGCATCGGCGGCGTTGCCGGTATTCCGGTTCTCGTCTCGCGAACGGGTTACACGGGCGAACTCGGATACGAAGTGTTCTGCCATCCCAAGGACGCGCCTGCGGTTTGGGACAAGATCATGGAAGCCGGCGCGCCATTCAAAATTCAGCCGTTCGGATTCGACGCACTCGACATGGTCCGCATCGAAGCCGGCCTCGTCTTCGGCGGACATGATTTCGACTCGACGACCGATCCGCTCGAAGCGGGCATCAGCTTCACCGTTCCGACAAAGAAGGAAGAAGACTACATCGGCAAGGCGGCGATCGAGAAGCGTAGGGCTAATCCGCTCCGGAAATTGGTCGGCCTGGAGATCCAGGGCAACGAGAAGCCCTCGCACGGAGATCCTGTCTTCGTCGGCCGGGCGAACGTCGGCGCGGTGACGAGCGCGATGCGTTCGCCTCTTCTCAAGAAGACGCTGGCGTTCGCACGGGTGGACGTTACGCATTCGGAGCTCGGAACTGCACTCGAAATCGGACGCCTCGACGGGCTGCAGAAGCGCTTCAAGGCGACGGTCGTGCCGTTCCCGTTCTACGATCCGGAGAAAAAGCGCGTCAAAATGTAGGGCGCCGCATAGCTCTCATGCGAAAGTGACGGCCGCCAGCGATGGGGGCCGTTTCGCATCTTGCGTCCGATGCATGCAAAGGAGTAAACGCGCCCAACCCCACGGAGGCGCGACATGTTTCAGGCGATCCTGATTGAGAAAGACGGCGAGCGCGCAACGCCTCGTCTCGCGAAGCTTGACAAGTCGACGTTGCCTGACGGCGACGTGACCGTCCGCATCAGTCATTCGACGCTCAACTACAAAGACGGCCTGGCGATTACCGGAAAAGGTCCGATCATCCGTTCGTTTCCGATGGTGCCCGGCGTCGACTTTGCGGGCATCGTCGAAGAGAGCAGTAATGCCCGTTTCAAAGCAGGCGATGCGGTTCTACTCAACGGCTTCGGCGTCGGCGAAAGTCACTGGGGCGGCCTTTCCGAATATGCACGCGTCAAGGACGACTGGCTCATTCCGCTTCCTGAAGGTTTGACGGCTGCACGCGCGATGGCGCTCGGCACAGCGGGCTACACGGCGATGCTCTGTGTCATGGCGCTTGAACGCCTGGGCGTCACGCCGGACAAAGGCGAGATCATCGTGACCGGTGCCGGTGGCGGTGTCGGCGGCGTTGCCGTTCTTCTTCTTTCGCGTCTCGGGTTCGACGTCGCCGCTTCGACCGGCCGCGTCGAGGAATCCGAATACCTCAAAAGCTTGGGCGCGAAGACGATCATCGACCGGAAAGCGCTGTCGGAACCGGGCAGACCTTTGCAATCGGCTCGCTGGGCCGGGGCCGTCGATAGCGTCGGCAGCCACACTCTCGCGAATGTCTGCGCGAGCATGAAGGACGACGGCGTCGTCACCGCGTGCGGCCTTGCGCAAGGCTTGGACTTCCGCACGACAGTCGCGCCATTCATTCTGCGGGGCGTTACGCTCGTCGGCATCAACTCCGTCTACCGCTCTCTTGCGGATCGCATCACGGCTTGGGAGCGTCTCGCCCGCGAGATCAACTTCGACAAGCTCGATGGCATGACCCGCATCATTCCGTTGGACCAGGCGATCGAAGCCGCGGGCGATCTTCTCGCCGGCAAAGTGCGCGGCCGTCTCGTCGTCGAGACCGGCGTCCGCTCATAACGTCTTTCAGCAATCGTACCTCAAGGAATTACCTACCATGCCATTTCTCCGATTTGATCTGATCAAGGGACGCACCGACGCCGAGATTGCAGCGCTGCTCGATGCAGCGCACGACGCCATGCTGGCGGCGTTCAATGTGCCTGTTCGCGATCGGTATCAGATCGTTCACGAGCATGACCCTAGCCGCGTGCGGATCGAAGATACGGGCCTCGGTATCGAGCGCACCGAGAAGGTCGTTCTCATTCAGGTGACGAGCCGGCCACGTTCAACGGAGCAGAAGCAGGAATTCTACCGTCTACTGACGGAGGCGCTTTCCAGCCGTTGCGGCATCGCGCCGAGCGATGTGATGGTCAACTTCGTCATCAATACGGATGCCGACTGGTCGTTCGGAAACGGCGAAGCGCAATTTCTGACGGGCAAGCTTTCTTAATTGCAGAGGCCGCACCATGCATCTGGTTCAAGATCCAAATGCCGCCGCCGCGGCGACGATCACGTTCGATCAGTTTCTCGCAGTCGATATCCGCGTCGGTACGATCGTCGCCGCTGAGCCTTATCCGGAAGCCAAAAAGCCGGCTCTGAAGCTCAAAATCGATTTCGGCAGCGGTATCGGCGTGAAGCAATCGAGCGCGCAAATCACACGGCACTATGATTGTGCTTCGCTCGTCGGACGGCAGGTCGCGGCGGTTGTAAATTTTCCGCCGCGCCAGATCGGCAAATTCATGTCGGAAGTGCTGACGCTCGGGTTTCCGGATGAAAGCGGCGAGGTCGTGATGTTCAAGCCCGACATCAAGGTGCCGAACGGCGCACGCTTGTTCTGATCGGAGATGAGCGCGCCGCCTCGCGAGGCAGCGCGCTCCGCTTTGCTACTTTTTCTGATTGCCGAGCGCCCAGACGTAAGCGGCAACGGCTTTCACATGATCATCCGACAGTTCGACGCCGCCCTTCGGCGGCATGGCGCCGGGATGTTCCTTCGGTTCGGGCACGCCCGCCAAAATCGTTTTAGTGATGCCCTCGACGCTGCCATCGCTCCATAACCATTTTCCCGATGTGAGATCGGCGCCGACCGGGCTGCCCACTCCGCCCGCGCCATGGCATCCGGCGCATGTCGCGCCACCGACGTCACCATCGAAGACTTTCTTTCCGAGCGCGACCTGATCGGGCGTCGAGCCCGGAGGCACCGGCAGCGACGCAGCGGCCCCGGCCTCAGGATGAATACCCTCCGGCGGCAAAGCCTGACCGGAGTTTGCCGCCTGCGTCTGAACTTCCGGCGCTGCATCGAGCGTCTTCGAGTTCGGATCACCGGAATAGGTGACGCGCCAGACGCGCCCGTTTACGTCGTCCGAAATATAGAGGGCGCCGTCCTGACCGACAGCAAGTCCCGATGGCCGGTGCACAGCGCCGCCCGGATCCTTCTTGGCCCCGGCGAAGCCGTCCGCAAAGACGATGAACTTGCCCGTGGGCTTGCCATCGGCAAACGGCTGGTAGACGACGTTGTAGCCGCCTTGCGGACCTGGCGCGCGATTCCACGAGCCGTGAAATGCGATGAACATGCCGTTGCGATAGGGTTCGGGGAACGCCGAAGCTTTGTAGATCTTCATGTCGTTCGGCGCCCAATGCGCCGGGAACCACGCGACAGGCCCGAGCTTCTCAGCGCACTGTCCCACGGCCTTGCCGCCATCGCCGCCGTATTCGGGAGCGAGCACGAGCTTCTGCTGCTCGCCGTCGAAGTAGCAATACGGCCAGCCGTAATGGCCGCCCTTCTTCAACGCGACGACGATCTCAGCCGGCAGATCGAATCCCTGTTGCGCGGTGTAGAGTTCCGGCCAGTTCTCATGCAGCTGGTCGCGTCCGTGTTGCGTTACGTAAAGCTGACCTGCTGAATCGAAATCGAAGCCCTCGCCGTTGCGGATGCCGGTTGCATAGCGCTCAGCGGGCGAGAATTTCTGGCCAAGCTTGTTGGCGTCGTATTTCCAGACCCCGGCCCGCGTTTCCAACTCGACGCAAGGCTCGTGGCCTTTCGAGTGCGGCATGCGGTTCTTGATTTCGCAGCTGTTGGTCGCCGACCCCATGCTGACGAACAGATTGCCGTCACTATCGATGATGAACGGATGCATAGGATGATCGCCGTTGATCGGCATGCCGGAGAGAACAGTCTCGGCTTTACCTTCGGGCGCGATTTCCCCGTCCTTCAGCGGATAGCGATCGATACGATCGTTGATCTCCGCGTAGACGTAATTTTTGTAGAGGGCGACGCCGGTGCCACCGTGACCGCCTTCCGCCTGCGTTTCGCCGAAGCGCTTGACGACGTCTGCAGTGCCGCTGCCTTTCGTATCCTTCAATGCAACGACGAAGCCGCCGGGCGGCAGATCGTTGTTCTTGTAATAGACGCCGCTCCACGTATTCACGTAGACGGTGCCATCCTTGCCGACGGCCATCTGGCGGGCGTGGCCGAGTTTGTCGGCGAAGACGGTGGCGCAGAATCCTTTCGGCAGGCTGAGGCCGGAATTGCCGCTCGGGCACGTTTCGGCGCTCGCCTCGGGCGTGTCGGCAAGTTGCAAACCGAGAACGAGCGCGAGCGCTACCGGCGCGGCAAAAACTGCAGCGCGCTTTGTTACGGCAGGTTGCATGGTTCAACTCCTGTAATTTGAAAAAAGAAGCTGCCCGGATGGAAGCCCGGGCAGCCCTGTTCAGTTGCCGAGTGTTACCGGCACGGCTTGGAAAGGCAGTTTCGGCGGGCCGTTTTCCTTCGGTGAGAAGAGGTGGGGAAGCTGACCTTCGCCGACCCAGACGGTGCTGCCGATCTTCGCGAGAGACGTCGGGCCGTTGAGGCCATCCTTCAACGTCTCGATAGTGACTTTATCGCCGCCCACCGTCACGCGATCGAGTGTGCCGGCACCTTCCGCCATAAGGAACGTGTTGCCGGTGAGCTGGCGGAGAGCATCCGGGAACTTGAGCGGTCGTGATGTCGCCAACTTCGTCACGGCGCCTGGTACGCCGTCTTTGACGTCGATGCGGAAGAATTCACCGCCGCCAAAGGTATTGACATAAAGGTTGCCGTCGCTTCCCAACGCTATGCCGTCGAGGCCCGTGCCGTTCTTCGGAACGAGCAGATCGTTCTCGACCCAGATGTCCAGCTCTTTCGCACCGGGCTTCAGCCGCAAGATCTGTGGAGCTGCGGAATTCGTCACGTAGAGCGTGCCGTCTGCGGCGACGACCATGTCGTTGCAGACTGTCGCCTTACCCGGAAACGCGGCGCTGAGTTTGCCTTCACCGGTCGCGAGGTCGAAGCCTTTCAAATGCCCGCCGGGAACCGATGACGGCCCAGGAACGCCGAAGCTCGAAACGTCGTTGGAGCAAACCCAAAGAGTTTTCGAAGGCTCATCGACGAGGACGCCGAACGTCGAGCGGGTCTCGAATGCACCCGGTTTGATCCAGGGTTCGGCTTTCGCAGATCCGGGCTTCACGCGCGCAATGCCGCCGGAAGCCAAGCTACTGATGTAAATCGTGCCGTCGGATGCTGCCGACATACTTTCGGGATAGGCTTGGTCACCGGGAATTTCTATCGGCTTCAAATCCTCTGCCGGGGCTTCAGTGGCGAATGCCACCACGCCCGCGAACAGAACGGCGGCTAAATGGCCCAACGGCTTCCAATCAATCATGGGGGTTCCCTTGCTCAGCGACGGGCAAATGCACCGCGCCTGCTTTTTCGAAGTTTGGATAGTCATCGCGAATGAGACATTCATGACAGGCGATTGCGATCGCGTTTCGCAATGCCACAACTGTTCAATGCGTCATTGGTTCGAGGAATTCGTGAACATCGACAAGGAATTCAAGCGGCGAACTTCTTGCACCTTTAAGCCACGATTTCGGAAGCTCCGCTTTATTAATTATAGTTGCATGGCTATTTTGATTCCATCAGACTTTAAAGAATTTGCCGCCACGGCCAGTTGGGCAAATCGGGGCATGTCACGCTGGGAACAGCGCCATCAATTGAACATCCGATAAACAAGCCTACTGAGCGCAACTGTGCTATTCTTCGACTGCATAGCGCTTGCGGCGTCGAATTAGGGACAATGCCATGCTGAGACCTTCTTGGAAGAAGCTTGCGATTGTCGCTCTGACTGCCACCGGCAGTATCGTCGCGATGCATCTTCAGGCGGCGCGCGCCGCATCGGGCGAGCGCATCGGCGATGCCGTCGTCATCACCAACATCGTCATGGCAGACTTCGCAGAGAAACAGCGCAAGCTCGCGCGCGGCGACGATGTTCACCAGGACGAGATCATCGAGGTCAACACGGACGCTCAAGGCGAATTCAAGCTCGACGACGACACGAAGCTCGCGCTTGGCCCAGGATCACGCCTCGTGCTCGATAAATTCGTCTACGACAGCGACAAGAAGACTGGCTCGATCATTCTCAACATGGCGAAGGGTGCGTTTCGCTTCATCACCGGCGTCGCAGCGAAGCCGACCTATGTCATCAACACGCCAAACGCATCGATAACCGTGCGCGGCACGATTTTCGATACCTACATCCTGCCCGACAAATCGGTGTGGGTGCTGCTGCACGAAGGCGCGCTCGAGGCGGCAGGCAAGAAGAGTGTCTGCCGAGTTCTCGATCAGCCGGGGCAGATGGTGCGCATCGACAGCGAGGGTACGGTCTCGGGTCCTTACAATTGGTCGAAGCTTCCCGATGGCAATTCGGTTGCGTTCGATACGGCGTTTCCGTTTGTCATCAATACGCCCTCGATCGACCCCAATCCGCTTTTGACGCGCGCGCAGATCATCGAGGCCTCATTTCCCGACGTCCCGGCGAAGCCGTGCATCAATTCGCATGCGCCGATCCAGACCAAGCCACCGATCAAGACGCGCAAGGCCGAGACACCGCGCAAGACCGAACCGAAGAAGCAAAAAGTTGTAACCCGTAAGCCGAAAGGGGATGGAGGATACGGTGACGATTGCCCGGGTTGCATGACCGGCATGGGCATTGTCATCGGCGGCGGAATGGGCGGGTTCGGAGGCCATCGCGGCGGCAGCGACGGCGGAAATTATGGTAGCCGCGGCCGCTGATCTTCGATCGCCACGCCTCTGCGCCGCCGTCTAGGCGTTCAACGCTCCGGGCCGAATTCGTTCGTCTGCCCGGGCGCGATAGTAAGCGATCATGTCCGGCGGCGCGATGTGCGTGCAGGCGGCAAGCGCTTCCTCTGTTCGCGCGTCATTGTCCGACCGGCGCGCAGCAAGATAGGCGGCGTGCGCGCGGCTCACATTTCGAAATTCTTCTGACGCTGCGTAGGTCTCGTCGCCCAGTAGCGCGAAGACATTTTCGGCGCGATCCTTGCCACGCAGTGTGACGGTTCCAAGTTCCAGGAACGCGAAGCCGGTCGCCTGCGCAGCCGTTCGTTCACCGGCGACGATGCGGGCTCCAAACGTCTTCGTTGCTTCCTCGAAGCGGGCGGCGACGTTCACCACATCGCCGAGAACCGAGTAGTCGAAGCGCTGCGGCGAACCGACGTTACCGACGACGCATTCTCCGGTGTTCAAGCCGATACCCATGCGCACGGGCGAGAACGGCAAGCCCGCCGCTTCGGCTTCGGCTTCAAAGCTCGCATTGAGAGAGCCAAGGGCATCCAGCATGGCGAGTGCCGTTCGGCAGGCGTTAGCGGCATGTTTCTCGTCGTGCACCGGCGCATTCCAAAACGCCATCACCGCGTCGCCCATGAACTTGTCGATGGTGCCGTTATGGCCAAGGATGACATCGGTCAACGGCGTGAAGAGGCGATTGACGAAGCGGATCAATTCATCCGCACGCATCCCTTCTGATATTTTCGAGAAACCGCGAACGTCAGCAAACAGAAGCGTGACTTCGCGCGTTTCGCCACCGAGTTTCAGCTTATCGCGATTTTTTACGAGTTCCTCGATCAGGGGCGCCGCCACGTAATGGCCGAAGGCCGAGCGGATTTCGCCGCGCTGAATTTCGGATTTTACAAAGCTCGTGAGCGAAACACCGAAATAAAGAAGAGCGACAGAGAGCGCCGGATATACGGGATCGAACAGCAATCCGCCGTGCACGTAAGCGTACCACGAGACCGCGATAATGAGGGCGATCGATCCCAATCCGACGATTGCGGCGCTGAGAGCGCCCGATCGTTCGATCAGCCAAGCGACCAGTCCGCCGACGAGCAAAAGGAATGCAAGTTCAGCGCCTGTAGCATAGGCCGGCCGGACGAGGTGATCGCCTGAGAGCATCTGCTCTAAAGCTTGAGCATGAACTTCGACACCCGGAACAGCAGGCTCGAGCGGCGTTGCCCTGAGGTCAAGAAGGCCCGTCGCAGTCGCGCCAATAATCATGTGCCGGGATTTTATATCTCCCGCATTCGCGGTGCCGTCGATAATGCTGAACGCCGATATCGTGCGTCTTGGATCACTCGGCGCGAACTTCAGCCACATCTCGCCTCGTCCATCCGACGGAAGAACCGTGTCACCGACGCGGACGCTTTCTACGCCCGTTTTTTGTCCGAGGGCTTCGACTCCGCTGCCGCCCGACGACTTGATGAATATCGTCGACTGTTTCGTGCCGATCCGAAGGGCTTCGAGCGCGAGAGAGGGATAGAGCGAGCCGCCGATCGAAACGAGAAGCGGTATGCGCCGCACGACCTGATCGCTCGAAGGCAACCAATTGACGGCGCCGACACCGCGGGCGGCTTTCGTGAGGCCAGGCAGATTTTCCACGCCGCCTGCGAAGGTGTGGACGAAGAGCAAAGGATCGTCGCCCGCATAGGAAATGGCTGCAGGATACGGGCTTATCTTGGCGGATCCGTTCGCGTTTCCGGCGACCCCCAAAACAACCGGCGCACCTTCGATGGCAGCCGCCAGACGCGTGTCGTTGGACGGAAGCCGTCCCAAGTCCGCGAGTGCAGTTACCTGCCCGGCATCATCCGCCAGGGACCGCAGAAGCTCTTCCGGAGAGAGCCGGTCCGGCTCGGCGAAGACCATGTCGAACGTGATCGATGCGGCGCCCGCCGCGACGAGTTTCGACACGAGTGTGGCAAGTTTCGAGCGCGGCCAAGGCCATTGGCCTATCCGCGCGAGGGAGGCTTCGTCGATCGCGACGATGCGCACGGGGAATGCCGGGTCGGCCTTGCGTGGCGATGCGCGGAGGTAGGAATCGAAAACCGAGAGTCTGAGGCGCGCCACCGGCTCGGGATCGGCGATACGAAGCGCAAGGCATGCCCCGAGCAGAGCGATGGAGATCAAAAATGCAAGCGGTAGGCGGCTTAGGCCGAGATCCATTGACCAGCATCCGTGGGCCGATAGCGCGCGGCCTCAGATCGCGAATTCTGAACCGGCAGTATCAGATTGCCCGCAACTCTCGCACGCTGAAGACGGCGCGGCAAAGTGCCGGCACTCGATCCTTCGACAGGCGAGGAACTTCTGCGCTCCGCCCAGCGATTGCGATGAGAGGGATCGACCACCAAGCTTTTTATGAACTGCCGAATTTGCCGAGATGAATTCAACGTTCATTTTTTGGGCTTGCTTGCGCCCTCTTTCTGCATAGTCTTAAAAACATCACAAATCGGTAATCATCCGAAAAACAAAGAAAAAGACGGGGGTAATTTGGACAGCGTGACATCGGCCCTAGGGCGGCGGCTTGGCATCCGCTCCGGATTTGCCACGGCATTTTTTGCTGCATTTGTCCTTGGCGCACCGGAACCCGCCCGCGCGGAAATCGGCAGCGACGATCGGCATATCGATTCGCTTCCGCCTCAATCCGATGTTCGCGAGATCGAAGACGGCGAGTTCCCGTTCGAGTTGCGCAAAATCGCCGACAAGCTCGAAAGCCCTTGGGCGATGGCTTTCCTACCGGATGGCCGGATTCTGGTCACCGAGCGGCCCGGACGCCTTCGCGTCATCGAGGGTGACATGCTCCTGCCGGCAGGTGTCGCGGGCGTGCCGACGGTTCTTTCGGGCAGCCACTCCGGGCTTCTGGACGTGCTCGTCGATCCCGAATTCCCGAAGAACCACCGTTTGTTTCTCTCCTATATGCACGGAACGCCGGAATCGGGAACGATACGGATTGCCAGCGCCGTCCTCAAAGGCATGAACCTCGTCGACAAGCAGGTCATTTTCGAGAGCCGGCCGGCCGCGAGCGGGCTCGATCAGATCGGCGGGCGCCTGGCGTTCGGACCGGACAAGGCTCTCTATTTGACAATCGGCGACCGCTTCCAGAACGAGCGTGCGCAAAATCTGCTCGACGACGGCGGCAAGATCATCCGCATCAACGTCGACGGCTCGATCCCGGAAGACAATCCGTTCGTCGGACGCAGCGACGTTCTACCGGAGATCTACAGCTACGGGCATCGCAACCCGCAAGGATTGATAGGTAACGTCGGAGACGGCCAGCTCTGGTCGATCGAGCAGGGTCCGAAAGGCGGCGACGAGCTCAACCTCATTACCGGCGGCAGCAATTATGGATGGCCGCTCGTGACCTATGGAGTTAACTACGACGGGTCAGTCATTTCGGACAAGACATCGGCTCCCGGCATGGTCGACCCGGTCTATGTTTGGGTCCCCTCGGTCGCTCCGGCCAGTCTTGTTTCCTACTACGGCAACGTCATGCCCGATGACTGGCGCGGAGACTTCCTGGTTGGAACGCTCGTCGGGGAATGCCTGATCCGGCTTCGAATGGACTCGGGCAAAGTCGTCAAGGAAGAACGCTATCTCCACCATAAGATTGGACGTATTCGCGACGTCGCGGTCGCTCCGGACGGGTATATCTATCTGTTGACCGACAGTTCCGAAGCCTCGATCTACCGGATCGAGCCGCTGACCGATCAAGTCGCCAAGGTCAAATCTGATCAGTAGATATCGGTCCGGCTGACAGATTATCGCCAGTCGTGGCGCTCCCTTCCCGACCCTCGGACCGCATGATTGTCGTGCGGCCGAGGCGAAGTTTGCCCACTATTTAGCCCTGCACGACGATTGACCTTTTCCGGGCTTGCCACCAGAGTGGGCGCGGAAGAATTGGACGCCGTCACGCTTGAGTGACGAAAAGCGTCACGTCGCCCAAGATTTCCCAAAGGGAACAATTTGGGGACCTCAAATGTCAGCTAGCGAACCAAAAGTGGTCGATGAGGACGTAAAAGTCCTGCATTCGATGGGCTACGCGCAGGAACTCGCCCGGCGCATGCACGCATTCTCGAACTTCGCGATTTCGTTTTCCATCATTTGCATCCTTTCGGGCGGCATCAACTCGCTCGGCCAAGCGACGGCCGGCGCGGGCGGGGCGGCAGTCGGATTGGGATGGCCCTTAGGCGTTCTGATCTCCGGCGTGTTTGCAATGGCATTAGCGCAGATCTCGTCGGCCTATCCGACCGCCGGCGGCCTCTATCACTGGGGCTCCATTTTGGGCAACCGGTTCACCGGCTGGCTTGCCGCTTGGCTAAATCTACTCGGTCTGATCACGGTGCTCGGCGCGATCAACGTCGGCACGTTCTATTTCTTCTTTGGGGCGTTCGGTCCCTACTTCGGCGTTGAAGACACACTGACCCATCGCGTGCTCTTCATGGCGCTGATTACGGGCCTGCAGGCACTCGTCAATCATCTCGGCATCGGCCTTACGATGAAGCTCACAGACTTTTCGGGCTACATCATTCTGTTCGGTGCCGTGCTTCTTGCTGTGGTGTGCCTGATATTCGCACCGAGCTACGACATCGCGCGCCTGTGGACGTTCTCGAACTACACGGGCACGGAGGGCGCTAGCGGCGTCTGGCCGAACGCTGTCTCGTTGAGCATGGCGTTCGCGCTCGGTCTGCTACTGCCCATCTACACGATCACGGGCTATGACGCTTCGGCCCATACGGCCGAAGAAACCGTCAACGCGTCGATGTCGGTGCCCAAAGGCATGGTTTCGTCCGTGCTGTGGTCTGGCGTTTTCGGCTACATCATGCTGTGTGCGTTCGTGTTGATGATCCCCAACATGGACGAAGCCGCCAAGCAGGGCTGGAACGTTTTCTTCTGGGCCATGGACAAGCAGGTTCCGCCGGGCATCAAGAATGCGATGTACGTGCTGATCTTCGTCTCGCAATGGCTCTGCGGCCTGGCGACCGTGACATCGGTATCGCGCATGCTGTTCGCCTTCTCGCGCGACGGCGGTATTCCGGGCATTTCGGGCTTGCTGGCAAAGGTCAGCCCGACATACCGGGTGCCTCAGAATGCGATCTGGTTCGGGGCGTTGCTGGCAACGCTGTTCGTCTGGTTCACGTCTGCGATCACCATCGCGGGCACACCGGCCTACTCGATCGTCGTGTCCTGCACGGTCATATTCCTGTTCCTGTCGTTCGCGGTGCCGATCGCGCTGGCGCTGTTCAAGTACGGCGGACCAGCCTTCCCGAAGCCCGGCCCGTGGGATCTTGGGTCCGGCCTCTTCAAGCTCGTGTGCGTGCTGTCGCTGATTTCGATGGCCGTCATTTTCTACATCGGCATCCAGCCGCCAAACGACTGGGCGCTCGAAATCACGATCGGCTTCATCGTGCTTTCGCTCATCATCTGGGTGCTGTTTGAGAACCGCCGGTTCAAGGGCCCTCCGATCGGCGCGGACATCGCGAAGCGTCAGGCCGAGATCAGAGCCGCCGAGGCAGCCGTCGGCGAAACGCACTGACGGGCCGAAGACCTCTTAGATGTCAAAAAATGGTACGGGCCGGATCAATCGATCCGGCCCGCATCTGTTACACATCCCAGCAAACGTCTCGACAGGAGTATGACAAATGGCAGACCGGCTAAAGGGTAAGATTGCGATCATCTCGGGCGGAGCAACGGGAATGGGCGGTGCCTCTTCGCGCCTGTTCGCGGCAGAAGGTGCGGCCGTCGGCGTGATCGACCGTAACGAAGAGGCCGGGCGTGCCGTCGTCGCCGAGATCAATAACGCCGGGGGCAAGGCCGTTTTCGCCGCCGCCGACGTGGCGGACCAAGCTCAGGTCAATGCCGCCGTCGCGAGCGTCACGTCCGCGATCGGACAAGCCAACGTGCTCTTCAATCACGCCGGCACGATCATCATCAAGCCGTTCCTCGAAACGTCGCTCAAGGAGTGGGAATGGCTGATGGGCATCAACGTCACGAGCATGTATCTGATGACGCAAGCCGTGCTGCCCGGAATGCTCGAACTGGGCGGCGGGTCGATCGTGTGCACCTCTTCGATCTCGGCCATCGCGGCGACGCCTTTGGAGACCGCTTATAATACGTCGAAGGGCGCCTGCCATATGTTCGCGCGGTCGATCGCCGTCGAATACCGCGACAGGGGTATCCGCTGTAACGCGGTTTGCCCGGGCTTCGTTGCGACGCCGCACGGGCTGCGCGAAGTCGCTGAGCTGTCGAAGCTTGGTGTCGATGCCTCGGAAGCTGCGCTCGCGGTTCAGCAGGGCCGGTTGTGCGAGCCGGAAGAAGTTGCGCGAGCCGCGCTTTTCCTCGCCAGCGACGAAGCGAGCTTCGTCAACGGCGCGCATCTCTTCGTCGACAACTGCTTTACGGCGGTTTGAGGAACATCGTCATCCTCGGCCGAGCGCGACGAAGTCGCGTCGAAGGCCGGGGATCCAGCGCAAGACTCGCCGAAGGCACAAAAGTACAAGGCGTCTTCGACGACTCTTGTGCTGGATCCCCGAACACGATCGCTTGCGCTCACGTGTTCGAGGATGACGAGAAAGTTTTTACTTGATCAGTTCAGGTCCCGGCTCTGCGTCGATCAGGAACTGGGACTCATCCTTCAGGTTGACGCCGGTCAGGCCGCGCCGGAAGGCTTCACGCAGCAGCCACGCGGTTTTGAACGTGCCCTCATCGTAAGACAGGCCGCGCTGGCGAATGTTCGAGATGCAGTTGCGGTCGGCGTCCTTGATGCCGACGCGCGGCGAAAACGTGAGGTAGACGCCGAGGCTGTCGGGCGAGGACAGGCCCGGCCGCTCGCCGATCAGCACGAGCACGGCCTTGCCGCCGAGGATTTCACCCGCTTCGTCGCCCAGCGCGACGCGGGCATCATCGGCGAGCAGAACCGGCGATAGCTTCCAGCCGGACTTCACGACATAGGGCATGAACGCCGACATATACGCGAGCGTATTGGCGGCGACGCCGAGCGACGACAGTCCGTCGCCGACGAGGATGACGAGATCTGGCTTCGCGGCTTCGATCTCAGAGGCGCGCACGAGCGCCTCGCGCGAGGTATCGGACAGGCGGCGGCCAAGATCGGGACGGCGCAGATATTCGGAGCGATCACCGGCGGCACTCGCTATTCGCAACGTCGGCAGGCCGAGCGCCGACAGACCCTTTTCGATGGGCGCCCAATCGATCGGCGACGTCACCGCGTCGCGCGCCATGGCGTGCGAGAGAGCGAAGTTCAGAACTTCGCGCGTCGGCATCGCGGCGCCAGAGCGGCCAAGGCCGATGCGCGCGTCTGTGAATTGCTTCAGATTTGCCCAGGGATCCTCGGTCATGGTCATGCCGCCAGCGCCTGTGCGTGTGTGAGAAGCGGATTGCCGGAACTGTGCGGCGCGAGATGGCCGGTTGGATCAGTCACGCCGATGCGGGCGAGCCACGCCTCGAACTCGGGCGCGCGCTTGAGGCCCAGCGCTTCGCGCACGTAGAGCGCGTCGTGGAATGACGTCGATTGGTAATTCAGCATGATGTCGTCGGCGCCAGGGATACCCATGATGAAGTTGACGCCAGCCGCGCCGAGCATCATCAGCAGGATGTCCATGTCATCCTGATCGGCTTCGGCGTGGTTCGTGTAGCAAATATCGCAACCCATTGGCAGGCCGAGAAGCTTGCCGCAGAAATGATCCTCGAGTCCGGCGCGGATGATCTCCTTGCCGTTGTAGAGATACTCGGGGCCGATGAAGCCGACGACAGTGTTGACGAGAAGCGGCTTGAACTGCCGGGCCACGGCATAGGCGCGGGCTTCGATCGTTTGCTGATCGCAGCCGTGATGGGCGTCCGCCGACAGGGCCGAGCCCTGCCCCGTTTCGAAATACATGCAGTTGTCGCCGACCGTGCCGCGCTTGATGCTGAGCGCAGCTTCGCGGCCTTCTTTCAGGTGCGCGAGCGTTACGCCGAAGGAGGCGTTGACGCCTTCCGTGCCGCCGATCGACTGGAATACGAGATCGACCGGGGCGCCCTTGGCGATGGCGTCGATCGTGGTGGTCACGTGGGTCAACACGCAGCTTTGTGTCGGAATTTCGAAGCGGCGGATGATATCGTCCATCATCACCAAGAGATCGGTGATCGCCGTCAGGTTGTCGCTCGCGGGATTAATGCCGATGACCGCATCTCCACAGCCATACATCAGGCCATCGACGATCGAAGCGGCGATGCCCTTTTTGTCGTCGGTCGGGTGATTGGGTTGCAGGCGAACGGCCATGTGGCCCGGAAGGCCGATGGTGTTGCGGAATTTCGAGATGACGTGCGCCTTCTTGGCTCCGAGCACGAGATCCTGATTACGCATGATCTTCGAGACGGCGGCAACCATCTCCGGCGTCAGCCCTGGGCTCAGTGCGGACACTTTCTGCGGTGTCGCGTTTTCCGAAAGGAGCCAATCGCGAAATTCGCCGACTGTCATATGTGCGACCGCGGCGAAGGCGGCTGCATCATGCGTATCGATAATGAGGCGCGTAACGTCATCATCCTCGTATGGAATGATCGCCTCGTTGAGAAACTGCTTCAGGGGCACATCGGCGAGAGCCATCTTGGCGGCTATGTTTTCTGCGGCCGATGTCGCCGCTACGCCTGCCAGCACATCACCCGATCGCGGTGGCGTGGCTTTGGCCAAAAGCTCTTTCAGGGACGAGAAAGTGTAGGTCGTTCCGCCAGCGTGCACCCTATACATGGCCCTCTCCGATCTCCCGGTCGCTGTCCTCAATAATGTCCTTTGATGCTTTCTGCGCAAGCTTCAAATGGTGCTTACTCGTCCGTCAACCGCCTGTTTGCAGTGCAATTCAATGCGCCATAAGGCCGATTTTCGGCCTGGTCGAGAATTGGTTAGGGGCGGCGCCTCGCGAGATCGGCGGCGCCTGAGATGAAGGCGTTGATCGAATCGTCGAACGCGGCATCGGGGTCGAGCGTCTTCAGCGCGGGAATGAGTGCGCGGGTCGCTTTGTACGTTTCGGCGTCGAGGGCCTGAAGTTCGGTTTCTTCGCTCTGGCCGATCGGGCGCAGCAGGCCTTCGGCCTCGGCGAGCGCAAAGCCTAGAACGAACGCGTAAAATGCGAGCCCTAGTCCCGCAGCCTGGGTGTCGGCAAGTCCGGCCTGCCGCAATGCGCAATAAACGACCTCGCTCGATATGTGGTCGGCGGGGCCAGTCGCGTTATAGCGAAAGTGAAGATGAAAAACGCGCGGGTGACGATGCGCGAGCATCCGATAGGCGTTGGCAACGGCCTTCAGGTCGTTTTGCCAGTTCGCAGTCACTGCCGGTATTTCGACGCCGCGCAAAGCGTGGTCGGCGATGGCGCGAAGCAGTTCTTCCTTCGAGCCGAAATGATGCAGGATGGTCATCGGATCGACGCCGACGATGGCAGCGAGCTTGCGGATCGAGAATCCCTCCTCGCCGACGCTCGCGAAAAGGGTAAACGCGGCGTCGAGAATTTCCGATTTCTCTACTCCCCGCCGCGCCCTAGATTTTAGCTCTGCCATCCCGACGGCCCTTGACTTCTACACCGTAGAGATTACTCTGGAAGCCGTTGAAGACGCAAGTAACGCTATCGTTAGTGATCGAGTGCGCCGCATCGAAAATGGTGCGATCAGCCAGGGAATAACGGGAATGGCGCCGTCGGATATCCGGCTCCCGGCTATTTTTTCGAATGGTGCATCGGCGTCCGCCGGTTGCAGCGAGACCGCGCGTTCCGGAAAGCGCGTTCCTCATCCGAAGCGTGAGCTTCTGAGGCTTTGTGCCCGCATCGGCTATACGCCGCACTAAGCGTCTCCCAGCATTTTCATTCGCGCCGGCCGAGCATACCGGCCTTCATCTACTATTCCGCTGGAGGGAAGACCCGTGTCCAATCGATTTCAGACCAAGCAGATCCAAGACCTCGACGCACAGCACCACCTGCATCCGTTCTCCGATCATCAGTCGCTCCGGGCAGGCCCGAACGTCCGCGTGATCGTCAAGGGCGAAGGCCCGTATGTGATCGACAGCGAGGGCAATCGCATCCTCGACGGGATGGCCGGGCTTTGGACGACCAACATCGGCTACGGAAATAAAGAGCTGGCCCAGGCCGCCTACGACCAGATGGTCGAGCTGCCGTTCTACAATACGTTCTTCAAGACGACGCATCCGCCGGTCGTCGCGCTTTCGCGCAAACTCGCGGAACTCGCGCCGCCGCACATCAATCAGGTCTTCTTCGGCTCGTCAGGATCGGAATCCAACGACACCGCGATCCGCCTCATCAGGCATTACTGGGTTCTCAAGGGCGAGCCGAAGCGGCGCATCATCATCAGCCGCAAGAACGCCTATCACGGCTCGACCATCGCTGCCGGGTCTATGGGCGGCATGAGCCATGTCCATCAGCATAGCTATCCGGTCTACGAAGGGTTCCGGCATGTCATGGATCCCTACTGGTACGGGGACTCGTTCCCCGGCGAGACGCCGGAAGCATTCGGGCTTCGCGCGGCGCGCGCCATCGAGGAAGAAATTCTTCGCTGCGGACCCGAGAACGTCGCGGCATTTGCGGGCGAGCCGGTTCAGGGCGCAGGCGGCGTCAAGATTGCGCCGTCCACCTATTGGCCCGAAGTTCAGCGCATCGTCGACAAGTACGGCATCCTGCTACTCGCCGACGAGGTGATCACCGGCTTTGGTCGCGTCGGCACTTGGTTTGCGTCGGAATTCTATGGGCTCAAGCCGAACCTGATCACGTTCGCGAAGGCTGCAACGTCCGGATATATCCCGCTTTCCGGCGTTCTCGTCGACGACAAGATCGTCGAAGCGCTGATGTCGAAGAACGACGATTTCAATCACGGTTACACGTTCTCGGGTCATCCCGTTGCGTGCGCCGTCGCGTTGAAGAATCTCGAAATCATGGAGCGGGACAGGCTCGTTCCGAAGGTGAAAGAGACGACGGGTCCGGCGCTCGCCAAGCTCTTTGCGCGCTTCAAGGATCATCCGCTCGTCGGCGAAGTCCGCACCGTCGGCCTGCTCGGCGCGATCGAACTCGTCGCGGATAAGAAGTCGCGCAAACGCTTCGACGATCCGGGCCGCGTCGGCCTGATCTGCCGGGATCACTTCTTCCGCGAAGGGTTCATCATGCGTGCCGTCTACGACACCATGGTGTGCGCGCCACCGCTGATCTGGACGGAAGCCCAATTCGAAGAAGCCGGCGCCGTGATCCAGAAGGCACTGGATAAGACGCTCGCAGATGTGCGTGGAGAGCTTGCGGCATGAGCCGGCCGATTATCGTCATTCCCTGCTGCACGGATATTGTCGCCGGACTTCCGGCGGACGTCGTCGTGCGGAAATACGCCGTCGCCGTCGTCGAAGGCTCGGAGTGCCAGCCGCTGTTCGTTCCGGTCGGCAAGGGACTTGCCGATATCGGCTCGGTTCTCGACGTCGCGTCCGGCATCCTTTTGACGGGCGCGATCTCTAACGTCGAGCCGGTGCACTACAGCGACGAAGAGCCGATCCTCCCGGACGCGATCGATCGCGACCGGGACGCGGTGACCTTGCCGCTCATTCCGGCGGCGATCGAGCGCAAGCTGCCGATCTTCGCGATTTGCCGAGGCTTCCAGGAGCTCAACGTGGCGCTCGGCGGCACACTGCACCAGGCTGTGCATGCGCTCGATGACTACGCCGATCACCGCGAGCCGCAGGTCAAAGACTTCGACGTGATGTTCGCCGCCCGACATCCGGTCAGGCTCACGGGCGAACTCAGGACGTGGCTCGGACAGGACGAAATCGTCGTCAATTCGCTGCACGGACAGGGCGTCAGAGCTCTCGCCAAGCCGCTCGTCGCGGAAGCGTTCGCCGAAGATGGACTGATAGAGGCCGCGCGCGCGCCTTCGGGCCATCCGTTTTCGCTCGGGGTGCAATGGCATCCCGAGTGGCAGATCCATTCAAATCCCCATTCCCTGGCGCTGTTCCGCCGCTTCGGCGACGCTGCGAGAGGCAAGATCGCAAAAGGACAGGCCGCATGACGAAGGACACTTTCATCACCATCGAAGAGGCGACGGCATTTCTCGACGCCAATCCGACGGTCACATGGATCGACATCATCCTCTTCGACATGAACGGCATGGCGCGCGGCAAGCGCGTCCGGCGTGCCGACCTCGTCGGGGCTGCGAAGAACGGTCTGCTTCTCCCTGCATCGGTTTACGTGCTCGACCCGCGCGGCAATTCCATCGCGGAGACTGGCCGTCTTTGGGAAACGGGCGACCACGACATTCCATTCCGCATTCTCGCGGGCACGCTGAAGCCCGTTCCGGCCGGCGCGGGCACGCACGGGCAAGCAGTGATGGTGCCGGCCGAATTCTGCGATATGTGTCCGCGCGGTGTGCTCGCAGGGCAAGTCGAACGGTTCGCCGACGCCGGACAGAAGCCCGTTGTTGCCGTGGAGCTTGAATTCTACGTCACGCGCCGCTCGCCCGACGGCAACTTCACGCTGCAGACGCCGCCCGGTCTCTCTGCCGATCCCGAACGGCCGATGACGTTCCAGTTCGAGGAAATGGATACGCTCGGTCCGTTCATCGACGATGTCTACCGGATCGCGGAAGCTCAGGGCCTGCCCGTCGATGCGGTGATGCAGGAATCCGGCCCCGGACAGTTCGAGATCAACTTGAAGCACAGCGACGCCATGTCGGCGGCGCTCGACGGCGTGTTACTCAAGCGCGCGGTCAAGGCGGCGGCCCGTGCTCACGACCTCGACGCAACCTTCATGGCCAAGCCGCATCACGACTGGACCGGCTCGGGGATGCACATTCACGTCAGTCTTGTCGACAGCCAAGGCCGGAACCTGTTCGCTGGCGATCCGATGGCGCCGATGTTCCGGCAGGCCATCGGCGGTCTTTGCCAGTCGATGCCGGATTTCATGGCTATCTGGGCGCAGTCGGCCAATGCCTATCGCCGTTACGTGCCGGAATCCTACGTGCCGATGGCAGCACATTGGGGGTTCAACAATCGTACAGTTGCGCTGCGCATCCCTCACGGCTCGGGCGCCGCGACGCGTATCGAGCATCGGGTATCGGGAGCGGATGCCAACCCATTCCTCGTGGTCGCCGCGATTTTGGCGGGTATTCGCCACGGCCTCACGAACGGCATCGATCCGGGCCAGCACGCCGAAGGCAACGCCGAGACACTCGAGGGCGGAACGCTGCCGACGGCCTGGGTCAACTCGCTCGAGAAATTCCGGACGTCGAATATCGTCCGGGAGGCCTTCGGCGCCCCCTTCCAGGACGTATATTATAGGTTGAAGCAGACCGAGCGCATCGCGTTCGAGCGCATCGTCACCTCGCTCGATTACGAATGGTACGCTCAAGTTGCATAAGGCAAATCTGTCATGACATCGCTCGCACACTTCGAAGCCGTCGCGCACTCGATGAAGATTCCGGGTGAAGCCGTTATCGACGGCAAGCTCGTCGCCAGCGTTTCGGGCGAAACGTTCGACAACGTCACGCCGCGGAATGGGCGCATCCTCAATCGCGTCGCGCGCGGTGGCGCGGCCGACATAGAAGCCGCCGTCAAAAGCGCACGCCGGACCTTCGACGAGGGATCGTGGCGAAAGCTTCATTATCGCGAAAAGAAGAAGGTACTTCTCAAGCTCGCAGAACTGATCGAACGGGATATCGAGACCTTCGCCGTTCTCGAAAGCCTCGATGTTGGCAAGCCGATCTCGAATGCGCTTGGCGGCGATATTCCAAACGCCATTCGGACCCTCCGCTATTACGCCGAGGCGATCGACAAGATTTACGGCGAGGCCGGCCCCGAGGCGCCGGATCGCTTCTCGTATGCGGTTTACGAGCCGCTCGGCGTTATCGGCGCCATCGTGCCGTGGAATTTTCCGCTGCACATGGCGATGTGGAAGGTCGCTCCGGCTCTGGCGATGGGAAATTCCGTCGTTCTGAAGCCTGCCGAGCAGTCGCCATTAACTGCGTTGAAGCTCGGTGAGCTGGCGCTCGAAGCCGGCCTGCCGGCGGGTGCTCTTAACGTCGTGCCGGGGTTCGGCGGGGAAGCGGGCAAAGCTCTCGCACTGCACAACGACGTCGACATGATCGCGTTTACCGGATCGGGCACCGTCGGCAAGCTTCTGATGCAGTATTCGGGGCAGAGCAATCTGAAGCGCGTCAGCCTCGAACTCGGCGGCAAGTCTCCGCACATCATCTTCGCAGACTGCCCCGATCTTGACCGCGCCGTCACGGAAGCTGCGTGGGGCATATTCTATAATTCAGGGCAGGTATGCACTGCCGGGTCTCGTCTCCTCGTGCAGGAATCTATAGCGGATGATTTCCTCGATCGGCTCCTAACGGTCGCTCGCAAAATCATTGCGGGCGATCCGCTTGAGCCAGCGACCACAACCGGCGCGATGGTAAGTGAAGAGCAGATGAAGACCGCACTACGCTACATCGAGACGGCAAAGCAGGAGGGCGGCGCGCTCGCGCTCGGCGGCAACCGTACGCGTGCCGATAGTGGCGGCTTCTACGTCGAGCCGACAGTTTTCGATCGGGTCAAGCCCGAGAACACGCTGGCGCGCGAGGAAGTTTTCGGCCCCGTGCTCGCCGTCGTCCGGTTCAAAGAGCCGGACGATGCAATCCGGATCGCCAACGACACCAACTACGGTCTCGCCGCCGGTCTCTGGACGAAGGACATTTCGCTTGCGCATCGCGCCGCTCGCGAGATCCGCGCCGGTCTCGTCTGGGTCAACGGTTGGGACGCCTGCGATATCACGATGCCGTTCGGTGGCTTCAAGCAGTCCGGCTTCGGCCGCGACCGTTCGCTTCACGCCCTTCATAAGTATGCCGATCTCAAATCGGTCTCGATCACGTTCTGACGTTCCCGGAGACAACAATAATGAATATCAAGCCCTCGACCCCATTTCCGACCTCCGCGCTGATCGATGGGCAGTGGGTTAACTCGCCGAAAACGTTCGCGGTTCTCGACCCGGCGACGGGCGAGAAGATCGCGGACGTGCCGGACCTGACGCCGGACGACACCAAGCGCGCCATCGATGCGGCCGCGAAGGCCTTCCCGGCGTGGGCTGCGAAGCCTGCGAAGGATCGCGCCGTCATTCTCCGGCGGTGGTTCGATCTCATCATCGCCGAGACGGAAGCACTGGCGCAGCTGATGACGGCCGAGCAGGGCAAGCCCCTCACCGAGGCGCGCGGCGAAGTCGTCTACGGCGCGTCCTTCATCGAATGGTTCGCGGAGGAAGGAAAACGCGCTTACGGCCATACGATCCCGACCACGGTCGCTTCGCGCCGCTATGTCACCATCAAGCAGCCGATCGGCGTTTGCGCGGCGATCACGCCTTGGAACTTCCCTATCGCGATGATCACGCGCAAAGTCGGTTGCGCGCTCGCCGCCGGGTGCACGATCGTCGTCAAGCCTTCGGAAGAGACGCCGCTTTCCGCAATCGCTCTCGCCAAGCTCGCCGTCGACGCCGGGATTCCTGCGGGTGTGTTCAACGTCATCACGACGCTCGATGGCCCCGGCTGCGGCAAGGTTCTCACCGCCGATGACCGCGTCCGGAAGCTGACGTTCACCGGATCGACGGAGGTTGGCCGCATCCTCTATCGTCAGTCGGCCGATACGATCAAAAAACTCACGCTCGAGCTTGGCGGCAACGCGCCACTGATCGTTTTCGACGACGCCGATCTCGATCAGGCGATTGCGGGCACGATGGCTTCGAAATTCCGCAACGCTGGTCAGACGTGCGTTTGCGCCAACCGCATCCTTGTCCAAGCAGGCATCTTCGACAAGTTCGTCGCCGCGCTTAAGGCTGCCGCCGGAAAGCTCGTCGTTGCTCCGGGCCGGGATGCCAAATCCACCATCGGACCGCTGATCAACGGCGAAGCCATCGATAAGGTCCAATCCCTCCTCGCGGATGCCGTTTCGCACGGTGCGAAAATCGAGATGGGGGGCAAGCCGGACGATCACGGCAAACTGTTCTTCTCACCGACGATCGTGACCGGCATCACGGATAAAATGGCGCTGGCGTCAGAAGAGATCTTCGGACCGGTCGCTTCGATCTTCCGCTTCGAGACGGAAGCGGACGCGATCCGCATCGCCAACAACACGCCGTTCGGACTTGCGGCCTATCTGTTCAGCCAGAACATTTCCCGGGCGTGGCGGGTGGCGGAAGCGCTTGAGGCCGGCATGGTTGGCGTCAACGAAGGCGTCTTCTCCAACGAGGTCGTGCCGTTCGGCGGCATCAAGCAGTCAGGGCTCGGCCGGGAGGGCGCGCAGGAAGGCCTCGACGAATATCTCGAGACGAAATTCATCTGCCTTGGCGGGATCAGCGCCTAGCAGTCAAGTATCGGCGGGGCAATTCGTTTATTGCTCCGCTAACCTGCAAGAACTTCAGCTCAATACCGGATACGAAGGATCGTCCATGGCTACTTCAGCCGAACTCCAGGCCCGTCGTGTCGCTGCGGTTCCACGCGGCGTCGGCAACGTCACGCAGATCTTCGCCAAGACGGCGAAGAACGCCGAGATCTGGAGCGAAGATGGCAAGCGCTACATCGATTTCGGCGCGGGCATCGCGGTCGTCAACACCGGGCATCAGCACCCGCGCGTCGTTGCTGCGATCGAAGAGCAGCTGAAGGCCTTCAGCCACGTCTGCTTCCAGGTTACACCCTATGAAAACTACGTCAGCCTCGCCGAGCGCCTAAACGCCATTGCGCCGGTTCCGGGCCCCGCGAAGACGATGCTTATTTCGACGGGCGCCGAAGCCGTCGAAAACGCCGTCAAGGTCGCACGGGCGTTCACCGGCCGCCCGGGCATCATTTCGTTCGCGGGCGGATTCCACGGCCGCACGCACATGGGCATGGCGCTGACCGGCAAGGTCGTTCCCTACAAGAAGGGCTACGGGCCGTTTCCGTCCGACGTCTACAATGTCGAATTCCCGAACCTCTATCATGGCGTCAGCACCGAACAGAGCCTGAAGAGCCTGAAGTCGCTCTTCAAGCACACGGCCGACCCGTCGAGCATCGCCGCCATCATCATCGAGCCGGTGCAGGGCGAAGGCGGTTTCAACATCGTGCCGAAGGACTTCATGGTCGCGCTGCGGAAGCTTTGCGACGACCACGGCATTCTGCTGATCGCGGACGAGATCCAGACGGGCTTCGCGCGTACCGGCAAGCTCTTCGCGATGGAGCACTATGGCGTCAATGCGGACGTCGTCACTATGGCGAAGGGTCTCGCGGGCGGTCTGCCGCTTTCCGCCATCGTCGGTCGCGCCGACGTCATGGATGCGTCGAACCCTGGCGGTCTCGGTGGCACATATGCAGGCAACCCCATCGCGTGCGCCTCTGCTCACGCCGTGCTCGATGTGATCGAATCCGAAAAGCTTTGCGATCGCGCCAACGCCATCGGCAAGATCATCGTCGATCGCTGCAAGGCGCTTCAGAGCAACTCGAACCTCAATTGCATCGGCGACGTTCGCGGCCTCGGCGCGATGTGCGCGGTCGAACTCGTCAAGGACAAAGCGAGCGGCGAGCCGGCGCCCGAACTCACGGCAGCCCTGCTGAAAGCCGCCAACGAGCGCGGCCTGATCCTGCTATCGTGCGGCACGTACGGCAACGTCATCCGTTTTCTCGTACCGCTCACCGCGAGCGACGAATTGGTTCGCGAAGGCATGGACGTTTTCGAGGCAGCCTTGACGGATGCCGTCGCGCGCGCGGCTTGAGATTTGACCTGGCGGGAGGCTCCGCCAAGACCGGCGAAGTAGAGGATAGAGAGACCATGAACGTCCAAATCAAACCGAACGATCTTGAAGCGTTCTGGATGCCGTTCACCGCGAACAAGCAGTTCAAGGCAAATCCACGTCTCTTCGTCGGCGCCAAGGACATGCATTACATCACCAACGACGGGCGACGGGTTCTCGATGGAACGTCGGGTCTCTGGTGCGTCAACGCTGGTCACTGCCGTCCGAAGATCGCGGACGCCATCAAGGCGCAGGTCGAGACGCTGGACTTTGCCGGCACGTTCCAGATGGGCCATACGCGCGCATTTGAAGCCGCGACCCGCCTCGTCGATCTCGCACCCGAAGGCTTCGACCATGTCTTCTTCACGAACTCCGGTTCGGAATCGGTCGAGACCGCGCTCAAGATGGCGATTGCCTACCACCGGGCAAAGGGCAACGGCTCGAAGGTGCGCCTGATCGGCCGTGAGCGCGGCTATCACGGTGTCAACTTCGGCGGCATGTCGGTTGGCGGCATTGGTCCAAACCGGAAGGCGTTCGGTGCGCTCGTCGCCGGCGTCGATCATCTTCGCCATACGCACGATATCGCGCGCAACGCCTTTTCGCGCGGCGAGCCCGAGCACGGCGCTGAGCTTGCCGACGATCTCGAGCGTCTCGTCGCTCTGCACGATGCCTCGACGATCGCAGCGGTTATCGTCGAGCCTGTCGCCTGCTCGACCGGTGTGCTCATCCCGCCGAAGGGTTATCTGAAGCGCCTCGAAGCCATCGCACGCAAGTACGACATTCTACTGATTGCGGATGAGGTGATCACGGCGTTCGGACGCCTGGGCGTGCCGTTCGGCTCCGATTACTTCGGCATCTCGCCCGACATCATCACGACGGCGAAGGGCGTGACCAACGGCACCGTGCCGATGGGTGCTGTGTTCGTCAAATCGCACATCCACGAGGCGTTCACGAACGGGCCGGAGTGGATGATCGATCTCTTCCACGGCTACACGTACTCGGGCCATCCGGTCGCTTGCGCGGCGGCGCTCGGCACGCTCGACACCTATGCCGACGAAGGTTTGCTGACGCGCGCGGCCGAGCTTGCGCCGTATTGGGAAGAGCGCGTCCATGCGCTCAAGGGGCTGCCGCACGTTATCGACATTCGCAACATCGGACTGATCGGCGCCGTCGAATTCGCTCCCGATCCGGCGCAACCCGGAAAGCGCGCATACGAGCGCTTCGTCAAGGCGTTCGAGGCGGGCCTGCTCGTGCGACAGACGGGCGACATCATCGCGCTGTCGCCGCCGCTCGTTATTTCGAAGAGTGAGATCGACGAGCTGTTCGACATCTTCACCAAAGTGCTGAAGTCGACGAACTAACTCGTCATCCTCGACCGAGCGCGGCGAAGCCGCGTCGAAGGTCGGGGATCCAGCGCAAGACTCGTCGAAGACGCAATCACGAGCCTGCGGCGCTTTTTACGCTGGATCCCCGAACGCCGTCGCTGCGCTCTTGGCGTTCGAGGATGACGGACAAAAAGAAGCTTAAGGCGAGGGTCCTATTCAATGCACATGATCGAGAACGCCATCAACGGCCGCCGCGCCGCCGTCCATGCCGCGCGCACGATGCCCGTCTTCAATCCAGCGACGGGTGAGGAAGTCGCACGGTTGCCGCTGTCGAGCGTCGAGGATCTGAATGCTGCGGTCGCGGCAGCGAAGGCCGCGGCTCAGTCGTGGGGCACGACGCCGCCGATGAAGCGCGTGCGGCCGCTCTTCAAATTCAAAGAGCTTCTTGAAAAGAACTCGGACGAGATTGCGCGCGCGATTTCACGCGAGCACGGCAAGACGCACGCAGACGCGCTCGGCGAGCTTGCGCGCGGCATCGATGTCGTCGATTTCGCCTGCGGAATTCCGCATCTTCTGAAAGGCGAATTCAGCCGCAACGTCGGACCGGATATCGACAGCTGGTCGGATCGGCAGCCGCTCGGCGTCGTCGCCGGCATCACGCCCTTCAACTTCCCGGCCATGGTGCCGATGTGGATGTTCCCCGTCGCCATCGCGTGCGGAAACACGTTCATCCTGAAGCCGTCGGAGCGCGATCCGTCCGCGCCGATGTTGATCTGGGAGCTGTTCCAGGAAGCGGGCCTGCCACCCGGCGTCTTCAATATCGTGCACGGCGACAAGACGATCGTCGACGCGATCCTCGATCATCCGGATATCGCGGCCGTTTCGTTCGTCGGCTCGACGCCAGTCGCGCAGTACATTTACGGGCGCGGCTCGGCCAATGGGAAGCGCGTGCAGGCCTTGGGCGGCGCGAAGAACCACATGATCGTCATGCCGGACGCCGATATGGATCAGGCCGTCGACGCCCTCATGGGCGCGGGCTATGGCTCGGCCGGCGAGCGCTGCATGGCGATCTCGGTTGCGGTGCCTGTCGGTGAGAAGACGGCAGATAAGCTCGTCGAGGCCCTTGCGCCCCGCGTCGCCAATCTCAAGGTCGGCCCATCGACGGATGCCGAATCCGAAATGGGTCCCGTGGTGACGGCGGATGCGAAGCGCCGCATCACCTCGCTCATCGACAAGGGCGTGGCGGAAGGCGCAAAGCTTGTCGTGGATGGCCGCGGCCTCACGCTTCAAGGGTACGAGAACGGCTTCTTCCTCGGCGGCACGCTGTTCGATCGCGTCACGCGTGACATGACGATCTACCGCGAGGAGATCTTCGGGCCGGTGCTTTCGGTCGTTCGCGCGCAGAACTATGACGAGGCCGCAGACCTCATCAACACGCACGAATACGGCAACGGCACCGCGATCTTTACGCGCGACGGCGACACGGCCCGCGCATTCGCTGACAAGATCGAAGTCGGCATGGTCGGCATCAACGTGCCGCTGCCGGTTCCGGTCGCCTATCATTCATTCGGCGGATGGAAGCGGTCGATGTTCGGAGACCATTCGATCTACGGGCCGGAAGGCGTGCACTTCTATACGCGCCTGAAAACGGTCACAGCGCGCTGGCCCGCGGGCATCCGCAAGGGCGCGGAATTCAATTTCCCAAGCTTGAAATAACCACGCAGAACAAACTTAATGCGGCGCAGGAACATATGTATCCGGCGCCGCATTTTTCTTCGTACGCGAATGACTCCGTCGGTCAGGCATTAGGTCTCGCGGCCGCCGGAAGATACAGCTCTGAGAACCCGGGCCAGACCCTGGACGCGACTTCAGCGAAGATATGGGCAGACACGCTCGACGCCACGGCGATCGATATAAGTGCCGGTACGATAGCTGAACTCAGGAAAATCCCGCGCGCAGCGATCCATGTCGACACGATCGGCGCGATGCTCTGCAACGGCCGACGCGATCAGTGCGCCGCCAATGATGCCGCCGACCAGCGCTCCTGGACCCCAGCCCCAACCGCCGCCATGCCAGCCGACGTTGGTCACAGGGCCTGCGGCTTTTGAAACCACGGCTCCGCCCGCGTTGAACGGTGCTGCGGTTGCTTGCCCGGCCGCCGCGAGAGTTGCCGTCATGGTCACGGCAACGAGCGATGATGCGATAAATTTTCTCACTTTGATCATTGATGCGTTCCCACCGAAACGATGTTGCTGTCCCACCAAACGCAGCCCACGGAACGATCCGTCGCTATGCCGCGAAACGATCACAAGCCTTGCTGAATCATTAAGAAAACATGAGGTGAGTTCGCGACAATTCGAAGGCAGGCAGTGGATCAATCGTCGCCGATAAAACGCTCGCGAGAACAAGTCCGGCATAGAAAAGCCGGCCGCTCCTGGGGGGAAGGAGCGACCGGCGGGATGGCCACCGGTGAGGGTTCCGGCGGCACGGGGGTCTCGAATTTATTCCGCAGCGAGACGAATTTTTCGACTCGTCTCTAGGCTGTCGAAACCGAGAGACGTCGCAACAGCCTGATGCATGATGCGGCCGTCCTTGACGTTCAATCCTGCTGCGAGATGGGGATCTCTATCAAACGCCGCAAGGCCTCTTTCCGCAAGTTTGATGACGAATGGCAGCGTTGCATTATTGAGGGCCTGCGCCGACGTAACGGGAACGGCACCCGGCATGTTGGCGACACAATAGTGAATGACGCCATCGACCTCGAACGTCGGATGGGCATGCGTCGTCGGCTTCGACGTTTCGAAGCAGCCGCCCTGATCGATCGACACGTCGACGAGAACGGCGCCCTTCTTCATCTCCTTCAACATCGCACGCGTGACGAGCTTCGGAGCACTCGCGCCCGCGACCAGCACAGCGCCGATCACGACATCGGCCGCGAGCACTTCATTCTCTATCGTCTCCATCGTCGAGGCGAGCGTACGGACGCGGCCTTCGAACATTTCATCGAGCAGACGAAGGCGCGGAAGCGAACGGTCGATGACGGAAACTTCGGCGCCGAGTCCGGCGGCCATCCGGGCGGCATGCGTGCCAACGACGCCGCCGCCGAGCACGACGACCTTCGCTGGCTTGACGCCCGGAACGCCGCCCATCAGGACACCGCGTCCACCCGTCGGGCGACGGAGTGCAACGGCGGCAGCTTCGATTGAAAGGCGGCCCGCGACTTCGCTCATCGGCGCCAGCAGCGGCAGGCCACCTGCGGGGTCCGTCACGGTCTCGTAGGCAATGGCCGAGGCACCCGACTCCATCAGGCCGATCGCCTGCGGTGCGTCGGGGGCCAGGTGCAAATAGGTGAACAGGATCTGATCGGATTTCAGGCGCTTCCACTCAACGGGCTGCGGCTCCTTAACCTTCACGATCATCTGAGCCTCGGCGAAGACTTCGTCCGCTGTGGCGACGATGCGGGCGCCCGCTCTTTCATAGATGGCGTCGTCGACGAAAATGCCGGCCCCGGCGCCGGACTGGACGATGAGTTCGTGGCCGCGTGCCGTCAGCTCTCGAACGGAGCCCGGGACAAGACCCACGCGAAATTCATCCGGCTTGATTTCAGTTGGAACACCGATCCGCATTGTATCGACCCCTCGTCTGCCACCCCGCTTCGATGTTGTAGGGTTGACACAAAAGGTGCGCCGTTACTCAGCAATTCTGATTGTCATAGAAGCGGAATACGACGAAAATCGCCGAAAACTGACTGAAGGACGCAGGAAAATGGCGGAAGTAGCCATGGACGCGCTGGATAAGGCGATTCTCACCGCTCTTCTTGTTGACGGCCGTCAGAGCCAGGTGGATCTGGCGCAGCGCGTCCCGCTGTCACCGACGGCCATCGCCCGCCGGATCCGGGCCCTCGAGCAATCGGGCGTGATCGCGGGATATGAAGCCAAAATCAATCGGAAGGCGCTCGGCCTCACGATGATGGTCGTCGTGCAGATCAGCCTCGAGAGCCAGAACGAAGATCTGCTGGCGGCTTTCGAACGGGCGGCGGCGGCGGCGCCGTCCATCGTGTCCTGTTACATGATGTCGGGGCAGGACGATTATCTGATTACGGTATTCGCGCGGGATCTCGCGGATTTCGAGCGGATCCATAAAGAGGAGCTTTCGCGCCTCCCTGGCATCTCGCGACTACATTCGAGCTTCGTGCTCCGCGAGGTCACAAGCCGATCCCTGCCGGGATCGAGCTTGCTTCGATAGATCAGGGCGCGAGAGCGGCGGCGGCGGATGCGGGCGGCGCATCGTCGGCGTCGCGCTGATAGGACGTCTGCATCGCGGCGCCGTCGCGGCCATAGATATCGGGACGGAATTCGACCGAGCCGTTGGAAGGCTCAGCCCATGCCGTGATGTAGGTAAAATACACCGGTATGGGGCGTGTCAGCTTCAGCTCCATCGGCTGGCCAGTATCGAGCTGCTGGCGGACACGGCCGGGCTGCTCCCAGCCGGGCTCGTAATGCGCGACCCAATCGCCAAGATCGAAGACGTTCTTTACGCGAACGCACCCAGCGCTAAAGGCGCGGCTGCGCTGGTCAAACAGGTTCTTCATCGGCGTGTCGTGCATGTAGACGCCGTATTGGTTGGACATGTCCAAGCGCAGCAGGCCAAGAGCATTCTTTTCGCCCGGATCCTGTTTGAACTTGTAGTTGGCCGTCTGGGGCGACGACCAATCGATCGTATTGCGATCGAGCTCCGGGCCGTTGACGCCGTTGTAGACGCGGATGCCTTCTTCAGCGAGATAACCCGGCTCTTTGCGAAGACGCGGAATGAGATCGAGCGTCGCGACGCTCTCGGGAACGCGCCAGAATGGGAAGAAGTTGAGCGCCTTGATCGTCGCCTTCACATCGGGCGTTTCGCGTCCGGGGCGCCCGACAATCACGCGATGGCGAAGCTGCACTTCGAACTTGTCGACGGCTTCGAGCTGAAACGCCGGAACATTGACCAGCACGTAGCGCTCTTCGACGCCGATCATCAGACCGCGAAGACGGTCGAAGTTTAGCTTGAGCTGCGCGAGACGCTGCTCGGCCGTGATGTTCAGCACCGGATAGACGGACTGCTCGATGCGTCCGGTCTCACGTATGCCGTTGCGCTTTTGAAAATGCTTCACGCCATCGGTCAGCTCGGAGTCGAACGTCTCGGAGTCGTAGTAGGAGCCTTTGGCCGGCATGTCGCCGCTGATCCTGAGGCGCTTCCGCAATATGGGTACGCGCGGATCGTCGTCGCCTTCGCGCAACATGCGGCCCTGCGGGACCACAGGCCAGCCACCGCTATCGACGATTTTCTGATAGCGCTCGATTGCTCCCGCTATGGCGTTGACCATGACGTCGCTGCGCCATGGCGTTGCGTCCGGCCGCAGATCGTCAAGCGTATCGACTTTCGGAGGCGGCGCATCGGTTGCGCCACGGCCGTAGCTCGGTCCCTGCAGCTGATCCCAGATGCTGATCTGGGCGTGGCCCGGCGTCGCGAATTGCGGAAGGATTTGAAGGATCGAAGCAAGCAGCACCAGTGCGGCTGTTCGCAGAACCGAAGCTCCCGACCGTGACGTCAAAATCAAATCCCTCATCCCGCTTGTCCGGCTTTCCGTAAAACGATGCGTACCAGTTATAAAAATTCCGCGCGGCACGCTTTTGAATTTCGACAGTGTTCATCTATACGGCAGCATACGTGCCTTTTCAGCCACTTAACTGCCATCACGCATATGGCCAAACAGTGACGATCTAGCAAAGCGAACCCGTCGCAGACAGACACCAAAATGCAGGTCTGTGTTGCGCGCTTGCCGCTCATTATTCGGTGCTCAAGCTATGCGACTCATCCGGCAAAGTGGTCGTAACCAAACCGCCGGACGTCCATGGGCGTTTCGTTGGCATCCCGTATTTCGAGCGGCCGACCAGCTTCAAGGACGCCGATTGGCGCGACAGCGATTCCTGCCCTATCCGCGCCGCGTGTGAAGTCTGCCACAGAGGCTGGCGGCACTGCGACAATGAGTTCGTAGTCGTCCCCTCCTGCGAGGATGAGCCGGGCGATTCCGGCGTCATGGATGAGCGCCGTAGCAACGGCGGGCGAGACCGGTACGGCATCCAGCCGGAGAGAAATTCCCGACGGTCCGGCGAGCCGGGCAAGATCTTTCACGAGGCCATCGGAAATATCGAGCGCGGCCGAGGCATGATCGCGAAGGGTTCGGGCGAGCGCCAGCCGCGGTCGCGGACGGAGATAACGGTCGAGCACGAATGCGCGTTCTTCGTCGTTCAGGACCTTATCGAAGGCCGACGGATCGTTGCGGACGGCGAGCCCCAGGGCCGAGTCGCCGATGGTTCCCGTTACGAAGATGTGGTCTCCGCTTCGGGCGCCCTGACGGCGGACGAATTTGCCGGCGGGCACCGAGCCCAGCATCGTGATGCCAATCGAGAGCGGACCGGGCGTGCGATCCGTATCGCCACCCAAAAGACGGCAGCCGAAGCTGTCCTGCGCTTTTTGCAGGCCTTCAGAAAATCTTGCCATCCAGTCGCGGGTCGGCGCCTCGGGTAGAGCGAGCGTCAGAATATATGCGAGCGGCGTCGCGCCTTTCGCGGCCATGTCGGAAGCGTTGACGGCGAGCGCCTTCCAGGCGACGTCCTCCGGAGCGTCGTTCGGGAAAAAGTGCACGCCGGCAATGATGGGATCGCTGCTGACGACGAGATCGGTTCCGGCCTCAGGAGAGATCAGTCCCGCGTCATCGCGAAGTCCGAAGGCGCCCGGAGTGCCGGCAGCGAGTGGCGCCAAATAAGTCTGGATGAGATCGGTTTCGTTTTCGATCCGACCGGCGGGCCCGTCCGTGCTTCCTGGTTCGTCGGCGTGCGATGGCGGCATCTTTTCCAAGCCCAGCGCTCGCGCGCTTACATCTTCAGGATGGCGTAACCCGCCTTACGAATTCGTGGCCTCGAACCCGCCGTGCGATCTTGTCGAGCACACCGTTCACGACCCGCGGCTCGTCTTCGGAGAAGAAGACGTGCGCGACGTTGACGTATTCGTTTATGGCGACGCGCGCCGGAACGTCGTCACGGTCAAGAAGCTCGGCAACGCCGCCGCGCAGGATCGCGCGCAGAATGGAATCGACGCGCACGAGGCTCCAGCCGGTCGCGAGCTGCTCGTCCACCATCGGATCGATCTCGCGCTGACGGCGCAGAACCGCCCGCAAAATGTCGGCGAAGAAAACTCGGTCCGCGATCGCGAGGACCTCGTCGCGATTATCGCCTTCAAAGCGCTGCTCGATGAATTCGGCGATGACGTCGTTGACGTCCGTGCCCGCCATATCCATTTGATAAAGTGCCTGCACCGCCGCGATCCGCGCTGCCGTTCGCGGCGTAATTTCTGCCAGCTTTGACTTGCCTTTGGCGGTCATGCCGGCGTTCCCCAGAAAGCGCGCTTCGTCTCGATCAGCCGCAAGCACGCGCGGGCGGCGTCTCCGCCCTTACCCGCAATGCCGCCTTCAGCGCGCACCAATGCCTGCTCGCGCGTTTCGACGGTGAGAATGGCATTGCCGACCGGAACGTTCTGGCGCACGGCCACATCCATCAGCCAATGGTTTGCATTGTTGCAGACGATATCATAGTGCCCCGTATCTCCGCGAATAACGCAACCGAGAGCGACAGCGCCATCGAACGCCGTTCGTCCGGCCTGCCGCGCCTCAGCTGCTGCGGACAGCACCTGTGGAATCTCGAGCGCGCCCGGAACGGCAATCCGCTCGTAGGTCGCGCCGCGCTTGGTGCACTCGGCAATCGCCCCTTCGATGAGCAGATCGGCGATGTCGTCGTAGAAACGCGCTTCGATGAGAAGGATATGCGCGCGAATGGGAGCCGCGCCTTTGTCATCCCGCGGGGCTCCTGGGGCTTTCTGAACCATGTGTCGAGCTACTCGATTTTTCTTGTTCCGGTCACACGCAGCCCGAATGCTTCGAGGCCGACGTAGACGTGTTGAGGCGATGTCGTGAGAAGCACCATGTCCTTGACGCCGAGATCGGCGAGGATCTGCGAGCCGACGCCGATTTCGACCTGGCGCCGTTCCTTGCTCAGGTCTGCGAGAGCGCCGGGGGTGTTTCTCCGCGTCACCCAATCAGACACGGATTTGGGACGCAAGTCACGAATGAGGACGATGACGCCGCGGCCCTCGGCTTCGATGGCGCGCATCGACTGTTCGACGACGGAACCGGTCTCGCCGTGGCCATTGATGTCGAGCACGTCGTGCAGCACGTTGACGGCGTGGACGCGCACCAGGACCGGCCCGCCCTTCGCGACATTGCCTTTGACGAGCGCCAGATGCTCGCCGACCTCGACCGTGGTCTCGTAGACGTAGAGATCGAAGTCACCGGCGCTCGTCGTCTCGACCGGCGTCTGCGCGACGCGCTTCACGATGCGATCGTTCTTGAGGCGATAGGCGATCAGATCCTCGATGGCGCCGATCTTTAGACCGTGAACCTTGGCGAAGCGGGCAAGATCGGCCATGCGCGCCATCGTGCCGTCTTCGTTCATCACTTCGCAGATGACGGCGGCCGGCGTGAGGCCTGCGAGCTTCGCGAGATCGATCGATGCTTCGGTGTGGCCGGCCCGGACGAGGACGCCGCCGTCGCGCGCGATGAGCGGGAAAACGTGGCCCGGCGAGACGATGTCGGCCGCGCCCTTCGACGGATCGATGGCGGTCGCGATCGTGCGCGCTCGATCGAATGCCGAGATGCCGGTCGAGATGCCTTCGCGCGCTTCGATCGATTGCGTGAAGGCCGTGCGGTTGCGCGAGCCGTTCGAGCGCACCATGAAATCGAGATTGAGATCCTTGGCGCGCGCCGCGGTCAATGCGAGGCAAATCAATCCGCGGCCATGCTTGGCCATGAAGTTGATGGCGTCAGGCGTCGCCATTTGTGCCGGGATGATGAGATCGCCTTCGTTTTCGCGATCCTCGGCGTCGACGAGAATGACCATGCGGCCGTTCTGCATCTCCTCGACGATCTCCTCGATCGGCGAGAGCGCGCTACCGCTATGAGTGGACTGCAAATTCGTCGAGCCCGTTGTCATGGGCGAAACTCCATCAGGCGCGCGACGTAGCGCGCGAACACATCGACTTCCAGATTGACCAGATCGCCGGGGGTTTTCGCGCCCCACGTCGTCACCGTCAAGCTGTGCGGAATGAGATTGACGCCAAAACGGGCTTCCGCAACCTCGTTGACGGTCAGCGAGGTGCCGTCCAACGCCACGGACCCCTTGGGGGCTATATAGCGGGAAAGATGCTCGGGCGCCTCCAAAAGAAAGCGTTTGCTTTCGCCGTCGCTGGTGATGGCGACGATCTTGGCGATGCCGTCGACGTGACCGGAGACGATGTGGCCGCCGAGCTCGTCGCCGGCCCGCAACGACCGTTCCAAATTGACGCGCCGGCCGGGTTGCCACTTATCGAGCGTGCTTTTGGCCAACGTCTCGTTCGAAACGTCGACGGTAAATTCGGCGCCATCGGGAAGCGGCTTGATGGCGGTCGCGGTCAGACATACGCCGTCGCAGCAGATCGAAAGCCCGGTTTCTTCGGGCTTCAGCCTATAGGCCGTTTTCAAAGTGAACCCGCCCGGCGATTTGGCGATCACCTCACCGACATCCGTAATCAACCCGGTAAACATCTGATCAGCGTCCTTCCTTGTCCGCTAGACTTTGTCTGCAAGGCGGTGAAGCCGCCACATCGTGTCGGTGCCAATTGCCCGCCGCTCGACTACCGTGGTGCCGAGGGGGCCGAGCCAACGCGCGGCTGCATTCTGCGCATCAACGTCGGCGGGCTTCCCTGCCATGTAAAGAATGATCTCGTCGGCGAGCGACGCCTTCGCGAAGGCACGCCAGATCGCGGGGCCGCCTTCGACGAGCAAACGCGTGATGCCGCGTGCGACGAGCGCTTCCATGATCGAAGGCAGCCAAAGGGTGTTGCCAACGACGCTGGATTCGATGATGTCCGTGCCGTTTGCAGCGATCGCGCTTTTCTTATCCGCATCGCCGCCGGGGCCTGTCACAAGCCAAACCGGAACTTTCGCGGCGCTTTGAAAGAGCTTGGCTTCGACCGGCAGATCGAGCGAGCGTGAAAGAACGATGCGCACCGGCGAGCGATCGAAGAGGCCCGGCAGCCGGCACGTCAATTCCGGGTCGTCGTCCCTAACCGTTGCGGCTCCGACAAGGATGGCGTCGAACTCGCTTCGCAGTACCATGGCGTGAGCGCGCGATCTTTCGCCCGTCACCCAGACCGGTTGAGTGCCGGAACCCCGGGCGATATCGCCATTTGCATCGAGTGCGAGCTTCAGCGAGACGAACGGCCGACGCTCGGTGATGCGAACGACGTGGCCGCGCGTGATCCACCGCGCTTTGGCTGCGCCGACTCCGCGAACGACTTCGATGCCGGCGTCCCGCAACCGGTCGAGACCGCGACCGGCGACGCGCGGATCGGGATCTTCGATGGCAACGACGGCACGCTTCAATCCTGCTGCAACAATGGCGTCGGCGCAGGGGCCTGTCTGGCCGTAGTGGGAGCACGGCTCGAGCGTGACGTAAATGGTTGCGCCCCGCGCCCTGTCGCCCGCCGTTGCAATCGCGGTCGTCTCTGCGTGCGGGCGGCCGCCGTTCGCGGTTCTTGCACGTGTGATCAGCTCGCCCGTCAGTTCATTCGCGATGACGGCGCCGACGGATGGGTTCGGCCAAGTTGCGCCAAGCCCGCGCTCGGCCATACGCAGCGCGACCGCCATCATCTCGTCGTCGAACGCAGAACCTCGGAAACTCGACATACCTGCTCAGTGCTTCTTCTGGATCGCGATCTCGTCGAGAGCCGGCGTTCCGAACCGTTCGGTCAGATCGAGCGGATCGTGGACATTGCTCGCGAGTTCACGGAGAACCGCGTGAAAATCCGCAGCGTCGCGAAAATCGCGATACACGGACGCGAAGCGCACATACGCGACAGGATCGAGTTCGCGCAAGGCCGCCATGACGAGCTCACCAATCTCGGCAGACGTAATTTCCGTTTCGCCCGAGCTTTCGAGCTGGCGCACGAGGCCGGAGACGAGCCGCTCGATCCGCTCCTGCTCGAACGGACGCTTGCGCATCGCGACCGAGATGGATTTCAAAAGCTTATCGCGGTCGAACAGGACCTTGCGGCCCGAACGCTTGAGGACGGTCAATTCGCGAAGCTGAACGCGCTCGAAAGTCGTGAAGCGGCCGCCGCAGTCGGCGCAGATACGCCTCCGGCGGATCGCCGCATTTTCATCCGACGGCCGGCTGTCTTTAACCTGGCTATCCTCGCTTCCGCAAAATGGACAGCGCATCCTTCAGCTCCTCATGGCAGCACATGAATCGTATAGCATGTGGCCGCGCGTTATCCCTTATGGAAGCGCGCTTGTGAACCGAATTCACATGGGTGAATTGGCTTGGGCACCCCGGCACGGGGAGGCTGCTACCGATTCCTGACGCGCTCCCGCTTTTCGAATTCCTCACGCGCCGCGTGGACCTCGTCGATATGAGCTTCGACCCACGAATCGAGCTTGCGTATCGTATCAGCAAGAGAACGCCCCAATTCCGTCAGCTCGTACTCAACGCGGGGGGGCACTTCCATATGATCGATCCGGTGAACAAGCCCATTGCTTTCAAGCGTCCGCAGCGTCTGCGTCAACATCTTCTGCGAAACGCCGCCTATCAACCGCATCAGGTCGCCGTTGCGCATGGGACCGCGCCGTAAAGCTGGCATGATGAGAAGCGTCCATTTGTCCGCGACGAGTTCAAGTAGCGCACGCGACGGACAGGCCTCCGCATAGATGTTTGCAGCGAGCGCGCCCTGCCTTTCTGCTTCTTCCTTGAGCCGCTTCAGGGGATTCGTGCCGAGCATTTGTCACCGTTAGTTACCAAAAGGTGCGTACTTTACCACCAGTTCCTATCTCGTATATCCGGCAGCGGGATATCGCAAGAGCGGAGAGAGGTTCATGCCCAACGTTGCCGTAGTTTACCACTCCGGGTACGGCCATACTGCCGTAGTCGCTCAGCACGTCGCGAAAGGCGCCGAGGCCGTGCCAGGCACCACAGCGCGAATCTACAAAGCGGACGACCTCGCGGCGCCGGATGCCGGACCTTGGGCCGAACTTTCTGCCGCGGACGCCATCGTCTTTGGAGCGCCCACCTATATGGGCACCGCTTCGGCCGGCATGAAGCAGTTCATGGACGCTTCATCGAAAGTTTGGGCAGTGCGGGGATGGAAGGATAAGATCGCTGCTGGTTTCACGAATTCGGCCAGCTGGTCGGGCGATAAACTTTCAACGCTTACGCAATTCTCAGTATTTGCCGCTCAACACGGGATGGTCTGGGTCGGCACGGGAATGATGCCGGGTTACAATACGAAATCCGGGTCACCAACCAGCATTAACAGACTCGGATCGTTTCTCGGTCTCATGACCCAGGCCAACGCGGACGAAGGTCCGGACGTTGCGCCACCCCAGCATGACAGGCAGACAGCGGAACACTTCGGGGCGCGTATTGCCGAAGCGGCCGCACGCTGGAAGAGCGCATGATTACTGGCTGAAATGACAGGGCCGCGCGGCTTAAGCCGCGCGGCCCTCAATTTATCTTACTCGCGCCGTCGACTTAGGCGTAGATCGGGAAGCGATGGCAGAGCGCCGTCGCCTTCGCCTTGACGGCGGCTTCGACCTCGGCGTTGCCCTCTTCGCCGTTCTTCGCCAGACCTTCGAGAACCTCGGTGATCAGGCGGCCGATTTCCTGGAACTCGGCGACGCCGAAACCGCGCGTCGTACCCGCGGGCGAACCCAAACGGATGCCCGACGTCACCATCGGCTTCTCGGGATCGAACGGGATGCCGTTCTTGTTGCAGGTGATGTGCGCGCGGCCGAGCGACTTCTCGGCCTTGTTGCCGGTGATCTTCTTCGGACGGAGATCGACGAGCACGACGTGCGTGTCGGTGCCGCCGGAGACGAGCGCGAAGCCGTTCTGGACGAGCACTTCGCCCAGGGCCTTGGCGTTATCCATCACGCTCTTGATGTAGACCTTGAAGTCGGGACGCAGCGCTTCACCGAAGGCAACAGCCTTCGCGGCGATGACGTGCATCAGCGGGCCGCCCTGGATGCCAGGGAAGATCGCCGAGTTGACCTTCTTCGCGATCTCTTCGTCGTTGGTCAGGATCATGCCGCCACGCGGTCCGCGCAGCGTCTTGTGCGTCGTCGTGGTGACGACGTGCGCATGCGGGAACGGGCTCGGGATGAGACCGGCGGCAACGAGACCGGCGAAGTGCGCCATGTCGACGAGGAAGTGCGCGCCGACTTCATCCGCGATAGCGCGGAAAGCAGCGAAATCGATCTTGCGCGGATAGGCGGAACCGCCAGCGATGATGATGCGCGGCTTGTGCTCGTGCGCAAGCTTCCGCACTTCCTCCAGGTCGATGAGGTGCGTATCCGGCTTCACCATGTAGTGGACGGCGTTGAACCACTTGCCCGACTGGTTGACGGTCGCGCCGTGGGTCAAGTGACCGCCAGCTGCGAGCGACAGGCCGAGGATGGTGTCGCCGGGCTTTGCGAGCGCATTGAACACGCCCTGGTTCGCCTGCGAGCCCGAGTTCGGCTGCACGTTGGCGAAGCCGCAGTTGAAGAGCTTCTTGGCGCGATCGATCGCGAGCTCTTCGGCGATGTCGACGTACTGGCAGCCGCCGTAATAGCGCTTGCCGGGGTAGCCTTCGGCATACTTGTTCGTGAGGACCGAACCTGCAGCATCGAGCACGGCCTGGGAGACGATGTTTTCCGAAGCGATCAGCTCGATTTCGTTCTGCTGACGCCCGAATTCCTTCTGGATCGCGCTGAAGACCTCAGGATCGGTCTCGGACAGGTGCGACTTGAAGAATCGGGAGGTCTGCGAAGTTGCTGCGGCCGGTGCAGTCGACATGGGCTTTCCTCTATTTTGGGAAATGTTTTGTAGCGCTGGCGGGTACTCTGGAGCAAGCCCGGCCGGACGCGGTTTCAACCATAGTACGGGCTCTCACGCCAGCGCTCAACACCCTCCGCACCCGCGTAATAAAGGCGCGGGTAGCGGGTTTTGCAGCGCACCTGAGGCGGTCGCGGCCGACTTACTCCGCCGCTTCCGCGAGGCTTTCCATCAGCGCCAAGGGGCACTGAGACCAGAGATCGGACAGTGCACCGACGAGATGCTCCATATCGGCGTCCGTGTGCTGAGGCGATGGCGTCAACCGCAGGCGTTCGGTGCCACGCGGAACCGTCGGATAGTTGATCGGTTGAACGTAGATACCGTAGCGGTCGAGCAGCACATCGGTCAGCGCCTTGCAGCGAACCGGATCGGCCACAAGAACGGGCACGATGTGGCTCGGCCCCGAGATGACGGGGAAGTCGGCGGCGACCAGACGGCGCTTCAGCGTACGCGCGCGCTCCTGGTGCATTTCGCGCTCGACATTGCTCGTCTTCAGATGCCGGATTGATGCGACCGCGCCAGCCGCGATTGCAGGCGCCAACGACGTCGTGAAGATGAAGCCCGGTGCATAGGAACGGATAGCATCGCAAAGCGTCCGCGACGCGGCGATGTAGCCGCCCATGACGCCAAAGCCTTTGGCGAGGGTGCCGTTGATGATATCGACGCGATGCATCACGCCTTCGCGCTCGGCGACACCACCGCCGCGCGGACCGTAGAGCCCGACCGCGTGAACCTCATCGAGATACGTGAGCGCGTTGTACTTTTCCGCCAGATCGCAGATCGCGGCGATGGGGGCGATATGGCCGTCCATCGAGTAAACGCTTTCAAAGGCGATGATCTTCGGCGTGTCGCGCGGCACTTTTTTCAGCCGCTCTTCGAGATCGGCGAGGTCGTTGTGGACGAAGATCTGCTTCGGTCCGCGGCCGTTGCGGATGCCGGCGATCATCGACGCGTGGTTCTTCTCGTCCGAAAAGATCACGCAGCCCGGAAAGAGGGTGGCGAGCGTCGAAAGGGCTGCTTCGTTGGCGACGAACGCCGAGGTGAACAGAAGTGCCATCTCCTTGCCGTGGAGGTCGGCAAGCTCGCGCTCCAACTCGACGTGATAGTGAGTCGTGCCGGCGATGTTGCGCGTGCCGCCTGAACCGGCGCCGACGAGATCAATCGCCTCGTGCATTGCGGCGAGCACCTTCGGATGCTGGCCCATGCCGAGATAGTCGTTGGAACACCAAACGGTTATCTGCTTTGCGTCTTCGCCTTTGACGACATCGGCTTTTGGAAACGCACCGCGGCGGCGCTTCACATCAGCGAAAACCCGATAACGCCCCTCGCGCTTTACGGTATCGAGGGCCTCTGAGAGCATCTGCTCGTAGTTCATCAGTCGGTTTCCGCTCCCATAAGCACGGCGTTCATTATTTTAGTTCGTTTATGAACCCAGGGACGCCAAAGGACCAGTGCCGTTTCGTCGCGCAGCGGATGAAAATTTGGTCAGGCTTGGCGAGTACCTTTCCTCTGGCCAGCCCCTTATTTAGGGAGCCAGCCGTCCCCGCAGCAAGCGCCATCCAGACCGGCGCATACCAGCTCTACGCTGCCATTGGGGAGTTAATAGGATGATGCGACCTCGCCGATTCCATCCTTCTGGTAAATGTCACGCCGAAATTGGACAACGCCGTCCTCGGTCGCCCAGGCGCTGATATAGACGAACAGCAACTGAACGGGCTTTTTGAGACGGACGTCCATCCGCTGGCCCTGCTCCTTGATCTGAGCGATGCGGTCGGCATTCCAGCCTTTCTGATCGGCCAGTAGCCAGGCGGCCAGATTCTCGATGTTGTGGACGCGGATGCAGCCAGAGCTTTCGGAGCGGAAGTTGCGGCCGAAAATCCGATCCGACGGCGTGTCGTGCATGTAGACGGAATGGGCGCTGTCAAAATTGATCTTCAGGAACCCGAGCGGGTTCTCCTTGCCCGGCTGCTGGCTGTACGTGTAGGTGCCGGGCGTCACCTTCTCCCAGTTGATGCTTTGCGGGTCGACCTTCTTGCCGCCGGCATAGGCGTCGATGCCGAACTTCAGCAGGACGTTCTGGCCCTTCTTCTGCATCTCGCGGCCGCGCGGGATCAGGTCTTCCGAGACGACCGTCGGGGGTAGCCGCCACATCGGGTTGAAATTCAAGTCCGTGATCGGCGTCCGGAGCAGAGGCGTCGGCCGTTCGGGCTTGCCGACGACGCCGGCGTAGCGGGCGACGATCGCACCGTTCTCCACCGCCTCGATCTGGGCCGCCGGAATATTGACGACGACGTATCGCTTCGACGTCGTCGGGATGGCCTCCTGCAGGCGCGTCAGGTTGATCTTCAATTGCTTCAGGCGCACATCCGCGGGGACATTCAGAGCAACGATCGTCCGCTTATCGGCGATGCCCGTCGGCGTCAGGCCGTTCGAGGCCTGGAACCGCTGCAGTGCCTTCTCGACGTCGTTGTCGAAGTAATTCGAAGTTGTATTGGGGCTCCGTAGATCGCCTGAGGCTGCGAGGCGGGCGCGCAGCAGCGCGACGTCGGGACGGGTCGTTCCGAATTGCATGAGGTCGTCGCGAAGCGTCTTCGGCGGCGGCTCGGGGATTTGGGGCCAGCCGCCCTTCCCTACAATCATCGTGTACTGGCGGACCGCCATTTTGGTCGCTTCGATGTTGGCCTTGGCGAGAGTCGCGTACCCCTTCGGCGGGTTCGCCTCCCATTCGCGGACGAAATCCGGATCGGCGCGATTGGTCGAATAGGAAGGGCCGTCATTGCCGGTCGGGCCGAAATTGAACCAGCCGAAGCTCTGGGCGAACGCGTCGCCGCCGAGCCCGCCGGCGGCCGATAATGCAATGAAACCAACGGTCAGGATGTTGGCCAGGCGTCGGCGCGAACGGCCAGCCGCTGCCCCAGACTTCTGTTTCCCGCGGTCCACCGCCGTCCCCCGACGCTTGCGATTGCGAATTTCGTTGGCGCTAGACTATCTGAGTTTCGAGTATTTGACATGTGGTAGCTGCGGGTCCGGGCAACTTGGACACGGACAAAACAAAAAAGGGACTTCTCTGCATTCCGCAAAGAAGTCCCCGTGCGCTGGTCCGGCGACCGCGCTTAGAGCAGGTTATTGGCGTCAGCCGTAACTAGAGCCGGTAGCGGATCTGATCCGACCAGAAACGCTCGAGGCGCACCAATGCCTTGTTCAGGCCCTTGACGTCCTCATTGGAGACTTCGCCGACGGTCTGCACCGAGCCCAGCTGGCGAAGATAGAGCTTGCTGACGATGTCCCGTGCTTCGAGGCCCTTGTCGGTCAGGCTCACTCGCACCGACCGGCGATCCGTATCGGACCGCTTGTAGTGGATGTAGCCCATATCGACGAGCTTCTTCAGATTGTAGGACACGTTCGACCCGAGGTAGTAACCCCTCGTCTTGAGCTCGCCAGCCGTCAGCTCGCTCTCGCCGATGTTGTAGAGGAGCAAGGCCTGCACGCTATTGAGCTCGGCTCCGCCGCGACGGTCAAACTCGTCCTTGATCACGTCGAGGAGGAGACGGTGAAGACGCTCGATCAATCGGAGCGCCTGAAGATACTCACCGCGAAACCCTTCTTCCTGGGCCGGCGCGCGGTGACGCGCCATATCGTACGCTAAACTCATAACCCTGCCTCACAAATGTTGACGCCACCCGGTTGGCCCGGGTTTTGACAAATTGATAACTCGGAGGCCTGAATTTCGGCTAAATAGATATAGTAAAAGAATAGTAGGGGGGTGTCTTTGGAATAAATTTTTAACCAATACTCAGGCGAAAATTCCAGATTGGTAAATTTCTCCCTTACGGAGCGGAGAGAATTCGAAGCAACGCGGCCAGTAAAACTTAAACGCGTGCTGCCTGCATTTCTGATCTCGTTGGCAATTCCAATTCACCATCTGGCAATGGCGCAAAATATTCATCGACTGCGTTTGCAATACTCGCATCGTAGCGTTTGGGTTTCCACGCCGGATCGCCATCCTTTTCAATAAGTAGCGCTCGAACCCCTTCGTGGAAGTCGTGGCCCTCCAGGCACCGCACCGCTAGGCGGTAATCTTCGATGAGGGTCTGCCGGATATCTAGCGACAGCGCCGACTGGATATGGCGGATCGTAATCTCCAGCGATAACGGCGAGCACTTGCCCAAATCCGCCAGCGTTTTCCGCGCCCACTCCGATCCTTTGGCCTCGGCGTTCATCAGCGACCGCAAGATGCCTTCGAGCGTCGGTTCGGAAAAATGTTCGAGAATATGCCCCCTGTCTTGCTGCAAATCGCCGGGCTGTTGAACTTCATGCAAACCATCGAGCATCGGATCGACCGGTTCGGCATCCTTCAATTTGTCGAGAATGCCCGAAAAATGCGCCGACGAAATGCAATGGGTAACGAGGCCGAGCCATTGCGCGTCGGCGCGGCCAATCGTGCGGCCGGTCAATCCCAAATAGATACCGATGGGCCACGGCAGCTTTGCCAGAACGCGGCCAACGCCGACATCCGGGAAAAGTCCGATCTTCGTTTCGGGCATTGCCCACTTGAAGCCTTCGCCGGCAATCCGATGGGTATTGTACGCGGTCAGGCCCACGCCCGAGCCCATGCACAGCCCGTTGACGAACGACGCGGTTGGCTTCGAAAAGCATTCGAGAAGCCAGTTCAGCGAATATTCGGTGCGGAGATAGGTCTTGGCCGTCTCGATATCGCGCTTCGCGGCGGCCGACAGGGCCCGAACATCGCCGCCGGCACAAAATGCTCGCGGATGGTTCGAGAGCAGCGCCACGATATAGACGTCGGGATTACGAGCAACGCGCGGGAGAGCGCTCGCCAACGTCCGGCACATCTCGTCATCGAGGGCGTTGAGAGCGTTCGGCCGGTCGAGCGTAAATGACTGCAACGCCCCGGACTGGGCCGCAACGATCTTCAACGGCTGCTCGGCGGTCGCCGTTCTGAGGTCAGTGTTGTGTTCGTTCACGGCCAGCTCTGTAAGTATCGTCCAGACGATTTCGCCAACGATTCGAATGACTGTTGCGATGCTATGGCGTGTTTCACCCGAACTCGCCATGTTTTGCGGCTATAAGCTGCACCTTACCTCTGCAAATCTGCGCGGCATCGTCGTCGCATCCAAAGCCGAGGTTCGGTAGCACCTTGGCCTGCAAGAGGAATTCTGCAACTATTAACCCTGTGCCGGATGGGCCTATTGCCGGCTTTTTAGAGCGCTCGCCAAGGATGTACAGACAGAAATGACGACGCCCGCGCACGCATACGGCAGCGCCCGCCGATCGAGCTTCCGGCTCATCATCACTGCGGCACTCGCGGCTTTGTCGTTGTTTGCCGCAGGCACGGCTCGTGATGCTCAGGCGAAGCAAAAGTCAGTCTCTCCGACAGCGGACGCGGCGACCGACGCCAAAGCTGATCCTGCGAAGGCGGCGCAGCCTGCTCCCAAGACGGATGCCAATTCGTCGCAAAGCGTCGGTGCCCCCGGAGAGCAGGCGAAGCCGGAGGCCAACTCGAAAGCTTCTGCGGAAGCTGCACCGAAGCCGCCTGCATGGTCAGAGGCCGAGATCGCCGATGCCAAGGCGCATTGCGCCATCGTGTTGAAGCGCATCCACGCCGTTGCCTTGCCGCATGAACCGATCAAGGAAGGCGCGTGCGGTGCGCCCGCCCCTATCGAACTCGTCAGCATCGGCGAGAAACCGCAGGTGGCGTTGTCGCCGCCGGCGATCGTGACGTGTGATCTCGCCGAAGCGCTCACCCAATGGTTCGAGAACGACGTGCAGCCGCTGGCGCGCAAGCATCTCAAATCGGAAATCGTCACGATCGAGACGATGAGCTCCTATTCGTGCCGCAACGCCTACGGCCGCAAAAAAACGAAGCTCAGCGAGCACGGCTTGGCGAATGCGCTCGATATCGGCGGCTTCAAAACCGCGACGACGAAGACCGCCGAGGTGCTGGACGACTGGGGCAAGCCGCAACGGGAAATTCTGGCTGAAGCGGAGGCGGAGAAGCGTGCAGCCGCCGAAGCAGCAGCCAAGACTGCGGGAACAGGCACTGCGGCCAATCCTGTGCAAGCCGCGCTGCCGCTGGCGGTGCCTTTGACGGCCGGGGTCGCCGCAGCCGAACTCGCACGCTCGACAATCATCGAAGGGGTGCCGGCGGCGGGCGCCAAACTTGTAGCCACGTCCGAAACTGCCGTTCCGAACAGATTGGGCGGTCCACTGGTGAAGCCCGCGAAAAAGGGGGCTCTCGCGCAAAAGGCGGCGCAGGTGGCGCTCGCTGCGAGCCCAGCTCCGGACGCAGAGGTGAAAGCCTTCCTTCACGAAGCGCACAAGGCCGCCTGCCGGATTTTTGGAACGACGCTCGGGCCGGAAGCGAACGCAGATCACCGCAACCACTTCCATGTCGACATGGCGGAGCGGAAGTTTACCAAAATCTGCGATTAGCCGCGAAAGCCGGAATGGATTAGCATCGTCATCGATGCCTTCGGCGGCATTCCTGCCCTGCATCGCGCGGCTTGCGCCGGAGCGCGGCTCGTGTCCAATGTCGGCCGAATTTCGGCTGAATTTCAGGGTGGCTCAGACGTCACCGCCTTCTGCCCAGGAACCTTTGCACATGTCTTCCCGCACGCGCCCGCCCGCCCGCAGCATCGCCAATGGCGGCGGTGGGAATCCGGAAATTCTTTCGGGCGGCTTTCCCGCAATTCGCATGCGCCGCAACCGCAAGACACCATGGTCGCGCCGGCTCGTCGCCGAAAACCAGCTGTCGCCGAGCGACTTGATCTGGCCGCTGTTCGTCGTCGATGGCACGGCCCAGCGCACGCCTGTCGCGTCAATGCCGGGCGTCGAACGGTTGAGCGTCGATCTCATCGTGGAGGCCGCGAAACAAGCGGTGGATCTCGGCATCCCCGCGATCGCGCTCTTTCCGTTCACCGATCCGAAGAAGCGCAGCGAGGACGCACTCGAAGCGTTCAATGCGGACAATCTCGTCTGCCGGGCTACGCGCGCGATCAAGGCCGCAAAACTCGATCTCGGCGTCATTCTCGACGTCGCGCTCGATCCCTACACGAGCCACGGGCATGACGGCTTGCTCATCGGCGACGAAATCGCAAACGACGAGACGAACGTGGCGCTCGTCAAGCAAGCGCTCGTGCAGGCGGAAGCCGGCGCCGACGTTCTCGCGCCCTCCGACATGATGGACGGACGCATCGGCGTCATTCGCAGCGCGCTCGAAACGGCAGGCTTCAAGAACACGCAGATCATGTCCTACGCGGCCAAGTACGCGAGCGCGTTCTACGGTCCATTCCGGGATGCCGTCGGCTCGTCGGGGCTTCTGAAGGGTGACAAGCGCACCTATCAGATGGACCCGGCGAACAGCGAGGAAGCCTTGCGCGAGGTCGCCATCGATCTCGAAGAAGGCGCGGACATGGTGATGGTGAAGCCGGGCATGCCGTATCTCGACATCGTGCGCCGCGTCTCGGACACTTTCGGTGTGCCGACGTTCGCCTATCAGGTATCGGGCGAGTACGCGATGCTCGCCGGAGCTTTTGAAAAAGGTTGGCTCGATCCGGACAAGACGGTGATCGAGAGCCTGCTTGCATTCAAGCGCGCAGGGGCTTCCGGCGTTCTCACGTATTTCGCACCGAAGGCTGCGAAGTTGCTCGCAGAATAGCGGCCTTCGTCATTCTCGAGCGGACGAGCGGCGCGAGGCCGATCGGGAATCCAGCGTTAGACTCGCCGAAGGCGCGATATTGCGTCTTCGACACTCTTGACGCTGGATCCCCGGACTTCGACGCGGCTTTGCCGCGCTCGTCCGAGGATGACGGTGGCGGCAAACTAGCGCCGCACGCGGCGGCGGAAATCCTGATCGACGGCGGCGTCGCCGTTATCCTGAAAGCCGGGCTCCGGCTGAGCCTGATCCGAGGCATCCGCCGGCGCTTCGGTGACGGTACGCGGAGTGCCTGCCGGCGGCTGTTCGGCGATCGTCCGGCTCGGTTTGTTGCATTCCGTCAGCCAGACGTCATACGTCGGATGCTCGAGGCCGTAGATGCCGGGGCTTTCCGCGAACATCCAGCCTGTGAAAATCCGCTTTTCCGAACCATCGAGCTGCGTTTCGTCGATCTCGACGAACGTCGTCGTCTTGGGTTCTTCGGTCGGCGGGCGAGAATAACAGGCGCGGGGCGTGATCTTCAAAGCGCCGAAAGACGACGTTTGGCCGATCGCCACCTCGAATTTCGAGATGTGGGCCGTCACCTTGTCGAGCGCGGAAAAGACGGCGACCTGATTTTCGATGCGATCGGCATTGGCGGCCATCGATCCGATAGCGACGCAAAGGATCGGCGCGGCGGCCAACGCGCGCACCGTCCGCGAGAATGAAATCACTCGGCCCCCCGAACGATGACGATTTCCGATTGCGATGCCGCCTGGCGTAACTCTGCCGCGCGTTGGTATTCTGGGGAACGATAACACGCGAGAGCCTTCTCGTAGCTTTCGAACTCGATCACGATGTGGCGCAGCTTCGCCGGCACTTCCGGGGCGACGAACTCTCCCCCACGAACCAAAAACTTAGCGCCGAACTTTTCGAACGCGATTTTGTCCTGAGCAAGATACGCGGCGTACCCTTCGGGGTCCGTAATTGTCACATGAAGGATCCAGTAGCCTTTTGGCATTCCGACGCCATCTCAAATCGCAAAGGCGGATGTCAGCTTAATTCGGCTTCCAGGCCTTGTAGTCGCTGGTCGACTTGGCGCGTTCGCCTTTACCCAAAATCGAGCCTTTTGGACGATATGCGCCGGGGGTGCCGGTCAGGTTCATCTGATGCGGCTTCTCCCAGGCGCGCCGCTGATAGCGCTCCTCGGTCGGCAGCGTATCGACGGTGTAATGGAGCCAGCCGTGCCACTCGGGGGGCACCTGGCTCGCTTCGGAGAGCTTCGGATAGATGACCCAGCGCGCCGGAACGCCAAGCGGGCCGACGCCGCTCTTCTGCACGAAATAGCGATTTCCGAACTGGTCCTGGCCGACGAGCTTGCCTTTGCGCCAGGTGAAGAATCTCGTGCCCCAGGTGTTGCCGCCCCACCAGCTGAAGATCTCGCTGAGTAAGCTCATGTCCTTAGGGTCCTTTTTCTCGCCGCCGCTGTCGTTGGACTTAGCTGCTCTGCGGTGCACATGTCCAGACTGTAGGGAGGCGATGCAGTGGCGCAACATCGAAGATGCGGAATCGCACTAAGCTCTTGGCCGTGGGCTGAGCAAAACGGCTCCATTCACCTTCGTCCACATGGCGGACGCGATTTTATCAAGGTGAAACATAAGGGTTTGCGCCGGATTTACGGCAACCCGCTGGAAGTTGCTAACACCACTAGATGTAGTGCTCTGTTGCCTCTGCCACCCCAATATATATCCCAGAATGCGTGACGTGGTGCTCGAATCGTCCTAGCTTTGTGACTGTGCGGCGAACGTGCGACGGTCCGAAGGGGGAATTGTGGATCGCGCTATCGCCGAGTTGAGATCAACCAGTTTCCAGTCGCGTTCAGAGTAGCGCACGAGCACCTCGTCGCCATCAAACACCTTTGTGGTCGGCAAAACGCCGGCAGATCGCGGTCATCGACCGTCGTCGCTGGTGCGGGGAAGTGTGCGCTCTGAACTCGGCAGTTTGTTTGCGTCGAAGCAAAAAAGAGAAGGTCTGCACGGTCATATGTCGGAAAAAATTTATGACGACCGCAAAACGAGACCTATCCCTCCTGAGGAAAGAGAGACTCTTGCCGAAGGCTGGCTGGAAAAATCGGGTGAACTCCATGGCGGCCAAGTCAACATTCTCAACGTCCTTAAAACCGCAGGAATTGAGCTAGTCGAATGGTCGTTCGAAAAAATGGGCAGCGATCAAGCTCGTGCATATCCCCAAGTGAAGACGGTGGCGGTACGTCCGGATCTCATGCGGCAAGTCAAAAGAGGCTCGCCGCAAGGTCTCATCAGTATAGCTCACGAATTTGGGCACTGTGTAATCAACGACGGGCCCAACGCTAAGCCATTGAAGTTCGGCGGCAACGCCAAGTTTGCGTGGATTAACGAAAGCGAAAGCGAAGAAAATCTGGCGTGGCAGCTAGCGCGCGCACTAATGATGCCTCGTACCTTCATATCCGATAGCGATAACGCACAGGCGATCGCATCGCGTTTTGAAGTGCCTCTCGATCAAGCCGTAATAAGGTTGGCCGAACTGCGCTTAGAGCGGAGGAAAGGCCTACAGACGAATGTCGAAATCTCAAACCCTCTTTTGCCTGAGTATGCCGAGAAAGCATGGCGCAAAGCGGCCATCGCAGAAGAGCTTGATCCGGAAAGATACCGCTTGAGCACTGGCGGCCATCTCATCGCAAAAGATGGGTTCAAATTGCAGAAACACAAACTTGGTTGGTTTCTCGATAACGGAAGGGTTTACGCAAATAGCGAGCTCGATCCGTTATGGTGGTGAGCGAGATACGATGAGACGACGTTAGTTCGACTTTCGCCTTAGAGTTCAAAAAAGAAGCATCATTCCATACGGCGTCCGGTCTTGTATCGCTTACGTACGCCCCGAAGACATCCGGGGGCACCTACATATGAAGATTACACGGCGTTTCACTGAAGCCGGAAACTCGCCTTATGCCTCGATCCCGTTCCGGCGTGCGACCTCCGAAATCAAGAATCCCGACGGCTCTATCGTTTTCAAGCTCGCAGGCTTCGACGTTCCCGAGCACTTCAGCCAAGTCGCAGCAGACATTCTGGCGCAGAAGTATTTCCGCAAGGCAGGCGTGGCGCGTCGCCTGCGCCGTTGCGAAGAGACGCAGGTTCCCTCGTGGCTCTGGCGCTCGGCTCCCGACGAAGCCGCGCTCGCCGAACTTCCCGAGAATGAGCGCTTCGGCGGCGAGACCGACGCGCGGCAGGTGTTCGACCGGCTCGCCGGCACATGGACCTACTGGGGCTGGAAGGGCGGCTACTTCACGTCCGAAAGCGATGCGCAGGCCTTCTTCGACGAGCTTCGCTACATGCTCGCGATGCAGATGGCAGCGCCGAACTCGCCGCAGTGGTTCAACACGGGCCTGCACTGGGCCTACGGAATCGACGGCCCCGGCCAGGGCCACATGTATGTCGATTATCAGACGGGCGAGCTTGTCCACTCGTCGTCCGCTTACGAGCATCCGCAGCCGCACGCCTGCTTCATCCAGTCCGTTGCCGACGACCTGGTCAACGAAGGCGGCATCATGGACCTCTGGGTCCGTGAGGCCCGTCTTTTCAAGTACGGCTCGGGCACGGGTTCGAACTTCTCTTCTCTCCGCGGCGCCAATGAAAAGCTGTCGGGCGGCGGGCGTTCGTCCGGCCTGATGAGCTTCCTGAAGATCGGCGACCGTGCTGCGGGCGCCATCAAGTCGGGCGGCACAACACGCCGCGCGGCCAAGATGGTCGTCGTCGATGTCGATCACCCGGATATCGAGGAATACATCTCCTGGAAGGTGCGCGAGGAGCAGAAGGTTGCGGCTCTCGTCACCGGCTCCAAGATCTGCCAGAAGCGGCTCAAAGCCGTCATGAAGGCTTGCGTCAATTGCGAAGCCGAGGGCGACGCCTGCTTCGAGCCGACGAAAAATCCGAAGCTCAAGATCGCGATCCGCGAAGCCAAGCGCGACGGCGTTCCGCAGAACTACATTCTCCGCGTCGTCCAGTTCGCCAAGCAGGGCTACAAGGACATCGAGTTCGACACCTACGACACCGACTGGGACAGCGAAGCCTATCTGACGGTTGCCGGCCAAAACTCGAACAACTCGGTTCGCGTCACCGACGAGTTCCTCAATGCCGTCGCCGACGACAAGGAGTGGAGCCTTCGCGCCCGCCTGAACGACAAGGTCACGAAAACCATCCGCGCCCAGGATCTTTGGGAGCAGATCGGTTTCGCGGCATGGGCTTCGGCCGATCCCGGCATCCAGTTTCATACGACAATCAACGACTGGCATACGTGCCCGCAGTCGGGCCCGATCCGCGCCTCGAATCCGTGCTCGGAATACATGTTCCTCGACGATACGGCGTGCAATCTCGCGTCGCTCAATCTCCTGCGCTTCCGCCGGGACGATAAATCGTTCGACATCGAAGCCTACGAGCACGGCTGCCGCCTCTGGACGATCGTGCTCGAGATCTCGGTGCTGATGGCGCAGTTCCCGTCGCGTCAGATCGCGGAACTTAGCTATCGTTATCGGACCCTCGGTCTCGGCTTTGCGAACATCGGCGGCTTGCTGATGTCGGCGGGCATCCCTTACGACTCGGCCGAGGGACGTGCGATCTGCGGCGCGATTTCCGCGATCATGACTGGTGTCGCCTACGCGACGAGCGCCGAAATGTCGGCGGAACTCGGACCGTTCCCGGGATACGGACCGAACGCGCAGGACATGCTGCGCGTGATGCGCAACCATCGCCGCGCGGCGCACGGTGAATCGGAGTTCTACGAGAAGCTGGCAACGGCGCCCGTTCCGCTGGACCACGCGTCGTTGACGGACGCACGCCTCGGGGAAGCTGCAAAGCGGGCCTGGGACAGCGCCCTCGAACTCGGCCAGGAGCACGGATATCGCAACGCGCAGGCCACCGTCGTCGCACCGACCGGCACGATCGGCCTCGTTATGGACTGCGATACGACCGGCATCGAACCCGACTTCGCGCTCGTCAAATTCAAGAAGCTCGCAGGCGGCGGCTACTTTAAGATCATCAACCAGTCGGTGCCGGAAGCGCTGCGCGCTCTCGGGTACCCTGAAAACCAGATCGCGGAGATCGAAGTCTACGCCGTTGGTCACGGGTCGCTTGCTCAAGCGCCTGCGATCAACACGCAGACGCTCAAGGCCCGCGGCTTCACGGATGACGCGCTCGCCAAGATCGAGAAGGGTCTCGGCACGGCGTTCGACATCAAGTTCGTGTTCAACCGCTGGACGCTCGGCGACGAGTTCATGACGGGCAAGCTCGGCATTCCCGCCGACAAGCTCAATGATCCGTCGTTCGATCTCTTCGCGCACCTCGGCTTCTCTAGGAAGGACGTCGATGCCGCGAACGAGCACGTCTGTGGAGCGATGACGCTCGAAGGTGCGCCGCATCTCAAAGCCGAGCATCTGCCGGTGTTCGATTGCGCCAATCCGTGCGGCAAGAAGGGCAAGCGCTACCTCTCCGTCGAGAGCCACATCCGCATGATGGCGGCGTCGCAGCCGTTCATCTCGGGCGCCATCTCGAAGACGATCAACATGCCGAACGATGCAACCGTCGAGGATTGCAAGCAATCCTACATGCTGTCGTGGAAGCTGGCGCTCAAGGCCAACGCGCTCTACCGCGATGGCTCGAAGCTCTCGCAGCCGTTGAACAGCCAGATCCTAGGCGACGATGTGGAGGATGCGGAAGAAGCCGCCGACGCGCTGATGACGCAGCCGATGGCGGCACGCACGGCAACCGTCACGGAAAAGATCGTCGAGAAAATCGTCGAGCGCGTCATCTACGTTGAGAAGGAAAAGGCGCAGGGCCGCGACAAGCTGCCGGGCCGGCGCAAGGGCTATACGCAAAAAGCGTCCGTCGGCGGGCATAAGGTCTATCTCCGGACCGGCGAATACGACGACGGCCGCGTCGGCGAGATCTTCATCGACATGCACAAGGAAGGCGCCGCTTTCCGCTCGCTGATGAACAACTTCGCCATCGCCATCTCGCTCGGCCTGCAGTACGGCGTGCCGCTGGAAGAATACGTGGAAGCATTCACCTTCACGCGCTTCGAGCCGGCTGGCCTCGTGCAGGGCAACGAGACGATCAAGAACGCGACGTCGATCCTCGACTACATCTTCCGCGAATTGGCTGTGTCGTATCTCGGCCGTCACGACCTCGCCCACGTCGATCCGCGCGAGATCGTCGGCGAGACGGGTCTCGGCTCGAGCGACGACACGACGGACGAGCAGCTGGCGTTCGATCTGCCGGAAAGCGTCACGAAGATGGTGTCGAAGGGCCTCGTGCGCGGCGCGCCTGTCGTTCGTCTCGCGAGCCGGACGACGACGAGCGTATCCGGGACCAAAGCATCATCGCTTGGCGCGGCGGCCGTTCAAAGCGAGAGCTACGACGTGACGTCGCGCTACGTCGAGCAGACGCTGACACACGGCGCCAATGCTCTCTCGGTTGCGAGCGAAGAGTTGCACGCGGTGGTTTCTTCGGCTCCGGTTCTGACGAAGTCGGAGATCTTCAAGCAGCGCGTCTCGGAAGCGAAATTGCGCGGTTATGAAGGCGTTTCGTGCAGCGAGTGCCACAACTTCACGATGGTGCGGAACGGTACCTGCCTGAAGTGCGACACGTGCGGGAGCACGAGCGGGTGTTCTTGAACGGTTTGACCTTTGATATTCGTCGCATGCGGGGCCGGCAATTGCCGGCCTCGTTAGTTTTTGGAGCAATTAAAATTGGATGAGCAAAGATATTGGCGGACGGACCTGACATCAAATTTGGTTGATGACTTGGATCATGCTGCCCTTCTCTCGTCTCTCATTCTAAACGATGCGAGAAAATTGAAGTGGTTCATCTTGGCCCTCCACTGCTCCACTCAATCGGCATATGTATGCAGCTTGCGCGGCGCTCACACTTCGCTCTTGCCTCTGCTCACGAAGGAAAGCCAAAAATATTATCGCGCAATTATAAAGGGAAAGTTGACCTCGGCGAAAACCTGCACCCTGAAGCTTGCTTCATTCTTGGATCTTTATGAACGGGTTGCCGACCCTGCAATTCTTCCTTCTCCGTCGACACTTCCTAAGAGCGCTCGGCACACTTTTGACATGCAAGTCCTCAACTCAACGCTTCGAAATACTTTTCAGCATTTTAGCGACGATAGTCTTTCTGTAGAAATCAGCGGCCTTCCACGAATTACCGAGAGCGCCTGCGAAATTATTGAGCATCTGGCCGTAAAATTTAGGACTATGGGATTTCGCATTTCGGATGCTCAGCGTGCCTCCCTTGAACAATGTCTCGGCATTGTTCGCTCAAACGCTGGCGCTTTGCCGGATCGCATTTCGTCATCCTCGAACGCGTGAGCGGAGCGATCGCGTTCGGGGATCCAGCGTGAGACTCGTCGAAGACGACCGAATTCCTTCAAGGCGCCTCGCAAGTGGCGCCTTGTTTGTTTTTGTGCCTTCGGCGATTCTTACGCTGGATCCCCGGCCTTCGACGCGCCTATGGCGCGCTCGGCCGAGGATGACGGTAGAGGGGCCATTTGGTGCGTGTCGTGAGGCCAGCGGTCTATATTCTTGCAAGCAAGAGGAACGGCACGCTCTACATCGGCGTGACAGGCGATCTCGCCGCACGTGTCTCGGTTCACCAACAGGATGTCGTCGATAGTTTCACGAAGCGCTATGGCGTGCACCTGCTCGTGCGCTACGAGGAATTCGACACGATGCTTGAAGCGATCGCACGCGAGAAGAAGCTAAAAAAGTACTCGCGAACCGCGAAGATTGCGCTGATCGAAGCCGAAAATCCCGATTGGCGAGATCGAACTCAAGAGATCATGGCATGGCGTGATTGATCATCGGCAGTCGAAGCGATGATCGCCGCCGCCGATGCGCCTCAAAACAAAAACCCGCCAAGGGCACTCTCCGAACGCGAAAACGGAAAGTGCCCTTGACGGCTGATAACGCTATCCCGCCCCCCGGCCGGAACGCGATCAGGGGTCAGTGCTTGTCCTTGTCTTTCTTCGGCTTGTGCGCGTGAGCCTTGTGGGCTTTGGGCTTCTTCGGCTGCGCTTGCGCGACCTTGTGCTTTTTCACGCGGTGCGCATGGGCGGGTTTTTTCTTCTTCTCGTCCTTGTCGGCCTTGACGAGGGTCGCAACCGAGCCCTTTGCGTGCAGCTTCGGCGCCGATGTTGCGGCTTGCGCAGACACGCTCGCCCCCAGAGCGAATGCTCCGAGCAAAATCAATTTCGCGATCTTCATTCTTGGTCTCTCCCCGAGAGGTGCTCACAGCCTAGTCCTTAGCTGCTCTGCCACGCTACGGAGCGGTTCCCGAAAAGAGAAAGAAGAAGAATTCAAATGCTCCGAAGGTAATTTTCTTTGGACGCCCGAGGTGACCGCGTTTTCGCCGGATGCAGGATTATAAGAGAAGCCGTTCATATAGCCTCTGCTTCTGCGGATAAGCTCGGGAAGCGTGTTGTGCTTCGACGCTCACTCCCCTCACTCTGCACTCACCCTCGCCGCGCAGTTGCCACTGTTTATGTTATATTATACAATACCGCTCATAAACCTGCTGTGAGGCACTGCGGCCGGTCGATCTCGAATGGGGGATTTTAGCTATGCGCGCATTCACGTTTCACCAATTGTCGAGAAGTATCTCGTTTGCATTTGCAGCATGCTTGGGGACATTGCTCATTTCGGCGATAGCGTCCGATATCGCAGCGGCCAATCCCGCAAAGCACGAAGCACCCGAGGTATTCAAATCCGATGCGCGGGAAGTCCGGCGCTGCGAATTCCGCTCAAAGCAGGAGATTTGCTACTGGATTAAAGTGGGCACTCCACCGGCGTTCCGGCGCTGATGAGTAAAGAACTTTTCCCGCCAGGAAATCAGGAAAAGGCGCTCCCCCATTTCCCCGGTCCATTGTCACTATACTGTAATGGAACGGGCGTTATTTCGCCCCGGAAATTCTAATTCGGGGGCGGAATAATCATGTCGGACGTGGCGTTGAACGGTGGATTGGCGGGGGCGGGCACACCAAGCAGCAAGCCCAATCTCGATCACGGTGCCAACACGATTACGGTTTTCATTTTCCTTGCGCTGCTGGCGGGCGGCCTCTTCTTCACCGCCTACAGCCTCTATGAGGACATCCAAGCCGCTCAGGTTCCGGTCACGACCTGGGTGCCGCTCTTGATGCTCGGCGTCGCGCTGCTGATCGCGCTCGGCTTCGAATTCGTCAACGGCTTCCACGATACGGCCAACGCGGTCGCGACCGTCATCTATACGCACTCGATGCCCGCCAACGTTGCCGTGCTCTGGTCCGGCTTCTTCAACTTCCTCGGCGTGCTGCTTTCGACGGGCGCCGTCGCCTTCGGCATCATCTCGCTGCTCCCCGTCGAGCTCATCCTGCAGGTCGGCTCCAGCGCCGGCTTCGCGATGGTCTTCGCGCTGTTGATCGCGGCCATCATCTGGAACCTCGGAACGTGGTGGCTTGGGCTGCCTTCGTCGTCATCGCATACGCTGATCGGCTCGATCATCGGCGTCGGCGTCGCCAACTCGCTGCTGCATGGCGGCAACGGCACTTCCGGCGTCGACTGGGGCAAAGCTCAGGAAATCGGCACCTCGCTGCTCGTATCTCCCTTGGTCGGCTTCTTCTTCGCGGCGTTACTGCTTCTCATCCTGAAGTTCGTTCTCCGCAATCCCGCGCTCTACAAGGAACCGGAAGGCAAACAGCCGCCGCCGTGGTGGATCCGCGGCCTGCTGATCCTGACCTGCACGGGCGTTTCGTTCGCACACGGCTCGAACGACGGACAGAAGGGCATGGGCCTCATCATGCTGATCCTCATCGGTACCGTTCCGATGGCCTACGCTCTCAACCGGACGCCGGCCCCGACGCAGATCGTCGAGTTCAAGGCGAACGCTGCGGCTGCCGCAACGGTGATCGAGAATCAGGCCTCGGGCTATAACGTGCTCGGCAACCCGCGCCCGGCAGTTGAAAGCTACATCTCAAGCCGCAAGATCAACGAAGGCACGTATCCGAGCCTTGCGGTCCTGGTGCGCGAGATCTCGCAGCAGGTCGACTCGTACGGCACGCTCGACAAGGTTCCTGCCTCCGCCGTTTCGAACGTTCGTAACGACATGTACTTGGCGTCGGAAGCCCTTCGCTTCCTGCTTAAGGACAAGGAAAACAACCTGAAGCCGGACGAAGTCAAAGCGATCAACAGCTTCAAGGGCTCGCTCGACAAGGCAACGCGCTTCATCCCTCTCTGGGTCAAGATCGCGGTTGCGATCGCTCTCGGCCTCGGCACGATGATCGGCTGGAAGCGCATCGTCGTGACGGTCGGCGAGAAGATCGGCAAGACGCATCTCACCTACGCCCAGGGCGCCTCCGCCGAAGTCGTCGCCATGGCAACGATCGGCGCGGCTGACGCCTACGGCTTGCCCGTCTCGACTACGCACGTGTTGTCGTCCGGCGTCGCCGGCACGATGGCCGCCAACGGTTCGGGACTGCAGTGGTCGACGGTTCGCAACCTGCTGATGGCCTGGGTGCTGACGCTGCCCGTCTCGGTCCTGCTCGCAGGCTCGCTCTACGCCATCTTCGCCAAGGTGTTCTAATCGCCATAGCGGCGAAGACACCGCTGATAATTGCAAAGGCGCGCGCCCTCGAGGCCCGCGCCTTTTTTCGTGGCTCTGCCGTCGGCGTGGGACCGCGCGAATAATTTTTGTGCTGACAGTTGACGCGCAGCAGCGTTTGGGGACGTTATTCAGCGTAGCGTTGCCGTTGGAGGTTCCCTTGCCGCCGGAAGTCGCCGCCCTCGCCTGGGCTTTGCTCTTCGTTATCGCCAGCGGCCTCGTTTTCCGGTTTTTTTCCTGGCTTGGCCGCCGCTCCCGAACCCAACGATCATCGAAGGCGGACGCGCTAACGAGCGCTGAAGAGACGGTTGCACCGAAAGCAGCTGCGACGCCGCTTCCCGTTGCCGCGACGGCTCCCACCCCTGCCCCTCCGGCCGCAAATGTGCCGAAGCCTGCAGCGGCCCGCGATTATGCCTCGCCGCAATCCTTCGCCGAGCCTACAACGACCAACGTCTCCCGAGCCGTTGCTGCTGCCTATAGGCAAATCGCCGAAACCGCAGAGGCGCCAAAGCCTTCAGTCCGCACGACGCTGAAGCCGAGCATCGGGGCGACCCTCGCTCCTACGTCACCTCCGACGGTGCTGCAAAAGCCGAGCATTGCGGCGACGCTGCCGCCGCAGCCAATTGCACCGCCACCGGAACCCGTCGCGCCGCTGCCTTCCAATCAGGTCGCTCTGCCGGACGTGCCGATGCCTCTGACGCCGTCCGAATTCCGCGAAGATCCGGCGCCGGAGCCTGAGGCGACGAGCTCTCCCCGCGTCGCGCGAACGACCGCGACGAAATCGATGACGCTTCGTGCACGACGGCTCGGCGAGGTCGCGCCGAGGCTCGATATCCGGCTGAAGGAGTCACGCAGCCGCAAGATCATCACGGTTGCGAAGGCCAGCCGAAAGCCAACCGAGACGGCGGTCCCGAAGGAAATGAAGGTGCTCGTGCCGCGAAGCACGCGGGAAAAAACGCCGGTCCGGCGCATCGTCAGCAAGGCCGATGCCGACAATATTCTCGCTTCGACGCAGGCTCAAACTCGGGTTGTAGGGGTGCCACAACGCCGCTTTCGCATTCTCTCGGCGACAGAGTTGTGAATATCGCGGCGCCTTATGCTGATTGAGAGGCGCTCATCGTCGGCTCGATCGTGCGATTCAGGACCGGTCTCTCGGAAACGCGATTCCCTCGGAACGCCCAAAGATGCCCGGTTTTTCGCCGTTTTTATCGCATTCGTGATAAGCCCGCCGGCACGGTCCACACCTTATCCTCATCGCTCCCCATTGTCCCTCGAACGATTCTCGTGAAGCTGGTTAGTGCCTCACGAATCAGGGCATTTTCGGCCCAGATCAATCTTGAGGAATGCGGAGTTAGAGATGGCACACCAGGTGCGGGCCCCCTTATCGGTCTACATGCTCGCCGATCATCTCGATGCCGCGCTGGCGGCCGGCGAGGACCTGATGGCGCGCGGGGGCGACTGGCGGGCGCTGGCGGAGACGCCTTCCGATCCGATCGACTTCATCGTGAGGCAGCGCGCGCTGGCGGAGGAGGTTCGTAGCCTCGAGCTCATGCTCCTCGCCCGCGTGTTGAAGGCCCGCACCCACGCAAGCTCGCTCGCCGAATGCGACGACCGTTTCCGCACCATTGCGAAGCTCTTCGTTTCCGGCACCGCAATTCTGCTCGATGCGGTCGAGGAAAGCGGCGATGCGCGGAGCACGGATTTCGACACCGCTGACGACATCGTTGCCTATGTCCGCAGCCGCGGCCTCATCGCACCCGACGCACCGGCCGTGCGCGTCGCTTCGGATTTGACGATCGATGACAATTTCCTTGTCGCGAAGCGCATCGCTCTCGGGCCGCTTCTCGACATGGCCGCCGCGTTCCTCGACGCTCTCGACGTTCAGTATGATCTTTTTGGCGGCGACGCGCCCACCACGACGAATAAGCGCGCCGCTGAGTTCGACGAGAGCGAGCGGGTACGGCTGAATTGAGCGAGCGGGCCGCGTTTTGCGGCCTAGCGCGAACCGGCGCTCGTTTCAAAGATCCGAACGCGGGCGACGACTGGACTACAGGCGCAAGGCTACCTTCAGTGTAGCCGCAGCTTCGGCGAGGCGGTCCTCATCCGAGCAACGCAGCACCAGATCGGATGCGGGACGACCGTCGCGAAGCAACGGATAGCTTCCCATCTGCACGTCGCGATAAAGCTGCTGGTGGGCGGAAAAAATGTCGGCGATCTCGCTTTCTGGGCGATTGACCGGAATGGTCACCGACAGAAGCCTAGCGCCGGTCTTCAGGTCCGGCGTCACCCTTTGCAGCATCGCTTCGGCAATCACTGGCACGCCGGCCATGACGAAGACATTGCCGATGCGAAAGCCCGGTGCACCTGAGACCGGGTTTTCGATCAAGTCGGCGCCGGACGGCACACGCGCCATGCGAAGCCGCGCGGGCGTCAGGCCCAGTCCCTTGGCCGCGTAGTAGTCGCTCAGAATTTTTTCGGCTCTCACGTCAACGCCGATCGGCACGCCGAAGGCTTTGGCGATGGTGTCCGCCGTGATGTCGTCGTGGGTCGGGCCGATGCCGCCGGTCGTGAAGAGATAATCGTAGCGGGTTCTTAGGGCATCGACGGCGGCGACGATCGCGTCCTCGTCGTCGGGCACGACGCGAACTTCGCGGAGCCTGATGCCGATATTGGTCAGATGCTCGGCCACCGCACCGATATTCCGATCCTTCGTTCGTCCGGAGAGGATTTCGTCGCCGATGACGAGCAGTGCTGCCGTCACGATCCGTTCTTCAGCCAAGGTCCCGCTCACCGATGTCTGCATTGCCGTCTCGTCTTAGCATCTGAAGTCGCGGCACGAAAACACTTGCTCGCTCGTCTTGTTGACCGATATGGCGTGGCAATGAAATTTGCACATCCCCTCGTTCCCGGCATTCTCGTTCAACGCTACAAGCGCTTCCTCGCGGACGTGACGACCGCGGACGGTGTCACGATCACGGCCAGCTGCCCCAACACGGGCTCAATGCTCGGACTCACGACGCCCGGTTCGCGGGTGTGGCTGTCCGAAAGCGACAGCCCGACGCGCAAATATCGCCATACCTGGGAAATGATCGAGGCCGATCTCGGCCAGGGGCCACATCTCGTCGGCATTAATTCCGGCCGTCCGAACGGCCTCGTGACGGAAGCCATTCAGCAGGGACTGATCCCGGAACTCGCCGGTTATGCCTCGCTGCGGCGCGAAGTGAAGTATGGCGTCAACAGCCGTATCGACGTTCTCTTGTCGGGCGGCAAGGGCCCTCACGATTGTTATGTCGAGGTGAAAAACGTCCACCTCATGCGCAACGCAGGAGAGGCCGAATTCCCCGACAGCAAAACCGAACGGGGCGCCAAGCACTTACGCGAGCTCGCCAGCATGGTCGAAGAGGGCCATCGCGCGGTCATGGTGTTTCTTGTGCAGCGCAGCGACGCCGAGAAATTCTCGGTCGCAGCCGACATCGACCCCGCTTATGCCGCAGCATTTCAAACGGCCGCAGCTTCCGGAGTCGAAATGCTCTGCTATAGGTGCCGCCTCAGCCCTTCGGAAATCACGGTCGAGAAGCGGCTCGAGATACAGATTTGACGTCAGAAAAGCCGGTCAACGGCTGAAACGAAAAAGAGAGAGGCTTCGTACTCTCCGACAAGACGGCGTTTAGGGCGCCGAAAAAGGAAACGAAACCAAGGTGACGAGCCATGTATTCACGGCGCGATTTTTCGAGGCTGGGCGTAGTCCTGGCCGGGGGCTTCGCTACGCTCAAGGCCGCTTCGGGGTTTGCCGCTGAAGGGACCGCCGAAAAGTTCGAGGTCACGAAATCCGATGCCGAGTGGAAGAAGGAGCTGACGCCGGAGCAGTTCGACGTTCTGCGCAAACAGGGAACGGAACGCGCCGGAAGTTCGCCTCTGGATCAGAACGATGCCGCCGGAACCTACTTTTGCGCAGGTTGCACTTTGGCGCTCTTTTCCTCGGACACGAAGTTTCACAGCGGCACGGGTTGGCCGAGCTTTTGGAAGCCGCTCGACAACGCCGTCGCGACCACGACCGACAACAGCTACTTCATGACGCGAACGGAAGTTCATTGCCGCCGCTGCGGCGGACATCTCGGTCACGTCTTCGACGACGGGCCGAAGCCGACCGGCCTCCGCTACTGCATGAATGGCGTCGCACTGAAATTCGAACCGAAGGCGGCTGGGTAAAACGCCGAGACCGAGGTCATCAACACGTTCCGAGGCCGGCGCGCATTCCCGCGGCGGCCTTTGCATTCTCCGTGTGCCGTGTATCCAGCCCTAAAGCTGAATTGGCGGGCGGTCGTCACCCCTCCCGACCCTGGCCAGACTCCGCCCTGGGCACTACCGGCGCAGTGCGTCTTAGCGCCTTCAAAATACGTCGTTATTTTCACAATACTGGGGTATCGCGCGGAGGCGCGGCTCGGCGGCGGGGCTCTCCTGAGCATAAAACCGCCTCGGAAGTAGGCCTCTTTCGGAAGATTGGCCTGATAGACTAGGTCACGGCGCCCACTGTGCGTTGTATGTCGCAGTATGGGCGCTTGAATATTCACGTCACACGCGATGGGGCAACGGATTCATCCGAACAGCGCGTTTCATGTCCGGGTGTTAGGACGAAAAGCCGATGTGTGCCGTGTTGTCACGGCGCCCGACGGGGTTCAAAGCGGAAAAGAGCGGCGATGACGCTACTGCGGTGGGTTTCTACGATTGTGTTGGTGGGCGCTATCGCCGGCGGCGTTTACTATACGACGCACCAGCCGGCGTCCGAGAGCGCGAGCGCCAGCCGGCGCGGTCCCGGCATGGGCGGGCCGGTGGCCGTCATTGCAAAAAATGCCGAGACGGCGGACGTGCCGGTCTATCTCGAAGGCGTCGGCTCGGTCAAAGCGCTTAACACGGCAACGGTGCGCGCCCAGGTCGACGGCCGTCTTCTCAGTGTCAATTTCAAGGAAGGCCAGGACGTCAAGAAGGGCGACGTGCTGGCGAAGATCGATCCCGTAACCTACCAGGCGCAGCTCGATCAGGCCGTTGCCAAGAAGGCCTTGGATGAAGCGCTGCTCGCCAACACCAAAAAGGATCTTGAGCGCTTCCAGAAGGTCGGCACGCTGGCCATCTCGCAACAGCAGATCGACACGCAGGTCGCACTTGTCGCGCAGCAGACGGCGCAGATCAAAGCCGATGCCGCCGCGATCGAAAACGCGACCGCGATCCTCGGCTATACGACGATCGTCTCGCCGTTCGATGGCCGAACGGGCATTCGGCTCGTCGATGAAGGCAACCTCGTTCATTCCGGAGACGCAGGCGGCATCGTCGTGATTACGCAGGTGCAGCCGATTTCGGTCATTTTCACGCTGCCGCAACAGCAGCTGCCGACGCTGACCAAATCGATCTCGGAAGGCACCCTCGTCGCTTCTGCGCTGACGACGGATAGCCAGAGCGAACTCGATACCGGCACGCTGAAGGTGATCGACAACCAGGTCGATCAGCAGACCGGCACGATCCGCCTCAAGGCCGATTTTCCGAACGACAAGCGGCAGCTTTGGCCGGGGCAGTTCGTCAACGTGCGGCTGCTCGTGGACACGCTCAAGAGCGTGATCGTCGCTCCGGCGGAAGCCGTGCAGCGTGGGCCGGATGGCACATACGTCTATGTCGTCGGCGCCAACAACACTGCCGAGATGCGCCAGGTTAAGATTTCGCGGCAGACTGAGAAGTACGCCGTCATCGCTGATGGGCTTGCGGCGGGTGAGAAGGTCGTCACGAGCGGTTTCGGCCGCCTCAAGGACGGCGCGACCGTCTCGGTCAGCGACGGCAATCCGCCCCAACCGAGCCCGCCCGCGCTGTCGAAGAAATCGGCCGACGGCAAGAACGCCAAGAAGGCCGCGAGCGCCGACGACGCGGCAACTGTTGGCGTACAAGCCGCGCAGGCGATGGCTCAGCCCGCAGCATCGGCCGCAGCACCGGACGCGGCTCTTGTGACGGGCTCGACGAACGAGGGCCCCAAGGTCGCCGGCAAACATCATCATTCAAATCGGGATAACGGCGCATCGCCATGAGCGTTTCCCGGCCCTTCATCGAGCGGCCGATCGCGACATTCCTTCTCGCGGTCGCGACCATTCTCGGCGGTATCCTCGGTTACCTCTCGTTGCCGGTATCGTCGCTGCCGCAGGTCGATTTTCCGACCGTCGAGGTGACGACCGAGCTTCCGGGGGCGAGCCCCGAGACGATGTCGACGCTCGTCACGGCGTCGCTCGAACGCCAGTTCGGGCAGATCCAATCGCTGGCGTCGATGTCCTCGACGAGTTCCTTCGGCCTCAGCCGCATCACGCTACAATTCAATCTCGACCGCGATATCGACGCGGCGGCACAGGACGTGCAGGCCGCGATCAACGCCGCCGGTTCGACGTTACCGCGAAACCTGCCCTATCCGCCGACCTATTCAAAGGTCAATCCCGCGGACACACCTATCGTCACGCTGGCGCTGACATCGGATACTCAATCACTCCGTTCGCTGTCGGACCTCGCCGATACGCTACTCGCTCAGCGTCTTGCGTCCGTGTCGGGTGTCGGCCACGTCGCCATCGAGGGTGGCATCAAGCCCGCCGTACGTGTCGAAGCCGACGTTTCGCGCCTCGCGAGCTACGGCCTCAGCATGGCCGATCTCAGCACCGCCATTGCCAGCGCCAACGTCGCCGGCCCCAAAGGTTCGCTCGACGGCGAGAAGCAATCGTACACGATCGCCGCCAACGACCAGATCGATCAGGCGCACGTCTACGAGGACGTTATCATCGCCTATCGCAACAGTGCACCGGTTCGCATCAAGGACGTGGCACGCGTCTCGGAGGGCCTGGAGAACACGCGCGTCGGCGGCTGGTACAATGGCAAGCCCGCCGTCATCGTCGACGTGCAAAGACAGCCCGGCGCCAATGTCCTCGATACCGTTGCGCGCATCAAGCAAGAGCTGCCGCGCGTCGAAAGCAGCATGCCGGCGGGCGTCAATCTGCAAGTCGTCAGTGATCGCACCGGCACGATCAAAGCCTCCGTCAACGACGTGCAGTTCACGCTGGTTCTGAGCGTCGGCCTCGTCATCATGGTGGTTCTGTTGTTCCTGCGCTCGATGCGGGCGACGATCATCGCGGGCGTCGCGTTGCCGGTATCTCTGATCGCCACGTTCGGCGTCATGTATTTCTGCGGCTTCAGTCTCGACAATCTCTCCTTGATGGCCTTGACCATCGGCACCGGCTTCGTCGTCGACGATGCGATCGTGATGATCGAGAACGTCGTGCGCCACATCGAAAAGGGCGAAAAGCCGATGAAAGCCGCACTCGACGGTGCGCGGGAAATCGGCTTCACGGTCATCTCGCTGACGCTGTCGCTGATCGCCGTCTTCATCCCGTTGCTGTTCATGACGGGTCTCGTCGGGCGCATGTTCCGCGAATTCGCGATGACGCTGACGATCGCCGTCGTCGTCTCGGCCGTCGTGTCGCTAACGCTGACGCCGATGATGTGCTCCAGGCTTCTGCGCAGCGGCGGGCATGACGAAAAGGCGGGCGTGATCGGCCGCTTCTTCGAGCGCGTGATCAGCGGCTACGGACGCTCTCTGGAATTCGTGTTCCGGCATCAAGGCGCAACGCTTCTCGTGGCGCTGCTGACCGTCGTCGTTACGGTTTGGCTTTATGTGATCATGCCGAAGGGCTTCCTCCCGGATCAGGATACCGGCGCCATCACGGCCGTGGTCGAAGGCGGCCCGCAAATTTCATTTGCCGAGATGACGCGCCTGCAAAAGGACATCGCGGCCATTGCGGCGGCTGACCCCGATGTTTCCGGCGTCGCCTCGATCGTCGGCATCGGACAGCTCAACGCCACGCAGAACGTCGGCAGCCTCAAGATCATGCTGAAGCCGCGCGACGAACGCACATCGAATGTCGTGCAGGTAATCGATCGGTTGAAGCATGCCGTCAGACCGACTGCCGGCGCGATCGTCTACTTCCAGCCCGTGCAGGACGTACAGATCTCGACGCAAGCGAGCCGCGCCCGCTACCAGTACACGCTCGCGAGCACCGACGTCGACGAGGTGTCCGAATGGGCGAAGAAGATGGCCGCCGCCCTTCATGAGTCGCGGGTATTTCGCAACGTCGCATCCGAAGAAGTCGACGGCGGCTTGATTGCGCGTGTCGACGTCGATCGCGTCACCGCCGGACGGCTCGGCGTCACCATGCAGGCCGTCAACGATGCACTGAGCAACGCTTTCGGCCAGCGTCAGGTCTCGACGATCTACGAACAGGCGAACCAGTATCGCGTCGTTCTCGAAGCGGCGCCTGAATATCGCAGCGACCCATCGCGACTGGACCGGCTCTACGTGCCTTCGAGCACGACAGGTACGCAGGTTCTGCTGACCTCCGTTGCTTCGGTAAAGTATGACACCGCTCCACTCGCGATCAGCCATCAGGATCAGTTTCCGGCCATCACGATCAGCTTCAACCTCGCGCCCAATGCGTCGCTTAGCGATGCGCTTGCGGCGATTGACACTGCTAAGAAGTCCATCGACCTGCCCGCGTCGGTGACGGGCACGTTCTACGGCGATGCGGCTGAATTCTCGAAGTCGCTCGAGAACCAGCCCTGGCTGATCCTCGCCGCCATTGTCACGATCTACATCGTGCTTGGCGTTCTTTACGAAAGCCTCATCCATCCATTCACGATTTTGACGACGCTGCCGTCGGCCGGCATCGGCGCGGCCTTGGCGCTCGAACTCACTGGCAACGATCTCTCGTTCGTCGCGCTCATCGGCATCATTCTGCTCATGGGCATCGTGAAGAAAAACGCAATCATGATGATCGACTTTGCGCTCGAAGCGGAGCGCGAGCGCGGACTGTCGCCAAGGGATTCGATCAAGGAGGCGGCGCTGCTTCGCTTCCGGCCGATCATGATGACCACGCTCGCGGCGCTTTTCGGCGCACTGCCACTGGCGCTCGAGAGCGGCACGGGTTCGGAGCTCAGAAACCCGCTCGGCATCACGATCGTCGGCGGTCTCTTGTTGAGCCAGCTGCTGACGCTTTACACGACGCCGGTCATTTATCTCACGATGGAACGCCTTCGCGCCCGCCTCAGTGGACGCCGGGTCGACACGGGCGAAGGGCCCGCCGCGGAGCCCGCAACGGCCGGATTGACGGGGAGACCAGATAGCCTTTCGGAGGCCGCGGAGTAGGCGATGAACGTCTCACGCATCTTCATCGAGAGGCCTATCGGAACCGCGCTGCTCGCTGTCGGCCTGTTCCTCGCGGGCGCCGTCGCGTACGGCCTGCTTCCCGTTGCCAGCATGCCGGCGATCGACTTCCCGACCGTGCGCATCATGGCGACGCGCCCCGGCGCTGATCCGGCCACCATGGCGTCGAGCGTCGCCTCGCCGCTCGAACGGCGGCTTGGCGAGATCGCCGGCGTCACCGAGATGACCTCGATGAACTCGCTCGGGTCGACGACGATCGCGATGCAGTTCGATCTCAATCGCAATATCGACGGTGCCGGACGCGACGTGCAAGCGGCCCTGAACGCCGCGACTGCGGATCTTCCGGGCGACCTGCCGCAGGTTCCGACATTCCGCAAAGCCAATCCATCCGCATCGCCCATTCTCATTCTGGCGCTGACGTCGAAGACGATGACGACCAGCGACATCTACGACACCGCCGACACGGTTATCGGACAGCGCATTTCGCAGGTCCAGGGCGTGGCGGACGTGACGGTGAGCGGCGCCGACCAGCCGGCGACGCGCATCCAGGTCGATCCCACGCTCGTCGCTTCGATGGGCGTCAGCTTCGAAGACGTGAAGAACGCCGTTTCCAACGCCAACGATCTCGCGCCGATCGGCTCGGTGGACGGCGCGACGCAGACGATCATTCTGCAATCCAACACGCAAATGACCGAGCCCGACGAATACAAAGACATCGTCGTGAAGAACCTGCCGAACGGCGATATCGTCAAGGTCGGCGACGTTGCGAAGGTCATCAAGGCGACGCGGAATGCGCGTTCGTCGGCGCGTTTCGGCCACGATCCGGCGGTTCTGCTGATCATCACGAAGACGCCCGAGGCGAACGTCATCGATACGGTCGACCGCGTGAAGGCGCTGCTGCCGCAGCTCAAGGAATGGATCCCGGCGGGGATCGACATATCGATCCTGACCGACCGGACGGCGACGATCCGCGCATCGGTGCACGACATGCAGTTCACGCTCGGCTTGACGATCCTGCTCGTCATGTCCGTCGTGTTCGTTTTCCTCAGGCGTTCGACACCGACGATCGCAGCCGGAATTACGGTTCCGCTGTCGCTCGCCGGCACATGCGCCGCGATGTGGGCGGCCGGGTTCTCAGTCAACAATCTGACGCTGATGGCGCTTGCCGTCGCCGTCGGCTTCGTCGTCGACGACGCGATCGTCATGATCGAGAACGTCTACCGCAACATGGAAAAGGGCATGAAGCCCTACGCGGCGGCGCTCGCGGGATCGCAACAGATCGGGTTCACCGTCATCTCCATATCGGTATCGCTGATCGCGGCGTTCATTCCGGTGCTGTTCATGACCGGCATCGTCGGCCGGCTGCTGCACGAGTTTGCGCTCACGCTGACGTTCGCGATCGTGATCTCCGCGATCGTCTCGCTGACGGTGACGCCGATGATCTGTGCGCACTTCATCAAGGCCGGCGCGGACGAGCACAGGAACCTCGCCGACCGGATTTTCGAAGGCGCGCTGGCGCTCGTCGTCAGGGCCTATGCTTTCACACTCAGAATTGCACTGCGCAATCAGCTCGTCATGCTCGCGATTTTCGTCGCGACGATCGTGTTGACAATCCATTTCTACAGCGTGCTGCCGAAGGGCTATCTGCCGGATGACGATACGGGCCTGATCATCGCCGCGACGGAAGCCAACACCGACGTCTCATTCGCCGAGATGAGCAGGCTGCAGAGGCAATCGCTCAATATCATCCTCGCCGATCCGGCGGTCGACAACGTCGGTTCCTCTATCGGCGCAGGGGGCCCCAATCCGACACAGAACCAAGGCCGCATGTTCATCAGCCTGAAGCCGATCGAAGACCGCGGCGGCGTTTCGACGGCGGTTGTGATCGACCGGCTGCGCGCGCCGCTCGGTAAGGTTGTCGGACTCGCGACGCGGCTGATGCCGTCACGGGACATTCGTGCCGGTGCGCGCGCGGGCAAGGCGGACTATCAATATACGCTGTGGTCGCTCAACGCCGACGATCTCTACGCGTCGATACCGAAGGTCATCGAGGCAGTCCGGGCGGTGCCGGGGCTCGCTGACGTCACGTCCGACCGTGAGGCAGGCGGCCTGCAGCTCAACGTCAACATCAATCGCGATGTCGCGTCGCGGCTGAACGTGGCGATTGCCGACATCGATAATGCTCTCTCCAACGCCTTTGCGCAGACGCAGTTCTCGACGATTTACGGCGACCGTAACCAATACAAAGTCATTCTTGAAATCGATCCGAAGCTGCAGGGCCACCCCAAGGATCTTTCGCGCCTTTATGTGCCGACCATCGACCGTACGCAGCAGATTCCGCTGTCGAGCGTCGTTTCAACGAGCGAGAGCATTGCGCCGCTGGTGGTCAACCATCAGGGTCCCTTCCCCGCCGTGACGATCAACTACAATCTGCGGCCGGGTGTCAGCCTGGATACGAGCCTTAAAGGCATCGATGAGGCTCTCCAGCGCCTGCATCTGCCTGAGACAATCCACGGCGAACCCGCAGGCGACGCCAAGGCCTTCATCGAACAGGCGCGAATGCAGACGCTGCTGATACTGGCGGCTCTCGTCGCAATTTACATCGTGCTCGGCATTCTCTACGAAAGCCTTGCGCATCCCCTGACGATCATCTCGACTCTCCCATCTGCGGGTCTCGGTGCACTGCTCGCGTTGCAGATGGCAAGCATGGACCTCTCAGTCATTGCACTGATCGGCGTCATCCTGCTGATCGGCATCGTCAAGAAAAACGGGATCATGCTCGTCGATTTCGCGCTCCACGCGGAACGCGAGAACGGACTCTCGCCGCATGACGCGATCTACGACGCCTGTCTGCAGCGCTTCCGCCCCATCCTGATGACAACGCTCGCGGCTCTGCTCGGCGCCATTCCGCTCGCCGTCGCGATCGGTCCGGGGTCGGAATTGCGCCGTCCGCTCGGCATCACAATCATCGGCGGACTCGTCGTCTCGCAGGTGCTGACGCTCTATACGACGCCGGTGATTTACCTGTTGCTCGAGAAGCTCAAGGCAAGGTTCTCGCGGGACGGCGATAAGAGCTCGTCGCCGATCTCTACAGCCGAACGCGCCTAATCGAGAGTTCGAAATCTCCTGCAGGGTCTCTGGAAGAGCGTCGTCCCTCAGCAATTTTTCCCGGCATTTCATTGATGAATACGGAAAGGCGCCGAGCGGCCACTAGCTCCACATTTCAAGCTACCTTGGCACTGCTTGAGTTGCGGCTTAACCTTGTGAACCGTATGCTGCTCACGTTGCAGTACCCGCCACGGTCTTAACCGCGATTCACCTATAATTTCTAAATTCTGGCTTAGAAACGTAATTACCAAGATTTTTTACTAGATGAGTAAAGATTGCCGTGTTCAATTCCGATACCCGAGCGCAATATCTACGACCAAAATGACGATGATGAAATCAGGGGTAAGCATCACAACGCACGCACATTTTTGTGCCGAAGGCGATCCGATGCTTAGCGTCGAGACGATAATTGACGACTCCGGCCTGCACGAATTGATTGCGCAGTGGGATTCGCTCCATGAGCGCATCTCGCCTCGCCTGCCGTTTACGACGCATTTATGGGCTTCGATTTGGTGGCAGAATTACCGACGCAACAATGTAAAGGCGAAAGACTTCCCCCGCCTTTTCTTATTGCGCAGCGAAAGTGGCGAGCTTGTCGCTGTTGCCCCAATGGTTGTGACTCAACGCCCGGGGTATGGGCCGCTCAGCGCAAAGGAGCTTCAGTTTTTTGGCGCGGACTCGAACGTCACAGAACTTCGCGGGCCCCTCTGTCTGCCTGAGCACACTCCAGCGGTCGTTCGCTCGATCTCTACATTTTTGGACAACGCGGATGGCGCCGACTGGGTGCAGTGGCGCGGGCTCAGATTGCAACATGCATCGACGACATTGCCCGCGGAAATACGTCAAACGCCCCACCTAGACACGACAGTTCATATTCTTCATCTGCCATCGAGCTGGGAGCAACTCAGAGCGAACTTATCCAGGAATATGAAGCAGGCCATTAGAAAGTGCTACAATTCGCTTGCGAGCGAAAAAATTACGTTCCAGCTCCGCATAATTGACAAGCCGGGAGACGTCCCAGCAGCGCTTGATCGACTTTTTGCTCTTCATGCCGCTCGTGCCAGCGTGGCCGCTTCAATCAAACATCCCGATGTCTTTGCTTCGCCTGTCAGCCGTTCCTTCATGCTTCAGTACTGCACCGAACTCGCTCGACGCGGAGCGCTGCGAATTTTTCAGCTCGTCATAAACGACGAGATCGTGGCGACCAGAATCGGCTTCAAATTCGGGGACGAATTATATCTCTATTACTCTGGTTACGATCCCCGCTGGGGCCGCTACAGCGTGATGACGACGGTCGTCGTGGAAGCCATTAAGTGGGCGATCGATAACAAATTTCGGATCGTGAATCTTTCTACCGGAGCTGATATTTCGAAAGCTCGGTGGGAGCCAGACGTCATCTCCTATTTCGGCGGATTTTCGGTTCGTAAAGGCTATAGGAGCCGAGCTTTGTTCGATATGGTCTCCCGCTTCCGGGAGCGATCGCTCCGGGCGATCGTTGCGGCCGTTCTGGTCGCTCCCCAGCTCCCGGACAAGCTGGGATTATTATTTGTTGCATAATCGTTGAATCCCCGTGCACGCGCTGGAGCGTGCCCGTGGATCGATGAACTATCGGGCGCGTGCTTCCCGCCGACGCTGCATCATGTCCTTGCGCATACTTGCGCGGCTCTGCTCCGGCGCAGCAGATGCCGCATCTCGTTCGCGGTTTGCGAGCGACGCGGCCAGGCTTCGCAAAGTGGGGAACTGAAACAGGCGCACCAGCGATACTTTCGTACCCATCCGCGTGCGGATCTTCTCAACCACGCTGACCATCGTCAAGGAACTGGCGCCAAGGTCAAAGAAGTTGTCATCGAGACCGACCTCGACCAGCCCCAGAACGTCCTGGAAGATGCTCGCGAGTTCGCGTTCCACGTCTGTTGCCGGTGCGACAAAGACAGTCGCCGTCTCGTGACGCGCGCGATCGGGCGCCGGCAGAGCTTGCCGGTCGAGTTTGCCATTAGGAGTTAAAGGCAGCGCGTCGAGCATGACAAAGGCCGAGGGCAGCATGTACTCCGGCAGTGTTTTTCGCAGATGTTGACGCAAAGCCGACGCGAGCGACTCTTCCCCAGCCCCACGGAGCACAGGGTGATTGGCATACTGGGACCAATCGGGCGCAGCGCTATCGACCGGCGCGACAATCCCAATGGCGCCCGTATCATTCGCGCGTGTCGCCCCGGGCACGCGAGGACGATAGACGACATCGAAGAACCCTCGTCCGGCGGCTGACCACTCGATGGCCACATCGCCTTTTTCAGCGAGCGATCTCACGTCTTCTGGGTCGATCCCCTCGGGTTGCCGAAGGCCATTGGTGGAGCGACCGGCCAGAGGACCGAGTTTCTCCGAAGGTGCCAACGCGTCGAGCTCGTCAAGCGCCGCAACCGCCGATGCCACGCGGGCATTGGGAATTCCGGTCACGCGGATGGGCGATTGTGCAGATCGCAAGATGTCGCCCAACGCCTCGAGCGTGCATGGTTGCGGTGCCGGCTTGGTCGTCGTCGCGGGGGATGCAAGCGTGATCCCGCCTTGCTTACGGATGACGACGTCGTAGCGGAAGCGCGTCATCTCGCTCGGTGCGCGTCCGGTCTTCAGTTCCACTTCGACACTTTCGACCGAGGGAATGAACCTCGGCATCGTCAGGAACAGCTCGGGGTCCAGCACCAATTCCGCCTCGTCATCGTGCCGCTTGCGCAGACGCGTACGAAGCTCATCCACCTGCGTCTCGGGCGAGGCCTTGAGCAATTCAATTTCTGCCAACATGACCTCAAGAAGGGCCCGGCTACGCACATCGCCGACGAAGATCGCGCCGCCTGGCGCCAGCTTGTCGAGGCACTGCTTCAGAACATCAACAAAGTAATCGACGTTCGGGAAGTACTGCGCGACGGAATTTATGACGATCGTATCGAACGGTCCGCCGTCCAAAGACGCCAACGTATTCGCGGCCATCTGATCGAGAACGACGTTGCCCAGGCCTTGGCGATCGGCTTCGGCCCTTACGCGAGCAAGTGCCGCCTCGGACAGGTCGATTCCGTGGTAGCGTTCGCAGTTCGGCGCAACGCGCAAAAGGATCATGCCCGTTCCGCAACCGATCTCGAGGATGCGTTGCGGCCGAAGATCCTGGACCCGCTCAACCGTCCGCTCGATCCAATCCTGCATCTGCTCTTCGGGGATCTGTTCGCCAGTGTAACTGCTTCTCCAACCGACCGTTTCAGATACCGCCTCACCGGCGCCACGATATGTCTCGTCCCAGATTGTTTCCCAATGCGCCGTGCTCGGAGCTGATGACGCCCCGCTGCCATTGGCTCCCGGTACGACATAGGCGATGAGGCGTTGCTCGCTGCTGCCTTCGTCGGAACGCGGGACGACTGCGCTCTGCTTCACCGAGGGATGCCGGCTCAGCGCGGATTCGATCTCACCGGGCTCAATCCGGTGACCACGAATTTTGACTTGATGATCGAGCCGGCCGAGGTACTCGATCGTACCATCGTGAAGCCAACGCCCGAGATCGCCCGTGCGGTAGAGACGCTCATCGTCCCGGCCAAACGGATTGGGGACGAACCGTTCTTGGGTCAGCTCCGGTCGTCCGAGATAGCCGCGCGCAACGCCTGCGCCACCGATGACGATCTCACCGGGAACTCCAATAGGCTGTGGGCGGAGGGCTTGATCGACCACATAGACACGGGTGTTCGCGATCGGCCCGCCAATGGTGATAGGATCGCCGGCACCGCCGACCTTGGCTGTCGTCGACCAGATGCAGGTTTCGGTTGGGCCGTACATATTGTTGATCGGCCCCTGGTATCTGGAGCGCAATCGCTCGACCAGCGCACGCGGGAGCGCCTCTCCGCCCAGCAGCAGCATGCGCAAGCTGCCCAGCGCAGCAAGTGAGGCATCGTCGGACGCCAGAATGCTCGCAAGGGATGGCGTGGCCTGCAGGTGGGTCACGCCATGGCGGGCAATTTGCGAGGGAATATCCTGGTGCAGCTCATCGGCGCCGGGATTGGACAGACGGCGCAATTCATCCAGGTGCGGAAGATTAGCCATCACCTCATCGGTCGAGATGCCGAAATCGATCAGGCAGGCAATTTCGTCGACGCCGTACGCCTTCAGTTTCTCGACCTTGGCAACACACGACGCCGGAGTTCCGAACAAGCCCGCGGTTTCGAAGTAGCGTGCGAAGGCGTGCTCCATGATGGCGTCGAGTTCTTCGGGCTGAAGATCCGCCAACGCCATACGAGGGTCGGAAGCGTCGCGGTCATCGCGCTTGGCGAAGGGAGTCAACTCCCACCGCATTTTCGCAACCAAGTCCGTGGACGTCTTGAGGTATTCAATGAAGGGGCCGCGAACCTTGCGTCGAACCTCTTCTTCATTTGCGCCCACGAACGTGTGCAGCATCAGTGTTACCGTCCCCGCACCGGGGTGGCCCGCTTCGGTCCAAGCCTTGCGATAAACAGCGACGTTCTCGACGAACTGCTCGGGCTTCATCACCAGGAGGTTCGTCAGGATGTTGGCGCCGAGCCGCCCTGCGAGCGCAAACGTATCGGGGTGCGAACTCGCGGTTACCCACAATTTCGGTTCTTTCTGCACCGGCGGCGGGAAGGTCTTCACCTCAACGGTCTGCCCATCGCCATCGATCGTCTCGATGGCTTCGCCGCGCCACAGCGCTTTGACCGTTTCGATGCCGCGGGCAAAAAGTTCGCGCCGGTTTTTGTAGTTTTGAGGCTGCAGAGCGAAATCACGCACGTGCCAGCCAGAGGCGAAGCTCAGACCAACGCGGCCATTGGAGAGATTGTCCACCACTGACCACTCTTCGGCGATACGGAGCGGACTGTGCAAGGGAAGAACGACGCTACCAGCGCGGATGGCGATGCGTCGAGTGACAGCGGCAACCGCTGCGCCGGTCACCGCAGGGTTTGGGTACAAACCGCCAAACGGATGGAAGTGACGTTCCGGTGTCCAGATCGCGGAAAAGCCATTCTCGTCAGCAAATTTTGCGCCTTCAAGCAACAGACGGTATCTGCCGCTGGCGTTGCCGGCGGCCTCATTGGAGTCGGCTGCAAAATAGAACAGGCTAAAATCGATGGGCGTGGCGCTTCCTCGTTGGGCGGCCGCGCGTCCGTCGCGCTCAGCTTCTTTCTGGATCACCACCGTAAATCCGCGCGCCAACGTCCAAAACAGCTCGAGCACCGAAATGTCGAAGGCGATGCTGGTTGTCGCGAGCCACACGCCGGGCGCCGTTCCGAGCGCCTGGTCCATCGCGGTGAAGAAGCTTGTTACATTGCGGTGCTCCAACATCACGCCTTTGGGGCGTCCCGTGGAGCCAGACGTAAATATGACATACGCGAGGTTCTTACCGGTCACCGCAATCTGTGGCCGCGCGACATCTCCATGCTCGCCGGCTGACTCAGCGCAGATGAGATTTAATCCAGCGGGCAATTTGCTGCGCAGGTCCGATGTCGTAACGACGATCCGCGCTTTGGTGTCTTCGAGAATAATCGCGAGACGGTCGGCGGGATAAGACGGGTCCATCGGCACATAGGCCGCGCCGGCTTTCAAAATACCGAGAAGGCCGACCATCATCTCGATGGAGCGCTCGATAAAAATGCCGACCATCTGATCCGGCGCCACACCTTGGGCGAGGATCTCGTGCGCCACTTGATTGGCGCGTTTGTCCAACTCGCGGTAAGTGATTGACCTGTCGCCATCAACGAGTGCTACCGCGTCCGGCGTACGATCGGCCTGCGCCTCGAAGGCTTCATGAACGCAGTCCGGGCCGGGCAACGGCTTGTCCGTAGCGTTCCACGTCTCCAGTACTAACCGGGCATCTTGCGATGGGAGCCGTGGCAGATCGCCAATCTTCGCATCTGGATTGTCGGCGATCGCTCCCAGCAGCCCGTGCAGCAGGTCGCCGATCCTCTCGGCCGCTGATCGTGAAAAGCAACTGGTATCGTATGACAACTTGAACGTTATCTGAGGCCCGTCGTAGGCCATCACGTTGAATGGAAAGTTCGTCTGGTCGTGGAGCTTGAAGTGGCGGTTTTTCCACTCTGGTCCAAACGCCTTGAAGCGCGCGTCGTTGGTCTCTCCGTTGAAGACGATAATGGTGTCAAAGAGAGTCTGCGTGCGCGGCAATTCGCTGTGGCGAAGCACATCCGGCAAAGGTGAATGCTCGAAAGCGCGCGTATCGACCTGATTGCGTCGCAATTGCTGGCAGAGTTCGAGCGCACTCACATCGCCGTCAAGCTTGACCCTGACGGGCAACGTATTGATGAAAAGCCCGACGACTCGATCGGCGTCCTCAATTGATGACCGACGGCAAGTCCGCGTTACGCCAAAAACCACATCGTCACGACCGGAAAACGCAGAAAGCACCAGCGCCCAGGCCGCCTCTATGATGGTGGACGTTCGCAACCCAGCCCTATCGCAGAGCGCGTGAAGCTTCGCGGTCTCTTCCGGAGACAGTTCCAACTCGAGCGTGGCGTGGGGCCCGGATGTGCGCGTCGGGCCACCCGGAAGACGCAGCGCCTCTAAATTGGTGGGAGTTTGAAACCCCGCGAGGGCCGTCCGCCAGAAGGTCTCGGCGGCATCAGCGCTGGACGCAAGATGCTCACCTAGCCACGCTATAAAATCGCGATATGGCGGTCGATGTTGAAATGAAGGTTGTTCACCCCTGCCCAGTGCGGCGTATGTATCCAACACCTCCTGGATAACGAACGCGAAGCAGGAGTCGAGGATCGCGTGAGAGTATGTGAAAACAAGCTTGTGGCGGTTTGCGCCGAGGCGAAACAGGGTCACGCGCCAGAGCGGTGCCTGATCCAAAGGCAGAGCCGTCAATCGATCTTGCGTCAGGAAGGCACTGAGTGCCGCCACCTGATTGGCAGGCGGCAGTGCCGATAAATCCCGCACTTCGAACGGAACATTAACGTCGCTTAAGACTTCCTGAATCGGGTTCCGCAAATCCTTCCAGCTGAAGCGTGAGCGCAGGATCGGATGCTGCGCGGCGACAATGGCCCATGCGCGCGCGAGCAGGTTAGCATCGATCGGCTCGTTAAATTCGACCTCGAGCTGCTCCACGTCAACGCCGGGAACCTGCGCCTCAAGATGATGGAACAGCATTCCCTGCTGGAGGGGCGATAAAGGATACGAATCTTCGATCATTGTTCGAACTTTCAATAGGATGTCCGCATGCAGAATTAATTAATCCGCGGTTCATATCCGAACGGCTAAGTCCGGAATTGAACGGAATTTTTTTGCAGGACCTATGCCTTTTGACCTAGAGGGCGGGACGCGCGTTTTAATGCAAGGCAACCTATCCATCCTTACACTAATTTTAAATCAACACTTCGCGTATAATGACCGCCATTGATTAAAGGCTGATGCAGGTTCAGGTGGTGCCACAGGCCTTCTCGTCCAACACATCGATGGGGGAATTCGCTATCGGGAAGTCGATGTGGAGTAAATTTTCGGAGGTTGCATGACACAGGGGGATCGGAACGACGACCAAGATCATGCGATCGCAGTCATTGGCATAGCGGGCCGGTTCCCTGGCGCATCCAACGTCGCAGACTTTTGGAAAAATCTGCGAGATGGTCGCGAGTCCATTCGCGTATTCAGCGAAGAAGAATTAGTCGCCTCGGGCGTCTCGCTCGAAACCGTTCGCGATCCCTCTTACGTCAAAGCTTGCGGCTATTTGGATGGAATAGATCAATTCGACGCCGCATTCTTCGGAATGTCGCCGCGCGACGCCGCGGTTTTTGACCCTCAGCACCGCTTCTTTTTGGAATGCTCTTGGGAAGCTTTCGAGGATGCGGGATACGTCGGCGAAAAAATCGACGGACGAGTCGGAGTCTTTGCAGCCTCGGGCGCCACCGAATATTTCACTTACAATCTCGTCACCAACCAAGAGGTGCTGGAAACAGTCGGAGCCTGGCTTCTGCGCCATACCGGCAACGACCCGAATTTCCTCGCCACGCGCGTTTCGTATGAGTTGAACCTCAGCGGCCCGAGCATGAACGTGCAGACGGCTTGTTCATCGTCCCTGGTCGCTGTGCACGTCGCCTGTCAGAGTCTACTCAACGGCGAATGCGATGTCGCGCTGGCCGGCGCTTCAACGATCTATCCGGAGCAAACCGGCTATCTCTATAGACCGGGAGAGATCCTCTCGCCCGACGGCCATTGCCGCCCCTTTGACGCCGATGCCAGTGGAACTGTCATGGCTTCGGCGACGGGTTGCGTCCTGCTGAAACGACTTGCGGACGCCGTCCGCGACGGAGATTGCATCCGCGCCGTGATCCGGGCTTCTGCCGTCAACAACGACGGGTCTGACAAGGTGGGTTACCTTGCGCCCAGCGTCAGCGGACAAGCGCGGGTGATTTCGGAAGCCCTCGCTCTGGCTGATGTTGAGCCCAGCGATGTTTCTTACATCGAGGCCCACGGAACCGGCACGCTGATAGGCGATCCGATTGAGGTCGCGGCGCTTGTCGAGGCGTTTGGTCCGGAAGTGCCCAAGCAGTCGTGCGCCATCGGCTCGCTCAAATCCAATATCGGGCACGCGGGAGAGGCCTCCGGCATTTGCGGCCTCATCAAGGTGATCTGCGCACTGGAGCACCGTGAACTTCCGGCGTCTCTTCACTACCAGCGGCCAAACCCGCAGGCCGATCTGTCGAATACGCCGTTCTTCGTCAACGCCAGCCTGCAGCCATGGAACGTGCGGTCCGGCAAGCGGCGGATCGCCGGCATCACGAGCTTAGGTGCTGGTGGTACCAACGCTCACCTCGTGCTCGAAGAGGCCCCGCCGCGAAGGTCAAACGTTGACGGTAAAACCGAACCGCAGTTGCTCGTGCTCTCTGCGCGCAGCAACAAGGCTCTCGATGCGGCTTCTAAAAACCTCGCCGATCACCTGCGCGCGGATCACAATCAGCGGCTGGATGACATCGCCTTCACGCTGATTAACGGACGCGAGACGTTCGAGCATCGCCGGGCGATCGTCGCGACCAGCACGGCTTCGGCGGCTGCACTGCTCGATGAAAACGATGCGCGCCAGGTGTTCACGGGCAAGGCCGCGCGCGAGCCGCATTCCACGGTCTTTCTTTTTCCCGGTGGCGGGGCGCAGTATTGCGGGATGGGGGCGGAGCTTTACGCAAAGTTTCCTGAATATCGCAAGGCCATCGACGAGTGCCTTGCCGTCGTTCAGCCGGAACTTGGTGTTGATCTGCGCTCGCTGATGTTCGCGCCGGCGAGCTCGGCTGATATTTCGAACCTCAAACTTGCTGCGCCATCGCTGGCGTTGCCCGCTCTCTTCGCTACCGAATACGCATTGGTCAAACTGCTGGCGTCGTGGGGCGTGACGCCTGCGGCCATGATCGGCCACAGCGCTGGCGAGTATGCTGCTGCCTGCGTCGCGGGCGTCCTTTCGATGCGAGATGCGATATCGCTCGTTGCGACGCGTGGCAGGCTGTTCGAGAAGCTGCCCCGTGGCGCAATGCTGTCCATTCCGCTTCCCGAGGCGGAAGCGCGTAAATTCCTCTGTGATGAACTCTCGATCGCCGCGGTCAATGGCCCAACGCTTTGCGTCGCATCGGGGCCGGTTCGGGCGATCGCGCAGCTCGAGCAAAAGCTAGCCGCAGCCGAAGTCGAATCCACGCGCGTTCATATCGACGTGGCTGCGCACTCGGCAATGCTTGAACCCATATTGCCAGAGTTCGAACGCTACTGCCGGAAGATTGCGTTCCAGAAGCCGCGTATCCCGTTCGTTTCCAACTTGACGGGAACCTGGATCACCGACGCGGAAGCAACCGACCCGACTTACTGGGTTCGTCATCTGCGCAATACTGTGCGCTTCGATGAAGGCGCGGCGACGTTGTTGCAGTCTCGTGGTCGTGCGCTCCTTGAGGTGGGGCCGGGACGCACGCTTTCCAGCCTCTGCCGGCAGCAACCGGTTAAGGCCGCAGTTGTCGCCAATACGTTGCGGCATCCTCAAGAGAGCGTTTCCGACGTCGCGTTCCTGTTGGAAGCCGTTGGCAAGGTCTGGGTCGCTGGCGGCGACATCGATCTCAGCCGACTCGAGCGCGGTTCTCGGTCCCGGGTGCCGTTGCCCACGTATCCCTTCGAACATCAGCGCTATTGGATCGAAAAAGGCGTCACTCACGCCGCTCAGCCGACGCTGAAACGCAGGAGCGATCTGACAAAGTGGTTCTCTGCGCCATCCTTCCATCGTTCGGTTCAGCCCACCTCGATTTCGACCGAACAGCTCGGGAAGCCATGGCTGGTATTTACAGACGGCTCATCGTTGGCCGAGGCGCTCGTGGCCCGTCTTCGCCAGTCAGGCGCGACGGTGGCAACTGTGCAGCCCGCACCTCGCTTCAGCGCGCGCGATGGACTGGCCTTTGACATCGACCCGTCGAATGCCGAGGACTATGCGAAACTGAAGGTCGCCTTGCGCCAGGAAAACGCGACACCGGTCCATGTCGTGCACCTGTGGGCTTTGGCCCAGCGCCCGTGGCGGCCCTTGCGTTCCGCGTCCGACGCTGATCTTGCCGCCTGGGATCGGGACGTCGTTCGCTACTACGACAGCCTGTTTTATCTATCGCAAGTGTTTGCCTTCGGTACGGACGGCTTCCGGCTGACTGCAATCGGCACGGCGATCGAAGCGCTCGAAGGAGAGCGTGAGGTTCATCCCGAAAAGGCGACCTTGGCTGGTGTCTGCCGCGTCTTGCCACGCGAAACGCCGGATGCCTCATGTTCCATCGTGGACGTGATCGTCCCTCCTGCCGGCTCGGAAGCCGAAACCCAATTGGTGGATCGCCTTCGGACCGAGGTTCAAGCTGACAATCGCAGTCCCCTCGTCGTCCTGCGCAAGAACGGACGGTGGGTGCAACGTTTCGAGCAACTGCCGCTCGAACCGGCTTCGAGCGCGCGGACATGGCTGCGTGAGCGCGGCGTATATCTCATCACGGGCGGACTTGGTGGCATCGGCTTAGAAGTCATGGAGCATCTGGCGCGGCATGGAAAAGCCCGCCTCGTATGCGTCGGCCGCTCCGCGCTTCCTGACGAAATGGCCTGGGATTCCTGGCTGAAAGAGCACAGCGAGGATAACGATACCTCGCGCAGAATCAGAGGCGTCAGAAACCTGCGCGCGATGGGAGCCGAGGTGATGCTCGCCGCGGCCGACGTCACCGATCGCAAGGCGATGGCCGGTGTGGTTTCGGAGGCGCAACGGCGCTTCGGCCGGATCAATGGCGTCTTCCATAGTGCAGGCGTACTGCAGGATCAGTTGATCGCGCTCAGGCCGCCGATGGCCAGCTCGCCGGTTCTCGATGTCAAGGCCAAGGGCGCTCTGGTCCTGCAATCGCTCTTCGGTGAGAACGAACTGGATTTCTTTGTGCTCTTCTCGTCGGTCAGTTCGGTGCTCGGGCTGCCGGGACAGGTGGACTACACCGCCGCGAACGCTTTCCTCGATGCCCTCGCAAAAGCCCGCTCGGCACGCGGGTGCCGCACGCGCACCATCAGCATCGACTGGAACGCGTGGAAGGTCGGCATGCTTGCGGCACTGGTTCGCGAGCCGCAACAGAATAGCGTTGGCGCCGTCGCACATACGGGTCCGCCGCTCGGCGATTGTCTGAGCGACGACGGCGGACAATCACAGTTCCGCTCCGTCCTCAGCCGGAAGACGCACTGGCTGCTCGGGGATCATGTCGTCAAGGGCGGCCAGGCTGTGATGCCGGGCACGGGCTATCTAGAGCTTGCACGTGCGGCGTTGGCCCATCGCCCCGAAGACAGACCTATCGAGATCCGCGATCTGACGTTCCTGCAGCCGTTTGCTGTCGGCCCTGACGAAACACGCACGTTGAATGTCACACTGAGCCGCAGTGGCGATCATACCTTCACGGCGTTTGGCGAATCCAACGAACAACCTTTTGCGACGGCTCACGTCGCCTATTGCGATGCGCCGCCGGATGTTCATGAATCGGTAGCTGCCATCCGCGAGCGCTGTACCCGTGTTGTCGAGGCTCCGAACGGCCAACTCGTTCAGCATTTCATGGATTTTGGACCCCGCTGGGCCAACATCGAGTCGATCCAATTGGGAGACGGCGAGGCGCTAATCCACATCGCATTGCCGGATGCCTACAATTCCGATCTTGCAGAGTGTGGCTTGCACCCCGGGATGCTCGACATGGCCACGGGGGCAGCGCAGATGCTGATCCCTGGCTTCAACGGGCTCGAGGAATTCTACGTCCCGTTTTCATATGGCCGCGTTCTCATGCGCCATGGTCTCACCGCAAAAATCTACAGCCACGTGAGATTGCGCTCGTCCGACGGCAAGAGCGCGATTTTTGATGCTACCTTGCTCGATGAACAAGGCAATGTGCTCGTCTCCGTTGAGCGCTACATCATGCGCCGCTCACAATCGTTCGGTGCGGCTGGAGCCGCTGCTCCAGACACCGCCGCTTCGATCAAGCCGCGAGCTACGGAGAGCGCTGCGGAAGGCTACCTGCGCGAGGGCATGACGCCTTCCGAGGGCTTGGAAGCACTCGACCGCATTCTCGCCAATGACATCTCTCCGCAAGTCATTGCCTCCACACTTGACGTGGAGCTTTGGCTTTCGCGGTTGGATGCCGGCGCTCATAAAGTTTCTGACGCGACTACCGGCAAGGCCCAGTCCGAGGCGAACGCCACCGCCAGCGACGCCGATATCGTCGCCCCCCGCGACTCCGTCGAGCGGGAGCTGGCAGCGATGTGGAAGGAGATGCTCGGCGTACAGCGTATATCGATCACGGACGACTTCTTCGACCTCGGGGGTCAATCGCTGATTGCGGTCCGTCTGCTCAATCGAATTTGCAAGCATTTCGCGGTCGAGCTGCCTCTCTCCGTTCTGTTTCAGGCTCCGACAATTGCCGCAACGGCAGAACTGCTGCGCGGTCCTTTCAAGGCGGACGAAGAAGCAGGCCTGTCAAAGCCCGGCGAAGACGAAGCGCGCCCGTCTCTGGACTCTACGAAAAGCATCAATCTGCCGGACGCGGCCATCGAGGTCGGCGCGACAATTCCCTTCACGCCGAAGCGCTTTCAGTATCTGGTCAACATCACCAAAGGCGGAAATCGGCCTCCGTTGTTCTGCGTCCATGGCGCCGGCGGCAACATTCTCAACTTCCGCGACATTTCCCGGGCGCTACCTAAAGACCAACCCTTCTTCGGTCTTCAGGCCCGCGGCATCGATGGTTCGAGCCGGCCGCACCAGTCCATACAGGAGATGGCGAAGGCCTACGTTGATGAGATCCGCGCGCAGCAGGCCCACGGACCCTATCTCCTGGCGGGCTATTCCGGCGGGGGCGTGGTCGCGTTTGAAATGGCGCGGCAGCTGACCGAACTCGGCGAGGATGTGCCTCTCGTCGTCTTCTTCGATACCTACCACCCGCAAATGCCCATCCAAACCGTGGACTTCAAGCGCAAGCTGTCACGCCTGCGCAATGAAGGCCTCGGCTACATCAAGAATATTATTTCGCTCAGGCTCGAGTGGATGCGCCACGCACTTCAGCGCCAGCAGATCGCAAAATATCTCCAGCGAGACGAGACTGTTCCCTTCGACCTCAGAGACCGTCAGCTAACGGATAACTTTGTGCGCGCCGCTTCGAGCTATCGCCCGCAACCGTGGTCCGGAAAGGCAATGTTGTTCCGGGCGGCAACCGCGAACTACATCTTCAGCGGCGGCGGCCCCTCCTATGGTTGGGACAAGGTGGTCATGGGCGGCATCGAAACCGTGGTGATCCCCGGCGATCACGACACCCTGCTGCTCGGACCCAATTCTTTGGAGCTCATGGGGCACCTCAACAAGGCGCTCGAAAAGGCGGTCGCTCCATATCGTGACCAACCCGGCGGCCCGGTCCCGGTCGCCCAATTCGACCGCAAAGCCGATCTTCTCGACGCGCGCGCGCTTTAAGCGAGCCACGTGGCAACAACGGACTTGTACAGGCTCGCGGCGCCGCGCCGATCAATCCTTGGGCGCAGCGAAGGGGTTTTCGGAGTCCTGTGCGTCAGCGTAGTCGCGCCTGCAGGAATTGGTGGCAAGGTGACGCTTCACTGCGGTCAGCACTGGGATTCCTGAGCCATGCAGAAAGGCCGCGTACGCCGGGCAGACTTTCTCCTGCATCAGAGTCCGGCAAGCGGCCATATCGCGCCGAGCGGCGACATTGGCGCGCTCGCCGTACGAGCGTGCATATTGCCAAGCCAGCGTTTGCATGTACTTGCCCATCTCCGGTGAGATGAATGGGGGAATCGCTGCGCCCTCGGGGCTCTGGCCGAAGAGAATGGCGTAGTGCAGCAGCGCGATATAGTGGCGTCCGATGTCGCTCATATGCACGGTGTCGGAGAAGAGAAGGCGCACGCGCGCACCCGGTGTATCGGCGGTGACGCCCGGAACTTTGCCATCCCAGAGAGCGGCGGCCAATTCCGCTAGCGCGCTGCCGCCCGGCAGCACACGGACGCGCGGAACATCGCCGCGCGCCGGCAAGTCGAGGTTTGCACGGCTGGCGATGCATTCCCACATCGGCCCGACCGCGCGTTCGTAGTCGATCCAGGGCCAGGGCGCATCGGGGTCGATGTTGAGCCAAGTGTGATAGAGCAAAACTTCTCCATCAGGATTACCGGCCAAGAGCTTTTTGGCCATTTCGGTCAGATAAAATGCCGTACGCTCCTTGCGTGCAATGGACGGCAGATCGTGACGTTCCGTAACAACGAGCACGTCGTACTTGTCGCCCGGCGGCAGGCGCTTGGGCTGGGACAGTTCCTCAGCGACATCCAAGCCGCTGCCCTGGCGATTATGGCCGGCACGATATCCCGGCCACTCGGATGAGGAAGGGTCTTCTCCTTTCGTCCGTTGACGCAAGAGGGAATAGCCGAGGCTTTGCACCTCGAAGTTCATGCGATGTCCAAGCGAGCGTGCGATCTGCTCGACGACCTCTGGAACGCCATCGCTGAGGCTGTGCCCGGAGTAGAAGGCGTTGACTTGATCCCTCTCCGCCCATGCCGGCGCGCCAGAGGGCGCGCGCGCTTCTTCACTCATGGCCGAGCCTCCATTGATATTGAGGATGATCAAAGCAGCAAGAACGACTCCCAGCTGGCTGATGCGCCGCCTCATGGCCTGCGCTCCGTCGACGTCACGACGACCGCACTCGCGATATAGCCGTCTCTGATGGCAAAACGTCCAAGAAGCCTATCGTCGATCTCAAACCGGGGGACGGCCCTTTGAAACGTCGCCGCAAATCTGCCGGCTTGAGGGTCGACGTCGACTGCGAAGTCGGTGAACTCCAGCATCGCTCCACTTATCGGATACTGGCACTTGAAGGCCGCCTCCTTCATGCAGAAGATAAGGTGAGCCGCAACGCCGGGCGTCACACCGCAAACGACAGCAAGCATCCCCCGCTCCGCCGGCGTACAAATCGAGTCCCATAAATCAGACGCGAGCTCGTCTGCTGGCTCGAGGTCGATGCCAATCGCGAGAAAGCCCTGGTCGCGCCGCGCCACGGCCGCAGCCGTCCAACTGTCCGTATGCGTGATACTGCCGACCAGATCGTCCGGCCAAACGGCCATTCGATCCTGTCCTCGGGGCAAAGACGCGTTCGCGTGACCGACGGCTGCCATGGCTTTCCGCGCGCAATCCCGGCCCTTCGCAAATTCCAATCGGCGGCGAGGAACGGCGTGGGCGACGGCGAGCGCTTCGTCCGTCTGCATGTCCGGAGGTTCCCCCGTCAGTGGCGCTTCGGCGATCGCAATTCTGGGATCGAGTAACTCCGCGAAGTATCTCACGGCATTAGTCCACACGACGTTCGGAGCGAGCCCTGATGAACAAAGCGGGCGAAGATGAATGAGGCCAGGGAAATGCCAGCATTAAGTTTGCGGCTCGCGTTTAACGCCAACGGTGAATACCCGGGCCAATTGAAGACGTTATCTTTCATGCCCCAGACAATCGGCCCCGCGCAACAGCTGCAATGCGTGCTTCGATATCCATTTATAAAGTAAACAAACGTTCATATTGAAGCCATCGGCCGCGCACATTACCGGCGCAGGCAATTCGTAATTCGCTCAGAATTTTGCCTCGCACGGCCCGTAACTCATGTGCGTGACTTACCTCTGGTCGCGACTTCTTCCACGCCCCACCCAGAATCACCAAGAAAACCAAGAAGTTAGAATTCGGCCTTTGCCGTTTCCGAGTCTGAAAATCATAAAAACCGGCGAAGGACAGGTCGGATGTTTCCCAACCCGAGGGGCCTGCAATCTCAGAGCGAATCTGAGCCATTGTTCAATTTGCGCTGCAGCTGAATTCGAGGAACAGAGGGATTGAAAATTCCGCGAGATCCACTTTGGGGACCGATAAACCGATGCCTTCCGATGCGGAAAGACGTCGAAAGAAAAACGACGGACTATTCGGTTTGGTATCCGACGGAGAGACTAATTGTCATAGTGCTTTAATCATACTACAGACTAATGCTTGCGAAATGCCTAACAAAGGCTAAATATCGTCCCCAAAAATAACAGCATTCCCAAACAATTGATCGGGCGTCAATTACCAAGAGGGGTGCATCAAGCCTCCTCACGGCTCTTCCGACGATGATCTAAGTTCAGTTGTGTGGCGGCGTATATGGCTAATACTAGTGCCCGCGTTGAGTTTGACGCCCTTCGTCGTCGGCAATTTTTCCGACTTCCGGTTGTCTGGGCTTCCAAATTTTCGAAGCTCGATACGTGCGTTTCCGTGCTCGCAATCTTTGAAGCTTTGTCCGTCATTCTGGCGGCATGCGCTGCCAAATTTCTCTACCTCGATCTTTACATCGGCCGAATGCAGCCGTGGTGGCCCTATTTGGTGCCCGCTCCCCTATTGGCGGCCACGCTTTATCTTTTTCTGAAGCGGGCCGACCTCTACGATTCGAGTTCTGTCGGCCAAACGGTCGTGCCATACGGCAAGATCTTCGGCGTGCTTGTAACATCGTTCCTTCTTCTTCTCGGAATTTTGTACATTCTCAAGTTTGCGGATTGGTATTCGAGAGGGTGGCTCCTCACGTGGTTCGGCATAAGCGCGTTGCTCCTGATCACTGTGCGGATCGTTGGAATGCATTATGTGCGCCGGAAGATGGCGCAGGGCAAAATTCGACAGCGGATTGCAATGTTCGGCGATCCCGAATTCATTACCGCCATGAAAGCCAACGCCGAAATTGCAGGTCCCTCAGCGGCGATCGAAGGGATTTATCTGGCGCCGACGAACGCTCATCGCGAGGATTTTCATTCGGATGGCGGCCTCGACGACCTCAAGTTCGCGATTGAGCGGCGAAGGTACGACACAATTATAATCGGCTTTCCGGCGGAACAGATTGGCCGCATCAAAGCCGCCGTGAACGATTTGGCGTCGTATTCGACGGAACTCCTCCTCTGCACGAAGCTTGAGCGCGAACCACACATTGTTCGAGGCGCTCGCCATATTGGAACGCTTCGGGCGGATATCGTCAATTTGGTGCCGCTGTCGGAAAGCAATCGAGTGTTGAAGGCAGCGCTCGACTACATCTTGGCCGGAATCGGCCTTTTCCTTTTGTCGCCTCTCCTCATTCTTATTGCGATCGCCATCAAACTCGACAGTCCGGGGCCGGTGTTTTTCCGCCAGCGCCGATACGGTCAGAACAACCGCATTTTCCGGATTTTCAAATTCCGAACGATGTTCGTCACCGAAGACGGGCAGCACATCAAGCAGGCCGAACGTAATGACCCGAGGGTTACGCGTATCGGATGGTTTCTGCGTCGTACGAGTCTCGACGAGCTTCCCCAGCTCATCAACGTTTTGTTTGGGGACATGTCCATCGTCGGACCCCGTCCGCATGCCTTGGCTCACGATCAGTTATTCGATCAGCAGCTCGATCTCTTTTCGCTTCGCCGTCGCGTTCGTCCGGGTTTGACGGGATGGGCGCAGGTTCACGGCTTCCGGGGTGAAACCAAGACGACCCTGGATATCCGCAAGCGCGTGGAACATGATCTTTACTACATCGACAATTGGTCGATCTGGCTCGACATTGAAATCATGATCCGGACGATTTTCGTGCTTTTCCGCGGAGCGTTTTGACTCTGTAATCGGCCGATCCTAAGCCAGTATCCGCTTCACGATCCGACATTGAACACCGCTGGTGCGCCCGTTTATTGGGGCCAGCAAGGACGGCTCATCGATGCTGCTCGTAGCCGAATGAAAATCGATCAAGTGTGCACCGGCCGCTCCGAGTAGCTGTTTGCTCACCAAGAAATTCAATGCTCTGTCGATGACAGCCGTTTCGGACTATGCCATGGACCAAGCCAGCCATTGTTCTTTGGGGAGAATCACAGGCGATGCACCGCGTTGCTCTAGCAATCTTGCGGGGACCTCGAGCTAGACAGCCACGCGTGGATGATCCCACCGGCGAGACAGCGCCACGCGGTCAGGTGTTTGACAAAGCGTTCTCTCCTGTTTGGGACGAAACAATTCTCGATAAGGCCCCATCGCAAGGGAAGGGGCCGGAGTGGTGGCGCCTGGCATCGGAAATTCTGCGACGTGGCAGCGAGTATGATGCAGTCGTCACCTGGGGTGAGAAACTAACATTGGCGGTCGCAGCACAGCAGCGGTTTGCGCGTAACCGAAAACCGCATATCGCCATGATGTACTACTTCGATAAGCCCAATATCAAATATCCGATGCGGCTGTTCGGAAACACGCTGCACGCTGTCGTGACGTGGACAACGGTGCAGCGGAGAGTTCTGATTGACGACCTGCACTTTCCGTCCGAGCGTGCTTATCTCGTCCGGCACTACGTGGATCAACTGTTTTACAGTCCACGGCCAGCTGACGAGGACATGATCTGCGCGGTTGGCGCGGAAATGCGCGACTACGCAACGTTTGTAGATGCTGTCCGGGGCACGGATCTGCGCTGTCACATTGCAACGGACCACGTGCGCATTCCAGGCAAGGTTCGTCTCATCAACGATCGGCGCTTACCGATCGGCGACATCGTTACCCAAACTGATGCGCAAATCACCTCAGGCCGAATGTCTCTTCCCGAACTCCGCAAGCTCTATGCGCGGTCAAGATTTGTCGTCGTACCTCTGCTCCCGTCCGATAGCGACAATGGCGTGACGGTCATTCTCGAGGCGATGGCAATGGGGAAGCCCGTCATCTGTTCCCGGACACGCGGACAGGTCGACGTCATTCAGGATGGTGTAACGGGCCTCTACGTGCCCGTTGGAGACGCCGCGGCGTTGCGCGCGGCGATGCTATCCCTCTGGAATAACCCGCAGCGCGCTCAGGAGATGGGTCGTCGGGCGCGAGCTTATATCGAGGCACACCACACGCTGGAGATGTTTACGTCCGGCGTGAGATCGGCCGTCGAAGCGTCGCTCGACGGCCGCCCAGCGCCCAATACATGGTGGGCATAGAAGTCCGCCCTCCGCCTCGTCCCCAATTCGAAGACGTGTCCCACGAGCCGCCGCTCCCTCCTCACTTCTGCACTCGGTTAATTTGCCGGGCAGGTCCGGAGGCTATGGCCTGCGCGCACCACCAAAACCGCGGCGATCGTCTCGGCATTATCCAGCCGTAGCCTCCACTCGCGCCGCGGAGTTCAATTTTGTAGAATTCCGTATAGCTGCAGAATATATTCCCCATATTGGGGAGATAAAACGTGATTTTTTATATCGGTCGCGGCTCGATAAAAATCGCAAATCCCGCTATCGCATTCGCGGCAATTGGCGCCGCCCTCGCGCTCCTATTACTGACGCCGCAAATATCCGCGCGATTGAAGCATTATCAAGCCAAAATAAACCTGCGCCTTTCCGCGGGTGGCTGCAGCGACGTTGCGCCCAACACCCCTATCAATCGCTTTACTCCTAGCGACTCCGACTTCAGTTTCTCCTATCCGGTGGAAACGTCCGGTCGCCGGTTCGTCGATCAGAGCGGAAAAGTCTATTTGCTCAAGATGATGGCGTCGTGGGCGATGGCGCAAAGATGTTCCAACACCACGATCACGAACGCCTTGGAAGGATTGAAGGCACTCGGCTTCAACGCCGTCCTCGTGGCGCCGTTCGGCGTTCATCTGAATGACAGTTTTGGCGACCGCTACCAAAATGAAGCCGGGCAAAGATTTTTCGCAGGCGCACCATATGCCTCCGCCTTCGGCCCAGCGTGGTCCTCAATGGACTGGGTTGTTACGGAGGCGACGCGACTGGAAATGACCGTCGTGCTTTCCATATTCCTGAGTTTTGATGATACCGGAACGGCACCGGCTTTGATCAGCGCCGGGCCTGCGAATAGCTACGAGTACGGCAAGGCTCTCGCTCTTCGCTATGCGAAATATCCGAACATTATCTGGCATGTCGAAGAGGATACCGTGTGGCCTTCGAATGGTCCGGTCGGCCGGCAACTCGATGCGGTCTTCCACGGCATCAAAGACGGAGAAGGCTCGAAACATCGTTTAATTATTGCAGAACAGCAAAGAGGGTTCACCGGCTACGGACAGTTCACGCGAGACGGCGATTACCAGTGGTTCAAGCCAAGCACCAACACGTTGTACAGCTATGAGGCCAACGCCGTTGAACTGTTCGACGCCGTCTATGAAGAAACGGGAGCCGGCAGCTATGGGGTGATTGATATCGAACCCCCCTACGTCAACTCACCGCATTATACGGGCTACAAGGATCAACAGTACAGGGAACGAAATTATTCCGTATTTCTACGTGGTGGTATCGGAATTAATTATGGTCACGAGAAATGGTGGCCGTTTGGCGCTGCAGGGATCTACGATGGCGGCGCCGGATGGTTTGAAATTCTGAACGAGGCGCCGCAACTACAGGCCAAGTACGCGTGGTCCTTGATCGACAAGTACGTAACCGATCCATCCTGGAGCCGCGACAGCGGAAGATTTCTCAGGTTAGGCACCGGAGATGGGGACACTAAAGCTGCATCCGGATATTCGAATGTTGCCGCGGTTGCTTATTTCCCCACTGACCGTTCGGCAATTGTGGACACGACTGTGATAGCGGGACCGATAAACGTGAAGCTGAGTTGGTACGATCCAACCACCGGCAAATATACCCTTATTTCCAATTCGGAAGCCGCAACAGAGAATAGGTCAATTACATCGCCGGGAGTACGGCCTGACGGTTCGGCCGACTGGGTCCTTGTGGTCGAAAGATCATAGTTTGATATATTTGGCTCAGGACCTCGAAAGATCAGAAAAAATTTAGGACATTCTACTAAAGGCGAGGTTTACTCCGGGTGCGCGGAAACAAGCGCGATAGAATGAATATGCATTCGAATTTTGAGCCGGTCTTGTTCGACCAGAGCGAAAATAACGAGTGCTAGCGCACCGGAGGCGTAGCAGAGGGAGGCAATGAGTTCGATGGACACTCTTGTCAAGTCGGCACCGGCCGTCAGCATCTGTCTGCCGGTTTACAACGGTGAGAATTACGTTGCCGAGGCCGTCGCGTCGATACTCGCGCAGACGTTCACCGACTTTGAACTTATCATCTCCGACAACGCCTCCACCGATCGAACCGAGGAGATCTGCCGGAAGTTCGCTGACGCCGACGCCCGGGTCCGATACCATCGGAACGAACGCAATGTCGGCGGCGCGCGCAACCAGGCAATCGCCATCCAACTTTCTCGCGGCCGCTATGTGCGGATCTCGGCGCACGACGACAAGATTGCGCCGACCCACATCGAGGAGTGCGTCGCCGCCCTCGAGGAGCGGCCAGACGCCGTCATTGTTTTCACCGGCACCATCGTGCTCGACGAGGTCGGCAACGAGGAGAGCCGCTACCGTTCCACCCGCGGTACCGCCGACACGCCATCGCGCCGCTTCCGCGAATTGATCTTCCGTGACCACAACTGTGACGCGATCTACGGCGTCATGCGCGGCGATGCCGTGCGCGGCGTGAAACCTCTGGAAAACTTCATCGACGCCGACAAGGTGTTCCTCTGCCGGCTGGCGTTTCTCGGACCTTTCGTGTCCATCGACCGTCCACTGTTCTACAAGCGCTTCCACCCGAAGAACTGGGTCGGCAACTGGCGCGACCGAATGGCCTGGTACAATCCAGATGCCAAGGGCAAGCCTACGCTCCCCAACTGGCTCGAACTCCACAGCTACATCCGCACCATAGCGACGGCGCCGATCCCGGTGCTGGAGCGGCTGCGCTGCGGCATGGCGATGGTGCAGTGGGTCGTGCGCTACTGCCCTAATATGGCGAAGGATCTCGCGATGGCCGTCGCCTCGTACGCTTCTCCGACGAGACACCGGCAAGGTCTCTATAACTGGGAGTAGACCAAGGGAGTGATCGGCTCCCAATTCGAAGTCCGCTCAAGCGTTGCATAGGCTTGAGCTGGCGGATTCAGCCCGTCCTTGCTTCGATTTTGCCATTGATGATCAGCCCGCTCGTGCCTGAAGTCTTCGGGTCTGGGTATTGGCTGTGTAGCGTCTTGGACCTAGCTGGCCGTTCGCGCAGCGGCCAGCACAACCAAAAAAAATCTGTATTAAGAAAATCGCCTCAGCCACGAGAGGTAGCTGAGGCCCGTTTTACGGCACTGCGCCTCCGACGACCAGAGCCGTCGCTGGGCCACCGCCACCGAGAATTTGAGCGCTCGTAAGTACGGTCGCTGCGTTGCCCACGTAACCGGCCGCAGATGAACTCCAGAGGGTCATGTAGTTAAGTGCCTTCCCGACCTCGACGGAATCCGCATTGGCAACGTAGAGGAGGTCTTTGTCCCGCATCTGGAACTTCTGGGCCATGAAGAAGGCCGAGGGGTCTCGAAAGTTCACTCTGTAAACAGTTGGTATCAACTGCTGAGCGGGTGGGAACTTACTGAGATTCACATCCAATTTCTCGAGCGTCTGACGGCGCTCTCCGCGGTATATGAATATCTGCGATGGATTTGCGCGCGCGTCCAGAAGGCCGCCCGCTTTAGCAACTGCCTCGCTGAGTGCCAGACGCTCTTGACCAAATTGGAAGATGCCATCCAGTCCGGATACATCGCCGCCACCGATTGTCGTGCCGCCCGTAGCGTTTCCTAACGCGCCGAACGCTACGAACGTTCTTGGCCGCCGATGCACGTAAATGACGTCGCCGGGTCTGACATATATGTTTTCGCTCGGATTATCGATGATGCTGGAGAGGCGAACTGTTCCAATCCGATTCTTTCGCTGTAGCGTTATTTCCAGGTCATAGGGCGCAAGCTTGCCACCGCCACCGGCACCGCCGGTGCTTTCTGCCTTGGAAATGAGATCCAATATGCGCTCGCCAGAGCCTGTCAGCTTAATTCTGCCGTGTCCTGCATCGCCAATGACGATAGCCGCATCGGCATTTTGCTCGGTTATATTGATGACAACCTGAGGCTCGATAGCGCGTGTTGCGAGCTTAGCCTCGATATCTTTCTGAATTTCGTACGACGTTCGCCCGGCGGCTTTGACTTGCCCCGCGTAAGGGATCGAAATTGTCCCATTGCCGGCGACCGTTTGAGGCGGGAGCGTAACGTAGTTCCCCGACCTACCGGTCGCGTCGCCTGAAACAAAAAGGCCGCCCGCGGACGATTCAAAAATCGACGTCTGCACAACATCGCCGACCCCAACCCTGATCACGGGCACTGGACCACGCTGCTCGCCAAATGTTCCCTGGAATGAATCCGGTGAGATTCCACTCAGGACACTTAGAACGAACGGATTGATGTCGATGAGCGCATAATTGAAATCCACGGCGTCTCGGCTCGTGTAGACCAGGAGCGGGTCTCGGCCATTGGTCAGCGTTGTGGCTGCACCACTTTTTATATCGCGATAATTGGGGCCCACCACGGGCAATTGGGTGCAGCCCGAGAGCATGCCAACGATGGCAATAACCCCCATAGGCAAGATGATCTTTGGCCAGCTGACGATCATCGCCCCCCTCTTAACTTACCCATTGCGCGCAGACACCAATATGCCTGGCCTCCCAAAGCCAGACATAGACTAGGCCTGATATAAATGATTCGACTACTGAGAGTCGGCGTTTGATCGGAAAGCAGCGTAAGTGTGGCCCAGCAGCGTCACCGCCTCACACGCGGGGTCGAATCCGATCTTACTGCCGCAAGATTCGGATTGATTTGCGAGGCCGAATCAGTTTCGCACGAACCCGATTGAGGCCTAATAAGCCTATGCAACATCGTAAACCAAGCCATTGGGCAGTGTGCTGCCCAATTCTCCATGACGCGTTAACCGATTAACCGAATGCGCGCTCATCAACGTTAACGAGGGAAGTCGAAGGATTGGATTTACTGAACGACTCTTACTGAACGACTCTCAGAGGAAAGTTCTCACTCTTCAAAGTACTCTGCAATCCTCTGGCCTTTGTAAGATTCGATGGTTCGCAGCGTGGCCGGATCTGCTTTGTTGAGGATCATGCACGCAATACGATCGCGAATAATTTCGGCTTCTGAAAGAGCCTCTTGGACCAGGCTACGCTTCGTTTTTCCCCACTCGACGACGAAGATAAATTTGTCGACGAGATGCTCGATCATCTTGATGTCTACGACAGACACGATCGGGGCAATCTCAATGATGATGAAATCGTAGGATTCGCGGGCAACCACCAGCAGTTTCTCCATCTGAGCCGAACCCAGCAACTCCGCCACGTTGGGATTGCGTTCGGAGAGAGCGCACGGCAGCACGTCCACCCCGGAGCGCTCGCGCTTGGAAATATACTTCGCCAATTGCGAGGGGTCGTCCAAAGCTTCCAATAGGCCTTCGCGTGCTTCCGGCGCCAACTCGGCTGTGAGGTTCCGCCGGTGGAGATCGCAATCGATAATGAGCGTTTTGCACCTCGAGTATGCACTCAAGAGAGATGCGAAATTATGGGCAACGGTCGTCTTGCCTTCATTCGCAACCGACGAAACGACACCGATGACCTTGTCGCTATTCGGGCTCGGATACGCTCGCATCGACGCCCTGACTTTGCGAATAGCCTCCGTATACCGAGAGTATGGCGCGTCCAGAACGTAATCGTCGAGACGCCCGCGTTTGCGCATGTCGACTGTCGGCAGGATGACGCAATATGCGCCGGTGTCCCGCGTCACCTGCTCCGGCGTGCGATACACGCCGGCCAGCAATTCCCGACCTATGGCCGCTGCGACGCCTGACATGAACCCGAACACGATACCGCCGCCAAGCACCAGCAGAGACTTATTGGAGTCCTTGTGAAGCGGCGGAGATCCACTCGTAATAATGTGGGCATCCTGGGTGTCACGGCTCGTTTGGTTCAGCTCGTCGAACTTGCGCAAACCGGTATGATACAGAACCCGCAACGTGTGCGCGGTGAAATCGAGATCGCGATACTTGGCCTGCGCTGCGCTATCCAATTTTTTCAAACGAGCAATAAGTTCGTCGCTGGGCGCTTCCGGAGCAAGGTCCTCTTCGATGTTATGATATTCGCGTTTCGGGTCTACGATCGACAGTTCCTCGGACCCGGTAACCCGATCCGTTTCTGCGCGGATCGCGGCATTCAAGGCATCCATTTGCTTGCGAAGCTTCGCAACCGCCATGTGGTCCGGTCCTACGGCTTCAGCTATGTCGGTTGCCTTTCTCTCCAAGTCCACATACTCGGAACGCAGCCGTGAGATGAGGGCATTATCGACCGTTGTCGTTACGGCCGTTAAATTATTGGCTGCCTTGAATTCTTGCAGCGCTCGATCCGCATCCATCGACTGCTGCTTCGCTTCCTGCAGCCGCTGCTCAAGAAATTGGTTGACCATTTTGTTGGACGCAAGTTTACGCTCGCCAACCTTCGTGATGTAGGTGTCAGCGATGGCGTTGGCGATTTTTGCGGCCTTCGTCGGATCTTCCGAAGCAAAACTGATGCTGATGACGTTGTTGACATCTCCCCGCTCGATGGTCAGCCGGCGGAGAAACTTTTCGGCGGCTGTTCTCTCGAGCAAGGTATCAGGGTCAAGCGCGGTGACCGTCTTCCACCCCATCAGTTGCTTGAAATAATTCTTCAGCGTTCTGATGCCGTATGACACACACGGACCGCCCCAACTCGTTGCGCAAGGATTTCCATCGTCCGCTTCGGTGCGCGCGCCCGTCCGGCCAACAAATTCCGGATCTTGGGTCAAATTCAGCGAGCGGATAACGGGTATAATGATGCTGTCCGACGACAGGACGTAGAACTGGCCCGCCATATCGACATCATCGAGCGTTGGCTGGTCTACAATCTTGCTGTCCTGCAGAAATCGATTGACGCTCCGGTCGACGAGAATACGAGCCGTGCTCGTATAAAGTTGCGGCATGGACGCCACAACCATAAGAGCCAAGAACGCCCCGATCAGAGTTCCGATTATGGGGAACAGCCAAGCTCGCCTCAATATCCAGCGAAGATCTGAGAGGCCAAACTGGCCGAAGCTCGATGCATGAGACTCCGCGGGCACCGAAAAATTGTCGTCTGTTGCGAGCATGTCTTTGGATCTACCTCGAAAGACCAGAGGATTTGCGCGATGAATAAGCGACTAAATCCCACAACTTACACAATAACATTGATCAGTGGTTTACGTATATAGCGCTCAAAGGCTTAGAGAGTTCGCATCTCTCCATTCGCTCGCATTTAAGAACCGGCTTTCCGGCGCCGTGTGCTGTTTGGTCTCGGAGGGAAGGCTATTTTTCCGGCAACGACGTTAATCGAATAAGAACATTCGACGTGTACGATAAATCTGTGGCGGCCGTTTGTTTCCAGACCATGCGGATACCAGGACGGGTTCAATGTGTGCCGCTGCATGTCCCTCCCCGCTTCAAGCACGTGCATCTCGGGCTCGCGTCTCAATTGCGGATCGCACTCGAAACGGCGCTACCGCGATGGATGCATCGTCGAAGTCCAAAATCATCTTGGATGCTTCATGAAGCGTCTGCGGTGATTTCAAACACACGCCTCCGCGCCGGAGACGCCGGCCGCACCCGATTTACTAGCCGGCCACATGGTCCTTGTTCGGACTACATCAGCTGATAAAACCGCAAAAAAGGCGAAGCTTCGTTGGCAGACGAGAGTCTGTGGCGAAAAACTTCCGGAATGGAACCGCGCAAAAGTAGTCCTCTCGCTTCAGCCCAATCCAGAGACCACGAGGTTCAGGGCAAGGTTTGGGGCAGCACGGCAGTGAACATCGATCAGTGGACGGTAGAGTCTTATAAATGAAAGTCTTTTTGACTGGCCATATGGGCTATATCGGCACGGTGATGACGCCAGCACTTATCGCAGCTGGCCATAGCGTCGTTGGTTGCGACAGCGACCTTTACGAGCGATGCACGTTCGCCCATGGCGGCCGCATCGTTCCAATTCCCTCCATCCGGAAGGATATCCGCGATCTCGAACCCGCCGATCTTGCCGGGTTCGACGCCGTCGTTCATCTGGCGGCGCTTTCCAACGACCCGCTGAGCGATCTGAACCGCGATACGACGTATGCGATCAATCACCGCGGCAGCGTTCATGTTGCACAGACGGCCAAAGCTGCCGGAGTTCGCCGCTTTGTCATGGCCTCGTCGTGCAGCAATTACGGACTGGCAGGGGACGATTTCATCGACGAGACCGGAGAACTCAATCCGGTGACGGCTTACGGCGAGTCAAAGATCTGGTCGGAGCGCGATATCTCGAAGCTGGCTAGCGACGATTTCTGCCCCACATTTCTCCGGCCCGCGACTGCCTACGGCCTGTCCTCGCGCATGCGGTTCGACATTGTTCTCAACAATCTCGTGGCATGGGCCGTCACGAAAGGACTGATTTATTTGAAGTCCGACGGCACGCCTTGGCGGCCGATCGCGCATATAGAAGATATTTCGAGCGCATTCGTCGCCGTACTCAACGCGCCGACTGACACGGTCATCAACCAGGCCTTCAACGTCGGCAGCACGTCCGAGAACTACAAGATCAGCGAGATCGCCAATATCGTCGCGGAGATCGTTCCGGGATGTCGCGTCGCGTATGCGGCGGACGCGGGACCGGATAAGCGCTGCTATCGCGTGAACTTCGACAAGATCGCCCGTACATTGCCGGACTTCAAACCGAAATGGACCGCGCGCACTGGCGCGCAGCAAGTTTACGAGGCGTTCAAGGCGTCAGGTCTCACCCATGAGGAATTCGAGGGGCCCCGCTATCAGCGCATCGGGCACATCAAAAAGCTTTTGGCGGAAGGGATCATCGATACCACGCTTCGCCATACGGCAAATGCTGCGGTCAAGTAGAGCTGACAATCCTGCGCAGTTTGCGTCTTTAGCTGTGGTTGCCGGCCCGCCCATCTTCGGAGACTCTCTCGAGCCAGATTTCGCGCCACCAGGGGAGAATGCTGCGCGGGCAGTGTATTCTGCAGTTGGAATACTTCGACCGGCAAATCGCTCCCTCCAAAGATACGCAACGATTTTTGAGTTTCGATATTTTACCTGTCTTCTCATCGATCATTGTATCGATGACGGCTCTGACGCGGAATTCCTTTCCACAATAGGGAACCATTTCTGCGTCGAATGACAGCCCTCTGTTCCTACAGTCGACGTCAATCGTTTTCAGAATTTCATCGTACGATTTCACGCGAACGAGCTCTCCGGGCTGGAGATTTTCAACGGACCATGGGAGAGGCCTGCCCTTGGGCGCCGTGCCCGGCCTGCGTGGGAAAGGACCAACCACAAATGCGAACTGATCGTAAAGCCAGCGCAACGGCCCTCCCAACTTGAGACCCAGCCTGTTACTGGCGCCGACAAGGCTGGTGAATGTGCCAAACGCCATGCCGTTGAAAAGTGTCTGCAAACCAACGTTGCCCGAGCTGTAGTCGCGAAGATATTGACGCATATCCCACCAAGCGAGCGGCGAAGAAAAGCGCAAGATCTCCGTGCCCTGACACGAATATATCGTTTCGTTACGTTCGTTTGTTGATCGCGCCGTCGCGAGGACGTCTGCTTCGGTGCAGGCGTCTCCGCGTGCTACCGGCTGCCCGTCTTGATCATCGCGCAAAGCGTATGGATCTTTCAGCCATGCCTTCTTCCAATAGAGGAGACACGCGTGCTGGCACCCGCCGTGAAATGCGCCGTCGCATCGAAGGTCGAGGTGCACGGTGCTGGGAACAGACCGGGATTTAAGTGTATAAACGAATTCGCAAGTTTTATGGGCGCTTTTATAGACCTTGAGTTTCTGACCGCAGAATTGAAACATTTCCGGCATGAAAGGCATTCCCTCAAGCCGGCCAGTCTTGTCCAGTGTTGCCAGTATTTCCTCTTTGGACCGGATCTCAATCCATTCGCCAACCTGGAACGTCATTTTTCCGCGACCCTGCCCCAATCGTTTGCGATAATTCTATCACATATAGGCGAGCAGGAACCCATGATCGGCGTCATGTGGTGAACAGCGCTAGCCGCGCCGTGATGTAACCATAGATACTGGAATCCCTTGATCACCGTAAGGCACGGGAACGCTTAATCCATTTTTCAGGGCACTCTGTCATGAAGGAAACCTGTCGTGTAGGGATCAATGCGTTCGATTGACGGATGGCCAATTTCTGGTCTGGTCGACCACGTGCCAAAGCGAATGCCGAGACCCGGAATGTCGACAGGCGGAAGGCTTCGGTAACAGGAAAATGGGATCGAACTCCCACTCACGTCAGTATTGTGGCGCGCCGGCTCAACGCTACTGGGCACGTTTCGGCATCGATCGAGGACGCTATAGTCCAGACCGATGCGAACTGGGGTGACGCGATATTAATGAATGCAGCGCGGACCGGGGCAAAGCGTGGAGAACTTAAAGCAGAAGGCGTTACGCAGCGGCCTCGTAAAGCTCGTCGGTCAAGGGCTCAATCTGCTTCTCCGGCTCATTTTCCTTTTTGTCTCCGCCCGCTTACTCGAACCGAGCGATTTCGGCCTGATCGGGATGGTTACAGCTGTCACCGGCGTCTATCAGCTTTTCACTTCGGCAGGACTTTCGACGGCAACGATCCAGTCGCCCAACATCACCGATCAGCAGCTTTCGACGCTCTTCTGGATCAATGTCTTTTTTGGAGCGGCGTTATCCCTCCTGTGCATCGCGACCGCGCCGCTCGTCGTCCACTTCTACAATGAGCCGCGTCTCTTCTGGGTGACGCTAGCCATTTCCGCTGGCTTTGTGTTCACCGGGTTGGGCGTGCAGCATTGTGCCATTCTCAATCGGCAAATGCGTTATTCCGCGCTCGTCGCAATTGAGCTTTTTGGCCAAGCCGCGGCCATGACCATCGCGATCGCCATGGCGGCTTTCGGCTTCGGATATTGGTCGCTCGTCGCGAACGCGACAATTCCTGCCGCGCTGGTAACGGCGGGTGCATGGCTGGTTACACGCTGGGTTCCGGGGGCGCCACGCCGGACTCACGGTGTCCGATCGATGCTGTGGTTCGGGGGCACCGTCACTCTGAACGGTCTTGTGGCCTATATCGCATATAATTTGGACAAGGTTCTTTTGGGTCGCGTATGGGGCCCCAACGCCGTCGGAATTTATGGCCGGGCCTATTTTCTGATCGAAATCCCGACATCGAGCCTCAATCATGCACTCGGCAGCGTAACGTTTGCGACATTGTCGCGATTGCAGGACGATCCTCAGCGGCTCAAGACTTACTTTCTCAAGAGCTATTCGGTCCTCGTTTCGATCACCCTGCCGATGACCCTGTTCTGCGCGCTGTTCGCGAACGAGATTATCCGCGTCGCGTTGGGGCCGAAGTGGGCGGAGGCTGCAGTGATATTCCGACTGCTGGCACCCACCATAGCAACGTTCGGGATGATCAATCCGCTCTACTGGTTCCTTCTTGCGGTAGGGTTGCAAAGAAGAAGTCTGCACATTTCGCTCTTCATAGCGCCCTGGGTGACGGCGTTTTATCTGATCGGATTGCCGTACGGACCCGAAGGCATAGCAACGGCCTTCTCAACGGCGATGATACTTTTTCTGATCCCGTGTCTGATGTGGTGTCTGCACGGCACCCCCGTGTCGCTACGCGAATTGCTGATATCGATATCCCGGCCCTTAACTTCGGCGGTCGTAGCCGCAGCCTGCGCGTTCGCATTCCTTCAAATGGAAGGGGACTGGTCCTCCCCGCTGGTCAAATTGATCATCGGGGGCGCTATCATGGCAATGACCTATTTGTTCGTCTTGCTGTTCGTACTCGGCCAACGGGATTTTTATCACGATTTGTTCAAGACCTTAGTGGGAGGCTCGGCAACGCCGGCCCGCCCCATTGCTCTCGAAAGCCAAGGCCCGACCCAGTGACGTTGGATTTCGCGCAATCGAACAGGGATCGTCAGATGACGTCAAAATGGCAGCCCGATGAAACCATGGGCGCGCAAGGGTTCGGCAACAGGCGTTTCGACGATGCGCGGCCGCGGCACAGGTGTTTGCCTTCATCATTCTGTTGCGGATACTTCCCATGATTAAGTGAATGTATCGACAGTTAATCTATCATGCCTTCGTCCGCACGCGGATGGAGGCCGATTGAATATTTGCATCGCCGTACTTGCCCCGCCCATTCACCCTTGGCATCGAATTTATCCTGAATCGGCCGGTATTCGGTATAGACTTTGCACTGCGTGTGATCGGGCTAGAGGCGCGTTGGCTTTACCAAAAGCCAATTTGGGACGAGTGGAATCTATCAATGCAAATTGACGTGCCAACCGTTCTGCAGACTTCTCGCCATGAAGGGGCGGTCAAACATTGCCGGCTTTGCCAGGCGCCGCTGACGAAGACATTTGTCGATCTTGGGATGTCGCCTCTTTGCGAAAGCTTTCTGGCGGCCGATCAGACCGACCGCATGGAGCCATACTTTCCGCTCCACGTTCTTGTCTGCGATAAATGTTTCCTGGTTCAATTGCAGGAATACGTAAATCCCGAAAGCATCTTCACCGAATACGCGTACTTCTCCTCGTATTCGACGTCGTGGGTCGCGCACGCCAAAAAATACACCCATATGATCAAGGATCGCCTTGGTCTTGGCGCTCAAAGCCAAGTCTACGAGGTCGCGAGCAACGACGGATACTTGCTGCAGCATTTCCTACCGCTCGGTATCCCTGTTACCGGAATTGAACCCGCTGCCAACGTTGCAGAGGTGGCGCGTGCCAAGGGCGTACCGACACTCGTCGAGTTTTTCGGAACGGACCTCGCCCGCCGCCTCGCGAACGAGGGGCGCCAGGCAGATCTCATCATCGGCAATAACGTGCTGGCGCAGGTTCCCGACCTGAACGGCTTCACGGCCGGCATGGCGCACTTACTGAAGCCGGAGGGCGTGATCACGATCGAGGTGCCGCACCTCACGCGCCTTATCGACGAAAATCAGTTCGACACGATCTATCACGAGCACTTTTCCTATTTCTCGCTCACCACGATGGATCACCTGGCTCACCGCCACGGCCTCAGGGTGTTCGACATCGAAGAGTTGTCGACACATGGCGGATCGATCCGGGTCTATATGTGCCGTCAAGACGCCAGCCACGTCGCCACGCCATCGGTTGCAAAGGTGCGCGCAGAAGAACTGGCGATGGGCTTCAATACGATCGAGGCTTATCTGAAATTCGCGCCCAAAGTGCACGCGACCAAAAGGAAGCTCCTATCGTTCCTGATCGCGTGCAAGGAGCAAGGGAAGAGCATTTGCGGGTACGGCGCGCCCGGCAAAGGCAATACCCTTCTGAACTACTGCGGTATCGGCGTCGACTTCCTCGACTTCACCGTCGATCGCAATCCCTACAAGCACGGCCGCTTCACTCCCGGGATGCACATCCCTATATTGCCGGTCTCTGCGATCGAGGATGCGCGTCCCGACTATATTCTGATCTTGCCATGGAACCTGCGCGACGAGATCGCCGCCCAGCTTCACTATACCTCCAAATGGGGATGCAAGCTGGTCGTGCCCATTCCCGAAGTTCACGTGATCGACCCCGGCGAGGCTTGAGAAATGAAAGTCGTTCTTTTTTGCGGCGGTCTCGGCACGCGCATTCGCGACTATTCGGAAGCGATTCCGAAGCCGATGATCCCAGTCGGCCACCAGCCGATATTATTGCATATCATGCAGTACTACAGCAGTTTCGGGCATCGCGATTTCGTCCTGTGCCTCGGTTACAAGGCGAACGTCATCCGAGAATATTTTCGGGATTTCGATCCCTCCGCTTACAGTGACTGCGTCATCTCGGAGTTCGGTAAAAAAGTCGAAGTCCTCGGCCCGCGACCGCCCGACTGGCGCATTTCCCTCGTCGACACGGGGATGTGGCGCAACATTGGGCAGCGCTTGCTCGCCGTGAAGCATCTCGTTCAGAATGAAGACTATTTTCTCGCAAACTACAGCGACGGCCTAACGGACGCTCCGATCCCCGAAATGATCGATCGCCTGAAAAAAAGCGGCGCCGTAGGGTTGTTCGTGGCCGTCCGCCCGCCGTTCAACTTTCATCTTGCGGAATTCGGCGACGACGGCCTGGTCAGCCGCATGCGGTCGAACCAACAAAGCGATATATGGATCAACGGCGGATACTTCGTCTTTTCCAATAAGATTTTCGACTACATTCAAGACGGGGAGGAATTGGTGCTGGAGCCGTTCAACCGTTTGATTGCAGAACAGCGGCTCATCGCGTTCAAGCACGAAGGATTCTGGCGGGCGATGGACACCCTGCAAGACAAGCGCGTGTTGGAGGAAATGGTCGAGAGGGGCAGCATGCCCTGGCGTAATCACTCGAATGCCCCCGAGTAAGGAACCAGCAGATGCTTCCTCTCAAGCTACCGGCCGCTGGGGAACGGCTCTCTGTTCTGTGCCTTGGCGCGCATTCCGACGATATTGAAATCGGCGCGGGCGCCACGCTGCTGCAATGGATCTCGACGGGTGCCAAGCTCAACATTCTTTGGTGCGTCCTGAGCGGGATCGGTGATCGAGAAGCGGAAGCGCGAGGATCTGCGAATTCTTTTCTTCAAGGTGCAGAAACCGCCAACGTTGAAGTGATGTCGTTCAGAGATGGTTTTTTTCCGGCCCAGGGAGAGCAAATCAAGGGTTGGTTTGAAACGCTGAAAGACCGGTTCAATCCGGATTTGATTTTGACGCACCGGCGCGATGACGCGCATCAGGATCATCGGGAGGTCGGCCGTCACACATGGAATACGTTTCGTGATCACCTGATCCTCGAGTACGAGATCCCGAAGTGGGATGGCGATCTAGGCCAGCCGAACCTTTACGTTCCTCTTGAGGCAGGTGTTCTGGCCCGCAAGATCGAACTGCTCATGAAGCATTTCGGTACGCAGCGCTCGAAGCACTGGTTCGACGACGAGACGTTTCGTGGGCTTGCGCGATTGCGTGGCATGGAGTGCCGAGCGGCTGAGCGTTATGCAGAAGCCTTCGTCGCTCGCAAACTGATCGTCGCATGACGATGACGCTGCCGTGGGCCTACTCTGTACCGGCACCCGCATGGGTCGAGCACGCCGCGACGCATGCGCCGCTTCCCGGCCGTCTGAATACCGCAATATTCGGGCAAGGACTTACCAAGCATGGTACCGCGAGAGGAATGATCGGTCATGCTTCCTAGGTCGAGACCCATATGAGCAAGGCACACGCGCTCAGTATCCCATCGCTTGACGGCATTCGGGCCATCTCGGTTCTGATCGTTGTATTGTCTCACTCTGGCTTCTCGGCTGTGCCGGGCGGGCTCGGCGTCACAATATTCTTTTTTCTAAGCGGATATCTGATCACGACCCTCATGCTTGCTGAAAGTGAGCTCACGGGTGAAATCGATATTTTGAAGTTCTATGCTCGCCGCGTGTTCAGATTGATGCCGCCGCTGCTGATCACTCTCGCGATCGCCTACAGCCTCACATATTTCGGATGGTTGCAGGGCGGCATATCCGTGTACGGGCTCGCAGCCCAAGTTTCGTATTTCGCCAACTACTACGGCATATTTTTTGATCCTGGAAACACCGTTCCGGATGGGACGGGCATCCTGTGGTCGCTCGCGGTCGAAGAACACTTCTACATGTTCTACCCGCTGCTCATGTCATTGCTGCTGGGTAGCAACGTGCGTCCGCGCACGATTGCTGCCCTCCTCGGCCTCGGCTGCCTCGCGATCCTAGCTTGGCGCATCCATCTCATCGGCACTCCGGGCTTTAATTCCCTTCGAACCTATTACGCGTCGGACACGCGGATCGACTCGATCATTTACGGTTGCATCCTGGCAATCGTCGCGAACCCCGTCAAAGCCATGCAACGGGGCGGCGCGATGTCTCCAATGCAATGGGCGTTGCTGGCAATCGCGGGGGGCACGCTGCTCGGGACTTTGCTTTATCGCGATGAAACCTTTCGCGAAGGCATCCGCTATAGCCTTCAAGGCCTCGCCTTGATGCCGATATTCTATTTTGCGATCCGGTTCTCCGATCGCCAGCCGTTCCGGTTCTTGAATTGGCCGTGGGTAAAAAAAATAGGCGTCTACTCTTACGTGATCTACCTCAGCCATTACGTGGTGATCAGACTTTTTGCGGCGGATTTCCCCGCGATCGCCGCGAAGCCCTACCTCATGTTCCCGATCGCCCTTTTGACCTCGATCGCATTCGCGGCAGCCGTTGATCGCTTCGTTGACCCTTATTTTAGACGGCTCAGACGGCAGTTCCGGCCGGGGGCAGTCCCAAGTCCTGCTATGCTAAGGGTTAGCGAGTGACAGATGCTCTTCCCGAGAAATCCGGCCACCGTGCGTCCTTTGCCGAGATCTCCGTGACCGGCAACGGCCAGGAAATATTGAACGCCGGATCGTCGTAGCGAATGCCATCGGATGCGGTGGCTGAATAGAACTCATCCATCAGGTACGAGACTTCCGTTTCCGGAGCGAGCACTTGAAAGCCGTGAGCAAACCCGCGAGGAACGTAGAGTTGCAGGCCGTCGCCAGCGCTCAGCCTGTAAGCTTCCCACTGCATATAGGTCGGCGACGTGGGCCGGATGTCTATCAGAACGTCGTAAATTGCGCCCGCGAGGCAGCGGATCAATTTGACCTCTTCATGCGGGGCACGCTGAAAATGCATGCCGCGCAAGGTGCCGGTTTGCAGTGTTCGCGATACGCTTCCCTGCACGAATGTCGTCGCGAGGCCCGCGGCGGCGAATTCGTGGACACAGAAGGTCCTCGCAAAGTAGCCGCGCTCGTCGGTAACCGGTTCGAGCGCGATTAGCTTGACGTCTTGCAGTCGGGTGGCTTGAAAGCGCATGCTGTCCTGTCGAAGATCGATTCAGAGGCGATAAGGTTATCAGATGGACTTGCGGCCTGACCCCGAGAAAATAGGCGGAGACATCTACAATCTAGCTGGTGAAATCTATCCCATTTGCCGAAGTATCACCGGCGACGGCGTTCGCGCAACGCTTCGCCACCTCGCTCAGCACATTAAGCTTGATGTCCATGAGGTCGCGACCGGGACGCCGGCGTTCGATTGGACGGTGCCGCGCGAGTGGAACATTCGCGATGCCTATATCAAGGACAGTTCCGGCAAGAAGATCGTCGATTTCGCAGACTCGAACCTGCACGTGATGAGCTACAGCGTACCCGTTCGAGCGCGTCTCTCCCTTGCCGAACTCAAAAAGCATCTGCACTCGCTCCCGCTTCAGCCCAACCTCATCCCGTACCGCACATCGTATTACGCGGAGAATTGGGGATTCTGCGTCCGCCACGCGCTTCTCGAAAGTCTCAAGGACGATACGTACGAAGTCGTCATCGATTCAACGCTCGCGGACGGTTTCCTTACCTATGGAGAGTTTCTGCATCGCGGCGAGACCGACGACGAAGTTCTTTTGTCGGCACATATTTGTCATCCGTCGCTCGCCAACGACAATTGCTCGGGGCTCGCGCTGCTGACGTACCTCGCAAAGGCCATCTCTCAGAAGAAGACGCGCTACAGCTACAGGTTTCTCTTCGCTCCGGGTTCGATCGGCGCCCTCACCTGGCTATCGCAAAACGAAGACAAGGCCGCACGCGTAAAGCACGGGATTATCGTTTCCGGCGTCGGAGACGGGGGCGGCCCGACCTATAAGAAAAGCCGTCGCGGCAACGCCGAGATCGACTTAGCGATGGCTCGCGTGCTGAGGAACTTCGGGCAGCAAGCGAGCGTGATCGACTTCTCGCCGTACGGATATGACGAGAGGCAATATTGCTCTCCCGGGTTCAACCTGCCCGTCGGCCTTTTTCAGCGCAGCAAATGGGGAACCTTCCCAGAATACCATACGTCGGCGGACAATCTCGATTTCATCAAGCCGAAGTATCTTGGCGAATCCTACGGAAACATCTCCGAAGTCCTCGCGTTGATCGAGAGCAATTTGAAATACGAGAACACCTCTCCGAAGGGCGAGCCACATCTGGGGAAACGTGGTCTTTATGGCGCGATCGGCGGCGATAAGGATGGAGCGGCCAAGATCATGACGATGCTGTGGGTGCTCAATCTTTCGGATCGTGAGCATTCGCTGCTCGATATAGCCGAGCGCGCCGGGCTGCCTTTCGCGGACGTGTCGGCGGCGGCGGCGTTGCTCGAAAAGCATGGCCTTCTGAAGAAGGTATAGCTGACGAGTGATTACCGGAAATTTCGGGGGCCCATGACTGAAGCAAGCTCAATTGGCGCGCCGGAAAAAGTCCGTTTCGCGATGATCGACGGGCTCAGGGGCATCGCGGCCCTCGCGGTCTTTCTTTATCACTGCAACGAAGGTCAGCACCTTACGAACCTGATGGCGGTCGCTCCCGTTGGATTCAAATGGGCTGTCCATCAAGGGCACCTTGGCATTGCGATCTTTTTCGTCCTCAGCGGATTTGTCATTGCACATTCGTTGCGTAGATATTCCGTTACACTTCCCCTTCTAGGCAGATTTTTGCTTCGCCGATCCGTCCGGTTGGATCCGCCGTATTGGTTCGCGATCGCGCTGACGATCTTTATGGCCGCCGTCTCCGCGCACTTCATTCCGGGCAAGGAGTCACTGTCGATTTCGATCGGGCAGCTCGTTGCGCATGTCTTCTATTTGCAGGAAGTGCTTGGCTTCCGTGAGATTGGTCCAATCTTCTGGACGCTTTGCCAAGAGGTGCAGTTCTACCTGATCTATGCCCTGCTTCTTGCCGTGACACGCAACGATCCGGCTCAAAGTTTGCAGGGGCGCGCAACCGCCGTGGGCCTCGCGGTGGCTGCATTGATAAGTTTGCTGTGGCCGCTTGGGATCGTCACCTGGGAGCCGTGGCGCGGGAGTTTTCTGCCGCTATGGCATTGCTTTCTGCTCGGCGCCGGCGCCTATTGGACGTGGCAATATCCACGGATGGCCGTCTATTATTTTTCCTACGTTGCAATACTTGTTTTCAGCGCTGTCGTGCGGATGGACGAGGTGACCTTCGCCGCCGTGCTGACGGCGATGACGTTGTGTTACGCGACCAGAACGGACGGAATTTACCGCTGGTTGAATTGGCGCTGGCTACAATTCTTGGGTCTCATCTCCTACTCTCTCTACCTCACCCATAATCCTATTTCCGGCGCCCTGTTTCGCATCGGCTATGGCCTCACGGGGCGCTCGGCCTTAACAGAAGCCTTCTGGTGGGTAATGGTGATTCTGGGATGTGTCCTGTTTTCCGCAGCAATGTGGTGGTTGATCGAGCGGCCGAGTCTGGCGCTTGCCAAGCGCATTAAGCTCGAGGTTCAGAACGAGAGAGAGATAGCGGCTATCGAACCGCGTTCTATTTAACGTATTTGCGGCTTCTATTCAGGCAACAGGGAAGTTGGTCATGCAGCCTTATTGACACCCGTCGTAAAGACATTGACAGACTACTGTACAAGCCAGTTGCGGCCCGTCTTCCAGCCTAGAACGTGTGAACGAGAATCCGGATGAGTAATCCAGAACGCCTCAGCGTTCTCTACGTCTCCCAGATGCCAGCCAGTCCTCCGCGCTTTGGTGCACAAGCGCGGATACATGGGCTCATGACGCAACTGGCTGAGCGCCACGACCTCACAGCGGTGATGCTGGTCGACGATGAGTTCGACGAAGACGAGAGCCGCGCGGCCATGCAGGCCTATTGCCGTGAGGTGGTGCTTGTTCCGAACCCTCACAGTCACGAAGGGCCGACGAAACGGATGGAGCAGCTTCAGTCGCTGGTCTCCACCCGAAGCTTTGAGAGGTTGCGGGCCACGGTCCCAGCGCTTCAGTCCGCGCTTGACCGAGTTCTGCGGGCGAAGCGGTTTGACATCGTCAATCTGGAATTCTCGTTTCTGGGCCACTGCAATCTGCGCCAAGCTCCGGCTGGCGAGAGGCTGCCTGCTCTTATCGTCGATTCCCACAACATCGACTTCGAGCTCGCGAAGCAGTACGCGCGTTCGGGCAGCAGCCTGATCCGCCGCCTCTATGCGGACGTCAACTGGCGGAAGCTCAAACGAGAGGAACTTGGGACCTATCGCGACGCCGACGGCGTCTATCTCTGCAGCGCTGCAGACGAACGGCGCGTGCTCGCCGAGGTTCCGGATGCCAACACGACCGTCATCCCGAACGCAGCCGACGTTGATTATTATCAGCCGCGCCCGACCGACCCGCCGCCGGACGGGCGCACACTGCTTTTCTTCGGACTGCTTTCCTACATTCCCAACGTCGACGGCGTGCTGCATTTCGTCGAGAACATCTGGCCGTTGATCGCCAAAGCCCATCCCGATGCGCGCCTGAAGATCGTCGGCAAGAACCCTCCGCCGCAGCTCAAGGCGCTGGCCGGGCCGCGGATCGAATTCACCGGCTTTGTGCCGGACCTGCGGCCACACCTCGCGTCCGCTGCGGCGGTGATCGTGCCGCTTCGGCTCGGCGGCGGCACCCGGCTCAAAATCGTCGAAGGGATGGCGATGGGAAAGGCCATCGTCTCGACTGCACTCGGCGCCGAGGGAATCGAGGCTCAGCCCGGTCGCGATCTTTTAATCGAGGATGAGCCGAAGGCGTTCGCGGACGCCGTCGGCCGGTTGCTGAGCGATCCCGGACTGGCGGCCCGCATCGGCGAAGCGGCGCGAAAGCTTGCGGTCCAGCGCTACTCCTGGAACAGCGCGGCGCAAAAGCTCGAAGGTTTTTATCGCCAAATCTTGGATGCCAACTCGCGAGGTAAGCGCTCATGACTTCGAGATCGACGAGAACGTTGGTGCTTTCCGGTCTGGCACTGTTGATCTCGATCGGGGCCATCGCGAGCCGGGAAGCCGCGGCCACGGATGCGCAGTCTGCGACTTCCACATCGGCAGATAAGCCGAGCACCGACACGTCCTGGAACCAAGGACTGAAGCTCGGCGTCAACGGATCGATCCCGGTCATCGTCGTCGACCAGTTCGGCTATCAGACAAAGAGCACCAAGGTTGCCGTTATCAGAAACCCCCAGTCGGGATACGATAAAAGTGCATCTTTCAAGCCCGGCCGCGAACTCCAGGTGGTCGAACGCAGCAGCGGCAAAGTCGTAAAAAGTGGAAGTCCAAGCCCATGGAACAACGGCGCGACGGATGCCGTGTCGGGTGACCAAGTCTGGTGGTTCGACTTTTCGGACGTCGAAACGCCGGGAACCTACGCGATCGTCGACACCGAGAGTCAACTCAGATCCGTAGAGTTCGACATTGACGATCGCGTTTATCAGCGTGTCATGAAGCATTCCGTCCGGATGTTCTTTTATCAGCGCGCCGGCATGGAAAAAACGGCGGAGACGGCAGGCGCATCATGGGCCGACCGGGCAAGTCACCTCGGGCCCGGACAGGATCCTTTTTCCCATTCGTGGCTCGCCAAGGATGACGCGTCTCAGGTCAAGGACCTCCGAGGCGGATGGTTCGACGCCGGTGATTACAACAAATATACGAGCTGGGCCGCGCGCAACATTATCTCTCTGCTGCGTTCCTACGACGAAAACCCGAGCGCATTCGGCGACGATTATAGAATTCCGGAATCGGGCAACGGCATTCCCGACATTCTCGACGAAGCGAAGTGGGGCTTGGATTGGCTCGTTCGCATGCAGAACGCCGATGGTTCGTTGCTCTGCGTTCAATCGCTGTCTGAAGCGAGCCCACCTTCGGCCGCGACGGGACCGAGCTTTTACGGTCCTCCGACCACCAGCGCTACCCTGATGGGAGCGGCCGTATTTGCCTACGCATCAAAGGTGCTTTCCGCCCGCCCCGAACCAGCACTGAAAGCGTATGCGGCGGACCTCGCCAAGCGAGCGAAAACGGCATGGGCCTGGGCGACGGCGAATCCTGAGGTGCTTTACTACAATAACGACGACGGAAAGCAGCCGGGCTCACAGGGACTGGCATCCGGTCAGCAGGAAATGGATGCCGCTCATCGTCTGGCCGCGCGGTTTGAAGCCGCCGTTTATCTCTTCGAGATCACGGGCGAAGCGGAATACGGAAAGTTCGCGGAGGCAAACTTCACGTCCGTCGTGCCTCATTGGGGGCCTTCGCAGTGGGACGCTGTCGCCCAGGAAGCCTTGCTCCATTATGCGCGACTGCCGAATGCGAGCCCTCCCGTCAAATCGGCAATTATCTCACAATTCGTCAGCACAATGATGCAAAAGGGCGATCAGTTGCCGATGGTCCTCGATAAGAAGGACCCGTACCGGTCCCCGATGAAAGATTTTACCTGGGGCAGCAATCTCTCCAAGGCGACCCAGGCGAGGCTGTATGAACTCCTCGCGTCTTTCACACCCGACCCGAAGGTAGCGGCACTCGCAAAATCCGCCGCGGCTGAGTATCTCCACTATATCCACGGCGTGAACCCGCTCGGGCTCGTCTACCTCACGAATATGAAGGCTGCGGGTGCCGAGAATTCAGCGACAACGATGTACCACGCCTGGTTCTCCTACGGTTCGCGCCGCTGGTCGAAAGTCGGCGGCATAAATCCAGGCCCGGCGCCGGGCTATCTCGTCGGGGGGCCAAACCCCTCCTATGCCGTCGACCCGTGTTGCTTTGCCCCTTCCGGAACGCCGAGCTACAAATGCTACATGGCTGCTGCTTTTTCGCTGTGCCGCCGCGGGTTCTCACCACCGTTGGATCAACCGGCCAGCAAATCCTACCTCCAGTTCAATGATCCCTGGCCTGCAAATTCCTGGGCGGTCACCGAGCCGAGCACCGGATACCAGGCAGCATATATTTTGGCCCTCTCACGATATCTGAATTGAGGGACCGGGGTGCGGCCTGAAGGCATCCATGGGCCGCGGATCTTCAAGTTGGCGCTTTTTTACTACGTCCGTGATGGAGTTTCCGGCACATCAATTTTGGTCAACATGCTATCAGGAAATATGTGCTTAGGTCCTTCGCACCGGAAAATGGATCAACAAGGTCCACCGGGCCAGCAGAACGCGAAGACGCCGTTTCAATTGCGCTAACCAAATGCCAAGGGACCGTCTCGGAGAGAAAATGAAAAGCGAGCGGATTCTTTGAGCCAAACCGACAAATATTTTCAAGATAACGAGCCGATGGCTGGCCTCGGCCGTGCCTCCCTGCACAGCGGGATGATCGTCGTTGCCGGGCGGTTGGTCAGCGTTGCGTCACAAGTTGTATCGATGATCGTGCTGGCGCGCCTGCTCGACCCTCATGACTTCGGGCTTACAGCAACGATTTTTGCGCTCATCGGTTTCGGCCCGATGCTCATAGATCTTGGGACGTCCGATGCCACCAGTCAGAAGACCCATATTTCGCGGGCTGAAGTCAGCTATCTTTTTTGGCTGAATACCTCGATTGCCGTTGTATTGGCCCTTCTCCTCATCGCCAGCGGCGGCCTCATCGCCAAGTTTTATAATGAGCCCGCATTGAGCGGCATTGCCGCTGTATCGTCTCTGACGTTCATCGCGGTTGGAATATCGACCCAACATTTGGCATTGCTACGAAGAGCGATGCAGTTCCGCAGCCTCACCATTCTCGATATCTGCTCGAACGGCATCAGCAGCGTCCTGAGCATCGTCATGGCGCTCACCGGGTGGGGCTATTGGGCACTCGTCGCAAAACCCGTCGCGATGGCCGTTCTAACTGTCGTCGTCGCATGGATCGCTTGCCCGTGGTTGCCGGGACGGCCACAGCAGACAAAGGAAACCAACGCCTCCGTTCGATTTGGACTGGGCGTTGCCGGCTTCACATTGACGGACACTTTCGCGCAATCGTTCGACCGGCTTGCTCTCGGTTATTTCTACGGAGTTGGCACGCTCGGGTACTACCAGAACGCCTTCCTTTTCTACACCAACCTCATCAATCTTCTTATCGGACCGCTGCACAACATCGCCGTGTCGAGTCTCAGCAAGCTCAGAGGCAACCTCGTCGAGTTCAGAAAATCGTGGACCGCTGCGCTGTCGACGGTCAGCTTCTTGTCGACCCTCGCATTTGCGGTGCTGGCGGTGACGGGGCCCGATGTCGTCACGATATTGCTCGGTGAGAAGTGGGCGCCTGCGGGGCCTGTGCTGTGTCTCTTCGCTATCAGGGGCATCGCTCAGGCAACCGAACGTACGCTCGGATGGCTTCACGTCTCGACGGGTCGATCTGATCGCTGGATGCGGTGGGGATTGCTCAGCGCCGTATGCCAAATTGCAGCCGTCGTTATTGGCCTCCCGTTCGGGCTTATGGGGGTGGCGGCAACGAGCGCCATTGCGATCTATATCCTGTTCGTGCCGGCATTGGCCTATGCGGGCCGTCCGGCCGGAATCGGTGCCAAGGACGTATGGGCGGCCGTTGGCCCACAAACGGTGGCCGGATTGATCGCGGTTGCTGTTGGACTTGGCGTGCGCGAAACACTGCTCGTTGATCTCTCGCAATGGCCAAGATTTTTGATCGCGTCGTCTCTCAGTCTGACGACGTACCTGGTCGTGGCGATCGTGCTATTCCGAGTGACGCAACCCATGTATTTGGCGTTGTCGGCTTTGCGCAATTTCGGTCCGAAGCGCCTCCTGGGAAATCCCTAGCGTGTGGAACACGCTTGACGCCAATCAGGCGTTTTAGGTCGCGCTTAGGCTACCCGACTGCTTGCGACGTGCGGAAAATCGTCAACGCGACCCCGAAGGGCCGATAGCCCACTAGCGTCAAGAGATTGATCTTATCACTCTCGCAGGCTGTCCCGCCGCGACGGAGCGTGGAGGTATGTCGCGCGTCACCACACTGCCCGCGGCAACGACACTGTCGGCTCCGATCGTCACGCCACTAAGAACGATGACGCGCGCGCCAAGCCATACGTTCTCCTCAAGGATGATTGGCGCAGAGGCCGGTCGAATGCCGCGTTTGGTAGGATCGATCTGATGGTAATCGTTGTCCATCATGAGCACGTCCATGCCGATTTTGCAGTCGGGACCGATGCTGATCAGCTTGGTAGCGGAAATCGAGCATCCGTAATTCATGAACGTGCGCGCACCTATTTCCAGCTTTCCGTTGGGCTCAGTGCTGAGCTGAATTGGAACGGCAGTCGAGCTCAGGCTTGCGCGCTGACCTATGATCATGGTGCCGGAGTTTCGAACGATCACGCGTCCCCATACTCTCACGCGCTCGCCGACCGAAGTGGCATTGCGGAGATGCCAGCGCGCCCGCAATAGTGCAAGCACGTCGTCCCGCACCTCGGTTGGGGTCATGCGCCGCGAGGTCGCCGACGTCATCTCAGGAAGAATGCGATCCAAGAGGGGCATCGTGCAGGTATCCTTACCTAAGATCCGCGGGTTGCTTGCCCTCAAGACCGAACCTGCTCGCTGATCTCGCGCCGGCTCCGCAAAACTTCCGAAGTTTCTGATCTCTACTCGAAATGCTCAACGCGTCACAATGTGTGGGAGTGTCTCATCAAAGCGTGACGGTCGTTCAGATGGGCCTTCGTCCGGCGACGGTCCGGACGCCTTGGGGTAGTCCGCCTCTGCGAATTGGACCGCTCCTTCGCATCGGGCCAGGCCTCCTGGTTGTTGCGGGAATTGGCTTTGGTACGCGCGAATAGCGGGTGGTCTCAGCGGCAACCAGCACAAAGAGAAACCACATCGGGTCATTCGTCGACAACCACAGGGTTTCAATCAAATTGGTGATGGTGACATATAAAGCCAGCGAAAGCAGGATCCACGCACGAAGCGGATCTTGCCGTCTTACGCGCTCAATTGCATATAATGTCGCCATTATGAAAATGAGAAACAGCCAATATCCTATAATTCCGGTCTCTATTTTAACATCGAGATAGCCGCTATGACTGCCGGTCATATGTTTTACCCAATATGGCGCCTGTGTCACGCTGGGGGCATCATTCCCGACCAGCCAAAACGAGCGGAATCCCCACCCAAACCAAGGCCTTTGGGCAATTTCCCTATATATGAAATCCCATATGACGGTGCGGCCAGTCAGAGTCGAATCGCCGTAAATCATGTATGAGATACGGTTTACCAAGTTGGTGCTCGATACCATCGATGCCGCGATGTAGGTCGCCGGGATTGCGAGCAATACGAGAAGCGCGGAGACTCGCAGCTTGCCGCTGATCAAAATGGCCGCACCCGCAACACATGGGGCGACAAGCATGAAAACCAACGAACCTTTTGATTCACTCGCGAATACCAAGAAAACTGCGGCGATGGCGACAACGATCGCAACGAATCGCCGCCAGCCGGAAAATAAGACCTCATAAAATGACAACAGAATCGCGACCGAGGCGCATTGCCCCAGATACTGCTTGAAGCCGAAATAGCCGAAATAGCCGAATATCGTACCTTCCGGCGTCATCATAGGCTTCTGATTCAAAACGACGATGACGTTAATAAGTATCGCGAGCGCGTAGCACCAATACAGACTTCGCACCGTATCCCTTGCTGGGGATCCCATAGCGAATGGCAAAATGATCGGCGTAAGAACCATCAACTCCAGGACGTATCTGTTGAAGGATATTTCCCGGCTGTATGCCCATGTGACGCTGGCCCCTGCGAACAGCAGAAACACAGCGAGGCTCATGATCGGCGGCGTCCGAAGGCGCGCAAAATTCAACCGCGACCGGTTGGCCAAGGCGAGCAGCAGAGTTATCGCGAGAAGCGCGAACAGGAACGTCCTGTTTTCCCAGTCGGCAGTGGTCGTCCCTATCGAGGCCGCGGAAGGCTCAGCTGACGCTCTGCTCGCTGGGGTCTCGAGGTATCCCAGCAAGGGGCGAAAGATCAGATACCAGCTGAAGAGAACGAACGGGATCGTCGCAAATATCTTGCTCGACAGTGGCGGGGGGCTTGGGCGAGCAATAGCAAGCAAGGTCTTCTCTCCAGAGTATCTTCGGTCCAGTCGACTGTAGAGTGCGCCTGCCACTCAATCGTAAAGGGCCGGCTCTTCTTGCAATTCCCGAATGTAGCGACAGAGTTCGGCGTATTCCTGAGCGGTCAAATTGGGAGAACCGAAATAGCGCCGGTTATCGCTCAGATGTTTCTCCGTGTGCATTCCAAGCAAGGTTACGCTGACAGCGGGCGTAGCACGACAGAATTGTAGGGCGCTATCGAGCAACGGGCGGCCCAGTTTCTCGCTGAGCGCCCGCAGGGCCAGGATGCGCCGCCACTTAGGCGTCGCAGCCTTCAACGCATCTTCATCCAGGCCATCTTTCAAGAGCCCGCCACCAAAACACCCGCGCGCAATGACCCCAAGACCTCGGGCCTCAGCGGCCGCCAGGATGCCCTGATCGAGCGCTTCGAGGTCGAGCAATCCGAAGCCGAGTTGCAGAGAGGAGATACCGGGAGCCGACACGCAGAACGGAGCATCCTCCACCACTTCGGTTGCCACTCCGTAAAAGCGGAGCTTTCCCTGCCCTTTCAACTTTTCCAGTGTTTCAAGTGCTTCACCGAACTCAGGGGTCTGAAGGAAAGGCGCACGCGGACTATGCAGCTGGTAGAGATCAACGTAGTCCGTTTGCAGACGTTTGAGGCTCGCCTCCAGGGCCGCAGTCAAATACGCCGGCGAGAAGTCCTGCGACAGCGCTCCGGAAACGACCGAGGGCAATCTCGAACGCTTCAAGCCCAGCGCATGCACGATCGGGCGGACGAGGGGTTTGATCCGCTGCATGAGTTTGCGCTGCGCGGGAAGGCAGTATCCGCCCTTTGTCGCCAAGACGACCTGCTGCCGCCGGCCGCGAAAGGCCTTCCCGATCAGTGCTTCGCTCTCTCCCTGGGCGTACATGTCGGCGGTATCGTAGAAGGTGATGCCCGCATCCAATGACTTATGGAGAACGTTCAGCGCTTCCTGACCGCCGTTCTTATTTGCGAAAAACCCGCCGATCCGCGATCCGCCAAAGCCGATTTCGGAAACTTGCAAGCCGGTTTTGCCGAACTCATTGATCTTCATGCGATGACATCAGGCGTGCTTCAGATCGCGAGCGAGGCGCGTTGCCGCCCGCGCCGCAATCGCCATCACTGTCAGGGTTGGGTTCTTTTCAGCGGCCGTCGTGAAGCAAGCCGCATCGCAGACGAGGACATTCGGAGCGCGATAAACGCGATTCCACGCATCCACGACGCCGTACTCCGGCTTTGCATGCATCCGGGCCGTTCCGCCATAGTGAGCGACGGTTCCCGGGTACAAGGTCGGGACGATCTCTCCGATCGTTGCACGGCAACCCGCCTCCTCCAACACGTCGAGGAGGTGCTGACGGGCGCGAACGACATTGTCCACTTCGGCATCACTGTAGCGAATGCAAACATCGAGGACCGGATGTCCGAATTCATCTTTCTTCGTTGCTGACGGCTTCGCGACGCATGCCTCGGTCGGGATCATCGTCCCAATCATCTGCACGCCGACCGTCGTTCCCGCCTGACCGAAGCGGCTCCGAACGCGATCGGCGATATTCGCCACTCCGAGCGTCCACGAGGTCGCCATGAGTGGCGGAGAGGTATCGTAGGGCAGGCGCGTCAGGTAAGCGGCGGGAGAGAGAAGCTTGCGGGGACGCTCCATTTCGAAGGCCCACCATTCACGCGGGTGATCGTGCAGGAAGCGCCCAAGCAATCCCTCCGAGTTGCCCAACCCTTCCGGGAAGTCCTTCGAAACCGAGTTGTGCAAGAGCTTCGCCGTTCCGAGCGGACCGCACGCAACGATCACGGCGCTTGCTTCGATGCGTTTCGTCTCGCCCGTATGGCGGTCGTGATAGAGCAGCCCGTCGACCTTCCCCTTCTGCGGGGACCACTCAAGCGACAAAGCGTAGGCGCCGGTCACCAAGCGGAAATTCGACGACTTCAGCAGAGGGGACACGATGTTGGTGAAGCTATTGAAGGCCGTTCCCCGGCGGACGAGCATCGTCGGCGGGCCGTCCGCGAGAGGATAGACCGTGAAGCCCTGGCCATGGCGGTTCGCTGACCGCTCCACAACCTCCCAATCCTCCGGGATGCGGCGGTCATAGGCGGCATACCCGCCGGGCAGTTGGGGCTTATCCCGGCGATCAGCCGTGATGTCGAGAGATCGCTCGACCTTTTCGTAATAGGGCGCAAGATCCGTGTACGTGATTGGCCACCGATAGCGTTCGTGCAGCCTCTCCCCTTCGGTGAAATCCTCCGGCGCAAAGCGCGGCACCGCCCCGGTCCAGCAATTGGAGAGCCCACCCGGAGCAAGCTTCGCATAACATACGGTTTGCGGATCACCCGACACCGAATGGCCGCCCTCCTCCTGCAACGGAGGGGTGCGACGGTAAAGATTCTTACCGCCGGACCGCACGAGCAGACCAGGCTCAAAGCGCGTGCCGGCCTCCAGCATCGTCACGGAGATTCCGGCTTCCACGAGTTCGCGGGCGGCGGCCGCGCCGGCAGGACCACTGCCGACGACCACGACCTGACGTTCATCCTGCATGGCTTTTGCTTAGTACTCTTTGTCCACGAGAGAGCGAGCAAAGCGAAGCGCAGAATAGGTAACGGGTACCTTCACGAACAACTCTTCGCGAATCCGTCCTGCTCTGGTCGGCTTGAACCAGTTCGGGAGGAATTTGGTCTTCCCGCCCTCGGCTGCAAACGGATCTTCGAGATTGTTGCCGCCGTCCTCCCAAGTCATGGCAAGCATCGGACGCGGGACAGCCGTATGGTTTGCCGTTCCGCGATGCCATACGTTCGAGGTGCGGACCAACACGTCGCCCCGCTTCAACGGGACCCGCACGGCATTGCGTGCAACGCGCTCCAGGACAAACTGCGTATATTTATAAAAGCGTTTGTGCGTCCCCGGGATTGCCTCCATCGCGCCATTCTCGATCGTCGAGTCGACGACCGCGACGTTGGCGATCATGAAGTCACGCGTGAACGGACGATCGAGGTGATAGTGCTGGGTGTGGCTGCCTGGCAGATTGAAGTTGCACCCGACATTCGGCATGCGAACGACCCTGGGATCGATCTCCTTGATCAGGTCGATGATCCCGCGCTGTTGCAGGGTGTCGTAGACGAACCGCGCACCGGCACCGGGGAAGCAGTTGAGATGGCCGCTTTTGAGACCGCCGCCCGAAAACAGCGCGCCCGACTTTGTTGCCGCCTCAAATTCCTGCTCGAGGGACTTATGCAATTCGGCCAGCCGCTCCGGCGAGACGACGTTGCGAATGACAAAATAGCCGTCGCGGGCAAACGCCTGCTTCAGATCTTCTTTTTCAGCAGCGGTGAGTGGACTCGCTTTTTCACCTGCCGCGCGGGCACCGTCGTCAACTGTCAGCATCGTGGACCTCCGTCTACTCCCAACGAATTCGGAATATTTCGCAGCGCTTCACCTTTGGATGCAGCGACGAGACTTTCGTAACGCATCGCCACTTCGCGACACTGCTGGCGCGGCGTAAAGCGGTGTCGGATCGTTTGCCGGGCGTGCTCGCCCAATCGCCGGCGGAGATCGGGATCGCCCATCAACATCGCGATTTCCGTCGCGACCGCTTCGGCAGAACGCTCCTCCACAAGCCGCCCGTCGACGCCATGCCTAATGATTTCGGGAACGCCGCCTGTCCCGCAGGCTATGACCGGCTTTTGCATCGCCATCGCCTCGGCGATCGAAAGACCGAAAGGTTCCCCATACGACGGATGCACGAACAGATCGAACTCACGGAGAAACGGTCGGACATCTTTTTGAAATCCGCCGAAATGGAGGCGATCCGCGATGCCACCCTCGCGCGCCCTCTTTTCGAAGTCCGCCCGGACTTCAGGCACGTCGGAGCCGAGGATCATGATGTGCAGATCGGGATGTGTCTCTCGCAGGAGTGCCACCGCACCAATAAGCTCAAGCTGTCCCTTCCAAGGATTCATTCGTGCCGCAATTCCTAGGAGCGGTGCATTCTCGGGAATGCCGAACTGCGCGCGAATGTTCGCCGAGCCTGCAAATTCTTTTTGAGGGTCGAAGTGATCGGTATCGACCGCATTATAGATCGTATGGATTTTTTTTAGATCCAATCCCATACGGCCCAATCCATTTCGGATGTAATCCGAGATGGCGAATATCGCTTTGGCATTGCGCATTCCCCAAAGTGTCGGGCCGGTGTGATAGTCGCCGAGATGCGCATGCATGTGCACAACAGACGCCGCCCCAGTCACACGCCCGAGCAGGCTCGCATAACTGGCGTCTCTTGGCCGGTCGGTGGCGTGAATGATTTGTATGCGGTTGCGCTTGATGAACGCGGCAGCCTTCGCCAATGACGCAGCACTCGGTCCATAGGCAAGCGCTTTGCCCAGTATGCCTCTACTCGCCAGCGCACCGGCGGGCTTCCCAAGTGGCAGGAACGCACTCGATATATTCGGCATTCCGGCGAAGCGAGCCCGCATCTCTTCGGCGTCCGACGCCTCGCTATTCGACAGGACAAAGACCTCGGCTTCTTCCGGAGCGAAGTTCGCCATGAGCATCAGATGCACAGCAACGTCCGCACCGCACTGATCGCGAGTATTTAAGAACAGTACACGGACTGGCATATACAGAGCCCAGACGATCGAGGAGTTTCGATATTCCTATAATACGATTACTTGACATTCTCTCATCAGGGATGACGGTCTGTCTCGCGACTTCTCATCCCGCCCGACGATAGCAATCTTCCGACTTGCCGTCGCCTCAATTGCGTTTGAGACGGTTGTCGAATGTCTTGTCAATTTCGCAGACGGCGGCTTCAGATCCGCAAAGTTGCCAATCCAGAAGGCAGGCGGCCAAACCCGATTCAGCGAGACGCTCGCGAACCTAGTCGATGATTTGACGCCTACTGGTCGAACGGGAAATCCCGCTCCTAATTCTTCCAAACGCTTTTGCGGATTTTCTCTCCTCATCGGCAGTTAGCAGCAAAAAGATTGAAGAATTGACTGTAAGCCGGATTCACGTCGCCAAAGCGCCCTTTCTTTCTGGAAAGTTAATTGCCCAATGGATGATCCTAGTCATGGAATTCCAGTCGTTTAATGGCTGGAGCACGGCGCCCGAGAGACAATATCGACGGACAGCAGATGCCATGATCGCTCCAAGCGTGGCCGCCATACGGCGTGGTTGAAGAGCCGGTGCGATATGCAATGCCTACAAACAGAGCCGGCGCGTTACGGCTCGACGTAGCGCCATAGTCCCGTGGCCCACATCGAGCCGACGAAGATGTTGTGCGTGCCATCGGACGTAACCGCGACGCTGTTCGGGCCCCAGACGAGGCCGTCGGGCAGTGCCGTTTCCTTGCTCCAGGTGCCAGGATCGCCCGGCTGCGGTGCTGTTTGCAGCTTTGGACCGCCCTCCTTGAGCCCACAGCTTGCACACGCCCAGCCCCACATGCCGTAGACAGTTTTCGCCGTGCCCCACACGACGGCGACTTCGCCATCGGTAACGCGCGTCCAGTTGGCGCCAAGATCGACGCTGCGATAGATGCCGTTGCCCGTGGAGGACCCCAAGCCGCCGATGAACAGCGTTCGGCCCGTCTGGTAGAGCTGTGAGCCACCGTGCGGATGCGTCAATCCTTCGATGCCCTTGGGCTTCGTCCAGGTCGCGCCGCCGTCGCTGGTCATAAGGGCCGAGCCGCCGCCTTGTGGAATGACGAACCAAGTCTTGCGTGCCGTCGCAGCCTCTCCCGTCTCGACGAAATACGGGAACCACGATACGCCGCCCGTTGGCCAGCCGGCGCCTGACACGAACCTCCATGTTTCGCCGCCGTCCGTAGACTCCGCGAGGCGATCAGCTTCATGGAAGCCCGTGAGGAGGTGCAATGGATCGCGCGGGTCGACGACGATCGAGTAGAAGCTTGAATCGTATTTTTCCGGCAGCAATCCCGTGAGCCTGAATGTCAGGCCGCCGTCGATTGACTTGAACACCTTCTGATCGCCATTGACGTTCGCCACCCACAGCGTCGCGGGCGTCGTGCCCGCTATAGCAAGCACATGGCCAAGCGGCAGATACGGCGGGTTGGGCCGGCTCGGAAGCTGCGCCCAGGTCTTTCCATAGTCCGTCGATATCCAAATTGATCCATAGCCGCCGGCGTAAAGATCGCTAGGCCGCGCAGGATCAACGACAATGTTACCCACGCCAAAGCCGTCCAGGCCCTTAAAGAGCGACGCCGGCATCTCCGGCGAAGTCACATTTTCCCAGACACCGTATGGACCCGCGGCAGACTTCCGTTCGACGCGCATCGCGGCGTCGTCCGCGGCGGCCACAAATGAAAGAGCTAGCGAGAAAGAAAGAACAGCCAACCCGCGTCGCGTGCATACAAACCAAAGACCCAGCATTTCCTGCGTTTCCCAAAGTGGATGGCTGGGCACTATTTCCGCATCAGCGAGCGAAAACGCAAGTCGAACGTTCAAGCACGATGCAGTGGGCTTTCAAGTGTGCAATCGAACGCGGGATCGAATTGAACGGGACTTCCACTCCCACCGTCGAAACATACCCTTTCCGTTTCCCGCCGCACGATCCGCGACAGCGTCAGTGCTTAACGGCACGGAGTTGCGCGCTTGAATACTATATGTATACTGATTATCCGTATCAATCTCTTCTCTCCGAAATTTTCTTGAAGCCAATTGCCTATTTCATTTGCATGACCGGATTGAAATTTAATCGCGCATAGCACGTGTCGCGCAGCATTCGCATGCTGACGCGACTCGATGAATTGAGGGAGTGGAATGCGCAAAGCATCAGTTTTGGGGCGTTACACTGAGCTGGATGGAATAAGAGGCTGGGCCTCCCTTGTCGTCGTCATCCACCACTTGACGGGCGATTTGTTCGGAAGCGTCTTTCCGCAATTCCTGTCGCCATGGTTTCTCACCTTCGCCGATGGCTTTCTGGCGGTCTCCATTTTCTTTGTGCTCTCCGGTGCAGCCCTCTCATTGTCATTCATGCAGACCGGAGACCCTGCAAGCATCGATCGGCTCGTGGTGAAGCGTTATCCGCGCCTCACAATTCCCATCTTTTTCGCTTGTGTGCTGACGTATTTCGTTCTGAAGCTAGGGTTGAACTTCAACGTTGCGACGAACGCAGTCGTAAACGGCCCGGGTGATTGGCTAAATTCCCTGGACTTCAATCCGTCCATTTTATCAATGGTCAATTTTTCGCTATTCCGCGTATACACCCCCATCCTTACGCTGGATGAGAACTACAATCCTTTTTTATGGACCATGCACATCGAGATGGCGGGCTCACTCCTGCTTTTTGCCATGCTGTATCTTTTGCCTGTCATTCATCCCCGATACGCGTATCCAGCGCTTGCCGCCCCGGCTGCGATTTTTTTCCTATGGCATCCGACGTTGTCATGCTTTTTCGCCGGCGCGATGCTGGCGCGGATGAAATCGGAGGCCCGGGCGACTGAGACACGCGACACAGGTGTTGAGCTCGCGATTTGCCTCACAGTGGCGGCGACCGTATTACTCGTGCGCCTCTCCCACGGGGCGCCAAACTTCCAATATTATTCGCAAGTCCATGTGGTTCTGGCCGTCGCTCTCGTCTACCTGATCACGAACAGCTCGATCTTCTCGAGATTGCTCAACAGCCGGGTCTCACTGTTCATGGGCCACATATCGTTTCCGCTATTCCTTGTGCAGTTTCCCGTGATTGTCTCATTCACATCTTTTCTGGTTTTATGGGCGGCTCATAACCACGCGCTCACGATCAGCGCGGCATGGTTGATCATCGCCGTATCGATTGCTGCGTGCTTGGCCGTTGCGTGGGCGTTTTCGATCGTCGAAACGCTGACCGCGGCCGTCTGTCGCCGTGTCTCCGTAAACTTCTCGCCAATGATCGGTAGAATTCGCACCGCCATCGTCGGCCTCTCGTAGGCTTGGGTTATTCGATAGGATATATGAGGCTAGCGCTCGATGATCCGAAGTACAGCGAGCCATCAGTTCCGACGAATAAAAAGGAAAGTGGATGCGTACGGCGTTTCTCGGTGTACTCGCATTATTCATACTCTGGAGCCTCAGCAGCCCCCCGTTAACAGCGCAAGCCTCCGAAAACGACCGTGTCGTTTTCATGGGCGACTCGATTACTGCCGGATGGGCGCTCGAGCCGCTGTTCTCAGAGCATCCCGAATTTGTCGGTCGCGGTGTCGGCGGCGAGACCACTCAGCAAATGCTGCATCGTTTTCAAACGGACGTCATCAATCTCAAGCCCGCGATCGTCCACATCATGGGCGGCACAAATAACGTTGCAGGCAACAACGGGCCGGAAAGCGATGAGGCCATTGAAGACTCCATTCGCGCGATGGTCGAAATGGCCATCTCGAATAACATCGAGGTCGTCCTCGCCACCATTCCTCCTGCGAAGAAATTCGGATGGCATCCGGGGCTGGAACCGGCTCCGAGGATCAAATCTCTCAATGCCTGGCTAAAGGCGTATGCCGCTTCCCGTCACATCACCTTCGTTGATTATTGGACTGTATTGGCCGACCCGGACGGCGGGATGAACGCCAAATACTCGGGAGACGGCGTGCATCCCAACGCGGCGGGTTATGCGGTGATGCGGCCTCTTCTGGAAGAAGCCCTTCTGCACGTTGAAAGCGAAAGAGGGAAATAGCCTCTTCCTCCGAGCGCCTCACTCGATTTCTTGGGGCCGCGCTCTGAAGACCCAAAGCAGATTGATAAAAAAATTGACGACGAATGCGGTGCCGATGCCGATGACCTTGGAGAGCATGGGCGCGATGCCAATCAGCGTGGCGCAGATCAACGTAACGCCGACGTTGATGGAAAGTCCGACGGCGGCGCCAAGCAGAAACTGCAGAAACCGGCCTCTGCTTGCGGCTTGCTCAAAGACGAAGCGGCTTGTCAGGTGATAATTGACGAACGCGGCGATGAGCCAGCTCAGGCTCGCGGCCAGCGCGATCGGCAGTCCCGCATTCAGCAGAACGTGAAATCCGGAAACGTCGACGACGGCGGCGGCCCCTCCGGTTCCGATATAGCGGACGAATTTGGAGATCATCCCGGCGACCGTTCGAACAGGGGCGCGAACAGCGGATCGGAGTACGTCGAGAAGTGAAGCCAGCCGTCGAGCGGCCGGGCGGAACGGATGAGGGCCGTCGCTCCGGCACGGCGTGCCGCTGCACCATCCCTCTCGATCCGGTCGCCGATGAGGATCGTCTCGTCGGGGCTTGCTCCGGCCGCTTTCATGAGCACCTCGAGGCCCCGAGGATGCGGTTTGAGGATTCCGACATTGGCATCGCCCGCAGCAACCACGTGGTCGGCTTTAAGCTCCATCGCGCTCAGTTTGTTGAGCGCAGGATAGTCCGAGAAGATACCGATTGTCTTCCCCTTGAGATTCAAGGCTGAGAACAGCTCGACAATGTTCGGATAGCGACAGGCGCGAATGTGTGCGAGGGGCCGCTTCTCCATCCATTCGGCGACGATGGCACGGACCGCCGCCGGATCGACCCTATTCGCCTCTGCCGTACGAGCAACCAAGATATCATCGAAGCCGTCGATTTCATCGTCACCTGCGTGCTCACGAAGCTGGCGATACGTGCGAAGGACGCGCAATGCCGTCAGGCTGCGCGTCCGCACCACGTTGCCAGCGATCTCGCGCAACATACGCAAGCGCATGGCCTTCTGGTCGTACAAGGTTCCATCAACGTCGAACGCGACGAGGCGGATTGAGCTCCAATCGATCTTCGCGCCGGTCATTGGAGCGTGATGTAGCGCTGTTCGGCAAGCTTTTCGAGGAACGGTATGTCGACAAAGCTTGTGAAGATGAACATTGCCACCAAGGCCAACACGATCGCAATCAGGCCGGACTCGCGGAACAGCTTTTCAGGCTTTTGGGCTGACGATCCCGGCAGCGTCGACATCGAGAAATAGGTCGTGAACAGCAGCACGACGATCGGGACGATGAGCACGAATTCGATGCGGTACTTCACGAGGAAGACGGTCAGAAAGAAGACAGAGAGCAACGAATAGGCGAAGCAGGAGGCGGTCAGCGATGTTTCAGAATACTGAGCGAAACTGGCGCGATAGCGCACCAGGAGATCGAGCCCTTTAGATGCGACGATTTCGCGATATTCGGAGAGGCGCTTCGCGGCCATTAGGAAGGCGCCGCCGAACCAATACGACAGAATGATCGATCCCGGAGGCAGCGACGTCGGATCGATGATCGCCCAGCCAATCACGAGGCGGATCGGGTTGTTGATCGATTCCGAGATCACATCGAGATAGGCTTTATCTTTGCTTCTCAGCGGATTGACATTGTAGACGACGCCCTGGGTCGCAAATAGAAAAGCGACCAAGAACATGAGCTCGCTCGACAGCGCCGCGAAGGTTAGCCCGAGCGCGACGAGAAGGCCCCATTCTGCAGCGACGATCGGACCGCTCATGACCTTCTGCACGGCCGCCCGCTTCGACTTGTCGGGGTGGTGCTTGTCGAAATCGCGATCAAGCCATTCATTGATCACGTAGTTGGCCGAGGCAATGCAGATCGCGGTGGCGAAGCCGAGCACCAGGGACAGAAGAAGGTGGTCGGTGCGCACGCCTCGAAGCAAGTACGCGAGAATGATGCCTGGGACGATGAAGATGTGCTTGGTGCTATGATCGAGCCGGGCGATCGCAAGGTATTCCTTGAAACCGGCCCGTTGCGGCACGCCGACCGGTGAGCTTTCCGACAAGACCATGAATTGACATCTTTCCTTTCGTGCGCAGCTCAAGCTGATGACTGCCGCGATCGCGTCAGGCCACCGCCTCTGATGATTTCGGTGCGGAAGTTACCGTGCCTCGTCTGCTCAGGAGCGTATCAACGCCAAATGCCGCCATAATCGTCAGCAACGGCAGTATCGGCACTGAATAGCGTCCCAAAGGTATCAACGTCGCGACGAGCACGTTCATGACGACGATCGGAACCCAAAGCAGCCAGGCCGGACGCCCTTCGCTGTGGGACCGCCGCCAGCCGATGAACGCCAGCACCCAGCCGATGACGGCCAAAACGGCCGGGACCAGCGAATTCGGCAAGGATGTCATCTCATACCAAAACGTGAAAAGTCCGACGAAGATCTTGCGGGCCGTGTCGAGCGGTTGCGTAACAATCATTTCCTTGGCGACACGTGCGTTGTTCGCCTCGTCGACAACCTCGTCGGCCTCCCACGTGGTGCCGGCATCGCTGGCGATTTTGCGGAACCACGCATTGGATTCGTTCTCGGCGTCTGTGAACGGGGGCTTTTGCAGCGTGGCGAACTCCATGCGCGTGAAGATGTAGCCACGCAGGAAAGAGTCGCTCGACCCTGGCGTCAGGAGCACAAACTTGCCACCCGTGACTTGATAGTTTCGATACGTCCAAGGTGCCAGAATAAGCGCCATGGTCACGAAAATGGCGCCGACTGCGATGACTTCCTTTACCGAACGGCGTTTGATGGCGAGCACAAAGCTAATGATGCCGAACACGACGACGAGCGGGAGGATCACACCTTTCGCCAGCGTCCCGATCATGCCGACCGCACCGAGCAGGATACCGTTAGCCAAGGTCGGTTGGTCGTGAAAGCGAACGGAGAACCAGACCGTCAGCACGCAGAGGAACGTCAAGAACGTTTCGAGGTGCAAGTCCGCCACGTAGCGCAAAAGCATCGGATGCAGAGCGCAAATGAGCCCGGCCAGCAAACCTGTTCGCGCGTTGTAGAGACGCTTTCCGAGCGAGAATACGAGCAAGCACGTGCCCGCGTGCAGGAGACATTGCAGGAGCACGACCGTAAAATTGCTGCCGCCAAGCCGATATATGACAGCGATGGCCTCCACGTAGAGCGAGGCGCCCCTGCGGGTCAATTTCGTGAAACCGTGGTCGACAAGTCCGCGCGCGAGTTCGCCGTACTGATATGGGTCGCCAGCGTTCGCGACAAAGGTTTGCAGGCGGAAGACGCCGAAGACCATGACCAGCGACGCGGCCAGCGCAACGACGGCAATGATGAATGGGTAATTGGCGTACAGGGGCCGGGTGTTCGTCGTGGCAATCATATCTATCTCGATATCTCGACGATGCGTATGACCTCTGATGTCCGATACGTTTCCGGATCCCAAGACATCGCCAACTTAAGGTCCTTTTGTAACAAGAATGAATCGCCTTTTAGGCGCGGCATTCCCGAGCAATTCCAGCGATGGCTTTTGCGGCTCGTCCGATTACATAGGCCATTCGCCAGGGCATCGCCCCAGTAAAAGTGTAAAAACGTAAATAATGGTACCGCTAAGACCCCGATTGGCTGATTGCAAATTCGTTAGTCAGTCTCAACGACGCGGCTCGCGTGTATAGACAATCGCAGCAATGACGCTGCTTACAATTTAAGCAGACGACGGCAGCGTCAGCTCCGGTCTGTCCTCACCCAGGTCGTGGCGCGGTTACCTGCAAGAATGCGAACGTACTGAACAAGCTTCGCGTAAACGTAAGGAACGATCGACAGCAAAGATCTTGGCGGCAATGCATCGCGTCCATAGCGAGCCCAGGCGATGACGATGCTCAGCGCCAATCCGGCAATGGCCGAGCAACTGATATAAAACGGAACGAGTGACAGGCCCAAGACCGCTCCCAATGCCGTGATCGCGAAGACCGCCAACAATAATAGAACGAGAAGAAAAATGGGCGGCACGGCCAAGTCCAGGGCCATCGCCATCAATCGCAAATCTCGGCTCGCAAATGCGGACGACAAAACACGCGGAACGGTCGAGAAAATCAGCTCTCTGTGGCCCTGCTCCCAGCGCTGCTGTTGCGTATTCCGTCCGTGTGAAGAGGACGCAAAATAGCTTGTCACGACAGCCGATGGACAAAAAAGCGGCAAGTGGCCTTTTAGAGCGAGGTCCAGCCCAAGCTTGAGGTCCTCGGTCAGCGCGCCGGTCGCGAGATTGGCCGCGCGCAATGTGCTCCACGGAAATGCCATTCCGGTGCCAACCAGCTGGCAAGGGAGACCGAGATTCGTGAGACCGAGCGGACGCACCCAATTCTTCAAGCGCCACGTGAATTCCGAAACTTGTTCGTTGACGGATGAACCATCCGGCGCATGCATCAGATAAAGGGCTTGAATTGGCCGTCCGGTCGCGGATGCACGTTCAGCCAGAGTATCGATGGCGCTATTTTCCAGGCGGCAATCCGCATCGACTATAATCACGACCTCGGGGGGCTTTCCTGAGAGATGCCGAATTCCAAAGTCGAGAGCGTGACCTTTGCCACGGTTTTCCTCATCCCGGCGTTCGATGACTTCCGCTCCTGCCGAACGGGCAACCTCCGCCGTATCGTCTGAACAATTATCTGCGACGACCAGCAGGCGATCGCGCGGGCCGATCTTGGCCAAAATGTCGGTCAATGTCGGAAGGATGCTCACGCTCTCATTGTGAGCGGGAACGAGTACGGCCAGAGACGGCCTATCGGAATTAGGCTTGCGCTCGGAATTTCTTTTCCGAAGTGCCGCCAAAACTTCGATGAGAAGAACAAGAACGGGAATGCTTACGAGTAACGCAATCGCGCCTAGGGCTCCCGAAACGAATGCAGCAGCAACAGACATTTCGTGGGAGACCATCAAAAGCTATTCATTCACGATGCCGGATTCGCCAACGCACCCCTCATACGCCCTTAAACACTGCGAAAAAGTGCGAAAGCCGTCTTCAGTGTACCTATTATTTTTGAAAAGCCTAGCGCAACATTCCCCGTTCACGAGCGAAATCGCGGATTCATCATTTGCGCGACGACCAAGCCGAATATTTTCGGGCTTTTAACCAGGTATCGTTTTGCCAGGCGCTTGGGATCCGACAACAGACGATGCAGCCATTCGAGGCCCCAATTCTGAATCCAGAGCGGTGCTCGCTGCTGTTTCCCAGTAAGGAAGTCAATCGATGCACCGATACAAAGAGCCACTCCCCTTGCTTCGGGGCACTCGAGGAGCCGGTGCGCCAAGGTTTCTTGTTGCGGCGATCCAACAGCCAGGAATGTGATGTCTGCCTTCGCATCCAAAATGAACGCGATGCATTTCTGGACCTCGACGTCGGACTTAATAAATCCCATCGGCGGCGTATAGGACGCAATTTCGAGGCCGGGAAAGCGGCGGCCGAGGATTGCGCAGTCGCCGGCGCTCGGCCCGATGATTCCGACTTTCAGCCCGAGACCCGAAGCTCTCTCCAAAAGGCGGGCGGTAAGATCGCTGCCGGTTACGACATCGAGCTTCGAACCGCATAAATGAGCCAACTTTTTCAGCACACGACTGTCGCAATAAATACGCCATGCGGCGGCGTATTTGGCTTTGAGTGCTTCGCCCTGCTCGTGAATCTCGACGACATGCTGCACGTTGGGGGTGACGACGTATCTGAACGGCTGTCCAATTGCGCCCAATATTTCGTCGATTGCAGTTTCCGTCGAGCCGCAGTCGAATTTCAGGCCGAGGAAATTAGCTATATTGGACGCCGTCATCTGCACCCCCCGCGAGGCATTTCATATCTCTCATCATCTCGCGGGAAAATGACAAGTCGAAATTGTAAATAAGATTAGCGTGTGCTGTCGCCGCCGCTATGCGGGATTTCCGGCCACGTCTTCATTTCGGCGGGACGCCTCAACGAGCTCGGAAAGCGCTGCTATCGTAGCTGCGGACTGGAATTCATGCTCACCCACAGAGATTCCATACGTCTCTTCAACCGCAAGCAAAAGGCGAAGTGAACCGAGGGAATCCCATTCGGGAATCTGGTCGGGACCATCGGCCATTGAAGGTAGAGCGGAAAGGCCAAGCACGCTTTGGACGAGTTGCGATAATCCGACATCGCCGCCCACCGCCAATTCACGTACGGCGCGCGCGGGAACGCCGCGTGCCGTTTCTCCGGCGGCAACGTAGCCTGAGACCATACTGCCGCTGAGAATCGTGGCGCCATCTCCGATAGTGGTGCCTCTCAGAATCGCGACGCGTGCGCCGATCGTCACGCTACGTCCTATCGAGATCGGCCCCGTATCGCCTGGCGCATCGCGATCCCCTGGGCGATGAAAGTCGCTATCCATGATCTGCACAAAGGGGCCAATTCGCGTGTCATCACCGATTTCAACTTTATCCAGCGCGGCGATGGCAGCGCCGTAGGAAATGTGGACGCGATCGCCGACGCGCACGATCCCGCCGTTGATGGCAGCGATGTGGGATTGGACAGGGTCGGAAGAAAAATAAAAATCCTCGCCGATCGTAATCTTGCCGTTGTTGATGATCGTCGGTTTGCCCTTCAGCGAAGGCCTTGAGCCAATGCGATCGACGGCCCGCATCCAATGCTTGATGCGCAAGCGCTGCAGCGCATCTCCGGCGGTAGAGCGGATGTCTTTCACTTCTGCCACTCGAGATTGACCACATCAGGCAAAGAATATGCGCTGGAATTGTCCCAAACGAATTCGCGGTCGCCTTCGTTCGTGAAGCCGGAATTCTGCCAGAACGTCAAACACGGCTTATTCTTCGCGGTGGGAAGGTATTCGGCGACAACGCGCTTCGCCCCTTGCTCGATCGCCGCGGCCACGGCGACGTGGACGATCGTGTCTTCCACACGCCGGCCCATCACGCGGCAACTGAGGACGAAATCGACGATGTGCGCAGTATCGCCTTCGAATTTCATGCCGAGCAGCCCGGTGAGACCTGCGTCGCCCATGCGATCCGAGACGTTCACGACCCAAAACGCGTTATCGGGCTCCGCCGCCCATTCGATCAATTCACGCTCCGTGAGCCGCCGTGTCCGCAAGTTAAGCTGGTTGGTCTTGTTCAAAAGCTGGGCGGCTCTCGTCGATGTCGCGGAACTCAGGGGTTCGATCGCCACCTTGATCTCGAGCGTTTTGAGCCACTCTTCGATCGAGCCGACTTGCTGGCGCAGCGCTTCGCGTTGCGTCTCCTCGTCGTACATCCGTGTGCGTTCGGCATCTTCGCGGGTCAGGGCCGGCGCATCAAAGCAACTCAGATTGCGCAGATGACTCGCGTAGAGAAATTCTTCCTTCGGCCATTCCGGGACGTAAACTTCGGGCAGTGCCTCTCGCACGCGCGCGCGCTCGACCGGATTGTCGTCGATGAAGACAACCGACTGGAGACCGAGGTTCAGCGACTGCGTCAATTCAGCGACGTTTCGCGCTTTGTCGGTCCAGTTGATTTTCCAGCCGACGAAGTCCTGCTCTTTGAGAACCATGGAGGGATTGTTGCGAATGGCCTCGAGCGCTACCGACTCCTCGTTCTTACTGACGATGCCGAGGACGACGCCGCGCTTTTTCAAATCCTTGATGGCTTTTTGAAAGTCGACGAAGGCCTCACCACTCGCGTCCATGCCGCCGAGCTTCAGACCTTCCCAGCCCACGTCGCCGACAATGCCGCCCCACAACGTATCGTCGAGATCGAGGATGAGCAGTTTTCGAGGACCGTTCGAAAGAGACGCGAGCGCGGCGCGTACATCGCGGGCTGCTTCCGCGAGCACGGGACGGGCGAAAGCAATCTTTCCGAGATACCAAGCCTTGGGATTGAAAGCCGAGGGACCAACAGCGGCCAACCAACGCGACGCGTCCAAGACATAGACGTTCGAGATACCCGACAACCGCTGCATCAGTTGAGCGTTCATGCGCACAAGCGCGGAGGACACACCGCCTTTTCGCGTATCGAGCATGCCAAGTCCGCGCTGCCAGCTCGGCATCGTCCAGCTCGGAACGAATACGGATCGATAGATTGGGGCCGCCTTTTCGATCTTCGCGCAAAACGCGTCCACCTCGGCCTGGAGCACTTCGTCATCTACGGACTCGAATGCCAGGAGCTTGGCGAACGAAGGAACGGCTTTCTGTGGCTGTGTCCACACAACGGCAAAGTCGGCGGCATCAGGGGGCGGCGGCGAGAGCAGTGACTGCGTCACCTGATCGAACGGCGCTACGCGCGCGCCAACGCCGGAATGGAGATCCGAAACGCCAAGCTCGTTGCTCAGCTCATCAATCGTGAAATCGGAGATCAAATAGCCGTTGATTTTTGGCTTGCTGGCCGGTTGCGTTGGAACTGCAGTGATGTTGCCGGGCGCGGGCGCAGATTGCGCAACGCGTTCGCCAACACCTTGAAGAGAAGTTTTCGCATCGGCGTCGGAATCGCCAATTCTCGAAATAGGCCTCGCCGGAATTCCGCCGGCGATGACGCCTGGGGGGATGTCGCTTTCGACGATGCTCCCGGCCATGATGATGGCGCCTTTGCCGATCTTCACTCCCGGGCGCACGGTCACTCTGACCGCCAACCACGCGTCGTCGCCGATTTCGACGGGTTGTGTCTGCTCCCGTGCATTGTCGACGGGCATATCCGGATATTGGCTGTCCGCAATAATGCAGTACTGCCCGATCATCACACGATTGCCGATTGCAACTTTGTGGTGGGCCGATATCAAAACGCCGAAATTGATCCAGACGTCGTCGCCAACTGAAATTTGAGCGTCTTTCTCGGCGATCAGCTCTGTCGGAACCCAGCGCGACATGATGAACACGCGGCGGCCAATTCGGATGGCGCCGCGATTTTCAACGCGTATTCGGCCTTGGACGCGGCCCGTGGCGCCCGTGACCTCGCAATTCCACAAATACCAAATCGCACGGGCGCGTTCGAAGACGCGAATGAAGACTTTCCGGAGCAAGCCGCCAATTCTCGAACTCACGAACTGCTCACGTGCGCGGCTGACGAAGGTGCCGGCAATATCTTCGTTGGTCACCGGAGAGCCCCGCTGTCGCTGCCAAGCGCTGCTTCGAAAATATTTCGCATTCCGTTCACGGCCCCGAACGCATTGCCGCCGGGCATTTGACTAGCCCGATATTCGGGCTCAGGGCGCCAGGCTCATCCTAATGATTAATTCAGACGACGATATAAGCCTAAACTTATTGTGTGAAAGTTGACGGCATCCGGCAGCGACGCATTGACCGGTCGTGACCGGCATCGCCACTTGCAATGAACCGCGGATTTTTGGCGTGTATAGGCCAACGACACTTCGCATCGGCCTGCTTTGGCGCGTTTGAATTGCCGCTTTTCAAGGCACGCACGCCGGAGCTTGCCAAATATGAACGCCTGTGCCCGCGGGACTACGAACCCCCCTTCGTCACAAATACGACGTGTACGTCGATGACGCGGATATCCCAGATTCAAGACGTGGACGCATTTCACTCCAGCAGGCGAGCAACGCAGTCGGCAATCGCCAGTGACGCGGTCAAGCCCGGACTCTCAATCCCGTAGAGGCCGACGAAGCTCGGCACTCCGTGCTCGTTTTCTCCGTGGATCGCGAAGTCCGCGGGCGGCATTCCCTCGGCGTAGATCTTTGGCCGGATGCCGGTGTAGGCGGGCACGAGCGCGCTTTCGGTCAGGCCCGGCCAATAGCGCTTGATCTCTCGCGCGAACACGGCACGGCGTGCATCGGGATCGACGAACGCATAGTCGATGTCATCCTGCCAGTGGATATCGGGCCCGAACTTGGCGGCGCCGGACATATCGAGTGTCAGGTGAATGCCGAGCGCGTCGGGCGACGGCATCGGATAGACGAGATGCTTGAACGGCGCTCGCGCCGATAACGCGAAGTAATGGCCTTTCGCCGGGTAAAGCTCCGGTACGACGTACTCGGACTTCGCGCGGGGCAGCATGCGCCCGATGCGTGAGGCGCCGAGGCCGCCTGCGTTGACGACGCGGGCGCAGGTCAGATCCGACGTCTCCCCGGCCGACAAGATCGACAGGCGGAATTCCCCTTTCGAGACCGGAGCTATGCCCACGACCTCGGAATTGAATGCGACTTGGCCGTCCGCATCGAGAAGCCGGGTTTCGAAGGCGGCCATCAGACTGTGGCTGTCGATTATTCCCGTCGACGGCGAAAAAGTTGCAGCGACGCAACGAATTTCGGGTTCGAGGCGGTTGGCTTCCGCCACCGTCAAGCGCGTCAGATCGCCGACGCCATTGCGGATGGCCCTTTCTTCGATCGTTGCGAGTTGGGCGATTTCGGCTTCGTTCGTAGCGACGAGAAGTTTGCCGCACCGGTTGAACGGGACCTTGTGTTCCTCGGCGAATGCGTAGAGGCGCTTCTTGCCTTCGACGCAGAGTTTGGCGCGGAGCGATCCTTCGGGATAATAAATTCCGGCGTGGATGACTTCGGAATTTCGCGAGGACGTTTCGGTGCCGAACGCAGGGTGGCGCTCGACGACGAGGACGTCGTGCCCGAGGCTCGCCCGTTCGGCTGCGATGGCGAGCCCGACGGCGCCGGCTCCGATCACCACCGTTTCGACTTCAACCGACATTGCCGGAATGCCTCTTCCCGTTTGTGCCGGGTCTCATTAGCCCCTGGCGAGCGGATCGTGAATAGGTTCGCCCCGGAATACAAATGGCTTTGGCTAAAGAGGGGTGGGCGCGGAACGCTCGTGCAATCCGGCGGTTGCGGGACAAAGTTCGCATTCGAAGAGCGGCTCACCCCGCTGAGGCGCGCCGCTCGGGCGAGGCTTGGCCGCAGGCTCCGCATCTTCAAGGTAGGTCACCATAATGAATGAAAAAATGAAATGGCATCCGTTCGATTCCGAGCCGCCCGCCGCCGCCAAACGGGGCAAGCGGCGGCATCCAGGCGGCGAACCCGTCAGCCATCGGACGTCCGGCGATCGGCTTCGCCCGCGCGAACAACACCCGGATGCCCGCGATCCCACCCGGCGCAGGGAGAGGGCGGCGAAGAAGCGGTAAGCGATTTTGCGCGATCTACTCAGGCGAACTTAAATCAGGCGAACTTAAAATCCGGATGATGCAATCGGCCGCCGCCAGCGCATTTCACGTTCGGCGGCTTGCGCTTTTCCCAACACTTCTTGCGTCTCTTGGCGTAACAGGTCATCAATCGTGGGAAAGAAGACGGACAAAAAAAGCGCACGCTAGGGAATGCGAATGCCATTGATCGTGTCGTTCGTCAGTCAGAAGGGGGGCGTCGGCAAAAGCACGCTCGCACGGGCCCTCGCCGCTGTCGGGGCGACGGGCCGGCTGAGGGTCAAGCTCGCGGACCTCGATATCCAGCAGCAAACCGCCGTCAGATGGGGCAAGGCGCGCAAGCAGCGCGCGGCGGCCTCTCCTGTCGAGGTCGGAGCCTTCCGCTCATTCGAAGACGCGCTCGAGGATTCTGACTCTTTCGATCTCGTCATCGTCGATACACCCGGCCACACGAGCCCAGCGACGGGCACCGTCGCGCGCGCCTCGCATGTCGTCGTCGTGCCGACGAGCGCCACCATTGACGATCTCTATCCGACCGTTCTCCTGCTCCATGCGCTCGAGGAAATTGGAACTCCGCGCAGCCGGCTCGCCGTCGCGCTCTGCCGCGTCTTGGACGCGGAGGAAGAGAACGTCGCGAGGGACTACATCCATGCTGCCGGGTATGAGTTGTTACCGGGGTTCATCCCGGAGCGCTCGACGTATCGGAATGCGCAGAACCGCGGCCACGCACTCACCGAGACCATCGATGGATCCGCAAACGAATCCGCGAATCTTCTCATCGAGAGTTTGCTGAGAAAGATCGCGGCGCAATCGGCGGGGATGCGAAACGGGACAGACGACTGACGCTGCCTCGATGCTCTTGCCGCGCGACGCGCGTTGGCAGCAGGCGACGATCGTTCCACCGAAGGCCGCCGCCCGCGACGTCGTCACTGAATGCTCAGCCCGCCAATCTCGACTTCAGAAAACCGAGAACGAGCGCGGTCAAGCCACCGCTGACACCGCCAGTGACGAAACTGGAGACAATCGTTCCGATGTCGAGCCCGGATGTTGCCGCCGCGCCGCCGAGGCCAAGGAGAGAACTCAAAATCTGGCCACCGACGCCGCCGCCAAGGGCGCCAACGATCGAATTGCCGAGCGTTCCCAAGCTCGCCTTCTCGGAAAGCGCGCCTGCGGCGTTACCGCCAAGCGCACCGCTGATAAGTTGAATGATCAATGCCGTGAGGTTCATATAAATTCTCCTCAAATACGCACAACGCAAAGCCGGAAGCCGCGCTGAGCCTCGGGGCTCCACCGAGTCATGAGAATACTAGACCAGAGAACCCGCTCCGCGTTGCAGCAATTTCTTGGACAGGCTTAAAAATTTCGCGCCAATGCGGGGCATAACGCGGGGACGCAAATGTGCAGCCTGAGCATCATGTATCCGCAGCGCTCATGGCGCGCTGCCTCCACTGACCAGCAAATCGCGTTCTGCCTTTGCCCAAGCGTCGCCAAGCTCTAAGTCGAAACTCTCATGAAAACGCCACATGCCGTAATATGATCCGCCTGGTGTCGGCGTTATCTCGCCAACGACGGGGCCTTCGGCGCTCGCGTATGTGTCGACGCTGATGAAAGGCGTTTTCATTTCTCTCGATAAGATGCGCGCGACTTCGATTTGCTCTTTACAGCAGTTCGGGATTCTGTGTCTGCCTCGCTGCGCCCGCTGCAGTTCCGGCCTGATCCATTCTCCATCAAAGGGAATTGGCTCGAAATCGCCCCGGTAGAATGCGATTTTAGGAGGGGTGCTGTTCCGGTCTACCTGGACGATAAATTTGACCTCGCCATTAAAGGCGTAAAATTTGTAATCAAACGGGATCAGATCCTGCCCAAATTCGTCCTCCACCATTTCTTCGACGACAATGGTCGGCTTGGACTTCGGACGATGCCGGATCGTCAATCTCTGAAACGACGCCTGCGCACGACGTATCGCCGCGGCGCTTACAAGTCTTTGGTGCATCATTTCGAAGTAATCATCGGCGCGGCGCTTCTGCAAAAGCATCACACCCTTCGTCGACCAAAGGTCAGACGGCTTAACGACGAAGCGCTCCGGGTAGCGCGAAAAATCGAGATCGGCGGCTTTTGATAAAACGGCGAACGTCTTCGGAACTCCAAAACCGTGTTCCTGTGCAAAGGATATCATCCTCGGCTTACTCATCCATGGCGTGTGCTGTTCTCTGCCATTGATGCGTCGATGCAAAAAATCCGTGAAGGCGGGCCGCTCAGGCAGAATATGAGCCGTCGACGCAGCATTTGGCGAGACGTCCGGATAACGATGCGGCAAAGGAGGCTCTCGCCTCTCCTTGCTGCCTAGCCAAGTTCTCAACCCCATTTAGCAGTCGTCCTTTGTGTATTTTCGCAACGTCGACCAACAGAACACGACCGCGCGAACAATCGGCGCCAGGAAGGAAGCCGACACCTTTTCCGAACTGACAGAGCAAGAGATTATGAGCTTGTCGGGACACGTTACGCCGGCGGCGGCTCGACTGGATAAAAACCGCACCAAACTGTAGCGCCAGCAGGCCGCACTTAAGCGTCGCGCGAACGTCAATTCAGGAACGAAAACGGGGCAAGAGCCTGAAAGCCACGGCGAGCAGGAGACTGAATGCTCAGATACGTGCCGAGCTAAGCCACTGAAACTTTGGCTGGGATGCCAGGATTCGAACCTGGGAATGGCGGAATCAAAATCCGCTGCCTTACCACTTGGCTACATCCCAATTTGCAAATGGGCGTTTAGCGTCGTTCGGCGGCAAGAGCAAGGCTCGTGGGTGCGCGGCCATACCACGCACAGGGCATGAACGAAGCAGGTTTACTCCCACGCCGCTCCCGCACGCTCGCGGGAGAACCCCCCTCTTTTTGCCCCCACAGGTTCGTACGGCGTTCTCAATGCCTTGAAGAACCCCGGCGGCGGGCCTCGCGATCCCGCGAGGATCTCACAAAGAAATATTTCTCTTTTTTGTCAGATTGGCTTTCGCATCGAGCGTCGCAAAACCGTCTCTTTAACAAACGGACTTGTAAGGACGATGTCGTGGCGCCCCCTTCAATGGCAATTTACTTGATGTCGCCCCGGACGTGAGGAACCGGCATGCGGGTGTTCAAGACTAAGCAGTTTGTTCGTCATGCTCAGCATAAGCGACTAACGGACGACGAACTCTTCGAAGCGGTCACGCGGGTCGAACATTCCGAGCTCGATATCGATCTCGGGCATGGCTTGGTCCAGCAACGAATCCTGCGCTCACCTTCGCGGCTGCGGCGGAATTTTTGCACGATTCTAGCTTGCCGGGGCCAAGACGTGGGCATTGTCCTCTACGCATTTCCGAAAAAGGGCACCGAGGGCCTCAATCATCGTGAACAGGCGGCCTATCGGGAATTCGCCCAGTATCTACTCAACCTCGAAGAAGAAGAGATCACTTTTCTCGTTAGCAAAGGGAGGCTCCTAGAAGTTCAATCGCCATGAAAAAATACAGAAGCACCGCGTTGGAGATCGTCCACAGAACCGCATCGCACCATTACCAGGACGGCCTGCTCGACGAGACCACGATGCGCGAACTCAACCTCACTTGCCTTTTCGTCTCCGACGAATTCTCGCCGCGCGACCTTGAAGCGCTTCGCAAGCGAGAGGGCGTCAATCACACGATTTTCGCTGGATACCTCAACGTGCCCGAGAGTTTCGTCCGTGATTGGGAGCGCGGCGCGCGAAAGCCGGCTGGACCTGCCGTGCGGCTGCTTTCTCTGATCAAAGCCAAAGGGCTGAGCGCTATCCTTTGACGCATGAACCGTGTTGCTGATCGTTTGGGGCACGGATGCCTGCATTGACAAAACGCGCAATTCGGCAGGGGAACCCTCGCCTGCCCGAAAAATTTCGCGATGCGATACGCCTGGAGGCCCGGCCAGGCGGCGAGCGATGGGGAGACTTCCGGCGGCGTCCGCAGCCCAAACGCAAGGCCGGCATATTGCCTGTTCCGTCAAGAAAAATGCCTTCGGCGTTGTGGCATGAAGAACCCATGAAATTCCCGTCAAGAGGCGCTTGCGGGACGTGTTCCGGGTCGCTATAACCCCCCTCTCTTCGGTGCCTACCCGGCGCCGGGAAAAGCCTTTATTCAGGCTGACGGTCGGGCGGAGCGTAGCGCAGCCTGGTAGCGCACTTGCTTCGGGAGCAAGGGGTCGGAGGTTCGAATCCTCTCGCTCCGACCAGTTTTTTCAATGGGTTAGGCCTTCCCGCACACGGCCCCGCCCCAGAAATCACCCAAGAAATTAGCCGTTTCTCAGCAGCGCCAAGCAGCGATGCGGGAAAGACGCGCGCATTAAGCAGCGAGCGGTGGCACCGTGATCTCAAGCTTCTCCGCCACCGCCGTCAGTGCGGCCGGGTCGCCAGCATCGCCGGTTGCGGCTGCGTCGATGCGGAGGAGAGCGGCGCGTAGCTCGGACGGCGAGAAGGGCCCCTGCGGGGCCAGCCCTGCGCACTTCACTTTTGAAAGCACGTCGTGCAGCTCAATCTCGTTCGCGATGCGAGACAAGCGACTCGAGTCGTATTCCTCGACATAGGCGCCGGCCGCACTCGACCAGACTTTGCTCTCGTCACTACCGACGATCCAGAACCAATTCTTCGGGTCGAAAGGCATCATGTGTACTGTCCTCCTGTTGCCGTCGTGCCGGCTGCGTCGCCCGGGAACGCCGATGTGCCCGCCCCATTGGTGACGATGACGCCGTTCATGGTGACTGAGAATCTATTGCCCGTCGCCGAGCCCGCGTAGCTGGCGCTGACGGCCGAGAATTGCGACTGCTGAACAACCGCAAAGGCCGTGACCCAAGCGGGCGTATTCGAGATGGTGATAGTCCGCGCGTCGATATTGACCGCTCCCGTCACCTTCGCGAAGACATGGGCGTGACCGCCGCTTACAATGGCGTATGGGCCATCGGCCTGTATAAGGCCTTGCGAGCAGAAAATATGATACCCGCCGCTCGTGGTCTCGAACTCGCAATTCCGGAAGAAGATGGTCGAATAGCCGGCGTTGACGTAGAGGCCGTTTCTGTTCGTGCCGGACGGTTTGATGCGAAAGCCGCGCACGTAAATCTGGCCGCCGTTCGTCACGGTTATCGAGTCATTGCCGTTGAGAACACAGTTGCCCGGCGTCGTCTCGTCGCCGATCAGGAACACACGCCCGCTGCCGATGGCGCGGGTCCGAACGGCTACCGCTTCGGTGCAAGTGCCGGCGGCCATTCGAACACTGACGTCGTATGTCTGAATGTCGAGCGTCCCGTAGACGGTATCGAGTGCCTTCTGAACGGTCTTGAAAGCGCCGCCCGAGGTGTTCGAAAGGCCGTCATTGGCATCCGATCCATCGCTGAGCCGCACGTAGTAGGTGCGGTTCGCGGTCAGGACTTCGCGTGCGCCACCCGACGGGAACGACACTCTGCCGTTCGACCGGGCTATCCGAATGCCTTCGTACCAGTTCGAGCCATCGGGGCTCACTTTGAAGTGAAAGTCGTCGTCGCCGGTCAGGCCGATCTCGGCGCGGCCGGAATAATTCGTCTGATAGAGCTGGCTTGCAGTGTCGCTCGCGGCAGCCTTGTTGATCTTCAGCTGGTGGCCGTTGCCGGTGTTGTCAAAGAGGCTGGCCGGGCTCTTGACGGCGAGCTTGTTCGTCGCGTCGGCGGTCGCGTTGACGCCGACGAGCGGGACGTTGGCAAGGTCGGCCCAGGTCGCATCCTCGCGCAGAAACTTCGTCGTTCCCGCGGTCGCGCCCGGATCGGGTACGAGGCCCTTCTTGTGGCTGCCGCCCGAGGCGACGAACGCATCGAGGAGCGCGGTCGCCTGGGCTCCGCTCAGATCCTCCGGCGCGCCGCTACCAGCACTTGTGCGGCCCTTGATCGTGGCGTTCGCCATGTTCGCGAGGCTGGAATTGGCGACGGGTGCGGACAGGCCACCACCCCCGCCGCCGCCCGAGCCCGCGAACAGCGTCCAAGCTCCCGCCGCGTAGATGACGAGCGCGCTGTCGGCTGCGATCCAGGCGACCCAGCCTTCCTTCGGCGCGTAGAACGTCCATGCGCCGTCCTGGAAGGCCGCGATCTTGCCGGCTTTGCCCGACCATGCGCCCGATGGGGACGCCGCGACGATATACCTTGCGCCTTCCGCCGGGGACGAAGGTGGCGTCGTCAGCGTCCGGCTTTCGACGGCAAGCTGAACAAGGCAATCGAGTGCGCGGATCGCTTCGTTATGCGTGACATGCTTCTGCGCCTGAGCGGCCAAGATGTAGGGCAGTGCAAGGTTCGGCGTATCGTTCATGTTCACGCTAATGTCTGCAACGAGGCTCCCACGCAGGAAGATAAGGGCGGGTGGAAGGGCGGGGATAAGTTTTTTTGAATCTTTGCGTGACGCGGGCTCTCCCCCCTGCGCGGAGCCAGCCGCGGCCGTATTGCCACCAGCCAGCCATGATCCACCAGTCCGGATTGACAGCATCGTCGAACCCACTACATCCAGCCCTCGCCCATCAACCTCCGCCAAGGCTTCGGACGGGAACTGCCAGCCAATGAAATTTCTGGTCACCGGCGCTGCCGGCTTCATCGGCTACTACACCGCAGCGCGCCTGCTCGATCGCGGCGACGAGGTCGTCGGCGTCGACAACGTCAACGGCTATTACGATCCTGCGCTCAAGAAAGCGCGGCTGGCGCAGCTCGGCGGGCGCAAGGGGTTTTCGTTCCTGCATCTCGATATCGCCGAGCGCGCGCCGATGAACGAGCTGTTCCGCGTGCAGCGTTTCGACAAGGTCATTCACCTCGCGGCGCAGGCGGGCGTCCGTTATGGCAGCGAGAACCCCGGCGCCTACATCGATTCCAATATCGTCGGCATGCAGAACGTTCTCGAAGGATGCCGCCATAACGGCGTCAAGCATCTCGTCTTCGCGTCATCGAGCTCGGTCTACGGCGCCAACACGAAGATGCCCTTCAGCGTCCACGACAATGTCGATCATCCGCTCAGCCTTTACGCCGCGACGAAGAAGGCCAACGAGCTTGCGGCGCACGCGTATGCCCATCTCTACCGTCTTCCCGTGACGGGGCTTCGCTTCTTCACGGTCTATGGGCCGTTCGGGCGCCCGGACATGGCGTATTTCAGTTTCACGCGGAAAATTCTCGCGGGCGAGCCGATCGAGGTTTTCAGCAACGGCCATCATGCGCGCGACTTCACGTACATCGACGACATCGTCGAAGGGGTGGTTCGCACCGCCGACCGGATCGCGGAACCCGATCCGAACTGGTCGAGCGATGCGCCGGACGCCGCGACTTCGAACGCGCCTTACCGGCTCTACAATATCGGCAACAACAATTCGGTCGAGCTGATGGATTTCATCGCGACAATCGAAAAGGCGACGGGCCGTGAGGCAAAGAAAATCTTCCTGCCTCCGCAGCCCGGCGACGTTGCAAAAACCTATGCGAATATCGACGACCTTGCGCGCGACGTTGGCTTCCGGCCTTCGACACCGCTCGGCGAGGGGATTGCCCGCTTCGTCGATTGGTATCGCGCGTATTACCGCGTTTGATCGGCACTCCTGCCTCCCAATCGTCATGCTGGCGGAGGCCGGCACCCAGACAAGCATCAGGAAAACGGCAGTGGCGGTTCGCTCCGCGCTGACCGCAGCAAACGCATGCGCTGACCGTTGCCTGGATCCCGGCCTGCGCCGGGATGACGGAATGGTGGGGCATTCCCTCTCCCCATTCCTTCAATGGGGAGAGGGCTAGGGTGAGGGGCGGCCTCGCGACGAACGAATGTGCGGCCGCCCCTCACCCCAACCCTCTCCCCGCGAGCGGGGAGAGGGAGATTTCTTCGTCATCCTCGGCCGAGCGCGGCAATGGCCGCGCCGAAGGCCGGGGATCCAGCGCAAGCTGCCGAAGACTCACAGCACCGTGTCTTCGACGAGTCTCACGCTGGATCCCCGACCGTCATTCGCTTCGCTCATTCGGTCGAGGATGACGGCTGGCGGTTTAGAGGTTTACGCCGCCGGATACTTCGAGGCGCTGTGCTGTCATCCAGCGATTTTCGTCAGACAGCAGAGCAGCGATCATCGGCCCGATATCGTCGGGGACGCCGACGCGTCCCATCGCCGTCGCCGCGGCGATGTATTTATTGATTTCGGCATTATCGCGCACAAGGCCGCCGCCGAAATCGGTTTCGATCGCGCCGGGCGCCACGACGTTGACGGCGATGCCGCGCGGTCCGAGTTCCTTCGCCATGTAACGCGTCAGCACTTCGATCGCGCCCTTCAACGCGCCGTATGCCGCGTATCCCGGCATCGTGAAGCGCGCGAGGCCGGACGAGAGATTGACGATGCGGCCGCCATCGGCAATCAGCGGCAGCAGTTTCTGCGTCAGGAAGAACACGCCCTTCAGGTGAATGTTGTAAAGCCGATCGAAGTCGGCTTCCTTCATGTCGGCGATTGACCCGCTTAGGCCGATGCCGGCATTGTTCACGAGGTAATCGAACGTGTCGCGACCCCATTTGTCCTTCAGGACTTTCTTGATCTCGGTGGCGAAGGCATCGAACGAGGCGCTGTCGCCGGTGTCGAGCTGGAGCGCCACGGCTTTGCGTCCGTGGGCTTCGATCTCCGAGACAGTCTTCTCGGCTTCTTCGCGATTTGAACGATAGGTGAAGATCACATCGACGCCCCGCTCCGCGAGGCTCACCGCGGTGTTCTGTCCAAGCCCGCGGCTACCGCCCGTGACGATCGCGATCTTCGGACCCGATCCGCTTTTTGCCTGTGCCATTGCCTGCTCCTCAAATGACGTCTGCGAGCGGAACATCTATGCCTCGGCCGTCGCCTGTTGAATGCCGGAACTCGCGAATTTCTTGCCTAATCCTCCAAACGGTCTTGGGGCCCGCGCGTTCCCGCCCTATGATAATGCCCAGTTCGAGATGAAATCGCCGCAGACAGAGAGACTTCGAGATGCTCGATTTGAAGACGGCGCTTATCAGCTATGCCGATGCCAATGGTGGCGGCGAAGGCGTTTTCGAGACTCCGATCCCTGGCTTCACCTTCATGCGCACGAGCCGCGCGACACTGCCGCGCCACATGGTCTACCGGCCGTCGCTGTGCATTGTCGCGCAGGGTGAAAAGCAGGTGCTGTTCGGCGACGAGACACTTAGCTACGGCGAGATGCAGGCGCTGGTCTTCAGCGTCGAAATCCCGGCGCTTGGGTGGGTATCGAAGGCGAGCGCCGAGAAGCCGCTTGTCGGGCTCATTCTCGAACTCGATCTCGGCATCATGCGCAAGGTGATGGAAGAGCTTGCTTCGCCGCCTCTGCCGAATGACGATGACGGCGTTGGCGTCTTCGTCGGCAATCTCCAAGGCCCGCTTGCCGATTGCACAGCGCGGCTCGCGCGATTGCTTTCGACACCGAATGCCATTCCCGTTCTCTATCCCACAATCATGCGCGAGATTTCGTTCTGGCTGCTGACGGGAGAATATGGCGGGGAATTCTGCAAGCTCGTCTTGCCCAACAGCCGGACGCGGCGGCTTGCCGAGGCGATCCAAGTTTTGCGTGAGGATTTCGCGCGCCCCATCCGCATCGAACAGCTCGCATCCGTCGCGCGGATGAGCCCCTCGTCGTTTCATGCGCATTTCAAAATGCTGACGTCGATGACGCCGCTGCAATATCAGAAGCAGTTGCGCCTTCTCGAAGCGCGGCGGCTGATGGCGGCTGGCGACATCAACGTGGCGGGTGCGGCGTATCAGGTCGGTTACGAGAGCGCCTCACAGTTCAGCCGCGAATACGCACGCATGTTTGGCACGCCGCCAAAGCGCGACGTCGTCGACCTAAAAACGCTGGCGCTCGGGAGTCCGGTATGAACCTCGAAACCGATGCGGCGTCCATTGCGGAAACTTCGGAATACGAAGCGCACACAGCAACGAAACGTGAGATCAGCACGACGTGCGCCATCGTTGGCGCGGGGCCCGCAGGCCTCATGCTCGGCCTCATGCTGGCGCGCGCCGGGATCGACGTGACCGTCGTTGAAAAGCACGGTGATTTCCTGCGCGATTTTCGCGGCGACACGATCCATCCCTCGACCTTGCAGGTGATGCACGAACTCGGTCTTGCGGACGAGCTGTTGAAGCTTCCGCATACTGAAGCGCGGAAGCTCCATGCCGAGGTCGGCGGGAAAAACATCACCATCGCCGATTTTTCCTGGCTGCCGGCGAAGAACCGTTTCATCGCGTTCATGCCGCAATGGGAATTTCTGGATTTCCTGGCGCGCGAGGCGAAGCGCTATCCGAATTTCCGCCTGCTGATGCAAAGCGAAGTCACGGATCTCATCATCCAGGGCGATCGCGTCACTGGGCTGCGCGCGAGCACAGCCGACGGGCCGTTGACGCTCGACACGTCCCTCATCATCGGCGCCGACGGTCGCAATTCGACGGCGCGCAGGCTCGCGGGCCTCGAAGTCGAAACCTTCGGCAGTCCAAGCGAGGTGCTCTGGATGAAGCTTTCGCATGCGATGGACGATCCCGAGCAGACCATGGGTCATGCAGGTCCGCGGCAAGGCTTCGTGATGATTGATCGCGGCGATTATTGGCAATGCGGGTATATCGTTCGCAAAGGCACCTATGCCGACATCAAAGCCGGCGGGATCGAAGCCTTTCGCGAAATGGTTGCCGCCGTCTCGCCACTGCCGCGCGAACGACTGCAGGAAATCCGCTCCTTCGACGACGTGCATCTCTTGAGCGTCAGGATCGATCGCCTGAAGCAGTGGTGGCGTCCGGGGCTTCTCTGCATCGGTGATGCGGCCCATGCGATGTCGCCCATCGGCGGCGTCGGCGTCAATCTGGCGATCCAGGATGCGGTTGCCGCGGCGAACATTTTGACGACGCCTCTCAAGGAAGGCCGCCTCTCCAACGCGCATCTGGCCGCGGTCGAACGGCGCCGCACGTTTCCGACGAAGGCCACGCAAAAGCTGCAGCTGATGATGCGCAGCGACCGGCGAAAACGCCAAGCCAACGAGAAGACGCGATCGGGTCCGCCGGGTTTTGTCCTCGGCATCGCCAGATGGCCGGTTCTCGCGCATCTTTCGGGCCGTCTCATCGGCCTCGGGTTCCGTCCGGAACATGTGCGCAATCGCACACTGCGTTAACCTGCGTCGAATTTCAGGGTATTCGAAGCGCGGCCGAGGTTCCTATAAGCGCTTCACGTTTCAACGAGGGCTCACGGGGTTTGGACTCGCTCAAATTCACAACAGACATGGCGTTCACGTACGGCGTGCCGTCTCCCATGGGACCGGGCGTCGTTCGGCTCGTCGCGGACAATCCGAGCGCGTTCACCTTCAAGGGCACGAACACCTATCTCGTCGGTTCGACATCCCTGGCCGTCATCGACGCCGGGCCGGACAGCGCGGACCATCGCGCCGCCATTCTGAAAGCTGCTGCCGGACGGCCGATCACGCACATTTTTACGACGCATGCGCATCGCGACCACGTCGATGGCATCGCGGCGCTCAAAGCGGAAACCGGCGCCGTAACGGCTGCCTATGCGCGCGATCCGGCTGCGGGAAAGATCGCGCTCGAGAACAGTCCTTCGGGCAGCTACTTCGTCGACTATGATTTCGTGCCCGACATTGCGCTCAAGGGCGGCGACACGATCGCGGGCGCCGATTGGGCGCTGACGGCGATCCACACGCCGGGTCACGCGCCGGATCATCTCTGCTTCGCGCTGGAGGGCCGCAAAGTCGTCTTTTCCGGCGATCATGTGATGGCGTGGAACACGACCGTCATCGCGCCGCCTGAAGGGCGCATGTCCGATTACGTCGCGTCGCTCGAAATTCTATTGGATCGCAACGACGATGTTTTCCTGCCCGGCCACGGCGATCGCCTCAACGATCCCCAGCGCACCGTCAAAGCCTATCTTCTGCACCGGACATGGCGCGAGAAATCCGTGCTCGACGCGCTGACCGGAGGCGCGACGACTATTCGTCGAATTGTCCCCGAGGTTTACCGCGGCCTTGCACCCCAGCTGATCCCGGCTGCGACGCTTTCTGTCCAGGCGCACGTCGAATATCTGATCGAGAAAGGTTTGGTCGCTTCCGATCTGCCTTTGACGCCGGACCGCGACCTTTCTCCGCTTTGAGCTTGTTCCGTTTGTCGACGACGGCTTGCGTGGCCTTGTCGACATCGGGCACGGAGGCTTCGAAGCGGCTCGCGACTTCCTTCAGGATCGTGCGCACGTGCGTGGCGTTGCGGCCGAAATCGATATCGCCGAAGCGCGACTGCGACCGGACATCGATGCGGGACGATCCGTCCTCGCCCAGCACGCGAATGATGATGTCGTCGACCAGCCCTAGAATTTGCGACTGGTCGGAGAGCTCGATGAAACCCGGCGCGTCCTGCTCGTCTTCGGGGGGAACTTCGAGCGTCGTCTTCAGCTTGAGCTTGGCGAGCGCCTGCAGCACCAGCTCGTAGCTTTCCTCGGTCGGCCGCGGCAGGATCAGGCTTTTGAGATCGGGGTAACGCGCGCGCTGAATGGCGGCAAACTCGTCGCCCTCATATTCGGTCGCATTGGCGCCCGGCGGCCGCTCGTCCTTTGCCTCGGTGAATTCCGGCGGCTCGGCGAGATCGGTCGAGACGTCGTTGATGCGCGGCCACTTCAAGCTCATGGCCCAGACGCCCGCGGGAATCGCGAGCAGGCCCAGCGCGACGATCGCGCCGCAGAATACGCGCGCCGCGCCCTGCCGTCCCGTCACCCAGATGTCGAGCCCGGCGATAAAGGCCATCAGCAGCGACAGCCCAGCGCATAGAATGACGATATAGGCGATCGTCATCGCGACCGGCGTCGGCAGCAGATGCAGTCGATGGAGCGCCGCCGCGACCAGCGCGGCAACGGCCGAGAACAGCGCGAGGCGGCTCGTCCACTTCGCGAGGAACGACGGCGGCCGGCCGGCCGCGTAGTAGATCCGCGTCGACTGATAACGGTCGCGGACCCGCCGTCTCGGGCGGCGCTCGTCGATGCGATCCGTTACCATTCGAGCCTCAAGCGATCCTCACGTCTTCGGCCTGCATAGTGCCATGAACGGCACGTCTCGTCGTCCTTCAAGGGTAGAGGCGCGTTTTGTGCCAGGAGTCGCGCGGCGCGTCGCGGCGGAAGACGATGCGGTCGTGCAGCCGGTATTCGCGGCTCTTCCAGAATTCGATTTCGACGGGAAGAACGCGGAAGCCTGACCAGTAGGCCGGGCGCGGGATCGCTTCCTCCGGGTACTTCGCCTCGTAATGATGGACCTTGGCTTCGAGCACGTCGCGCGACGACAGCGGCCGCGACTGATGCGAGGCCCAGGCGCCGATGCGGCTCAGCCTCGGCCGCGTGGCGTAATAGGCGTCGGCCTCGCCGTGCGAAACCAGCGACACGGGCCCGCGAATGCGGATCTGCCGTTCGAGGCTCTTCCAGTGAAACAGCAGCGCGGCCTTCGGGTTCGCGAGCAGCTCGCGCCCTTTCACGCTTTCGAAGTTCGTATAGAAAACGAAGCCGCGATCGGCGCTCCCGGGCCCGTCGAGGCCCTTCAGCAGCACCGTTCTGACGTTCGGCATGCCGCTCGCATCGACGGTCGCGAGCGCCATCGCGTTCGGATCGTTCGGCTCCGTCCGTTCGGCCTCCTGCATCCAGCTCTCGAACAGCAGAAACGGATCTTCGGCGATCGAGAAATCCGGCGCCGTTTCGGGAGCCGCTGCCGCGGTGGTTTCGGTGTCACTCATGTTGCATGCCCAACGCTTGTTTCTTCAGTCTCGATTGCAGATCGCGCTTTCAAAGGACTTTGCCAAGGTGCCGGTATGCGCCGTTACGGCACACGCGACGATATCTGTTCAGCTCCTTTTAACCATACTGAGGCAGACTCACCCTATCGTCCTTGTTGGGCGAGCGTCGCGTTCCGCCCGAGTAGAAAGTAAGCGTTATGTCCTCAAATGCGTCTCTATTCTCGACTGCCGCGGCCGGCGCAACGGCATTCGCGCTGGTTGCGGCGATTTTCATACCTTACGGGTATGCCTGGGGGGCGGAAAAGTCCCTGGCGACAGCGGCCTGCCCGAAACCCAGCGCCCTCGGCGAAAACACAAAATTCACGAGCGTCAAGGCTCCCCTCGACCGGGACGACGAATATGCGGCGCTCGAAAGCGTGCAATTCGCCCTGACCGAGGTCGCCGACGGCTCGAGCTACGTCTGGCACCGGGCGCATGGCCGGCTCTCCGGCGTCGTCAAGCCGGTCTCGTCGTTCAAGGACACGCATGGCAGCGTCTGCCGCCATGCCGTGGTCTCTCTCTCCGGCGTTGACGTGACGAAGCAGACCGAAATCGTCGCCTGCCGCTTGCCGACGGGCATCTGGCAACTCGAATCCTGACCTACCCCAAACTTACCGATCCTCCCAAACGAGAATGAAAAAGGCGGCGCAAGCTGCCTTTTTTGTTTTGGGGGGGTGGCGAGTGCTCAACCGGGCCGCAGTCGGAACATCCGACGATGATGATGGCGAGGACTTTTTAAACTAGTCGCACCTAAAGGCACGACGAGGCCAGCACGACTGTGGCCTTTAAAGGCAAATGGCCCCTATTGACTTGTTTTCAGCCTGTGAGCGCTGAAAATTGACGACGGAGCAATGGCAGTTCGAAAAAATCTAATGTGGTTCGCTTCGCTTCCACTAAGACTGAGAGATCAGCGTCGTCCAATGTGAGAATAAAGCCTCTTCCATCGACAGCGGTATCGCGACAGCGTTTAGCCCAGAGGTTTCTATCCTTGAAGGACCGACAGACGACAACACCCACCCTTCCTCTATTTGGCGCGAATCTCGATGACAATTGGTCGAGCTCAGGATTAGCCAGGTCCGCCCTATAATTCTTGCATTCGAAATGAATATAAGAAGAAGGATAGTGCGCCGCTACCCATCTAAAAAATCCCTTTTCGGCCATGTTGGCATAAGTAATATCTATTCTTTTTCTTCCATGATGAATCTCATTTTGGAAAATTGGAGAATACAAAACAGGATAAAAGAGAGCGCTAATAAGGCCCTCAACATTTTTTTCATATTGCGTAGCGCCGTCACGCCCAGGAGTAATCCTTTTTAACGAATCCAGGAGGCTCTCAAAACTGGGTTGCGGGGAGGCCTGCACTCCGGCCAATTGACTATCAGACAAAGGCTGACTTGGCTGCTTCTCTTCCTTTTTATAGTCTTTTAATATTTGAGGATTTTTCAAAGTCTGCTCTACAATTACCGATTTTCCTTTTCCATACTTCTTTGTTAAATCCTTCGCAAATACCCGTTTTTGCCCCTTCCTCTTTCCCGTCTTTATTACCGAAACCAGATCAGAATTAACAGAGATCTCTTTCTGCCTCAAATGCTCGAGAATGTGTTTTCGGTAGTATTTGTCCACATCATAGTCCATGTCATGCCGAACAATTATTTTGGGCACGAGCAATAACTTTGAACCGTTAGCCTCCGGCAGAGCCTCATATCTATTTACCCACATGCCGTCTGCTTGCACCCAAATCGGCCCGGAATCGACATCTTGGGTCAGGGGTATTCCGTATTGCGCGCAAGCCTGTTGCGTAAATGTGATCAGAGGGCCTCTTATAAGGTTGGTGACAATATCTGAGACAATATCGTTTGATACATTATCGACCATCAAGACGGTGTCTTCTAAATCAGTTACGAGACCTGAAGAGATAGCTTTACTCTGTGATAATGAAGCCCATACTTCCTCAGCCTTATTTGATCCCAATCCTCGGCCTCTCGATTTTCCCTTCGACAGCCCCAAATGGGTTTCGTTGGGCTCGCGCAAATGTTGAAGCAGCGATACCGCTTCCGCGTGTCTTCGTCTTCGGATCAGGTTTAGAATCTTCCCGAAGAAGCCCTGGATCAGAGAAACGCATTCGTGTCCCCAGGCATCCGGTAAAAGTTTAAGCGCGCGCGGGCTGATAAAGAGCGGAACGTCTGTGTCCACATCGACGTCCACAAAGCTCAAAGTCGATTGGGTGCGACCTAAATTGAAGTGTTGTGAAATTCGCATATTGTACCTCTTGAGAGCAAAACAATATGCGATTCGGATGCGCGATGCTCGCATCGCGCGCGTATCCTATTTGAAGTGAAGGCAAGCGAAATGTTACGCAGTTTGCGCAAAATCCGAGTCGCAATTCCCTCCCCCCAAAAAACTTATCCCCGCCCTCGCCTCCGCTCGCATAATCGCGTCGCCCATCCGGTGAAGGGTTCGTGCGCAAGGCGTTGCGCCGGGCTCGGGTGGGGCAGCCCGACCCGGGGCGTCACGCGCGCTTCCGGACAAGGCGAACGACCGGTTCGCACGGGGTGAGAAACCCGTGTGCGGAGCATCCCGCTGACGTAAAGTGACCGCGCTCGAGACCCTGTTCTCGGTCTGTCACGGAGCGGATCGGTTCCGAGACTTCATTGCTGCACGACCCAGCCGCGGAACCCGTCCGCTCCGTGCTTTTTTGTTGGTGCTGGCGACTCCCCTCCGGGGAGCCGGCCGCCAGCACATGCCTGTTGCATCGTTCTTCGGTCCCCTTCGGGGAGCCGGTCTTCGGTCCGAGAAGAGTTCTAGGAGATCAGTGGCGCGACGAGGCGTAGAAGCTCGGAACGAAATGATGGCTGGCGCGGCCGCCCGTAACGGCGTTCGCGATGACCGTTCCCAGGACGGTGACGATGACACCAATGACAATCTGCGAGAACCAACCCTGCATGGCCCGACAATGCCCCGCTCAAACGGCCGTCCAAATTGCTGCTCCGGTGTTGAACCGGCGGCGCTCAGCTTTCCGTCGCATGGCCTCGGCGCATTTGCGCGGCTCCGGCGCGGCGGAATTCAGGCGCGAGCTCTTGTCATTCCCACCGCCGTCATGCCGGCGAAGGCCGGCACCCAGACAGGCCTCAACAAAACGACGGGCGCGGGCCGTTCCGTGGGCACAGCACATTCGGGCGCGCTGCACGTGCCTGGATCCCGGCCCGCGCCGGGATGACGAGCGTTGTTGCGGCCCGAACTTGTCGGTACGCGCGTCCGGGATATGAGTCAGATGCAGCCGAGGCCGAGACATTCGTGCCACTCGTCCTTCCAATCCATCGGAGCCGGGTTGCATAAGTTGCGGCGCACTTGCAGAACGAGACGAGAACGTGTAGCGTACATACATGATTTGTACCGTCATCCTGCGGGTGACCGACTGGTGGTCAGCGTTTCGGCCGTCGGCGCTCGCGCAGCCAGCAAAGGCTTGAGACGAAACGCTATGCTCACCGAGAAACAGAAAGACCTGCTGCTGTTCATCCATGCGCGCATGCAGGAACGCGGCGTTCCCCCCTCCTTCGATGAAATGAAGGATGCGCTGGATCTGAGGTCGAAGTCCGGCATACATCGACTCATCACCGCCCTCGTGGAGCGCGGGTTCATCCGCCGTCTGCCGCATCGGGCACGCGCCATCGAAGTGATCAAGCTCCCGGACAATCAGAGCACTGGGCAGACCATGGGCCAGAGCGCGGGTGCAGGAGCGTCCGTCTCTCCGATCGCACCGCAGCGGGGCGGTTTCCAGCCGAGCGTGATCGAGGGGTCCGGGCCGCGGGCGAGCGTTGCGCCACCGCCGCCGTCGCACGTCATCGATGCGCGCACGGTTTCGATCCCGGTCATGGGCCGGATCGCCGCCGGTACGCCGATCAGCGCCATTCAGAACCACACCCACGACATCGCCGTGCCGCCGGACATTCTGACGAATGGCGAGCATTTCGCGCTCGAAGTGAAGGGCGACTCGATGATCGAGGCGGGGATCCATGACGGCGATACCGTCATCATCCGCCGCTGCAACAACGCCGAGAACGGCGACATCATCGTGGCTCTCGTCGAGGGCGAGGAAGCAACGCTGAAGCGGCTGCGGAAGAAGGGCTCGACGATCGCGCTCGAGGCGGCCAATCCGGAATTCAAGACGCGCATTTTCGGGCCGGATCAGATCGATATTCAGGGGCGGCTCGTCGGGCTTCTCAGGCGCTACTGAGGGTCGCCGGCGGAAGGCGCGCGGGTAGGATCGTCGTCCTCGGGCCAGTCGCTTGCAAGTTCGGCCCCCTCGCCCGGATCGTCTTCGGCCCGGGTTCGCGGCACGGTTTCCGCCTGTTCGGTCGAGCGCACCTGCGCGGTTGGCTGGGCCCCCGCCCCCGGGGTCTCGGCTATGCGCGGCTTCGGCAGTCCGGGCGCCTTCCGCTCCGGCATCACGCTCCACGGCCGCTCGCCGCGATGGGCGGCGACCGTTTCGAGGCGCACGCGCGGTTCCGGGCTGTCGTCGCTCCGGTCGACGTAGAGCGCATAGGCGCCGTTACGCCAGCGGTCGAAGACGTCGATGATGGTCCGCGGGACGGCGCAGTCGTCCGGCTTCGGGTCGTTGATGACCAGCACGTCGGCGTTCAGGCAATCATCGGCGACGGCTGCGGGATGCTGGGCGACGGCGACGGTTGCGCCCTTGACATGGGCGATGCATCCGGCCGCGTCGCATGTGAACGCGTCGCCGCGCTGTGCCTCGCGCGCGGTGCGGCCATCGCCGTCATATTCGAGCCAGCGGTCGAGATCGTATTTCGAGCCTTTCGACGGCAGCGCTGAAAGTTTTCCGGAGGCGTCGCGCACCGCGATCAAGCCCTTCTGGCCGATCAGAATATCGGGCCGCGGCATCCAAGGCGCGACGAGCAGACCGAGAAACACGAGTGCGACGCCCAGAAGGCGGATGCGGGTCTGCCAGAGCGAAAGCCATATTCCGCCCACGAGCATCAGGACGAACGCCAGCGCCGGAATTTCGGGAATGTGGCCGACGGCGCCCGGCAAAGCGCCGACCTTGTTCGCGCACCAAGCCATGCCTTCGATGCCCCAGCCCATCGGCTTCAGACCGATCCCTTCAAGCCCAAACGGCATCAGCACCATCGCGAGCAGCGCCGACGGCATGACGATGATGTTGCAGATCGGAATGGCGATCATATTGCCGAGCACGGCATATTGCTGGCTCTGATGAAAATTGTAGGCGGCGAGCGGCGCGACGGCGGCGCTCGCGACAAGCGTCGAGGCAATGATTTCGCCGAAGAACTTCACGATCTTCAGCAGCGGATGCGGCCGCGACTCCCTTCCGAGGAAATTACTCAAAGTCTCGTGCGATGCGATCAGCGCAGTCACGGCCGCAAACGACATCTGAAAGCCAGCATCGAGCAGGCTTTCGGGATAAACGAGGAGAATCAGGAAGGCGGCGAGCGCCACGTTGCGCAAGGCGAGCGCCGGACGGTCGAGAAGAACGGCTCCGAATATGATCAGGATCATCAGCGCCGAACGCACCGTCGCAAACTGTCCGCCGGAAATCGCGAGATAGGCGATCGCACTCAGAATTCCCAATGCAGCGGCGATTTTCTTGATCGGCAACGTCAGCGCGATCAGCGGAATGGCGGCGAGCATCAGGCGGACCGAATAGAACACGGCGCCGGCTGCGATCACCATATGCAGGCCGGAAATCGACAGGATGTGAAAGAGGCCGGAATTCTTGAAGGCGTTGTTCGTCTCGGCTGTGATGCCGCCGCGTTCACCGGTTATCAGCGCGAGCGCGATTTCCCCGGTTTCTCCGGGCAGCGACTGGCGAATGCGAACGGCAATTCCCTGGCGAACGGTTTCGATCGCCTGGCGATACCACTGGGTAAGCGTGCCGGATTCCTCGTGCCCTTCGATGACGGGCGCCGCAAATGCATATCCGACGGCGCCGATGGAATCGAACCATGCAGTGCGGGCGTAGTCGAAACCACCGGGCAGCTGCGGTTTCGCAGGCGGCGACAGGTTCGCTTTGATGCGAATGCGATCTCCGGGCGCTGCGGGCGAACGCGCGGACATCGTGCGGATGCGAATGACCGCTGGGGTTTGACTGGCGCTCAGGCCTGCAATCTCAGGCTTTCGTATTGTGAGCCGCTGACCTCTCGGGATCTTCGCTTCGACCATCGTTACGGTGCCCGTGATTTCGACACCATGGAGAGCCTTGGTCAAAACCGGTGCGCGTACCGCTTCGACACGCAGCTTTGCAATTGCAAAGCCGGTTCCGGCCAAAACAAGCGCCATCATCAAAGTTGCGGACAACGTTCCGGCGCGGACGGTCGAGCGCAAGCTGAGCGCCAGCACGACGGGTGCGAACGCGATCAGCACCGGCGGTTCGACGGCCAGCGCGAAGTAGGCGGCGATGCCCGCGCCGAGACAGACGGGAGCCCAGAGAAAAAAGCTCTCCCGTTCGGCGTCGAACAGAAGGGCGGCGCGGCTAAGGCCACGCTCCGGTTGCGCCGGAAATCCGCTCTCTGGCCCCGTTGTTTCGACCGACATGCCCCGCCCAATTACAAGCCAGGCCGGTTTTTGCGGCCTCTTAACTTGTTCCACCTCACATGCTACGAGCGGAGCCTCATTCCCTCAATGGCAGGCGAGCAAAAAGGTCCAATGTCCGAGACCGTTACACCGAGTGCGCCCATCGTGCGATTTGCACCCTCTCCGACGGGTTATCTGCACATCGGAGGCGCGCGCACGGCGCTCTTCAACTGGCTCTATGCACGCGGGCGCGGCGGACGGTTCCTGCTGCGCATCGAGGATACGGATCGCGAGCGCAACAACGAGGCGGCGGTTGCAGCCATCCTCGACGGTGTTAAATGGCTCGGACTCGAATGGGACGGCCAAGTCGTCTCGCAGTTTTCGCGCGCGGACCGGCATCGGGAGGTTGCGAACGAGCTTCTTGCCCGCGGCGCCGCTTACTACTGCTATTCGTCGCCGGCCGAAATCGAAGCCGCTCGCGAAAAGGCAAAGGCCGAGGGGCGGCCACAGATTTTCCTTTCACCCTGGCGCGACCGCGACCCGAAAGATGCGCCGAAAGATGTGAAGCCGGCGGTTCGCCTCAAGGCACCGCGCGAGGGCGAGACGATCGTGAACGATCACGTGCAGGGGCGCGTGGCGTTTCCGAACAAGGACCTCGACGACCTCATCATCCTCAGGTCCGACGGCAATCCGACGTACAATCTGGCCGTCGTCGTCGACGATCATGACATGGAGATCACGCACGTTATCCGTGGCGCCGATCATCTGACCAACGCGGCGCGGCAGACGCAGATTTATCAGGGCATGGGCTGGCACGTTCCGGAATTCGCGCACGTTCCGCTCATTCATGGGGCGGACGGCGCGAAGCTTTCGAAACGTCACGGCGCGCAAGGCGTCGAAGAATATCGCGACATGGGCTACCTGCCGGTCGCGCTCCGCAATTATCTCGTACGCCTCGGCTGGAGCCACGGCGACGACGAGATCATTTCGACGGACGATCTCATCCGCTGGTTCGACATCGACGGCATCAACAAGAGCCCGGCACGGCTCGACTTCAAGAAGCTCGACGATCTCAACGGACATTACATCCGCGCCTCGGAAGACGGCGCACTCGAAGCGCATGTTCGCGGAATGCTGCCACATCTCAATTTTCAGGCGCTCGTGGAACTGCCGTCCGATCCGAAAGCGCCGGCACGTCCCGACATTGCACTTGCGCGCGAAGTGCTGCGGCAGCTTCCCGCCGTTTCGACAGGCAAGGAACTCGCGGATCTCTTCGCGGCCAAGGGATGGGAGAAATTCACGGCGGCCATTCCGTCGCTCAAGGAACGCTCGAAGACGCTCGCAGAACTCGTCGGCGGCGCGTTGTTCATCGTTGCCGAGCGGCCGCTGAAGCTTGAGGACAAGGCGGCGAAACTGCTCGGGCCGGAAGGCCGCGCCTCGAACGCCGACGTGCTCAAACTCTTGTCAGAGGTTGGCGAGGCGGAATGGTCCGCGGCCTTCCTGGAAGCCAAGGTCAAAGCCTACGCGGAAGAGAAGGGCTTGAAGCTCGGCAACGTCGCGCAGCCGCTTCGCGCGGCGCTCACGGGGCGATCGGTTTCGCCACCCGTGTTCAACGTGCTCGAGGTGCTCGGGCGCGAGGAGAGCCTCGGCCGGATTGCGGATGCCGCCGGTTAACCCCGGCATGCGGCACCTTAACGATCTCTTGCCGCACCGCAAAAAATCCGTTAAATCCTTCATTAGCCGATTGCTTTTTTGAAGGCCGCCAACCGTACACCGGGCCGCCGACATCAGCCCCGTGCACGGGAAATGCGATAGTTACTTCAGGCATCGGTCATGTCTTCCGGGGTGAGGTTGCGAGCATGAACATCCACGACAAAGGTGCAAAGGGCGGAACGAAGCCCAGCGCAACATTGACGGTCGACAACAAGCAGGTCCAGCTTTCAGTGCGTGCCGGCACCATTGGCCCCGACGTCATTGACGTTACGAGCCTCTATAAGGATACCGGCTGCTTCACCTACGATCCGGGCTTCACCTCGACCGCGAACTGTAAAAGCTCGATCACCTACATCGACGGCGACAAGGGCGAGCTGCTCTATCGCGGCTATCCCATTGATCAGCTCGCGGAAAACACGAACTTCCTGGCAGTCTGCTATCTGCTGCTTTACGGCGAGTTGCCGACGAACAGCGAATTCATCGGCTTCCGTAAGACGATCACGAACCACACGATGGTTCATGAGCAGATGACGCGATTCTTCACGGGCTACCGGCGTGACGCGCATCCGATGGCGGTCATGGTCGGGACGGTCGGCGCGCTGTCATCGTTCTATCACGACTCGACCGACATCAACGATCCGGCGCAGCGCGAGGTGGCGAGCCACCGCATGATCGCGAAGATGCCGACGATGGCGGCAATGGCCTACAAATATTCGATGGGCCAGCCCTTCATCTATCCGCGCAACGATCTCGACTACACGTCGAATTTCCTGCAGATGTGCTTTGCCGTTCCGTGCGAGCCCTACATCGTCAATCCGATCATTTCTCGGGCGCTGGATCGCATCTTCATCCTGCATGCTGATCACGAGCAGAACGCCTCCACCTCGACGGTGCGCCTGGCGGGCTCTTCGGGAGCCAATCCGTTTGCCTGCATCTCGGCCGGCATCGCCTGCCTTTGGGGGCCTGCGCACGGCGGCGCCAACGAAGCTGCACTGAACATGCTGAAGGAAATCGGCACCGTCGATCGCGTTCCTGAATTCGTGAAGCGCGCCAAGGATAAGTCGTCCGGCTTCCGGCTGATGGGGTTCGGCCATCGCGTCTACAAGAACTACGATCCGCGCGCCAAGGTGATGCAGAAGACCTGCCACGAAGTGCTCGATGCACTCGGCCACGGCGACGACCCGCTGTTGAAGGTGGCGATGGAGCTCGAGCGCATCGCGCTTCAGGACGAGTATTTCATCGAGAAAAAGCTCTATCCGAACATCGACTTCTATTCCGGCATCACCCTTCGGGCGATGGGCTTCCCGGTCGATATGTTCACCGTGCTGTTCGCCGTCGCGCGGACTGTCGGCTGGATCGCGCAGTGGAAAGAAATGATCGAGGATCCGGAGCAGCGCATCGGCCGTCCGCGGCAGCTCTACATCGGACCGCCGCGCCGGGATTTCCCCGCGGCCTGATCCTCCACAACCGACAACACGACACCTGCTGCCGCCTCGCTTGGACTCGAGGCGGCGAGGCGAAGCTTTTCCGGCGCGAGGCTTAGCCCTTCGAGCTGCGCCAAGCGGGCATTCGTATCGCTCAGAAGCGGCTCGATGGCGTTTGCCAGGTTTTCGGCCGTGCACGCCTCCTGCAGATATTCGGGGTAGACGTTTCTGCCGATCACGAGGTTCGCCAGCACGACGCTCGGCACCTTCAGCAAGAACCGCAGGTTCGCCATCACCTTGTCGACCTTGTAGGCGACGACCGACGGCGTGCCGGCAAGTGCGAGTTCGAGTGTCACGGTACCGGATGCCGCGAGCGCAGCGCGGGCAAGACGCATGGCGGCGTATTTGTCGTTCGTCGATGCATCGATGATGTGCGGCTTCGGCGTCCATGCCGCGGTTTTCGCGACGATGCGATCGCGCAAGTGCCGGACGGCCGGAATGACAACTTCGATCGGCCCCTTCGACGACGCGACCCGCGCGACGGCCTCGCCAAACACATCGATCAGGCGTTCGACTTCCGAAGTACGGCTGCCGGGTAGGACGAGCAGGACCGGGCGGTCAGGCGCGAGACCGAGGCGAGATGCGAGCGCTTCCGCATCGGCCTTTTGAATGTCATCGAGCTTTTCGATCAGCGGATGACCGACGTAGGTGCAGCGCGGGCCACCAAGGCGCGCATGCGCTTCCGGCTCGAACGGCAGAAGCGCCAGAATATGATCGACGTAGGGCCGCATTTTCTTCGCGCGTCCCGGTCGCCAGGCCCAAACACTCGGACTGACATAGTCAACGATCGGGATGTCCGGCGCGCGCTTCCTGATGCGCTTGGCGATCGGGTGTGTGAACTCGGGGCTGTCGATGATGACGACCACGTCCGGCGCGAACGCGATCGCCGCGTCGACGGTCTGATAGACGCGGCGGACGATGCGCGGGAGCTTCGGCAGGATGGACATTGGCCCCATGACGGCGACGTCCTCGATAGGGAAAAGCGAGCGGAAGCCCAGCTCCGTCATTTCCTCGCCGCCGACGCCCGAGAACACGATCGGCCCGGCATGTTGCGACTTCAGCGCGGCAATCAGCTTGGCGCCGAGCGCGTCGCCCGAATGCTCGCCCGCAACGAGAAAAATTTTCAACGGCTCCGGTCCTGTTTCCGATTGTGCAGAAGTGACGAACATTGCGGAACTGTTTGCCATGCGAATGACACTGGACGACGCTTCGAGAGCGGCGGCGTTGCCGGTGGTCGCGATGCCTGTGAGGTTCGCGTCCCGAGACGCGGCCACCAGCGGTTCGTCGAGCGGATATTTTTCGCCGACGACGAGGATGCCGCGGCGGCGCGTATTCTTTCCGCGCAGCGTTCGCACGCGTTCGACGACGGCTGCGGGCTCTTCCGAGGTGCTGACGGCGAGGATGCGTCCGCCGTCGATGACGACCGCCGAGCCGCCGCCAAATGATGAGAGCGTGGAAAGAACGCCAACGGCGCGCGCGATATCCTTCTCAGCCGGAGGATTGACGGCAAGATCGCCGAGCGCTTCCGTCCGGACATTGGGAATGCTCGCCGTCTCGCGTGTCCCCTCACCGACTTTTATACCGGCGATGAAAAGGCCTCGCACGACGGCATTCGCGATCATCGCAGAGCGGTTGGCGGCGAGCACGTGATCGGCCATGACGGCAATGCCAGCCAGTCCTGCGGCGTCGGCGCCCAAGACCGTGTTCGGGCCGATGGCCGGAAGATCGACGCGAAGATCCTGGCCGGGCTTCGGACGCTTGACGAGGACGCCGTAGCGTTCTTTGTCGCCGCGGGCACGGCGCGCTTCGGCGACGCGCTTCAGCATCCGGTCCGTGCCTTCCGCGCCTTCGATCGCTTCGATGTGGCCGCGGCTGACGACGGCGGCCTGGCCGATGTCGAAGCGTCCGAGGGCGGCGACGAGATCGAAGCCGCGCGCGATGTCTGCAGCGTTCTCTGGCGATGGCAAGGCTGCCGTCAGATTGCCTTCGCCGACGAGCAGTTCGGGCGCCACTTCACCGACGCCAACGATGTGCAGGCCGAGCGTTTCGAATTGCGCAAGTACGCCACGCAGCACGGCGTCATCGCCGCCTGCCTTCAAGAGTTTCACGACGGCGGGAGCGAGCCGCAGGAATGCGAGGTCGGGACGCGCGCTCAAAAACCATGGCCGCCGATAGCCGCCGAGCAGCAGCGCGTGGCTAATGCCTGCGCGCCGGAAGGCGGCCATCGCGCGTCCGGGTTGGGCCCAATTGACGATCGTGTGCGGAAACGCGGCAAGCGCCGGATCGGCGGCGCCCTCGACCATGACGACGTGAACCTCGCCGCTCCGGCGCGTGACGCTTTGGGCGACTTCAAGAGGAAGCGAACCGGCTCCAGCGATGATCCCGATGCGCTTCATCGGACCGTCCATTGGCGGTTTCAGCCCTCTTCGCCGTTCTTCGGCGTGCACAGCGATCGCTTACCGCCCTGGCGGATGAACGCTAGGATTTCCTGCACCGAGGCATGACCGGCGAATTCCTCGGCAACGTCTTCCATTCGCTCGATGAGCGTGCCTTCGGCAGCGAAGAGCAGCCGGTAGGCGCGACGAAGATCGTGAATGTCGTTCCGCGAAAAACCGCGCCGCTGCAGGCCGACAATGTTCAGCCCCGAGAGATGGGCGCGATTGCCGAGCGCCATGCCGTAGGGGATGAGATCGTTTTCGAGGCCCGACATGCCGCCGACGAAAGCGTGATGGCCGACGCGGGCATACTGAATGATGGCAGCGCCGCCACCGATGATCGCGAAGTCACCGACGTTGCAATGCCCGGCCAGCATGACGTTGTTCGAGAAGATGACGCCGTTGCCGACATGGCAATCGTGACCGACGTGGCTGTTCGCGAGGAAAGCGCAGCCGTTGCCGACGACCGTCACCGAACCGCCGCCTGCAGTGCCAGGGTTCATCGTCACGCCTTCGCGGATGATGCACTCCGAGCCGATCGAAAGCGAGCAAGGCTCGCCCTTATACTTCAGATCCTGCGGCTGATGGCCGATCGATGCGAACGGAAAGATGCGGGTGCCGGCGCCGATATCGGTCGTTCCGGCAACGACAACGTGGCTCACGAGTTCGACGCGCTCGGCGAGATTCACTTCGCGGCCGACAACGCAGAAGGGCCCGACTTTAACGCCGGCTGCCAGCTTCGCGCCGTCTTCGACGATGGCCGTCGGATGGACGTCCACTTCAGCCATTTTGGCTCGCAAACGCGCGCGCATCGGCCGTGTCCGCCAGCATGGCGCTGATTTCGGCCTCGGCCACGGTCTTGCCGTTCACCTTCGCTTCGCCCTTGAAGCGCCAGACGCGGCCGCGATTGCGGACCTTGCGTACGTGATAGTGAAGCTGATCGCCGGGCACAACGGGCTTCCGGAACTTGGCATTGTCGATGCCCATGAAATAGACGAGCTCGGCCTTGTAGTCCTGGCCGACGTTGGAGACGCAAAGCGCGCCTGCCGTCTGCGCGAGGCCCTCGATGATGAGCACGCCCGGCATGACCGGGAACTGGGGAAAGTGTCCCTGGAAGAACGGCTCGTTGATCGTGACGTTCTTGACGCCGACGCAACTCTCGTCCGCGTCCATATCGTACATCCGGTCGACCAGAAGGAACGGATAGCGATGCGGCAGCAGCTTCATCACCCGGTTGATATCCGCGGTGCCGAGGGTTTTGACCGCCGTTGCCTTGCCTTCCATCGTCGTGTGCTCCAAAAAATTGCGCTCGAACGAACCTGCCGTCTGTCAGCCTTCTTTAGGCTCCGGCGCCTCGTCCTCATAGCTGTCTTTATCGCGCGCGACGAGCCGCTTGATCAGGGCCTGCTCGCGCGCGGATTCGCGCAGGGGCTTCGCTGGGGTGCCAAAATAGCGGGCGCCCGGCGGCACGTCGTGCGTCGGGTGCGAAGCCCCGCCCACCTGCGCGCCGCTGCCGATTTTGATGTGGCCGACAGTTCCGGATTGACCGCCCATGACGACGAAGTCGCCAAGCTCGGTCGAGCCTGAGATGCCGCACATCGCAACGATCACGCAATGGCGACCGATGATGACGTTGTGCCCGATCTGGACGAGATTATCAATTTTCGTGCCCTCACCAATGATCGTATCCTTAAGAGCGCCGCGGTCTATGGTTGTATTTGCCCCAATTTCCACGTCGTCCTGGACGATCACACGGCCGATTTGGGGCACTTTGAGGTGCCCGGCGCGGCCCATGGCGAAGCCAAAGCCGTCCTGGCCGATGCGGACGCCGGAATGGATGATCACCCGGTCGCCGACGAGGGCGTGGGTTACTGTGGCGAGCGGGCCGATGAAGCTGTCCCGTCCGATCGTTACGCGCGCCCCGACGACGGCACCTGCGGCGATACGGGTCCCTGCGCCGATTTGCGCTTCACGGCCGATGATCGCGCCAGGCTCGACCACTACTCCGGGCTCGAGCTTCGCCGTCGGATCGATCGGCAGGGCCCCTGCGGTGGCCACCAGAGGCTGCATGGCGCCGGGATAGAAGAGCGCCAGGGCACGGGCGAAGCCATGATACGGCTGCTTGGTAATGAGCCGCGTCGTGCCAGCGGGGACGCGGTCGGCGAGCGCCGGGATGACGAGGCAGGCGCCGGCTTTCGTCGCGTCAAGCTGGGCGAGATATTTCTTGTTGTCGATGAATGAGACGTGTGAGGGACCCGCCTCATGCAGCGGGCGTACGTCATCGATCTTGACGGTAGCGTCCGCGCCGCCCGGAATTTCCGCGCCGGCAGCCACTGCTACTTCGGAGAGTGAAAAAGGTCCGGCGCGTTCAAAGAATCCGGGATGCTCCATAACGCCGCCTCCGGTCGCCGTGGTTACAGTTCTGTCAGTGTTGGAGGGGTTGAATGAACGACCGGAAGGATGTTGGCAAGTCCCTGACGGCGATAGCCCATTCCAGCGCGCTTATAACCATAGGAAAAGAGCGGCGCTTGTGGCGCCGCTCTCAAATTTAGCAAATCTTCAGGCCGTTCGGCTCAGACTTAGAACTTCGTCTGTGCACCGAAGCGGAAGAACTGCGTCTGGTCGTAGCTCTCTTTGGTGAGGACCTTGGCGAAGTCCATACGCAGCGGACCAACCGGCGAGTTCCACATCAAGCTGCCACCGACCGACGAGCGGACAGAGCTGCTGTCAGCCAGGGCACCCGGATCGCTTGCGAGTGCCCTTTGCGCACCGCCGGTCGCATCCCACAGCGAGCCTGCGTCGGCGAAGACCGCGGCGCTGATGCCGAGATCGTCAGGAACGTAGGGGATCGGGAAGCGAACTTCGGCTGTTGCTGCCCAGTACTTCTGGCCGCCGAGCGCATCCTGGTTTGTCGAGCTCAAGTCGCGCGGACCGTATCCTGACCGGTCGAAGCCACGAACCGTTTCGCCGCCCTTGAAGAAGGCATCGAGAAGCCGAACGTCCGTGCCACCCCAACCCTGGATCATACCGCCGACACCACGGGCGACGAAGGTGATCTTTTCCGTGATCGGATAGTAGAAGCGACCTTCGGCATTGACGCGCCAGTACTGAGCGTCGCCACCGAGCCCCGCGAAGTCGTTGGCGACTTCGATGTAGTAGCCCTTGTTCGGGTTCTGCGCATTGTTGCGCTTGTCGTAGCTGATCGTGGTGCCAACCAGCGATGTCCAATAGCCGCTGTTATGACTGCAATTGGCCGAAGTCGACGACAGAACAGTGTCTCCGCAAGCTTCCTTGATCGCAAGCGAGGCGTCGGGCTGGACGTTGAAGATCTCGTCACGCGAAATCGAGTACGCCGTCTGCATCCAGAGGTTTTCGGCGAGCGGGAAGCCGAGACGGACCTGACCGCCCATCTTCTTCTGCTCGAAACCGGACTGCTGCGTGTAGTCGAGCTGCTTATAGAAGAGGTCAAAGCCGGCCGCCAAGTTGCGGTCGAGGAAGCGCGGTTCGGTGAACGAGAAGTCCACCTGCATGCGCTCGAAGGAGCCTGCGAGTTTCAGGCGAACGAACTGGCCGTTACCGAACAGGTTGCGCTCGGTGATCGACACGTCGCCGATTACGCCTTCACTCGTCGAGTAGCCGGCGCCGAACGAGAGTTCGCCCGTCGACTGTTCTTCGACAACCACGTCGAGAACGACGCGATCAGGTGCCGATCCAGGACGCCGCTTGATATCGACGTTCTTGAACAGTCCAAGGCCCTGCAGGCGCTTCTTCGCACGATCGACCATCAGCGAGTTGAAGGCGTCGCCTTCAGCCAAGCGGAATTCGCGACGGATTACGAAGTCCTTCGTACGCGTATTGCCGATGATGTTGATCCGCTCGATGTAAACGCGCGGGCCTTCGTCCACGACATATGTAATGCCGATCGTGCGGCTTGCCGCATCAGGGATCGGACGCGGGCGAACGCGGGCGAACGCATAGCCCTGATCCGCGATGCTGAGCGTCAGCCGTTCCGACGTCTTGTCGATTTGCGAAGCGTCGTACATAGCGCCAGCCTGCGTCAGCAGATCGCCGGTGAACGTGCTGCCGTCGATGCCCGGCAGCGAGCTTTCCACGTTGATCGCGCCAAAGGTATACGGCTGGCCTTCGTCGATCGCGAACGTAATGAGGAAGCCCGAACCATCAGGATCGATCTCGGCGTTCGCAGCCGTGACGGACGCGTCAGGATAGCCGTTCTTGAGATAGTATTGGCGGATGAGTTCGCGATCGAGGTTCATACGGTCGGGGTCGTAGACCGACGTGCCCTTGAGGAAGTCGAACCAGCCGGCCTGCGTCGTCGAAATGATGTCGCGCAGCTGGCTATCCGAGAAGGCGTGGTTGCCGACGAAGTTGATGCCCTTGACCTTCGTCGCCGCACCTTCGTCGATTTCGAAGACGAGGTTGACGCGGTCTTGCTCGAGCTGGATGATTTTCGGCTCGACGGCGGCGGCGAAGCGGCCCTGCCTGCGATAAACGTCGAGAATGCGCTGAACGTCCGACTGAGCCTTGGCGCGCGTGAAAACCGAGCGCGGCTTCAACTGGACTTCGCCGGTCAGGGTCGCAGTGTCGACCTCGCTGTTGCCCTCGAAGGCAACCTGATTGATGACCGGATTTTCTTTGACCGTGATGACGACGGTCTGGCCCTTGTAGTCCATGGAAACGTCGGCGAAGAGGCCGGTTCCGAACAGGGCTTTGATCGACGCGTCGATCTTCGAGGCATTGTAGGGATCACCCGCCCCGAACTGCAGGTACGAGCGCACAGTTTCAGGTTCGACGCGCCGGTTACCGACGACTTCGATGTTCTTGATCACACCCTGAGCTGACGCGGGACCCGAGATCCAGGCGGCGTCACTCATGGCGACCATCGGCGAGAGAACTGCGAGCGCCACGATAAGGCGCAGTCCCGCCAGGATGATCCTAAATTTCTGCATACGCGGAATTGCCCCCGTGTGCCGCCGACCCCCAAATTCACATGCGAGCTGTCGGCGGCAGCGTCACACTCATGCGTAGTCTCGTTCGTCGTTTTTTATAGGTTCTTATCAGTCTTTTTTGACGTTTCTTATGGTCGTTAAGGCGCTTAGATCCCCGGCAGTCCAATTCAAGACTTCAATTCGGCCCCCCGATTCGAAGTCCTAACCTGCTGCGCACCATAACGCTTTTAACGATTCAGAAAGCCTCCGCAAAGTGGTAAGTTTACGCCACTGACTCAGGATTCGGCATGGACTCAGCCGGTGCCTGTCAAACGCCGCCAAACGTTCAAAATGTCGTTGAAATTCACGAAAACCATCTCCGCCAAGCGCTCAAGAAGTCGTTGAAATTCACGAAAACCATCAACATCATCAAGAGCGCCAGACCGAGTTGAAAGCCCATTTGCTGAAGGCGTTCGCTCGCGGGTTTCCGGCGCACCGCTTCGACGGCGTAGAACATAAGGTGTCCACCATCGAGAACAGGTATCGGCAGCAGATTCAAGAAGCCAATGTTCGCCGAAATGAAGGCGATCCAGCGCAGCATAGGTTCGATGCCCCCGAGTTGGGCGATCTTCCCCGTTACTTCAGCCATCATGATCGGGCCGCCCATCTGCTCGGCCGATTGACGGTGGGTGATGATGTCCCGAAGGCCAGCCAGCGTCTGCGTTAAATTGCCGTATGTCTCGGAAACGCCGAGCAATACGGCTTCCGGCAGGCTGACCTGAACCGTTTTCACTTTATCTGGGGAAATCGCGCGCTGAATGCCGATCAGGCCACGCCGGAACGTCCGGCCCATCGCGTCCTTCTGCTCGTCAACACTTGGGGTTGCATTGAGCACAAGGGTATCGTCGCCGCGTTGTACGGTAAATTTCAATTCTTCGCCGGCGCTCGAGCCGACGATGCGCTGCAAGTCATCGAACTTGGCGATCTTCGTGCCGTCGATGGCGAGAATCATGTCGCCGGGCTTGAAACCTGCCTTCTCGGCCGGCGTGTTGGCGAGGACCGCATCGACCAGCGGCGGCAAAATGTGCAGGCCGACGGTGGCGTTGAGGGCCGAGTAGAGCACGATGGCCAGGAGGAAGTTGGCGAGCGGTCCGGCCGCAACGACGGCTGCGCGCGCGCCGACGGACTTCGAATGGAACGCCCCCGCCTTCTGGGCAGGCGACAGCTTTTTTTCGCCGCCGAACGAGGATGCGTTGTCGTCGTCGATGAACTTGACGTAACCGCCCAGCGGTATCCAGGCGAAGCGCCAGCGCGTGCCGTGCTTATCGTAAAACCCATATATTTCAGGGCCAAAGCCGATCGAGAAGGCTTTGACCGTAACGCCGCACCAGCGCGCCACGAGGAAATGGCCGAGCTCGTGAATAAACACGACCAGCGTCAGTACGAGCAGGAACATGATCCCGTATTGCCAGATCCCACTTACGACCGACGTCAAAAATTCCATTTGAAAATCCTTTGAGTGCCGCTTCGAACAGCGGGCTCTCCGGGGCTTCGCCCGGGAACCCTAATAGCTACTGAGTTTGTCTTCCGACAGATAGCGAGCCAACTCGTCTACGGCCAGTATATCGTCCAGGGTTTCGGCGGGGCAAATCGCGCCCTGCCGCTCTGCCGCATCAAGCGTCTCCTCGACGAGGGCGGCAATGTCCAAAAACTTGATCCGGCGGTCAAGGAAGGCCTTAACCGCGATTTCATTGGCGGCATTCAAAACGGCCGGGGCCGTGTCGCCTCGCCGCATCGCTGCCTTGGCAACGCGCAGCGCCGGAAAACGGGTTTCATCGGGTGCCTCGAACGTCAGCGTCGCGAGGCGGGCGAGATCGAGCTTCTCGGTCGGTGCGACCATACGGTCGGGCCAGGCAAGCGCAACGGCGATGGGCGTGCGCATATCGGGCGCCGCCAGCTGTGCCAGCACCGAGCCGTCGACGTAGCTCACCAGGCAATGGACGATCGATTGGGGGTGAACGATGCAGTCGAGCGCGTCGACCGAAATGGGAAAGAGGTGAAACGCCTCGATCAGTTCGAGGCCTTTGTTCATCAGGCTGGCGCTGTCAATCGTGATTTTCGCGCCCATAGACCAGTTCGGGTGTTTCAGCGCCTGTTCGGGCGTCGCGGCCTGGATCTGCTCATACGTCCAGGTGCGGAATGGGCCGCCGGACGCCGTCAACACGATCTTCTCGATGGCGCTCGGATCGGCGCCGACCAACGCCTGGAAAGCGGCAGAATGCTCGCTGTCCACAGGCAGCAACTCGGCTCCGGAGCGCGCGACGGCGGCCGTGAAGACATGCCCGGCAGAGACAAGACATTCCTTGTTCGCGAGTGCAACGCGGGCTCCCTGCGATGCCGCTGCGAACGTCGGCCGCAATCCGGCCGCGCCGACGATGGCCGCCATGACACAATCGGCGGGCTCGAGCGCCGCTTCGACAAGCGCCTCGGCACCGCCCGCGGCTCTGATGCCGGTTCCGGCCAACGCGTCCCTCAATTCGCTCAACCGGCTTTCGTCGCCGATCACGGCAAGTTTCGCCTTGTGCTTGCGCGCGATCGAAGCAAGCTCGCCGGCGTTCGATTGAGCCGTCACCGCGACAATCTCAAAGCGGCCGGGGTTGCGCGCGACGAGATCGAGCGTGCTCGTGCCGATCGAGCCCGTCGCACCGAGAACGGACAGGCGCATCGGCCGGGATACGTCGGCGGGCCCCGAACGCGCGGCCGACGCCAGCCCAGTCAATCGAGAAGGAACGCTAGCTGTCACTGCCATTCGTCTATGACCCGTAGAGGAGTGCGCGTGCGGGAGCAAACGCATCGATGCCGAAGCCGATCAAAGCCGCCAGGATGCTCGCGGTCACGATGCCGTCCATGCGATCCATGAACCCGCCGTGCCCCGGTATCAAGTCACCTGCGTCCTTCAATCCGAAATGCCGCTTCAATGCCGATTCGGCCAGATCGCCCCATTGGGCCACCAATCCTATGGCAAGACCGAGGCTCGCAAGCCATACGGCGCTGCCAGTCCCGGTGAAAATTGCAAATAGAAAACCGGCGGCGGCTGCCGTGATAATACCGCCCAAGAGACCCGACCACGTCTTGTTCGGGGAAACCTCGGGCCAGAGCTTCGGGCCGCCGATGGTTCGCCCGGAGACGTAGGCGGCGATGTCCGTTACCGCCACGGACAGCACCACGAAAAGCGTTGCGAGAAATCCGAGCGGCTCATCCGACCGGAGCCATCCGAGCGCCACGACCGGCAGGGCCGTGTAGAATACGCCAGCGCCCGAAAGCCGCGCGCGGCCGGATCCTATGGCAAGAGCCGCAACCACGGCCGCACCAACGAGCGCCGCGGCGACGCCCCAACCGGCCATATCATTCAGCACATAGATTGCGGCTACGAAGACCGCAGCGATGTGGGCGATAAGGGCGCGGTCCGGCATGTCACCCCTGACGATGCGGCCCCACTCCCAGCTCATCGCCGCGGCGACAAGAAACGTCAGTACTATGAACGCTTCCGGGCTCCAGTAGAGCATGACGAAAGCAATCACAGCGATGGCGACGCCCGACTCGATGCGGAGCTTCAGCTCTTGCGGGATGAAGTCGAGCGCGCTCCAAGGAAACTGTCGTTGATTTTCGGGACCCTCGGCCGGCATCGTCCTGGCCCTCAAGCGGTCGAGCGTTTGGAGAGGCCGCCGAAGCGGCGTTCCCGCGAGCGAAATTCTTCGATAGCGATTTCGAAGGCCGCCTTGTCGAAGTCCGGCCAGTAGCAATCCAGAAAGACGAATTCCGAATAGGCCGTTTGCCAGAGCAAAAAGTTCGATAGCCGCATCTCGCCCGATGTCCGGATCAAGAGATCGGGATCGGGAATGCCGGATGTGTCGAGCGCATTGGCGATGCGTTCGACGGTGATGTCCGAGGGATGCAGCTTGCCCTCCGCCACTTGCTCGGCGAGCTTGCGCGCGGCGCCTGCAATCTCCGTGCGTGAGCCGTAGTTGAAGGCAATGACGAGCGTCAGAACATCGTTCCCACGGGTCAGCTCGACGGCTTCGTCGATCAGTGTCGTCAGCTCGTTGTCGACGTGCTGACGCTGTCCGATCACCCGAATGCAGACACCGGCCTCATGCAGCTCGGCGAGATCGCGCCTGATGAAACGCTTCATCAGGCCCATGAGATCGTCGACCTCTTCGATCGGGCGCTTCCAGTTCTCGGACGAAAAGCTGAAGATCGTCAGATACGTGATCTTCAGCTCGATCGCGGCGCGGACAGCACGGCGGACGGCTTCGACACCCTGGCGATGACCGAGGGCTCGCGGCAATCCGCGATCACGCGCCCACCGCCCGTTCCCGTCCATGATGATAGCGACATGACGCGGCGGGACGAGAATTCCGGACCCATCGTCGGTAGGCTTCGCTGCTGCCGCCACTGTCGAATGGCCCCTGGGATCAAGATCTCAATATCACTTGCACGCCTTCCTGCTCCCAAAAGGGCAGGAGATCAAACCTTCTGAATTTCAGCTTCCTTTGTGACGAGCGTCCCGTCGATCTCCTTGATGAGACGATCCGTCAGCTCCTGGACCTTCTCGGAATTGCCCCGATGGTCGTCCTGGCTCATTTTGCCGTCTTTCTCAAGCTTCTTCAGAACGTCCATTGCTTCGCGCCGGACGTTGCGGATCGAAATCTTGGCCTGCTCGGCATATTTATGGGCAAGTTTGACCAGTTCCTGCCTGCGGTCGGCTGTCAGCGCCGGGATCGGCAGGCGGAGAATCTGGCCATCCGTGATGGGGTTGAGGCCGAGGTTCGCTTCACGGATCGCCTTATCGACGGCGATGACGTTGCTGCGATCCCAGACTTGAACCGTGATCATGCGCGGCTCGGGCACGGAAACCGTCGCGACCTGGTTCAAGGGCATGCGCGAGCCATAGACCATAACCTGGACAGGATCGAGCAAGTTGGCGCTGGCGCGACCGGTGCGAAGGCCCGAGAATTCGCGCTTCAGAGCGTCGATCGAGGCGCGCATGCGCTTTTCAATTTCTTTGATGTCGTGATCTGCGAGTGCCATTTTCCTATTCCTCCAAGCGCTCGAAAGCTCAAAACCATCGCTGCCGCAGAAGGGCGGCGCGAGGACGGGGCTTTCAGCGGCTTTCAGCCGGTTCCCTCGATAAGGGTCTGGCGCGCTTCTCCGCGCAGAGCTTTCAAGAGATTTCCGGGTTCTTCGATCGAGACCACAATTAGCGGAAGTCCGTTATCGCGGGCAAGGGCAATGGCCGCGCCGTCCATCACTTTGAGATCCTTGGCCAAAACCTCCGAATAGGTCAGCTTGTCGTAGCGGACCGCGTCCTTATGCTTCTTCGGGTCGGCGGAATAGACGCCGTCGACCTGGGTCGCCTTGAGGACGGCATCGCAGTTCATCTCGATGCCACGAAGGACGGCCGCCGTGTCGGTCGTGAAAAAGGGGTTTCCCGTCCCCGCCGCAAAGATGACGACGTTGCTTCGGGCGAGGTAGGCCAAGGCCTTCGGGCGGATATAGCTCTCGCACACCGTCGGCATCGGAATGGCCGAGAGGACGCGTGCCTGGACGCCGCGATGATCGAGCGCATTCTGCAAGGCCAGCGCGTTCATCACGGTCGCGAGCATGCCCATGTAATCGGCCGTGGCGCGATCCATGCCCTTCGCCGCGCCGGTCAGTCCGCGGAAAATATTGCCGCCGCCCACGACAATCGCGATTTCGGCCCCTTCCGCGACCGCGGCAGCGACGTCGTTCGACAACCGGTCGGCGACGGCCATGTCGATGCCGTAGGGTTGCGCGCCCATCAGAGCTTCGCCGGAGAGCTTCACCAGCAGCCGCTTGTATTTGAGACCCTGCGCTCCAGGCATCCGCTTCACTCCCATCGGCACGACAATTGACTAGTCATGAAAAACCGGCCGGTCGCAGGGACCGGCCGGCTGATACCTAACGCGCTTGGACGATTCCGGCCAGCCTACCCGGCCATCCGACTGCCGTCATTTGCCGCTTCGCGGCGGGCGGGCAAAAGCTCAGCCGCCGCTCGCGAGCTTGCGGACTTCCTCGCCGAAGTCCTCTTCCTTCTTGTCGATGCCTTCGCCGAGCGCGAAGCGAATGAAGCCCTTGACCTTGACTGGTGCACCGGCCTTGCTCTCGGCTTCCTTGACGGCCTGAGCGACCGTCTTGGTGGTGTCGTGGATGTACTGCTGCTCGAGCAGGCAGTTCTCCTTGGCGAAGGCCTTGATGCCGCCCGAGATGATCTTCTCGAGAACGTCCGGCTTCTTGCCCTGGTTCTTGTCGGCGAGAATTGCCTTCTCGCGCTCGATCACTTCGGCGGGCACCTCGGCGATGTCGAGGGCAACCGGGCTTGTCGCGGCGACGTGCATCGCGATCATGCGCGCGAGTTCGAACAGCGACGGCTCATCGCCTGCGCTTTCGAGCGCGACGAGCACGCCGATCTTGCCGAGGCCGTCAGCCACGCGGTTGTGGACGTAGTCGGCGACGACGCCTTCCTTGACGCTGACCGCCGCGGTCCGGCGAACGGTCATGTTCTCGCCGATCGTCGCGACCGCTTCCTGGATCGTCGTCTCGACGGTGTTCTTGCTGCCGGGATAGGTTGCAGCCAAAAGCGCCTTCAGATCGCCCTTCGCCGCCGGAGCCAGCGCGGTGATCTCACGGACAAGCGTCTGGAACTGCTCGTTGCGGGCAACGAAGTCCGTCTCGGAGTTCACCTCGACGACGGCGCCTTCGCGGCCCTTCGCGACGATGCCGATGAGGCCATCGGCGGCGACGCGGCCGGACTTCTTCGCGGCTTTCGACAGGCCCTTCTTGCGGAGCCAATCGACAGCGGCTTCGATGTCGCCGTTGGTTTCGGTCAACGCCGTTTTGCAATCCATCATGCCGGCGCCGGTCATATCGCGCAGCTTTTTCACATCTGCAGCGGTGATCGTCGTCATTCTGTCACCTATGAGGTTCGAGGCGCCACGACGGGCGCCTCATATAAGTTCCATTCACAGTCGTGCTTCACCAGCACGTCAGTTCGATGTCAGGAGCCAACGCCGATCAGACGGTGGCTGCCTCGACGAGCTTCTTGGCCTGGCCGACCCAGTCTTCCTTGGCGATCTGGCCCCTGAGCTTCAGCTGACGGTCGAGCGATTCGGCGTACTCCGGAGTGAGATCGGCGATCTGCCAGAAATGGTAGACACCGGTGTCGTTCAGGCGCTGCTCGATCTTCGGCGTGATGCCGGTGATGCGCTTCAGGTCATCAGCTTCGCCGCGCGGCGCTTCGATGCCCTTGAAGACGACCTTCGGCAGGTCTTCAGCGGGCGGCGTTTCGGATGCACCGACGTCGACGCCAGCGGCACCCTGCGAGCGCTCGAGACCATCGAGAGCGGCGCGTGCCATCAGATCGCAATACAGCGTGATGGCGCGACCCGCGTCGTCGTTGCCCGGAACCGGATAATCGACTCCGTCCGGATCGCAATTGGTATCGACGATCGCGACGATCGGGATGCCGAGCTTGCGTGCTTCCTGGATGGCGATCGCTTCCTTGTTCGTGTCGATGACAACGAGGAGATCGGGCGTGCCGCCCATGTCCTTGATGCCGCCGAGCGACTGGTTGAGCTTGTCGCGTTCGCGCGTGAGGTTCAGGATTTCCTTCTTCGTGCGGCCCTGCGGATCGGCAAGGATCTCGTCGAGCTGGCGAAGACGGCGGATCGACTGCGAAACGGTCTTCCAGTTGGTCAGCGTACCGCCGAGCCAACGGTGATTGATGAAGTACTGGGCGCTGCGCTTCGCGGCTTCAGCAATGCCGTCGGAAGCCTGGCGCTTCGTCGCGACGAACAGTACGCGACCGCCGCCGGCGACCGTATCGGAGACCTTGAGCAGCGCCTGATGCAACAGCGGCACCGTCTGCGTCAGATCGAGAATGTGGATTTTGTTGCGCGACCCATAGATGAACGGTGCCATCTTGGGGTTCCAGCGGTGAGCCTGGTGGCCGAAGTGAACGCCAGCTTCCAATAGCTGACGCATGTTGAAGGCAGGAAGTGCCATCGTAACGTTTCCTTTTCCGGTTAGACCTCCGCGAGACTTGAGAAGAGATTTGCCAGCCTTTTCATAGGCTTAGCTCATCTCCACCGGAGCACGATGCAGGGCTTTTCATCCGCATTGCGCGAGCGTCTCGCGTGTGAGATGGCGGCTATATACGGGGGATCGTCCGATTACGCAACCCACGGGTGACGTTTGAACGCCGTGCCCGGGGATGCGAGGACCGGAGGCTCGCCGCCCCCTCGCCCACCATTTGTAAAAAAAACGCACCGCGACCGGCGGTCATTGCCGCGGTTCGCAGTGCGCCTTTGATTTTTTCAGGCTATTCTAAGTACGGCGGGCGTTCGTCGAGTTACTTGCACTTACCGTCGAGGGTCCCGACGGCCTGGTCCATCGCGGTTGCTTCAGCCGATCCGTCGGCGGCGTCTTGGCCTGCGTCCCATGCGTTCTCGAAATCGTCGCCCAGCGTCTTGAAGTAGCCGTCGATTTCATCGCCAGCGGCCTGAGCCTTCTTCTCGTCGTCGCCGATCTCGTCCATTTTCTTCGACATCGCGCAGTAGGCTTTGACCTTTGCCGGGTCGGATGCGGCTGCTTCGAGATTCTTCTTGATATCGGCAGCGCCCATTTTTTGGTCAGCTGCGTGAACGCCTGGAGCGAGCAGCAAACCAGCGACCAGAGCGGCGTAGAACTTCGACATGTTTTGCCTCTTATTTGGCTAGCTCAATGGAGCGGAGCTATGTACGCAAACTGTGTCAGAAGAAGGCAGCGCGTTGGCGCTGCCTTCGCTTACGTCAGAGGCGCTTAGCGCCAGAAGCAGTGGCGATGGCCGTGACGATAGCGGCAGACCCACTTCTTTCCGTGACGGTGGTGGCCCCAGTAGGGGCGCTTGTGGTACCGCTTCTTGTAATAGACATGTTCCGCAACGGTTTTATCGGCATGGACGCCGATGCCGTTCAGGCCCGCACCGGCTACGCCGGCATTGGCAGCGCCAGCGGCGCCGAGGGTGATGGCTGCGAGCGTCGCTGCAGCGATCAAGCTCTTTTTCATTGGATAGGCTCCTATCGAGAAATAGACGCGTCTCTCACGTCTGCACCCCATAACGTCTTCCCGAGGAAAAAGCCGTCGATCATTATAATAAAATATTTTGAAACCGTGCAGAGTATTTCGATTCGAAACCGCCGGTTTCAGACTTCGATGATTTCCGAAACGATTGGCAGCGCTTCAATGCGAAGGGCTTCGCGCGGAGAAACGTCATATCGGCCAGGCAATAGGAATTCCATTTCGCGGTTGCGATCATCGAGCGCCAGCACAATGCGAATCTCGCCACCCCTCGCATTCGGTTTCAGGAATTTGCCGACGTCGGAAACAGGCGCCGCCTTCGCGAGCACCGATTTGCGATCGAGCACGAGCTTCAGATTGCGCGGCACGGCTGCGGCCGCCTTATCCAGCTCCTCGATGGATTGCACGCGCAATTTCATCGTTTCGCCGTCGCGCTCGGCTTCGACCGAGACGATCACCGGTGTTCCCGGCTCGAGCAGATGCCGGCTCGCGGCCAACGTGTCTGAAAAAATGATCGCTTCGAACTGCCCGGTCGCATCAGAGAAGGTGGCGAACGCGAACTTGTTGCCCTTCTGAGAGCGCCGTTCGCGGGCCGCAATGACGATGCCGCCGAGACGGCCTGCAGTCGCCCCCCGCATCACCAAGGTCTCGAACTCGCTTACCTTCTTCACGCCGAGCTTGCCGAGCACGCGATCGTACTGGTCGAGCGGATGCCCGGACAGATAAAAGCCGATCGCCTCGAATTCAGCGGAGAGCTTCTCCATGCCGGTCCATGCCGGCGTCGCACGCAACACCAGATCGGCGGGCTTACCGCCTGAGCCGAACAGATCGGTGATGCCCTGTGCCGCGTCGGCTGTCCGCCGCTGAGCCGAAGCGAGAATCGTATCGGCGTTGGCGGCAACGAGAGCGCGGTTGGAATTCAGACCGTCGAACGCTCCGGCCTTGGCCATCGTTTCGACGGCGCGCTTATTCATTGCCTTCGCATCGACGCGACCCGCAAAATCGCCAAGCGACGAATACTGGCCGCCGGTATTGCGCTCATTGACGATCGCTTCAACAGCGCCAGCACCAATGTTCTTCAACGCCGCGAGCGAATAGCGGATAGCGCCCAATTTCGAACCGCCCGATGGCGGCTCGACGCCGAAATCGACGCCAGATTGATTGACGCACGGCGGCAGCATTTTAATGCCGGACTTCCGCGCTTCGGAGGCAAACATCGCGAGCTTGTCGGTGTTGCCCATATCGAGCGTCATTGATGCTGCAAAGAATTCCTCGCGGAAGTTCGCCTTCAAATAGGCCGTGTGATAGCTGACGAGCGCATAAGCGGCCGCGTGCGATTTGTTGAAGCCGTAGCCAGCGAACTTATCGACCAGCTCGAAGATGTAGATCGCGTCTTCCTTTTTGACGCCGTTGGCGAGGGCACCTTCGACGAAGCGCGCTTGCTGCTTCGCCATCTCGGCCTTGTCTTTCTTACCCATCGCGCGCCGCAACAGGTCGGCTTGTCCGAGCGTATAGCCGCCCATCACCTGAGCGATCTGGATGACCTGCTCCTGATAGATGATGACGCCGTACGTCTCCTTCAGGATGCCTTCGAGCATCGGATGCAGGCAGTCGACCGGCTCTTCGCCGTGCTTGCGGTTGATGTAGGTCGGGATGTTGTCCATCGGGCCGGGGCGATAGAGCGCCACCATGGCGATGATGTCCTCGAAGCGGTCGGGCTTCAGCCGCTTCAAGCTTTCTCGCATGCCCGTACTTTCGAGCTGGAACACACCGGCGGTATCGGCCTTGGCGAGCATTTCGTAGGCAGGCACGTCGTCGAGCGGCAAACTCGGCAGGTCGACGGTAATGCCACGCACGCGCTTGATGAGCTGCACGGCCTTTTCAAGAACGGTCAGCGTCTTGAGACCCAAGAAGTCGAACTTCACGAGGCCCGCCGCCTCGACCATTTTCCAGTTGTATTGGGTAATCGGGAAGTTCGATTTGGGATCGCGATAGAGCGGCACGAGCTCTTCGAGCGGCCTGTCGCCGATCACCATGCCGGCGGCGTGGGTCGAGGCGTGGCGATAGAGGCCTTCGAGCTTTTCGGCGATTTCGAGCAGACGGGCGACGATCGGTTCGCTGTCGCGCTCTTCCTGAAGCTTGGGCTCGCCGTCGATCGCCTCGCGCAGCGTCACCGGATTTGCTGGATTGTTCGGTACGAGCTTGCAGAGCCGGTCGACTTGCCCATACGGCATCTGGAGGACGCGGCCGACGTCGCGCAGCACCGCGCGCGCCTGCAGCTTTCCGTGCGTGATGATTTGCGCGACGCGATCATCACCGTACTTCTTCTGCACGTAGTCAATGACGCGGTCGCGCTTTTCCTGGCAAAAGTCGATGTCGAAGTCCGGCATCGAGACGCGCTCAGGATTGAGGAAGCGTTCGAAGAGCAAGCCGAAACGCAGCGGATCGAGATCGGTGATCGTCAATGCGTAAGCGACGAGCGAGCCGGCGCCCGAGCCACGGCCCGGACCGACAGGCACGCCGTTCGCTTTCGACCATTTGATGAAGTCGGCAACGATCAGGAAGTAGCCGGGGAACTTCATCTGCGTGATGACGTCCACCTCGTAGGCGAGGCGCTTCTCGTAATCCTCGACCGTGAAACCCTCTGCGGGGCCATGGGCGTCGAGGCGGCGTTTTAGGCCTTCGATGGCTTGGTTCTTCAATTCCGCCGCTTCGAGGCGGAAATTCTCGATCTCGCTCAGGCTGTCGTCGGCGGCGACGAAGCGCGGCAGGATCGGTTTTTTTCCCTCGGGCCGGAACGCACAACGAATGGCGATTTCGACCGTGTTCTGCAGCGCTTCGGGCAGATCCGCGAACAGCGCCGCCATCTCGTCTTCGGTTTTGAGATAGTGCTCGGGGCTCGCCCGGCGGCGATTGTCTTCGACGACGTAGCGGCCGTCAGCGATGCACAGAAGTGCGTCGTGCGCTTCGTAGTCGCCGCGGGCCGCAAAATAGCATTCGTTCGTCGCAACGATTGGCAGACCGCGCGTGTAGGCGAGTTCGAGGAGCTGCGGTTCGACTTCAGCTTCTTCGGGAAGACCGTGGCGTTGAAGCTCGACGTAGAGCCGGTTGCCGAAAATCTTCTCGAGCGTCTTCAGCCGCTCTGCGGCCTGCTCATGTTGGCCGTCGCGAAGAGCGGCATCGATCGGGCCTTGCGGGCCGCCGGTCAGCGCGATGAGCCCCGCCGACATTTCTTCCAGACGCGCGACCTTGATGTGTGCGGGCTCGTCTGGTGATGGCTCGAAATTCAGGGCCTTGGAAAGCCGCATGAGGTTGGCAAATCCCTCAGCGTTCATGGCGAGCAGCGCGAGCTTGCCAGCGGGCTTCACGCGCGGCTCATTGCTCATCGCCTTGAGAACGGCCGCGCCGCTGTCGCGATTGTCGCCGAAATCGAGGTCGACCGTCGTACCGGAAATCGGCTGAACGCCCGCGCCCCAGAGCTTCTCGGAAAATTCGAGCGCGCCGAAGAGATTGTTCGTATCGGTCAGCCCCAGCGCCGGGAGATTCATCGCCGTCGCGAGCTTGGCGAGCTTCGTTATCGGAAGCGCGCCTTCGAGCAGCGAGTAGGCCGAATGCACCTTGAGGTGGATGAACTTCGGGTTTCGCGCGGGTGGCCGATTCGAGTTTTCCATGCCGTCAGATGTACCCGAGTCGCAAAGTTAAATGGACCCGTACCACGCCGCAGTGGGTACCGGTTCGGGAGCATTCCACAAGTGGAGTATTTTCAGCGCGTATGGGCCAGTGAGATCTCGACGAGGCGGCCTTCATGGACCTGCAAAACGCGGTCCATACGGCTCGCAAGCTCCAGATTGTGGGTCGCGATTAGCGCTGCAACCCCCTGGCGGCGAATGACATCGATCAGCTGACGGAACACATGCTCCGACGTATGAGGGTCGAGATTGCCGGTCGGTTCGTCGGCGAGCAAAAGCCGCGGGCTGTTGGCAAGTCCGCGGCAAATGGCGGTGCGCTGCTGCTCACCGCCCGATAGCTCGGCTGGACGATGCTCCGCACGTCCCGCAAGGCCGACACTCGCCAACAGCTCGCGCGCGTGTGCATCGGCCGCCTTCCGGCTGGTCCCCAAGATGAGCTGCGGAATGACGACGTTTTCAAGCGCGCTGAATTCCGGCAACAGCTGATGGAACTGATAGACGAAGCCTATCTCTCGTCTGCGAAGCTTCGTGCGCTCGGCTTCGGAAAGCGTCGCGCAATCGCGGCCATTGATGATGACGCGGCCGCTAGTTGGAGACTCCAGCAACCCCGTGATGTGCAACAGCGTCGATTTACCGGCGCCGGAGGGTCCGACGAGCGCCACGGCCTGACCGGGCCACAGCACGGCGTCGACGCCTTGCAGAACCACGATCTCCTTTTCGCCCTGGCGGAAGGATCGCGTGACGTTCTCGAGCTGCAAAATCGGCGCGACAGATCTGGTGTCCATGTGTCTCACTCGTACCGCAACGCTTCAACCGGATCGAGCTTCGACGCTTTCCACGACGGATAGATCGTCGCGATGACCGACAGCAGAAGCGCCATCAGGACAATGCCTCCCGTTTCGTGGATATCGATCTCGGCGGGCAACTTCGTCAGATAGTAGACGCTCGGATCGAAGACCGTCGTGCCGGAGACCCACGACACGAAGTTCTTGATGCTCTCGATGTTCCAGCAGAAGACGACGCCGAGGACCAGACCCGCGAGCGTGCCGACGACGCCGATTGAGGCGCCGGTAATCAGGAATATCCGCATCACGGCGCCTTTGGTCGCGCCCATCGTTCTCAGGATCGCGATATCGCGGCCTTTGTCCTTTACGAGCATCATCAGACCCGAGATGATATTCAGCGCAGCGACGAGCACGATGAGCGAGAGGATGATGAACATCACGTTCCGCTCGACGGCGAGCACGTTGAAGAATGTTTCGTTGCGCTGGCGCCAATCGTTGACGGTGATCGACGGGCCGCCTGCGTCCTTGATCAGTGTGTTGTAGCGATCGACATCATCGGGGCGATCGACGACGACTTCGACGACATCGACCTCGCCGTTCTTCGAGAAATATTTCTGTGCTTCGGGCAGCGGCATGAAGATCATCATGCGGTCGTATTCGGACATGCCCAATTCGAAGATCGACGTGATCTGATAGGGCTTCGAGCGGGGCGCGGTTCCAAATGGGGTTGCGGCCCCGCGCGGCGAGACGAGCGTCACCGTATCGCCGAGGCCGACGCGCAGCTGGTTCGCCAGGCGCACGCCCATCGCGATGCCGCTCTGCTTGTCGAAGCCGTCGAGCGTGCCGGCACGGATGTTGTCTGCAACGAGCTTCAGCGATTTCAAATCGGCTTCGCGCACGCCTCTCACGAGGCCGCCAAGCGCCTGCGTGCTCGAGGAGACCATCACCTGGCCTTCAATCACGGGCATGGCGATGACGACGCCGGGCACTTTCGAAATGGCGCTTGCGACTTCGGAATAGTCGGTGAACGGGTCGCCGATCTTCTGGGCGATGACGTGACCATTGAGGCCCATGATTTTGCCGAACAGATCGTGCCGGAAACCGTTCATCACCGCCATGACGATGATGAGCGTCGCCACGCCAAGCATGATGCCGAGAAACGAAAAGCCGGCGATGACCGAGATGAAGCCTTCCTTGCGCCGTGCGCGGAGATAGCGTCCCGCAATCATCCACTCGAAGGCAGAAAAAGGCGCTGTGCTACCGGATGCCGCCCGTTCCCCGGCCAATCCAGCCGAGGCTTCGCTGTGCCCTGAAACAGTCATTGTGGCCCCATCGCCGTTACCTCAATCGCGCGCCGCATCGCAGCTCCCTGTGTCGCAGTTAAGGCCGTATGACCGAATTCCAGCCGTTTTAGTATGCGCGTGCTATCAGCACGTACTCCTTCGCCGGGTCGCCGGTGAAGAAGCAAGCCCCCGTGACTTTTCCCTGCTCCAGCGGCGCATTGCGGATCGTCAGCTTCAAGGCTTTCAGCCGATCCGCGATGCTTTCGAGTGCCGCGCCTTCGGGGCGCGACCAAGGCACGCGTACCCAGCCTTTGAAAGCCCCCGCCTCGTCATCGCCTTCGCCCGGCCCGAAGTAGGCTTCAAGCTCTTCGAACGACTTGATATTCGAGAGGATGTTGCCATCGAGCCGCGCCTTTGCCTCGTTGAAGAGGTTTGCCTGAATCTCCTTCAGGAGTGCGGGCGCGCCGGCAACGAAATCAGCGCGCGGCAGCGTGTGCGAGATGACCTTATCGCCGTCGCGCAAACGGTCGCGGCGCATGAACGTGACGTTGCCGCCGCTCGCATCGCGGCCGCCAATCTCGACGATGACGGGCGCGCCGCGGCGCACCCAGTTCCAGCGCTTCTCCGCAGACTTGATCGGCTTGACGTCGACGAGCGTTCGGATGCCGGCGGCCTTCAGATCTTTCTCGAGAGCAGCGCAATAGGCGACGAGTTCGGCGTCCTCGGGCTTTTCACGGAGCATCGGGACAAGGACGATCTGGCGCGGAGCGATCATCGGCGGGAGACGCAAACCGTCGTCGTCGCCGTGGGTCATGATCACGCCACCGATCAGGCGTGTCGAGACGCCCCAGCTTGTCGTGTGGCAATAGGTGAGCTCACCTTTTGCATTCTGAAACTGGATGTTCTGCGCCTCGGCGAAGTGCGTGCCGAGATAATGCGACGTGCCGGCCTGAAGGGCCTTGCCGTCCTGCATCATCGCTTCGATCGAATAGGTATTGTCGGCGCCAGGAAAACGCTCGTTCGCCGGCTTTTCGCCCGCGACGACCGGCATCGCAAGGACGTCCTCCGCAAACGTGCGATAGACTTCGAGCATCTTCAGGGTTTCGGCGACGGCGTCCTCACGGTCGGCATGGGCGGTGTGCCCTTCCTGCCAGAGAAACTCCGCCGTGCGCAGGAAAAGGCGCGTGCGCATCTCCCAACGGACGACGTTCGCCCACTGGTTTATGAGCAGCGGCAGATCGCGATAGCTTTTGATCCAGCGCTGAAATGCATCGCCGATGATGGTCTCGGACGTCGGGCGGACGATCAGCGGCTCTTCGAGCTTGGCGTCGGGATCGACCACCAGCTTGCCGCCTTCGTTTTTCAGGCGGTGATGCGTGACGACCGCCATTTCCTTGGCGAAACCTTCGACGTGCTCCGCCTCCTTGGCGAGGAAGCTCATCGGGATGAAAAGCGGGAAGTAGCAGTTGTCGTGGCCCGTGTCCTTGATGCGGGCGTCAAGCTCTGCCTGGATACGTTCCCAGACGCCCCAGCCCCAGGGCTTGATGATCATGCAGCCGCGGACAGGGCTCGTCTCGGCCATGTCGCCGTCGCGGACGATTGCCTGATACCAATCCGGAAAGTTCTGCTCGCGGGTGACGGAAAGGGCTCGCTTGCTCATCGTGCGGCCTCCGGCACGCCGGTGCGCGAACGAGATGGACAGCAGGATAAGGCCTTGGAGATGCGCATTGCGGGCTCGCTCGTTAAATCTGCGCGGGCGAGCCGCGCCTTAGTCTCTCGAAAGTCAGGAATTGAGCCTCAGCCGAATAGCCTTTTCATGCTGGCGTTGCAACGATGCAAAGCGGCCGGGCCACAGGTTCAACCTGAGGGATTTGCGCGTCCGCCCCGATGGATAGAAGCGGCGCAATAGCGGTACCGAGGGCCTAGTGGTCCGATTGGCGCTTCAATCGGGCCTTGGGAGTGGCGGGTCTCAGATATTCGCGATCACCGCATAGACGCCGGCGAAGGCAATGGCCGCAACGATCGTATTCACCCAGAAGAGCCTGAAGACGTTCATTTTGTGAGGAGCGCTTTCGGGGGTGCCCGGAACGACCTCACCGGCTTCGTCCTGTGTCTTCGCAAAGAAGGGCAGCACAGCGAAGAGCGTAATGAACCACAGGCAAAAGAATGTCGCGACCGCTACGGACGTACGCATCACACTAACCCCTATTTCCCAAACCGCACCGGAGCTGCTTCAGACCTGCTCCAACTCGACGAGGGTGCCGCAGAAGTCCTTCGGATGCAGGAACAGCACGGGCTTGCCGTGTGCGCCGATTTTCGGAGTTCCATCGCCGAGGACGCGCGCCCCCTGTGCCTTCAACTGGTCGCGCGCGGCGATGATATCATCCACCTCGTAGCATACATGGTGAATTCCGCCGTCGGGAGATTTTTCGAGAAATTTCGCGATTGGCGAGCCTTCACCAAGCGGTTCGAGCAACTCGATTTTGGTGTTCGGAAGCTCGATGAAAACGACGGTGACGCCATGTTCGGGTTGCGCCAGCGCCGGACCGACGTTCGCGCCGAGGGCGTTTCTATAAACGCCTGAAGCCTTTGCAAGGTCTTTGACAGCTATGGCGACGTGGTTAAGGCGTCCGATCATGCTTGGGTCTCCGGCACGGCAAAGGGCGAGCGAAATGTTACGGCGAATTAGTTTCTGCCATCCACCACGGAGACCAGCACTTTGACAACCGGCTTCTTGCCCCATACCTCGTTAATTGCGGAACGCACGGCGCGCTGCACTGCGTCCTGAACCATGGCGTGGTCTCCGCGCCGCTTCGGCGGGATCGAGCGGAGCGTGCCGTCGATGGCGTCGAGCACGATTTCGCGCATCGATTCCCCGTCTTGGTCGGCGGCCGGTATGCCTTCCAGCACGACGCCCGGCTCAGTGATGATTTCGCCGCGCCGAGATAGCGTCATGGAGACGACCGCTATGCCGACGAACGACAGCTTACGCCGGCTCTTCACCGGTCCTTCAATGTCCGGAACGATCAGATTGCCATCCCGGAAAAGGCGTCCGACCGGCAGTTGATCGACGACGGCCGCGGGCTCAGGCCAAAGCTTCAGGAGATCGCCATCGACGATCGAAAATGTTTCGCTCACTCCACATTCGCGCGCGAGCCGGGCGTGCGCCTTCAGGTGCCGCGCTTCGCCATGCATCGGAACGGCGATCTTCGGGCGGATCCAGGCGTACATGTCCTTGAGTTCGTCGCGACGCGGATGCCCTGTTACATGCACGAGCGCTTCCGCGTCGGTGATGACGTCAACGCCGAGGCGGGCGAGGCCATTCTGGATGCGCGAGACGGCTCTCTCGTTTCCGGGAATGGTGCGCGAGGAAAAAATAACGAGATCGCCCTTGTCGAGCGAGATATCGGGATGTTCGTTTTCAGCGACGCGCGCCATCGCCGCGCGCGGTTCGCCCTGACTGCCCGTGCAGAGAACGACGACCTTGTCTCGCGGTAGATCCGAAAAGCGCTGCTGATCGAGATAGGTGAACCCCTGCGGGAGATAGCCCGTCTCGATCGCGACTTCGATGATGCGATGAAGCGCGCGCCCGGCGACGACAAGCGTGCGGCCCGCAGCGTTGCAAGCGGCCACGATCGAGACGAGACGGGCGACGTTCGACGCGAAGAGCGTTACGGCGACACAGCGCGGTGCATCGGCGATGAGCTTTCGCAGCGTCTTGGCCACGTCCTCTTCCGACGCCGAGCGACCTTCGCGCATTGCGTTCGTCGAGTCGCCGATCAGCGCTAGCGCGCCTTCGTCGCCGAGTTGCTGCAGGCGCGCGGCATCGTGCGGCCTGCCAACGACAGGCGTCGGATCGAGTTTCCAATCGCCGGTATGAAAGACAAGACCGGCCGGAGTGCGGATGGCCAAACCATTCGGCTCGGGGATCGAATGCGTGAGACTCACGAATTCAACGTCGAAAGGACCGGCGTTGAAGCGGCCGCCGAGCGGCACTTCCTTGATCGGCAGAGTTTGCGAGCCGCCGAATTCGCCGAGCTTCGTCTTCAGCATTCCGGCCGTGAACGGCGTCGCAAAGATCGGACATTCGAGTGATGGCCAGAGATCGATAACGGCGCCGACGTGATCTTCGTGCGCGTGGGTCAACACGAGCCCGGCGAGATTTTTCCGTTCGGCAACGATGAAACGAAGGTCCGGCAGCACGACATCGGCGCCGGGCTCCGTCTCATGCGGGAACGTGACGCCGAGATCGACCATCAGCCAAGTGCGTGCTCTCGGCGGGCCGAAGCCGTAGAGATAGACGTTCATGCCAATCTCGCCGAGGCCGCCGAGGGCTGCGAATACGAGTTCGTCGGGTCTCGAACTTCCCGATCGCGAAGGCGAGGCGCGATCGCTCATGGAGTTCCATCGCCCGCGACCTGCCCGACGAGCATGACGTCGCCGTAGCTGATTTCCTGGATCTCGCCGCCGATGTCCGCACGCAGGGCGCCGGTTTCCGAAAGCCCCTGATAGGTTGCAGATAACGGTCCGGAAGACGTGTTGATTATGATGGGTTCACCCATCGCGCCTGCGCGTTCGATCCAGGCTTCGCGGATGGCAGGGAAGTCCTGCCCCTCCTGCCAACGGTCGAGCCAGAAGAAGGTCTTTTCTGACAGCGTCTCGGTGAATGCGAGCGGCTCGGGAACTTTGCCATGTTGGCTGAAAGCCGTGACTGCACGGCCAAGCGTGTCGGGTGAGGTGATCAAATTCAATCCAAAACCTAAAATCGCTAAAAAGCCGGGGCCTATGCGAGCGGACGTGCTCTCGACCAGAATTCCTCCAGCCTTGGCACTTCCTATTAAAATATCGTTCGGCCATTTGAGGCGAAGATCGGTTCCGGGCGCAAGATCCATTGTGGCCCGAACGGCGTCTATCACCGCAATTCCCGCGAGTAGTGACAATTGGCCCGCCTTCTCGACGGGTGCGTCGCACCGGAAGGCGACGCTGGCGTGAAGGTTACCCGGCCGTGAAACCCAGGTGCGGCCGGACCGGCCCCGGCCACCCGTCTGGCTGTCCGCGACAACCCACAAGGGAAGCTCCTCGCCGCTGAGGGCAAGGCGCATGGCGTCGGCATTTGTAGATCCAGTCTCGGTGAGATGGATGATGCGAGGCACAGAATGGCCGTTCATAAATGGCTAGCGGGCGGGCACCAGCACCGAAGCTGCCGCCGTCGCCGCATCTACCACGGTTCCGCCAACAAAGGGCAGAACAAACGCTACGACGAAAGCTGCCGACAGCGCCATCACCGCGAAGGTCCGGCCTTCGGTCGGCGAGAAGCCCTCCGCCGGCTCGTCGAAGAACATGATCTTCACGACGCGCAAATAGTAGTAGGCGCCGACAACGCTGGTAACGACGCCGATGACCGACAGCGGATAAAGACCCGCCTTGATCGCCGGCAGGAAGACGTACCATTTCGCCCAGAAACCGGCGAGCGGCGGAATACCCGCCAGCGAAAACATCAGCACAGCGAGTATCGTCGCGAACGTCAGGTTGGTTTTCGCAAGGCCTGAAAGGTCGGAGATGTTTTCGACGAAGCGGCCGTTGCGCTGCATCGCGAGAACGCAGGCGAAGGCGCCGAGCGTCATCGCGACGTAGATCACGAGATAAATGAGAACGCCGGCAGTGCCTTCCGTGTTGTTCGCCGCGAGGCCGATCAATGCGAAGCCGACGTTGCCGATCGAGGAGTAGGCCAGCAGCCGCTTGATGTTGGTCTGGCCAATCGCTGCAAAAGAGCCGAGCGCCATCGAGGCGATCGAGACGAAGATGATGATCTGTTCCCATTGCGACGAGACGCCTGGGAGCGCGGCCTGGGTAAAGCGCAACAGCAGCGCCATGGCGGCGATTTTCGGTGCACCGGCGAAGAACGCGGTGACCGGCGTCGGCGCGCCCTGGTAGACGTCCGGCGTCCACATGTGGAACGGCACGGCGGCAACCTTGAACGCCAATCCCACGAGGACGAACACGAGGCCGAAGGTCAGGCCAATGTTCGTCGCCATTTCCGGCATCTTCGCCGCCGCGGCGATGGTCGCGTAGCTCGTCGAGCCGGTGACGCCGTAGAGCATCGAGGCGCCGTAGAGCAGCATACCCGACGACAGTGCGCCGAGGACGAAATATTTGAGGCCGGCTTCGCTGGATTTCACGTCGTCGCGCTTGAACGCGGCGACGACATAGAGCGCCAAAGACTGAAGCTCGAGGCCGAGATAAAGCGCGATCAGGTCATTTGCCGAGACCATCATCAGCATGCCGAGGGTCGCGAGCAACACGAGCACCGGATATTCGAACAGCAGGAGCTTGGCGCGGCCGAAAGCGTCGAAGGTCATCAGCAGCGTCAACGCGGCGCCGATGAGGATGACGATCTTCAAGAAGCGCGTGAAGCTGTCCGAAACGAACGCGCCGCCAAAAATGGCGGACGATCCGCTGCCCTCGAATACGGCGACGGCGGCCGCGACGAGCACGGCAATCGCAAGCCACGTGACGTTGCGGCCCGACGTTTCGCCATTCGGTGAGAAGACGCCGATCATTAGAAGCGCGATGGCGCCGAGCGCGAGTATCAGCTCCGGCAGAATGACATATAGGACCGAGCTATCCATTTAATGGGTTCCTTGAGGCGCCGCCGATGCGGCCGCCGTCCCCTGAGCGGATTGATAGTTTTGCACGAGGTTCTTCACCGACGTCGCCGTCACGTCGAGAACGGGAGCGGGATAGAGGCCGTAGAAGACCGTCAGCAGTACAAGGGGCGCGAGGATCGCGATCTCGCGCGGGGAAAGATCGAGAAGCTTCTTCAGGTTGGCCTTTTCGAGCACACCGAAAATCACGCGGCGATAGAGGTAGAGCGCGTAGGCTGCCGACAAAATGACGCCGGTCGTCGCCAGGATCGCGACCCACGTGTTGGCCTTGAACGCCGACAGCAGCGTCAGGAATTCGCCGACGAAGCCGCTCGTTCCGGGCAGGCCGACGTTCGCCATCGTGAACACCATGAAGGCGAAGGCGTATTTCGGCATGCGTTCGACGAGGCCGCCGTAGGCCGCGATCTCGCGCGTATGCGTCCGGTCATAGATGACGCCGACGCAAAGGAAGAGAGCCGATGAAACGATACCGTGCGACAGCATCTGGAAGATTGCGCCGTCGATGCCCTGCTGTGACGCCGTGAAGATGCCCATCGTCACGTAGCCCATGTGGGCGACGGACGAATAGGCGATGAGCTTCTTGATATCTTCCTGCACCAGCGCGACGAGCGAGGTGTAGATGATCGCGACGATCGAGAGCGTGAAGACGAAGGACGCGAGTTCAGCCGAAGCGTTCGGGAACATCGGCAGCGAGAAGCGGAGAAAGCCGTAGCCGCCCATCTTCAACAGAATGCCGGCAAGGATGACCGATCCGGCCGTTGGCGCTTCAACGTGCGCATCAGGAAGCCAGGTGTGGACGGGCCACATCGGCATCTTGACTGCGAAGGACGCAAAGAACGCGATCCAGAGCCACCACTGCATGTCCGGCGGGAACTTCGTTTGCAGCAAGGTCGGGATGTCGGTCGTGCCCGCGTGCCAGTACATCGCCATCATGGCGAGCAGCATCAGCACCGAGCCGAGCAACGTGTAGAGGAAGAACTTGAAGCTCGCGTAGACGCGCCGCTTGCCGCCCCAGACGCCGATGATGATGAACATCGGGATCAGGCCGCCCTCGAAGAAGAGGTAGAAAAGGACCATATCGAGCGCGCAGAAAACGCCGAGCATCAGCGTTTCCAGCACCAGGAACGCGATCATGTATTCCTTGACGCGATCCTGAATCGATACCCAGCTCGCGAGAATGCAGAGCGGCATCAGGAAGGTGGTCAGGATGACGAACAGCATCGAGATGCCGTCGACGCCCATCTTATACTTCAGCGGTCCGAGCCAGGCGTGTTCCTCGACGAACTGGAAGCCTGCGGTATTCGTATCGAAGTTGATCCAGATGAGCAGCGACACCGCGAAGGTGACGAGCGTCGTCCAGAGCGCAATCCAGCGGGCGTTGCCTTTGGCCTCGGAATTGAGCGTCGCGATCAACAGCGCGCCGACGAGCGGCAGGAACGTCGTGACCGAAAGAATGTTGCTCATTTGAGCACCCCGCCAAAGAGCCCGTTGTAGGTGAGCCATGTCAGGATGGCCGCGACGCCGATCAGCATCGCGAAAGCATAGTGATACATGTAGCCCGTCTGCAATTTGACGACGCGATCGGTGATCCGCACGACCCCGTCGGCGGTGCCATTGATTGTGCCGTCGATGACGGCGCCGTCACCGCCCTTCCAGAGGAAGCGGCCAATGGCGAACGCGGGCCGCACGAAAATCAGATCGTAAAGCTCGTCGAAGTACCACTTGTTCAGCAGGAACAGGTAGAGCGGGCGGAACGCGCGCGCCGTTGCCTCCGGCAGCCAAGGCGCCCCGATGTAGTAGACCCAAGCAATTGCAAAGCCCGCGAGCATCGCGATCAACGACGAATAGGGAACCCATCCCGGCACTTCGTGCATCTCATGCAGGATGTGGTTGTGCTCGCCGCGGAAAATCGCGGCTCCCCAGAACGCGGTCTCGTCATGGCCGATGAAATACGGGGCGAAAAGGATACCCGCCAGCACCGCGCCGAGCGACAGTACCAGGAGCGGCAGCATCATCGTCGGCGGGCTCTCGTGCGCATGATCGTAGGTGTGATGATCGGCGCGCGTTTCGCCATAGAAAGTCATGAAGACGAGACGCCAAGAGTAAAACGACGTCATCAGCGCTGCAATGACGAGCAGCCAGAACGCGAAGTTGTTCGGCGTATTGGCCGCGTAGGAAGCTTCGATGATGGCGTCCTTCGAATAGAAGCCTGCAAAGCCCGCAAGATGCGGAATGCCGACGCCGGTCAAGGCGAGCGTGCCGATCAGCATCGCAGCGAACGTCCAGGGGATTTTCTTCCGGAGGCCACCCATCGCGCGCATGTCCTGCTCGTGATGCATGGCGTGAATGACCGAGCCCGCGCCGAGGAACAACAAGGCCTTGAAGAAGGCGTGCGTGAAGAGATGGAAAATGCCGGCGCCGTAGGCGCCGATACCGCACGCGACGAACATGTAGCCGAGCTGCGAACAGGTCGAATAGGCGATGACGCGCTTGATGTCGTTCTGCACGAGGCCAACGGTTGCCGCGAAGAATGCCGTGATCGCACCGATGTATGTCACGACCATGAGTGCATTGGGTGCCAGCTCGAAGATCGGCGACAAGCGCGCAACCATGAACACACCGGCCGTCACCATCGTCGCGGCATGAATGAGCGCGGAGACGGGCGTCGGCCCTTCCATCGCGTCAGGCAGCCACGTGTGGAGCAGGAACTGAGCGGACTTGCCCATCGCACCGACAAAAAGCAGCAGCGAGAGCGTCGTCAGGATGTCGACTTCATGACCCGCGAAGTTGAAGGTCTTGCCAACGGCGCTTGGCGCGGCGGCAAACAGCGCATCCAAATTGACGGTGTGGAAGACGAAGAAGAGACCGAAGATGCCGAGCGAGAAGCCGAAGTCGCCCACGCGGTTGACGATAAAGGCCTTTATCGCGGCGGCGTTGGCAGATGGCTTCTGATACCAGAAGCCGATGAGGAGGTACGACGCGAGGCCGACGCCTTCCCAGCCGAAGAACATCTGCACCAGGTTGTTGCTCGTCACCAGCATCAACATCGCGAAGGTGAAGAGCGAGAGATAGGCAAAGAACCTCGATCGCGACGGGTCTTCGTGCATGTAGCCGATGGAATAGAGATGCACGAGCGATGAGACGGTCGTTACGACGACGAGCATGACGGACGTCAGCGTGTCGATCTTGAGCGCCCATGACACGTCGAGTTCGCCCGACGTGATCCAGCGCAGAAGCTGGACGTCGTGCGTCTCGTGTCCGAGGGCGACCTGGAAGAACGCGACCCACGACAGTGCGGCGGCGATCAACAGGAAAGCCGTCGTGACGACTTCGCTTGCCCGATCGCCGATGGCACGGCCGAACAAACCTGCGATCAGAGCGCCCGCAAGCGGCAGAAAAACGATGGCGGCGTAGATCATGCCCGCCTCACCCCTTCATCATGTTGATGTCTTCGACCGCGATGGAGCCGCGGTTGCGGAAGTAGACGACCATGATCGCGAGACCGATGGCGGATTCGGCCGCGGCGACGGTCAACACGAAGAGCGCGAAGACCTGGCCGACGAGGTCGCCATTGAAATGAGAGAACGCGACGAGGTTGATGTTGACCGCCAACAACATCAGCTCGATCGAGAGCAGGATGACGATGACGTTCTTGCGGTTCAGGAAGATGCCGAAGATGCCGAGCGTGAAGAGACACGCGGCAACGACGAGATAATGTCCGAGACCTATGGTCATTCGGCAGCCTCCGGATGTTTGACGGCCGGCGGGATGACCGAACCACCGCTCGGGACCTTGATCACTTCGAGACCCGTCGCGGGTCCGCGGGCGACCTGCGCGCTGATCGATTGGCGCTTGACGCCTTGGCGGTGCTTCAGCGTCAGAACGATGGCGCCGATCATTGCGACGAGCAGGATGAGCCCGGCTCCCTGGAAGTAGTAGACGTAGTTCGTATAGAGAATTTGACCCAGGGCCCGCGTGTTCGTGATGTTCGTGGGAATAGGTGCAGACGGATTCATCACTGGCGAGAGCGCGAGGCCGCGATATCCGAAGAGCGCGATCAGCTCCACCAGCACGATGCCGCCGATGAGCGCGCCGACTTTGGCATTCTTGATGAAGCCGGCTTTCAGCTCGGCGAAGTCAACGTCGAGCATCATCACGACGAACAGGAAGAGCACGGCAACCGCGCCGACGTAGACGATGACGAGCAGCATCGCCAGAAACTCGGCCTGGAGCAAAACGAAAAGTCCCGCAGCGTTGAAGAACGCCAGGATCAGGAACAGCACAGCGTGGACGGGGTTCTTCGTCAGAATGACGGAAGCGCCCGACGCTACCGCGAGCACCGCAAAGAGATAGAAAAAAAGCACCGATGCCATCGCCTTGCCTTCTATCGATACTTCGCGTCGAGCGCGATGTTCTTTGCGATTTCGCGTTCCCAGCGGTCGCCGTTCGCGAGCAACCGCTCCTTGTCGTAGAAAAGTTCTTCGCGCGTCTCGGTCGCGAACTCGAAGTTCGGCCCTTCGACGATGGCATCGACCGGGCAGGCCTCCTGGCAGAGGCCGCAGTAAATGCACTTCGTCATGTCGATGTCGTAGCGCGTCGTGCGGCGCGTGCCGTCGTTGCGGCGCGGGCCGGCTTCGATCGTGATCGCCTGGGCCGGGCAGATCGCCTCGCAGAGCTTGCAGGCAATGCAGCGCTCTTCACCGTTCGGATAGCGGCGGAGCGCATGCTCACCGCGGAAGCGCGGCGATAGCGGGCCCTTTTCGTAAGGATAGTTCAGCGTCTTCTTCGGCGAAAAGAAGTAGCGCATCGTCAAGAAGAACGCCGAAACGAACTCCAAGAGGAAAAGCGATTTTGCTGCGCGTGCTACGCTCATGAGAGGAAGCCTCCGAATTGGAGCACGGCGGCCGTGATAACGACCATCAAGAGCGACAACGGCAGGAACACTTTCCAGCCAAGGCGCATCAATTGATCGTAGCGATACCGCGGTACCATCGCCTTCACCATGGCGAACATGAAGAAGACGAATACGACTTTGATCAGGAACCAGAACAGCCCGGGCACGGCGTTAAGCGGCCAGATGTCCAGCGGCGGTAGCCAGCCGCCGAGGAAGAGGATCGTCGTCATCGCGCACATCGCAACGATCGAGACGTACTCGCCGAGCATGTAGAGCAGATACGGCGTCGAGGAATATTCGACCATGAAGCCGGCAACGAGTTCGGATTCGGCTTCGACCAGGTCGAATGGCGGGCGGTTCGTCTCAGCCAGCGCCGAAATGAAGAAGATGACGAACATCGGGAAGAGCGGCAGCCAATGCCAATCAAGCAGCGAGCTCGTCATTCCGAGCGTGGTGCCGACGCCGGTCTTCTGGGCGTTGACGACATCCGTCACATTGAGCGAGCCGACGCAGAGCAACACGCTGATGATGACGAAGCCGATCGAGACCTCGTAGGACACCATCTGCGCAGCTGAACGAAGCGCGCCCATGAACGGGTATTTCGAGTTCGACGCCCAGCCGCCCATGACGATGCCGTAGACGCCGAGCGAAGAAATCGCGAGCAGGTAGAGAATTCCGACGTTCATGTCGGAGATCACCCACTTGCCCCAGATGTTTTCGTTGACCGGGATGACGGCCCACGATGCGAGCGCGCACGTTGCCGTTGCGAGCGGCGCGAGCAGGAAAACGACCTTGTCGGATCCCGACGGGATGATCGGTTCCTTCAGCACGAACTTCAAAAGATCGGCGAACGACTGCAACAGGCCGAAGGGTCCGACGACGTTCGGGCCGCGGCGCATCTGTACGGCGGCCCACACCTTGCGGTCCATCAGCAAGAGGAAGGCGATGATGACCAGGAGCACGACGAGCAGCAGCAGCGAAAAGCCGATGAGCGCCAGCACGTTCCAGCCGTAGTCGTTCATGAATGTCTGCAGCGAGTCGAGCATGGTCCCTATTCCGCTGCGTTGAGTTTCTGTTCATGCGAGGCCCGAAGTGCGCTCATGCCCGCCATGACGGCGGACGCTCGCGCAATCGGGTTCGTCATATAGAAGTCTGCAATCACCGGTGCGAATGGCTCCGATGACGGCTGAGCGCTCAGCTTCGCGAGCGTTTCGAGCCCGGAGACGGCACGGGTTTCGATGGTGTCGAGTGCCGCGAGCTGCGGGCTCGCCCGGTACATCGCCGCGCGAAGCTCGTTTATGGTGTCGTAGGGGAGCTTGGCGCCGGCGCGTTCGGAGAGCGCGCGAACGATGGTCCAGTCTTCCTTGGCGGCGCCCGGCGGGAACACGGCTTTGAGCGTCTGTTGCGCGCGGCCTTCGGTGTTTACGTAGGTTGCATTCTTCTCGGTGTAGGCGGCGCCCGGCAGGATGACGTCGGCACGTTCGGTGCCCTTGTCGCCGTGCGTTCCCTGGTAGACGACGAACGCGGATGGGGAAAGCTTCGCGAAATCGGATTCGTCGGCGCCGAGGAGATACACGAACTCCATGTCAGGGCCGAGAATGCCAGCGGCATCCTTGCCGCCCTTCCCTGGGACGAAGCCGAGATCGAGGCCCGCAACGCGCGCGGCGGCGGTGTGAAGGATGTTGAAGCCATTCCACGCCGCGTCCTTGCCGGCGGATGCTGCGAGAACGATGCGCGCGGCGAGCGAAAGCGACGCCAAACCATCGGCGCGCGCGAACGCGCCTTGTCCGACAATGACCATCGGCTTCGCCGCCGCTTTCAACACGTCGGCGAAAGCGTGCTTGCCGTTCGCGATCTCGGCCAGGGTGTCAGGTCCGGCGCCGAGATATTCGTAGGGGTATGCGAGATCGACCTTCGCGCCGACGAGAGCGATTTTTGTCGGCGCGGTGCGCCAGCGCTTGCGGATCCGGGCGTTCAGCACGGCAGCTTCGAGGCGCGGATTGGCGCCGACGATGAGGATCGCGTCGGCCTGCTCGATGCCCTCGATGCCGGAGTTGAAGAGATAGCTGGCGCGGCCCAGCTTCGGATCGAGCTTGTCTCCTGCCTGGCGGCAATCGAGCGATGCTGTGCCGAGCTTGGTCAAAAGATCCTTCAGCGCGAACATTTCCTCGGCGCCTGCGAGATCGCCGGCAATCGCGCCGATCTTCTCAGCCGATGCCGCCTTCAATTTCGCGGCCACGAGGTTCAACGCATCGTCCCACGTTGCGGGTTCGAAGCGGCCGTTCTTGCGGATGTAGGGCTGGTCGAGACGCTGCGTCTTCAGACCGTCGGCGACGTGGCGCGTCTTGTCCGAAATCCATTCCTCGTTCACGGCGTCGTTGTTGCGCGGAAGAATGCGCATGACGGCGGCGCCGCGCACGTCGGCGCTGATCGACGAGCCGACGGCGTCCATGGCGTCGATGGTTTCGAAGGTTTCCATTTCCCAAGGCCGGGCAGCGAAGGCCCAGGGTCGATGCGTGAGCGCTCCGACCGGGCAGAGATCGACGGCGTTGGCGCTCATTTCCGAGAGAATGCCGCGCTCGAGATACGTCGTGATTTCCGCGTCTTCGCCACGGCCGATCAGGCCGAGTTCTTCGACGCCCGCGACTTCCGTCATGTAGCGGACGCAGCGCGTGCAGTGGATGCAGCGCGTCATCATCGTCTTGATGAGCGGGCCGATGTGCTTTTCTTCGACGGCGCGCTTGTTCTCGGTATAGCGCGAACCGCCCATGCCGAAGGCCATCGCCTGATCTTGCAGATCGCATTCGCCGCCCTGATCGCAGATGGGGCAGTCGAGGGGGTGGTTGATGAGCAGGAACTCCATCACCCCTTCGCGCGCCTTCTTCACCATCGGCGAGCCGGTGGTTACGATCTTCGGCGAACCATCCTTGTTCGGTGGCAAGTCGTTGACGAGCATCGCGCAGGAGGCGACCGGCTTCGGCGAGCCCTGAACCTCGACGAGGCACATGCGGCAGTTGCCGGCGATCGACAGCCGCTCGTGATAGCAGAAGCGCGGAATGACCGAGCCCGCCATTTCACAGGCGTGCATCAGCGTCGTGCCGTCCTCGACCTCAATCGGTATGCCGTCGACAATCAGTTGCTTCGACATTGATCAGCGAGCCTCTGCGTTCAAATCGCTTCGTGGCCGGCGCGCCAGTAGGCGAGCAGTTCGGTAACGGGAATTCCTGCGATGGTCATGCCTTCCATGCAGCTGTCCTTGATAGAGGCGCCCGCAAGATTGGCCTTCTCGACGCGCATTCCCGATAAGTTGACGTCGTGCACTTTCCAGCCAGACATGTTGAGATCGTCGAAGGAACATCCAGAAAGATTGACGTTGTGATACTGCCCGCCGGATAGGTTCACGTTCTCGAACGTGGCGCCGGACAGATTCACGTCGTCAAACACCGAACCCGAGATGACGGCGCGTCGGACTTCAAGCCGGTGTTTCTCGTTCTCGATCTTCATTCCGCTCACTCCGCCGCCACGCGGGCGTGCTTCCGCTGATAATCGTCGATACGCGCTTCGATCACCGGACGGAAGTTCTTGATCAAACCTTGTACTGGCCATGCCGCCGCGTCGCCGAGCGCGCAAATGGTATGACCTTCGACCTGCTTCGTGACATCAAACAGCAGATCGATCTCGCGTTTTTCCGCTTCGCCGCGTTCCATGCGTTCGAGCACGCGCCACATCCAGCCGGTGCCTTCGCGGCACGGCGTGCACTGGCCGCAGCTCTCGTGCTTGTAGAAGTAGGCGATGCGCCGGATCGCGGCGATGATGTCCGTCGATTTGTCCATCACGATCACGGCAGCGGTGCCGAGACCGGAGCCGAGCTTGCCGAGCGCGTCGAAATCCATCGTCACGGCTTCGGCCTGTTCCGCCGTGATGCAGCGGACAGAGGATCCGCCAGGAATGACTGCAAGCAGATTATCCCAGCCGCCGCGAATGCCGCCGCAATGCCTGTCGATCAGCTCTTTGAGCGGGATGCCCATCTCTTCTTCGACGACGCACGGACGCTCGACGTGACCCGAGATCTGGAAGAGCTTGGTGCCGGTATTGTTCGGCTTGCCGAGGGCTGCGAACCACGCCGACCCGCGACGCAGGATTTCGCCCGCAACCGCAATGCTTTCCACGTTGTTGATCGTCGTCGGCGCGCCGTAGAGGCCGACGTTCGCCGGGAATGGCGGCTTCAGGCGCGGCTGGCCCTTTTTGCCTTCGAGGCTTTCGAGCATCGCCGTTTCTTCGCCGCAGATGTAGGCGCCAGCGCCGTGGTGGACGAAAATGTCGAAGTCCCAGCCATGGACGTTGTTCTTGCCGACGAGCTTGGCCTCATAGGCTTCATCGATGGCGCGCTGGAGCGCCTCGCGCTCGCGGATGTATTCGCCGCGCACATAAACGTAGCAAGTGTGGGCGCGCATCGCGAAGGACGCGAGTAGCGCGCCTTCGATCATGAGATGCGGGTCGTGCCGCAGGATCTCGCGATCCTTGCAGGAGCCGGGCTCCGACTCGTCGGCATTGATGACGAGATAGCTCGGCCGCACGTCGGCCTTCGGCATGAACGACCACTTGAGGCCCGTCGGGAAGCCCGCGCCGCCCCGGCCGCGGAGACCTGACTTCTTCACCTCGTCGATGATGTAGTCGTGGCCCTTGTCGATGAAGAACTTCGTGCCGTCCCACGCGCCACGGCGCATCGCGCCCTTCAGGCCGACGTCGTGGAAGCCGTAGATATTGCGGAATATGCGGTCGCGATCATGCAGCATGGGCGCTACCCTTTCGGCCTTTTGCCGGCTTTGCTTTCCGGACGCCAACCGGATGCGAGCTTCTGCGCCTGCTCGATCCATTTGTCACGCGTTACACGGCCCATAAAGCCTTCCAACTGGACTTCAAACCAGGCGACGTTCTGAGGCGTCCACTTGGCGATCTGATCGAAATGCCAGATGCCCATTGCGTGAAGCTTATCGACGACGTCGGCTGAAACACCCGGGATCAGCGACAGGTCATCGGCCTTGCCGCCGCGCGGCTCCTTCAACAGCTCGGGCTCGACATTCCGGCTCGCGGCGGCTGCCCTGTCACGGATCATGTCCGCCTTGATCTTATCGATTTCGCCGGCGGAAAGCGCCTTGCCGCTGCCACGCCCTTCAAGCTCCTTGACGAGGCCGGCGTTGGCCATCGCGGTCAGCGCTGCCGGATGAACTTGCGGGGCCTTGGCCTCACCCGGCGCAGGCGAAGCGCCCGCGTCGACTTGCGCCTTATGGGCCGGAGAGGCGAGCGCGGACGCCGGCGGCGATTCTTGAGCCTTATCGGCCTGGTCGCCGGATGTTTCTTCGAAACGCTTCTTCCAGGCGCCGATGGAAGAGCCATCGTAAAGCGCGGGGTCGGTCAACGTCGTCGGGCCGGTGACCGGAGAGGACGCCACGCGGCCGATCTGCGACCCCGGCTTCGGCTGCCTGCTGGCCACGAAGGCATCGATGATCTTGGTTAGCTGCTCGGGCGTCAGGTCTTCGTAGGTATCCTTACCGACCTGCACGACCGGCGCGTTGGCACAGACGCCGATGCATTCGACCTCTTCCCACGACAGCGTGCCGTCGGCGTTCGGTGTGTGCGGATGGCCGTCGATGCGGTTCTTGCAGACGGCGATGAGCTCACCCGAACCGCGGAGCATGCAAGGCGTGGTTCCGCAAACCTGTATATGGGCCTTCGACCCCACGGGTGAAAGGTGGAACATCGTGTAAAAGGTGGCGACCTCCAGGCCGCGAATGTGGGCCATGCCCAGCATATCGCAGACAAGCCTGATCGCGGGTTCGGGCAACCAGCCGGCCTGCTCCTGCGCACGCCAAAGCAGGGGGATGATCGCAGACGCCTGCTTGCCTTCGGGATATTTTGCGATCGTCTTATTCGCCCACGCCAAATTCTCAGGCGTGAAAGCGAATTGCGCAGGCTGCACCGCATTCAGTCGGCGAACGGCCATCCATGGCTCCTCGAACGTCAGTCGTGTGGCGCCGAATACCCAACGTATCCACGTCACAAGCGTGATCTGGACCGTTACGCCCCAATGTCGACTCGCAGAGTGACATAACCCTCAGCCACCGAAGCGGTCCAGTACGAGGAATGCGGCAACAAGGCAAGCATTTGCCTATCCATTTGGGTGAGCAAGCAACGATATTCGACGATATTCGGGTGCGACGAAAAGCTCACGGCGATGGAGTCGATTTCGGCGACGACGCCGGCGTCGTCGTTGTGTCATCAGGAGCGAGAATGCCGCGACGTTGAAGCGTCTCGCTGGGACGCTCCGTTGCCCATCGGCGTTCAGAAAATCCGAGTGGCACCGCAAGCCAGCCAAGCAGCAGCAGAAACGTGGCGATCGGGGCAAGAAAGAGTGCGACCTGAGAGCCGACACGCAGGAAGCCTGTCCAAAGCGCTGCGAACAAAAGACCGAGCACGATGATCATCCACCCGCCATCGTCGGCGCCGCGCGCCGTCGCAAACAGCAGGCCGGCGAACAAACCGGCTAAACCAATCAGAACCGGAATGAAGGGAAGATCAGTTTGCAGCGCGCCCATTGGCCAGCTCCGGGAGCGAGCGAAAAGGCGATAGGTTGCAAGGCTCAAGCCCCAGCCGACGGCAGCTACGGCGAGCAAGAACAAGTTGTCGACCATCGGTGCTGCACCGGGAAGCATTGCTCGGCTCCTTTTTTGCGCTTTCTTACGCTCGGCCCTGACCGCAATCTGCCAGGGCTTCGTGACAAGCGCCAGTTTGTTTCGCGGCGGCTCGACCCTGCCGTTACCGACCTTCGGACTTTGCCTTCAACGCTTCGTTCATGGCCCGAAAGCCGCGCTCCGTGGCATCCAGGACGCTGCCGACGAAGGGGATTAGCAGTCCCGAAAACCGTTCTGAATGCTCGAAGCGCGTGTCCGAGCCTTCGGCGCTAAGTGCAAATCGATGCACGCCGACAAAGACACCGGGAATTGGGAGCGAGCCACGCCACGAGAAAACCCGCTCGGGCTCGACTTCGACGACGACAGGTCGAAACGTCTGCGCTTGGAGCCCCGGGGCCTCGATGACGACTTCAAGCCGGGCGCCCGTTCGCCTTTCACCTTTGATGGTGCGGATGAACGGGTTCCATGCGGGGTAGCCGCTGAAATCCATCAAGACGGACCAAACACGTGAAGCCGGCGCCGCAATCACAATCGATGTCTCGATCGCGCGTGCCATGGGCGTTTTCAGCGATCGATTTCGCCGAAGACGATGTCGAGCGAGCCGAGGATCGCGGAGACGTCAGCCAACATATGGCCGCGGTTCATGAAATCCATGGCCGCAAGGTGCGGGAATCCGGGTGCGCGGATCTTGCAGCGATAGGGCTTATTGGAGCCGTCGGACACTAGATAAACGCCGAATTCGCCCTTCGGCGCCTCGACCGCGGCGTAGACCTCGCCGGGCGGAACGTGGAAGCCTTCGGTGTAGAGCTTGAAGTGGTGGATCAGCGCTTCCATCGAGCGCTTCATCTCGCCTCGCTTCGGCGGCACGACTTTCTTATTTTCGGCAACGTGCGGACCCTTGCCGCGCGGCGACTTCAACAGTTCGCAGCACTGCTTCATGATCTTGGTCGCTTCGCGCATTTCCTGCATGCGGATCAGGTAGCGGTCATAGCAGTCGCCGTTCTTGCCGATCGGGATATCGAAATCGAGGTCGGCGTAGCATTCGTAAGGCTGCGACTTCCGGAGGTCCCAGGCCGCGCCGGAACCGCGCACCATCACGCCCGAAAAGCCCCACGCGAAAGCGTCATCCAGCGACACGACGCCGATGTCGACGTTGCGCTGCTTGAAGATGCGGTTTTCGGTCAACAGGCCGTCGATATCATCGACGACCTTCAGGAACGGATCGCACCAGGCATAAATGTCGTCGATCAGCTTCTCCGGCAGATCCTGATGCACGCCGCCCATGCGGAAGTATTTTGCGTGCATGCGCGAGCCGGACGCGCGCTCGTAGAAGACCATCAGCTTTTCGCGTTCTTCGAAGCCCCAGAGCGGCGGGGTCAGCGCGCCGACGTCCATGGCTTGCGTCGTGACGTTCAAGAGATGCGACAGCTGGCGGCCGATTTCGGAGTAAAGCACGCGGATAAGCTGCGCCCGGTAGGGAACCTCGAGCCCCAAAAGCTTTTCCGCAGCAAGGCAGAACGAGTGCTCCTGATTCATCGGGGCGACATAATCGAGACGGTCGAAATAGCCGATCGCCTGCATGTACGTCTTTTGCTCGATGAGCTTTTCGGTGCCACGATGGAGGAGGCCGATGTGCGGATCGACGCGCTCCACGACCTCGCCGTCCAGTTCGAGCACGAGGCGAAGCACGCCGTGCGCGGCGGGGTGCTGCGGCCCGAAATTGATATTGAAATTACGGATCTCGGTCTCGGCCATGTTCAAACGGTCCCGCGGGTAATCGGTGTTACTCTGGCGAGCTTCGCCTTCTCGTTCACGCGTTGCTCGAACTTCTGCCAGTTCACGACCATACGCTGATGCTCGCCCTCGCCGATTAAATCAATCCCGTCATGTGCTTTCACATGAAAGAATAGCCGGCGGCCTGCGACTTTCGTGCACTCCGCGTCGACGATCACCGTTTGTCCCGGCACCGTAGCGGCGAGGTGCGAAACATTGATGTGAACGCCGAGCGAGCCCTCACCCTCGTCGAGATGGGGCGTAATGATATTGAGACAGGTCCACTCCATCAGCCCGACCATGAAGCCGGTCGCAAAAACGGTGGGCATAAGCTGAAATTCGTGCGCCTCGGGATAGAGATGCGGCACGGTTTTCGTGGCCGGAACGCGAAAGGAAAAACTGGTTTTCGCTCCGGTGTGAAGCGTTTCTTTCACGGCCTAAATCCTCACAGCCGGTCTTTCAGGTTGCGTATCGTAATGTAAAGGCTGGACGCGGTGCCTGCGACCGCAAAGAGCCCGAAGAAAAAGCCCCAGAAATGCGGCCCGGTCGTGCGGCCGAACCAGGGATAGAGCAATTCGGCCGCGCCCGAGACCAACACCACGCCGGCCGGAATCATGATCGTTCCATAGGGCAGATAGCGGCAGATCACGCCGAGCAGCAGCCCGGCGAGGGCGCGGGGCCAATCCAGTATGAAGGCCCCGATCATGAACACTGCCGCTAATGCGACACTGACCTCGAATTGCATCCGACCTTGGCCTCACGAATCACTCCGGTTTCCCGGCCGAACGACGATTGGAGCGGACTGCCCCGATGGGAAGCAAAGGACCGCCCGCACGCGTAGAATTCGAAGTCGATGGCAACAGCGCCGGGAAGACGGCGCTGCAGACGGCGTGACGCGCGATTCACGACTTCGGGTTGGCTTTCTCGTCGCCTGGGAGGACGTGGCTCGGCCCTTCCCAAGGACTCTCGAAATCGAAATCGCGGAATTCTTGCGTGAGCTTCACCGGCTCATAGACGACGCGTTTCTTTTCATCATCGTAGCGAACTTCGACGTACCCGGTGAGCGGAAAATCCTTGCGAAGGGGATACCCCTGAAAGCCATAGTCGGTGAGGATGCGGCGAAGATCCGGGTGCCCCGTGAAGCGGATGCCGTAAAGGTCATAGGCTTCCCGCTCGTACCAGTTGGCCGCCGGAAAAACGTCGTTGACGCTCGCGACGGGCGTCGCCTCGTCGGTCGAGATCTTGAGCCGCAGCCGCTGATTGAGGCGCGGAGACAGCAGGTGATAGACGATGTCGAAACGCTCGGCGCGCTCGGGATAGTCGACGCCGCAGATATCGATTAGGACCTCGAACTGGCACTTCGGGTCGTCGCGAAGCTTGGTCAGAACCTCGACGATTGCCTCGCGCGGTACGTTGATCGTCAGCTCGTCGTGGGCGATGCCCGATAAGAGCAGCTTTTCGCTAAAGATGCATTTTAGGTGATTCTCAATATCCGCGAGCATGACCTGGCCCCAGTTAATCGAACGAATATCCGGCGAAGAATATTTCGCGGGGCTGACCGCTTTCTTTCAAGATGATGTACACACCAGAACCCCGCGAGATCTTGTCAAGAAACTTGTAATTTCTTGTAATCGCCGCGGTCTCCGGTGTCGTCGTCCCGAAGAACTCGACCAGTTGCGCATCAGTCAGAGGATGGACCATCACGTCGGGATTGGGCGACAATCCCGGCTCCGGCGACACACCATACATGATATCCAAAATCGATCTGGTCCCGTCCGCGCCAGACGCGTCAATCGCCTCCTCCAATGTCTTGTGGGGAGTGCCAGGACTTTTCGACGAGGGCCCCACGGGGAATTCCGGAAACGGCATTACAGGATTATATCGTCCCGCTTGGAACTCGCGCTGGCGCAATTTCTGTAGTGCCGCGTTGATGTCCGTTTCATACGGCACGGTGTACCAATACAGAGAAGAGCCCATAAAAATCAGTGCCCACATCAGCGTTCGATCGTGCCGGTGCGGCGTATCTTCCGCTGCAGCAACAGAATTCCGTAAAGCAGCGCCTCGGCGGTTGGGGGGCAGCCGGGCACATAGACATCGACCGGCACGATGCGATCGCAGCCGCGGACGACGGCATAGGAATAATGGTAATAGCCGCCGCCGTTGGCGCAGCTTCCCATCGAGATGACGTAGCGCGGCTCCGGCATCTGGTCATAGACCTTGCGGAGCGCGGGGGCCATCTTGTTGGTCAACGTACCGGCAACGATCATGACGTCGGACTGCCTGGGCGAAGCGCGCGGCGCGAAGCCGAATCGCTCGACGTCATACCGCGGCATCGATGCCTGCATCATCTCGACGGCGCAGCAGGCGAGGCCGAACGTCATCCACATCAGCGAGCCCGTACGAGCCCAATTGATCAAGTCATCGACGGTCGTGACGAGAAAGCCCTTGTCGGCCAGTTCGTTCGAAACTTCGGTGAAGAACGGATCTGCGGCGGGCGACACCGCGCCTGGAGCGCCTTCGTGCGCCCGGTCAAAGACGCGATCGAAGACAAGGCCACCCGGACGCTCGTCCTTGATGATCAATCCCATTCCAACGCGCCCTTCTTCCATTCGTAAATGAAGCCGACCGTCAGCACGCCCAGAAAGACCATCATCGACCAGAAGCCGTAAACGCCGACTTCCTTGAAGGCGGCAGCCCAGGGAAAGAGGAACGCGATCTCAAGATCGAAGATGATGAAGAGAATCGACACGAGATAGAACCGCACGTCGAACTTCATGCGCGCATCATCGAAGGCACTGAAACCGCATTCGTAGGCGGAGACCTTCTCAGGATCGGGGTTCCTGACGGCGACAAGAAATGGCGCAATCATCAGGGCGGCGCCGATGAACAGCGCGACGCCGATGAAAATGGCGATCGGCAGGTATTGCGAAGTCAGATCAATCATCGCCGTCAATCCGGTAATACGGCCGAGTCTCAGCGCTTTGGCCGTTGCGTCGGTGTTAACGCAGGGCGTTCGTACGCGCAACACCATTGCTCCCGCCCAGGTTTTTCAATGCCGGGAAACCGCCGGTACGATGCATTCTTCTCAACCCTTCCGAAGCTGCCACGGCAATCTGTCACATCTGTCACACGGCCGTTGGCGGTGGGCGGGAAGCTCGATCACGCGGCGGGCGGCGACCAGGCTCATTCGTCATTCGCACCCGATCGACCGGCGGCTTCGCTCCGGTCTTCCCGAATGCGCGCGGAATGCCGTAGCTGAAGACCTGCAGATGCGGTGGCGCGAACGATGCGTCTCAACACGATCGGGCCACTCAAGCGTTCGCACACCGGCGCACATTCATTGCGCTGTCATTTCGCTCGCGCGTTGCAAGTCCAGAATTTCAGCGACATGGCGATCGCCCTTGTTGGAGTGAAGAGCGGCGTGAGCGCATTCTTTCGCCGTTCTTTGCGAGCAGGATGACGGACGGCGAAGAACGATTGGCCGCGCGATTATTCATTCGATTGCGCCGTTGGAACTATCGGCATTACCGTCGCCAATTGCCTGCCAAATCACCTTGTAACCACTCCGCACATATCTCCCGTATTTCAAATGATTTGAGCACTACTCCTTATGCGGATTAACTTCGTCAACCGACAGCGATTGTTCAGCAATCATTCACAGCTCGGGGCGTTTTTTGAATGCGGTTTCTTCAGGGAGCATTTTCATGAGAAATCTGATTTTTGCACTTCCGGTTTTCGCGTTGGCGAGCTTTACGCCTCATGCGGCGACAGCGGCGGATTTCGGGGGCGATGAATGCTGCGAAGGCCGAGGAGCTGTCGTCGAAGGTCCGCCCGTCGCGCGCGCGTACAGTTACGACGACTATTATTATGATGGCCCCATATATTACGGGCCGGCCTTTTACGGCCGACGGTATTATCGTCCATATCCCTACTATGCCGGATATTATCCGTATCGCTGGGGCGGAGGCCCTCGCTGGTACGGCGGACGTGGTTGGTACGGCGGTGGCCGCGGCTGGTATGGCGGCGGCTACGGACATCGCTTCGGCGGGCACCGGGGCTGGCGATGATCCACCTTCGGCTAGTCCATCTGATCTGAAGGAACTCCCTGCGCTCTCTCCATGCCGATCGCGGGCGGCATGGAGATTGTCTGTCACTGGGGCTCACCTAACCTTTTCTCTTCGAGGCCTGGACGGCGTTTTCAAGAGCCTGCAAAAACTGCGAGCGGTCACGCGGGGTAAATGTGGGGTTGAACCCGCGGCTTTCTCCCGTTTCGCGCAAATGCCGCTGCATATCGCGCATCGCAATCGCCATGCCGATGTTGGCGTCGCTGAAGGGCTTGCCCGTCGGACCGATGCATTGGGCGCCCGCCTTGAGACACCGGGCGGCGAGTAAAATGTCCGCAGTTACCGCGATATCGGACACGCCGATTCGCTCGGCAATCCAGTCATCTGCCGCGTCGGGGCCTTCCTCGACGACGACAAGTTTGACGAGCGGGCTGGCTTCAATCCGCATCCAGCTGTTCGCCACCATATGAACCGGAATATCGTGCCGGGCGGCCACGCGTACCACTTCGGCTTTCACCGGGCAGGCGTCCGCGTCGACGTAGATTTGCATTGCACATCATCTCTCTGGCCCTGTCGCGCGCGACGCGTGCAAGGGATCTTCCTTAGTCACGAGGTGAACTTAGTCTGCTCCGGACCGGGAATCGTTGAAGAAATACGCGGATTTCCAAGATAGCCACTCTCTTGCCTCGACTTCTGGGGTAGGAATGACGCATGAACCATTCCTGCGCTATCGCGAACCAAATGATCCACCGGCCGTGCCTTCGAACGCCTCGAGGCGGACGTCCGGGGCTCCGCGCATGGCACGCGTGGCTCTCCCGCAGGACCAATATGGCTCAATTCCATGCGGCGCTTCTCGGCGCCCTCGCAGCTCTGCTGCTCACGGCAAATTCCGTCCATGCGCAGGAACCGGTAAAAGCCGACGCGAAAGCGGCTGCTGGTGCGGCTGCCGGCCAGATTGCCGATTTCTTCAGTCAGGTCGGCGACCAGATCTACGAAGACTGCATCTTCGAATTATCGCAGGAGCAGATCGAAGTTCAGCAGGCGCTCATTCTCGCCTACATCAAAGCCGGAGCCAGCAGCTCGGTCGCCCGGCGCCTTGCGGTGAAACAGATTCAACCGCCGAAAGTCTCGGCGAAATGCGAGCAGATCCGGCATCTGCCAAAGGTCATTGCCCCGACCACCAACCTACCGCCGCCGATTGTCGAAAAGCCCACGATTGCCGTCGGCCCAGCGCCGCAGCCAAAGCCTCTGCCGTCGGCGACCGTTTTGGCGGCCAAGAAGACCCTGCCGCAATGGGATTGCGCGCCCGGCGTCGATTACGTCACCATTCAACTCAACGGCTATCCGCGCAAACTAACTGGCGGCGAAATCTGCAATCCGTTCGACGACGTCGTCCACGAGGTTCCGCCGACAGTCCCCCATTTCCGGCTCGGCTACACGATCCGGACGGGCCGCCTGTTCATCCTTGCAGACGATCCATCCGTACGGGGCCAGACGATTGCCTGGGCGATCTCCGGCCGGGACGTGTGCCGCAACAATCCAGATCCCGACTGCCTTGCCACTCGCGCCGTCGGACCGCTGCCTCCCGGCGAGTATTCCTTCGGGTCGGATAGCGGCCCGCGAATCACCTGGGGTCCAAAAACCAAGCGAAACGTCGCCGGAATTTACCTTCGGAAGCTGTGGAACAGAGACAGATACACGCCGCAGCAAACCGCGGCGATCCTGGCGCGGGGAAACATCGCCATTCATGAGCGGCTGAAAGGCGAAATGTCGGAAGCATGTCTTGGGCTCGAGCCGAAGGGCTGGGCTTACGTCGCTTCGTTGATCAAAGACAATCGCGCGACCGGCGTCAGCGTTTATATCGACGAGCCTTATCCGCAGGTTGCCGAGAACCCGCCAATCGTCGTCGCTTCTTCATTCTCGTTGACGTCTCTGTTCAAATGATAGCTCGGCCGCCGCTTTAGGGCTGGCCGGATGCATGCGCGCGAACAGATCAATCTCAGGATGCTGGGCGTTTCCCATCTCGCCCGCCAACAGTCGCGACTCGCCCAACAGCCACGATGCCGACGACAGTCCCCGCATCGAACAAATATCCCCAAAACGAAAGCCGCCGCACGGGGGCGTGCAGCGGCCATTCAGCTGGGACTTGAGCTTGAGAGAGTTCAACTCCAGCGTTATCGACCGCGTGAGAAACGCGGCCGAAAGCTCTAAGTTACGGAAGGAGGTTTACACCTGCCGAGAACACGAAGCGGTCGTCAGCAAATTCTCTACCCGGGTTGTCGGTGTCGATCGACGTTCCAGAGTAGCGGAAGTCCATGAAGTACTTGTCGACGTTGACCTTCACGCCGGCGTTCCAGTACGCGTATTCCTGCTGACCCAGCCAGTAGCCCGTCTCGTAGGTGCTGTTCGTTCCCGAATGCGTCCAGCCGACCAAGGCAGTGAATTGCGGAGCGAACACGCCATACTTCGGAAGATCGTAGGCAACCGTGCCTTCAATCGAGATGTTGTCGGTAGCCGCATAGCCCTGGTCCGGCGTCAACCAAACGTTCGCACCGATTACGAAGCCATCCCTAATCGGAGTGGTCGCGCCGATCTTGAATTCGAGATAGGAGGTGTCGAACACACCGCTGTGCCCCGGGTTAAGGCCAGTTGCGTTGCTGCCCCTCGAGCTATTGGCGCGATTGCCGTACAGATAATAATATGCGGCCAGATCCCAGCTTATTGGACCGGTTGTCGGTCGAATGCCGAGATAGATATCCTGCTCCCAGGGACCCAAATCACCGTTGTTGATTGTCGATGTCCACAGCCCGAGGTAGGCGATGCCGTACGTGAATTCATTGTAAATGTTGGCTGTCGGATCATTGTGCGTGAACGAGATGCCACGGAACAAGTAGTCCGATGATCCCGTAATCGTCAGCGAGTAGCCGAACTGTCTCTCTTCCGCCGAAGCAACATTAGCCGTGGCGAACAATGCTAGGGCTGCCGCACAAGCCCCACCTGCAACTTTCCGTCCGAACATCTAAATCCCCTATCCTACAGAGCGGCATCCCCGCGCCCCTCTGACCCCGACCAGCTCGTTGGATCCAGGCCGACTTCGTCGTAGCTTCGATCCGACATACTTTTTTGTAATGGTACGGGCGTCCCATTCAATCAAATAGTACGAATGTTTGTTTCTGTTCGAGAACTGTGTGACGAACTCGCAACAAAACGAGCATTTTTGCCTAGAATTCGTTCGCTTTGGCCGCGTTCAGGGCGGCAAAACCGGGCAGACAGAGGGGGAATTTCGTGCGGGGGCGCGAATCGCAGGCTGTGAGTGTTGCCCTGAGACGGACTTGATGACGGGGTACCGATATGTTGGACTGTGTACTGAGTAATTGAGACTCGGGGGCGCTTTTCGCTACTCCATTTCTCCAGATTGCATAGGCTAACCGGCCTCTTGTTTCGGTATTCCACGCGCCGTTTGTATTTGCGCCTTTAAATTTCACGCATTTATTTTGCCAAGAGAACAAATGAGCAATTCCTCAATTCGAGCAGAATCTGCCGCCGAAGTTCTCGATCTGCTGACCCGGAGCCTCGGCGATCTGACGCCGGAGCTCAGGAAGGCGGCGACCCACGTTCTGGAAAATTCAAACCTCATCAGCGTGACTTCCATTCGGGAGATGGCTCATCAGGCCGACGTCAAACCGAACACGCTCGTGAGGATGGCCCGCGCCGTCGGCTTCGATGGCTATGAGGATTTCCGGAGGCCATTCCGGGAAAAGGTCATCAAAGGCCGCGACGACTTCCCAGACCGGATCAGCTGGCTTCTTTCGCTGTCGAACGACGGCAGGCTGTCGGGGCTCTATACCGATCTTGCGACCGCCTCGATCATTAACATCGAGCGGCTCTTTTCCGAGACGACATCCCTCGCCATCAAGGCCGCCGCGGACGATATCGTCCAAGCTCCGATGACCTATGTCCTGGGAACAGGAATGGGCAATTCGATTGCCGCATATTTCGCGTATGTCGCCGGGCTGGCAATCGGCAAGGTCACCGCCATCCCGCGAGATGGCCTGCGTCCCATAGACGGCCTTGCACGGGCAGAAAGAAAGGACGTTCTTCTCGCCATGGCATTCAAGCCATATCCGCGTGACGTCGTCGAAGCCGTGGCGTCGGCGGTGTCGCGAGGAATCAAGGTCATCTGCATTTCGGATAGTCCTGCCTCCCCGATCATGGCCGAGGCCGGTCACCGGTTTGTGGTGCCCATGGGCACGCCGCAGGTCTTTGCGTCGAGCGTCGCGCTAATGTCGCTTCTCGAAGCGATCATTGCATTCGTGATCGCATCAGGCGGACCAGAGGCCACAAGCGGCAGCCTGGAGGTTGCGCCGCAGTCTCCGCATGAAGCCGGCCTGCACTGGAGTGAGGGCGAAAGGTGACTGGCAACGGTCGCGCGGTGACTTGCCAGGATGGGGGGTGAAGCGTCCATCAGCGGAGCTGTGCACTTGGACCTTGGCGCCATTTCCGATCAAGACTAACGCAACCGCCGAGCGGATGGCTGATGACGAATGATGCGCCGCATTATGATCGCGCATTCCTAGTCAACAAGAGGCAAAGACGTCGTGATTTAGGAGCTGCATAGTGCCTATTGTCTTCCGAGCCGCGTTCTCCGCCCTTTTTGCCTCCGCCGGCTTGCTCGGACCGGCCACAGCGGGCGAGATTTCCGACGCAGGCAAGCTGCTTGCTCAGAAGCTCGACAGCTTCGAGGTCGAAAAGCACTGGCCCGCGGGCGTGCGCATCAACTGGGAAACCGGCATCCCTACCGGGGTTCCTGAAAAAGCCGAGGGTAAACACACACACTGCAGTGCCTTCGTCGCGTCAGCCGCAAAGCAATTTGGCATCTACATTTTGCGGCCGCCGGAGCACGGTCAGAAACTTCTTGCCAATGCCCAGAACGAATGGCTCGCGACCGAAGGACTTGCGCAAGGCTGGCAGCGCCTCAAGGACGCCATCGACGCTCAGAGCGCGGCCAATCTTGGCCAGCTTGTTGTCGCCTCGTACCACAATCATCACGACGATAAGCCTGGCCACATCGCAATCGTGCGCCCTAGCGACAAGAGTGCTGATGCGATCGCCGCTGAGGGACCGGACCTCATTCAAGCAGGCGAGCACAACTACAATGAGGTGAGCACGAAGAAGGGATTTGCAGGACATCCAGCGGCATGGCGCGACAACGAGATAGAGTATTACGCTCACAATCTCGATTTAAGCGCCCTGCAAGGACGATGATATTACAGGAGCTCTGGTTATATTTCCGCGCGAGCTTCTACCCTCGCAAAAACGAGAATTCACGCCAGCAATGCATGGGATGAATTGAGACTAGGCAGTCCGTCTTTGTACAAAATATCGTATCTGGATCACGTGCCATTCAAAAGGAATGGCGCGAGAGACGGGACTTGAACCCGCGGCCTCCGCCGTGACAGGGCGGCGCTCTAACCAACTGAGCTACTCCCGCAATCCAGAAAGTGACGGGCGCCGAAGCGCCCGCCGTCACGATGCTCGGAATACGTGATGGCCGTCCGGACGTCAAGCCAGAGATCGCACTGGAAAGACAACAAAAACGCGCGCTCTCGCCACGTCGGCGCTCAGGGCCGGCCGACAAAATCGCGCTTGCCAATCTCGAGGCCGTTGTGTCGCAGGATGTTGTAGGCCGTTGTGCAGTGGAAATAGAAATTCGGCAGCGCAGCGTGCAGCAGATAATCACGTCCGCTCAACGTCATATCGTTGCCGCCCAGCTTGAGCGTCAATTGCCTCAAGTCGGAACCCTCGAACTGCTGCGGCTTATAGGCAGCAAGCATCGCTTGAACCTTTGCGATGCGCGCCTTGAGTTCGGGGAGCGTGGTCTCGGTGTCGGGTAGGCTCGGCACTTCAACACCCGCCAGACGCGCGGGGGCCGCCTTTGCGAAGTCGGTCGCCAGCTGAACCTGGCGCGTGAGATTGAACATATCGGGATAGAGGCGCGCGGCCAGCAGCACCGCGATTTCGATCTTTTTCGCGGTGGCGTAGGCCTCGGCTTTGTCGAGGATCGCGTCGAGGTTGGCCAACTGTCTCTGAAAGGTCGGGATCGCGATGTCGTACATCGAAACGGCCATGGGATGTTCTTTCTTTGTTGGATGAGAACAGACGGGCGTTCATGTGGGATCGGCCCGTCATTTTATAATATGCGCGGCTTCAATCCGAGACCGGCGAATCCCGGAACCACCAGCGGCCCGCTTGATGGCGACGTAAGAGGTATGAAGGTTCGATAGGCCGGGACTGGCTGGGGCGGCTGACGGCGCAGCGTAACCGTCTCTGCCGTCCAATTCTCAGCGGACATGGTGGGCGGTGAGAGGGTCGAACTCCCGACATCCTCGGTGTAAACGAGGCGCTCTACCACTGAGCTAACCGCCCGAAGCGCCCTTGCTAATCGGTCTCGAAAGGGCTGTCAAAACAAACACGCGCGCCGCTCTCGCGACGCGCGCAGAAAATACGTGAAACGTATCAGTTCAGGTTCAGCGCGTCCTTGAGGCCCTTTGCCGGCGTGAACTTCGGCACGCGCGAGGCCGGAATCTGGATGGTTTTGCCGGTAGCGGGATTGCGGCCTTCGCGCGCCTTGCGGGCTGCGACCTTGAAGGTTCCGAAATCGGGAATACGGACTTCATGGCCGTCCTTCATCGCAGCGCGAATGTGGGCGAGCACGGCATCAACCACGCCGCTCGCCTTTTCTTTCGTCAGCTCGCAATCTCTGGCGACGGCATCAATCAAATCTTTCTTGCTCATCTCGTCTTTCCTCTAATGTGGGAGATGGGTTTCAGCTCAGGGCATAACGCCCGAGGCGGCCATCGGGGAGTAGCCAGCCGCGCATGCTCGGCTAGAAGCGCCCAATCGCCCCTCCCGTCAAGCGGAAAAGCCCGTATTTCCGGACAAAAACACCTCGAAATGCTCAGCGTGCGCAAAAGAAAATGCCCCTGCACAGTTACCGCGCAGGGGCATCTATTTCGCTAAATTTATCTATTCAGTAAGCTTAGTGAGCGGTTATCCGCGCACTGCCCTTTCCTGACTCTTTCGCCTCAAGCGCCTCGGCTTCAGCGGCTTCGTCCCAGGTGATGGGCTCGGGCACGCGAACGAGTGCGATCTTCAAGACTTCATCGAGGCGCGAAACCGGGATGATGTCCATCTTGGTCTGCACCTCGGCCGGAATTTCCGCCAAGTCCTTGGCGTTCTCTTCCGGAATGATGACCGTCTTGATGCCGCCGCGCAGGGCCGCAAGGAGCTTTTCCTTGAGGCCGCCGATCGGAAGCACGCGACCGCGAAGCGTAATCTCACCCGTCATCGCCACATCCTTGCGGACGGGAACGCCGGTCAGGACCGAGATGATCGCCGTCGTCATCGCAATGCCGGCAGAAGGCCCATCCTTCGGCGTCGCGCCTTCCGGCACGTGCACGTGGATGTCGCGCTTCTCGAACAGCGAGGGATGGATGCCGAAATCGATGGAGTGCGAGCGCACGTAGGCGTTCGCTGCCTGGATCGATTCCTTCATCACATCGCGCAGGTTGCCCGTGACGCTCATTCTGCCTTTACCCGGCATCATAACGCCTTCGATCGTCAGCAGCTCGCCGCCGACTTCAGTCCAGGCAAGGCCTGTCACGATGCCGACCTGATCCTCGAGCTCGGCCTCGCCGAAGCGATACTTCGGCACGCCGAGGAAGTCGTGGACGTTCTCTGCCGTGACGACGATCGATGTCTTCGACGACGTCAGGATCTCCTTCACCGCCTTACGGGCAAGCTTGGCGATTTCGCGCTCGAGAGAGCGAACGCCGGCTTCACGCGTGTAACGGCGGATGACCTCTTTCAGGGCGCCATCCTCGACGGACCACTCGCCCTGCTCGAGTCCATGAGCCGTGTACTGCTCGGGGATCAAGTGGCGTTTGGCGATCTCAAGCTTCTCGTCTTCGGTGTAACCCGCGAGACGAATGATCTCCATACGGTCCATCAGGGCCGGCGGAATGTTGAGCGTGTTGGCCGTCGTCACGAACATCACGTTCGAGAGATCATAATCGACCTCCAGATAGTGGTCGTTGAACGTGCCGTTCTGCTCAGGATCCAACACTTCGAGCAATGCCGCTGCCGGATCGCCGCGGAAGTCCTGACCCATCTTGTCGATCTCGTCCAAAAGGAAGAGCGGGTTTGTCCGCTTCGCCTTCTTCATGGACTGGATCACCTTGCCCGGCATGGAGCCGATATAGGTCCGGCGGTGGCCGCGGATTTCCGCTTCGTCGCGGACGCCGCCGAGCGACATGCGCACGAACTCACGGCCGGTCGCGTTCGCGATCGACTTTCCAAGCGACGTCTTGCCGACGCCCGGAGGTCCGACGAGGCAGAGGATAGGCCCCTTCAGCTTATTCGTGCGCGCCTGCACAGCGAGATACTCGAGGATGCGCTCCTTGACCTTCTCGAGGCCGTAGTGCTCCTGATCGAGGATCGTCTGCGCTTCGGCAATGTCCTTCTTGACCTTGCCCTTGATCCCCCACGGGATCGACAAGAGCCAATCGAGATAGTTGCGCACAACCGTCGCTTCGGCCGACATCGGCGACATCTGCTTAAGCTTCTTCAGCTCAGCCAGCGCCTTGTCCTTGGCTTCCTTCGACAGCTTGGTGTTCTCGATCTTTTCCTCGAACTCCGCGATGTCATCGCGTTCGTCGGAATCGCCAAGCTCCTTCTGAATGGCCTTCATCTGCTCATTCAGATAGTACTCGCGCTGCGTCTTCTCCATCTGGCGCTTCACGCGCGAGCGGATCTTCCTTTCGACCTGAAGAACGGAAATCTCGCTCTCCATGAGCGTGTAGACGCGCTCGAGCCGTTCGGAAATGCTGACGGTTTCCAGCACTTCCTGCTTCTCGGAGATCTTCACGGCCAGGTGCGAGGCGATCGTGTCGGCGAGCTTCGCATAGTCTTCGATCTGGCCGACGTTGCTCAGAACCTCGGGCGAGACCTTCTTGTTGAGCTTCACGTAGCTCTCGAACTGCGTCACGACCGAACGCGCGAGCGCTTCGAGTTCGTCCTTGGCGCCCGGAACTTCGGCGATGCGTTCGACTTCAGCCTCGAAGTAATTGGCATTCGACGTGTAGCGGACGATCTTAGCGCGCGCGTTGCCTTCGACGAGAACCTTCACGGTCCCATCGGGCAGCTTCAAGAGCTGCAGGACGGAGGCAAGCGTGCCGATCTCGTAAATGGCATCCGGAGCCGGATCGTCGTCGCCGGCGTTCTTCTGCGCGGCAAGCAGGATCTGCTTGTCGGCACGCATCACTTCTTCGAGCGCCGCGATCGACCTCTCGCGGCCGACGAAGAGCGGAACGACCATGTACGGGAAAACGACGATGTCGCGAAGCGGCAGAACCGGAAACAGCTCCTTGCCGCCGGCTTTCTCTTTGGTCTTTTTGTCTTCGCTCATTTCACTACCTATTCGCCGTGCGCTGGAAGCTTGTCACAGCCTACCAGCGCATTCCACACTCGTTCCACTTAGGAGCCACGCTTCCCGTCCCTTTTTGTGGCGACGGTCGACATGCTCGTGAGCGCGAGCGCGGGGTGAGACCCAAGCTCAGGACCACCGGTTTTACGGATTTCCTCGGCTGGCTGCTTGACGCCACTCCCTCCGAACAAATGGGGACCGGCGTCCCGCATGCAAGTCCCGGGACCAAGCCCCCGGAAGGCCGTAATTGTCGCGATGGGTTAAGCCGTCGAGCCTTTTTCCTCTGCCCGGTCGGAGTAAATTCTGAGCGGCTTCGCCGAGCCTTCCACGACCTCCGGCCCAATGACGACTTCTTCCACGCCCTTCAGCGTCGGAAGATCGTACATCGTGTCGAGCAGAATGCCTTCCATGATCGACCGCAGACCGCGAGCACCCGTCTTGCGCTCGATAGCCTTCCGCGAGATGGCCTTCAGCGCATCCAGCGTAATGGTCAGCTTCACGTCCTCCATTTCGAAGAGGCGCTGATACTGCTTGACGATGGCGTTCTTCGGCTCGGTCAGGATCTGGACGAGCGCGGTTTCGTCGAGGTCTTCCAGCGTCGCGATGACGGGCAGACGGCCGATGAATTCGGGGATGAGGCCGAACTTCAGCAGATCTTCCGGCTCAACGTTGCGCAGGATTTCGCCCGTGCGGCGCTCGTCGGGTCCGGTGACCTTGGCCGAGAAGCCGATCGACGAACCTTTACCACGGCGTGAGATGATCTTTTCGAGACCGGCAAACGCACCGCCGCAGATGAACAGGATGTTCGTCGTGTCGACCTGCAGGAATTCCTGCTGCGGATGCTTGCGTCCACCCTGAGGCGGAACGGAAGCGACCGTGCCTTCCATGATCTTCAGAAGCGCCTGCTGCACGCCCTCGCCCGATACATCGCGGGTGATCGAAGGATTGTCAGATTTGCGGCTGATCTTGTCGACCTCGTCGATATAGACGATGCCGCGCTGCGCCCGCTCGACGTTGTAGTCGGCCGACTGCAGGAGCTTCAGGATGATATTCTCGACATCTTCGCCGACGTAGCCGGCTTCCGTCAGAGTCGTGGCATCGGCCATCGTGAAGGGGACATCGAGGATGCGCGCCAGCGTCTGGGCGAGCAGCGTCTTGCCGGAGCCCGTCGGACCGACCAGCAGGATGTTCGACTTCGCGAGCTCAACGTCGTTGTTCTTCGAAGCGTGATTGAGGCGCTTGTAGTGGTTGTGGACCGCCACCGAGAGAACGCGCTTCGCGTGGAACTGCCCGATCACGTAGCTGTCGAGCACGTTGCAAATCTCCTGCGGTGTCGGCACACCGTCACGAGACTTCACTAGAGTATTCTTGTTCTCTTCGCGGATAATATCCATGCAGAGTTCGACGCATTCATCGCAGATGAATACCGTCGGACCAGCAATTAGTTTGCGGACCTCATGCTGGCTCTTGCCACAGAAAGAGCAGTAGAGAGTGTTCTTCTCTTGAGCCATGTGTTCTCACCTTCCGTGCAAGCCACATCAACGCGATGTTCTTGCTTTGGCCCGCTGTTCACGCCCGGCGCGGAGCCGATTCTGCGGCGACGTGAACTCCATAACCAATCTCAGCACGCTAACGTTCAGCAGATCAAGATTGGATTAATGGGGCTCACCCAGCCGTAGGCGCAAGCGGCGCTATTGCCACAGTTGATAAATGACCCGGCAACACCGCGAATATATTGCGATAATTTACCTAAACCACCGCCACCGTGCGGCGTTTGTTCCGTTCGCCAGCGCGGGGGCCTGCAGAGCTTTTGCTCCCGCGCGTCGAACGGCTTTATTGTTGCGCCTGCACTTGGTCACACCGGCGTTTCAGGTCAAGCCGGCGTTTTGGCCTCGAATACGCCTGCGTCGACTTCGTCGCGGCTTTCGAGGACTTTATCGATAAGGCCGAAATCGCGGGCCTGATCGGCCGTCATGAAGTAATCGCGATCCAGAGTTTTATCGATCATCTCGTATGTCTGACCCGTGTGCTTCACATAGGTCTCGTTGAGACGGCGCTTCATCTTGATGATGTCCTCGGCGTGGCGCTCGATATCGGACGCCTGTCCCGAGAACCCGCCCGACGGCTGATGAACCATGATGCGCGCGTTCGGGAGCGCGTAGCGCATGCCCTTCGCACCGGCGCAGAGCAGCAGCGAACCCATCGACGCAGCTTGGCCAATGCAGAGCGTCGCGACCTGCGGCTTCACGAACTGCATCGTGTCGTAGATCGCCATGCCGGCCGTCACCACGCCGCCCGGCGAGTTGATGTACATCGAGATTTCTTTTTTCGGATTCTCGGATTCAAGGAACAACAGCTGCATGCAGATCGATGCAGCCATGTGATCCTCGACGGGACCGGTTACGAAAATGATGCGCTCCTTCAAAAGGCGCGAAGGCAAATCGTAGCCGCGTTCGCCGCGCGTCGTCTGCTCGACGACCATCGGCCAGAATGTGTTTGTCAGGGTGTTTACCGGATCGCGCATCGCCTTCGTCTTTCCTCATATCGGCCGGCGCGTTCAGCGCTCCGGCCTACTCGCACGCTTCAGTCTCTAGCTTTCACTGCTCTGCAGATGAAGGCAATCAGCGTTCGGTCGCTTCTTCGACGGCCTTCAACAGTTCGTCTCGCGAGACCTTCTTTTCAACCGGCTTTGCCTCTTCGATCACGTAGTCGATGACCTTGTCCTCGAAGATGGGTGCGCGAAGCTCAGCAAGGGCGCCGGGGGTCTTCTCGTAATATTCGTACACCTGCTTTTCCCGGCCCGGGTAGCGGCGCGCCTGCTCGACAAGCGCGCGGCGCAACTCGTCCTGCGAGACCTGCAGATTGTTCTTTTCTCCGATCTCGCCGATCACGAGACCAAGGCGAACCCGGCGTTCGGCGATGCCGCGGTACTCGGCGCGAGCCTCGTCCTCGGTCTTACCTTCGTCAGCGAACGTCTTGTTCGTGGCTTTGAGATTGTTCTCGAGCTGTTTCCATATATTGTCGAATTCGAAATCGACAAGAGAGGCCGGAAGCTCGAACGTATGCGCCTTATCGAGCGCATCCAAGATCTCACGCTTCAGCTTCGCCCGCGACGCCTGATCATACTCGCGCTTGATCTGCTCGTTGACGAACCCGCGCAATTGCTCAAGATTTTCGGTTCCGAGCCCCTTCGCGAAGTCTTCATCGATCGCCGGCGTTCTGGGCTTTGCGACTGCCGTGACCTTCACGTCGAAATCAGCCTTTTTTCCGGCCAGCGACGTCATCGGGTAATCTTCCGGGAACGTCGCGCTGACGACCTTCTCGTCACCGGCCTTCATGCCAGCAACGCCCTCTTCGAAGCCCGGAATGAACTGCTTCTTGCCGAGCACCAGGCTCTGGCCTTCGGCGGATCCGCCTTCGAAAGCTTCGCCGTCGACGCGGCCGACGAAATCCATCGTCACGAGGTCGCCTTCGCCCGCGACGCGCCCCTCTTCGGGGTCATAGGCCGTGTTGCGCTCAGCGAGGCTGACAAGGGCCTTCTCAAGCGCGCCTTCGTCAACTTCGGAAACGAGGCGCTCGAGCTTCAGCGAAGTCAGGTCTGTCAGCGGAATCGGCGGCAGAACCTCGAACGACATCTTGTAGGCAAGATCGCCCTCGCCGTTGGCAATCTTCTCGAACGTCTGCTCATTGAAATCGACAAGTTCGACCTTCGGCTGCTGCGCCGGACGCTCGTTGCGATCCTTGATGGCCTGCGCGCTCGTATCGTTGAGCGTCTGCTCCATCACTTCCTGCATCAGCGACTTGCCGTAGATCTTCTTCAGATGCGCAAGCGGAACCTTGCCACGACGGAAGCCTTTGATCTGCACGCGATCCTTGAGCTCGTCGAGGCGAGAGGTGAAGCGCTCGTTGAGCTCCGACTTGCCGACAACCACCTCGAGAGTGCGCTTCAATCCGTCTCTTGCCGTTTCCGTGACTTGCATCGCCGTTTATTCCTATTGCCGGTGCTGTTTTAGCACCTTGCCGCTCAACTATTTGGGGAGACGCCGGCGCGTCTACAAAGCGCTAACGCCGCCAGCTGCCGCAATACCGTTGCGGACAGACGTTGCCCTCGCAGCTATTGCGTTGAATTTGCTACGTTTTTAAACCGCCGCGTGCCGCCGACCCGGAACAATCCCTGGTGGGATGCCAACATCGGGCGCCTGGAAGCCTATAAGGAGGCCTTAAACAGCCTTTCAGCTCGATTGGCAATACGCTGTCGCTATTGCTTCAAAAAGAGACGAGAGGCTCTTCCCTCCCCCTCTAGGGCCTCGTTGCGGGGTTCGAACCGGCGGATGTCTGAACGGTGGAAAGGATCACACGAATTTCGAGGTAAGCCTCGGAGGATACGGCGGGTTTCCTAGGCAACCGTCGCTGCGTATACTAAGTTCTCCATGTACCCGGTTCGCGCGCGCGAACCGTACGGAGTGCCCGATGACACTGACACGCAGAGGGTTCATCAAGCTGTCCGGTGCGACGCTCGCATCGTCGACCATGAGCGCGATGGGATTTCAGGGATGCGGCGTAGCGCTGGCTCAGTCCGTTCGGACCTTTAAGCTTGCCGCCGCCAAGGAAACTCGGAACACCTGCACCTATTGCTCGGTCGCATGCGGCATCCTGATCTACACGTCGGGCGACGGCGCGAAAAATTCGCATGCCAACATTATGCACATCGAAGGCGATCCGGATCATCCGGTGAACCGCGGCACGCTTTGCCCGAAAGGCTCGGCCCTGCTCGACGTCGTCCACGCGCCCGGGCGGCTACAGGTTCCGAAATATCGCGCGCCGGGCACCAATGAATTCAAGGAAGTCACCTGGGATTTCGCGCTCGACCGCATCGCCCGGCTGATGAAGGACGATCGCGACGCGCATTTCATTGCGAAGAACGAGCAAGGCGGAACCGTCAACCGATGGCTCACGACCGGAATGCTCGCGGCATCCGCCTCATCTAACGAAACCGCGCTGCTGACATGGAAGGTGGCCCGCGCGTTCGGCATGCTTGTCTTCGACAATCAGGCCCGTGTCTGACACGGGCCGACGGTAGCCAGTCTGGCTCCAACATTCGGTCGCGGCGCAATGACCAACACTTGGCAGGATATCAAGAATGCCAACGTGATCATTGTCATGGGCGGCAACGCCGCCGAAGCGCACCCCTGCGGTTTCAAATGGGTCATCGAAGCCAAGATTCATAATGGCGCGAAGCTCGTCGTCATCGATCCGCGCTTTACGCGGACGGCGTCGGTCGCCGATTTTTACGCGCCGATCCGGCCTGGAACGGACATCGCGTTCCTATCGGGCGTTATCCGATATCTTTTGGAAAAGGATCAAATTCAGCACGAATATGTGCGCGCCTACACCAACGCCAGCCTGATCGTCAAAGAGGGCTTCAGCTTCAAGGACGGTCTCTTCAGCGGCTATAACGCCGAGACCCACAGCTACGACAAGACCGACTGGCAATACGAACTCGATGATCAAGGCTTCGCGAAGATCGACGACACGTGGCAGAACCCGCGTTGCGTCATCAATCTCATGCGCCAGCACGTCGATCGCTACACGCCGGAGATGGTCAGCCGCATCTGCGGGACGCCGATCGATAAATACCTTACCGTTTGCAATCTGATCGCGGGAACGTGCCTTCCCGACAAGGCGATGACCAGCCTTTTTGCTCTCGGCTGGACACAACATTCCGTCGGCTCGCAGAACATTCGCACGATGGCGATGGTGCAGCTTCTGCTCGGCAACATCGGCGTCGCCGGCGGCGGCATGAATGCGCTGCGCGGCCATTCCAACATTCAGGGACTGACCGACGTCGGGCTGCTGTCGAACCAGATTCCCGGCTATATGACCTTGCCGAAAGATCAGGAGCAGACCTTCGACGATTACATGAAGACGCGGCAGTTCAAGGCACTGCGTCCGAACCAGACGAGCTACTGGCAGAACTATCGCAAGTTCTTCGTCAGCTTCCAGAAGACCATGTTCGGCGACGCGGCGACCGCCGAAAACAATTGGGCCTACGACTATCTCCCGAAGCTCGACGTGCCGATGTACGACATCATCAAAGCCTTCGAGATGATGGTTCACGGCGAGATCAACGGCTACATCTGCCAGGGCTTCAATCCGCTGCAGGCATTCCCGGAGAAGAACAAGATCCGGCGCGGACTGAGCAATCTCAAGTACCTCGTCGTCATGGACCCGCTCGACACCGAGACGTCGCGGTTCTGGGAAAGCGTCGGGCCGTTCAATCCATCAGATCCTGCGAAGATAGATACCGAAGTCTTTCAGTTGCCAACGACATGTTTCGCCGAGGAAGACGGGACGCTCGTCAATTCCGCGCGCTGGCTGCAATGGCATTGGAAAGCCGCTGAACCTCCCGCGAAAGCAAAATCCGATATCTGGATCATGGCCGGCATTTTCCACCGGATACGCGAGCTTTATCGCGAAGAAGGTGGTGCCTTCCCCGATCCCATTCTGAAGCTCACGTGGAATTACACCGATCCTGTCGAACCGAGTGCCGACGAGCTGGCGAAGGAGATGAACGGGAGGGCGCGCGCCGACATCAAGGACGCTTCAGGCGCGATTGCAATCAAGGCGGGCCAGCAGCTCGATAGTTTTGCGCAACTTCGCGACGACGGCACGACGGAAAGCGGCTGCTGGATCTTCACGGGTTCCTACACCGAGAAGGGCAACATGATGGCCCGCCGCGATACACACGATCCGCGCGACCAGGGCATCACGCCGGACTGGGCATGGTCTTGGCCTGCTAACCGGCGCATTCTCTACAATCGCGCCAGCGCAGACGTTGCGGGCAATCCGTGGAATCCCGCCAAACCAATTATCCAATGGGATGGCAGCCGATGGGTCGGCATCGACGTTCCCGATTACGGCCCGACGATCAAGCCGTCGGACGGTGTCGGCCCCTTCATCATGAACTCGGAAGGAACGGCCCGCTTTTTCGCGCTCGATCAGATGGTGGACGGACCATTCCCCGAGCATTACGAGCCGATGGAATCGCCGGTTGAAAATTTGCTCCATCCGAAGGTTCAGAACAATCCTGCGGCGCGCGTGTTCGCCGACGATCGCGCCGACTTCGGAGCACCAGAGCAGTTTCCCTACGTCGGAACGACATACCGGCTGACCGAACATTTCCACTTCTGGACGAAGCACGCCCTGATCAACGCGATTCTGCAGCCGCAGGAATTCATCGAGATCGGAGAAGTTCTTGCGAACGAAAAGGGCATCGCGAACAACGGCTGGGTTCGCGTGAGTTCGAAGCGTGGACAGATGATCTGCAAAGCTTTCGTGACCAAACGGATCAAGCCGATGATGGTCGCCGGAAAGCCGACGCACGTCATCGGCGTTCCACTCCATTGGGGGTTCACGGGTCTGGCGAAGAAGGGCTACGGCGCGAACATTCTGACGCCGTCGGTCGGTGACGCCAACACGCAGACACCGGAATTCAAAGCGTTCCTCGTGAATATCGAGCCGAGCAACGGACCTGAAGGCGAGGTCTGACGGAGTCGTCGATGACGAATTATCAATCGCAGAACTTCATCCGGATATCGGCAACGACGCTGACACCGCCGTCCGCGCGCAATCACGAAGCGGAGATGGCGAAGCTTATCGACGTCACCCGGTGCATCGGCTGCAAAGCCTGCCAAGCGGCGTGCATGGAGTGGAACGATCTCAGGAGCACCGTCGGAACGTTTCATGGCACGTTGGAAAATCCGATGGATCTCGATCCACAAACGTGGACGCTCATGAGGTTCGCGGAGCACGAAAACGAGAAGGGCGATCTCGAGTGGCTGATCCGAAAAGACGGCTGCATGCATTGCGAGGACCCTGGCTGCCTCAAGGCGTGCCCCGCGCCCGGGGCCATCGTGCAGTACGAAAACGGCATCGTCGATTTCGTCAGCGAGAACTGCATCGGCTGCGGTTACTGCGTGAAAGGATGCCCGTTCAACATCCCGCGCATCAGCCAGGTCGATCACAAGTCGTACAAATGCACGCTGTGCTCGGACCGCGTGGCCGTCAACTTGGAGCCAGCGTGCGTGAAGGCGTGTCCGACCGGCGCAATTTTGTTCGGCTCAAAACAAAACATGACGGACTGGGCCGGCGAACGTGTCGAAGATCTTAAATCGCGCGGCTTTGAAAATGCCGGTCTTTACGATCCGCCAGGCGTCAGCGGTACGCATGTGATGTACGTTCTGCACCATGCCGACACTCCGTCGATCTACTCCGGTTTGCCGGAGAATCCGAAGATCAGCGCCACAGTGGAATTCTGGAAGGGGCTCATCAAGCCGGTGGCACTTGCGGGCCTTGCGGCTGCAGTCGTCACGGGCTTCATGCATTGGGTCATCGCCGGACCGAACGAAGTTCAGCCGGAAGACGAAGAGGCAGCCGATCGCATTATCGAAGGGAAGAACGCACCGAAATCGCCATCGGAGCAAGCGACATGACACGGCCGCGCGGAACATTGATCAGAAACGATACGGTGACGCGGATCAACCATTGGATCACCGCGCTCTGTTTCGTACTTTTGATGATTTCGGGTCTTTCGATGTTCGATCCGCTGCTCTATTGGCTTTCGGCATTCTTCGGCAGTGGCCAGTGGGCGCGGCAATCCCATCCCTGGATCGGCATTGTGCTGCTCATCAGCTATAGCGGTCTCATCATTCAGTTCTGGCGCGACAATCTCTGGAACATGGACGATGTCAGGTGGATGATGGCGATAAGGCGGGTGCTGGCCAACGATGAGGAAGGCGTTCCGGAAGTCGCGCGCTTCAATGCCGGACAGAAGTTCGTCTTCTGGTCGATGGCAATTCTGGTTCCGGTTCTCTTCATCACCGGCCTCGTCATATGGGAATATTATTTCGGGTCGTGGACATCGATCCCCACCCAACGCGCCGCGCTTCTCATTCATTCATTGTGTGCGATCGCCGCAATTCTCATCTGGATCGTCCACGTTTACGCGGCAATCTGGGTGCGCGGATCGATGCGGGCGATGACGCAAGGATACGTGACGCCCGGTTGGGCTTGGCGACACCATCGCAAATGGTTCCGGTCGCTCGTGGCGACGGGCTCATCAGGCCCGAGGCCCAACACCGAGAGACGCGAGGCGGGTGAATGAAGCAAGGCGGCACACCTCCGAGCGGCAAATGGATGGGCAATCCACAAGGCGGCGTGAAAACGCCGGAGCCGCTGATCTTGCCAAACGCCACAACACGCTTTGCTGATACCGCTTTCCGGCTGAAGGCGCTGGCAACCGGCCATCCCATGGCGGAATGGCTGACGTTCATGGCCGCCTTATCGGACGCGCAACACGCCGCAGCGACAACGTTAGCGCCATTGCCGGTAATCGATCGATCCTTGGTCGATCGATCGGTGGCGGGCCGGATGCCGCCTCTTGCCGCCGACGGTCATCATCGCAATTCGGCTTGGCGCGACGGTCTTGTCATGCTTCTCGATGGGCTCGAGGTTTCCTCGCTTCGAGCGCCTGCGCGTGAGGCGGTCGAGAAGTTGCACGGCGCATCGACCGACGACATCGAGGATCTCGCGGACGATTTTCTTCGCGGTTCCGTCAGCAGCGGCGACGTCGGCGCAACCCTCTACGTCGCCGCGGCGCTTCAGGTTTATTTCACACGGCTCGCCGGGTCGCTCGACGCTTCGGCATTACGACTGCTGCCGCAGCGGGGACTTTGCCCGTGCTGCGGCTCGACGGCCGTCTCGGGAGTGATCACGGCTTCGGGAGACACGCCCGGGATACGCTATCTCTATTGTTCGCTCTGCTCGACGGCGTGGAACCATACGCGCGCGATCTGCATCACATGCGAAAGCACGCGCCACGTTTCCCTGAAGGAGATCGAGGGCGCGCCGGGCATCGTCAAGGCGGAGACGTGTGACGACTGCCAGACTTATGCGAAGATGATCTATCAGGCCAAGGACACGAAGGCCGATCCCTACGCAGACGATCTCGCCACGCTCGATCTCGACATCATGGTCGGAGAAGCCGGCTGGGCGCGGCATGCTCCCAATCCCATGCTCCTCATCGGCTAAGTGACTTCATATCTTGAGGCCGACGGCGAACAAGCCGGCAATGATGCCAAAAGCCACGACTCCGCCCGCGACAGTCAGAGGGGTCTGCAGGCGGAACGATCCGCTGACCATCGCGAGCGACGGCAAACTTACGGGCGGCAGCGTCATCAATAGAGCCGCCGCAGGTCCCGCTCCCATGCCGAGTGCGAGCATCGCCTGAATGATCGGCACCTCGCCCGCTGTCGGGATCACAAACAGCATTCCGACGACCGCGAAGGCCACGATCCAGCCGATGCTGTTGTCGATACCAGGGCCGATTTCGGGAAACAGGAACGCGCGCGCCGCTCCAAGCAACAAGACGAGGACGATGTATTCCGGGATGAGGCGTACCGACATGCTAACGAAAATTTCAATCCAGCGGATGAATGCGTTCGGCGTCGTCACGCCGGGAATTTCTGATTTAGCGGCAAGCGCGGCGATGTGGTCTTCGGCTGCGGCGGCTTCCTTTGGTGTCACCGTCAGGTTGATGAGATAGCCGAGGCCGAACACCATCGGGATCCCCAAAAGGATGCGGAGCGCTGTCCAATTCCAACCGAGCACGAACCCCATGAATACGAGCGTTGCAGGATTGAGCACCGTATTGCCGAGCCAGAAGGCGATCGCGGCGCCGGGAGACGCTTTGCGTTCGCGCAGCCCGACGACGACAGGCGCGGCACAGCACGTACACATCATGCTCGGCACGGAGAGAAAGCCTGCAACCGCGACGGTGCCGAAGCCCGTCTTGCCTAGCACGCGCGCGATCCAGTCGGCGGGCAGAAGCGCCTGGATCCCCGAACCCAGCAGCAGGCCGAGCACCATCGCCTGCCAGATGGCTTTGCCGTAGGCCAAGGCGTAGCCGAATGCCGCGTCCCATGAAGCCGCTGGCGGAGCCGCAGCCGTGCCCATCAATATCGAATTACCGATAGAATGTTGATCGGCTGCAACGAACGCGCGGTTATAATACGGAAACCATTTCACGTAGAAAAGGCCAACGATGGCTATCGTCAAGAAGACGGCCCACCTTAGCGTCATATCGGATTGACGACTGGCGTTCATGGATTCCTCCAACGGCACTTCAGGTAAAATATTTCTGCAATGGCGTATGCGGAGCGTCTATCTAAATCCTGCCATGAGAGACTATAAATTTTTTATTGTTTCTCTTTCCGCGTGATAATCCTTCGTTCCCGAAGAGGGACATAAATGCTCGGACCTGTCATTCGCTTGACGGAATTGGCGCACGGAGGCGGCTGCGGATGCAAGCTCGCGCCATCAGTCCTGCAGCAATTGCTCGCCGGCCAGCCGAGCGCGGGACCGTTCGCGCAGCTTCTGGTCGGCACGGAAACCGGAGACGACGCCGCCGTCTGGTGCATCGACGACGATCAATGCATCGTGGCGACGACCGACTTCTTCATGCCGATGGTGGATGACGCGCGCGACTTCGGGCGCATTGCGGCGACCAATGCAATCTCCGACGTTTACGCCATGGGTGCGCGGCCCATCATGGCGCTGGCGATCCTCGGCATGCCGCTGGACAAGCTGCCCGTCGAGACGGTGCGGGAGATCCTTGCGGGCGGCGCCTCCATTTGTTCCGAGGCCGGAATTCCCGTTGCGGGCGGGCATTCGATCGACACGCCCGAACCGCTCTACGGGTTGGCGGTGATCGGTCTCGCGAAACCGCAGAACATTCGCCGGAATGCTGGCGCGCGGCCAGGCGACGCTCTCATTCTGACCAAAGGCATCGGCGTCGGCATCTATTCTGCTGCATTCAAAAAACGCGCCCTGCCCGCTGACGCCTACGCCGAGATGATCGCGTCGACGACGTCACTCAATCGCATTGGCTCCGCATTGGGAGAGAATACGCACGTTCACGCCATGACGGACGTGACCGGCTTCGGCCTTCTCGGACATGCTCTCGAAATGGCGCGCGGAAGCGGCGTCAGCATCGATATCGCTTACGACCGCATTCCCTTTCTGGCATCCGCCCGGGCCCTCGCCGAAGCGGGATTTGCGACCGGGGCATCGGGGCGCAACTGGACGAGCTACGGTCACGAAGTGCTCTTGCCGGAGAGCCTTCCAAAAACAGCGCGTGTACTTCTGACCGATCCACAGACGTCGGGCGGACTGCTCATCGCCTGCGCCGCCGAGCACGCGGAAGACTTGCGCAGAACCATTGAAGCGGCCGGTTATCCGAGCGCGCGCATCATCGGCTCCGTTCTAGCCGGAGATCCGCAGATCAATATTTTCTGACGCGCTTCAGGCCCGCTTTTTTGGGAAGGTTGGCGGAGGCGAATGGGAGTCGAACCCACCTGGGACAGGCTCGCTGCCCCACTCGGATTTGAAGTCCGAACGTCCCACCGGGGACGATTCACCTCCGTGCACATCGGCTGACGAAAGCATGGGTGTTCCGAACAAGTCCAGCCGGTGCTCATTCATGCGCCGCAGATCACCCTTGCGCAACGTAACGCCGTGGCGATCGAAAAACTCCAAAATCTGAATTGCGACCTTACGGCCGTTGTCGAGACGATCGCGAAGATCGGCGGCGTTGAAGGTCTGGGTCTCCGATCCCGCCGCAATTCCCGCCGCGATAGCGACGATCTCGCGGACGGTTTCGCGAAGAAAGAAGTGGTCGTGCGCCACTTCATCCACCCGGCCCAGGCGTCCGGCGAGTTTCAGCAGACGGCGAACATCTCGCTCGGCGCGTCCGGTTGTGCCAGCGATATCGCGCACTCTCGGGGGGCGGAAGCGATCTTCGCCGCCGAGGAGCGCGGCGACTGCGTTCCATGCCGCTTCGTCATCGGGCGCGAAACGCACGTGATGGGACGCGAGGCGCACGAAGGCACCGTCGAGCGCGATGCCATCATCCGTCAACTTCTGGACGGCGGCCACGAATGCAGTCTTGCTCAAGCGCGGCTCGAGCATCAGGCGGAGCTGCTCGCGCCCGATACCTTGCAGATCCGGGTTTGCGGCATGATACGCTGCAACGTGCTCGCGCAAGCTTGTCGCAAAGGACGTCCATCGCTCGCGCGACAAAGCCGTGCGCGCGTCGCGGGCCTCCAAGATCATCATGTTAGCTTCGGAAGCAAGCTCATCGACTTGTGCGCTAGAGAGCGTCCGGTCGCGCGCAAATGACGTCAGCTCGACGGTGAAGGGTGGTGTATCGAGCAGTGCTGATAATGCGGCCCGCGGATTGTCGATAGCTAGTCTGGCACGCCGAGCTTGCCGTTCCGGCGTTCGCCGCTTTCGCGCCGGTGCGCGAAGATCGATGAACTTGCCTCCGCCGATCGTGCGTTGCGCCGAGACGTCGCGCAGAACGAAACGATCGGGGACACCCGCCGCTATCGGCTGATCGAGGACAAGTTGTACGTCAGCCGACTCGCCGGGGCGGAGCGATTTATCGTCGAGGAGAACGATGCGCGCGCCGACTTCTGCGGAAGCATGATGCAAGCGCACGGGAAACCATTGGCCGATGGATTTCTGTTCCGAGGGCAATACCCGCAAGACGGCGTCGATGCGATCGGACGGCGCGTGAAGCGCAGGATCGAGCACGACGTCGCCACGGCGTATCGCATCTTTGGAGATGGCGGGTCCGGCGAGATTGAGCGCGCAACGGTCACCGGCTCGACCCGCTTCGGCTGGCTGATTTTGCGCGTGGATCGAGCGGACGCGCGCTTCCAATCCGGATGGACTGAGCGCAACTCGATCGCCGACGCGAACAGAGCCGCAGAGAACAGTGCCCGTCACGACGACGCCAACGCCGGAGAGCGTGAAAACGCGGTCGATGGCCAGGCGGAAGCGTCCCGCCGCCGATCGTGCGTCGATGAGCGAAGCCGCGGCAATGAGATATTCACGGAGTTCATCGATGCCGCGGCCCGTCATGGCTGAGACAGTCAGGACATCGGCGTTCGCGAGTACCGTTCCCGAAGCCGCTTCCTTGATCTGGCTCGTGACTGCGTCGATACGCTCGTCACCGACGAGATCAACCTTCGTCACGACGATGACGCCGTTGGCGATGCCGAGAAGATCAAGGATCGCGAGATGCTCCAACGTTTGGGGCTTCACCCCATCGTCGGCCGCGACCGTTAGCAAAGCGAAGTCGATGCCGCTCGCGCCCGCCAGCATCGTGTGGACGAAGCGCTCGTGCCCCGGCACATCGATGAAGCCGAGTATTTGGCCATGCATCCCCGGCAAATATGCGAAGCCAAGATCGATCGTTATGCCGCGCGCCTTCTCTTCCTTCAGGCGATCGCCGTCGACCCCCGTCAAGGCTTTGACGAGAGCCGTCTTGCCGTGATCGATGTGACCTGCGGTGCCGATGATCATTTTGCCGTGGCATCTCGATCGAGCGTGCTCAGAGCCGATAGAAATGCGCCTTCGTCGGTCAAGCATCTGAGATCGAGAATAATCGCGCCCTCCTCCAAACGACCGATGACCGGCCGCTCCAAGCCGCGCAGCACTGCTGCCAATCGCTCGAGTGCGACGCCGCCGGTGTTCGACGCGATACGGAGTCCCGCACTCGGGATCGTATCGAGCGGCAGCGCACCGGAGCCGATCTGACTTTCGCATTCGCAAACACTTACGGTGAAGTCTCGTCCTGCCGCGTGCTGTACGTGCGGCAGCAGCCGGAGCGCCTGATCTTCGATTTCGGAACGCGGCCGCGCGAGTAACCGCAGCGTAGGCAAACGCTCCGCAAGGCGGTCAGGATCGCGATAAAGCTTCAGCGTCGCCGCGATCGCCGCGAGACGGATCTTATCGACGCGGAGCGCGCGTTTCAGTGGATTGCGATTGATGGCTTCGATGATGGCGCGCTTGCCGACAATGAAGCCCGCCTGCGGACCGCCGAGAAGCTTGTCGCCCGAAAAGGTCACGACATCGGCGCCCCCTGTAACGGCTTCTCGCACGGTCGGTTCGCTCTTCAGCCCATAGCGAGACATATCGACGAGCGTTCCAGATCCGAGATCATTCATCAGCGGAACCTTTCGCGCCGCTGCGATACGGGCGAGCTCGGCGCTGCCGACTTCGGACGTGAAACCTAAGATGCGATAATTCGAGGTGTGAACCTTGAGGATGACGCCGGTCGCTTCATTGATCGCAGCCACATAATCCTTCGGATGGGTCCGGTTCGTCGTGCCAACTTCGACGAGCTTCGCGCCGGCGCGGGACATGATATCGGGCATGCGGAACGCGCCGCCGATTTCGATCAGCTCGCCGCGAGAAACGATGGCTTCGCGTCCGACCGCAAGTGTGTTGAGCGCAAGAAGGACGGCGGCGGCGTTGTTGTTGACGACCGTCGCATCTTCCGCACCCGTCAAAGCGCAGAGAAGCTCTTTGATATGATCGTCGCGTTCACCGCGCGCACCGGTCGCCAAATCGAATTCCAGGGCGACCGGATCTCGCATGGCCGCGACGGCGGCTTCGATCGCGGCTTCGGCGAGCACCGCGCGCCCGAGATTAGTATGGAGGACGGTGCCGGTGAGATTGAACACCGGACGGAGCCCTGAGCGATCGCCGTCGGCCAATCGGTCCAACGCCAGACTTACCACCTGATCGACCGTCGGGACGTCCTGCATTCCGGACTTCAGGTCGACACGCGCTTCGGCAAGCACGATGCGGATCGTCTCTGTCGAAGCTGAACGTCCGAAGCGTTCCAAGAGCGCCGCCGCAGCCGCGCTCTTCAGGACGGCATCGACGGAGGGCAGGTCGCGGAGCGCGGCTCTTGAAATTTCCACTTGGACCTCAAGGGAAGGAATTCAACGCCGGTTCCGTCATTACGGTATCGTTACGGTTCAGGCGTCGAACTTGGAGGAGTCAGGAATGGTGGCCTCGAGCGCCGCCACGATGGCTTCCACGTCGCGCGGGCCATCGAAGCGCTGCCCATTAACGAACAGGCAGGGCGTTCCGTTCACACCGCTGCGCACGCCGCCGCGAAAATCCTTCTTGATGCGGTCTGCGTAACGGCCTTCGAAGGCCATGCGCGCGGCCTCGTCATCCAGGCCGACGGCTCTCGCTTCGATGAGCAGGTGGGTGTCATCCAGCGCCGTCTGGTTCTCGAAAAGAATATCGTGCATTTCCCAAAAGCGATCGATCGTATTCGCCGCTTCCGAGATTTCTGCCGCGTGTTCGGCGTGAGGATGGAGACGGGTGAGCGGGAAATGCCTGAAGACGAACCGCATGTCCAAGCCGACTGCGTCTTGTACGGCCTTGATGACCGGATAGGTCTCCGCGCAGTACGGACACTCGAAATCGCCGTATTCGAGCAAGGTCATAGGTGCATTTCGTCGGCCTTCGATGTGGTCGGTCTCGGAAACCGGCATCCATAGTTGGCTCATCCGCTGCCTCCGGGATTCATTGGCCCAAGAACGACTGGCTGCCGCCTACATTCCGTAGACGTCTCTTCCCCCAGTAAAGCGCTTTGAGCGCCGCAAGACAACAGAGCACCCTTGCCCAACGGGCGATTGGCAGGCCCGCAGCAATTCCGAGACACTTGTTAATGTTTGGCCATCGGTACGAGGCCCGCGCATTGGAACTCGCGCTATTTGGATGCGAGGCGGCTTTGCCAAAGGCGCTTGCCTTCGGAGAAATGCCACGCGAGAAGGCCGGGCAGGCCGGAGATTATTTCGCGGGCACGCTTCAGCAGCGAGAGAGCGAGCGCCACATCCGGACCCAAGCCGAACAGCGCGCCGATAACCACGTACCCGCCCTCCTGAACGCCGGCCGCCCAGGGAACGATGAATGCAGCCGTGCGAAGCGCGAAGACGAGACTTTCGAGAGACAGCACGTCACCTGCCGAAAGCGCATGGTTCATGAACCATAATGCGATCCAGGTCTCGGCTGCGCCCGCGAGCCAACCCAAAAGATGCAGGAAGGTCGAAGCGCCTACCGCACCTTTCTCGCGATAGATCGATTGGATGGCGGCGTGCACGCTCTCGCTGTCGGACAGCCCATCCCACGCGCGCGTGAAGCCGAGCCTGGCCGGTAGCGTTTCGAGAAAGAGGATCAACCCATTTTTCTGGGCGATGAGGAATCCCGCGACGGCGATGGTCGCTATGCCGAGGCCGGCGGCCGCCCACCAGGCAGCTTGCTCGCCGGGATGATAAACGAAGAGAATGGCAAGCCCCAGGAACGTATAGATGAGCTGGCTCATCATTTCCGTCGTCATGTCGGTGATCGTCGTCGCGGCGGCAACGCTCACTTTCAAACCGTGCTTGCTCAATTCGCGGGCTCCCGCCGCCTCGCCGGCGCCGGGGATGATGGCGAGCAGATTGCCAATGCTGTCGCGAACCCAGCGGGCCCACAGGAATAACATCCCTCGATGCGTCGGATGGCTTTCCACGAGCAGCACGCGCCAGCTCCAGGCGCAGAAGAAAAGCGACAGCATATAGGCACCGAGGATCGCGCTCATGCCGCGCCAGCCGGCTGTCGCGATCGCGTCCCAAACCCCCGAGATGCCGAAATAGACGACGAGGCAAATCGCGACCGCTATTCCGACCATCGCGGCAATGAACAGCGCGACGCGTGAATTGGAGGCGCTGGCCATGGGCTCGGCGCTCATCCGTTATCTCCGGCCGTCGCAGCCACGCGCCGCTCGCTCATGGACGCGGCGTTGCGGCCGTCCGCGATGAGCTTACGGAAGGCTTCGTAGGTGAAGATGTTCTTCCCCCAGCGCACTTTGTTGCCGAAGAGGCCGAACGCCCAGGCAAAGAAGCATACGCATTCGCGCACCGGCACGAGCCAAGGCTGAGCGGGCGTATTCATCCGAAAGCTTTGGCGAACCTGGTAGTGAAGGGCGATGCGAAGCAGGATCTCCAGCCCGATAATCGACAATCCAACGATGGACGGCCACGGCAACAGCAAAACAAGAAGAAGCGGCAATGGCCAGGTGATCACGGACATGAAGTGGTCGCCCGGGCGGCAGAACCGCTCCATCCGCTGCCACAGGATCTCATGGCGAAACAGCTCGCTGAAGCTCTTCTCGGCGACGATGGTGTCGCAACAATAGGACGAGAGCACCACCTCGTAGCCCTTCTGAGCCGTGAGATTTCCGAGTGCAAAGTCATCGGGGAAGAAGTTGGCAAGGTGATCGAAGCCGCCGAACGAGTCGAGCGCTTCCCGGCGCACGCCGCACATCGCGAATACGAAATCGATGCCGCGAAGTCCGACATCGACCAGAACGGAGGGTGCGAACCAATCACTGATATTCATTGCGCCGAAATCGGCAGCAGCGGCGCCGCCGTAAGGGAGGCCCTTGTAGATCGACGCCACGGCTCCGACCTTTGGGTTCGCAAATGGCGCGGCCATCGAAGCGATACAGTTGCGGTCAACCTTCAGATCAGCGTCCGCGACGATCAAAATGTCGTAGCGCGCGGCCTTGTAGATGTTCGCGAGGTTCGACGCCCGCGGATTAGGGCCGACGAGATTGGCGTCGACCACCAGGCGCAGATTGCGATTAGGGAACTCGGCAATCAGGCGCTTGACGACTGCGACGGCGGGATCCGTTTCCGAATGGGCGCCGAAGATGATTTCGTACTCGGGCCAATCCTGATCGCAGAACGTGCGGAGGCAATCGTAGAGGAACGGCTGCGCGCCGTGGACCGGCTTCAGCACCGAGACGGGCGGGCGCCATCCTTCGGCCGCCTTGGCCGGACCCTCACGGAAGCGGCGCGTGAAGTAGAGGGCGAGCACCAAATAGGCCAATGCCGCAAGACCCAGAATAATACCGGCGATCACAAAGGGATTGAGAACCAGGATCGGCAAGTGCATGCGGCGGACGTCCCCCTAGGCGATGATGTCAGGCGGCTAATGCGCCGCTACGATGACTTCCGGTCGGCGTACCACATGGCTCCGGCTTTCGACACCTAAGCGGCGAAGGCTGCTTTGAACGTCAGAGGTTGCAACCCAAGGGCGGCAACTTTGGCGCGGACAACCGGGCTGACAAGTCCGTGGTATTCCTCGGCGGAGGTGTAGGTTTGCGGCTGGTTTTCGGTGCGAACTGCCGGATGGGCATAAAGCTCCGTGACGCCGTCGGGTAGATGGTCCAGATACGCAAGGATGCGTTTTTCTGTCATCGCGCCCGTATCGGTCACACCGAATACGTGATCGTTGAGCGCCAGTCCGGCGGCAGTCAGCTTATTGCGCATGCGGTAGGTCAGGCCGGCATAGAATGCCCAATTGAAGAAGCGCTGAACGGGTTTGTCGGCGCCTGCCCGCCACGATGGCCCAAATGGTTCGACCGGAAATCTGACCGGCGGCGCGCCGTATCGTGGGGCAAGCTTGGCGATGGCGTCGGTCACGGCCGGGTGCATGTGGAAATGATGATGACCATTGACGTGGTCCATCACGAGGCCGGTCGCTCTGAACCGTTCGAATTGCGCGGCGATTTCAGCCTCCGCCTGCTTCCGCATCTCGCGCGAGAAGAACAGGTTAAAGCCGAAGCTCTCGGGGTTATTCGAAAAGCATCCGTCAGGGCCGACGAGCAGCGGGACTTTTTCGGGCGGCAGCACCGGGCGGCTATCGACCAAGTGAATGTGCAGGCCGACGCCGAGGTTTGGCAGACGCTTCGCGCGTTCGACGGCGTCAGCAAATGCGTCGCCCCCCGTCATGAGGCTCGTCGCCGAGAGAATGCCGTCTCTGTGGGAGGCTTCGATTCCTTCATTGACCGGGATCGACATCCCGAAATCGTCGGCGGTCACGATCAATGCTTTCACGCGGCAGCCCCCCTCATCCAGCCAGTGCCTCGACCGTCGTTAGCGCCGAGCTGATCGAATCTTCCATCCCCACATAGTCCCATAGCCCATAACGGCCGATGGGATGAACACCCGCAGCATTCAGTCGCGCGAGGATGTCCTGAACGAGCTGATCGCGCTCAGGCGTGTGGTGCACGTAGGCGCAACGGATGATATGGGCGACCGTGCAAACGATGTCGTCGCTTTTGACCCAGCCGAGTTTTTCCAGCGCCGCGATGACCTGAGGCTGGATTTTACTGACGATGTCGGTGCGGTCGATATCCTCGCCCGGGACGCCGACCTCAACATAGACGGCGTTATAGCCGTTCGATGCCATGGCTGGGCTGATGTTCGAATAACAGCCGAACCGATAGAACGGGATGGCGCGGTCGGGAACGTAGACCCAGTGCGCGTCCTTCAGTGCGGCCGGCAATTTCCCGCGGACGCCGAAATTGAAGCTGATCGTCGAGCTGTGGCTCAACTGATCGGCGGCCGCGCACAGCTGCGGGTCGCCCGTCATCTTACAGAGAGCCTTGAGCGGGATGCTGGGCAGCATCCTTTCCCAAGCGATGTTGCGTCCTGCGCTCGTCGAGACGGTTCGCCGATCGAGGTCGATCGCGATGATCTCTTCGTTCGTCGCAACGCTTTTGAGGCCGTTCGCGAGGCCCCGCGTCAGTACATCAATGCCGCCGCGCTTCGGATACCAGAACGTGCTGTTATACTCTGCGACTTCCAAAGCCTTGTTCGCGAAGCCGGCGCGGATGCGCTGTTCATCGGGCGGTGGGAAAAATCTTTTGACCGCGCCGATCGAGAGCCGGCTCAGCGGCGTCGCCATCGTCTTCTCATTTTGCGGAATGAGAAACTTATCGGCCACAGCTTGGCCGAAGCCCGAAACGATGAACTCGCGAAAACCGCTGCCGCCATCGGCTGCGGGCCTCTCATTGTAGGAGGCTTCGCACTCTTTGCGCAGTTCATCAGGCAATTCGCCGAGGTGATATTGGATCGGCGCATCGATCAGCCTGCCGCCGGCGAAGAAGTATGATTTCCGTTCGACGGTTTCCCAGTCTTCATCGTTCAGCTGGGCATAGGGGATCTGAGAGGGCGACGGGTAACGGCGAAGGTGAAGAAAGTGACCGGTGTAGTCGAAGCAGAAGTCTTCGACCTGCGTGGTGCGCGTCAGGCCGCCGACGGCCGGACAGCGCTCCAACAGAACGTAATCACGGCCGCTTGCCTGGAGAGATTGCGCTGCGGAAAGGCCTGAGATCCCTCCCCCGGCGACGAGCCATTTTCGCGACATCTGCATCAGCATCCGAGCTTGTTGGTTCGGGAATGGGGCTGACGCATGGCGTAAAGCGGCGATAACTGTAGCGTTCGCATCATCAGCCGGCCGAAGCGGCCTCGTTCAGAGTTCAGGGAGAGAGGCAACAAGCGTGCAATCCTTGGGGTGAAGCGAACGGACAAAGATCGCTATTTCAGTGCTTTAGAGGAAAGCGTGGTGCGGGCGGAGGGATTTGAACCCCCACGACTTGCGCCGCTGGAACCTAAATCCAGTGCGTCTACCAGTTCCGCCACGCCCGCACGTGCTTCCAACCAACGGGTTTGCCCCGCCAGCCGGTCGCGAAGGCCGTCTCTTACTGAAAAGCGCGGTCAAAAACAACGCGTAAACAGGCCTGTCCAAAGGCTGAGATGCCGCAAAGCGCGCCGATCACGTTGCCTGCACCAATTCGCCGCTTCAACTTGCGGGTCCGTCCAGATTTGCCTATGTGCTTTCGACCGCCAAACAAAGCCATGACCAGCAAACCAGTGGGACATTCCTTGCCTGTTACAGCCAAAAACTGGATCGTCGAGACGGATTGGCTCGCTGATCACCTCTCCTCGCCCGATTTGATCATCCTCGATGGCAGTTGGCATCTTCCGACGGCCAACCGCGACGCCAAGAAGGAATTTCTCGCAGAGCACATTCCCGGTGCTCTGTTCTTCGACATCGACGATCTATCCGACGAGAAATCCTCGCTGCCGCATATGTTGCCGTCGACCGTGAAATTCGCGTCGCGGATGAAGAAAATGGGCATCGGCGATGGCGCGCGTATTGTCGTTTACGACACCACCGGCATTTTCTCGGCGGCGCGGGTGTGGTGGACTTTCCGTGCCATGGGTCATCGCGACGTCGCCGTTCTGAATGGCGGCCTTCGCAAGTGGAAAGCCGAGGGGCGGCCGCTCGAGGACGGACCAGCGCCGAAGCGTTCGGAGCGGCACTATTCGCCCCTGCAGAATACCGAGATCATCCGCGACCTCGACGAGATGAAGGCGCTGCTCAACAAAAACGGCTCGCAGATCGTGGACGCGCGTCCCGCCGGGCGGTTCGAAGGCAGCGAACCGGAGCCGCGTCCGGGCTTGCGGCAGGGCCACATCCCGGGATCGAAGAACATTCCCTCGCAGCAGCTTCTGAACTCCGACGGCACATATAAGTCGCCAGCCGAAATCACGCAGCTCTTCAAGGCTGCGGGCATCGATATTACGAAGCCGGTTGTGACGACGTGCGGCTCGGGCGTCACTGCCTCGATGCTGGCGCTCGCGCTGGCCGTGGTCGGGCAGACGAATGCCGCCGTTTACGATGGCAGCTGGGCCGAGTGGGGGCAGGAGAACGGACTGCCTATCGGTACCGGCCCGGCGACGTAACGCCGGCCGGCAAAGCCGGGCTTACTCTGGCCGGACCATTCAGCGCGCCGCGCCTTTCAGCTGCGCGACGCGCTACGCGGCCTCACTCAGACGGACGCGGGAAAGACCTGATAGAGCCACGTCTCGGTGAGCGCGGCGTCGCCTTTCCGCAGATAGGCTCGCAGGTCTATCGGATCGAGCCCCGCGACTTTCAGATCGAACATCGCGCGCCAGCGGTGGCGCTGGCCGACCACAGGATAGGTCGCGATGCCAGAGATCGATCCGCGCGAACAATTGACGACGAGTTCCACGCCGCTGTCGCGTCCGAGGCCTTCGAAAATCTCGCCGGCGAAGTCGATGACGAACTTCCGCGTGCCGGCGGGCCGGGCGTTGAAGTTCAAGCCCGGCGGGCCGCCGATGCCCGACCACGTGCCGATCGTCTGCCCCAAGGTTTTGGGAAATGGAATGTCGTCGAGCCACGAGAGCCGATAGCGAAACACGCGGCGCTGGCCCGACTTCGCTTTCTCCTTCGGCACCCAACAGGCGACGATGTTATCCCAAGTCTCGGTATCGGTCGGAAGCTCGATGAGATGCACGGCGCCCTCGCCCCAGGGGTCCAGCGGCTCGACCCAAACGGAGGGGCGCTTCTCGTAAAAAATTCCATCGTCCAGATAGTGATCGAAGTTGCGGTCGCGCTGGAGCAATCCGAAGCCCTTCGGATCGCGATCCGAAAAGGTGTTCGTCATGACGTGCGGAGGATTGATGATCGGCCGCCAGATGCGTTCGCCGCTGCCAGTTAAAACAGCCAAGCCGTCGCTGTCGTGGATTTCCGGGCGCCAGTCGCGCGGTTCCAGGTGCGTGTCTTCGCCGTACCAGAACATGCTCGAGAATGGCGCAATACCGATGCGGTCGACGTCCGCTCGTATGTGCAGCCGTGCCTCGATTTCCATGACCACGCGATAGGGACCGTGGGGCTCGGTTTCCCGCTTCGTCTTCATGCGATAGGCACCGGCTATGCTCGGCCCGTCGAGCAGCGCGTAGATGTTTATTCCTCCATCCGGCTCCGGTGAGGCTTCGAGCCAATAATGTTTGAAGCGCGGAAACTCTTCGGGCTTCGACATTGCCGTGTTGATGGCAATGCCTCGCGCCGATAATCCATACTGGTTGAAGGGGCCGGAACTGCGGAAATAGCTCGCGCCGATGGCCGCCAGCCAATCGGTCTTGAGGTCATCGGCCATGATGCGAAAGCCCCCGAACCCGGCACCGGCGCGAAGGCCTTCGGCCGGATGTCCGGCGGGAATTTCGAACAGATCCTGGTTGTAGATCACCTCGCGGGCGTGGCCGTCTTCGACCACGCTGATGCGGACGGGATCGGACGCGTACTTGTTCAAATGGAAAAACTGAACCGGGTAATGATCGGCGTTGCCGACGCGAACGGTTCGGTCGGCTCGGTAGCGAATGCGCTGCGTCTGATCGTAATCGATTTCCCCAAGGACACCCGGAGATGGGTTGACGGGCGGCTCGTAGGAATACCGGGCGAGGCGCCGTGCCTCCTCCTCCAGAATGTCGAACGAGAAGGGCACGGAGGCCTTGAACTCGTTTTGTGGAATACCGGTTGCGGCAATCGCCTTCAGGGGGCGGGCCGCGAAGATCCACGCCAGCCCCAAACTTGCTCCAGACTTCAAAAGCAAACGGCGGCTGTTATGCATCGTCCGCCCTCTATGATCATCAATACGCGTCATATGTCCGTTGCCCCCTTGAACCGGGCCTGAACAGAAACGCGCGACGATCGATTTAGTGCGGTGGAGTAGAAGATTTCTCCAAAGCCTTCTCGATCCAGGAGATCATCTCATGGGATGTGGGCGCCAGCTTGGTGGAAAATGAGCGCAAAAGGCGCCCGTCCCTCCCCACGAGATATTTATGAAAGTTCCACACAGGAACCCCAGCGGGGCCCATTGTTGCAGCGGCCCATTTGTAGAAGGGGTGCGCCTCCGGCCCGACGACCGAGTGCTTCGACGTCAGTGGAAAAGAAACGCCGAACACGCCCTGGCAGAACGATTGGATCTCACCATCGGGCGACGGTTCCTGTTCGCCGAAATCATTGGACGGAACGGCGATCACGACGAGGCCGGACTTCTCATAGCGCGTCCACAGTTCCTGCAATCCGGCATATTGCTTGGTGAAGCCGCAGAGCGACGCCGAATTCACGATCAGCAGCACATGGCCACGCCAATCCGAAAGCTTCATCGGGGCGCCGTCGATGCTGACGAATTCAAAATCGTAGGCGGTGCCGTTCACGTCTGCCAGCGGTGCCACACTTTTCGGCGCCCTCCACAGCGAAAAGATACCGGCCCCGGCCTGCAAAAGTTTCCGCAAATTTTTCCTCGCAATTTCCAACGCTTGCTGACGTTCAATGCAGGCAGGATTATAGCACCTTTGAGCGGTTTGCCAGCACGCTGCCGCAGTCCTGTTCCGCTCGTGACAGTGCCGGCCGCTGACCGCGCCTAGATTGCCTCCATCAAGTTCACGAGCTTTCCAAGGCTCACCCAAGGAGGATTTGGCAATGACGAAATTCAGCTCCACGTTTGCTTTTGGCGCCTTTGCCGTTTTGGCTGTCGCGATGGCGTTCAACACCTCGGCCGCATACGCTGCCGGCGGCGCCAAGGAGTTCTTCGTCCAAGACTATAATTTCTCGAAGCCGATGCACGGGTATTCGGGTCACTCGGGCAATTACTATTGCGATTATCAGCGCTTGCCCAATCGCAAATGCGTCGTAAACGCCAACGGTTCCGAAAGCTGCAAAATCGTCGGCTGGACGCTCCGCGAGATGTGCCAATAGAGCGCCCTATAAGACATTCGACGAAGTCTCTCAGACGACACAGCAAAAAGCTCCGGAATTCTCCGGAGCTTTTTTTTCGTCTTGAATCGCAATTCCCGGATTACAAAAAACGTCAGCGCTCAAACGACGATATTCACCCAATCGCCGGACTGTTCCAACCGAAACAGCGAAGGCGGGATAGGATCTATAGCGTCGCTCGTGATGTTGTCCCGATTTCGATCTCAGGTTCGATCTCAGGCCGGCTCTGCATTTTTAAGGAGGACTATGACATGAGCACTGACGATACATACCATCCGCGCAGAGGGGGCTTCCTCGCGAAGCTTCTTTTTCTGCTCGTTGCGGTCGGCGCCGGAGCCTTCGGGGCGATCGCTATTTCACGCAGCGACTTGATGGGCGCCAAGTCCGCAAATGACGACACTGTCAAAAACGAGGAAACAGCGCCGAAAATCGACTGGGTAGCCGCAGCACCCGGCCGGATCGAGCCGAAGTCCGGACTTGTTCGTGTCGGCGCGCAGCTTCTCGGCCGCATCGCCGAGGTCAATGTGAAGCTCAACGACAATGTCGAGGAAGGTGAGCTTCTGATCCGCCTCGACGACGATGAGGCCCGCGCACGTCTGCAGGCTGCCGAGACGGAGGCCGCGTCCCGCAAACGCGAGCGCGATGCTCAGCCACTCGACAAGGCGCGTGACGATCTTCGCACCGCGGAAGACAACGTTTTCACCGCCGAACGGGCACTGACGAATGCGCGCTTCGGGCTTGAATATGAATTGCAGGCGCAGCGCCAGGGCACCGGCAGCGCCGACCGCGTGAAAGATGCGCGCAATTACGCGGCAAAAGCGAAAGCCAAGCTGCAAAAGGAACGCGCCAATTATGCTTCCGCGCAATCGAAGGCCGATATTCCGGCGCCAAATCGGCTTGAATCGGCATTGCAAGCAGCACGTTCGGACGTTTCGGTTGCCGAAGCGCTACTCGAGAAAACACGTATTCGCGCGCCGGTCGCGGGCCGGATTCTCCAGCTTCCGGCGAAGGCCGGCGAGATGGTTGCGCCCTCTCCTGACCAGGCTCTGGCCGTGCTCGGAGACATGTCGGTCGTGCGTCTCAAGGCCGAGGTCGACGAGACCGACGTCTCGAAGATCAAGGTCGGAGGCAAAGTCATCGTGAAGAGCAACGCGTATCCCGGCAAGGAATTCCAGGGCACGGTTGCAGCGCTTGCCCCATCGCTCACTTCGCCGCAGTTCGCACTTCGCGGCGCTCGCCGTCCGACCGACATCGAAGTTCTCGAAGTCACGGTCGATCTCGACGGCAATCCCCCGCTGCTGCCTGGAATGAGGGCCGACGCTTTTTTCAAGTGAGGGGGAAGCCGAGTGCTCCCGAGGGAAATCGCCGGCGCGTGATGTTGGCGGCGAGTCACCTTTGAAACGGAACCTTCGAAAGGCCAGCGGCGGCTTGCTTCCTCCTTAGCGAAGCTGTCGCCGGTCCTGCGGCGGGGAGGCAAGTGCCGGATGGGAATGCGGTCCCACCCTGCACGCCTCCCCGCCGGCGTTTTTAACCATTCATTCCTAATTCTTCATAGGCTCGCGAAGATCCAAACATCGTCGCGAAATTTATTATCCGTGTTCGTCGTGTCTCCTCAGGAACAGCAGAGAATCAAGGTCTTTTGCATGATGCATCCATGGAAGACAGCGGCCATCCTGGCAGCCTCATGGAGAGAACAAATGTACGGAGAAATCAAAAAATTCCGCCGCGATCTCGGGGTCGGTGTGATCCGCGCCGAAGACGGCCGCGCCTATCGTTTCGAAGGCGCTGACATTCGCAATCGCTTCGACGATCTCGAAGGCCAGGAGGTCCACTTCCAGCTTGGTGAACTCAAGGCTCGCGACATCATCGTGCTTGCGGGTTCGCCGTGGTCGGCTTTCGGCAGCATTGCTGCTTGATCGGCGTTCAGGGAGAGAGTGCCATGCGTGCGAATATCGATCTTGCCGACGTTCCGGCCGTCAACGCCTCAGAGCTTAACACCATCATGGATATGCTGATCGCGCGCGGTCAGGGGTTGGCGCTTCTCCGCGGTCTCAGGGAGGACGAGATCCGCGATCTCGAAGACGATCTCTGGGCTGAGTTTGAAGCTCCTGACGCTACTCGTCTCGCAACCGCGCTCCGCTTTCGTGCGCTTCTCGACGTGTTTGCAAGCCGGCGTCTCAAGGCATTGTTTCTGGACCGAGGCTTCCGGACTTTGGCTGCAGCTGTGCGTGAAGCCGCGCGGCGTCCGCTGAATATCCGCTTCGGGTTCAACGCGCAGCAATTGCTGATGGCGCTCGATGCGTCGACCGCCCCAGTGGCACACGATGTCGGCGACGACCTGGAACTGCGGATCGCTGCATGACCGGGGCCCGCAAAATTCTGGCGGAATGCCGTTAATCGGCCTGGCAGATCCTAGACAACCCACTGTTTTAACTAAGCAAATCAGAAATATTGGAATTCGATCGCGGTGTTCCTGCTGGAACAGCGGCGGATGAAGCGCTGAGGCATTCTCCTCTCATAGCCGGCAAGGACCGGCGACGAGATAGAAACAAAGTTGCCGCTGGAGGCTCACATGACCAAGATCGCTTTCGCCCTCGCCGCCGCCGTACTGGCCGGCACCACGATGACAAATGCCGCGAACGCCGGTGTCCGCCTCGGCTTCGGCTTCCCGCTCGGAACGTTCATCGCGCACTCGGCCGAGAATCTTAGCGCCCGGGATTACCGTCGCAACGACCGCCCCCGCACCGTGCGCCGCGACTACCAGGACGATGCTCCGGCTCGCAAAATTGCAAAGGTTAAGAGCGCTCCGAAGACTGAGGTTGCCGAGGCCCCGGTGAAGGCTCCGGTTACGCCGGCGGTTCAGACGGCCAAGCTCGAGGACAAGCTTTCTTCCGATCCGGCGACGACGACGGTGATCGAAAAGTCGGCCACCAAGGATGTCACCACCGGATCGATCAAGCAGGCTTCAGCGACGACGGACAAAACGGAGACCACTGCAAAAGCAGATACCGAAACGACCACCGCCGCCGTCGAGACCAAGCACGTCTGCCGCCGCTACTCGCCCGCGATTGCCGGGCTCGTCGATGTGCCCTGCGAGTAACGCTTAATGCTAAAGCCCAGGGTCATCCGCACGCCCGGCCCTGGGAAACCTTAAACCGAACCGTTATCGTCAAAATTCGACCATTGCCTCAAGGAGGGGAAAAGGGTCATGGAACTTGCAGCTTCAGCGCCGACCTTTGCGAAGACGAGAACCGCACCGTCGCCGCGGCCCAGGCAGGGCAAGCGCACACTGCCGATGGTTGTGAAGCTTGCTTACCGCAATCTCTTCCATGACCGCTTGAGCTTTTTCGTCACCGTAGTCGGCATCATGTTCTCGGTTGTGCTCGTCGCGGTGCAGTCCGGCATCTATCTCGGCTCGGCCAACAAGATCGCAGCCATCATCGATGCGGCGCCCGCTGATCTTTGGGTCGTTCCACTCGGGACAAAGAGCTACGACGATCCCTCCTTCCTGTCGGGCCGCGAGCGCTACATGGCGCTGTCCGCCCCCGGCGTCGCCAACTCGGAAGACATGCTCGTTTCATTCGCCCGCTGGCGGAAACCGGCTGGCGGAGAAACGACGGTTCTGTTGATCGGCACCGCGGGCGACAGCCCGAAAGCGCTGCCCTTGAATATCACCGACGGCAGCCGCGAAGCGCTCGAAGCGCCGAACACGGTCGCGATCGACCGGAGCTACTTCAACGATCTCGGCGTCGGCCAGCTCGATGACCGTGCAGAACTCAACGGTTCGACGGTCAAGCTTGTCGCCATCACCAAGCGCGTGCGCTCGTTCACCACGCTCCCGTTTGTTTTCACATCGCTCGAAGAGTCCCGCCGCTTGGCAGGCGCCAATCAGGATCAGGCGAGCTATCAGCGTGTGACGCTCTTGCCGGGTGCCGACATCGAAACTGTGCGTAAGGAAATCGAAAGGCGGCTTCCCGACACAGAAGTTTTGACGCAGGAGCAATTCCGCACACGCAGCCAGGATTACTGGCTGAAACAAACGGGCGCGGGCGCTGCGCTCGATGCGGGTAAGCTTCTCGGCCTGATCGTCGGTATTGTCATCGTCGCCCAGACGCTTTACTCGAGCACGAAAGACCACATCAACGAGTTTGCCACGTTGCGCGCTCTCGGCGCCGGTGCTGGCTACATCGTTAAGGTCATTCTCATTCAGGCCATTTTATCCGGCCTCATCGGCTACGTTCTCGGCATGAGCCTGGCCCTCATCGCCATACAAGCCGCGCAGGATACGAAACTGACAATCATCATGACGACGCCGCTCGCAGTGCAGCTTTTTGCGATCACGATCGGCATGTGCATCTTCGCTGCGACAAGCGCCATCATCAAGGTCGTCCGTATCGACCCGGCCGTCGTGTTCAGCCGCTAACCGGTTTCCAGGAGACGTAACATGACCGAGCCGAGCAACAGCCAAGTGATCGTCGAGGCCGAAGGCATCGTGAAGATGCTCGGTACGGCGCCAAACGAGATCAAGGTTCTCAAAGGCATCGATCTCGAGCTTCAGACCGGCGAGCTGACGCTGATGATGGGGCCGTCCGGTTCCGGCAAGACGACGCTTCTCTCGATCCTCGGCTGCATCCTTTCGCCGACGCAGGGGAAGCTCACGATTGCGGGCCACAAGACCCAGAACATGAGCAAGGAGCAGCTTGCCAATCTGCGGCGGAAGCACGTCGGGTTCGTGTTCCAGTCGTATAATCTCGTGCCGACCTTATCGGCGGTCGAGAACGTCATGCTGGCGCTCGATCTTCGCGATATCAACGGGGCGGGCGCCTACGACCAGGCCGCCGAGGCGCTGGAGGCCGTGGGGCTCGGCCATCGCATCAGCGCCATGCCGTCGAAGATGTCGGGCGGCGAAAAGCAGCGCGTTTCGATTGCCCGGGCCCTGGCGGGATCGCCCTCGGTCATCCTTGCCGACGAGCCGACGGCGGCGCTCGATGCCAAAAACGGCATGGCGGTCATGGAGTTGCTGGCCCAGGTCGCCCAGGACACACGGAGAGCCGTTCTGGCGGTCACCCACGACCACCGTACGCTTCAATATGCCGACCGGATCATAACCATCGATGACGGGCGCATCGCGGGCTCAGAGCGGCCGAAGATTTCCGGAAACGCCGTCGCCGTGGCGGCGCACTAAGCTACCGATCCCATTACGGAACAACGACGGCGCCGGGGCCGGATGGCCGCCCCCGGGCCAATGGCCGCGCATTCCCCCCATCCGGGCATCTGGACCGGAAGGGGCATTTGTGTAGGATGCGGCCAAACTTACCAATCCCAAATTGGAATAATTAAGGAAATAGCGCCCATGGCGGGGCCTCAAGCGAACACGTCCATCCTTCCAGGCAACCTCATGGCGGGCAAGCGCGGCCTCATCATGGGTGTCGCGAACAATCGATCGATCGCCTGGGGTATCGCCAAGGCCTGCGCGGCGCAAGGCGCGGAAATCGCCCTGACTTATCAGGGCGATGCGCTCAAGAAGCGCGTCGAGCCGCTCGCTGCCGAACTCGGCGCGAAAAACGTCCTGCACTGCGACGTGAGCGACGCAGCATCCATCGATAACCTGTTCGACCACATCGCCAAGACTTGGGGGAGCCTGGACTTCCTGGTTCACGCCATCGCCTTTTCCGACAAGAACGAACTCGACGGCCGCTACGTCGACACCACGGAAAAGAACTTCACGCAGAGCCTGCTGATCTCGTGCTTTTCGTTCACCGCGCTTGCCCAGCGCGCCGAAAAGCTGATGCCGAACGGCGGATCGCTGGTGACGCTCACCTACTACGGCGCCGAGAAGGTCATGCCGCACTACAACGTCATGGGCGTCGCCAAGGCGGCTCTTGAGGCGAGCGTGCGTTATCTGGCGGCCGACCTTGGCCGGACGGGTATCCGCGTCAACGCGATTTCGGCGGGTCCGATCAAAACGCTCGCGGCCTCCGGGATCGCGGACTTCCGCTATATCCTGAAGTGGAACGAGTACAATTCGGCGCTTCGCCGGAACGTCACAATCGAGGATGTCGGTAACGCCGGTCTCTATTTGCTCTCCGATCTCTCGCGCGGCGTCAGCGGCGAAATCCATCACGTGGACAGCGGCTACCACATCCAGGGCATGAAGAACGAAGACGCTCCGGACATCTCTGTCGTCAAGAGCGAGGAAGCTTGAGCGGGGACGCGTCAGCCGTTGTCTCTTTGAAGCCGGGAATCACGCTTTATCTCATCCGTCACGGCGAGACCGATTGGAATCGGGAGTCTCGCTACCAGGGGCAACGCGATATTCCGTTGAATCAAACGGGAATTGCGCAGGCGCGCCGTCACGGCGAAATCCTGAAGGGTATAGTGCCCTCCGTCGCGAACTTCGATTTCGTGTCGAGCCCGCTTCTGCGCGCCGTCGAGACGATGCGGCTGACGCGGTCGGCACTCGGGCTCGATCCCGATGCCTTTCGCACCGCGCCCGAAATCGTCGAGTTGAGCTATGGCCATTGGGAGGGCGAGCTTGCGGCGGAGCTTCCCGCAAGGGACCCTAAGGGTGTCGCGGGAAAGTCCGCCGACCCTTACGGCTGGCGCCCCGATGGCGGCGAAAGCTATCGCGACCTCGAGCAGCGTGTCTCGGCCTGGCTGGCGAGCCTTTCGACCGACACCGTCGCCGTGAGCCACGGCGGCGTCAGCCGTGTTGCGCGCGGGGCGCTTCTCGGAATCGACCGCGATTTCGTGCCATTCCTCGAAGTTCCTCAGGACAGGATCCTGAAGCTCGCGGACGGCAAGATGCAGTGGATTTGAACTTTCTTCCGGATTGAGCCAGAAAAAAAGAGCCGGAGATGCGGCTCTCCGGCTCTTTCGCACTCCATCAAGAGTGCATGCTGAAAGACCCCTCGACCACGGACGCTCAATCCGGGCAGAACGGTCTTTTATGAGCCGGAAGCGGGCTTTTCACGGAGTGATGCGACGCGGATCGAGGCCCGCCGTTCGATGAGAACGGTTGATCCGCATTGCCGCCACCTGCGATCTTTCGATGCGCCGCGGGCTGCGGTCGGGCAGCGGACGCGGGCTCGGCCGAGTTGTCGATCAAATACGGATACGTGGGTCTCGCCGTGCTCCATCAGCAGGTGAAGGACCGACCGGCGAACGCGCTACTGTGCCTGAGTTAATCTGCGTCGCTGAAGCTTGTCACGCGGCTTTGCGGGCGATGCGGTCTTGCCGCCTTTCGCTACGGCTCCTAAGAAGAACGGTGACGCAGCCCGGCAACAATCGTTGCAGAGCCACCGAATTCGCTCATCGGGCACCACTCCGAATATTCAGGCAATGTCTCACAACACCTTCGGCCATCTTTTTCGTGTGACGACCTGGGGCGAGAGCCACGGCCCCGCCATCGGCGCCGTCGTCGACGGGTGTCCGCCCGGCATCGCGCTCGAAGCCGCCGACATCCAGACCTACCTCGACAAGCGAAAGCCCGGGCAATCGCGCTTCACGACGCAGCGCCAGGAAGCGGACGCCGTCAAAATTCTGTCGGGCGTGTTCCCGGATGCATCGGGCAAGCAGGTGACGACGGGGACGCCGATCGCGCTCGAAATCGAAAACACCGATCAGCGTTCCAAGGACTACGGCGACATCAAAGAGACCTACCGGCCCGGTCACGCCGATTTCACGTATGACGCGAAGTACGGCATTCGCGATTATCGCGGCGGCGGGCGTTCGTCGGCGCGCGAGACGGCATCGCGCGTTGCGGCCGGCGCCGTGGCGCGGAAGATCATTCCGTGGGTCAAGATCCGCGGCGCGCTCATTCAGATCGGCCAGATCAAGATCGATCGCGCCAACTGGAATTGGGACGAGGTCAACAACAATCCGTTTTTCTCGCCGGACGCGACGGCGGCCGAGCATTGGGCCGATTATCTCGACAAGGTCCGCAAATCCGGCTCGTCCGTTGGCGCGATCATCGAGGTGGTGGCCGAGGGCCTGCCTGCCGGCTGGGGCGCGCCGCTTTACGGGAAGCTCGACCAGGATCTGGCGAGTGCGATGATGTCGATCAATGCCGTCAAGGGCGTCGAAATCGGCGCGGGCATGGCCGCAGCAGAGCTGACGGGCGAACAGAACGCCGATGAAATCCGTATCGGCAATGACGGCGCGCCGGATTTTCTATCGAACAATGCGGGTGGCGTCCTCGGCGGCATCTCGACGGGACAACCCGTCGTTTGCCGTTTTGCCGTGAAGCCCACGTCGTCGATCCTGGCGCCGCGCCGGACGATCGACCGGCAAGGGCACGAGACCGAGATCATCACCAAGGGCCGGCACGACCCGTGCGTCGGCATTCGGGCCGTTCCGGTTGGCGAAGCCATGATGGCGATCGTGCTCGCCGACCATTTCTTGCGGCACCGGGGACAGATCGGCGGTTAGGCCGGAGGCGACACAATCGCGCTTTTTCGGAACATCGTCGTTCTCACCGGCGCGGGGCTTTCGGCTGAAAGCGGACTTTCGACATTTCGCGATCCGGACGGCATCTGGTCGAAATACGATTTGGAGGATGTCGCGACGCCCGAGGGCTTCCGGCGCAATCCGCTTCTCGTGCACGATTTCTACAATGCCCGGCGGCGCGCGCACCGTGGGATCAAACCGAACGCCGCACATCTCGCGCTCGCCCGCCTCGAGGCTGAGCACGGCGGCGTGATGATCGTCACGCAGAATATCGATGCGCTGCATGAGGCGGCGGGTTCGAAGTCGCTGATCCACATGCACGGCGAGCTGCTCAAAGTGCTTTGCACGTTCTGCTCTCATCGCACGTTGTGGCGGGACGATCTTCGCGTCGAAACGGCTTGTCCATTCTGCGGCTTGCCCGGCGGCATGCGGCCCGACGTCGTCTGGTTCGGCGAGATGCCTTACGAAATGGGACGCATCAGCGCTCTGCTTGCTGCCGCCGATCTGTTCGTCTCGATCGGCACGAGCGGGAATGTGTATCCGGCGGCGGGCTTTGTCGCCGAGGCGGCGGCGAATGGGGCGCACACGATCGAACTCAATCTCGAACCTTCAGAGGGCGCGAGCCTTTTCGATGAAGCCGTGTACGGACGCGCGACAGAGATCGTTCCGGCCTTCGTCGATCGAGTTTTGGGCGACCGCTAGCGGCGGAAGACGGCAACGACCTCGACGTGCGCGGAATACAGGAACTGGTCGATCGGGGTCACGGACTCAATCTTGTATCCGCCGTCGACGAGGTGGCGGGCGTCGCGTGCGAGCGTCGCCGGATTGCAAGACACGGCGACCACCGTTTTCACCTTCGATCTCGCCAGTCTTTGCGACTGCGCCTCGGCTCCCGCGCGCGGCGGATCGAACACGACGACATCGTGCTCGTTGAGCTCCAGCGGTGACAACGGCTCGCGGAAAAGATCGCGGACGGTTGTGGTGATTGGCTTCAGACCGGATGTCTTTTTTGCGGCCGATGAAAGCGCAGCAACGGCAGCCTTATCTCCGTCGAAAGCCGAGACGCGGGAGCGCGCAGCGAGTGGAAAGGTGAACGCACCCAAGCCGCAGAACAAGTCGGCCACGGCCTTGGCTTTGCCGGTGGCGGCGACGACACGGCGTGCGATATCCGCCTCCGCCTCCTCGACCGCCTGCACGAAGACGCCGGGCGGCAGGATCACGTCCGCCGTGCCGAAGCTCAAGAACGGGTGCAGCGTCTCAACGACGACTTCGTCCTTCACGACGAGACGCACGAGTTTCATATCGCTGGCTTTCGCCGCAAGCGCGGTTCTGACTTCCGGCGTCAATTGACGCTCGATGCCCGATATGTCGACGTCGAGGCCGGACTTGGTGAGCGTTATGGCGACGCGCGCTTCGCCGTGCTTCGAGAGCAGCGGCGCAATCAGATTGCCGACGACGGGAAGCGCGGCGACGATTTTCGGTTCGAGAACGGGACATTCTTCGATGGCGACGAGGTCATGAGACGAGGCCTCATAGAAGCCGAGTGCCACGCCGTCGGGCGTGCGTTCCGCCTTCATCACCGCGCGGCGGCGTTTGCCTGTGGTTCTTTGCAAGGCATCGACGACAGGCTCGAGACCGCGCGAACGGAACGCATCGACCACGAGGTTTCGCTTCCATTCGGCGTAGGTGTCCGGCGCCATGTGCTGAACGGTACAGCCGCCGCACTTACCGAAGTGCTTGCAGACGGGAGCGACGCGCTCGGGGCTTGGCGAAAGCACCCGTTGCAGACGGGCGCGTTCGCCCTCGACTTCAGCTTCGATCCGCTCTCCCGGAAGCGTGAACGGCACGAAGACCGGCTCGCCGTCGAGGTCAGCTACTCCATCGCCTTGCGCGCCGATGCGGCGGATCAAGAGTTCGCGCGCGTCAGCCATTACGTCGTGCTCCAAGTAGAAATTCAGAATTGCCGGAGCCGCCGAGAATGGGCGACGGCATTGCGCCGGCGACGCTCCACGCGGGCTGGCTTTCGATCCATCCTCGGACGCTTTCCAACGCCCCTTGACGCGCACCCTCATCGCGCACGATGCCGCCGCTGCCGATATTGTCCCGTCCGACTTCGAATTGCGGCTTCACGAGCACGACCATCCACGCGCCGGGGCTCGCGAGTTGTAGCGCCGGGGTCAGCAGCTTGGTGACGGAAATGAAACTGACATCGACGGTGATGGCGGCGACGGGATCGGGAACTTCGGAACGCGACAGGCGTCGCGCGTCGAAATTTTCGAGCGAAACTACGCGCGGATCATCTTTCAGGCGCGGATGAAGCTGCGCGGTGCCGACATCGACCGCGTAAACACGGGCGGCGCCATTTTCGAGCAGAACCTCGGTGAAGCCTCCGGTCGAAGCGCCGACATCGAGGCAGATTTTGTTCGAAGGATCGAAGCCGAAGTGCGCGAGGGCCGCCGCAAGTTTTTCGGCGCCGCGCGAAACATAGGCCGGAGCTTCGGACGAAATCTCGATCGCCAGGGTATCTTTCACGTCCTGCGCGGGCTTATCGCAAACCGTGCCGCCAACGCGTACGAAGCCGCGCTTGATCAGATCTTGCGCGCGGGCACGCGACGGCGCCAATCCGCGCGTAACGAGCATCTGATCCAAACGCATGATCCTTAGCCGACCTGATTGACGTTGCCCGGCATCCGCCCCATCTCTTCGACGGGTCTAGATGGAGAGCACAGAAATGAAACCTATTATATTCGCCGCGGCGCTCGTCGCGCTGACGCTGCCGGTCGCTGCTTTAGCCGACAGCGGGCGGACACCGTCTCCCGCGGGTGCGAAAGTCTTTATCATCGAGCCGAAGGACGGCGCGACCGTTTCGAGCCCGGTTACCATAAAATTCGGCATCGAGGGCATGGAGGTCGCTCCTGCGGGGAGCGATACGCCCCACTCCGGTCATCATCATCTCTTGATCGATGCACCGCTGCCCCCACTTGGCGAGGCAATCCCGAAGGACGAGAGCCACGTTCACTACGGAAAGGGGCAGACGGAAGCGACCGTCGAGCTGAAGCCTGGGAAACATACGTTGCAGCTCCTGCTCGGCGACAAGAACCACATTCCGCACGATCCGCCGGTGAAATCGGACGTCGTGACGATCACCGTCCAATAAGATCAAACGTGGGGCCCGGCTTTCAGTCGGGCCTTAGCGCATAACGGCCGGAACCATTGGCGAAGAGTAAGAGGAAACCGCCGGCCATGCAGATGTTCTTCATGAAGTTCGTCGCCTGGGCCTGATCGGCGAAGTTGAAGTGAAAGATGAAGGCCGCGGCGATGCAGAAGGCGGCAAGCGCGAGGCCTGCCCAACGCGAGAAGACACCGAGAAGAACGGCGAGGCCTCCGATCACCTCGAGAGCGATGACGAGAGGAAGAAGGCCACCGGGCAACCCGTGAGACTCCATGTAGGCCTGGGTGCCCTCGTATCCCGAAATTTTGTTGATTCCCGCGGTAACGAAAATTGCCGAGAGAAGTATTCGCGCGACAAGGCTCACGATCGGATGCATTTCATTCCCTCCGAGTCCCAGAGCCTTTGCGGCTCGCTTCTACTTCTAGGCGCGTTCCCCCACAGCAGCGGCACGGCCGAGCGCGGCGAAAACCGTCTCGACGATTCCCGACGCATTGAGGCGGGCTTCTTCGTACATGACTTCCGGCTTGCCGTGATCGATGAAAACGTCCGGCAGAACTTTCGAGCGCACCCGCAGACCGCCATCGAGCAAGCCTTCGTCGGCCAAGAACTGCAGTACGTGGCTGCCGAAGCCGCCGATGGACCCTTCTTCGACGGTGACCAGAACCTCGTGGTTCGTGGCCAATTCGCGGATCATCGCCGTATCGAGCGGCTTTGCGAAACGCGCATCGGCGACCGTCGTCGATAGCCCGGCGGCGGCAAGCTGGTCGGCGGCCTTCAGGCATTCGGCAAGGCGCGTTCCAAGCGAAAGAAGAGCGACCTTCGATCCCTGGCGGACGATTCGGCCCTTACCGATTTCGAGTGGAATGCCTACTTCGGGCAGCTCGACGCCGACGCCCTCGCCGCGCGGATAGCGGAGCGCGCTCGGCCGGTCGTCGATTTGCGCTTGCGTCGCGACCATGTGGACGAGTTCGGCCTCGTCCGCTGCGGCCATCACGACAAAGTTCGGAAGGCAGGCGAGGTAGGTTACGTCGAACGATCCCGCGTGCGTCGCGCCGTCGGCACCGACGAGCCCTGCCCGATCGATCGCAAACCGCACCGGCAGGCTTTGAATCGCGACGTCGTGAACGACCTGATCATAAGCCCGCTGCAGGAACGTCGAGTAGATCGTGGCGAAGGGCTTATAACCCTCAGTCGCGAGACCTGCGGCGAAGGTCACGGCGTGCTGCTCGGCGATACCGACATCGAAGGTGCGATCGGGAAATTCCTTGCCAAAGTGATCGAGGCCGGTGCCGGACGGCATTGCCGCAGTGATTGCGACGACGCGTTTGTCTTTCCGGGCTTCAGCAATGAGAGCGTCGGCGAACACCTTCGTGTAGCTCGGCGCATTGGGCTTCGGTTTGACCTGCGCGCCGGTGATGACGTTGAACTTGTTGACGCCGTGATACTTGTCGTCGGCAGCTTCCGCCGGTGCGTAGCCTTTACCCTTCTTCGTCACGACATGCACCAGGATCGGACCCTGCTGGAGATCGCGCACGTTTTTCAAGACGGGAAGAAGCTGATCGAGGTCATGGCCGTCGAGCGGGCCGACGTAATAGAAGCCCAGTTCCTCGAACCAGGCGCCGCCCTGCCAAAGATGACGCGTATATTCCTCTACGCGGGCCGCACGGCGTTCCCACGCCTTCGGAAGAAGCTTCGCGAGCTGCTTCGCATAATCGCGCAAATGCACGTAAGTGCCGCTCGACGTGACGCGGGCGAGATACGCCGAGAGTGCGCCGGTCGGCGGTGCAATCGACATGTCGTTATCATTGAGAACGACGATCAATCGCTCGTCGCGCGCACCGGCATTGTTCATCGCCTCGTAGGCCATGCCGGCGCTCATCGCGCCGTCGCCGATGACGGCGATGACGTTATTCGATTTCTGGCTGAGATCGCGGGCGACGGCCATGCCGAGCGCTGCGGAAATCGAGGTCGAGGAGTGTCCAGCGCCGAACGGATCGTAGGCACTTTCCTCACGGTTCGTGAAGCCTGCGAGACCGCCCGGCTGACGCAGAGTGCGGATGCGGTCACGGCGTCCCGTCAGAATTTTGTGCGGATAGGCCTGATGGCCTACGTCCCAGATCAGCCGATCGTCTGGTGTATTGAAGACCCAATGCAGCGCAACCGTCAGCTCGATGACGCCGAGACCCGCGCCCAAATGACCACCGGTTTCAGAAACGGCATTGATCGTCTCGTCGCGGAGCTCCGCTGCGACCTGCGGCAACTGATTTTCCTGCAACTGACGCAGATCATGCGGGGTCTTGATACGATCAAGTAACGGTGTCTGGCTCACGGTAAAACCTTGATGCGATGGGCACTTAAGTACCGTTGTGGAAGTAGGCGGTAAACAAACATCCCCGAAAGTACGAGGCATTCATAACGCCTATCGGCGATCCTCCCAACTGCGGAGGCTCGTAGATGGCATAATGCGCTTGCGTGCCGCAGAGAAGTTAATGTTTGGAGGAAGCCCGGGCGCCCGCGCGTTTCACCGCTCGGGCCATTCAAAACGGCGCATTGCCGTCCTTGTCCAGTGGTGTCGTGCCCGACGGAGTGCCATCGGCGCCGAGCGTCAATTTTTCGACCTTCGCCTCAGCGGCCTTCAACAGGCGGTCACAGTGATCGCGAAGCGCTTCGCCGCGCTCGTATATCGTTATGCTTTCCTCAAGTTCGACGTCGCCGCGCTCGAGCTTGCCGACAATGGCCTCAAGCTCCTTCAACGCGCGTTCGAATGTCATCTCCTTGATATCGGCGAAGTTTTTTTCCGGCGTTTTCGTATTCATATTGTCCTGCTTCCGAGCGTTGGGATCGGCATGCCGCTCAGTGGCCCGCTTCGATCAACGCCTTTACGTGGGCTGCAACGGATTGGGCAAGCCCCGTGAGATCATAACCGCCTTCGAGGACGGAGACGATCCGGCCGTTGCTGTGACGCCGCGCCACCTCAGAAAGAGATTCGGTCGCCCAATAAAAGTCTTTTGCGACAAGATTGAGCGAGGCGAGCGGATCTCTCTGGTGGGCATCGAAGCCCGCGGAAATCAATAGCACGTCAGGGGCAAAATTGTGCAACGGCCCGAGTATCCGGCTTCTGAAGGCCTCTTCGAAGTGTTCACGCCCGTCACCCGCACGCAGCGGCGCGTTGAAGATATTGCCCACCCCCGTTTCCCGTAACGCGCCGGTGCCCGGAAAAAGCGGCATCTGGTGCGTCGAGCCGTAAAAAAGGTCCTTATCGGACCAGAAAATTTCTTGCGTACCGTTGCCGTGGTGGACGTCGAAATCGACGACGGCGACCCGCTCGGCGCCATATTTTTTTCGCGCATAGTGGGCAGCTATCGCCACATTGTTGAAAAAGCAGAAGCCCATCGCCTGCTGGCTCTCGGCGTGATGTCCAGGCGGGCGAACCTGGCAAAAGACGTTCGCTGCTTCGCCCGTCATCACAATATCGACTGCATCGAGCGCGGCACCGACGGCCCGGCGGGCGGCTTCCCATGTGCCCGGGGACGCGACCGTGTCGCCGTCGATATATTTGCGGCCTTGTTCGATATGCGCGACGGCCGCGGTGAGAGCCGCGACGTGCTCTGCAGTGTGCGCCATGGCAATATGCGTTTTATCGTCCTCGCGAAGCGGCGCCTCGCGGCGATCGAGAAGGACGAAGCTCTCATCCGACAAAGCCTCATTGATGGCCCGCATGCGGTCCGGACGTTCGGGATGAAGCTCGCCAGTGTCGTGATTGAGAAACGCCGGATGCGTGATCAATGCTGTCGTCATCTGCTGCTGTCGCGCTCCGACTTGGTCATCCCGCCAGTTCCGACAGCCGCGCGATTTGCACCCCCGGCGGCGGCTTGCTTTCTGCAGGGACGAAGAAGTCAGGGGCCAAGGGCATCGACTTGTCGACCCGGTAGCCTTCAAAATCCCTCACGCCGCCGACGTCGGAAAGAAACGTATCGTCGATCAGGAAATGGCCGGAGAACGTTTTCGCGCGCTGTGCGAAGACGAGATATGCCGCGTCGGCGACGATTTCGGGTGTCCGGCTCATGCGCATGAGCTTGTCGCCGCCGAGAATGTTCTGCACGGCCGCCGTCGCGATCGTCGTCCTCGGCCAGAGCGCGTTGACAGCGATGCCATCCTTCTTCAGCTCGTCCGAAAGGCCGAGGACGCAGAGGCTCATGCCGTACTTCGCGATCGAATAGGCGACGTGTCCGGAAAACCATTTGGAGTGCATGTCGAGCGGCGGCGACAACGTCAGAATGTGCGGGTTCTCGGCTCGCTTCAGGTGCGGCAGACACGTTTTCGACGTGAGGAACGTGCCGCGCGTATTGACCGCAAACATCAGGTCGAAGCGCTTCAACTCGGTCTTCTCAATGGAGGTTAGCGAAAGCGCGCTCGCGTTGTTGACGCAAATGTCGATACCGCCGAAGCGTTCGACCGTTTTCGCGACGGCGTCCTGGACTTCATCCTCGTTGCGAATATCGCATTCGAGCGCGAGTGCGGTGCCGCCTGCGTCTTCGATCTCCTTCGCCGCGGAATGGATGGTGCCATCAAGCTTGGGGTTCGGCTCGGCCGTCTTGGCGGCGATGGCGATGTTCGCGCCGTCCCTCGCCGCTCTCTTCGCGATCGCCAACCCGATGCCGCGGCTCGCGCCGGTAATGAATAGGGTCTTGCCCTTGAGGGACGCCATTCCGCTGATCTCGCTTGATGCCGAATACGGGGGATCAACTTAATATGACAGCTTCGGTTGCGTAAGAGGCGAAGAGCCTGCAAGTCGAGCCAGAGCCCGGACCTAAGCCGATTTGTCGAACCTCGGGGGCCGCTTTTCGAAAAAGGCCGTAAACGCCTCGATTGCTTCCGGCGAGCGAAGCCGCTCGCGGAAGGCGGACACCTCCTGATCGGTTCGCTGCAGGATCTCACTCGCGTCGCCGCGCAGCAGGCGGCGGGCAACAGCCAATGCTTCAGGGGGCTTCTTCGCGAGACGGCGCGCCGCGTCGAGCGCCGTCTTTTCCAGATCGGAAGCCGGAACGATCGCGTTTACGAACCCCGCAGCGACCGCGTCGTCCGCCGACATCGGATCGCCGAGCACGAGCATCGCAAAGGCGCGCGCATAGCCCATTCGCTGCGGCATCAGGAGGCTCGAGGCGGCTTCAGGCGTAACGCCGAGATCCAGGAATGGCGTGGCGAAGGTCGCGTCCGGCGTCGCGTAAACGAGGTCGCAATGAAACAGCAGCGTCGTGCCGATGCCAATCGCGGCGCCGTCGACAGCTGCAATCAGGGGCTTTTTGACGACGGGCAGAAGGCGGATGAAGCGCACCACATCGGCGCTGAGATCGCCCGTGCCTCGCGAGGTGGCGAGGAAATCGCCGATGTCGTTGCCGGCCGTGAAAACGCCGCCGGCGCCAGTGATGATGTGCGCCGCAATGGAGTCATCTGCATCGCCCGCTTCGATGGCATCCGCGAGCGCGCGATACATCGCGCCCGTCAGTGCATTCTTCTTCTCCGGCCGCGCGAGGCGAAGAACCTGAACGCCCTCGCCGCGCCAGACCGCGATTTCTGCGATTTCTGAGGTCATGCGAACACCGCGCCGTGAGCATCGACAAGTACGGAGTCGGCGCCGTGTTGCACCGCCTCCGCGAGGCTTTTCGTTTCCGTCAGAAGATTTTCCGCAAAGAAACGCGCGATCGCAACGCGTGGCGATCCGGCGGGCTCCGACAACGCACCTTTTGCGAGGAATGCGCCGCCGGCCGTCAAACTCATCACCCGCAGATAAGGTGTCGCCGAGGCGAGAGCTTTTTCGGTATCTCCCGGCAGCATCTGCGCCATCCACAGCGTCGCCGATTGCAGGCTGACCAGCGCTTCGCCAAGGCGCGCGGCCGTGTGGCCGAAATCGCTGCGGTTCGCCGCCCGCACGCTGGCGACGATGCCGGCAAGGCCGGACAGAAATGCCGTCACCGTCGCGCCGGCATCCAACGTGAGCTTTCGCGTCACGAGGTCGATCGCCTGGATGCCGTTCGTGCCTTCGTAGATCGGCAAAATGCGTGCGTCGCGGAGGTATTGCGCAGCGCCCGTCTCCTCAACGAAGCCCATGCCGCCATGGACTTGAACGCCGAGCGAGGCGACCTCGTTGGCGATGTCGGTGGAAAAAGCCTTGGCGAGCGGCGTCAGAAGCGCGGCGCGGTTCAACGCATCCTTGCGTTCCTTCTCGTCTTTGCCGCGATGGCCGATGTCGAGTTCTTTTGCCGTCGCATAACAGATCATGCGAGCGGCTTGTGTGAGCGACTTCATCGTCAATAGCATGCGACGGATGTCGGCATGTTCGATGATGGGGCTCATGCCGCCCGAGCCGTTGCTTAACAAGCTTTTGCCCTGGCGGCGCTCCTTTGCATAAGCGATCGCGTGCTGTGTTGCGCGTTCGGCGACGCCGACCCCTTGAGCGCCGACGCCGAGGCGTGCTGCGTTCATCATCACGAACATCGTGGCGAGGCCGCGATTTTCTTCGCCGACGAGATAGCCCGTGGCGCCGCCATTCTCGCCGAACTTCATCACGCACGTCGGGCTCGCCATGATGCCGAGCTTATGCTCAATACCGGCGCAAATGACGTCGTTCCGGTCGCCGAGCGAGCCGTCGCCGTTCACCAGATATTTCGGCACCAGGAAGAGCGAAATTCCGCGTGTTCCAGGCGGGGCATCAGGCAAACGCGCGAGAACGAGGTGAATGATGTTCTCCGCCATGTCGTGCTCGCCGTAGGTGATGAAAATCTTCGTACCGGTGATGCGATACGTTCCATCTCCCTGCGGCTCGGCACGCGCCGATAGAGGTCCGAGGTCGGAGCCGGCGTGAGGTTCCGTCAAATTCATCGTGCCGGTCCACGCACCGGCGACCATCTTCGGCAGGAATTTCGCCTTGAGCGCGTCGCTGCCGCCTGCCTCGATGGCGTGAATCGCGCCTTGCGTCAGGAGTGGACAAAGCCCGAACGACACGTTCGCGGCATTCCAGATCTCGCCCACGGGCGTCGCCACAATCTCGGGAAGGCCTTGCCCGCCATACGCCTCCGAGCAAGGAAGCGCGCTCCATCCACCGTCCACGAACTGCCGGTAGGCGGCGGAGAAGCCCGGCGGGGTCATCACTTTTCCGTCAGACAATTTCGAACCGATACGGTCGCCCACCGCGTTCAAAGGTGCTAGGACCTCGGCGCCGAACTTTCCCGCTTCTTCGATGACGGCCACGACGGTGTCGGCGTCGAGCCCAGGATAGAGCCCGCTCGTGTCCATGTCGTCGAGAGCTGCAACGGTCTTAAGTGAAAAGACGATGTCGTCTACTGGAGCCTGGTAAGTCATGGATCGTCTCTCAATGCCGCTCGGGTTCTGCTTCCGAACACTATGCTGAACGAAGGTGAGCGCAAACCGGGTGAAAAATTGAAGCAAGGCAGAATTGCTCCCGCCAACGCCGAGTGGATCGCCGAAGCGGGACAAATGATCAGGTCGGGTGCGCTCGTCGCATTTCCGACGGAGACAGTCTACGGGCTTGGCGCGGACGCGACAAACGGGGAAGCCGTCGCGCGCGTGTTCGAGGCCAAGGGCCGGCCGTCGTTCAATCCCCTTATCGTGCATGTCCTCGGGTTAGAGCAGGCCCTGGTCATCGGCGAGTTCTCACCCGTGGCGCGGCGACTGACGGAAGCCTTCTGGCCGGGACCGCTAACGCTCGTCGTGCCGCGGACCGCCAAGTCGGATGTCAGCGATCTGGTTTCGGCCGGGCTACCGACGGTTGCCCTTCGTTCTCCCGATCATCCCGTGGCGCGCGCCTTGCTGTCCGAGGCCCAGCGACCGCTCGCAGCGCCCTCCGCCAATCGGTCCGGTCATGTCAGCGCGACACATGCCGAGCATGTCGCGGCGGACCTCGGCGACAAGGCGGCGGTGATCCTCGATGCGGGGCCGACGTCACACGGGTTGGAGTCGGCCGTCGTCAGCCTTGTTGGGGAAACACCAGTTCTGCTGCGGCCGGGCGCGGTGACAGTGGAAGCGATCGAAGAGGTTTTAGGCGGCCGTCTCGCACGCGAGAGCGAGGTGAGCAGCAGACCCGCCTCTCCCGGTCAGCTTCTGAGCCATTACGCGCCGCGGGCGGGCTTAAGGCTCAACGCCTACGAATGGGCGCCAGACGAAGCCGTTCTGGCGTTCGGGGGCGTTGCCGAGAAGCCGGCGCGGGTCTTCATCAATCTCAGCCCGTCGGGCGATCTCGTCGAGGCCGCTGCAAACCTCTTTGCGGCACTGAGGATGCTCGACGCCTCAGGCGCGCCAACGATTGCCGCGACGCCGATCCCGAAGCACGGCCTGGGTGAAGCGATCAACGACAGGCTAAAGCGGGCTGCGGCGCCGCGCGACTAGAGCGTTTTGTTTTGACGCAATTCCGAGCGCAAAACCGTTGCACACTTTTGCTGGAATTGCTCTAGCTGGCGTCGCCTACAGGGCGCTCTTTACGAGGATGATCTTGTTGATGAGTGGAGCCAGCACCGGGCTTTGCATGACGAAGCCGTCGAAACTGTCGCGCAGGGATTCGAGCGACTTCATCGAGGGCGTGAGCGCATAAATCGTGGCGTAGAGAAGTGCCGTCGTTACGCCGTTGACGATCAAGTACCGCCGCAACATGTCTGCCCCCGACGCCATTCACACTTTCTTAAGGAAAGCACGGGCGCGGCGGTGAACTCAAGGCTTTTCAAAAATTTGGTGAACGGCCGATCAGGCCGCGGGCAGCGGGCAGCGGGCAGCGGGTCTGTGGATTTAGATCGGGAGGGAGATCAAGCGCCGGCCTCCTTGAGGCGGCGCTCCTCGGCTTCGATCGTCGCTTTGCTGGACGGCCAACTGGCGCCCATCCAGTCATCGGTCCCAAACAACCAATACAGGAAGCGATGGCGGCGGTGATACCGCTCGATGATGAAGCGGTTCGTCGCTTCCATATGTTTGTTCAACGCCGCGATCGTTTCCGCGGGCAGCGCGGTGTCCCGATCGATGGTTTCGAGACGGTTCAAAATATTGGCTACGTCGGTTGCCGATTCCGTTCGCCATTGATCCATCGAGCCAGCGAGCGTGTGCTGGTTCTCGTTGACCTTCAGCAGAGCTTCGTGGACTTCGGTCAGATCCTGCGCGTAGGCCTGATGCTTGGCGGCCGCCGTTTCGATCTCGGCTGCGACGGCGCGCTCGACCGAGTTCATGCGCTCGACGAGAGCGATCCCAAGTTCCGCAAGCGATCCATTCTGAGCGTCGAGCTTGTTCGATACGCCGTCGATCTTGTCGAGGCCTCCGAGCAAGGCTTCGGTTCTTCCCGCATCGGGTGACGTCGCGAGCACGCGGCCAATGTCGTCGTCGAGCTTCGCAAGCCGGTCTGAAAGGTCGCCCAACCCGCGATGATCGTGGCCGAGCACCGCCTCCTCGATGACGTCGAGGCGATCGGCAATGGGCTTAAAATCCACCGTGGTCGCATCGGCAGCCGGTCGGGCCTGTATCGTTGCTTCGAGTTCCTGAAGGCGGGTCGAGAGTACTGCCCAGGATTGCGACATCTCCTGCAGGCGAAGCTCCAAACCGGCTTCGATGTTCTCGAGCTTCGAGACGAGCGGGAGCGTTTCGGTCGTGCCCGTGCCGCCCTCGCGAAGCACTGCCTCGAGCGCGCCAACGCGGTCGATCAACACGGCTTGGCCGCGCCCCTGGTCATCCTGATGGGCGAGCGTATCGCGGCTCAAATCGCGGATGAGCCCGGCTATGATGTGCCGCTCGTTGGAAAAATCGTGACTTAATGTGCGAACCATTTGCTCGAGCGCGTCGAGGCGGGAATTCTGCAGTGTGTCGGCCGAGGTCGCCAAATAGTCGGTGCGATAGGCCGGCCGGCCGTAGTCCGCAGCGTAGCGGAGGTTGCTCGGCGGATAGCGGCCTTCGGCACGCGTCAAAGGCGGCAAAGGTTCCGGCATCGGCGGGAGGCGCGACGAGAAACGGAACAGCAATTCGGACTGTGCGAAGTCCGACCTCTGATCGAACAGCACATGCAGGAGATCGTCGATGCTCACGGCGGCATTTCTGCGCGCAGCGAACGATGAAGAGAGGCGGAGGAGCTCCGCCAATTCGTCGGAGCGGCGCGGTGATATGGCGCCGGTGCCCGAAACCGCTGGAAGTTCGCCCGCGATGATGGTTGCCGTCTCCCGTTTCAACGCAACGACGCGGAGCCCATGCGCTTCGAGCGCAGCTGCTGCGGGATCGACGCGGGTCATCGCGTTGAGCAAGTGCTCGATGCGGACTTCACCGGAGCGATGAGCGGACGCGATGTCGTAGGCCTGGTTGAAACAGGAGAGCACCATGTCGTCGACGAGGACGGGACCCGCGTGCAAGAGGGCGCGCTTGCCGTTGGTCAACGACGCGTCGCCCTGGATCGTCCCATCGGGCGGAGTCCAGGTCTGCTGAGTTCTGAGGTCGAGATCCTCGCCGTGATACGCCATCGCGCTCTCCCCATGTGCCCCTTGACGCGCGCTGCTGCTTAAGCCGCGCGGCCAGGATCGGCCGATCTCTTGGTAGCTATCTACACTTGGATGACAAATAGGTCTTCAGTTTAAGGGTTATGTTTAGGTTAGCGCCGATTTCGGCGATGTGCGAGACGCACGGACGGCACAACCCTAAAGAAGGGTCGAAAATTCCGGCTCTTGCAGCTCGGGACCCTCCGCTCGCGCATCGTTGAGCTTGCGGTTAACCGGCGTCGTGGTCAGGCGCCCCGCGCGCAACGGCGTGAGAAGGTCGAGCACGACCTCGGCGGATCCGGGCCGGCAGTCGAGCCAGCGATGGAAATGCGCGCTCTCTATGATTACCGGCATCCGGTCGTGCAGCCGGGCCATCTCGTCGTTGGCGGCCGTCGTCAGAATGGCCATGGTTTCGATCTGGCTGCCGTCGGCGCCAAGCCAATCTTCCCAAATACCGGCGAGTGCGAAAAGCTCTTGGTCTTTCATGCGGATGAGGTGCGGCTGGCGAGCCTTCCGGTTCCCCGTCCATTCATAAAAGCCCGTCACCGGCACGAGGCACCGGCGATGGCGCATCGCGCCCCGGAAGGCCGGTTTTTCGCTGGCGGTTTCGGCCCGCGCGTTGATCAACGGCGAGCCGAGCGATCTCGGATCTTTCAACCAGGACGGGATGAGGCCCCAGCGCACCAGTTGCAGCTCGGGGCGGTTATGCACGTCGTTCCGCGCAATCAGGACGGGCTGCGACGGCGCGATATTGTAGCGCGGGGGAAAATCTTCGACGCTCGGCACCTTGAAGAAGGCTCTCACGGCCTCGGCGGGTGTCGTCAAACTGTATCGCGCGCACAAGGCCGGCCGGTCCTTTTGATGCCGAATGAAAGTTGAATATAAGCGTTCGCTGATCGAAGGCCCAGAATCTGCTTTAAGCGATCCGCATGAGAAAGCCGGACCGGAACGTGAAACGTCGCAGTCGATACTTTGTGGCCCCTGTTCTGGCGCTCAGCGTGCTCTTTGCGGGGGCTGGCGGTCCGGCTGTTTTGGCAGCTTCCGACACCAAGCCTTACGACGACCGGCTGATGCGGCTGTCGGAGATCCTCGGTGCGGTTCACTATCTTCGCGAGCTTTGCGGGGCGAACGAGGGCCAGTACTGGCGCGACCGCATGCGCGATTTGATGGACGCCGAAGGATCGACGGCGCTTCGCCGCGCCAAGCTGACGCGCGCTTTCAACCAGGGGTATCGCAGCTACAGCCGCACCTATAATACGTGCAGCCCTTCAGCTCAGACAGCCATCAACCGTTTTCTCTCGGAGGGATCGGAACTTTCCGACGGGCTTCTGAAGGCGTTTCCCAACTGAGCGCGCGACGTCACGCTTAACGCGCAGGTCAGACCTTTTCACACGGTTTACTGTGAATAGTGGCAGCTTCGACCTATCGCAAAATGTCGTGCTAGGTGACAAACGGTGGGGATGTATCCGTCTCTATATGTGACGGCAGGGTAGAGGGAAGAGTGGGAGCGACATGCAGTGTTTTGAGGACATCGATACGAAGAATCCGACGCTGAAGGCGCTGGATCTTATCCTCGCCGCGTGGGACGAGGGTGTCGATACGGGGGTCGAGCCGCAGCAGATGGCATACGCAGCGCTCTTCACGGCGCTCACCGATCTCGTCGCGATCTACGGCGAAGATGCGGTTATCCATTTGACGCGCGGACTGGAAAAGCGGGTCGTCGAGGGCGAGTTCACACTAACCCGCCGCGACCAATAATCAGAGGCGCCCCTTAAGGGGACTGGCTGGCGGCTCAGAAGTGGCCAGCCTTCAGGACCACTTCGGCGATCAGGATGCCGCCGAAGAGCGCAAGCAGTGCGCCCGCGACCCGATTGACGATCTGCAGAACGTGAAGATCGATCCGGTGGCGATGGCGGCTGATGAAATTCGACAGTGCAATCCACCACAGCATGCTGCCGCCAACGATGGATGAAACCATCAGAAGGACGTCAATCGTCGAATGGACCTCGACGAATGTGGTGACACCGCCAAAAACGGCGAACAGTCCGAGGACTGCGCCGGGATTGGTGATCGTCAGGAAGAATGTCTGCGGGATGTCCCAGGCAAAGTCCTTGAGGCGCGCAGTCGATGCGTCGGACTCGGATGCCATCTTCAGCCGCGGCGCGCTGAAATAAAGACGGAGCCCGAAAGCGATCAGGGCCAGGCCGCCGATGGCCTGAATAATCGCGCGATGGGTTTGGACGACGCCGGAAACCGTGCCGACGCCCAGGCCGGCGCAGAGCGCGATGAGACCGTCGCCCATCACCGAGCCTATGCCGGCGGCGATCCCGCCCCAGAATCCCCGTTCGATGGCTCGCTGGATACACAGCACATTGACAGGCCCGACCGGGGCGGCAATGAGCATTCCGACGATCAGACCGACAGGGATGATGAGAGGGTTCGGGATATAACTCAGCAAGGGGTACGTGCTCGATCTCTGAGTTGGAAGCGACGGGCGCTAAGCTGCATTCTCACATCCAACACGGCTTCGGGCACCACGGCTACTGGGATCAACGGAGGGCACGACTGCAATGTGGGGAATCCCTCGAGCGACATGCGAACGGCGTTTCCGGCAGGCCCTCTTTCAAAAAGCAAGCCTGGTGAATCTGCTCATAGTACTCGTAGTGGCGGCGAGCGCTCTTGTCCATGTCGCCGGAGCGGGCGCCAACGAGAGCAGCAGCGAGCCCGTGAAATTGCCGCCGCACGTCGAAGACCTTCGCGACGTGATCCTGACCGCGGCGCGCTCGGGAAACATCAATGAGCTAAAAACCGCATTCGAAGTCAGCGGCATCGTTCCTGACCTCGGCATCGAAGCGGGGAGTGATCCGATCAAAGCTCTCAAAGAGCGCTCGGAAGATCATGAGGGCCGGGAAATTCTCGCAGCCCTCGTCGAAACGCTGAACATGCCGCCCGTCGCCCTCCCTCTCGGCAATGATATCGAGAACAATCTGATCTACGTCTGGCCCTATCTCGCTGAACGGCCGCTCGACAAGCTGACGCCCGCCGAAGAGGTCGATCTCTATCGGCTCGTCACGCCGGCGAAGGCGCAAGAGATGCGCGAAAAGAAGCAGTGGCTCTGGTGGCGTCTGGTGATCGCCGCCGATGGGACCTGGACCTCGTTCAAGCGGGCCAATTGAACTCCAGCCCTGCCGCCCGCCGCGTTCGACTTGCATTACCACCAATTGCCGCAGTGGGGTGTTCAACGACGGAATAAAGGGGTTATTCCGCTTCTCACAAATTAGATGAGAATGCGGAGTTTTATTGATGAAGAGTATATCGCTTTTGGCAGCAGCGGTTTTGAGCTGCGCCATCGCTGCGCCGGCTTATGCCTTTCATCCGTCTGAAGAGACCTACGGTTACGTCGCCCCCAAGGCCGCCAAGAAACTCGACCGCAAGCAACGCGAAAGCGCCCAGAAAATGGGTCAGCAGCTGTTTGGCATGGGCTGGGATTGGGACCAGCCTCAGTCCGATCGTTCGGCGGATGAGGATGCTCGCAACGGCCCGACCGGACGCGGGCCCGCTTCCCTCACCGGCGGCGGACAGCCGCGCATCGCCGCGATCGCGCCGCCTAAGGTTTCATTTCACAGCAACTTCGAGCCCGGCTCGATCGTGATCGATACGGCGGGGCGCCGTCTTTATTACGTCCTTACGTCCTCGACCGCCTATAGCTACCCGATCGCCGTCGGCAAGCAGGGTTTTGCGTGGAGTGGCACGGAGAAGATCACGAGAAAGGCGGCGTGGCCCGACTGGATCCCGCCGGCCGAAATGCGCGCCCGGCGTCCTGAACTCCCGGTTCGGATGTCCGGCGGTGTTCGCAACCCGCTCGGCGCGATGGCCCTTTATCTCGGCAACACGCTCTACCGCATCCACGGCACGAACGAGGCCTCCTCGATCGGAACGGCGTCCTCGTCAGGCTGCATCCGCATGACCAACGGCAACGTCATGCATCTGTCGACGCTTGCCGATGTCGGCACGACCGTTCACGTGCTGAAGCGGCTGCCGCCGGAAATGGCGCGCGTCGCGAAAACTGGCAGCGAAGGCTAATAGGCTCCCTTTAGAGGCTCAGCCCGCGAAACCCTCGAGAAAACCGACGGGCTCGCCGCGGGCCGGGCCGATAATCTCGCCCTCCCACATGACTTTCCGGCCGCGGACATACGTCCCGACCGGCCAGCCTTTAACCTTCACGCCATCGTACGGCGTCCAGGCGGCGCGGCTTTCGATCCAACCGTTGGTGATCGTTTCTGTCCGCTCCAGATCCACGATGGTGAGGTCGGCGTCATAGCCAACGGCGATGCGCCCCTTCGAGCGAATGCCGAAAAGCCGTTGCGGACCGTGGCTCGTCAGATCGACGAGACGCTGCAGGGAGAGCCGTCCCGCGTTGACGTGATCGAGCATAATCGGAACGAGGGTTTGGACGCCGGTCATGCCCGAATGCGTGTCGGGATAGACGTGATCCTTTTCCTCGCGCGTATGGGGCGCGTGATCGGACCCCAGAATGTCGACGACGCCTGATTGGAGTGCCGCCCAAATCGCGGTGCGGTGGCGGGCATCGCGAACCGGCGGATTCATCTGAACATAGGAGCCGAGGCGTTCATAAGCTTCCGGTCCTTCCAGGGTCAGATGGTGCGGCGTCACCTCGACCGAGGCATACGCTTTATGCTCGCGCAGGAACTCCATCTCTTCGGCCGTCGAAACATGGAGTACATGGACCCGCTTGCCGTGCTCCTCGGCCATGCCGACGAGCCGCTTGGTGGCGATGAGGGCCGCTTCCGGGTCCCGCCATTCGGGGTGCGATGAGGGATCGCCCTTCCGCCGCAGGTGCATCCGCGATTTCAGCCGCGCTTCGTCTTCAGCATGGAAGGATGCGCGGCGGGATATCTTGGCGATGATCCGATCGAGCGTCGTGCCGTCGTCGACGAGCAGATCGCCGGTCGAAGACCCCATGAACACCTTGATGCCCGCCGAGCCTTCGAGCTTCTCGAGAGCCGGAATATCGGCAACATTCTCCCGGGTGCCGCCGACGAAGAAGGCGAAATCGCTGAACATCCGGTGCCGGGCGCGGCGGACCTTATCAGCGAGGGTTTCGGCGCCCGTCGTGAGGGGCTTCGTGTTCGGCATCTCGAAAACCGCCGTTACACCACCCGCGACGGCCGCGCGGCTGCCGGTCTCCAGGTCTTCCTTGTGCTCGAGGCCGGGCTCCCGGAAATGTACCTGCGTATCGATGACGCCCGGCAAAATGTGGAGCCCTGCCGCCTCAATGATTTCGGGAGCCTTGACCGAGCCGAGTTGGCCGATGGCGGCGATCCTGCCACCGCGGATCGCGATATCGCGGAGGCCTTCACCATCATGATTGACGACCGTCGCGCCTCGAATAACGACGTCGAAAGTCTCAACCATCTTGCGGTGCTCCTAAGGCTTGCATACGAGAAAAGCCCCGCATACGTAACTCTTCCCCCATTTGCAACCGAGGCGTGAACTTCATGTCTGCCGCAAAGATAGCGCGACTTGCAGATCGCGGAGTCGTTAGCGTTACCGGCCGGGACAGTGAAAAGCTGCTGCAGGGGCTGGTGACCAATGACATCGAAGGCCTTCGCAACGGCGAGGCCCGTCACGCGGCGCTGCTTTCGCCGCAGGGCAAAATCCTCTTCGACTTTTTTATCCTTCGCCGTGGCGACGGATACCTGCTCGATGTTCTCCGTGCGAGCGCGAGCGATCTCGCGAAGCGGCTGGCCATCTATAAGCTTCGTGCAGATGTCATCATCGCCGATGTTTCGGAGTCATTTCGAATCTACGCGGCGTGGGGCGGCGAAACTGCGGGTTTTCCTGTGGATAGGGCCATGCATTTTCCGGACCCCAGGCATACCTCACTCGGGGTTCGACTGATCGCTGAAGGCCCTCTCCCATGCGATTCTTTTACCGATGCGGATAACGAGATCGCGCTTCGCCAGTACGATGCGCTTCGCGTTTTACTCGGCGTGCCCGAGGGTGGCCGCGATTATAAATTCGGCGACGCGTATCCGCACGAAGCCGACTTCGATCTCTTCAACGGGGTGTCGTTTTCGAAGGGCTGCTACGTCGGACAAGAGATCGTCGCGCGCATGCAAAACAAGACTGTCGTTCGAAAGCGCGCCGTAAAAATTTCGGGCTCGGCTCCCCTCTCCTCGAATGACGATGTGCTTCTCGGAGACGTTTCGATCGGACGCGTCGGGACCGTCGACGGGACTGCTGCCATCGCGATGCTTCGCCTCGACCGTGCACTTGAGGCGAAGCAGAAAGACCAGCCGCTCGCAGCAGGCGATGCCGCGGTCAGTGTCGACGATATCGTCCTCGAGAGCTACGCCGCATCTGCAGCCGCGCGCTCCTCAACATCTCTACCGTCGCCATGATCACATCAGGAGAGATCGAACGGTGCCCGTGGGCCGGCACGGACGCCACTTACATCCGCTACCACGATGAAGAGTGGGGCGTGCCGATGACGGACGATCGCGCGCTGTTCGAGAAGTTGATGCTAGAAGGATTCCAAGCGGGCCTCTCGTGGATCACAATCCTTCGCAAGCGCGAAAATTTTCGGAAGGCATTCCATAATTTCGATGCCGAGCGCATCGCGCAATACTCGGCGCGCGATATCGAACGGCTTCTCAAGAACGAGGGCATCATCCGGAACCGCGCCAAGATCGAGGCGACGATATCCAATGCAAAGGTCTATCTTGCAATTCGCGATCGGATGCGATTTTCGCAATATATATGGGGTTTTGTTGATGGCCGGCCGATCGTAAACGCGCTCGCATCCACGAAAGACATCAAGCCCGAGACCGATGTTTCTAAGAGAATGAGCAAAGCTCTCAAGGCTGATGGTTTCCGTTTTGTCGGATCGACGACCGTCTACGCATTCATGCAATCGACCGGCATGGTCAATGATCACCTCGTCTCGTGCTTCAGGCACGCGGCATGCGCGAAACTTCAAAAGAAGCTGAAGATCGCAGAGCTATGAATCCTTCGCACGCAAAGACGCCGAGAGCCTGGCAGCGGATGCTGTCGGGACGCCGGCTCGATCTACTCGCACCGGAGCCTCGCGACATCGAGATCGAGGATATCGCTCATGGGCTCGCGCGCGTTGCGCGATGGAACGGACAGACGAAAGGCGACTACGCTTTTTCCGTCGCCCAACATTCCGTCGTCGTCACCGACATCGTCACGGCGCTATGGCCAAGCTCGACGGCCAACGAACGCCTCGCAGCGTTGCTGCACGATGCGCCGGAATACGTCATCGGCGATCTGATCAGCCCTTTCAAAACGGCGATCGGGCTCGACTACAAATCGTTCGAACTGAACTTGCTCGAAGCGATTCATAAGCGGTTCGGTGTTGGGCAACTCAGTGTCGCTGCTGTGGCGGAAATTAAGGAGGCCGATACGATCGCGGCGTACTACGAAGCGACGCTGCTCGCGGGGTTCGATACGAGCGAGGCCGAAATTTTTTTCGGAAATCCGAAGGTGCCGGCGGAACTTCACAGCATGCTGTCAGTTTTGAAACCCGTAGCGGCAAAGGATGCCCAAAGGGAGTTTCTTTTGCGGTTCGGAGATTTGTCACCGCACTGACAATTAGGCATTTGTGGGGCTAATTCGCGTTTTTCATTTAGAGGGTCTATCTGAAATTCGCCATGATCGCCCACTAGCTCGCCTCATGGGGAGCACGGGGAAGACAAACATGAACATGGAACTTTCTGGCAGGAGAAAACCGACGCCTGAAAAGTCTCAGCTCGCACCGGAAGACGACCACGAGCTAGAGCCTTCTCTCGGCATCGGACTAAATGCGGCGATCGTCGCCGTATCCGATAACGAACCAGTCGCACTTGTGGTCCGGGGTGATCCGGACGCCATCGGTGCAACAGACGTTTTGCCGTTCGGGCCTTTTAATCCGCGCGAGCACAGAACATTGGAGAGCGGCTTACGAGCCTGGGTTCAGAGCCAGACCGGCCTTGACCTCGGCTATGCCGAGCAACTTTATACATTTGCTGATCGTGGCCGCCACGCTGACGCAGGCGTTGCCACTCCCAATATTGTTTCCATCGGTTACCTTGCATTGACGCAGGCTGTCGGACACCATGGATTAACCAATGGTCTCTGGCGGAGTTGGTACCAATATTTTCCTTGGGAAGACTGGCGTCGCGGGCGCCCCGAAATTATCGCCCGGGACATTGAACCGCGTCTCAAAGCGTGGGCCGAGAAGCCTGCGCTCGCGACGAGCACTCAACCATCGATCGCTCGTGGCGATCGTGCACGTATCTGCTTTGGCCTCGATGGCACCGCCTGGGACGAAGAGAAGGTTCTCGAACGGTTCGAGCTTCTCTACGAAGCGGGTCTTGCCGACGAAGCCGTCCGGGACGGAAGGCCGGGAGCCGCGGAATGGACCGACAGGCCCAAACTCGGTTTGCCGATGCAGTCCGATCACCGGCGGATACTGGCGACGGCCATCAGCCGTACGCGTGCCAAGATCAAGTACCGGCCCGTGGTCTTCGAATTGATGCCCGACGAGTTTACACTCTACGAGCTTCAGAAGACCGTCGAAGCCATTCTTGGTCCGCATCTGCACAAACAAAACTTCCGTAGACTCGTCGAAGGTGCGGGCCTTGTCGAGCCGACGGGAGAAGTCAAAACGCGAACCGGCGGACGTCCGGCGAAACTTTTCCGTTTCCGCCGCGAAGTTCTCCTCGAGCGCCCGGCACCTGGCGTCAGGGTGTCAGCGCCTCCGAGCCGAAGCTAATCGGCCTCTTCTAAATTCCAGGGCGGGAACCACCGCCCTGGAAATTTGCTCGCACATCTATTATCTTAAATACGTTCAGGAATGCTCGTGTCGAGCATTTCAAGGTGTGGTGTGAACGGCATGTTTGCCGACGGATTTCACACCCCGAATATGCTCGTTTCGAGCATATATGGAGGGCGAACACTATGGCTGCTTTGGTTTCAAGTTTTGCGACACCGGTTAAGCCCCGGCCCGCCGCCAAAACACCTGAAGCCTTCGCGTGGTCACCCGCTCTTGAGGCGGAGATGGCCCCCCTTTATGCCCGCGTGAAGCATATCATCACGCCGATGGAGTGGCCGCATTATGCGCCGCTCATCAAGTCGATCAACGCGCTCAAGGTGCAGCGCAATGCTGTCATCCTGGCGCACAATTACATGACGCCGGAGATCTTCCATTGCGTGGCAGATTTCCGCGGCGATTCACTGCAGCTCGCCAAGGAAGCCGCCCGGACGAACGCAAAGGTTATCGTGCAGGCCGGCGTGCACTTCATGGCCGAGACGTCGAAACTGCTCTCGCCGGAAAAAACCGTTCTCATCCCGGACATGCGGGCGGGCTGTTCGCTCGCGTCGTCGATCACACCTGAGGACGTTCGCATGCTGCGCGAGGCCTATCCCGGCGTGCCGATCGTCACCTATGTGAATACCTCGGCGGCAGTGAAAGCCGAATGCGATATCACCTGCACATCCTCCAATGCCGTCCAGGTCGTTGAGAGCCTCGGCGTGCCGAGGGTTCTCTGCATACCCGATCAGTATCTGGCGAAATGGGTCCAATCGCAGACGAAAGTCCAAGTCATCGCGTGGAAGGGCGCGTGCGAGGTGCACGAGCGTTTCACCGGTGAAGAGCTTCGCGCCATGCGGGACGACGAACCCGGTCTCAAGATCATTGCGCATCCCGAATGCCCGCCTGACGTTATCGAGGCCGCTGACTTCACGGGCTCGACGTCCGGCATGATTCATTGGGTGAAAGAGAAGCGCCCGGCCAAGGTCATGCTCGTCACCGAGTGCTCGATGGCGTCGAACGTCGCGGTCGAGGTTCCAGACGTCGAGTTCATCCGGCCGTGCAATCTTTGCCCGCACATGAAGCGGATCAGCCTCGAGAATATCTACGAGAGCCTTGTGCACATGCAGCATGAGGTTACCGTCGATCCGGATGTCGCCGAACGCGCCCGCCGGGCGGTCGAACGCATGGTCAACCTGACCAACTAAGAACTCTTGGGGACCACCAGCCCCTGGGAGGGCAAAACTTATGGCTGCATCGACGAAACGTCGCGCCGCTACAGAGTTCAGCGGTTTTACAGGTGAGCCCGGCCCCGGCGACGTCGTGATCATCGGCGCCGGACTTGCAGGGCTTTTCACGGCGCTGAAGCTTGCACCGCTTCCGGTAACCGTCATCGCGGCCGCACCGCTCGGCGAAGGCGCATCGAGCATGTGGGCGCAGGGCGGCATCGCCGCGGCTGTCGGTGAAGGCGACAGCACGGCAAAACACGCAGCCGACACCATCGAGGCTGGCGCGGGGATCGTCGATCCGGACATCGCGCAGCTGGTCGCCGAGGAAGGCCCGGATCGGATCCGCGATCTTCTCGCCTATGGCGTGCCGTTCGATCGGGACCTCGAAGGGCACTATATTCTTTCAAAGGAAGCCGCTCATTCCGAAAAGCGTGTCGTCCGCGTTTCGGGCGATACGGCCGGCGCGGCGATCATGCAGGCGCTTATCGCTGCCGTACGCGCGACGCCGTCTATACGCGTGCTCGAAGGTTATGAGGCCGACGATCTCATCGTTGCCAACGGTCGGGTCGAGGGCGTCCGGCTGATCCGGCCGACGGCTCTCGGCAATGGACGCTATGCTTTTGTTCCTGCGGCGGCAGTCGTGGTGGCGACGGGCGGCGTCGGAGCGTTGTTCGCACTGACGACCAATCCCTCCTATGCGAAAGGCGAAGCCCTCGCCATGGCGGCGCGCGCCGGCGCGGTTATCGCGGACCCGGAATTCGTGCAATTTCATCCGACCGCCATCAACGCCGGCATCGATCCCGCACCGCTTGCGACGGAAGCGCTCCGCGGCGAAGGCGCGACGCTCGTCAACTCAAACGGCGAACGTTTCATGCTGGCGATCGATCCACGCGGCGAACTTGCGCCGCGCGACGTCGTTGCGCGCGCCGTTTACAATGAGCTCAATGCGGGACGCGGCGTTTTTCTCGATTGCCGCACGGCGATCGCCGACTTCGAAAAGGAATACCCGACCGTCTGGGGCCATTGCCAGCGCGCTGGTATAGACCCGTCAAAGGATCTGATCCCCGTTGCGCCAGCCGAGCATTATCACATGGGCGGCATCGCGGCCGATGCGAATGGGCGGACGAGTCTTACGGGCCTTTGGGCTGTCGGCGAAGTTGCATCAACCGGCCTTCACGGCGCCAACCGGCTCGCGTCGAATTCATTGCTCGAGGCCGTCGTATTCGGTGCGCGCGTCGCAAACGACGTTCGCGGCCTCCTTCCGCATGATCGCGTCGGGCATTTCGTCGTGCCACACCGTATTCCCGGCAGCGGCCGTGCGGCCGATACCGCTTCGCGGCGCGAGGCGATAGACAAGCTGCGGGCGATCATGACGAGGTATGTCGGCGTTCAACGTTCCGGAAAAGGTCTGAAGACTGCCCTTTCGGAACTCAAAGTGCTGAGCGCAGCCGTCGTGAATGATCGGGTTCTTTCAAACATGCTTCTTGCCGCTCGGCTGATTACAGCTGCGGCGCTGCTTCGCAAGGAAAGCCGGGGCGGCCACTACCGCACGGATTATCCGAACGCGAATCCGGCTCTGCAAAAGCGCACGTTCATCACGCTCGCGGATCTCGAGGCGATTAACGAGAAGCCAAAAAAAAGTCCCTGCGAACCGCCGGCGCTGGCACCATGCGGGACATGACTGCGGCTCCCTCCTCCTTCGCCACGCTCCCGCACAATCTCGTTCTGGCCGCGGTTCGTCGCGCGCTCGATGAAGATCTTGGGCTTTCGGGCGACATCACCACCGACGCGACGGTCGCGCCGAACGCGCGCTCGGTTGCTTTGCTCGCGGCGCGGAAGCCGGGAATCGTGTCCGGCCTGGCGTTGGCTGAAGCGGCATTCCGTGAACTCGACCCCGCGTGCGATTTCACGATCCAGATCGCGGACGGAAGCACGGTATCCGCCGGCGACACGATCGCGCGCATTTCAGGGAAATCCCGAGCGATCCTTTCTGCCGAGCGCGTTGCCTTGAACTTCATGGGCCGAATGTGCGGGATCGCGACGCTGACTCGCCGCTATGTCGATGCGGTTGCGGGCACCAGCGCGCAAATCGTCGATACGCGAAAGACGACGCCCGGGCTCAGAGCATTCGAGAAATATGCCGTGCGGTGCGGCGGCGGCCATAATCACCGGTTCGGCTTGTTCGACGCCATTCTCATCAAGGACAATCATATCGTCGCGGCGGGTGGCATCGAAGCCGCGATCCGAGCCGCAAAGACCACCGCCGGACACATGACGAAAATCGAGGTCGAGGTCGATACGCTCGAACAACTCGAAATTGTCGTCCGCGAAGGCGCCGATTGCGTGCTGCTCGACAACATGGGGCCTGCGGATCTGCAGAAGGCCGTCGGCATCGTCGCCGGGCGCTGCCTCACGGAAGCTTCGGGCGGGGTTAACCTCGACACTGTCAGGGAAATCGCCGCGACCGGCGTCAACATGATCTCGGTCGGGGCGCTGACGCATTCGGCGCCCGTTCTCGATCTCGGGCTGGACTTTATCCCGTCTGGGAACACGTCCGGCGCCGGAGCTTGAATTTGCCACAGTCACTGCGCATCTGGCAGTTGGTGTCCGGCAGGGACTAGAATAGGAGCGTTCGGTTTGGACATGGAGGGAAATTCCATGGCGATGCAGTGGATCGTGCTGTGGGGCGGGACCGCGATTGCGGCTTCTATTCTCGCGGGCATTTTGGCCGGCATCAAAAACCGCGATCTTTCCCACTGGATCGGGTGGAGTTTCCTCGTGCCGCCGGCGGTGGTTTGGTTGCTGTTCCTTCCGAAATACAAAGGACCGCGTCCGCGCCAGCCTCGCCTCGACGATATCGACCGGCGCGAGAACGGCCCGTTCTAGCCTTTTTGTTTTCACGCAATTCCGGACGCAAAACCGCAGCACACTTTTGCTGGAATTGCTCTAGGACGTCTCCTGCTCGCGGCGTCTCCGGCGGATCGTGGCTTGCGCGGCGGAGAGACGCGCGATCGGCACGCGATATGGCGAGCAGGAAATGTAGTCGAGATCGGCGGTCTCGAAGAAGACAATCGATTTCGGATCGCCGCCGTGCTCGCCGCAGATGCCCGTCTTCAGATCAGGCTTGGCGGAACGGCCGCGCTCGACGCCGATCTTGACGAGTTCGCCGACGCCCGCCTGGTCGATCGACACGAACGGATCGGTCGCAATCACCTCGTGCTCGAGATAGTTCGACAATATCGGAGCTGCGTCGTCACGCGACAGGCCAAGCACCGTTTGCGTCAAATCATTGGTGCCGAACGAGAAGAAGTCCGCACCTAAGGGCTCGGCTGCGATGTCGGCCGCGCGGAGCGCCGCACGCGGCAGCTCGATCATCGCGCCGATGTCATGGGGGATGGCAACGCCCGTTTCCGTCTCGACGGCTTTCGCCGTTTCGATAATCACCTCGCGCAAGATGTCGAACTCGCGCCGATAGGCGATGAACGGGATCATGATCTCGGGCCGGACCGCCTCGCCCGTTTTCTTGTGAGCGTTGACGGCTGCCTCAAAAATTGCGCGCGTCTGCATACGCGTGATCTCGGGGAATTTGATGCCGAGGCGGCAGCCGCGAAAGCCGAGCATCGGATTGAATTCCTCGAGCTCGGCGACGCGTGCCTTGAGACGCATGAGGTCCATGCCAAGGGCGGCTGCGACTTGCGCCGCCTCGCGATCCTCGTGAGGCAGGAACTCGTGGAGCGGAGGATCGAGCAGCCGGATCGTCACGGGCAGCCCAGCCATGATCTCGAACAGCTCTTCGAAATCCGCGCGCTGGACGGGGAGTAGTTTATCGAGCGCCTGCTGGCGGCCCTCCTCGTCTTCCGCGCAAATCATTTCGCGAACCGCGAGAATGCGCTTTTCCTCGAAGAACATGTGCTCGGTGCGGCAGAGGCCGATGCCTTCCGCGCCGAACGAGCGCGCCTGGCGGGCGTCGCGCGGCGTATCAGCATTCGTGCGCACCTTCATGCGGCGCGTGTTGTCAGCCCATTCCATGATCGTGCCGAACGTGCCGGAGAGCTGCGGTGGCAGCATCTTGGCCTTGCCGGCGTAAACGCGGCCCGTACTGCCATCGATCGAGATGGTGTCGCCGGATTTGAATGTGCGCGCGCCAGCTCGCATGATGCCGGCATTGGCGTCGATCCTGAGCGTTCCGGCGCCCGATACGCACGGGCGCCCCATGCCGCGGGCGACGACGGCGGCGTGGCTGGTCATGCCGCCGCGCGCTGTCAAAATCCCGACCGCCGCGTGCATACCGTGAACGTCCTCGGGGCTCGTCTCCGAACGGACGAGGATGACATCACGCCCCTTGGCCTTCAGCGCTTCGGCCATTTCCGAATGGAATACGATCTCGCCCGAAGCTGCCCCCGGTGATGCCGGAAGGCCTTTGGCGATGAGGTCATGCTCGGCTACGGGGTCTATCGCCGGATGCAAGAGCTGGTCGAGCTGCGAAGGCTCTATTCTCAGGATTGCTTCGTCCTGAGTGATGAGGCCCTCGGCTGCAAGATCAACCGCGATCCTCAGCGCCGCTTCCGTGGTTCGCTTGCCCGCGCGCGTTTGCAGGATCCACAGCTTTCCGAGCTGAATGGTGAACTCGACGTCCTGCATGTCGCGATAGTGCTGCTCGAGGCGATCGAAAATTCTCCGCAGCTCGGCAAAGACTTCGGGCATCGCGATTTCGAGTGACGTTTCCGGCGTGCCGATCGTGCTCTTCTTCGTCAGCGGATGCGGCGTCCGGATACCGGCCACGACATCCTCGCCCTGTGCGTTCGGAAGATATTCGCCGAAGATTTCCTTCTCGCCGTTCGACGGATTTCGCGTGAACGCGACGCCGGTCGCGGAATTGTCGCCGAGGTTGCCGAAGACCATGGCCTGGACCGTTACGGCGGTTCCCCAATCATCGGGAATATCGTGCAGCCGACGATAGGTCTCGGCGCGCGGATTGTGCCAGGAGTCGAAAACCGCCGCGATCGCGCCCCACAGCTGCTCGCTCGTGTCTTGCGGGAACGGCGCGCCATGCTCGCGTTCGATGGCAGCTTTGTAATCGGCGATGATTTCGCGCCACGCGTCGGCGTCGAGGTCAGTATCGGCGGCAAAGCCGTTAAGGTTTTTGAAATTCTCGAGGATGTCCTCGAATGCTCCATGATCGACGCCGAGCACGACGTCGCCGTACATTTGTATGAAGCGGCGATAGCTGTCGAACGCGAAGCGCGCATCGTGCGTCAACTCCGCCAGACCCTCGACCGTCTTGTCGTTGAGACCGAGGTTCAGGATCGTATCCATCATGCCGGGCATCGACGCGCGCGAGCCGGATCGAACGGAAACGAGGAGCGGGCACTTTTCGTCACCGAATTTCGCCGAAACCGTATTGCCGATGGCTTCGAGCGCTTGCATCACCTCGCCCTTCAGGACCTCGGGTAGCTTGGACCCTGCGGCAAAGAAGGCTTTGCAAACCTCGGTCGTGATCGTGAAGCCCGGCGGTATTGGAAGGGCGAGCGATGCCATTTCAGCGAGATTGGCCCCCTTTCCGCCCAGGAGTTCGGCCATGCGGGCGCTGCCCTCGGCGTTGCCGGGCACGAACGCGTAAACCCATTTCTTTTTGCCGCCGGCGTTTGGCTGTGCCATCAGACCTCCAATGCGGTCTTCATGCTGCCTACCATTCTCGTCAGGAGTGATAGGCGCAGGGAGAGGTGCCATAGCAAATGAGACTCTGTATTCCTAGCTTTCGTATTCAGTTCCCCCGCCAGCCGCCCAACAAGCCAGAAAGTCTAGCACGATGAGCACGCTTGAAACCGTTCTCGACACCCTCGGCCAATCGAAATCGGCCGGACTCGATCGCTTATTCGAGCTTTTGCGGATCGACAGCGTCTCGACGGACCCGGCCTACAAGGCGAGCTGCGTCAAAGCCGCCGAATGGTGCGCGGCGACGCTCAAGGACATTGGCTTCGCCGAAGCCAAGGTTGTGCCGACAAGCGGTCATCCGATGGTGGTCGCCCACGACCGGCTTAATCGCGATCCAAAAATGCCGCACGTGCTGTTCTACGGGCATTACGACGTGCAGCCGCCCGATCCGCTCGATTTGTGGAAGACGCCGCCGTTCGAGCCACGCATTGCCAAAGAGGACGGGAACGGCGACGTGATCGTCGCTCGCGGGGCTGAGGACAACAAGGGTCAGCTCATGACCTTCTTCGAAGCGGCAAGGGCCTGGAAGAAAGTTGCAGGTGATCTGCCGATTGCCGTTTCGGTGCTGATCGAGGGCGAAGAAGAGTGCGGGTCGCCGTCGCTACCGGCTTTCCTCGCCACTCACGGAGACGAGCTCAAGGCTGACCTCGTGCTCGTTTGCGATACGGGCCAATGGGACAAGGATACGCCCGCCATCACGACGATGCTGCGCGGCCTCGTGGGCGACGAACTCATCATTACGGGGCCGTCGCGCGATCTTCATTCGGGTATCTATGGCGGCCCGGTCGCCAACCCCATTCGCGTTCTCGCAAAGGTGATGGCCGCACTCCATGACGACACCGGCAAGGTGGCGGTTCCGGGCTTTTATGACGGCGTTCAGGAACCGACTGCTGATCAGCTGGCGCAATGGCAATCCCTCGGCGTCAGAGCAACATCGTTCCTCGGGTCCGTTGGCCTGTCGGCGCCCGCAGGCGAGAAGGGCCGTTCTGTCATCGAACAGCTCTGGTCGCGGCCGACCCTCGAATTCAACGGTGTGACAGCCGGCTATCAGGGCGTCGGATCGAAGACGGTGATCCCGGCGAAAGCTTCCGTGAAGATTACGTGCCGCCTCGTTTCGGGACAGGATCCCGAACACGTCATAAAGTCCATCCGCGATTACGTCGCGACGCTCATTCCTGCGGATTGCAAGGCAACCTGGCTCGGCCATCATGGTTCGGGCGCGATCATGTTCGACACGAGCGATCCATCGATGCGCGCGGCCGCGAAGGCACTCGAAGAGGAATGGGGCAAGCCCGCAGTGCTGATGGGAAGCGGCGCGTCCATCCCCATCGTCTCGTCGTTCCGCGATGCGCTCGGCATGGACAGCCTGCTGATCGGTTTTGGCCTCGACGACGATCGCATTCATTCGCCGAATGAAAAGTACAACGTCCGAAGTTTCGAGAAGGGCGCGCGCAGCTGGGCGCGCATTCTTGCGGCGCTCGCGAAGCAATCGGCATAGGCTGCAGCATCATTCGGACCGAACCAGTGTCTAAAACTCAAAGCACCGAGACAATGAAATGCTGAGACCGCATCTCCTGCTCACGATCCTGGTCTTTGCGCTCCTCGGATTCTACATCGCGCATTTCGTCGCCGAGCAGCGGACGTCGCTTTCGCCGAGCACTTTCCCGAGCGACAGCGGGACGGGTGCGAGTTCCGGCTCGGGCGGCTCGAACAGACGCGCGGACAACGACGACTACGGTTCGCGATGGGACCGCGACAGCTACGGCGGCGACGAGCCCGGCAAGTTCGACTATTACGCGCTCGTCCTTTCTTGGAGCCCGACTTACTGCTCCGATCAGGGGCGTGACGACGACACGCAATGCAATCGCCGCGACGGACGCCGGTACTCCTTCGTTCTGCACGGGCTATGGCCGCAGTACGAAAACGGTTATCCTTCGAATTGCCGGCTGCCCCGACGCCCGTTCGTGCCTGAGCCCGTCATCTCCAGCATGCTCGACATCATGCCGAGCCGGGGACTTGTGATTCACGAGTACAAGACGCACGGAACGTGCTCGGGCATGGACCCGGTCCAATACTTCGCGACGGCCCACCGGCTGTTCGACAGCATCTCCATACCCGACCGGTTTCGAAATCCCTTCGAGTCGCAGATCGTGTCGGCTGCCGACGTCGAGCGGGAATTCCTGCGCGCCAATCCGCAGTTCCGGCCGGACATGATCGCGGTGGTTTGCGGCGGCGCAGGTGGAAGTCTCAGGGAAGTCCGGCTTTGCTTGTCGAAAGACGGCAAGCCGCGCGGATGTGGCCAGAACGAAACGCGGCGCAAGCTCTGCACGGCCAACCAGGTTTTCATTCCGCCGGCGCGTTCGACGAAGGACAATAACTGGCAAAGCGGACAATCGGGTTCGGCAAACCGCGACCCGGCAGCAATCGATCGATCGTCGCCGCTTCCCGGCCCACGCATGGATTACGATTACGGCCGTCGCGCTCAATGATCACGAGGTTTTAAGTCGGCCGGGCTGATTGCGAATGCTGCGTTGGATGACGGGCTGCTAGGCTACCCGGCGGGCCCGTTCGGGCCGCCATGAGCGCGGCGCGTCGGCAATCCAGCCAACGCTGCGGCGCTGCGTGAAACCCTCGAGCGCCATCGGATTGAGGCTCCAACCGGCGGCAATTGCGAAGACGTTCTCTTCGGTCGGATGCAGCAACAGCTGGCCGCCGAGATCACCGTGACGCTCTGCGATGCCCCTGATCTCGACATAGGACAGTCCCAGCCGCCGCTCCGCGGATGTCGGCTTGCCGGAATCCCAGACGACGCCTCCCTCTCCTATTGCGAACGCTCTTTTGGAACGTCCCTTATCGACGCGCGCCCAGGCGTAGAAGTCGATGATCGGGAAGGACGCAAAGTACAGCACGCTTCGAAACTGTTTTCCGAGCTGCCTGAGCAGCGGCGTCATCTTATCGATGAACGGGGAACCGGCCGGCAACGGCAGCGATTCCCCGGCGACGATCGTCCAGCCTCGAATGGGCGGCGAAATGAAAAGCAGTCCGTCCGAGACCTCGGAATCATAGATCGCGCCGATGCCCGAATCCCAGTTCGCGGGGCGCAAGCCCGTCAATCCGAGGGCGGCAGCCACGGCGTCGCTGTCTTCGGTTTGAATGGCGAGCCAAGCCATGTCCCGGCCAAACGCGCGCGGCTGGTCGGGCGCGTTCGCCAGCCGGACGTGGTGCGTCAGGAAACGCGGCACCAGGACCGTGCCGGCGATCACCGTGGTCAAAATTACGAGTGCGAAGACCAATATGAGCACGGAGTGAGCCGCAGATGATAAGAACCCAACGCTTCAATCTCTGGCCTGAGTTGCGCGATTTCTCAAGTAATGGTGTTAAGGCCGCTGGTGAAAACTCCGGAGCGTTGCGAGCACCAGCGAATCACCGTTCCGCCAGCTGGGCCGCCGGGCATGCCAGGGGTCTTCGAATTGCAAAACGCACCGACGCGTAAAACCGAGGCCTTGCATAGGCCCCGGTTTAATACTGCGACGGGATAGGTCGTCTTGATTACGGGAGGTTTACACCAGCCTGGAAGACGAAACGGGCGTCGGCGAAACCGTTCGGGTCGTCCTGTTTGCTGATACTGGTATCCCAGTACCGGAAGTCCATGAAGTACTTGTCTACCGTCAACTTCACGCCCGCGTTCCAGTAGACGTAGGAGTCAGTGCCGGGATTGCATGTGCCGCCAAACCTATCCGTGCACAAGGCATCGAAGGTATTTTCTCTTTCGGCATGGGTATAACCGACCGCGCCGCTGAGCGTCGGCGTAAAGATGCCCCAAGCAGGAAGCGTGTAAGCCGCGTCGAACTCTCCCGTTTCCGTTGTCGGCGAAGCGAAGCCGACATCAGGTGTCGCGTAACCAACGGCGGTCAGGCTCAGGTTGGTAATGGGCGTGATCGTCGCCGCAATTTTGAATTCGACATAGTCCGTGCCGGCGTTCGTCGGATTGATTTGCGAGACGCCGTGGCTTGGGTTTGTATAGTACAACACGCCCAAATCCCAGCTGACCGGCCCAGTTACAGGCCTGACACCCGCATACAGGTCCAATTCCCATGGATCGCCGAGACCATCGCGGACGTTCGATCCCCAGAGATCAAGGTACCATGTGAGTTTCGGCGTTCCGTAGGTAAATTCGATGAACGGCTGGAAGGCCGGATCGTTGTTATTGAGCGAAATACCACGGAAGATATAGTCGCTCGTACCCGTAATGGTGATCGAGTAGCCGAACTTCCGCTCTCCATCATCATCCGCGAGTGCAGCCGAAGACATACCGATCGCGGCAACCGCCACGAAACCGGCAGTCCCCAAGAAACCCTTTATATTCTTCATAAGACAAACCCCCGTCCCAGATCTGCGGCTCGCAGCACCCGCTCTATGCGGACACAGCGACTCTCTCTGCCGCTCTTGGGCTAGGAAAACTTTTTCACGCAAATCACACAAGTCCCTATGCGTCGTACTTTGTGACTTACGCTGACGATGTCACCTCCTGGCAACGGTGCTGCGATTCGATGCCGACACATGAATTTATGCCTTGAATTTAATCAGATATGAGGTGTTGGCCGCATCACCGCATCACCCAAATGCTGAAAATGACGCCAGCCAGGCCATCGTGTTTTCAGCACTCCGATGCAACTGCGCCAGACTTGTCGCCCTTCGACGCCAAGTATGCTCAATGGAACACAAAGTCCGACTCCCCATTCGCGAAAAAAAGTGATCATGAACCAACCTCAGAACGAAACACCGACCGCTCTCATTACCGGGGCCGCACGGCGAATCGGCCGAGCGCTCGCGCTGGACCTTGCGCGTGACGGCTGGACCGTCGCCATCCACTACCGAAAATCGGACGACGAAGCCGAGAGCCTCGTCCGCGAAATTGAGAACAGTGGCGGACGCGCAAAATCCTTCCGCGCCGATCTCGCCCAATCCAATGCTCCGCGCCAGCTGCTGGCGGACGTCGTCCGCGACCTTGCCCCGCCGAGGGTGCTCATCAACAACGCTTCGGAATTCCTGCCCGACACAATCCAAAGCCTCGAGGACGGCACCTGGGATCTTCATCTCGCCATCAATCTCAGAGCGCCGATGTTTCTCGCTCAAGCGATGGCCGCGAGTCTGCCATCAGGTTGCGAGGGCAACATCATCAACATCATCGATCAGCGCGTCTGGAACCTGACGCCCGAATTCTTCTCCTATACGATTTCCAAGGCCGGTCTCTGGACCGCGACGCGAACGCTCGCCCAGGCACTCGCGCCCCGCATCCGCGTCAACGCCATTGGCCCCGGCCCCGTGATGCGGAGCATCCACCAGACCGACGACGACTTCATCCGCGAGAGCCAGTCGACGCTGCTCGAACGAGGCGCATCGCCTCAAGAAATCGCGGCGACAGTGCGTTTTATTCTCGCCACGCCGTCACTTACCGGCCAGATGATCGCCCTCGATGGAGGGCAGCATTTGACGTAACCAACCGCCGCGACCGCTCGCCTCTGCCGCAATCTGACCGCGCATCGTTCTCATTACGGCCTAATTGGTCCGCGACTCTCGGATTCGCGACCCGATGGGGGTTTATCAACTTTTTATTAACGTTAAGCGCTTACGAACCTTAATGGTTTGTTGGGCGCCTTTACGGGGGTGCCGCGTGTTCAAGGGTGTATCCATGATTGGCCGTGTTCGAGCGCCGTTGGCGTTCGTCATTGCAGCAACCGCGCCTTTGGCTGCCGTTGCTATGTCTCTGCCGGCTCTGGCAGCGGATCTTCCTCAGGTTAAACTCAGCGCCAAAAACAAGGTTCCTGCGTGTGCCACGCCGGGACGGCTGATGGGCTTCTTGCAAAGCCGCAACCCCGGCATCGATCCAAGATTCGAAAAAATTGCTGCCGATTACATGCGTGTCGGTAACGAACTCCAGATTCGCTGGGACATTGCCTTCTTCCAGATGATGCTCGAGACGGGCAATCTGACCTTCAAGGGCGATGTCTCCGCCAAGCAGAACAACTTCGCCGGCATGGGTGCCACGGGCAAGCATGTGCCCGGCGAAAGCTTTCCGGACGTCAGCACCGGCGTCAAAGCCCATCTCCAACATCTCCTGCTCTATTCCGGCGAGCATCTCGACAATCCGGTCGCCGAGCGCACGCGCAAGGTCCAGGAATGGGGTGTGCTGACGGACTGGCAGAAATCGCTCACCGGTCCGATCGACTACACCCAACTCGCCAAGCAGTGGGCGCCGACCTCCCGTCATTACGCCCGGGATATCGCCGGTCTTGCGGAAGCGTTCTACGGCAGCCCGTGCAAGGGTACCGATCCGCAGCCTGAACTCATGGCGGCAGCCAAAGCGGGTAATACACCTGCGAAGGCAGACGCCGGCGATCAGACTGCACCGACCGAAACGGCTATGGCCGAAGATCCGACCAAGCCGAGCGCCCAGCTTTCCGGCGCCGATCTCGCCCGCCGCGCCGTCGAAGAAGCTCGCAAATCCGGGTCCTTCGTCCGTTCGGGTCTTGGCGCTGAATCGCTGATCCCTGCAACGGATACGGCACCGGCCGTCGGTGAACCCGCGGTCGCGGACCAGCCGCCGACGTCCTTCAAGATCATCAACGCTGTCGCGCCGACGAACGATACGTCGACTGCGGCAGGCGCGAATTCGGGTGCAGCCGCAGCAACGGCCGATACGCGCGGCCCGGCCGATCAAGCTCCCGTCGAAGCACCCGCGAAGAAGACGTCCACCAAGAAGGTCCAGACCGCCGCTTTGGGCGCTGGAACGAAAGCTTCCGTCACATCCGGTGCCACGACGAAGGCTGCAATCATGGTGCCGCCCGCCGGCGTCAAACCGAACTGCAAAGTCTGGACGGCAAGCTATGGCGGTGGTCATTCGGTGATCATCCGCGCGCGCGCCGACCGTCAGGACAATTACACCGTCCTCGATGTCAATGAAGGATCGGAAAAGCGGGAAGCCGAGGCCTACATCGCAGCCTACGCAAAGGGCGGCGAGACGGTCGGCGAATTCTCCAATCCCTCGCAGGCCCTCGACAAAGCTTTCGAGCTCTGCCCTGACGGCTGATCCCAACACGTAATCTCAAAGGACACTTGAATGGCGACTAAGTCGCTTGTATCGCGTATTTTTGCTTACACTTTAGCGTCTGCATCGTTTGCGTTTGCGATCGATGGCGCCCACGCCGCTCCGCCCATTCGAACGAGCGAAACCAACCAAGTTCCCGCCTGCGTTACGCCTGAGCGGCTGATGGCGTTTCTCGGCGAACGCAATCCCAATGTCGATCCGCGCTACCGCGAAATCGCCCGCTGGTACAAGTACTACGGCGAAGGCTGGCGCGTGCGTTGGGATTACGCGTTCTTCCAAATGGCGATCGAGACGAACTACCTGAAGTTCCGTCGCGAAGACGGCAAGCGCGGCGACGTCTGGGAAACACAAAACAACTTCGCCGGTATCGGCGCGACCGGCGGCGGTGTCCGCGGCGAGTTCTTCCCCGACATAAAGACCGGCGTGCACGCGCAAATCCAGCACCTTGTCGCCTATTCGGGTGAGCGTCTCGCGGTTCCGGTGGCGAAGCGCACGCGCGAAAACCAGGACGACATTGCTGCGCAGTCGCGGCGTCTCGGGCGGCCCGTGACATTCGGCGACCTCGCGCGACGCTGGGCCGCCGATCGCGCTTACGGCAAATCGATCGACTTCGTCGCAGGCCTTTATCAAAAGCGCTATTGCGATTCAGGAGCCCCGTCCGCCGAAGACGCCGGCGTTCCTCCGGCGCCGCTGCCAATGCGCAGCGAATGGCGCGCGCCGTTCCGGCCGCCCTCAGGCCTTGGCGGTCCGAAACCGGAAGATTTGCCGGATGCAGGGCTCAATAATCCGGCGGCGTCTCAGGCTCCGGCTACTGGGGAACGCCCAACGGTTGGCGTTCCCGGCAAAGCCGCCGCGAAAGGCGGCAAGCCGGCGTCGAAAGCGAAACCGAAGCCGTCCGTCGCTGCCAAATCTCTGAACGCGAAGGCCGCTCGGGCGAAGCACGAGACGGGGAAGAAGAGCGTTGCCGTACGCGCCGAACCGAAGCTTGCCGACGCTTCATGGGCAAGCACGACCATTGTGGAGCGGCAGCTGCCGGCCGACAGCGAACGCGCGAGCGAGACGCCGGTGACCGAGCCCGCCGTTCAACAAACGGCAGCGGCATCGTCCGGCTTTTTTTCGCTGCCCTGGCTCCCGACGTTCAAGATTGCTCCCAGTCGCGAAGAGCCGTCGCGCCTTGGCGGTCCGCTGCCCGCCGAACTCGGCGCTGCGGCGAGGGCTGCCCAGTCGGCGCCTGCTGGCCCGTGCAAAGTGCTGACCGCAAGCTACGGCGGCACCAAGACGTTGCTCATTCGCTCGCATTCGGGCGAAGAAACACAGTACACGGCGCTGACGATCGTCGACGGTTTCGAAAAGTCGATGTTCGATGCCTATGCGCGTACCGAAGCCGTCGGCGCCGAGGTGATTGGCGAATATGCGACGCAGGATGCGGCTTTGTCGGATGCCAAGTTCAATTGCCCGAACGACTGACGCACTGGCGCCAATCCTCCGGCGCCCGCCGATTTTTTCCTTAAGCCCTATTCAGAAGACGGCGCGAGGTATTTGAGTGCGGCCGTCGAAGCCGCGCCTCCGAGCACGCAGGGAATGCCCGCTTCGACCTGGCCCATCACGCCCGCCGCGACGCAGCCAAGCGCGAACACGGTCTGTCCGGCCTGCCCCCACCAGTTGTAGTTACGAAGGCTCTCCGGCCCTTTGGCCTTCAGTTCGTCGATCGATGCGAGCGCATCCTTGCGCAGTTTCGAGAGCTCCAGCGTCTCGGCGGCGTCGATGACTTCGCCCAGCGGCTTTCTGAGCTTTGGATCGCTGTCGTTTGAAATCTTCTTCAGAAGCAGCAGCAGATCTTCGTTGCGCGAGGCATTCTGCGCGAGCGTCCATTTCGCCATTGCGCCCGTCGTCAGCAAGTCGACCTTGTCCTTATCGAGCGAGAGCTCGAGCGCTGCGACGATGCGACGGACGGGTGCTTCCCAGCCCGTTGCGAAGAAATAGCCCCAGTTCAAATCGATGACGCCCGCATCGTCCTTGATCGAAAGCGCGGTCAAGGTCGGCTTGTTGCCGAACATGTACTTATCGATCAGCACCTTTCGCGCCGGCATGCGTTCGACGAATTTCGCCATGGTGTCGCGCCAGCGCGGGAGACCCGAATAGGCGATCGCCTTGACGACGAGCACCTGATCCTCGGGCGGCAGTGGGAACATCTTCGCAATGAGGTCGTCGGCAATGTCAGGGTTGGCGCCAAGCACACCGGCGGTAAAGCCGATATAGACGCCCGCTTGGTCGATGTCCCTGATCGCGCCCAGCGCCGACATCGCCTTCACGGCTTCCGGCGCGCGGCGAGGCTCAGGATTTTTGCGGTAATCGTTGATCCATTTGAGAAGCTCTTGGCTATTCTGAAATGGCTTCAGCGGCTTTTCCTTCATCGGCTTCGCGAGCGCAAAAGCCGGCAAGACAACCATCAACACCAGGCCGAGAACGGCGATGACGCGATACATTACACCCCCTCGGCGTTGCCTTATTCCCCAATGTCGTAAAGAGCTTGCACACGACGCCCCTGGCGTGTTGATTTTGTGGCGCAAGATCGATGCCTTGCTTGACCTCGGCGGCAGCCCAACTTTAGTTGCGCCATGACCGAAGAGCCGACCACATCCACATCGCCGCCGGAAACGCCCGCAAAGACGGGGCCGGAGGTGATTGCCGCGTATTTGAAGCACCTGCCGCAGAGCCCGGGCGTCTACCGGATGCTCGATGTCGCAGGCGACGTCATCTACGTCGGCAAGGCGCGCTCGCTGCGCGCCCGCGTTTCGAACTATGCGCGCCTCCAGGGGCATACGAACCGCATCGCGCGCATGGTGTTGGCGACGGCGTCGATGGAGTTCGTCACGGTCCGGACCGAAGCCGAAGCGCTTCTGCTCGAAGCCAACCTCATCAAGCGCTTTCGTCCGCGCTTCAACGTGCTGATGCGGGACGACAAGTCGTTTCCGTACATTCTCATCTGCCGCGACCATCCGGCGCCGGCCGTGATGAAGCATCGGGGTGCACGAAATCGCAAAGGCGACTACTTCGGTCCTTTCGCTTCCGCGGGAGCGGTCGGCCGCACGGTCAACATGCTGCAGCGGGCGTTTCTTCTGCGCTCATGCTCGGACAGCGTCTACGAGAGCCGCACGCGGCCGTGCCTGCTCTATCAAATCAAACGCTGCTCGGCGCCTTGCACGGGCGAGATCGGACTCGATGACTACAACGTGCTCGTCAATGAGGCCGAGCGCTTCCTGAGCGGCGGCAGCCAGTCGGTGCGCCGCATGTACCAGGACCTGATGCAGGAGGCGGCCGACAAACTCGAGTTCGAGACCGCCGCCAGTTACCGGAACCGGCTCTGGGCGCTCGCGCATGTCACGGCGGATCAGTCGATCAATCCGGAAGGCGTCGAGGAAGCGGACGTGTTCGCCGCCTATCAGGACGGCGGGCAGACGTGCATTCAGGTCTTCTTCTTCCGAACGGGCCAGAACTGGGGCAACCGCGCCTATTATCCGAAAGCCGATCGCTCGCTCAACGCCGAGGATGTCCTCGATAGTTTCATCGCGCAGTTCTACGACGATAAGCCCGTGCCGCGGCTGATCTTGTTATCGCATGACATTCCGAACCAAGACCTGCTGGCCGAAGCCTTATCGACGAAGGCGGAGCGAAAAGTCGAAATCCGCGTGCCGTCGCGCGGCACCAAGTCGACGATCGTCGAGCACGCGCTGGCAAATGCGCGTGAAGCTCTCGGCCGGAAGCTTGCGGAGAGCTCGTCGCAAGCGCGGCTTCTCGAAGGCGTGGCAGAGCGGTTCGGTCTCTCTTCGGTGCCGCGCAGAATCGAAGTGTTCGACAACAGCCACACAGCCGGGACAAACGCCGTCGGCGCGATGATCGTCGCGGGACCGGATGGGTTCGTCAAAGGGCAGTACCGGAAATTCAACATCAAGTCTCCGGATACGACGCCTGGAGACGATTATGCGATGATGCGCGAGGTGCTGACTCGGCGCTTCAAGCGGATCGCGGAAGCCGAAGTCATCGACGAGATTCAATCCGAAGCCGCCGAGATCGCCGCGGACGCCACCGGGGGACCATTATCGCCGGTCATCGTCGCCGAAGACGATGCCATCGAAGAACAGGCATTTCCGGACCGGCCCGATCTTGTGCTGATCGACGGCGGGCTCGGGCAGCTTTCGGTCGCGCGCGAAGTGCTCGCCGGTTTCGGCCTCCACGACATCGCGCTGATCGGTGTCGCCAAGGGGCCGGATCGCGACGCCGGGCGCGAGCATTTCCACCTGCCCAATCGCGAACGGCCAATCATGCTCGAAGCGAAGGATCCGGTTCTCTATTTCATCCAGCGTCTGCGCGACGAAGCGCACCGCTTCGCTATCGGCACGCACCGGGCGAAGCGCGCGAAATCGCTCGGCGCCAACCCGCTCGACGAGATCGAAGGCATTGGGCCTACGCGCAAACGGGCGCTGCTCACGCACTTTGGCTCGGCAAAGGCCGTATCACGGGCGGGCGTCGAGGATTTGAAGGCCGTGGAGGGCATTTCGGCCGATATGGCCAAGAAAATCTATGACTTCTTCCACGAGCGCGCGGGATAGTCGCGGAGACTGCTTTAGAGGCTAGCCAGAAGTATGCCCGCTGCCCTATTTTCGCGGCACTTGGAGGCGAAGGGCCTTCTTCCCGATTGTCATTCCCCTGTTGTCATTCAAAGGCTCTGTTCTGCCGATGCTGAGACGCGCACTTGCGACCCTGGCGATAGCCGCTCTTTTTGCCGTTCCGGGCGCCGTTCTGGCGCAGGAATCGTGGGCTCCGGCCGTCAAGCCCGTCGCGGACGCGAAACCGGCAACCCCAGCGCCAGCGCCGCATGCCGCTCCGGCGGCTGCTCCGGCTCCGGCGGCAGCGGCACCGGCAGCCCCGGCAAACGCTCCCGCCGCACACCCGGCAGCTGCACAGCCCGCGCCGGCACAGGCCGCACCGGCACAGCCAGGACCAGCACAACCCGCCGCGGCGAATGCTCCCGCGGCCGCTGCCACCCCAGCTCCTGCTGCCCCTGCTCCCGCTCAAGAACCCGCAGCGGAAGCTGCGGCTGCCGCAGCGCCGCCCGCGCCGCCACCTCCGCCCGTGCTCTCCCCGGAAGTCAGCTCGACCATCAGCAGCATTGTCGGCGATATGGACGGAGCGGAAAAAACGCTGTCGACGATTTCCGGCGTCAACAACGATCTTGGCCGATTGCGCGACAATATCGACTCCGTGATCTCGAAGTCGACGCAGACAGCGGACGGGCTTCGCCCGCGTCTTTCCGATCTGCAGGTTCAGATCAGGCGTCTCGGCGAACCGCCCGCCAAGGATGCGCCGCCTGAGACAGCAGCCGTTGCGGCTGAGCGCGCGCGGCTCGATGTGCAGGCCGCCGAGGTTTCGGGTGCTATCAAGACGCTCGAAGTGACGTGGTGGCGTGCGCGTCAGGCCATCGACAAAATCACCGATCTCAGGCTCCAGATGTTCGTGCGCAGCTTGACGGAGCAGATGTCGAGCCCGCTGATGCCGGAGTTCTGGGACGACATCGGGCGGCAGAAGTCGAGCGTTCAATGGCGCCTCAAGTACAATGCAGAGGATTGGTGGGGTTCGATCAACAGGCAGAAAGGTAGCGTGCTCGTCCTCTTGGCGGCGGCGATCGGCCTTTACCTGCTGCTGAAGGCGGTTGCGCTGGCCGTAACGCGATACCGGCCGGGACCCAACGCTACGCCACCGAGCTTTTTCGAACGTGCGGCGTCGGCAGCATGGATTGCGCCCGTCCGCGCCATTCCGGGTATTGCAGCGGTCTTGCTGCTCTATGGCGGGCTTGAATACCTCGGGTTGCTCTACTATCCGACCGCGGCACCCGCAGGCACAGCGTTTTTCCGCTACGCGCTCGTCTTTACCGCCGTCTCTGCGCTGATCATTTCCGTGTTCGCACCGAACCGACCCGAGCGGCGGCTCATGGCGCTGTCCGATCGCAGTGCCCGGCGCATCACGGTGCTCCTCATCCTCCTGGCGCTGATCAATTCGATCGATCTCTTCCTTTCGAAGTTCGGACAGATCCTTTACTTCCCGCTGTCGATGAGCGTGGCGCAATCGCTGTTTACGAGCCTCGCATTCGCGTTCGTCCTGATCGGGCTGTTGCTGACGCCGTTCGAGTCGAACGAGACGACGCTCGCAAGGCCGGTCGGGCGTAGCGAGCCTATCTGGCTCAAGTTTCCGCTTTGGATCGCGGCCGCGTCGATCATCGGCTGCTGCCTGCTTGGCTACATCGCCATGGGCCGCTTCCTGGCGCAGCAACTGGTCATGACCGGCGTCGTCGGTCTTATCGCCGTGCTTCTGTTCCTTGCCATTCGCGCGTTCACACGCGGGAGCACGACGTCGCGCGGGCAGATCAGCGTCATCCTCGAAGAGCGGATGGGCTTCGACGAGCTTCGCCGCAAGCAGCTCGGCTGGCTGACCGAAGTCATCCTGACGTTCGGCGTCGCCTTCGTCACCGTCCCAATCCTGTTGCTGCAATGGGGCTTCGCCGCGCCGGACATCCGGGACTGGCTGCAACGGCTTCTGTTCGGTTTCGAGATCGGGCAGATCCGCATCTCTATCGTCAAAATTCTTCTCGGTGTCGCGATCTTCGTCGCGCTCGTGTTCGTTACGCGCCTGATCCAGCGCCGGCTCCGCGAAAACATTCTGATCGCTCCGAAGATGGACGCCGGTATCGCCAATTCGATCGATACCGCCGTTGGCTACGCCGGCACGGGTCTCGCTGCCGTCATCGCGATCTCGT